>JGI12316J15310_10000018_pt3 | contig 838895 bp, 834 predicted proteins | sample MarCyaLeptolynsp_FD_15310 | JGI IMG/M metagenome (IMG submission 15310)
TGCTTCGTGCTGATCGCCGGCGCGCTGATCGACCGGTTTTCGGCGACCGCGCTGCTGCCGATCTTTCTCGTGCCCCTGTCGCTTGCATGTCTGGCGCTCGGATTGCTCGAGGCGCAATGGAGCGCGTTCCTGTTCATGGCGCTGCTCGGCGTGTCCTACGGTTTTTCCTCGACGCTGTTCGGTGCGCTGTGGCCGGAAATCTATGGCACGCGCGAACTGGGCGCGATCCGCGCGGTGATCGTGGCGATGATGGTGTTCGGCACCGCCGTCGGGCCGGGCCTGACCGGCGCGCTGATCGATATCGGCGTTGCCTATCCGGCGCAGATCGTTGTGATGGGGTTCTACTGCGCCGTGGTCGCCGTGATCATGACCATGGCGTCGCGGCGCCTTCTGAAGCGCCGCGAAGCGCATCTTCTTGCCAATGCCGGGTGACTTCCGTAAGCGGGCGTCATGACTGTCACCGTTCGTTTCGCGCCGTCGCCGACGGGCCATATCCATATCGGCAATGTGCGCACCGCGCTGTTCAACTGGCTCTTTGCCCGGCAGAACGACGGCGCCTTCATCCTGCGTTTCGACGATACCGATACCGCCCGCTCGAAGGCCGAATATGCCGAGCAGATCGAGCGTGACCTGCGCTGGCTCGGCATCGACCCGGACCGCATCGCCTACCAGTCGCAGCGCATGGATGCCTATGACAAGGCGGCGCAGGCGCTCAAGGACGCGGGGCTGCTCTATCCATGCTATGAAACGCCGGACGAATTGGAACGGCGGCGCAAGATCCGCCTGACTCGCAAGCTGCCGCCGGTCTATGGCCGCGAGGCGCTGAAGCTGACCGACGCCGAAAAGGCGGACCTTGAAGCAAGGGGCCACGCGCCGCACTGGCGCTTCCTGCTGCCCAACTTCGCGGACGATCCCTTTGCGCCCGAGCGCACCGATGTGCGCTGGAGCGATGCGGTGCGCGGCGAGCAGAGCGTCGATCTGGCTTCCATGTCCGATCCGGTTCTGATCCGGGGCGACGGCACCTATCTCTACACGTTGCCTTCGGTGGTCGACGACATCGAAATGGGCGTCACCCACGTCATTCGCGGCGACGATCACGTCACCAACACCGGCGTGCAGATGGCGATCTTCCGGGCGCTCGGCGCCGAGCCGCCGGCATTCGGGCACCACAACCTTTTGACCACGGCCAGCGGCGAGGGCCTGTCCAAGCGCTCGGGCGCGCTGTCGATCAAGAGCCTGGCCGAGGCAGGCTACGAGCCGATGGCGGTGGCCAGCCTGGCGGTCCTGACCGGGTCGTCGACCGCGATATCCGCGATGGCGGACATGGAGGCGCTGACCGGTGCCTTCGACATCACGGCGACGACCAAATCGGCGGCAAAATTCGACCCCGCCGATCTGGACGGACTGAACCAGACGCTGGTGCACGATCTGCCGTTCGATGTGGTGCGCACGCGGCTGGGCGATGCCGGCGTCGACGTGGACGATCCGCGCGCCGAAGCGTTCTGGGTCATGATCCGCTCCAATGTGAAGAAGGTGGCCGACGCGGCCGACTGGTGGCCGGTGATCACCGATCGTCCAGCCAAGGACGCGGCGCTCGATGGCGACGATCTGGCCTATGCGCGCGCAGCGTTCGATTGCCTGCCCGAAGGCACGGTGGACCCCACACTGTGGAAGCGCTGGACCGAAGCGGCGAAGGCGCAATCGGGCCGCAAGGGCAGGGCGCTGTTCATGCCGCTGCGGATCGCGCTTACGGGAAGGGCGTGGGGACCGGATTTGTCAGATCTATTGCCTCTTCTGGGTCGGGAAGAAATTCTCCGCCGACGACCCTGATTTCGTCGCGGCTGTCGGCGACATCATGGATCTCTCCGACGCTGACGGAGCGGGCGATATCCGTCATTCGCCCGACCGTAAGCCCCTGGGCCGTGTTGGCGCGGGTTTCGGGATCGGCGGCCAGATCCGGGCGAAAGCGCGGCGGCGGCAAGCGACCGGGCTCTTCGTCGGCCTGCTCGGGCGGCACTTCGCTGGGGCGCGGCGTGATGCCCTCAATGCCGATCAGGCTGGTGTTGGCCCGTCCGCAGGTGCAGTTCTCGCTTCGCCGGCGCTCGCGGAAGTCGAACGCCGTGGCAAGATCGGTATAGGCGGTGCCGTCCAATGCCGTCATGTTCCGCGGGCCGTCATCATCGCCGCTGCGGTGCGTGAACAGCATGGTGGGCGCTGCTGGGCAAAGGGCTGCGCATATCGCCTTGTCCCGCTCGAATTGGTCGGCGTTCGTGGCAAACGAGATCGGGAAGAAGTAGCCGTCGCATGTGCGCACGCACAGCGTCCGGTGTTCACCGGCGAAGGAAGGCCGGGCAGGGGCAACCGGCCGTGATGCATGGTTGCGGTTGGGTTGCGCCCGCCTCACCGTGCCGGGCTCCCGGCGGACCGAAGCGATGCGTGTCGACTGGCTGCGGCTGCAGGCGCGCTGGACCGCGCGCTCGAGGCGCCGGATTTCCCGCTGCGATGCACCGCCGCGATTGCGGTCACGCACGCGCTGCAGCTTGCCCAGGTTCGCCTGCATCTGGTTGATGGTCGAGCCCAGCGACCGGCATTGCCGGGAACCCGACTGCCGACAGCGTTGGCGGTTGTACATGCGCTGCGCCTTGCGCAACTCGCGCTGTTGGCGCTCGGCCGCCTCGGCGTAGCGCCGGTATTCGGCGCGGTTGCCGCTGCCGCGCCTTGCGCTGGCGAGTTGCGATTGCAGACTGTTGCAGGATTGCGCACCGGCCGGGGTAGCCGACATGGCGGTCAGCGTCACGAGCGTCATGGCAATTGCCATTCCGCACAGACACGCCACACAGGCTTTGAAAAGCCGGTACACCATCAACGCCGAACCCCATCCCGCCACCACTGTGACAGAAACACCGTGCCACTTGTTTAAGCGGGCGGGGTCAGCATGTCTCGTTCAAGCTGAATTTACGATGAACGTTAACGACCGGTAACGGCCGTGCCGGCGTGTGTGCCGCCCTGGGCCGCGGCCTGGGCGGCTTCGACGGCCGCGATCGCGGTCATGTTGACGACGCCGCGCGAGGTTACCGATGTCGTCAGCACATGGGCGGGTCGCTGCGTCCCCAGAAGTATCGGGCCGACATGCAGCGCATCGGTCATCGACTTGACGGCATTGAGCGTGATGTTGGCCGCATCGAGGTTCGGGAAGACCAGAAGGTTGGCCTCGCCCTCGAGGATCGAGTGCGGCAGGACGCGGGCGCGCAGCTCGGGATTGAGCGCGCTGTCGGCATGCATCTCGCCATCGACGCACAGTTCCGGCTGGGCGGCATGCAGGATTTCGACAGCACGGCGCATCTTGGCGGCCGAGGCGCTGTCGCGCGAGCCGAAATTGGAATGCGACAGCAGCGCGGCCTTGGGTTCGACGCCGAAACGCCGGATCTCCTCGGCGGCGAGCAGCGTCATCTCGGCCAGTTCCTCGGCGGTAGGATCGATTGAGACATAGGTGTCTGTGAAGAACGTCATGCCGTTGCCGGAGATCAGCATCGACAGCGCCGACAGATCGCGCGCGCCCTCGCGGACCCCGACGATGGACCGCACGGTGCGCAAATGCCGCTCATAGCGGCCGTCGAGGCCGCAGATCATCGCATCGGCCTCGCCGCGCATCAGGGCGATCGCCGAGATGACGGTGGCATTGGTGCGCACAAGCGTTCGGGCATAATCGGGGGTGAAGCCCTGCCGGCCGCCGATGGCGATCAGATGATCGACATAGTCCCGATAGCGCGGATCGTTTTCCGGATTGACCAGTTCGAAGTCCCGGTCGGGCCGTATCCGCAGGCCGTAGCGCTTCAGCCGCGCCTCGACCACCTCGGGACGGCCGACGAGGATCGGCTCGGCGATGCGGTCCTCCAGGACGATCTGGGCGGCGCGCAACACGCGTTCGTCCTCGCCGTCGGCGTAGATGACCTTGTGCGTGGCCGCGGCCTGGGCCGACGAGATCACCGGCTTCATGACGAGGCCCGACCGGAAGACGAACCGGTTCAGCCGGTCGCGATAGGCGTCCATGTCCTCGATGGGACGCGCGGCGACGCCGCTTTCCATCGCCGCCTTGGCGACGGCCGGCGCGATCCGGAGGATCAGCCGCTGGTCGAAGGGCGAGGGGATCAGGTAGTCGGGCCCGAAGATCGGCGTTTCGCCCGAATAGGCGCGGGCGGCGATGTCTGAGGGCTCTTCACGGGCGAGTTGTGCGATGGCGGTCACGGCGGCCGCCTTCATCGCCTCGTTGATGGTCCGCGCGCCACAGTCGAGGGCACCGCGAAAGATGTAAGGAAAACACAGTACGTTGTTGACCTGGTTGGGGAAATCGGACCGGCCCGTGCAGATCATCGCATCGGGACGCGCCTCCCGCGCGGCGTCCGGCATGATCTCGGGAACCGGATTTGCCAGCGCCATGATCAGCGGATTTTCCGCCATTTTGGCCAGATATTCGGGCTTGAGCACGCCGGCGGCGCTGAGACCCAGAAAAACGTCGGCGCCGTCGATGGCCTGCTCCAGCGTGCGGTGCTCGGTCTGGCGGGCAAAGACGGCCTTCCAGCGATCGATCTCGCCGGGGCGGCCGTCATAGACCACGCCGTCAATGTCGGTGACGATGATGTTGTGGAGGCTTGCACCGAGCGACACGAGAAGATTGAGGCAGGCGAGCGCTGCCGCCCCGGCGCCCGAAGTGACGATCTTCGCCGTCTCGATCGATTTACCGGCAAGCTCCAGCCCGTTGAGGATGCCGGCGGCGACGATGATTGCGGTGCCGTGCTGATCGTCATGGAAGACCGGAATGCCCATCATGTCGCGCAACCGTTCCTCGACTTCGAAGCACTCGGGCGACTTGATGTCTTCGAGATTGATCCCGCCAAAGGTCGGTTCGAGCGCGGAAACCACATCGACCATGCGCTCGACGCCCGGCGCGTCGATTTCGATGTCGAACACGTCGATGCCGGCGAACTTCTTGAAGAGCACGGCCTTGCCCTCCATTACCGGCTTGGATGCGAGCGGGCCGATATTGCCGAGGCCCAGGACGGCCGAGCCGTTGGAGACGACGGCGACCAGATTGGCGCGCGCGGTATAGTCCGCAGCCCGCGCCGGGTCTGCGGCGATCGCAAGGCAGGGCGCGGCGACACCCGGCGAATAGGCGAGCGCCAGATCGCGCTGGTTGCCCAGCGGTTTCGTGGCCCGGATTTCGAGCTTGCCGGGAACCGGGTTCTGGTGGAAGAAAAGCGCGTTCTCGTCGAGGTCCGAAGGCACCGACTTTTTTGCTGCATCCGTCTCGCCACTCATGGCCGCCCCTCCCGGTTCTTGTTTTCGACAACCGGTAGACCAATGCGGCGGTTGCCACAATTCGTTCCGGCCGAAAAGCGTTTAAAACGCGCTTTGATAGACCCCGCCGTCGAGCCGGATGTTCTGGCCGGTGATGTAGCCGGCATGGGTGGAGCAAAGGAACGCGCATGTGGCGCCGAACTCTTCCGGGGTGCCCAATCGGCCTGCAGGGATGGCGCCGATCTGGCGGGCCTTTTCCTCGTCGAACTCGACGCCGCGCTTGTCGGCGGCGTAAACCATGGTCTGACGGATCCGGTCCGTGTCGATCTTGCCGGGGAGGATGTTGTTGATCGTCACATTGCTGCCGGCGACCGACCGGGCGATGCCGGCGAGGAACGCCGTCAGGCCGGCCCGGGCGCCCGACGACAGGTCGAGCCCCAAAATCGGCTGGTAGACCGACAGCGATGTGATGTTGACGATCCGCCCGAAACCGCGCTCGGCCATTCCGTCGATCGTCCGCTGGATCAATTCGATGGGCGTGACCATGTTCTGCGTGACGCCGTCGAGCAGCGCATCGCGATCCAGTTCGCGGAAATCGCGCAGGGCGGGGCCGCCATTGTTGTTGACGACGATGTCGGGCTGCGGACAGGCCTCCAACAGGGCATCCTGCGTGGCGTGATCGGACACGCTGCCCAGGACGATGTCGACGGTGACGCCATGGGCGCGCAGGTCCTCGGCGGTCTTTTCGGTGGCTTGCTCGTTGCGGCCATTGATCACCAGATTGACCCCTTCGCGGGCCAGCGCCTCGGCGCATCCGCGCCCCAGACCGCGGCTCGATGCGCAGACGATCGCGCTTTTGCCCTTCAATCCCAGATCCATGCCCATCCTCCCGGTTTGGCGGCTGCGTGTTTGTCCGGGTGACCTAAACGATCGCCCGGCGGCGTCAATGCCGGCTCAGCCCCAAAGCGCTGGTTCGGGGGGAGAAACAGTGCTGCCGTAATAGTGAAGCGCCGGCTTGCGGTCGCGCGCAAGCAGCAGCGGACCGTCCAGATCGATGAAGTCGGCGTCCTGGGCCAGCAGGACGGCGGGCGCCATGGCGAGCGAGGTTCCGACCATGCAGCCGACCATGACGCCGAACCCCATCCGGCGGGCCTTGTCGCGCATCGCCAGCGCCTCGGTCAGCCCGCCGGTCTTGTCGAGCTTGATGTTGACGACGTCATAGAGCGCGCCAAGCGCGTCGAGATCGGCACTCGTATGGGCGCTTTCGTCGGCGCAGACCGGCACGGGATGCGGAATGCGTCCCAGAATGGCGTCTTCGCCGACCGGCAGCGGCTGTTCGACCAGCGCGATGTGCAGACGCGCGGCTTCCTCCATCATCGCGATGAGATTGTCTTCGCGCCAGGATTCGTTGGCATCGACGATGATCCGCGCATCGCGGGCGTTGGCCGTCACGGCGTGCATGCGGGCAATGTCGGCTTCGTCTCCGCCCAGCTTCATCTTCAAAAGATGCCGCTTGTTCGCCGCGCGCGCGGCATCGGCCATGTTTTCGGGGGTGTCGAGCGACAGGGTGAGCGCGGTTTCGACCGGGCGCGGCGGGTGCCGGCACACCAGCGCGTGCACGCGGCGACCCGATCGTTTGGCATCGAGATCCCACAGCGCGCAGTCGACCGCGTTGCGCGCCGCGCCAGGCGGCAAGGCCGATGCCAGATCGATACGGAGCCTGTCGCAAGGGGCCGAGGCATCGAGCGCGGGCAACGACTCCAACTGGGCGATCACGCCGTCTACCGTTTCGCCGTAATGGGCATAAGGCACGCATTCGCCGTGGCCCGAATGGGTGCCGTCGTCCAGCGTGCAGGCGATGACATGGGCATGGGAGCGTTCGCCGCGGGCGATCCGGAAGCGGCCATCGATGGGAAAGCTTTCGGCGCTTGCGGTCAGCGAGAGCGATGAGGCCATGATATCCAGGATCCTTGCAATGGCGCTGCCAGAGCAAAGGGAATACGCCTGCCGGGGGGCGTTGTGCAACGGCCACGATGGGCATGTATCGCGCGGCCGCAGCGGCTTTGAGGCTGACGGACGGGCTTGCAGGCGCTAGAACTGTGACATGACGCTGGTCCAGGACGATGAATTTGCGCAGCCGCGCGCCTCGTCGGAGGCGCTGCCGACGGTCGAAGCCGACCGGGCGGGCGGCGATCCGGTGCTGCGGCTTGCCGGTGTCTGGCTGACCGCCACGGTCGGGAGCGTCGATGCCGATCTGTCCAAGGCGGTCAAGGCGACCGGCGATGCGGGCACGCTGAAGATCGATGCCAGCGCGGTCAGCCATCTGGACACGGCCGGCGCATGGCTGATCGTGCGCACCATGCGCATTGCGCAGGCGCGCAACCAGCCGGTTCGCCTGGCCGGCTTGAAGCAAGGCGCGCAGACGCTGGTCGACGAGGTCGCCGAGAGCACCGCGCGCCCCGAACCTCCCCCGCCTTCAGAGCGCGTGGGGCTTGCCACCATCCTGGCGACAATCGGGCACTATGTGTGGGATCTGCGCCGCGATGCCACGATGGGGCTGCACATGCTCGGCGCGGCGGTGCGCGGCAGCCAGATGAAATCGGGCCACCGCAATCCGATGGCATGGGCGCCAGTGGTCAACCAGATCGACCGGATGGGCGTGCGCGCCATTCCGATCATCGTCCTGATGTCGACCATCATCGGCGCGATCATTGCCCAGCAGGGCGCCTTCCAGTTGCGCTATTTCGGCGCCGAGATCTTCGTCGTCGACCTGGTGGCGATCCTCGTCCTGCGCGAGATCGGCGTTCTTTTGACCGCCATCATGATCGCCGGCCGGTCGGGCAGCGCGATCACCGCCGAGATCGGATCGATGAAGATGCGCGAAGAGGTGGACGCTTTGACCGTGATCGGTCTCAATCCGATCGGCGTTCTTGTCTTTCCGCGCCTGGTCGCGCTGGTGATCGGCCTGCCGCTTCTGACCCTGATCGCCAACTTCTCTGCGCTGGCAGGCGCGATGTTCGTCGCCCAGGCCTATTCGGGCATCAATCCCGAAGCGTTCATAATGCGCATGCGCGATGCGATCGACATGTCGACGTTCCTTGCAGGCATCATCAAGGCGCCGTTCATGGCGATCATCATCGGGATCATCGCCTCGGTCGAGGGGATGAAGGTGGGAGGCAGCGCGGAATCGCTGGGTGCCCGCGTCACGGCCTCCGTCGTCAAGGCGATCTTCGTGGTCATCGTCGTCGACGGGCTGTTTGCCATTTTCTTTGCGGCGGTGGACTTCTGATGAGCGCCGAAGCAGACATCGTTTTGAGCGTGCGCGACATGCATGTCCGCTTCGGCAGCAATGTCGTTCTGGACGGGCTGGATCTGGATGTGCGGCGCCGCGAAATCCTCGGCTTCGTCGGAGCGTCCGGCACGGGCAAGTCGGTGCTGATGCGCGCGATCCTGGGACTGACGCCGAGACAGGCCGGACGTATCACAATCTTCGGGCACGATCTGTCGGCGGTCGACGATGACGAGCGCATCCTGATCGACATGCGGATGGGCGTTCTGTTCCAGCATGGCGCGCTTTTTTCGGCGCTGACCGTGGCCGAAAACATCGAAGTGCCGATGCGCGAATATGTCCAGCTTCCGCCGAAACTGATGCGCGAGCTGGCCATCGTCAAACTGGAAATGGTCGGGCTGAAGCCCGCCGACGGCGACAAGTATCCGTCCGAACTGTCGGGCGGCATGATCAAGCGGGCAGCGCTGGCGCGCGCGCTGTCGCTCGACCCGGATATCGTCTTTCTGGACGAGCCGACATCCGGGCTCGATCCGATCGGTGCCGCCGAATTCGACGAACTGATCGCCAAACTGCGCGACACCATGGGTCTGACGGTCTACATGGTGACCCACGATCTGGACAGCCTTTTCACCGTAGCGGACCGGATCGCGGTGCTGGGCGAGGGCAAGGTGATCGCCGCCGGGCCGTTGTCGACAATGCTCGCGCATGACAATGCGTGGATAAAATCCTATTTCCGTGGCAAGCGGGCGCGTCACATTCCCGCCAAGGTAGAGTAGGCGTCCGAGCACGATGGAAACCAAGGCCAACTATGTCGCCGTCGGGGCGTTCACCGTTCTGGTGTTCGCCGCCGCCTTCGCCTTTGTCTACTGGTTCGCGCGCAACGACACCGGTGGCGAGACGGCGCAGCTGAACATCGTGATCGCCGGTTCCGTGACGGGCTTGGCCAATTCGAGCGTCGTCAAGTTCAACGGCATCGATGTGGGCAAGGTGGACCGGCTGGGCTTTGACGCCACCGATCCGGGCGTCGTGATCGCCGAAACGCAAGTGCGGCGCGACCTGCCGATCACCGCGGAAACCAAGGCGGTCTTGTCGTTCACCGGCCTGACCGGCATCGCCCATATCGAGCTGGAGGGCGGTGCGGTCGATCAGCCCAACGTGTTCGAACTGGCCGAACGGGAGGGGACGGTCGCGACGATCAACGCGGATCCCACCGCGCTCAACGATCTGCTTGCCACCGCGCAGGACATCGCCAACCGGGCCAACAACATCCTCACCGACGTCGAAAGCTTTGTCGCCGACGCGCGCGGGCCGCTGACGCGGGCCGTCGAGAATGTCACCGAGATCAGCGATGCGCTGGCGGCCAATTCGGGCCGTATCGACGAGTTCCTGACCGGTATGGGCGATCTGGGCGAATCGCTGGGCACCATGTCGGTCACGCTGGAACGCACCCTGTCGGGCGCGGACGAACTGATCGCCGCGGTCGATCCGGACGATGTGGCCGCGATCGTCACCGAAGTGCGCGGCTTTGCGGCCGACCTCAATGAAGCGTCGGACGATCTGGACGGTCTTGTGGCCTCCGCGCGCACGACACTGGAGGGGCTCGAGAGCATCGGCGACCGGGTCGACCAGTCGTTCGATCAGCTCGACACGCTGATTGGCGCGGTCGATCCCGATGCGGTGGGCGAGGCGGTGGCCGGCTTTGCCGATGCGGGCCGGGCGGCGCGCGACATCACCGCCGATATCCAGGGCGTGACCGCCGAACTCGAAGGGCGCGGTGAGGATATCGACACCATCTTCGCCAATGTCACCGAGATGTCCGAACGGCTGAACGCGGCCTCGGTCCGCGTCGACGGCGTTCTGGAGAAGCTCGACGGGTTTCTGGGCGAAGGCGGGGAAGGCGGCCAGAACCTGATTGCCGAGGCCAGCGAGACCTTGCGTTCCTTCCGCGACGTCGCGAGCAACCTCAATGCACGGCTGGACAGCATTGGCGGCGGTCTCGAGCGGTTTTCCGATCGCGGCCTGCGCGATATCGAGGCGCTGGTCAACGAAACGCGGCGGTCGATTTCGCGCATCGAACAGACGATCACCAGCATCGAACGCGACCCCCAGCAACTGATCTTCGGAGGCGATGGCGGGGTCAAGCGCTTTGACGGGCGCGAGCGCCGCTGATAAGCGGAGAAGGACGATCCGCGGAGGGTCCGGTTTCGCGGAGCAGGCAGCCGAGCGGGGCGTGCAAGTAATGTGTCATGGGGCGATGACGGGGTGCAGCAGTGTCCATGAGTGAGCCGGGCCGACGGCCGTTGCGCCTGCCACGATCGATCGCCGTTCTGCTGGTATCGGCCGGCCTCGTCCAGGGCTGTGCCGCGCTCGGCGGCACGGCTGAGCCGCCCGACACGTTCGACCTTGTGGCGCCGCGCGACGTGTCAGCGGGACCGGTGCGGCGCGGCACGCAGATCCTGATCGCCGAGCCCGGAGCCGTTCAGGCGCTCGATTCCCAGAATATCGTCGTCGAGACCGCGCCGTTCGCCATCCAGTATCTGGGCGATGCGCAATGGGGCGACCGTCTGCCGCGTCTGGTTCAGCGCCGGCTGGCCGAGAGCTTCGACCGCGCTGATCGTTTCGACGGCGTGGGCCTGCCGGGGCAGGGGCTGGCGATCGACTACCAGATCGTGACCAACATCGCCGAGTTCGGCATCGACATTCCCGCCGCTGCCGCCCGGATCGAGATCGAGGTCAAGCTGCTGGACGACCGCAGTGGCGTGGTTGCCGCCGATCGGCGTTTCGCCGCGTCGGTTCCGGTCTCGCGCACCGGTAGCCCGGACGATTATGTCGCCGCGCTCAATGCGGCCTTCGCCGGCGTCGCCACCGAGATCGTTGCCTGGTCGGCCGATCTGATCTGATCGCCGCCGTCGGCTGAACAAAGAAAGCCCCGCTCGGTCCGAGCGGGGTTTTTTTTGTCTGAAGCGGCTTTGAACGATCAGCGCAGGCGACCGCTCGCATGGGCCAGCATGGTGTAAACCTTGCCCGTGTCGGACGTCAGGTAGGTTTGCGACATCACACCGTCGCGGTCGTTGCGCGACACGTCGCTGAGCAGGCGTTCGAAGTCCCGCACGTAGCGGTCGACGGACGAGCGGAACGCCGGATCACGACCATAGCGCGCCTTGATGTCCTCGAAGGTGCGTTGCCCGGCAAGCGTGTAGAGACGGCGCGTGAAAATGTCGCGTTCGCCGCGCCGGTAGCGATCCCACAATTGGGCGGCTGCCTCGTGATCGATCGCCCGGGCGATGTCGACCGACAGCGAATTGAGCGACTCGACCGTCTGGGCCGGCTGCCGCGCCGGGGCGGGCTGCTCCTCGCTCGATGCGCGTTTCAACAGGTCGCTCACCCAGCCGCCGCCATCGGACGATGCCGGTGCCCGACGGTCGGGCTCGGGCGCACGCGGCGGAGCGGCGGGCGGTGTGTCGTCGAACCCGCCGCGAAGCTCCGGCTGGGCGGCAGCCAGGGGCGCGGCATGCCCGGCCGGGGCGCGGTCGTCCGCGCTATCCGACCGGGCCTGCGGCTTTTTTGAGCGGGCTGCGCCTCCCACGTCGAATGCGCGTCCCGATTCCTCGACGATGCGTGAGAGGTCCTTGAGCGCGTTGATCTGCTCGCTGACCGCGCGCCGCATCGCATTGGCGCTTTCGCGCGTTTCCTCTGGCAGTTCGAGCACGCCGCGGCGCACCTCGTCCCGCGCGCTTTCGAGCTCCGACCGGATCTCCGACGATACATGCCGCATCTGCGCCGTTGCTTCGTCGAACCGGCCCATGGCTTCGTCGGCGGTCTGCCGGATGCTGGTGGCCAGCTTGTCGGTCGAACTGAGCGCACGGCTTTCCACCTGGCTCAGCGTGTCGCCGATCATCGTCTCGAACGAGCGCATGGTCCGCTGGATTTCCTCGGACTTGGCCACCAGTCCCGAAGCCAGTGCCTCCAGAGCGTCGCGGCGATCGCCGAGCGTTACTTCGAGGTTCGACTGGGCCTTCTCGAACAGGTCCGATGCCGAGGCCAGCACCTTGCCGTGATCGTCGAATCGGGCAGCGATCGATGCGATGTCGTTGAGCGTCTTCTGCGAGACATTGTCGAGTTTCTCGGCATTGTTGCCCAGCAGCGAAACGGACGTGTTGAGGTTCTGCGCGATCGCGCCGGTACGGCTGGCAAAGCCCTCGGTGGTTTCGGCCAGCTTGCCCTCGATGGCGCCCAGATTGCCGGTCGCCATCTCGATCAGTTCGCCCAGCTTGGCGTTGGAGGCCGACAGGCGGTCCAGAAGGCTGCCAACATCGCCGCCAAGGCTGTTCTGCATGGTCTCGACGGTCTCGCGCGTCCGGTCGAGCAGGCCGCCGACAGCACCGGACAGATTGTTCTGCATGGATTCGACGGCGGTGATCGTCTCGGCGGTGCGGTTGGCGAGCGCATTGACCAGCGCATCGTTCTCCGCCCGCAGGCGCTCCGTGGCAGCGCGTGTCGCGCTCTCCAGTTGTGCGGCGATCTCCGCGCCATCCTGGCCGAGGCGCTCGATCAGCGGCACGGCCGTTGTCTCCAGCGTCCGCGCCAGCGCGCCGGTGCGATCGCCGATGCGGCGGTCATAGGCGGCAATCTCCTCGCTGAGCGTCGTCTGGTGCGTTTTCAGCACCTCGCCAAGACGCGCGGTCAGCACATCGCTCTGGTCGGCGCCCAGTTGCGCGACCCGCTCGGTTTCCGCGTCGATCGCGGCCCGGGTCTCTGCGACGCGGTCGCGCAGCGTGCCGGCAAGGTTCGCCGCGCTGTCTTCGAGCACGCGGCGGACATTGTCGACGCCCACCGAAAGGGCGCGCTGCATGGTGCTCGTACGCTCGTCGACGATGCCCGACTGGTCGGTGAAGGCCTCGTTGATGGAGTCTGTCGCCTCGCGCAGCGCGACCACGGCCGCATTGGACCGGGCCTCGACGGAGGAGGCGATCTCGTCGGCCATGGCAGACAGCCGCCGGGTGAGCGCTTCGGTCTTGGCCTCGATGTCGGCGCTTGGCGCATCGAGCGCGGCCGAAAGGCTCTGCGCGGTGCGCTCGGTCGCTCCGAACAGGGCCGCTGTCTTTTCCTCGAGCCGCTCGAGAAATGCGCCGGTGCTTTCGGAGACTTTCGCCACCGTGGCTTCGCCTGTCGCGTTCAGGCGTCCGATCGTCTCGTCGCCGACGGACGTCAGGCCGGAGACGGCACGCTCGCCGCTGGCGGCCAGCTTGGCTGCGACCTCGTCGCCGGCGCCCTGCAGACGCGCGACGGTCTCTTCGGTTGCACTGCTCAGGCCCGACACCGCGTTGTCGCGCAGCGAGGCGATGGACGCCACCAGACGCTGATTGGCGGCATCGAGCTCGGTGACCGAACCGTCGGCGCTCTGGGTGATCTGTGCGGCTGCGTCCATGCTGGTGCCCATCAGGCGGCCCATCAGTTCCTCGCCGGCACTGGCAAGTTTCGCCGTCGCGTCATTGCCAAGCCCTGCGATGCCGGAGGTGATCCGCTGGTGCGCTTGCTCCATGCCATCCATCGTGCTCTTGGCGGAGGCCGATATGGCGTCGGCGGCCGCCGTTCCCGCTTCGATGAAGCGTGCGGCGTTCTGCTCCACGCTGGCGCTGACATGCTCGCCGAGCGCGGCGGCACGGCGTTCCATCGCCGCGGTCTGTTCTTCCAGCGCGCTGGTGATGCGCTGGGTGCCGTGATGGGCGGCGGCAAACGCGGCCTGCGTCTTCTCGTCGAGCCGCTGCGTTGCCTGCTCGACATTGTCCGTCAGGCGCGCAATGCCCTCATCGGTCGCCGAGACGAACCGTTCGGCGATTTCGCCGGCCTTGCCGTCAAGACGCGCCGACTGGCTGTCCATGGTCGAAGTCAGCGTTTCGGCGGACTGCAACACCGCATCGGTCATCGCCTGTGAGCGGGCTTCGGCCCTGGCGAGGAAATCGGCGGTCCGTTCGTCGACTGCGGCGGTCATGCGCGCCGAGACGCCGTCGAGCGTTTCGGCGATCGCCGCGGTGCGCGTCTCCATCGCCTCGCTCAGCGACCGCTGGGCGGCGCCGGTCTGTTCCTCGACCGAATTGCGCGCGCTTTCGGCGGTTTCGGTGATCGATTGTGCGCCGTCGGTGAGCGTGTCGGCGATCGCGCGGGTGCGGTCGAGCAGCGTCTCGTTGAGCTGGCGCGCGCGCGCGTCCAGCGCCACGTTGAGGCGCTCCGTGCTCGCATCGACGGCCGAAATGCGCGTCTCGAACTCCTCGACGAGGTTCTGGCCGCGTTCTGCCAGCAGGCTCTTGAGATTCTCGGCCTGGCCCTCGATCGTGGCGCCCAGTTCGCGCCCGGCCGTCTCGGTGACGGCGTTGAGATTGGCAATGCGGGTCTCGATCAGGCTGGCGAGCGCATCGCCCGAGGCGGTAAACCGCCCGGAGATCTCGTCCATTTGGCTGGCAAGGCCGGCATTGACGGTCGAGCCGGTCTCGTTGAGGCGGTCGAGCAGGCTGTCGCCGGCCTTGTTGATGTTGGTTGTCAGATGCTCAGAAGCAGACAGCATCTTGTCTCCGAGCGTGTTGGTGGCCGCCGTCAGTTCCTCGCGCAACTGCTCATGCGCTCCGGAGATCGATGCGCGCAGGCGTTCGGCATGGGTGACGACGCCCTCGCGCTGATTGCCCAGTTCGCTCAGAAGCGAGCGGACCCGCACTTCATTGTCGGTGTAGGCTCGTTCGAGCTCGGTGACCTCGTTCTGCATCAGCGCTTCGAGTTCGCTGGCGCGCGCGATGGTCCGCTCGATGCCTTCGCCCATCGCGGCGACCTCGCGCCGGACGGCCTGGCCGACCATGGCGACGCGCTCCTGGGCGAGGTTTTCAGGCGCTGCCAGGCGGAAGGCGATCTCGCTCATCGACCGGGCGGTGTTGCGCATCTCCTGGGCCCGGCGAACGAGCACCGCAAACCCGTAGAACATGACGACCGGCAAGACGACGCCGATCATGATCGCGATCACGCCGGGCAGGGCGCGCAATTGTTCGATCGTCCTGATCTGCCAGACATCGGGTGAATAGAGAATGTGCGCCAGCGCGGCGCCGGCGCCGATCCAGATGAGGCTGACGATGGTCGCCCAGACGAACGATTGCCCGCCCGGCCGCGCGCTGATCCGTTCGAGCAGTTGGGCATATTCGCGCTCGGCGCTGTCGTCATTGGCGGCGCGATAGGGGGCCGACGCGGTCGCCGCGGCGGCGGTTGTGCCTGCGGCAGCGGCAACTGCAACGGCAGGTTCGACGGGCTGGTTGGCTTCGCTGAGTTCTCCGGCGGCCTTGCTGACCTGCGCTTCGAAGTCGTCCAGCGACAATTCGCTGTCCAGATCGACATCGGCCATATCACCGGTGTCGCCCGATGTCAGATCGTTCTCCAGCGCTTCCTGAAGCGCCAGTTCCATATCCGCATCCAGGTCCGGTGCATTCTTGTTCTGAGCCATGAAAGCCTCACCTGCTACTCAACTCCGGGCACGGGCCCGGACATACGCTTGCCAGCCATCGTGCAAACGCGCCGGAACTGCAGGCGCAATTGTGGCGTCGCGATGGTTGAGCCTTATCGTAGAGCCACGGGTGCCAGAATGGAACACGATATCGCGACACCCCCAAAAACTTTAAAGATAAAGTTAACGCACTGTGAGAACGGCGGAAATCCGCCGCCGGAACAGGGTTCTGCGAGCCGGTTCCGATTTCGCCGTTTTCGCCCCATTTCGGCCCGCACCCGCCATTAACGGCTTGCCCATCAGTTTGTGACAGCCTCTGCCAAGGGACAGTGCGTGCGGGTGATGCTTATGGATACTCAATCAAGACATCCGGTGTTCGAGACGCCGGACATGGCCTATCAGACGATGGCGCGTGAACGGCCGGTCGATCTGGTCCGGCTGGCGCGGCAGACCGGCGGCGACCGGGCTCTCGAGGAAGAGGTGCTCCACCTGTTTCTCAAGCAGGCCAAGTCGATCGGCAAGGCGATGCGCGTCGGCACGGATGCCGACCAGCGCAAGCGCCATGCGCACACGCTCAAGGGCGCTGCGCACGCGGTGGGAGCCGGCGCGATCGCCGATACGGCCAAGGCCGTCGAGGACTCGCCCGGAGAACGGCGGTGCGTCCGCGCGCTTTTGACCGAAATCGACCGGACATGCGATTACATCAACTCGCTTCTGCGCTGACGGCGCCTTGAGGCGTACCGAGCGCGGGTTTGCTTGACAATCGGGGGCGAACGGCTAAGTCGCGCTTCGACGATCCGCGCCGCTGGTGATGCGCGGACCTGCCGGAGTGAACGATGCCCAAACTGACGATCGTCGCCTTTGATGGAACCGAGTTCGATCTGGACGCGGAGGCCGGTTCGACGGTGATGGAAAACGCGATCAAGAACGCGGTTCCGGGCATCGAAGCGGAATGCGGCGGGGCCTGCGCCTGCGCGACCTGCCACGTCTATGTCGATGAGGCCTGGACCGAGAAGGTGGGCCAGCCTGATGTCATGGAAGAGGACATGCTGGATTTCGCGTTCGAAACTAAGCCGAATTCCCGCCTGTCGTGCCAGATCAAGATGACGGACGATTTCGACGGGCTGATCGTCCGCGTTCCCGAACAGCAGGCCTGACCGCCGTTTCCTCAGCCCCGCGGGGTCATGTCCTTTGACCGACCCGTTTGAACCACGTCCATGGCGTATCGGCTCCGGCGCAAGGCTGGAACTGGGGCCGCGCGGACTCGTGATGGGCATTTTGAACGTCACACCGGACAGTTTTTCCGATGGCGGGCATCATGCGGACCCCGATGCGGCGGTAGCGGCAGCGCGCGCGATGGCCGAAGCGGGCGCGGCGATCATCGATATCGGTGCCGAAAGCACGCGGCCGGGTGCCGAGGCGATCGATGGCGAGGCCGAGCGCCGGCGCCTCCTTCCGGTGATCGCGGACGTCCGGTCCGCGCTTCCCGACATGCCGGTCTCAGCGGACACCTATCGGTCGGAAACCGCCCGCGCGGCGCTCGAAGCCGGCGCTGGAATCGTCAATGATGTCGGGGGTTTGCAGCGCGATCCTGCGATGGCGAATCTGGCTGCGGAAACCGGCGCCGGGCTGGTGATCATGCACACCGGACGCGACCGAGACGTTCTGCCCGATCCGATCGAGGATCAGCGCGTCTATCTGTCCCGGTCGATCGAGATCGCGCTCAAGGCCGGGGTCGCGCAAGCCCAGATCGTGCTCGATCCCGGTTTCGGCTTCGCCAAGGACGCCGAACACAATGCGGTGCTGATAGCGCGGTTCGGCGAGTTGCACGCGCTCGGCTTTCCGCTTCTGGCCGGGACCAGCCGCAAGCGTTTCCTCGGGTATTTCACCGGCCGGCCCGTCGAGGCGCGCGACGTGGCCACAGCCGCCAGCTCGGCATTGTTGCGTGCCGCCGGCGCGGCGGTTTTGCGGGTACATGATGTCGCAATGAACGTGGACGCGGCGGCGGTTGCCGATGCTATGATCGCCGCCGGACGCCAGGGGGCTGGCGCCGGGACGGAGCTGGCCTGACGTGTACGAAATCCGGATGATCAACTGCGCCTTCTTTGCGCGCCACGGCGTTTTCGACCAGGAGGAGTTTCTCGGTCAGCGCTTTTATGTCGATGCGCGGCTGTTCGTCGAGCCGGGTCGGGCGCTTGAAGACGACGATATCTCCGACACGGTCGACTACGGTAACGCGTTCAAGGAGATCGAGCGGATCGTCACCGGCAAGCGGCGTTATCTGATCGAGGCATTGGCCTATGAGATCGCCAAGGCGCTGTGCGCGCGCTGGCCGCAGATCAGGCGTGCCGAGATCACGCTGCGCAAGCCCAATGCGCCGGTGCCGGGCGTGCTCGACCATATCGAGGTTCATGTCTGCCATGATGCCTGAGACCGTGAGCGCGCTGATCGCCCTTGGCGGCAATATCGGCGACGTCGCCGGTGCGATGCAGTCCGCGCTTGGCCGTCTTCATGCCGAACCGGGCATGTCGGTCGTTTCGGTATCGCCGATCTACTCGACACCGCCCTGGGGGATTACCGAGCAACCGCGCTTCCTGAACGCGTGCGCCGAAGTTGAAACATCGATCCCGCCGCATGTCTTGCTGCAACGGGTTTTGGCCGCCGAACGGGGCGCCGGGCGCAGGCGCCTGCGCCGCTGGGGGCCGCGCACGCTCGATATCGACATTCTGGCCTATGGAGATCAGGCGATCGAGAGCCCGACGCTGACCGTGCCGCATCCGCGCATGTTCGAGCGTGCGTTCGTGCTGGTGCCGTTGGCCGATATTGCCGGGGAACGGGTGATCGGCGGGCGCCGCGTGTCGGATGCGCTTTCCGCACTCGACACGAGCGGTATCATTCGCACCGACGATCTTCTGTCGCTGCCGCGTGCCGCCTGACGCAATTTGCGCTTGTTTGGTACTAGCGGACCGAGCCGACCTGCACCGGATCGAGCCGGTCGAGGCTCATGCCGATCACCGGCACCAGTTCTCCGCCGACGCGCACGGATACGGTGACATTGAGCGTGTTGTCGTCGGCCAGACGCGCCAGCATGGCGCCGTCGAGCTGCTTGCGGTTGAGCGTCAGCGCCACCCGGTCGCGGCTGACATTGCCGGCGGTGACATCGAGGCCTTCGCCGCCGGCGCCGTCGAGAAACGTCCCCGAATAGGTGCGGCCGTCGCGCTGCACGGTGGCGGTCATCTTCTGGGTGAACAGACCGACGCGGCAATCGCCGTCGAGCGACATGCCAAGCCGGCTGTCGGGGACCGAGCCGTCGAACTGGCAGATGAACTTGGTGCCGCGATACTTGCCGGCGACGATCTCGCCGGGCCCGCGCCATTGGCCCTCGATCTTCTGAAAGAAACGTGCATCACGCGCCTGGTCGGCATGCGCCGGAACGGTGGCGCCGGCAATCGTGCCGGAAATCAGGACGGACATGGCCAGGCGGTTGAGCATGGGGCGCACTCTTTTTGCGATGATTGGCCGCGATCATTGGCCCGCAATGGTTAAGGCATGGTTGTGATCCTACTCACGATGCGCCGTTTTTGTCATCACGATCGGTTTCACCCTGCTGGGCGGCGGTGAACCGGGTCAGCGTCCGCGCCATCTCGCCCACCCGCGGCGCCGGCAGGGCCTCGAACGGCGCCGGGCGGCATACGCCGATCGCCGAAATGCCGACGCGAGCGGTCATCAGCCCGTTGACGACGCCCTCGCCAAGCCGGGCGGAGAGGCGCGCGGCTACGCCGTGGCCGACCAGTTGCTGGATCAGGCTGTCACCGAGCGCGATCGTGCCGGTCACCGCAAGATGGCTGACCACGCGGCGGACCAGCGCGATGGTGCCGAACGTGCCGGCGCGGCCGCCATAATGCTCGGCGATGGTGCGGATCAGGCGGACATTCTCGAACAGCACATAGCCCAGATCGACGAAGGCGCGGGGCGAGACGGCGGTCACGACGGACACACGCTTGGCCGCGTTCATCACGATGGTGCGCGCTTCCGCGTCGAGCCCGGCCAGCAGCGCGCGTTCTGCGATGGCGTGGCGGTCGGCGGCGTCGATCACCTCGCCCTTGAGGTTGGCAAGGTGTGCCCGGCCCGTTGCGGTTTTCGGGTGCGAGGCGAAATGCGCCTCAAGCCGTCCGGTCGCTTTGGCGATGTCGCGCGCATTGCCGTCGGCGAGGGCCTTTTCGGTCTCGGCCCGCAGCCCGGCGATGGATCGCTGATTGGCTATGGCCCAGATTTCGCGGGCGATGAAGGCAACCAGCGCCAGCGCCAAAAGACCGATCGCGACCAGACCGGCCTGTCCGAGTACCGGATGCCGCTCGAACAGGTCGCGGACCAGTTGCTCGAGCCACAATCCCAGCGCGAGGGTCACGATAACGCCCAGCGCCGAAAGGCCTATTCCTGCAAGGCCGAAACGCCGCGCCCGGCGCCTTGGCGGCGGCGGTGGCGCGGTCGCTTCGGGCAGATGTTCGGTGGCGAAGAAGTCCTCTTCGGCCATCTCGACGCGAGCCGCATCGTCGATGGCGCGCGGTTCTCGGGCGGCCGATCGCGTTTTGGGGCTGGCTTTGGCCTTTCCCGCCTTTTTTGCTTTGGCGGTGTCGTCCTCATCGACGGCAAAAGCACGCGGTTCGCGTGGAGTCTGGCTCATTGCAACCGGTCTCCCAAAAGGAACTGAAGCGCCTTGTCGAGCCGGATGTGGGGCAGCGACAGTGTCACGCCTTCAGCGGTGCGTTCCAGCCGCGGCGGGCGCATGCGCACAAAGCGCTGACCGGTCGCGTCGGCAGGCGCGAACAGGGCGGCGGGATCGGCGGGCAGATCGCCGGGGAAAATCGCCGTTTCGCGGTTGCCGTCAAACGTGTCCGCGCCGATGGTTTCGCCGGCGATAGGTGTGCCGACGACCACGGGCAGGGTCTCGCCCTTCTCGTTCACCGTCGCCTCCCGTGTCGCGCGCACCGCCGCGAGCGCGACCGTATTGACCGAAGCACCTGAAAGGCTCGCCTTTTTGGCCGCATTGGCAACGATGCGCTCGATGATCGCCTCGAGCCTTGCGTGACTTTCATGATGCAGATGATCGGCCTTGGTGGCGGCAATGAGGATGCGGTCGATGCGGCGCTGGATGAGAGCGGAGAAGGGGTTGTTCGTCCCTGGCCGGAAGCAGGTGAGAATTTCCGTCAGGGCGCGTTCGAGGTCGGCCACCGCAGCATGGCCGGCATTGATCGCCGACAGCGCGTCGACCAGCACGATCTGCCGGTCGAGCCGGGTGATGTGGGCGCGAAAGAACGGTTTGACCACGAGCGACTTGTAGGCCTCGTAGCGGCGCTGCATCATCGCCTGCATGCTGCCGGGCCTGGCTCTGTCAGCGCGTTTGGTAAGCGGCGCGAAGGTGAGTGCGGGCGAGCCTTCCATGTCGCCGGGCATCAGGAACCGCCCCGGCGGCAGGGTCGACAGCGCCAGATTGGCGGCGCGGCATTCGGCCAGATAGGCGCGGAACGTCTCGGCCAGCCGGCCCGCCAGCACCTCGTCGGCCTCCGCATCGGGATCGACCGTGTCCGCGACCGCCAGCCAGCCGGCGGCAACGGCTTCACGCGCCGGGCTGCGGGCGGCGCTTTCCGCTTCCTCGGAGAAGACCGCGAAGTCCTTGCCGAGAAGCGGCAGGTCGAGCAGCCATTCGCCGGGATAGTCGATGATGTCGACATGCAGCCGGCCGCGTCCGAAAAGCCGGTTCCAGGCCGAGGCGCTCTCATAGTCGATCGTCAGCCGCAGCTGGCTGATCGAGCGCGTCGAGTCGGGCCAGATGCGCTCATCGACCAGCGAACGCACATGATCCTCATAGGCAAAGCGCGGCACGCCGTCATCGGGTTGCGGTTCCAGAAAGGCGCGCGCCAGACGGTTGGAATGGGCGACATCGAACAGGGGCAGCCGCCCGCCGTGAATGAGATTGTGGACGAGGGCGGTGATGAACACAGTCTTGCCGGCTCGCGACAGTCCGGTCACGCCGAGCCGCACGTTGGGGTTGAACAGACCGGCTGCCCGGCCGGCGGCTGTGTCCAGGGCGATCAGGGCTTCGTCGCCCAGCGAAGTCAGTCGGTTCAAATGTCGTGTGCCCCCGCGTCCCGGACCGTTGCGCTGCCGCGATATAGGTGTTTGCGCCGCGCGGGGGAAGGGAGCGGCGCGCCGGGCTCACGATCCGGCGGGCGTCAGATAGGCCTCGAGCCGGCCGGAAAGCTTCTCGATATCGGCCATCGGACCGTCCAGCGCGATCACCGCAAGGCCGGACGTGCGGAAGCCCATCTGCAAATCGTCGACCAGCGCTTCGTCGCCATCTTTGGCAAGCGCGATCGCCACGTCTTCGAGCATCGGATTGTGGCCGACCAGCATCAGATTGCCGTCGAACCCCGATTTGGCCGCGACTTCGAGATAGCCCGGCGCATCGGTGGCATAAAGGTTCTGGTCGTAGCTGGTCAGCGCCGACAAATCGTGGACCGTGTTGATCGCGTCGAGCGTCTGCCGCGCGCGGACGGCGGATGAGCAGATCACCTTTTCGGGCAGCAGGCCCCGTTCGACCATGGCGGCAGCAAGCGCCTTGGCGTCCTCGACCCCGGATGCGGCGAGCGCCCGGTCGAAATCGCGTTGGCCGGGCTCGGCCCATTCGGCCTTGGCGTGGCGCAACAAAAAAAGCCTGCTCATCGCTGTTCTCCCGGTTCGGCGCCCTGTTGCCGACAAAGGCCATATCGCGCGCGCCACGGCGGCGCAATCGTTCAAAGGCCGAAGAAACGCCATGGCGCAAACGCTTTCCCTGACGGCGAAAAACCATTGGCATTTCACGGAATTGCAACTTGTGGCAGCGGCGGGGTGAGACTATACAGCGGCCAATCTTCATGCAGGGATCACGCGATGGCTGACGAGATCACGATCAAGGGATACGAGCCCAGCGAAGACGAACCGTTCATGAATGACAGGATGCGGGCCTATTTCCGCGAGAAGCTGACCGGCTGGAAGAACGAACTGCTGCGCGAATCGCGCGAAACGCTCGAAAATCTCCAGCGCGACAGCGCCAACCATCCGGACATTGCCGACCGCGCCACCTCGGAAACCGACCGGGCCATCGAGCTGCGCGCGCGCGACCGCCAGCGCAAGCTGATCAACAAGATCGACATGGCGATCAAGCGCATCGATGACGGAACCTACGGCTTTTGCGAGGAAACCGGCGATCCGATCGGCGTCAAACGTCTGGATGCGCGGCCGATCGCGACCCTGTCACTGGAAGCCCAGGAACGGCACGAACGACGCGAAAAGGTCTATCGCGACGACTGAGCGCCAATCGGCGTTTCGCGTCTGGGTTGTCGAGGCGGATTGACCGGCGGCGTCGGTCAGCGGTCGTTCTTGGGCGCGTCGATCAGCCCTTCGAGCAGCTTGTCCATTTCATCGTCGAGCGTATCGCCGACATCGGTGCCGGCCGCCACCGGTGCCTGGCGCGCGGCATCTGGCTGCGCGGCGGGTTGGACCGGCGGCGCGCCCTGCGGTTTTTCCGGTGAGCGGGTTTGGGGCTCAAGACGCGGCTCGGCGCGCACCGGGGCCGGGGACGGCGCTTGCGGCGCCGGGTCGAGCCTTGGTTCGACACGCGGTTCGCTCTTCGGTTCAACCCGTCGCTCGGGCACGGGGGCAGGCTCGCGCCTGGCCTGAGCCGTTTGCGGCGGACGGGCCGGTTCGGCCGGCGCAATGCGCGGCGAAGGTGCCGGGGTTTCCGGGGCGGCCGGTTTTGCCGGTACGGGCTCGGCCGGTTTCGGACCGGCGGCCTGACGCGCCGAAGCGGTTGCGGGCTCGGCCGGCCCGGGCGCTGTGGCGGCGGGGCCGGATTTGCCGGCTGCCAGCGTCCCTTCGTCTTCCGTGCCGGCCGCAAAACCGGTCTCGACGACGATGTCGTTGTTGCCGCCGATCAACAGAAGATGCTCGACATCGTCGCGCCGGACCAGCACGAGGCGCCGGCGATTGTCGATTGCCGTCGCATCGAGAACGGCAAGACGGTGCTTGCGTCCTCCGGCGATGAACATGCCGCGGCGCATATGGCGCATGCGGGTGAACGCGAAGACCAGCACCAGCAGCACGACCAGTCCGGTCAGCCCGTAGGCAGCCGCTGCGGTCGCGGGGTCACTGAACAATCCGGTCAACCAGTCCATGGACGATCCTCACTGTGGCGGTGTGTGCTAACAAGTCCCGAGCCTTGTGACAAATTTTTGCGCCAAGGGCTTTTCCGGGCAGATGGATTGTGATTCAACCGGTCGCGCAAGGTTCGGAACACAGGCGGCGGACAAACGTGATGGCCAGGGCAAAGCACGGCGCCGGCGGCCGCGCAAGCAATGCGCGGAAAGACAGCGGACCTTCGCCCACCGTCCGCCTGATGATCCTCGGCGTGGTCTCGCTGGCCATGACGATCATCCTCTACTTTTTCCGCGATTCCATCAATGAAGGGTTTTTGCTGGCCTTGCTGGGCCTTCTGGCAATGGTCGGTGTCTTTTATCTGTTCGCCTCGGTGATCGGGCTGGTCGCGTTTTCCGGCGAGCGGCGCGAAGGCGCCATTGTGGACGGGTTCGTCGAAAGCCTGCCCGAAGGCGTCTGCGTCACCGACGCGTCCGATGCGGTGATCTTTGCCAATGGCGCCTATCGGTCGCTGGTCGGCGCAGCCGAAGATGTCGAGGTGCAGCCGCCCGAAGCGGTGCTGTCGCGCCACGACGATGCGGCAAACGCGCTTTACCGGCTGGCCAACAGCGCCACGCGCGGTCTGGATGCGGAGGAGGAGTTCCGGCTTCTGAGCGGGCTGGGCGCAGCGCAGGGCGAGCCGCGATGGTATCGTGCCAGCGTGCACGTGATGCCCGGCGGATCGTCGGGCAAGGCGATGAAGGCGTGGCGGATCGCCGACATTTCAGCCGAGCGTCTTCAGCAGGAGCAGTATTTCCTCGAACTGCAAAAGGCCATCGACCATCTCGACCGGGCGCCGGCCGGCTTCTTCGCCGCCGAACCGGGCGGCCGTATCCAGTATGTCAACGCCACCCTTGCCGAATGGCTCGGCATCGACCTGACCGGCTTCGTGCCCGGCGAAATGACGCTGTCGGACATCGTCGTCAGCGGCAGCGTGCAAATGCTGACCGCGATCAAGGCCGATCCGGGCAAGGTGCGCAGCGCGATCGTCGATGTCGAACTGGCCAAATCGAACGGCGAGAGCCTGCCGGTTCAGCTGATCCACCGGGTTCAGACCGCGAGCAACGGCGATCCGGGGCCGATGCGCACGATCGTGCTCAACCGGGCGCAAGGCGCCGACAGCGCCCAGGATCTGCGCAGCGCCGAGGTTCGGTTCAGCCGCTTCTTCAACTCGACGCCAATGGCGATCGCCGCGCTCGATGCCGACGGGCGCATCCTGCGCACAAATGCGTCGTTCGCCGGCCTTTTCGGCGCGGTCGTCGATCACGATGCACTGGCGCGGCGCGTGAAGTTCGACACGATCATTCACGAGCGCGATCTCGAAAGGTTCGAAAAGGCGTTCGAGGCGGCCAAGGGCAATCGGGCGAATATCGAACCGTTCGACACGGTCCTGCCCGTCGAGGGCGCCGAGCGCCACGTCCGCATCTTCGTCAACGCCGTCGCCAGCCCGATCGGGGGGCCGGACCACGATGCGGGCCTCGAGGAGGCGGCGATCGTTCATGCGATGGACACGACCGAGCAGAAGGCGCTGGAAGCGCAGATGGCACAAAGCCAGAAGATGCAGGCGGTGGGTCAGCTTGCCGGCGGCATCGCGCACGACTTCAACAATGTGCTGACCGCCATCATCATGGCGTCGGACCTTTTGTTGAGCAATCACCGCCCGTCCGACCCGTCCTTCCCGGACATCATGAACATCAAGCAGAACGCCAACCGCGCCGCGTCGCTGGTCCGGCAACTGCTGGCGTTTTCGCGTCGCCAGACCCTGCGGCCCGAAGTGCTGTCACTGACCGACGTGCTGGCCGATCTGCGGATGCTGCTGAGCAGGCTGATCGGCAACGACATCAAGCTGACGATCGAGCACGGACGCGATCTGTGGCCGGTCAAGGCGGATCTCGGTCAGTTCGAGCAGGTGATCGTCAACCTGACGGTCAATGCGCGCGATGCGATGGCTGGCGGCGGCGAATTGGCGATCGCCACACGCAACGTTCCCGCCGACGAGGTCGCCGGCATGGACACTCCGGGCATCGAGCCGGGTGACTATGTGGCGATCGAAGTGGCCGATACGGGCACCGGCATCCCGGTCGATGTGGTCGAAAAGATCTTCGAGCCGTTCTTCACCACCAAGGAAGTCGGCAAAGGCACCGGCCTCGGCCTTTCCATGGTCTACGGCATCATCAAGCAGACCGGCGGCGGCATCTATGCCTCATCGGTGGAGGGCGAAGGCACGACCTTCACCATTTTGCTGCCGCGGCACGAAGCCGATGCGGATGGGGCGGAAGATTCGGCACCGGTGCGCAAGGAGCCGGCGCCGGATGCCGAAAAACGCGACCTGTCCGGGTCCGCCACCGTGCTTCTGGTCGAGGACGAGGACGCGGTGCGCATGGGCGGCGTCCGGGCGCTGACATCGCGCGGATATACGGTTCTGGAGGCCGGCGACGGGATGGAGGCGCTGGAGATCATGGCCGAGGCCGACGGGCCGGTCGATCTGGTCGTCTCGGACGTGGTGATGCCGGAGATGGACGGGCCGACGCTGCTGCGCGAACTGCGCAAGGATCATCCCGACATCAAGTTCATCTTCGTGTCGGGCTACGCCGAGGACGCGTTCGCGAAAAACCTGCCGGAAGGAGCGCAGTTCGGTTTCCTGCCCAAACCCTTCTCGCTCAAGCAGCTGGCGACCAAGGTCAAGGAAACGCTCGAAGAGCAATGAACGGTGCTGGCCAGGGTTGAAACACCCCGGTGATGGCGCACCGCCGGTGCTACGCGATCAGCGGCGGCGGTCTGCGATGCGGACCGGCTGGACCTGCATTCGCATGCTTTCGTGACCCAGCGTGTTGATCGCGATCGCGCGTTTGGCGAGATCGGTCGCTTCGGCGATCAGGCCGGCGCCCTTGAGCAGCTTGGCCTGCTTGATCATGATACGGGCCAGGTCGAGGGCCTTGTTGGTGCGGGCGGTCATCACGAATTCTCCCTGTTCGGAATTGCGTCGCTTATCAAATGGGATGCGGGAAGGCGGTGTGCCAGTGCTCCGGCTGTGGACGCACCGTTCACGCGGGTGGATGGTTTGGGGGGATGCGCACTTGTGGCCGGGCTGAGGCGCGGCAAGCCTTTTGCGCGTTTTTGCCGTGTATTGATCATGGTTGCATGGGCCATGGCATCGATCTCCTGACTGAATTACGCCGTAGCGGATCAACCGGATCACAACATCTTACTGGCCGAGCGCAATGCCCTCGCGGCGAGGGTCGGCACCGCCTTCGAGCCTGTCGCCAATGGCGATCGCATGCAGCCCCGAATTGAGATCGCGCACATTGATCTCAAAGCCGAGATCGGCGAGCGGTTGGGCCAGCGCTGCGGCATCGGTCCCGTCTTCCAGATCGAAGGTGCCGAACCTGTTCACCAGATGCGGCATGGCGATGGCCTGCTGGACGTTCATGCCCCAGTCGATGTGGGCGATGATCGACTTGGCGACATAGCCGATGATGCGACTGCCGCCGGGCGAGCCGATCACCAGCACCGGTGCGCCGTCGCGCATGACGATGGTCGGCGCCATGGAGGAGCGGGGACGTTTTCCGGGTTCGACCCGGTTTGCGATCGGCACGCCGTCGCGATGGCTGCGGAAGGAGAAATCGGTCAGCTCGTTGTTGAGCAGAAAGCCGCGCACCATCAGCCGCGAGCCGAACGCGTTCTCGATGGTCGTGGTCATGGACAGCGCATTGCCCGCTGAATCGACGATCGAGATGTGGCTGGTCGAGGGCAGTTCGAGCGCTTCGTCGTCGGCCCACAGGAGCGCATGGTCGAAAGTGGGCTCGCCCGGCGCGACATTTTCGAGCGCGGCATCGGTCTCAAGCAGCCCGGCGCGTTCGGCCAGATAGTCGGGATCGACAAGGCCGGAAACGGGAACCGGCACGAAGTCGCTGTCGGCCATGTAGCGGCCGCGGTCCGCGAAGGCGAGGCGCGAGGCATCGCCGATCAGTCGCCAGCTTTCAGGGTCGTCCGGCCCAAGCGCGGCGAGATCGAAACTGTCGAGCATGCCGAGGATCTGGCCGACCGTCAGCGCGCCGGAAGAGGGCGGGCCCATGCCGCATATGTCGTGGCCGCGATAGGCCGCGCAGACGGCCTCTCGCTCCTTGACGGCGTAGAGCTCCAGATCGTCGAGTGAAAGAACGCCCGGATTGCCGGGTGCCGTGCGGATTGTATCGACAATCGCCTCGGCGATCGGGCCTTCATAGATGGCGCGGGCGCCTTGGGCCGCCATGGCGCGCAGGGTTTCCGCATAGTCCGGGTTCTGCAGCATGGCACCTTCGGCAAGCGGTTCGCCGCCGGGCAGGAAGTAGGCAACCGTCGTCTCGAACCGTGACAGGCGCTCGGCATCGCGGGCCACGAGCGATGCCAGTCGAGGCGACACGGAAAAGCCGTCTTCGGCCAGCGCGATCGCATCGCCGAACAGGCTGCCCCAATTGGCGGTGCCCCAGCGCCGATGCGCTTCTTCCATCAGCGCCGGTGTTCCCGGTGTGCCCACGGAGCGGCCGCCGACGACGGCATCGAAGAACTGCAGCGGTTCGCCGGCCTCGTCCTGGAAAAGGCGCGGCGTGGCGGCGCGCGGCGCGGTCTCGCGCCCGTCCAGCGTGGTCACCGTGCCGCTCGCCGCGTCAAACCAGACCAGAAACGCGCCGCCGCCGAGGCCTGACGATTGCGGTTCGACCAGCCCGAGCACGGCCTGCACGGCGACCATCGCATCGGCCGCCGAACCGCCTTCCGCCAGCACTCTCGCACCCGCTTCGACGGCCAGCGGATTGGCGGCGGCGACCATCCAGTCCTGCGCGACGGCCGTTTCGCCGGCCTGTTTGGCATCCAGCGCGGCTTGCACGGCCGGCGAAGCGCCGGCAAACGCGGTATCGGTATCGGTGGCGGCCTCGGGAGCCACGGCATCGGCTGCCTCCTGCGCTTGGGCGGCCAGCGGAAGGGCAACGAGGGCAAGGGTTGCGAGGAACGATCGGACGATCATGGCGCGGCTCCATTGACGGTGTGCCGAGCGTGACATGGCGCCGGCGGGCCGTAAAGCGGAACGGGCGTTGAGGAAACGCGTCTGCGCATCACGCTTTGTGACGATTCGGCAACACTTCCCGGCAAAGATTTCCGCTAAGGAGGGTACGGGGGAGGATGCCCCTTTTCCGTCATAAACCGCGCGCAACCCCGGAGGCGCGCTGCCCGGCGGGTGACTTTGCGTTGCCCCAAGGGACAAGCGACAAGGATCGGACCACAATGGACAAGCCTGTATTCGACAAATCCAAACTGCCCAGCCGTTACACGACGGTCGGGCCGGCGCGTGCACCGCACCGCTCGTATCTCTATGCGATGGGTTTGTCGGCAGAAGAAATTGCACAGCCGCTGGTCGGCGTCGCCTCGTGCTGGAACGAAGCCGCGCCCTGCAACATAGCGCTGATGCGGCAGGCGCAGGTGGTCAAGAAGGGCGTTGCCGCGGCCAATGGAACGCCGCGCGAGTTCTGCACGATCACCGTCACCGACGGCATTGCCATGGGCCATCAGGGCATGAAGGCATCGCTCGTCTCGCGCGATGTGATCGCCGATTCGGTCGAACTGACCATGCGCGGCCATTGCTACGACGCGCTCGTCGGCCTTGCGGGGTGCGACAAGTCGCTGCCGGGCATGATGATGTCCATGGTGCGTCTGAACGTGCCGTCCGTGTTCATCTATGGCGGCTCGATCCTGCCCGGCACATTCAAGGGCCGGCAGGTCACTGTCCAGGATGTGTTCGAGGCGGTTGGCCAGCATTCGGTCGGCAATCTGAGTGACGAGGATCTGGCCGAACTCGAACAGGTGGCCTGCCCGTCGGCGGGCTCGTGCGGCGCGCAATTCACCGCCAACACGATGGCGACCGTTGCCGAGGCGATCGGCCTGTCGCTGCCCTATTCGTGCGGTGCGCCGGCGCCCTACGAAATCCGCGACCGGTTCGGCTTTGCCGCCGGCGAAAAGGTGATGGAACTGATCGCCCGCAACATCCGCCCGCGCGACATCGTCACGCGCAAGGCGCTGGAAAATGCCGCAGCCGTCGTCGCCGCATCGGGCGGATCGACCAATGCGGCGCTTCATCTGCCGGCGATCGCCCATGAATGCGGTATCGAGTTCGATCTGTTCGACGTCGCCGAGATCTTCAAGAAGACGCCCTATGTCGCGGACCTCAAGCCGGGCGGCAAATATGTCGCCAAGGACCTGTTCGAGGCCGGCGGCATTCCGCTTTTGATGAAGGCGCTTCTCGACGGCGGTTTCCTGCATGGCGACTGCATGACCGTGACTGGCCGCACTTTGGCCGAAAACATGGAGCATGTGCGCTGGAACGACGAGCAGGACGTTGTCTATCCGGTCGACAAGGCGATCACCAAAACAGGTGGCGTGGTCGGGCTGAAGGGCAATCTGGCGCCGGACGGGGCGATCGTGAAGGTCGCAGGCATGAAGAGGCTGAAATTCACCGGCCCGGCGCGCTGTTTCGACAGCGAGGAAGAATGCTTCGATGCCGTCAATGGCGGCAATTACGAGGCCGGCGAGGTGCTGGTGATCCGCTATGAGGGACCGAAGGGCGGACCGGGCATGCGGGAAATGCTGTCGACGACGGCGGCGATCTACGGCCAGGGCATGGGCGACAAGGTCGCGCTGATCACGGACGGCCGCTTTTCCGGGGCGACGCGTGGCTTCTGCATCGGCCATGTGGGGCCGGAAGCGGCGGTGGGCGGCCCGATCGGGCTGTTGCGCGATGGCGACGAGATCACCATCGACGCAGTCGAGGGGACACTGGATGTGGCGTTGAGCGAGGACGAACTGGCCGCGCGCCGCAAGGAATGGAAACCGCGTGAAACGGACTATACGTCCGGCACGCTATGGAAATATGCCCAGACGGTTGGCGATGCGCGCCATGGCGCGGTGACCCATCCGGGCGGGGCGAAGGAAAAACAGTGTTACGCGGACATCTGATGTCGCAGTTTGCGTTCAAGGAATGGCTCGGGGGCGTTCTCGCCCTCGGCCTGGCGACATGTGTTGCCGCAGCCGCCGTCCCGGCGGCCCACGCGTTCGACGAGCAGGGCGGTGTGTCTTCGGCGCCCGCCCATAACAGCATTCGTTCGCTGTTCCGGTTCGGCTTTACCGCCTATCAGAGCGGCAACAAGGACGAGGCGTTCCGCGCCTATCGCGATGCCGCCGAACAGGGTCATTCGGGCGCCCGCTGGAAGCTGGCCCACATGTATGCGGCCGGCGACGGCGTTGCGGAAAACGACTATGAAGCCTTCAAGCTGTTCCAGGGCATCGTGCGCGAAGGCGCCGCGCCCGGCTCGCAGGAGTCCACCTTCGTCGCCAATGCGCTGGTCTCGCTGGCCAGCTACGTGCAGCGGGGCATTCCCAATTCGCCGGTCGTGGCCAATCCGGCGCAGGCGCGCGAACTCTACTGGCAGGCGGCGGCCAATTTCGGCGAACCCAACGCCCAGTTCGAGCTGGGCCGCATGCTGCTTTACGGCGAGGGCGGCCATGCCGACCCGCGTCAGGCCGCGCGCTGGTTCAACCTTTCGGCCGGCAAGGGCCATGTCGGGGCGCAGGCCATGCTCGGTCAGATGCTGTTCGAGCGCGGCCAGACCGTGCGCGGGCTGTCGATGCTGACGGCTGCCCTCAACAGGGCCGGACCGCAGGACCGCGTCTGGATCCGGCCCGTCCACGAGGAAGCGTTCGCGCTGTCTTCGGAGGCCGACCGCCGCACCGCGATGGTGCTGGCCGAGGAGATGGCGAGCCGCTGAGGCCGCGCAACAAGCCGGTTCAACCGATCTATGACAATCCCGGCACGGGGCAACCCTGCTGCACGGTCTTCCAGGCGGTGTTGTTGAGAACGCGATCACAGGTCGCCAGAACCTCGCCGGACGGCAGATCGAGACACATGGTCTGACCAACCGGGACATCCTGTCCCTTGAAGCGGCAGGTGCAGGGAATGTCCGGCCCCACGACTTTCTGGGCCAGGGCAGGCGCGGGCAGGGAAACTGCTCCGACCGCCAAAATGACTGCAAGACAGCGTTTCATCATGACGCACCTCCGGCGCGGAGAGTGTTCCACATTTGACGAAAATTCACAAACCGCCGGTTGCAGGGTCGGGTCAGAACGCCATCTGCGCGACGACCGGAACATGGTCGGACGGCTTTTCCCAGCCGCGCACATGCTTTTCGACGTCGACCGATTCGAGCCGGTTGGCAGCTTCCGGCGACAGCATCAGATGGTCGATGCGGATGCCGTTGTTCTTCTGCCAGGCGCCGGCCTGATAGTCCCAGAACGTATAGGTTTCAGGGGCGTCGGTCACGGCCCTCAGCGCGTCGGTGAAGCCGGCATTGGCAAGCCGGCGGAATGCACCCCGGCTTTCGGGCCGATAAAGCGCATCGCCCTCCCAGACGGCGGGATCGTGGCAGTCCCCGGGCATCGGGATGACGTTGTAATCGCCCGCCAGCACCAGCGGCTCCTCGAGCGCCAGACGCTCGCGCGCCCAGGCGTCGAGCCGGTCCATCCAGCCCAGCTTGTAGGGAAACTTGTCCGAATCGACCGGATTGCCGTTGGGCAGATAGAGCGAGACGACGCGCAAAACGCCATTGCTGGTCGAAAAGACGCCCTCGATAAAGCGTGCCTGCTCGTCGTCGTCATCGCCGGGCAGCCCGCGATTGACCTCGTCGAAAGGCAGGCGCGAGAAGATCGCAACGCCGTTGAAACCTTTCTGGCCGTTGGTTTCGACATTGTAGCCGAGCGCCTCGAAGGCCTCGCGCGGGAAGTTCTCGTCGACCGACTTGATTTCCTGCAGGCAGGCAATGTCGGGGGCGGACTGCTCCAGCCAGCTCAGCACGGTATCGATGCGGGCCTTGACGCCGTTGATGTTCCACGTCGCGATCTTCATGGGGCGATGTTCTCGCGTACGGGTCCGGGCAAATGGGCGTATCGAATCAGATCGTGAACGACGTGCCGCAGCCACAGCTGGCGACCGCGTTGGGGTTCTTGATCTGGAAGGACTGGCCGATAAGATCATCGACGAAGTCGATCACCGAGCCGCCCATGTAGACGAGAGAAAGCTCGTCAACCAGGATGGTTGCACCATCCTTTTCAAGCACAACATCATCGTCGTTGCGGCCGGAAACGAGATCGAACTTGTAGGAGAATCCGGAACAGCCTCCGCCTTCGACCGACACGCGCAGCGCGTCCTTTTCGGGCTCGCCTTCCAGCACCTTGGCGACGCGCGCGAAGGCGGCGTCGGTCACCGAGACCTGCTTGCCCGTCATCGTCTGGTCGTGTGCGGTCATGATCGTTCCCTTCGGCACAGCGCGCCGGTTCGGATTTGTTGACCGGAAGGTATGGACGCCCGGAGCCGCCGTCAATATGCGTGAGGGCAGGTCATGCGCGCATGACCCCGGGAAAAGGCAGCGACGGGCCATGGCAGGGCGGTTCGGCGATATCGGCTTCGGGTTCGGCGGGCGGGCGGTCTATGCCACCGATCCGGCGAAAAGCCGTGGCCGGCTGATCGCCGAGCCGGAAAGCCCGACGCGAACGCCGTTCCAGCGCGACCGGGACCGGATCATCCATTCGACTGCCTTCCGGCGGCTCAAGCACAAGACGCAGGTCTTTTTCAGCCACGAGGGCGACCATTACCGCACGCGGCTGACGCACACGATCGAGGTGGCGCAGATCGCCCGTGCTTTGGCCCGCGCCTTACGCATCGATGACGATCTGGCGGAGGCGGTGGCGCTCGTCCACGATTTCGGCCACACCCCGTTCGGCCATACGGGCGAGGATGTGCTCGACGCGCTGATGGCCGGCCATGGCGGGTTCGACCACAATGCCCAGGCGCTGCGCGTCGTCACCCGGCTGGAGCGGCGCTATGCTGGCTTCGACGGGCTCAACCTGACCTGGGAGACGCTGGAGGGCCTCGTCAAGCACAACGGACCGCTGATCGACCCGGCAACGGGTACGCCGGTTGGCGGCAAGGCGGTGCCCCGCGCAATCGCCGATTATCTGGCCGGCCACGACCTGGAGGTCCAGCGGCATGCCGGCCTGGAGGCGCAGGCGGCGGCGATTGCCGACGACATCGCCTATAACACGCACGATCTCGATGACGGGCTGCGGGCCGGGCTGCTGACATTCGACATGCTGCGCGGCGTCCCGCTGGCGGGCGAGGCGCTGGCGATTGTCGACGATCACTATCCCGGTCTCGACGATGGCCGCCGTGCGCATGAGATGACACGCCGGGTGATGACGGCGATGGTCGAGGATGTGATCGCCGAGACGGCATCCAACCTTGACCGGAAAATCCCGCAATCGGTTGCCGACATTCACGATGCCGGTGAAACGCTGGCCCGGTTTTCCGCCGCCATGGCGGAGCGCGAAGCGGGCCTCAAGCGCTTCCTGTTCGAGCATCTCTACCGACACGAGGAGGTGATGCGGGTGCGCGCTCAGGCCGAGGCGGTGGTGCATGACCTGTTCCGCCGGTTCACCCGATCGCCGTCGCTGATGGGCGGCGAATGGGCCGGTGACGCAACCGCCCTGGACGAGACGCAGCTCGCAATCCGCGTTGCCGATTACATTGCCGGCATGACCGACACGTTCGCGCTTTCCGAGCATCGGCGGCTGTTTGACCGGACACCGGATTTGCGTTAGCCAGCCGCGCAAACGCTGGCAGCACGACGCCGGCCCACACCCTCCAGGATCGTTCGATGAACATTTTCGCCCTGTTCCGCGACCGCATCACCGATGCCGTCCAGCGGATGGACCTGACCGCCGCCGATGGCTCGGCGCCCGACCTGTCGCGCATTCAGGTCGAGCCGCCGCGCGATCCCGACCATGGCGATCTGGCGACCAATGCGGCGATGGTTCTGGCCAAGAAGGTGGGCCAGAACCCGCGCGAGCTGGCGCAGCGGATCGCCGATGCGATGGCGGCCGATGCCGATGTGAGCGAAGCGTCGGTGGCCGGGCCGGGTTTCGTCAATCTGCGGCTCTCGGACGGTTTCTGGACCGCGCAGCTTGCCGAAATCCTCGACAAGGGCGTTGCCTATGGCCGCAGCGAGATGGGGCAGGGCATCAACATCAATGTCGAATATGTCTCGGCCAATCCGACCGGGCCGATGCATGTGGGCCATTGCCGCGGTGCCGTGGTCGGCGACACGCTGGCCAACCTTCTGGCCTTTGCGGGCCATGATGTCGTCAAGGAATATTACATCAACGATGCCGGCGTGCAGGTGATGGCGCTCGGCCGGTCGGCACTGCTGCGTTACCGCGAGGCGCTGGGCGAGGAGATCGGCGCGATCCCCGAGGGGCTCTATCCGGGGGACTATCTCAAGCCGGTCGGCCAGGCATTGGCCGACGCCCATGGCGACGCGCTTCTGACCAAGCCGCAGGACGAGGCGCTGCGGATCGCAACGGACGTTGCCATCGATGCCATGATGGACATGATCAGGGCCGATCTGGCGGCGTTGAACGTCCATCACGACGTCTTCTTCTCCGAGCGGCAATTGCATGCCGACGGCGCACGGAAAATCCGCGCCGCGATCAACGAACTGACCATGAAGGGCCATGTCTACAAGGGCACGCTGCCGCCGCCCAAGGGCCAATTGCCCGACGACTGGGAAGACCGCGAGCAGACATTGTTCAGATCGACCGATGTCGGCGACGATCTCGACCGGCCGCTCGTCAAGTCGGACGGCCAGTACACTTATTTCGCTGCCGACGTCGCCTATTTCGTCGACAAGTTCGAACGCGGGTTCGACGAGATGATCTTCGTGCTCGGCGCCGACCATGGCGGCTACGTGAAGCGCATGGAAGCGCTGGCACGCGCGGTCTCCGGCGGCAAGGCGACGCTGACCGTGCTGCTCACCCAGCTCGTCAAGCTCTACAAGGGCGGCGAACCGGTGAAGATGTCCAAGCGGTCGGGCCAGTTCGTGACTTTGCGCGAGGTGGTCGACGAGGTGGGACGCGATGCGGTGCGGTTCATGATGATCTACCGCAAGAGCTCCGAACCGCTCGATTTCGATTTTGCCAAGGTCACCGAGCAGTCCAAGGACAACCCGGTCTTTTACGTGCAATACGCGTCGGCGCGGTGCCATTCGGTGCTGCGACAGGCGACCGAGCAGATGGGCGCGATCGCGCCCGATCCGGCCGCGTTCGACCGGCTGACCGATCCGGGCGAGATCGCGCTGGTGCGCAAGCTGACCGAATATCCCCGCCTGATCGAGGCGGCGGCCTCGGCGCGCGAGCCGCATCGCGTTGCCTTTTACCTGCACGATGTCGCCAGCGCGCTGCATGCGCACTGGAACCGGGGCACCTCCGATGACGCCTTACGCTTTGTTAAGGTTAACGACCGACAATTGACGCAAGCCAGACTGGGTCTCGTGCAGGGCGTGTTGAACGTTCTGCAGTCGGGGCTTGCGATCCTGGGCGTTGATGCGCCCACCGAGATGCGGTGATCGCGGGTCACGTTTTGCCCATATTGCGCTGGCAGTAGCGTCAATGCGGGGCGGGGTGCGACCCTGCCTGCCGGGTAAGAGTTCAGGACCGCTATCATGGCCGACACAGCCGACCGCAAGCCTTTCCGTTCCGACGATGACCTGCCGGCCGACGGCCCTGGCGGGATCGATCCGTTGCTCGAACTGTCGCAGATTGCCGGTTTCGAACCCGATGGCGGCGCGCAACCCGAGGCGCGGCAGATCGATCTCGAAGATGCGCTGCTTGCCGAACTGACGCCGCAGGAAGCGCCGGCCGAGCCGGTGGACTTGCCGCCCTTCATCGGCGGCGGTCCCGATATCGATGCCACGACATCGGCCGACGATCCATCCGCGCCGGTGATGGAGCCAGAGCTTTCGCCGCCCCTGGCCGACCCCGCGCCTGCCATGGATATATGGCCGCCATCGCCGTCCGAAGCGGAGGCGCCGCCGCCGGCTTCCGACGCCTTCGACGAGGTGCCGGCCTTTCTTTCAACACCTGGACCGGCTCCCGACGCGGCGCCCGCTGCGCACACGCTGGAAGACGAACTGGCCGCGATGCTGGCCGGGGACAGGGCGGCCGAGCCCTCCACCGACGTGCCTCCGGCGAACACCGGGCCCGCCATGGCCGCCCCGCCGGCGGCCGATCCTGCGCCGCCTTCGGACGATGCCGGCCTTGCGCCTGTCGCCGAAGAGTCCGCCACGCACGATATGGATCCCGCGCCGGTGGAGATGTCCGCCGGAACGGCCAGCATGATGCCGGACGCCGAATGGGGTGCCGAGCCGGTCGATCCGGCGCCGGAGGATCGGGGCCCCTTCGATGCCTCGCCTCTGGACGCGGCGCCGGCCGGCGATGTCTCGGCCGATCCGGCGGAGACGCCGGCGCCGAAGTGGGATGAACCGTCCGCGCCGGAATTGCAGGCCGCCGACCGGTCCGAATTCGGGCCGGAGCCAGACATGGGCGTTGAGGCGCCACGAGCGCCAAGCCTCGACGAGGATTTCGCCGCGGCGTTCGACGAGGAACTTTCTGCCCCTGACGGCACGGACGCCAACGAAGACCCTTTCGTTTCGCGGGATTTGTCCGACGCCGCGCCGGCCGACGATCAGCCGGCCGAAGCCGAACCGCTGGATCCGGTCGACGAACTGGCCGCGATCATGGGCTATGAGCCGCCGGCGGCCGACGCAGAGGCTGAGGCGTCCGCCGCATCCGAGCCGGATGTGGCACGGACGCTCGACGCCATGGATGCCGATTTCGAAGCGGCGCTGGATGCCGATCTGTCGGGCGCCCTGTCGCTCGACGATGATGCGGCCTCCGTGCCGCCGGCCGCCATGGCTGCGGCCAACGCGGACCCGGCTCCGATGCTCGACATGGTCGACATGAGCCCTTTCGAAGCCGTTCCGGCCAGCGACTTCGAGGTTCCCGAGTTCGATGGCGGCAATGCCCGCCCCGCCGAGGCGCCTGACGGCGTGGGCGCTGCGTTCGAGGATGCGTTCGACCGGGAGCCCTACGCGACGCCCCAGCCCGTCGGTCTCGCGCAGGGAAATGCCGATCAGGCGCCCGCCGCCGCGATGGCGGCGGCGTTCGATTCCGAGCAGTTCGAAGCCGAACTGGCCCGCGACATGGAATTCGTCGGCCATGATCTGAACGTCCAACGCGGTGCGGACGGTCTCGACCTCGATGCCGTTGAGGACAATGCCACGCCGGCGCCGGCGCCGGCCGAACGGTCCGGCCGGCGCGGCATGGTCATCGGCCTCGTCGTGGCCGGCCTGGCGGTTGCGGGCGTTGCCGGCGTCCTGGCGCTTTCAGGCGGCGATGGCGCGGTCGATGACGGTCCTGTGCTCGTCGAAGCCGATGACGCGCCGGTCAAGATCGAGCCGGACGATCCGGGTGGCACCACCGTGCCGAACCAGGATCGCGCCGTGTTCGCCGATGGCGACACAGCGGAACCCTCGCAGCAGAATCTCGTTTCGACCGCGGAAGAGCCGGTCGATATTGCGACCGCCCCCGCCGACAGCCTGCCGGCTGCCGTGGCGATTGGCGAAAAGGCGGAAGACCGTTTGACCGAGGGCGGCACCGAAGCGTCGTCATCGGATGCCGTCGCGCCGATCACGCCGCGGCGTGTGCGCACGCTGATCGTCCGGCCGGACGGCACGCTTGAGGAGCGCGCGCCTGCACCGGTTGAAACCGTCACCGCCCAGCCAGGCGCCACCGAAACGCCTGTCGCATCCGCGCCGGCGGCGACCCAGCCGGCTGCGCCTCAGACCGCACCAGTCGTTGAAGCGCCGCAGACCGTCGCCGGCGTTCCCGTGACGGACGCCGCCGAACCGGCCGCGCCGGTGGTCAACGATCCAGTAGCCGATGCGGCAAGCAGCACGTCTGCCGCCCCCGCAAGCCAAGCGGCCGCTGAGGCCGCCAGCGAGGCAGCACCGGTGGTCGTTCGGCGCGTGCAGACGACCACAGCGACGCCGCCGCTCATCCGCGATCGTCCGTCGGACCAGCCGGTCAATGTGGTCAACCGGCAGCAGGTCGCTGCCGCACCGGCCGCTGCGCCGGCACCGGCACCGCAAGCCGCAGCGGCCGCCCAGCAGGCCGCCGTGCCTGTGACGACGACCAGCGGCTCGACCGGCTTTTCCGTTCAACTGGCCGCCTTGCCTTCGGAAGAATCCGCGCGCGCAACGGCGACGCGCCTGTCACAGCAATATGGCGGCCTGATCGCGGGGCGCGGTCTGACGATCCAGCGCGCCGTGATCGAGGGACGCGGCACGTTCTACCGGGTGCGGGTGGCGGCCAACGGCTCGGGTGACGCCAACGCCCTGTGCAACTCCATCAAGGCGTCGGGCGGCAACTGCTTCGTCGCCCGCTAGAGCGGGTTCGATCGTGACGAACGGACGCGCGGCGTGGCCGCCCGTTTCGTTTTGCCGGCAAGCGGTTATGCTGGGCCATGACCGAATCAAAGGCGATCATTTTCGGCTGTTCCGGCCCCCGTCTGACCGACGAGGAAGCGGCTTTCTTTGCCGATGAACGGCCCTGGGGCCTGATCCTTTTTGCGCGCAACATCGGCGAAGCGGCCGAAATCGCAGATCTGACGGCGCGGTTCCGCGATATCGTCGGCCGCACCGATGCGCCGGTTTTCATCGATCAGGAGGGCGGGCGGGTGCAGCGCATCCGCCAGCCGATCGCGCCGAACTATCCGTCGGGCGCGGTACTCGGCGCGCTCTACAGGAAAGACCGCGCGCAAGGCCTGCACACGGCGCGGCTGATGAGCCGGTTGCATGCAGCCGACCTTCTGCCGCTGGGCATCGACGCCGATTGTCTGCCGGTGCTCGATGTGCCCGTTCCCGGTGCTCACGATGTGATCGGCGACCGCGCCTACGGCCACGATGCGAAGAGCGTCGCCGAGATGGGCCGGGCTGCCGCCGAGGGTTTGCTGGAGGGCGGTGTCTTGCCGGTGATCAAGCATATACCCGGCCATGGCCGGTCGCTGGTCGACAGCCACAAGGCGCTGCCCGTGGTCGATGCCGACATCGAGACGCTGGCATCGACGGACTTCGAGCCGTTCCGGCAGTTGGCGGACATGCCGATGGCGATGACGGCCCATGTGGTCTACACGTCGCTCGATCCGGACAATCCGGCAACCACATCCGCCCGCGTGATCGGCGAAGTGATCCGGACGCAGATCGGCTTTGACGGGCTCTTGATGACCGACGATCTTTCCATGCACGCCCTTTCTGGGGATTTCTCGGCGCGGACCAAGGCTTCGCTTTCGGCGGGCTGTGACGTCGTTCTACACTGCAACGGCCTGCTCGAGGAAATGCGGCCGGTCGCCGAGGCCGCGCCGCAAGTGTCGGGCAAGGCGCTGGAGCGCGCAGGCCGGGCCACCGCCATGGCCCGCCGGACTGGCAGCGCGGCGTCCGAAACGGCGGCGCTGCGCGATGAATTTGAACGGTTGGTCGCAACGGTCGCCTAGGCGGCGGGTGCCGGCCACCATGGAGCGACGGCACGATGGCAGGGGCGCAGCCCAAGAGTGCGGAAACATCCAAGGCGCAGCGGCCAACCAGGCCGGTGCCGATGGATGCCGTGTGGCAGGACAACGGCCCGGAGCGGACCACCGGCGAGCCTTCGCTCGTCGTCGACGTTCACGGCTTTGAGGGGCCGCTCGACCTGCTTTTGCACCTTGCGCGCGACCAGAAGGTCGATCTGACGCAGATTTCGGTGCTCGATCTCGCCCGGCAGTATCTGGCGTTCATCGAAGGCGCCAAGGCGCTGCGGATAGAGCTTGCGGCCGATTATCTGGTGATGGCGGCGTGGCTGGCCTATCTCAAGTCCCGCCTTCTGGTGCCGCAGCAGCGCGAGACCGACGAGCCGTCGGGCGAAGAGATGGCGGCCATCCTGCAATTCCGCCTGCGCCGGCTCGAAGCGATGCGCGATGCGGCGGCGCGGCTGATCAACGGCAATCGGCTGGGCCGCGACATGTTCGCGCGCGGCATGCCCGAAACGGTCGTCATCGAGCGCAAATCGGCATTCCAGGCCAATCTCTACGATCTGCTGGCGGCCTATGGGGGCACCCGGCAGCGCAACACCAACACCGAAGTGCGTATGGAAAAGCGCACCGTCTGGTCGCTCAAGGATGCGCGCGACATTCTGACCCGGCTGATCGGCACAATGACCGACTGGACGCCGCTCGATGCGTTCCTTCTGGCCTATGTGCCGTCGCCGCGCGAGCGCACGACGGCGATTGCGAGCGCGTTCGCGGCCAGTCTGGAAATGGTGCGCGAGGGCGTGATCGATATCAGGCAGGACCGGCCGTTCGCGCCGCTGATGATGCGGGATGCGGGCCGGGCAACGACCGGGGCGGACAGCGATGGGGAGACGGCGCAGTGACGGATCAAATCGACGAGGGGGGCGACGCGCTCGGCATCGGCGATCTCAACCAGGTGCTGGACGAAGCGTTCGACGCGCCGGACCGCCGCGACACGGTCTGCGACAATCCGGCGACGCGCATGGCGCTGGCCGAAGCGGCGCGCATGGCCGAGGCGCTGGTCTTCGCCTCCGCCGAGCCGGTGACGGAAAAGGCGCTGGCCGAACGGCTGCCGGACGGCATCGATGTATCCTTGGTGATGGCGCAGCTTCAGGAGACCTATGAGGCGCGCGGGGTCAATCTGGTACGCATCGACAGTTCCTGGGCATTTCGCACCGCGTCCGACCTGTCCTTCCTTTTGAGCCGTGAACAGATCCAGCAGCGCAAATTGTCGCGGGCCGCGCTCGAAGTTCTGGCGATCATCGCCTATCACCAGCCGGTCACGCGCGCCGAGATGGAGGAGATCCGCGGCGTTGAAACATCCAAGGGCACACTGGACGTGCTGCTCGAAAGCGGCTGGGTGAAACATCGCGGGCGCCGCAAGACGCCGGGCCGGCCGGTGACCTATGGCACGACGCTGGCGTTTCTGGACCATTTCGGCCTGTCGGAGCTGCGTGACCTGCCAGGCATGGAAGAGCTGAAGGCGGCAGGTCTGCTGTCCGCCCGTCTGCCGTCGGGCTTTGCGATGCCCAATCCGTCCGCCGATCCGGACACGCTCAGCGAGGACGAGGAACCGCTGACCGACATCGATCTGGAAGAACTGGGTCTGTTGACACCGAAAGCGGGCAATGATTGACAGCCCTGCCGGCTGAACTCGCGGTTCTGCCGGGCGAGCGGAGAGATGCTCGCGGTCACACGGGTTTAACGGGCACGCATATGGCTTCAGCGCCGGCCAAAGCGCCGCCGCCGCGCACGGGCGTCACCTTCGCCGCCGAACTGACCTTTGAGGGCATACACCTGCATTACGGGCCGGTGCACACGCTCAAGGGCATTTCGCTGACGGTCAGGGCGGGGGAAATCCTGTGCCTGCTCGGCCCTTCGGGATCGGGGAAGACATCGCTCCTGCGCGTTGCGGCTGGCCTTGAGCGGCAGACCGCCGGCCGTGTCCTGATGAACGGGCGCGAAGTCGCCGGGCCTTCCGTTTTCGAGCCTCCCGAAAAGCGCTCCGTCGGCTTGATGTTCCAGGACTTCGCGCTGTTTCCGCACATGACGGTGGCGCAGAATGTCCGCTTCGGGCTGACCGACATGGCGGCGCGCATCGCCGCCGGCGAGGCGCAGTTGGCGATAGACCGTGTCGGGCTCGGCCATCACGTCAATTCCTATCCGGACGTCCTGTCGGGCGGCGAGCAGCAGCGTGTCGCGCTGGCCCGGGCGCTCGCGCCGCGGCCGTCGGTGATGCTGATGGACGAACCGTTTTCCGGCCTCGACACGCGGCTCAAGGACTCGGTGCGCGCCGAAACGCTGGCGATCCTGCGCGAGATGCGGGCCACGACCATCGTCGTCACCCACGATGCCGAGGAGGCGATGCGGCTTGGCGACCGGATCGCTCTTCTCGACCGCGGGCGGATCGTGCAGGCGGGCACGGCGGACGAAATCTACCACGATCCGGCCAATCTGTTCGTTGCCGGGTTCTTCAGCGAACTCAATACGTTCGACGCGCGAGTCGAGGGCAATGGCGTGGAAACGCCGCTGGGCCGGTTCGACGCAGGCCGCCACGCTCCTGGAAGCGAATTGACGGTCGCGATCCGCACCGCCGGCCTTGACGTTGCCGCCCATGGCGGCGGCATGCCGCCGCCGGGAACGGTCCCGGGACGGATCACGGCACGGCGCTTTCTGGGCGTTTCCGAACAGTTGCTCATCGCCATCCAGGGTGCGGACAAGCCGGTGAGCGCCCGCATCCGCGCCGACGAGTTGGCGCGCGATGCGCGCGATGTCACCATTTCGGTACGCAACGGCGACATATTGCTGTTTGAAAGCGGGCGCGAAAGCGCTTAAGTGAACCCAAAGGATTTAAGGGAGAGCTATCCATGGGCGCCTTCAGCATCTGGCAGTGGATCATCGTCTTGGTCATCGTGCTGCTCCTGTTCGGACGCGGCAAGATTCCCGAACTGATGGGCGACGTGGCCAAGGGCATCCGGAATTTCCGCAAGGGCATGAAGGACGAGATCGCCGAGGACGAGGAGACGCCCGAGGAGCCGGCCCGCACCGTCGAGCATCGCTCGGAAGAGAGCGTCAAGGATGTCAAGGACGCCGTCAACAAGGGTTGATGGCCGGGCGGCGCGCGCTGTGTGCGCAAGGTAACTGATCGATGCTGCCTGATTTCGGCTGGACCGAACTTCTGGTCATTTCCATCGTTCTGATCGTTGTGATCGGACCGAAGGATCTGCCGCGAGTCCTGCGCGGGTTCGGCAACACGATGAGTTCCGTGCGCCGCATGGCCGGCGATTTCCGCAAGCAGTTCGACGACGCGCTCAAGGAGGCGGAGCTGGACGATGTGCGCAAGCTCGCCGACGATGTTCGATCACTCGATCCGCGCAAGCAGATCAAGGACGCGCTCAATCCGCTGTCCGAGCCGCTCGAGGAGATTGGCCGCGACATCGACGCCGACATGAAGCGGGCCATGGGCGACAGCAAACTGCCCGAACTGCCGAAAAGCCCGCCCCAGATGGGCCTCGATCAGGCCGGCGCGAAAGCGCGCGCGGCGCAGGCCGCAAAGACCGGGAGCGGCAAGACCGCAAAGCCGGCGGCGGAGCCGGTCGCGCGCGCTGGAGAACCCGCGTCCTCAACCGCCGCAAAGGCGCCTGCCACAGCGCGGGCGCGCGGCAAGACCGCCAAGGGCGGCGCAACTGAGAAGCCCGCCAAGGGCGCAGAACCGTCGTCCAGGACCTCGGCGAACGGCGCGGCCTCCAAGTCCTCGACACGCAAGAGGGGGACAAGCACCGCAGCATCCAGGTCCCCGTCGGCCAAGACGGCGAAGACCGCATCGCAGCGGACCGCTTCTGCCGAAACCGCCTCGGCGAAGACCGCATCGTCAAAGCCGCGCAAGCGCCAGTCCGCCAAGGCGGCCGCCGATCAGGACACCGGCGGGAGCACAACGTCGTGAGCCGAGACAACGAAGAGGCGCAGATGGAGGCGACCGCCGCGCCTCTGATGGAGCATCTTGTCGAGTTGCGGCGCCGCCTGATCTGGTGCGTGGGCGGCTTTCTTGCCGGTTTCATCCTGTCGTTTGCCTTTGCCACGCCGATCTTCAACGCGTTGGTCGTGCCGTTTCAATGGGCCGTCGACTGGCACGGCATGACCGCCGACGATGTGCAGTTCATCTACACCGCGCCGCAGGAATTCTTCTTCACGCAGATCAAGATCGGTGCGTTCGGCGGGCTCGTGCTCGCCTTTCCGTTGATCGCGACGCAGCTTTATTTGTTCATCGCGCCGGGGCTTTACGCCAATGAACGCGGCGCGTTCCTGCCGTTTCTTTTGGCCACGCCGATCCTGTTTCTGATCGGCGCGGCGCTGGTCTATTTCATGATCATTCCGATGGCGATGTGGTTCTTCCTGTCGCTTGAACAGACCGGCGGCGAGGGCGTCGCCTCGATCCAGCATCTGCCGCGCGTGTCGGAATATCTGTCGCTGATCATGACGCTGATCTTCGCCTTCGGGCTGGTGTTCCAGCTTCCCGTCGCGTTGACGCTTTTGTCGCGCGCCGGGCTGGTGACGCCGGAAGGGCTCGCAAACAAGCGCAAATATGCGATCGTCATCGCCTTTGTCGCGGCGGCCATCCTGACGCCGCCGGACCCGATGACCCAGCTCGGCCTCGCCGTGCCGACCATCCTTCTTTACGAACTGTCGATCTTCATGGCGCGCCGTTTCCAGCCGCCGCCGTCCGAATATGATGAAGAGGATGATGAAGACGACGATCCCGAACCCGGCGATGCGGCGCCCGATGCCGCCAAGGCCGGCGCCTCCTGATCGGTCACGCCCATCGAGGTAACGCGGCCGGGTGCGTCAGAGCGCGCCCTGCAGCCGCTTGATCAGCGCGCGCCGTTCGGCATCGTTGTCGGCCGTGTTGAGCTGCTGGGTCAGCGCGACGATGAACGCGGCATAATCGTTGTTCCAGTCGGTCAGCAACTCGTCCGCCGGTATGCGCTGGGCGACGCGGCCCTTGGACCGGGCGTCGCCGGCCACCAGCTCAAAGCTCTCGTCGAATTGCGGCATGTGGATATGGCCGGCGTCGATGCCGCGATCGGCCAGAAGGCGGGCCAGTTCCTCGCGGGCGTCGTCGTCGCCATGGTTGAGGAATATGCCGCCGGAAACGGGCGTGCGTTCCAAGATCCAGTCGATCAGTTCGCCCTGATCGGCATGGGCCGAATAATTGCCCAACCGACGGATGTCGGCGTTGACGACATATTCCTTGCCGTGGATGCGCACCATGTCGGCGCCCGACGTGATGACGTGTCCCAGCGTGCCGGGCGCCTGATAGCCGACGAACAGGATCGTCGCGTTGCGCCGCCAGATATTGTTCTTGATATGATGCTGGATGCGACCGGCATCGGCCATGCCGGATGCGGAGATGATTACCGCGCCTCCATCGATGCGGTTGATGGCTTTCGATTCCTCGACATTCTGCACCAGGCGAAACTGGGGATCGCGAAACAATTGGCCATTGTCGATCGCCACGTCCGACAGCGTGTCCGCATGCTTGATGAAGACTTCCGTGACGTTCTTGGCGAGCGGGGAATCGAGGAAGACGGTGGCGTTGGGCATGTCGCCATTGGCCAGCAGCACGCCGATATCGTGCAAAAGCTCCTGGCTGCGCTCGACGGCAAAGGCGGGGATGACCACATTGCCGCCTGCCGAGAGCCCGCGCACCAGTTCCTTGCGCAGCATGTCGCGGCGCTTTTCGAGCGTGTAATCGTCGCGGTCGCGATCGCCATAGGTGGATTCGCAGATGATGTAGTCAAATCCGGTTTCGGCCTCGGGTTCGGGATGAAACACCTTTTCCTCCGGGCCGATATCGCCGGAAAAGAGCAGCCGCATTGTGTTGCCGGTGTCACCGTCGGGGAACTTCACTTCGGCCGAAGCCGATCCCAGAATGTGGCCGGCATTCCAGAATCTGATCCGGATGCCCGGCGCCGGCTCGAACCATTCTTCATAGCCGCCGATCGGCCGCAGCAGCCTGAGCGTGTTTTCCGCATCGACATCGGTGTAGAGCGGCTCGACCGGTTCGAGCCCCTTGCGCTGTCGCTTGCGGTTCCAGCGCTCGGTGTTGGACATCTGGATCTTGGCGGAATCGCGGAGCATGAAATCGAGCAAATCGCAGGTCGGCTCGGTTGCGTAGATCGGCCCGGAAAAGCCGTGCTTGACGAGTTTTGGCAGCAGGCCGGAATGGTCGATATGGGCGTGCGTCAGGACCAGAAACTCGGCGTCGGCGGGGTTGAACGGAAAGTCTCCGTCGTTGAGTTTGCGGATTGTCTTGTTGCCCTGGAACAGGCCGCAATCGACCAGAAAGCGCGTCGTGCCGGTGTCGAGCATCGAGCACGAGCCGGTCACCGTGCCCGCGGCGCCGTAAAAGGTCAGCGTTGCCATGGATCGTCTCCCCATCTTCGGTGAAAGATGTGGCAGATTTGCCGTGCCGGGGGAAGGGCGGATGCCGTCAGAGCCGCGTCGTGGCAACCTCGGCGCGGAACGACACGGCCAAATCGCCGTCACACAATTGCGTGCCGGGCGTGAGGACCGCCGAAGCCGCCGCCGCCGTGCCGTGGACGAGGGCGGTCGCAAAATCCTCGCCGTTTGCGATGGCAAGCGCATAGGCGCCCACGAAACTGTCGCCCGCACCGACCGCGCTGAGCGGTTGCTCGACCGGTCTGCTGGTGAGGATCTGTTCGTCCACCGAAACGCCGACGGAGCCGCGCGCGCCCAGCCCGATAACGATATGCCGGGCAATGCCAGCTTCCAGCAGTGTTGCCCCGTAGCCCGCGAAATCGTCCGGCGTTTCGAGCGGTCGGGCGGATGCGGTGAGCGCCTCATCCTTGTCCATGCGTAGCGTGTGGAGCGGCGTGCCGGTTCGCGCGCACAGCGCCTGCAACACGGGACCGGACGTGTCGGCGATCAGCGAAGCACCGCCACGCGAAGCCGTCTCGTGCATGCGCTCGATCAGGGACGGGTCGGCGCCGGGCGGCAGGCTGCCGGACACGACAAAGAGCGCGCCTGGCGCGCAGTGCGCCTCCAGCATCGTCAGCAGCGCGTGTTCCGTATCCGGTTTCCAGTCCGGTCCCGGCAGCACGAAACGGTAGAGCCGGCCGGTGGTCGTCTCGCGCGCGGTGAAGGACTGTCGGGTCTGTCCGCCGGCGGCAATCGTCACGGCATCGATGGCTTCGCCAGCCAGCATCGCGGCCAGCATCTCGCCGGTTGCGCCACCCGATGCAACGAGCGCGGTCGATTGTCCGCCGAGCTTGGCGATGGCGCGCGAGACGTTGATGCCGCCGCCGCCGGGATCGAACTGCGCGGGGCCGCACCGCAGTTTGACATCGGGCCGGACGGTTTCGACATCGGCGGCGATATCGACCGCCGGGTTGAGCGTGACGGTGACGACGGGCTTCTGGTCCATGTCAGGCAGGCGTTCCCTGGCGTGAAAACGGCGCGGCGGGGTATGTCGGCGCGAACCGGTTTGTTGTAGCAGGGAGCGTGCGGCAGGCAAGCCGCCGACGGTTCATCAAGGGAGTTTGCCGCATGCCATGGCTGTATCTGGCGATCGCCATCACCGGAGAGGTTATCGGGACCTCCGCGCTCAAGGCGTCGGAATCCTTCTCGCGTTTGGGGCCTTCGCTGATAACCGTCGCCGGTTATGCCGTCGCGTTCTATTTTCTCGCCCTGACGTTGAGGACGATCCCTGTGGGTGTCGCCTATGCGATCTGGGCCGGGGCGGGGATCGTCATCATCTCGCTGATCGGCCTGTTTGTTTTCGGCCAGAAGCTCGACGCGGCCGCCATTGCCGGCATCGGGCTGATCGTCGCCGGCGTGGTCGTCATCAACACACTGTCAAACAGCGTTTCGCACTGAATGGCCTAATCGCGCGCCAGCGCTTGCTTGAGCGCATGCCAGCTTGCCTTGGGCGTCCGCTTGAGCGTGCCATAATCGACATGGACAATGCCGAAGCGCTTGCCGTAGCCAAGCGCCCACTCGTAATTGTCGAGCAGCGACCAGACCGTATAACCCTTGACCGGAGCGCCGTTGTCGATCGCACGGCGCATGGCGTCGACATGGGCCTGCAGATAGGCGATGCGCGGTCCGTCATCGACCGCACCATTGAGCAGCACGTCGGTTGACGCCATGCCGTTCTCGCTGACGATCAGCGGCAGATCGCCGGTGTGGCTCTCGGCGATCCAGCCCAGAAGCCATTCGAAACTTTCCGGCGTGATTTCCCAATCCATGTCGGTTTTGGGCAGCGGGCCGGGGACTTCCTTGAGAGATGGCCACGCTTGGGCCGCATCGTGGGCGATCAGCTTGCGGGTATAGAAATTGACGCCCAGCCAGTCGAGCGGTCGTGCGATCTGCTCCATGTCGTCTTCCCACCCTTCGGGCAGGTGCGGCCGCAGCCCCTGCAATGCCCGGCGCGGATAGGATTTCTTGAACAGCGCGCCAAGGAACCACTCATTGTAGATCGCATGGTACCGGAGCGCGGCCTCGGCATCGCCATCATCGCCGTTCGCCGGCTCGGCGGGCTCGAAGTTCAGATAGATGCCGATATTGTCCTGACAGGCGGCGCGCAGCACATCGACGGCCTTGCCGTGCGCGACCAGCACATGATGCATTGCCCGTGCCGCGGCGCGGATGTCGCGCAGGCCCGGAGCATGATTGCCCAGAAAATGACTCAGCCAGGCGATGCACCAGGGCTCGTTGAGCGTGCCGGTCGCGGCCATGCGGTCGCCGATGCGGTCGATCACATGGCCGGTGAAGTCCGCGAACCGGTCGGTGACGTCGCGGTTGCGCCAGCCGCCTTCATCGGCAAGCGCGGCCGGCAGGTCCCAGTGGTGCAGCGTCAGCATCGGCTTGATGCCGCGCTCCAGCATCGCGTCGGTCAGCCGGTCATAGAAGTCGAGCCCCTCGCGATTGACCGCGCGGCCGTCGGGCATGACCCGTGCCCAGGACACCGAAAACCGGTAGGCGTCCAGATTGGCCCCGGCGATCAGGTCGAGATCGGCCTCATAGCGGTGGTAGTGGTCGCAGGCGATTGCGCCGTCTTCGGCGTTGGCTGTGTTGCCGGGCGTCGCGGCAAACGTGTCCCAGTGCGACGGGCCGGCCCCGCCAAAGGACGATCCCTCGATCTGATAGGCAGACGTTGCGACCCCGAACAGGAAATCGTCAGCAAATTGCGAGCGTCGAAAGTTCAGCGCGCTGGCCATCGGCCCCCCTTTCCAGCACTACGAACGGTCTGGCCCACAATACCCCAAAGCGCTTTGACCACCAGATGCAATTTTTAGGGGTAATTCTTTGCCAATCGGCGTGAAGTGACGGCAAAGAAAAAAGGCCGCCCCCGAGGGCGGCCTTTCGGAGTGCGCTCGGGTCAGACCGAATAGTACATGTCGAACTCGACCGGGTGCGGCATCTGCTCGAAGAGGATGTTTTCTTCCTCCTTGAGTGCCAGATAGGCCTCGATCTGGTCGTCGTCGAAGACGCCGCCCGCCTTGAGGAAGTCACTGTCGGCACGCAGTGAATCGATGGCCTCGCGCAGCGAAGCGCAGACCGTCGGGATGCCTTCGAGTTCTTCCGGCGGCAGGTCGTACAGATCCTTGTCCATGGCTTCGCCCGGATGGATCTTGTTCTTCACGCCGTCCAGGCCAGCCATCAGCATCGCCGCGAAGGCGAGGTAGGGGTTGGCAGTCGGGTCCGGGAAGCGGACTTCGACGCGCTTGCCCTTCGGCGAGCCCGAGAACGGGATGCGGCACGAGGCGGAGCGGTTGCGCGCCGAATAGGCGAGCAGAACCGGTGCTTCGAAGCCCGGCACCAGACGCTTGTAGGAGTTGGTCGAGGCGTTGGTGAAGGCGTTGAGCGCCTTGGCGTGCTTGATGATGCCGCCAATGTAGAACAACGCGGTTTCCGACAGGCCGGCATACTCATCGCCCGCCATCAGCGGCTTGCCGTCGCTCCAGATCGACTGGTGGACGTGCATGCCGGTGCCGTTGTCGCCAAAGACGGGCTTGGGCATGAAGGTGGCCGACTTGCCGTAGGCGTGGGCGACATTGTGCACCACATATTTGTAGAGCTGCACTTCGTCGGCCTTGCGCGTCAACGTGTTGAACAGCATGGACAGTTCGTGCTGCGCCGCACCCACTTCGTGGTGGTGCTTTTCGGTCGCAACGCCCATTTCCGCCAGAACGGTCAGCATTTCCGACCGGATGTCTTGGGCGCTGTCGATCGGGTTGACCGGGAAGTAGCCGCCCTTGGTGCGCGGACGGTGGCCCAGGTTGCCGGTCTCGTATTCGGCATTGGTGTTGGTCGGCAGTTCGATGCTGTCGAGCTGGAAGCCGGTATCGTAGGGATCGGAATTGAACTTGACGTCGTCGAAGATGAAGAATTCCGGCTCGGGGCCGAAATAGGCCGTGTCGCCGAAGCCGCCGGACTTGACGTAGGCCTCGGCACGCTTTGCGGTCATGCGCGGGTCGCGATTGTATCCCTCTCCGGATACCGGATCGAGAATGTCGCAGAAGATCGCCATGGTCGACTGCGCATAGAACGGGTCCATGTGCGCGGTTTCGGTGTCGGGCATCAGGTTCATGTCCGACTCGTTGATCGCCTTCCAGCCGGCGATGGACGAGCCGTCGAACATGATGCCATCGGCGAACATGTCTTCATCGACGACATTGCAGTCGATGGTGACGTGCTGGAGCTTGCCGCGCGGATCGCTGAAACGCAGATCGACGAACTTCACATCGTTGTCTTTGATCTGCTTGAGAATGTCACTTGCACTCATTGTGTTCCCTTTGTTTCCTTTCAAGTGGCAGTGTTGAGTGTTGGGGTATCGGTCGGCCGTCAGACGGCGTCTGCGCCCGTCTCGCCGGTGCGGATGCGCACGACTTCCTCGATCGGAGAGACGAAGATCTTGCCGTCGCCGATCCGGCCCGTCTGGGCGGCGTTGCGAATGGCTTCCATCGCGCTGTCGACCGTTTCGTCGGAGACGACGATCTCGATCTTCACCTTGGGCAGGAAGTCGACGACATATTCGGCGCCGCGATAAAGCTCCGTGTGGCCCTTCTGGCGGCCAAAACCCTTGGCTTCGGTCACCGTGATGCCCTGCAGGCCCACCTCCTGCAGCGCTTCCTTGACCTCATCAAGCTTGAAGGGCTTGATGATCGCCTCAATCTTTTTCATCCTCGCGACGCCTCCGACCAGTTGAGTTGCTCACCCATATGCAGATGCCATGCCAAGTCGCGCTTCGCGTCTCGCAACGCCGAAAACGCCGAAAAAGCGCGCAGATGAGGCGCGTGGCACCGGCAGTTGTTGGCCATCGCCGTCAAAACAGGCGCAAAAACGATGAAAAATTGGGCATTATGCACAATTCGGCGGCACAAATTGTCGCCAAGTGGAACTAGGCCCCGTGCGTGACGTCGGTCCGTTCGCTCTGATGACCAATGCCGAAATGGCGGCGGCGGACGGCGCAACCATAAAAAGCGGCGCGTTCGGCGGCATCGTGCTGATGGAGCGGGCAGGCGGGGCGGTGGCGGACGCCGCGCTGGCGCGGTTCGCGGCTGCTGCGCGGGTGCATGTCCTGTGCGGGCCCGGCAACAATGGCGGTGACGGCTATGTCGCTGCGCGCATTCTGGCCGGGAAGGGTCTTTCGGTCCGTCTGTATGCGCTGGCGCCGCCCAAGCCGGGCACCGATGCCGCGCTCGCGGCCGAAACATGGGCCGGCCCGGTCGGCGGTTTGGATGCGTTCGCGCCCGATCCGGCCGATCTGGCGATCGATGCGGTGTTCGGTGCCGGCTTTTCCGGAGCCTTGCCCGATCCGGTCCAATCGGCGCTCGCGCGGGCCGTGGACAGAAGATGCCCGGTGCTTGCGGTCGATCTTCCGTCGGGCGTCAATGGCGATACGGGGCAGGGAGCCGGTGCGGTCGCTTGCGCGGCGACCGTCACCTTCTATCGCCGCAAGCCCGGCCATTTGCTCTACCCCGGCCGCGCGCTGTGTGGCGAAACGATCGTCGCCGAAATCGGGGTCCGGGCGGCCCGGCCGACCGCGACCTTCGAGAACGCGCCGGACCTGTGGCGCGGCGCGCTGCCGCGCCCTGGCGCCGACACGCACAAATATGCGCGCGGCGCGGTGGCGGTTTTCTCCGGCCCAAGGCACGGCACCGGCGCTTCGCGCCTTGCGGCGTTGGCGGCGCAGCGGGCCGGCGCCGGGGCGGTAACGATCCTTGGTCATCCCAATGCGCTCGACATCCACGCGGCGCACGTCACCTCGATCATGCTGCGGGCATGGGGCGACGATCCGATGGCCGCCCTCGGTACTCTCAAGGGCATCGGCGCGGTGGTGCTCGGGCCGGGGTTCGGCGACCTGCCGCTGGCCCGGTCGCTTGCTGCGGCGATTGTTGACGACAAGGGGCCGGCGCTGGTTCTGGACGCCGACGGCATCACCGCTTTTGCCGACGATGCCAGCGGCCTGTTCGACGCGGCGCGGGTGCGCGACGAGCCGGCCCTTGTGCTGACGCCGCATGCGGGCGAATTCGCCCGGCTGTTTCCCGATCTGGCTGCCGATGCGGCCGCCGGGAAACTGGCCATGGCGCGCGCCGCCGCTGAGCGGGCCGGCGCGGTCGTCGTCCTCAAGGGCCCCGACACGGTGATTGCCGCGCCGGACGGCCGGGCGGCGGTCAACGCCAATGCCACGCCCGCACTGGCAACGGCGGGCTCGGGCGATGTTCTGGCCGGTGCCGTTGCCGGCCTCGCTGCGCAAGGCATGCCCGCCTTCGAGGCCGCGTGCGCGGCGGTCTGGCTGCATGGCGAGGCGGGCCGGGCCTCGGGCCCGTTGGCGATCGCCGAGGATTTGATCGCGGCGCTTCCAGCGCACCTCTCCAAACTCGTCTGATCAGGGCGGCATTTGCGTTCAACGGGAACCATGCCGCAGCCGGCCTGCGTTTGCGCGCGCTGAAAGATGTGGTTAACCATGGCGCCGCTATGGTGGCGCCCATGTTGGACGGCACGGGATCGGAAGTGGGCCGGCGATGAGACCAGCGGAAACCGGCACGGCGCAAGGGCCGGGCAGCCTTGCTGCCCGCTTGTTTGCATGGCTGGTGCTGGCGCTTGCCGTCAGCCTCGGGTTTGCCCATGCCGCGCAGGCGGCGTTCGACGCGCCGGTGGCTGTCGACGTGCGCGCCGCCGGCGACGCGGACGCAACGCGCATCATCATCAGTTTCGACCGGCCGGTGAGCGCCGACCACAAGCTTCTCGATCATCCCTACCGGCTGGTTCTCGATTTCGAGCGCATCGGCTACGGCTTCGAAGCGGGCGACGACACGCTGAAGGGCATGGTTGGCGCAATGCGCTACGGCGACATGAGCGAGACCGGATCGCGGATCATTTTCGAGATCGGCGCGCCGTTTGAGGTTGTCGAGCTGTCGAGTGGGGCGGCTGAGAACTTCTATCGCCTGATCATCGACTTGCGGCGAACCGATGAGGCGGCCTTTCAGCAGGCGCTGCTCGACACGATGGCGACGAGTTCGATCATCGCGCGCGGCAGCAAGACCGACCGTCTGGGATCGGCGCCGCTGGCCCCGGCGCCGCGTTCGGGTGCGTTCACCGTCGTTCTCGATCCCGGTCATGGCGGCATCGACAGCGGGGCGGTCGGCGTCGGCGGCACACGCGAGAAGGATGTCGTCCTGGCGTTCGCCAGGACGATGCGCGACGAACTTCAGGCGATCGGCGGCGTCGAAGTGGTCATGACGCGCGAGGACGATGTCTTCATCTCCCTCGACGAGCGGGTGCGTTTCGCCCGCCAGCACGGCGCGGCGCTGTTCGTGTCGCTGCATGCCGATTCCGTGCGCCAATCCTATGTGCGCGGCGCGACGGTCTACACGATCTCGGACAAGGCTTCCGATTCGGTCGCAGCGGAAATCGCGCGCTCGGAGAACCTGTCCGATTCGATCGCCGGAATCGTCTATGAAGAAGAAAGCGGCCCCGTGGCGGACATTCTCGTCGATCTGGCGCGTCAGGAAACGCTCGGCTTTTCGGTCCAGTTCGCGCGGCTCGCCATCTCGCACATTTCGCGCGCCTCGCGCATCATCAACAATCCGCACCGCTATGCCGGGTTTCGCGTTCTCAAGGCGCCCGACGTGCCGTCCGTTCTCGTCGAACTGGGCTATCTGTCGAACCGGGAAGACGAAAAACTGCTCAACAAGCCCGAATGGCGGGCCGAACTGGCGGCCGAACTGGCCGCTGCCGTGGCCGAGTTCGGGGCTTTGTCCGGCCGGCAGCTTGCGGGCGAGGCGCGCGCGGCCGCCGGAAACTGACGCTGGATGCTGCGCGCGGTCTTGGCGCGGGCAGGGGTAACCGTTACAGCGGCCAAAGAGCTCTGCCGTTACGTCAAACCCCGCTCGCGTCTGTTATATTCGCGGTTGCCATGATGCGGTCTCATTGTAGCCGCAGCGCTTGAATCGGAATTTGGGACGCGGCGCGCCGGACAGGATTGCGACCGTGTGGACGGGATAGACGAATACGATGATACGCTTGTTGGGCTACTTCTTCGGCATCGGCATGGCGGCGTTCCTTTTGGTGGCGGCCGCTGTGGTGATCTATATCGGCAATCTTGCCGACGAGTTGCCCGACTATGAGGTGCTGGCCCGCTACGAGCCGCCCGTGACGACGCGCATGTATTCGGTCGACGGCCAGCTGATGGGCGAATTTGCGCGCCAGCGCCGGCTGTTCCTGCCCATCCAGGCGGTGCCTGACCGCGTCAAGGCGGCGTTCCTGTCGGCCGAGGACAAGAACTTCTACAATCATGTGGGCGTCGATTTCCTGGCGCTCGCACGTGCCATGGCGACAAACGTCGAAATCGTCGTCGGCGGGTCGAACCGTCGGCTGGTGGGCGGTTCGACGATCACCCAGCAGGTCGCCAAGAACTTCCTTCTGACCAGCGACCGCACGGTCGACCGCAAGGTGAAGGAAGCGCTTCTGGCCTTCCGTATCGAGCAGGCCTATTCCAAGGACCGCATTCTCGAACTCTATCTCAACGAGATTTTCTTTGGCGCCGGCTCCTATGGCATTGCCGGCGCGGCGCTGACCTATTTCGGCAAGGCGGTGAACGAGCTCGACCTGCATGAGGCCGCCTATCTGGCCGCGCTGCCCAAGGCGCCGTCCAACTACCATCCGTTCGACGACACCGAGGCCGCGCTGGCGCGCCGCAACTGGATCATCGATCGCATGGTCGAGAATGGCTATGTGACCACCGAGGCCGGCGAAATCGCCAAGGACGAGCCGCTCGACGTCAATTTCCGCCGGTCGGGCGATTTCGTGTTCGCGTCGGAATATTTCACCGAGGAGGTGCGCCAGCAGATCATCGAACGCTATGGCAATGACGCGCTCTATGAAGGCGGCCTGTCGGTGCGCACGACGCTTGACCCGGTCATGCAGGACCAGGCGCGGACCGCACTTCAGGAAGGGTTGATCGATTTCGACCGGGACTGGGGATGGCGCGGTGCGATCGGCCAGATCGACATTTCCGGCGACTGGGGTCCGGCGCTCGGTGAGTTCGATCTTCTGCGCGATGTGCCGGAATGGACGCTGGCCGTCGTGCTGGCCACTGGCGAGGAAGGCATCCGCATCGGACTGCGTCCCGATCGCAAGCTGGGAGGTGGGGTCGTCGCTACCCGCGCGCAGGGTCTCATCCCGGCGGGCAGTTTCGACTGGGCTTTCCGGCTGCGCGACGATGGTGAACGGCGCAGCGCGGACGGTATCGGCGATGTGGTCGCGCCGGGCGACGTGATCTATGTCAGCGCCGTTCAGGGCGAGGATGCCGCCGAAGGCACATATGCCTTGCAGCAGGTGCCCGAGGTTTCGGGCGCACTGGTCGCCATGGACCCGGTCACCGGGCGCGTTCTGGCCATGGCGGGCGGCTTTTCGTTCCACGACAGCCAGTTCAACCGCGCAACGCAGGCCTACCGCCAGCCCGGCTCGTCGTTCAAGCCGTTCGTCTATGCGGCCGCTCTCGACAATGGCTACACGCCCGCCTCCGTGATCATGGATGCGCCGATCTCGATCGTTTCGGGTGGCGAGGTCTGGGAGCCGAAGAACTATGACGGTTCGGTCTCCGGCCCGTCGACGCTGCGGCTTGGCATCGAGCGGTCGCGCAACCTGATGACCGTCCGTCTGGCGCAGGACATGGGCATGCAGCTGGTCTCCGAATATGCCGAGCAGTTCGGCGTCTATGACGATCTTTCGCCGGTTCTGGCGATGTCCCTGGGGGCGGGCGAAACGACCGTCCTGCGGATGGTCACCGCCTATGCGGTGCTCGCCAATGGCGGCCGGCAGATTCAGCCCTCGATGATCGACCGTATCCAGGACCGCTACGGCAAGACCGTCTACCGTCAGGACAGCCGCCAGTGCGACGCCTGCGATGCCGGCCAGTGGCTCGGGCAGGACGAACCGCAACTGGTCGATACGCGCGACATCGTGCTCGATCCGATGACCGCCTACCAGATGACCTCGATGATGGAAGGCGTCGTCCAGCGCGGTACGGCCACCAGCCTGCGGGATCTGGGCCGGCCCATCGCCGGCAAGACCGGCACCACCAACGATTACAAGGACGCCTGGTTCATCGGTTACACGCCGAACCTTGTCACCGGCGTCTATATCGGCTTCGACAAGCCGACTCCGATGGGGCGCGGCGCCACCGGCGGCCAGCTCGCCGCGCCGGTGTTCAAGCAGTTCATGGTGTCGGTGCTCGAGGACCGGCCGATGACCGACTTCAGCATCCCCGACGGCATGACGCAGATTCAGATCGACCGGAAGACCGGCATGCGTGCCAGCGAGGGCGGCGACATCATCGTCGAGGCGTTCAAGCCCGGCACGGGGCCTGCCGACAGCTACTTCGTCATCGGCGCCGACCAGGTCGCGATCCAGGCGCAGCAGGCCGAACGGCAGCGGCAGATTTCGCCGAACGCGCAGCAGGCCGTGCAGAGCGGCTCAGGCGGTCTGTTCTGACGGACTGTGGGCTTTACACCTCTCCGCTTCGTCCCTAAGTGACTGCCGAAGCGCCGCAATTGCTGCGGCGCGCCGTCCATTTCCCCATCGGCAAGAGGCACACCGCATCCCATGCGCGCAGAAATCGCCACCCTCACCGACAGCATCAGGCAGGCCATAGCCCTGCTGAGGAGGCATCTTTGACTGGGATGCATCCGTAAAGCGGCTCGATTATCTCAACTCCCGCGCCGAGGACCCCGACCTTTGGAACGATCCGGCCGAGGCGCAGAAACTGATGCAGGAGCGCCAGCGCCTCGAGGAGATGATCGGCGCGATCAAAGGGTTCGATCAGGCGCTTGACGACAATGTCGAACTGATCGCGATGGGCGAGGAAGAGGGCGACGCCGAAACCGTCGCAGAGGCCGAAGCGGCCATTCGTTCGCTCGAGAGCCAGATCGAAAAGCGCCAGGTCGAGGCATTGCTGTCCGGCGACATGGACCCCAACGACACCTATGTCGAAGTGCATTCGGGCGCCGGCGGCACCGAGAGCCAGGACTGGGCCAACATGCTGCTGCGCATGTACACGCGCTGGGCCGAGCGGCACGGCTTCAAGGTCGAACTGCAGGAATATTCGGCGGGCGACGAAGCGGGCATCAAGTCGGCGACGATCCTGGTCAAGGGCCACAACGCCCATGGCTGGCTGAAGACCGAGACGGGCGTGCACCGTCTCGTGCGCATCAGCCCCTACGATTCCAACGCACGGCGCCACACCTCGTTCTCGTCGGTCGGCGTCTATCCGGTGATCGACGACAATATCGAGATCGACATCCAGGACAAGGACATCCGGGTCGACACCTACCGGTCCTCCGGTGCGGGTGGCCAGCACGTCAACACGACCGATTCGGCGGTGCGCATCACGCACATTCCGACCGGCATCGTGGTGACCTCGTCGGAGAAGTCCCAGCACCAGAACCGCGCCAACGCCATGAAGGCCCTTCGGGCGCGCCTTTATGATCTGGAGATGAAAAAGCGCGAGGAAGCGGCGCAGTCCGAGTTCGACGCCAAGACCGACATCGGCTGGGGGCACCAGATCCGCTCGTATGTGCTTCAGCCCTACCAACTCGTGAAGGATCTGCGCACGGGCACCGAATCCACCGCGCCGTCCGACGTTCTGGACGGTGATCTCGACAAGTTCATGGAAGCCGCACTCGCCCAGAAGGTTTCCGGCGAGCGGGTCGATGTCGAGGACGTCGAATAGGCCGCTAGCGGTAGCCTGCCTTGCGCATCATCTGGATGTGCGCCACCGCGGCCATCAGCGCCAGCCGCATCGAGCGGGCGTTGCCGATCCCCACGATCTGGTCGTCGTCCTGACCGCGTGTTTCCTTGAGCGTGCAGCGCCATATCGTATTCTTCTGGGTGCTTGCGTGACCGTCGAACGACAGCGCCCAGCCGGGGAAAGCCTGTCCGGTGACGGCAAGCGCCCCGTCCACGCCTTCGGCGAGCATGGCCTGAGCGTCGGCGGCCTCGATGCCGCTCCCGTCGATGCCGGCGAGCATGGCGGCGCCTGCCTCGGCCTGATCCGTGTCGAAGCTCTCGGCCGCTTCGAAGCTTTCATGCAGTGCCTTCAGTGCTGCCTCGTCCATCGTGAACTCCCTGACTGTCAACGCCGCTTAACATAAGCGCGGCAGACTGCCTGCCCTTGACACCAATCAAGGAAAGCGGATTGGAGCCGCGCGAGGTTGCGGGCAGCCATCAACGTTTCCCAAAGGGAGTAACCCCAGTGCCCAGCTCATCGCAGAACGTCATCTTTTTCGAGGAACTGGCACGCGGAGACGTCGCCAAGGTCGGCGGCAAGAATTCCTCGCTCGGCGAGATGGTGCAGCAACTGGGCGGCAAGGGCGTGTCGGTCCCCGGCGGCTTTGCCACAACATCGGACGCCTTCCGCGCCTATCTGGCGCACAATGATCTGAACGCCTTCATCAAGGACCAGGTCGAGCGCTTCGACGACGGGCGGCTGACCCTGCAGCAGGCGGGCGAGGCGATCCGCGCGGCGATCTTCAAGGGCGAATGGCCCGACGACATACGCGCCGACATCCTGATCGCCTACAAGGAGTTGTCCGAACGGGCGGGGACGCAGAACCTGTCGGTCGCGGTGCGTTCGTCGGCGACGGCCGAGGATCTGCCCGAGGCGAGCTTTGCCGGCCAGCAGGAGACCTTCCTGAACGTCACCGGCGAAGTGGCTCTGCTCGAAACCTGCCGGCGCTGCTATGCCTCGCTCTTCACCGACCGGGCGATCACCTATCGCCGGCTGCAGGGTTTCGACCATACCCAGGTTGCGCTGTCGGTGGGCGTCCAGCAGATGGTGCGCTCGGACATTTCCGGCTCGGGCGTGATGTTCTCGATCGATACCGAATCGGGTTTCGACAAGGCGGTGCTGATCAACGCCGCCTGGGGTCTTGGCGAAAACGTCGTCCAGGGCGCCGTGAACCCCGACGAATATGAGGTCTACAAGCCGTTCCTTTCCAATCCCGACCTCAAGCCGATCATCGAAAAGGCGCGCGGCTCCAAGGACATCAAGATGATCTATGCGCGCGAGGACGGCGCGATGACGCGCAATGTGCCAACATCGAAGGCCGAGCGCGCTGCCTTCGTGCTCAATGACGAGGAGATCCTCGATCTGGCCCGCATGGCCTGCACCATCGAGGAGCATTACGGCCAGCCCATGGACATGGAGTGGGCGAAAGACGGCGAGACCGGCAAGCTCTATATCGTCCAGGCGCGGCCCGAGACCGTGCAGTCGCGCGCCAACCAGGGCACGATCAAGAGCTATACGATCGACAACAAGGGCAAGACGCTGCTCACCGGCCTGTCGGTCGGTGCCGCCGTCGTCGCCGCGCCCGTCTGCCTGATCGAGCACGCAAAAGACATCGACAAGTTCATCGACGGTGCGATCCTCGTCACCTCGATCACCGATCCGGACTGGGTGCCGATCATGAAGCGGGCCGCGGCCATCGTCACCGACCATGGCGGGCGCACCTCGCACGCGGCCATCGTCAGCCGCGAATTGGGCCTGCCGGCCATCGTCGGCACGGGCAATGCCACCCATGTCCTGCACGACCATCAGGAAGTCACGGTCTCCTGCGCCGAGGGCGACCATGGCTATGTCTATGAGGGCTTTGCCGACTATTCGTCCGAGGACATTTCGCTGACCGACGTGCCCGAGACGAAAACGAAGATCATGCTCAACATGGCGAGCCCGTCGGCGGCCTTCCGCTGGTGGCGGCTGCCGTCCGAGGGCGTGGGCCTGGCGCGCATGGAGTTCGTGATCAACAATGTCATCAAGGTCCACCCGATGGCGCTGATCCACTTCGACACGCTGAAGGACGAGGCGGCCAGGGCCGAGATCGCCGAGATCACGCGCGGCTATGAGAACAAGGCCGACTTCTTCGTCGAAGAGCTGGCGCGCGGCCTGTCGCGCATCGCCGCGGTCGCCTATCCGAACCGCGTCATCGTGCGCATGAGCGACTTCAAGACCAACGAATATGCCGAGCTTCTGGGCGGGCACGATTTCGAGCCCAAGGAGGAAAACCCGATGATCGGCTGGCGCGGCGCCTCGCGCTATTATGCCGACGGTTACCGGCCGGGTTTCGAGCTGGAGTGCAAGGCGATCAAGAAGCTGCGCGAGGAAATGGGGTTCGACAATGTGATCGTCATGATCCCCTTCTGCCGGACGCTGACCGAGGCCGACCGTGTGCTCGAGGTGATGGCGGGCTGCGGGCTCAAGCGCGGCGAGAACGGGCTCGAAATCTACGTCATGTGCGAGATCCCGGCCAATGTGATCCTCGCCGAACAGTTCGCCGAACGGTTCGACGGGTTTTCGATCGGCTCGAACGATCTGACGCAGCTGACGCTCGGCGTCGATCGCGATTCGGGCGATCTGGCGGACGTGTTCGACGAGCGCGACCCGGCGGTCTTGTGGATGATCCGTTCGATCGTCGAGCGGGCGCACAAGGTGGGCGCCAAGGTCGGCTTTTGCGGCCAGGCGCCGTCCAACTCGCCGTCCTATGCGAAACTCCTGGTCGAGGCGGGCATCGACACGATCTCGGTGACGCCGGACTCGTTCCTCGAGGTGAAGGGCCACGTCCACGACGCCGAGGGGTAGGGGGCGTCTCGCTTCGCTGTTCTTGGGCAAGGACGTGGCCGAAGCCCCACCTCCCTCTTGAGGGGAGGTCGGCGACTGGCGAGCGTAGCGAGACAGAGCCGGGTGGGGGTATCGGTTCGCCAGACACGCCTGATTGTTACCCCCACCGCATCGGCTGCGCTCCGCTTGCCTCTGCTGCCTCCCCTCAAGGGGGAGGCGGGCAGGATTGACCGCCACAGCCATTTCGTTGGTCGCCCCGGGCGAAGCCCGCAAGGCCGGACAGGCGCCCCGGGCGAAGCCCGCAAGGCCGACTGGCCGTCGCCGACTTTTCGGCGCGCATGCGCAGCCGTCCCGCACCAGCGGGGCTGGCGTGAGCGAAACCTTCTTTGATGGCCCAGGGACTTGCGCTTCGCGCCGTGCCGGCGGTCACCATGCGCCCTGGGCATGGAACAACGGGCGGTTTGGTGAGCCGCGATCCGAAGTTTCTTTATGTGCGGTCGCCAAACCGCCCGTCCGGCGGGCTTGCGGTGATCGTCATGGGCGGCGCCGGCGCGAGGCTCGCGCCCTGCCGTGGCCTTGGGACCGGTTCCATCCGCCGCAGACCCGCGCCGCGGTGAAACCATCCTCAGGCCCCATCCGGCCCTGACCGCCGGCCGGGTCTGGCCGGTGGCAGGCGCGGACGGACACCGCACATCTTCGTTCCGCACGCCTGCGCCCGGATTGGCTTTGGCCAATCCGGAAAGCTTGCAGGCGATTCATAAGTGGCGTTTGGAACCTTTCCGCAGCATCACAGATGCTGCGGGGCCAAACGCGACGTGGGGATTCATCATCCAGCCATGCGACCGCTCGCACGGCCCGCCGGTCCACCGCCGCGCCCGCCGTTGGTGGTGGCCATCCGACGTTCCGATGGGCGCGGTGTGAGAAGTATGGGGGAGGGGGAAGGGTGGTTGGATAAGTTATTTGGTCGCCGCGCGTCCACGCCATCCCCGGGGCTTGGTCCGAGAGGGACGGGCCACTACCCCACGCTCCGTCATCCTCGGCCTCCGAGCCGAGGATCCATTCCAGAGGCCGTTCTGTCCGTGACGAAGCCGAAACCGGTGTCGAGACACTCGACAGACCTGCTCGGCGCCCTGTTTCGGTTCACTGCCTACCCGTCGACGCCTCAGGAATGGATCCTCGGGTCAAGCCCGAGGATGACGGCGCTGGGTTGGACGCTTGGCGCGAAACTGCAGAATCAAGCGCCCACGGTCACCTCTCCTCCGTCATCCCTGTGCTTGTCACAGGGATCCATTCCTGAGACCGTCGCGAGCATGCGCAAGGGCTACGTCTACATGCTCGCATCAAAGAAGGGCGGCACGCTTTATGTCGGTGTCACGTCCGACCTCGCCCAACGCGTCTGGGAGCATGAGAACGGGATCGGATCGCAGTTCACCGCCAAGTATTGCTGCAAGCGGCTGGTCTGGTTCGAGGAGCACGATCTCCTGTGACGCGCGCGATCACCCGCGAAAAGACGATCAAGAAATGGCCGCGACAGTGGAAGATCAACGCGATCGAGGCGATCAATTCCGACTGGAACGATCTGCGCCCTTGGCTGCTGTAGCGCCCGCCCGCCGACGCCTCAGGAATGGATCCCTGTGACAAGCACAGGGATGACGGCGCTGGGTTGGACGCTTGGCGTGAAATCGCAGAATCAAGCGCCCACGGTCACCTCTCCTCCGTCATCCCTGTGCTTGTCACAGGGAACCATTCCTGAGACCGTTGTGGGTATGCGACGAGGGCTACGTTTGCACCATGGCGCCGAATTCATTCGGCCTCACGACGTGGCAGCGTCGCACAAGCCCATAGCTCAAAAGGACCGCCATCCGGCTGCTGGGCAAGAGTTGGCGCCGCAGCAACGGCTCATTGCGTCCAATTGAATGTCCCGACCTGCTCTCCGTTCATGTTGAAGAACGTGCCAGCCCCTCCTGACCTGAACAGATAGATGATGCCGAACTCCTGATATGAAACCTGCAGACCGTTTCCTGTTTTCTGCATTGCCCGATCTGCTGGCGACAATCTAGAATCCCGCAGACACAAACCGCTGTCGGAAGAGCAGGAAACCACACGCGGACTGTAGGGTCCGCCATTCGCATCGTGCCAATCCGAGGTGATTGTGATGCGGGATCCCTCGGATATCTCCTGCGCAAGTGCATTTGATCCAATGCCGACCAAAGAGACAGTCAATACTGCCGCAGCCAAGTTCTTCAAATTTTGCGCCTCCGCTCATCGGTCCAAAAACTGTTCAAACGTAGCAGTGCTCCCAGTCATGTAAACGACGCTCCTTGCCGGAGAGGTTCTTTCTTGGAGTGTTCTCTGAGTCAGCGGTATCTTGACCGCCGCTCCCAAATGGGTCGCAGTCGTCTGCAAGCCATCGATCTAGGCGGCCCTGCCGCTGTCACAATCTTGACAACTCCACACATCCCCGCCCAATCCCCCGCCAGATTTACACGATTTTGACAACGCAGACGCAGCATTTGCGTGCGTTGCTGCGCCGGTTTCGCTAAATCTGTGCGCGAAAGCCGCGTCACAGCCATGCTGCACCGCCGATGAAGGCCGGATGGCCACAGTCTGTGACACGGTTTGACAAGATTGTCATATGCCCCGCCGGTGCGGGGCGGCGAGCCAAGGAGCCGACCATGAGCTACCAGAGTGAAATCCAGACCGCGTCCGACCTGATCTCCGCGCAAGGGGCGCCGTGGGACGGCATCAACGCCGAATATGTGGCCCGCATGCGGCTGCAGAACCGGTTCAAGACCGGCCTCGACATCGCCAAATACACGGCGAAGATCATGCGCGAGGACATGGCCGCCTATGATGCGGACCCGGCCAACTACACGCAATCGCTGGGCTGCTGGCACGGCTTTATCGGCCAGCAGAAGATGATCTCCATCAAGAAGCATTTCGGCTCGACCAAGCGCCGCTATCTGTACCTTTCGGGCTGGATGGTCGCCGCGCTGCGCTCCGATTTCGGCCCGCTGCCCGACCAGTCCATGCACGAAAAAACCTCCGTGCCGGCGCTGATCGAGGAGCTCTACACCTTCCTGCGCCAGGCCGATGCGCGCGAACTGGGGGGCCTCTTTCGCGAACTGGACAAGGCGCGCGATGCCGGCGACGAGGTCACCGCCGCCGCCATCCAGAAGAAGATCGACGGGTACGAGACCCACATCGTGCCGATCATCGCCGACATCGATGCCGGCTTCGGCAATGAGGAGGCGACCTATCTGCTCGCCAAGAAGATGATCGAGGCGGGCGCCTGCGCGCTGCAGATCGAAAACCAGGTGTCGGATGAAAAGCAGTGCGGCCACCAGGACGGCAAGGTCACGGTGCCGCATGCCGATTTCCTCGCCAAGGTGCGCGCCTGCCGCTACGCCTTCCTGGAGCTGGGCGTCGATGACGGCATCATCGTCACCCGCACGGATTCGCTGGGCGCGGGCCTGACCAAGCAGATCGCGGTTTCCAACGAGCCGGGCGACATTGGCGACCAGTACAATTCGTTCCTGGATTGCGAAGAGGTGTCGGAAGACGAGATCGGCAATGGCGACGTGCTGATCCGCCAGAACGGCAAGCTGGTCCGCCCCAAGCGCCTGCCGAGCGGGCTGTTCCAGTTCCGCGAAGGCACGGGCGAGGCGCGCTGCGTGCTCGACTCGGTCACCTCGCTGCAGAACGGCGCCGACCTTTTGTGGATCGAGACCGAAAAGCCGCATATCGGCCAGATCGGCGGCATGGTCTCGGCGATCCGCGAGACCATCCCGAACGCCAAGCTGGTCTACAACAATTCGCCGTCCTTCAACTGGACGCTGAACTTCCGCCAGCAGGTCTATGATGGCTGGGTCGAGGCCGGCAAGGACGTTTCCAGCTATGACCGCGACCGGCTGATGAGCGTCGAGTATGACGGCTCGGACCTGGCGGCCGAGGCCGACGAGCGCATCCGCACCTTCCAGGCGGACGCGGCGCGCGAGGCGGGTATCTTCCACCATCTGATCACGCTGCCGACCTACCACACGGCGGCCTTGTCGACGGACAATCTCGCCCGCGAATATTTCGGCGAGCAGGGCATGCTAGGCTACGTCAAGAACGTCCAGCGCGAGGAAATCCGCCAGGGCATCGCCTGCGTCAAGCACCAGAACATGGCCGGCTCGGACATGGGCGACGACCACAAGGAGTATTTCTCCGGCGACGCGGCCCTGAAGGCCGCCGGCGAAGACAATACGATGAACCAGTTCGCCATGCCGGCGGAGTGAACTGCACCTCGGCTCACCTCCCCCTTGAGGGGGTGAGCCTGCGAACCGCGACTGGCGAGTGCAAACGAGACAGAGCCCGGTGGGGGGTAATGGAGTGGCCGATGCGCCTCTTCGTTACCCCCACACGCTCGACCATCGCAGGCTCGGTCTTGCGTGCCTCTCCCCTCAAGGGGGAGGCGATGCGCTGACGGTCACCCCTCCAGCCTCTGCCCGAGCCGCCCCGCCAGATCGGTGATGAACTGCCAGGCGACGCGGCCCGAGCGCGCGCCGCGCGTCGTCGCCCATTCCAGCGCATCGCGGCGCAGTTCGTCCGGCTCCACCTTGAGCCCGTAATGGGCGGCATAGCCCTCGATCATCTCAAGATATTCGTCCTGCGAACATTTGTGAAAGCCGAGCCACAGGCCGAACCGGTCCGACAGCGAAACCTTCTCCTCGACCGCCTCGGACGGATTGATCGCCGTCGAGCGCTCGTTCTCGATCATGTCGCGCGGCAGGAGGTGGCGCCGGTTGGAGGTCGCATAAAAGATCACATTGTCCGGCCTGCCTTCGACGCCGCCGTCAAGCGCCGCCTTCAGCGACTTGTAGGACGTGTCGTCCTGGTCGAACGACAGGTCGTCGCAAAAGACGATGAAGGCGAAAGGCGCATCCTTCAGTGTGGCGAGCAGGCGGGGCAGGGTGTCGATGTCCTCGCGGTGGATCTCGATCAGCTTGAGCGGCGTCGTGGCGCCGCTCGCATTGATCGCGGCGTGGGACGCCTTGACGAGCGAGGACTTGCCCATGCCGCGCGCGCCCCAGAGCAGCACGTTGTTGGCGGGAAGGCCCCTGGCGAACCGTTCGGTGTTGTCGATCAGAATGTCGCGCACCCGATCGACGCCCTTTATGAGGCCGATCTCGATCCGGTTGACACGGGCGACCGGCGCGAGCGCCCCGCGCTCCCAGACGAAACAGTCCGATGTTTCGAAGCCCGGCGCCGGGGGCGGGGGCGGGGCGAGCCGTTCGAGCGCCTCGGCCAGCCGGTCGAGCTTGCCTTCCAGCGCCAACAGCCGGTCTTCAGCCGATTGCGTCATCGCGGTCCCTCTCACCAAAAAGGCAATCGGGCGGGCTGGTGCCGATTGTCCCCGGTTTCGGTTGCATCGGGGCTTTGCCTGACTATATTCGCCGCAAATTTCAAGGTCCCAAACGGGGCCATCCGTTCTGGGGAGTTTCTTGCATGTTTGTCACACCGGCTTTCGCCCAGGCGGGCGGCGCGGCCGCCGGCCCGAGCCTGATCATGAGCCTTTTGCCGTTCATCCTGATTTTCGTGATCATGTACTTCCTGATCATCCGGCCGCAGCGCCAGCAGGTCAAAAAGCGCGAGGAAATGCTCGGGGCCATCCGCCGCAACGACACGATCGTCACCGGCGGCGGCGTCGTCGGCAAGGTGACCAAGGTGCATGAGGACGAGGGCGAACTGGAAGTCGAGATCGCCCAGGGCACCAAGGTTCGCGTGATGCGTTCGATGGTGGCCGATGTGCGGGTGAAGGGCGAGCCGGTGGCCGCCAACGACGCCAAGAAAGCCTGACGGCTTTCGCGCCGCCATCGGGGATGGCGCCCCATTTTCGCCAGGCCGGCCCGGCAGGCCGTGCTTGGCTGACGCTCTGTTTCGGGACATGATCTGACATGCTCTACTTCGCGCCCTGGAAGACGGTTCTGATCTGGCTGACCGTGGCGGTCGGCGTCGCGTTCGCGCTGCCCAACCTTTATCCGCAATCGGTGCGCGACAGCCTGCCGGACGTCGTGCCCAGCGACTCGCTGGCGCTCGGGCTCGACCTTCAGGGCGGCGTGCACCTGCAACTCAGGCTCGACCGCGACGATCTGGTCGAACAAAGGCTCGAAGCGACGCGCGACGAGGTTCGCCGCCTGCTGCGGGCCGAGGGCATCGGCTATACCGGCCTTTCGGGGCAGGGCCAGACGGTCGGCTTTACGCTGCGCGACCCCAGCGATGCCGATGCAATGCGCGAGGCGCTTGCCGATCTGACGACACCGGTCACCACCGGACTTCTGACCGGCGGCACGGTGCGCGAGATCGTCCTTTCCGGGCCCGATGCCAACGGAAGGTACGAACTGGAGATCACCGACCAGGGGCTCGACTACCGGATGGCCGGTGCGCTGACCCAGACGGTGGAGGTCATTCGCGGCCGCATCGACGAACTTGGCACGACCGAACCGGTGATCCAGCGCCAGGGCGCCGACCGCATCATCGTGCAGGTGCCGGGCCTTGACGATCCCGAGCGCCTGAAAGAGCTGATCGGTACGACGGCGCGACTGGCCTTCCGCATGGTCGATGTGACGACGCCGGTCGAGGACGCGCTCGGCAGCCGGCCGCCGGTCGGCACGGAGATCCTTTATTCGACCGACGATCCGCCGATCCCCTACGTGATCGAGACGCGCGAGATCGTCACCGGCGAGAACCTTGAGGATGCGCAGGCGGGCTTTGACCAGCGCACCAACGAGCCGATCGTCACTTTCCGTTTCGACGGCACGGGCGCGCAGCGCTTCGGCCGGGCGACGCAGGAAAATGTCGGCCGCCCGTTCGCCATCGTGCTCGACGATCAGGTGATTTCCGCGCCGGTGATCCGCGAGCCGATCCTGGGCGGCACGGGCCAGATTTCCGGCAATTTCACCGTCGATGGCGCCAACGATCTGGCGATTCTCCTGCGCGCCGGCGCGCTGCCGCTGAAACCGACCTTCGTCGAGGAACGCACGGTCGGCCCGTCGCTCGGCGCCGATTCCATTGCAGCCGGCGAGATCGCGGGCATCATCGGCGCGTTCCTCGTCGTCGGCTTCATGTTCGTCGCCTACGGCTTTCTGGGCGTCATCGCCAATCTGGCGCTGATCATCAACATCACTTTGGTGATCGCCGCGCTCTCGGCGCTCGGCGCGACGCTGACGCTGCCGGGCATTGCCGGCATCGTGCTGACGGTCGGCATGGCGGTCGACTCCAACGTTTTGATCTTCGAGCGCATCCGCGAGGAGCGGCTTGGCGGGCGAAGCCTCATCCAGGCGATCGACGCCGGCTTCCAGCGCGCCTTCACCACCATCGTCGATGCCAACGTGACGACGCTGATCGCTGCGATCATCCTTTTCTATCTCGGCTCCGGCCCGATCCGCGGCTTTGCCGTCACACTCGCCATCGGCATCATCACCACGGTCTTCACCGCCTTCGTCCTGACGCGCTGGATGATGGCGTTCTGGCTGAAGCGCCGCAAACCCAAGGAACTGCCGCTCGGCCTCGGCAAGCATCTGCGCCCCGACACCAAGATCAAGTTCATGTGGCTGCGGCGCTATTCGTTCACGGTCTCCTCGCTGATCGTCGTCGCCTCGATGGCGCTGTTTGCCACGGTGAACATGAATTTGGGCATCGACTTCAAGGGCGGCTCGCTGATCGAGGTGCAGGCGATCGAGGGCGAGGCCGACATTGGCGGCATCCGCAACGGGCTTTCGGATCTCAATCTTGGCGATGTGCAGGTGCAGGGTTTTGGCGCGCCGACCGATGCGCTGATCCGCATCGAGAGCCAGGGCGGCGGCGACAATGCCGAACAGAGCGCCATCGCCAAGGTGCGCGCCGTGCTTGAGGAAGACTACAATATCCGCCGCGTGGAAGTGGTCGGACCGACCGTTTCGGGCGAACTGGCGACCGCCGGCACCATCGCGGTGCTTGCGGCGCTTGGCGCGATCCTGATCTACATCTGGCTCAGGTTCGAGTGGCAGTTCGCGCTCGGCGCGATCATCGCGACGACGCACGATGTGCTGCTCACCATCGGCATGTTCGTTGTGACCGGGCTCGAATTCAACCTGTCGAGTATCGCCGCGATCCTGACCATTGTCGGCTATTCGCTGAACGACACCGTCGTCGTCTACGACCGCGTGCGCGAGAATTTGCGGCGCTACAAGAAGATGCCGGTGCCCGAGCTGCTCGACATGTCGATGAACCAGACGCTGCCGCGCACCATCCTCACGTCGGTGACGACGCTTCTTGCGCTGCTTGCGCTGTTCTTCTTCGGCGGCGAGGTGCTGCAATCGTTTGTCGCCGCGATGATCTTCGGCGTGGTGATCGGCACCTATTCGTCGATCTTCATCGCAGCGCCCATTCTCATCATGTTCCGCCTGCGGCCGGGCGCGCTGTCGCAGGAGAGCGACGACGCGCAGAAGGAAAAGGCGGCCACCGCCAACACCGCGCCGGTCGATATCGAAAGCTGAGGGCGGGGCGGTGGCAAAGACCATCCGCGCCGGCATCGAGATCCGCGATGCGCATTTTCCCGGTCGTGCGCCGATCGACGCCTATGGCAGCGGCGGCTTCCGCTTTGCCGAGATGAGCCATCGCGGCTCGATTCTCGCCCTGCCGTCGGGCATCCATGGCTGGGACGCCAAGCGCTTCGAGGAGATCGACCTGACGAGCCTTGAGAAAGTCATCGCCGACGCCGCCGACATCGAAGTGCTGCTGGTCGGCTGCGGGCCGGACCTGCGCGTTCTGCCCAAGCGCCTGCGCGACACGCTGCGCGAAGAGCATGGCATCGTCACCGAAGCGATGGCGACCGGTGCCGCCGTGCGCACCTTCAACGTGCTGCTCGCCGAGGAACGGGCCGTCGCCGCGGCGCTGATCGCGGTGGATGAGGCGCGGTAGAGCGGGGCGGCAACACTCAGCCCGCGGCGTCGCGGCCCCAATCCTTGCTGGTCCTGCCGGCCCCGGACTGGCGGAGCTCCTGCTCTGTCAGTGCGTCGAGAACGGTGTTCTTGTCCGCCAGCAGATAGACGCGGACGCCGTGCAGCGCCACCGCCAACCCCCAGCCAATCAGCGGCCAGATGAACCAGAACGCCTGTGGCGATGTCACCATGTTGATGACGACCAGAAGCGCCATGACGGCCGCATAGACACCGGCGTGCTTGAAGAAGCCGTATTTGGCTTCGGCACGCCGCCTTGCTTGTTGGTATTCTTCCGTTTGGGTCATGGATCACACTCCCGACGCTGAGAACAACCGATGCATGAGAGCTTATCAGACGGCGCAAATTCCATCTTGACGGAAATCAATCGCGCCGGGGCGGCCGCCCACGATGATTGATCGGCGTTAAGGCGCGCACTTTTCTCGTCGCCATAATGGCGGTCCTGCTCGCGACCGCCAATGGGGCGTCGCAATCGCGCCGGTGCTGCTTCGCGAGAGGATCGGCAGCAGGGGCGGAGATTTCCGATGGGCGAAACCTCGCCAAGGGCGGAACGCGAATTCGACATCGTCCTGTGGGGCGCGACCGGGGCCACCGGCCGTCGTGCCGCGCATCATCTGGCCAGACGCGGTGCCGAAAACGGCGTCTCGCTCGCCATTGGCGGCCGCAACCGGGCCAAGCTGGAAACGGTGCGCGATGGCCTGGCCGGAGGGGACACGATCGCGATCCTGGTGGGCGACAGCTTGGATGCGGCGTTCATGCATGACATGACCGCCCGGACACGGGTCGTCGTGTCGACGGTCGGTCCGTTTGCGCTTTATGGCAGCGAACTTGTCGCGGCCTGCGCGGCGAACGGCACCCATTATTGCGACCTGACCGGGGAGCCGCAATGGATGCGCGCCATGATCGATGCGCATCAGGACACGGCGCGCCGGACCGGCGCCCGGATCGTCCATGCCTGCGGGCACGATTCGATCCCGTCCGATCTTGGCGTGCAGTTCCTGCAGGAGGCGGCGGTGGCCCGCCATGGCAAGCCGTGCAGACGCATCGCCAACCGCATCACGCGGATGAAGGGCGGGTTCAGCGGCGGCACGGCGGCCAGCTTCGTCAATGCGATGAAGGTGCGCGAGACCGACCCGGACTTCGACCGGCTGTCGCAGGACCCCTATGCGCTCTGCCCGGAAGGGGAACGCGACGGCCCGGACGGGCCCGACCGCATGATGCCGCTCGAGGTGAGCTGGGATGCGGACCTTCAGGCCTGGACCAAGCCGTTCTTCATGGGCCCGATGAATTCCAAGGTCGTGCGGCGCACCAATGCGATCATGGATTATCCCTATGGCCGCGACTTCACCTATCAGGAGACGGCCCTGACCCGCGGCGGGATCGGCGGCTGGTGGGCGGCGATGAGCTATACGCTGTTCGGCCGGGCGCTCCTGATCGCCATGGCGATCCCGGCGACGCGCCGCCTGCTGCAACGCCGCGTACTGCCGAAATCCGGCGAGGGGCCCAGCAAGGAAGTCCGTGAAACCGGCTCCTATGAAATGGTCATGGTGGGCGAGATGCCCGATGGCACCATCCTGAAGGCACGCATCACGGCGCAGGGCGATCCGGGCGTGCGGTCGACGACGCTGATGCTGACCGAAGCCGCCCTGTGCCTGGCCGAGGATGCGGACAGGATCGCGGTCGGCGGCGGCTTCTGGACCCCGGCGGCGGCGATGGGCCCGCTTCTGCGCGACCGGATCACCGAACATGCGGGGCTGAGCTTCGAGATGATGGACGATGAGCCGGGGTAACTGAAGGTCATTGACGTCAGGCTCTTATGCGCGACGCGATCTCCCGCATGTGCCGGAAGTCGGACCCGCAGCAGCCACCAGCTATCGAGAGCGCTGGGTGTGCGTGTAAGAGCCGTGCGACCTCGGCGCCCAATTCCACCGGATCGCCGTCATCCAGTTCGGTTGCTTCATCCAGTTCAGCATGGCTGCACCGCGAGGCGTTGACGACAATGCCCCTCAACCGAGCATGACCCGTCAGCACATGGCTGAAATGATCGGGATGGGCGCAGTTGACCATAAAGTATGCTGCGGCTTGCTCGGTGAGCGCGTCGACCTGGTCAATTGCGTCTTTCAGGCCAGTGCCATTGTCGAGGCACCCATCGGTCTCCACAACGAACGAGACGGCGATCGGCACCCCGCAATCCCTGGCGGCCAGCACGGCGCCCGCCGCCTCCTCGACGTGATTGAAGGTATAGGCGTTGACCAGATCGACACCCGCATCGGCGACCGAGCCGATCTGAACGGCATGATAGGCGCGCGCGTCCGCCACGGTCATGGGCTTGGTTTTGGCATAGGCATCGCGGGCGGGCCCGATACACAGCGCCACCAATACGTCATCGCGCGCCGCTTCCGTCCGCAGGCCGCACATCAGGTCCACTGCCGTCCGGTTCAATACCGCCAGCTGGTTTGAATCGTAGCCCAGCGGTGCCGCGCGGTCGCGGTTCGCCATCCAGGTCGGCGTGTCGATGATGCATCCCAGTTCGAAATCGGCCGCCACCTTCGTCAGATCGCGCATCTGGTCGACGATGATCGGCTGCACTGTTGCGTCTTCAACCAGCGGGAATGACGCGAACCCGGGCAGTTCGACACCCCTGTTGAAGATCAAATCCGTTCCGGTCGCCGCGAAGACGAGAAAGCGCTGATCTGTCTGGTGAGGGAGAAGCCGCTTCATCTGTCCCATCCCGTCTACGGCGCCACGACCAGAGCACTCTAAGGGCGGCAGCCGGTGAGCACAAATCATCGCGTGCGCACGCTGCCTCGCCAACTCCACTGGCCAACCCGGCCCGCCGGTGCCATATCGGCTCCCATGGACGACACCTCCGGCGATCTTCTGAACCAGTTGCGCGAGGCGGACCGTGAGCGGTACCTGTCGGTGCTGTTCGCGCCCGAGGACAGGCGCGCGGCGCTGGCGACTTTGTTCCTGTTCAATGCGGAGACGGCGCGGCTGCGCGATCTGGTCTCCGAACCCCTGCCCGGGGAAATCCGCCTGCAATGGTGGCGCGACGTGATCGCCGGCGCCCGGGCCGAGGAGGCGCGGCAGAACCCGCTCGCCGCCGCGCTGCTCGATGTGATCGCCGCGCAGGACCTGCCGGCGAGCGCCTTCGACAATCTGCTCGAAGCGCGCATTTTCGATCTTTATGACGATCCCATGCCGACGCGCACCGACCTTGAGGGCTATCTGGGTGAGACGGCCTCCATGCTGATCCAGATGGCCTGTCAGATCGTCAATGGCGGGCAGACCCCGCCGACGGCGGACGCGGCCGGCCATGCGGGCGTTGCCTACGGGATCGCCACGCTGATCCGGCAGATGCCGCAGCACCGGGCGCGCGGACAGGTGTTCCTGCCCGCCGATCTGCTGGCCGCGGCGGGCACCGATGCCGGCCACTGGCTGGCCGAGGACGACGATGCGGCCTTTGCCACCGCGATCACCGCCTTTGTCGCGCTCGGGCGCGAGCATCTGGCCAAGGCGCGCGAAGCGCTTGCGGACGTGCCCAAGGGCCTGCGCGCGCCGTTCGCCGTGCTGGGCGTTGCCGATGCGGTGTTCACCAAGGCGGCAAAGGCGGGTGGATCGGCCCGCGCCGAGCCCGTGCGCCTTTCGCCCGTCACCGTGCAATGGCGGATGACGCGGCAGGCGCTCGGCTTCTGATCGCCAATCTTCCTTTGACGTTTACGTCAAAACCGCTAGTCTGACCCGGTTCTTGGGGAGGAGCGCCATGAGCCTGCCGCTTCTGGTCGCCATCGTCGGCTTCGGCATCGGTCTGATCGTGCTGCTCGTGCATCTGAGCGGCGGGTCGCAGCGGGTGCCGCTGGGCAGCGCCGGCCGGGTGGCCGAACGGTTCCGGATCGACTTTCCCGATGCGGACGTCGCGCGCTGTTTTGAATCGGCGGACGGCTATGAGGCGCTGCTGCTGTTGGCCGACGGCAGTCTCGGGCTGGTGCACACGGTCGGCTCCAAATCGCTGACGCGGCACTACAAAAGGGAAGAATTCGGCACCATGATCAGCATGAAGGACGAGGCATCGCTGGCGTTCGACGCCCATGAGATGACGCTGCCGCGCATCGTCATCGCGTTCGCCTCGCGCGAAGAACGCGACACGGCCGTTGCGGCGCTCGGCCTTGATGCGATTTCCCTGTCGGAGGCCGCGTGATGGATCTCGATGCGCTGATCCCCAACTATCCCGATGTCACGCAGGTGGCGATCCCGTTTTTCATCATCGCCATCATCGTCGAACTCTACCTGATCAAGCGCTTCCGCGACGAGCGTAAGGCCGGGTTCGAAACGCGCGACACGCTGACTTCGCTTCTGATGGGCACCGGCAATGTCGTCGCCGGGCTGCTACTCGGCTTCATCGCGTTTGGCGTTTTGATGTGGGCCTGGCAGTTCGCGGTCTACGATTTCGGCTTTTCCTGGTGGGCGGTGCTTCTGTGTTTCATCCTCGATGATCTGCGCTACTACTGGTATCACCGCATCGCGCACCGCTCGCGCTGGGTCTGGGCCGAGCACGTCAACCATCATTCCTCGCAGCACTACAACCTGACCACCGCGCTGCGCCAAAGCTGGACCGGCACCTTCACCGGCATGTTCATCCTGCGCATTCCGCTGGTGCTGATCGGCTTCCATCCGGTGATGATCGCCTTTGTGGGCGGGCTGAACCTCGTCTACCAGTTCTGGATCCACACCGAGGCGATCGGCAAGATGTGGAAGCCGATCGAGGCGGTGTTCAACACGCCCTCGCACCATCGCGTGCACCATGCGACGAACCCGCGCTATCTCGACGCGAACTATGCCGGCACGCTGATCATCTGGGACCGCATGTTCGGCACCTTCGTGCCCGAACTGGACGAGGACATGCCGCGCTACGGGCTTGTGCGGAACATCGGCACGTTCAACCCGATCAAGGTGGCGTTTCACGAATGGTGGGCGATGTTCGCCGATGCGGCGCGGCCCGGCCTGACCTTGAAGGAGCGGTTCTTCTATCTGGTCATGCCGCCCGGCTGGAGCCATGACGGAAGCCGCGACGACACGACCAAGATCAAGGCGGACTATGTGCGCCGCCATCCCGATCAGGCAGGCATGCCGGGCCTGCCGCCGGCTCCGGGCGACGCGCCGGCCGACACCGCGTCCGGCTTGCGCAGCCCGGCCGAGTAAGGCCGATCCGATGGACGAGACGCATGCCTTTGCCGCCGATATCTTCGCGGCCCAACCGTTCACGCAGTTGATCGGCGCCGAACTGGTCGCCGCCGGCAAGGGCCGTGCGGAGATCGCCGTCGAAATGCGCGACGCGTTGCGCCAGCAGCACGGTTTTGCCCATGGCGGGCTGATCTCATATCTGGCCGACAATGCGATCACCTTTGCCGGCGGGCTGGGGCTCGGGACCGACGCGCTGACGTCGGAATTCAAGATCAACTATGTGCGGCCCGCCAGGGGCACGCGCCTGATCGCCCGCGCCACCGCGCGCGGGGTCGGCCGGCGCCAAGCCGTGTGCAGTTGCGAAATCTTCTCCATCGACGACAGGGGCGAGCGCCTGTGCGCGCTGGCGCAGGGCACGGTGGTCGCGGCGGCGGGTTGAATTGCGGACAAGTCCGATTGCGGACATGCAAATGACTTCGTCACGTTAACCGTGTTGCACCATAGGTTTGTGGTTAATCTTTCGTTACTTTGCCTGTTCATGTAGATTGCGGCCTGTTTCCGGTACGGGTAAACCTGATGGCGCAATCGACTGTTCTTGCTCAACCGCTGATGCTGCCATGTGGCGCGGTGCTGAAAAACCGCATCGCCAAGGCGGCCATGACGGAGGGGCTGGCCGACGGGACGAACCGCGCCAACGAACGCTTCACCACCCTGTACAGCCGCTGGGGCGAGGGCGGCGCGGCGCTTCTGATCACCGGCAATGTTCTGATCGACCGCTGGCATCTGGAGCGCGGCGGTAATCTGGCCATCGACGGCGAACAGGGCAATGAGGCGCTGGCGGCACTGGCCGACATGGCCTCGGCGGCCAAGGCGCACGGCGCGCACATCTGGATGCAGCTCAACCATGCGGGCCGCCAGACCCAGAAGATGATCAATCCCAGGCCGAACGCGCCGTCCGATGTCGGCCTGAAAATGGGCAATGGCCGTTTCGGCACGCCGACGCCGCTGTCCGCCGTGCAGATCGAGACGATCATTGCCGGCTTTGCGCATGCGGCGAAAACGGCCGAGCAATGCGGCTTCGATGGCGTTCAGGTCCATGCGGCACACGGCTATCTGATGAGCCAGTTCCTGTCGCCCCTGTCGAACCGGCGCGACGATGAGTGGGGCGGCAGCCTGGAAAACCGCGCGCGCATCCTGCTGACGATCGTTGAACGCATCCGCGAGACGGTGGCGCCGGGTTTTGCCGTTGCGGTCAAGCTCAACTCCGCCGATTTTCAGCGCGGCGGCTTCTCCGAGGACGACAGCGTGACCGTTGCCGGCTGGCTGGCCGATGCGGGCGTCGACATGATCGAGGTGTCGGGCGGCAATTACGAACAGCCGCGCATGATCGACTTCAACCGCAAGGATCCGCTCGCCGCCCAGAAGCGGGAAAGCACGCGCCGGCGCGAGGCATATTTTCTCGAATTCGTGCCCAAGCTGCGCGCCGCCGTGTCGATCCCGGTGATGGTGACGGGCGGTTTCCGGTCAAGGGACGCCATGGAGGCGGCGATCGGCGACGATGGCGTCGACGTGATCGGTCTCGGCCGTCCGCTGGTGCTCGACCCGGACGGCGCCGCCCATCTTCTCGAAGGGATGGCCGAGCGGCTGGAGAGCCGCGACGACGACCTTGTGATCGGCGGCGGGCTCCTGGGGCCGCGCTCGCCGATCAGCTTCCTGCGCGACCTCAATGCCTGGGCCGCGCTCGGCTGGTACTATGAGCACATCTATGCGCTTGCCGACGGCAAGCAGCCGGACAGGTCGCTGAGCGCGTTCCGCGCGCTTCTGGCTTACGACCGCACCGAGGGCGCGGCTGCCAGGCGGCTGGTGCGAAACTGACCGGATCGTTCAGTCTTCGTCAGAGAAGGCGGCGTCGATGTCGCGACCGCGGTAGAACACATTGGTGATGGCAAAGCGGTCGTCCTCGACGCGATAGGCGATCAGGGCGGAGCGCTCGAAAGGCACGGTTCGCAGGCCCGGCGCCAGATCGTCGCGTGCCGTGCCGCCATGGGGAGCGTTGCCAATCGCCTCGCACCGATCGACGATCCGCGACACGAAGCCGAGCGCGGTCTCCAAAGACGCCGTTTCACGGGCGATCCATTTGTAGATCGTGGCAACGTCGTCGTCGGCCTGCTCGGAAAAGATAACCTCAAGCGGCGTCATCATGCGCTTCGTTCAACGCAGCCTCATGGCGCTCCTTGATACGGCGGCGCACATCCTTGATCGGCACCCTCGGTCTCGGGTCCTCGATGGAGGCCTTCACGCGGGCGCGCAGCAGGTCGAGTTCCTGCTGCTGTTTCTCCCACAGGCGCAGCGCCTCGCGGATCACCTCGCTGGTCGAACCGTAATGGCCGGCCTCCACTTCGGCGCGGATACGCTGGGCCATGGGCGCGGTGATGGTGATGGAGAGTTTCTCGGCAGGCTTGGTCATCGAACGGCTCCCGACAAAGTAGGATCATATCCTACCACATGCCGGACTATCGTCCAACGGCGCGAACAGGCTGGCTCAGTTCGGCAGTTCGCCCGTATATTCGCCGCGCGCCGGATAGTTTTTCTCGATCGCGAAATCGAGAGCGGCGACCAGTTCGCGGAAATGCGGACGCACGAACGGCATGGTCTGCACCGAGCCGTAATAGAGCGTCTGCTCGGGCGTAACCATGAACAGGCCGGGCTCGGCGAACAGCGCCGGCTCCTCGATGCCGATCGAGGTCTTGCCGCGCGAGGTGGAGATGTAGAGGCCCCATTCGCGCGCCTTGGACAGCGGCAGGTCGTGGCCGAACCGTAGGTTCTGATTTTCGATCTTGTCGGCCATGGCGCGCGTGCGCTCCTCGCCATCGCTGCTCAGCGCCAGAACGCCAACGCCGCGCTCGGCAAACTCGGGGGCCTGCCTGTCGAATTCCTTGAGGTAGGTGGCGCAGATCGGGCAGTGCAGGCCCCGATAAAAGCAGATCACCGTGCCGCGTTCGCTTGGTTCGGCGGCAAGGTCGAACGAGCCGTGATTGAGCGTCGGCACCGTCAGATCGGGCACCTTCTGGCGTGGAATGAGCATGGATGTCCCCTTGTCTGAAAGTCGGTCGCGCGCAGCAAGCATGGCGATGTCACCACGCGCAAGTCACGGATGGGTGAAAGGTGTTCAGCCGTCCGGATCGGGGATGGTCAGTTCGTCGACCGGCTCGTTGTTCTGGGTGATCACGGATGGCGCCGCGCCGCCAAACTCGTGGACCACCCGCCAGGGGAAGCGGGTCTTCGCATCGATCCAGTACTGGCTCTTGACCGGTATGCCCGAGCCGGCAAGCGCATAGTCCAGCGCAAAGCGGTGCACGGCCTTGCCGTCGAGATCGATGTCGTAGTCGCAAACGATGTTGGTGGCCTCGTCGGCCTGCGTCTGGCGGCCGGCGGCCTGCGCGTCGAGCTGTTCCCGGGTCTGCTCCGACACGAGGGACCAGCTCTCGCCGCCATCGGCGCTCGAATAGAAGCGTCCGCCGATCCACAGGCTGACCGGCGTCTCATTGGCATCGAGCGCCATGCCGCGCCCGTCCGGCGTCGACAGGGCGAAGCTCTCGATCGTCGCGCCGCTCATCTCGGTGGTCACATTCTGGCGCATCGGCACCGGATGGGCGACGTCGAGCATGGCGGCGCGCGCGTCGGCTTCGCAGTCGGCGAGCGCGGCCTGAGAGGACAACAGGAGGGTCGCCGCGGCAGCGGGCAGGGCGGTTCGTGTCATTCGGCGGCCTCCACATGCATGTTGTCCGTACAGAGCCAGGCTTTTGCATCGGTGATCGCGCGGCCGGTCATGGCGCGCTTCTTGGCCATCGCCTTGTCCTTGCCGCGGAACCGGCCCTGATGGCCGTCCGGCTTGCGGATTGCGCCCGGCTCGAGCGGCGGGAAAAGGCCGAAATTGATGTTCATCGGCTGGAACGAGCGCTTGCCCGGCTCGTCGTCGGCAACCAGATGGCCGCCCGTGATGTGGCCGAGCAGCGACCCGAACGCGGTCGTTGGCGGCGGCAGGTCCGGCTGTCCGCCCAGCCGTTCGGCGGCGGCGAAGCGGCCCGCGAGAAGGCCGATGGCCGCCGATTCCACATAGCCTTCGCAGCCGGTGATCTGGCCGGCAAAGCGCAGGCCCGCGCGGCTCCTCAGCGACAGGTCTGCGTTCAACAGTGTCGGCGAATTGAGGTATGTGTTGCGGTGAATGCCGCCCAGCCGCGCGAACTCAGCCCTCTCAAGGCCCGGGATCGTGCGGAAGATGTCGGCCTGGGCGCCGTAGCGCAGCTTGGTCTGGAAACCCACCATGTTGTAGAGCGTGCCCAGCGCATTGTCCTGGCGCAGCTGGACGACCGCATAGGGCTTTTCGTCCGGCCTGTGCGCGTTGGTGAGCCCCATCGGCTTCATCGGGCCGTGGCGCAGCGTCTCGCGGCCGCGTTCGGCCATCACCTCGATCGGCAGGCAGCCGTCGAAATAGGGCGTGCCTTCCCACTGTTTGAATTCGGTCTTGTCACCGTCGAGCAGCGCGTCGATGAACGCATTGTACTGCGCCTCGTCCATCGGGCAGTTGATATAGTCCTTGCCCGTTCCGCCGGGTCCGACCTTGTCGTAACGCGACTGGAACCAGGCGACGTCCATGTCGATCGTGTCGGTGTGGACGATGGGCGCGATGGCGTCGAAGAAGGCCAGCGCATCCTGGCCGGTCTCGGCGGCGATCGCTTCGGCGAGCGACGGCGCGGTCAGCGGCCCGGTGGCGATGATAGCCTGATCCCAATCGCCCGGCGGCAGGCCGGTGATTTCCTCACGGACGATGGTGATCAGCGGATGGGCTTCGATCTTGTCGGTGACCGCCTGCGAAAAGCCGTCGCGGTCGACCGCCAATGCCGAGCCGGCCGGCACCTGATGGGCATCTCCGCAGGCCATGATCAGCGAGCCGGCGAGCCGCATTTCGGCATGCAAAAGGCCGACGGCGTTCAGTTCGGCATCGTCGGAGCGGAAGGAATTCGAGCAGACAAGTTCGGCCAGATGGTCGGTCTTGTGCGCGTCGGTGCCGCGCAGGCCGCGCATTTCGTGCAGGATGACCGGCACGCCGGCTTGGGCCGCCTGCCAGGCCGCTTCCGAGCCGGCAAGGCCGCCGCCGACAATATGGACGGGATCGGTGGTCATGATGACGGGTTAGCGCATCGGCGCTCCGCCATCAATGTGGCGGCCGCCGCGGCGCTATAGCTGCCACAACGAAAAACCCGCCGAGCGCTGCTCGGCGGGTTTCCGGGAGGTCAATAAATGCGGTCGAACCGCGTCAGGCCGGGCGGCCGCCGCGTGCGACGGCGGGAATGTCGCCGCGGGCGAAACCGATGTCTTCCAGCTCCCGCTCGGAGAGGCGGCGGAGCTGATTTTCGGTGTCGCGGACCGAACGCCAAGTCTTGAGGGTGTGCGCGAATTTCATCATCGTTCTGTCCTTTCTGTTGCGGGCTTCGATTGATCCCAATCTGGGTGTTCCGAAACGCTTTGGGTAGTGCCGATACGGCATGTCCGCCATGAATTATTGCAGGGCTGCGCGGCTGCGGAATGCGCCGCGCAACAAACGAAAACACCCGCCGGGGGAGGACCGGCGGGTGTTCTTCACATGAAGGCGCGGCAAGGGAGGAGGTGCCGTGAGCCTTCACTGCCCGACCGGTCCGGGAGGAGGAGAGACCGGCGGGGCGAAACCGATGGATCAGGCGCGGACCGACTTGCGGGCGATCTCTGCGATGTCGCCGCGGGCGATACCCAGATCGTCCAGTTCGCGCGTCGACAGGCGGCTGAGTTCGTTGTAGGTCCGGCGGGCTTTGCGCCACTGCGAGAAGGAGCGAGCGAAGTTCATGACTTTTCCTTTCAGTTGACTCGCGGTTTTATCCGTTTTGTCATTTCTGTTACGACCGGCATATAGGCGGCGCTTTCAGGAGTGATAAGCCCGTTTTGTGCATAGCACATATGCGTTTTTGCATTGCACAAAAATGCCATGATCCTTTCCGGAACGTTAACGGCGTCGGTTTTCTAAGTATATGAATTTCAACAAGAAAAACTGAGCGATGGCGAGCTATCTGGAGAACCAGATCAAAGATTGGCACAATCGTGGCATCATCGCCGACGATGTCGCCGCCGCGCTCTTGGCCGATATCGGACGAAGCGGCGCCGCCGCCCGCGATGGGGACGCAAAACCGTTCTCGTTTTTCCGAATCGTCGCCATTTTCGCGGCCATCTCGTTTGCCGCTGCCATCGTTATGTTCATTTCGGCCAACTGGGAGGCGATCCCGCGCCTTGCCAAGGTTGCCGGCATCATGGTGCTGATCGCCGGCGGGCTGATCGGCGGCGCGGTCATCGGTGCGCGTGGCGGCCGGCATGCGCGCTGGCTGGAGGAGGCGGCCTATCTGGTGGCGGGCGCCGCCTATGTGGGCGGCGTGGCGCTGGTCGGCCAGATGTATCATCTGCCCGGCGATATCGGTCAGGCCATGTTCGGCTTCGCGCTGGGGCTCGGCATTGCCGGGCTGGCCGTGCGCAGCCACGTGCTGGCGGCCGCCGCGCTCGGTGCCATCGCCTGGTGGTATCTGGAAACACCGGCACCGGAGACCCTGGTTGATGCGGATTTCGTCATCTTCGCCGCCTTCTGCGCGGCGGGCTACGCGCTTTCGCGGTTCGGCCGCATGCCGTGGCTGCGCTGGGTGGCGGCAGCGGCCTTCCTCGTCGGCCTCGTGCCGTTCCTGTTTTCGGTTCTGGAGGCCATCGCCGACTTCTATGAAGGTCTGCCCGACGGGGCGCGGCTGGCGATATGGCTGGCGCTTCTCGCGGCGAGCCTGGCCGGGTTGTGGCTTGCGCGGGGCGCCGGCGGTCCGGCGCCGGCCTTCTTGCGCCGGCCGGAAACGGCGTTCGGCGCGGGGCTGATCGCCCTTCTTGCGCTGCATGTCGAAAGCGGCGACCTGCTGCCGCTGCTCGTCGTCGGGCCGATGACGCTGGGTTTTGCGCTCTATGCGCTGTTTACCCACGGCGCGCGTTCGCGCACCATCCGTTATGTCTCTTATGCGGTTTTTGTCGGCGAGATCCTGTTTCTTTACGGGGAAACGGTCGCCTCGCTGCTGGGCACAGCGGGTTTCTTCCTTGCCGTCGGGGTTACGCTGACGCTTATCGCGGGCGGGATCTATTGGGCGGAGCGCCGCTTCAAGCGCCGCGCTGCAATTGAGGAGCAGGCCGATGGCTGAGCCGGCGCGTGCCAAGCCGTTCGTCGTCCCCGCCGCTGTCGCCGCGACCGCGGTTCTGTGCGCGATCCTTGCCTGGATGATCGAAAGCCGCGCGCAAATCCTGCGCGAGGGTGCCGAGATCGTTCTCAAGAGCGAACCGATCGACCCGCGCGACCTGCTGCGCGGCCACTATGTTGTGCTGACCTATCCGGCCCAGCAGATCACCGGCGACGTGCTGGCCGGCCTGACGGCGGAAGCCGGCATGCGTGAGCCGGGCCGTGACGTTCCGGTCTATGTCACCTTCGAGGCCGGGCCGGACGGCCACCACAGGCCCGTCGCCGCATCGCTCACCAAGCCCGATGAAGGCATCTTCCTGCGCGGCACCGCGCCCTATCTGGATGGCAGAACCGTTACGCTCTTTGTCGATTATGGCATAGGGCGCTTTTACACCAATGAGCACCGGGCGCCCGAACTGGAAGCGCGGATGCGCGCCGGCGGCCTGACCGAGATCGTCATCGCCGTCGGCGCCGACGGCACCGGCCAGATCAAGGCGTTTCGGCAGGCCGGCGAGACCATCGTCACCGAGCCGCTCTATTGACGCGCGGGTCGCTCGAAACGAACGGCGTTTTTCATTTGATGCGCCGGGCCATGATGCTATAGGGGCCGCCACTGGCGTCATGCTGCGGCCTGGCGCGCTGCGGATATGGCGGAACTGGTAGACGCGCTGGATTTAGGTTCCAGTGCCGCAAGGCGTGGGGGTTCGACTCCCTCTATCCGCACCACCAATTCGCCACCGGGCAGTTTGAACATCCAAGAGGCGCACCCAGGCATGCCGACGGGCAGCGCGCCGGCAGAAACGAAGGTTAGAAGATGCAGGTCACCGAAACCGTCAATGAAGGGCTCAAGCGCGAGATCAAGATCGTGGTGCCCAAGTCCGATCTCCAGGCCAAGCTCACCGACAAGCTGCACGATGCCAAGGGCCGTGTGCGCCTGAACGGCTTCCGGCCGGGCAAGGTGCCGGTCAGCCATCTGCGCAAGATGTACGGCAAATCCTTCATGGCCGAGATCGTCAACGAGATCCTCAGCGAGACGCCGCGCTCCATCCTTGCCGACCGCGGCGAGAAGTCCGCAACGCCGCCCGATGTCGACATGACCGAGGATGAGGGCGAGGCGGAAAAGGTGCTGACCGGCGAGAGCGATTTCGAGTTCTCTGTGAGCTACGAGGTCATCCCGCCGATCGAGACCAAGGATTTCTCGACGATCGCGATCACCCGCCCGGTGGTCGACATCGCAGAGGAGGAGGTCGAGGAGCAGGTCAAGAGGATCGCCCAGTCGGCCGCCGAATATTCAGAGAAGAAGGGCAAGGCCGCCGATGGCGACCGGGTGACGATCGACTATGTCGGCAAGATCGACGGCGAGGCCTTCGAGGGCGGCACCGATGACGATACCAAGCTGGTTCTGGGCTCGGGCACCTTCATTCCCGGTTTTGAGGAGCAGCTCGTCGGCGCCAAGGCGGGCGACGAGACCCAGGTGAAGGTGGCTTTCCCCGAGGATTACCAGGCCGCCCATCTGGCCGGCAAGGAAGCGGTGTTCGACGTCACCGTGTCGCTGGTCGAAAAGGCCGAACCGGTCGAGATCAATGACGAACTGGCCGAAAAGCTCGGCATCGAGAGCGCCGAGCGGCTGCGCGCGGTCGTGCGCGAGCAGATCGAGGGCCAGTATGGCGGCATGACGCGCCAGAAGGTCAAGCGCCAGCTTCTCGACGCTTTGGACGAGATGTACCAGATCGAAAGCCCGCAAAAGCTGGTCGAGACCGAGTTCAACAATATCTGGAACCAGATCACCAACGAACTGGAGCAGGCCGGCCGCACGTTCGAGGACGAGGAAACGACCGAGGACGAGGCCAGGGCCGAATACCAGAAGCTGGCCGAGCGCCGCGTGCGCCTCGGGTTGGTGCTTTCGCAGATCGGCGAGGATGCCGGCGTCGAGGTGACCGACACCGAGCTGCAGCAGGCGGTGATGCGCCATGTGCAGCAATATCCCGGCCAGGAAAAGCAGGTCTACGAGTTCTTCCAGAAGAACCCTGATGCGGTGGCCAATCTGCGCGCCCCGATCTTCGAGGAAAAGACCGTCGATCACCTCCTGACCGTCGTCTCGGTCACCGACCAGACCGTCAGCAAGGAAGAGCTGATGGCCGAGGACGAGGATGAGGAAGCCGCGCCGAAGAAAGAGACGAAAAAGGCTGCGCCGAAGAAGAAGGCGCCGGCCAAGAAAAAGGCGCCTGCCAAGAAGAAGGCCGAGGCCGCCGAGGCCAAGGACGGCGACGCCGCCGAATAGGCAACCGTTCGGGACAGATCACAAAGACAATGGGCCGGCTGCCAAGCCGGCCTTTTTTCGTGTGTGGCGTTTGCCGCCTCCCGCTTTCCGGTTGACCCCGCACCGCTGCGCCTAGGTTAAAGGCGGCGGGCGTCGTGTCCGCCTGCAAGGTCGCGAGAGGACGGGCGTTGGGAACTTATCTGATTTATGGCGGCAATGGCGGCATCGGCTTGGCGATCGCGCGGACACTAGCCGACGACGGGCACGACCTGCATCTGGTCGGGCGTGACGGCGACCGGCTTTCCGAGGTCGCGGCGGAGCTGGGCGCCGGGCACAGCGTCGCCGATGTGACCAATCCGGACCAGATCGCCAGGGCGGCCGGCGAAGCCGGTGACGACCTGGCCGGGCTCGTCTATGCGGTGGGAACGATCAATCTCAAGCCGCTCGGCCGTATGACCGGCGACGACTTCCTGACCGATTTCCGCGTCAACGCGGCGGGCGCCGCGCTGGCCGTGCAAGCCTCGCTCGATGCGCTAAAGGCGGGCGAGGGCGGCTCGGTGCTGCTGTTCTCTTCGGTGGCGGTGAGCCAGGGCTTTGCCGCGCACGCCTCGGTTTCGATGGCCAAGGGCGCCGTGGAGGGGCTGACGCGGGCTCTGGCCGCCGAACTGGCGCCCAAGGTGCGCGTCAACGCGATCGCTCCCAGCCTGACCGCGACGCCGCTTGCCGCCTCTATGACCGCATCCGAACAGATGGCCAAGGCGATCGCCGGGATGCACGCAATCCCGCGGCTGGGCAGTGCAGAGGACCATGCCGCGCTGGCGCGTGTGCTGCTCACAGATGCGGGCGGCTGGATCACCGGGCAGGTGATCGGCGTCGATGGCGGGCGATCCTCGCTGCGCACCAAGGGCTGACATCGCCGATGGGCAAGACGCTGCGCATGGTTCTGGGCGACCAGCTCTCGCGCGATCTGTCGGCGTTGCGCGACGCCGATCCCGAACATGATGTGATCGTGATGGCCGAGGTGTGGGACGAAGCGACCTATGTCCGGCATCACAAGAAGAAGATCGCCTTTATCTTCGCTGCCATGCGTCATTTCGCGGCCGGTCTCGAGGCCGAAGGCTTCACCGTCGACTACCGGCGGCTCGACGCGGACGATGACGCGATCGCCTCGTTCACCGACGCGTTGCGCGCTGCGGTCGAGCGGCACGGCGCCGACCGGATCGTCGTCACCGAAGCAGCCGAATGGCGGGTTCTGGCGATGCAGCAGGGATGGGCGGACCTTTTCGGAATCCAGGTCGACGTCCGGTTGGATGACCGCTTCATTGCCAGCCACGCCGATTTCGCCCGCTGGGCCGATGGCCGCAAGGCGCTGCGGATGGAGTATTTCTACCGCGAGATGCGCAAGGCCACGGGCTATCTGATCGAGGATGGCGGGCCGGCCGGCGGGCAGTGGAACTTCGATGCCGATAACCGCGCGCCGCCCAAGGACGGGCTCGACTTTCCGGAACGTCCCGACTGGACCGTGGACGAGACGACGCGCGAAGTGCTCGATCTGGTTGGCGAACGGTTCGGCGACCATTTCGGCGATCTCGAACCGTTTGCCTATCCCGTCACCCGCCGGCAGGCGCTCCACTATCTGAACTGGTTCGTCGAGCACGCGCTGCCCGATTTCGGCACGTTTCAGGATGCGATGGTGACGGGCGCGGCGCTGATGTTCCATTCGCACCTGTCGGCGCTGATCAATGTCGGCCTGCTCGACCCGCGCGAATGCTGCGAGCGGGCCCAAAAGGCGTGGCGGGACGGCGCCGTGCCGATCAATGCCGCCGAAGGCTTCATCCGGCAGATCATCGGCTGGCGCGAATTCATCCGGGGTGTCTATTGGCGGAACATGCCCGACTATGGCGACAGCAATGCGCTGGGAGCGACGCGCGATCTGCCCGACTGGTTCTGGAGCGGCGAGACGCACATGAACTGCCTGCGCCAAGCCATTACGGAAACGAAGGAAAATGCCTACGCGCACCATATCCAGCGCTTGATGGTGATCGGCAATTTCTCGCTTCTGGCCGGGCTCGATCCCAAACAGGTGCAGGAATGGTTTCTGATCGTCTATCACGACGCCTATGAGTGGGTGGAGATGCCGAACGTGGTCGGCATGGCGCTTTATGCGGACGATGGCCTGTTCGCCTCCAAGCCCTATGCGTCCTCGGGCGCCTATATCGACAAGATGTCGGATTATTGCGGCTCGTGCCGCTATCGGGTGAGCGTCAAGAACGGCCCTAAGGCCTGCCCGTTCAACTATCTCTACTGGAACTTCCTGATCGAGAACCGTGAGACGCTGGCCGGCAACCGGCGCATGGGCATGATGTATGGCACGCTCGACCGGATGAGCGGCGACAAGGTCGAGGCCGTGCGCGACGATGCGGCGCGGTTTTTCAGGGGGATTGCCGAAGCGTGACGCCGCGCCGGTCGGGCGCAAACGCGTCCGGCAAGCCCTCCGGCTGGTCGCCAGACGCAAAGCCGACGGCGGCGTCGGCCATCAGGTGCGCGATGGCGAAGGAGATCTTGAACCCGCCGGTGGCGAGGATCGTGTCGGTCGCGCCGGGCAGGGGTCCGACCAGCGGTTCGCGGCCTTCCGCGCGCGGGCGGACCCCGGCCCAGCGTTCGACAACGGTGGCGCCTTCAAGCGCCGGGCACAGCGCGGCGGCCTGCGCGAGGATGCCGTCGAGCTTCTCGTCGGTCGTGTCCGGCGCGTCGAATGCGTTCTCCGAGGTGGAGCCGACCGCGATCAGGCCGCTGTCATGCGCGATGACATAGACACCCTTGTCGTAGAGGATCGGCGACGCGGGATCGATGGGCGTTGCCGGGTCAAGCAAGGCGCCCTGGCCCTTGACGCCACGACCGATGCGCTCGGGATCTTCCGGCTCGATCAGCGCGAATGCGCCGCTTCCGGCGGCAACGATGGTCGCGCCGGGCGTGATTTCTGTGCCGTCGTCCAGCACCAGCGTGCCATTGGCGCCAAGCCGCATGACGCTGGTGTTCTCGCGGATGGTGATGCGGTCGCTGGCGTTGAGCGCAGCGCGCAAGGCCGCGGTCAGCCTGCGCGGATCGATGCGCGCCGACAGCGTGTCGCAATTGACGCCGTGGGGCAGCGAGTGGCCAGCCAGCCAGCCCGTTGCCGGATTGGCATCTTCGATCGTCCAGCCGATCCCATCCGGCCAATGGGTTTTGGCGCCCTCCACCCATTGCGCGCTCTGGCGGCGCTTTTCGGGATGGCCGATCGGCATCAGCCGGCCGGTTTGCGCATAGCCGCAGCTGAGCCCGGTTTCGGCTTCCAGCGATGCCACGCGCTCGGGCAGCGACAGGAGCCCGTCGAGCTGGAACCGTTTCTTGGCGTTCCAGCCGGTCGGCTGATGCGGCATCAGCGCGCCGAGCATGCCGCCACTTGCGCCCGAGGCGATTGTGCGCTTTTCGATCAGCAGCACATGGGCGCCGCGCCGCGCGGCCTCACGGGCGCACCACAGGCCGACAATGCCGCCGCCGATGACGGCGATATCGGGGTTGGCAGGAGCGGGAGAGACAATCATTGGCGGACGATCTGGAACGCGATGCGCTGGAGTGGATGGATGGCGATATGCCGTTTTCGACCCGGTTTGGCGACCATTTTTACGCCCGCGAGGATGGCCGCGCCGAAACAGGCCATGTCTTCATTGGCCAGAACCGGCTGGCCGAGCGCTGGGGCGACGGCGCCGACATGGTGATCGCGGAACTGGGGTTCGGCACCGGCCTCAATTTCCTGGAAACCTGGCGGCAATGGCGGCTCCACCGCCTGCCGGGCGCGCGGCTCGATTTTGTCTCCTTCGAAGCGCTGCCCATGACGGCCGACGAGATCATGACGGCGATCGGGCGCTGGCCGGACCTTGCGCCCTTGTGCGTCCGCCTTGTCGAACGCTGGCCGGACCTGACATCGACACCGGTGACATGGATCCTCGATCCGCAGACGCGGCTGACCGTGGTGGCCGGCGATGCGCTGGACGGCGTGACGCGCTGGAACGGCCTTGCCGACGCCTGGTATCTGGACGGGTTCGCGCCGGCCAGGAACCCCGACATGTGGTCGGAGCCCTTGATGCAGGCGGTGTTCGACCGGACACAGCCCGGCGGCACGTTCGCCACCTACACGGCGGCGGGCTGGGTGCGGCGCAACCTTCAAGCGGCGGGTTTCGACGTCGAAAAAGTGCCGGGCTTCGGGGGAAAACGCGAGATGATGCGCGGCCGGCGTCCGGATTAGGGCCGCGCCGCCACGACCAGAAAACCCGGGATCGGCGCGCCCTGTTCCAGCCGCACGGTGATCGGCTCGAATAGTTCGATGTCAGGAAAGCCCGCCCGAGCACACATGGTCCGCAGATAGTCCGCCGAATGGGCAAAGCGCTGGTGCGGCGTCACCGTCCAGTCCTTGTCGCCGTCGGCGAGCGCCGGCAGGGTCTCGGCGGAGACGACGAGCCGCGCGTCGGCGGTCGCGTTGGCCGCAATGCCGTCAAACAGCGGCTCCAAAGCGCCGATATAGGGCAGGACGTCGGTCGCCACGATCAGATCGAAGGGCTGGTGGTCAGGGTCGTCGCTTTTCGCCCACTCGTCGAGGAAATGCACCGCCTCGTTGACGTAAAGCGCGTCATAGGCCGCCCGCTCGTCGGCCTTTTCGACCATCTGTTCGGCGATGTCGACGCCGGTCGCATGCGCGCACAGTTCCATCAGCATCATGCCGGACAGGCCCGTGCCGCAGCCAAGATCGAGGAGGCGGCCATAGGGGCCGGGCCGGGTGGCTTTGAGCCATTCGGCCGCCTGCATCGGCACCGCATAGCCGAGCGCGCCGGTCAATATGTCGTCGAAATCCTCGGCGTGCTGGTCGAACAATGTTGCGACATAGGCGTCGGCCGCCTTTTCGGGCGCATCGCCCATGCCCATCGAGGCGAGCCGCATCGCCGCGCCGCACCGGTCGGCTGGATCGAGCGCAAGGCATCGCCGGTAGAGTGCGGCCGCTTCTGCGGTTTGCCCGGCCTTCTCGTGCGCAAGCGCGGCATTATAGGCGTCGGCGAGCGCGTCGGTCGTCTCGGTCATGGGGCGGTTCCGGGTTGCAAGCTTGGCTTAACCACGCCGCTTAGCCGAAATTCAAGCGATCCGTGTCAGTCTCGCCCGGGTTTTTGAGGGCGCGTCGCGTCCGAATTGCGGGGAACTGAGATGGGTGAACTGGTTTTGCAGGGCCCTGTGGCCGAAATCGTCGCCAGGAACGCGGTGACCGCCGACGACGTTGCGCGGCTGCGCCGCGAGGTGTTCCGTGACGGTGTCGTGTGCCGGCCCGAGGCCGATGCGTTGTTTGCCATCGACACGTCCTGCCGGTCGCGCGTGCCGGAATGGGACGCATTCTTCATCGATGCGGTGTCGGACTATCTGGTCAATCGCGAGGCGCCGAAGGGCTACGTGTCGGACGCCAATGCCGACTGGCTGATCAGCGCCATATCGCGCGACGGCGTCGTGTGCACACGCACCGAGGTTGAATTGCTCATCGCCGTGATGGAGCGGGCGACGGCGATGCCCGCATCGCTGAGCGCATTCGCGCTGCGTCAGGTGGCGCATGTCGTGACCGATGGCGACGGACCGCTGGCCCGCGGCCGCACGGCGCGTCCGGGCGTCGTGACCGCCGACGATGTCGCCATGCTCAAGCGCATCCTCTACGCCTATGGCGGCGGCGGCAATGCCGGCATCACCCGCGACGAGGCCGAGGTTCTGTTCGACATCAACGACCGGACGGCCGAGGCCGACAACGATCCGGCCTGGTCGGACCTGTTCGTCAAGGCGATCGGCTTTTCGCTGATGGCCGCCACCCGCCACCAGGCGGCGACCCGCGAAACGGCGCTCCAGCGCGAGGCCTGGCTGGCCGACGACAGCGTCGATGTGGCCGGCTTCTTCTCGCGCGTCTTCGCCGGCGGGCTCAAGGGCTACAAGGACGCGGTCATGACCAAGACCGGCGTCGAAAACGCCTGGCGCGAAACCAACCAGGCGTTTGCGGAGGCAACCGCCGCTGCGGAAACCATCGATACGGACGAAGCGGACTGGATCGCCCGGCGCATGGGCCGCGACGGGCTGCTGCACGAAAACGAAAAGGCGCTGCTGCGATTCATCCGGGACGAATCGCCGGACGTGCACCCCTCGCTCGCGCCGCTGATCGATCAGGTCGCCTGACGATCATACGTCCGGTTAGAACCGTTCGGGGCCGATAAGGGCTTTTCCAACCGTGCGCGCCGTGCGACGTCTGAGCGATGGTTCAGGCGCTGCCGTCAAAACCCTCCTTTTCAGCCGACATGCCGGTGCGCGGCATGGCACTGGCCGTTGTCGGCGCGCTTCTGCTGCCGGCCATGGATGCGGTCGCCAAACTGCTGGGCCAGAGCGGCGCCATGTCACCCGGCCAGGTCACTTTCTTCCGCTTTGCGATCCAGACGGCTTTCTGCCTTGTCTGGCTGATGGCCTTCGGCGGCGCTGCCGCGCTGCGCTCGAACCGGTTTGGTCTCAATTTCGTGCGCGGCATGGTTCTGGGCGCGGCGAGCCTGTTCTTCTTCGTGGCGCTCAAATACATGCCGCTGGCCGATGCGATCGCGGTCTTCTTCGTCGAGCCGCTCATTCTGACCCTGCTTTCGTTTCTGGTGCTGCGCGAACCGGTGGGCTGGCGCCGTGTGGCGGCCGTCATTGTCGGCTTTGGCGGCGCGCTGATCGTCATCCAGCCCTCCTATGCGGTGTTCGGGCCGGTCTCGCTCCTGCCGCTTGGCGCGGCAACGCTGTTCGCCACCTATCTGATGCTCAACCGCATTGCCGGCCGAAACGATGGCGCGATGGTCATGCAGTTCGTTTCCGGACTTGGCGGCATGGCGATCGTCGCCGTGGCGATGGCGTTCGGCACCGTGGCGGGCATTGGCGATCTGGCCGTCACGCCAACGGCGGACCCGACCGTCTGGGCGCTGGTGGCGCTGATGGGCAGTATCGGTGTCGCCGGGCACTATCTGTTCGTGCGCGCCTTCCAGATGGCGCCGGCCTCGCTGCTGGCGCCGTTCCAGTACATCGAGATCATTTCGGCGGCGCTGTTCGGCCTGCTTCTCTTCAGCGAATTTCCGACGCCGACCAAATGGCTCGGGATCGGCATCATCGTCGCGTCGGGGCTCTACGTCTTCTGGCGCGAACGGACCGTGGACCAGAAAGACGGTGCGTGACCTAAGACAAACAGATCATTGTCCGGGTGCCGGATTTCGGTAACAAGGCCGGACAAAAAGGCACAAGGCGGGGGCTCCGACGGGCATGTTCGACAAGATATTGATCGCCAATCGCGGCGAAATCGCCTGCCGCGTGATCAAGACGGCGCGGCGCATGGGCATCGCCACGGTCGCGGTCTATTCGGATGCGGACGCCGATGCGCTGCATGTCGAAATGGCCGACGAGGCGGTGCATATCGGCCCGCCGCCCGCCACCGAAAGCTATCTCATCGCCGATAGGATCATCGAAGCCGCCAAAACGACCGGCGCGCAGGCGGTGCACCCGGGCTACGGCTTTCTGTCGGAACGGGCCTCGTTCTGCGAGGCGCTTGAGGCCGAGGGCATCGTCTTCATCGGCCCCAAGCCGAAGGCGATCAACGCGATGGGCGACAAGATCACCTCAAAGAAGATTGCCGCCGAGGCGGGCGTTTCCACCGTGCCGGGTCATATGGACCTGATCGCCGATGCGGACGAGGCGGCGGCGATCTCGGCGCAGATCGGCTATCCGGTGATGATCAAGGCGTCGGCCGGCGGCGGCGGCAAGGGCATGCGAATCGCCTGGAACGACGATGAAGCGCGCGACGGTTTCGAACGGTCGAAATCCGAGGCGGCGTCCAGCTTTGGCGACGACCGCATCTTCATCGAAAAGTTCGTCGAGGAGCCGCGCCATATCGAGATCCAGGTGCTCGCCGACGGCCATGGCAACGCCATCCATCTGGGCGAGCGCGAATGCTCGATCCAGCGCCGCAACCAGAAGGTGATCGAGGAGGCGCCGTCGCCGTTCCTCGATGCGGAAACGCGTGCCGCGATGGGCGCGCAGGCCGTCGCGCTGGCGCAGGCCGTCGATTATCAGAGTGCCGGCACGGTCGAGTTCATCGTCGACAAGGACCGCAATTTCTACTTCCTCGAGATGAACACGCGGCTGCAGGTGGAGCATCCGGTGACCGAACTGATCACCGGGCTCGATCTGGTCGAGCAGATGATCCGTGTGGCTGCGGGCGAGAAGCTGGGCATTGCGCAGGACGATGTGACGCTGAACGGCTGGGCCATCGAAAGCCGCGTCTATGCCGAGGACCCGGTACGCGGCTTTCTGCCCTCGATCGGACGGCTGACCCGTTACCAGCCGCCCGCCGAGCAGTGCACGGACGATCTGATCGTGCGCAACGATACGGGCGTCTTCGCGGGCGCCGAAATCTCGATGTTCTACGATCCGATGATCGCCAAACTGTGCACCTGGGCGCCGACGCGCGAAGCGGCGATCGACGCGATGCGCGATGCGCTGGACGGGTTCGTCATTGACGGGATCGCCCACAACATGCCGTTCCTTGCCTCGCTGATGGCGCACCCCAGATGGCGGGAAGGCCGGCTGACGACCAATTTCATCGCCGAGGAATATCCCGACGGCTTCATGCCGCCCGAACCGGATGCGGAGGCGCGATCCATCCTCGCCGCGATCGCGCTTTCCGTGGAGATCATCCGCAAGGACCGGCTCGACCGGCATGCCGGGCGCATTGCGCCCCATTCCGGCCGGATCGGTACCGACTGGGTGGTTCGGATCGGTGATGAGCGGCTGGCGATGTCGGTCGCGGCGGCCACGCTCGGTGACCGGACGGCGTTCACCGTTTCTGCAGAGGGCGAGGGGCCGGCGGCGCTGGAAACCGGCTTCCGGCTCGGCGATCCGCTTTGGACCGGGTCTGTCGGCGGCACGCGCGTCGTTGCCCAGATCCGGCCCGTGGCGAACGCGATGGTGATCGACTGGCGCGGCTATTCGGTGACGGCGCAGGTGATGAGCCCGCATGTGGCGGACCTTGAAGCGCTGATGCCGGAAAAGGCGGTCGCCGATACCTCCAAACAGCTCCTGTGCCCGATGCCGGGGCTCGTCGTGGCGCTCAATGTCCGTGTCGGCCAGGCCGTGCAGGCCGGCGAGACGCTGGCGGTGATCGAGGCGATGAAGATGGAGAACGTGCTGCGCGCCGAACGCGATGCGACCGTGTCCGTCATACACGCCGAGGCGGGCGACAGCCTTGCCGTCGACGCGGTGATCATGGAGTTCGAATAGGCTTCACTTGTCTTCTGGCCGCGCTTTCGAACCGCGAAACCGGTGCCCACTTTCGCTGAAAGCGCTCAGTTCACGGGGCCGAAGACGGTTTCGAATTCGGCCTTCAGCGCGACGTCCAGATCGGCCATCGACACCGGCAGGCCCAGATCGACCAGGCTGGTGACGCCGTGCTCGGTCACGCCGCACGGCACGATGCCGCCATAGTGCGACAGGTCGGGTTCGACATTGATCGAAATGCCGTGAAACGACACCCATTTGCGCAGGCGGATGCCGATGGCGGCGATCTTGTCTTCGGCGGCGATGCCGGGCGCGGGGCCAGCGCGTTCGGGGCGACGGACCCATACGCCGACGCGATCCTCGCGCCGCTCGCCTTTCACATTGAACCGGTCCAGCGTGCCGATCACCCAGGCTTCGAGCGCGGCGACGAAGGCGCGCACATCCTGCCGGCGGCGTTTGAGATCGAGCATCACATAGGCGACCCGCTGGCCCGGGCCATGATAGGTGTACTGGCCGCCGCGGCCCGTTTCGAACACAGGGAAACGGTCCGGCTCGGTCAGGTCCGCGGCATCGGCGCTGGTGCCGGCGGTGTAGAGCGGGGGATGCTCGATGAGCCAGACCATTTCCGGCGCGATGCCCGCATGGATCGCGGCAACGCGGTCCTCCATGAAGGCCAGCGCTGCCTCATAGTCCACCAGCCCGTCGGCGATGCACCACTCGACGGGCGGCGAACCGGGCACGGCGTGGAACAGGCCGGTCAGATCGTCGCGCGCGGGCGGAGACGGCATTGTCGAAACGTCGCTCATCGCCGTCAGATGGCGCAGCTTGGGCCCCGATGCAAGCGGGGCGGAGTTTCACGGCGCGCGATAGCACACCGCCTGCAGCTTGTTGCCGTCCGGATCGCGCACATAGGCCGCATAATAGTCGTCGCCATAGTGCGGGCGCGGGCCGGGTTTGCCCTCGTCGCTGCCGCCATGGTCGAGCGCCAGCCTATGGAACGCATCGACAGCATCGGTGGTCTCGGCGACGAATGCCACATGGGTGCCGTTGCCCCAGGTGGCGGGCCGGCCGTCGGCGGGCGGATAGAGATAGATGGTCGGCATCCGGCCGTTCTTCTCATAGGCCGGCGGCTTGCCCTCCGGCTTTGGCAGGCGCGCGAACCCCAGCGCGCCGAGAACGGCATCGTAGAACCGCGCGGCGCGGTCGGTATCGTTGGTGCCAAGCGTGATGTGGCTCAGAACGCTCATCGCCGATTCCCCGTTTTGCGGCACAGGCTAGCCGGTCGCTGCTGACAGGGTGTGTCAGCAGCAAAGCCTCAAATCCGCGCAAAGGCACAAGCGTGACCCGGAGGCTGACCGGCTCCCCGGAGGTGTCAAGCGGAGCGAGACTGCGGTGAGCGAAGAAGTGGTGCAGGTGACCGGAACAACCTGGAACCATCGCTCTCAGCGTTTGCTGCGCAATCGCTTGCCGCTTCTGCAAAGTTTGGTGGGCGTGTTCCGCATTTCGCTGCGCGAGTTGCGTTTGGTGCCCCCACACGGACTCGAACCGCGGACCTACTGATTACAAATCAGTTGCTCTACCAACTGAGCTATAGGGGCGCTCGAAGGCAGATAAGCACAGCGTGCGCGTCTGTAAACCCGCCTTGTGCGCAACCGGTTAACCGGCCACGCGCCGTTACCCGGCCTCGTCGGCCGAGACAGCGTTGAGAAGCCCGTACTTTTCGGCGCCCAGCTTTTCGAGCAGGTCGAGTTGGGTTTCAAGGAAGTCGATATGGCCTTCCTCGTCGGCGATCAGCTCCTCGAAGAGGTTCTTGGTCACGTAATCGCCGGCTTCCTCGCAGACGTCACGGGACCTGGTGTAGGAATCCCAGGCTTCCTTTTCGCCCGCCAGATCGCATTCGAGTACTTCGCGGACGCTCTGGCCGATGCGCAGGGGCGCCACGTTCTGCAGGTTCGGGAAGCCTTCGAGGAAAATGATCCGTTCGACGATCTTGTCGGCGTGATGCATCTCCTCGATGCTTTCGGCGCGCTCCTTGGCGGCCAGCTTCTGATAGCCCCAGTCTTCCAGCAGCCGATAGTGCAGCCAGTACTGATTGACCGCGCCCAGTTCGAGGAACAGCGCCTCATTGAGCCGTTCTATGACCTTCTCATTGCCCTTCATGGCCGAGTCCCTCCGATTCTGGTTGTTGTCCTGAAATTGGCCAAAAGGCCGAAACATCAAGCTGCCTTGCGCGGTTTGGCAGCCCTGGCAATGCGGCGCACGGTCTCGTAGCGGTCATGCTCCTCGCGGATGCGTGCGATGAACGGAACGATCTTGTCCTCGGGCGTGGCCTTGCGGCGATGATAGGCTTCGCTGACAGAGATGATCGTGTCGATCACGCGCGGGAAGCAGCCGCAGCATTTTCCGCGCTTGGCCATCGCATGATAGACCATGCCGGGCGTGATCAACTGCCATTCGTCGGCCTCGAGAAAGCCGGTGATGACATCCTCGATTTCGCGGAGCGCGATCACATTGCAGCTGCACACGATCATCGCGGGCGTTTCCTTGCATTCAACTGTTCGAAGTTGGCACGGAGCCGGGCGGAGCGCCCATGATCCATGTCAAACCGTTGGATGCGGCGGGCGAAAAGATAAACATGCAGCGCGGCCATCATCGTCCGTCCGCGTCAGTGCAGCCTTGCGGCGAGGGGACGGCCGCGATGCGCGGACGTGTCCAGTGCACCGTGAATGCGCCGCGCCGGCATTGGCAGCAGGGTCTTTCCCAAACTGCGCATGATCAGCGCAAATTCGCCGGCCGCCAGGGCGACCGCATCGCAGCGACTGGAGCAGGTGAGCGCGCGCAGACACAGTTCGGCCGCCTCGCTGTCGCCATTCTGGATGGCCGAGACGAGGCCAAGGATCAGCATTTCGTCGCGGCTGAGGTCGCAGGGACCGGTGTTGGCGGCGCGCAATGGGCAGACGGCGCACAGTCCGAGCGCGGTTGCGAATTGCTCGAGAGCGACGGCAGCGGTCCGCGCCTGGGTTTCGGTCAGTTCACGCTTGAAAAGTGCGAGAAGCGGCTTGTCGCCGGCGGCGGTTCCCGAGGTCCACTGGCGCAGGCCGTCAACGACCAGTCGCTCCGCCGGACCGATCAGCGGTCTGGCTGGGGACAGGTGGCCAATGTCGAGCGGTGCGCTCACGGCAATCTCGGGTCCTGAAAAGGTGATATTCGGAGTCAATATATGACGCGGCCTTAAACTGGTGTCAAATACTCTAGTTTTTAACGATTCCAAACTGCCGCGCGCGACCGCGCGGCGCCATTCTCGGCGCCGGGCGGATCTCGGTCCCTCGCTCTTCAGGGCTTTTTAAGATCACCATGGCAGGATTGCCCGATGCTGCGGGGGTGTGCCGAACGGCGCGGTCCTGCCATCGATCGGGGACCACGGCATGACGACGCACGATTGGAGACTGTATCTGCCCGTTGCGGCCGCTGCCGGTCTGGCCCTGGTCGCAGCCATGCAGCCGCTCGTCGATCCGCGCCTTTTGTTTCTCGATCCGATGATTGCCGGCGTCGTGTCCGGCGATTGCTGCCGCTCCTGGTACGGCTTCATGTCGACGCTCGGCGTCCTGATGTGGGTCGCAACCGGTGCGGTCGCGTTGTTTGCCGCAATGCTGCTCAGGCGCATCGACCGCGGTTCCGGGGCGTGGATGCCCTTGTTGTTCGCCGGTCTCATCAGCCTCTTTTTCGGCATCGACGACGTCTATCTCGTCCACGAAAACGCCGCGCCGAAGCTCGGTGTGCCGCAGATTGCCGTCCTGCTTGGCTATGTGTCCATGGCAATGGCCTACATGGTCCTGAGCTGGCGCCGCATCCTCGCTTTCAACCCGGTCCTGTTCCTGCTCGCGGGCGGGCTGCTCGCCATGAGCCTGGCGTTCGACGTCTTCGGCATCGAAGGCAGCGTGGCGACGATCGTCTGGGAGGACGGCGCCAAGTTCGCCGGCATCGCCGCCTGGGCCAGCTACCATCTGGGCTTTGCCGCGCGGGCTTTGCGCACCGCCATGAGCGCGCCTGCCCGAGCCGGACAGCCCGTTGCCCGCCCGTTCGAGCCGGCGTCGTCGGCTTCGCGGGTTTACCGAACCAGTTAACCAGCGCAGCGTTTTTCAGCCTCTTCCCTTAGGTCATCGGATGCCAATCGCGTACATTGAAGGTCGGGTACGGAGGGGAAAGTGCGTGCGATGACCGCATCGGTAACGCAGCGGAACAGTCACACCGATGACAATGCGCCGGCGCCGCGGGATCTGGCGCTCGACTATTGGCGCGCGCTTGGCGCGCCGCGCCATCGCATCGCGCGGGCGCTGCATTGCGATGAAGCCGACATTGCCGGCAGCGCGCCCGAAACCGCCGGCTTGCCGGTCGCTGTTTCCGCCGTGCCTTGGGCACAGCGCACCGCCAACGCGCTGATCCGCAAGGGCCTGACGCGGCCGCCGACCGAGCAACTCGTCTTCGCCGCAGGCGAGGGCGCGCTGACCGCGGGCGATGTGGCGGCCATCGTAGGACGCGTGTGCGCCGGGCTCGCGGCGCGCGGGGCCGGCAAGGGCACCCGCATCGCGGTCGACGCGACGCAGCGGCTCGAATCCTATCTCGTCACGCTCGCCGCGCTCCTTCAGGGCGCGACAGTCGTGCGCCTCGGCGACACGGTCGGGCCAAAGGCGCTGCGCGCCATGATCGAGGCCGCGCCCGCCATGCTGACCTTTTCCGACCGGCTCGATGTCATCGGCGACAGGATCGAAGCGGGCGAGGGCGTGCCGCTCGATGCCTTCGCCGAGTTCGCCGGCGCCTGCCCCGATCCGTCCGACGATTTCTGGTCGGCGCTTCCGACGGTGACGCCCGACGATGCCGCCTTCGTCGGCTTTACAAGCGGGTCCACCGGCGCGCCCAAGGCGATGCAAACCAGCCATGAGGCGGTGTTCCGGTCGACCGAGATCGCCCAGCGCGCGTTCGGCTTCGATGCGTCCGACATCTTCTGCACGCCAACCGATTTCACCGCGCTCAGCGCGTTCCGGTCGCTGGTGACGCTGCCGTTCGCCAGCGGCGGACGGGTCGTCATTCCCGACGCCGAGGCCCGCGACAACCCGATCGCGCTGGCGCTTTTGTGCGAACGCTATGGCGTGACGCAGCTGACCGCGGTTCCGGGCGTGCTGCGCGCCTTCGCCAAGGCCGGCGCACGAGTGACGCGCGAGGAACTGGCGTCCGTCCGCACCGTCTTTTCGGGCTCGGGCGTTCTCGATTTCGCCACCGCCGATCTTCTCCGCGAGCGCTTTTCGCTGCCGGTCGTCGACTATTATGGCGGACGGGAATTTGCGACCGCCGCCTATTCCGATCCGGACACGCCGCACACGATGAGCGCCGGCGGCGGATTTTTGCGCGATTGCTTGGCCATTCTCGTCGATGACAATCGCCAGCCCGTGGCACCGGGCGAGGTCGGCGAGATCGTCGTCCATTCCGATTGCATGACGCTGTCGCCGCTGGCGTCGATCGAGACAAAAGGAAAATGGGCCGGCTGGCATTTCACCGGCGATCTGGGGCGCTTTCTGCCGGGCGGCCGGCTAGAAATCGTCGGCCGCCAGAAGGACATCATCAAGACCGCCGAAGGCACGCTCGTCAGCCCGGCCGAGATCGAGGGCGCGCTGAACGCGCTCGACTGGGTCGCCGAGGCCTGCGTCTTTTCCTGGACGGACGCGCACGGGATCGAGCGCATCGGCGCCGCGATGGTCGGTGCACCCGCCGACATCGACGCCGAGCGGACGGCAAAGGCGGCAATCCATGACGCGCTCGGCCCCTACAAGACGCCGGCGCGCATCCTCGTCCTCGACGAGCTGCCGAGGCTGGGCCGGGGCAAGCCCGACAAGGCCCGCCTGCGGCAGCTCCTCACGCAAACCGAGAAGGCATTGTCGCCATGAACCAACAGCCCCTCGATCTTCGTGGCCCGCTCACCGGTCTTCTCGACCGGGCGGCGCAGTCGGCCGATGCGAACAAGCCGTTCATGGTGGTCGACGGCAAGCCGTTGACCTATGGCGCGTTCACCGACCGGGTCGCACGGCTGATTGCGCTGTTTGGCGCCAAGGGGCTTTCGCGCGGCGATCGCGCCGGCATCGTCACCGACGATGCGGCCATGGCCGCCGCGCTGATCGTCGCGGCCCTTCGGGCGGGCGTCGCAATCGTCAATTTCAACCCGGCCATGACGCCGCCCGAGCGCGCCAACGCGCTGGCGGCGACCGATCTGGCGCATCTGTTCATCGACCGGCTGATGTTCGATGCCGGCCCGCTGCCGGCCGGCCTGGCCCACACCGTCATCGAGCCGGACACCGGCGCCGGCGGGCTGATCGGCAAGCTTTTGATGCGCGGCGCGAAATCGGCCGGCCCGTCCGGTCTGGCCGGCGAACTGGCTGCCATCGAGCCGGCGCCGATGCCCGCGCCCGTGCCCGCCGACGCGATCGGCCTGATGCTGTTCACCTCCGGTACGACGAGCGCGCCCAAGGTCGTCCAGCTCAGCCACGCCAATCTCGCCGCGCAGCTCGCCACCTTCTTCAAGGTCTATGATTACGACGCCGACAGCCGCATCCTGAACCCGCTGCCGATGCACTTCACCGACGGCATCCTGCACGGACCGCTGATCGCCTTCATGACCGGCGCGACGCTCTACCGGCCGCAGCGCTTCAACGTGCAGGAACTGGGGACGTTGCTCGACAGCGTCTATCGGGACCGCATCACCCACTTCAATCTCGTGCCGGCCATGCTGTCGCTGATGGATCGGCTCGGCGAGGCTTATCGCGACGCGCTCGCGACGCCGGATTTCCGGTACATCCGCTCGAGCGGCGACCGGCTGCCCGAAGCGCTCTGGCGCAGCGTCCAGGACCGTTTCGGCGTCAAGATCATCAACACTTACGGCCTGTCGGAGACGGTGTGCGAGGCGCTTTATTGCGGGCCGTCGGACGACACCTTCCGCATCGGCACGATCGGCAAGCCGGTCGACTGCGAGATCCGCCTCGTCGGCGAAGACGGCAAACCCGCCGCGCCGGGCGAAGCGGGCGAACTGATGATCTGCGGCACCAACATCATGGCCGGCTATCTGAACCGGCCGGACCTGACATCGGACGCCATCGACGGTGGCGGCTGGTTCCGCACCGGCGATCTTGCGACGATCGATGCGGACGGGTTCGTGACCATCACCGGGCGCAAGAAGGCGCTGATCATTTCGGGCGGCGCGAACATCCAGCCGCAGGAGATCGTCGATGCCATGCTGACGCACGAGGCGGTCGCCGAAGCGCACGCGCTGGGCATGCCCGATCCGGTCTGGGGCGAGCGGGTCGTCTGCGCCATCGTGCCGCGCCCGGGGCATGAGGCGCCCGACCAAGACGCGCTGACCGCCCATGCACGCGGTCTTTTGAGCCCCAACAAGGTGCCGCGCGCCTTCAAGGTGATCGAGGCCTTGCCGCGCAATCCGGCCGGCAAGGTGCTGGTCGACCGGCTTCAGGCATCGTTCGGGACCGACGGCGCCACCGAGGGCGAGGCGCAAAGCGGATCGCTGGAGGATCGCGTGATGGCGCTCGCCGCGCAGGTCTTTGTCTGCGAGCCCGCCGATCTGCGCCTGACGAGCGAACCGCGCTCGACCTTCGGCTGGGACAGTTTCGCGCACCTGACGCTGATCAGCGAAGTGGAGCGCGCGTTTTCGGTCACACTGTCGGCGCGCGATGTGCTGCGCGTGACGACGCTCGGCCATCTGGTCGAGATCTTGGAACAGCACCGGGCCGGGGGCTGATGGGTGATGGACCGCAACTCCCGCACGCCGCGCCTTGCCGCCCACTACCGGCCGGCGCCGCCCATCGTCTGGCTGCAGGCTTTTCTGATCGCTTGCCTTGCCGCCGTCGCTGCCATTGCCGTTCTTTTGATCGTCCGCTGACGCCGGCGCAGACCGCAGAGCGGCCATGAGCTATCTGTCGATCACATGGCTGTTCTGGATGTGGCTGACCGTGTCGGTCTACTGGCTGGCGCCGCGCACGGCGCGCCAGTTCGTGCTGATGGCGATCACGGTGATTTTCCTTGCCAGCCGTTCGCCGGATTCGGCGATCCTGCTGCTGCTCTTCACCGCGATCACCCATCTGGCCGGCAACATCGCCGCGCCGACATTCCGGCCGGTCGCGGCTGCGATCATCGCCATGCTGGGCGTGCTCGGCTATTACAAGATCACCCAGCCGGTGAATCTGGACAACCTGCTCGACACGGTCGCCATCCCGCTGGGCCTGTCCTACTACACGTTCCGCTGCATCCACTTTCTGATGGAGCGCTACAAGTCTGCGATCCCGCGCGCCGGCGCCCATGAACTGGCCGGCTATCTTCTGTTCCTGCCGACCATCGTCGTCGGCCCGATCAACCGCTTCGACGACTACCGGCGCGACCTCAACCGGCAGCGCTTGGACCCGGCGCTGATCTCCGAGGGCGCCGAGCGCATCCTTTACGGCTATGCCAAGATCGTCATCCTCTCCAACTTCCTGACCGAGGGCGTGCTCGGCGACTACATCGCCACGTTCGACGATCCTGCCGCGCAGCACGTCATCTATCTGGAAATCGTCCAGAACGGGCTAAACCTCTACTTCCAGTTCTCGGGCTATTCGGACATTGCCATCGGCTTTGCGCGCCTGCTCGGCTACCGGGTGATGGAGAACTTCAACTGGCCCTATCTGCAGCCCAACATCTCGGCCTTCTGGCGGTCGTGGCACATCTCGCTGTCACGCTGGTGCCGCGACTATGTCTATTCGGTCGTCGTCGCCCAGACGCGAAGCCCGGCGCTCGGCGCCATGGCGACGATGATCGCCATCGGCCTGTGGCACGAGATCTCGCTGCGTTTCCTCTTGTGGGGCGCCTGGCACGGGATCGGGCTGATCGTCTGGCAGAAGAGCCAGGGCTGGACGACGCGGTTCGAGCAGGCGCTGCCGGAAAGCGCGCTGCCCGTGCTGCATGTGGCCAAGGTCGTCTTCACCGTCCATTTCGTCTGGCTCGGTTTCGTCATCCTGACCGCCGGCACGCCGGGCGCCGCGCTTGAAACCTATGGCCGCCTGTTTGGCCTGATCGACTGAGAGGAAAGGGCGCCATCATGTACGGCCTGCTTCTGACCCGCTTCTCACCGCGCACCGCCGGGTGGCTGTGCGCGATCTGGTATGTCGCGCTGCTCGCCGGCATCGTCATGCTCAGCGTCGAACCGCCGGCGGATTTTCGTTATGCGCGCTATTGATCTGATCGACGGCGCCTGGCTTGGGCGGTGGCTCGGCCGGTTGACCGAACGCCAGACCGAGATCGCCTTCGGCGCCGGCACGATGCTGGTCGTGGTCTTGGGACTTGTCGCCGGCGAGGTTCTGGCGCGCAGCTATGACGCGCTGCGGGCTCCGCCGCCGGGGTTCGACTGGTATGCGCTGATGGACGCCATGCAGCCAGGCGACGAAGGCGCGCCGCCGCGCTTTGCCCCGGGCACCGAAGCGGGCGGCATCGCCATCAACGCGTTGGGATTTCGCGGGCCCGACATTGCGGCCGACAAGCCGGAAGGCACGATCCGTCTGGCCTTTCTGGGCGATTCCAAACTGTTCAGCGCCGAACATGCCGAAGAGGAGATGATCGCCGCGCAGGTGACCGACCGGCTGGCCGCCCGCGCGCCGGCCTGCCGCTTCGATCAGGTGACCGTCGCCGGCCCGGCCTATACGATGGATCATCTGGCGCAACTGGTGCGCACCGATGTCGCACCGCTTGACCCCGACGTGCATGTGGTGCTGTCGGGTTCGATGCGCGACGTTCTTCACCTGCACGCCGAGGCCGATGCGCGGGGCGGCTACACACTTCATTATCCTTGGCTGGTGCTGCAATCGCGGCTTGCCGACAAGCTGTTCCGCGCTTTTCATCTGGCACGCCAGGAACGCCAGGCACGGCATGAGGGCCCCAAACCGGACGGGGAGTTGGCCGACATCGCGCAGGCCTTCGACGGGCCGGCGGGTCGCCTTGCCGATGCCATCGGCCAAACCCCGGTGCTGGCGATCGGCTATCGCGGCCAGTTGCGCGAAGGGCTGCCGCTCGACGAGCAGATGGCCCATACGCGGCAATTGCGGCACGAGACGCGCGGGCTGGGCGCGCGTGACCTTGCCCGGCTGAACACGCTGTTGGTGACGGCCCAGGACCAAGCGGCGCAGCGCCTTGGCTGGACCTTCATCGATCCGATCGCCGACATCGCGCCGGTCGCCGAGAACTTCACCGACCAGTCGCACTTCTCGCGCCGGGGGATCGCACAACTCTCCGATGCGGTCGCAGACGCGCTGCTGCCGATGCTGGCCGATCAGGGCATGGCATGCCTTGGCGGGGAAGCCGGCTAGCCGCGATGCCTCAGGCGTCGTCGTCCACCAGCCTTTGCAGCGCCATCGCGCCGGCGGGCGCGCGGGATTTGCCGCTGGAAATCAGATAGGCGAAGACATCGCGCGGGCGGTTTTGCGCAGACGTTTCGGGCGCGGTCAGCGGCAGGTCGTCGGGCGCTTCACCTTGCGACCATTGCCGCAGGCGTTCGGCCCATGCCGACAATTCGTTGCCGCCATAGCAGGTCTCGATATCGTCCGAGCCGGTCTGCAGCCGCACATAGGCGAAATCGGCGGCGACATCCCAGATCGCGGGGTAAGTCTCGTGCAGCGCGCCGACGATGGCGATGCCGTGGCTGCGGGCCAGTGCGATGAATTCCGGCACCTGAAAGCTCTCGTGGCGCACCTCGACCGCATGGCGCAGCGCCACGCCCTCCTGTTCGCGCGGCAGCATGTCGAGAAAGGCGCCGAGATCGTCCGGATCGAATTTTTTCGTCGGTGCGAACTGCCACAGGATCGGGCCGAGCCGGTCGCCCAGTTCGGTGACGCCGGTGGCAAAGAACCTGTCCATCGACTCGCCCGCCTCGGCCAGCACCTTGCGGTTGGTGACGAACCGGTTGCCCTTGACAGCGAAGACAAACCCGTCCGGTGCCGCCGCCGCCCATTTGGCGAAGGTTTCCGGCTTCTGCCCGCGATAATAGGTGCCGTTGATCTCGATCGTCCGGAGCTGGCGGGACGCGTAGTCGAGCTGGTTCTTCTTCTTCACCTCGGGCGGATAGAAGGTCTGGTTCCACGCATCGAACGTCCAGCCGCCAATGCCGGCGCGGATGGGCATGGCCATGAACTCCTTTCGCTGAAGTAGACCGAGACAAGATCGACAAAGCACCGCTCACCTCTTTAATCTATTCGTCTTCTGACGACAGGGACCGCCGGTGCGATATCCGTCGATAGTTGAACCAAGCTATGCCGAGACAAAGCGATCCGAACAGGCAAAAGCCAAGAAGCGAGTTTTCCTTATCATTATAAAATTCTTTAAATAGAAACATGCTTTGAAGGAAACTCAAATGCGACAACGATTTCATAATATAATAAACAACATATCCCCCATAGTATCCGACAGCAATTAATTCAATCACGTGTTGAACCTTATGAGAATCGTGAATTTTTTTCTGGATCTTTTCGATACTTTTCGTATTCCTTTCAAAACCACTGAATCTAAGAATATTTGACTTTCTTTGAATTTTATTTCGTAGCGATTCTAACCGGTCACCGACTCGGCCGATGAAATCATATGCCGAGTAAAGTCTTCGACGAACAAATTCATCGTAAGGTTGCCAGCCTTCTATTCTTAAAACTCTTAAATCGTCAACTATATTCTTGAACGAAGAGGCATGAAATGCTGATCTGTATACACGATACATTAAACCCCCATATAATTCTGCTCCTACTTCGTCGATTTCTCGACTGAGATTTCTTAACGCTTCCTCATTATCCGCTTCATCGACTCTCCGACCAATTCGACGAATCTCGAGGCTGCTCTTCCGAATGCGTTGTAGATCCCGCAGGGCGAGTAAACGGGCGGTTCCGAGAGTATTTATCCGTTGTACGAGCCGACCGATTTGCCATCGATTAATGTCGGCTACCGACACGGCAAAGACGACGGGAACGGTTATGGATCGGTTGGGTACACGATTGCCAGCTACAACAGTAGAGCCCAGTGGCGAAACGTAAACGGCTCGCCGACCGATCATGGTACAGGCGATCAGCTCCCGCATGTGGAGGCGTGGATCGCCGAGCACGAAAATCGGCAATAGCCGGTCTAGAGCATCAGCTTGCGTTTGTTGCGTGAAGCGCTTTCCGTTGTTTCGTGCTTGCCGGTGGCGACTTTTCTCGCCCAAGTCAAAAGTTCCCTCATCGAGGTAGGGAAGAACAATTCCACGAAAGTCGGCAAATACCCTAAGTTCGGAATTCGCCCAGCATTCGAAGTCGTTGAACAATTCTTTACCCAAAGTATTCCAGAATTCATCCTGAAAGAAGTTTCGCGAGTTGATGGCAGCCTGCCGACCTTTTTCATCTTTGTTGCCGGAGACGTACTGAAAATATGAACCGAAATAGAGATCGGCTTGGGCGCGTAGACTGGATTGGCTGGATTCATCAAATAGCCGAAAATGATCGGGCATCGGATTCTTGTCTGGCGGTCTCTTTGAAAAATCAGCAATGACCGTAACCGTAATGTAGTCGCTATGCACTTCTACGATCAGCTTAATGAGGATACCGCTGTAGACACAAAATAACGTCTCAGTGTCGGTGGCCGACCAATCCTCATTAGCTGAGCTTAGAGTTTCGCCTTCTGCCACGCGTCCTGAAGACAGTGGAACTGCCGATTTTGCGGGGGGGAAGTAGATGCTTTCGTCGCCTGCGTCTGCCGAGCCGCCAGCCACGCATCGCTTGTCGATTTCGTGCAAGATTTGCCGGGCATTTTCCAAGATGATGCGGCGTACGTTGCGGTCTTCCTGATGGGGCGGATCAATCGGGTTTTCAACGAACATCCCGAGATGCCAGACTAGGCTCGGTGCACCTACGGCGACAGCGCCCCTCTTGTGGGCTTCGTCTCCCAATTCTGAGTATTCTCTTGAATAAACAAGCCGTCCGAATGCGCCCATTACTCGACTTCAAAATTTCTCTAAACGAAAGTCAACATGTAAGTTACCTACTCCGCTGCCTCGACGCGCTTGACCGGGCGGCGTTCGAGAAGCTCCCTCAGGAACTGGCCGGTATAGGAGCGGTCGGCTGCCACGATGTCCTCCGGCGTGCCCTCGGCGACAATCTCGCCGCCACCGTCGCCGCCCTCCGGGCCCAGATCGATGACCCAGTCGGCGGTCTTGATGACCTCCAGATTGTGCTCGATCACCGCGACCGTGTTGCCCGCATCGACCAGTTCGTGCAGCACTTCCAAGAGCTTGGCCACATCGTGGAAGTGCAGGCCGGTGGTCGGCTCGTCGAGAATGTAGAGCGTGCGGCCGGTTGCCCTGCGCGACAGCTCCTTGGCCAGCTTGACGCGCTGCGCCTCGCCGCCCGACAGGGTCGTCGCCTGCTGGCCGACCTTGATATAGCCGAGGCCGACGCGCTCGAGCGTCGCCAGCTTGTCGCGCACGGCGGGCACCGCTGCGAAGAACTCCACGCCTTCCTCGACGGTCATTTCCAGAACGTCGGAGATCGACTTGCCCTTGAATTCCACCTCCAGCGTCTCGCGATTGTAGCGCTTGCCGTGGCAGACATCGCAGGTCACGTAGACGTCGGGCAGGAAGTGCATTTCGATCTTGGTGACGCCGTCGCCCTGGCACGCCTCGCAGCGTCCGCCCTTGACGTTGAAGGAAAAGCGCCCGGGCTGATAGCCGCGCGCCTTCGCCTCGGGCAATTGGGCGAACCATTCGCGGATCGGCGTGAAGGCGCCGGTATAGGTCGCCGGGTTCGAGCGCGGCGTGCGGCCGATCGGCGACTGGTCGATGTCGATCACCTTGTCGATATGCTCGAGCCCCTCGATCCGCTCATGTTCGGCGGGGGCCTCGCGGGCGCCGTTGATGCGCCGCGCGGCCGCCTTGTAGAGCGTTTCGATCAGGAAGGTGGACTTGCCGCCGCCCGAAACGCCGGTGACGCAACTGAAGGTGCCGAGCGGCAACGCCGCCGACACGTCCTGCAGATTGTTGCCGCGCGCGCCGACGACCTTGATCGCCCGGTGTTTGAGGTCTACCGGACGGCGCTCTGCCGGCACGGCGATGCCCTTGGCGCCCGAAAGGTACTGGCCGGTGAGCGAGGCGGGATTGGCCATGATCTCGGCCGGCGTGCCCGACGCCACGATGTGGCCGCCATGGATGCCGGCGGCCGGGCCGATATCGACCACATGGTCGGCGGTCAGCACCGCGTCCTCGTCATGTTCGACGACGATGACCGTGTTGCCGAGATCGCGCAGATGGCGCAGCGTTTCCAGAAGCCGCGCATTGTCGCGCTGGTGCAGGCCGATGGACGGCTCGTCCAGCACGTAGAGCACGCCCGTCAGGCCCGAGCCGATCTGGCTGGCAAGGCGAATGCGCTGGCTCTCCCCGCCCGACAGCGAGCCCGAGCCGCGCGACAGCGTCAGATAGTCAAGGCCTACGTCGTTGAGGAATTTCAGCCGGTCGCGGATCTCCTTGAGGATCCGCACCGCAATGGCGTTCTGCTTGTCGTTGAGCGCGTCCGGCAGGTCGGCGAACCAGTCCTTTGCCGCGCGGATCGACATGGCCGAGACCTGCGAGATGTGCAGCCCGTCGATCTTCACCGCCAGCGCCTCGGGCTTGAGCCGGTGACCGTTGCAGACCGAGCAGGGGTTCTGCGCCATGTAGCGCTCGATCTCCTCGCGCATCCAGGCCGAATCCGTCTCGCGCCAGCGGCGCTCCAGATTGCCGATCACGCCCTCGAAGCTTTTCCTCGCCTTGTAGGTGCGCAGCCCGTCATCATAGGAGAACTCGATCTCCGCGCCGCCGGTGCCGTAAAGGATCGCGTTCTGGCTCTCATCGGTCAGGTCGGCCCAGGCATCGGTCAGCTTGAAGCCGTAGGCCTTGCCGAGCGCGGTCAGCGTCTGCGTGTAATAGGGCGACGGATTTGTCGACTTCGACCAGGGCGCGATCGCTCCCTTTTTCAGCGTCAGGCCCGGATCGGGGACCACAAGCGACGGGTCGACGCCCTGTTCGGTGCCGAGGCCATCGCAATGCGGGCAGGCGCCGAACGGGTTGTTGAACGAGAACAGGCGCGGCTCGATCTCCGGAATGGTGAAGCCGGAGACGGGGCAGGCGAACTTTTCCGAAAAGACGATCCGCTCATGGGTGTCGTTCTTGGACTTGTTGGCCGAACCCTGACTGGTCTCGGCGTCGGGCAGGGGCCTGTCGGCATATTCGGCGACCGCCAGCCCGTCCGACAGGCGCAGCGCCTGTTCGAGCGAATCCGCCAGCCGCGCGGCCATGTCCTCGCGCACGATGACCCGGTCGACCACCACGTCGATATCGTGCTTGAACTTCTTGTCGAGCGCCGGAACGTCGGCGATCTCGTGGAACACGCCGTCCACCTTGACCCGCTGGAAACCCTTCTTCATCAGCTCGGCCAGTTCCTTGCGGTACTCGCCCTTTCGCCCGCGCACGATGGGCGCCAGCAGATACAGCCGCGTGCCTTCCTCGAGCGCCAGAATGCGGTCGACCATCTGGCTGACCGTCTGGCTCTCGATCGGCAGGCCCGTGGCCGGCGAGATCGGCACGCCGACGCGGGCAAACAGAAGCCGCATGTAATCGTAGATCTCGGTCACCGTGCCGACCGTGGAACGCGGATTGCGGCTGGTCGTCTTCTGCTCGATGGAGATGGCCGGCGACAGACCGTCGATCTGGTCGACATCGGGCTTCTGCATCATTTCGAGGAACTGGCGCGCATAGGCCGAGAGGCTTTCGACATAGCGGCGCTGGCCCTCGGCATAGATCGTATCGAACGCCAGCGAGGACTTGCCCGAGCCCGACAGGCCGGTCATCACGATCAGCGCGTCCCGCGGCAGGTCGAGATCGACGTTCTTGAGATTGTGCTCGCGCGCGCCGCGAATCGTGATGAATTTCTGGTCGGTCATGAAAGTCTGTTCGGGTGTGATGGTCCTGCCGATGCCGGCGCTGGAAAAACGATCCCTAATGTAGGCCCCTAAGGCGCCATGTCGACCCGCCCGTGACGATATGCTGACAGGAAACACCGCATCTGTGGATCACCGGGGCGGTTGACATTGCGTTTCCGCCAAAATAGAACAAAAAGGGAACTTATTGCAAGCGTCGCACGTTACGCGGGGCGCGCCCGGAAAAGTCCCTGTGGACAGCGGGCGGCCGTCTTCATCGGCCGTGCGCGAAGGCCTAGGATGCGCCAAACAGGCATTGGAGTGCGAACATCATGGCAGGCAGCGTCAACAAGGTTATTCTCGTCGGCAATCTGGGGGCGGACCCGGAGATTCGGCGGCTGAATTCGGGCGATCCGGTGGTCAATCTGTCGGTGGCAACGTCCGAGACATGGCGCGACAAACAGTCGGGCGAGCGCCGCGAGCGCACCGAATGGCATCGCGTGGTGATCTTCAACGAGAATCTCGCCAAGGTGGCCGAGAACTATCTGAAGAAGGGCGCCAAGGTCTATATCGAGGGCCAGCTGCAGACGCGCAAATGGACCGACCAGAACGGCCAGGACAAATACACGACCGAGATCGTGCTGCAGCGCTTCCGCGGCGAATTGCAGATGCTCGACAGCCGCGCCGACGCCGAAGGCGGCTATGGCGGCCGCGGGCAGGGCGGCGGCTATGGCAATGACCGCGTCGGGCAGGGCGCCGGCGGCATGGATCGCGGCGGCGGTCAGCAGGGTGGCGAGCAGGGCGGCCAACAGGGCGGCAACGACTTTGTCCGCGATCTCGATGACGAGATTCCGTTCTAGGACCCGCAATACCGTGCGCGCCGAGGCGGGATCGGGCTTCGCCTTCATGCCGGTGGCGCGGGAGTTCGCGCTCAGGCCGCTGTTCGCCGTCAGCGTTCTGGCGCTTTTGCTTGCCATGTCCGCGATGGCGCTTGCGGGCGAAGCCGATGTGGTCGGCGTCGAGGCGCGCCAGGCCGACAGCGGCACATGGCGGTTCGACGTGACCGTCGCCCACGCCGACGAGGGCTGGGACCATTATGCCGATCTGTGGGAGGTCGTCGGCCCCGACGGCGCGGTGCTTGGCAGCCGCGTTCTGGCGCATCCCCATGTCGACGAGCAGCCCTTCACCCGCTCGCTGTCCGGCGTGTCTATCGACGGCACCATCGGATCGGTGACGGTGCGCGCCCGCGACAGCGTGCACGGTTTCGGCGGTGCGGAGATGAATGTCGATCTCGACGCGCTGCGCTGAGCCAAGGCCGAACGGGCAGGCGGTCAGGCGGCCATCAGCGTCCTGACGCCGTCGGCGACGAACTGCACGGCCAGCGCCGACAGGATGACGCCCAGAAGCCGCGTCAGCACCGACCGGCCCGTTTCGCCCAGAAGCCGGTCGACCCGTTCGGCCAGGATGAAGATTACCCAGGTGACCGCCAGGATCGCGGCGACGATGCCGATCAGCGCGCCGCGTTCGACCGGACCGGCGAAATCGCCCGACAGAAGCACCAGCGCCGAGATCGCGCCCGGCCCGGCGATCAGCGGGATGGCCAGCGGAAAGACCGCGACCGAGCGCACCTGATCGGCGGAGATCGCCCGTTCGGCGGTGTTTTCGTGCCGTTCCTGCCGCTTTTCAAAGATCATCTCGAAGGCGATCCAGAACAGGAGCAGCCCGCCGGCGACGCGGAAGGCCGCCAGCGTGACGCCGAACAGGTTGAGGATCGCCGTGCCGAGAACCGCGAACAGCACCATGATCACGAAACCGATCAGAATGGCGCGCGTGCCGACCTCGCGGCGCTGTGCACGGTCCATGCCGCCGGTCACCGCCAGAAACAGCGGCGCCAGCCCCACCGGATCGATGGTGACGAGCAGCGTCACCGTCGCATTGATGATTAGGTCCGCGTCCATGGCGATCGCCTACACCGGGGACTGCGCGCCGGCAATCGAAATCCCGCTCCGCCGGCGATCCGTGCCCATGGCCGGTCACGGCGCGAAACCCGCGTTTTCATCTGTGTGCGAGCGCTTGCCCAACTGCCTGTGAAAAAGCGCCCAAATATCTTGGAAATCTTGGTTTTTGGCGCTTCAGGCACTATGTTCAGCGGAACGATTCTCACACGGGAAACCAGCGTTTGAACGACGAGACACCCCCCGGCGCCGATGGCGGCGCCGGAGACGGCATCGAGCCGATTTCCATCCTCGAGGAGATGCAGCGGTCCTATCTCGATTACGCGATGAGCGTGATCGTCAGCCGGGCGCTGCCGGACGTGCGCGACGGGCTGAAACCGGTGCACCGGCGCATTCTCTATGCGATGCATGAGAGCGGTTATCACTGGAACCGCAAATATGTGAAATCCTCGCGCATCGTCGGCGATGTGATGGGTAAATATCACCCCCATGGCGACTCCGCGATCTATGACGCGATGGTGCGCATGGCGCAGGACTGGTCGCTGCGTGTGCCGCTGGTCGACGGGCAGGGCAATTTCGGCTCGATCGACGGCGATCCGCCGGCGGCGATGCGCTACACCGAGTCGCGGCTGCAGAAGGTCGCCCACGACCTGCTCGAGGACATCGACAAGGACACTGTCGATTTCCAGGAGAATTATGACGGCTCGGACTCCGAGCCCGCCGTCCTGCCGGCCCGCTTCCCCAACCTTTTGGTCAACGGCTCGGGCGGCATCGCGGTCGGCATGGCGACCAACATTCCGCCGCACAATCTGGGCGAGGTGATCGACGGCTGCATCGCGCTGATCGACAATCCGGCGATCTCGCTGATCGAGATGATGGCGCACATTCCCGGCCCCGATTTCCCGACCGGGGCGATCGTGCTTGGCCGTTCGGGCATCAGGAGCGCCTATGAGACCGGGCGCGGCTCGATCGTCATGCGCGGCAAGACGCATATCGAACAGCGGTCGGGCGACCGCGAGTCGATCATCGTCACCGAAATTCCCTATCAGGTGAACAAGGCCTCGATGATCGAGAAGATGGCCGATCTGGTGCGCGACAAGCGCGTCGAGGGCATCTCCGACATTCGCGACGAGAGCGACCGGCAGGGCTATCGCGTGGTGATCGAGCTCAAGCGCGACGTCAACGCGGACGTGATCCTCAACCAGCTCTACCGCTTCACGCCGCTGCAGACCTCGTTCGGCGCCAACATGGTTGCGCTCAATGGCGGCAAGCCCGAGCAGATGAACCTGCTCGACATGCTGCGCGCCTTTGCCGCCTTCCGCGAGGTCGTCGTCAGCCGCCGCACCAAATATCTGCTGCGCCGCGCCCGCGAACGCGCCCATGTGCTGGTCGGCCTTGCCATCGCGGTCGCCAACATCGACGAGGTGATCGCGCTGATCCGTGCCGCGCCGGACCCCGCGACCGCGCGCGAACAATTGATGACGCGGCGCTGGCCGGCCAAGGATGTCGCGCCCCTGGTGGCGCTGATCGACGATCCGCGCCACATGCTCAACGAGGACGGCACCTACCATCTGTCCGAGGAGCAGGCGCGCGCCATTCTCGATCTGCGCCTGCAGCGCCTGACCGCGCTCGGCCGCGACGAGATCGCCGACGAACTGAACACGATCGGCGAGCAGATCCGCGACTATCTCGACATCTTGTCGTCGCGCCAGCGCATCCAGCAGATCGTCAAGGACGAGCTTTCCGCCGTGAAAGACGAGTTCGGCACGCCGCGCCGCACCGAACTGGCCGAGGGCGGCCCGGACATGGACGATGAGGACCTGATCGCGCGCGAGGACATGGTCGTCACGTTCTCGCACCAGGGCTACATCAAGCGCGTGCCGCTCGACACCTATCGGGCGCAGCGCCGCGGCGGCAAGGGCCGGGCGGGCATGTCGACCAAGGACGAGGATTTCGTCACCCGGCTGTTCGTCGCCAACACGCACACGCCGATCCTGTTCTTTTCCTCGCGCGGCATCGTCTACAAGGAAAAGGTCTGGCGCCTGCCTGTCGGCACGCCGCAGTCGCGCGGCAAGTTCCTGCGCAACATGCTGCCGCTTGAGGCCGACGAGCGGATCACCACGATCATGCCGCTGCCCGAGGACGAGGAAAGCTGGGCCGATCTCAATGTGATGTTCGCGACGACGTCCGGTTCGGTGCGCCGCAACAAGCTGAGCGACTTCGTGCAGGTCAACCGCAACGGCAAGATCGCCATGAAGTTCGAGGATGGATCGGACGATGCGATCCTGAGCGTTGCGACCTGCTCGGAGGATGACGACGTTCTGCTGACGACCGCAAAAGGCCAGTGCATTCGCTTCCCGGTCACCGACATCCGTGTGTTTGCCGGCCGCTCGTCGACCGGCGTGCGCGGCATTGCGCTGGGCGCCGGCGACCATGTGATCTCGATGACGATCCTCGGCCACACCGAGGCGACGCCGGGCGAACGCACCGCCTATCTCAAGCGCGCCAGCGCGCTGCGCCGGGCCGATGACGGCGCCGAGGACGAGACCGCACCCGCCATCGCCGACGAGGAGGAGGGCGCGACCGACGTGGCGCTCGACGATGATCGCTTCAACGCTCTGGCGGCGCGCGAGCAGTTCGTGCTCACCGTCAGCGAGTTCGGCTATGGCAAGCGCGCCTCGTCCTATGATTTCCGCGTCTCGGGGCGCGGCGGCAAGGGCATCAAGGCGACCGACACCTCCAAGGCCGGTGACATCGGCGATCTCGTCGCCGCGTTCCCGGTCGACGATGGCGACCAGATCATGCTGGTGACGAATGCGGGACAGGTGATCCGCGTGCCGGTCGGGGGCATCCGCTTTGCCAGCCGGGCGACCAAGGGTGTGACGATCTTTTCGACGCGCGAGGGCGAAAAGGTCGTCTCGGTCGAACGCATTCCGGAAACCGAGAATGGCGATGGCGAAGATGATGAAGCCGCGCTAGAAACGGGTGCCGAAGACACGGTTGAAGGCACGCCGGAGTAAGCCGCCATGATCGACTGGCCGACCCTTGTCGCCTATACGCTTGCCTGCGCGCTGATCGTCATCGTGCCGGGGCCGACCGTCACCGTGATCATCGCCAATTCGCTGCGAACCGGCGCGCGCTCGGGGCTTGCCAATGTCGCGGGCACGCAGGCCGGCCTTCTGGTCATGATCGGCGTTCTGGCGCTGGGGCTCGAAACGGTCGTCTCGGTGATGGGCGAGATGTTCGTCTGGCTCAAGCTGGCCGGCGCGGCCTATCTGATCTGGCTCGGCATCAAGCTGTGGCGGTCGGACGGTTCGCTTGGCGATCCTGACGCGAAGGATGTGGCGGAGCGGTCGCTGCGCGGCTATTTCTGGCAGGGCTTCTTCGTCATCTGGTCCAACCCCAAGGCGCTGTTCTTCTTCGGCGCCTTTATCCCGCAATTCATCGTGCCCGAGGGCAATGCCGCGTTGCAGACGCTGCTGCTGGGCCTGATCTTCATGGCTGTGGCAACGGTGCTCGACGGCGCCTATGCGCTCGCCGCCGGCAAGACGGGGGGACTTCTGAGCCGCCGCAACGTGCGCATCCTCGAGAAGGTCTCGGGCACGTTCCTGATCGGCGGCGGCATCTGGCTGGCCCTGTCCAAGCGGACGGCCTGACGCCGGCGCTTAGCGCGGCTCGCGCAGCACGACGATCTCGACCGTTTCGCCCGCTTCCGCCGCTGGCGCGTCCGGCGCCCGGACGATCAGCGCGTCCGCCGCCGCATAGAGCCGGATGATCGAGGAATCCTGATTGTCGAAGGCCGTTGCGACAAGTGCGCCGCGCTCGTCCCGCTCAAGGCTTGCGCGCATATAGTGTTCGCGTGGGCCGGTCTTGCCGATCGGGGCGCCGAGCCGCGCCACTGTCCGCCGCTGGCTTTGCGGGCGGCCGCCAAGGGTCTCGAGCAGCGGCACGACAAACAGATGCGTGCAGACGAGGCTGGAAACGGGATTGCCGGGCAGGCCCAGCACGCGCATCGCGCCGAGCCGGCCGAACATCATCGGCTTTCCCGGGCGCATCGCGATCTTGTAGAAATCGAGGGTCATGCCGCGCCCGGTGAAGACCGGGCGGACGAGATCGTGATCGCCGACCGAAGCCCCGCCCAGCGTGATCAGAACGTCGCATTTGGCGGCGAGCGCCGCGTCCAGCCTGGCTTCGAGCGAGGCGGCGCTGTCGCGCGCAATGCCAAGGTCGATCACTTCGGCGCCGGCGTCGCGGGCGATCGCGGCAACGCCATACCCGTTGGATGCAACGATCTGGCCGGGCCCGGTCTCGTTGCCCGGAGCGACCAGTTCGTCGCCGGTGGCCAAAACGCCGACGATCGGGCGACGGATGACGGGCAGGCCGGCATGATTGCCGGCGGCGGCAAGGCTCAGATGGCCGGCATCGAGCACCGTGCCTTTTTCGAGCAGCACATCGCCTTCGGCAAAATCGAGCCCGGCAGGGCGCAGATAGCGGCCGGCCACCACAGGTTCCAGCGCGCGGATCGCCTGTTCGCCGGCGGGCTCGGCATCTTCCTGGATCAGGATCGCATCGGCACCGTCGGGCAGCGGCGCTCCGGTGAAGATGCGGACGGTCTGGCCGGGCTCCACGCGACCGGAAAAGACCTCGCCGGCGGCAACCGCGCCGATCACTTCCAGTGTTGCGGGCGTCCCGCCGACATCGGCGGCGCGCACCGCATAGCCGTCCATGGCCGAGGCGGTGAAGGGCGGCTGGGTGCGCAGGGCGGCGATGTCGTCGGCGAGAACGCGGCCCCTGGCGTCATGCAGCGCTACCGTTTCGGTTTCGAGCGCGCCTGCATCGGCGAGAAGCCGTCCAAGCGCGTCGGCGACCGGCATCATCGCCATCAGCGCTTGTCCGCCGCCGCATCCGGACGACGCCATTCGCCGGACTTGCCGCCGGTCTTTGAAAGAAGGCGAATGTCCTTGATCTCCATCGCCTTATCGAGCGCTTTTGCCATGTCATAGATGGTCAGGCAGGCGATGCTGACGGCGGTCAGCGCTTCCATCTCGACCCCGGTCTTGCCGGTCACGCGCACGGCGGCGCGCACGTCAAGGCCGCCGCTGGCCGGTTCGATTTCGACGGTCACCTTGGCGATCGGCAGCGGGTGGCACAGCGGGATCAGATCGGATGTCTTCTTGGCGGCCATGATGCCGGCCAGCCGTGCCGTGCCGATCACGTCGCCCTTGGCCGCATCGCCGGCAAGGATCGCGTCGAGCGTCGCCGCCGCCATCGCAACATGGCCTTCGGCGGTTGCCTCGCGCACGCTGTCGGCCTTGGCCGACACGTCGACCATGTGCGCGGCGCCGCTTTCATCGAGATGGGTGAGGGGCGCATCGCCCATCTCAGGCCGCCGCCGTCTGCCGCGCCAGAAGCGCCTTGGTCGCCGCCGTCACGTCGCTCTGCCGCATCAGGCTTTCGCCGACCAGGAACGTTGTGATGCCGGCGCGCGCCAGCCGCGCGCAATCGTCGGGCGCGAAGATGCCGCTTTCGCCGACCAGCAGCCTGTCATCGGGCACCATCGGCGCCAGATGCTCGCTGGTCGCAAGATCCACCTCGAAGGTGCGCAGATTGCGGTTGTTGATGCCGATCAGCTTTGAATCGAGGCGCAATGCGCGCTCCATTTCCGCGGCATCGTGCACCTCGACCAGCGCATCCATGCCCAGATCGAAGGCGGCCTGCTCGAGATCGCGCGCCAGCGCGTCGTCGACGCTCGCCATGATGATCAGGATCGCGTCGGCACCCCAGGCGCGCGCTTCGAGCACCTGATAGGTATCGAACATGAAATCCTTGCGCAGCGCGGGCAGGGCGGTTGCGGCCCGCGCCACGGTCAGAAAGTCCGGTGCGCCCTGAAACGACGGCGTATCGGTCAGAACGGAAAGACAGGCCGCGCCGCCCGCCTCATAGGCAAGGGCAAGCGCCGGCGGATCGAAATCGGCGCGGATCAGTCCCTTGGAGGGGCTGGCCTTCTTGATCTCGGCGATCAACCCGTAATCTCCGGCGGCGCTCTTCGCGCGCAGCACATCGGCAAAGCCGCGCGGCAGTCCGGCGTCGGCGATCCGGTCTTCGAGCGCCGATACCGATACGGTGGCCTTGGCTGCCGCGATCTCGTCGCGCTTGTAGGCTTCGATCTTGCGCAAGATGTCGGCCATGGCTCAGCCCTTCCCCGTCGAGATGGCGACGACCTTGTCCAAGACGGCTTTGGCGCTGCCATCGTCGAGTGCGGCCTGGGCCTTCGTCACGCCCTCGGCTATGTCGCCGGCAAGACCGGCCACCACCAGCCCGGCGCCCGCATTGAGGCAGGCAATGTCGCGATAGGCGTTGTGGGCGCCTTCGAGCACCGCGCGCAACGCCGCGGCGTTTTCGGCCGGTGCACCGCCCTTCAGGTCGTCGGGTCTGGCGCGCGGCAGACCGGCATCCCCGGGTGCAAGCGTGAAGGTATGCACCGCGCCGTCCCTGAGTTCGGCGACCATCGTCTCGCCGGCGGTGGTCAGCTCGTCCAGCCCTTCGCCATGGACCACCCAGACATGTTCCGATCCGAGCGCCTTGAGCACATGGGCGAGCGGTTCGACCCAATGGGGGGCGAACACGCCGACAACCTGCCGCGACGCGCTGGCCGGGTTCGACAGCGGGCCGAGCAGGTTGAAGATGGTGCGCGTGCCCAGTTCGACCCGGTAGGGGCCGACATGGCGCATCGCCGGATGGTGGACCGGCGCGAACATGAAGCCCAGGCCGGCCCCATCGATGCAGCGCGCGATCGTCGCCGGTTCGGCCTCGATGTCGACGCCCAGCTCGGCCAGCGCATCGGCGGCGCCCGATTTCGACGACAGCGACCGGTTGCCGTGCTTGGCGACATGGGCGCCGGCGCCCGCGGCGATGATCGCGGCAAGCGTCGAGACGTTGTAGGAGCCGGAGTTGTCGCCGCCCGTGCCGACAATGTCGATCACCGGCTTGTCGGTCTTCACCGGCCGCATCTTGGCGCGCATTGTGGCAACCGCGCCGACGATCTCATCGACCGTCTCGCCGCGGACCCTCAGACCCATCAGGAACCCGCCGATCTGCGCGGGCGTCGCATCGCCCGACATGATGATGTCGAAGGCCTGACGCGCCTCGTCGCCTGTCAGCGGATGGCCGTCGGCAGCCTTGGCGATCAGCGGTTTGATGTCGGCCATGTCGGTTCGCCTCAGGTGCCCGCGTCGAGCGCGCGCTCGAGCGCGGTCGGATAAAGCGTCACCGGAAACTCGCTTTGCAGCCGGTTGACCATCTGGTTGAGCAGATCGTCGGCCAGATTGCCGCCGAGATTTGCGCGCAGCGAGGGATCGATGCTCTCGGCGCCGCCGAGCGGGTTGGTGATCTGGTCGACCCGGAAGACCAGCCGCCGGTCGCCGGTCGCGCCCTCGGCGATGTCGACGCCGCGCGGGCCGACACCGAATACCGCCGCAAGGGCCGTTGCGCCGAAATCGGCATCTTCGCCGCTGCGCGACAGGCCGAATTTGACATCGGCGCGATAGCCATTGTCGGCGGCGATCGTTGAGGGGTCGCCGCCATCGCGCAGGGCTTGCGCGACCGCGTCGGCGGCTGCATCGAGCGCGTCTTCGATCTGCGCGGCCTGCCAGTCGGCGATCACCCGGTCGCGCACCTCGTCGAGCGTGCGGTCCCGTTCGGGGTCGATGCCGGTCACCTCATACCACAAAAAGCCCTCGCGGCCGGCGTCCAGCGGCCGAGATTCCTCGCCGATCTCGGCGGCGAACGAAGCCTGCAGCAGCGCGCCGGCCTCCGGAATTCCCTCGACCGGCTGGCCATCCTCGCCATTGCCGTTCGCATCGATAGCGGGAAGCGTTTCCATGGCGATTCGCTGCGTGGCGGCGGCTTCGGCCATGGATGACCCGCCGGCACGGGCATCCTCATATCCGTCATGAATGTCGAGCAGCACGTCACGCGCTTCCAGCGCGGCCAGTTCTTCGCGAATGCCGTCTGCCACCTCGTCGAACGGCTGGACCCGCTCGGGCTGAATTTCCGTCACCCGCACCAGCACCGAACCGAAAGCGCCGTCGACCACGTCCGAGATATCGCCTGCCTCGGCAAGGCCGAACGCCGCTTCGGCCACTGCCGCGTCGGGAACGTCGGCACGCTCGAGCGTGCCCAGCGACACGTCGGCCATCGTGCGGCCGGTGTCCGCAACCGCGTCCTCGAAGCTCTGTCCGGCAAGGATGCGCTCGCGCGCGGCCTGCGCGCTGTCTTCATCGGCAAAGACGAGCTGCTGGATCGTGCGGGTTTCGGGTTGCGCGTAGCGGGCGCGATTGTCTTCATATTCGGCGCGCACGGTCTCGGTATCGATCGCGCCGGGATCGGCGATGCTCTCGGGCGTCAGCAGCACATACTGGATGGTCCGGTATTCCGGTGCGCGGTAATCGTCCTTGTTCTCCTCGAAGAACGCTTCCAGCGCAGCCTGATCGGGCGTGCCCGGCGGCGTCAGCGCCGACGAGTCGATTTCCACGAAGCTGACATCGCGGGTCTGGCCCTGATAGCGATGAACGGCCTCCAGGAAGGTGTCGGGCATCGTGATGCCGTCGGCGACCGCCTCGATGATCTGCTGGCGGATCGCGGCCTGTTCGCGGTCGACGATATAGTCGGCCTCGGTCATGCCGACCTCGCGCAGAATCAGGCGGAACTGACTGCGGTCGAAGCGTCCGTCCAGCCCCTGGAAGGCCTGGTCCTCGGCGATCAGGCCGGCCAGCCGGTCCTCGGACAGGCCAAGTCCCATGACGCGTGCCTGCTCGTCGAGCACGGCCGAGCCGACCATGCGCGCCCGCACCGCATTGTCGATGCCCAGAAGGCGCGCCTGTTCGCGCGTCAGCCGGGTGCCGAATTGCTGCGACTGGATGGCGAGCTGGCGGTCATAGGCGAGCCGGTATTGCTGCGCGGTGACCGACGTTTCGCCGGCCTCGATGACGACATTGCCGCCACCGCCGCCCAGGATCTGGTCGGAAATGCCCCAGACGGCAAACGACAGGATCAGCAGCAGCAAAAGCAGTTTGGCGACCCATGTCTTGGCCGCATCGCGCAGGGAACCGAGCATTTAATCCACCGGTTGAGTTTCTTGCGCCTTCTTAGGTAGCCAATGCGGCCGATGCAAGCGCCGGCGGATAGCGCGGTCATGGCCCGCACGGGGCTTTTTTTGCGGCGTCAAACACGCTAGCAGGCGGCAACCGAACCTGGAGAGACCGACCATGGCCGACCGCGTCCGCCCGCTGATCGCCGGAAACTGGAAGATGAACGGCACCGCAGCCGAATTGCCCGAACTCAAGCGGATCGCCGACGGTGTTGACGGCACCCGGTCCAGTTCGCCCTACGACGCGCTGATCTGCGTGCCGGCGACGCTTATCGACCGGGCGATCAAGACAGTGGTCGGCTCGCCGCTCGCCATTGGCGGCCAGGATTGCCACGGTGCCGAGAGCGGCGCGCATACGGGCGACGTCTCGGCGGCGATGCTCGCCGATGCGGGCGCAACCCATGTCATTGTCGGCCATTCGGAACGGCGTGCCGACCATGGCGAGACCGATATCGACGTGATGGACAAGACGCTGGCCGCCCATGCCCAGGGACTGACGGCCATCGTCTGCGTCGGCGAAACGCGGCAGGAGCGCGAGGACGGCCAGGCGATGGACGTGGTCGACACCCAGCTTGCGGGCTCGCTGCCCAAGGATGCGGCGCCCGGAAACACCGTCGTCGCCTATGAACCGGTTTGGGCGATCGGCACCGGCCTGACGCCGTCGCTGCTCGATATCGAGGCAATGCACGATCACATGCGCCAACGTCTGCGTGAACGCTTCGGCCCGGCCGGCGCACGCTTCCGGCTGCTTTATGGCGGGTCGGTCAAGCCGGCCAATGCGGGCGAAATCTTCGGGATTTCCTCGGTGGACGGCGCGCTGGTCGGCGGGGCGAGCTTGAAATCGGACGACTTCCTTGCCATCTGCGCGACAGTGCAGGCGCGCTGATCACGGGACGGGCATCGGCCCGGCCTTGGCAGGGCGTGGCAATCCATGTACAGACGCGCCAATTCATCCATCGGCCCCGACATCGCATCCGCGCCGAAGACGGAAATCCTTGATCCATGCAGACCATCCTGATCGTCATTCACCTCATGATCGTGATCGCGCTTGTCGGCGTCGTGCTGTTGCAGCGGTCCGAAGGCGGCGGCCTGGGCATTGGCGGCGGCAACAATGCGATGAGCGCGCGCGGTCAGGCCAATCCGCTGACGCGGCTGACCGTCATTCTGGGCGCCGCCTTCTTCGTCACCTCGGTGAGCCTGGGTCTTCTGGGCCGCTACGGCACCGACCCGACCGACGTTCTCGACCGCATTCCGGCGATCGGCGAGTCGATCGACGCCGAGACCGGCGAGCCGGTGCCGGGCGAGGGCGGGGTGCTCGATCTTCTGGGCGGTGAAAGCCCGTCCTCCGACGTGCCTTCGGGCAGCGAGGTGCCGGCGGGCGGCGTACCCTCGGGCGGCGGCGCATCGGGCGGCGTCCCCAACAACTGACCGGTCGATCGGCGGCGGGCTTGTCGCCGGCCATCCTTTCTGTTCGCAACACGATTTTTCCTTTGCGGAATCGCATCCGCCCCTCTAAGCGTGAGGTCCCATGGCACGGTACGTCTTCATCACCGGTGGCGTGGTCTCCTCCCTTGGAAAAGGCATTGCTTCCGCCGCTCTGGGCGCGCTTCTGCAGGCGCGCGGCTATTCGGTCCGGCTGAAAAAGCTCGACCCCTATCTCAATGTCGATCCGGGCACGATGAGCCCCTATCAGCACGGCGAAGTGTTCGTCACCGACGATGGCGCCGAGACCGATCTCGACCTTGGCCATTACGAGCGGTTCACGGGAAGGTCGGCCAACAAGCACGACAACATCACCACCGGGCGCATCTACCAGAACATCATCACCAAAGAGCGGCGCGGCGACTATCTGGGCGCGACGGTGCAGGTGATCCCGCACGTCACCGACGAGATCAAGCAATTCGTGGTCGAGGGCAATGAGGGCTACGATTTCGTCCTGTGCGAGATCGGCGGCACCGCCGGCGACATCGAGGCGATGCCCTTCATGGAGGCGATTCGCCAGCTCGGCAACGATCTGCCGCGCGGCAACGCGGTCTATGTCCATCTGACGCTGATGCCGTGGATTCCGGCGGCGGGCGAACTGAAGACCAAGCCGACCCAGCATTCGGTCAAGGAGCTGCGCTCGATCGGCATCGCGCCCGACATATTGCTGGTGCGCGCCGACCGGCCGATCCCCGAAGCCGAGCGGCGCAAGCTGTCCCTGTTCTGCAACGTGCGCGAAAGCGCCGTCATCCAGGCGCTCGACGTCAAGAATATCTACGACGTGCCCAAGGCCTACCACGGCGAGGGGCTGGACGCCGAAGTGCTCGCCGCATTCGGGATCGAGCCGGCGCCCAAGCCTCGCATGCATGTGTGGCACGATGTGTGCGCCCGCATCCACAATCCCGAAGGCGAGGTCACCATTGCCGTCGTCGGCAAGTATACCGGCCTCAAGGACGCCTATAAATCGCTGATCGAGGCGCTTCACCATGGCGGCATCGCCAACCGGGTGAAGGTCAACATCGAATGGATCGAATCGGAGATCTTCGACAGCGAGGACGCCGCGCCGCACCTTGAAAAGGTGCATGGCATCCTGGTGCCGGGCGGTTTCGGCGAGCGCGGCGCCGAGGGCAAGATCAAGGCGGCCAGCTTCGCCCGCGAGCGCGAAGTGCCCTATTTCGGCATCTGCTACGGCATGCAGATGGCGGTGCTGGATGCGGCGCGCAACCTGGCCGGCATCGATGACGCCGTCTCCTCGGAGTTCGAAAAGCCGGGCACCAACGTGGTCGGCATCATGACCGAGTGGCTGAAGGGCAACATGCTCCAAAAGCGCACGCGCGAGGGCGATCTTGGCGGCACGATGCGGCTTGGCGCCTATGACGCGGTGCTCGAAGAGGGCAGCCGGATTGCGTCCATCTACGGCGATACGCGCATCTCCGAGCGCCACCGGCATCGATACGAGGTCAATATCGAGCACAAGGACGCGCTGGAGCAGGCCGGCCTGACGATTTCCGGCCTGTCGCCGGACGGCGTGCTGCCCGAGACGATCGAATATGCCGACCATCCCTGGTTCATCGGCGTGCAGTATCACCCCGAACTCAAATCGCGCCCGTTCGAGCCGCATCCGCTGTTCGCCAGCTTTATCGAGGCGGCGATCGGTCAAAGCCGGTTGGTATAGTCGTCATCCGCCGGCCCAATATTCCGGGGTTCGGCGGTTTACTTTGCCGAAACCCTATCATGTTTCCCTGTCTTGCTGAGGAGCGGGGGAAACCGAGTGACACGGGCCAAGGGCAGCTATCTGGTCGACGACTATCTCGAGGTCGCCGATTTCTGGGCCTGGGAAACGGACGAGAACCTCGTCCTGACCTATCTCAGCAACGGGTTCTCCGAGCTGACCGGTCTGCCGGCCCGCGATTTCATCGGCCGATCGCGCTCGCAGATTGCCACCCGCGATCTCGATGCCGACATCTGGACCGAACATCGGCGGACGCTCGAAGAGCGCCGGCCGTTCCGCCGTTTCCGCTATCCGCTGGAAGCCAGCGACGGCTCCGTGCGCTGGTTTGAATCGAACGGCATTCCGCACCACGGCCCCGATGGCCGTTTCGTCGGCTATCGCGGCGTCGCGCGCGATATAACCGAGCAGATGCGGGATCGGGCGTTGCTGGCGGCGACCGGCCGCGAGGCAAAGCTGCAGCAGACCCTTCTGGCCCATATCGAGCGGGTGTCGCGCATCGGCGCCTGGCGCTGGGCCGTCGGCGACGGACACATCTCGATGAGCGACGAGATCTACCGCATACTGGGGGCGCCGATCGGCGCGCCGATGACGCCGGAAATGTCGAAGCGTCCGTTTGCGCCGAAATCCCGCGCGGTTTTCCAGGCCGCGATCGCCGAGGCCATCAGGCACCAGCAGCCTTTCGATCTGATTCTCGAGCTGGATGCTTCGGCCAGCGCGCATCGATGGGCCCGCGTGATCGGCGAGCCAGAGGTGGTGGACGGGCGCACGGCCCGGCTGTTCGGCACATTCCAGGACGTGACCGAGCAGCGCGAACAGGAGCTGAAGATGCGGCACCTGGCGCTGACCGACGCGCTGACCGGGATCGCCAATCGCGCCGCCTTCAACGAAAAGCTGGACGAGGTGGCGGAAAAGGCGGCCAGGAGCGGCCGCAGTTTTCTGCTGTGCGTGATCGATCTCAACCGTTTCAAGCAGGTCAACGATCAATACGGCCATGATGTCGGCGATCAGGTTCTGGTGCGTTTTGCAGACCAGTTCGGGTCGGCCTTGCCGCAGCACTGGTTCTTCGCGCGGATGGGCGGCGACGAGTTCGCCGTCCTGATCGGCGACGGGCACAGGTCGATCGAACTGACGTCTGCCGTCGATACGCTCTATGAGGCGCTGCAGCACGAAGTCGAGATCGCCGATGTCAATGTCACCGTGCAGGCCACCGCCGGATACACCGTCGCACCGACGCACGGCACCGACGTGCAGGCCTTGCTGCGGCGCGCCGATCTGGCGCTTTACGACGGCAAGCGCGACGCGGCGACCAATCTGAAGTGTTACGAGCCGGAAATGGAGGAAAGCTTCCATCGGCGCGTGCTGGTCGTCCAGGAGTTTGCCGATGCGCTGAAACAGGGGCGCGTGGTGCCCTGGTACCAGCCGGTTGTCGAACTCTCGAGCGGCCGGATCACCGGGATGGAGGCGCTTGCACGCTGGGATCATCCCGAACAAGGCATTCTGACCGCCGGCCAGTTCGTCGAGGTTTTCGACGATGCAAGGGTCAGCGTGGAGTTGAGCAATGCGATGCTGGAGCAGGTCTGCCTGGACATGGCGGACTGGCAGCAAAAAGGCGGCTCCTTCGGCCGAATCGGGATCAATGTCACGGCGGCGGTGCTGCGCCAGCCCGGCTTTGCGCTGCGGGTGATCGAGGCGCTGTCGCGCCAAGGCCTGCAGCCGCACAATTTCATCGTCGAAGTCACCGAAACGACGATCATCAGCCATGCCGCGCCGGCGGTGACGGATCAGCTCAGGCATCTGCGGGAAGCCGGCGTTTCGATCGCGCTCGACGATTTCGGCACGGGTTACTCCTCGCTGACCCACCTCAAGAGCCTGCCGTTCAACATCCTGAAGATCGACAAGTCCTTTATCAAGGATCTGTCGCGCTCGGCGGCCGACCAGTCGATCGTCCGTTCGCTGATCCATCTGGGCCGAGACCTTGGCTATACGACGGTGGCAGAGGGCATCGAGGTGCAGGCCGAAGCCGAATTGCTGCGCAGGATCGGCTGTGAAAGGGGGCAGGGGTTCCTGTTCCACAAACCGATGCCCAAACGCGATGTCGATGTTCTGATCGGTGCCGATATCCGCAGGGCCGCCGAGCCCGCCCGATAGCGTCCGGAGCGCTCCGCGCATCATCTTGCCTTGCTATTGGCACAATTACCCGCCATATGGGGGCATCGACACTTTTTGGCCCGACGTACTTTGGCCTCGCGTTATCCACGCCTGCTGACGTTCTCACTTCCAAAAGACGACTCGATCGGAAAGCGGCCCGGCTTGGCCGCACGTCACTAAGCGTTCAACGAAAAGGATTACGCAAATGGCAACAGGTACCGTCAAGTGGTTCAACGCCACCAAGGGTTTTGGTTTCATCGAGCCTGAAGCAGGCGGCAACGATGTGTTCGTGCACATCTCCGCGGTTCAGCGCGCCGGCATGCACGGCCTCGACGAAGGCCAGAAGATCAACTACGAGGTGGTTCAGGACCAGCGCTCGGGCAAAAGCTCGGCCGACAATCTGACCGCGGCCTGATCGACCCACATATCCCATAACGGGATCACCAAACGAAAACGGGCCGTTGCGGCCCGTTTTCTGTTTCAGGCACCGTCCGGCTGCATCGAATGCGCAACGCGCAGCGTCTCGGCGGATTGCCGGACAAGTCCCGCGATCTGCGTCAATTGCTTGGCAAGCGGGCTCGTCCGCCGCCAGATCATGCCGACCGTACGCGACGGTTGCGGGTCGCCGAAGCGCGCGACCGAGACCGATGCCGAGCGCGTTTCCACCGGCACCGCCATTTCCGGGATCAGCGTGACGCCGATGCCCGCGCCGACCATCTGGACCAGCGTCGACAACGAACTGCCGTCCAAAAGCTCGCGCGGCAGCGGCGAGCGCAGATTGCAGAAGGACAGCGCCTGATCCCGGAAACAGTGGCCCTCTTCAAGCAGCAACAGCCGCATCTCGCGCAGCATTTCGGGGCTCGGCACCGGCTTGCCGGCGTCGGCGCCCGGCCGGACGAGCACGAAGTCCTCCTTGAACAGGGCCGTCTCGGCAAAGGACGGTTCTGATACGGGCAAAGCGACGATTGCGGTGTCGAGCCGGCCTTCGGTCAGTTCACGCATGAGCTTTGGCGTAACGGTCTCGCGCACCCGGATATCGAGATCGCCATGGGTCCGCGCCAGATCGCCGATAATGGTCGGCAGCAGGTAGGGCGCGATGGTCGGAATGACGCCGATGCGCAACCGACCGGCCAGCCGGTCACGCGATGCCCGCGCGAGGTCCCCCAACTCGTCGACGGACCGCAGGATCACCCGTGCCCGCTCGGCGAATTCATCGCCAAAGCCCGTCAGCCGGACCTGCCGTGCGCCGCGTTCGAAAAGGGCCGTGCCGAGCGCATCCTCCAACTCCCTGATCTGCATGGAAAGTGCCGGCTGCGAGATCGCGCACGCCTCCGCGGCCCGTCCAAAATGGCCGTGCCGGGCCAAAGCCTCGAAATAGCGCAGCTGTTTCAGCGTCAGGTTGTTCATAAGGTGAGCTTATCGCACAAATCAGCAAATACAACTTCACCTGATGAGCCTAGTTTGGTACGATTCTAAAGAGCCCCAAAACCCACGCGCATATTCGGAGGAACCCATGAACGCTCCCACCGGCGAAATCACCGGCAAATGTCCCGTGATGCACACCAATTTCGGCGTCCGGTCGAACCGCGACTGGTGGCCGAACCAGCTCAACATCAAGATTTTGCACCAGAATTCGGCGCTGACCGACCCGATGGGCGGCGCGTTCGACTATGCCGAAGCGTTCGGCAAGCTCGATCTGGGCGCGGTCAAGAAGGATCTGCACGCGCTGATGACCGACAGCCAGGACTGGTGGCCGGCCGACTACGGCCATTATGGCGGCCTGTTCATCCGCATGGCGTGGCACAGCGCCGGCACCTACCGCACGGCGGACGGCCGGGGTGGGGCTTCGTCGGGCACGCAGCGTTTCGCGCCGCTCAACTCCTGGCCGGACAACGCCAATCTGGACAAGGCGCGGCGCCTTTTGTGGCCGATCAAGCGCAAATACGGTAACGCCATTTCCTGGGCCGATCTGATGATCCTCGCCGGCAATGTCGCGCTCGAATCGATGGGCTTCAAGACGTTCGGCTTTGGCGGCGGCCGCGCCGATATCTGGGAGCCCGAAGAAGACATTTATTGGGGTTCGGAAACCGAATGGCTCGGCGATGAGCGCTACAGCGGCGAGCGCGATCTGGAAAATCCGCTCGCAGCGGTTCAGATGGGCCTGATCTACGTCAATCCCGAAGGCCCCAACGGCAAACCCGATCCGGTCGCCTCGGGCCGCGACATCCGCGAGACCTTCGCCCGCATGGCGATGGACGATTACGAAACCGTGGCGCTGACCGCCGGCGGACACACGTTCGGCAAGACCCATGGCGCGGGCGACGCCGCTTTGGTGGGGCCCGAGCCCGAGGGCGCGCCGATCGAGGCGATGGGCCTTGGCTGGCTGTCGACGCATGGCAGCGGCAAGGGCGCCGACACGATCACCAGCGGCATTGAGGGTGCCTGGACGCCCAATCCCACCCAATGGGACAACGGCTATTTCGACGTGCTGTTCGGCTATGAGTGGGAACTGGTCAAGAGCCCGGCGGGCGCCTGGCAGTGGACGCCCAAGGACCTCAAGCCCGAGGACCACGCGCCCGACCCCGAGACCGGGGAGCGCAACCGCAAGATCATCATGACCACCGCCGACATGGCGATGCGCATGGACCCGATCTACGAGCCGATTTCCCGTCATTTCCATCAGAATCCGGACGAACTGGCCGATGCGTTCGCGCGTGCATGGTTCAAGCTGACCCACCGCGACATGGGGCCGAAAGCGCGCTATCTGGGCGCCGAGGTGCCGGCCGAAGACCTGATCTGGCAGGATCCGGTGCCGGCGGTCGACCACGCGCTGATCGACGATGCCGACATCGCCGGTCTGAAGGCGAAAATCCTCGCATCGGGCCTGTCGGTGGCCGAACTCGTCTCGACGGCCTGGGCCTCGGCCTCGACCTTCCGCGGCTCGGACAAGCGCGGCGGCGCCAATGGCGCGCGCATCCGCCTTGCGCCGCAAAAGGACTGGGAAGCCAACGATCCGGCGCAGCTGGCCAAGGTGCTCGGCGTGCTCGAAGGCATTCAGAGCGCCTTCAATGACGGTGCATCGGGCGGCAAGAAGGTTTCGCTCGCCGACCTGATCGTGCTTGGCGGCGGCGCGGCGATCGAAAAGGCGGCCGCCGATGCCGGCCATAACGTCACAGTGCCGTTCGCGCCCGGCCGAACCGACGCCACCGACGAGCAGACCGATGCCGCCTCGTTCGAGCCGATGGAGCCGATTGCCGAGGGCTTCCGCAACTACCAGAAGGGCGACTACACGACCTCCGCCGAAGAGATGCTGATCGACAAGGCCCAGCTTCTGACGCTTACCGCGCCGGAAATGACGGTGCTGGTGGGCGGCATGCGGGCGCTCGGCGCCAATGCCGGGCAGAGCAGCCATGGCGTCCTGACCGACCGGCCGGGCACGCTGACCAACGACTTCTTCGTCAATCTGGTCGACATGGGCACCACATGGTCGCCCGTGTCGGACAAGCAGGACGTGTTCGAGGGCCGCGATGCGGCAACCGGCGCGGTCAAATGGACCGGCACGCGTGTCGATCTGGTGTTCGGCTCCAACTCGCAATTGCGGGCGTTGGCCGAACTCTATGCCCAGGACGATGCGAAGGAAAAGTTCGTCGCCGACTTCGTCGCGGCCTGGACCAAGGTGATGAACGCCGACCGGTTCGATCTGGCCTGACCCGCCCGCTCGTCAAACCTCATGCGGCCGACCCGAAAGGGCCGGCCGTTTTCTTTGGCACGTTGGGTAGCCATGCGGGACTGGCCAACACCGAAGGCGGAACCGGCCGAGCCAAGTGAAAAAAATCGAAAACCGCTTGATTTTGTTGGTGAGCGCGCAGGGGCTCGAACCCTGGACCTACTGATTAAAAGTCAGTTGCTCTACCAGCTGAGCTACGCGCTCCCGACAAGGGAAACCGCGCCGGGATGCCGGCGCGGGCAAAGGGTCCATACGCAAAGCCGGCGGTCCGGTCAACCGGGTTTCCCGCAGCCGAACGCCAATGACATTGTGCCGCGCCGCATCACGCAATTGGCATGTGATTGCGAACGTCGTTCTGTGTTAACAGCGACCAAATCCCGGCCCTGAAGCCGGGCGAACGAACCCGAAGGCATAGCAACCGCACGGCCATGGCGATCGACATTTCCTATCTGAGCGCATTCGGCGCGGGCATGATCTCGTTCGTCACGCCCTGTGTGCTGCCGCTCGTTCCGCCCTATCTGTGCTACATGGCCGGCGTGTCGATGGACCAGTTCCGCGACGCGGACGGCGACCCCGGCATCACGCCCGACGCGTCGGGCGCGGCGACAGCGCGCCTGACCGCGGTGCGTCTGCCGCTCATGACCGCGGCTCTTGCTTTCGTGCTTGGTTTCTCAACCGTCTTCATCGCGCTGGGGGCTGGCGCTTCGACCATTGGCGGGTTCCTGCGCGTCTGGCAGACCGAGCTGGCCATGATCGCCGGCGTCGTGATCATCATCATGGGGCTGAATTTTCTCGGCCTGTTCCGCATTGGCCTCCTGTCGCGCGAGGCGCGGTTCCAAAGCCGGGGGGTGCCCGCCAACCCGGCCGCCGCCTATGTGATGGGGCTTGCCTTCGCCTTTGGCTGGACGCCCTGCATCGGACCGGTCCTGGGCCCGATCCTGACGCTTGCCGGCGCCCAGGACAGTGTCGGGCAGGGCGCGAGCCTTCTGGCGGTCTATTCGGCGGGCCTCGGAATTCCGTTTCTGATCGCGGCGATGTTCTCGGGCCAGTTCATGCGCTTTCTGACTCGCTTTCGCGCGCATCTAGGGACGGTCGAAAAGCTGATCGGCGCACTTCTGGTTCTCGCCGGCATCCTTTTCCTGACCGGCGGCATGCAGGCGATGGCCTTCTGGCTGCTCGAACAGTTCCCGGCCTTGGGGCGTCTCGGCTAGGCCAAGAGCAGGTCAAGTCAGGTCAGGCCCGCCGCGCCCTTGCGCAGATTGACGCCGTCAACGCGCCATGTGCCGTCGTCCTGCAACTCCATATAGTAGACCGCCGTCCAGTCGCTGCCGTCCGGCGCGCGGATCAGTACCTCCTGGATGATCCGCCCGTCGGCCATGCGGTCGGCGCGCCCGAATGCGTAATTGCCGGGCCGAAGCACGGGCAGATAGCCGCGCTCGACCATCGACATGAAGCCGTCCAGCGTCGGGTAGATGCGCTTGATGTCTTGGGAGGCGTATCCGTAGGCACGTTCGAAATCGCGCGCCAGAAAGCTCTCGAGCTGCTCGGTGATGACGTTGCGTGCGGCGTTCTCGTCGGCATGGGCCCGATCCAAGGGCGCCAGAAGGAAGGCGAGCGCGAAGGCCATGGTCGCGGCGGCGGCAAGGGCCAGCGGGATGAAACGGGGGCGTCTGGTCATGGCAGGTCTCCTCTCGTGCATGGAAAAGTAGGCCGCGGCGGGCGCTTGGCAAATCCCCGGCGTCGACGCCGAGGCCTTGCTTGCGCGGCGCCGGCAAATCGGGCACACGGGCGCCATGACCGGCCATGCCATATCGCCCTATCAGCCGCGCGCCTTCGACCATTGCGTTCTGCCCGTCGGGGAACTGAGCGTGGCCCGCGCACGGCTGACCGCCCTGGGCTTTCAGGTGGCCGCCGATGCCAAGCATCCGTTCGGCACGGAGAATGCCTGCGTCTATTTCGACGACGGCACGTTTCTGGAACCGCTGGCAATCGACCAGCGCGAGAAATGCGAGCGCACGGCGCAGCGCGGCAACGTCTTCACCGCGCGCGATCAGGCCTACCGGTTCCGCAACGGCGACAACGGATTTTCCGCGATTGCGCTCGGCACCGACAATGCCGATGCCGACCACAAGGGCTTCCGCCGCCAGGGCATTTCCGCCGGCCGCAAGCTGCTGTTCGGCCGGACGATGACCGATGGGTCCGGCGCCAAGGCGCGCGCCACCTTCAAGCTCGCCTTTGCGGCCGATCTTCGCTCGCCCGACAGTTTCCTGTTCACATGCCAGCGGGTGAACACGCCGGCGGTCGACCGGGCGGCGCTGCAAACCCATCCGAACACGGTGACCGGCACGGCGGAGATCATCGCCTCGGAGGCGAACCCCGCCGATTTCCAGTATCTGTTGCAGGACGTCATCAACAACCGCGCCACGCAGGCCCATTCCTTTGGCATCGAGATCGCCGGGGCCGATTTCACGCTCAACGTGATGACGCCGGAAGGTTTGCGCATCCATTTCGGCGTGGAGCGCCATGTGCCAACGCGCGGCCTGCGCTTCGAAGGCATCGTTTTCACCGTCGCCGACCCGGAAGCTCTTCGGGCATTGCTCGCCGAAAACGGCATCAAGACGCACGAGCACGGCTCTTGGCTGGTGGCCGACCGTGCGCCGGGTCAGGGCGCCTTTTTCGCCTTCGACATGCGGGGAGAAAACCGATGAACACGATGGACGCCCCAGCCATGGCACCGGCCGAGACCGTGGCAGCCGGCAAGGTACGCTTCGGCAACCATCTGCCGCTCGCCATCATTGCTGGGCCCTGCCAGATGGAAAGCCGCGACCATGCCGTCATGATGGCCGAGGCGCTCAAGACCATGGCCGGCGATCTGGGCGTCGGTCTCGTCTTCAAGACGAGCTATGACAAGGCCAACCGCACCTCGCTGTCGGGCCGGCGCGGCATGGGGCTGGAGGCGGCGCTGCCGGTCTTTGCCGAAATCCGCGAACGGCTGGGTCTTCCGGTTCTGACGGACGTGCATTCGCCCGAACAGTGCGCAGCGGTCGCCGATGTCGTGGACATATTGCAGATCCCGGCTTTCCTGTGCCGGCAGACCGACCTTCTGGTTGCCGCAGCGCAGACGGGCAGGATCGTCAACATCAAGAAGGGCCAGTTCCTGGCGCCCTGGGACATGGTCAATGTCGCCGCCAAGGTGACCGGCAGCGGCAATCCGAATGTGCTTCTGACCGAGCGCGGGGCGAGCTTTGGCTACAACACGCTGGTCTCCGACATGCGGGCGCTGCCGATCATGGCCGCAACCGGCGCGCCGGTGATCTTCGATGCGACCCATTCGGTCCAGCAGCCGGGCGGGCAGGGCGCCTCGTCGGGCGGCGACCGGACCATGGTTCCGCCTTTGGCGCGCGCCGCCGTTGCGGTCGGCGTTGCCGGCGTCTTCATCGAAACCCATGACGATCCGGACAATGCGCCGTCGGACGGGCCGAACATGATGCCGCTTGGCGAGATGGAAGCCCTGTTGCGGCAATTGATGGCGATCGACGCGCTCGTGAAGGGCAGCTAACGCCCCGACCGACCACTTTGCGCGCCTCCAGCGGTTTTCCTTTTCACAAAGCTCGGCTAAGGCAGCGGCGACAGTGCCAAACGCGATCCTGAGGGGAATGCCAGCCATGGGTGCCATCATCGACATTATCGGTCGCCAGATCATCGACAGCCGCGGAAATCCGACCGTGGAAGTCGATGTGCTGCTCGACGACGGCGCGTTCGGCCGCGCCGCGGTTCCGTCCGGCGCATCGACCGGCGTGCATGAGGCGGTCGAACTGCGCGACGGCGGCGGCGCATGGCTCGGCAAGGGCGTCGGCAACGCGGTCGACAATGTCAACGGGCCGATCTTCGACGCCATTGGCGGCATGGACGCCACGGACCAGGCCAAGATCGACGCGGTGATGATCGATCTCGACGGCACCGACAACAAGGGAAAGCTGGGCGCCAATGCGATCCTGGGCGTGTCGCTGGCGGTCGCCAAAGCCGCCGCGCAATCGGCCGGCCTGCCGCTCTACCGCTACGTCGGCGGCACCAACGCCCACATCCTGCCGGTGCCGATGATGAACATCATCAATGGCGGCGCGCACGCCGACAATCCGATCGATTTCCAGGAATTCATGATCATGCCGACCGGCGCGGCCTCGCTCGCCGACGCGGTGCGGATGGGCGCGGAAACCTTCCACACGCTGAAAAAGAAGCTGACCGCGGCCGGCCACAACACCGGCATTGGCGACGAGGGCGGCTTTGCGCCGAACCTCAAAAGCGCCGAGGCCGCGCTCGACTTCATCATGGAAGCGGTGACCGAGGCCGGCTATGCGCCGGGCGAGGATATGCATATCGCGCTCGATTGCGCAGCGTCGGAATTCTTCAAGGACGGCGCCTATGTCTATGAGGGCGAGGGTGTGACGCGCAGCGGCCAGGAGCAGGCCGAGTATCTGAAGAGCCTGGTCGACGCCTATCCGATCATCTCGATCGAGGACGGCATGCATGAGGACGATTGGGAAAGCTGGAAGATCCAGACCGAGCTGATCGGCGGCAAATGCCAGCTTGTGGGCGACGATCTGTTCGTCACCAACACGTCGCGACTGTCACGCGGCATCGACGAGGGCATCGCCAATTCGATCCTGATCAAGGTCAACCAGATCGGCACGCTCACCGAAACGCTGCGCGCGGTCGAAATGGCGCACAAGGCCGGCTACACGGCGGTGATGTCGCACCGGTCGGGCGAGACCGAGGATGCGACCATCGCCGATCTGGCGGTCGCCACCAATTGCGGGCAGATCAAGACCGGCTCGCTCGCCCGTTCCGACCGGCTGGCCAAATACAACCAGCTGATCCGCATCGAGGAAGAGCTGGGCGATCTGGGCCGTTACGCGGGCGCATCGATCCTGCGCTGACCGCTGGGCGGTTTGGGAAGGCGCGCCGCCGAATTCGGCGCGCCTTAGGAGCCGCTTAACCAAACTGCCGTACCACTGGACACCGCGCAGCTTTGGTTCCGGGTCATGTGGACGCGCCAGTACAGAAAATCTCCGCTTCGGCATCTCGTCATCCCGTCCATCGCGGCCCTGTCGCTGGGCTATTTCGGCTTCCATGGGATCACCGGCAATCTGGGGCTGACCTCGAAGTCGGAATATGAACAGCGCCTCGCCGGTCTCGAGGCGGAGCTGCAAGCCCTGTCGACGGCGCGCTCCATGCTGGAGACGCGCACCGCGGCGCTCAGCGACGGTTCGCTGCAGCGCGATGTGATCGACGAGCAGGCGCGGCTTTCACTCGGCCTGGCCAATCCCAACGAGTTGATCTTGTTGCATAATGGCACTGATCGCACTGCAACATTGGACGAATTGCTGCAGCGCACGAATTAACTTGATTTCAGTTAATTGTTGAATTTTCAAGCGATTTTATGACGTTATCGTCATGAAACCTATGCCAAAGTGCGTCTTGATGTCCGCGTTCGGCGCGATAGGATATGCCGAAATTCAACAGGGACGGAAACCCAGATGGCGACACGCGCACGCAAGGCGCCGGCAAAATCCAAGGCCGGTGCGAACAAGGGCGGCCTTTCGGCGCCCAAGCCCGCCGAGTTCACCAAGGATGAGGAACTGACCGCCTATCGCGACATGCTGCTGATCCGGCGTTTCGAGGAAAAGGCCGGCCAGCTGTACGGGATGGGCTTCATCGGCGGTTTCTGCCACCTCTATATCGGCCAGGAAGCGGTGGTCACCGGCATTTCCATGGCGATGGAGGATGGCGACCAGACCATCACCACCTATCGCGACCACGGTCACATGCTGGCGATGGACATGGAGTCGCGCGGCGTGATGGCCGAACTGACGGGCCGCCGGGGAGGTTACTCCAAGGGCAAGGGCGGCTCGATGCACATGTTCTCGAAAGAGAAGAACTTCTATGGCGGCCACGGCATTGTCGGCGCCAACGTGTCGCTGGGCGCGGGGATCGCGTTCGCCAACAAATATCGCGACAACGGCAAGGTGTGCTGCACCTATTTCGGCGACGGCGCGGCCAACCAGGGCCAAGTCTATGAGAGCTTCAACATGGCCTCGCTGTGGAAGCTGCCGGTCGTTTTCGTCATCGAGAACAACCGCTATGCCATGGGCACCTCCGTCGCCCGGTCCTCGGCCGAGACCGATTTCTCCCAGCGCGGCGTCTCCTTCAAGATCCCGGGCTTTCAGGTCGACGGCATGGATGTGCGCGCGGTCAAGGCCGCCGCGGATCTGGCGCTCGGCCATGCCCGCTCGGGCGAAGGGCCGGTGATCGTCGAGATGATGACCTACCGCTATCGCGGCCACTCCATGTCCGATCCGGCCAAGTACCGCACCAAGGACGAGGTGCAGAAGATGCGTTCGGAGCGCGATCCGATCGAACAGGTGAAGGCGCGGGTGATCGAGCAGAAGTGGGCGACCGAGGACGAGCTGAAGGCGATCGACAAGGAGGTCCGCGCGATCGTCGCCGATGCCGCCGAATTCGCGCAGAACGATCCCGAGCCGGACGTTTCCGAACTTTACACCGACATTTTGCTCGAAGCGTGAGGGGCGACCATGCCGATTGATATTCTGATGCCGGCCCTTTCCCCGACCATGGAAGAGGGCAATCTGGCCAAATGGCTGAAAAAAGAGGGCGATTCGGTCACCGCCGGTGACGTGATCGCCGAGATCGAGACCGACAAGGCGACCATGGAGGTCGAAGCGGTCGACGAGGGAACGATCGGCAAGATCCTGGTCGATGAGGGCGCCGAGGGCGTCAAGGTGAACACGCCCATCGCGGTGCTGCTCGAAGAGGGCGAAAGCGCCGACGACATCGGCACGTCTTCGGCACCTTCGGCCCAGCCTGCGCCCGCACCGGAGACCGAAGGCGCGTCCGATCCCGCGCCGGTGCCCGCTGCGCCCGCCGCCCAGGAAGCGCCCGCCGATCCCGAAGTGCCCGAGGGCACCGAAATGGTGCCGACCACCGTGCGCGAAGCGCTGCGCGATGCCATGGCCGAGGAGATGCGCGCCGACGACAGCGTCTTCGTCATGGGCGAGGAAGTCGCCGAATATCAGGGCGCCTACAAGGTCACCCAGGGGCTTCTGGACGAGTTCGGACCGCGGCGCGTGGTCGACACGCCGATCACCGAACACGGCTTCGCCGGCGTCGGCGTCGGCGCGGCGATGACCGGCCTAAGGCCGATCGTCGAGTTCATGACCTTCAACTTCGCCATGCAGGCGATCGACCAGATCGTCAATTCGGCCGCCAAGACGCTGTACATGTCCGGCGGCCAGATGGGTGCGCCGATGGTGTTCCGCGGCCCGAACGGCGCCGCAGCCCGCGTCGCCGCACAGCATTCGCAATGCTATGCGGCCTGGTACAGCCACATACCCGGCCTCAAGGTCATCCAGCCCTACAATGCGTCCGACGCCAAGGGGCTTTTGAAGGCCGCAATACGCGACCCGAACCCGGTCGTCTTCCTCGAAAACGAGATCATGTACGGCCAGACCTTCGACGTGCCGAAGCTGGACGATTTCGTCCTGCCGATCGGCAAGGCGCGGCTGCAGCGGGCGGGCAGCGACTGCACGATCGTCTCGTTCGGCATCGGCATGAGATACGCCATCGATGCGGCGGAAAAGCTGGCCGGCGAGGGCATCGATTGCGAGGTGATCGACCTGCGCACGCTGCGCCCGATGGACCTGCCCGCCGTCATCGCTTCGGTGAAGAAGACCGGCCGGCTGGTGACGGTCGAGGAGGGCTTCCCGCAAAGTTCTGTCGGCGACTATATCGCCAATCAGGTCACGCGCGAGGCGTTCGACTATCTCGACGCGCCGCCGATCACCATCGCCGGCAAGGATGTGCCGATGCCGTACGCGGCCAATCTCGAAAAGCTCGCCCTGCCCAATGTGGGCGAGGTGATCGAGGCGGTCAAAGCCGTCACCTACGCGGGTTGAGGAGAGCGCAATGCCCATCACCATCACAATGCCCGCGCTGTCGCCGACCATGGAGGAGGGCAACCTCGCCAAATGGCTGGTCAAGGAGGGCGATACCGTCTCGGCCGGCGACGTGATCGCCGAGATCGAAACCGACAAGGCGACCATGGAAGTGGAAGCCGTCGATGAAGGCACAATCGCCAGCATCCTCGTGGCCGAGGGGACCGAGGCGGTGAAGGTCAACGCACCGATCGCCGTTCTGGCCGAGGAAGGCGAGGATGTGGCCGAAGCCGCCAAGGCAGGGCCATCAGGCGGTTCCGCGCCGGCGTCCGATCAGAGCGGGTCGGCATCGGGCGAGGCCGACGCCGCTTCGGAGGCGCCGGCAGCCTCCGGCAACGGCGCCGAAGCCCCGCCCGCACCGCCGAAAGCGGCCAAGAGCGGCGGCGACATCCCCGACAGCGTCAAGGCCGGCCCGGTGCCGGTCAAGGACGGTCAGAAAGTGTTCGCCTCGCCGCTGGCGCGCCGCATCGCCAACAATGAAGGCATCGACATCACCGCGATTTCCGGCTCCGGCCCGAAAGGCAGGATCGTCAAGCGCGATGTCGAAGCCGCGCTCGCCTCCGGCGCCAGGCCCGCCGCCGAAGCGCCGGCAGCAAAGGCCGACGCGCCTGCTCCCGCCATGGCGGTCGGCGCCTCTTCCGAACAGGTCCTTGCCAACTTCGCCGAGGGCTCCTACGAACTCGTCAAGCATGACGGCATGCGCAAGACGATCGCCAAGCGCTTGCAGGAATCCAAGCAGACCATCCCGCACTTCTATGTCACGGTCGATGTGGAACTGGACGCGCTTTTGGCCTTGCGTTCGCAGCTTAACAAGGCCGCGCCCGTCAAGGACGACAAGCCGGCCTACAAGCTGTCGGTCAACGACATGGTGATCAAGGCGCTGGCGCTGGCGCTGCGCGATGTGCCCGACGCCAACGTCTCCTGGACCGACGAAGCCATGGTCAAGCACCGCCACGCAGATGTCGGTGTCGCGGTGTCGATCCCCGGCGGGCTGATCACGCCGATCGTGCGCCGCGCCGAGGAGAAGACCCTGTCGGCGATCTCCAACGAGATGAAGGATCTGGGCGCCCGCGCCAAGGACCGCAAGCTGAAACCCGAGGAGTATCAGGGCGGTACAACGGCAGTCTCCAACATGGGCATGATGGGCGTCAAGGATTTCGCCGCCGTGGTCAACCCGCCGCATGCGACCATTCTGGCGGTTGGCGCCGGCGAACAGCGCCCGGTGGTCAAGGACGGCGCACTGGCGGTCGCGACCGTGATGAGCGTGACGCTGTCGACCGACCATCGCTGCGTCGATGGCGCGCTGGGCGCGGAGCTTCTGGCCGCCTTCAAGGGCTACGTCGAAAACCCGATGGGGATGCTGGTGTAGACATGCTGCCCGCAGGTCTCATTTTTGCTGCATTCATTGCTTGGGCGATGTCGATAAACATAATTCGTCGAGGTGATCTTGAGACGCGAGGCTTCCTGCTACTGCTCGTAAGCTTCGGTGCTATGGTTTTGGTGCATCTGGCTCCGTTCTTCGTTTACGGGTTTGTATGGGGCGCGGTCGTGCTGATCATCTCTTACATTGTCGGCGGAGGGGTCTCGGGTTTTCTGCTCGGCCTGGCCATAGCGTCACCGGATTGGCCCGACCGGTTCCTGCTACTGATTGGACCCGGCCCATTCATTCTTGCGTTGATTGCTATCCTGTTATCGGCAATCGCCATGCTGGGTAGTGTGAATTGATACCGATCAAGGAGGCATGAAGGCCGGCCGCTAGGGTGGTGCGATCAATGGGTGCAAAGGAGCAATGTCCATGGCGCACACGCCGCACGAACTGGCCGAAGAATTCCCAGACCATGTTGAAAAGATGAGCGAAATGAAGGTGTCGAACGCCCATTTCGCGCGCCTCTTCGACGAGTATCACGAAATCAACCGGGCCATTCACCGCGCCGAAACGGATATCGAGCCCACGGACGATTTCAACATGGAAGACATGCGCAAGAAGCGCATGCACCTGAAAGACGAAATCTACGGGATGCTGACCGGCTGATCCTTCGCTTCGGTCGCCTCCCCGAAAGGACAGGAGAGGCGACTTGGCTGACAATTCCTACGACGTGATCATCATCGGCTCGGGGCCCGGCGGCTATGTGACGGCCATCCGGTCCGCGCAGCTCGGTTTCAAGACGGCGATCGTCGAGCGCGAGCATCTGGGCGGCATTTGCCTCAACTGGGGCTGCATTCCGACCAAGGCGCTGCTGCGCTCGGCCGAAGTGATGGATTATGCCAGCCATATCGGCAATTACGGCCTGACGCTGGACGGCACGGTCAAGGCGGACGTGACCGCCGTGGTCGACCGCTCGCGCAAGGTGTCGGCACGCCTCAATGGCGGCGTCGGCATGCTGATGAAGAAGAACAAGATCGACGTGATCTGGGGCGAGGCCAAGCTGGCCGGCAAGGGCAAGGTCAGCGTCGGCAAGCCGTCGAAGAAAGCGATGGAGCCACAGCATCCCGCGCCCAAGGCGACCAAGGGCGAGGGCGATTACACCGCCAAGCACATCATCGTCGCGACCGGCGCGCGGCCGCGCGCGCTGCCCGGCATCGAGCCCGACGGCAAGCTGATCTGGACCTATTTCGAGGCGATGGTGCCGCAGACAATGCCCAGGAAGCTTGTCGTCATGGGTTCGGGCGCCATCGGTATCGAGTTTGCCTCCTTCTACAATTCCATGGGCGTCGACGTGACCGTCGTCGAACTGATGGACCAGGTCATGCCGGTCGAGGATGAGGAAATCTCCAAGCTCGCCCGCAAGCAGCTCGAAAAGCACGGTCTGACCATCCTCACCGGTGCCAAGGTCACCAAGGTCGACAAGAAGTCCGATTCGGTCGTCGCCCATGTCGAGGACAAGGACGGCAAGACGACGCCGATCGAGGCCGACCGGCTGATTTCCGCGGTCGGCGTTCAGGGCAACATCGAAAACCTCGGCCTCGAGGCGCTCGGCATAAAAACCGACCGCGGCTGCGTGGTGATCGACGGCTATGGCCGCACAAATGTCGAGGGCATCTATGCGATCGGCGATGTGGCCGGCCCGCCCATGCTGGCGCACAAGGCCGAGCATGAGGGCGTGATCTGCATCGAAAAGATCGCCGGCATCCCCGGCGTGCACGCCATGGACAAGAGCCTTATCCCCGGCTGCACCTATTGCCATCCACAGGTCGCGTCGGTCGGGCTGACCGAAAAGGCGGCCAAGGCCGAGGGCCGCGACATCCGCGTCGGCCGGTTCCCGTTCGCCGCCAACGGCAAGGCGATCGCGCTTGGCGAAGACCAAGGCCTGATCAAGACCATCTTCGACAAGAAGACGGGGCAATTGGTCGGTGCTCACATGGTCGGTGCCGAGGTCACCGAACTGATCCAGGGCTTTGTCGTCGCGATGAACCTGGAGACCACCGAGGAAGAGCTGATGCACACCGTCTTCCCGCATCCGACCCTGTCGGAGATGATGAAGGAAAGCGTGCTGGATGCCTATGGGCGGGTGCTGAACTCGTAATTGGTGCGCTTCGTCGCAGGCCGGTTGCGGCCGCGGCGTACCATCCATATTTTAGGCACGGTCAGCGGGCTTGTTGCCCAAGGAAACAGCCAATGGTCACCGTTGTCGATACGGTCAAATCCGAAAAGTCAAAGCCCCGCCATCCGGAAAAGGCGCACCGGCCCGACCAGGATTCCGGTCTGAAGAAGCCGGACTGGATACGCGTGCGCGCGCCGGTCTCCAAGGGCTTTCACGAGACCAACCGGATCGTCCAGTCGCACAATCTGGTGACCGTCTGCGGCGAGGCCGGCTGCCCGAACATCGGCGAGTGCTGGGACAAGAAGCATGCCAGCTTCATGATCCTGGGCGAGATCTGCACGCGCGCCTGCGCCTTCTGCAATGTGACGACGGGCATGCCGACCGGCATCGACAGCGAGGAACCGGTCAATGTCGCCAAGGCCGTCAGGACGATGGGGCTGAACCATGTGGTGATTACGTCCGTCGACCGGGACGATCTGCCAGACGGCGGCGCGCAGCATTTCGTCGACGTGATCAACGCCATTCGCGAACACTCGCCGGGCACGACGGTGGAGGTGTTGACGCCCGATTTTCTGCGCAAGGATGGCGCACTCGAAATGGTCGTCGCGGCACGGCCGGATGTCTTCAACCACAATCTCGAGACGGTCGCCTCGAACTATCTGACCGTGCGCCCCGGCGCCCGCTATTTCCACTCGATGCGGCTGTTGCAGCGGGTCAAGGAACTCGACCCGACCATGTTCACCAAGTCGGGCATCATGGTGGGGCTGGGCGAGACGCGCAACGAGGTGCTGCAGCTGATGGACGATCTGCGCACCGCCGATGTGGATTTCCTGACGATCGGCCAATATCTGCAGCCGACCAAGAAGCACCACAAGGTGATGGCCTATGTCACGCCGGACGAGTTCACCTCCTACGAGACGGCGGCTTATGCGAAGGGCTTTCTGATGGTGTCGGCCAGCCCGCTGACGCGGTCGTCGCACCATGCGGGCGAGGATTTCGACAAGCTGCGCGCCGCGCGCGCCAAGAAGCTGGCAGCCGCCGAGTAGCCCGATGCCGCAATTTTCCTCGACACGGCGCGTGCAGCACAGTGCCGATGCCATGTTCGCGCTTGTGGCCGATGTCGAAAGATACCCCGAATTCGTGCCTCTCTGCGAGGCGCTGACAGTGCGTTCCCGGCGCGAAAAAGCCGGCCGGACGCTGATGATCGCCGACATGACCGTCGGCTACAAGGCGATCCGGGAGACGTTCACCAGCCAGGTCATTCTCAAACCGTCAGAGCGCGAGATCGACGTGTCCTATGTCGACGGGCCGTTCAAATATCTCAGCAATGTCTGGCGCTTTGCCGATTGCGGCGATGGCTGCTGCGACGTGCATTTCCACATCGACTACGAGTTCAAAAGCCGTATGCTGGGTGCTCTGATGGGCGCGATGTTCGACCGCGCGTTCCGCAAATTCTCGCAGGCCTTCGAGGAACGCGCCGACGCGCTGCACGGCTCCATGGCGCGGCCCGCCGCCGGCGCCTGATCAGTCGCCGCCTGGCTTCTCCGGCATGCTGTCGCCAAGTTGCAGCAGCAGTTCCAGTGCCGTCACCACGGAAACCTGGCGAATGAAGGCGCGTCCACGATCCTCGAACTGGCGCTTGATGACGAGTGTCGAGCCGAACGAGGATGCCGCGCCGAACCAGACCGTACCAACGGGCTTGATGTCCGACCCGCCGTCCGGGCCGGCAATGCCGGTGACCGCCACCGCGATATCGGCATCGGAGCGCGCCAATGCTCCTTCTGCCATGGCGCCTGCGACCTCGCCGGAGACCGCGCCGACCGTGTCGAGCACCTCCGCATCGACGCCCAGCATCGCGATCTTGGCGGCATTGGAATAGGTCACGAACGCACGGTCGAAGGCGGCCGACGAGCCGGCGTGATCGGTGATCGCCGCGGCGATCATGCCGCCGGTGCAGCTTTCGGCGGTGGCGGCCATCAGACCCTTTTCGGTGAAGCTGCGGACCATCTCCGCCGACAGCGTCTCGATGGCCTCTTTCGCGTCGTCCATCGTCAGTCTCCCTTTTGCGCGTAGACGACGCTGGCCGTTGCGATCGCCGCGATGCCTTCGCCGCGCCCGACAAAGCCCATCTTTTCGTTGGTCGTCGCCTTGACCGAGCAGCGGCCGACCTCGATGCCGAGGATCGCGGCCAGCCTCTCGCGCATGGCCTGCCGATGCGGCGCGATCTTCGGCGCTTCGGCGATGATCGAGACATCGGCGTTCATGATCGTGCCGCCAGCATCGCGGACGATGTGCGCGGCATGTTCGAGAAACAGCGACGAGGCCTGATCTTTCCATTGCGGGTCGGACGGCGGGAAATGGTCGCCGATGTCGCCGGCGCCACAGGTGGCCAGCAGGGCGTCGGTCAGCGCGTGCAGGCCCACATCGGCATCGGAATGGCCCGACAGGGTCTTATCATGCGGGATGGCGACGCCGCACAACATGACATGGTCGCCGGAGCCGAACCGGTGCACGTCATAGCCATTGCCGGTACGGACGTCGGGGAGGGTGGCGGCGGGCGCAGCGGCGTCTGTCATCGTTGGATCCTGACCAAATCCGTTCCGGTTTATCAAAGAGCAGCGATTGCGCAATCGCGCGGTGATGTATAAAGATTAGGCACGATGGCTGATTGCCCAAAAAACATACAGGACCGAATGCCAATCGATCTTGAAGCTCCGATCGCGATCGGACCGGTGGTCGCGCGCAACCGGGTGTTTCTGGCGCCCATGTCCGGCATCTCCGATGCGCCGTTCCGCAAGCTGGCCTATGGCCATGGAGCGGGCCTCGTCGTCAGCGAGATGATCGCCAGCCGCGAATTCTGCGAAGCCCATGCCGAAAGCCGCAAGCGCGCGGCGCGTCATGACGGGCAGGGGCCGCTGATGCTGCAGCTTGCCGGCCGCGAGGCACGGTGGATGGGCGAGGCGGCGCGCATCGCCGAGGGCGAAGGTGCCGACATCATCGACATCAATATGGGCTGCCCGGCCAAGAAGGTGACGGGCGGGCTGTCAGGCTCCGCGCTGATGCGCGATCTCGACCATGCCTTGACGTTGATCGAGGCGACGGTGTCGGCCGTCACCGTGCCCGTGACGCTGAAGATGCGGCTTGGCTGGGACAATCGATCGATCAATGCGCCCGAACTCGCGCGCCGGGCAGAAGCGGCCGGCGTCCGCATGATCACCGTGCATGGCCGCACGCGCGCGCAATTCTATGAGGGCACAGCCGACTGGCGTGCCGTCGCCGCCGTCCGCGCGGCGACATCGTTGCCGCTGGTCGTCAATGGCGACATCGCCGACCGCACCTCTGCCCAAGCCGCGCTCGCCGCGTCGGGTGCCGACGCAGTGATGGTCGGCCGGGCCGCCTGCGGCCGGCCCTGGCTGGCCGGTGCCGTTGCCGGGCAGGGCACGGGTATTCCCGACGCCGCCGCGATCGGCGCCTATGTGATCGCCCATTATGAGGCGATGCTGGCCCACTATGGCGAAGAGACTGGCATACGCCACGCCCGCAAGCATCTGGGCTGGTATCTGGACGTCCATGCGAGCCATGTGAACGATTTCTTGGCGCGCAAGGGCACGATCCTGCGTGAACGCGATGCCGAAACGGTCAAACAGCATCTCGCCGTCCTCTTCGCCGAGGCCGCTTCCGGTGTGCGGAGCATGGCCGCATGACCTTGAATGACACGCGCAATGGCGGCGGCGCCCGGGCGCTTCAGGTGCTCAACACGATCCGCGATCCGGTCATTCTTCTCGATGCCGACAATCTGATCCGCTTCGCCAATCTCGAAGCCGAATATTTCTTTCTTTCATCGTCGACCCATCTCGAAGGCCGCAGGATCGACGATTTCCTGCCCTTTTCGAGCCCGCTGATCGCGCTGATCGGCCAGGTGCGTCAGGAGGGTTCGCCCGTCAACGAATATCGTGTCGACCTGTCCTCGCCGCGCCTTGGCGCAGAGCGCGTGGTCGACATCCACGTCACGCCGGTGCCCGAGGAGCCCGGCGCGATGGTCATCGTCTTCCGCGAACGGTCCATGGCCGACAAGTTCGACCGGCAGATGACCCACCGCGGCGCGGCGCGCTCGGTGACCGGCCTGGCCGCCATGCTGGGCCATGAGATCAAGAACCCGCTTTCGGGCATTCGCGGTGCCGCGCAACTTCTCGAAGTGTCGGCGAACGACGAGGACAAGGCGCTGACGCAGCTCATCCGCGCCGAGACCGACCGGATCGTCCAGCTTGTCGACCGGATGGAGGTCTTCTCCGACGAACGGCCCGTGGATCGCGAAGCGGTCAACATTCACATTGTGCTCGATCGTGTTGAAAAAATTGCCAAAACAGGCTTCGCCAAACATGTGCGCTTCTCCAAGGCATACGATCCCTCGCTGCCCTTCGTCGCCGGCAACCAGGACCAGCTGATCCAGGTCTTCCTGAACCTCGTGAAGAACGCGGCCGAAGCCTGTGCGGCTGCCGACCGGCCGCACATCAAGCTGCGCACCGCCTATCGGCCGGGCGTGCACCTGTCCATTCCCGGCGCCAACGAGCGCGTGTCGCTGCCGCTCGAATTCTCCGTCGAGGACAACGGGCCGGGCGTGCCCGAGGATATCCGCATGCACATGTTCGATCCGTTCATCACCACCAAGCCGAACGGCTCGGGCCTCGGTCTGGCGCTGGTTGCCAAAATCGTCGGCGACCATGGCGGGGTGATCGAATGCGACAGCGCGCCGAGCCGGACGCTGTTCCGCATTCTGATGCCCGCCGCACCAAGGGCGATGGTGCCGGATGCCGTGTCGACCGAAACACACGAGGCCCTGACATGAGCAACGGCACGGTTCTGGTCGCCGACGACGATGCCGCCATTCGCACGGTCGTCAGCCAGGCGCTGTCGCGTGCCGGCTACGATGTGCGGGTGACATCGAACGCGGCAACGCTGTGGCGCTGGGTGGCCGCCGGCGAGGGCGATGCGGTGGTCTCCGACGTCGTCATGCCGGACGACAATCTGTTCGACCTTCTGCCGCGCATGAAAAAGCTCCGCCCGGACCTGCCGGTGATCGTCATGAGCGCGCAGAACACCTTCATGACGGCGATCCGGGCGACGGAAAAGGGCGCCTACGAATATCTGCCCAAACCGTTCGATCTGGTCGAACTGACGGGCATTGTCGGCCGCTCGCTGACCGAACTCAAACGCAAGGATGACGGGCGCGGCATCGCGCCGGACCAGAGCGGCGAGACCATGCCGCTGGTCGGCCGCTCGGCGGCGATGCAGGACATCTATCGCGTGCTGGCGCGGATGATCCAGTCGGATCTGACCGTGCTGATCAATGGCGAGTCGGGCACCGGCAAGGAACTGGTCGCCCGCGCGCTGCACGAATATGGCAAGCGCAAGAACGGCCCGTTCGTGGCGATCAACATGGCGGCGATTCCGCGCGATCTGATCGAGTCCGAACTGTTCGGCCACGAGAAAGGGGCCTTTACCGGCGCGATGACCCGCTCAACCGGCCGGTTCGAGCAGGCCGAAAACGGCACGCTTTTCCTCGACGAGATCGGCGACATGCCGATGGATGCGCAGACCCGCCTTCTGCGCGTGCTCCAGCAGGGCGAATACATGACCGTCGGCGGCCGCACGCCGATCAAGACAAACGTGCGGATCGTCGCGGCGACCAACAAGGATCTGCGCGCCCTGATCAGCCAGGGCCTGTTCCGCGAAGACCTCTACTACCGGCTCAACGTGGTGCCGCTGCGCATTCCGCCGCTGCGCGAGCGGCTCGAGGATATCGGCGATCTGGTCAGCCATTTCCTTGCCAAGGTCCAGGAGGAGGGGCTGGAGGCCAAGCGCATCCTGCCCGACGCGCTCGAACTGATGCGCCGATATGACTGGCCGGGCAATGTGCGCGAACTCGAAAACCTGATCCGGCGCCTCGCCGCGCTCTATCCGCAAGACGAGATCACCGCCGAGATCGTCGCCAGCGAACTGCGCTCTTCGGATGGCGCGGGCGCCGGGGAAAGCGACGCGCAAGGCGCGATCGCGGCCGGCGACATGACGATCGCGCAAGCCGTCGAACTGAACATGCAGCGCTATTTTTCCTCGTTCGGCGACGCGCTGCCGCCGCCCGGGCTCTATCATCGCGTTCTCGCCGAGTTGGAGTATCCGCTGATCATGGCGGCGCTGACCGCCACGCGCGGCAACCAGATCCGCGCCGCCGACGTGCTCGGCCTCAACCGCAACACGCTGCGCAAGAAGATCAAGGACCTCGGCGTCACGGTCATCAAGGGCTGAGACCCGTACCGCTTTTCCACGACAATGCACTTGCCCAACCCCGTCGCGTTGCATTATTGCCACAATGTGTTGCGCAAATGCGACGCTGGCGCGGGGGCGATGAGGCAGGCATGGTTTCGGCGGAACAGAGCGCTCCCCGTTCGGCGATAACGCGGACCTTCGGCGGCGGGCATGTCAGCCCTGCCGGGGGGATCGCGCTGGTTGCAGCCGCTCTTCTGACCGCGACGGTCTCCTTCATAATCCTGATCGGCCTGACACCGATCCGGCCGGACAACCGGGTTACGGTCGGCGCCATCGTCATCAACGGCCTGTTCGTCGCTGCGCTGCTGCTGCTGATCGGGCTGGAGTTGCGCAACATATGGCAGGCACGCCGCGCGGGCAGGGCGGCGGCCCGGCTGCATGTGCGCATCGTCGCCATGTTCTCGGTTGTCGCTGCCGCACCGGCGATCGTCGTCGCGCTCGTTGCCGCGATCACGCTCGATCTCGGTCTCGACCGCTGGTTCGAAATCCGTACCCGCACGATCGTCGACAGCTCCATCCAGGTCGCCGAATCCTATGTGAACGAGACGGCGGTGAACCTGCGCGATTCGACCATCAACATGGCGTTCGCGCTCGATTCCCAGCGGCGCCTGTTCAATCTGGACCGCACCGGATTTCGACGCTTCCTGACCCAGCAGGCGCTGGGCCGGGCGCTTCTGGGCGCATCCGTCATCCGCCCGGACGGCAGCGTCATCCAGTCCGCCGACATCGACGTGGACCGGCCGCTGCCCCTGCCGCCGCAGGATGCGCTGGACGCGGCCGCCGACGGCAAGCCGGTGATCATCCCGCCGGGCACGACCAACCTTGTCGGCGCGGTGATCCAGTTGCGCGAGATCGACAATGCGCTGCTCTACACGCTCCGCACGATTGACGCCGATGCGCTCGATGCGGTGCGGCTGATGCAGCAGAACCGCGCCGAGTACCAGAACCTCGATGCCAACCAGGGCACGCTGCAACTCGCCTTCGCGCTGCTTTACTTCGGGCTGACGCTGATCCTGCTGCTGTCGGCGATCTGGACCGGGATCGCGGTCGCCAACCGGATCGTCCGGCCCATCCGGCAGCTGATCAACGCGTCGGACGAGGTGGGGCGCGGCAATCTGGAGGTGCGCGTCCCTGTGCGCGCGTCGGATGGTGACGTCGCCCATCTGGGCGAGACGTTCAACGACATGCTCGGGCAGCTCAAGAGCCAGCGCGACGAGATTTTGAGTGCCAAGGATGTCATCGACAAGCGGCGCCGCTTTTCGGAAGCGGTCTTGTCGGGCGTCTCCGCCGGCGTTCTGGGCGTCGACGACCGCGCACGCATCTCGGTGGCCAACCGCTCGGCGGCCAACATCCTCAATGGCGGCAAGCCGATCGCCGCCGGCGCGACGCTCAAGGATGTGGCGCCGCCCGTCCATGCCGGCTTCGTCAAGGCAATCGAATCGCGCCGCGCCGACTATCGCGCCCCGGTCTCCTACATCGATCGCAACGGGCGCGAGCGCGTGCTCAACATCCAGGTCAATTTCGACCGCCAGCCCGCCGGCCAGGCCGGAAAGCCGGCGCGCACGCATGTCGTCACGGTCGACGACATTTCCGATCTGGTCGACGCACAACGCTCGAGCGCCTGGGCCGATGTCGCCCGCCGAATCGCGCACGAAATCAAAAACCCGCTGACGCCGATCCAGCTGTCCGCCGAGCGGATCAAGCGCCGTTACGGCAAGGCGATCGCCGACGACGACCGGGAGGTGTTCGACCAGTGCACCGACACGATCATCCGGCAGGTGGGCGATATCGGCCGCATGGTGGACGAATTCTCGTCGTTCGCGCGCATGCCCAAACCTGTGATGACCGGTCAGGACCTGCGCGAGACAATCCGCGAGGCGGCGTTTCTCGTCGAGGTCAGCCGCAACGAGATCACCGTGGAGCGGGACCTGCCGGACGAGGCGCTGCCGGCGGTCTTCGATGCGCGTCTGGTCGGCCAGGCGATCGGCAACGTCATCAAGAACGCTTCGGAAGCCATCGAAGCGCGGCTGGCCGGTCATCAGGACGAGGGCATTGCCGGTCATATCCTCGTGCGGGCCTACCGCACGGACGATGGCGCGCACATCCATGTCGATGTGATCGACAATGGCCGCGGCCTGCCGCGCCAGAACCGGCAGAAGCTTCTCGAACCCTATATGACGACGCGCGAAAAGGGCACGGGTCTCGGGCTCGCCATCGTGCGCAAGGTCATGGAAGACCATGCGGGCGCGCTGGAGCTGCATGACGCGCCCGACGATTTCCACAATGGCATCGGCGCCCTGGTGCGGCTGGTCTTTCCGGCTCGCGGCGGGGCAGGGGTTTCCGATGCCCGCATCACAAAAGAAGAACCCGAAACGGACGCGGCGCGCCCCGGCGCGCCGTCCAAGGGACACCCGGAGGCAGCCCCATGAAAGCCGACGTTCTCGTCATCGACGATGAAGACGATATCCGCGACATCGTTTCGGGCATTCTGGACGATGAGGGCTACGAGACGCGTACCGCCCATGACAGCGATTCAGCGCTGGCGGCCATTTCCGACCGCGTGCCGCGGCTGATCTTCCTCGACATCTGGCTGCAGGGCAGCAAGCTCGACGGGCTCGAACTGCTCGATGTCATCCAGCAAATGCATCCGGGCCTGCCGGTGGTGATGATCTCCGGCCATGGCAACATCGAAACCGCGGTGTCGGCGATCAAGCGCGGCGCCTACGATTACATCGAAAAGCCGTTCAAGGCGGACCGGCTGATCCTTGTCGCCGAACGTGCGCTGGAAGCCCATGCGCTCAAACGCGAGATCGCCGCGCTGAAGCGCCATTCGAGCGATCAGGGAGAACTGACCGGCCAGTCGCCGGCGATGAACACGCTGCGCCAGGCCATCGGCCGGGTGGCGCCGACCAACAGCCGGGTGATGATCACCGGGCCGTCCGGCTGCGGCAAGGAACTGGTTGCCCGCGCAATCCATGCGGCCTCGGACCGGTCGGCGGGCCCGTTCGTCGCGCTCAACGCGGCGGCGATCACGCCCAGCCGCATGGAGATCGAGCTGTTCGGCACCGAGGCCAACGGCGCCGAGCGCAAGGTCGGCGCGCTCGAACAGGCCCATGGCGGCATTCTCTATCTCGACGAAGTCGCCGACATGCCGCGCGAGACCCAGTCGAAGATATTGCGCGTGCTGGTGGAACAGGAATTCGAGCGCGTCGGCGGTGTCCGGCGGGTCAATGTCGATGTGCGCATCATTTCATCGACCGCCTTCGATCTTGAAGCGCTGATCGCCGAGGACCGGTTCCGGCGCGATCTCTACAGCCGGCTGGCGGTGGTGCCCGTCGCGGTGCCGGGGCTTGCCGAGCGGCGCGAGGATATCGCCATGCTGGTGGACGGTTTCGTCAAGCAGATCAGCGCCCAGACCGGCATCCGTCCCCGCATGATCGACGACGAGGCGATGGCCGTGCTGCAGGCGCATTCCTGGCCGGGCAACATCCGCCAGTTGCGCAACACGGTCGAGCGCGTGCTGATCCTGGCGCGCGACGAACCGGACGACCGGATGATCTCGCCGGACATGCTGCCCGCCGAACTGAGCGAAAACCTGCCCAAGGCGCCGACGGCGGAGGATACGCACATCATGTCGCTGCCGCTGCGCGAGGCGCGGGAGCGCTTCGAGCGCGACTATCTGCTGGCGCAGATATCGCGCTTTGGCGGAAACATCTCGCGCACCGCCGAGTTCATTGGTATGGAACGCTCCGCCTTGCACCGCAAACTCAAATCCTTGGGAGTGTGATCTAGATGCGCGTCATCATCTGCGGCGCCGGTCAGGTCGGGTTCGGCATCGCCGAGCGGCTGGCCAGCGAGGACAATGACGTCTCGGTCATCGACACCTCCCAGAACCTGATCCAGCGGGTGCGCGACACGCTCGATGTGCGCGGCATCGTCGGCCATGGCAGCCACCCGGACGTGCTGGCTGCCGCCGGCGCCGACCAGGCCGAAATGATCATCGCGGTCACGCTCTATGACGAGGTCAACATGACCGCCTGCCAGGTGGCGCACTCGCTGTTCGACGTGCCGACCAAGATCGCGCGCGTGCGTGCGCAATCCTATCTGGGCGCCCATTTCGGCGATCTGTTCTCGCGCGACCATCTGCCGATCGACGTCATCATCTCGCCGGAAAAGGAAGTCGGCGAGGTTGTGCTCAAGCGCATCGCGCTGCCCGGTGCCACCGATGTCGTCCAGTTCGCCGACGACAATGTGACGATGATGGCGATCGAGTGCCGCGAGGATTGCCCGGTCATCAACACGCCGCTGAGCCAGCTGACCGATTTGTTCCCCGATCTCAGCGCGACGGTCGTGGGCGTCTGGCGCAACGAGAAACTGTTCGTGCCCCATTCGGCGGACCAGCTTCTCGTCGACGATCTGGTCTATGTGATCTCAAATCGCGACCAGGTGCGGCGGACCCTGTCGCTGTTCGGGCATGAGGAAACCGAGGCGCGGCGGATCGTCATCGCCGGCGGCGGCAATATCGGCCATTTCGTCGCCACCGAACTGGAACGCAGCGGCGCGCGCACCAATGTCAAGATCATCGAGCACAATCGCGAACGCGCGATCAGCGTCGCCGACACGCTGCGCCGCACGATCGTGCTGCATGGCAGCGCGCTCGACCAGCAGATCCTGCACGAAGCCGACATTCAGGACGCCGAACTGATGGTCACGCTGACCAATGACGACCAGGTCAACGTTCTGTCGGCGGTCATGGCCAAGAAGCTGGGGTGCGATGCGACGATGAGCCTGATCAATGATCTTGGCTATCAGAGCTTCACCTCGACGCTCGGCATCGACGCGCACATCAACCCGCGTGCGGTGACGATCTCGCGCGTGCTGCAGCATATGCGCCGCGGCCGCATCCGCCAGGTCCACTCGGTGCAGAAGGGTCAGGCGGAGGTGCTGGAGGCCGAGGCGCTTGAGACTTCGCCGCTTGTCGGCGTGCCGCTGCGCGAACTCGATCTGCCCGAGGACATCCGGATCGGTGCGCTCTACCGGGACGGCGAAGTGGTCAAGCCGGACGGCGAAACCCGCATCAAGGCACATGACCGCGTGGTGATCTTCGCCAAGACATCGGCGGTCAAGAAGGTCGAGCAGCTGTTCCGCGTCAGCCTGCAGTTCTTCTGAGAGCGCCGCCGCGCACGAAAGGGAAGGGGACGGATGTCACGCATTGCCTATGTCAACGGCCGCTATGTGCCGCATGCGCAAGCCCAGGTGCATGTGGAGGATCGCGGCTACCAGTTTTCCGACGGCGTCTATGAGGTGTGCGAGGTTTCCGGCGGCTTCATCATCGATCGGACGCGACATCTGGACCGGCTGGACCGCTCGTTGAGCGAACTGGCGATGGCCTGGCCCGTGGGCCGCGACGCGCTCGGCCGGATCATGATCGAAGTGACAAGCCGGAACCGAGTGCGCGACGGGCTGGTCTACCTGCAGGTGACGCGCGGTGTGGCACGCCGCGACCATCCGTTCCCGCCTCCCGGCACGCCGACGGCGCTCGTCGTGACAGCCAAATCGACCGACCGCCGGGCGTTCGCCGAAAAGGCCGAAAAGGGTGTCGCCGTGATCACCGTGCCCGACAATCGCTGGGACCGGGTGGACATCAAGACGATCGGCCTGCTGCCCAACGTTCTGGCGCGGCAGCAGGCGCGCGACAGCGGCGCGGCCGAAGCCTGGATGATCGACGAGGACGGCATGGTCACCGAGGGCGCGGCCACCAATGCCTGGATCGTGACGATGGACAATGTGCTGGTCACCCGTCCCGCCGAAAACGGCATCCTGCGCGGTGTGACACGTGCGACCGCGCTCGAGGCGGCGGCGAAACTGGGCCTGGCCGTCGAGGAACGTGGTTTTACCGTTGCCGAAGCCATGGCGGCGCGGGAGGCGTTCATGACGTCTGCGACCTCGCAGATCATGCCGGTGACGAGCATTGACGGTGCGCCGGTCGCCAATGGTCATCCGGGAGAAACGGCACGCCAGCTGGGGCGGGCTTTCTTCGGTGCGGCCGAAAAAATCGCTGTTGCCGGCTCGCTTTCCCTTGAAAAGCGGTGATCTTTTCGCAAATCTCATCATGAGACAGTCGAAACTGTCACAGATGGCCAGCCATTGTCGCAAAATCGGGCCGTTGAGCGGCGGTCGCAGGATAGTGATACGATAAACAAAAAGCACCGAAGTGGGGCATCAGGAATGGCCGAAAGGTCGCAGAACCTTCAAGACCAGTTTCTCAACGCAGTCAGAAAACAGAAAATCCCGCTGACCATCTTCCTGGTCAACGGCGTTAAGCTGACCGGTGTCGTGACGTCGTTCGACAATTTCTGTGTGTTGCTGCGCCGGGATGGAAGCGCGCAGCTCGTCTACAAGCACGCCATATCGACGATCATGCCGAGCCAGCCCGTGCAGCTGTTCGACAGCGAAAGCGCGAGCCAGAAGCCCGAGTGACGCAGCGCGTTTCCCGGCCAGAGACGATGAAGCAGGGGCGCGGCGGCGGCGTGGACCGCCGCGGCGAGCCGACGCGTGCCGTCGTGCTGGCGCCCGACATCGCCAAACGGGACAATGATGCCGATCGGGCCGGGTTGCCGGTGCGGACGGCGGGCGAGCGGCTGGCCGAGGCCGCCGGTCTCGCGCGCGCCATCGACCTGGTGATCGCCGACCAGATGGTGGTGCCGGTCGCCAAGCCCGTTCCGGCGACGCTGATCGGCTCGGGCAAGGTCGCTGAACTGGCGGGCGTGATCGCGGCGCACGAAGCCGGACTGGTGGTTGTCGACCACGCGCTGACGCCGGTTCAGCAGCGCAATCTCGAAAAGGCGTGGAACGCCAAGGTGCTCGACCGCACCGGACTGATCCTCGAAATTTTCGGGCGCCGGGCGCGCACGAAAGAGGGCTCGCTTCAGGTCGAACTGGCGCATCTGAACTATCAGCGCGGACGCCTCGTGCGCTCATGGACGCACCTTGAGCGCCAGCGCGGCGGGGCAGGGTTCCTGGGCGGTCCCGGCGAAACGCAGATCGAGGCCGACCGGCGCATCCTGCGCGACAAGATCAAGCGGCTGGAGACCGAACTCGAACAGGTGCGCCGCACCCGCACGCTGCACCGCGCCAAGCGCAGGAAGGTGCCGCTGCCGGTGGTGGCGCTGGTCGGCTACACCAATGCCGGCAAGTCGACCCTGTTCAACCGGCTGACGGGCGCCGCCGTCATGGCCGAGGACATGCTGTTCGCCACGCTTGATCCGACCTTGCGCCGCGTGCGCCTGCCGGGCGGGACCGAGATCATTCTGTCAGACACGGTCGGCTTCATCTCCGACCTGCCGACGCATCTGGTGGCCGCGTTCCGCGCGACGCTCGAAGAGGTCGAGGAAGCCGACCTGATCGTCCATGTTCATGACGCGTCCGATCCGCAGGCGGCGGCGCAGAGTTCAGACGTGCGCGCCGTTCTTGCCGAGCTCGACGTGACGCCGGACGACGAGCATGTGATCGAGGTGCACAACAAGACCGATGCGCTGGGCGAAGATGCCCGCGCCGCGCTCTCGGCCAGGGTGTCCGGGCAGGGCCAGGTGGCCGTGTCGGCGCTGACCGGCGAGGGGATGGATGCGCTTCTGGCGCTGATCGAGGAACGCATTGCCGGAGCGCTGGTGACCCGGCAATTTACGGTACCCGCCGCCCGGTTCGCCGATGTCGCGTGGCTGTACGAGAACGCGGTTGTCCGCGACCGGCAGGACGGCGACGATGGCAGCGTCTCGGTCAGCGTGCAGATGACGCGAGACACCGCCGATGCCTATGATCGACGGACGGCGCGGGTTACCGAGAAGACCGGGTAACAGCCGTCGTCAGGCCGGGTTTTCCGCCTTTTTGACCGCGTTCCAGATCGCATCCATCTCGGCAAGATCGGCGGCTTCGACCGACGAGCCGCGCGCCGACAGCTCTTCCTCGATCCGTTTGAAACGGCGCGCGAATTTGGCGTTGGCTTCGGTCAGCGCGGCCTCGGGTTCGAGATCGAGATGCCGGCCAAGATTGACCATCGCGAAAAGCAGGTCGCCATACTCCTCGCGAATGCGGTCGGGATCGGCCTCGTCCATCACCTCGGCCAGTTCCTCGGTTTCCTCGCGAATCTTGGCAAGGATCGGCGGCGCGGTGTCCCAGTCGAAGCCGACATTGGCGGCACGCTTTTGCAGCTTCAGGGCGCGCATCAGGGCGGGCAGGGCGCGCGGCACATCGTCCAGCAGAGACGGGGTTTCGTCCGACCCGTCGGCGGTGCCGGCCGCCTTGTGTGCCGCCACGCGCTCGGCCTTTTCGCCGGCCTTGATCTTCTCCCACATGCCCTTGGCGAGCTTTTTGCTGCGCACCGTGTCGTCGCCGAAGACATGGGGATGCCGGCGGATCATCTTGCGGGTGATCGCCTCGACCACGGCGCCGAAATCGAAGGTGCCGGCTTCCTCGGCCATCCGCGCGTGGAAGACGACCTGCAACAGGAGATCGCCCAGTTCGTCGACCAGATCGATCATGTCGTCGCGTTCGATCGCGTCGGCCACCTCATAGGCTTCCTCGATCGTATAGGGCGCGATCGTCGCAAATGTCTGCTCGACATCCCACGGGCAACCCGTTTCGGGGTCGCGCAGGCGGGCCATGATCTCGATCAGTCGGTCGATGTCGCGGGAGGGTTCCATGGCCGCAAACTGCGGCGGGTCGCCCGTACTGTCATGCCGCCTTTTGGCGGCGCGCGTCCTTATGCACAGCTATTCGGCCAGCACGTCGCGCAGCGATCCGAACGAGGCCTCCCAGCCGCCGCCAATGCCGCGCCGCGCATCCTCGGTCCGGACGGCGGAATGGACGAGCCGCACCATCGTGCCCGAACCTTTGGGCGTGAACGTCACCTCGATCCGCGATTCCGGCGTCGCCTCGCGGGCGCCATCGGCCCGGGTGATCACATGCGACCAGGAAAAGACCAGCCGCTCGTCCGGCTCGATTTCCGCATAGGCGCCTTCAAACCCCATGGTCTGTTCGGCGGTTCTGGAATGCAGAAAGCGCCATGCGCCGCCGGGCCGCAAATCGATATCGGCCGAATGCAGCGAGTTCGGCTCGAGACCGAACCATTTCATGACGATGTCCGGATTGGTCCAGGCGTTGAAGACGCGGGCCGGCGAGGCGGCGAAGAAGCCTTCGACCACGATCGGGTCGTCGCCCGGAGGCGATTGAACGAACTGCATCTCAGTCTCCGCTTTCGGCCAGATAGCGGGCCAGATTGTCGAACTGCTGGCCCCAGAACGCCTCATAGTCCGACAGCCACTCGGCCGCCTGCTTCATCGGCGTCGCGTTGAGCCGGCAATAGCGGCTGCGTCCGCGCTGTTCGACGGTGACGAGGCCCGCATCGCTGAGAACCCGCACATGCTTGGAGACGGCGGTCTGGGACATGGCAAACGGGCCGGCGAGATCGGACAGGCGGGTTTCTCCATCGGCAAGCCTGGCCAGGATGGCGCGCCGCGCCTCGTGGCTGAGCGCGGCAAAGGTGGTGTCGAGTGCATTCATGCGGCCGGCATATCACTCAACCATATGGTTGACAATACGGCGCAGCCCTATTAATCAACCACATGGTTCAGTATTGATGAACCCGCCGCTCGGCACCCGGCTGGGCGGGCGAAATCATCCGACATTCAAGGAGATCGATCATGTCACATTTCATCTTCGCCTATCATGGCGGCAACAGGCCCGACACGCCCGAGGAAGGCGCCAAGGTCATGGCGCAGTGGGAAGCCTGGTTCAAGGAGATGGGTGACGCCGTCGTCAATCCGGGCAATCCGGTGGGCATGTCGAAGACCGTCAGCGGCTCAGGCGTCACAGATGATGGCGGCGCCAACCCTCTGTCGGGCTTCACCATCGTCAGCGCCGGCGGCATCGATGCCGCAGTCGCCATGGCCAAGGGCTGCCCGATGGTCGCTGATGGCAGCGGCACGGTCGAGGTCGCCGAGATCATGGAAATGTGACGGCGCGCGCAGGGCAGGCCGGCGTCAGCACCGAGGCGATGCCGGTCCGCCCGTCACCAGACCAACGCACACATTTGTCGCATAAGATGGATTATGGAACTGACAGGTGTGCCCGGATGGCGTTTCAGAGCTTGGGCACAACGTCGATCTTCTCGGCGTCAATGGCCTTGGCCAACGCATTCGGATCGACGCTGAAGACGCTGTCGGGCCTTCCGGCCGCCGCCCAGACCGTCTCATAGTCCAGAAGCGTCGTGTCCATATAGATCGGGATCGGCGCCAGATGGCCGATCGGTGCCAGGCCGCCGATGGCAAAGCCGGTCTCGTCGCGCACACGCCGGCCGTCACATCGCTTCAAAGTCAAGCCGTAACAATCTGAAATAAATTCCAAATCCACATTGTGACCGCCCGAGACCAGCAACAGGACAAGCGCGCCGTCGGCCGCGTTCTCGAAAACCAGCGACTTGACGATCTGGCCGACCTCGCAGCCGCAGGCGCGCGCCGCATCCTCTGCGGTGCGCGTGGATTGATCCATCACCTTGAGCTCGATTGAAAGCCCGAGTGCCGCCGCAGCGTCCGCGACACGCGCCATGGACGATCCTGGTTTGGGCGTCACGGCGTGTCGTCCTGATCCACGAAGATGCCGGCAATCTCGGAGGCTTGCAGCCGGTACGGCGAACCGCCGCCATACATCAGGTTGCCAACCAGATTGACGCCCGCCTGATCCCATTCGCTGTAGAACGCACCGATGAGCGTGTCGGCCTGGACCGGCTCGGCGGCAAGGCGAACCACGGCGCCGGATTTGAAGACGACCACGATTTGGGTCATGGCATTGTTCCTCCCGTTTCGATCACCAGCCCGTCATAGCACGGCTCGACGTGATCGGGCGTTTCGGCCAGCACCACGTCATAGTCCAGCGGAATGTGCATGTGCGTGAGGAATGCGCGCTTCGGCCTGATCCGGTCGATGACGTCCAGCGTCTGTGCCAGCGACAGATGGCTTGGGTGTTCGCGGTATTGCAGCGCGTCGACGATCAGCACGTCGAGATCGCGCATCTTGTCGAGCGTCGCGTCGGGAAAGGCCGACACGTCCGGGCAATAGGCCAGATCGCCGATGCGGAACCCCAGTGAGTGGATGGAACCGTGATGCTGGTACAGCGGCACGAAGGTGAGGGGGCCGCCCTGCCCTTGGACCGTGAACGGCGTTTCGTGGTCGATCCGGTGATCGATCAGGATCGGCGGATAGGCGCTGCCGTCCGGCGTTGCAAAGCAATAGCCGAACGCCTCGTGCAGCCGATGGGCCGTTGCCGCGTCGGCATGGATCGGCATCATCTGGCCCTGGGCGAACACGAAGGTCCGCACATCGTCGACGCCGTGAATGTGGTCCGCATGGGCGTGCGTATAGACGATGGCGTCGATCTGCCGGACATCAGCCATCAGCATCTGCGCATGGAAATCGGGGCCGGTATCGATGACGACGCTGGTCGTTCCCGATCGCCCGGCCCGCTCGACGAGGATCGACGCGCGCATGCGGCGGTTCTTCGGATTGTGCGGGTTGCATTTGCCCCAATCGCCGTTCGGGCGCGGCACGCCGGGCGACGAACCGCAGCCCAATATGGTCACGCGCACGGTGCAGCTCGCGTTACCCGTCATGGCGCGGCACCTTGGCAAACAGGCGATAGAAATTTTCGGTCGTCTGCGCGGCGAAAGTGTCGGCATCGTCGCCCAGATGATCGGCAAGGATCGCTGCCGTGTGCGCTACATAGGCCGGTTCGTTGCGCTGGCCGCGATGCGGCGGCGGCGCGAGATAAGGCGCGTCGGTTTCAACGAGGATCCGCTCACGCGGCAGGTCGCGGGCGATGTCGCGCAGTTCGACCGAGCGCTTGAACGCCGCAATGCCGGAAAACGAGACATAGCCGCCCAGCGCGACACCGGTTTCGGCAAGGGCGCGGCCCGACGAAAAGCAGTGCAGCACGAATGGAAACGCTCTCTTCCCTTCGGTCTCTTCGGTCAGGATCTTGGCCATGTCGTCATCTGCGTCGCGCGAATGGATCACCAGCGGCAGGCCGGTCTCCCGCGCCGCGGCGATATGGCGGCGGAAGCCTTCGGCCTGCGCCTCACGCGGGCTGTTGTCGTAGAAATAGTCGAGCCCCGCCTCGCCGATCGCGACGACCTTTTGGTGATCCGACAGCCGCACCAGATCGTCGGCGGTGACGTCCAGTTCCTTGTCGGCATGGTGCGGATGGGTGCCGACCGAGCAGAACACATCGTCATAGCGCTCGGCGATCGGCAGGATGCGCTCGGCAAACAGGTGCACTTTTGTCGAGATCGTCACCATGCGCACGAGTCCCGCCGCCCGCGCACGGTCGACGACGGCGTCCAGCTCCGGCGCGAACGTGTCGAAATCAAGATGGCAGTGGCTGTCGACGAGGGTCGGCATCAGGCGTCCTGCGCCTCGTCCTCCACATAGCGCGGAAACACGCCCTGCGGCTTGGGCAGTTCGGTGCCCGGCACCAGCCGCGCCTCGAAATCGGCAAATGTGCGCTTGCCGGCGGGCACCGCGACGAGATCGAGCAGCCTGGCCGACGCATCGGGCATGAACGGCTGCGTCATCAGCGCGATGCGCCGCACGGTTTCGGCCATCGTGTAGAGCACCGCCTTCATGCGTTCGGGATCGGTCTTGCGCAGCGTCCAGGGCGCCTGGGCGTCGATATAGCGGTCGGCCTCGGCAACGACGGCGAAGATCGCTTCGAGCGCCTTGTGGATCGCCTGTTCGGCCATTGCCGTGCGCGCGGTCTCCAGCGCCGGGCCGGTCGCCGCGATCAGCGCCTCATCGTCGTCCGTCAGTCCGCCATTGTCGGGCACCCTGCCCTCGCAGTTCTTGGCGATCATCGACAGCGAGCGCTGCGCCAGGTTGCCAATCCCGTTGGCGAGATCGGCATTGGTGCGCGCGACGATAGCCTCGTGGCTGTAGCTGCCGTCATTGCCGAACGGCACCTCGCGCATGAAGAAGTAGCGCACCTGGTCGAGCCCGTACCGGTCGCGCAGCTCGAACGGGTCGACCACATTGCCGACCGACTTGGACATCTTCTCACCGCGATTGTTCAGAAAGCCGTGCGCGAACACTCGTTCCGGCAGTTCCACGCCAGCCGACATCAGGAAAGCCGGCCAGTAGACGGCGTGGAAGCGGATGATGTCCTTGCCGATGATGTGCGTGGCGGGCCAATAGCGCCATTTGTCGGCACCGGTGTCGGGAAAGCCGGCCGCCGTGATGTAGTTGGTCAACGCGTCGACCCAGACATACATGACATGGGCATCGTTGCCGGGCACCGGAATGCCCCAATCGAAGGTGGTGCGCGAGATCGACAGATCCTTGAGGCCGGACTTGACGAAGGAGATCACCTCGTTGCGCCGCTCGTTTGGCGCGATGAAGCCGGGATTGTCCTCATAATGCTTGAGCAGCCGGTCGCCATAGGCCGACAGGCGGAAATAATAGCTCTCCTCCTCGACCCATTCCACTTCCGAGCCCAGCGGCTCGCGCCGCACGCCATCGTCGCCGATCTCGGTCTCGCTTTCGTCGAAATAGGCTTCCTGGCGCACCGAGTACCAGCCGCCATAGGTATCGAGGTAGATGTCGCCATTGGCTTCCATGCGGCGCCACAGTTCCTGGCAGGCGGCGGCATGACGCGGCTCGGTGGTGCGGATGAAATCGTCGTTGGAGCAGCCGAACTCCTCCACCATCGACCGGAACACCGCCGAGTTCTCGTCTGCCAGGGCGATCGGCGTGATGCCGCGCTCCTCGGCCGTGCGCTGCATCTTCTGGCCGTGTTCGTCCGTGCCGGTCAGGAAGAACACATCCTTGCCGTCGATCCGCTGGAAGCGCGCGAGCACATCGGTGGCGATCGCCGTATAGGCATGGCCGATATGCGGTACGCCATTGGGGTAGAAGATCGGCGTGGTGATGTAGAAAGTGTCGCTCATGGGCGCCGGCAACCACTTGTTCGCAAATCGGGAAAGCGTGGCGTGCATGTATCCGATTTCCGGCGCATTTCAAACCGCCGGAGCAACGGTTTTTCAGCGACCGGCGCCGCCCAGAACGTCGTGCATGCGCGCGCTGGCGACCAGCAGTTCCTGCTTGCGGTCGAGGCCGAACGCATCGGCCTCGGCGAAGCGCTGGGCCAGTTCGCGTTCGAAGGCAGCGAGCCGGTCGGCGCCGCGCAGATCGCCCGACAGCGCGGCGCTGCGCGCGCGGCTGCGGACGATGTCGACAGCCATTTCGCGCAGCAGCGCGTTGTGGGTGTCGTTGCCTTTGGCGCCTGCCACTTCGGCCAGCCTGTGCGCCAGCATCGTGTCGAAGCGCGGCGCGGCCAGCAGCTTTTCGAGGCTGTCGCGCAGTTCTGCTCCGCCGAAAAGCGCCAAAGTCAGTGCCAGGCGCGGACGACCGCCCGACAAAGCCGCCAGCCGGCCGGTATCCGATTCCGGGACGGCCCCCTGCCCGGCGAGCGTGATCACCTCTTCGACCTGGCTGTCTGGCAAGGGCGCAAACCGCACGATCTGGCAGCGCGAGCGAATGGTGGCAAGCAATCCGCCGCTGCCGTGTGATACAAGCAAAAACAAAGTGTTAAACGGTGGTTCCTCAAGTGTTTTGAGAAGGGCATTGGCCGCCCCGCGCGGCATGTCGCCGACCGGATCGACGATGACGATGCGCGGCCGATCGACGCTCGCGGTCATCGACAGGAAATGCTGGACGCGCCGCACCTCGTCGATGGTGATCGCGGTCTTGAAGCCGGTGCCGGTCGCAGCGCGCGGCCGGGTCAAATGAATGAGGTTGGGATGGGCGCCCTGCGCCACCTGCCGGACGCCCGGCGACGACGGGTTTGGCGCCGGCAGACGTTCGTCCAAGAGCGAAGCGCCATCCAGAAGCGCGTTCGCCAGATGGAATGCCGCCGTCGCCTTGCCGATCCCCTGTTCGCCGTCCAAGAGGATGGCATGGTGCCCCGAGCGCACGATGGACAGCATCTGCGCCACGGCCGTTTCATGACCCACAAGGCGTGTCGACGCGCTGGGCGGCGCGATCCCTTCCAGCGTGTCGTGATACTCCGGCGTCTGTTGATCGGTCATGAAACGTTTGCCCCACCGCTGTTGGCGGCGACGAGCGGCGCCACATGCGCCCAGATTGCCTCGCCGACGGTTTCCGGATCGCCAGCGGCATCGACGATGCGGCACCGGTCCGGTTCTGCCTCGGCGATGGCGCGAAACGCCTTGCGGCGTGCCTCGTGTACCGCGACCGTTTCCTTTTCGAACCGGTCCTGCGCCGTGTTCTCCGCACGCCGCGCATCGGCGCGCGCCAGCCCGGTTTCCGGGTCGAGGTCGAGAATGATGGTCAGGTCCGGCACCGTGCCGTGGATCGCCACGCGCTCGAGGGCGGCGACGAAGCCCGGATCGAGATCGCCGCTGACACCCTGATAGACTCGCGTTGAATCCATGAAGCGGTCGACCAGCACCGTTTCGCCGCGTGCAAGCGCCGGCCGGATCACCTGCTCCACATGGTCGCTGCGCGCGGCGGCAAACAGCAGCGCCTCGAGCGCAGGGCCGAAGCTTTCAAGCGCCGCCTCGTCCAGAAGCACATGCCGCACCGCCTCGGCGCCCGGTGTGCCGCCGGGCTCGCGCGAGACCCGCACGGCATGGCCGCGCTCTGCAAGGCGGTCGGCGAGCAGACGGATCTGGGTGGACTTGCCGACCCCCTCACCGCCTTCAAATGTGATGAAAAGGCCGTCATGGCCGTGCGCGCGGGCCTTGCGGCCGGTCTCCGGCACGGCGTTTAGAAGCGTATCCATCCGATCGCCATTTCGAGAAGCGCATCGAGCGCCTGCCGGTGGATGGGCCCTTTGCCGACGGCCTGCGCCGCTTCGAGTTCGGCCTCATGGGCCAGTTCGTCACCGAAATAGATGTGCAGCCTGGCGATCGGATCGCCCGCTTCGACCGGCGCCGGCACCGGGCCGTCGAAGACGATCTGCGCGCGCATCGTGTCCCGCCCCGTCAGCGGCATCAATATGGTCAGAGGTTTGGCGAGCCTGACCGGTGCTGTTGCCAGTTCGCCGCCATAAAGCCGGACATTTCCGATCTCCTCGCCGGCCTCGAACAGGCTGTGCGGCTCGAATGCCCTTATGCCCCAGTCGAGCATCTTGCGCGCTTCCTCGGCGCGCTGGCGCTCGGAGTCCAGCCCGCTCATCGCAACGATCATGCGTCGTCCCGAGCGCGCGACCGAACCGACGATCGCGTAGCCCGATGCCTCGGTGAAGCCGGTCTTCATCCCGTCGGCGCCGATGTCCATCCGCAGCAAGGGGTTGCGGTTGCGCTGGCGGATGCCGTTCCAGGTGAACTCGGTCTCGCTGTAGTAGCGGTAGAACTCGGGATAGGTGCGCTGCATGTGCTGTGTCAGCGTGACCAGATCCCGGATCGTCACGGTCTGTCCGTCGGCCGGCAGACCGGTCGAGTTGACGAAATTCGAGCCGGTCATGCCGATCGCCCGGGCCCGGTCGTTCATCAGTTGGGCGAACGCCTCTTCCGAACCGGCAATGCCCTCGGCGATGATAATGCAGCCATCGTTGGCCGACTGGACGATGACGCCGCGGATCAGATCCTCGAGCGCGATCTCCGAATTGAGTTCGGCGAACATGGTCGATGTGCCGGACACCGCGCCGCCGGTACGCCAGGCGTTTTCGCTGACCAGAAACCGGTCTTCCAGCGTCAGCCGGCCGGATTTGAGGGCGTGGAAGACCACTTCCATCGTCATCAGCTTGGCAAGCGAGGCGGGCGGGATGGGCGTATCGGTGTCCTTGGAGAATAGGATGGTGCCGGTGCCCACATCAAGGAGCATGGCGTGCCGGGCGGGCGTTTCATAGAGCTGGGCGCGCGCGGGTCCGGCCGAAAGCAATACGGCTGCCATCAGCAAGAGGACAATCGTGATCGCCGGCCTTCCGAAGGTGCCGCGCGGCAAAGAGCGCATAAAAATCAAACTCATCGGCAACGGGATGGTGTCGCGACGAACCTAGAGCGTCCAGCGTCTCATGGGAAGCGGCAAGCCGGCATGATCGCCGGAAAAACTCAGCGGGCTTTCCAGCCTTCGGTTGCCATTGGTGCCCAAGGCGCCGCGAATGCGGCCGCCACGCGCGCATCGGCATAGGCCGATGCATCGAGCCCGATCACCGGGCGTGCCGAGCGGCGCAGCAGCGATCCCGGCGCTTCCAGCGCCGGGGCAGCGGGACCGCCAAAGCGTTCGGCTGCGGGCTGCTGCCCGCTCGAGGCCAGCATCACGCCCGGCTGGCGCACGCCGGGCAGGTTGTGATCGCCGCCGCCGCGCGGCGTGCCCAGCGTCGGTGCACCGCGGAACGATGCGATCAGGAACTCATCGTCCTGTCCGTGCAACGGTGCCGGGCCGAGATACTCCACCTGGACGTTGGCGGTGCCCGCGGAGATGTAGTCAAGCATGTAGGCGGCACGCTTGGACAGGTCGATCACGCGGTTGTTGGAAAAAGGGCCGCGATCGTTGACCCGCACGACAACCGAGCGACCGTTGGCGCGGTTGGTCACCCGCGCATAGGACGGCAGCGGCATCGTCTTGTGCGCCGCCGTCAGGTGGTTCATGTCGTAGACTTCGCCGTTGGCGGTCTTGCGGCCGTGGAAGGCCTCGCCATACCACGACGCGCGGCCATGCTGGACGGCGGGCTGATTGGCGGTCGGAAAATAGCGCTGGCCGCGCACCGTGTAGGGTCGGCCGACCATCTGCCGGCCGCCGCCGCGCTGGATGCGCGTGCCCGAGGCGACGCGCGGGCTGGCCGCAACGCCATAGGCGGCGACGGAAAAGCTCTCTTCGCCGGAGGTCGCCGCATTTTGGGTGAAGACGGGCAGATTGGAAAGATTGACCACATCGCTGCTGGTGGCGACCACGCTCTCGGTGCCGCTGGTCAGCGCGACTTTCGGCGTCAGGTTCGAACCGCAGCCCGAAAGCGCAACGCCGACGGCGCCGAGTGCGCACAGACGCGCGAAACGTGTCAATGTGGATGTATTCCCCATAGGCAAAGGCGCTTACACCAAGCTGCTGCGCCTTGCCAGAGGGCGGCGGCGCGTAAAACGCCACCTTAGGTCATCTCGCTTATCGTTGTGTTAAATTGCGTGATGAACGGATCGTTGGCCGCGCTCAGCCCTCGATGCGTGCCCGGCCCGAATAGCCGTCGTCGCGGCGCCAGCGCAGCGTGGTCTCACCGGTCTTGCGCAAGGTAAAGCAACTCAGCTTGCCGCGATACCAGGTCGGGAACTGCTGGCAGAGCTGGTCGCCTTCCACAAACCAGCGCCCGGTCTCGCGCGGCGCGAAGTACTGGCCGAGACCGAGCGCGGTGCCGTCGCCGGTCACCTGGCCGTTACTCTTGTAATGCAAGGGAAATTCGCCGCCGAAAGGCGTGGCGAGATAGACGCGCTTGCCGTTGATCGTCTCCTTCAGAGCCTGACCGGAGAGCTGCTCGGCGGCAGCGGTTGCCGGCATTGCGGCAAAAACCGCCAGTGCGCCTGCGGCGATGGCGCGGGCGGCGGACATGCGGTTGAAGCGAGTACGGTTCATGGGCCAGTTCCCTCCTTTGAGCCTTTGCCGACAGATACGCTCCGGATCGGATTCCGGATCAGCTTTGCACACGGATAATTGCCGAGGCCGGACAAGGTTCCAACGACAAATGCCCGTTCGTCGCCCCGGTCCCGCCGCCCTGCCCGCGCCCTTGCGGGGCAGTTGGCGCTGTGCCATCTAACGGACGCCGGAGGGGTGGCAGAGTGGTCGATTGCGGCGGTCTTGAAAACCGTTGAGCGTGCGAGCGTTCCGTGGGTTCGAATCCCACCCCCTCCGCCATTGTTTCGCTCACGCCAAGCTCACTGCGTTCGCTGGCTCCGCGGGGGCGGCCTGACCGGCCGGCGCACGGTCGTGCGCTTGCGGAGACCGGTTCGAAGTTTCTCCCGAACTCTCCGCCATTATCCGCTGGCTGATTCACGTCCCCGGCTTCGCCTCGAACGATCAGGCCAGCATGGCTCCGGGTTCGAACTTCGTCCCTACCCGTCCGCCGTTTTTGCGGCGTATGCGCTGGCGGAGCCCGAACAGGCCGCCCAATTTCTGCGATCCGGCCACCCGCGCAACCGTCTTGGAACCCAAACGGGTCAGGAACGGCGGCGGCTGACAGCTGGCGCGGCCGCCCCTTTCGTCTGTGCGCAGCCCATACGCGGACGTTGGGCCGGCTTCACCGTCCGGTCAAGCGCGCTGCTGCCCGGGCCGGCCGCGATCCCGTCAGCGGCAAGATCGTGCGCGTCGTGCCCTGCCGGACGCGATAGCCGTTATCGCAACCGCCGCCGGCCATCCGGTTCTGCTTGACGCACCGGCATCGGCGGTCGATACGGATGCCGAATATCCGACTTTTGGCCAATATGAGGACGGCGATGGAACTGCTGGTTGATTTTCTGACGCGTTTCGTCACCCAGTTCCAAACGCCCGCTCTGGCCTTTCTCGTCGGCGGCATGGCGCTGGCCGCGTTTGGCAGCAAGCTCGAAATTCCCGATGCGATCTACAAGTTCGCCGTCTTCATGCTGCTGATGCGGATCGGCATCAATGGCGGCATGGAGATCCGTGAGGCGAATTTGATGGAGATGCTGCTGCCGGCGGTCTTTTCGGCCGTGCTCGGCTGCGGCATCGTGTTTCTGGGCCGCATCACGCTGGCCAATCTGCCCGGCGTCAAGGTCGAGGACGGCATTGCCACGGCCGGCCTTTTCGGCGCGGTCAGCGCGTCGACGCTGGCTGCCGCGATGGTGATCCTCGAAGAGGAAGGTGTCGTCTACGAGGCCTGGGTGCCGGCGCTCTATCCGTTCATGGACATCCCGGCGCTTGTGCTGGCCATCGTTCTGGCGAACATCTATCTGAACCGGAAGAAGGACGGCGCCAACACCAGGGTGAAGATCTGGCCGATCATCACGGAAAGCCTGCGCGGTTCGGCCCTTTCGGCGCTGCTGCTCGGTCTGGCGCTCGGCCTTCTCACCCGGCCCGACCGGGTCTTCGAGGGGTTTTACGATCCGCTGTTCCGCGGGCTGTTGTCGGTCTTGATGCTGATCATGGGGATGGAGGCCTATACGCGGCTCAACGAGTTGCGCAAGGTTGCCCACTGGTATGTCGTCTATGGCGTGGCCGCACCGCTCGTCCACGGGCTGATGGCGTTCGGCCTGGGCTACATCGCCCATCTCGTCACGGGGTTCAGCCCGGGCGGCGTGATCCTGCTGGCGGTGCTGGCCGGCTCCAGTTCGGATATATCGGGTCCGCCCACGCTGCGTGCCGCGATCCCGACCGCCAATCCGTCATCCTATATCGGATCGTCGACCAGCATCGGCACGCCGGTCGCGATCGCCGTGGGCATTCCGCTCTATATCGCGCTGGGACAGGCTGTCTTCGGGTTCTGAGGCTTCCGGCGGACGCTCAGAATTTGTGCGGCCGCAGGATCTCGACCTCTTCGAGATAGGTGATGCCCGAATAGTTGTCGAAGTAGCGCGCGGCGACCTTGTCGGCGATCTGTTCGGCCATGTCGCGGGTTGCCGTGATCACCTCGACCTTGACATTGGCGAAGGCATCGACGACCGCCGGGCGGCCGGACGAGCGCACGCCGCGGCTTCCCTTGCCGGCGGCCTGCACCATCGTGTAGCCGCTCGCGCCGGCCTCCTCGATGATCTTCGTCACGCCCTCGACGATGAGCTTTTCGGTGATGATGACGATCTTGGTCGCCTTGTGCGTCATGACGCGCCGTCTCCTCGCTGATCCCCGACTGGTAGCAGCCCCGCCGCGCAGGTCAAGCGGCGCCGGATCGGATGGAGCGCTTAACGCAATGTTCAACGCCGGCGCGCTATCTGGAGCCAACACCGGGCGGCGTCTGCCGCCACCGACCGAACGAGGGCATCATGGCCAACCTTTTCGCCGGCCTTCCGCTAGGCCTGTCGCAAGGCAGGTGGATCACGCGGGACCGGATGGTCGCCTATCCGGCGATGATGCTTGTGCTGACCGTTGCGGCCACCGTGTTCGTTCTTTGGAGCAATGGCGGCGTCATGCCCAATGGCGCCCCGTTCGGCACGGATTTCGTCTCCTACTGGGTCGCCGCCCGCGAGGCCCTCGCCGGCAACCCGCTCGTTCCCTATGACAGGGCTCTGTTCGAGCCCGCCCAGCGCGCGCTGTTCCCGGATGCGGGCTATTTCGCCTTCTTCTATCCGCCGCATTTTCTCGCCTACATGCTGCCGATTGGCGCGCTGCCCTTCTACGCCGCACTTGGCGCATGGATGGCCGTCAGCTTCGGGGCCTGCCTCTGGGTCCTGAGCCGCATTTCCGGCAATGCGGTTCAGACGCTGGTTCTGGCACTGGCTTTTCCGGCGGCGTTCCTGACCATCGCGCATGGCCAGAACGCGTTCCTGAGCGCGGCCCTGTTCGGCGGCGGGCTGGCCCTTTTGCCAAAACGGCCGGTTCTGGCCGGCATCCTGTTCGGTCTGTTGACGTACAAGCCGCAGCTGGGCCTCCTCATCCCGCTTGCGCTGCTCGCCGCTGGCCAGTGGCGGGCGATCGCGGCCGCCGGCGCCACGCTCGGCTTGCTCGTTGCCGGTTCCGCGCTCTTGCTGGGTCCGCAGGTGTGGATTGCGTTTCTCGCCCAAAGCGATCAGGCGATGGAAGCGCTGACGCTCGGGCTGGTGGGATGGCAGAAGATGATCTCCGCCTATGCCGGATTGCGGCTGTCCGGCGTGCCCGACGGCGCGGCCATGGCCGCCCACGCCGCGCTGGCGATTGCGGTCGCTGCCTCCATCGTCTGGGCGTGGCTGCCGCAAAACGGCATCGCGCATGAGACCAAAGCCGCGCTGCTTCTGACGGGCGCACTGATCGCCACGCCGTTCGGGCTCAACTACGATCTTTATCTGCTGGCGCCGGCACTGGCGTTTGTTGCCGCACGCGGTCTCGCCGCCGGCTTTCTGCCGTATGAAAAGACGGTGATGGCAATCGCCTTCGCCGCGCCGTTCCTGCTGCTCGTTGCGATGAGTGCGCGGTTCCCGATGGCGCCCGTGCTCGTGCTGGCCGTCTTTGCGCTCGCACTGCGGCGCGCTTGGTGCGAACACGCCGATCACGCGCCGGAAAGCGCCATTCAGCCCGCCGAATGAAAAGGCGCCCGGGGCGGAAACCCCGGGCGCCCTGATCGAAGGTGTCGGCGCCTGCGCGCTTATTCGGGCAGCTGGTCGTCGACGCCCTGAACGTAGAAATTCATGCCCAGAAGCGCGCCGATGTCGGCCGTCTCGCCCTCGGCCAGCCATTCGGTGCCGTCCTGCTTGGTGATCGGACCGGTGAACGGCTCGAGCACGCCGACCGTGATCGCCGTTGCGGTCTTCTTGGCCATGGCGGCGACCTCATAGGGCATGTTCCAGTAGGGCGCCATCGCCACATGGCCCTCGGCCATGCCGTCCCACACATCGTGGCTCTCCCAGGTGCCGTCCAGCACCGCCTGCACGCGCTCGACATAATACGGGCCCCAATCGTCGATGATCGAGGTGAGCTGGGTCTGCTCGCCGAAGGCGTACATGTCGGACGCCTGGCCGAACGCCTTGATGCCGCGCTCCTCGGCCACCTGCATGGGCGCGGTGGAATCGGTGTGCTGGGTGAGAATGTCGACGCCCTGGTCGATCAGCGCCTTGGCGGCGTCGGCTTCCTTGCCGGGATCGAACCAGGTGTTCACCCAGACCACCTTCAGCGAAAAGTCCGGATTGACCGACTGCGCGCCCAGGATGAACGAGTTGATGCCGCGCACCACTTCGGGGATCGGGAACGAGGCGATGTAGCCGGCGACGCCGGTCTCCGACACGCTGGCCGCGATCTGGCCCTGCACGTAGCGGCCCTGATAGAACTTCGAATTGTAGGTCGCAACGTTCGGCGACTCGCGTTTGTAGCCGGTCGCGTGTTCGAACTTCACGTCCGGGAACCTGGCCGCCACCTTGTTGGTCGCGTCCATATAGCCGAACGACGTCGTGAAGATGATGTCGCAGCCCGACCGTGCGAAACGCTCGATCGCGCGCTCGGCGTCGGCGCCTTCCGCCACGCTTTCGAGATAGGCGGTCTCGACCCGGTCGCCGAACGCCTTTTCCACGTCGAGCAGACCCTGGTGGTGCTGATAGGACCAGCCATAGTCGCCGATCGGCCCGACATAGATGAAGCACGCCTTGGCGTCGGCAGCCTGCGCCGCGCCGGTGATGGCCACGGCCGCTGCCGCCGCCAGAAGTGATGTTGCAAGTTTCTTCATGATCGCCTTTCCCCGAAACTCTCGATTGCCCAAACTCTTAGACGCGCTGTCGCGCGATCCCGCCCGTGATCGGCTTGTTGTTGTTGCTAGCGGTCCGGAACAAAGGGCTTGCCCAGCGACGCTGGCGTATTTCGCATCGTCATCCGTCTGTTGGATGAAATCAAGACAAGAACGACAATCGTCGCCAGATAGGGCAGCGCCGACAGCAATTGTGAGGGTATGGCGACGCCCTGCGCCTGCGCGTGGAACTGGGCGATGGTGACCGCGCCGAACAGATAGGCGCCGATGACGACCCGCAGCGGCAGCCATGAGGCGAAGACGACGAGCGCCAGCGCGATCCAGCCGCGGCCCGCCGTCATGTTCTCCACCCATTGCGGAATGTAGACCAGCGACAGGTGCGCGCCGGCCAGCCCGGCGCAGGCGCCGCCGAACATCACCGCCAGATAACGCACGCGCAGCACATTGATGCCCAGCGCATGGGCGGACCCATGGCTGTCGCCGACCGCGCGCAGGGTCAGGCCGGCGCGGGTGCGGAAGATGAACCACCAGACGCCGACCGCCAGACCGATGGACAGATAGAAGATCGGGTCCTGTCCGAACAGGAGCCGTCCGATCAGCGGAATATCGACGAGGAAAGGCACGTTGACGGCCTCGAGACGGACGCCCGGCAGGCCGACGAACTGTTCGCCGATCATGCCGGCAACGCCCAGCCCCAGAAGGGTCAGGGACAATCCGGTCGCCACCTGGTTGGTGGCCAGCGACAAAGTCAGGACGGCAAAGGGCAGCGAGAACAGCGCGCCGCAGATAATTGCCGCCAGAACGCCGGCCCAGGGCGAGCCGGTGATCTGCGCGGCGCCGAAGCCGGTGACCGCGCCGATGATCATCATGCCCTCGACGCCGAGATTGAGAACGCCGGAGCGTTCGACCACCAGTTCACCCATCGCCGCGATCAGAAGCGGCGTTGCGGCCGTGACGACCGTCAGGAGTATCGCCTGGATTACATCGGGACTCATCGTGCGGGCTCCGGTGCGGCGGCGGGTTGCGGGCGGACGATGCGGATGCGGTAGCGGATCAGCGTGTCGCAGGCGAGCACCGAGAACAGCAGCACGCCCTGGAACACATTGGCCACCTTGTCGGAGACGCCGAGCGATATCTGGGCCGCCTCGCCGCCCAGATATGAGAGCGCCAGGATCAGCCCGGCGGCGACGATGCCGAGCGGGTTGAGACGTCCCAGGAACGCCACGATGATCGCCGTGAAGCCATAGCCGGGCGAGATGGCGGGGCGCAATTGGCCGATCGCGCCGGACACTTCGATGATGCCCGCCAGCCCGGCAAGCGCGCCGGAAACGATGAAGGCAAAAAAGACCATGCGCTTGGCCGAAAAGCCGGCAAACCGCCCTGCCCTCGGGCTTTCGCCAAGCACCCGGATCTCATAGCCCTTGAGCGTGCGCGAAAGCATGAACCAGACGATCAGCGCGGCGAGGATCGCGAAAACGAAGCCGTAATGTGCGCGCCCCGAGGCGGAGAGCATTTCCGGCAGGATGGCATCGGCATGGAAGGAGCGGGTTTCGGGGAAGTTGAAGCCTTCGGGATTTCGCCAAGGCCCGCGCACCAGCCAGTCGAGGAACAGTTCGGCGACATAGACCAGCATCAGCGAGGACAGGATCTCGTTGGTGCCGAACCGCGCCTTGAGGAATGCCGGGACCGTCGCCCAGGCCGCGCCGCCCGCCATCCCCATGACCAGCATCAGCGGCAGCACCATCGGCCCGGTGATGCCCGGATAGAGCACCGGCATGACCGATCCGGCGATCGCGCCCATGATGAACTGGCCTTCGGCGCCGATGTTCCAGTTGTTGGACAGGAAGCAGACCGAAAGCCCGACCGCGATGAGGATCAGCGGCGTCGCCTTGATGATCAGCTCGTGGATCGACCACACCTCGGTGAGCGGTTCGATGAAATAGGCATGGAGCCCGCCGATCGGCGACTTGCCCAGCATGGCGAACATGATGCCGCCGATCAGCGCGGTGATCAGCACGGCGATGAACGGCGACAGCACGCTGAACAGCGCCGAATGCTGCGGCCGGCGGACGAGTTCGATCCGCGTCATGCAGCGACCCCGTGATGCTTTTCGGGTTCGGCGCCGCCCATCAAAAGGCCGAGTTGCTCGCGGGTCACCGTGCGCGCATCGAGCGGCTCGGACATTTCGCCGTTGTGGATGACCGAGATCCGGTCGCACATTTCCAGCAGTTCATCGAGGTCCTGGCTGATGACCAGCGCGCCGGCGCCGGCGGTCGCCGCATCCATCAGTGCCTGGCGGATGCGTGCCGCGGCGCCCGCATCGACGCCCCAAGTGGGCTGATTGACGATGAAAAGCCGCGGCCGCCGGTCGAATTCGCGGCCCAGGATCAGCTTTTGCAGATTGCCGCCCGACAGCGTTCCCGCGTCGGGGTTCTCGCCGGACTTGCGCACATCCATCGCATCGACCACGCGGGCGAGCGTCCGCCCCAGCGCCGAGCGGCGCAACATGCCCAGCCGCCCGCCGGACTGGTAGGCGCTGGCGTCCGATGCGTGCCGGCTCAAAAGGATATTCTCGGTCAGCGGCATGGTGGCGACGGCGGCATGGCCGAACCGCTCTTCGGGGGCGAACGCCGCGCCCAGCCGCCGGCGTCCGTTCGGACCGAGCCGCCCGGCCGGCGCGCCGCCGATGGTGACGGCGTTGGGATTGTCCTGGAGCTGTTCGCCCGACAAGGCCTCGAACAGTTCCGACTGGCCGTTGCCGGCAACGCCCGCAATGCCGAACACTTCGCCCGCATGGACGTTCATGTGGATTGCGCGCAGCGGCGTCGAGAACGGACCGAGCGGCGGCTGATCGAGATTGCGCACACCGAGCACGACATCGCGCCCGGCTTCGCCGTCGGCCGGCGCGTCATGGGTCCGGCGAACCGCCTGCACCTCCTCGCCGACCATCATGGCCGCAAGGCTCTTGGCGGTTTCGGCGCGCGGATCGCAATGGGCGACCACCTTGCCGTGGCGCAGCACGGTCGCCCGATCACAAAGCCGTTTCACCTCGTCGAGCTTGTGCGAAATGTAGAGGATCGACTTTCCCTCGGCCTTGAGCTTGTCGAGCGTCTCGAACAGCCGTTCCGCTTCCTGCGGCGTCAGCACCGATGTCGGCTCGTCGAGGATGATCAGGCTCGGTTCCTGCAAAAGGCAGCGGATGATCTCCACCCGCTGGCGCTCGCCAACGGACAGATCGCCGGCCAGCGCCTCGGGGTTGAGCGTCAGGCCGTAGACCTCGCCCAGCCGGCGCGCCTCGTCCGCCACCGTCGACAGCGGCACATCGTCCTCCAGAGACAGGGCGATGTTCTCGGCGACGGTCAGCGAGTCAAACAGCGAAAAATGCTGGAAAACCATGCCGATGCCAAGATGTCTTGCAGCGGAAGGATTGGCGATCGAAACCTGTTCGCCGTTCCAGACAATCCGTCCGCCGTCGGGCATCAGCGACCCGAACAGCATCTTCACCAGCGTCGACTTGCCGGCGCCGTTCTCGCCCAGAAGCGCGTGGATTTCGCCCGCTAGAATGTCGAAATCGACCGCATCGTTGGCGACGAGATCGCCAAACCGCTTGGTGATGCCCTCGACCGCCAGAAGCGGCGTCGGACCGGGTTTTTCGGACGCGCTGGCGGTCATCGGCACCGGTCAATCTGTTGCGCAACACTTTGAGCGTATGCGCCGACCGCGCCGCTGTGCAACGCAAAACGTCTCGCTTGCCGGCTTTTCTCCCCACAATGTCGTGTTGCGTGCCGACGACCGTGCGGCAATTGGCGGCTGGACAGCACGGGAACCGCGCGCCAAATGGATGGCAATGAAATAGAGGCGTTCGCCATGACCAAACCCGCCGACATCGTCATTTCCGGCGCCGGGCCGACCGGCATGGCAGCCGCGCTCGAGGCCGCCGCCTGCGGCTACCGCACCGTGCTCGCCGCGCCGTCGGGTACATTTCTCGACGATGATTCCCGCACCACGGCGCTGATGCAGCCGGCAATACACATGCTGCGCGACTATGGCATCTTCAGCGACTGCGAAGAGGCGGCTGCGCCGCTCAAGGTGCTGCGCATGGTCGATGCGACCGGACGCCTGTTTCGCGCGCCGACGGTCAGTTTCCGCGCGGCCGAGGCCGGCTATGAGGAGTTCGGCTTCAACATTCCCAACCAGGCGCTGAACACGGCGCTGGAAAAGGCCGTCAAGGCGCATGATCTGATCGAAACGGTCGACGCGATGGTGTCGGCGGTCGCCTTCAACGATGATGCGGCGTTCGTCACGCTCTCCAATGGCGATACCTACGAAACCCGGCTTGTGGTCGGAGCCGACGGCGTTCATTCGCTGGTCCGGCAGGCCGCCGATATCGGCCAGCGCTCTTGGAGCTATCCGCAGACCGCGCTCGTTGCCGCCTTCGACCATGAGCGCCACCACGAGTTCATCTCGACCGAGTTCCACACGCAGGAAGGCCCGTTCACGCAGGTTCCCCTGCCCGGAAACCGGTCGAGCCTTGTCTGGGTGATGCGGCCCGAGCGGGTCGAAACAGTCATGGCGATGGAGCCCGATGCGCTGGCGCGCGCGATCGAGGACAATCTGCAATCGACGCTGGGCAAGGTCTCCAACGTGACGAAACCTCAAGGCTGGCCGCTGTCGAGCCTCGTCGCCCACACGTTCGGCAAGGCGCGCGTCATGCTGATCGGGCAGGCCGCGCATGCCTTCCCGCCAATCGGGGCGCAGGGCCTCAATCTGGGCTTTCGCGATGTCGCCGATCTGGCCGCCGTTCTGGCCAAGGCGGGCGAAGACCCCGGCGCGGCGGCGGTGGCGCGGCGCTACGACATGCGCCGCCGCGCCGATGTCTACATGCGTACCGGCGGCGTCGATGTGCTCAACCGGTCGCTCCTGACCGACTTCCTGCCGGTGCAGATGGGCCGTGCGGCCTTCCTGTCCGTGCTGCGCAACATCAGCCCTTTGCGCGGCCTGGTGATGCGCGAGGGGATCGAGCCGGGCGGCGGGCTGAAAGCCATGGCAGGCCCGTTCCGGGGCAAAGACGCCGATGTCAGAACAGATCGGGCGGCAGGATAGAATTGGTCATCAGGTAGAGCAGCAGCGTGACGGTGGCGACCGAGCCCACCGTGGTCAGCAGCACCATGGCCGAGGCGCGCTCGACCCACACACCATATTGCTGGGCGATGACGAAGACGTTGGTGGCGCTCGGCAGCGCCGCCAGCAGCATGGCCGAGTAGACCCAGACCGGCGGAAAATCGCCGATATACGAGACCAGCACATAGGCGATGACCGGATGCACGATCAGCTTGATCGGCACGATGAACGCGGTCTCCGCGGGGATGCGCCGGAGCGGGCGCAACGCCAGCGTGACGCCCATGGCGAACAGCGCACAGGGTGCGGCCGCGCCGGCCAGATAGTCGAGCAGCGTCTGCGCGGCCGCCGGCGGGCGGAAGCCGGCAATGGCGGCGGTGATCCCGACAATCGTCGCCAGGATGAACGGGTGCAGCAGGATGCGCCTTGCGACATCGAGCGCCAGCTTCCACGCCGGCGGACGGTCCGGCGAATCGTCGGCCAGCGCCATCATCAGCGGCGCGATGACGAAGTGCAGCGTGTTGTCGAAGCAGAACACCAGCGCGACCGGCACGACGGCCGCTTCGCCGAACGCCAGAAGCGCCAGCCCCGGCCCCATATAGCCGATGTTGCCGTAGGCGCCGGCGAGCCCCATCACCGTGCTCTCGTCCACCCGGCCGCGCGTGCGGAAAATCCCGATGACGAACATCAGCGCGAAGACGGCGAATGTGGACAGCGTGGTGCCGACGATGAACCGCCACTGGGTCAGTTCCTCGACCGGTGTTTTGGCCAGTAGATTGAAGAACAGCGCCGGTAGCGCGACATAGATGATGAACGTGTTCATCCAGCCCAGCGCTTCGAGCGGCTGGCGCGTCACGCGGGCGGTCACGAACCCCAGGGCAATCAGCCCGAAGAACGGCAGGACCAGGCCGAAGACGCTTGCCATGAACTCCCCACGAAGGCCGCACGACAGCACACCCGCCGCTGCCCATGGCGTACCGGCTTGGCGCCGGACCGGTCAAGGCCTTGAAACGACCCGATTATCGCATCAAATTAGGGCCATGAGATATTCTGATGCAAAAATGGTCAGCGCGCGGTTCGGGATCGGCGACATCGTCCGGCACCGCATGTTCCCGTTTCGCGGGGTGATCTTCGACATCGACCCCGAATTCGACAACACCGAGGAATGGTACGAGGCGATCCCGGCGGAGATCCGGCCGCGCCGCGACCAGCCCTTCTATCACCTGCTCGCCGAGAACGAGGACACCGAATATGTGGCCTATGTCTCCGAGCAGAACCTGTTGCCGGACGAGACGGGCGAGCCGGTGCGGCACCCCCAGGTCGGCGACATGTTCGACTGGAGCGCCGACCACGGGCGCTATGTCGTGCGCGACGTGATGGCCCACTAAGCGAACGCGCCGCCCTCAGTTCGGCTGCGCTTCCTGCGCGGTCTGGCGCATGGCCATGAACAGCGTTTCGGGATCGTGCGCGCCGGTCACCGCGACGCGCCTGCCGAAGATGAAGCATGGCACGCCCGTGACGCCGATCTGCGCGGCGCGGGCGGCTTCGGCTTGCGTTTCGGCCGCATCCCGGTCGCTTTCGAGCCATTGGCGCACCTCGGTGCCATCCATCCCCGCTTCGCCGGCGGCCTCCACCAGAACGCCATGATCGCCGACATTTTCGCCATGCAGGAAGAAGCGGGCGAACAATTGCTCGACGACAGCCGCTTGCATGGTCGGGCTGGCATCGCCGGCCCAACGGACGACACGGTGCGCGTCGAGCGTGTTGGGCGAAATGGCAATGGCGTCGAAATTGAAGTCGATCCCCTCGCCCGCCCCGGCCGCCTCGATCCGGCTGTAGATCTCCTGCGCCCGCTCCGGCCCGCCGAACTTGTTTTCAAGATAGGTCTTGCGGTCCATGCCGCCGGGCGGAATGGTCGCGTCAAGCTGATAGGGCCGCCAATGGACCGTCAGATCGAACTCGCCCTCGGCCATCTCGGCTGCGCGCTCCAGCCGGCGCTTGCCGATGAAGCACCAGGGGCACATCACGTCGGAAATCACATCGACGCTCATCGGTTTGGGCATATCGGCCATCATGGTCCTTTCGCGGTCTGTCGGCTCATTCGGTCCTGGTCGACCACCAAACGGGCAACTGGTAGCCATAGAGCGGCGGTTCGGGCGGATGTTCGATATGGCTCCAGTGCGCAACCCAGTCCTCGCCCAGATGATAGAGCGGCACCACATAGTGGCCTGAGATGAGCACGCGATCGAGCGCCCGCACGGCAGCGGCGAAGTCCTCGCGTTCGCGCGCATCGACCATGGCCGCGATCATCGCGTCTATCGCCGGATCGGCGGCGCCCGCATAGTTGAAGGTGCCTTCCGGATCGCGCGATTCCGAGCCCCAGCGCCACACCTGCTCGCCGCCCGGCGACAGCGACGCCGACAGGCTGCCGGCCACCATGTCGTAATCCCAGGTCTGGCGGCGCTGCTGGAACTGGGCGTCATCGACGCCGCGCACGGCGATATCGACGCCGATCAGCCCGGCGGTCGTCTGGTAGGACAGCGCCATGCGCTCGATCTCGTTCTGCGAGGCGCCCGGCACGGTCCCCAGAAGGATCTCGAAGGACAGCGGTTCGCCGTCCCTGACCATCCGGCCGTCCTCGATCGCATAGCCCGCCTGTCCTAGCTTCTGGACGACCTGTCGCAGAACGTTGCGGTCGCGGCCCGAACCGTCGGTCACCACCGGCGCATAGCTGCCGTCCATCACCGAGGGTTGGACGGCGTCCGGGAACGGGGCGAGCAGCGCCTGTTCACGCTCATCGGCCGGCCGGCCCAGCGCCGACAGTTCGTCCGAGTTCTGCCAGAACGAGCCGGTGCGCGTGTAGCGCCCTGAAAAAAGGTTGGCATTGACCCATTCGAAATCGAACAACATGGCCAGCGCCTCGCGCACCCGGGCCTCGGCGAACACCTCGCGGCGCGTGTTGAAGAAGAAGCCCAGCATGCGCTGGGGTCGGCCGGTGCCGAACGTCTGCTTGACGATGCGCCCGTCGGTCACAGCCGGGAAATCATAGGCCGTTTCCCACTTGATCGGATCGCTTTCGGGATAGATGTCGAAAACGCCCTTCTTGAACGCCTCGAACCGCGCCGTCGTGTCGCGAAAATACTCGACCGTGATCTGCTCGTAATTGTCGAAGCCCCGCTTGGCGGGGATGTTCCGGCCCCAATAGTCGGGGTTGCGGCGATAGGCGATGCGGGCGCCCGGCTCGACGCTTTCGACCAGATACGGCCCGCTGCCGACGGGCGGGTCCAGCGTCGCCCCCTCGAAATTATCGACATTGGTGGCGTGGGCCGGCAGGACCGGCGTCAAGGCCAGCAACAGCGGAAACTCTCGATCGGCCTGATCGTTGAGATGGAACTTGACCGAGCGCTCGCCCGTCTTTTCGATGCGCTCGATGCGCGCCATGCGCCGGTTGAAGGGCGGACGGCCTTTCTCGGTCAATATGTCGTAGGTGAAGATCACGTCTTCCGGTGTCACCGGCACACCGTCCGACCAGCGCGCGTCCGCGTTCAGCGTGAACTCGACCCATGTCCGCTCATCGTCGGTCTCGATCGTTTCGGCGAGCAGGCCGTACATGGTGAAAGGCTCGTCGCGCGAGCGCACCATGAGCGACTCAAACACCAGATTGCCGAATTCGGGGTCCCAGATGCCGCGCGCGGTGGTCCGCATCGATTTGAGAACGAACGGGTTGAGGCTGTCGAACGTGCCGACGACGCCATAGGTGACCGAGCCGTCCTGCGGCGCGTCGGGATTGGCATAGGGGAAATGGGTGTAGCCGGCCGGCAATGCCGGTTCGCCATGCATGGCGATCCCGTGCATCGGTTCGGCCCTGGCAGCGGTCGCAGCAAAGGCGAGCGCGGCGGCGATCATGATCAGGCGTATCACGGGACGTTTCTCTCCCTTGGGCGATTCCGACCGATGTTAGCATGCGGATCGAACGTTTATACAGCGGGCACGAAGGGCGCAGCGGGGGTGGAAACCGGCGCCAAGACTGTGTATCAGGCGCCACGCGACGGGCGTCACGGTGCGGCCTCATTTCAGGGTCAGGGCTGCGGCCAGCCTTCTCGAAGACATCAAGCGACAAAGGACAATCATCACGATGGGATCGAAATCCGCATCTCTGGCAGCGGCGTTCGGGGCGCTCGCGCTGACCGCGATGGCCGGCCAGGCCCAGGCGCAGAACGCGCCGCCCCAGAACCAGTGGTTCAAGGTCTGCACCAAGCAGGCCGACAACGACATCTGCAACGTGCAGAATGTGCGCACGGCGCAGACCGGTCAGCTTCTGACGGCAGTCAACCTCATCCAGATCACCGGCAAACAGAACCGCGCGCTGTTCCAGATCGCCGTTCCGACCGGCCGCGTCATTCCCGCCGGCATCGGCATGCAGATCGACGACGGCGAAACCCGCCGCATCCCCTATTCGATCTGCCTGCCCGACCGCTGCATCGCCGAAACGCCGCTGACCGAGGAATTGGTCGCCGCGCTGAAGGCCGGCGGCGGCATGACGCTGACCACCGTGAACTTCCAGAACCAGCCCAACCCGATCGAGGTGACGCTGCAGGGCTTTACGGCGGCTTTCGATGGCGACCCGATCCAGCAGTCCGAGGTCGAGGAACGCCAGCAGCAGCTGCAGGCCGAGATCGAGCGGCGGCGCGAGGAGTTCCAGGAGCGGCTGAAGGCCGAGCAGGAACGCGCCAAGGAAGAAGGCGCGACGGAAGGCACAACCGAGTAAGCCGCGTCCGCATCCGAACGACGATCGAGCCGCCGGTGCCATGCGCCGGCGGTTTTTCGTTGGTCAGGCGGCGGCCTTGTGCGCTTTGGCCAGGTTGGCGAGCTTGGTCATCAGCACCGCAGCGCCCGCGAGCCTTTTTTCCGGCGTCGGCCAGTTGCGCGAGAACACGACGGACTGGTCCGGCCTGATCTTCGCCAGCGCGCCCTGCTCGGCAATCCACTGGACGAGCCCCGCCGGATCGGCGAATTGCTGGCCGCGGAACTGGACGACCGCACCCTTGGGGCCGGCATCGAGCTTTTCGACGTTGGCCTGCCGGCACAGCGCCTTGATGTAGACGATCTTCAGCAGGTGCTCGACTTCCTCGGGCAGCGGGCCGAACCGGTCGATCAGTTCCGCGCCGAAGGAATCGATCTCCTTTGCGTCGCCGAGATCGGCAAGCCGGCGATAGAGCGACAGGCGCAGCGACAGGTCCGGCACATAGCTCTCCGGGATCATCACCGGTGTGCCGACGGTGATCTGCGGCGACCATTCGCCATGGTCCGCATCGTCCTCGCCCTTGAGTTCGGCGACCGCTTCCTCGAGCATTTGCTGATAAAGCTCGAAGCCCACTTCCCTGATGTGGCCCGACTGTTCCTCGCCCAGAAGATTGCCGGCGCCGCGGATGTCGAGATCGTGGCTGGCAAGCTGGAATCCGGCGCCGAGCGTGTCGAGCGATTGCAGCACTTTCAGGCGCCGTTCGGCGGTCTTGGTCAGCGGCTTGTTGGCCGGCAGCGTGAAAAGCGCATAGGCGCGCAGCTTCGACCGTCCGACGCGGCCGCGCAACTGGTAGAGCTGGGCCAGGCCGAACATGTCCGCCCGGTGCACGACGAGGGTGTTGGCGGACGGGATGTCCAGCCCGCTTTCGACGATCGTCGTCGACAGGAGCACATCGTACGAGCCGTCGTAGAAGGCATTCATGATGTCTTCGAGTTCGCCAGGCGCCATCTGGCCGTGCGCGACGGCGACCTTCAGTTCGGGCACGTTCTCGTCGAGATAGGCCTTGACGTCGCCAAGGTCGGAGATGCGCGGCACGACGTAAAAGCTCTGGCCGCCGCGATAGCGCTCACGCAGCAGCGTCTCGCGGATCACCAGCGGGTCGAACGGGGCGATGAACGTGCGCACCGCGAGGCGATCCACCGGCGCGGTGGTGATCAGCGACAGTTCGCGCACGCCCGTCAGCGCCAGTTGCAGCGTGCGCGGGATCGGCGTTGCCGACAGCGTCAGCACGTGCACGTCCGATTTGAGCTCCTTGAGCCGTTCCTTGTGCTTGACGCCGAAATGCTGCTCCTCGTCGATGATCAGAAGGCCGAGCTGCTTGAAGCGGATGCCCTGACCCAGAAGCGCGTGCGTGCCTATGACGATATCGACGCTGCCATCGGCGATGCCTTTCTTGGCGTCGGCCAGCGCCTTGGGGCCGGCCAGCCGCGAGGCATGGGCGAGATTGACGGGAAGCCCGGCAAAGCGATCGGAGAAAGATTTGAAATGCTGTCGCGCCAGAAGCGTCGTCGGCACGACCACGGCGACCTGAAGACCGTTCATGGCGGCAAGGAACGCGGCGCGCAGCGCCACCTCGGTCTTGCCGAAGCCGACATCGCCGCAGATCAGCCGGTCCATCGGCCGGCCTTTTGCCAGATCGTCCTCGACCGAATCGATCGCCGTGAGCTGATCCTCGGTCTCGTCATAAGGGAAACGGGCGGCGAACTCGTCGTAGATGCCCTCGGGCGCGCGCAGTTCGGGCGCCGAGCGCATCTGCCGGGCGGCGGCGATGGCGATCAGATCGCCCGCCATGTCGAGCAACCGCTTTTTGAGCCTGGCCTTGCGCGCCTGCCATGCGCCGCCGCCGAGCCGGTCGAGCTGCGCTTCGGCGCTGTCGGAGCCGTAGCGCGACAAAAGCTCGATGTTTTCGACCGGCAGGAACAGCCGGTCGTCGCCGTGATAGCGGATTTCCAGACAATCATGCGGCGCGCCGGCGGCCTCGATCGTCTTCAGGCCGGCAAAGCGCCCGATGCCGTGATCGACATGGACGACCAGATCGTCCGGGTTGAGGGCGGCGACCTCGGAGATGAAGTCGGCACCGCGTTTTTTCGAGCGCCGCCGCACCAGCCGGTCGCCCAGAATGTCCTGCTCGCCGATGACGAGCGTCTTCGACCATTCGAAACCGTGTTCGATGTTCAGGATCGCCGTGGCGACGACGTTCTGCGGCGCGCGCGCCAGTGCCGCGGCGTCCGGCGCGATGCCGGAAAAGCCCTCGAGGCCGTGTTCCTCGAGGATCTGGACGAGCCGCGTGAGCGAACCCTCCGACCAGCCGGCGAGCACGACCCTTTGGCCGTCGCCACGCGCATCGGCAATGAACCGCGCCGCGATCTCAAAGACGTTGACGTCCTTTTGCGCGCGTTCGGCGGAAAAGTTGCGCCCGGCGCGGCCATCGAGTGCGATGATCGCGGTGCCGGCGCTTTCGGGCCGGTCGAACGGGGACAGATGCACCGCCGTCCGCGCCGCCAGCATCGCGTCGAACCCGGCCTTGTCGAGATACAGGAGCTCCGGCGCGACGGGCTTGTAGGGCGCAGCTTCCCCCATCGCCTTGCCTTCGAGCTGGTCGGTGCGCGCCTTGTAATATTCGTCGATCTGGTCGGCCCGCTCGGCGACGGCGTTCATGGCCAGCGGCTCGATTACCACCGGCGCGTCCGGCAGAGCATCGAACAGCGTCTCAAGCCGTTCGGCGAAGAAGGGCAGCCAGTGCTCCATGCCGGCAAACCGCGTCTGCGCGACGATCGAGGCGTAAAGCGCGTCGTCCCTCGCCGGCGCTCCGAAGGTTTCGATGTAGCGCGTGCGAAACCGCGTTACCGAGGCCGCATCGAGCACGACTTCGCTCATCGGCTGCAGGCTGAACGCCTTGCGCTGGTCCGTGGTGCGCTGGGTCGCGGGGTCGAATCCGCGCACCGTCTCCAGCGTGTCGCCGAAGAAATCGAGCCGCACCGGCCCTTCCGAGCCCGGCGCGAACACGTCGAGAATGCCGCCGCGCACGGCATACTCGCCGACTTCGCGCACCGTCGGCACGCGCAAGAAGCCGTTGCCGGTGAGCGTGCCGACCAGTTGCTCCATCGCAATCACTTGACCGGGGCGCACATCGATGGCCTGCGCGGCGATGGTTTCGGGCGGCAGCACACGCTGGAGGACCGCGTTGGCGCTGGTCAGCACGATCGCCCGGCGCGGATTGGCGGCGAGCGCGGCAATGCGTGTCAGCGCCGCAAGGCGCTGCGCGGTGACCTCGGCGCTCGGCGAGACGCGGTCATAGGGCAGACAGTCCCAGGCCGGAAGCTGGATGATGTCGAGCCCTGGCGCTGCAAACGACAGCACCTGCGCGATATCGGCCATGCGGCCCGCATCGCGCGCGATATGGATCAAGGGCGCGTCACTCTGGCCGGCAAGCCCGGCCAGCACAAAGCCTTCCATGCCGTCGGCGACACCGGTCAGGGCGACCTGACCCGCATCGGACGGCACGTGCGGGATGTCGAAGAGCGGATCGGCCATTGTCAGGTGAGCTCGATCTTGTGGTGCGCGCAGATCGCGCGGAACAGCGGCGTGTCGTGCTCGGCGGGCACCGGACCCTCCCCGGTGAACCACTTGAACAGGTCGCGGTCGAGGTTCTCCATCAGCGCCTCGAACGCCGCAAGCTCGTCCGCGTCCATCTGCGCGACATGGGCATCGGCATAGCCGCCCAGCACAATGTCCATCTCCTTCATGCCGCGATGCCAGGCGCGAAAGCGCGCGCGGCGGCGGCGTGCATCAAGGGTCTGCGGGTCGGTCATGGCGCGCGAAGGTCCGGTTGGAATGGTGTCGGGCGCATATAGCGAGCGGCGGCCATCATGTCAGCCTTGATCTTGCCCGGCCCGGCAAACATAAACCGGTGATGCGCCCCTCCATTCTCGATCCGCTGTTTGCGCCGGTGACCACGCTTGAAGGCGTCGGTGCAAAGCTCGCCGGCCTGATCGCGCTGGCGCTGGGCCGCGGCGGCGATCGGGGCGAACCGCATGTCGGCGCGCTGTTGTTCCATCTGCCCCATTCGGTGATCGACCGCAGCGCCCGGCCGACCATCATGGCGGCGGTCCCCGGCACGATCGTCACGCTGACGCTGCATGTCGACCGGCACCAGGCGCCGCCGCGCGGCAACCGGCGGGTGCCCTACCGCGTCTTCTGTCACGACGAATCGGGCGAAATCGCGCTGACATTCTTCCGCGCCCATGGCCAATGGCTGGAGCGCACCCTTCCCGTCGGCGAAACGGTGCTCGTGTCCGGCAAGGTGGAATGGTTCAACGGCCGCGCCTCGATGGTCCATCCCGACCATATGGTGACCGAAGACGAGGCCGACAGCCTGCCGCTGATCGAACCGGTCTATCCGATGACGGCAGGGCTTTCGGGCAAGGTGCTGCGCCGGGCGATCCTGCAGGCGCTCGACCGGATGCCGGACCTGCCCGAATGGCTCGATGCGGCGCTTCTTGCGCGCGAGCGGTGGCCCGCCATGGCCGGGGCACTCGCGGCTATCCATCATCCGCAATCGGCCGCCGATATCGGCCTTGAGACCGTCAATCGCCGGCGGCTCGCCTATGATGAGTTGCTGGCAGGGCAATTGGCGCTCGCGCTTGTGCGCGCAAGGGCCAAACGCACCGCCGGCCGCTCGCTGTCGGGCGACGGCAGTCTGGTTGCCGCCGTCACATTGGCTTTCGGCCATCCGCTGACGGGCGCGCAGCAGCGTTCCTTCGATGAGATTGCTGCCGACATGGCCGCGCCCGACCGCATGCTGCGGCTTCTTCAGGGCGATGTGGGCTCCGGCAAGACGATCGTCGCGCTGATGGCGCTGGCGCGCGCGGTCGAAGCCGGCATGCAGGGCGCGCTGATGGCGCCGACCGAAGTGCTCGCCCGCCAGCACATGGCGACCATCGGCCCGCTGGCGGAAAAGGCCGGGCTGCGCGTCGCCATCCTGACCGGGCGCGACAAGGGCGCCCGCCGCGCCGAGACCCTGACTGCGCTGGAAGCCGGCGACATCGACATTCTGGTCGGCACCCATGCCCTCTTCCAGGAAGGCGTCACCTTCGCCGATCTTGGTCTGGCCGTGATCGACGAGCAGCACCGGTTCGGCGTGCACCAGAGGTTGCTGCTGGCGCAAAAGGGCGGCGGCGCCGACATGCTGGTGATGACCGCCACACCGATCCCGCGCACGCTGGTGCTGACCGCCTACGGCGACATGGATGTCTCAAAGCTCGACGAAAAGCCCGCCGGCCGCAAGCCGGTCGCCACCGTCGCCATGCCGATCGCGCGCCTGGACGAGCTTCTGAACCGCATCCGCACGGCAGTCGACGAGGGGCGCAAGATCTACTGGATCTGCCCGCTGGTCGAGGACAGCGAGGAGGTGCCCGTCATGTCGGCCGAGGCACGCCATGGCGAACTGGCGGGCCTTTTCGGCGACAGCGTGGGTCTGGTGCATGGCCGCATGGCCGGACCGGAAAAGGACGCCGCGATGGCCGCCTTCAAGGCCGGCGAGACACGTCTTTTGGTCGCGACGACCGTCATAGAAGTCGGCGTCGACGTGCCGGACGCGACGATCATGGTGATCGAACACGCCGAACGGTTCGGCCTGTCGCAGCTGCACCAGTTGCGCGGACGGGTCGGGCGCGGTGCGGACGCTTCGTCCTGCATCCTGCTCTATGGCGAACCTTTGGGCGAAACCGCCCGCGCCCGGCTCGATGTGATGCGGCGCACCGAAGACGGTTTCGTGATCGCCGAGGAGGATCTGCGGCTGCGCGGCGAAGGCGAACTGCTTGGCACCCGCCAGTCCGGCACGCCGGGATTCACGCTGGCGCGGCTCGAAGCCCATGGCGACCTGTTACCGGTGGCGCGCGACGATGCACGGCTGGTGCTCGAAACCGATCCCGAGCTTGTCTCCGAGCGCGGCAAGGCGCTGCGCATCCTGCTCTACCTGTTCGAGCGCGACGCGGCGGTTCGGCTTTTGGGGGCAGGTTAGCCCGCCGACTTGGCCGCCTTTGCCTTGGCCAACTTCGCGCGCAGGCGCGCGGCGAGCCCGTCCTTGTTCACCTGCCTGGCGCGGCCGATGGCCAAGGCATCTGCAGGCACGTCGTCGGTGACCACGCTGCCCGAGCCGACATAGGCGCCCTCGCCCACCGTCACGGGCGCCACGAGCGCCGAATTCGAGCCGATGAACGCGCCCGCACCGATCTCGGTATGGTGCTTGCCGAACCCGTCATAGTTGCAGGTGATCGTGCCCGCGCCGATATTGGCGCCCGCGCCGATCGCCGCATCGCCGATATAGGTCAGATGGTTGACCTTCGCCCCTTCTGCCACGGTCGCATTCTTGATCTCGCAGAAATTGCCGACCTTGGCCTTCTCCGACAGCATCGTGCCCGGACGAAGCCGCGCGAACGGGCCAATCTCCGCATTCGGGCCGATGGAAGCGCCCTCGATATGGCTGAACGCCCTTATGCGCGCGCCGGCATCGACGCGTACGCCGGGGCCGAACCAGATATTGGGTTCGAGCGCGGCGCCGGGCGCGATCTGCGTGTCGTGGCTGAGATGGACGGTGTCGGGGGCGGCCATGGCAACGCCCTCCAGCATCAGCGCGCGGCGCCGGCGCGCCTGCCAGATCGCTTCCACTTCGGCCAGTTCGGCGAGCGTGTTGACGCCGATCACATCCTCGACCGGCGCTTCGATGGCGCGCACGTCGAGCCCCTGCCTGCGGGCGATCTCCACCGCATCGGTCAGATAGAACTCGCCCTTGGCATTGTCGTTGCCGATGGCCTTGAGCAGGTTGGCCAGCTTGTCGCCGGCAAACGCCATCAGCCCGCCATTGCAAAAGCCGATCTGCCGTTCGGCTTCGCTTGCGTCCTTGTGCTCGCGGATCGCCACCAGTTGCCCGCCCTGCTCGATCAGCCGGCCATAGCCGTGCGGATCGTCGGGCCGGAAGCCGACGACCACCAGATCGGCCCCGTCCGCCAGCCCGACACGCGCCGCTGTGAGCGTTTCGGTCGTGATCAGCGGCGTGTCGCCGAACAGGACCAGCACATCGTCATGGCCCGCTTCGATGGCCGGCATCGCGGCCATGACCGCATCGGCCGTGCCAAGCTGCCGTTCCTGCGTGAAGAACTGCGCGTCGCCCTCGATGGCGCCCAGCTCGGTGCGCACCGCATCGGCGCCATGGCCGACGACGACGGCCAGATCGCCGCTGCCCGCCGCGCGTGCGCGCTGCGTCACGTGGCCGACCATCGGCAGGCCGGCGACCTTGTGCAGAACCTTGGGCAGGTCGGACTTCATGCGCGTGCCCGCGCCGGCGGCGAGGACGATGGTCAGGCAGGTGCGCGGCATGGATGGCTCCCCGGTTTGCGGCCGTTGTCGCGCCCGTCTATCCGCAAAGGCGCGCCATTTCCAGACGGCGCTTGCCGGCGGCGGGCTTCACGGTTACTCGGGGCCATGTCACAGCAAACCGCATCGCCGCCCCAGGCCCTTCCCTATGCGGTGATGCTGGCAACGCCGCTTTTCTTTTCGACCAACATCATTTTCGGGCGTTACGTCGCGGGCGATACGGCACCCTTCGTGCTGGCTTTTCTGCGCTGGGCCTCGGTCGCCGCGATCCTGCTGCCGTTTGCGCTGGTCCGCCAAGGCGCCGCGGTGCGCGCCGTTCTGGCCGACCATTGGCGCCTGCTGCTGACGCTGGGGTTTCTTGGCATGGGCCTTTCGGGCGGTGTCGTCTATCTCGGCCTGAGCCTGACGACGGCCACCAACGCCACGCTGATCTATTCGACCGCGCCGATCCTGATCATCCTGCTCGAGCGGCTGTTTCGCGGCCGCGCCATCGGCCTGCGCGAGACGGCCGGCATCGCGCTGGGCTTTGCCGGCGTTGCGATCATCGTCCTGCGCGGCGATCTGACGACGCTGGCCCGGCTGACCTTCAATCCCGGCGACCTGCTGATCGCCATGGCTTCGCTCTCCTGGGCCGGTTATTCGATCCTCTATCGCGCCGAGGGTCTCCGGCGGCTCGACAATATGAGCCTGTTCGCGCTGGTTGCCGGCTTCGGCGCGCTGGTCAATCTGCCGCTTGCGGCCATGGATCTGGCATCGGCCGACGGGCTGCCGGCGACGCGCGAGGCCTGGTACGCCACGGGCGGGATCGTGCTCATCTCGTCGCTGCTGGCGTTTTCGGGCTTCCAGTATGGCGTGCGTGCGCTCGGCGCCTCGGTCGCCGGCATGTTCATGTATCTGATGACGCCCTATGGCGTGCTGATGGCGATCGTCTTTCTGGGCGAGCGGCTCGAACCGTTCCATCTGGCGGGCATCGTCCTTGTGATGACCGGGATCGGCATTGCGACGCTGCCGGCGAAACTGTTCCGGCGCCGCCGCTAACGGCGGCTACAAGGCCGCGATGTCGCCGGCCTCCCACATCGCCTCGGTCTCGGCGGAAAAGTCGGCGAAGCGCCGCTGTTCGATCGCTCTACGCATCTCGGCCATAAGCCATTGATAGTAATAGGTGTTGTGCCAGCTCAGCAGCATCATGCCGAGCATTTCGCCCGAGCGGATCAGATGATGCAGATAGGCGCGCGAATAGGTCCGCGAGGCCGGACAGTTCATCTCATCGTCGAGCGGCCGGTGATCCTCGGCGTGGCGCGCGTTCTTGAGGTTCACGCGCCCGCGCCGTGTGAAGGCAAGTCCGTGCCGGCCCGAACGGGTCGGCATCACGCAGTCGAACATGTCGACCCCGCGAGCCACCGAACGCAGCAGATCCTGCGGTGTGCCGACGCCCATCAGATAGCGCGGCTTGTGCGCCGGCAGGATGGGGCAGACCACATCGAGCATGGCCAGCATGACCTCCTGCGGTTCGCCGACCGCCAGTCCGCCGATCGAATAGCCCTTCAGATCCATCGCCTTGAGGGCTTCGGCCGACTGGACGCGCAGTTTTTCGTCATCGCCACCCTGCACGATGCCGAACATCGCCTTACCCGGCTGTTCGCCGAACGCGACCCGGCAGCGCTCGGCCCAGCGCAGCGACAGTTCCATCGCCGCCTTCATCGTCTCGGCATCGGTCGGCAGCGCGACGCATTCGTCGAGCTGCATCTGGATGTCCGAACCGAGCAGCCCCTGGATTTCGATCGAGCGTTCCGGGCTCATCTCGTGGATCGCGCCATCGACATGGCTCTTGAAGGTGACGCCCTTCTCGCTCATCTGCCGCAGCGCCGACAGGCTCATCACCTGAAAGCCGCCCGAATCGGTCAGGATCGGCCCGTCCCAGCCGATGAACCCGTGCAGGCCGCCCAGACGGTCGATCCGCTCGGCGCCGGGCCGCAGCATCAGGTGATAGGTGTTGCCCAAGATGATGTCGGCGCCGGCGCCCTTGACCTGATCGAGATAGAGCCCCTTCACCGTCCCGGCGGTGCCGACCGGCATGAAGGCCGGTGTCGCGATGTCGCCGCGGCCGGTCGTCACGGTGCCGCGCCGCGCGCCGCCGTCGGTCGCGTGAAGGGTGAAGCCGAATTCAGCCATCGCCATCGTTCCGGAAAAGAAGGCTCGAATCGCCATAGGAATAGAACCGATAGCCCGTTTCGATGGCATGGGCATAGGCGGCCCGCATCGGCTCCATGCCGGCAAAGGCCGAGACCAGCATCATCAGCGTCGAGCGCGGCAGGTGGAAATTGGTCATCAGCACGTCGACGGCCCGGAACCGGTAGCCCGGCGTGATGAAAATGTCGGTCGCCCCGGCAAAAGGACGGACGTTGCCGTCTTCGTCCGCCGCGCTTTCAAGAAGGCGCAGCGATGTCGTGCCGACCGAGACGATCCGCCCGCCACGCGCCCGCGTTTGGTTGATCAGGGCCGCCGTCTCGTCGGACACGTGGCCGATCTCGGCATGCATCTTGTGGTCGTCCGTGTCCTTGGCCTTGACGGGCAGGAAGGTGCCGGCGCCCACATGGAGCGTGACGAACGCCCGGTTGACGCCGGCCTTGTCGAGTTTCGCAAACAGCCGGTCGGTGAAATGCAAACCCGCCGTGGGCGCGGCCACCGCGCCGTCCTCGCGGGCATAGACGGTCTGATAATCGGTGCGGTCGCGTTCGTCGTCGGCGCGTTTGGACGCGATATAGGGCGGCAGCGGGATATGGCCGGCCAGGGCGATCGCCGCGTCAAGGTCGGGCCCGGCAAGATCGAAGGTGAGCGTCACCTCGCCGCCCTCGGCCTTTTCGGCGACCGTCGCGTCGAGCACGCCGGCGAGGCAGGCATCTCCCGTTTCGCCGAACCGGATGCGGTCGCCCACACGCAGCTTCTTGGCGCCGCGCACGAACGCCTTCCACCGGTCGGGGCCCTCGCGCATGTGCAGCGTCGCGCCTACGGACGCGATCTGGCCGTCACGCTCGCGGGTCCCTTCGAGCTGGGCCGGGATGACGCGCGTGTCGTTGAACACCATCAGGTCGCCCGCCGACAGGAAGGACGGCAGGTCCATGACGCCCGCGTCGGTCAGGCCGGTATCGCGCACCACAAGCATGCGCGCCGCATCGCGCGGCTCGGCCGGGCGCAGCGCGATCCGCTCCTCGGGCAGGTCAAAATCGAACTCGTCGACGCGCACGATCGATCCCCAAAATGAAAACAGGACGCCGCGGCGCGGCGCCCTGCAAGACGCACGACGGCCGCTATCAAAGGTCTGCCGCGACCTTCATCGAGACGATCGAATCAGGATCCTGCACCGGCTCGCCGCGCTTGATCTGGTCGACATTGTCCATGCCTTCGATCACCTCGCCCCAGACCGTGTACTGATTGTCGAGGAACGAGGCGTCCTCGAAACAGATGAAGAATTGCGAGTTCGCCGAATTGGGGTTTTGGGCGCGGGCCATCGAGCAGGTGCCGCGGCCATGGTTGGCGCCGGAGAATTCGGCCTTGAGATCGGGCTTGGACGAGCCGCCCATGCCGGCGCGGCCGGGATCGAAATGGGCGCCGCCCTTCTTGCCGAAACGCACATCGCCGGTCTGCGCCATGAAGCCGTCAATGACGCGGTGGAAGACCACGCCGTCATAGTCGCCCGCGCGCACCAGTTCCTTGATGCGCGCGACATGACCGGGGGCCAGATCGGGCTTCATCTCGATCACGACTTCGCCCTTGGTGGTTTCCATGACGAGCGTGTTCTCGGGGTCCTTGTAAGCCAATGGGATATCCTCTCCTTGAAATCGTGTGACTACTGATCGGCCATCTCGACCTTGATCATGCGGTCGGGGTCGGCGACGGCGCCGTTCTGCGCCTGCGAGCCGCGCGTGATGTTGTCGACATATTCCATGCCGCTGACGACGCTGCCGACGACCGTGTACTGGCCGTCGAGAAAACGGCCCTCGTCGAACATGATGAAGAACTGGGAATTGGCCGAGTTCGGGCTCTGCGAGCGGGCCATGCCGACGACGCCGCGCATGAAGGGCTCGCCCGAGAACTCGGCCGGAAGGTCCGGCAGGTCGGAGCCGCCGGTGCCGGCGCGGCGCAGGCTGAACCCGTCTTCCATGTCGCCGAACTGGACGTCGCCGGTCTGCGCCATGAAGCCGTCGATGACGCGGTGAAAGGCGACATTGTCGTAGGCGCCCTGGCGCACCAGCGTCTTGATCTGTTCGACATGCTTCGGCGCCAGATCGGGCCTGAGCGCGACGCGCACCTCGCCATCCTTGAGCGTGATGACCATCGTGTCCGATGGATCGGCCTCGGCCATCGATATCGAAACCGTCGCGCCGGTCAGGCCGAGCGCGGCGGTGGCGGCCAGCACAATTCGTCGTGTCAAACGCATGAAGGAGCCTCTTTTCGTGTCAGCTTTCGATCAGCCGGCAAACCGCGCCTTGAGCGCTTCTTCCACCGGGCCGGGAACGAAGGGCGACACATCGCCGCCCATGGCGGCGATCTGGCGCACCAATGTGGCGGCGATGGGACGGGTTTCGGCCGCCGCGGGCACGAACACGGTCTCGATGTCCGGCGCCATGGCCGTGTTCATGCCGGCCATCTGCATCTCATAGGCATAATCGGTGGAATCGCGCAGGCCACGCAGCATGGCGACCGCGCCCGCCGCGCGAGCCGCATCGACCACCAGCCCGTCGAACGCGGTTACCGACACCCGGTCGCCGGCAAGGCCCGCCTCGTCCAGCGCGGCGCGGATCAGGCTTTCGCGCTCATCGAAAGCGAACAGGCCTTTCTTGCCGGCATGGGTGCCGATGGCGACCGTCACGCGGTCGAACAGCGCGAGACCGGCCCGCAGCACGGACAGGTGCCCGTTGGTCAACGGGTCGAAGGAGCCCGCATAGATGGCCGAACGTTTGCTCATCGGGTGCGTGTAGGAAAAAAGCGGCGCGCCTGCAAAGCCTTTTCGGCGGGCAGCAAGCCTTCATGATCGGCGACGACGGCGCGCGTCAGCCGGTTTCGCAGGTCACCGCATAGACGCCCTGTCCGACGATCCGCAAAATTCCGGCTTCCGCGCCGGCCTTGTCCTCGAACGCGCGCTCGAGACGCAGCGTGATCAGGATCTCCTCGACATTGGGATCGGTGAAATCCGCCCAAAGGCGCTCGGAACTCGTATAGCCCTGCCCGAACAGGATCGTTTCGGCATCCTCGCCCTCCGGCGGATTGGTTGCATAGACCGTGCCGTCCGCTTCGATAACCGCATTGACCACAGCCAGCACCGGCACACGTCCAAGCGTCAGCAGAACGGACGTTCCGGGATCGTCGATACCGGTGCAGGCGACGCTTGCCGTCGCCGACGCCGCGCCGGTCAGCCCCAGCGTGGCAAGCGCGGTTGCGCATAACAATCGCCCCGGACCGGCCATCATCCACTCCCTCGAACCGTGAAAACGCATCGCCGTGTGCAACCTATCACATCGCCCGCGCGTTTTCACCGGCACAAACACAGTCATTGTGCCTGTTGGGAGAACCGTCATGATCACGATCTACGCCATCGCCACCGCCGTCACCGTGCTGACCGGCGCCACCGCCCTGTCGTTCGGCCTGATGGTGCGCCCGCGCGACTGACATCGCCGCTGCGCCGCCGGCGTTCGACACGACTGCACGCAGCATTGCAGGCGTTAACCGGATTTTATCCCTTGCGGAACACAAATGGAACAGTTAACGTCTGTTCGACATTTGTTTTCGTTTGTTTCCGGATTCGCCATGCTGACACGCAAACAACTCGACCTCCTGATGTTCATCAATGAACGGCTCAAGGAGACCGGCGTCCCGCCATCCTTCGACGAAATGAAGGAGGCGCTGGATTTGGCGTCGAAGTCCGGCATCCACCGGCTGATCACCGCGCTCGAGGAGCGCGGCTTCATCCGCCGCCTGCCCAACCGGGCGCGGGCGCTCGAGGTGATCAAGCTGCCCGAGGCGATGCAGCCGATCAACCAGGTGCGCCAGCGCTTTTCGCCGAGCGTGGTCGAGGGCGGTCTTGGCCGGCCCGCCGCCCCGTCCGTTCCCGCCGCTCCGCCGCGCGAGGCGCCCGATGGCGCCAATGACGATTTCAGCGTTCCGGTGATGGGCAAGATCGCCGCCGGCGTTCCGATTTCCGCGATCGAGAACCAGACACGGTCGCTGGTCGTGCCGCCCGACATGATGGGCAAGGGCGAACACTACGCGCTCGATGTCGAGGGCGATTCGATGATCCATGCCGGCATTCTCGATGGCGACACGGTGGTGATCAAACGCACCGACACGGCCAATCCCGGCGAGATCGTCGTCGCTCTGGTCGATGACGAGGAAGCCACCCTCAAACGTTTCCGCCGCAAGGGCGCCTCGATTGCGCTGGAAGCGGCCAACCCGGCCTATGAGACCCGCATTTTCGGGCCCGACCGGGTGCGGATACAGGGGCGGCTGGTCGGTCTCGTCCGGCGCTACTGACGTCCGGGGCCAGCCCGATGGCGCCAAGCGCCGGATGGCGGACGCCCGGTATGGCTTGCAGCGGGGGCTATTGCCGCTCCGCAAGATTGCGGGCCGCCCGGCTCCATCGACGGTGATCGTGCCAGGGCCGCAAGGATGCGCCGATCGCGTGGCGCGCCGTCAGTTTCGGTTCGCCAGAGGCATCGGTGCCGACCAGGATCTCCGCGCTGCCTTGCAGGGCAAGCGTCTGCGCCGTCAGCACCAGCGTGCCGTCGTTGCAGTGCGCAGTTGATGGCGCATAGGCCAGCACGATCAGATCGAAGCGCCGGCACAGTTCACCCCCGCTCAACGGTCCGTCCGCCGGTTCCGTGAGGATCGCGATATCGACCGAAGCGCCGGATGCGTGGCGCACATTTGCCATGCAAACCGTCCCGTTGCAGCGCATCGCGCTTTCCCGTCCAGTGCCGTCAGGAGCCTCGGTGAATGGATCATCGACGGAGACGGGCATGGTCACCGTCCGCGCCGCATAGGCCATCTGCCATTGTTCGAGGATGAACCCGTTCGGCCGCGCACGGTTGACGCGCAGCGTGCCATCGTCGCCGATCATCGCCATCTGCCTGCCGTCCTCGGAGATGACAGCGATCGGCAGTTCGCCCTGCCGGGCAAGCACGATCGCGACGCATGCGGGCAGGATCGCCGCCCAGCGCAGCCAAGTGCGGAACAGGCACAGCCAGGCCAGCGCCACCGTCGCCGCCAGCATGGTGCCCGCGGACATGGCGCCGACCATCCCGTCGGGAGACCGTTCGGCGACCCATTGCGCGATGGACAGGATCCAGCCGGCGCTCGCTGCCATCGCCGCATAGATCGGCCCGTCGATGCCGAACGGGATGGCGAGCGTTGCCAATATCGCCAGCGGCATGGTCAGGAACGAGACGATCGGCATCGCGGCCAGATTGGTCACCAGGCCGAGGACAGCCACGCGCTGGAAATGATAGGCCGCATAAAGCCCGCTGGCGGCGCCTGCGACGATCGAAGTGGCCGCAAGGGCTGCCACGAACCGCCAAGCGTTGGCCGCGGCCGCCGCGGTCCCGCTTTGGATTGGCGTATCGCCGCGCTGCCGTGCCCGTGCAATCCGGGCGCGGTTCCAGCCGTCATAGAGCGCTATCAGCGCCAGCGTCGCGGCAAACGACATGTGAAAGCTCGGCCCGACGACACTGGCCGGCGCGACGGCGATGACGATGATCGCCGCGATGGCGAGGTTGCGCTTGCTGATCGCCGTCCTGTCGAGCATCAGCGCGCCGAGCATCACCGCCAGCATGACGAAGGATCGCTGGGTCGCCACACCAGCGCCGGCGAGGAACAGATAGACGAAGATCGCCGCAAAGGCCGCGCTCGCCGCATATTTCTTCACCGCATGGGCCGAAGCCACCGGGCCCGACAGGGCAAGAATCGCGCGGAGCGTCATCATCACCGTGCCGGCGACCAGCGCCATGTGCAGCCCGGAAATCGTCAATATGTGCGCAAGCCCCGAGACGCGCAGCGCCTCGTTGACAGGCTCCGGAATGCCCGACTTGTCGCCATTGACGAGCGCGGCGGACACGGAGCCTGCCTCGCCCGGCGCGGCGGACCGGATGCGGTCGCCGAGCCACAAGCGCGCATTTTGCAGACGGCCGGCGAGGCGTGCCCGCACGCCGTCAGGAGCTTTGACGGCCACCCGGTCCGGTGCGCCATAGAAGAAGCCGTTGGCCCCATGGCCGGCGAAATAGCCGTGAAAGGCGAAATCATAACCGCCCGGCCGCGCCGGTCCCGACAGCGGAAAAAGCCGCGCCACGCCCTTCAGCCCGTCGCCGACGCGTACATTGCCTGCAGGGCTGCGGGTGGTGACGCGCAGACGGTCCGGCACATGGCGCAATGCGGGGCGTGCCGTCTCCAGCACATCGAGCGTATAGCGCACCGATCCGTTGGCGCGGGTTTCGATGCGCACGATCCGGCCGGTCAGATGAGTGGTGACGGCGGAGCCGAGCATCTGCGTGCCGCGCGCCATGGTGTGCCACTGCGCGGTCGCCATGCCGACCAGCACGATGAGCGCGGCCAGACAAATCCGGGCCGCCATCCGCGACCGCCGGCCAGCCAGCCACCACAGCAGCGCCGCAAGACCCAGCGCCAGCGGCAGATTGTGGGGTGCCGGTTCCGCCGGAAGCGCGAAATAGGCGGCCGCGCCGGCCAGCAGCAAGACCGGCACGAAGAGGAACGGCGTGCCGAAATCGGCTTCCTCGGCCAGTGCCGCCGGAAACCTCTCCTTCAGCGCCTTCAGGGCAAGGTGCGTCGGGTTGGCTCGACGTATCGTCGGCGGTTGATCCGGATCGCGCTCGACCGGGAACGGCGGCGCTGCGGTTTGGCTTTCGGCTGCCGGCGGTGCGCGCAGTTCGTCCGGCAACAAGGGCGCGAAGTCAAAGGCGCGGCGCTCGTCCCTTTCGGACGTTTCGCCCCGTCGGTGCCGTGCGCCTGCCTCACCCGAACCCGTCACGCGCTCACCCTTGCGGAGGTGCCTTGACCGCCGTCGGCGCCGAGTGTGCGGCGGCGGCGGCGCGCTTGCAAGTTGGCGATTGTGTGGTACGAGAACGCACGCCCCGCGCGGCGCACCCAGGGCCGCCGCAATCGCGCGGCCAAAAGCCACCATGACCGGAGCTTTCCATGACGAGCGGCGTTGTCACGCGCTTTGCCCCCTCGCCCACCGGCTTCCTGCATATTGGCGGGGCGCGCACGGCGCTGTTCAACTGGCTTTACGCGCAGCACACCGGCGGCACGATGCTGTTGCGGATCGAGGATACCGACCGAGCCCGCTCGACGCCCGAGGCTGTCGATGCGATCATCGACGGGCTGACCTGGCTCGGACTTGGCTGGCAGGGCGAACCTGTCTCCCAGTTCGCGCGCGCCGGCCGGCACGCGGAGATCGCCGACCAGCTTCTCGCCGAAGGCCACGCCTATCGCTGCTATGCCAGCCCGGAAGAATTGACGCAGATGCGCGAGACCGCCCGCGCCGAAGGCCGCCCGCCGCGTTATGACGGCCGCTGGCGCGACCGCGATCCCTCCGAGGCGCCCGCAGGCGTCGATCCGGTCATCCGCATCAAGGCGCCGCGCGACGGCGAAACCATCGTGCGCGACCAGGTGCAGGGCGATGTGCGCTTTCCCAACGCCGATCTCGACGATTTCGTCATTTTGCGCTCGGACGGCACGCCGACCTACATGCTCGCCGTCGTTGTGGACGATCACGACATGGGCGTCACCCACGTCATTCGCGGCGACGACCATCTGACCAACGCGGCCCGCCAGCAGATCATCTACGGTCACATGGGCTGGGACGTGCCGGTCATGGCGCACATTCCGCTGATCCACGGTCCCGACGGCGCCAAACTCTCCAAGCGCCACGGCGCGCTGGGCGCCGAAGCCTATCGCGCGATGGGCTATCTGCCCGAGGCGCTGCGCAACTATCTGGCGCGCCTGGGCTGGAGCCATGGCGACGACGAGATCATGTCGACCGAACAGATGATCGAATGGTTCGACATCGCCGACGTCAACAAGGGCGCGGCGCGGTTCGACATTGCCAAGCTCGAGGCGCTCAACGGCCACCATATCCGCCATGCGGACGACGCCCACCTGCTCGAACAGATCGGTGTGCTGCTGCCGCATATCGAGGGCGGGGCCGACCTGATCGCCAAGCTCGCCGACGAGGGCCGGCGCGCGCAGCTTCTTGCCGCCATGCCGGGACTGAAGGAGCGCGCCAGGACGCTGGTGCAGCTCGTCGACAGCGCCGCCTACCTTTTCGATGCCCGGCCGCTTTCGTTCGACGACAAGGCGGCCGGCATTCTCGACGCCGATGCGCGCGCGCTTCTCACCGGTGCCCATGCGGCGCTGTCGGCCGTCGACGACTGGCAGGCCGATACGCTCGATGCGGCGGTGCGCACCTTTGCCGAAAGCCGCGAACTGAAGCTTGGCAAGGTCGCCCAGCCGTTGCGCGCGGCGCTCACGGGCCGCGCCACCTCGCCGGGCGTGTTCGACGTGCTCGCCGTTCTGGGGCGCGAGGAATCACTGGCGCGGATCGCCGACGTGATGGCGTGACGCACCGACGCGAATGTGACTTGTGCAATGCACAAATAGGGCTTTGGGCTAGCTTGGCACTCCGGGGCAAATGGGCTAGCTAGGCCGCAACGATCCGCCCGAACCGGTTTTGATGCAACGCAAAATCGGGCCCGGGTTTCTAGACGAGAAGCGATTGAAGGAGAGGCCATGACCGACAAGAGTGCAACCCTGAACGTTGAAGGCACCGACCACTCCTTTGAAGTCCGCTCGGGCTCTGTGGGGCCCGATGTCGTCGATATCTCAAGGCTCTACGCCGAGACCGGCAAGTTCACCTACGATCCGGGCTTCACCTCGACCGCATCGTGCGAATCCAAGATCACCTTCATCGACGGCGACGAGGGCGTGCTGCTGCATCGCGGCTATCCGATCGACCAGCTCGCCGAGCATGGCGACTTTCTGGAAACCTGTTACCTGCTGCTCTACGGCGATCTGCCGACCAAGGTGCAGAAGGAAGATTTCGACTTCCGCGTGACGCACCACACCATGGTCCATGAGCAGATGAACCGGTTCTTCACCGGATTCCGCCGCGATGCGCATCCGATGGCCATCATGTGCGGCGTGGTCGGCGCCCTGTCGGCCTTCTATCATGACTCCACCGACATTTCCGACGAGCATCAGCGCATGGTCGCAAGCCTGCGCATGATCGCCAAGATGCCGACGATCGCGGCCATGGCCTACAAGTACTCGATCGGCCAGCCCTTCGTTTATCCCAAGAACGATCTGGACTATGCGTCCAACTTCCTGCGCATGTGCTTCGCCGTGCCTTGCGAGGAGTATCAGGTCAACCCGGTGCTGGCCCGCGCGATGGACCGCATCTTCATCCTGCACGCCGACCATGAGCAGAACGCATCGACCTCGACCGTGCGGCTCGCCGGCTCGTCCGGCGCCAACCCGTTCGCCTGCATCGCTGCGGGCATTGCCTGCCTCTGGGGTCCGGCCCATGGCGGCGCCAATGAGGCGGCGCTGAACATGCTGGCCGAGATCGGCAGCGCCGACCGCATTCCGGAATTCGTCGCCCGCGCCAAGGACAAGGACGATCCGTTCCGCCTGATGGGCTTCGGCCACCGCGTCTACAAGAATTACGATCCGCGCGCCAAGATCATGCAGAAGACCACGCACGAGGTTCTGGGCGAACTGGGCATCAAGGACGACCCGATGCTCGAGGTTGCCATGGAGCTTGAACAAATGGCGCTGACCGACGAATATTTCATCGAAAAGAAGCTTTATCCGAACATCGATTTCTATTCGGGCATCACGCTCAAGGCGCTCGGCTTCCCCACCAATATGTTCACCGTCCTTTTCGCGCTCGCGCGCACTGTCGGCTGGATCGCCCAGTGGAAGGAGATGATCGAGGATCCGGGCCAGAAGATCGGCCGGCCGCGTCAGCTCTACACGGGCGAAGTGCAGCGCGATTACGTGCCGCTGTCCAAGCGCTGAGCGTCTATGGTACCGGAAACAAGGCCCGCGGCGTCATGCGACGCGGGCTTTTTTCATGCGCGGCTGTGGCCTTCGAGAATATCGGCCACGATCGCCGCGGCCTTGCTGCTCGGCGGCTCGTTTACCTGCATCCGGTCGCGCACGGTGTGATAGCCCGCCATGACCGTGGCCCGGCGTGAGCCGGCCGGGTCGGCCAGTTCCTCGGCCAGCCGCGCCAGCATTCCGGGCCGGATCATCTCGTCATAGTATTCGTTGATCACGACCCTGTCGGCGATGAGGTTGGGCAGCGCCGCCGACCATGTCGTCAACAACCGCTCGGCGACCCGGCGGATCAGCGGATCGGAGCGATAACAGGAGATCGCCGGCACGCCGGCCAACGCCAGTTCGAGCAGCACGGTGCCGGACGCCGCAATCGCCACATCGGCCGTCCCGTACGCCTCGATCTGGGCGTCGCGCCCGGTCGTGACCCGGACGACATCGGGCCAACCCAGCACATGATCGCGCACCTGCCGCTCCAGATGCGGCAATGTGGGCAGCGTGATCGACAGCGCATTGCCGCGCTCGCGCATGATGTCGACCGCCTGGCGAAAGTCATCGAGCAGCGCGCGCACCTCCGACCGGCGCGATCCCGGCAGCAGCAGCAGATTGACCGTTGAGCCATCGGCGCGCGCGGTTCGCGCCGTGTTGGCGTCCCAGCAGCGCTGCAGCGCGTCGTCCGCCATCAGCCGGTGCCCGACATAATGGGTTTCCGGTCCGCCCAGTTCGGCCATCACCGCCGGCTCGAACGGCAGGATGGACAGGACATGGTCCACATGGGCGCGCATCGCCGGGGCCCTGCCCGGCCGCCATGCCCAGACCGTCGGCGCGACATATTTGACGACTGGCAGGTCCGGCAGGCGCTTCTTGACCCGCTTTGCGACCCTCAACGAAAAGTCCGGGCTGTCGACGACGATCAGGCAGTCGGGCCGAGCGGCGATCAACGCGTTTGCGGTCTGCCCGATACGGCGGGCGAGACGCGGAAGGGCGCGGACCACACTGGTCAGCCCCATCAGCGCGATCTCGTCCGGGTCGAAAAGCGATGCGAGCCCATGGGTTTGGAGTGGCGGGCCGCCGACACCGACCAGGCGCACGGGCGTACCCAGCCGCGCGTTTAGCGCGGCGATCAGGTCGGCCGCGAGAAGCTGGCCGGACGGTTCGCCGGCCACGATGCCGATCAGCGGGCCGTTGCGCTTGTCATGGCTCACCGCGTGTGCTCCCCGGTCCATGTCCGTTCGACGGCGTGCGGATCGAGACCGACCAGAAAGAGACCGGCGGCGTCGGCATCCGCTATCGTTGTCTGGCGGTCCATCACCAGCGTGTTTTCGCCATGCACCGCAATGCCGGCAAGGCCGGCGGACGCGGCGCCGGCGACCGTGTTGCGTCCGATTGTCGGCATGTCGACACGGATGTCCTGGCCGGGCTTGCGCAGTTTGACGAGCACGCCGCCCTTGCGCCGGCCCAGCCGGCCGATGGCGCGCAGGTCCGCAACCCGTTGCAGCATCGCATCGGTGCCCTCGGCGCCTTCGAGCGCGACCACGCGGGTTCCAAGCACGACGACCGCCTGCCCGGCATCGAGCGCGCCAAGCGCATTGGCGGCGACGATTCCGGCCTCGATGGCGGCTTGCTGGCTCTTGGGCACGGAAACCTTTCCAAGCCGGGCGGCGGGCGCCAGCAGATCGGGCTCGATCTCGTGCGCGCCGACCACCGTCAGTCCGCCATCCTCCATCATCGCCACAACCGCGCGCAGCAGCGCATCGTCGCCCTTGCCGAGCGCGCGCACGATCCGTGCGATCAGGCGCAGCGTCGTCCAGTCGGGGCGGAACAGGCCGATGTCGGGCCGGCCCTTCACCGTGCCGACCAAAGTGACCTTTTCGACCCCACGATCGAGCATGTAGCGCTTGAATCGGCTCAGTTCGGCGGTGTTGACGGCGATATGCTCGTATTCGGCCAGCGCCGGATCCGCGTCGCCTTCGAGCATGACGACAACGAACGGAACGTTCTTGTCCGACAGCGATCGGGCCAGATGCAGCGGAACCTGCCCGCCCCCGGCGATGATGGCAAGGGGCGCACCGGACCCATCCTGCGGAGCCCGGACCATGTCTTATCCCGCGTGGTTTTCCGCGCGGCGCGCATCGGCGCCGCTCAGCGGCGTCGTCAGATGCCGCTTGGCGCCGTCGAGCACGAAGCGCGCCATCTGCTGCACCGGTTCGATGCCGGCATAGGCATCGACCAGCCCCTCGGCGTTTTCCCTGACCGAGCGGCCATTGTCCGCAAACAGGTCGCGATAGGCATGGCGGATGGCCGTGATGTCGGCCCGGTCCATGCCCGAGCGTTTGAGGCCGACAAGATTGAGGCCGCTCAGATAGGCCCGGCTGCCCATCGCAAGACCGTAGGGAATGACGTCATGGGCGACGCCCGTCAGCCCGCCGATGAAGGCGTTGTTGCCGATGGTGCAGAACTGGTGGATGGCACCGCCGCCGCCGACGATCACATGATCGCCGATCGTCACATGGCCGCCGATCATCACATTGTTGGCGAACGTCACGCGCTGCCCGATGACGCAGTCATGGGCGACGTGAGAATAGGCCAGGAACATGCAATCGTCGCCGACGACGGTCTCGCCGCGCGCATTGCCGGTGCCGCGGTGCATGGTCACACCTTCGCGGATCGTGACGTTCCTGCCGATGACCAGCTTCGTCGGTTCGCCCTTATAGGCGGTGTTTTGCGGCGCACCGCCCAGCACCGCATGGGGATGCACGGTGCATCCGGCGCCCAGCACGGTCGGGCCGGTGACCGATACATGGCTCATCAGAGCGACATCGTCGCCGAGCGTGACCTCCGAGCCGACGTGGCAGAACGGGCCGATGCGCACGTTTGCGCCCAGGGTCGCCCCGGTCTCGACCAATGCGGTGGGGTGAACGAATGTCGATTGCGCGTCCATCTCAGAGCCCGCCTCCGCGCTTGGCATCGTTCGGCGAGAGCATGGCCGTCAGTTCGGCTTCGGCAACCGTGTCGCCGGCGACCTTCGCGATGCACTCATAGCGGCAGATCGAGCCGCGCCGCTTGATCAGCCGGACATGGTATTCCAGCACATCGCCCGGCACGACGGGTTTTCGGAACTTGGCCTTGTCGATCGACATGAAGTAGACGAGCGCCGGCTTGTCCATGCCCAGGCTCTTGATGCCGATCGCGCCGGCGGTCTGGGCCAGGCCCTCGATGATCAGGACGCCCGGCATGATCGGATTGCCGGGGAAGTGGCCCATGAAATGGGGCTCGTTGTAGGTGACGTTCTTGATGCCGACCGCCGAATCCAGTCCGTCAATGTTGACGATACGGTCGACCAGCAGCATCGGATAGCGATGCGGCAGCGCCTTTAGAATGTCGGCGAGATCGGCGGTGTCGAGCGCCTCGTCCACGGAGGTGTGTGTCATGCCAAGAAGCGGAAGCCCTTGCGTTAATCGGATTGAGCCGACCTCTTACGGTCATTGGCAAGCCGGCGCAATGCCAGCACTTCGCGCAGTGCGTCTCTGGCCGGCTTGGCGGGAGAACCGCCCCAGCGCTCGCCCGACGGAATGTTGTCCATCACGCCGGCGCCGCCCGCAATCTGAACCCGGTCGCCGATGACGATCTGGTCGGCGACGCCGACACCGCCGCCCAGCATGCACTGGTCGCCGATGGTCACGCTGCCCGAAATGCCGCAATGGCCGGCGATCACCGTGTGCATGCCGATCCGCACATTGTGGGCGATCTGCACCAGATTGTCGATTTTCGTGCCCTGCCCGATCACCGTGTCGCCCAGCGTGCCCCGGTCGATCGCCGTGTTTGCGCCGATCTCGACATCGTCCTGTATGACGACACGGCCGAGCTGCGGCATCTTGCGCAGGCCGTCGGCGCGCGGCACATAGCCGAACCCGTCCTGGCCGATCGCCGCGCCAGGCAGTATCTGCACCCGGTCGCCAAGCAAGGCGTATTGCAGGCTCGCGCCCGCACCGATGCGGCCGTTGCGGCCGATGCGGCACCCGCGCGCAATGACCGCATTGGCGCCGACGATGGTGCCCGCACCGATCTCCACATCGTCACCGATGACGGCACCCGGCGCCAGGATCACGCCGTCCTCGAGGCGCGCTGTGGACGAAACGGTCGCGCCCGATGAGGGGTGGAGCGCCGTGGCCGGATCGGCGATGGCCACCGCGTCGCCAATGCTGTCCGCAAAAAGCGCCAGCGCAATATCCTGAAAGGCGTGCCGCGGCGCATTGGCCGCAAGATGGACGGGGCCCTCGGGCAAAAGTCCGGCCAGATCGGCGGGTCCGATCACGGCGCTGCACAGGCCTAGCGTATCGAGCGCGACGTTGCGGGCGCTCTCGATGAAGACCAGGCTTCCTTTCACGGGCGCCGAGGCGGGCGCAAGCGTGGTGACGACGGCGTCACTGGCGGCGCCGTCGGGCACTGCAAGACCGCCAAGCGCTGCCACCGCTTTCAGCGGAAGCGGCAGGTCGGAAGGGTGAAAATGCGGATCAATTGCCAAAACCGGCACCAATCAGGACGCCCGGCGCTTGGACCTGTCCTCGTGCCGGGCGATCACATCGTCAGAAGGCGGACGACACCGAGAAGCTGAAGCGCTGCTCCTTGTCGTGCGCCTGTTTGGCCAGCGGCCAGGCATAGTCGAAGCGCAGCGGCGCAAACGGCGATTGCCAGATCACGCTGAGACCGGCCGACGCACGCCATTCCATGTTGGTGTTCATGGCGCCGGCTACGTCGGAGCCGAACAGGGTTGCCGCATCGGCAAACAGGGCGCCCTTGAAGCCAAGATCGCGCGGGAATGCCGGCAGCGGGAACTGAACTTCAGCGGTGGCGTTGAAATAGGTCTTTCCGCCGATGAAGTTGCCCGCCGCATCGGTCGGGCCGATACCGTTATAGGAGAAGCCGCGAATGCGCCGCTGACCCAATTGGAACTGGTCGAACCCCTCGACCGTCCGACCAATGCCCGTAACGTTGCCAGCGCCGGCACTCAAAAGGCCGACGACTTCGGCATCTTCGGACACGGTCACATAATAGGATGCATCAACCGTCGAGCGGACGAAGCGGGCGTCGCCGCCAAGACCGGCCACTTCCTGGATCGCCCTGACAAAGAGACCGCTGCGCGGATCGTTGCGGTCGTCGATCGTGTTGTAGATCAGGCCGTAGGAGACCGACGACTTGATCCGGTCACGACCGCTGGCGATCCGCGTCTGAACATAGCCGGGCGCGCTACAGTTGGCGTCCGGATCCCCCGGCAAATCGGTACAATCGGCACCGTCCGCATTGAAGGCGGTCTGCGAGTAGGAATAGCCGGCAGTGGCCGTCAGATCGTCTGTCAGGGGCAGGCCAAAGCTCACCGAACCGCCTGTGGCCACCTCTTCATAGTCTCCGAAGTCGCGCCGGTTCTGGAACACGTTGCCGGTTGCAGCCACGCGATAGCCCAGAAAATAGGGCTCGGTGAAAGAGATGTTGTAGGTGCGCGAGTTCTGGCTGCCGCCGATGCCGATGCGAATGGCCTGGCCGCGGCCAAGGAAGTTGCGTTCGGTGATCGAACCTTCCAGATTGACGCCCTCGTCCTGGCCGCCGGTGGTGTAGCCGACACCTGCGCCGAATTCGCCGGTCGGCTTTTCCTCGACCTGTACGACGACAATGACGCGGTCGGGCGACGAGCCGGGACGTGTGCTTATCGACACGGTCGAGAAGAAGTCCAAAGCCTCCAGCCGGCGCTGCGCCCTGCGAATCAGGATCTGGTTGAAGGCATCGCCTTCGGCCAGGTCGAACTCGCGGCGGATGACATAGTCGCGCGTGCGCGTGTTGCCGGCGATCTCGATGCGCTCGATGAAGGCGCGCTGACCCTGGTCGACGATGTAGGTGACATCGATCGTGCGATTGTCGAAATTGCGGTTGCCGACCGGCGTGACCTCGGCGAACGGGAAGCCCGCGCCAGCCAATCGCTCGGACATGTCGATCAGCGTATCCTCGACATCGACGGCGCTGTAGACGCGACCCGAACGGGTCTGGATCGTGCTCGTCAGCGATTGCGGATCGACGCCGGTGACGGTGCTGTCGATCTCGATGTTGCCGAACGTGTAGCGGTCGCCCTCATCCACCTCGATGTTGATGACGATGTTGCCGGATGACGGATCGACATCGGCGGACGAGGAGATGACCCGGAAATCGGCATAGCCGCGGTTGAAGTAAAAGCGCCGCAGGCGCTCTTCGTCGGCAGCCAGACGCTGATCGTCATAGACATCGTTGCGCGTCAGGAAAGACAGCGGGTTGGACTGCTTGGTCGTGATGACGGCCTGCAGGCGCCGGTCTCCGAAAGCGTTGTTGCCGGTGAAGTTGATGCGCGAGATCTTCGTGCGGTCGCCCTCGACAACCTGAAAGATGACGTTGACGCGGTTCTCACCCAGATCGACGACGCTGGCATCGACCGTGATGTCGCTCCGTCCGGTGCGGCTGTACGCTTCCACGATCGCTTCGACATCGGCGTCCAGCGTGTCCTGATCGAATCGCGCGCGGGGGGCGAGTTGCACCACGCCGCGCAGACGGTCATCGTCGAGACGCCGATTGCCCTGGAAAAGAACCTGGTTGACGGTGGCGAATTCCTCCACCGTTACGACGAGCGTCGAGCCCGAGCGCACGACCGAGACGTTCGAGAACAGTCCCGAACGGAACAGCGCCCGCACCGCGTCGTTGACATCGGAATCAGTGAAGTTCCTGCCGGGCTGATATCCGACGAAATCGGCAATCGTCTGCTCGGCGACACGCTGGTTTCCGCGAACCGAAATCGCGTTCACCACAGCTGCCTGCGCGCTTGCCATCGTCAGCGTCTGCACGGCGATCGCACCGCCGACGGCCGGCGTCAAAGCCAGCGCGGCAGCCGACACGGCGCTCAAAAATCTAGGAGCCGCTTTCATGCGGTATTGTCCCCAATCTGCTTGGGTCCGAGCCAGACCAGATAGTTCACTCAAAGCGTCGAAATCCGTATTGCAGGCTTTTGTCCCACACGCAAGCAGTAGGGTTAAAAAGCGTTTAGCTTGTGCCGTTTAGTGACGTTTTCGCAACGCACGACCGGCTCTTATGGTAAACGAAATGCCCTCATCGCGCGGGTCAAGCATGCGACATGACGATACGCGTAACGTTCTAGCCATTTCCGAAAAGAATCGTGATGTCGTTCCAGGTCGCAAACACCATCAGGCCCAGAACGAGCGCGAATCCGATCCGATAGCCATATTCCTGAGCCACCTCCGACAGCGGCTTTCCGCGCACCGCCTCATAGGCATAGAACATCAGGTGCCCGCCATCGAGCACCGGCACAGGCAAAAGGTTCAACAGCCCGATCGAGACCGACAGAATCGCCGTCAGGTTCAAAAGGGCGATGAAGCCGAGTGTCGCCACCTGCCCCGACACCTGCGCCACGCGAATCGGGCCGCCGATCTGGTCGGCGCTCTCGCGCCCGGTGATGACGCCGGCCAGATATCCGCCGGTACGCGAGATCACATAACCGGTCTCCTGAACGCCCAGCCAGACGGCCTGCAGCGGCGGATAGGTTTCGGTGCGATACCGTCCCGCCTCGGGGTTGTTGACGACGCCGATCACACCCTGCTCGATCCTGTTGCCGAACCGGTCCTCGATCTCGAGCCGTTCGGGTGTGATGGTCAGGTCGATGGACTGGCCGTCGCGATCGACGACCATGGCGATCGGGCTGCCGGCGCGGGGCGCCACATAACGCTGCACGTCGGAGAAACTCGCAACGGGCTGGCCGTCGAGACTGACGAAGCGGTCGCCGGCTTCAAGGCCCGCGGCTTCGGCCGCGCTGCCGGCACGAACCTCGGCCACCACAGGATCGGCGACGACGCGTCCGAACACGGCCAGGACGAATGCGAAGATGACGATTGCAAGGATGAAGTTGGCGGCCGGACCGGCAAACACGGTCGCCGCGCGGCGCCAGACGCTCTTGGTGTGGAAGGCCCGGGCCCGTTCCGCTTCGGTCAGCGCGTCATCCATCGTCGCCGACGCCGAGGCCGCGTTCATGTCTCCGACGAACTTCACATAACCGCCGAGCGGGATCGCTGACAGCCGCCAGCGTGTTCCGTGGCGATCGTCAAAGCCGAAAAGTTCGGGGCCGAAGCCGACCGAGAACACCTTGGCGCCGATTCCGCACCAGCGGCCGACGAGATAGTGGCCCAGTTCGTGAAAGAAGATGACGACCGTCAGAACGAACAGGAACGGCACGGCAATGCCGATGATGAAGCCGTCCGTCGCGACGAGTCCGGTCAGGAAGTCAAACATCGGGTCTCCGCTGTCGGTCAGAAAAAGGCAAGGGCGGGCTGGTCGATGCCGGCGCGCAGCGCACTGGCAAACCATAGGCCAATCGCGGCGAAAACAAGACCATCGACTCGATCCATGACGCCGCCATGGCCGGGGATCACGCGGCCTGAGTCCTTGACGCCGGCGCGCCGCTTGATCCACGATTCAAACAGGTCGCCGGCCTGCGACAGGGTCGACAGGACCAGCGCCAGTCCGATTGCCGCCCAAAAGCTGCTGACGCCGAACAGCGCATCGACCAAGAGCGCTGCGGCAACGGCCGAGGCGAGCCCGCCGAGCGCGCCGGAGATCGTCTTGTTGGGTGAGACGCGCGGCGCCAGCTTCGGCCCGCCTACCCGGCGTCCGACGAAATAGGCGCCGATATCGGTGGCCCAGACCACGGCGACCAGGAAGATGATGGCCGCCAAGCCCGGCTCGAAGCCCCAATCGCCCCGCAAAAGGCCCAGACTGGTCAGAAGCAGCGCCGCATAGACGAACCCGCCAATCGCTCGTCTGTCCTTGAGGCCGACGGCCGCAACGGCGAACAAGGCCAAAACGGCGAGCAGAAGCAGTGTCTTGGCAGCCGGCGGCGCAAACAGGATGACGACCGCCAGTGCGATCAAGCCCAGAATGCCAACCGGTTGCAGCCGGTCGTCGCTGCCGGGCATCTTCATGTCGGTCCATTCGACCCAGAAGATGGCGGCGATCAGCGTGATGAACATCACGAAAGGCGTTCCGCCGGCAATCGTGACGGCGATGAAGATCGCTCCCAGCACCACGCCGGACCAGACCCGGGCGGCGAGGTTGCTCATAGGGCGACGTCGCGCGCCGGCGTCACCGCGCCATAACGGCGTTCCCGGCCGCGATATTCCTCGAGCGCCTGCACAAGCTGGTCTTCGTCGAAATCGGGCCACATGCAGTCGAGGAACACCAATTCGGCATAGGCCGCCTGCCAGAGCAGGAAATTGGACAGCCGCATTTCGCCGCTGGTGCGGATGATCAGATCCGGATCGGGCAGTCCGGCCGTGTCGAGCGCGCCGCTGACATCGGCGCTCGTCAGGCGCCGCTCGCAATCGGGCGTCAGGCGCGCCGTGTCGATCAGCTTTTGCGCCGCGCGCAGCAATTCGTCGCGCGCACCATAGTTGAAGGCGATGTTGAGGTTGAGCCGGACATTGCCGCGCGTGCGCGATTCGGCACGTTCGATCAGGTCGAGAATGTCGGGCTTGAGCCCTTCACGGCTGCCGATGATGCGGATGCAAACCCCGTTTGCCGCCAGCTCCGCCAGGTCGCGGTGGATGTAAAGCCGCAGCAGACCCAGAAGATCGCGCACCTCTTCAGGCGGTCGAGACCAGTTCTCCGACGAAAACGCGTAGAGCGTCAGGTGCCGGATGCCGTGCCTGGGCGCGGCGCGCACCGTGCGGCGCACCGCTTCCACGCCTGCCCTGTGGCCGAAAGTACGCGGCATGGAGCGCGCGGTGGCCCAGCGGCCGTTGCCGTCCATGATGATGGCGACATGTTCGGGACCGAGGATCGTGTCAGCGGGCGCTTTGGACAGCACGTACATCTCCTTTGGGGACGCCGGGCGCCCGATTCGTTGCGCCTGCGGCCGCGGCGGTTACACCTGAAGGATTTCGGCTTCTTTCTCGGCCAGCAACTCGTCGATACGCGTGATGTATGTGTCGGTCTGCTTCTGCACGGCGTCCGATTCCGACCGTCCCTCGTCCTGACCGATCTCGCCGTCTTTTTCGAGCTTTTTCAAGGTGTCCATGCCGTCGCGGCGCACGTGGCGCACAGCTATCCGGGCGTTTTCCGCATATTGGTGGGCAACCTTGACCAGTTCGCGCCGCCGCTCCTCGTTCAGTTCGGGCAGCGGGACGCGCACGGTGGTGCCGTCGGTCATCGGGTTGAGGCCGAGGCTCGACTCGCGGATCGCCTTTTCGACGGCCCCGACCATGGACTTGTCCCAAACATTGACCGCCAGCATGCGCGGCTCGGGCACGGTGACGTTGGCGACCTGGTTGATCGGCATCGCGCTGCCATAGGCTTCCACAGTGATGGGGTCGAGCAGCGAGGCCGAAGCGCGGCCGGTGCGCAGACCGCCAAGATCGCTTTTGAACGATGTGATCGCGCCTTCCATGCGGCGGGTCAGATCGGCAAGATCATACTCACTCATGACACTGCTTCCTCCGGAACGGGCAGATGAACTATTGCTCGCGGACAACGGTCGAACGGCCGCGTCCCTTGACGATGGCGGCCAGGCCGCCCTTTTCGTGAATCGAAAACACGACGATGGGAATCCGGTTCTCGCGGGTCAGCGCAACCGCCGCTATGTCCATGACATTCAAGCCCTTTTCAATGACCTGCGCATGCGTCAGACATTCATAGCGCTCGGCCGCCGGATCGAGCTTGGGATCGGCCGAATAGATGCCGTCCACCTGCGTGCCCTTCAACAGCGCGTCCGCGCCGATTTCGGCGGCCCTGAGCGCCGCAGCCGAATCGGTCGTGAAATAGGGATTTCCCGTGCCCCCCGCAAAGACAACCACCCTGCCCTGTTCGATGTTCCACATCGCCTTGCGTTGCGAGAAGCTTTCGCACAATTGCGGCATCGCAATGGCTGACAACACCACGGCATCCAGTCCGCTCTTGACCAGCGAAGTGCGCAGCGCCAGCGAATTGATGACGGTTGCCAGCATGCCCATATGGTCGCCGGTCACCCGGTCGCCGCCGCGCGAGGCCACCGCGACCCCGCGGAAGATGTTGCCGCCGCCGATCACGATGGCGACCTGCACGCCCATGTCGACCGCCTGCTTGACGTCGCTGGCGATCCGGTCGGCAACTTCGACATCGATGCCAAAGCCCTGATTGCCCATCAGCGCCTCGCCGGACACTTTCAGCAGGACACGCTTGTAGGCAAGGTCTTCGGACATGGGCAGATTTTCGGGATCAGCGGCAGGATTCGGTTGGGCCCCGATACAACACGGGCACCGCCTTGTCACGCGGTGCCCGTCTCGTGTGGACCGATTTCGATCCGAAGGCTCAAGGGCCGGTCAGCCCTTGGCGGCGGCGGCGACTTCGGCGGCGAAGTCGCTCTCTTCCTTCTCGACGCCCTCACCCAGCGCGAACCGTTCGAAAGCGGTCACTTTCGCCTCAGCGCCAATTTCCTTTTCGGCTTCCTTGAGCGCCTGCTCGACCGTCAGGTCGGGATTGATCACGAAGCTCTGCTTGAGAAGGCAGACTTCCTCGTAGAACTTGCGCAAGCGGCCCTCCACCATCTTCTCGATGATGTTTTCGGGCTTGCCGGATGCCTTGGCCTGCTCGGAAAAGATCGCCTTCTCGCGCTCGATGGCGGCCGGGTCCAGATCGGCCACATCGATGGCCAGCGGATTGGTCGCCGCCACATGCATGGCGATCTGCCGGCCGATCGCCGACGCCGCAGCGGCATCGCCGCCGGTTTCGATGGCGACCAGCACGCCCAGCTTGCCCAGATCGGTCTTGACCGCATTGTGGACATAGGTCGCGACCGTGCCGCTGCCGACGCTCAGCTTGGCCGAACGGCGCAGGTTCATGTTCTCGCCGATGGTCGCGACGGCGTCCTTGATGGTTTCCTCAACGCTCTTGTCGCTGCCCGGATAGGCGGCCGCGGCGACCGCCTCGACCGAACCGTCCGTGCCCAGCGCGACCTGCGCGACATCGCCGACGAGCGTCTGGAACGCGTCGTTGCGGGCGACGAAATCGGTTTCGGAGTTGACCTCGACCACGATGGCGTCTGTACCCGATGCGGCGACCCCGATCAGCCCTTCGGCAGCGGTGCGGCCGGATTTCTTCTCGGCCTTGGCGATGCCCTTGGTGCGCAGCCAGTCGACCGCCGCATCCAGGTCACCATCGGTTTCGGTGAGCGCCTTCTTGCAGTCCATCATGCCCGCGCCCGTCAGGTCGCGCAGCTGTTTCACCAATGCGGCTGTAATGGTCATTGTCGTGCCTTTCGTCATGCCGGCCCGGAGCTCTCCGGGACACGGCGTGTCATCCAATTGTCGTTGTGGAACCGGCCCTGCCCGGTCCGTGTGACGCGCCGATGAAGGGACGCCCCCGCGGGCGTCCGATCGCGCTGCGTCAGGCCTGGGCCGGCTGTTCTTCGGCCGGTGCGGCTTCCTCGGCAGCCGGTGCAGGCTCTTCGGCGACCGCCGCCGGCTCTTCAGCCGGAGCCTCCTCGATGGCCGGCTCGGCCGGTGCTTCGGCCTGCGCGCCGACATCGACGCCCGAAGCGCCCTGCTGGCGTTCGATGCCGTCGATCGCCGCCCGTGCGATCAGGTCGCAATAGAGCGAGATGGCGCGCGCGGCATCGTCATTGCCCGGGATCGGATGGTCGACCACGTCCGGATCGCAGTTGGAATCGATGATCGCGACGACCGGAATGCCGAGACGATGCGCTTCCTGAATGGCGATGGCTTCCTTGTTGGTGTCGATCACGAACATCAGGTCGGGAATGCCGCCCATGTCCTTGATGCCGCCCAGCGCGCGGTCGAGCTTTTCGCGCTCGCGCTCGAGGTTCAGCCGTTCCTTCTTGGTGAAGCCCTCGGCCTCGCCGCCCAAAAGCTCCTCGAGCTTGCGCAGGCGCGCGATCGAATTGGAGATCGTCTTCCAGTTGGTCAGCATCCCGCCGAGCCAGCGGGCGTTGACGTAGTACTGCGCCGACCGCTTGGCCGCGTCGGCGACGATTTCAGAAGCCTGGCGCTTGGTGCCCACGAACAGCACGCGGCCGCCGCCGGCCACCGTGTCGGACACTTTCTTGAGCGCCTGCTCAAGCAGCGGCACCGTCTGCGACAGGTCGATGATGTGGACATTGTTGCGGTCGCCAAAGATGTACCGCGCCATCTTCGGGTTCCAGCGGTGTGTCTGGTGGCCGAAGTGAACGCCAGCTTCAAGCAGCTGGCGCATGGAATAGTCTGGCATTGCCATGCGTATGGTCCTTTCCGGTTCTGCCTCCACGGCGCGTCAGCGGTTGCCCGCCACCGGTGGCCCCGCCGGATGTCTCCCGGTCGTCAGCCTGCACCGTGTGTGGAATGATCGGGCGCTTAGCCCAAAGCCCGCCTCTTGGCAAGAGACCTGTCAGATGGGGTTCTCAGGAGCAGTCTTCAACCTCGAACAGTTCCAGTTCCTCCATCGTGCCCGACAGCATGAAGTCGCCATAGTCCATCTCCAGCGACCTTGTGATGCCATTGTCGTGCATCTTGAAGGCGATCCGGTATTCGGGCAGCCCCTCGCCCTCGGTCACCTCGTCGAAATAGGCAACCGAGATGTTGCGAAACGGCGCATCGGCGACCGCGCCGATCGCATCGGGATCGTCCTCGTCCTCGGTCTTTTCGGGACCGATGATCACCGTTGTGGTCAGCACCCGGTCGGCATCGTCCGACCCGTCGAAAATCTTCTTTTCGTAGAAGCGCTCGCCGGCGGCGGCCCGCTCGATCAGATCGATCATGTGCGCGGTGGGAAACGCGGCCGGGTCGAGCCGGATCTCGGTTTCCTCCGGTTCGCTGAGCGTGACGATCGTCGCATCGTCCTCGACGGCCGCCACGCCTTCGATCGTGCGGTCGGGCCGCTGGTCGACGAAGGTGCGGGTCAGGAAGCGGAAGGACGAGCCGTCGGCTTCCTCGAAGGTCGTCGTCTGCTGGTCGGTAACGCGGCCGCCGGCGCGCGCGGCGATTTGCGTGACGAAGCGGAAATTGGTCGTGTAGCCCTCGCAGGCCGATCCCCGGAACTCGTAGACGATACGGCCGCGCATGCCGGTGATGCCGCTGCGGTCCGACGCCTCTTCCAGTTCGACCGCGTAGACAGCCCGGTGCGGCGCCAGTTGGACGCCGGCGGCCTCGGCGGGCGCGGGCATCGTTGCAACGGCGACCAGAAGGCCGGCTGAAACGGCAAGGGTTTTTCGGCGGATTGGCATCGTGAATCGCTTTCCTTTTTGGCGCCACTATAGGAAACGTCTTGTCAGAAGCGAGGCAAAATCCGCCCCGCGCCACAGGAGGAACCAGAACGCATGACCGACCAGATCGAAACCAGGCTCGCCGAAATGGGCATCACGGTGCCGGACGTTGCCGCGCCGGCGGCGAACTATCTGCCCTATGTGCGCAGCGGCAATCTGGTGTTCACCTCCGGGCAGTTGCCGTTCATGGACGGCGCACTGCGCGCGACGGGTCTGGTCGGCGCCGATGTCAGCCTTGAAGACGGCCAGGACGCGGCCAAATGGTGCGCGGTCAACATTCTGGCGGTGGCGAAAAGCGCGCTCGGCAGCCTCGAGGCCATCGAAAAGATCGTCAAGATCTCCGTGTTCGTGGCGTCCGCGCCCGGATTCACCGAGCAGCATCTGGTCGCCAACGGCGCATCGGACCTTCTGGCCGAAGCGCTGGGCGACAGGGGAAGGCACGCGCGCGCGGCGGTCGGCATGGCCAGCCTGCCGCTCAACGCCGCCGTCGAGATCGAGGCGATCATCGAGGGCCGATGACCGACATCGCCTCTCTGACCGCGCGGCCCATCGCCCATCGCGGCCTGCACGACGACAACCGGACGCGGTGGGAGAACACCGCGTCCGCGTTCCGCGCCGCGATCGCCGGCGGGTTCGGCATCGAACTGGACGTGCAACTGTCCGCCGATAGCGTTGCGATGGTCTTCCACGATGCGGAGCTGGATCGTCTGACCGGCGCGACGGGCCCTATCGCGGACCGCTGTGCGGATGAACTGCGCGATCTCGCCGTCGGGGGCACCGAAGACCGGATCATGACGCTCGTCGAAACGCTTGATCTGGTCGATGGGACCGTGCCTGTCATCATCGAGATGAAGGACAATGGCGCCCGCAACGGCGATCTGGCGCGCGCCGTCGCGCGCGATGTTGCGGGCTATCGCGGGCCAGTCGCCATCATGTCGTTCGAGCACGCGCTTCTGGACGCGTTTCGCGCCATGGAAACGGGCGTGCCGCTGGGCCTGACCGCGTCGGGCATCAGCAATGCGGCGCTGGCCGAACACAGGCCACAGCTCGAAGCGGGGATCGATTTCGTCTCTTATCAGGTCGCCGCCCTGCCCAATGCCTTCGTCGCCGAGGTGCGCGCGCGCGGCCTGCCGGTCATCACCTGGACGGTCCGGACGCCCGAACAGGTTGCGCTGACCCGTGCCCATGCCGACCAGATGACGTTTGAAGGGTTCGATCCCGACGCGGCATGAAAATCGCCGCCGCGCCTTGCGGCGCGTTTGCGATGCAATACATCTCGGTTGATGACCGATCCCACAGCCGCCACAGCCCCGCCCGAGGGCCAGCCCGCCCATGTCGTGCGGGTTCACGAGCGCATCGCCGACGTCCCCCGCGCGGTCTGGGACGGATTTGACGGCACCAGCCGTGCCCACGGTACGGCCTACAACCCGTTCATGCGGCATGATTTTCTCAGCGCGCTGGAAGAAGCGGGCTGCGCCATCGCCGACACGGGCTGGCACGGCCAGCACCTGGTGCTTGAAGATGGCGCGGGAAACGCGCTGGCAGCGGCCCCTGCCTATCTGAAGGCGCACAGCCAGGGCGAATATGTCTTCGACCATGCCTGGGCCGACGCCTGGGAGCGTGCCGGCGGCCGCTATTATCCCAAGCTGCAACTTTCGGTGCCGTTCACACCGGCCACCGGCCCTCGCCTTCTGATCGGCCCCGACGTCAACGCCGAGGCCGCCCGCGCGGCGCTGGCCAACGCGATCGCGCAACTGACCGAACGGCTGGGTCTCTCCTCGGCGCATGTGACGTTTGCGCAAAAGCCCGATCTCGACGCGCTGCTCGAGGCCGGCTTCCTGCACCGCACGGACCAGCAGTTCCATTTCATCAACAAGGGCTACGGCTCCTATGCGGAGTTCCTGGAAACCCTGTCCTCACGCAAGCGAAAGGCGCTGAAAAAGGAGCGCGCGACCGCCCTTGAGAACGGCATCACCATCGACTGGCTGACCGGTTCGGACATCACAGAAGCGGCACTCGACGATTTCTACGTCTTCTACACCGACACGGGCGAACGCAAATGGGGCCGGCCCTATCTCAACCGGCGCTTCTTCTCGCTTGTCGCCGAGCGCATGGCCGACGACATCCTGCTTGTGATGGCCAGTCGAAACGGCCGCAACATTGCAGGCGCGATCAACTTCATCGGCGGCGACACGATCTTTGGCCGGCATTGGGGCTGTGTCGAGCATCACCGCTTCCTGCATTTCGAGGTCTGCTACCACCAGGCGATCGATTTCGCGATCGAACGCAAGCTGGCCGTGGTCGAAGCGGGCGCGCAGGGCGAACACAAGCTGGCGCGCGGCTATCTGCCGGTGACGACCCATTCGGCCCATTTCATCCCGCATGAGGGTTTCCGCAAGGCCATCGAGGACTACCTGCACCACGAGCGCGCCGATGTGGCGCGGTTCGGCAAGATCCTCGCCGACGCGGGACCGTTCAGGAAGGCCGATTGAATCGCCGCGCAACTGCGCCTAGACCGGATCGGCAACGATGCCCGGAACGGCGGACGAGGACATGACAGCATACGACACCGACAACATCTTCGCCAGAATCCTGCGTGGCGAAATCCCGTCCCACACGGTGCATGAGGACGAAGACACGCTGGTGATCATGGATGTGATGCCGCAGGCCGACGGCCACGCGCTGGTCATCCCCAAATCCGCGTCACGCAACCTGCTCGATGCCGAGCCGATGGCGCTTGGCGCGGCGATTGCGGTCGTCCAGCGCGTGGCGCTAGCCTCAAAGGCGGCGTTCGCTGCCGATGGTATTTCGGTGATGCAGTTCAACGAAGCGGCGGGCGGCCAGTCGGTGTTCCACCTGCATTTCCACGTCATTCCGCGCCATGACGGCACGCCGCTGCGCGCCCATTCGGGCCAGATGGAAGACCAGGACGTGCTGACGGCCAACGCCGAGAAGCTGCGCGCGGCGCTCGCCGCGCTCTGAACAGGATTACTTGCGCGCCCGGCGTGCCGTTTCGACGGCGAGGCGCCCCCAGGGCTCCATCGCATCGGCACTTTCCAGTGCCTCGTCGGGAACCTGCCAATAGGGCATGGCCGTGGGCCGCCGGTTCTTGTGGCCCTCATAGACCCAGCGTTCCATGCCCTCGGCCTCATAGACCGGCGAGGATTGGTCGTCGCCCTTCACATAGAGCTTGTCGAAGGCAACGAGCGCAAAGATGCCGTGCGCGCAGTAGACGCCCTGCCCGCCGAACATGCGCTTGATGGTGATCGGCCCGAACGGGGCAAACAGGTCCCTGAGATAGTCTTCATCCATCGGCGTCCCTCGACGGTCCTTACTGCTCGAGACGGAAATGCTCGTGACACGCCGGGAAGGTCGCGCCCGTCCGGCGGAAGGCGGCGACCAGCGCCGCGGCGGCACAAGTCAGGCCGATGAGGAATCTGACGGCACGCTCCCGGTTGGGTTGCATTTGGTCCGCGCTGCGTTTCGAGCCGGTGGAGGGTCGAGCGCCTGTGTCGGGCTACAGTTCGCCCCGCGCCTCGGCCAGTTCCTTCAGATCGGCGGGCTTGAGTTCGACCGATTCGCCGCACCCGCACGCCGAAGACTGGTTGGGATTGTTGAAGACGAAGCCGGTACGCAGCTTGGTCACCTCGAAATCCATCTGCGTGCCCAGCAGATAGAGCATCGCCGCCGGATCGACCCATACATGGGCGCCCGCATGGCTGATATGGTCGTCCTTGGGATCGGGTTCGGTGACCAGATCGACCGTATACTCCATGCCCGCGCAGCCGCCCTTCTTGATGCCGACCCGCACGCCCTGCGCACCCTGTTCGGCGCGTCCGGCGACGATCTCGCGCACGCGATCCGCAGCCTGGTCGGTCATGGTCATGATGGCAAAGGCCATGGGTTCAACTCCTGTCGTTGCCTGAGATTTATGCACGCCCGGCAGCGCGCGCAAGCGGCCGTCAGTAGAGCCCCACCGCGATCTGCGCTTCCTCGCTCATCCGGTCCGGCGTCCAGGGCGGATCGAAGGTCATCTCCACCTCGACATCCATGACGCCCTCGACGGTGCGTACTGCGTTTTCGACCCAGCCCGGCATCTCGCCGGCCACCGGGCAGCCCGGCGCCGTCAGGGTCATTTCCACCTTGACCGTCCGGTCGTCCTCGATGTCGACGCGGTAGATCAGGCCGAGTTCGTAGATGTCGGCCGGAATCTCCGGATCGTAGACCGTCTTCAGCGCCGCGACGATATCGTCGGTCATGCGCGCCAGTTCGTCGCGCGGCAGCGCCGACGGGGTCGGCGTGGCCGCCGTTGCCGGCGCTTCGGTTTGTGCGGTTTGTGGTGTCTGGTCTTCCATCATGGGATCATCCTAGCACGACGGTGCTCATGCAAAAAACTCGCGCGCCTTTTCCAGCGCTTCGACCAGCGCGTCGACTTCGGCGCGCGTGTTGTACATGCCGAACGACGCCCGGCAGGTGGACGTGGCGCCGAAGCGCTTGAGCAGCGGCTGGGCACAATGGGTGCCGGCACGCACGGCAACACCCGACCGGTCGATGACCATGGAAATGTCGTGCGCGTGCAGCCCCTCGATCTCGAACGCGATGATTGCCGCCTTGTCGGGCGCGTTGCCGATGATGCGCAGCGCGTTGATGCGCGAAAGCTGCTCGTGCGCGTAGGCGCGCAGATCGGCCTCATGCGCCGCGATGGCGGGACGGCCGATCCGGTCCATGTAATCGAGCGCGACGCCGAGCCCGATCGCCTGGGCGATGGGCGGCGTGCCCGCCTCGAACCGGTGCGGCGGATCGGCGTAGGTTACAGCATCCTCGCTCACATCGAGGATCATCTCGCCGCCGCCCTGGAACGGTTTCATGGCCGCAAGGCGTTCCGCCTTTCCGTAGAGCACGCCGATTCCGGACGGCCCGTAGGTCTTGTGGCCGGTGAAGACGTACCAGTCGCACCCGAGATCCTGAACGTCGACCGGAAGATGCACGGCACCCTGGCTGCCGTCGACCAGAACGGGAATGCCGCGCGCATGGGCGATCTCGCAGACCTTCCTGATCGGCACGACCGTCCCCAGGACGTTGGAGACATGGGTCAGCGCGACCAGTTTGGTCCGGTCGGTCAACCGCGCCTCGAATTCGGCAATGTCGAACCGACCCTCATCATCGACGGGCGCCCAGACGAGCCTGGCGCCTATGCGCTCGCGCAGGAAATGCCAGGGCACGATGTTGGCATGGTGCTCCATGATCGAAATGACGATCTCGTCGCCCTCGCCGATCGCGTCCGCGCCGAACCCGTGGCTGACCGTGTTGATCGCCTCTGTCGCCGACTTGGTGAAGACGATCTCGTCGACCGAGCCCGCATTCAGAAAGCGCCGGACGGTTTCGCGCGCTGCCTCATAGGCATCGGTCGTCGCGTTCGACAGGTAATGCAGCCCGCGATGCACGTTTGCATATTCGTGTTCATAGGTGCGCGCCACCGCGTCGATCACCGCACGCGGCTTTTGCGCCGATGCGCCATTGTCCAGATAGACCAGCGGCTTGCCATAGACTTCCCGGGAAAGGATCGGAAAGTCGGCCCTGATCGCGTCGACATTGTAAGCAGCGTTCGAGACCGGATCGGCGCTCATTACCCGTTCGCCTCCAGCCAGTCGGCAATGCGGATTTCAAGCGCCTCGATCAGCGCATCGTCGTCCAGTTCCTCGACGATCTCGTCGACAAAAGCCTCGATCAGCAGGCCTCGCGCCGTCTTGGCCGAAATGCCGCGCGCCATCAGGTAGAACAGATGATCCTCGTCGATCTCGGCGACCGTGGCACCATGGGCGCAGACGACGTCGTCGGCAAAGATCTCCAGTTCCGGCTTGGTGGCAAAACCGCTTTCATCGGAGAGCAGCAGCGTGTTGCAGGCCATCTGCGCGTCGGTCTTCTGCGCGGCCCGTGCGACGCGGATCTGACCCTGGAACACGCCCTGCGCCTTGCCGGTGACGACGTTGCGCACCGTCTCGGTCGATGTGGTGTTGGCGACGAGATGGTCCAGTTCCAGCGTCACGTCGCAATGAGTCTTTTCGCCGATCATGTTGATCGCGCGGAAGGCCAGTTCGGCGCCCTCGCCGGTCGCTGCGGCATGAACCTCCTGGCGCACCAGCCGGCCGCCATAGTTGGCGATGAACAGGGTGGCTTTTGCGTCCTTTTCGAGCGTCAGCCTGAAAGTGCCGAGATGGGACGCAGCCGCTCCCTGTTCCTGCACGATGATCCAGCGGACTTCGGCGCCTTCGCGCACCGTCAGTTCGGTGGCATTCGACGCGAGCACGTCTTCGTCCGACCCCATGTGCCGGTCGATGAAGGCGGCTTTGGCGCCGGCGCCGACGGTGACGAGGTTGCGCGTGTGCACCTGCCCGCCATCATGGATCGACTGGAGCTCGATCGGACGTTCGATGTCAGCGCCCTCGGCGACGGTGAGGCGCACGCCGTCGGTCACAAACGCGGTGTTGATCGCGCCGATCGCATCGTCGGCTTCGGTCGGCGCTTCCAGGATCACACCGCCCACATCGGCGCGCAGCGCGTCGGCCACCGCCTCGATCTGACAGCCCTCGATTTCGGTCCGCTCGATCAGCTGACCGTTGATCAGGACGAACCGGTGGGCATTGTCGACAAGCGGATCGGCGGGCCCGGCAGCCACATCGCTGCGCCATTCGGGCATCGCGTTCACAAGCCGGCGCAGGTCCGTATAGTGCCAGGCTTCCACCTTGCGCGTCGGCAGCCGGTGCGCCTTGATCGCCTGCACCGCCTGATCGCGCGCCATCACGGTATCGGCATTGCCGGGCAGATGGCTGCTGCGGTGGCCGAATTGCGCAACCAGCGCCGTTTCGGCCGCCGTCAGCGGCGCCTCGGCGGGCTTTTTCAGCGTTGCAACCATGTCAGGCCGCCTCGGCGATGATGTCGGTATAGCCCTTGGCTTCGAGCTCGAGCGCCAGCGACTTGTCGCCGGTCTTGACGATGCGGCCCTTGGACAGGACATGCACCGTATCGGGCACGATGTATTCGAGCAGGCGCTGATAGTGGGTGATCACGATCACGGCGCGGTCGGGCGAACGCAGCGCGTTGACGCCATCGGCAACGATCTTCAGCGCATCGATGTCGAGGCCAGAATCGGTCTCGTCGAGCACGCACAGTTTCGGCTCGAGCAGCTTCATCTGCAGGATCTCGGCCCGTTTTTTCTCGCCGCCCGAAAAGCCGACATTCAGGGGACGCTTGAGCATCTCCATCTCGACACCGAGCGTGCCGGCCGCCTCGCGCACCTTCTTGATGAAGTCCGGTGTCGTCAGCTCGTCCTCGCCGCGCGCCTTGCGCTGCTCGTTGAGCGCCACCTTGAGGAACTGCATGGTGGCGACACCGGGAATTTCCACCGGGTACTGGAAGGCCAGGAACAGGCCCGCGCTGGCGCGCTCGGCCGGGTCCATCTCGAGAATGGATTCGCCGTTGTAGAGAATGTCGCCCTCGGTCACCTCATAGTCGTCCCGGCCAGCCAGCACGTAGGAAAGCGTCGACTTGCCCGAGCCGTTCGGCCCCATGATCGCGGCCACTTCTCCGGCTTTCACGGTCAGGTTGAGACCGTTGATGATCTCGGTGCCATCCTCGGCGATCCGCGCGTGCAGGTTCTTGATTTCCAGCATTTTCTTCGTTCCCAACTCGGTCTTTTCAGTCTTGTTTCTTCTTCACGAACAGCCCGCGCATGGCGTAGCTGATGGCGGCGACACCGCCCAGAAGCCCGGCGCTCAGATAGCGGTCGCCGAACGGGTTCCACAAATAGCCGGCCACCGTCACGAACAGGATGGTGGCAGCGCCCGCCAGGCGGATCGTGCCGGTCAGATCACGGTTGTCGTCATTTTTTCGCATCACAACCCCAGGGCTGCGCGGACCGGCGGCAAAAGGCTGGCTGCCACGATGCCGACGACGGCACCGACAAGAATGCGCCGGTTGCGGGTGCCAAGCGAAGGTGCGAGCGCGGCGAGCGCACCGCAGATCGCCGCGTACCAGACGATGGTTGTCGGATCGAACATGGCTGTTCTCCGGCCTGTGCCGAAAACCGGCTGCTGCTACCCAACGCTGCCTTCCAGCGAAATGCCGATCAGCTTCTGCGCCTCGACGGCGAACTCCATCGGCAGCTCCTGGATGACCTCCTTGACGAAGCCGTTGACGATCAGCGCGATCGCCTCCTCTTCGGGAATGCCGCGCTGCATGCAGTAGAACAGATGGTCCTCGGAAATCTTCGAGGTAGTCGCTTCGTGCTCGAGCTGCGCCGAGGAATTGTTGGCCTCGATATAGGGCACGGTGTGTGCGCCGCAGCGGTCGCCGATCAGCAGCGAATCGCACTGGGTGAAATTGCGCGCGTCGGTCGCCTTGCGATGCACGGACACCTTGCCGCGATAGGTGTTTTCCGATGTACCCGCCGAAATGCCCTTGGAGATGATCCGGCTCGACGTGTTCTTGCCCAGATGGATCATCTTGGTGCCCGAATCGATCTGCTGCGCACCGTTCGACACCGCGATCGAATAGAATTCGCCGCGTGAATTGTCGCCGCGCAGGATGCAGGACGGGTACTTCCATGTGATTGCCGAACCGGTCTCGACCTGAGTCCAGGAAATCTTGGAATTGTCGCCCCGGCAGTCGCCGCGCTTGGTGACGAAATTGTAGATGCCGCCCTTGCCCTCGGCATCGCCCGGATACCAGTTCTGGACGGTCGAGTATTTGATCTCCGCATCCTCGTGCGCGATCAGTTCGACCACGGCGGCGTGAAGCTGGTTCTCGTCGCGCTGCGGCGCCGTGCAACCCTCGAGATAGGACACGTAGGCGCCCTTTTCGGCGATGATCAGCGTGCGCTCGAACTGGCCGGTGTCCTTCTCGTTGATGCGAAAATAGGTCGACAGTTCCATCGGGCAGTGCACGCCCTCGGGCACATAGACGAACGAACCGTCCGTGAAGACCGCCGAATTGAGCGCGGCGTAATAATTGTCGGAGACCGGCACCACCGAAGCGAGATATTTCTTCACCAGTTCGGGATGCTCGCGCATGGCTTCGGAGATCGACATGAAGATCACGCCGGCCTTGGCGAGCTCGGCCTTGAAGGTGGTGACGACGGACACCGAATCGAACACCGCGTCGACGGCAACCCTGCGCTCCTGCACGCCGGCCAGGATTTCCTGTTCGGCAAGCGGAATGCCGAGCTTTTCGTAGGTGCGGCGGATTTCCGGATCGACATCGTCAATGGTCTTCGGGCCGGTCTGCCCCTTGGGCGCGGCGTAGTAGTAGATGTCGTTGAAATCGATCTTGGGATAGTTCACCCGTGCCCAGTCGGGTTCCTCCATCGTCAGCCAGCGCCGATAGGCGTCAAGCCGCCACTCCAGCATCCATTCGGGCTCTTCCTTCTTGGCCGAGATGAAGCGGATGATGTCCTCGTTCAGGCCCTTTGGGGCCTTGTCCATCTCCAGGATGGTCTCAAAGCCGTATTTGTACTGATCGACATCGATCTTTGCGACCTGATCGATCGTCTCCTGAACCGCGGGCATGGCGATCTCTCCTTCCAACCGAACTGCATGCAGCGCTACCGCGCGCACGATGGCCGTCTGACGCGGCCTTCATCATGGTCAATCTAGTCCATACATCAGTTTTGAAAAGTTCTAAAGAGCGAAAATCTGACTTTTTGCCATAGGTTTTCCATCATGTGGCATTTCTTGCCGCGTAGGCAAGCCGTCAGGCGGCGCGCATCCGTCCGATCAGCGGCGTCAGCGCATCGACCAACGCGGACAAATCCGCCCAACCCGTTCCCAATCCGAACGAGACACGGATCGCGCCATCGTCGCCCTCGACGCCCATCGCTTCGAGCACATGGCTCTTGCCCACCTTGCCCGATGAGCAGGCCGAGCCTGAAGACACGGCGAACCCGGCCAGGTCGAGGCCAATGGCCAGTGTCTCCGCTTTGATGCCCGGCACGGTGAAGAAAACGGTGTTGGCGACGCGCGGCGCAGCGACGCCGTGCACGACGACATCAGCGGCCGCACGCCGCAGTTCGGTCTCGAAGCGATCGCGCAACCGTGCCAGTTCGGAAAAGCCGTTCAACCCCGCAACGGCGGCGTCGGCGGCCGCGCCAAAACCCGCGATCAGCGCCGGCGATTCGGTACCGCTCCTGTGGCCGCGCTCCTGCCCGCCGCCGGCGATCAGCGGCAGCGGCATCATCAGATCGGACGCTCCGGCAATGGCGCCCATGCCTTTCGGTCCGCCGATCTTGTGCGACGACAGCATCAGGAAATCGGCCAAACCCGTTGAAAGATCGACCGGAATGCGCCCCAGCGCCTGCACCGCATCGAGGACGAGGATGCCGCCGGCGCCGCGCACGACGGCGCTGATCTCCTCGACGGGCTGGATCACGCCCGTCTCATTGTTGACCCAATGAACCGCGACGAGCGGCAGACCCGCGGCCTTGTCGTGCGCGGCGAGCCGTCCTTTGAGCGTCTCAAGATCGAGCAGTCCATCTGGACCGACGCCGATTCGCGTGACCGCTTCGGGCAGGAAACGCCCGCCCGCCAGAAGGCAGGGGTGATCGGCGGCGCAGACATAAAGATGGCCCATCGTCAGCGACGACCGGCCCATCGACCAGTGCGGCGTCAGCAATGTCGCGGCCGCCTCGGTCGCGCCGGAGGTAAAGACGATGTGGTCCGGCGCGGTGCCGACCAGCCCGGCCACCTGCCGCCGGGCTTTCTGGACCATGGCGCGCAGGGCCCGACCGTTCCTGTGGACGGACGACGGATTGCCCTCGATCTCCATCGCCGCAAGCACTGCCTCGCGCGCGGCCTCCAAAAGGGGCGCCGAGGCGTTATGGTCCAGATAGTGCGTCACCGGCCGCTCTTTTCCCGCCAGGTGCGGGATTTCCTTGATATTTCGGGGTCGATGGTCATATGACGGCCTCCGCGCTTGCATTCAACCTTTTCAGACCTTGAAACCGGGCCGCAAACACGCATCTCAATGCCGGCAGCGCCGCATGCGATGGGCCGCCGACGGTTTTGCCAAGGAGACCCGATGCCAGAAGTGATTTTCAACGGACCGGCGGGACGCCTCGAAGGCCGCTACCAGCCGGCCGCCGACAAGACGGCGCCGATCGCGATGATCCTGCATCCGCATCCGCAGTTCGGCGGAACGATGAACAACCCGATCATCTACAATCTGTTCTACATGTTCCAGAAGCGCGGCTTCACCACGCTGCGCTTCAATTTCCGCTCGATCGGCCGCAGCCAGGGTGAGTTCGACCATGGCGTGGGCGAACTGTCGGACGCCGCGGGCGCGCTCGACTGGGTCCAGTCGCTGCATCCCGAATCGAAATCGTGCTGGATCGCCGGCTATTCCTTCGGCGCCTGGATCGGCATGCAGCTTCTGATGCGCCGCCCCGAGATCGAGGGCTTCATGTCGATCGCGCCGCAGCCCAACACTTACGACTTCTCTTTCCTGGCGCCATGCCCCTCGTCCGGACTGATCATCCACGGCGATAGCGACAAGGTCGCGCCGCCCGACGCGGTGCAGGGGCTTGTCGACAAGCTGCACACGCAAAAGGGCATTCTGATCACCCAGAAGACCCTGCCCGGCGCCAACCATTTCTTCTCGGGGATGGAAGAAACGCTGCTGGGCGAATGCGCCGACTATCTCGATGCCCGCCTGCGCGGCGAACTGGTGCCGGACAATGTCCGGAAGCTTGCCGGGCGGTAGAGCCCTCATGGGTCGTTACCTCGCAGACCTGTCGAGCGCCGCACCGGCTTGATCTTGACCAAGCAAACCGCCATGACGGCGTGAAACCGGAACAGACCGGTTTTGCACGGCAATGGTCCGCACCTGCGGGCAAGGCCGGCCACCTCATCTGCACGGAACACCGCACCCATGCCCGCCTACAAGTCCGACTTTCTGAACGTCCTGAACGAACGCGGTTTCATCCACCAGATCTCCGATCCCGAAGGACTGGACGCAAAGTGTATGGAAGGGCCGATCACCGCCTATGTCGGCTATGACGCGACGGCGACCAGCCTGCATATCGGCAATCTGATCTCCGTGACGATGCTCTACTGGCTGCAGCAGACCGGCCACCGGCCGATCACGCTGATGGGCGGCGGCACGTCCATGGTCGGCGACCCCTCGTTCCGCGACGACCAGCGCCAATTGCTGACGCCCGAAAAGATCGAGGACAACATCGCCGGCATCAAGACCGTCTTCGGCCGCATTCTCGATTATGGCGAGGGCGAAACCGGCGCGCTGATGGTCAACAATGCCGAATGGCTGATGGAACTGAACTATGTCGACTTCCTGCGCGAGGTGGGCCGGCACTTCTCCGTCAACCGGATGCTGACCTTCGATTCGGTCAAGCTTCGGCTCGACCGCGAGCAATCGCTGTCGTTCCTCGAATTCAATTACATGATCATGCAGGGATACGACTTCACCGAACTGAACCGGCGCTATGACTGCATTTTGCAAATGGGCGGCTCGGACCAGTGGGGCAACATCGTCAACGGGCTCGACCTGTCCCACAAGATGGGCGGCCCGCAGCTCTACGCGCTGACGACGCCGCTTTTGACCACATCGTCGGGCCAGAAGATGGGCAAGACCGCGCAGGGGGCCGTCTGGCTGAACGACGACCTCTTCAGCGCCTATGATTTCTGGCAGTACTTCCGGAACACCGAGGACGCCGACGTCGAGAGGTTCCTGAAGATCTTCACGCGCCTGCCGCTCGACGAGATCGCCAAACTCGCCGCGTTGAAAGACACCGAGATCAACGAGGCCAAAAAGGTTCTGGCGACCGAGGCGACGGCAGTGGTGCATGGGCGCGATGCTGCCGAACAGGCCGCCGAGACCGCGCGCAAGACGTTCGAGGAAGGGGCGCTGTCGGAGAACCTGCCGACGATCGAGGTTCCAGCCGCCGAACTGTCAGCCGGCATGGGGCTGTTGAACCTGCTTGTCGCGGCGGGTCTTGCCGTATCGAACGGTGAAGCGCGCCGGCATGTGAAGGGCGGCGCGGTGCGGGTCAACGATTCGGCGGTGAGCGACGAGCGCCTGACGGTCGATGAAGGCGCGGTCGCCGACGGCGTCGTCAAGCTGTCCGTCGGCAAGAAGAAGCACGTGCTCGTCCGGCCGGTGTGACGGCGCCACTCGCCGACCTCCCCTCAAGGGGGAGGTGGACAGATGTCACCTGAACTCGAAGATCGACCGGAACAGGCCGGGCGCGATCACGGACAAGGGATTGACCGTGATCTGCGGCCGTTCGAACGAGCCTTCGAGCTTGAAGGTCACGCCGATCAGCCCGCGTTCGCGCCCATTGCCCAGGAAAAGCCCCAGGATCGGTATTTCCGAGAACAGCGAATTGACGCCGTAGGCGGGCATGAATGTGCCCGTCATCCGCATCTCGCCGTCCCGGTCATAGACCTGGCCCTGAAGCGCGAAGCCGACCATCGGGCCACGCACGATACCCTGGCCGATCGAAAGGCCCCCGGGCGCAAAGACCGCGTTGGCCTGCGCCACGTCGAAGACGACCTCGCGCGTATCGATGTCGCGGCGCACCGCTTCGCTCAGGCTGGCGGTTCCGTCGCCGCGCGTCGAGACGAGCTGCGACAGTTTCGGCTCGTCGAACACGCTGAAACCGGTCATCTGCACGGGACCGGACAATTGGCCGCCCGGCGCGCCGGCCAGGCTGGCATTGAGGACGCCGCCGCGAATCTGTCCGTACAGATCGAGAAAACGCAGGAACCCGCCGGCGTCCAGCGCCTCGATGCGCACGCGCCGCCCGGCGCCCTGCCCGCGAATCGCCACCGAGAACGGCATGCCGGTGTCGCTGGTGCCGGTAATCGACAGGTTTTCCACCCCGCCGTCACGGATCGACAGTTCGGTGCGCACGTCGCGCATCTCCACACCGCGAAAACCGCGCACGGTGCCGAGCGACGCCGAGACCGTCACCGGCGTGCCGCCGCCCTCGCCGCTTTGCTGCATCTGCCTGCGGACGTGGCGGATCAGCGCCCGCGCATCGACGGCCTGCCCTTCGACATCGACCGCGTACCCCGCGCCCTCGCGGCGAACATCGACGGAGACGCTGTCGCCCTCATTGAGCCGCAGTGAGCCGAAGCGGGCCTGGCTCAACCCCTTGCCATCGACCGCGATCCGCCCCTCGGCGCCGAACGGACCGCCGGTCAGGCTGAACGCGTCGAGCACCGCCGTCTCGCCGTCCAGAAGCAGATGGAAGTTCGCTCGGGCGCCGACGCCGGCGCCCTTCGACCAGCCGATCCAGGGCAACAGGAGTTCGGCCGATGTCAGATCGGCCGACACGTCGAACGCCGCGCCCGTGCCCTCCATTTCCAGCGGGGTCGGTCCACGCAGCAGCACGTCCAGCCCAGGCGCGAAAGTCTCGCGGCTGGCATCGTCGAGCCGCAGCGTGATCGACCTTGCCGCCTCGACATCCGATGCGAACGGGATCGTCATGGCGATCTCGGCGGGCAGACCGTCGATCGCCCCGGTCAGATCCAGCTCGGCGCGCGCGGGCGTGACGCTGACGGCGCCGTTCAAGCCGGTGAGAAGCGAGCCGTCGACGGGCTCGGCAATGGCCGCGTCCGACAGGTCCATGTCGACGGTCCAGTCGGGTCTCGGCCCGTCCTCGCCGCCATTGAGAAACAGGCCGATGGCGATCTGCGCATCCACATTGCCGCTCAAGTCGTCGGGGTCGTAGGCGCGATACTGCATCGCGTTGATCGGCCGGTATGCGATGATCTCGCCGAGCGCTGCGGCCGTGCCGCGGACGCGCACACTGACATCGGCGCCGACCAGCCCGTTCTCATCCTCGGGCTGGATCACCATCACGCCGTCGCTGGCCTCGGCCGTCCGGCCCGACGGCAGGAACACCGTGCCCGATCGCAGCAGCATGCGGGTGGTCTGGTCGGAATGCTCGATCCGGCCGACCGCATCGCGAACCGGCGGCAGATCGCCGGCAATGTCAAAGCGCACGCCTTCAACCTCGAGCGCGATCTCCGTGTCGCCAAGGACGCGCTGGTTCGTGCCCGGCAGGCGCCGCCGCAGCGGCTCAACGATGTCGAAACGGCCTGAAACCACCCGCCCGCCTGCGAGATTGTCCAGAACCCAGCGCCTTGCGCCGCGCGCCACCGGCGCCGGCCAGAACTGTTTGAGCCCGGCGACCGACATGTCCTCGATGTCCATCTTGAACACCGCGCTCGGCGCGGCAGCGTAAAAGCTCATCTGGCCCTCGGCGCTGGCGCCGCCGGCGTCAGACTGCATCTGCATGTCGGTGAACCGCACAAGCCGTTCGGCGGGATCGACGATGCCCCGCGCGCGCGCCGCAAAACGCAGTGATTGCTCGGGCGAATCGGCCGGCGACAGGCGCCCGCGATTGGCGATCGCATCGAATTCGAGCGGCGCGAAAGCAGCGCCCGGCGCGGGAGCCGCGTCAACGGCATCGCGCATGCGCACCGACAGTTCGAAGGTCGAGCGGCCGAGCGACCATTGCCGCGGTTCGACCGAGAGCACCCGGTCTTCGAAACCATAATCGGCGACGATCCGTCCGCCGAGCGGCACGAAATCGTCCGCCCCAAGCTTCAGGGTCAGATCTTGCGGCGCAAGCGTCGCCCGAAGCACGTTGGCGGCTGAATCGCGCGGCGTGTGGACCAGTTCCAATACCGTCTCGGTGGGCACGGGCGGCCGTTCGGCGCCGGGCTCGTGATCGGCGGCCACCTCGGAGAACAGCGTTGGCAGGCGGCGCCAGGGAAACGGCATCGCATCGACTGTCACCAAGAGCTGCGCGGGTTCCGACGGCTGGTCGGCGCGTGGAACGTTCAATTCGCCCGAAACGGCCGAGATGCTGCCGTCGAAAGCGATCTCGCCCTCGAATACGGCATTGCCCCTGGCATCGGCGCGTCCCGTCAGCCGCTCGACGGAGAGGGTCGAGACCATGCCGCCCTCACCCAGCACAAGGGTGCTGTCGGCAATGTTCAGGCGCAGTCCGCCCTCCTGGTGCAGGTGGATCGCGCCCCATCGACGCATCGCCGCAAACAGGGCGTCGAACCGCTCGGGCACTTCGGAGAGTGCGAACGGCACGCCGGGCGCTTCGTCGCCGCCGGCATTGAACGCGGCCATGGCCGCTCTGTCGATGTGCACGCCCTTGACGGCGATGCCGGCCACGCGGGGGTTGTCGCGCACAAGGCCGACGGGGTCGATCTGCACGGACAGCCGGCCGACCGTCGCCACCGGGTCGGCCTGGGGACCGGGCGCAAGCGACACGTCGTCGAACGTCACCGCCACGCTTGGCGGCCAAGAGAGGCGGACATCGGTGTTGCCCAATGTCAGCGCAAACCCCTCGGGCACCATGCGCTGCAGCGTTTCGCCGGCCATACGCTGGGCGGGACCGGCCAGAAGCCCGCTGGCGGCAAGCATGGCGGCCAGCAAGACCACCGCCACGACCGCCACAACGGAAAAGCCGATCGTCCGCCGCGCGAGGCGGCGGACCGGGGGCAGAAGCGGCGCATGCACCGGCCCCTTGCGGCGCCCGCCATGGGACGGCAGCGTTCGCAAGCGCCGGCCCGCGTCGCGCTCGAACTTCACATATTGGGTGTCGTGCCTGTTCAAATCGTTCCGACCGTTCGCGCACCTGGCAGGTAAGCGGGAATCGCCGTGGACGCCCGCGCACCATCGCTTATATGTCATGGCGTGCAAGACTGCGACGCGTCCGGCGCGACGCATGATCCGCACGCCCCGACCCAACCCGATGACGAGGAAACCGATCCGTGACGACAATCGATGCCGGCGCCGAAGCGCCCGATTTCACCCTTCCGGCCGACAATGGCGAAACCGTGTCGCTCTCCGCGTTCCGGGGCCAGAAGGTGGCGCTGTTCTTCTACCCCAAGGACGACACCAGCGGTTGCACCAAGGAAGCGATCGCCTTTTCCGGCCTGCTCGACGACTTCAAGGCGGCCAACACGGCGGTGATCGGCATGTCGCCGGACAGCGCCGCCAAGCACGACAAGTTCAAGGCCAAGCACGATCTCACGGTCACCCTCGCTTCCGACGAGGAAAAGACCACGCTCGAAGCCTATGGCGTATGGGTCGAAAAAAGCATGTATGGCCGCAAATACATGGGTGTCGAGCGCTCCACCTTCCTGATCGATGCCGACGGCAAGATCGCGCAGGTCTGGCGCAAGGTGAAAGTGCCCGGCCATGCCGAAGCGGTGCTGGAGGCGGCCGTCGCGCTCAACGGCTGATCCCGGTCGCCGCGGGGCCGCCAGCGACCGGCGGCGATACGCTTTGTTAACCCTAACGCCTTCTAATTCCGGGTCAGGATAATGACACTGGAGACGGGGTATCGTGGGTCAATCCGCCGTATTCGGACGCCGCCGGCAGCCGCACATGATCGTCATCGCCCAGGGCGACCGGATCAGGCATTTCACCGTCCGGCCCTGGGCCGTCGCGCTTGGCGCTTCGCTTCTGTTGGCGGTCGCCGCCGGCTATCTGATCGCCACAGGCTATCTGATCATGCGTGACGATCTGATCAACGCCGCAGTGCTGCGTCAGGCCCGGGTCCAGCACGCCTACGAGGACCGGATCGCCTCGCTGCGCGCGCAGGTCGACCGGATCACCTCGCACCGGCTGCTCGACCAGCAGTTCATGGAAAGCAAGATCGCCGAACTGGCAACGCGGCAAAGCGCGCTGGCCGAGCGATCGGGCACGCTGGCGCCGCTGCTCGAACGGGCGCGCGGCCGCGGTATCGGCGCGCAGGCGGTTCCCGCGGACGCCCTGCCCGTCCCGGCGCTCAGGCCGGGCGCCGACCAGGCCGCGCTTGAGACCATCGTGCCCGCCAATCCGCTGCTGGCGCCGGCCACGCAGCCCGTTCGGGCCGGGCTCGGCTACGCGCCAGCCACGCGCTCGGCCGCGAGCACCAAGGCCGACCGTCTCGGCCCGGCCGATCCGCTCACCGCGCTCAGCAGCGTCACCTCGACGCTGGACGAGATCGAGACCGCGCAGCTTGAGCAACTCGGCGTTCTCGCCCGCGCCGCACACTCCAAGCGCAACGCGATCATCGCGGCCGCTAGGGAATCGGGTCTTCCGATCCGCTCGGAGACCACGCCGCTCGACGCGGTCGGCGGCCCGTTCGTGCCGATCGGCGACATCTCGGCGGATGAATCGTTCGAAACCGGCATCGAAGCGCTGCAGACCGCGCTTGACGCGCTTGAACGCACAAAGAGCGAAGTCACCGCCTTTCCGATCGCCCATCCCGCGCCCGGTCAGCGGATCACAAGCGGTTTCGGGCCGCGGCGCGACCCGATCCTGGGCCGCAGCGCCTTTCACGCCGGCATGGACTTCCGGGCGCCGACAGGCACGCCAATCCGCGCACCGGCGAGCGGCAAGATCGTCCGGGCCGGCCGCAATGGCGGTTACGGCAAGATGGTCGAGATCGACCATGGCAACGGGCTGAAGACGCGCTTTGCCCATCTGAGCCGCATTCAGGTGAGGGTCGGCGAGGAGGTTTCCGCCGGCCAGCGGATCGGCGCATCGGGCAATACGGGACGGTCGACAGGTCCGCACCTGCATTACGAAGTGCGCAAGGACGGCCAGGCCGTCAATCCGATGCGCTATCTGAAGGCCGGAACGCGCCTCGGCAGCCACCTCTGACAGACCCGACGGGTTATCGGTCCGGAATCGCGGCGTCGATGACGCGCAATTGCGGGATCTGCCGGCCGTTCCAGTGATTGATGGACACGGTGCCTGCCAGATGCAGGCTGCGTCCGGCATTTTCGGCCAGCATCTTGCCCAGCGGTTCGTCCCGCACCCTGAAGGCGATCGCATCGAGCGTGCCCGGCCCCATGCCGCGCAAGCCGAGCTTCAGGTGACCGTTGCCGACCGGTTTGACATGCGCGATCTGGTGACGCGGCAGGGCGAACACCGGCTCCGGATGGCCGGCGCCGAACGGGCCCGCCCTGGCGAGCTTGTCGATCAGCGCCGCCGTCACGCCCGACGCCGAGAGCGCGCCATCGATCTCCAGAGCATCGTTTTCGATCAGCCGGCCCACCGCCTCGCTGGCCTTGTCCTCGAAGAAGGCGCGCAGTTCGCCGAGCTTTTCCGTGCGGACGGTCAGACCCGCGGCCATGGCATGGCCGCCGCCTTTTTCGAGGATGCCCGCTTCCACGGCCGCGCGTACCATCCGGCCCATGTCGAAGCCGGCAATCGACCGGCCCGACCCGGTGCCGATGCCGTTGGCATCGAACGCGATGGCGAAAGCGGGCTTGCGCAGCGCTTCCTTGAGGCGCGAGGCGATCAGCCCGGCTATGCCCGGATGCCAGTCATGGCTCGCGGTCACGATCACCGAAGGCGGATTGGCCGACTGAAGCTCGCGCTCGGCCTCGGCGCGGGCCTCCTCGACCATCTGCACTTCGATCGCCTGGCGCTGGGCGTTGAGCGCGTCGAGTTCGCCGGCCAGAGCCCGTGCGCCGTCCTGATCGTCGGCGGTGAGCAGCCGCGCGCCAAGCGCGGCATCGCCGATGCGCCCGCCGGCATTGATGCGCGGGCCCAGAACGAACCCGAAATGAAACGGTGCCAGCGGTTCGCCGATCCGCGCCACCGAGGCCAGGGCGGCAAGGCCGGCATTGGTCTGGCGGCGCGCCACGGCCAGACCCTTGACGACAAAGGCCCGGTTGAGGCCGACGAGCGGCACCACGTCGCAAACCGTCGCCAGCGCGACCAGATCGAGCAGCGCCATCAGATCGGGCAGATCGCGCCGGCCTGCGCTGCGCAACTGGCGCGAGACATCGACCAGCGTCATGAAGACGACGCCGGCAGCGCACAGATAGGTGAGCCCGGACATGTCGTCGTCGCGGTTCGGATTGACGACCGAGACCACGTCGGGCAGCGGCCCGCCGACCTGGTGATGGTCGAGCACGACGATGTCGGTGCCCGACACGGTTTCGAACGCGGCCGCGCTGTTGGTGCCGCAATCGACAGTGACGATCAGGTCGGCGTTTTCGGCGAGCTTGGCCATCGCCGCCGGGTTCGGGCCGTAGCCCTCGAAAATGCGGTCGGGAATGTAGATGTCCGCTGCGATCCCGAAATGCGCCAGATAGCGGGAAAGCAGCGCGCTCGACGCGGCGCCGTCGACATCGTAGTCGCCAAAGATCGCGACGCGTTCGCCGTCCGTGACGGCCCGCGCGATCCGCTCGGCCGCTTCATTCAGTCCGGTGATCACCGACGGATCGGGCATCAGCGCCTTGATCGTCGGGTCGAGAAAGCCCGCAGCCTCGCCGGCGGTGACGCCGCGCGCGGCCATCACGCGGGCGATGATCTCTTCGATGCCATGCGTCTGCGCCATGTCGAGCGCGATGTTCGCCTGTGCCGGCGTCAGCTTCTCGATCCAGCGCCTTTGCCGGGCCGACTGGCGCACATCGAGAAAGGCGGGGCGGCTGGTCATGGCCTCATGTCGCCCCTGCCGGTGGCAGCGTCAAGCGTGACCGATGGCCCGGCAGGTCTCAGAACTTGTCCATGTCCAGGTGACGCGCGGTGATTTCGCGGATCGTCTGCGAACGCGAACGCATGACGATCGTCTCGGTCTGGATGTAGTTGCGGGCAAAGCGCACGCCGGCCAGCATGTTGCCGTCGGTGACGCCGGTCGCCGCAAACAGCACGTCGCCGCTGGCCATGTCCATGACCGAATAGATGCGGCGCGGATCGTCGATGCCCATGCGTCCGGCGCGGGACAGCTTCTCGTCGGTATCGAGGATCAGCCTGCCAAGCATCTGGCCGCCGACGCAGCGCAGCGCAGCGGCTGCCAGAACGCCCTCGGGCGCGCCGCCCGTGCCGATATAGATGTCGATCCCGGTGTCCTCGGGGTCGGTGGTGTCGATCACCCCGGCCACGTCGCCGTCACCGATCAGCCGGATCGCGGCACCGGCGTCGCGCACCGCCTCGATCAGTTTGGCATGGCGCGGCCTGTCCAGAATGCAGGCGGTGATCTCGTTGACCGGCACGTTCTTGGCGTTGGCCAGCGCATAGATGTTATCGGCCGGGCTCGCGTCGATATCGATCAGCCCGTCCGGATAGCCCGGACCAATGGCGATTTTCTCCATGTAGACATCGGGCGCGTTGAGAAGGCTGCCCTTGGTGGCGATGGCGATGACGGCCAGCGAGTTGGGCTGGTTCTTGGCGCACACTGTGGTGCCTTCCAGCGGATCGAGCGCAATATCGACGGCCGGCCCGCCGCCCGCGCCGACCTCCTCGCCGATATAGAGCATCGGCGCCTCGTCGCGCTCGCCCTCGCCGATCACCACGGTGCCGGCGATCGGCAGACGGTTGAGTTCGGCGCGCATCGCGTCGACCGCGACCTGGTCCGCCGCCTTCTCGTCGCCTCGGCCGCGCAGCCGCGCGGCGGCCACCGCCGCGCGCTCGGTGACGCGCGCAAGTTCGAGCGACAATTCGCGGGTCAACCCCGGCGTTTGCATGGTTTCGTTCATGAAATCAGACCCGATCCTGTTCTTGTCGGCCCGCACTGACCACAGGGGCGGCCCGGGCAAAAGGCCGAAAACGCCCCCGCCCCAAACAAAATCGATTTAGGTGCCAGCGGTTTGACCGTTGTGTCAGCCGGCCCGCTCGATACGGATGACCTGTGGGCGCGAAACCAGATGGCCGTCCTGCAAAATGCCCTCGATCGCCTTGCGGATCGCCTGTTCGGTCGTTTCGTGGGTGATCAGGATGACGGTCTTCGGGTCGGTCCCGTCCAGATCGTCGCCATAGGGGTTGTCCGGTCCCATCGGCACGGGATGCGGCGCGGCGCCGTGCTGGACGATGGATTCCAGCGAGATGTCCTGTTCGGCCATGCGGGTGGCCAGAGCGGCGAAAACGCCGGGCCGGTCATGCACGGTCAGGCGCACGAAATAGCCGCCCTCATGGGTCCGCATACGCGCCCGCTCATAGGGTTCGAGCAGGTCCGCCGGCCGGCCGAGCGCCGGTGCCTGCTGGCGGCCCGGCTGGGCCTTGGCGATGTCGGCCAGATCGCCGATCACCGCCGATGCGGTGGCGTTGCCGCCGGCGCCGGGCCCGGACATCATCAGCGTGCCGATCACGTCGGCCTCGACGGCCACCGCATTGGTGACGCCATCGACCTGGGCGATGACCGAGCCGAGCGGCACCATGGTCGGGTGGACGCGCTGTTCGATACCGCTGGCGGTGCGCTGGGCAACGCCCAGAAGCTTGATCCGGTAACCCAGTTCCCGCGCCGCCTCGATGTCGCCGAGCGCGATGTTGGAAATGCCCTCCATGTAGATGTCGTCGGCGGCGATCTGCGTGCCAAATGCGATCGATGCCAGGATGGCCAGCTTGTGGGCCGTGTCATGGCCCTCGATGTCGAAGGTCGGATCGGCCTCCGCATAGCCGAGCCGTTGGGCGTCGGCGAGACATTCGGCAAAGGTGATGCGGTCGCGCTCCATGCGGGTCAGGATGTAGTTCGCCGTGCCGTTCATGATGCCGTAGACGCGGCTGACCTTGTTGCCCGACAGCGATTCGCGCATCGTCTTGATGATCGGAATGCCGCCGGCGACCGCCGCCTCGAAATTGAGGATCACGCCGGCCGCCTCGGACTTGCGCGCCAGTTCGACACCGTGTTTGGCGAGAAGGGCCTTGTTGGCGGTGACGACATGGCGGCCCGCATCGAGCGCGGCGGCGACGCTGTCCAGCGCCGGCCCCTCATCGCCGCCGATCAGCTCGACGAACACGTCGATATGATTGCTTTGGGCCAGCGCGACGGGATCGTCGAACCAATGCATTTGCGTGTGATCGAAGCCGCGATCCCGGGACCGGTCGCGGGCGGAAACGGCGGTGATCTCGACCGGGCGGCCGCACTGGGCCGCCAGTTCGTCCGCTTTTTCGGCGATCACCTTCGCCACCGACGCACCGACCGTGCCAAGGCCCGCAAGCCCGACCCGCAAACTCTCACTCATAACCTTGATCCCCTTTGGGTCCTACCGGTGGGCGCTCAGCGACACGACATTGTGGAGATTGGTGTCGGCGCTCGCCAGAAACCGCTTGATGTTGCGCGCGGCCTGCCGGATTCGGTGCTCGTTTTCAACCAGCGCGATGCGCACATGGTCGTCGCCATGCTCGCCGAAGCCGACACCGGGCGCCACCGCCACATCTGCCTTCTCGATCAGCAGCTTGGAGAATTCGAGCGAGCCCAGCTCGCGGAACTTTTCGGGCACCGGCGCCCAGGCGAACATGGTCGCCTCCGGCGCAGGCACGTCGAAGCCGGCCTTGCCGAAACTGTCGACCAGAACGTCACGGCGCTTGCGATAGGTCTCGCGCACCTCTTCAATGTCGGAACCGTCGCCATTGAGCGCGGCGGTTGCCGCCACCTGGATCGGCGTGAACGCGCCATAATCGAGATAGGACTTGACCCGTGTCAGAGCGCCGATCAGCCGCTCGTTGCCGACCGCAAACCCCATCCGCCAGCCGGGCATGGAAAAGGTCTTGGACATGGAGGTGAATTCGACCGCGACATCCATGGCGCCGGGCACTTCGAGCACCGAAGGCGGCGGCGCATCGCCGAAATAGATCTCCGAATAGGCAAGATCGGAAAGGATGATCAAATCGTGCTTGCGGGCGAACGCGACCACGTCCCGGTAGAAGTCGAGCGTCGCCGTCAGCGCGGTGGGGTTGGACGGATAGTTGAGGATCACCGCCAGCGGCTTGGGTATCGAGTGGCGCACAGCGCGGTCGAGCGCCTTCATGAAACCCTCGTCGGGGGTGGCCTGCATCGAGCGGATGACGCCGCCCGACATGATGAAGCCGAAGGCGTGAATCGGATAGGTCGGGTCCGGACACAGAACCACATCGCCCGGCGCGGTGATCGCCTGGGCCATGTTGGCAAAGCCTTCCTTGGAACCGAGCGTTGCCACGATCTGGGTTTCCGGATCGAGTTTCACGCCGAAGCGGCGCGCATAGTAGGCGGCCTGGGCCTTGCGCAGGCCGGGAATGCCCTTGGAGGAAGAATAGCGGTGGGTGCGCGGATCGCGAACGGTGTCGCACAATTTGTCGACGATCGATTGCGGCGTCGGCAGATCCGGATTGCCCATACCCAGATCGATGATGTCACGGCCGGCGGCGCGGGCGCTGGCCTTCAGCCTATTGACCTGCTCGAACACATAGGGTGGCAGACGCTTGGTCTTGTGAAATTCTTCCATGGCGCGGCTCTCGTCGGGATATGGGGCGCTATAGCCTGCAAAGCGGCAAAAAGCGAGGCCAGAGAACCGGTCACTCGCCCTCGATCCGGCGCAGCACCTCGGCGGAATGGGTGGCCGCCAGCCGCTGCAGTGCGGCCATCCGCGCCGCACTGGATTCGGTGGGCACGCGCCCGGCATCGAGTTCGGCCTGCAGCGCCTGCATTTCCGCCATCATGACGGCTCGCTCGGCATCGGTGATCTGCTTTTGCGAGGGCGGCGGCTCATCGTTGATGTTGGGGAAAGCGCCCGTCTTGCTCGCCGCGCCGGAGGACGGCACGGGGACAAGTGCCTGCTGCGTGAACGGCTCGGACGGCGCGTTGAGCGGCGCAAGCGGCTCGGACGGGGCCGGCAACGGATCGAGCGGCGCCGACGCAACCGGCTGTCCGACATCGGAAAAGGCGGTATCGATGGTCGAGGTCGATGTGCATCCTGCCAGCATCAAGCCGGCCGGCAGCAGTCCCAAAAGGCCGCCGCGTAGGAAAACCAACAGTTTTGTCGTAACATGAGACAAAGCGGTTACGGCCTTGGTTCCGGTTGATAGTCATCTTTCTGCAACGCTAGTATGGCGTCAGCAAGACCGCCGCAAGAAGCGGGCCGGAACAAAACGAACGGGATGGAAACGATGAGTGCCAAGGCGCGCGACGACGACGCCGTGCATCAGTCCGAAAAAGGGCTGGAGGCGATCGATGCCTATGTGATCAAGGACCCCGAGGCATTCGCGCGCAATCTGGCGCGGATGGTGCAGGCCGCCGGCCATGCCGCCGCCGAGTGGGTTGGCCCGCGCGAAAAGGGCGAAGCACAGGACACCATCTCCGAGCCGGCCGCCGACATGGCCAAGACATTCTCCAAGGTCACCGAATACTGGCTCTCCGATCCTCAGCGCGCGCTCGAAGCCCAGACCAAGCTGTTTTCGGGCTACATGAACATCTGGGCCAATTCGATCAAGCGGATGGGCGACCCGTCGGTCGGCGAGGCGGTTCCCGCCGCCCCGCGCGACAAGCGCTTTGCCGATGAGGACTGGACCGGCAACGCCTTCTTCTCGTTCCTCAAGCAGGCCTATCTGATCACGTCGAAATGGGCGACCGACCTGGTCGACGAGGCCGAGGGCCTCGACGATCACACCAAGCACAAGGCGCAGTTCTACGTGCGCCAGTTCACCAATGCGCTGTCGCCGTCCAACTTCATGATCTCCAACCCGGAGATCTTCAAGGAAACGGTCGCGACCAATGGCGAGAATCTGGTGCGCGGCATGGAACTGCTGGCCGAGGATCTGAAGACCGGCAAGGGCGAAGTGCGCATCCGCCAGGCGGACTATTCGAAGTTCGAGATCGGCAAGAACATCGCCACCACGCCCGGCAAGGTGGTCGCGCGCAACGAGCTGGTGGAGATCATCCAGTACGAGCCGACCACCGAAAAGGTGCTCAAGCGGCCGCTTCTGATATGCCCGCCCTGGATCAACAAATTCTACATTCTGGACCTGAATCCGGACAAGAGCTTCATCAAGTGGGCCGTCGATCAGGGCCACACCGTGTTCGTCATCTCCTGGGCCAACCCGGACACGCGGCACGCGCAGATGGACTGGAACGACTATATCCGCCAGGGCCTGTTCTTCGCGCTCGACACGGTGGAGCAGTCGACCGGCGAAAAACAGGTCAACGCGATCGGCTATTGTGTCGGCGGCACGCTCCTGTCGGCGGCGATGGCGCTGATGGCGCGCGAGGGCGACGACCGAATCGCCACCGCGACGCTGTTCACCACCCAGGTCGATTTCACCCATGCGGGCGACCTCAAGGTCTTCGTCGACGACGAGCAGCTCGAAATCCTCGAAGCGCGGATGAAGGAAACCGGTTATCTGGACGGCTCGAAGATGGCGACGGCGTTCAACATGCTGCGCTCGGGCGACCTGATCTGGCCTTATGTCGTCAACAACTACATGAAGGGCAAGGATCCCCTGCCCTTCGACCTGCTCTACTGGAACGCCGATTCGACGCGCATGGCGTGCGCCAACCACATCTTCTACCTGCGCAACTGCTATCTGGAGAACAATCTCGCCAAGGGCGAAATGCGCCTTGGCGGTGCGCCGATCAATCTCGGTGACGTCAAATTGCCGATCTACAATCTGGCGACACGCGAGGATCATATCGCGCCGGCCCTGTCGGTTTTCGAAGGCTCGAAGCTGTTTGGCGGCGATGTCACCTACGTGATGGGCGGTTCCGGCCACATTGCCGGCGTCGTCAACCCGCCCCATCGCGGCAAGTACCAGTTCTGGACCGGTCCGAAGGTGGAGGGCGCGTTCGAAGCCTGGATCGAAAAGGCGGAAATGACCGAAGGGTCCTGGTGGCCGCACTGGCACGAATGGATCAGGAGCCACGACGATACGGAGGTTGCCGCGCGCACCAAGCTTGGTGTTGGCGGCAAGAAGAAACTGCTCGGCGACGCACCCGGCGAGTATGTCAAGGTGCGGGTTTGAAGCCTTGCCCTTCTGATCGTCTCGGATGAAGTTTGACCCGCCGCTTGTCGAAGCGCGGCTGATCCGCCGCTACAAACGCTTCCTCGCCGACGTGACGCTGGAGGACGGAAGCGAGATAACCGTTTCCGTGCCCAACACCGGATCGATGATGGGGCTGACCGAACCGGGCAGTCGGGTGTTCCTGTCGCGCTCGGACGATCCCAAACGCAAATACGCCCATCGCCTCGAAATCGTCGAAGCGGACGGCACGCTGGTCGGCATCAACACCGGCCTGCCCAACCGGCTCACCGAGGAGGCGATCGCCGCCGGCATGATCGGCGATCTCGGTTCCTACGAAACGCTCAGGCGCGAGCAGAAGTACGGACAGAATTCGCGCATCGACCTATTGCTGGACGACCCGGCGCGCGGGCGCGCCTATGTCGAGGTCAAGAACGTGCATTTGCGCCGGGCGCCCGGGCTGGCCGAATTTCCCGACACAAGGACCGCGCGCGGCGCCAAGCATCTGCGCGAACTGGGCGACATGGCCGAGGAAGGCCACCGCGCGATCATGGTGTTCCTGATCCAGCGCGCGGACTGCGACAGCTTCCGCCTGTGCCGCGATCTCGACCCGGATTACGCGCGCGAATTCGACCGGGCGATTGCCCGCGGGGTTGAAGCCTTTGCGGTTCGGTGCCACATCTCGCAGGCGGCCATCGCGCCGGAGCGGCTTGTGGCGATCGACGAGGCCATCCTGCGCGCCGCGTGACCGGAAACCATCCAGCGGACCCGACCATGGTGACCTATCTTGACGCAGCCATCGCCCCGGTGAAGAACACCGGCCAGATCCGCCTTCACGGCACGGCCGGCTTCGACGGCATGCGCAAGGCCGGCGCGCTGGTCGCCAAGGCGCTTGACGAGGTCGCCCCGCTGGTTCAGCCCGGCACCACCACCAGCGCGATCGACAAGTTCCTGTTCGAGTTCGGCATGGATCATGACGCGGTGCCCGCAACGCTCAACTATCGCGGCTACACCAAATCGTCCTGCACCTCGATCAACCACGTGGTCTGCCACGGCATCCCGAACGACAAGCCGCTGCGCAACGGAGACATCGTCAACATCGACGTCACCTATGTGCTCGACGGCTGGCACGGCGATTCCTCGCGCATGTATCCGGTCGGCCAGCCCAAGCGGGCCGCAGAGCGGCTGATGGACGTCACCCACGAATGCCTGATGCGCGGCATCGAAGCCGTCAGGCCCGGCGCGCGGATGGGCGCCATCGGCGCGGCGATCCAGGCCCATGCGGAGGCCGAGCGCTGTTCCGTCGTTCGCGATTTCTGCGGCCATGGCATCGGCCAGCTCTTCCATGATGCGCCGAACGTGCTGCATTACGGCCGCACCGACGAAGGCGCGGAGATCAAGCCGGGCATGATCTTCACGATCGAACCGATGATCAATCTGGGCCGCGCCCACGTGAAGGTGCTGTCCGACGGCTGGACGGCTGTGACGCGCGACCGCTCGCTGTCGGCGCAATATGAGCACACCGTCGGCGTGACCGAAGACGGCTGCGAGATTTTCACCCTGTCGCCCGGCGGCCTCGATCGCCCGGGCCTGCCCATCGCGCGGTAGACGATGACCGACGATGGCGACGAGCATGACGAGCGCGCCGCCTTTCTGCGGGAAATCCGCGACGACACGCCGTTCGCGGCGTCCGCGCCGCCCAAGTCTGCGCCGCCCTCGCCCCATGCCGGCCATCGCCAGCGCCTGCGGACGCGCTTTGCCAAGGCCGGCGCCGAAGCGCTGGCCGACTACGAACTGCTCGAACTGCTGCTCTACCGGTCGATCCCGCGCCGCGACACCAAACCCATTGCGAAAGCGCTGATCGCGCGGTTCGGCTCGTTCGGCGCGGTGCTCGGCGCCGATCCGGCCCGGCTGGCCGAGGTGCCCGGCATGGGCCGGTCGAGCGCGCTCGACCTGAAAATCGTCGCCGCATCGGCGCGGCTGATGGTGCGCCAGGGCATCGACAACCGCACGGTCCTCAACTCATGGCAGACGGTGATCGACTATTGCACGGCAGCCATGGCGCATGAGAGCCGCGAGCAGTTCCGCGTCCTTTATCTCGACAAGAAGAACGGCCTGATCGCCGACGAGGTGCAGCAGACCGGCACGGTGGACCACACGCCGGTGTATCCGCGCGAGGTGCTGCGCCGCTCGGTCGAACTGCACGCCACGGCGATCATCCTGGTCCACAACCATCCCTCGGGCGATCCGACGCCCTCGCGCGCCGACATCCAGATGACCCGCAAGATCATCGAGGCGCTGGAGCCGCTCGATATCACCGTCCACGATCATGTGATCATCGGCAAATCCGGCCATGCCAGCCTGAAGGGGCTGGGGCTGGTTTGAGCGGCGGGTGTGCGCCTCTCGCCTCCCCCTTGAGGGGAGGCACGCGAGACCGAGCGTGCGATGGTCGAGCGGGTGGGGGTAACAAATGACCGCGATGTCCGCACCGGCACCCCCACCCGGCTCTGCCTCATTTCACTCGGCACTCGCCGACCTCCCCTCAAGGGGGAGGTTTGACCGCGCACCTCACAACGGGATGTTGTCGTGCTTCTTCCAGGGGTTTTCGAGATCCTTGTTCCGCAGGAGCCGCAGCGCGCGCGCGATGCGCTTGCGCGTGACGCGCGGCATGATCACCTCGTCGATGTAGCCGCGCTCGGCGGCGACGAACGGTGACAGGAACCGGTCCTCATAGGACTGTGTGTGGGCGGCGATCTTGTCGGGATCGCCCAGATCCTTGCGGTGGATGATCTCGACCGCGCCCTTGGCGCCCATCACCGCGATCTGCGCCGATGGCCAGGCATAGTTGATGTCGCCGCGCAGATGCTTGGACGCCATCACGTCATAGGCGCCGCCATAGGCCTTGCGGGTGATCAGCGTCACCTTGGGCACGGTCGCCTCGCCATAGGCGAACAGGAGTTTGGCGCCATGCTTGATCAGCCCGCCATATTCCTGCGCGGTGCCCGGCAGAAAGCCCGGCACGTCGACGAAGGTGACGATCGGGATCGAAAACGCATCGCAGAACCGGACGAAACGCGCCGCCTTGCGGCTGGCGTCTGAATCGAGCACGCCCGCCAGCACCAGCGGCTGGTTGGCGACGAACCCCGTCGTGCGGCCCTCGATGCGGCCGAAACCGGTGACGATGTTCTTCGCAAAATCGGCCTGGATCTCGAAGAAATCGCCCTCGTCGACGGTCTTTTCGATCAGTTCCTTGATGTCATAGGGCTTGTTGGCATTGTCGGGCACCAGCATGTCGAGCGAGCGGTCCTCGTCGTCCACCGGCTGGTGACTTTCCAGCTCCGGTACCGGCGCGGTGTTCGAGGCGGGCAGGAAATCGATCAGCCGGCGCATCTGCAACAGCGCGTCGACATCGTGGTCGTAGGCGCCGTCGGCGATCGACGAGCGCGTCGTGTGCACCTTGGCGCCGCCCAGCTCCTCGGCGGTCACGGTCTCGTTGGTCACGGTCTTCACCACGTCGGGGCCGGTGACGAACATGTAGGAGCGGTCGCGTACCATGAATATGAAGTCGGTCATCGCCGGCGAATAGACGTCGCCTCCGGCGCACGGCCCCATGATCAGCGAAATCTGCGGAATGACGCCGGAAGCGAGCACGTTGCGCTGGAACACTTCGGCATAGCCGCCGAGCGCGGCCACTCCCTCCTGGATGCGCGCGCCGCCCGCATCGTAAAGCCCGATGATCGGCGCGCGGTTCTTCAGCGCCATGTCCTGGACTTTCATGATCTTCTGGGCATGGGTTTCCGACAGCGAACCGCCAAAGACGGTGAAATCCTTGGCGAAGACGAACACCGTCCTGCCGTTGACCGTGCCCCAGCCGGTGACGACGCCGTCGCCGGGAATCTTTGTCTCGGCCATACCGAAATCGGTGCAGCGGTGCTCGACGAACATGTCGAACTCCTCGAAGCTGCCCTCGTCGAGCAGGACCGTCAGCCGCTCGCGCGCGGTCAGCTTGCCCCGCCCGTGCTGTGCCTCGATCCGCTTCTCACCCCCGCCGAGCATCGCCACCGCACGGCGTTGCTCAAGCTCTTCGATCACGTTTTTCATGAACAGTCCCGCCCTGTCGTTTCGTGGCCATCGCTAGCAAGCCATCGCCCGGACGCAAAGGCGTCTTTCGGCCTATTCGCCCAGCGCCGCCGCCATCCGCGCGGCGGCGTTCATCTCCGTCCAGCGCCGGGCGCGGCGCGCCTTGGCTTCGGCGTCCTCGCCCCACTGGGAGATGTTGAAATCCTCGTCCACATGGGCGGCCGTCCAGGCTTCCTCTGCGCTCCAGGCGTCGCGCAGCGTACCCAGCGCCAGGATCGCCGAGCCGGTCAGCGTCGTCATCGAATGAAGCGCGGCGAGCGCAACCGGATCGGCGATCTGGCGCAAATGCACGCCCATCGCCGCCAGCGTCTCGCGCGGCTGGGCAACATGCATGACGCCTTCGGCCAGTGCGAATCGCGATCCGGCCATCTCTTCGGCCCATGCCAGAGGGCCGTCCCATTTCTCCCGCTGCGCCGCCACCAGCGTTTCCGGCTCTCCGGCGCGGTAGCACAGAAGATCGGTGCCGAAGAACCGCACCACATCCTCGAGCACCGCCTGCGGGTCGGTCGCAACGCCATCGATCGCCGTGTTGACCAGCCGGAAGCAGGGCATCGATGCCGGATCGATCGTCTCGCCCTGCGCGGCGAATTCGTCGGCGACCATCTGCGCGGCCGCCTCGGTCGCCAGCAAGAGCGGCGCACGGCCGGGCGTTTTCGCGGTGCGGCCGTCGAGCTGTACGGCATGGCCGTCGCCCTCCGGCGCGACGCCCGCCGTCTTGTAGAAGCGCCTCGGCAGCGGCGCGCGCATCGCCTCCTGCGCCGCCTTGACCGGGTCGGCCCGGCCATGCCCGGTTTGGTGATCGGAAAGTTGATCGCGCACGGCTGTCGTTCCCTCGTTTCAGCGGCCCCAGATAGCCTTTCCGACCGGCCATGCACAAGCGCACCGCGCATTTCGCGCCGCCGGGCGGGCTGTGCCATAGTGCGGCCTGATTCGGGGCCCTCATCGAGCAGTCATGACCATGGACGACACAGGCGATCTTTTCGGCGCATCCCAACCGGCACCGGCGCGCCCGGCGGCGACGCCGCCAGCCGCCGCAAAGGCCGGCAGGTCCGCGCCGGCACCGGCGGCTGGCACCGACTATGACGCCTCCTCGATCGAGGTGCTCGAAGGGCTCGAGCCGGTCCGCCGGCGTCCGGGCATGTATATTGGCGGCACCGACACCAAGGCGCTGCATCATCTGTTCGCCGAAGTGATCGACAATTCGATGGACGAGGCGGTCGCCGGCCATGCCACCTTCATCGAGGTGTCGCTGGCCGCGGACGGCTCGCTGACCGTCAGCGACAATGGCCGTGGCATTCCTGTCGACCCGCACCCCAAATTCAAGGACAAGTCGGCGCTCGAAGTGATCATGACGACGCTGCATGCGGGCGGCAAGTTCGACGGCAAGGCCTATGAGACCTCGGGCGGCCTGCACGGCGTCGGGGTCTCGGTGGTCAACGCCCTGTCGGACAGCCTCGAAGTGGAGGTCGCGCGCAACCGGCAGCTCTACCGGCAGCGTTTTTCGCGCGGCAAGCCGATGGGCGGGCTCGAAAATCTCGGCGAGGTGCACAACCGCCGAGGCACGCGCGTGAAATTTCATCCCGACGCGGAAATCTTCGGCGAGAGCGCGAAGTTCGATCCGGCGCGGCTCGCCAAGATGGCGCGGTCGAAGGCCTATCTGTTCGGCGGCGTGGAAATCCGTTGGGAATGCGCCGAGGAACTGGTCGCGCCCAAGGATCGCGACAAGACCCCGCTCAAGGCGACGTTCCATTTTCCGGGCGGCCTCAAGGACTATCTGGAGGCATCCCTGCCCGGCGATCACCGGATCAGCGAAACGGTCTTCGCCGGCAAGACCGAAAAGAGCGGCGGGCACGGCGCGGTCGAATGGGCGATCACCTGGCACACGGGCGACGGCTTCGTGAACTCCTACTGCAACACGATCCCGACGCCCGAGGGCGGCACGCACGAGGCGGGCCTGCGCCTTGCCATGACGCGCGGCCTGAAAGCCTATGGCGAGATGACCGGCAACAAGCGAGCCTCGGTGATCACGACCGACGATGTGATGATCTCGGCGGCGGCGATGCTGTCGGTGTTCGTGCGCGAACCCGAGTTCGTCGGCCAGACCAAGGACCGGCTGGCGACCATCGAAGCGCAGAAGATCGTCGAGACGGCCCTGCGCGACCCGTTCGACCACTGGCTGACGGCGTCGCCGCAACAGGCCAACCGGCTTCTGGAATGGGTGGTCGAGCGCGCCGACGAGCGCCTGCGGCGGCGCAAGGAAAAGGAAATCAATCGCAAGAGCGCGGTGCGCAAATTGCGCCTGCCCGGCAAGCTGGCCGACTGCTCGCAAAATTCGGCGGCGGGCGCGGAACTGTTCATCGTCGAGGGCGATTCGGCGGGCGGGTCGGCCAAGCAGGCACGCCACCGCGCCACCCAGGCCATCCTGCCGCTGCGCGGCAAGATCCTCAACGTCGCCTCGGCGGGCCGCGACAAGATGACCGCCAACCAGCAGATCGCCGACATCATCCAGGCGCTGGGCTGCGGCACACGCTCGAAGTATCGCGACGACGATCTGCGTTACGAGCGCGTGATCATCATGACCGATGCCGATGTCGACGGCGCGCACATCGCCTCGCTTCTGATCACCTTCTTCTATTCGGAGATGCCCGAGCTGATCCGCAACGGCCATTTGTTCCTGGCCGTCCCGCCGCTTTACAAGCTCACCCAGGGCGGACGGACGCTCTATGCCCGCGACGACGCCCACCGGGCCGAACTCATGGCGCGAGAGTTCAACGGCAAGGGCAAGGTCGAGGTCTCGCGCTTCAAGGGTCTCGGCGAAATGCTGCCCAAGCAGCTCAAGGAAACAACGATGGACCCGGCGCAGCGCAGCCTGTTGCGGGTGGAGATCGATGAACTGGACCCCGGCTCGACACGCAAGACGGTCGACGAACTGATGGGTACCAAGCCCGAGGCCCGCTTCCGTTTCATTCAGGAAAACGCCGAGTTCGCCAAGGATCTCGATATCTGAGGTGAACTTCGCCGCGTAACCTTGCCCGTACTTCAAAGAATGGTCGTAATTATCTGATCTTGCGCTGTGTTCAGGCCGCGGCCAGATCGCGGGCGTGGGCGCGGGCATTGTCGCGCATCGCATCGAGATGGATCGCGCGCAAAATGCCGACAATGTCGTCGTTGGCCGCGCTGCGGCGTGCGGCAGCTTCGGCTTCCACGCGTTCGATGATGCGGCGCGTCACCTCCTGAACGCCGGCGGAGACGCGGCCGGTGGCGACATCGCGCCAAAGCCCGACGGCATGGACGAACACCGGCTGGACCGTGTCGGCCAGCCCGGCATTGGTCAGCAGCGCCCGCAACTGGTTGGTCCGCTCGTTGACGAGGATCGAGGTGACTCGCTGCAACGGCACACCGGCAAGACCGGACAGGACGGACGCCAGGAAATCGATCTGGCCGCGGCATGCCGCGCGCACCACAAGCACCGTCGTCAGGTCGCCCTGATCGCGCATCGTATCGACCAGCGCGTCGCACGCCCTTTTGTCGAGCGTCGCCAACAATGCGCCGAATGCCTTTTGTTCGCTGTCATGGACGAGATGGTCGGCCGTGTCCGGGCCCGCCACGCCGCGAAGGAACGGACTGTCGGCCAGGGCCCGTCCGGCGGCCTTCATCAGCCTGTAGCGCAGGTCCGCCTCGAGATCGGGATGGTCGAGCAGCGCGCCGCGCACGCCGGCATCCGATCCGTGCCTTTCCACGATCAGCGCCCTGCCCTGGCGGCAAAGCCGCGCATTGGGATTGGAAACCAGGACGATGGCGCTCGCCGCAGATCCGTGGCGCGCCAGCGCCATGGCCAGCGGCTGGGAGACTTCGGCGCGGCCGGCAATCACGCATTGCAGCGCGCCGGACGACGTCCGGGCCCGTTCGATCAGGTCGCCGTCGCGAATGACGGGCGAACGGGCAATGACGATCGAAGCGATGTCGATCTGGTCGTGGACGAGCGCGGTGACGATCTGCTCCGGCGCATGAATGCTGGCGGCCAGCGCTTCGGCCAGCGCGAGCCGCACCTTGGGAGACGGATCGTCCAGAAGCAGGGTCAGCGCCGCTTCTGCCGCCACACGGTCGTCCAGATCGAGATCGGACTGCAGATAGGCCCGCGCGAGCGCGGAGGCTGCGGCGGTGCGCCGCGCCACATTGGCCGAATCCTTCCATTTGAGGAAATGCTGGACAATCAATGCCTTGGCCCCCGGAACGCTCTGACGGTCAACGCTAGGGCCAAAAGGTTTATGTTTGGTTCACCATGTTTCTTCCGGTGCCGTTAACCGCGATGCCGCGTCAGCCGTCCGGGCGATCGAGCGCAAACACCGGCCCGAGCCGGCCGAAATCGCGATAACCCATGCGCATCACCGGGTCGGCCTTCGCCGTGTCGAACCGGCCGTCTTCGAGAAAGGCGGCGGCGATGTGCACGCCGACCACCTCGCCGAACACCGTCCAGACATCGAGCGTGGTCCCGTTTCTGTCGTGCTGCTGCATGATCTGCGTGACAACGCATTCGAGCGCCGCCGGCGCGGCGGCAACGCGCGGCGCCGCAACGATGCGGCACGGCGCCGTGGCCAGCCCGGCCAGATCGAACTCGGAGGTGCCGCGCGGCACGCTTGCCGAGGTCCGGTTCATCCGATCGGCAAGATCGGCGCTGGCGAAATTGCAGACGAACTCGCCGCTTTCCCGTGCAAGAGACACCGAGTCCTTTTCGCCATCCGACGAAAACATCACGATCGGCGGACGGCCTGCCACGGCGTTGAAGAAGGAATAGGGTGCCAGATTGACCGTTCCGTCCGACCCGCGCGTCGATATCCAGCCGACCGGACGCGGCGCGACGATCGCCTTGAACGGATCGTGCGGCAGGCCGTGTCCCTCTTCGGGGCGGTAGAAATGGGTCATGGTCAGGCTCTCGCCGGGCCACCATAGGTGCTGATCAACGCGTCCGTGTCCGGCCGCGGACGGTCGGGCACCATGGTGTCGTAATCGCCGATATGGACGATGCCGGCCATGCGCTCGTGCGGTGAAAGGCCGAGAACCGCCCGCGCCTCGGCATCGTCCGAATACCACCCCGTGACCCAGTTGACCGCATATCCGTGGGCAGTGGCGGCGGTGACCAGATTCATTGCAGCCGCACCGGCGGACAGGAACTGTTCCCAGACCGGGATGCGTTCGTGCTCGGCCGCGGTGGAGACAACGCCCACGGCAACCGGCGCGCGGCTGAGCCGCTTGCGTTCCCGGTCCAGTTCGTCCTCGCGCATCTGCGGATTGCGCCGGAGGGCGAGTTCTGCCAGCGCCTCGCCGATCCGCGCGCCGTGCTCGGGCCGGTAGATGATGAAACGCCAGGGCTCCAGCCGGCCATGATCGGGCACGCGGGTGGCGATGCCGATCAGCCGCCGCAGCGTCGGCTCATCGGGCCCCGGCCCGCGAAACTGCGACAGCGGCACGGATTTGCGGCGCTCGAGGAAGGACAGAACGCTTTCGTGGCGCTCCCCGGGTGTCATGGTCGGCATGTCGTTTCCCTTGATCGGACGGTCGCGATATGGATCATCCGCCTTGAAATTGCCACCGCTTTGCGGTCAGAACGCAGCCATGAACGCGTCTGTCTCGACCTTCCGGCCCGGCCGTCCGGCGATTGCCCTTCTGAGCGCAGCGATTGCCATGCTTGCCCTGTTGGCGATCCCATCTGGCGCAAACGCCCAGGATACCGGTCTGGACCTGCCGGCGCTGGCGCCCGAAGACACCCTCCCCGACCTCGATCTGCCCGGCCTGACCAGCTACGCACCGGCCAATCGCGTCGCGCCGCTGACCGGCGTGACGACGGGCGAGTTGTTCCTCGAAGCGCGCTTGACCGAAGACGGAGCGCCGGTTGCCAACGGCCTTTTGTGGCGGATTTTCGGCACGCAGACCGACCCCGACGGCAAGCTGCCGCTGATCGCCACGGCCAGTGGCGGCGGCGCCCAGTTCGCGCTGGAGCCGGGCAGCTATCTCGTCCATGCCGCCTTCGGCCGCGCCAGTGCCAGCGCCCGCATCTCGATCGGCGAGGAGGCCCGCCGCCAGACCATGGTGCTCAACGCGGGCGGGCTGAAACTCGATGCAACCCTGCCCGACGGCAGCGCGGTCCGCGAAGCCAAGCTGGCCTTCGACATCTACGACATGGGCGCCGATGGAGAGCGCGACCTGATCCTCCCCGAAGTGCCGCCGGGCAAGACGGTGCGGCTTCCGGCGGGCACCTATCATGTGGTTTCGCGCTATGGCGACATCAACGCGACCATTCGCGCCGATCTGCGGGTCGAGCCGGGCAAGCTGACCGAAGCTGCGATCGAACACCGCGCCGCACAGGTCACGCTCAACCTCGTGCGGTCCGAGAACGGGTTCCCGTTGGCCGACACCGCGTGGTCGGTGATCGGCGTCTCCGGCGAGGTGCTCGCCGAGCATGTCGGCGCCTATCCGACGCTGATCTTGGCGGCTGGTGAATACACCGCCATCGCGAACCATCGCGACGCGATCTACCAGCACACATTCGATGTGGTCGCCGGGCGTGACGTGACCGTGCGCGTCATGGCCAGTGAGGAAAACGCGCAGTAGGGCCGGCGTCCGGCTCCGCCTCAGCCGCAGGGACCGGCTTTCACCTCTTCGGTGCGGGCGCCGCCTTGGCCGCGCGGATCGAGGTCGAAGACGCTGTCATGCAAATGCTGCAACAGCACCTTGCGGTCCTTGATCTTTTCGAGATCGTCCCACGGCATCACCTCGCCGATCCACGCCTTGATCTGCTTGCCGTAGAGCCGCTGGAATTCGCGGATCAGAAGCGAGGTGCGCAGCGTCAGGGAAAACTGGCTGACCAGATGGAAGACGCGGCCGTTCTGCCCCTCGAAATAGACCGGAATGACCGACGCCCGTGCCGTCTGCACCAGCCGCGCGACGAACATCTTCCAGGGCAGGTCCTGTGCCCGGCCCAGCCCCTTGGGCGCGGTGGCGACGCCGCCGGACGGGAAGATGATGATGGTCACACCTTCCTTGAGAAGCTGGACCGCCTCCTGCCGGGTCTTGAGGTTGAGCGCCAGCGCTTCCTTGGTCTCCTCGAACGAGACCGGCAGCGAATAGGGCCGCATCTCCGGCACCTTCATGAGATCGTTGTTGATGATCACCCGGAACGGGCGACCCAGCCGTTCGGCCAGTGACAGGAACGCGATCCCGTCTCCGATGCCGTAGGGATGGTTGGCGATCAGCACGAGCGGCGTGTCGGGAAGGTTCGTCGGAGGCCACTCGCCGCCCGCGTCGAGCCGGACCTCGATCAGGTTGAGCATTTCGGTGAAGACGTCGTCGCGCTTGCCGAAAATTTCGCTGCGCCAGAACTCGTAGAGATCGGCCAGCCGCTCGCGGCCCGACATGTTTTCGACCGTGCGGATCAGCCAGCGCTTGACCGGCGGATCGGTGGGCCGCGCATAGGACAGTTCGGCAAATCTGACGCTGCGTGGCATGTTCGGTGACGGCCCGGCCCCTGGTCGTGGTGCGCGAATGTATCAAGTTCGCTCGATCCTGTCCCGCGTTTCCGGGACAGGATCGATGCGACGTTTACGCGGCGGCGCGCCCATCGGATTGCCGCGCCCGCTTGATGTCGGGCGGCGTCGCCTCGTCGGCCAGTGCCGCGACCACCTCGTCAAAGCCCAGCATGGTCTGGTCGCGCGAGCCCAGCCGACGCATCGACACGGTGCGTTCGTCCGCTTCGCGGCGCCCGCAGACCAGGATCACCGGCACCTTCTGGACCGAATGTTCGCGCACCTTGTAGTTGATCTTCTCGTTGCGCAGATCGGTCTGGACATGCAGGCCGGCGCGCGTCAGCGCCGCCGCCAGCTCCTCCGCATAGGGGTCGGCTTCGGAGGTGATGGTCGCCACGACGACCTGTACCGGCGCCAGCCACAGCGGCAGGTGTCCGGCATGGTTCTCGAGCACGATGCCGAGGAACCGTTCCATCGAGCCGCAGATTGCGCGGTGCACCATCACGGGCTGCTTCTTCTCGGAGTCCGAGTCGATGTAGAAAGCGCCGAACCGTTCCGGCAGGTTGAAGTCGACCTGGGTCGTTCCGACCTGCCAGTCGCGGCCGATCGCATCCTTGAGCGTATATTCGAACTTGGGTCCGTAAAACGTCCCCTCGCCCTCATTGATGCCCGCCGTGATGCGGCTATCCTCGCGCACCATGCGTTCGAGCGACGCTTTCAAGATGCCCTCGGCATGGTCCCAGGCCGCATCGGTCCCGACACGTTTTTCAGGACGCGTCGCCAGCTTCACCTCGACTTTCTCGAAGCCGAAATCGGCATAGACCGACATCATCAGATCGTTGATCTTCAGGATCTCGGCCTCGAGCTGTTCCTCGGTACAGAAGATATGCGCATCGTCCTGGGTGAAGGCGCGCACCCGCATCAGCCCGTGCAGCGCGCCGGACGGCTCGTACCGGTGCACCACGCCGAATTCGGCCAGGCGGATCGGCAGGTCGCGGTAACTCTTGAGCCCGTGCTTGAAGATCTGCACATGGCCCGGGCAGTTCATCGGTTTGAGCGCAAAGGTGCGCTGGTCCTCGACGTCGGGATCGGCAGAGCGCACGCCGAACATGTTCTCCTTGTACCAGCCCCAATGGCCGGACGTTTCCCAAAGGTCGGAGACCAGCACCTGCGGCGCGTTGACCTCGTCATAGGCACCCGCAAGACGCCGCCGCATATAGGCGATCACCGTCTGGTAGATGCGCCAGCCCTTGGCATGCCAGAAGACCGTGCCCGGCCCCTCTTCCTGGAAGTGGAACAGGTCCATCTCGCGGCCGAGACGCCGGTGGTCGCGCTTTTCGGCCTCCTCGATCATGTGCAGATAGGCGTCGAGCTCTTCCTGCGTCGACCAGGCCGTGCCGTAGATGCGCGACAGCATCTCGTTGTCGGAATCGCCGCGCCAATAGGCGCCGGCCACCTTGGTCAGCTTGAATGCGTTGCCGATCTGGCCCGTCGAAGCCATGTGCGGCCCGCGGCACAGGTCGAACCATTGCCCTTGCGCGTAGATCTTGACGTCCTCGCCCTCGGGGATCGCGTCGACCAGCTCCACCTTGTACCGTTCGCCCATCTCGGCGAACACCTTCTTTGCCTTGTCGCGCGGCCAGACCGCCTTTTCGAACCTTTCGTTGCGCTTGATGATCTCGCGCATCTTCTTTTCGATGACCGGCAGGTCGTCGGGCGTAAACGGCTCGTTCTTGGCGAAATCGTAGTAAAAGCCGTTCTCGATCACCGGGCCGATGGTCACTTGCGTACCGGGCCAGAGTTCCTGCACGGCTTCGGCCATCACATGGGCCGCATCGTGCCGGATCAGTTCGAGCGCACGCGGGTCGTCGCGGGTCACGATTTCGATCGTGCCGTCCTCGACGGGATCGGCCAGGTCGCGCAGTTCGCCGTCGAGCGCGATGGCGACCGCCTTCTTGGCAAGCGATTTGGAGATGGATTCGGCGACAGCGCGGCCGGTCGTGCCGGCGTCGTACGCGCGTTCGGAGCCATCGGGAAATACAAGTGAAATACTGCCGGAAGCGGCCATGGTGTGATCTCCTTTCCAGTCCCGCCAACACATGCGGGTGGTTCTGTTGCACGGCGCAGATAAGCGATCGCGCCGGGCGGGTAAAGGGCCCGCGCAGGCGGCCCGGGGGAAGGGAAAATCGCCGGCCACGCCCTTGTGCAATGGAATCGGGTTTGCTATCGGCTGCGAGCCCGCTCACGCGGGCAATTCTGGCGGTGTGCGGCCGTGGCGGAATTGGTAGACGCGCAGCGTTGAGGTCGCTGTGGGGCAACCCGTGGAAGTTCGAGTCTTCTCGGCCGCACCAGCCACACGCCCCACAAGTCCTCTGGCAAAATGCTGGACGAACGGGTGGAGCGCGGGACGATGGACCAGACGGTGACCGGTGGCCTTGCCTTCCTGTCTTCCGGCACGCCCGAGGCCGATGAGTCGGCCCGCCACCTTGCCGCACTTTACGGACAATCGGCGACCGCCGATGCCAGCACGATCGTCGCGCTGGGCGGCGACGGCTTCATGCTGCAGACCATCCACCGTTTCATGAATTCGGGCAAACCGATCTACGGCATGAACCGGGGCTCGGTCGGCTTTCTGATGAACGAATATGGAGAAGACAGTCTGCGCGAGCGGATCGCCGCCGCCGAGCGCGAGACCATCCGGCCCTTGCGGATGACCGCCATCGGCGAGGACGGCACCGCGCACCGCGCGCTGGCGATCAACGAGGTTTCGCTGTTCCGCCAATCCTACCAGGCCGCCAAGCTGAAGATCACGGTCGACGGCAAGGTGCGCATGGAGGAACTGGTCTGCGACGGCGTCATGGTGGCAACGCCTGCGGGCTCGACCGCCTACAATCTGTCGGCCCAGGGGCCGATCGTGCCGATCGACGCGCCGCTTCTGGCGCTGACCCCGGTGAGCGCGTTCCGGCCAAGGCGTTGGCGCGGCGCGCTGCTGCCCAACCGGGTGACGGTCGACATCCAGGTGCTGGAAGCGTCCAAGCGCCCCGTCAACGCCGTTGCCGATCACACCGAGGTCAAGTCGGTGCAAAGGGTGACCGTGCGCGAGGCCCGTGACGCGACGGCGACGATCCTGTTCGACGCGAACCACTCCTGGGACGAGCGTATCCTGGCCGAGCAGTTCCGCTACTGAAGCGGCCTGCCGCTCCCTGCCCGCCGCCGCGCCTCCGCTTCGGAAAATTGACATCACGCAGTGCGACAAATAGTCTCAATCGGCTTTCAGGGAGGCTTACCATGATGCGATTGATCCTCGCGGGACTGATGGCGAGTTTGGCCACAGCCGCGTTTGCTTGTCCGGATTATACGATCTGGGGCGACAAATACACATTCTCGGGCGACGAACTGTATTCGCCGAAATCGCTTTCGGTGGTCGCTGGCGGTCAGAACAGCCTGACCAAATGCGGCATCAGGGCGCAGAACTATCGCGGCGCACTGCCGGGCTACACCACCAGCAGCCCAGACTTTTCGATCACCGTCCAGGGCATCAGCGGCTACTCGATCGAGTTTCGCGTGCGCAGCGAGTGCGACTCGGTGCTTCTGGTGAACACGGCCGCGCGCAACTGGTATTTCGACGATGACGATCTGGGCGCCGGCGACGCCAAGATCCGGCTGACGCGGCCGGCCGGCGACGGGATCTTCGACGTCTGGGTGGGCACCTATGACGGCAGTTCGTGCGATGCGCGGCTGATCATCGAGACGTTCTGAGCGCGTCGCGGACCGCTCAAACATGAAAAACGCCGGACGGTTGCCCGTCCGGCGTGATGAAAGCGGGCGGCCAAAACCGCCCGTGTCTTGAAGGCTTACATGATGCCTTCGGGCACGATCACCTTGTCGATCACATGGATGACGCCGTTCGACGTTTCGATGTCGGCGGTCACGACGTTGGCATCGTTGACCATGGCGCCATTGTCGAGATCGATCGTGATGTTCTGGCCCTGGACGGTGGCGACCGAAGCATCATCGACCAGGTCGGTCGACATCACCTTGCCGGCTACCACGTGATAGGTCAGGACTGCGGTCAGCGCGTCCTTGTTCTCGGGCTTGAGCAGTTCTTCAACGGTGGCTCCGATCGCCGCAAAGGCTTCATCGGTCGGCGCGAAAACCGTAAACGGTCCTTCGCCCTTCAGCGTTTCGACGAGTCCGGCGGCCTGAACCGCGGCGACCAGGGTCTCGAAGTCGTCGTTTGCTGCGGCGGTGTCGACGATATCCTTGGCGCCCATGCCGCCGGCCAGCGCGGCGCCGGTCATGATGCCCGTGGCAGCGATGGCAGCGATGGCGGTCTTGATGATGGTCATCGAATAGTCTCCCGTATTGAGGTGTGACGAGATGCGCGGTCATTGCGCGCCTCACACCCTTCTACGCACAGCCAGGCCGACGGTTCTTCCAGACGGGGGTGAAGACAACGATGCGGCTTTGAACCCGGCGGGCCTTTAAAGTCACAATTGCCGTCATAAGCAGCCCAAATGCCTTTGATTCCGGGGGTTCTGGTTGACATTGGGCCGGCTTTTGCCTATCGCCGGCGCAGGAGCGCGGCCCGAGAGGGGCTTGGCGCACATCCCAAACCCAAACGGATATTACTTTTGGTCGCATTTGCCGAACTTCCCTTGTCACCCAAGGTGATCAAGGCCGTCGAGGACGCCGGTTACACAGAGCCCACGCCGATCCAGGAACAGGCGATCCCCCATGTGGTCGCAGGCAAGGATGTCCTCGGCATCGCCCAGACCGGAACCGGCAAGACCGCCTCTTTCGTGCTTCCGATGATCACGCGCCTGGAACGCGGGCGCGCGCGGGCACGCATGCCGCGCACGCTGATCCTGGAGCCGACGCGCGAACTGGCCGCGCAGGTGGACGAGAACTTCCAGAAATACGGCATCCACCACAAGCTGTCGGTGGCCCTTCTGATCGGTGGCGTCTCGTTCGACGATCAGAACCGCAAGCTGGAGCGCGGCGTCGACGTCCTGATCGCAACGCCGGGCCGGCTGCTCGATCACACCGAACGCGGCAAGCTGTTGCTCAACGGCGTCGAAATTCTGGTGATCGACGAGGCCGACCGGATGCTCGACATGGGGTTCATTCCCGATATCGAGCGGATTGCCGGCCTTATTCCCTTCACCCGCCAGACGCTGTTCTTCTCGGCGACCATGCCGCCGGAGATCGCCAGCCTGGCCGACAAGTTCCTGTCCGCGCCGGTGCGCATCGAGGTGGCCAAGGCCTCGTCGACCGCATTGACCGTCGAACAAAAACTCCTGAAGACGGGCTCCAAGGACTTCGAGAAGCGCGCCGCGCTGCGGGATCTTCTGCGCTCCCAGGACGACATCAAGAACGGCATCATCTTCTGCAACCGCAAGCGCGATGTGGCGACGCTGTTCCGTTCGCTCGACAAGCACGGCTTTTCGGTCGGCGCACTGCATGGCGACATGGACCAGCATTCGCGCACGCAGATGCTCGACGGGTTCCGCAACAACAAGATCCAGCTTCTGGTTGCGTCCGACGTGGCCGCGCGCGGGCTCGACATTCCCGATGTGAGCCATGTGTTCAATTTCGACGTGCCGATCCACGCCGAGGACTATGTCCACCGGATCGGCCGGACGGGCCGCGCAGGGCGCGCCGGCAAGGCGTTCACGCTGGTCGACCGGTCGACGATGAAATATCTCGAATCGGTGGAAAAGCTGATCGACAAGTCGCTCGATTATGTCGACGGTATCGCCGCGCCCGCCGAAACCGACGGCGAGGAGGATGACACCCGGCCGGCGCGCGGGCGCGGACGGGACCGCAAGCCGCGCCGCGACAAGATCAAGGACGACAATCGCCAGCGCGCCAAGGCCGCCGATGAAGCGGTCGAAGACACGGCGCCGGCCAAAACCGACAATGAGGCGCGGCCGGCTGCGGCTGCCAATGACGATGATGCCGGCAAGGGCGACAAGCGCGGCCGGTCGCGGTCGCGCAAGCCCGAGCGCGACAAGTCCGAGCGCGGCGATGCGCCGGTCGGCTTCGGTGACGACATTCCTGCCTTCATGATGATCGGCCGCTAAAGCGCTCGGTCAAAGGCCGAGCGCCATCCCCACGCCCAGAACGCCCAGCGCGCCGAACACACCCACGGCGACGCGCTGGCCGAAAGCCAGGAAGGCGGCAAAGCCGGCCCCGCCGGCTGCAAGCCGCAGACCAAGCGACGTCTGCTCGGCCAGCGCGCCGCTCGGAAAGACGATCAGCTGGGCGATGACCGCGGCGACGAGCGCGGTGGCCACGGCGCGAACGAAGACCAGCACTTCCGACGTTTCGCGGATCCGGTTGCCGAGCAGCACGCCCATAACCCGCCACAGGTCGGTTGCGATCCATCCGGCGATCAGGATGAAGGCGATCTGCCACCACAGCGCATCGATCGATTGGTAGGTCATGTCCGGTTGGCCCACCAGCGCGCAAAGCGCCCTGCCCCGTATGCCGCAACGCCAGCCACCGCGCCGGTCGCCAGAAGGCTGACGCCTGGCACGAGCAGGTAGAAGACCGGCCCCAGCAGCAGGCCGAAAACCATGGCCAACTGGCCGGACGGCTCGCGCGCGGACCCCCACAGCGAGCACAGGAAATAGACCGGCGTGAGGAAGAACAGCGCGCCGAGCAGCTCCGCCGGCAGGCTGGGCGCGAGCCCGTAGACCACGCCGACCAAAGCGGTGTTGCCGAGCGTCAGCGTGCAGCCGAGGCCTGCAAAGAACGTCGTCCGCCACTCGCGCGGAACCTCCCGGAACCGATCCATCGCGATGACCCAGGCTGTGATCGCTACGAAATGCGACAGGAAGACCAGCACCCAGGTGCGCGTGCCCTTCGTGCGCATTTCGGGAACGATCGAGACGACCATCGGCATCAGCCGCGCCGACGACAGGGTCACGGCGATGAAGGCGGCGGCCAGCGACGCACCGGACTGGATGGCGGCGGCCAGGACGAACTTGGCCGGCAGCGCCCAGATCATCAGCGTCATCAAAACGACCTGCCCGGCGGGAAGGCCGGCCTCGCGCGCAAAACCGGCAAAGCCGACAAATGCCGTCATCAGCATCAGGGCAGGCAGCGAAAAGACCTCGCGCAGGCCGCGTCCGTACCAGTACCAAAATCCGCCGCTGGCAATCGGCTCATCGTGTTTCGGCACGGCACTTTCGGTCATTGGATCGCGCTAGCACGGATGGACGCGCGCGACGAGATGCCAAGACGAACGAACGGTTCGCAGCGCCGAGCGATCTGGTCGGCCCAAAGAAAAACCCGCCCGAAGGCGGGTTTTCCCTAACCGGTATTGCTGGTGGCTATTTGCGCGGCACGCGGGGCACCGCCGAGCGGGAGGCCTTGGCTTCGCCGGAATCGCCGCCCTTGCCGGGCGCCGCAGCGGAGCTGCCGCCATCGCCCTTGGTCGACGGCTTGCTGGCGGCGGGCTTGGCCTTGGTCGTCGCGGTCTTGGCCTTGGCGCGCGGTTTGCGCTTGGCCGGCGTTTCCCGCTTGGGCTTGACCGGCACCTCATCGGCGACGGCCTCGAGCTGGAGCTTCTCCTCGCCCAGTTCGTCCTTGGCGACGGTGACCTTGACGGTGCCGCCGGTCTTGAGCTTGCCGAACAGCACCTCGTCCGCGAGCGGCTTCTTGATCTGCTCCTGGATGACGCGCCCGAGTGGCCGCGCGCCCATGCGCTCGTCATAGCCCTTGTCGGCCAGCCAGGCGACGGCAGCCTTGTCGAGATCGAAGGTGACGCCGCGCTCGGACAGCTGCGCCTCGAGCTGCATGACGAACTTCTGCACCACCTTGTGGATCACCGGCACCGGCAGCGGACCGAACGGGATGATCGCGTCGAGTCGGTTGCGGAACTCGGGCGTAAACAGGCGGTTGATCGCCTCCATGTCGTCGCCTTCGCGCCGCGACGAGCCAAAGCCGATCGCGTTCTTGGTCATTTCGGCAGCGCCCGCGTTGGTCGTCATGATCAGGATGACGTTGCGGAAGTCGATCTGCTTGCCGTTGTGGTCGGTCAGCTTGCCGTGGTCCATCACCTGCAACAGGATGTTGAACAGGTCCGGATGGGCCTTTTCGATCTCGTCGAGCAGCAGCACGCAATGCGGATGCTGGTCGACGCCGTCGGTCAGCAGGCCGCCCTGGTCGAAGCCGACATAGCCGGGCGGGGCGCCGATCAGGCGAGAGACGGTGTGCCGCTCCATATACTCGCTCATGTCGAAGCGCAGCAGTTCGACGCCCATCGAGCTTGCGAGTTGCTTGGCGACTTCGGTCTTGCCGACGCCGGTGGGGCCGGAGAACAGATAGGCGCCGATCGGCTTTTCGGGCTCGCGCAGGCCGGCGCGGGCCAGCTTGATCGAGGACGCCAGCGCCTCGATCGCCAGATCCTGACCGTAGACGACGCGCTTGAGTTCCTTTTCGAGGTTCGCAAGCACCTTCTCGTCATCCTTGGAGACCGACTTGGGCGGAATGCGCGCCATCGTTGCGATCGTCTCCTCGATGTCGTGGACATTGATCGTCTTCTTGCGCTTCTTGGCGGGCACCAGCATCTGCCGCGCGCCGGTCTCGTCGACCACGTCGATCGCCTTGTCCGGCAGCTTGCGGTCATTGATGTAGCGCGCCGACAGTTCGACCGCCGACTTGATGGCATCGTCGGAGTATTTGACCTTGTGGAAGTCCTCGAAATAGGGCTTGAGCCCCTTCATGATCTCGACCGCGTCGTCGAGCGTCGGCTCGACCACGTCGATCTTCTGGAACCGGCGCACCAGCGCGCGGTCCTTTTCGAAGAACTGGCGGAACTCCTTGTAGGTCGTCGAGCCGATGCAGCGGATCGCACCGTTCGACAGGGCCGGCTTGAGCAGGTTGGACGCATCCATCGCCCCGCCGGACGTCGCGCCGGCGCCGATCACGGTGTGGATCTCGTCGATGAACAGGACGGCGCCGTCAAATTCTTCCAGTTCCTTGACGACCTGCTTGAGCCGTTCCTCGAAATCGCCTCTGTAGCGCGTGCCGGCGATCAGCGCGCCCATGTCGAGCGAGAAGATGGTGGCGTCGGCCAGCACTTCGGGCACATCGCCCTCGACGATCCGCTTGGCGAGCCCTTCGGCGATCGCCGTCTTGCCGACGCCCGGATCGCCGACATAGAGCGGGTTGTTCTTGGAGCGGCGGCACAGCACCTGGATCGTCCGGTTGATCTCGTCGGTGCGGCCGATCAGCGGATCGATCTTGCCGCCCCTGGCCTTGGCGTTCAGGTCGATGCAATAGGCGCCGAGCGCGCTTTCCTGCTTCTTTGCGCCCTCTTCGCCCTCGTTCGCCTGGTTGGGTTCGTTCTCGTCGTCGGCGCCGTTCGGCGTGCGGGCGACCGAGGCGCCGGGGCGCTTGGCGATGCCGTGGGCGATGTAGTTGACCGCGTCATAACGGGTCATGTTCTGCTCTTGCAGGAAATAGGCGGCGTGGCTCTCGCGCTCGGCGAAGATCGCCACCAGCACATTGGCGCCGGTGACCTCCTCGCGGCCCGAGGACTGCACATGGATCACCGCGCGCTGGATGACGCGCTGGAAGCCGGCGGTCGGCTTTGCGTCCTCGTCATAGCCGGTGACCAGATTGGACAAATCGTTGTCGACATAATCCGACAGCGTCTTGCGCAACGCATCCATGTCGACATTGCACGCATCGAGCACGGCGCGTGCATCCTTGTCGTCGATCAGCGCGAGCAGCAGATGCTCAAGGGTTGCATATTCATGCTCGCGTTCATTGGCAAAGGTCAGTGCCTGGTGCAATGCGCGTTCGAGTGTCTGGGTAAAGGCCGGCATTATTTCTTCTCCATCACGCATTGCAGGGGATGCTGGTTCTGGCGGGCGAAATCCATCACCTGGGTCACCTTGGTCTCGGCAACCTCATAGGTGTAGACGCCACATTCGCCGACGCCGTGATTGTGCACATGCAGCATGATGCGCGTGGCCTGATCACGGTCTTTCTGGAAAAAGCGCTCGAGCACATGGACGACGAATTCCATCGGCGTGTAATCGTCGTTGAGCAGGAGCACCCGGTAGAGGCTTGGTTTCTTGGTCTTTGGTTCGGTTCGGGTGATGACCGAGGTGCCGCGGCCGGTGCCGCCTTGGCGGTCATCGTCGCCGGCCGCGGCCCTGATCGGCGACATGTTCGTGCGGGCGGGCACGCGGTGTGGTTTGCTGGTATCCGGCAAGCTGTCCATGATCTCCGGTTTCGATTGGTCGTCTGGATTAACCGGTGGGTCCGATTCCCGCATTATCTAGGTCGTATTCAGCGCATTTTAAGTCCCTGCCATCGAGGCGCAAGACACAGATCGGTGTCAATGGGCGGCCGATTTCGCTTGCCGCGTCCGGCAACGAAAAAGACCCGCGTGCCGGAGCGCGCGGGCCTGATGGCGGCGCAGCGTTGAAACGCGCGCCCGATTCGACACAGCTTACTTGGTGGCTGCGGGAACCATGCCTTCGAAGGGCTTGTAGGCTTCTTTGGCCAGATCGGTGTAGAGTTCACCCATCTTGGTGGCCTGAGCGACCAGACCTTCATAAGCCGACTTGGCGTATTCGGTCTGAACTTCCATTGCCTTTTCCAGCGACTTGGAAGCGGCCAGCTTTTCAAAAGCGGCGGCACCGGCTTCGTAGGAAGCCTTCGAATAGTCGGTGGCTTCGGTGGCGATGGCCTGCATGCCCTTGGTCACGGCCGCATAGCTCTTCAGCGAGCTGTCCATCATTTCCTTGTTGGATTTGCTCATATCTTCAAATGCTTTCATCATGGTGTCACCTGTCGGTTTGCATTTATCTCGGGTCGGCATCGTGACGCGATGACGTCCTCGCACCCTGTATAGTGTGCACTGCACAAAAATGCAAGAATTTTTTGCATTGCACAAAAAAACTTTGACACAAATCGAACAGGTTCGGTCAAGGAACCGGTTACCATAAACCGATTGGTAACGCTGGCGCCGTAGCCTCTTTCCAGTTTGCCGGCCCGTCCGGCCGTGTGCGTCCCGTGTAACGAGAGTGCCCGCCCGTGTTCCAGTCACCCCTCGCCTCCGGCGCTGCGTTTGCGCCTGTCCGCCTTGTCGCTCTTGCCCTGATTGCGCTGTGCCTTGCCGCTGCGGCCCCCTCGCCCGCCAAGGCCAATCCCAAATATGCCGGCATCGTCATCGACGCCAACACCGGCGAAACGCTTTATGCCTATCGCGCCGACAGCCAGCGTTTTCCCGCATCGCTGACCAAGATGATGACGGTCTACATGATGTTCGAGGCCATGGAGCAGGGAAAGCTGCGGCCCAACACGCCGATCCGCATCTCGCCCCACGCGGCATCCATGATTCCCTCGAAGCTCGGCATACGGGCCGGCGGTACGATCACGGCGGAAAACGCCATCAAGGCGCTGATCACCAAGTCGGCCAATGATGTCGCCGCCGCCGTCGCCGAACATCTTGGCGGCACCGAAAGCGAATTCGCGCAGATGATGACGCGCAAGGCACGGCAGCTCGGCATGAGTTCGACGACGTTCCGCAACGCGTCCGGACTGCCCAATTCACGCCAGGTGACCACGGCACGCGACATGGCGCGCCTCGGCATCGCCTTGCAGGAGCATTTCCCGCGCCAGTTCGATATGTTCTCGACGCGCTCGTTCCGCTATGCGGGCGTAACCCACCGCAACCACAACCGCCTTCTTGGCCGCGTGCGTGGCGTCGATGGCATCAAGACCGGCTACATCCGCGCGTCAGGTTTCAACCTGGTGACGTCGGTCAACCACAATGGCCGCTCGATCGTCGCCGTGGTGATGGGTGGGCGCACCGGCGCATCGCGCAACGCCCAGATGGAAAAGTTGGTCGCCCAATACTTCCCCAAGGCATCGCGCCGCGATCGCGGCCCGCTGATCGCGCGCAACGGTTCGACCAATTTCGCCATCCGCGGCGCGTCGATCGCCTCGATCCCGCTCAACCGCCTGCCAATTCCAGCCTTCACCGACCGGGTGGCGGAGGCCGCGCCCGCGCCGGCCGCGCCCGTCGTCGCCTACGCGCCGACACCGCAGCCGCGCGCCAGCGTCGACCCGATCGTGACCGCAACGGCCGAAAGCCGTTCGGGCTGGGTGATCCAGATTGCGGCGCTCGAAACGCAGGACCAGGCGGTCGATTATCTGCGCGTCGCACAGGCCCGCGCGCCGGGCATTCTCGGTGCACGCGAGCCGTTCGTCGAGCAGTTCGTCAAGAGCGGCGTGACCTACCACAGGGCGCGCTTTGCCGGCTTTGCGTCGAAGTCGCAGGCATGGAACGCCTGTTCGGCGCTCAAGAGCCACAACTATTCGTGCCTCGCCTACCAGAACTAGTGCCGCGGCATTTCGCCGTCCCGTTTTTGTATCCGCGTATCAGGACCGCTCGCCATGAAGCCGCAACAGAAAATCCTTCGCCTCGTTAATCCGCTGCGCCAAAAAGGAACTGCCGCCGAGATCGGGGTGGACGCGCTGCATCAGGCTGCGATGGGCCTTTCGGATCGCGGCAAGATCCGCCCCCGGCTCAAGGCCAAGGATCTGGTAGGCCTCCTGCTCTGTCATGGCGCCCGCCTCAGCCGTGCTTCTCTGCCGCGCGGTGTCGTCCGGCTCCGCGTCGTCGCGCCAGCCGGGCATGCGGCGGTCAAGATACGCCTCCAATAGCTGCGCGCTTTCGGCGTCGTCGCGCACCTCGCGCGCAAGCTCCAAAAGTTCGGCTTCGCTCATCTGGTTCAACTGGCGGCCCTCGAACGTGCCGCCGAGCACCATGCCGTCCATCTCTCCAGTATCGTGGTCGAGCATCATTTCCAGCATGGCGCTGCGTACTGTCGATCGCTGACCCGGCGTTGCGCGAACGCTGGCGGTCCGCCGCGCCCGGGCAAACAGCGCGTAGGCGAAAAACAGAAGCGGCGCGCCAAGTCCGATCCGGCCCGTCAGGGTCATGATGACGCCGAGCAGCGCGACCAGGGCCGGCACCACATAGCGCAACGTCCGGGCAACCTTTTCGGGCGGCGTGACGACGAAGTACCAGACCGCCAGCCCTGCGAAACCGAGCGTTCCGATCAGCACGAGCAGCGCGTTCATCGTCCCGACGCGCCTCCCTTGAGCTGGGTCAGGAGCCGTTTGTCGGACCCCGTGCCCCGCGCTTCCAGCGCCTTCAGCCCGCCGGTCGCATAGACGGCGATGGATTTGAGGAGGTCGGCAAGCACCCTGGGCGAGGACGGATCGAAGCGGAACCAGCCGCCGCGCGTCAGCCGGGCAATCTCCCGGAACACAAGCTCAGCGCCCGGCTCGCGGCCTTCCTGGAAGATGAAGGCGGGCACGCCGCGTACGCCGAGCTGGCCGGCCACATGGCCAAGCGCATCGGCGTCCTCCTCCATCGCATCGCCAATATAGATCAGCGCCGAGATCGGCGACTTGCCGTGCTCCTTGAGCGCATGCTTGAGTACCTTGCCGATCTGGGTGCGGCCGGCGCGGCAGTCGATCCGGGTCATCATGGTGCCGAGCTCGCGGCCGTTTTGCGCCCAGCGCGAGGCGCGGCATTCGCCGAATCCGCGAAAATAGACAAGCTGCATGGTCAGCGCGGTGGAGCTTGCAACGCTCTCGAACATCTCGGCCTGGATGGCGGACGCCATGTCCCATGTCGGCTGGCGGCTCATCGTGGCGTCGAGCGCCAGCACGATGCGGCCGGCGCCGCCTTCGCCCGGTTTGACCGCCCTGGCCGCGTTAAGGAACGCGGCGATGTCGCCCGACGACGACGTCTTGGCTTCGGGCCTGCGTTCCGATCGATCGGTTCTGACCGGTGATTTGCTCATGATGCCAAGATGGCGTTCTGTGCGGCGGATGCAAGATGGAATGCGTTCGATCGATTCCGGCCAAATTGGCGCACCGTGAGCTTACAGGAGCCCAAGTTCCGACAGTTCGGCGCGCATCTCCGACGGCATTTCGGCGAGCGCTGCGGCAGCGTCGGACAGATCACGCGGTGCATCCTCCGCTTTCAGATAGCGCCAGCCCTGGAACGGACGGCGCGGCTGCGGCACGGTCAGAACCAGTTCGGGATCGAGCACCAGATCGCAGCGCGATATGCCCTGGGCATCGACGAACGGCCTGATGTCGACAATGCGCTGACGGCTCTGCACCTTGCCCTTGGTCACCCAGTAGAGCGACCCGGTGCCGATGATCTCGTCGGCGCGTTTGGGGATCATCCGTGTGGTGTGTGTCTGTTCGGGCGGCAGGCCGGCCTTGCGCAGCGCGTCAATGCGCGCCTCGATCCAGGCGCGGTGATCCTCGACGCTCTCTGCGCCAACGCACAGTTTGAGAAGGTGCAGGGCCATCGGTCCAATGTGGCGTCTCGTCGGCGCGGATCAATGCGGCATGTGCCGCCATCCACAGGCCTGTTCAGCAGGCCGGCAGGTTGACGGCCAGGCCCGCCAGCGATGTTTCCTTGTAGCGCACATCCATGTCGGCGCCGGTCTGGCGCATCGTCTCGATGCAATTGTCGAGCGGCACCACATGCTCGCCATCGCCGTTGATCGCCAGCGAAGCGGCAGTGACCGCCTTGACCGCTGCGATGCCGTTGCGCTCGATGCAGGGCACCTGGACAAGCCCGGCCACCGGGTCGCAGGTCATGCCCAGATGATGCTCAAGCGCGATTTCCGCCGCGTTTTCGATCTGCTGCGGCGTGCCGCCCATCACCGCGGCAAGACCGGCGGCGGCCATCGCGGCAGCGCTGCCCACCTCGCCCTGACAGCCGACCTCGGCCCCCGAGATCGAGGCATTGTGCTTGATCAGCCCGCCGATCGCCGCCGATGTCAGAAGGAAGGTGCGCACATCCTCCTTCGTCGCGCCCTCGTGGAACTGCGTCATGAACTTGATCACCGCCGGCACCGTGCCTGCCGCGCCGTTGGTGGGCGCGGTGACGACGCGGCCGCCCGCCGCGTTCTCCTCGTTGACAGCCATCGCATAGACCGTCAGCCAGTCATTGGCGGCCATCGGATTGAAACGGTTGGACTTGGCGCGCTCGGTGAGTTTTTCTGCCAGGACGGCGGCACGGCGGCGCACCTTGAGCCCGCCGGGCAGTTCGCCGGTCGCCTTCATGCCGCGCTCGATGCAGCCCTCCATCGCCTCCCAGACCGCATCGAGACGCGCATCGAGATGGCTGTCGGGCGCGCGGGCGAGCTCGTTGGCGCGCTTCATCTCGGCGATGGACAGGCCGGATTTGTCCGCCATCTGCAACATCTCGGCGGCGCTCGCGAACGGGTACGGCACGTGATCGTCCTCGGCCCTGGCGCCGTAGACCGTCGTCTCCGCAATCTCGTCCTCGCCGACGATGAAGCCGCCGCCGACGGAATAGTAGCCGCGCCTCAAGAGCAGCCGGCCGTCATCGTCATAGCCATAAAACGCCAGACCGTTGGCGTGGCCGGGCATCGCCTCGACCTTGTCCAAGACCAGATCCGCATCGGCATCGAAGGCGTAGCCGGAATGGCCGGGCGGTTCGACGCGTCCGGTCGCCCGCACCCTGTCGAGGATCGCCTGCATCGCGTCGGGATCGACCGTATCGGGCCGTTCGCCGGCCAGACCGAGAATCACCGCGCGATCGGTGGCATGGCCGACGCCGGTAAAGGCGAGCGAGCCGTGTAGCGAAACGCCGAGCCGGGTCACGACGGCGCCGGACGGTCTGGGCCAGGCATCGGACTTCAACTCGTCGAGAAACCGCGCGGCGGCGCTCATCGGTCCCATCGTGTGCGACGAGGACGGGCCGATGCCGATCTTGTAGAGGTCAAACACCGAAAGAAACATGGCACCACCGTGATTGCCGAATTCGGCCATTGTCCGCGCGCCGTACGCGGCGGACGCCGCCCGGACCGACATCAAGTGCCACGGGCGCGACATGGTCAAGCACGGACAAAAAAAGAAGGGCCGCCGGCACGGCAGCCCTTTTCTCATCGATTGTGCGTTGGACCGTTGAACGACCCGTCAGGACGCGGTGGCCGTGGTCTCCGTGACCACCAGATCACCGCCCGGTTTGGCGCCGGCGACGTAGACGGCCAGCGCGACCAAGACAAATCCGGCCAGGGCCCACATTGTGAGGTTCCAGCCCGGCTTTGCAGTGTGTCGATCCATGAGTGCTCCTGTTGGCCGCCCTGCGGACGGCATTCCCATCGGCTCTTGGTGGCGCGGCGTATAGGCAGATCGCCGGGGGCCCGCAAGTGCAAAAAATGGCGAAAAAGCGGCAACGGTTCCGCGCGCATCTCGCGGTCATCGGCGTTTTTGCATTGCAGTCAGCGGCTTGCGCAGCTTGGCTGAGGTTAATTCCGGTTAGGATTTGCGACCAAAGATTGTCGTGAGTTCGCTGCAGTGCGGCCTGAAACAGGTGCGCCGCAACATTGACGCCCTCAATGCCACCCCGGCCTTGCAAGGCGTTGCGGCCTGTGCCACCGCTTTGGACCGCAAGGGAACACCAAATGAGCCAGCAGACATCCGTCCTGCCCGCGCCGGACGGGACGATCCGCAGGGCCGGCCCGATCGATGTGAGCCTCTTGGTGCTGGTGGCGATCATCTGGGCCTCCGCCTTCATCGCGATCAAGATCGCCGTGCCGCACACGGGTCCGCTGTGGCTGGCGGCGATCCGCGTGACCATCGGCGCCCTGGTGCTGGCGCCCTACGCCCTTTGGCGCGGGTTGGTGCTGCCCGATACAGCGAAGGTCTGGGGCCTTGTGGTGGCCATGGCGATGCTCAATGTCGCCGTGCCTTTCTTCCTGATTTCATGGGCCGGATTGACGATCGATGCCGGCATGCTGGCACTCCTGATGGGCACCGGCCCGCTGATGGCGCTTGTCGGCAGCCATCTGTTCACCGTCGACGACAAGATCAACGCACTCAAGCTGATCGCGGTGGCGCTCGGCTTTTCCGGCGTCATCGTGCTTGTCGGCGGCGCGACCATTGGCGGGCTCGGCGGCGCCCACATCGTGGCGCAATTGGCGACGCTGGCCGCCTCGCTGTGCTATTCGACCTCCGGTCTTCTGGTGCGGCGCATCGACATTCCGCCGACGCGCATGGCGTTTCTGGCGCTGTGCGTCGGCGCGGCGCTATTGATCCCGCTGGCCGCGTTGGTAGACGGCGTACCGACCGCGATGCCGTCAGGTTCGGCAATCTGGGCGCTTGTCTATCTCGGTGCGTTTCCGACCGGCCTTGCCTATGTGATGCGCTACCAGCTCATCCGTGCGATCGGCTTTTCCACGTTTGCCCTGTCGATCTACATGATTCCGGCGTTCGGTGTGTTGCTGGGGGTGCTGATTCTCGATGAAGAGCCGCAGCCGAAAATGCTGATCGCGCTCGGGCTGATCATGGCCGGCCTGTTCTTCGCGCGCGCCGGCAGCGGCGCGGCGATTGCGCACCCTGCCCGGAAGCGCCCGTCATGACGGACGTTTCGACGACCGAGACGGTGCCCCGCAAGCGCATCGACGCGCTCGATGTGGCCCGCGGCGTCGCGCTCGTCGCCATGGCGACCTATCATTTCTCGTGGGATCTCGAATTCTTCGGCTATCTGGAGCCCGGCACATCGACGACGGGCGCCCTGAAACACTATGCCCGGTCGATTGCCGCTTCGTTCCTGTTCCTGGTCGGCGTCGGCATCATGCTCGCCCATGCGAACGGCATTCGCTGGCCTGCGTTCGCAAGGCGCTGGCTGAAGATCGCCGCGGCCGCGGCGCTGATCACCATCGCCACATGGTTCGCAACCCGCGAGACCTTCGTCTTCTTCGGCATCCTGCATCACATCGCGTTCGCAAGCCTTGCGGGCCTGTTCTTCCTGGGCCTGCCCTGGTGGGCGCTGGCTGCGATCGCGGCGGCGATCTTCATTGGAACCCCGTTTCTGCAATCGCCGATCTTCACGCCGCTTGGCATGGTTTGGACAGGCCTTTCCTCGACGCCGCCGCGTTCGAACGATTTCGTGCCGGTCCTGCCCTGGTTCTCGGCCGTGCTGGCTGGCATGGCGGCGGCAAAGCTTGTCTTCATCGCGCGCACGCCGCCACGCGTCCTGACGCCGGAAGGCTGGTCGGCGAACAGTCCCCTGTCCCGGCTTCTGGCCCTGTTCGGGCGCTGGAGCCTGACCTTCTACCTGCTGCACCAGCCGATCCTGATCGGGCTTGTGTTTCTGGTCTCGCTTGCGTTCCCCGCACAGCCGCCAAGCTTTTCAGCGGGTTGCAACGCCGCCTGCACCGCGCAGTTCGAGGCGGAGCCATGCGCCGTCTATTGCGCCTGCGCCGAAGCGGAACTGGAAGCCGCCGGAAAGCTTGAAAGCCTGCTGAGCGAGCCGGCAAGCGCGCAGAGCGACCTTGAGACATCGGCGATCATCGTCCAGTGTGCGTTCGAGGCCGGCATTACCGGCGATGGACGCAACCGATGACCGACCGGCAACATCCCGAAGACCGCCCAAGCACGTTCCCGTGGCCGCCGGTTCTGCTGATCGGCTTTGTTGTGCTCGGCGTGGCGCTCGGTGCGTTCGTCCCGCTTGGATGGCCCGCCGGCATGTGGGGCGATCTGCTGACCGGGCTTGGCCTGTTCCTGATCATCGTCGCGCTGATCGTCGATGTCAGCGCCATGCGCACCATGTCGGCGGCCAAGACGACCGTTCTGCCGCACCGGAAATCCGACCATCTGGTGACGAAAGGCGTCTTCCGGTTCAGCCGGAATCCGATCTATGTCGCCAATGTGATGCTGATCGCCGGCATCGGCCTGTTCTTCGGAAACTGGTGGCTGGTGCTGCTGGCGCCCGTCGACGGGTTCGCGACGCAAAAGCTCGCCATCGAGCGCGAGGAAGCGCATCTGGAGGCACGCTTCGGCAAAACCTACCGCGATTACAAGAAAAGCGTGAACCGCTGGATTTAAGGCGTCCCGGGCCGCCCCGTCAGGAGGCCACGCGCAGTTCGGCCAGCCGGTTGAGGCAATTTTCCTCGACCTGATCGAGTTCAGCCAGCGTTTCCTCGATGTCCTTGCGCTTCTGGCGCAGTTCGGCGCGCTTTTCCTCGACGCGATCGACGATCGCCCGCATCTGGCCCGCCTCGCCCGGCGGTTCCTTGTACATCTGAACAATCTCGCGAATCTCGGCGATCGAAAAGCCCAGGCGCTTGCCGCGCATGATCTGCTTGATCAGGTGCCGGTCTCCGGGCCGGAACAGGCGGGTGCGGCCGCGACGGACCGGTGCGATGAGCCCCTCGTCCTCGTAGAAGCGCAAGGTTCGGGTCGAAACGCCGAATTCGCGTGTCAGTTCGGTTATGGTGTAGAATTCGCGCATTCGTTCCCCAAGGGCGCCATGCGCCTGTGCAACCTGTTTCAATCGATACAGCTTAAAAATTCTTACGTAAAAGTCAATTGCGCAACGGGACCGATCCCAACCTTCAGATGCCGAACCACAAAGCGGCCAGGCCGAGAAAGGCAAAGAAGCCAACGACATCGGTCACGGTGGTGACGAAAACGCTGGACGCGATGGCCGGGTCGACGCCGAGCCGGTCGAGAATCAGCGGGACGAAAATGCCCGCGAGCGCGGCGGACACCATGTTAATGATCATCGCGATGGCGATCACGAAGCCAAGGCCGATGGTCGAAAACCAGACGGTCGCCACGACGCCGATGAGAAGCGCGAACAGCGCACCGTTCAGAACGCCGACCATCAGTTCGCGGCGGATGATGCGGCCGGCATTGTAGATGTCGAGGTCCTTGGTCGCGAGCGCTCGCACGGTCACCGTCATGGTCTGCGTGCCCGCATTGCCGCCCATGGAGGCGACGATCGGCATCAGCACGGCCAGCGCCACCATCTGCTGAATGGTCGCATCGAACAGGCCAATGACGACGGATGCGAGCACCGCCGTCCCCAGATTGACCAGCAGCCAGGTGAAGCGCGACTTGGTCGTTTCGACCACGGAGTCCGACAATTCCTCGTCGCCGACGCCACCCAGGCGCAAAATGTCCTCCTGCGCCTCCTCGTTGATCACGTCGACGACGTCATCGATCGTCAGAACGCCGACCAGACGCTCGTTCTCGTCGACGACGGCGGCCGACAGAAGGTCGTAGCGCTCGAAGATCTGCGCCGCCTCTTCCTGGTCCATCTCGGCGGGGACGGCATGGCGCGTTTCGCGCATGATCTCCTCGATCCGGCCATCGCGCTGTTCGCGAAGGATACGGTCGAGATCGACGGCGCCCACGAGCCGGAACGTCGGGTCGATGACGAAGATCTGGCTGAACCGTTCGGGCAGATCGGCATTGTCGCGCAGATAGTCGATCGTCTGGCCGACATTCCAATAGGGCGGGACAGCGACGAAATCGGCCTGCATGCGCCGGCCCGCGCTTTCCTCGGGATAGTCGAGCGAGCGGCGCAGGCGGATGCGTTCGGTGAACGGAATGCGGGCGAGGATGTCGGCCTGCTCGCTCTCGTCCATGTCTTCGAGAATGTAGACCGCATCATCGCTTTCCAGTTCCTGGAGAGCGAGCGCGATCTGCTCGTTGGGCAGAACCGTGATGATTTCCAGGCGAATGGCCTCGTCGACTTCGGTCAGGGCGGAATAGTCGAAGCTCTCGCCCAGAAGCGCGACAAGTTCCTGGCGTTCGGCCGGTTCGAGCGTCGCCAGAAGGTCGCCCATCTCCGATTCGTGCAGCGGCGCGGTGACCTCGCCGAGCGTTTCGGCATTGCCCGCCGCGATGGCCGCGGTCACCTGATCGAGATAGTCGGCACGGATGGAGCCGTCCTCGGCGTAGATCGCCGGGCCGCCGGTCTCGGAATAGTTTGGCTGGTCCGCGCCGGCCATGCCGCTCCGCTCCCGTGTCTGGATTTGCGCCTCTAAACAAGACAGTTAGAGCGGTTCATCTTTAGATGGAAGCGGAATGATGGACAGGATTTTTCGCGGCAGCAAGGAGAACACCGCAGCGCGATCTGACGATCGCGTGAGGATTTCGACGCTGCTGCCCGCGGAAAAGACGGCCAAGCCGTCACGCCTCAAGCCATTGACGGATAACGATATCCGCCAATCGCCCGAGCTTGGTCTTTTGCGTTCTGGACGGCGTTGCGCAAGGCTAACGGTGCCTGCACCGCGTCGCCTTGCGCGCCTTGCCAGACCACAAAATCCCGGCGCTCAAACGATTCCAGCTAACGATGAACCGCTCCAGCGGGACGGATGCGAAACAGAAACGGCACAACCGCGCCGTGCCGCGTTTTTTCGCCTCAGTGTGTGGGGCGATGGCGCAGCGCCGCAAGCGGCCCTGCGATCGTCTCGGGCACATTGTCGATGCCCGATGTTCCGAACGGGCCGCAGCGGCCGACACGGCGGGCAGCGAGGATCGCGCCGGTCAACAGGCCGTGCCGGGCAATCGCTTCATAGCCATATTCGGAACAGGTGGGCATGTGGCGGCAGGAATTGCCGACAAAGCCCGAAAGCGTCAGCTGGTAAAGCCGCACAAGAGAGGTGCCGAGCACCCTGCCCGGCGTTTTCGGCCATGGCCCCTGCCAGTTGCGCGAGCGCGTCCGGCCGCTGCGCGGATGATCGGCGCACACGATCAGGCCGCGCTTGCGCGCGCCTCGATCTGGTCGAGCGCATCGACCACCGCGTCGAACACCAGAAGCGTCGATGCGTGACGCGCCGGATAGTCGCGCACCGGCTCGAGCCACGCCAGATCGGCGAATCGGCCGTCGGGCGCGGGGCCGCCCTTTTTCAGCATCGCCGTCATGGTTTCACGCAAGGCCCGCAATTCGGCGAGCGGCGTGCCGACGATTTCGCGCGCCATCACCGCTGAGGAGGCCTGGCCCAGCGCGCAAGCCTTGACGTCCTGGCCATAGGCCGTCACCCGGCCGTCCTCGACTGCCAGATCGACCGTCACCGTCGATCCGCAGAGTTTCGAGTGGGCCTTGGCGGTCGCATCGGGCGCCTCGAGGCGTCCGGCGGGCGGCGGGTTTCCGGCGAGTTCCAGGATGCGGGAGTTGTAGATGTCGTCGATCATCGGCTGCCATGGCCCTGGCGGTCCGGTTCCGCCGGACGGCGCTATGGTTTTCAAACGCTCCCGACATATATAGGAAGGGCGATGCCGCGCAGGCAAGGGCACGGCGAAGGGGCCGACGCGCAAGGGTTGCCTGCGCCGGTGCCGATCCGGGAAACATGAGCAGATTCGGTCCGGCTGGATTTTCGTGCGTAACAAGACCGGTGCTCAAACAAGGAAGCAGGATATGGACGCCATCGCGCCGACCTCTACCCACCCTTCTGACGAAAAACCGAGCCGCGCGGAGGCCGAAGCGGCCGTCCTGACGCTTCTGAAGTGGATCGGCGACGATCCGGCGCGCGAAGGGCTGATCGATACGCCCGCGCGCGTGGTCAAGGCCTATGAGGAGATGTTCGGCGGCTATGACAGCGATCCGGCCGACATTCTGGGCCGCACATTCGAGGAAGTGGCCGGCTATGACGATATCGTCCTGGTCAAGGATATCGCGTTCCACTCGCACTGCGAACATCACATGGTGCCGATCATCGGAAAGGCGCATGTCGCCTATCTGCCGCGCGAACGCGTGCTGGGCCTTTCCAAGATCGTGCGGGTGGTCGACATTTTTGCCCGGCGCCTTCAGACCCAGGAGACGATGACGGCGCAGATCGCGACATCCATCGACGATGCGCTGGCGCCGCGCGGCGTTGCCGTGATGGTCGAGGCCGAACATATGTGCATGGCGATGCGCGGCATCCGCAAGCACGGCTCGACGACGATCACCACGCGGTTCACCGGCGCGTTCGACGATCCCGCATGGCAAAACCGCTTCACCGATCTGATCCGCACCCGCTGATATCGGCCGCCTGTGCGTCGGGCTTGATTGCCGACGCCCGGCGGCCTGGAGCGTCGACATGACCAGCCCCAACACACCCTTCGCACCGCCCGTGGCGGACGCAAACGAAACCGAGGACGGGTCGGTCTTCCGGCCGCGCTTTTCGTCCGACGGGCTTGTGACCGCCGTCGTTACCGACGCCGATGACGGCACGGTGCTGATGGTCGCCCACATGAATGCCGAAGCGCTGGCGCTGACGCTCGAGACAGGCATCGCGCATTACTGGTCCCGCTCGCGCGGGCAACTCTGGAAGAAGGGCGAGACCTCGGGCAATCTCCAGCGCGTCGCCGAAATGCGGACCGATTGCGACCAGGATGTGGTGCTTGTTGCCGTGCGCACGGACGGGCACGGCTCGGCCTGCCACACGGGCCGCAAGAGCTGCTTTTACCGCCATATCGTCAGCGATGGCGAAAATGGTGCGCGGCTGACCTTCGATGAGGGCGACCGGCCGCGCTTCGATCCGGCCACGGTCTATGGCAACGGATGAACGGCCTAGGCCGACGAGGTGATGTAGTGGCGGATTTCGGCCGCCTCCTGCTCGATCTCGGCGATCCGCCGCTTGACGACGTCGCCGATCGACACGATCCCCGCCAGCTTGCCGTCGCGTTCGACGGGCAAATGCCGGAAGCGGCCGGTGGTCATCAGTTCCATCAGCGTGTTGATCGCCATGTCCTCGGTGCAGGTGATCACATTGCGCGTCATCAGCGCCGACACCGGCTCAGACAGCGCGCCGACGCCCCGCTTCGCGATCGCGCCGACCACGTCGCGTTCCGACAGGATGCCCTTGATCGTGCGATCCGTATCGGCGACGACCATGGCGCCCACCTTGTGATCGCCCAGCTCACGCACCGCGTCGAGAATGCTGGCGTCCTCGGACAGGGTGAACACGTCCGAGCCCTTTTCTTCCAATATCCGGGCAACCGACATTTGCGCGACCTCCTCCTGCCGTTCAAAGAAGCAAAGCATCGGCGAAAGTTCCGCGCTTGACAAGCCAGCCAATGGGTTAGGCCGGACGGCGCGCGGTCGGATGCCGGTCGAGCCAGCCGATGGCGAAAAAGCCCGTCAAGAGCCCGCCAATATGGGCTTCCCAGGCGATCGACGCGCCGCCGGCGAGGCCGAACAGATCGGCGCCGGTGGCATAGTTGATCACCATCCAGACGATGATGAATGCCAGAACGCCGCGCTGGCGCAGCGATGCCAGCGGCGGCAGGAGCGGGCCGGCAAAGCCGCGGCGCGGATTGCGGCGGTCGGCGCGGAACCCGAAGCGGGCAGCGGCGCCCAGAAAGCCCGAGACAGCGCCGGATGCGCCAAGCAGCGGCACCCAGTCGCCGAAATAGAGCGCGGTGTGCAGGACGACCGCGCCGAATGCCGTGATCGCCCACAACGCGATCGTACGGGCCCAGCCAAGCCGGTAGGCCACCGGCGCGCCGAAGGCGACGAGCCAGATCATGTTGAAGCCCAGGTGCACCCAGTCGCCATGCAGCAGCGTGTGGGTGAAGGGCGAGACGAGCGTCGGCCAGTCGAGCTGGAAATAGCCGGGCGCATAGCGGATGGGGAAGAAGGCGAAATTGACGATCAGCCAGCGGTCGATCTGGCCGTCGAAGACCAGCGTGCGCATCAGGTGAACGCCGATGCAAAGGCCGGCCATCAGGACGATCGCGCCGTGCAGGTTGAAAGCCGGCGACGGCCGGCGATCACCGGACGGGACGTGATCGGACGGATTTTCGCCGGACGGGTCGTGACCGGACAAGGGCGGCGTGCCGGGAATACGGTCTGGATCAGCCATGCTTGCCAGATAGGCCAGCCGCCACGGCAAAAAAAGAGGCCATCCAGGTCGCCCTGGATGGCCCGGCGAGTCCCCTGCCCACCCCGTAACCGGTCAATTTGTGCTGCGGCAAGCCGCTCCCGTTTCGAATTGGGTTAATGCCAGATTAACGCAGCCTCCACAAGCCGAGATCCCCTTTAGGGTTAATGGCGACCGGGCCCTCCGCCGCGAGCTGGCCCGTCGCTTGCATCGTTCTGCGCAGGGGCAATGCGAGGTGAAACACCGTGTCATCCTGACACGGGTTCGATGCTTCGCAAGGCGGCGGGATGAAGCAGATGCACCAGAACGGAACACAAAGGGTCTACGAGTACTGGAACGAACTGCGCGGCCAGCACGCCGCGCCGGCGCGTTCGGACATCGCTCCGGCCGCGCTCGGTCGCTCGCTTGCCCATCTCTTCATTCTCGACGCCGGCGATGTCCCTGGCCGGTTTCGTCTCGCCGGCACGTGGCTCGGCTCCGCGTTCGGACACGAACTGACCGGCCATGCCTTCGGCGCGCTGTTCGGCCGTGACGACCGGATGCTGGCGCAGCGGGTGGTGGATGCCGTTCGCAGCGAAAGCGCCGTCGCGATCTTGGATCTGACCGCGAAGGCCGACCCGGAACGCCTGCTGGACATGGAAATGGTGCTGTTGCCGCTGGCCGGCGAACCCTCGCGGGTCCTGGGCGCCATCCATCCATGCGGCCAACCGTTCTGGCTGGGCGCGTTTCCGCTCGGGCCGGCCCGCGTGACCGGCGTGCGGCTGATCGATCCGGACCGGCCGCTGTTCAACCTTGCCAACCGGCCGGCGATACCGCTCGCGCGGCGGCGCAGCGACGGCCGGCCGAGCGCCCCACGCAGGCTGCTGCGTGTGATCGACGGCAACCGCGCGGCCGCAATTGTTCAGCGTGAACGCCCGGCCCTGCACCTGATCGATGGCGGCCGCACCGGAGATGACCGCCGGTGAACCGCTTCATCGTCCGGAAACCATGGCTCGAACGGGTGCCCCCCAAAAATTCGCGAAGGCGGATTCTTACCGCTTGTTAACCAGCGCTCGCCTAAGGTCGGAACAGTTCCACTTGCCTTACGGAAGCCCGTTCATGCTCAGCGCCGTCGCTGCCGAACCACGCGATACCGGACCGAATCGCCGTGCCTTTCAGCGGGTGAAGGTCAATCTGCACGGCCGGTTCATGCTGCAGGACCGCTCCGAGCATCCGTGCCAGATTCTCGACATGTCTCCGGCCACGGCAACGCTCTACACCGAGGCGCATGCGCGCGACGGCGAGCGCGTGGTCGCTTACATCGACCATATCGGCCGCGTCGAAGGCCATGTGGTGCGTTCGTTCGATGGCGGTTTTGCGGTGGATCTGACCACATCGCCGCGCAAGCGCGAAAAGCTGGCGGCCCAGCTCATCTGGCTGGCCAACAAGCACGAGTTGGACCTGCCCGAAGACCGGCGCCACGAGCGCGTCATGCCGAAGAACCCCGCCTCCATCCTGACACTTGCCGACGGGCGCCAATATCGCTGCCGCATCATCGATCTGTCCCTGTCCGGCGCCGCCGTCTCCATCGCGGTCCGTCCGGCCATCGGAACACTGGTCAGCCTTGGCGGCATGCGCGGTTCGGTCGTGCGCCACTTCGACGAGGGCATCGCGGTCGAGTTCGCCTTCGTCCAGCGGCCCGAATCGCTCTCCCAATATCTGGGCTGACCAAGCGGTCCCGCCGCTTCCAGAAAGCTGACAGACCGGACCCGCCGCAAGGCGGGTTTTTTGTTGACCGGTCGGCCGCCGGCTGGCGGGCCGGTTTCATGCGTCTCATTCATCGGCAATGGTGTGGTTAAGCGTTTGTCCCCGTCGCTGAACCATTTTTAGGCGAATACGTCTCTCATTTAATATTTATTCTATTCTTGCTTTAATGAAATACTGCATAGTTTTCGCATAGTTTTGATTTGAATACACATACCGATGTTGGTCTCGTGTAGATTTGTTTTTGTCATGTTGTCCGTACAAGGGAGACGGACACATGACTTATACAAAGACTGCGCCCAAGCAGACAATAGACTCGACAGACAATTGCCGAAGCGATGGACAGGCAGCATTGCCGCGCCAGATTCGGCGCCGGATGGCGGCAACCGCATCGCTGGCCGGCTCGCTTCTGTTCACGGCAACCATGGGCGCCCATGCGGTGACCATGCCGACCGCGGGCCGGACGACGCAGCCGATCGGCCATTACGAGTTCTGTCAGCGCGATCCGGCCGAATGCCGACCGATTTCGGAAGCAGCGCCGCACACGCTCGACCGCAAGGGCTGGGCGCAGATGATCGAGGTGAACAATCATTTCAACACCACGGTCCAGCCGCGCACAGACATGCAGATCTGGGGCCGCGAAGAGCTTTGGTCCTATCCGAGCGAAGTCGGTGACTGCGAGGATTTCGTTCTGGCCAAGCGCAACGCGCTGATGCAGCGCGGGTTTCACCCCTCAAACCTTTTGATCACCGTGGTGCGCCAACCCAATGGCGAGGGGCATGCCGTTCTGACGGTGCGCACCGACCGGGGCGACTTCATCCTCGACAATCTGGTCGGTGAAATCGCCGACTGGCGCGACACGCCCTACACCTATCTCAAACGGCAGAGCACACGTCACGCGGGCCGTTGGGAAACCATCCGTGACAGCCGCACGAGGCTCTCACAGGCACAGTAAACCGAGACTGCCCGGTCAAGTCCCCACCCACCCGTCCCCCAGACCGGGCCGGAGCCGGCTCTCGCAAGAGAGCCGGCTCTTTTTCGTTTCTGAGGACCGCAGGCGAGTTGTGATCAAGTGGATTCGGACAAGCCGGTCGCGAAGCGGCGCGCATTGTCGACATAATGCTCGGCCGAAGCCGTGAGCATCGCAACCGCCGCATCGTCCAGCGTCCGCGCGACGCGCGCCGGCGATCCGATGATCAGCGAATTGTCGGGAAACTCTTTTCCTTCGGTGACCAGCGCGCCGGCGCCGACCAGGCAATTGTTGCCGATCACCGCACCGTTGAGGACAATCGCGCCGATGCCGATCAGACTGTTGTTGCCGATGGTGCAGCCATGCAGCATGGCGCGATGGCCGATCGTGCACCCCTCGCCGACCACAAGCGGAAAGCCCATGTCGGTGTGCATGACCGTGTGCTCCTGCACATTGGTGCGGGCGCCGATGGTCACCGGCTCATTGTCGCCACGCAGCACGCAGCCGAACCAGACGCTGCAATCCTCGTGCAGATTGATCTGACCGATCACATGAGCATCGTCGGCGACGAATGCCGGCCCCGCACCGAAGTACCGCGGCGAAACTCCGTCCAACGCGTAAATGGCCATGTCCGTCCCCTGCTCAAGCGATGTTGCAGCATGCTTTGACAGAGAAACCGGCCCGCTTCAATCAGGCGACGGCGATCAGCCGGCCCGTTTCCACCGCGACGATTCCGACAAGGCCGGCCCATGCGCCCGCCGCGACGAGGGCCGTCAGCGGCCAGCGCGACCGCCGACCCCTTCGATTGGGCGAAAGCCCGGCCCGGACAATCATCACCGGTCCGCACAGGGCGAAAAACAAGACCGATGGCGCGATCCCGAGACGCAAGACCGTCGCCTCATCGAAAGCGGGCTGGCCATCAAGCGCCGCCTCGAGAAGAAAAAACGTGCTCAGCGCCACCGCGAAGCCCACCACAACGATCCACAACACCATCGCCCTCACCCACTCTTAACCGGGAATTAACCCTGTCCCGCTCCAGTGAGTGCAATTCCGATGCCAAGATCCGCGCGCCATATACGGACACCGACCCGCCATGACACCGGCCTATGACACAGCTGCCGCCTCACCGTCGCCCCATCCGGCCGCAAACGGCCTGCCCGCCGCCGCATGGACCGCTTTCCGGGTTCTGGCCGTCATTGCGGGCTTGTCCGCCATTATGGTCGTTGCCGGCCATTTTTATGGCTCGCGTCTGCTGCAATCGAGCATGAGCACATCGCCCGAACCGATTCAGCTGGTCATCGGCAACGATGTCCTGGACGTGCCCGAAAACATGATCCGGCACGAGGCCCAGCGCGTTCCGGGCGTGACCGGCCGTGTCGATCTGCGGCTCTATTGGCCGGAACGCGCGGGCTATCGCCTCAGCCATGCCGACGCATTTTCGGACACCGATCCCGAAACGACACAGACCGTCCTGATTTCGGTCGCCAAGCGGCAATGGCTGCTCGACATGGCCGGACGGCTCGAATTGGTCTACGGAAAGGCCGCCGATGCATCCGCCGCGCCGCGCCCGCTCCACGGACTGACCGCCTTACGCCTCGACCCGGCGCACGGCTATGTCGATGAAACGCTCTATTTCGCGCCGTCCGCCAATGGCGGGGCGCTGCCTGCCTTCATCGCCCGCTGCAACGAACCGGCGGCGGGCGCGACGCCGCTGCTTCTGGCGTGCGAGACCGACCTGTTCTTCGGCGAGACGCTTGAGGCGCGCATCCGTTTTCCGGCCCATTTCCTTGCGGACTGGGCGCGGTTCCGCTCCGAGCTGGATGCGTTTCTCCACGGACTTCAGGTGCGCGCCGAATAGGCCGGAACGCTATTCTTCCAGATCGATGTCCAGGATCGACATGGACAAATCGTAGGAGACCTCGCCCTCATCCTCGATGCGCGAGATGATGCCCAGAAACTCCTCGCCCAGATAGAGTTCCGCCGAATCGCTCAGCTTGGGGCGCGCCTTCACCGCCAGCGAGGCATTGCCGAAGGTGCGCCGGAAATAGGCGGTGAGCTGTTCGAGTTCGCTGGCTTTCAAGGAGGCCTCCGGATCGATTCGAGTGTCCGGCTTTTGCCGCCGGCTGGCCCTGACATACACGCCGTACGGCGCCGTTCAAGGGGTGGCGGCAAATCCCGGCGCCGGTCCGGCGCTAATCCAGCATCTGGTCCATGGCGCGGGAGGGTTCGGCGCAGCCGCTTTCGCCGACGACCTTGGCCGGCACGCCCGCGACCGTCTTGCACGGCGGAATGTCCGACAAGACGACCGACCCGGCCGCCACCTTGGAGCAATGGCCGACCTTGATGTTGCCGAGGATTTTTGCGCCCGCGCCGATCAACACGCCGTGGCCGATCTTGGGATGGCGGTCCGAGCCTTCCTTGCCGGTTCCGCCCAGGGTGACCGAGTGCAGGATCGACACATCGTCGCCGATGGTCGCCGTCTCGCCGACCACCAGGCCGGTGGCATGATCGAGGAAGATGCCCTTGCCGATGCGCGCGGCCGGATTGATGTCGGTCTGGAACACGGAGGACGAACGGCTCTGCAGATAGAGCGCAAAATCGCGGCGGCCGCCGTTCCACAGCCAATGGGCCAGGCGATGGGTCTGGATGGCGTGAAAGCCCTTGAAATAGAGCATGGGCTCGATCAGCCGCGTGCAGGCCGGGTCGCGGTCATGCACCGCCTGCAGATCGATCCGCACCGCTTCGGCGAAATCGGTGTTCGCCGACAGCATGGCATCGAAAGCCTGCCGGATAAGGTCGGCCGGCAGATCGGGATGATCCAGCCGCTCGGCGATGCGGTGCGTGACCGCCTGTTCGAGACCGGGCTGGTTGAGCACGTTGGTGAAGAAGAAGGTCGCGATCGCCGGATCGCTGTCCGCCGCCGCCGCAGCTTCCTGCCGGATGCGGTGCCAGATCGGATCGACGGGGTTGACCGCCGGCGCCTGATTGCGCGGTGCTTCGCGGGACATGGATGCTCTCCCAAGCCGATTGTCGGTGCCAAACCTAGCCCAGAACCCTCACATTTGGAACCGCCGGCGCCGGGTTCAAGACGCGCCGGCCTCGCCCAGGAACGCGTGAACCGCTCGCTTGAACGCCGGATCGCCGACCGCGAGCATGTGATCCCGGCGTTCGATGTCGAGAGCACGGGCGTCCGGCATCATGTCGGCCAGCGGCTGCGGCGCGCCGGCAATGTCGTCCTTCGTGCCGACGCCGATCAGCGTCGGCGCGGCGATCGCGCCCATCTCGTCGGGCGTCAGAAGCGTTCGCGACGATTGGATGCAGGCGGCCAGCGCCAGCCGGTCGCTGCCGGTCTCATCGGCAAAGGCGCGGAACATGCGGCCGCGTTCGTGCGTGACATCGTCAAGCGACGGCGCGAGCAGCGCATCGGCGATGGGGTCCCAGTCTCCGACGCCCTCGACCATGCCGATGCCCAAACCGCCGAAGATGAGGCGCCGCACGCGGCCCGGATGATCGAGCGCGGCGAACGCGCAGATGCGCGCGCCCATCGAATAGCCGAACAGATGCGCCGCACCGATGCCCAGATGATCGAGCAGCGCGATTGCGTCGCCCGCCATTTTCTGCGGCGTATAGGCCTCGGTGTCGTGCGGCTTGTCGCTGTCGCCATGGCCGCGATTGTCGAGCGCGACCGCGCGATAGCCGGCGCCGGTCAATGTCTCGACCCAGCCCGGACCGATCCAGTTGACGGCTCTATTCGACGCAAAGCCGTGCACCAGCAGCACCGGCGTGCCGTCGCGCGGGCCTTCGTCGAAAAAGGCGAGGTCAAGACCGTCATTGTGAAAACGGGGCATAGGGCTTCCTTGCGCAACCGATCGACAATTGAGCGAAAGACGGGTGGAAATTCGCCGCGCGACTGGCTACCAAGTTCTGCAGTGCAGCGAAAGGGCTGCGCCTTGCCGCAATCCCGAGGCACAAGACCGGAGACCCGCAATGGCCGGTGGCAAAACGCCCCATTTCCACAATGATGCCGGGCACCCCCGCATCGCGATCGGCGTCAAGGAATTCATGTGCGTGGGCGCAACGCCGCCTTACGATCACCCGCACGTCTTCCTCGACATGGGCGACGACAATGACATTGTCTGCCCCTATTGCTCGACGCTGTATGTGCACGATGCCAGCCTTTCTGCGGGGCAGACAGAGCCGGCGGGCTGCGCGTTCGACATTGCCGCCGACGCAGCCTGACGCGCGGAACCGGCGATGGCGAACATGGGCGACGCGCTCGATGGCATTCTCGTGGCGGGTGCCGGCATTGGCGGGCTGACCGCGGCCCTCGGCCTTGCGCAGCGCGGTCGCGCGGTGACGATCGTTGAAGCGTTCGAAGCGCCCTCGGAGATCGGCGCCGGCCTGCAGGTTCCGCCCAATGCCTGCCATGTGCTCGATTCGCTTGGCGTTCTGGACGAACTGAAGAAGAAGGCATCGGTGCCCGACCGTATCTGCCTCGGCGATGCGGTCAGCGGGCGGATCGTGCTCAGCCTCGATGTGAACCGCGACGGCGCCGACGATGGCACCTATCTGACCGCCCACCGGGCGCTGCTCCATGGCGTTCTTTACAATGCCGCAATGGCACACCCCTCGATCACGCTGCTGGCCGGCCACCGGATCGTCGACGTGGCCGAAGGCGACGATGCGGTGACGGTAACGGCGGCCCATGGCGGCGACCGTGCCGAACTCAACGCGCCGGCGGTGATCGGCGCCGACGGCATCTGGTCGATCCTGCGGCATGCCGTGGCCGGCGCAGGCACGCCGCAGCCGACGGGCCGCATCGCCATGCGCGCCGTGGTGCCCGCCCCGGCCGGAGCGCAGGCCAATGCGGTGGTTGCCTGGATGGCGCCGCATGCCCATCTGGTCACCTATCCGGTGCGCAACGCCGAAACGCGCAATCTCGTCGCCGTCATTCGCGGAACGACCGGCAAGACGAGCTGGTCGGAAAGCATCGATCTCGACACGCTCGAACACCTATTCGAGAAGCTCGACCACACACCCTATGGCGATCTGAACGATCATGCCGAGTGGACCGCATGGCCGCTTTATTCGGTCGATCCGCACGGCCAGTGGCACTCGGACCGCATTTGCCTGTTGGGCGATGCGGCACACGGAATGGAACCGTTCGCGGCGCAGGGCGCGGCGATGGCGATCGAGGACGGGCAGGTTCTCGCCAAGGCGATCGCCGACGCAGGCACCGATTTCACCAACGCCTTCAAGGCCTTTCACGCCGCACGGGCCGAACGGGTCCGCCGCGTCGCCCAGCGCACCGCCTTCAACCGCTTCACCTATCATCAGGCCGGCATCGGGCGCCTCGCCCGCAATCTCGGTTTCAGGCTGCGGCCGGCGAGCGCCTTTCGCGCCGATCTCGACTGGCTCTACGGCTATCGCGCCTGACCGACGGCCACGCGCGCCAGCCCGAACTCCAGCGTCTGCGCCAACGGTGTCCAGTGTCCGACGCCGATCCCCGCGTCGCGCAGGCGCCGTCCGGCCCAGGCATTACAACTGTGCCACGGCGAAAAACGGCCATGACCGGCAAAGAACCGGTCGCCGAACCCCTGGCTGATGCCTGCAAAGGGTTCATGGGCCGCAAACCACGGGGCGATCGAACCGGTCAGCATGGCAAGCTGGTCTTCGGTCACCTCGATTGCATAAAGTCCCGGACGCGGCGTGCCGAGATCGCCGAGGGGCTGGACATGCATCACCGCTTCGTCGAATGCGAGTGCCCGAGCGGCGATGCCGACTGTCAGGTCGCGCACCTCGCGCAGGCTGGTGTAGGCGGTGCGCGACCCCCAGCCGAACAGCCAGTACCGCACGGCGTCCGGATCGACCGGGTGATGGGCTTCATCGAGCCCGATCGCGGCCATGATCCCGCGCTCGCCATCAACATCGGCCAGCATCGCATCGGCTGGCAGCGCGATGCCGGCATGAAAGCCGTTCGACAGGACGTAGATGCGGTGGCGCTGCTCCGCCGTCACGGGGCCGCCGGCAGGCACAGATGCGGGGAACGGTACGGCGCCCGCCATGAGCGCGAGTGCCGGCAGCGCGAGGACGATCGCAAGGACGGCGGCAAGGCGGCGCATCGGCCCGGCGGCCTTGCGCGCGGATCAGTGCAGGATCTGGCTGAGGAATTCCTTTGTCCGCTCGTGCTGCGGATTGTCGAAGAATGGATCGGGCTCGTTCTGCTCGACGATCTGGCCCTGGTCCATGAAGATGACGCGGTTTGCCACCTGGCGGGCGAAGCCCATCTCGTGGGTGACGCACAGCATGGTCATGCCTTCCTCTGCAAGGCCGACCATCGTGTCCAGCACCTCCTTGATCATCTCCGGATCGAGCGCCGATGTCGGCTCGTCGAACAGCATGATGCGCGGGTTCATGCACAGAGAGCGCGCGATCGCCACGCGCTGTTGCTGGCCGCCCGAGAGCTGGCCGGGATATTTCTGGGCCTGCTCGGGGATCTTGACCCGCGTCAGGAAATGCATTGCCCGCTCCTCGGCTTCCTTCTTGGGCATCTTGCGCACCCAGATCGGCGCCAGCGTGCAGTTCTCGAGAATCGTCAGATGCGGGAACAGGTTGAAGTGCTGGAACACCATGCCGACCTCGCGGCGCACCTCGTCGATCTTCTTCAGATCGTTGGTCAGTTCGATCCCGTCGACGACGATCTGGCCCTTCTGGTGTTCTTCCAGGCGATTGATGCAGCGGATGAGCGTCGACTTGCCCGAGCCGGACGGGCCGCAAATGACGATCCGCTCACCGCGCATCACCTTCAGATTGATGTCGCGCAGGACATGGAATTCGCCATACCATTTGTGCATGTCGTTGATCTCGACGGCGACATCGGTCTCCGACACCTGCATCCTGGACCGGTCGACATGGATTTCATCGGGTTTGACGGCGTTTGCGCTCATGAAGGCGGCTCCTAGCTGCGGTGTGACGTGTCGAGACGCTGCTCCATGTACATGGAGTAGCGGGACATGCCGAAACAGAAGATGAAATAGATGATCGAGGCGAAGATCAGACCGGTAATGCTCTGTACCGGCGTCGCCCACGTCGCATCGCTCGTCGAAGACCGGATGATGCCAAGGAAGTCGAACAGTCCGATGATCAGCACCAGCGTGGTGTCCTTGAACAGGCCGATGAAGGTATTGACGATGCCGGGAATGACCAGCTTGAGCGCCTGCGGCAGGATGATCATGCGCATCATCTGGCCCCAGTTGAGACCGAGCGCCATCGCGCCCTCATACTGGCCCTTGGGCAGCGCCTGAAGCCCGCCGCGCACCACCTCGGCCATGTAGGCCGACGAGAACAGCGCCACGCCGATCAGCGCCCTGAGCAACTTGTCGAAGGTCACGCCCTCGGGCAGGAACAGCGGCAGCATGACCGAGGACATGAACAGGACGGTGATCAGCGGCACGCCGCGCCAGAACTCGATGAAGACGATGCAGATGAAGCGGACGATCGGCATGTCGGACCGGCGCCCTAGCGCCAGCGCGATGCCGATCGGCAGCGATGCGGCGATGCCGGTGACGGCAATCACCATCGTCACGAGCAGTCCGCCCCAGACGTCGGTCCGCACCCGTTCGAGGCCGAAGTCGATGCCGAGCACCGCGACGATCACGAACAGGCTGGCGAATATGACCGCCGTGGCCTTCAGCCCCGGCATCGGGTCGGATTGCGATCCCCTGGCAAAGCCGTAGGCCACTGCCAGCGCCAGCACGGTGAGGATGGCAAGCGGCAGATAGGTGCCAATTACATCGAAATTGCCGCCGGTCAGCAGGATCAGCGTGATCACCGGGAAGGCCAGCACCATGAAGGCGATGTTCTCGCGCTTGAACGGAAGCGACGGCATCAGGAGCGGGATCAGCCCACCGAAGAACATCAGCCAGACGATGTTCACACGCCACTGCTCCTCGTCCGGATAGCGGCCATAGATGAACTGGTTCATGTAGGCGCCGACATAGGCCCAGCACGCGCCGAACCATCCATTGGGCTGAACGCCGCCCTGCGCCTCGGTCGCGCATGCGGTCCGGTCGGTACCCGACCAGACGGCATCGAAGACCATGAAATTGGCGATCGGCGGAACGATCAGATAGAGCACATAGATACAGACCAGCGTGAGGATTGTCTGTGGGACGCTCGGAAACAGGTGCTCGCGCATCCAGCCGACGGGGCCGCGACTGACGGAAGGGGCGGCCTGCTCGGCCAGCATCTTGCCGCGGACGAACGCCGTTGCGGGACCGACGTTCTCGGGCGGAGCGGTGACATTGGTTCGATCGATCATATCAGCGCTCCACCAGCGCCACGCGCGCATTGTACCAGTTCATGAATGCCGAGGTCAGCAGCGAGAAGGTCAGATAGGTCAGCATGGTGATCGAGATGATCTCGACCGCCTGACCGGTCTGGTTCAGTGCCGTTCCGGCAAACACGGACGTCAGCTCGGGATAGGCGATCGCGACCGCGAGCGACGAATTCTTGGTCAGGTTGAGATATTGGCTGGTGAGCGGCGGAATGATGATCCGCAGCGCCTGCGGGATGACGACAAGCCGCAGGTTCTGCCCCTGCCGCAGTCCCAGTGCGTGGGCAGCCTCGGACTGTCCCTTGCTGACGCCGAGAATGCCCGCGCGCACGATCTCGGCGATAAAGGCGGCCGTGTAGGTCGACAGCGCGACGAGCAGCGCGATGAATTCGGGGATGACCGTCATGCCGCCCGATGGCCGGAACCCGCCCAGGACAGGCATGTCCCAGGTGAGCGGCGCGCCAAGCGCAAGAAACACGACAAGCGGAAGACCGACAGCGGCGCCAAGACCGACCCAGAGCGACGGAAAGCGCTGACCGGTCGCCATCTGGCGCCGGTACGACCAGCGCGATACGCCGATCGCGATGACGATGCCGGCGATGAGCGCGTAAAGGACGAACGCCGAGCCATCGCCCCAGACGGGCTTGGGCGCGAAATAGCCGCGAATGTTCAGAAGGCCGAGCGGGCCGAAATCGAGGCTGTCGCGCGGCTGTGGCAGAAGCCGCAAGACGCCGAAATACCAGATGAAGATCTGCAGCAGCAGCGGGACGTTGCGGGCAAATTCGACATAGGAGGTGGCAAGGCGGCTGACGATCCAGTTGTTGGAGAGCCGGGCGATGCCGAGCAGGAAGCCCATGACGGTCGCGAAAACGATCCCGACGACGGCGACGATGAGCGTGTTCAGGACGCCAACGACATAGACCCGTCCATAGGATGATGTGCCCTGGTCATAGTCGATCAGCGACTGCGCAACGGAGAAGCCGGCATTTTCGCCAAGGAACCCGAAGCCCGAGGCGACGCCGGCCGCCTGCAGGTTGGCGTTCATGTTCACCCAGCCCGAGTAGACGAGATAGGCGACCGCCACGCCCAAAAGGATCTGGAACAGCCAGCTGCGAAACTTGGGATTGTTGAGCAGCGCCACCTTGGGCGGTGCATCGGCGACCCCGCGCCCCATATCCGTGACAGCCATTCGACCTCCTGCCTTGCTCTTGTCGTCGGTACCGGTCGGGACCTGAACGGGCGCCATCGACCACGCGGCCCAGGGATCACACTGTCACGATCGTGACGTATCCCGCTGGTGCGTGCCGTCTGGACGTGCCCGGGCGGAATGCCGCCCGGGCCCTTTTTCAGCCGGTCTTCAGCGGATCGGCGGTGCGTATTGCAGGCCGCCCTGCGACCACAGTGCGTTCACGCCGCGTCCGATCGCCAGTTCGGTGTCCGGGCCGACGTTGCGGTCGAAGATCTCGCCGTAATTGCCGACGGCGGCGATGGCCTTGGCGGCCCAGTCGTTTTCGAGACCGATATCGCTGCCGAACTCGCCCTCGGTGCCGAGAAGGCGGCGGATCGACGGATTGTCGCTTTCCTTCATCTCCTCGACATTGGCCATCGTCACACCGAGTTCCTCGGCGTTCAGCGTTGCGAAATGTACCCACTTGACGATGTTGAACCACTGGTCGTCGCCCTGACGGACAACCGGACCGAGCGGCTCCTTGGAGATGATTTCCGGCAGAACCTTGTGGGCGCCGGGATCGGTCAGCTTGAGGCGCTGCGCATAAAGGCCCGACTGGTCGGTCGTGTAGACGTCGCAGCGTCCGGCGTCATAGGCGGCGACGACCTCATCGGCCTTTTCGAAGGCGACCAGCTCGTACTCCATGTTGTTGGCACGGAAATAGTCGGCCACGTTCAGCTCGGTCGTCGTGCCCGTGTTGGTGCAGATCGAGGCACCGGACAGTTCGAGCGCCGAATTGATGTTCATGTCCGTGCGGATCATGAAGCCCTGGCCGTCATAATAGTTGACGCCGGCGAAGTTCAGGCCGAGCTGCGTGTCGCGGCTCATCGTCCAGGTCGTGTTGCGCGACAGAACATCGACTTCGCCCGACTGCAGCGCGGTGAAACGCTCCTTGGCCGACAGCGGCGTGAACTTCACAGCGGTGGCGTCGCCGAAGATCGCCGCGGCGATGCCCCGGCACAGATCGACATCCATGCCGCTCCATTCGCCATCGGCATCAGGGTTGGAAAACCCCGGAAGACCCTGGCTCACGCCGCACTGCACGAAGCCCTTGGCCTTGACATCATCGAGCGTTGCCGCCGATGCGGTCGACGCGCCGAGCGCAAGCACGGCGGCTCCCAGGACACCTGTGAGTACAGTTTTTGTCATCGTTTTTCCTCATGGTTGCTCAAGTTGCTTTGGGCTTGAGCGCCGACTTACCGCGTGCTCCGGCCACAGCCAGAACGCGAACGGCACCTCCCTTCCCGCATGTGAGACAAGGCCAAAAAACGAGACCGGTCAAGGACTATCTGCCGGTTTGGTCGCCGGTTAACTTAACGTCAAAGCGTTTTGAGAGCCGGTTTGGGTGCCTCCGGCGGCTTTCGTGCGAGGCCACCGCAAGACCTGGCGAAGTGCCGGCATCCATGCGACGCGTCGCCTGCCGGCCGGTTGAGGTTGACGCCGGCGGGACGACCGCCTAGGCGCTGGGCGCTGAACGAGACAAGGAGATCACCGGACCATGGCAGGCGGCGGCAAGGGCGGCAAACGCGGCATCAACACGCAATTGGCGCATTCGGGGAACGACCCGCACGCCTATTTCGGCTGGGTGAACCCGCCGGTCGTGCATGGCTCGACGGTGCTGTTCCCCGACGCGGCGACCATGAAGGCGACACAGGTCCGCAATGCCGACGCGACAAGCCGAAGCCGCGTCCAGCCCTATACTTATGCGACCTATGGCAGCCCGACGACGGATGCGCTGTGCGAGGCCGTCAATGCGCTGGAAGGCAGCGCGGGCACCATTCTCGTCCCCTCCGGTCTTGCAGCCGTCACCGTGCCGCTGCTCGCCTTTCTGTCGGCGGGCGATCACGTTCTGATCGTCGATACGGTCTATTATCCGACGCGGCGCTTTGCGGACACGATGCTCGCGCGTATGGGCGTCGAGGTCGAATATTATCTGCCCGAAATCGGCGCCGACATTGCGACCCTGTTCCGCGACAACACCAAGGTCGTTTTCATGGAGGCGCCGGGCTCGAACACATTCGAGATCCAGGACGTGCCGGCCATGACGGCCGCGGCCAAGGAGCGCGGCATCGTCACCATGATCGACAACACGTGGGCGACGCCGCTCTTCTTCAAGCCGCTGGACCATGGCGTCGATATCTCGATCCATGCCGCGACAAAATATCCCGGCGGCCATTCGGACGTGATCATGGGTATGGTCAGCGCCAACGCGGCGACGTGGGGCCAGCTCTACAACACGCAGGTCGCGCTCGGCACGTGCGGCGCACCGGACGACGCCTATCTCGTTCTGCGTGGCCTCAGGACCATGGGCATCCGGCTGGAGCGGCACCAGAAAACGACCCTGGCTCTCGCCCGTTGGCTGGAAGACATGGCCAAGGAGCCCGGCTCGATCGTCGGCGACGTGCTCTACCCCGCGCTCGAGAGCTTTCCCGGTCACGACCTCTGGAAGCGTGATTTCTGCGGCGCGTGCGGCATCTTTTCGTTCGTCATCAAGGATGGAACCGAAGCGCAGGCGCATGCCTTCCTCGACGCACTCGAACTCTTCGGACTGGGCTATTCCTGGGGCGGCTATGAGAGCCTCGTCACCCACGTCTATCTGAAGGATCGCACCGTCTCGGCGCGCGACCATGGCGGCGAAGTCATCCGTTTGCAGATCGGTCTGGAAGACGAGATTGACCTGCGGGCGGACATTGAGCGCGGGCTCGCCGCCGCCAAGGCCGCAGGCTGACGCTCAGCTTTCGGGCGCCCAGGGCGGCGGCTTGCGCGCAAAGAAGGCGGCGATGCCTTTGGCCGCCTCTTCCGTCTCCCAGCGATCCGCCAGAAGCGCTGCCGTCTCCTCGGTGAGCGTTGCCGGATCGAGCCGCTCGAACGTCAGGCAGAATTGCTTGGCGTCGGCAATCGCGCCCGGTGCACCGATCAGCGCAGCGGTCGCGGCCCGGTCCACGGCCTCATCAAGCGTCTCGGCCGGGCAGATTTCGGCGATCAGGCCGGCGCGCAGCGCGAATTCGGCGTCGAAGGCCCTGCCGGCCAGCAGCATCTGGCGGGCAAACCCCTCTCCCAGCCGCCTGACGACGAACGGTCCGATGGTCGCCGGCGCCAGGCCCAGCTTGGACTCGGTGAGTGCGACGCGCATTTCGGGCACGGCGATGGCGATGTCGCACACCGAGAGCATGCCGACGCCACCGCCGAAGGCATTGCCCTGGACGCGGGCGATCAGTGGTTTGGGAAGCCCGTTCAGCGTCGCCAGCATATCGGCCAGCGCGCGGCTGCCTTCCATCTTGCCGGCGCGGTCCTTTTCCATCTGCTGGCGCATCCAGTTCAGATCGCCGCCTGCGCAGAATGTCGGACCTTCCGACCGGAGCACGACCACGCGGGCCGCCGGATCGGCGGCAAGTGCATTGCCGGCCTCGGTCAGTTCGGCGATCATCTGCGCACTGAGCGCATTATGCTTGTCGGACCGGTCGAGCGTCAGCGTGGCAACGCCGCGCGCGTCGGTTTCAATCCTGATCGTTTCGTAGCGCGCCATGGCCCCTCATCCTTCCCGTGCGGCCCTGTCGCGCAGGACACGCCGCATGATCTTGCCCGTGGTCGTCACCGGCAGCTCGTCGACGGCCTCGATCTCGCGCGGATATTCGTGCGCGGCAAGCCGGTCCCTGACGTGCGCTTTCAACCCGGCCTCCAGCGCCGCATCGAGCGCGTATCCTTCGGCCAGCACCACATAGGCCTTGACGATTTCGGTGCGTTCCGGATCAGGCTTGCCGATGGCGGCTGCCATGCGCACGGCTCGATGGCGGATCAGGCAATCCTCGATGCTCCCCGGCCCGATTCTGTAGCCGGCCGATGTGATCACATCGTCGTCGCGGCCGACAAAGCGGATCCAGCCGCCCGTCTCGCGCACCCCGACATCGCCCATGATCAGCCAGTCGCCGATGAACTTTTCAGCCGTCGCATCAGGATTGTTCCAGTATTCCAGGAACATGACCGGATCGGGCCGGCGCACGGCGATCAGCCCCTGCTCGCCTTCGGCGCATTCGGTGCCATCCTCGCGCAGGATGGCGACCGAATGCCCGGGCACCGGCCGGCCGATCACGCCGGGGCGCGGCGGCATCAGCGCCGCGCACGAGGAAATCACGAGATTGCATTCGGTCTGGCCGTAGAACTCGTTGATCGTCACGCCGAGCACCCTCCGGCCCCAGTCGACAAGCTCGGCACCAAGCGACTCACCACCCGAGCCGACCGTGCGCAGATGCAGCCGTCGCGGCGGCGCCTCGGGATACGCCGCGCGCATCATCTTCAGCGCCGTCGGCGGCAGGAAGGCGTTGGTGACCTTGCGCCGCGCCATCAGCGCAAACGCGTCCTCGGCAGTGAACTTGTCGAAGCGCCGCGCAACCACCGGCACGCCGTGAAACAGCGCCGGCAGAAGCACATCGAGCAGGCCGCCGATCCATGCCCAGTCCGCCGGCGTCCAGATGACATCGCCGGGCTGCGGGAAGAACTCATGGTGCATCTCGACACCCGGCAGATGGCCGAGCAACACCCGGTGGGCGTGCAGCGCGCCCTTGGGCGCCCCCGTCGTGCCAGACGTGTAGATGATCAAAGCCGGATCGCCGGCGGCGGTGTCGATCACATCGAAATCGGCTGGCTGGCCCGCCAGCAGCGCGTGCAGGTCGACGGTTTCGAGAGCGTCATGGGCGCCGTCAATCGTCGCGATCGTCAGCCCCTCCTGCGCGCCCTTGGACATGGCGCGCAGCTTGGCGGCCCCGTCCCGGTTCGTGATCACGTGCCCGATGCCGGCATCGACGATGCGATGCTCCAGCGCATCGGGGCCGAACAGCACGAACAGCGGCACGGCGATCGCGCCCATCTTGTAGATGGCGATATGGCCGGCGGCGGTCTCGACCGCCTGCGGCAACAGGACGCCAACACGGTCGCCATGCAAAACGCCTTGGGCCGCGAGCAGATTGGCGATGCGGTTCGACATGTCGCGCAGTTCGCCAAAGCTGATCGTGCGGTCTTCATCGTCGAGGATCAGGGCCGGCCGGTCGGGATCGGCCTCCGCCCAGCGGTCGCAGCAGGCCGCACCCATGTTGAAGCGCTCCGGCACATCCCAGCGGAACCGGTCGGCCAACTCCTCGTATGTTGCCGCTTCGGGCAGCATCAGTCTTCGTCCGGCTCAAGCGCGATCAGCACGGCACCGCCCTCCACCGCGCTGCCCGGTTCGCCATGGATCGCGGCAATGGTGCCGTCGCGCGGCGCGGTCAGCGGATGTTCCATCTTCATCGCTTCGACCACCGCCAGCCGGTCGCCGGCCGAAACCGCCTGCCCGACATCGACGTCGATCAATCGCACGATGCCGGTCATCGGCGCGGTCACCGCGTCACCGCTGCCCGCGATATCGGCGCCCGCGGTGAGCGGGTCGGGCACCGTGAAATCATGCGACGCGCCACCGAGCAGAACCGAGACATGGGTCGCGCCGGCGGATTGGTAGCGCACGAGACCGGCGGCGAAGCCACGGCTGCCCGAATTGCCGCCGATGGTCGTCGTGTCGCGAACCAGATTGTCGAGCCGGAACGGCGTCTCGCCCTCCAGCGTCACGCTACCGTGCCCGTGCAGGATCAGCCGGCGCCCGATCATGGTATCGCCCTGCAGAAGCCGCACCTGATGGCTGGCCTCGCCCCAGAGCCGCCAGCCCAGGCGCGGATCGGCCGGATCGAGATCAAGCGCGGCGATGGCTGCCAAAGCCACCGCCATGTCTGATGTCTCCGGTTTCGCGGTCAGCGCATCCACATCGCGGTCGATCAGGCCGGTATCCAGCTCGCCTGCGGCAAATCCGTCATGGCTTGCCAGCGCCAGAAGAAAGGCGCGGTTGGTCATGGTTCCGGCGACATGGGTCTCGGCGAGAGCCCGTCGCAGCCGGCCAAGCGCCTGTTCGCGCGAACCCGAATGGGTGATCAGCTTGGCGATCATCGGATCGTAGAAGGGCGAGATGGCATCGCCCGACCGGACGCCGGTGTCGATGCGTGCATCGCCGAACGCCAGATGCGCGAGCGTTCCGGTCTGCGGCAGGAAACCGTTGGCCGGGTCTTCGGCGTAAAGCCGCGCCTCGAAGGCATGGCCGCATATGGCGATCTCGTCCTGATCTCTGGGCAGCGGCTCGCCGGACGCCACACGCAACTGCCACTCGACCAGATCGAGGCCTGTGATCGCCTCGGTCACCGGATGCTCGACCTGCAGCCGCGTGTTCATCTCCATGAACCAGAACCCGTCGGGCCGGAGCGGACCCGAACCGTCGGCGATGAATTCGACCGTGCCGGCGCCCTGATATCCGATCGCCCTGGCGGCGCGCACCGCCGCGCCCGTCATCGCCGCGCGCACCTCCTCGGTCATGCCCGGCGCAGGCGCCTCCTCGATCACCTTCTGGTGGCGCCGCTGCAGCGAGCAATCGCGCTCGAACAGGTGCACGACATTGCCATGCGCGTCACCGAACACCTGCACCTCGATATGCCGCGGCGCGGTCACATATTTTTCGATCAGCACCGCATCGTCGCCGAAGGCGCCCTGCGCCTCGCGCCGGCAGCTTTCGAGCGCGCTCTTGAAGTCGCCGGCGCGCTCGACCTTGCGCATGCCCTTGCCTCCACCACCCGCGCGCGCCTTGATCAGCACCGGGTAGCCGATCTGGTCGGCTTCGCCGGCGAGGAAATCGGCGTTCTGACTGTCGCCGTGATAGCCCGGCACCACCGGCACGCCGGCCTTTTCCATCAGCGCCTTTGCTGCATCCTTGAGGCCCATGGCGCGGATCGCATCCGCCGACGGGCCGACGAAGACCAGCCCGGCCGCCTCGACCGCTTCGACGAAGGCCGGGTTTTCGGACAGGAACCCGTAGCCGGGATGGATCGCGTCCGCGCAGGTCGCCTTGGCGGCCTTTAGGATCGCATCGATGTCCAGATAGCTTTCAGCAGCCGGCGCCGGTCCGATCCGCACGGCTTCGTCGGCCATTTCGACATGCAGCGCGCCTGCATCCGCGTCCGAATGGACCGCGACCGTGGTAATGCCCAAGCGTTTGGCAGTCCGGATCACGCGGCAGGCGATCTCGCCGCGATTGGCGATGAGGAGACGGGTGATCATGGCGTCACATCCGGAACACGCCGAAGCGCGTCTCTTCGACCGGCGCGTTAAGCGCGGCGCGCAAGCTCAGCGCCACCACGTCGCGCGTGGTGCGCGGATCGATGATGCCATCATCCCAAAGCCGCGCCGAGGCGTAGAACGGATGCGATTGCTCCTCGAACAGATCGAGCGTCGGCTGCTTGAACGCCGCTTCCTCATCCGCGCTCCACGTCGCCCCCTTTGCCTCGATGCCGGCGCGCTTGACGGTGGCCAGGACGCCGGCCGCCTGCGCGCCGCCCATCACGGCGATGCGCGCGTTCGGCCACATCCACAAAAAGCGCGGGCCGTAGGCGCGGCCGCACATACCGTAATTGCCCGCGCCATAGGAGCCGCCGATGATCACCGTCACCTTGGGCACGGCGGCGGTGGAGACCGCCTGCACCAGCTTGGCGCCGTCCTTGGCGATGCCGCCGGCCTCATATTTCGAGCCGACCATGAAGCCTGTGATGTTTTGCAGGAACAGGAGCGGGATTTTCCGCTGGCAGCACAGTTCGATGAAATGCGCGCCCTTGAGCGACGATTCCGAAAACAAAACGCCATTGTTGGCGATGATCCCCACCGGCACGCCGTCAATATGGGCGAAGCCGGTAACGAGCGTCGTGCCGTAACGCGGCTTGAACTCGGCGAAATCGGAACCGTCGACGATCCGGGCGATGACGTCGCGCACGTCGTAGGGCGTCTTGGTGTCGTCGGGGATCAGGTCGAACAGGGTGTCCGGATCGTAAGCAGGCGCTTTCGCTTGCCTGATCGCAACACTCGGTTCCGGCGCCGGGCCGAGGCCGGCGACGATCTGGCGGGCGAGCGCCAGCGCGTGATGGTCGTCATCGGCCAGATAGTCGGCAACGCCGGAAAGCCGCGTGTGCGTGTCGCCGCCGCCGAGCGTTTCGGCATCGACCACCTCGCCCGTGGCTTCCTTGACCAGCGGCGGGCCGGCCAGGAAGATCGTGCCCTGTTCGCGCACGATGATCGTCTGGTCGCTCATCGCGGGCACATAGGCGCCGCCCGCCGTGCACGAGCCCATCACGACGGCGATCTGGGGTATGGCCGCCGCGCTCATCCGCGCCTGATTGTAGAAGATGCGGCCGAAATGGTCGCGATCCGGGAACACCTCGTCCTGATTGGGCAGGTTGGCGCCGCCGGAATCGACCAGATAGAGGCACGGCAACCGGTTCTCGGCGGCGATCTCCTGGGCACGCAGATGCTTCTTGACGGTCAGCGGATAGTAGGTGCCGCCCTTCACCGTCGCGTCGTTGCAGACGATCATGCAGTCGCGGCCCGACACCTTGCCGACACCGGCGATAACACCGGCGGCGGGAATGTCGTCCTCGTAGACGCCGCGCGCGGCAAAGAGCCCGATTTCGAGAAACGGTGCACCGGGGTCCAGCAACCCCTGCACGCGGTCGCGCGGCAGCAGCTTGCCGCGCTTGAGATGCCGCTCGCGCGACGCCTCGGACCCGCCGGCCATGATGCGAGCGGCTTCGGCGGCGGTCTGTTCGGTCTGGGTGCGGAGGAGGTTTGTCACGCGGCCGCCCTACGTCGTTGACAATCAAGGAGTGGTATCATAAATTGATATCTCAATGCCGGATCGAGCGCATGACGTGCCACGCCGAATGACCATTTGTGGTCAATGCCTTTTGCGAGGAGCGTCATGAACTCGAAGAACAAGCGAACTCTGACCAAACTGTTTCGTAGGCCGGTCGCCAATGACATTCGGTGGCAGGATATCGAGCGGATGCTTGTTGCAATGGGAGCCGAGGTCTCAGAAGGCCGAGGGTCGCGAATTCGGGTTCTCCTGAACGGCGAGGTTGCGACTTTCCATCGACCGCATCCACGGCCAACGACGGACAAGGGTGCTATTGTTGCTCTATGTGAGTTCTTGGAACAAGCGGGTGTCAGACCATGAAGCGCTATAGAGGATTTGTGCCCGATATTTGGTGGGAAGAGGACGACGCCGCCTTTCATGGCCGTGTTTCCAATGTCTCCGATATGATTCATTTTTCGGCAGGGTCGATGACTGAATTGCAGAATGCGTTCGAAGACAGCGTCGATGACTATTTGGAGTTCTGCGCCGAGAAGGGGATCGAGCCCAAGAAGCCGTACTCGGGTCGCCTTGCGCTCCGACTGGATCCCGAGGTGCACGCCATGGCCGATGAAGCCGCAAAACGTACCGGACGATCGCTCAATCAGTGGATCATGGATACTGTTTCTGAAGCCGCATCGGCCGAAAATGATCGTCGGCGCATTCGGATCCGAAATCGCTAGCATCACCGCGTCTCCGCGAACAGTTCCCGGCCGATCAGCATGCGGCGGATTTCGCTCGTGCCCGCGCCGATCTCGTAGAGCTTGGCGTCGCGCAGCAGGCGTCCTGTCGGGTATTCGTTGATATAGCCGTTTCCGCCCAGGCACTGAATCGCTTCCAGCGCGATTTGCGTCGCCTTTTCAGCGCTATAGAGAATGCAGCCGGCGGCGTCCTTGCGCGTCGTCTCGCCCCGGTCGGCGGCCTGCGCGACGGCGTAGACATAGGCGCGGCAGGCGTTCATCACCGTATACATGTCGGCCAGCTTGCCCTGCATCAGCTGGAACTCGCCGATCGGTTGGCCGAACTGTTCGCGCTCGTGCACATAGGGCATGACGACGTCCATCGCCGCGGCCATGATGCCGAGCGGGCCGCCGGCGAGGACGATGCGCTCATAATCGAGGCCGCTCATCAGCACGTTGACGCCGCGGCCCTCCTCGCCCAGCACATTGTCGAACGGTACTTCGCAATCCTCGAACACCAGTTCGCAGGTGTCCGAGCCGCGCATGCCAAGCTTGTCGAGCTTCTGGGCGGTCGAAAAGCCGGTCATCTGCTTTTCGATCAGGAACGCCGTGATGCCGCGCGGGCCGGCTTCGGGATCGGTCTTGGCGTAAACGACCAGCGTGTCGGCGACGGGACCGTTGGTGATCCACATCTTGTTGCCGTTCAGAACGTAGCGGTCGTTTCTCTTGTCGGCGCGCAGCTTCATGGAGACGACATCGGACCCCGAACCCGGCTCGCTCATCGCCAGCGCGCCGACCTGTTCGCCGGAGATCAGGCCCGGCAGATAGCGCGCTTTCTGCGCGTCAGTGCCGTTGCGGGCGATCTGGTTGATGCAGAGGTTGGAATGGGCGCCATAGGACAGGGCCAGCGACGCCGAAGCACGGCTGACCTCTTCCATCGCGACCACATGGGCCAGATAGCCCATGCCAGCGCCGCCATCGGCCTCGGGCACGGTGATGCCATGCAGGCCCAATTCGCCCAGTTTCGGTATCAGGTCGGCAGGAAACCGGTTGGTCGCATCGATCTCGGCAGCGCGCGGGGCGATCTGCTCCTGCGCGAAACGGTGCACCATGTCGCGCAGCGCCTCGATCTCCTCGCCGAGCGCGAAATTCATCGTCGCCGTAAACATATCCCCTCCCCGTCCTGCTCGTTGGCGCTACTCGGCCGCTTCGGCCAGTCGCGCCTGTTCGGGCGGCCTGTCAAGCTCGGCGTGCAGGCGCCGGCGTTCGTTTGCGGCCTTTTCCATCGCCTCCTCCTTGACCGGGCCGAAGCCGCGGATCATCTCCGGCACCGACAGAAGATCGCGCAACGTCTCGAACCGCGCCTCATCCAGCCTTGCGAGCGCCAACTCCACATCGGCCTCATATTGTTCGATCAGCGCCCGCTCGGCACGGCGCTCGGCGGTGTATCCGAACGGATCGAGCCGGGTGCCGCGCAACCCCTTCAGCCGGGCCAGTAGGCGCATGGCGCGCAGCATCCAGGGACCGAACTCGCGCTTTTTGGGCCGGCCCTCGGCGTCCTCGCCGGGCAGCAGCGGCGGCGCCAGATTGAAGGACAGTCTGAAATCGCCGGTGAAGGTCTGCGTCAGATAGCGGTCGAAGGCCGGATCGGCAAACAGCCGCGCCACCTCATATTCGTCCTTGTAGGCGAGCAGCTTCGCATAGTTATGGGCAACGGCGCGCACCAACGCGTCGCGGTCGGCGGGCTGCGACAGGCGGTCCTCGGCAACCGATGCGACACGCGCGACCATGTCGCGATAGCGTTTGGCGAGCGCATCGTTCTGATAGGCGGTCAGATGGGCGGCGCGATGGCGAACCAGTTCGTCCGCCGTCATCTCCGCCATCGGCTTGAAGCCGTTGGCACGGGTTTCCATCGCCTCGATCGCGGCGGGATCGTGCGCCATGACGCGGCCCCAGCGGAACGCGTCGATGTTGGCATCGACGGCGACGCCGTTGATCGCGATCGCCTGCTCGATCGCATCGGCCGACAGCGGGATCAGCCCCTTCTGCCAGGCAAAGCCGACCATCAGGATGTTGGTGGCGATCTCGTCGCCGGCGACCGCCATCGCCGCCTTGCCGAAATCGTGGAAGTGGGCATCGGGCCGCACGACGGAGCGCACCGTGTCCTCGACCGTCTGTTTGCGGAAATCGAAATCGCGCTGGCGCACGAATTCGGCGACCGGCGTCAGCCTGGCATTGACCACCGCATGGGTGCGCTCGGGATCGCAGCGCACGGTGCCGTCGCGCGAGGCGGCGACCACACTGTCGGCGGCGATCAGGACGTTGGCCCCGCCTGGCGCGATGCGCGGGCTCTTGCGCGGATTGTCGCCGGCCGACAGCCGGATATGGCTCATCACCGCGCCGCCCTTCTGCGCGAGACCCGCCATGTCGAGCACCAGCGGCGCGACGTTTTCGAGCCGGGCCGCCATGGCGATGATGCCGCCAATGGTCAGAACGCCGGTGCCGCCGACGCCGGTCACAGCGATGTTCCAGCTTGGCGCCATTTCGGGCAGGTCGGGCACGGGCAGGGCCGAAACATCAGGTGCCGTGGTGCGCGCGCTCTTGCGCAGTTCGCCGCCGCGCACCGTCACGAAGGACGGGCAGAAGCCCTTGACGCAGGAGAAATCCTTGTTGCAGGCCGACTGGTTGATCGTCCGCTTGCGGCCCATTTCCGTTTCAAGCGGGTCGATGGCGATGCAGTTGGACTGCACCGAACAGTCGCCGCAACCTTCGCAGACGGCCGGGTTGATCAGCACGCGCATGTCCGGGTCTTCCATCAGCCCGCGCTTGCGGCGGCGGCGCTTTTCGGCCGCGCAGGTCTGCACATAGACGATCGCCGTCACGCCGGGCTGCTCGCGCAGCTCCTTCATTACCGTATCGATCTCGTCGCGATGGCGAATGTCGGTGCCCGGCGGCAAGTCCGGCGCGCTGTAGGCATCGATATTGTCGCTCATCAGGACGATCGAGCCGACACCTTCATGATTGAGCTGGTGCGTCAATTGCTGCGGCGTCAGGCTGCCGTCGAGCGGCTGGCCGCCGGTCATGGCGACGGCATCGTTGTAGAGCAGCTTGTAGGTGATGTTGGCGCCCGCCGAGACCGCCTGGCGGATCGCCAGAATGCCGGAGTGGAAATAGGTGCCGTCGCCCAGATTGACGAAGACGTGCTTTTCATCGGTGTAGCGGCCGATGGCCGTCCACGGCACGCCCTCGCCGCCCATCTGGGTGAAGGTCTCGGTGTTCCGGTCCATCCACTGGACCATGTAGTGGCAGCCGATCCCGGCCAGCGCGCGAGAGCCCTCGGGCACCTTGGTCGAGGTGTTGTGCGGGCAGCCGGCGCAATAATGCGGCTGGCGCGTGACGGCCGGCACATGGCTTTCGGCGAAACGCTCGCGCTCTTCGAGATAGGCGAGCCGGTCTCCGATCCGGTCGCGCAGGCCGTCATCGATGCCGTCGAGCCTGAGCACCCGGTCGGCGATACCGCGCGCCACCGCCCCCACCGACAGCGCCTTGGACAGCGACAGGAAAGGCCGGTCGTGCTCGTCGAACTTGCCGACGATGCGCGGGCGCACATCGGCGCGCCAGTTGAACAGGTGCATCTTGATCTGGTTCTCGATGATCTCGCGGCGCTCTTCGACAACCAAGACCTCTTCGAGACCTTCGGAAAATTCGCGCACGCCCTCGGGTTCGAGCGGCCAGGTCATCCGCACCTTGTAGAGCCTCAGACCGATTTGGGCGGCCTCTTCGTCTCCGATGCCCAGTTCGAACAGCGCCTGGCGGACATCCTCATAAGCCTTGCCGGAGCCGGCAATGCCGAACCGGGCCTTTGGCGAATCCATGGTGATCTGGTCGACCCCGTTGGCACGCGCAAAGGCGAGCGCCGCATAGGGCTTGATCTCCTGCAGGCGCTGATCCTGAACCAGCGGCGCATCCGGCCATCGCAGGTTCACACCGCCGGGCGGCAGCCCGAAGTCCGGAATGACGAACTGGCGGCTTTCTGCGGACAAATCGACCACCGATGTGGTCTCCACCGTGTCGGAAATGAATTTCATGCCGACCCAGAGGCCCGAATAGCGCGACATGGCGATGCCGAGCAGGCCGATCTCCAGAAATTCGTGGATGGATGACGGGTACAGACACGGGATGATCGCCGAGGCAAACGCATGGTCGGACTGGTGCGGCACGGTCGACGACTTGCAAGTGTGGTCGTCGCCGGCAAGGCACAGCACGCCACCATGGGGCGCGGACCCGGCGGCATTGCCGTGCTTGAAGACATCGCCCGACCGGTCGACGCCCGGCCCCTTGCCGTACCAGATGCCCAGTACGCCGTCCTTTCGGGCGCCCGGCGACAGACCGACCTGCTGCGTACCCCAGACCGCGGTTGCGGCGAGTTCCTCGTTGACGCCGGGCTGGAACGTGATGTCGAGCGGATCGAGGTGCTTCCTGGCGCGAACCAGTTGCTGGTCGTAGCCGCCAAGCGGCGAGCCGCGGTAGCCGGTCACGAAGGCGGCGGTGTTCAGGCCGGCGGCGCGGTCCCGGCGCATCTGCACCATCGGCAGGCGGACGAGCGCCTGCATGCCGCTCATATACACCGCGCCCCCGGACGCGGTGTAGGTGTCGTCCAGACGGACGGCTGCGATGTTCATCGGTCAATCCTCCCCCACGCGCCGATCATGGCGGTGGAGCGGCACGGCATCGCGGGCTCCCGACGGATCAATGGCAGGCGCAGCCCCTCCCTGCGCACCCGACCGGTCATTTGCACACGGACCGCGCGACGGTTCGTGTTTCCAATTGCGATCAGTCTAGGACGCCGGTTTATCGCTCGGCAAGGAAAACCGGATGCCCGCACGATAACCCCAACGGCCAGACCGTTGGGATACTTGAAGAAACGCCTGCAATTATCTGAAGTAGATGGCGAACCCGGCAGGATTCGAACCTGCGACCTGATGATTAGAAGTCACCTGCTCTATCCAGCTGAGCTACGGGTCCGTCGGTGCAGATATAGACGCTGGGCACGGCACGGCGCAATCGCATGCCGGGACGGATTCGGCGATGCCGGCGCCTGCCGGTCGGAACCCTTCAGTGGGTCCAGGGGATACGGCGGTCGAACTTGAAGTTATCAGAATAGGCCTGGCGCCGCCGTTCGGCCTTTTGCGGCTTTTCGATGCGATAGGTCAGACCGTGCTTTTCGGCATAGGCAACCGCGGCTTCCATGGTGTCGAAGCGCAGATGCACCTGCGTGCGGGTGTCCGACGAAGAGGTGTATCCCATCAGCGGCTCGATGCGACGCGGCTGCTCGCGGTCGAATTCCAGAACCCAGTGGCCGGTCTTGGCCTTGCCGGACTGCATGGCGGTCTTGGCGGGACTGAAAATTCGCGCGCTCATGGCATTGGTCTCCTCTGCCAAACATCTGCCGCCGGCGTACGGTCGGCGTATCGTGGTCGGAGCGGCAGGATTCGAACCTGCGACCCTCTGGTCCCAAACCAGATGCGCTACCAGGCTGCGCTACGCTCCGGATGCCGGACACCGGCGATGGGCCGACGCTCTAAACCGGAAACCCGGGTTCGGCAAGGGAGCAAATCGCGCGCATTGGGGCTACGAACCGTGCCGGGCAGCGGGGTCCACTTGACGCCGCTGTTCAGGCGCGGCAGCCTCATTCGTAACGGCGGCCCGGCAGGATCGTCCGGCCGCTGTCGTGCAGTGTGAGCGTTGCTGCATCGGTCAAGAGGAGGATGATATGGCACGAGGATTTGTTCCCCACATCCCAAATGCTCCGCGCGGGATGCCCGGCGCGCCGAAAGACGAGCATTCGCCGCCTCGGGTCGCCCCCCGCAATCCGGCTGGGCTGCCGCTCGAAATTCTGCCAGTCTATGACAAGGCCGAAGACGAACTTCCCAAGATCGACGGTGAAGAGGCAGAGCCGGACCACGAGCCCAATCAGGATCAGTAGCAGAGCTGTGCCGCCTTGGGCGCGGTTGCGCCCCTAGCCCCCACCGATCGCCGGATGAACCAGCCGGTCGCCGGCTTCGATGCCCAGTGTCTCGGCCGTGCCGGCATGAACCTCGAGCACGTAGAGCGCCGGCGCGCCCGACCGGATCGGCACGGTCGAAAAGGGCACCGTGTCGCGGGCGACGCGGACAATCGTGCCGTCGGCGGCGGCGAAAACGATGTCGAGCGGCAGCGGCGTGTCCTTCATCCAGAAGGCGCGCGGGCCGGACACCTCGAAGACGAACAGCATGGCGCGGTTCTCGGGCAGATCGGTGCGGTGCATCAGCCCGCGCATGTGCTGCTCGCCGGTGCGCGCGATTTCGAGGTCAAAGCGGGCCCTGACTTCGCCTTCAGCCGACAGGACCGACAATTGGGCGGGATCGACCGGCAGCCGCATCGGCTCGTTCGCCAGAACGGCAAACGACGCGCCCAGAACCATGAGCGCAGCCAACACCATCGCGGAAACGGGGGATCGGAGCGGAGCGTTTCGGTGCATGCGCTCAGATATGAGCGCGCGCGGCGGCGATCAATGGGACGATGGCGGCTGAACCCCGATATCGGGGTAGATTTCAGCCGCCATCAGTCCCTTCTCGCCCTCGCCGAAACGGGCAATGACCACCTGGCCGGGCCTGAGTTCGGTCAGGCCGAAGCGGCGCAGCGTCTCCATGTGCACGAAGATGTCGGGCGTGCCCTCCCCGCGCGTCAGGAAGCCGAAGCCCTTGGTGCGGTTGAACCATTTGACGATCACCCGCTCCAAGCCGCTGGTCGGCGTGACATTGGCGTGGGTGCGCGGCTCGCTGGAGGCCGGATGAACAGCGGTCGATGCGTCCATGGACATGATGCGGAAGGCCTGAAAGCCGCGTTCGCCGCGCTGTGCCTCGCAGACGATGCGCGCGCCCTCCAACGCGGTCTGGTATCCGTCGCGGCGCAGGCAGGTGACATGCAGCATCACGTCGCCGAAAGCGGCATCGTCGGGCACGATGAAGCCATAGCCCTTTGCGATGTCGAACCATTTGATCTTGCCGGCGATCTCGACAAGGGCGCCCACACCGGCCTCGTGCGCAAGCGGCGCGCGTTGGCCGACGGTCTTGTCCTTGCCTGATTGCGACTCGTCACTCATACGATCGACATCCCCCGCACGCTTGGCGCAGTCGGACCAGGAGCGCGCAAGCCGTGATTCGAGGCAAGGATAGCATCACGACGCCCGATTCCGGCAAGAGCGAAATCCCGATTTGCCCCGGAATACCGGGCTAGCCAGCCGAATTGCGGCCCGATACTGTGAATAAGTCACGCGCCGTCGCCATGCGCGTCGGAAATGCGACAGCCACGGCGCGGCGCACAGCGAAGGTGACGCCGGGTCAGCATCGCCGCAACCGAAATTCAGGATCCGGAACCCGACAATGCGCTATCTACACACCATGGTCCGCGTTCGCGACATCGACGAATCGCTGGCATTTTACTGCGACAAGCTGGGGCTGGAGGAAGTCCGGCGTCACGAGAGCGAAAAGGGGCGCTATACGCTCATCTTCCTGTGCGCGCCCGAGGACAAGGAGGCCGCGCTGGCCAACAAGGCGCCGCTGATCGAACTGACCTATAATTGGGACCCCGAGGACTATCAGGGCGGACGCAACTTCGGTCACCTGGCCTATCTGGTCGACGACATCTATGCGACGTGCCAGCGGCTGGCCGACAATGGCGTGACCATCAACCGCCCGCCGCGCGACGGCCATATGGCCTTCGTGCGGTCGCCCGACGGCATTTCGATCGAGTTGCTGCAAAAGGGCGACGCGCTGGCGCCGAAGGAGCCTTGGGCGAGCATGGAAAACACCGGAAGCTGGTAGGCCGGGCCGCCCTGCGGCCCGGGGCCGCATCGCGGTTTGCCCCGCTGCCTTGATTGCTTCACGATTTGGCCGTAATCGCTCCTTATCGGTTCGCGCCAGCATTAAGCCATTGCGCATATTTTGCGGCGATGATGGCGGGACAGCCCGCGGCAAGCCAGAGATGCGATCATGAGATCGCCGGATAGCCGACGGGATTGTTCGATCGGGGGCCCGAGGGGAAACGTACTTTTGAAGTCATCGCTCCGCTTTGCTGTTCAAGGCCGCGCGCCGGGGGGTCTCGCCATCGTCACGGCCGCGCTGCTGGTGTCGGCGTGCACGACTTCCTCCCTGGACACGGTCGCGACCGGGCTCGGCCCCGCACCCGGCGTCGATACGGGCACCATGATGGCGCTGAGCGACGGTGAAGCCCTGCCCGCTCCCGACGTGCGGCCCGCCGCGCCGATCGGCGAGACCGCGCCGGTCGCCGACAGCGCCACGGTGGCCTTTGCCGGACCGACGCCGACGGAGCCTGCACCGCTTCAGACCGCGGCGGCAGAACCGACCTCCATCGCCGAGGCGCCGGCGCAGTCCGTCATCGCAGCCGAAGCCGCCGAGGCGGCAACACCGGGTTCCGCACCCGCTCCTTCGGCCGAATCCCCGGCTCCCGCCGCGCCCGCCACCGACGATGTCGCCACCCAGCGCATTCTCGCGGCCAGCAACGCGCCGACCGCCAACGGCACCGAACCGGTCGAACCGGAACCCCAGGTGGCCACCGCGCCGCCACCGGCCATCACCGCGCCTGCCGCGGCCACCGGGAACCGTCCGGGTTTTCTCAATGCCCTGTTCGGCAGCCGCCGCGATACACAGGGCCGCCCGCGGCCTCTGGTCGCCACAGCATCAAGTCAAAGCGCGCCTTCGCCGGTGATCGAGCAGCCCGCCGCTCCGCAGCCGGTGATCGCCCGCGCGTCGGCCAGCGGCAGCACCGCCGCCCTGCCGGGTTTCAGCCGGGAACGGGCGCTTGGCATCAATCAGGGTGCGGTGACGCCCGATGCGCCTGTTCAGCTTGCGTCGGCCGCCGGCCTGGCGCGTCTGGCGCCAAACGGCCTGCGCACACAGCATTCGGGTGTCGATGTCGCCTGCCTCAAGCCGGCGCTTGTGCGCCTTCTCAAGCGCGTCGAGCAGCGTTACGGCAGGCCCGTGGTCGTCACGTCCGGCTATCGCAGCCCGCAACGCAACCGCCGGGCGCGCGGCGCCAAGAATTCGCTGCACATGTATTGCGCGGCCGCCGATATCCAGGTCGAGGGCGTCAGCAAATGGGATCTGGCCGCCTATCTGCGCTCGGTGCCCGGCCGTGGCGGCGTCGGCACCTATTGTCACACCAAGTCGGTGCATATCGACATCGGTCCCCAGCGCGACTGGAACTGGCGCTGCCGCCGGCGGAGCTGACCGCCGATCGCTTGCCGTGGGCCGGGCGGAAACCTATGTGACTGCCCGGTCGCAAAAAATCGGTTTTCCGGTTTGCGATCAGGGTTGCGGCGGCGTTTGAATGTGCCTATACACCGCTCACCTTGATGCGCGCCCATCGTCTAGCGGTCTAGGACGCCGCCCTTTCACGGCGGAAACACGGGTTCGAGTCCCGTTGGGCGTGCCACTTTCTCTCTCATTGCAGCATCGAGCGCATCGCGCCGTCAGGCGCGTGCCAGATCGTCGATAATCGGGCAGTCGGGCCGGTCGTTTCCCTGGCACGTCTCGACGAGCCGCGACAGCGTCGCGCGCAGCGACTGCAATTCGTCGAGCTTGCGGTCGATCTCGCCGATCTTCTCCAGCGCCAGCGCCTTGACGTCGGCGCTGGCCCGGTGCTCGTCGTCATAAAGCGACAGCAGCAGCCGGCACTCCTCGATCGAAAAACCCAGGCTGCGGGCGCGTTGCACGAATTTCAGCCTGTGCACGTCCGTATCGGAATAGTCGCGATAGCCATTGTGCGCCCGCGCCGGATGGACCAGACCGATCTCTTCATAGTAGCGGATGGTCTTTCTGGGCAGCTCAGTCGCGCGCGCCGCCGAGCCGATGTTCATTGCCCGTCCCCAGTTTCGATGCGCCGTAGGTGGCGCGCAGCCGGTCGATCTCCGCATCGGTGAAGCCCAGCATCCGCGCGCGCCGCAAAAACTGGGCAAAGCTGGCCGGTTCGCACGCGGCCGGTTCGCGCTGGCCCAGTTCCGGTTCGGTTGCCATCTGTCGCTCGGTCATGGTCGCAATGTGGTGCCCTGTCCACGTCTTTACACCCGATGGCCGGTGACGGCCTTTTGACAATAATGTGTCCGCAACGTGCGCGAACGGCCATGGTTAACCCTTCCCGCCACGGGAAGGTCAAGACCGGCCGCTAAACCGGCGCGGAGCGTGACTTGCGGCGTTCGCCGATGATTTCGGCCAGAATGGAGACGCCGATCTCGGCCGGTGTCGATGCGCCGATCGGCAAGCCGATCGGTCCCCTTATGCGCGAAACAGCATCGGGATCGGCGCCGGCGGCGATCAGCCGCTCGATGCGGCGCCCATGCGTCTTCCGGCTGCCCAGCGCGCCGACATAGAAGCACTCCGCCTCGAGCGCGGCGCGGATCGGATGATCGTCGATCTTCGGATCATGGGTCAGGGCGACCAGGGCGCACCAGCGGTCGAGCGGGCGTTGGGCCAGCACCATCTCCGGCCAATCCGCCGACAGTTCGATGCCGGCGAAACGCTCGGGCGTTGCGAAGGCAGTGCGCGGATCGATGATCTCCGGGTGGAAGCCGGCGGCGGAAGCCATCGGCGCCAGCGCCTGGCTGATATGCACCGCGCCGACGATCACCATGCGCACCGGCGGCAGATGGACATTGATGAAGAAGTCGCGGCCGGAAACCGACACCGGTGCCGCTTTGCCCGACCGGAACGCCTCGGCGATTGCCGCGCCGAGTTCGCCGGGGATCGCGTCGTCCTCGCTCACCACCCGGTCGCGGCCATCGCCCAGATCGGTGACCACGGCAACCGCCCGCCGTTCGTCCCGTGCCGCGTTTAGCGCTTTCAGAACGGCGGGCTCCACGGTCAGCCGACCCTTTCGACATAGACGCGGATGCGGCCGCCGCAGGACAGGCCCGCGCGCCAGGCGGTTTCATCGGCGACGCCGTATTCGAGCATGCGCGGTTCACCGGTTGCGATCACGTCCATCGCCGCGACGATCACCTCGCCCTCGACACAGCCGCCAGAGACCGATCCCTCGAAAAGACCGTCCGCATCGACCGCCAGATGGCTGCCTGGCGGCCTGGGCGCCGAGCCCCAGGTCTCGACCACCGTCGCAAGCGCAACATCGCGGCCCGCGCGCATCGCCGATTCGGCAAAGCGCAACGGATCGTGGTCGGCGGCATGGTCGGTCTGTGTGGGCGTTGTCTCGTTCACGGCAGCCACCATAGGCCATGGACGGAGGTTGGAAAAGCGCGGCAGCCTTGCCCTTTGCAGGGGTCCGGTGCATCACAACTGCCATGTTCCGGCTCGTTTCGACATGTGCCGCATTCGCCCTGCTGCTGGCCGCCACGGCCGGCCAGCCGGCGCACGCCGCCGACGGCGCGGCGGTCGTCGCCCCGCTCAGCGGGCCCTATGCGCCGGTCGGCCGGGCGCTCGACGAGAGCGTCCGGGCCGTGCTCGGCGACGATGTGCCCGCGCTGGACGATGGCTGCGATGCGCAGATGGCCGAAAGTGCGGCCCGAGACGTGATCGAGGCCGGCGACGCGCTGGTGATCGGCCTGCCCTGCATCGATGCGTTCGATGCCGCCATGCCGGCGCTTGCCGACGCCGGCGTGCCGGTGATCGCGGTGGACGTTCGCGCCGCGGACATCACGACCGCGCCGCGCGGTGCAACGCGATGGCCGGTGTTTCGCTCCGGACCGGCGGCGCACACCGAATTCGCCGTGCTGGCCGGCCATCTCGCCCGTGCCTGGCGCGAGGCCAGTTTCGCGATCATCGATGACGGCACGCTCTATGGCCGGCAATTGGCCGAAAATGTCCGCCTGCTGCTGGCCGATGCAGCACTGGAGCCGGTCTTCGTCGACACATATCGGCCGCTGCTCGAAAGTCAGGCCGCGCTGGTGCGGCGGCTGCAACGGTCGGGCGCAAGCCATGTGCTGATCGGTGGAGAGGCGCGCGATGCGGCGATCATCGCGGCCGACGCGGCGCGGATCGGCTATCGGCTTGCGATTGCCGGCGGCAGCATTCTGGTCGCGCCGCCCGCCGACGGGCGCCTTCCGGACGGCACGATCACCGTCGCCGTGCCCGCCGACATCGATCCGGCGCGGATCGCCGCGCAGGTCGCGCAGGCGGCACTTGCGGCGGACATGCCCGTGATCGATGCGCTGCGCACGCTGACATTCCAGACCGATATCGGCCCCCTCGCCTTCGGCGACGATGGCGAGCCCGATGCCCGGTTCTTCCGCATCCACACATTCCGGAACGGCCGCCCCGAACCGCTCACCCCCGACATGGATGGATAGCCCCATGACTCCCGGCCCGCGCAACCTGATCACCGACATTGCAGGCCTCAAGGTCGGCCAGGCGACCCATGCCCGCATCAAGAGCGGCGTCACCGCCATCATCTGCGACGCGCCGGCCGCGGCGGGCGTGCAGGTTCTCGGCGGCGCGCCCGGCACGCGGGAGACCGATCTTCTTGCGCCGCACAACACGGTCGAGGCGGTCGATGCCATCGTTCTTTCGGGCGGATCGGCCTTCGGGCTGGACGCCGCTTCCGGCGTTCAGGACTGGCTGGCCGAACAGGGACGCGGCTTTCCCGTCGGCCCGCACCGGGTGCCGATCGTGCCGTCGGCGATCCTGTTCGACCTGATCAATGGCGGCGACAAGGACTGGGGCGACAAATCGCCCTATCGGGCGCTGGGCACGCTTGCCGCGCAGACGGCGGCGACCGAGTTCGCCATCGGCAGCCATGGCGCGGGCGCCGGCGCACTGACAGCCGACCTCAAGGGCGGCCTCGGCTCGGCCTCGGCAGAGCTCGAACGCACCGGCATCACCGTCGGATCGCTGGTTGCGGTCAACAGCCTGGGCACGCCGATGGTCGGCGGCACCCGCCATTTCTGGGCCGCCCCTTTCGAACAGGACGGGGAGTTCGGCGATGAGGGCCTGCCCGAACCGATGCCCGCCAATGCGACCGATCTGCGCATCAAGTTCCGCGATCTGGTCTCCGACGGCGCGCCGGTGAACACGACGATCGGCGTCGTCGCCACCGACGCCAAGCTGACCAAGGCGCAATGCAAGCGGCTGGCGATCGCCGCCCATGACGGGCTGGCGCGCGCCATCTGGCCGGCGCACACGCCGTTCGACGGCGATTGCATCTTTGCGCTGGCGACCGGCCGGACCGAGATCGGTCCCGATCTCGATGTGTTTGTCGATCTGTGCGCGGCGGCGTCCGCGACCATGGCGCGCGCGGTGGCACGGGGCGTCTATGCCGCTCACGAAGAGCCGGGGGATATCATGCCGGTCTGGTCGTCGCGCCGTTGACAGGCCGGCGGCACGCGCGCCACTGACAGCCCAGCCGCATCATCGAGGAGAGACCAGCCATGCGCGACATCAAGATCGCTCCGTCCATTCTCGCATCGGACTTCTCGAAGCTCGGCGAAGAGGTGCGCGCGGTCACCGAGGCGGGCGCAGACTGGATTCATCTCGATGTGATGGACGGCCATTTCGTGCCCAACATCTCCTATGGACCCGATGTTATCGCCGCGCTGCGCGCGCACACCGACATCCCTTTCGACTGCCATCTGATGATCGCGCCCGCCGATCCCTATCTCGAGGCGTTCGCCAAGGCCGGCTGCGACACGATCACGGTCCATGCCGAGGCGGGGCCGCACCTGCACCGCTCGCTGCAGGCGATCCGCGCGCTCGGCAAGAAGGCCGGGGTGACGCTGAACCCGGCAACGCCCGTGTCGGCCATCGAACACGTCATCGACATGGTCGATCTGGTTCTGGTGATGAGCGTCAATCCGGGCTTCGGCGGCCAGAAGTTCATCGACGCCGTGGTGCCGAAGATCGCCGCCATCGATGCGCTGATCGGCGACCGCCCGATCGACCTTGAAGTCGATGGCGGGGTGACGGCCGACACCGCGCCCGCCTGCGCGAAGGCCGGCGCCAATGCGTTCGTTGCAGGCTCGGCGGTCTTCAAGGGCGGGACAGTGGACGCCTACCGTGCTAACATCGAGGCCATTCGGGCGGCGGCGACGGACAACCGGCCATAGGAGGTCGATATGGTTGAACGGTTTTTCTGCAGGCTTCGCGCCTGCCTCGCCCTGGCGCTGCTGACGGCGTTCGCCGTCTTTGGCGCACTGGCACCGGCGAAGGCCGGTGATGCGGCGACCCTCAACGTTCTGGGCTTTTCGTCGGACGGCGCGATTTTCGCCTTCGAGGAATATGGCGTCCAGGATGGGTCCGGCTTTCCCTATGCGAACCGCTATTACATCGACACGGCGACCGACACGTTCCTGCCCGGCTCGCCGATCCGCAAGCGGATCGACGACGAGACGGCGAGCGTCGCCGAGGCACGCGCCCAGGCGCGGGCGGTGGGCGAGACGACGATTTCCGATGCGTTGCTCGCCGCCAATGGAGGCGTGCTGGCCGGTTTCAACCCGATCACCGAGATCGGCGCCGATCCGTTCCGCATGGTGGTCAATCCGCGTCCCGTCAATCCGCCGATCGATGCGCCGCTCGAAGTGCGGTTGACCGAATTGAGCTTCCTCGCCGAGCCGCCCTGCGACGGCGTGACGGACGCCAGCATCGGCTTCCGGCTCGTCAAGATCGATCCGACGCCGGGCGGGTCCACTGAGCTTCTCAACGAGGACGAAAGCGTTCCTTCAAGCCGTGGCTGCCCGCTCGGCTATGCCATCGGCGGCATCCAGACCTTCTACCCCGACAAGGCCGACCCGGTCTTTGCCGTCCTGATCGCCATCCGCTCGTTCGGCTTCGAGGGACCGGACTTCCGCTGGATGGCGGTGACAGCGCCGATGATGCCTTAGGCGAGGCGCATGAGACTTTGGGGGCGACTGGCCGCATCGCGGCTGACATTGCGGCGCGCGGCGACAGCCAGCCTGGCATGCGCGGTTGTGGCGGGGCTTCTGACGGTGCTGACGCTGCGCTGGCAATATGGCTGGTCGGACGCCGGACATATCGGCATCGTCAGCGCGATCTATGCAGCGGGGGCCGGTACCGGTTTTGCGGCATCGCTTTTTGCAACCAGCCTTGCCATGCCGCATGCCAGCAGGCGCCGGCGCACAATGGTGACGGTCCTGCTTGCCGTTCTCGCCGTCCTGGGTGCCACCTACTTCATCTTCTTTCTCGAACACCGAAGCTATTACAGCCAGTGGCACGATGCCGCCCTGACGCGGCTTTGGTTCTGGCAGCAGGCTTTCACGGCTTTGGGTGGGGCCGCCCAATTCGCGGTGATGGGCATTCGCTATTTCGGTGTCGGTGCGCTGGCGCTGATCGTCGCCGCAAGCTGGTGGGTGCACCGCACGGCGCATTGAGTGTTGCGCTGAGGCCTGTTAGGCGGACCGCGCACACCTCTCCTACCCGCAGGTTCATCACATGATTCCCCGCTATTCGCGCCCCGACATGGTCGCCATCTGGTCGCCCGAAACCAAGTTCCGCATCTGGTTCGAGATCGAGGCCCATGCCTGCGACGCGCTCGCCAAGGCCGGCGTGATCCCCGAGCGCGCGGCGCAGGTGATCTGGGAAAAGGCCGGCTCGGCGACGTTCGATGTCGAACGCATCGACGCGATCGAACGCGAGACCAAGCATGATGTGATCGCCTTCCTGACCCATCTGGCCGAGATCGTCGGGCCCGAAGCGCGGTTCGTGCATCAGGGCATGACCTCGTCGGACGTGCTGGACACATGTCTGGCCGTACAGCTCTCGCGCGCGGCGGACATTCTTCTCGCCGATCTCGACGCGCTGCTCGCCGCGCTGAAAACGCGGGCCTTCGAGCACAAGGACACCGTCACCATCGGCCGCAGCCACGGTATCCATGCCGAGCCGACGACGTTCGGTCTCAAGCTCGCCCAGGCTTATGCCGAGTTCGAACGGTGCAAGTGCCGCCTTGAAGCGGCGCGTGCCGACATCGCCACTTGCGCGATTTCCGGCGCGGTCGGCACATTCGCCAACATCGACCCGGCCATCGAGGCCCATGTGGCCGAAGCGATGGGCCTGACCGCCGAACCAGTCTCGACGCAGGTGATCCCGCGCGACCGGCATGCGATGTTCTTTGCCACGCTCGGCGTGATCGCCTCGTCCGTCGAGCGGCTGGCCGTCGAGATCCGCCATCTGCAGCGCACCGAAGTGCTTGAGGCGGAGGAATATTTCGCGCCCGGCCAGAAGGGCTCGTCGGCGATGCCGCACAAGCGCAACCCGGTGCTGACCGAAAACCTGACCGGTCTTGCGCGCATGGTGCGCGGCTATGTGACGCCGGCGCTCGAAAATGTCGCGCTGTGGCATGAGCGGGACATTTCGCACTCTTCGGTCGAACGGATGATCGGCCCCGATGCGACGATCACGCTCGATTTCGCTCTGGCCCGCCTGACCGGGGTCATCGAAAAGCTCGTCGTCTATCCCGACGCGATGACGGCGAACATGAACCGCTTCCGCGGCCTGATTCATTCGCAACGCGTGCTTCTGGCGCTGACCCAGGCCGGTGTGAGCCGCGAGGACGCCTACCGGCTGGTCCAGCGCAACGCCATGAAGGTCTGGGAACAGGGCAAAGACTTCCTGACCGAACTGCTCGCCGACGACGATGTCCGCGCCCATCTGGGCGAAGACGAGATCCGCGACAAGTTCGATCTCGGCTATCACACCAAGCATGTCGACACGATCTTCGAGCGGGTGTTCGGCGAGAGCTGAAGTCAGCTGTCAGGACAGAGCGACGGGCTGCCCTGCGCCAGCCATTGCTCGAGCGTCAGCCGCTGCGGGGACAGTGAAACGGCGGTTTCCGTGGTCTCCTCGCGGACGATACCCTTGCCGGTCAGCACGTTGATGTCGCAGCCGCCATTGGCGTCGGGATCGAGCGTGTCGTAGAAGCTGTGGGTAAACCCGGCGATGAGCAGTGTTTCGTCGCGCCATGCCAGCGTGACCGTCTGGTTCCAGCGGTTGCGCCCGATCGCCTCGTTGCCCGATTTCAAAAGGAGCGAACCGGAAGCGGCAAAATCGACCGAGGGACGGTTGCCCACCATCATGCCCGCGCCGCCCCAGGCCGCATCGGGAAAGGACAGCCAAGGCTCCATGGCGCCTTCGTCAAAGCCGGTGCCGCGCAGGATGATCAGCGCGTGGTCGTCGGTGCCGTCGGGGTCGGGCGCGACCAGAAGCGCCGCGTCCCGGGCGCCGTCCCCGTCCAGATCGCCGGTCGCAACCGAGACGATCCTGTCGACGGGCCAATCGCCGGCGGCCGCGGGAAATGGCGCCAGACCGATGCCAGCGACAAGCGTCAGATGACAGGTTGTCACCGGAATTGAAGCGGCATTTCTCATCGCAAACCCCTGATTTTGCGGTGGCTTTCCGCACGATCACGACTGTGGCGGCTTTCATGACGCGATGCAACGCCGCTTGTCCGGCGATGACGCGGTTCGGGCATGATGGGCGCGCATCGTGGCGATGTTCAAGCCAATCATGGAGGACATCATGACCGACGAACGCGACTATTATTCCAATCATCGCACGCGAGCCGAGCTGGGTGCGTCCTCGGGCGGCGGCCTGTGGGCCGGGCTGGCGATTCTCGCGCTCTTCGTGCTGATCGCCACGTTCTATCTGTTTTCGGGCGGCGGGGCAGAGAACGGCACCGGTGCGCCGGACATGGCGCCCGCACCGGTCGAAACGCCGGTGCCCAACACCGCACCGGCTCCGGTGCAATAGCCGAACCGGATGATGGCCGGCGCCGGACGCCGGCCGCCTTGTCCGGAGTTGACATCGCCGGTTCGCGGGGCCACCTCGCGGACCATGAAGATCCGTGACGCCGACATCGTGCTCGTCCCCGGCTACCGAAATTCGGGGCCGGGGCACTGGCAGAGCCGCTGGCAGGCCAGGATGAAGACGGCGCGCCGCGTCGAACAGGCCGAGTGGACCAAGCCGGTGCGCGAGGATTGGGTGCGTGAAGTGCGCAATGCGATAGCGGAAGCCTCTGCTCCCGTTGTGCTGGTCGCCCATTCGCTGGGTGTTGCCTGCGCCGTTCATGCGATCCAGGACGACGAGGACGCCGCGCTCTCCGGCAAGGTGCGAGGTGGGTTTTTCGTCGCGCCGCCGGACGTGACCAACCCGGCGATCCGGCCCCGGCACCTGATGACGTTCGGCCCTTATCCGCGCGACCCTCTGCCGTTTCCGGCCTTTGTGGTTGCGAGCCGCAACGACCATTATTCGAGCTATGAAAAAGCCGAGGAGATCGCCGCCGACTGGGGCGCGTTTCTGGTCGATGCGGGCCAATCGGGCCATATCAACGCCGAATCGGGCCACGGCCCCTGGCCGGAAGGGCTGATGGTGTTCGCCGAATTCATGAAGCGGCTTTAGTCAGCGATCGCCGCGCGCCGCCGACAACACGGCGTCGGCGCCCTTCCTGACGATGGCCGCATCGAAGCCCGCGGCGATCAGCCCGTACCCCATCTGCGCATAGCGCGGCACCATGGCCGGATCGGCGGCGAAGATGCCGGCCAGCTTGCCGGCCTTTTTGGCGCGCGTGGCGATGCCGGCGACCGCGTCCATCATGTCGTCGAGCGTCGGCTCCAGCCGCTCGCCGCCGGTCCATGCGATGGAAAAGTCCGCCGGGCCGACGAACACCGCGTCGATGCCCTCGACGGCGAGGATCGCATCGAGCGAATCGAGCGCAGCACGCGTTTCGATCATCGCAAAGGCGAGCGTTTCGGCGTTGGCGCGCCCCAGATAGGCATTGCCGCCCTCGATGCCGCGCACGCCGATGGCACGGGTCGGCCCCCATGACCGTTCGCCGAGCGGCGGGTATTTCATGAAGGCGGCAAAGGCGCGCGCATCGTCGACCGAATTGATCATCGGCGCGATCACCGCATCGGCGCCGAAGTCGAGCGCCCGCGAGGCCATCTCGAACCGGCCGACCGGCACACGAACGATTGCGGGCACGCGTTGCGCGGTGATCGCTTCGATGCCATGCCAGACCGACTGCTCGGTGTGACCGCCATGCTGCATGTCGAGGGTGACGGCATCGAAGCCCGCGCCGGCCACAAGGCCGACAAAACCGGTCTCCGGCAGGGCCGACCAGGCGGTCAGCACCGTTTGGCCGGCGCGCAATGCACCGGCCAGTTCATAGCCATAGGCGGTCATCTGCCCTCCCCGCGCGCGGCGCCGGTCAGCTCTTTTCGATTTCCTCGGCGGCGCGGACCATCAGTTCGTCCATGGTGCGGCGGATCTGGTGATCGGACTGTTCGACGCCGGCCGCATCGAAATCGCCGCGCACCTTGCGGAACACGTCCTCGTCGCCCGGCTCCTCGAAGTCGGCGGCGATGACCTCCTTGGCATAGGCTTCCGCGTCGTCACCCGTCTTGCCCAGCAGTTCCGCCGCCCAAAGGCCCAGAAGCTTGTTGCGGCGCGCCTCGGCCTTGAAGCGCAGCTCGGCGTCATGGGCAAACTTGTTTTCAAATGCGTCCTTGCGGTCCTTGATGCTCATTGTCGCTCCTCCGGGGCCGTCAGGGCCGGGCTTGATGGTGGTGGCTCACATGTAAGCCTAGCGCCGGTCTAAACCAAATGGTTTGTCAAAGATCAACCAGCCGATCGCCGCATATCCGGGGCCGTGCGATTTCCGGTTGAAGCCGCCAATGGCCATTTGTTTTGGCGCACCGTTTCGGATAAACCGGGCGAACGTTTCGTCCGACCCGCCAGGCGCCCGCGCGCCCGCTTGCGGAGCAGCAAAAGGCCAATGCATGAAACAGCGCCGCCGCATCTATGAGGGCAAGGCAAAAATCCTCTATGAAGGCCCCGAACCGGGCACGCTGGTACAGCACTTCAAGGATGATGCGACCGCCTTCAACGCGCAAAAGCACGACGTGATCGAGGGCAAGGGCGTCCTCAACAACCGCATCTCCGAGCACATCTTCTCGGCGCTCAACCGGATGGGCGTGCCGACCCACTTTGTCAAGCGCATCAACATGCGCGAGCAGTTGATCCGCGAAGTCGAGATCATTCCGGTCGAGATCGTCGTGCGCAACATCGCCGCCGGCTCGCTGGCCGAGCGGCTCGGCATCGAGGAAGGCACGGTGCTGCCCCGCTCGATCATCGAATTCTATTACAAGTCCGATCCGCTCGGAGATCCGCTGGTCTCGGAGGAACATGTCACCGCGTTCGGCTGGGCCAATCCGCAGGAGATCGACGACATGATGGCGCTGGCCATCCGCGTCAACGACTTCCTGTCGGGCCTGTTTCTGGGCATCGGCATCCAGCTTGTCGACTTCAAGATCGAGTGCGGCCGGCTGTTCGAGAACGACATGATGCGGATCGTCGTCGCCGACGAGATCTCGCCCGATTCGTGCCGGCTGTGGGACATCGGCACCAATGAGAAGCTCGACAAGGACCGGTTCCGACGCGACATGGGCGGGCTGGTGGAAGCCTATACGGAAGTGGCGCGGCGCCTGGGCATCATGAACGAGAACGAGCGTCCCCGCCCGTCAGGCCCGGTGCTCGTCGCCTCCAAGGACAAGCTGCACTAGGATCCGGCGATGCACGCACCGGCCTTGCGTTCGATGGGCTTTTTCTGGCTGGCCTCTGTTGCCCTGTCCGGATGCAGCGCCGCCGATACGCCGGTGGCCACGGACACGGTCTCGGGCTGGCGGCCACTCCCCGGTGGCACCTATGTGTGCGCGCCGCCGGTCTGCGCCCTGGTCCAGCGCGCCGGCCATGACGCGATTTCGCTCGGGCCCGACGGCCGGGCGGCCGTCGAACGCAATGATGATGAAACCCGGCGGGCGTTCGAACGGGCGCTGAGAAACGGCTCGGCCCGCGCCGCCGCCGGCGAGGATGTCGCGCTGAGCATCGACGGTGCGGTCACACGGACGATGGTCGGCGCGACCGAGGGCCTGACCTTTGCAATCGCCGGCACGCAGAACGACGGAACCCCCGCCGATCCTGGTCATGCCATCATCGTTCCGAAGGATGGGCGGTTTCACATGGTCTATGCATTTGCCGGCAGCAAGACCGACGCCCGCGCCGCCGCGCGGCACTTCGTCAACGCGATCACTCTCTGACAAGGACGCCTCACCGCTCATGATCACCGCACGTGTCACCGTCACGCTGAAAACCGGCGTTCTCGACCCCCAGGGCAAGGCGATCGAAGGCGCGCTCGCCACGCTCGGCTTTGACGGCGTCGATGGCGTCCGCCAGGGCAAGGTGTTCGACATAGAGCTCGGCCATGACGACCGCAGGCGCGCCGAGACCGATCTTGCCGCCATGTGCGAAAAGCTGCTCGCCAACACGGTGATCGAGGACTATGCCGTGGAGATCGTCTGAAATGAAAACCGCCATTGTCCTCCTGCCCGGGCTGAACCGCGACCGCGACATGATCTCGGCGATCCGGACGATCTCCGGCCAGGAGCCGCTGACCGTTTGGCAGACCGAAACCGAAATTCCCGCCGGCGTCGATCTCGTCATCGTGCCGGGCGGCTTCTCGTTCGGCGATTACCTGCGCTGCGGCGCGATCGGCGCGCGCATGCCGGTGATGCGCGCGGTGGCCGATGCCGCCGGGCGCGGCGTCCGGGTGCTCGGCGTCTGCAACGGGTTCCAGATGCTGCTCGAGGCCGGCCTGCTGCCCGGCGTGCTGATGCGCAACGCTTCGCTCAATTTCGTCTGCAGAAGCGTCAAGCTGGAAGTGACCAATGCGGACACGGTGTTCACGCGCCGCTACCGGCAAGGCCAAATGATCGACTGCCCGGTCGCCCATCATGACGGCAACTATTTCGCCGACGCCGAGACGCTGGCGCGCCTCAAAGGCGAGAACCGGGTGGTCTTCCGCTATGCGGATGGCACCAATCCGAACGGCTCGGCCGACGACATTGCCGGCATCGTCAATGCCGAAGGCAATGTGCTGGGCATGATGCCGCATCCCGAAAACCTGATCGAGGACGCCCATGGCGGCACCGACGGGCGGCCGCTGTTCGAAGGCGCGCTCGATCTGGTCGCCGCCTGACGGTCTATCGGGCCGCTGTCACCAGTTCGCCGGGCGTCGTGCGCATGATCGTGATGTCCTCGGTCACCGCATTGCACAGGAACACGAGGTTGGCGGCCGACGAGACCAACTTGACCGAGTAATGCGCGCCTGTGTCCGCAACCTGGCGCACATGGTTTCGGTCGGCGCCCAGCCCGTCCAGCATGGCTTCGACCATCTGCGGACAGGCATCGAACGGCGCGGCCTGACGCATCAGCACCTCTTCGCCGGCCATGGCCGGCGCTGTGCCCAGCGCCACAAACACGGCGATCGCCGCCGCGCGTGCGGATATGATTGACATTGGCATGTCCCCCGATCTTGATGACTGTTGCGGTCTGCATCTCCTTGTTTTTGGCGTGGCGATTCGTCCGTCGCCTTGATCCCGATCGGAACAGCCTATGCGCGAATGGTTAAGCGCCAAATCCCAAAACAGGCAAAAAAGCGTTGCGATTGCTGCACTCGGCGCAACCCTGATGTTGCTGACGGCGTGTCAGAGCTTCGAAGCGCCGGGCGGCTCGCTGACGGCCGAGGTCGACGCGCCGGGGCCCGTCCAAGCCCTCCAAAGGGTCAATGAACGCGGACTGGCGTGCTGGATCCGCTCGGGCGACCGCGCCTTTCGCGGCTATGCGCTGGTGCCCGAACTCGACACGCGCAGCGGCGATCCGCGCATTCTGGTGGTGCGCCAAGGCAATGCGCAGGGCTTGCCCGAATTGGTGATCTCCGCATCGGGCGATCCGGTGCGGATTGTCACCTTCGGGCCGCTGACCGGCGATCGCCTTTCGGCGCGCATCAATGCCGACGTACTGGCATGGAGCGCCGGGCGGCAGGGCTGCGCCTGACCGCCTTACGAGCGGCGGCGGCGCGCATCGATGAAGGCAAGCGGATCGGGCTCGATCCGGTGACGCTCGTAAAACGGCAGCGAGCGGCGTATTTCGCGATCCGCCTCCGCCGGCGTTATGCCGATATCCCGAAGTTCGGATTCTGTGAGCTTGCTCAATTGGATACGCGTGCGGCGCCTGTCCAGTTTCGCCACGATCATCGCCACCAGAACCCGGGCCCATACGCGGAACGGCACCGAATTGGCGGACTTGTAGACGATGCCGGCAATGGTGATCGGCTTGGCCCGGAGCGGGATTGTATCAATTGTACCCATAATTTCGAATCCTCTTGGCTGGACGCCATGGGTCGATGGATACATTGACATATAGAGGGGATCAATATACAGAATTGTCACCATGACAACTTGGATTCCCAACCTGTCCAGCATGCAGGGGCCGCTTTATGTGCGGCTTGCCAATCGCATCCAGCAGGACATTGAATCGGGCACCCTGCCCGCCGGCGCCAAGCTGCCGCCGCAGCGCAATCTCGCATTCGACATCGGCGTCACCGTCGGCACTGTCAGCCGCGCCTACGCGCTGGTGCGCGAGCGCGGACTTGTGACGGGCGAAGTGGGCCGCGGCACCTTCGTGGCCGATACAGAGCACAATGGCAGCCACACGCCGCTCCCCCTGCCGCTGCGTGTTCCCGGCGGGTACGAGGAAAACCGCGCCGATGTGATCCGGCTCGATTCATCGGCCGCCTTCAGCACCGCCGGCGCAAACGAAGTGCGCGCGCTTCTTGCCGAGGCGGCAAATGACCTGCCCTGCGAGATGGCCGACTATGTCCGAAAGATAGAACCGCATTGGCAGACGGCCGGCGCCGACTGGATGAAGGTCGGCAGCGGCTGGGGCCCCGACCCGGATACCGTGCTGCCGGCCCCCGGCGCACAGGGTGCGCTGATGGCCGTTCTGGGCGCAATCACCAATCCGGGAGACCGGGTCGCCTGCGAAGCGCTGACCTATGCGGGCATGCCGCGCGCCGCACATCTGATCGGGCGCGGTTCGGTCAGCGTCGCCATCGACGAGAACGGCATCCTGCCGGAAGCGTTCGAAACGGTCTGCGCCCAGCAGCATCCCAAGGTGCTGTTCCTGATGCCCGGCGTGCACAATCCGCTCACCCGCGCGCTGCCGCCCGAACGCCGAAAGGCGATCATCGACATTGCCCGGCGCCACAATGTCTGGCTGATCGAGGACAATCTCTACGCGACGATCGCCGGCGACCCGCACACGCCGATCGCGGCGATGGCGCCGGACATCACTTTCCATATCACCGGCCTGTCGAAGGCCGTGGCGGCGGGCCTGCGCGCCGGCTGGGTGGCCACGCCGCCGCACCTGACGGCCCGCGTCTGGTCGGCCCAGAAGATGCTGACCGGCGGCGCCAGCTACCTTCTGTGCGAACTGGCCGCCCGCATGGTCGATTCGGGCAAGGCGATGGCCGTGCGCAACCGCGTGCGTGCCGAAATCGGCCGGCGGGTCGCATTGATGCGGACCATCTTCGACGGATGCGACATCAATCTGCGCGACCATACGCCCTTTGCCTGGCTGAAACTGCCCGAACCCTGGCTTTCGGGCACATTCAAGGCCGCCGCATACGAGGAAAAGGTCCGCATCGACGACGAAGACGAGTTCAAGGCCGGACGCGGCGACCACCGGTTCCACGGGGTGCGCATCGCCTTTTCGGCCACCATCAAGGACATCCACCAGCTGGAGACGGGTGCGCGCAGGCTGCGCCGCATACTCGATGCCGGCCCCGGCGCCCATCACAGCTACAACTGAACCTGCCGATGCGCCGGCGATAGCTGTGATCGGGTTCCCGCGCCCCCTGTATTTGCCGTTCTGCATGGGCTATGCGGGCGCCAACAGCCACCAGAACCGACTGTTGCATGACCATTTCCAACACGATCGCCATCACGCCCGAACTGATCGAGGCGCATGGGCTCAAACCCGACGAATATGACCGCATTCTCGAGCTGATCGGCCGGGAGCCGAGCTTCACGGAGCTGGGCATCTTCTCGGCCATGTGGAACGAGCACTGTTCGTACAAGAGCTCCAAGAAATGGCTGCGCACCCTGCCGACCGAAGGGCCGCAGGTGATCCACGGCCCCGGCGAGAACGCCGGCGTCGTCGATATCGGCGACGGCCAGTGCGTCGTCTTCAAGATGGAGAGCCACAACCACCCCTCCTACATCGAGCCCTATCAGGGCGCGGCGACGGGCGTCGGCGGCATATTGCGCGACGTCTTCACCATGGGCGCGCGGCCCGTTGCGGCGATGAACGCGCTGCGGTTCGGCGAACCGGACCATCCCAAGACACGGCATCTGGTCGCGGGCGTCGTCTCGGGTGTCGGCGGCTATGGCAATGCTTTCGGCGTGCCGACCGTCGGCGGCGAGGTGGAGTTCGATGCGCGCTACAACGGCAATTGCCTGGTCAACGCCTTTGCGGCAGGGATCGCCGACACCGACAAGATCTTCCTGTCCAAGGCCGAAGGGGTCGGCCTGCCGATCGTCTATCTGGGCGCCAAGACCGGCCGCGACGGCGTCGGCGGCGCGACGATGGCCTCGGCGGAGTTCGACGACACGATCGAGGAAAAGCGACCCACCGTTCAGGTCGGCGATCCGTTCACGGAAAAATGCCTGCTTGAAGCGTGCCTCGAGTTGATGGCGACCGGCGCGGTGATCGCCATTCAGGACATGGGCGCGGCGGGGCTTACCTGCTCGGCCGTCGAAATGGGCGCCAAGGGCGATCTTGGCGTCGAACTCGATCTCGACCGCGTGCCGGTGCGCGAAGAGCGCATGAGCGCCTATGAGATGATGCTGTCGGAAAGCCAGGAGCGCATGCTGATGGTGCTCGATCCGGCCAGGGAAGCCGAGGCCGAGGCGATCTTCGAAAAATGGGGGCTCGATTTCGCGATCGTCGGCAAGACGACCGACGACCTGCGCTTCCGCGTGCTTCACCAGGGCGAAGAGGTCGCCAATCTGCCGATCAAGGAACTGGGCGACGAGGCGCCGGAATATGACCGGCCCTGGGTGGAACCGGGCATCTATCACGACTGGGACCCGGCCTCCGTGCCCGCTCCGGACGATTATGCGGACGCGCTCCTCGCCATGCTCGGCTCGCCGAACCTGTCGTCGCGCCGCTGGGTCTGGGAGCAGTATGACACGCTGATCGGCGCCAACACGCTTGCCATTCCCGGCGGCGATGCGGGCGTCGTGCGCGTCGATGGCCATGCGACCAAGGCGCTCGCCTTTTCGTCAGACGTCACGCCGCGCTATGTCGAGGCCGACCCCTATGAGGGCGGAAAGCAGGCCGTCGCCGAGTGCTGGCGCAACATCACCGCAACGGGGGCCGAGCCGCTGGCGGCGACCGACAATCTCAATTTCGGCAATCCCGAGCGTCCCGAGATCATGGGCCAGTTCGTCAAGGCCATCGAGGGGATCGGCGAAGCCTGCTCGGCGCTCGGCTTTCCCATCGTTTCCGGCAACGTGTCGCTTTACAACGAGACCCATGGCGAGGCGATCCTGCCGACGCCGACCATCGCCGGCGTCGGACTGATTCACGACTGGGCGCACATGGCGCGCATCGGCACGATGAATGAGGGCGATGCGGTGTTCGTCCTTGGCGGCGACGGCACGCATCTGGGCCAGTCCGCCTATGGCCGCGTTGTCCATGGCCGCGCGGACGGCCCGCCGCCGCCCGTCGATCTCTACCAGGAAAAGCGCAATGGCGATTTCGTCCGTTCGGCGATCCAGAACGGCCAGGTGACCGCCTGTCACGACGTTTCCGACGGCGGTCTTGCGATCGCGCTGGCCGAAATGTGCATGACGGCGAAGCGGGGCATGACAATCGAGGTCGGCGAGACCCAGGCCGCCCACGCGCTGCTGTTCGGCGAGGATCAGGGCCGCTACGTGGTCACGGTCGGCGCGCCCGACGCCAATTTCCTTTCGCTCAACGCCGAGGGCGCAGGCGTGCCATTCCGGCGCATCGGCACGGTGGCGGGCGACCGGTTTTTGTTGACCGGCGCGATCTCCGCTTCCATATCTTTGGCACAGATGGAGCGCGCGCATGAGGGCTGGCTGCCCGGCTACATGGCCGGCCCGGCCCGCGCGGCCGCCGAACAGGAGATGCCGTAATGCCGATGAACGCCGCCGACATCGAACGCATGATCAAGGACGCCATCCCCGATGCGCAGGTCACGATCCGCGATCTGGCCGGCGATGGCGATCATTATGCGGCCGAGGTGGTCTCGGAGAGCTTTCGCGGCAAGAGCCGCGTGCAGCAGCACCAGATGGTCTATGAGGCGCTGCAGGGCAATATGGGCGGCGTCCTGCACGCGCTCGCCTTGCAAACGTCGGCGCCGGGTTAAGCCGCCGTGCTCGGCGCGCTCATGGTCTTGTGCTTGAGCGCGCTGCTTCTTACTAATGAACGCATTCGCGACAGGCTGGCCAGCCTGTTTTCCAACCGCCGGGCCTTGAACCCGGATGAGAAAGGACGAGACGATGGCAGGGATCGGTGAGTTCATCGACAACGAGGTCAAGACCAACGAAGTCGTGCTCTTCATGAAAGGCACGCCGGGCTTTCCCCAATGCGGCTTTTCGGGTCAGGTGGTGCAGATCCTCGACTATCTGGGCGTCGACTACAAGGGCGTGAACGTGCTCGCCGACGACGATCTGCGCGAGGGCATCAAGACCTATTCGAACTGGCCGACGATCCCGCAGCTCTACGTCAAGGGCGAATTCGTGGGCGGCTGCGACATCGTCCGCGAGATGTTCCAGGCGGGAGAACTGCAGAGCCATTTCGAAGGCAAGGGCGTCGCAGTCAAGCAGGCGAGCTGACCGCCCCCTGCCGTGATCACCCCCGCCTATGCGGCCACCATGGCGCGCTACAACCGCTGGCAGAACGCCAATCTGCTGGCCGCTGCCGGCACGCTGACCGACGAGGAGCGCCGCGCCGATCGCGGCGCGTTCTTCGGCTCGATCCACGAAACCTTCTCGCACCTTTTGTGGGGCGACAGCATATGGATGCACCGGTTCGCCGGCACGCCCAGGCCGGGAGGCGGCATCGCCGAGTCGACATCCATGGTCGCCGACTGGGGCGCCTTCGGCGCGGAGCGGCGGCGCTTCGACGATGTGATCGCCGATTGGGCCGACGGGCTGGACGATGAATGGTTCGCCACCGATCTGACATGGTGGTCCGGCGCGGCCGGCCGCGAGGTCACGCGGCCCAGACCGGCGCTGGTGATGCACTTCTTCAACCATCAGACGCACCATCGCGGGCAGATCCACGCCATGCTGACGGCGGCCGGCGCCAAGCCGTCGGACACCGACCTGTTCATGCTGCCCGGCTGACGCCTTGCCGGCGGCGGCAATTGTCCCAGTGACAAGCCTTTGATTGCCGGCGCGGTTTCGGCATGGCACACCGGCGTGATGACCCTGCACAAGCTCCCTGCCCATGTCGCCGACGCGTTCGCCCATCAGGCCGCGGCGTGCCGCGATCTGGGATCGCCGCTGACGGCGACGGTCTGCGCGCTGGTCGCAGAACACGGGCTGCCGGACAGCGAAACCCGCCGCCGGATCGCCACATGGCCCGGCCTTGAAACGTCCAGGGGCGATGTCGTGCCACTGCGTTTCACCGGCGCGCTGCATCGGCTGGTGCTCGACGGCGCCGAACCGGCGCTTGCGGCCGCCTATCCGCCCCACGCGCTCGACACCGACGCGCTGCATGCTGCTATGATCGGGGCCGTTGGCAGCAATGACGGTTTCATCGCCGACTATCTGGGCTCGGCGCCGCAAACCAACGAAGTGGCGCGCGCCGCGCATTTGCTGCCGGCGCTTTTGGCCGTCGCAGCCCCCATGGCTCTGCCGATCCGGGTGATGGAACTGGGCGCTTCGGCCGGCCTTTTGCAGAATTTCGAGAAGTTCCGATACGACTATGGCCGCCATTTCTGGGGCGATCCGGCTTCGCCGGTGACTTTGAGGTGCGAATGGCGGGGCGACGCGCATTTCCCCGCCGGCGACCTGCCGCCGATTGTCGAGCGCGGTGGCTGCGACATCGCGCCCGTGCCGATCACCGCCGAAGACGACCGCAAGCGCCTACAATCCTATGTCTGGCCCGACCAGCCGCACCGCTTGCAGCGCCTGACGGCCGCCATCGCCATGGCGCTGGAGCATCCGCCAACGATTGATGAAGCGGGCGCCGCCGACTGGCTCGAAGCGCGGTTGGCGCCTCTCCCGGAAGGCAGGCATACGATCGTGCTGCACGCCATCATGTGGCAATATATGCCCGGTGCCGAACGCGCCCGCGCGGAAGCGGCAATTCGCAACGCCGGACGGCAGGCAACGCCCGACGCGCCGCTCTCCTGGGTGCGGTTCGAGGCGGACGGCGACAAGCCCGGCGGCGGCGTGCGCGTCACGCACTGGTCGGGTGCAGCCGATGACGGCATCAGCAGGCTGGTCGCGCGCGGCGATTATCATGGCCGCTGGGTTGAACCGATCGTCTGAAAAACTGTTATGCCATGGACAGGCAGGGCGCCGTGGCCATATGCCAGGGCAACGACCATGGAGGAGAAACGATGAGCTGGACCGTCTATCTTTCCGGAGAAATCCACACCGACTGGCGCGAACAGATCGAGAGCGGCGTTGCCGCCGCGGGACTTCCCGTCACCTTCAGCGCGCCGGTGACGCATCACGAAGCGTCGGACGATTGCGGCGTCGCCATTTTGGGCGCCGAGGCCGACAAGTTCTGGCACGATCACAAGGGCGCGCAGATGAACGCCATCCGCACGCGCACGCTGATGGAAAAGGCCGACATCGTGGTGGTGCGCTTCGGCGAGAAATACAAGCAATGGAACGCCGCCTTCGACGCCGGTTATGCCAGCGCGCTCGGCAAACCGCTGATCGTCATGCATCAGGACGAGCATGCCCATGCGCTCAAGGAAGTGGACGCGGCAGCCCTTGCCGTCACCGGGACGCCGCAACAGGTGGTTGCCATTCTCGACTATGTCATCAACGGCAACCTGTCCGGCTATACGGACCGCGCCGAAGCCGCCGAGTAGTGTCAGGAACAGGTGGCGGGCGCTTTCCAATTCGCCCGCCAGACGATATGACGGAAGGCGCGCCGACGACCGGCGCGTTTTTTCGTTCAGGACCTGCATTCCATGACCGCGTTCAACGGCTTTGGCGACAAGGCCCTGCCCTTTCTCAAGGCGCTCGGCTTTCATCAGGACCGCGACTGGTTCGCCGAAAACAAGGCGCTGTATGAAAGCGAGGTGAAGGGTCCGCTCGGCGATCTGGTCGAAGCCGTGTCCGGCCGGTTCCAAGCCGAGGGCGTGCCCCTGCGCGGCAGCCGCAAGACCTCGCTCTATCGTGTCTATCGCGACGTGCGCTTTTCCAGGAACAAGGACCCCTACAACACCCATGCCAGCGCGCTGATGACGCGGACCGGCACCAAGAAGGACAATGGGTTCGTCTATGTCCACATCTCCAACGAGCGCAGCTTCATCGCTTCGGGCTTTTATGGTCTGGACGGGCCGCAATTGCGCGCCTTTCGCGATCTGATCGTGCGCGAGAGCGATGCGATGCGGCGGCTCGTCAAGGCTATGGAGAAACATGGCTTCACGCTCGACATGTCCGAATCGCTCAAGCGCACGCCACGCGGCTTCGATGACATTGACGACGACGATGTCATTGCCTGGCTGCGGCTCAAGCATTTCACCTTCATCGACGAAATCGACAATGGGATCGTGCCGACCCCCGAACTTGCCGATCGCATGGTGCGGCTTGGCAGCCTCTCGGTGCCCTTCCTCGATTTCGGCTGGCGCGCCATCGATCCGCTGCGCGACGAGCCGGCATCATGAGCGCACCCGCACAGCCCGCACGCCCTGAGCAGCCGGCAAAGGCCGGCATCGGAGGACGCGAATTCATCGTCCTGATCGCTGCGCTCACCTCGATCGTCGCCTTTTCGATCGATTCGATGCTGCCGGCGCTGCCGGTGATCGGCGCCGATTTCGCGCTTGCCGACCAGAACGACCGGCAGTTCGTTCTGATCGCGTTCGTGCTCGCCTTCGGGCCGGCACAGATCGTCTTCGGGCCCCTGTCAGACCGGTTCGGCCGGCGGCCCGTGCTGCTTGGCGGCCTTGTCTTCTTCGTTCTGGCCTCGTTCGGCGCCGCCGTCACCGAAAGCTGGGCCGCGCTTCTGTCGTGCCGGGCTGCACAGGGCGTCGGCGCCGCGGCGGTGCGCATCACGACACTGGCGATCGTGCGCGACTGCTTTGCCGGCCGCGACATGGCGCGGATCATGTCCTACGTCTTCACCATCTTCATGCTGATCCCGATCGTCGCGCCGGCCATGGGACAGGCCATCGTCGCCGTCACCGACTGGCACTGGCTGTTTGCGGTGCTCGGCGCATCGGGTGCCGCGCTGGGGCTGTGGAGCTGGGTCCGGATGCGTGAGACATTGCCGGTTGCCGCACGGCGGCCGCTCGACCCCGGCAGCATCTTCCACGCTTTCCGCGAGATCCTGACCAACCGGATCGCGCTTGGCTACACGCTGGCCGTCACCCTTTTCTTCGGCGGCCTGTTCGCCTTTATCGTCTCGATCCAGCAGATCATCGAGGTGATCTACGGCATGCAGGACTGGTTTGCGGCGGTGTTCGCCACCAGCGCGTCGGCCATGGCGGTCGCGAGCCTGGGCAATGCGTCGCTGGTGCGGCGGCTCGGCATGCGCCGCATCTCGCACGCAGCGCTGGTCAGCTTCACCGTGCTCGGCGGCGTCCTGCTGATCGCCGGTCTTTTGACGGTGCCGCCGTTTCTGGTGACGATCGGCCTGATCAGCCTGATCATGATGTCGTTCGGCTTCGTCGCCGGCAATTTCAATGCACTCGCAATGGAGCCGCTGGGCCATGTGGCCGGTTCGGCCTCATCGGTGCTGGGCACGATCTCGTTCACCGGCGGCGCGCTGCTCGGCACGCTGACCGGCCAGGCGTTCAACGGCACGATCGTGCCGCTGGCTACCGCCTATTTCCTGTTCGGGCTCTTGGGTCTGGCGATTGTCCTGATCACCGAGAAGGGCGAACTGTTCGCCGTCCATCACGATCCGGCGGACTGAGCGTCAGACAGCGCGGCGAAATCGAACAGGGCCGGATCGAGCAGATGGCTGGGCCGGACATTGGCGAGCGCCCGGATCATCATGTCCTTGCGGCCGGGCATCGCCGCTTCCATCTCGGCAAGCATCTTTTTCATCGCGTTGCGCTGCAGCCCGTCCTGGGACCCGCACAGATCGCAGGGAATGATCGGGAACTTCATCGCCTCGGCGAACTTTTGCAGATCGGCCTCCGCGCACCAGACCAGCGGGCGCAGCACCTCGATATCGCCCTCATCGTTGAGCAGCCTCGGCGCCATGGCGGCGAGGCGCCCGCCGTGGAACAGGTTCATGAAGAAGGTTTCGAGCATGTCTTCGCGGTGATGGCCGAGCACCAGCGCCGAACAGCCCTCTTCGCGCGCAACCCGGTAGAGATGGCCGCGCCTGAGCCGCGAGCACAAAGCGCAATAGGTCCGGTTTTCCGGCACCTTGTCTGTGACGATCGAATAGGTGTCGCGATATTCGATGCGGTGGGCGATGCCGTTCCGTTCTAGCCACTCGGGCAGGACCTGCTTGGGAAAGTCCGGCTGGCCCTGGTCGAGATTGCAGGCCAGAAGCTCGACCGGCAGAAGGCCGCGCCATTGCAAGTCGATCAGACAGGCGAGCAGGCCATAGGAGTCCTTGCCGCCGGAGATCGCCACCAGCCAGCGCCCGCCCGCCCCGACCATGGAAAAATCGCTCAGCGCCTGCCGCACCTGACGCAGCAGCCGCTTTCTGAGACGGTTGAAGCCGACCGAAGACGGCGTGTCCGCAAACAGCGGGTGAGCCGCCCGGGCAAGGCCTTCGTCAACCGGCGCGGTTTCGTTCACTGGTGCTGCTCCGACTGCGCCGCGGACGCTTGAACCGCCCGCCATGGCCGAACCGTATAGTGTTCCGGGCCGCGAGCGCCAGTGACGGCCGGAAAAGACCAAAACAAAAGGCCGCCCGCGGTCCGGACGGCCTTTGAAAGACGCAATGCCGTCCGAACGTCAGCGCGAATAGAATTCGACGACCAGGTTCGGTTCCATAATCACCGGATAGGGCACGTCGGCCAGAGCCGGAACGCGGGTGAACGTGGCTGTCATCTTGTTGTGATCGGCATCTACATAGTCGGGCACGTCTCGCTCGGCGAGCTGCGTGGCTTCGAGAACCAGCGCCATCTGCTTGGACTTCTCACGCACTTCGATCACGTCGCCCGCCTGGCAGCGGTAGGACGGGATGTTGACGCGCTGGCCGTTGACCTTGACGTGGCCATGATTGACGAACTGGCGCGCGGCGAAGATGGTCGGCACGAACTTGGCGCGGTAGACCAGCGCATCGAGCCGGCTTTCCAAAAGGCCGATCAGCGTCTCGGGCGTGTCGCCCTTGCGGCGTGCAGCCTCGTCATAGGTCTTGCGGAACTGCTTTTCCGAGATGTCGCCGTAATAGCCCTTGAGCTTCTGCTTTGCGCGAAGCTGGACACCGAAGTCCGACAGCTTGCCCTTGCGGCGCTGGCCATGCTGGCCGGGGCCGTATTCGCGGCTGTTGACCGGCGATTTGGGGCGGCCCCAAATGTTCTCGCCCATACGGCGATCGAGTTTGTGTTTGACTGAACTGCGCTTGCTCATCGCATTTCCTTTCAACGTGTTGCGCCCGGTTTTTAACAAACCGGATCAAGGAAACGCGCCCTCCTCTGCCGGACTTTTTCGCCGACTGACAGGACCGTCCACGCACGCTTTGCGGTTGGGTCCACGGGACACGTAAAAAACCCGCTCGAGAGCGGGATGGCGGTCGATAGCGCCAAAGCCGTATCTTGTCAATCAGCGTGCGGTACGTTCGCCGGTCGGAGTCCGATCGTAGAGCGATGCGATCTGTTCGAACGGCGCGCGCGATTGCCGTACCCGCGCCATGATCCAGGCGCCCTCGATCATTGTCAGCAACCGCTCGGCCTCGGTCCGCGGATCGCCGGCCGCGCCCAGGCGGATGGCATGTTCCGCGATCTCGTCCGTCCAAAGATCGAAAGACCCGCGAGCCGCATTGGTCAAGCGCGTGTTCGACGGAGCCGTTTCCAGAGCGATTGTCGTGATCGGACATCCTAGCTGCCAACCCGATTGCTCGAACCAGTCCGCCAGTCTTGCAATCAAGGCCTGCGCTCCGGCGTCGAAACTGTCCGCCTCCTCGAATGCCCCTGCCATCTTCCGGCTCATGAAACCGGCAGCATAGGCCATGGCGTGGCAGGCCAGCTCGTCCTTGCCCCCCGGGAAATGGTGATAGAAGGAACCCTTCGGCGCATTCGCCTCCGCGATGATCTCGTTCAGACCGACACCGTGGTAGCCGCCTTGGCGGAAAAGGCTGGCCGCGGTCCTGATAAAGCGTTCCTTGGCATCCGATGATCGTGGCATGACGACCTTATAGACATTGTATGTCGGTTGGTCTAGTTTCCCATTCTATGGCAATTGCCATAGTGAGGATGTCATGAGCGGAAACCGACCCCCTGTTGCACAAGATCATGCGGGCTTCCAATTCGTCGACATCGTCGCCGGCAGGCGAATCCTGACCGGCAAACTTTATCTGTCGACGGACAAACCGGATCTGGCGGTCGTCGTACACGCGGCAACCGGTGTCACCCAAGACTATTATGAGCCTTTTGCACGCTGGCTATCGGCCCAGTTGAATGCGGCGGTTCTGACCTATGACTATCGGGAAACCGGCCTGAGCCGAGGGGCCGAACCGGTCCAGAGACTTCAAGCGCGTCTGTCGGACTGGGGCATTCACGACCAGAACGGCGCCTTGAACCATCTTTGCGAGCGGTTTCCCAACCTGCCGGTCTGGGTCATCGGGCACTCGCTGGGCGGTCTGTTTCTGCGGTGGCACGACAATGCGCACCGTGTGTCCCGATTGCTGACCGTTGCCTCCGGGCCGGCGCATTACCTGTCCCATCCGGTTTCATCATGGCCCAGCGTTTTCTGGTTCTGGTTCGCCGGCGGACCCGCACTGACAGGCACATTCGGATATCTTCCGGGCCGGTCGAGCGGCTTGGGGGCAGACTTGCCGGCTCCGGCGTTTTGGCAATGGCGGCGCTGGTGTACGTCACGCGGGTTTTACGAGATCGATTGGGGCAAGGCTTTCGGCAATCCGGGACCCGTCCCCGAAGGCCTGCAACTGAACATGTTCTCGTTCTCGGACGACTGGATGATTCCGCCGAAAAGCGTCTCGCGGCTGCCGCGCTATTATCCCGGTGTAGAGACGCGACATTCAACCCTGTCGCCCCATGATTTCGGTCTGCGGAAGCTCGGCCATGTCGGACTGTTCGCCCGCAAGAACGCGGTGGCGTGGCCCGCACTGGTCGATCCGGCGACCGGATGAGCCGCTGGCCGCCCGTTTTCAGCCCGGAAACGGCTCCGTCGAAAGTCCGAACCCGGAAGCGAGCCGCATCACCTCGGTGCGCGGGTCGTCCGAGGTGAAGACGGCAATGTCCGGCAGCGAGAAGTCGCGCGGGCCGAACTGCATCTGCTCGACCAGCGTCAGCGTCCGGCGGGCGATCGCCTCGGACGTGTCGATCCAGTCGACCGGCCAGGGCGCGGTCTTGCGCATCCGGTTGGCGAGAAACGGGTAATGGGTGCAGGCGAGCACGACGATGTCGGTGCGCCGGCCATTTTCCTCGACAAAACATGGCGCGATCTCACGGCGCACCGCCTCCTCGTCGACAAAGCCGGTGCGCATATAGTCCTCGGCGAGTTCGGCCAGATGCTCGCTGCCGACCAGCCGGACATGGCACTGGCCGGCATATTGGCGGATCAGGTCGCGCGTATATTGCCGCCGCACGGTTCCGGGCGTTGCCAGCACGGAAACCAGACCCGACCGCGTGCGTTCGGCGGCGGGTTTGATGGCCGGCACCGTGCCGACGAAGACCTGGTCCGGAAACGCCCGCCGCAAATGCCCGATCGCCAGCGTCGACGCCGTGTTGCAGGCAATGACGATCAGGCCGGGCCGGAAAGCCTCGATGAGCGTTTCGAACAGGCCCGTCATGCGATCGAGGAGTTCGGCCTCGTCCCATGCGCCATAGGGAAAAGCGGCATCGTCGGCGACGTAGATGTGGCGCAGGCCGGGCAGGATGATGCGCGCTTCCTTGACCACCGACAGGCCGCCAATGCCGCTGTCGAAGAACAGGACCGACGGATCGCGCAGCTCAGCCATCGCCGGCGGCCTTTTTGCCGGAAGGCGGCGCCGGCCGGCGGCGCGGATCGTCCTGCGGCGACCCCTCGCCGCGCGGCCGCGCCGGCGAGAACCGGTCGAGCGAGGAGATCACCCCGCGCAGGAGCCGGATCTCCTCGGTGGAGAAACCGGGACGCGACAGGACCGCGCGCAGATTGTCGACCTGCGCCGGCTTCCGTTCGGGCGGGCGGAAATAGCCGCGCACATCGAGCGCGGTCTCAAGCTGGTCGAACATGCCGACCAGTTCGGCGCGCGGCGCCGGCGCAAAATCCGGCCCGGCAAAGGGCAGCGTTTCGGCTTGGCCGTCGCGCGTCTTGAGGAACTCATAGGCCATCAGCAGCACCGCCTGGGCGATGTTCAGCGAAGCGTAAGCGGGATTGACCGGAAAGGTGACGATGTCGTCGGCAAGGCTGATTTCCGCATTGTCGAGGCCGAACCGCTCCCGGCCGAACAGTATGCCGACCGACTGCCCGGCGTCGGTCCGGGCGCGCATGTTGGCCGAGGCTTCGACCGGGCCGAGCACGCGCTTGAAGCCGTCGCGCTGGCGCGCCGTGGTCGCCACCACATAGGTCAGGTCGGACAGCGCTTCGGCGAGCGTTTCGAAGACGCGCACGCGCTCGAGCACGTAGCCGGCGCCGCTTGCGGTCGCCTTGGCCTTTTGGTTCGGCCAGCCGTCGCGCGGCGCCACCAGCCGCAGATCGATCAGCCCGAAATTGGCCATGGCGCGGGCGACCATGCCGATATTCTCGCCAAGCTGCGGCTCGACGAGGATGACGGCCGGGCCTTCCTCGATCCCGTCGAAATTGCGGTTGGTGCCTGCCATTGCCTGCTTTTTCGTGCCGTTGTCGCCTGTGCGCAGCCATATAGGGCAAGCCGCTGACAGCCAAGTGTTTCCGCCCGACAGACTATTGGAGCGTTTGCGCGGGTCAGACCCCTTTGCTATAGCGGCGGAAACCCACCGGGCCATCCGTCACGCGCCCCTTTCCAACCCTGTTTCCGAGGTCAATCATGGCGAAAATCAAGGTCGAAAATCCGGTTGTCGAACTGGACGGCGACGAGATGACCCGCATCATCTGGCAGTTCATCAAGGACAAGCTGATCCATCCCTATCTCGACATCGACCTGAAATACTACGACCTCGGCATCGAAGCGCGCGATGAGACCGACGACCAGATCACCATCGACGCAGCCAACGCCATCAAGCAATACGGCGTCGGCGTCAAATGCGCGACCATCACACCCGACGAGCAGCGCGTCGAGGAGTTCGGCCTCAAGAAGATGTGGCGTTCGCCGAACGGCACGATCCGCAACATTCTGGGCGGCGTGATCTTCCGCGAGCCGATCATCTGCAAGAACGTGCCGCGGCTGGTGCCGGGCTGGACCAAGCCGGTGATCGTCGGCCGTCATGCGTTCGGCGACCAGTATCGCGCGACCGACTTCCGCTTCCCCGGCAAGGGCAAGCTCTACATGAAGTTCGTCGGCGAGGACGGCAAGGAGCAGGATTACGAGATTTTCGATGCGCCCGGCGCCGGCATCGCCATGGGCATGTACAATCTGGACGCCTCGATCGTCGATTTCGCCCGCGCCTCGCTCAATTACGGGCTGCAGCGCAAGGTTCCGGTCTACCTGTCGACCAAGAACACGATCATGAAAGTCTATGACGGCCGGTTCAAGGACATCTTCCAGGAGATCTACGAGAGCGAGTTCGAGGCCGCCTTCAAGGAAGCGGGCATCTGGTACGAGCACCGGCTGATCGACGACATGGTGGCCGCGAACTTGAAATGGTCGGGCGGCTATGTCTGGGCCTGCAAGAACTATGATGGTGACGTGCAGTCGGACACGGTGGCGCAGGGCTTCGGCTCGCTCGGCCTGATGACGTCGGTTCTGATGACGCCGGACGGCAAGACCGTGGAAGCCGAAGCCGCGCACGGCACGGTGACGCGCCACTACCGCCAGCACCAGGCGGGCGAGGACACCTCGACAAACTCGATTGCCTCGATCTTCGCCTGGACGCGCGGGCTGGCGCACCGGGCCAAGCTCGACGGCAACGATGCGCTGCGCGACTTCTCGCTGACGCTCGAAAAAGTCTGCGTCGACACGGTCGAAAGCGGCTTCATGACCAAGGATCTGGCGCTTCTGATCGGCCCGGACCAGAAATGGCTGACGACCACGGGCTTTCTCGACAAGATCGACGAGAATTTGCAGAAGGCGATGGGCTGACCCTCCGCCGGACCTACGCAAAAGGGCGCCGCAAGGCGCCCTTTCTTGTTGTGGGCATTCCGGTGTGACCGGTCAGGCTTTTTCCGGCACCTGTTCGAGCGCGCCGGCGACCGCGTCGATCGCCGCTTGTGCGCTGGCGCCATCGGGACCGCCGGCCTGGGCCATGTCCGGCCGGCCACCACCACCCTTGCCACCAAGAGCGGCCGATGCCACGCGCACCAGATCGACCGCGTTGAACCGCGCCACCAGATCGTCGGTCACCGCGACGACGACCGAGCCCTTGCCGTCTTCGGAACTTGCAGCGAGCGCCACGACACCGGAGCCGATCCGCGCCTTTGCATCGTCAGCCATCGGCTTGAGATCGCGCGGTGACACACCGGCAACGGTGCGGCCCATGAAGGTGACGCCGGCGATCTGGCGCGTGTCGCTGCCGGCATCGCCGTTTTCCGCGGCAGGGCCGGCCAGCGCCAGCGCCTTTCGCGCCTCTGCCAGTTCGCGTTCGAGCTTGCGCCGCTCGTCGACCAGTTGGCCGATGCGGCCGACCGCCTCGTCGGGCGTTGTCTTCAAAAGCCCGGCGACCGAGCGCATGCGCTCGTCCTGGGCTTCCAGATAGCGGCGCGCGCCCTCGCCCGTCAGCGCCTCGATGCGGCGAACGCCGGCCGACACCGCGCTCTCGGCGACGATACGGACGAGACCGATCTCGCCGGTGGCGCCGACATGGGTGCCGCCGCACAGCTCCACCGAATAGGGTTTGCCGGCCTTGTCGCCGCGCTGCGCCGTGCCCATCGAGACGACGCGCACCTCATCGCCATATTTCTCGCCGAACAGCGCCATCGCGCCCTCTTCGATCGCCTCGTCGACGGCCATCAGCCGGGTGGTGACCGGCGCGTTCTGCAAGATGATCTCGTTGGCGATGTCGGCGACTTCGGCCAGTTCCTCGGCGCTGACCGGCTTGGGATGGGCAAAATCGAACCGCAGCCGGTCAGGCGCGACGAGCGAGCCCTTCTGCGTGACATGGGTGCCGAGCACCTCGCGCAGCGCCTCGTGCACCAGATGGGTTGCCGAATGGTTGGCGCGGATGGCGCCGCGGCGGCCATGGTCGACCTCCATTTCGACGACCACGCCCACCGCAACGGCGCCCTCAAGCACCTTGCCATGATGGATGAACAGGCCGTCGGCCTTCTTCTGGGTATCGGCAATGTCGATGACAAAGCCCTCGCCGCGCATAACGCCGCGGTCGCCCTGCTGACCGCCCGATTCGCCGTAGAACGGCGTCTGATTGGTGATCACGACGACGGATTGGCCCGGATCGGCCATCTCGGTGCGCGCGCCGTCATGGACGAGCGCGGTGATGATGCCCTCGGCCTTTTCGGTCTCGTAGCCAAGGAACTCGGTGGCGCCCAGTTCGTCGCGCAGGCCGAACCAAACCGCTTCGTCGGCGGCATCGCCCGAGCCGGACCAATTGGCGCGGGCCTCGGCCTTCTGGCGCTCCATGGCCGCGTTGAAACCGTCCGTGTCGACCGAAATGCCGCGCTGGCGCAGCGCATCCTGCGTCAGATCGAGCGGGAAGCCATAGGTGTCGTACAGCTTGAAGGCCGTCTCGCCGGCCAGCTCATCGCCATCGCCAAGCTGGTCGGTCGCTTCGTTCAATAGCCCCAGGCCGCGCTCCAGCGTCTTGCGGAAGCGGGTTTCCTCGAGCCGCAGCGTTTCGGTGATCAGCGCGCGAGCGCGACCGAGTTCCGGATAGGCTTCGCCCATCTCGCCGATCAGCGCCGGCACCAGCCGGTGCATCAGCGGCTCCTCGGCGCCCAGAAGATGGGCATGGCGCATGGCGCGCCGCATGATCCTGCGCAGCACATAGCCGCGCCCCTCATTGGAGGGCAGCACGCCGTCGGCAATCAGGAACGATGTCGCGCGCAGATGGTCGGCGATGACGCGGTGGCTGGCCTGCCGGTCGCCCTCGGCCCTGGTGTGCGTCAACTGCTCGGACGCGGAAATCAGCGCCTTGAAGAGGTCGATGTCGTAATTGTCGTGCACGCCCTGCAAGACGGCGGCGATGCGCTCGAGCCCCATGCCGGTGTCGATCGACGGACGCGGCAGGTCGACACGCTGATCGGCCGTCGTCTGCTCGAACTGCATGAAGACGAGATTCCAGATCTCGATGAAGCGGTCGCCATCCTCCTCGGGCGAGCCGGGCGGGCCGCCCCAGATATGGTCGCCATGATCGTAGAAAATCTCCGAACACGGGCCGCACGGGCCGGTATCGCCCATCTGCCAGAAATTGTCGTGCGTCGGGATGCGGATGATCCGGTCCTCGTGCAGGCCGGAGATCTTGCGCCACAGATCGAACGCCTGATCGTCGGTGTGATAGACGGTGACCAGAAGCCGCTCGGGATCGAGGCCGAACTCGCCGGTGATCAGCTTCCAGGCGAGCGTAATCGCCTCGTCCTTGAAATAGTCGCCGAACGAGAAATTGCCGAGCATCTCGAAAAAGGTGTGGTGGCGCGCGGTGTAGCCGACATTGTCCAGATCGTTGTGCTTGCCGCCGGCACGGACGCATTTCTGCGAGGTGACGGCCCGCGCATAATCGCGCTTTTCAAGCCCGGTGAATACGTTCTTGAACTGAACCATGCCCGCATTGGTGAACATCAGCGTCGGATCGTTCAGCGGCACCAGCGGGCTCGACGGCACGATGCGGTGGCCATTGGCGGCGAAATAGTCGAGAAAAGCGGTGCGTATCGAATTGACGCCACTCATGAAAACACCCGTGAACAGACTTCCGGTTGCGGAAACGCCGGCGGCGGGCACAAGAGTGCGGCCACCCTTGAACGCCGCGCCGCGCGGCGCCGGTCAGAGGCTCGTGATTACGGCAAAAGCCGGCCCGCTGTCCAGCACGCAGCACCGACGCAGATCGGGGCTGAACCGGAGTCAGGGCGGCAAATAGAAAGGCCGCATGAAAAGGGTGGCCGAACGGAACCATGCCCGTGCCGGCCACCTTCAAATGGGGTCGACGACCCTTGGATACAATCGGAGACGATCCCGCCGGATGCCGGCCGGAGCCGGCACTCCCATGGGGGTGCCCGACCTGTTGCGGATCTCAGCCCTCGGCGGCTGCATCGCCGTCGAAATCGACGTCGCCGGCATCGGCCGCGGACGCGCTTTCATCGTCGTGCAGAAGCTGCTCGGCGATCAGGCCGGCATTCTGGCGCAGGGCCATCTCGATCCGCGCGGCGACATCGACATTGTCGCGCAGGAACTGCTTGGCGTTCTCGCGCCCCTGCCCCAGCCGCTGGCTGTCATAGGAGAACCAGGAGCCGGACTTTTCGACGATGCCCGCCTTGACGCCCAGATCGATCAGCTCGCCGGTCTTGGAGACGCCCTCGCCATACATGATGTCGAACAGCACCTCCTTGAAAGGCGGCGCCAGCTTGTTCTTGACCACCTTGACGCGGGTCTGGTTGCCGACGACCTCGTCGCGATCCTTGACCGCGCCGATGCGGCGAATGTCGAGCCGGACCGAGGCATAGAATTTCAGCGCGTTGCCGCCGGTCGTCGTCTCGGGCGAGCCGAACATCACGCCGATCTTCATGCGGATCTGGTTGATGAAGATGACCATCGTGTTCGAGCGCGAGATCGAGGCGGTCAGCTTGCGCAGCGCCTGGCTCATCAGCCGCGCCTGAAGGCCCGGCAGCGAATCGCCCATCTCGCCCTCGATTTCGGCGCGCGGCGTCAGCGCGGCCACCGAATCGATCACCAAGACATCGCACGCCCCCGACCGCACCAGAGTGTCGGCGATTTCCAGCGCCTGCTCGCCGGTGTCGGGCTGCGAGATCAGAAGGTCTTCGAGATTGACGCCCAGCTTGCGCGCATAGATCGGGTCGAGCGCGTGTTCGGCATCGATGAAGGCGCAGATGCCGCCCTCCTTCTGCGCCTCGGCGACCGTGTGCAGCGCCATGGTGGTCTTGCCCGAGCTTTCGGGTCCGTAAATCTCGATGATGCGGCCCTTGGGCAGCCCGCCCACGCCGAGCGCGATATCAAGGCCCAGCGAGCCGGTCGACACGGTCTCGATCTCGACGACCTGCTCGTTGACGCCCAGCCGCATGATCGAGCCCTTGCCGAAGGATCGTTCGATCTGCGCGAGCGCCGCATCCAGAGCCTTTGACTTGTCCACCGATTTGCCCTCAACCAACCGCAAATTGTTCTGAGCCATGTGTCCACCCTTATGTTAAAGCGCTGGCAGGCGCAAAGGAAACCGTCCTGCAAGTTTGTACCATTTTTGTTCCCACCCTGCAAGCGCGATAACGTATTGAAACCGAAACGGAAATGATTTTTGTTCTTATTATGTCTTTTTTTGTGCCCTGCGGATGTATCCCGACTTCGGCCCGGCCGGGCGGCGCGGGACCGGCGTTTGCCGGAATCGCGCGGTGATGGCGGCGCGTCTTGCGATCCTGGGCGTCGGCGGCGCCCATGTCGATCGGATCGGCCATCTGTCGGGACCGGCGCATGATGGCGCCTCCAACCCCGGCACCATGGCCGAATGGGTGGGCGGCTGCATGGCCAACACGCTGCGAGTGGCCAGCGCTGTCGGCGGCGTGCGGATCGGCCTGATCTCGGCTCGCGGCGGCGATACAGGCGGGCGCTTGGTCTCCCAGGCCCTGTCGGAAGCGGGGGTCGAGGATTTCAGCGCGGTGTTCCTCGACCGGGCGACGCCCAGCTACACGGCAATCATGGATGCGGATGGCGAGGTGATGGCGGCGCTGGCCGACATGGACCTTTATGAGACAGGACTGGCGCGCCATTTGCGCCGCGCCGAGCCCAGAGCGTTGATCGCGCAGGCGGGCATGCTCCTTGTCGATGCCAATCTGCCGTCAGATGCCATCGGCGCGCTGTGCGATGCCACCGATGCGCCGATCGTCGCGCTTGCGGTGTCGCCGGCCAAGGCACCGCGCATCGCGCCGCACGCGGCCCGCTTTGCGCTCGCATTCATGAACCGCCGCGAGATGAACGCACTTATCAGTGCGCCGCTCGGCGAACCGGTCACGCCCGCCACCCTCGCCCGCCTGTCGGCGCTGGGGTTCCGGCGCGCCGTGATCAGCGACGGCGGCGGGCCCGTGACCGTGCTGGACGGCGATGCCGCGTGGCGTCAGCCGGTCGGCGAAGCGGCCAATCCGGTCGACGTCACAGGCGCGGGCGACGCACTGGCCGGCGCGACGCTCGCCCATTGGCCCGGAATGGCGCTCCCGAGTGCCGTGCGGGTCGGGGTGGCAGCCGCGGCCGCGACGATCGGCGTGACGGGGCCATTCCGGGCTGATATCGCCGCCTGCGGCCTGAAAGGCCGTGCAGATGCCCTGCCCGCCCGCGAACCGATTGCCCTAGAAACAGACACGTCGAGCGAGACCCCATGACCAAGCCGCCGATCCGTTTCGACCCCGCCGTCCGCACCGCGCTTGACACCGGTGCGCCGGTCGTCGCGCTGGAATCGACCATCATCACGCACGGCATGCCCTGGCCGGACAATCTGGCGATGCTCGAGCGCGTCGAAACCGCTGTTCGCGATCATGGCGCGACACCGGCCACCATCGCCGTCATCGACGGGACAATCCGCATCGGCCTGTCCGCGACCGACGCTGAAACATTGGCAAAGGCGAGCGGAACGCTCAAACTGTCGCGCGCGGACCTCGCCTTTGCCTGTGCCGAGGGGCTGACCGGCGGCACCACCGTCGCCGCAACCATGATGGCGGCCCATGGCGCGGGGATTGCGGTCTTTGCCACCGGCGGCATTGGCGGCGTGCACCAGGGCGCCGAGACGAGCTTCGACATCTCCGCCGATCTGGACGAGTTGGCGCGCACGCCGGTCACCGTCGTTTCGGCCGGCGCCAAGGCGATCCTCGACATCCCAAAGACGCTGGAGGCGCTTGAGACGCGCGGCGTGCCCGTCATCGCCGTTGGCCAGGACGAGATGCCGGCCTTCTGGTCGCGCGGGTCGGGTCTCGACGCGCCGCTCAGACTCGACGATGCCGATGCGATCGCCCGGTTCGTCGCGATGCGCACCGAACTGGCCGATTATCGCCATGGCGGCATCCTCGTCGCCAATCCCGTGCCGGCTGACGCGGAAATCCCGCATGCGGAGATGGCGGTTTTTATCGCTCAGGCGCAGGCCGAAGCCGCCGAACAGGGCATCTCCGGCAAGCAGGTCACGCCGTGGCTGCTCGCGCGCATCGTCGAAATCACTGGCGGCCGCAGCCTTTTGACCAACATCGCGCTTGTCGAAAGCAATGCGCGGCTCGGCGCCGAGATCGCCGTGGCGTTGGCGCGGCGCTGACCCGTCCCTGCCGCGCGCCGGCGCCCTGGCTTGTCAGACCATGGCGGGATGCGGCATGGTCGCGGCCAGCCGAAGACCCGACCCGGACCCGCCAGACGCATGCAGCAGCTTTCCGCCTTTGCGCTGTTTTCGGCGCTCGATGCAGACGCCGACAGCCGCTTTGCCGGCCAGTGCTCGATCAGCGATTTCGACGAGAACGAGCTGGTGCTCGATTTCGACGACGATACCCATGACGTGTTCCTGATCGCCAGCGGCCGCGTACGCGTCATCCTGCGCATTGCGACGGGCCGCGAGGTGATCCTTGGGGAACTCGGCGAAGGCGCGTTTTTCGGCGAGCTGGCGGCCATCGACGGCACGCGCCGGTCCGCCAACATCACGGCGATGGTGCGCACGCGGCTTATCCGCGTCCCGCAATCGGTGTTCCGCACGATCCTGCGCGAGGAGCCCGATGTGGCGCTTGCCTTGATGAGCGCCATGTCGGACCGCATTCGCGGGCTCAATACGCGGCTGGCCGAGCATTCGTTCCTTGCCGCCAAATACCGGCTCTATTCGGAGCTGATCCGCCTGTCGAAACCGCGCAAGGGCCATGACGGCCAGCGCACGATCACGCCGCCGCCGGTGCAGCAGGATCTGGCCGAACGGATCGGCTGTCGGCGCGAGGTGGTCAGCCGCGAGATCGCGAAACTCGAACGGGAGGGCGTGATCGAACGCACGCGCGGGGCGATCGTGCTCGCCGACATGGGCGAACTCAACCGCCGTCTCAGTGAAGGCTGGGAAAAGGGCGGCTGACGCGCAGCCCCACCGTCAGTTCAGGTAACGGGTCGGATCGACGGGGCGCGAATCCTTGCGCACCTCGAAATGCAGCTGCGGCTGGCGCGCGTTGCCGCTCATGCCCGAAGCGCCGAGCGTCTGGCCGCGGCTGACATTGTCGCCGCGCGACACCGACATGGAATCGAGATGCCCGTACACAGTGACATAGCCGTCCGAATGGCGCACCAGCACCGTCTCACCGAACTCCTTGAGCCCGTCGCCGGCATAGATGACGACGCCATTCTCGGCGGCCTTGACCGGCGTGCCCTTGGGCACGGAAATGTCGATGCCGTCGTTGGGGCGGCCGCCCGAATTGCTGCCGAAACCGGAAATGACCCGGCCTCGCGCGGGCCAGCGCATGTTGGCAACGCCTGTCGCATCGGGCGCCCGCGCGGTGCTGCTCTCGTCGATCGCCTGCACGCTGCCGGAGCTTGATGATGCCGGGCGCTGTGCCGGCGTGACCGAACTGGTGACCATCGGGTCCACATTGGGCGGCAATGCCGCTGTGGCCGTTGCGGAGACATCGCCCGAAAGGCCGGGTATCGTCAGGCGCTGGCCGACGCGGACCATGTCGGACGACAGCCCGTTGGTGCGCTTGATCGCGGCAACGGAGGCCCCGGTGCGGTGGGAGATTGCCGACAGCGTATCGCCGGACTGGACCGTGTAGCGGCCGCCCTGAAGCGACGCGGAGGGCGTTGCCGCCGGAGCGGCGGCCGTTTGGGTCGGCATGGCGGGACGCACGGATGCCTGCGGGCGCGCGGCCGGAACCGGTGCCCGGTCGAGGCTGACATCGGAGCGGCCGCCGACGCTGGCGCGCGCCGAGCGCACGCCGGAATTGGCATCGGGCGCGGACACCGGCACGGTGCGGCCATAAACATAGGTCGGGATCAGGATGCGCTGTCCGGCCTGCACGCCGCGCGCATCGCTGAGATTGTTGACGCTCTTGAGCGCATCGACCGGCACACCGTAGCGCTTGGAGAGGTTGAACAGCGTTTCGCCCCGGGCGAGCGTCACATAAGTACCGCCCGTGCCGGTCCAGCCGGCGGCACGACCCGCCGCGCTCGTGGCGGCCGAGGCTGCGGCCTGCCGCGCCTGCTGCGGAAGACTGGCGGCGCTGTTGTTGATGACATCGGTCACCGCATTGGACGGGGCCGGCGGCATCGGCTGGCTGGCGACCGAAGGCGCGGCGATCGGCGCACGGCCGACGGCGGCGGGCACGCTGCTTGCAGCCTGCCCGATGGAGCCGGTGGCCATCGTGTCGACGCCGTTGCCGAACGCCTGGCGCGCGGGCGCGGCGGGTGCCTGCGGCGCGACCGCCACGATGCGCGGCGCGTTTTCGGGAAATGGGGTCTGGACGGCTGCCGGCGGGCGCACCGGCACGGAATTTGTGTAGAAATCGTCTGTGAAACGCATCACGTCGCCGGCGCAGCCGGACACGAGCCCGCCCAGCACCAGAACCGAAACCGTTTGCAACAATGACGCCGAACGCCGGCGGGCATCAAACATACGCATTACTCGCCCTGCCCCTCTTTCGCACTCGGGGCGATTAAAGCGCGTTAGTGTTACCCGTCAGTTAAGCGTTGGAAAGATCGCCGTGTCGGCGACCGAATCTGCACCGGATCAGAGCGCCCTGGGAAGGCCGGAGGCCATCGGCTGAACCCGGACCGTGCCGATATCCTCGCGCTCGAAACGGTTGCCCACCTTGGTCAGCCGGACCAGCACCTGACGGCCGTCGCCCTCGCCCACCGGGCAGACGATGATGCCGCCCGGCACGACCAGATCGGAAAAGCCGCGCGGCAGGGCTTCCATGGCCGGCCAGACGACGATGCGATCGAACGGGCCTTCGGTGCTGCCGGCCGCGCCGTCGGCCTGGCTGGCGATCACATTGTCGCGCTTGAGGGCGCGGAAACGGGCCTGGGCGGCCTGATGCAGGCGCGCAAAGCGCTCGATGGTGTAAACCCGCTTGACCATCGCGCCCATGACGGCGGCGGTGTAGCCGGAGCCCGTGCCGATTTCGAGCACGCGGTTCTGCGGTTCGAGCCCCAGCGCCGACAGGATCAGCGCCTGCTGGTCGAGGCCCTCGATCGTCTCGCCGCAATCGATCGGGATGGTGCGGCTGCTCCAGGCGGCATCGTGATATTGCGGGTCGACAAAGGCGCGGCGCGGCGTCGCCTCGATCGCTTCCAGAAGCGCCTTGTCGCCGATTCCCGCCGCCCGCATGCGCAGCACGAAGGCGGCAAAGCCCTCGCGGTCGATGGCGGCCAGGCTGGTCGGGATGGCGAGCGCCGGCGTCATGCGATCGCGTCTTCCAGCGACCGTTTGAGCTCATGCGCGGTGAAATCGAGCTTCAGCGGCGTCACCGCGATCCGGCCCTCGCGCAGGACGGCGATGTCCGTGTTGCCCTTGGCCTCGACCGGCGAGCGGCCGAACCGCATCCAGAAATAGGGAAAGCCGCGCCCGTCGCGCCGCTCTTCCATGAACAGGCCATGCAGCAGCTTGCCCTGCTCGGCGACGGCCACGCCCTTGACCTCGTCGGCAGCACAATTGGGGAAATTGACGTTCAGGAACGTGCCCTCCGGCATGTCCATGGCGATCAGCTTCTCAAGCAGTGGCGGCGCATGGGTCTCCGCGACGGACCAAGGCACGAAGCGGCGATTGTCGCTGAAATTGTAGGCCTGGCTGAGCGCGATCGAGCGCACGCCCAGAAGCGTGCCTTCCATCGCGCCGGCGACGGTGCCCGAATAGGTGATGTCGTCGGCGATGTTCTGGCCCGAATTGACGCCCGACAGCACCAGATCGGGCTTTTCGGGCATCACATGCGTCACCGCCATGATCACGCAGTCGGTCGGCGTGCCGCGCAGCGCAAAGCGGCGCTCGTCGATCTCGCGCAGGCGCAGCGGATCGTTCAGCGTCAGCGAATGCGCCAGTCCCGACTGGTCTGTCTCCGGCGCGACCACCCAGATGTCGTCGGACAGCGACCGGGCGATCCGTTCGAGCGAGGCCAGTCCCTCGGCATGGATGCCGTCATCATTGGTCAAAAGAATGCGCATTGGTTGTCCTTGGTCCCGGGTTCAGGCGGTGATCACATCGATGGCGCCCATATAGGGCTTGAGCGCGTCGGGCACGGCGATCGAACCGTCTTCCTGCTGGTAGGTTTCCATCACCGCGATCAGCGCCCGGCCCATGGCGACGCCCGAGCCGTTGAGCGTATGGACGAAGCGCGTCTGCTTTTCCCCTTCAACGCGATAGCGGGCATTCATACGGCGCGCCTGGAAGTCGCCGCAGACCGAGCAGGACGAGATCTCGCGATAGGCGCCCTGCCCCGGCAGCCAGACCTCGATGTCATGGGTCTTGCGGGCGCCAAAGCCCATATCGCCGGTCGACAGGACCATGGTCCGGAAATGAAGACCGAGCCGCTCGAGCACGGTTTCGGCACACTTGGTCATGCGTTCCAGTTCGTCGAGCGAGCTCTCCGCATCGGTCACCGAGACCAGTTCGACCTTGTAGAACTGGTGCTGGCGCAGATAGCCGCGCGTGTCGCGGCCGGCAGACCCCGCTTCCGAGCGGAAGCAGGGTGTCAGCGCCGTGTAGCGCCGCGGCAGATAATCGTGATCGATGATCGCCTCGCGGACGATGTTGGTCAGCGGCACTTCGGCGGTGGGAACCATCCACAGTCGGGAAGATGGTTGTCGTTCCGCGCGCAAGCGCTCCATTTCGCGGAACACCTCAATCTGAGGAAAATCGTCCACGCCATAGGCATTCATCACGTTGGAAAACGCCAGGCCGGCGAGTTCATCGTCGGCGTAACGTGGTTCGCCGGACCTTGCGGTCGCGAACAAATCCTCCGAAAACTTCGGCAACTGCCCCGTCCCAAACATGGCATCGTCGCGGACCAGAAGCGGCGGGTTCACCTCGGTGTAACCATGCTCGGTCGTGTGCAGGTCAAGCATGAACTGGCCGAGCGCCCGCTCGAGCCGCGCCAGCCCGCCGGACACCAGCGTGAAGCGCGCACCGGACATCTTGGCCGCCGTCTCGAAATCCATCTGGCCGAGCGCCTCGCCCAGCTCGAAATGCTCCTTGGGCTGGAAGTTGAACTGGCGTTTCTCGCCGGTCTGGCGCAGCTCGACATTGGCGTCTTCGTCGGGCCCGACCGGCACGTCGTCGAGCGGCACGTTGGGGATGCGCGCCAGCGCGTCGCGCAGCCTGGCATCCAGTTCGCGCTCGACATCCTCGGCGGCGGCGAGAAATGCCTTGAGCTCGCCGACCTCGGCCTTCAGCAGTTCGGCCTTTTCGGTCTCGCCGGCGCCCATCGCCGCGCCGATTTCCTTCGATGCCGCGTTGCGGCGGGTCTGCGCCTCCTGGACGCGCGCGATATGCGCCCGGCGCTCCTCGTCCAGCTTGATCAGCGACGCGGATTCGGGCTCCGCGCCGCGCTTTTTCAGCGCCGCATCGAGCGCTTCGGGATTGTCCCTGATCCAGCGAATGTCGAGCATGGGAATTCGTCCTGAAATGAACCGCGTCGGTCCATCGCGCGAACACGGGGCAAGGTCAAGGCGGCGGGCCGCCTTTCGGCGGCGATCAGTCCTCGCGGTCGCCGTCGGCCTCGTCGAGACCGAGCAGGTTCCAGCTTTGCACCATGTGCGGCGGTAGCGGCGCGGTGACATTGATCATGCCGCGATCGGGATGGGGAATGCGCAGGCGGCGGGCGTGCAGATGCAGCTTCTTCTGGATGCCGCCGGGAAAATCCCAGTTGGGATCGTCTTCGAAATATTTCGGATCGCCGATGATCGGACAACCCATGTGCAGGGCATGGACGCGCAACTGGTGGGTACGGCCGGTTTCCGGCTCGAACTCCATCCAGCTCAGCCGTTGGCCCGCCGTTTCGATCACCCGATAGCGCGAGACGGCGTGGTCGGCGTCGGCCTCGCCATGCTTGACGACGCGCATGCGGTCGCCGTCGGGCGTTTGCTCTTTTGCAAGCCAGGTGGAGATCTTGCCTTCGGGCTTTTTCGGCGCTCCCTTGACCAGCGCCCAGTAGATCTTCTCGGTGTCGCGCTTGCGGAACGCGGCGGTCAGCTTCTGTGCGGCGCCGCGCGTGCGCGCCACCACCAGAACACCGGATGTGTCGCGGTCGAGCCGGTGCACCAGACGCGGCTTTTCGCCCTTCTTGCTGCGCAGCGCGTCGAGCATGCCGTCGACATGGCGGGCGACGCCCGAGCCGCCCTGCACCGCAAGGCCCGCCGGCTTGTTGAAGACGAACACCTTGTCGTCTTCGTAAAGGATCATGCGCCGGAGGGCGTCGGCATCGCCGGTGTTCTTGATCGTGCCCGCCGTCACCGGCCCGTCACCGGTGCCGGTCACCTGCGGCGGCAGGCGGATCGCCTGACCGGCTTCGAGCCGCGTATCCGCCTTGGCGCGCTTACCGTCGATGCGCACCTGGCCGGTGCGCAAAAGCTTTTGGAGCGCGCCGAAGCCAAGGCCCGGAAAATGGCTCTTGAACCAGCGGTCGAGCCGCATGCCCGCCTCGTCGCTGTCGACCGTCTTTTGCGAAACCGCTGCCATCGGCTCAGGCACCCGCGCGCATCAGGGCAAGGCCGGCGAACAGGGCGGCAATCGAGGCGGCCATGGAGATCAGCGCGTAGCCGAGCGCGGTGCCGGTGTCGCCGCGCTGCCACAAAAGCGCGAAATCGAGCGAGAAGGCGGAAAAGGTGGTGAAGCCGCCAAGGAGGCCGACGCCGAGAAACAGGCGCAGATGCTCGCCCGTGCCGCCGCGGCGCATCAGCCAGCCGACCAGCAGACCCATCAGAAGCGAGCCGACCACATTGACGGTCAGCGTCGCCCACGGATAGCCGCCGCCAAGCCAGCGGCCCGCACCCAGAAAGGTCAGGTAGCGCAGCGCGGCGCCGAGGCCGCCGCCCAGCGCGACATAGACGAGATTGACGATCATGGCCCGTCGTCTACGCGATCATGCGGGCCGGGCAAAGCGCAAATCAGATCTTGCCGGCGACGTCCGGAATGTCCTTGACGAACCCGTCGACGAACAGGTCGAGCGCGCCCCAATCGGTGAACTCATAGTCATGGGTCGTGTCGGTCGGCGCATCCTTCTTGTCGGCGATGCGCTTGAGCATCCATTTGCGGAAGAAATCATACTCGGTGTATTTCAGCGCGCCGGCGGCATGGTGCACCGAGACCGGCCACCAGCCGGTTTCCTCGCTGAAATGGGCGGTGATTTCATTGAGCTCTTCCCACTCGCCGGCATCGTCGCCAGCCGCCGTCAGCGACACGGAAACGAACACGCCCGGCCGCGCCATCAGTTCGCGCTTGTGGCGTTCGACATAACGGCGCAACGGTGCCGGAAAAGCACCGATATGCACCGGACCGGCGCATATGATGCCGTCGATCTCGTCGATGGACAGCGAGTCGGGCGGATGGGTGGTGTCGACCATGACCGCCTCGTGCTGATTGTCCTTCAGATAGCGCCCGATATGCTCGGCGATTTCCCGTGTCTGCCCTTCAACGGTCGCATAGATGACGAGAATGCGCATGACTGTCTCCCGTTATGGCGTTCTTTTCCTGACCGGCAGAATAGACGTTCCGCGCCGTCCGTGGATTGACCTTCGTCAAGCGGCAAACCCGGCAATGGCCTGCCGCAGCGCGGTGCCGGGCAAAAAGCCCGCCGCGGCCGCCAACCCGTTGGCGCGGGAAATCGTGCCGCGTTCAAGCGTATCGGCAGCCTCCCCTATTCGAGCCGACATGTGACCGACCGCGCAGGCGGCGATCCCCGCCTCATCCAGCATGGCCAGACCCGCAACGCCCGCTTCATCGCGGCCTATGCCCGCATCGTTGAAGACGTAGAGCGCGGCATCGACCGACAGCGCATAACCCGCTGCCGACGCTCCGCCATGGGAGCCGGTCACGACGATGGCGCCGGCATCGTCGGCAATCACCTGCGTCACCGAATCGATCAGCACCACGGCGTGCCGGCCCACGGTGACCGTCCGCCGATCAGCCATCGCCGGTTCCGCCGGAGCGTTCCGCCCGCAGCTTGGCCCAGTAGTCGAGCCTCTTTCCGATCTCGCGCTCGAAGCCGCGTTCGACCGGCTCGTAGAAGCGCCTGCGGCCCATCTCGGGCGGGAAATAGTCCTGTCCGGAAAAGGCGTCGGGCTGGTCGTGATCGTATTGGTATCCCGCGCCATAGCCCTCGGCACCCATCAGCTTGGTCGGCGCATTGAGGATGTGTTTGGGCGGCAGCAGCGAGCCGTGCTCCTTGGCGGCGCGCATCGCGCCTTTCATCGCCGTATAGAGCGCGTTGGACTTGGGTGCGGTGGCGAGATAGACGCAGGCTTCGGCCAGCGCCAGTTCGCCCTCGGGCGAGCCGAGATAGTCATAGGCGTCCTTGGCGGCGAGCGCGACGGTGAGTGCCTGCGGATCGGCCAAACCGATATCCTCGGACGCCATGCGAACCAGCCTTCGGCCCAGATAGAGCGGGTTTTCGCCAGCATCGAGCATGCGGGCAAGATAGTAGAGCGCGGCGTCCGGATCGGAGCCGCGCACCGATTTGTGCAGGGCGGAGATCAGATTGTAGTGGCCGTCCTGGCCCTTGTCATAGATCGGCGCGCGCCGCTGCAGCACGGCGCGCAGCCCGTCGCCGTCGAACAGATCGCCCTCGCGCGCCACGCGCCAGACTTCCTCGGCCAGCGTCAGAACGGCCCGACCGTCACCGTCGGCCATGCCGACGAGCAGCGCCCGCGCCTCATCGTCGATGGGCAATGTCCGGCCGGTTTCGCCTTCGGCCCGGTCGAGCAGCGCGGCGAGCGCGTCGTCTTCCAGCCGCTTGAGCGTCAGGACGCGCGCCCGCGACAGGAGCGCCGCGTTGAGTTCGAAGGACGGGTTTTCCGTCGTCGCGCCGATCAGCGTGATCGTGCCGTCTTCCATCACCGGCAGAAAGCTGTCCTGCTGGGCGCGGTTGAAGCGGTGGATCTCGTCGACAAAGAGAAGCGTCGGCAGGCCGTCGCGCCGGCGCACGCGCGCCGCCTCGAACACCTTTTTCAGATCGGCGACGCCCGAGAAGATAGCCGAGAGCTGCTCGAAGTGCTGACCGGCCTCGGCGGCGATCAGGCGGGCGAGCGTGGTCTTGCCGGTGCCGGGCGGCCCCCACAGGATCAGGCTACCGAGCGAGCCGGAAGCCAGCATGCGCGTGACGACGCCGTCGGCGCCGGTCAGATGGTCCTGTCCGACGATCTCGCCCAGTGTCTTGGGGCGCAACCGGTCGGCCAGCGGCCTGTTGGCGGCCTCCTCGGCGACGCTGTCGAAGAGCGACGCCATCAGAAACGCAGGAACTGGTTGATCGTGCGGCCCTGCCGGTTCAGCGTGAAACGCCATGAGCGCCCGCCGCTGTCGGCCAGGCGGATCACATCGTCGACGGTCTCGATCGGCAGACCGTTGACGGCGACGATGATGTCGCCGGGCCGGAGTCCTGCGCGCAGGGCCGGCGCGCCGCGCTCGATCTGCGTCACCACCACGCCGTCACCGCGTCCGGGCAGGTTGAGACGCTGGCGCAAGCGCGGAGACAGGTTTGCGACGACCGCGCCGGCAAAGGGCGACGCGCCCTTGATCAGCGTTTCCTGGGCCGGGCGGGTTTCGGGCGGACGAGCGAGAACGATGTCGACGGCACGTTCGCGGCCGCGCGACAGCACGGTCAGCGCCGTCGTGCCGCCGGGACCGATGGTCGCCAGCCGGTAGCCAAGCGCGTCGGGATGTTCGATGGCCGCTCCATCGATGGCGAGCACCACATCGCCGGCGCGCAGGCCCGCCGCGCCCGCCGGCCCGTCCGGATCGACATCGACGATCAGCGCGCCCAGCGGCCTGTCGAGGCCAAGGCTCTCGGCGATCTGGGGCGTGACGGGCTGGAAATCGGCGCCCAGATAGGGCCGCTCGAAGGCGTCCGCCCCGCCGCGCGCCTGTGCGACAACGGCGGCGACCATGTTGGAGGGGATGGCAAAGCCGATGCCGTTCGAGCCGCCCGAGCGCGAGAAGATCGCCGTGTTGATACCGACGAGACGGCCCTGCATGTCGATCAGCGCGCCGCCGGAATTGCCCGGATTGATCGCCGCGTCGGTCTGGATGAAGAAGCCAAAATCGGCGACGCCGACACGCGTGCGGGCAAGCGCGGACACGATGCCCGAGGTGATCGTCTGGCCGACACCGAACGGGTTGCCGATCGCCAGGACGAGATCGCCGGTCAGAAGCTGATCGGAGTTGCCGAACGGCAGCGCGGTGAAGCGCTCATCGGTTTGCAGACGCAAGACGGCCAGATCGGCGCGCTCGTCGCGCAGCACGACCTCTGAGTCGAACTCGCGCCCGTCGGCCAGCGCGACACGCACCTCGTCCGCACCGGAAATGACATGGTTGTTGGTGACGACAAGCCCGCCCTCGTCGACGATCACGCCCGAACCGAGCGATGACTGGACGCGCGGCGGACCGGAGAACTGGTTGCCGAAGAACTGCTCGAAGAACGGATCGCCCGCAAAGGGCGAACGCTGCTGAACGCGGCGCGCCGCATAGACGTTGACCACAGACGGCGCGGTTTGCTGGACCAGCGGCGCAAACGAAAGCTGCATCTCGGCTTCGCCCAGCGGCACGCGGCGGGCCGTCTGACCTTCGACGGCGGGCGCCTGCGCCTCGCCGCCGAGCCCGCGCAGCAGATCGCGCAACGCGCTGCCGCTGTCCTGGGCAAGTGCGGCAGCGGCCAGCATTGTCAGCCCGGCACATGCCGCAAGAAGGATTGCAATCGGTCTGTTCATCATGGTGCCTTGACTGGTCGCCGGGTCATTGAATCACCGGACCAAGTGCTACCACAAAGGCGGCTGAAATGGGGAGCCGCAAGCCGGGCCGGCCGGGTGTGCCGCCACCCTGCCACGCACTTTCGCCCAAAAAAGAAAGGGAGCCGCGCCATAATGGCGAGCTCCCGAGCCCAGTCGACTGATGTGGCGCTCCCGGCGTGCGGGCCGCGCCATCTTCTTATGGGTGTAAAGGCGGTCTTATGCGGCCGCTTCGGCTTCGGCGGCTTCCTCGGCCTCGATGCGCGCGCGGTCGGCGGCGCCCTTGGCGTCGACGTCACGGTCGACGAACTCGATCACGGCCATCGGCGCGGAATCGCCATGGCGGAAGCCGGCCTTCATGATCCGCAGATAGCCGCCATTGCGGTCGGCGTAACGCGGCGCGATGTCGGCGAACAGCTTGCGCGTCTGCGTCTCGTCCTGGATCTGCGAGGCGACCTGGCGGCGCGCATGCAGATCGCCGCGCTTGCCCAGCGTGACGAGCTTTTCGACGATCGGACGCAGTTCCTTGGCCTTGGGCAGGGTCGTGACGATCTGCTCATGCTCGATGAGCGAAGCGGCCATGTTTGCGAACATCGCCTTGCGATGGCTCGATGTACGGTTCAGCTTGCGGCCTGCTTTGCGGTGGCGCATCAGCCTTCTCCTCGGGTTTCCGGCCTTGGGGTGCCGGCGCGTTGGTTAGTAATGGTCTTCGTAGCGTTTGGCGAGATCTTCGATGTTCTCGGGCGGCCATGCGGCCACTTCCATGCCCAGATGCAGGCCCATGGATGCGAGCACTTCCTTGATCTCGTTGAGCGACTTGCGGCCGAAGTTCGGCGTGCGCAGCATTTCGCCTTCGGTCTTCTGGATCAGGTCGCCGATATAGACGATGTTGTCGTTCTTCAGGCAGTTGGCCGAACGCACCGACAGTTCCAGTTCGTCGACCTTCTTGAGCAGTGCCGGGTTGAACGCCAGCTCCTGCACCTGTTCCTCGGCGGCCTCGCGCTCGGGCTCCTCGAAATTGACGAAGACGCCGAGCTGGTCCTGCAGGATGCGCGCGGCATAAGCCACCGCGTCCTCGCCCGACAGCGTGCCGTCCGTCTCGACGTTCATGGTCAGCTTGTCATAGTCCAGAACCTGGCCCTCGCGGGTGTTCTCGACCTTGTAGGAAACCTTGCGCACCGGCGAATAGAGGCTGTCGACCGGGATCAGGCCGATCGGCGCGTCTTCGGCGCGGTTGCGGTCTGCGGGTACATAGCCCTTGCCGGCATCGACGGTGAATTCCATGCGGATTTCGGCGCCCTCGTCCAGCGTGCACAGCACGTGGTCGGGGTTCAGCACCTCGACATCGCCGACCGTCTGGATATCGCCGGCGATCACGGTGCCCGGACCCTGCTTGCGCACGACCATGCGCTTGGGGCCGTCGCCTTCCATACGGATGGCGATTTCCTTGATGTTCAGGATGATGTCGGTGACGTCTTCGCGTACACCGGCAATCGACGAGAACTCATGCAGGACACCGTCGATCTGCACGGCGGTCACGGCGGCACCGCGCAGCGACGACAGCAGCACGCGGCGCAGCGCGTTGCCGAGCGTCAGGCCAAAGCCGCGCTCGAGCGGCTCGACCACGAGCGAAATCTTGTTGCCCGAGCCCTTGAACTCGACCTTGTTCGGCTTGATCAGTTCCTGCCAATTCTTCTGTATCACGGCGTCTTCCTTCAGCTAGCCTGCCACCATCCATTCGTGGCAACAGCTTCTTCCACGGCCAGCGGAGGATTGGCGCCAGCCGGACGGACAATGGATGCGTTACACGCGGCGGCGTTTGCGCGGCCGGCAGCCATTGTGCGGAATGGGGGTGACATCCCTGATCGAGGTGATGGTGAAGCCGGCAGCCTGCAAGGCACGCAGCGCCGATTCACGGCCCGAACCGGGGCCACACACTTCGACTTCAAGCGACTTCATGCCATGTTCCTGGGCCTTGCGGGCGCAATCCTCGGCGGCGACCTGGGCCGCGAACGGGGTCGATTTGCGCGAGCCCTTGAAGCCCTGCATGCCGGCCGACGACCAGGCAATCGCGTTGCCCTGCGCGTCGGTGATGGTGATCATGGTGTTGTTGAATGTCGAATTCACGTGGGCGATGCCCGACATGATGTTCTTGCGCTCGCGACGGCGAACGCGGGTGGCTTCTTTTGCCATCTTCAGTCCTTCGATCTCTGCACCGCCGTAATGCCAGCGGCTCCACCTGCGGAACCGGCCACGCGGGCCGGCCCAATTACTTCTTCTTGCCGGCGATCGCCTTGGCCGGACCCTTGCGGGTGCGGGCATTGGTGTGCGTGCGCTGACCGCGCACCGGCAGGTTGCGGCGATGGCGCAGGCCGCGATAGCAGCCCAGGTCCATCAGACGCTTGATGTTCATCGAGGTCTCGCGGCGCAGGTCACCCTCGACGCGATAGTCGCGGTCGATGGTTTCGCGAACCGCCAGAACCTCGGCGTCGGTCAGTTCATTGACGCGGCGCGAGGGGTCGATGTTGTTCTTCTCGACGATTTCCTGCGCGAATTTCGAGCCGATCCCGTGGATGTACTGCAGCGCGATCACAACGCGCTTGCCTGTCGGGATGTTGACGCCAGCGATACGAGCCACGCGGCTTCTCCTTTGTTGCCCGGGCAGCCGGGTCTTTCAGTCCTGTCCGGGGTTCCGGGGTGTTCGGTTCGAGCCAGTCTCAAAACAAAAAGACCGGAGCGGGATGCCGCAGCCGACCTTTGTCAATACGCTGGCTAGATCAGCGTGCATATCGGGGAATCGCAGTGGAATGTCAACTCCCCGAAGCGATGTTTTTGCCGGCCCTATGCGGATGCCGGCGTGTGCCGCTCAAAGGCTGTCGAGCACCTTGGCGATCTGTTCGGTCACGCCCTCGATCGAGTCCATGCCGTCGACCGGGCGCAGCTTGCCCTTGGCGTAATAGTAGCCGAGCAGCGGCGCGGTCTTCTTGTAATACTCGCGCAGACGCTCGTCGAACACTTCGGGGTTGTCGTCCTTGCGCACCGGCTGGCCCGCGGCGGCAGCCTCCTCGGCGCGCTTGACGATGCGGCCGACGAGCGCCTTGTCATCCACGGTCAGTTCGATGACGGCATCGAGCGCCATGCCCTTTGCCTCCATCATCGCCTCGACCGCATCGGCCTGGGCGAGCGTGCGCGGATAGCCGTCGAGGATGAAACCGTCGGCGCAATCGGGCTCATCGATCCGGTCGGAGACGATCGCATTGACGATGTCGTCGGAGACCAGTTCGCCCGCTTCCATGATCGCCTTGGCGCGCAGGCCGACCTCTGTGCCCGCGGCGACGGCGGCACGCAGCATGTCGCCGGTCGACAGTTGCGGAATGCCGTGGCGCTCGACGAGCCTTTGTGCCTGGGTCCCCTTGCCCGCTCCCGGCGGGCCCAACAATATCAGTCTCATCGACGCTTCTTTCCCCCGCGCAGCTTGGATTTCTTGATCAAGCCTTCATACTGGTGCGCGATGAGATGTCCTTGCACCTGCGCGACCGTATCGAGCGTCACGCTGACGACGATCAGCAGCGACGTGCCGCCGAGATAGAACGGCACGCCCGTGCCCGCTATTAGAAATTCGGGTAACAGGCACACCAGAACGAGATAGATCGCGCCGACCACGGTGATCCGGGTAAGCACGAAGTCGATATATTCGGCCGTGCGCTGGCCCGGGCGGATGCCCGGAATGAAGCCCGAATGGTTCTTCAGATTGTCGGCGGTGTCCTGCGGATTGAAGACGATCGCGGTGTAGAAGAAGGCGAAGAAGGCGATCATCCCCGCGTAAAACAGCATGTAGAGCGGCTGGCCGTGGCCGAGCGCGGCGAGGATGGCGGTGCCCCATTCGGGCAGGTCGCGCGTGTCCGAGAAGCCGGCCAGCGTCGCCGGCAGCAGCAGCAGCGACGAGGCGAAGATCGGCGGGATGACGCCGGCCGTGTTGAGCTTCAGCGGCAGGTGCGACGTGTCGCCCTGGAACATGCGGTTGCCGACCTGGCGCTTGGGATACTGGATCAAAAGCCGCCTTTGCGCGCGTTCGACAAAGACAATCAGGGCGATCACGGCGATGGCGAGAAGGATGATCGTGATGATGAAGACCGTCGACATGGCGCCGGTGCGGCCCAGTTCCAGCGTGCCCGCGACGGCGCCCGGCAGCCCCGCGACGATGCCGGCGAAAATGATCAGCGAGACGCCGTTGCCGATGCCGCGCGCGGTGATCTGCTCGCCGAGCCACAGAAGGAACATGGTGCCGCCGACCAGCGTGATGACGGTCGAAATGCGGAAGAACCAGCCCGGATCGGCGACGATGTTGGCGCCGCTCTCAAGGCCCACGGCGATACCGTAGGATTGCAGTGTCGCCAAAAGGACCGTCAGATAGCGCGTATACTGGTTGATGACCTTGCGGCCCTGCTCGCCCTCCTTCTTGAGCTGTTCGAGCGTCGGGACAACCGAGGTCATCAGCTGGACGGCGATCGAGGCCGAGATGTAGGGCATGATGCCGAGCGCGAACACGGCCATGCGCTCGACGGCGCCGCCGGTGAACATGTTGAACATGCCCAGAATGCCGCCCGCCTGGTTGGCGAAGGCCTGGGCATAGGCTTCCATGTTGAGGCCCGGAATGGGGATGTAGGTGCCCAGCCGGTAGACCAGCAGAACACCGAGGGTAAACCAGATGCGCTTCTTGAGCTCGGTGGCCTTGGCAAATGCGCCGAAGTTGAGGTTTGCAGCCAGCTGTTCAGCAGCAGATGCCATGGACAGTCTCCGTCTTGGGACGCGTTCGCCGAAGGTCGGGCACCGCGCTCGCGGGTCTGGTCGCAGATAGGCGCTGGCCCTTGGGGGCGCAAGTCAATTTTGAGGCCGCACGGATCGCGGCGGCCTCAAGAAGGTGTGTTGTCGTCAGCCGAATTATTCGGCGTCGGCTTCGGCCTTGGGCGCGAGGATCGTCACCGATCCGCCGGCCTTTTCGATCTTGGCGACGGCAGCCTTGGACGCGCCGGCCACTTCCAGCGCGAACTTGGTCTTGGCTTCGCCATCGGCCAGAACCCGGACGCCGTCCTTGGCGCGGCGCAGCACGCCTGCCTCGACCAGTGCCTCGGCCGTCACCGGCTTCTTGGCATCGAGCTTCTTGGCCTCGACAGCCTGTTCGAGCCGGGCGATCGACACGATGTTGTAGTCGGTCGGGAACGGGTTGTTGAAGCCGCGCTTGGGCAGACGCCGGTAGATCGGCATCTGGCCGCCTTCATAGCCGTTGATAGACACGCCCGAACGGGATTTCTGGCCCTTGACGCCACGGCCGCCGGTCTTGCCCTTGCCCGAGCCGATGCCGCGGCCGACGCGCGAGCGCGACTTGCGCGCGCCCTCATTGTCACGCAGTTCGTTGAGTTTCATCGGTCAGCTCCCCGATCAGCTTTCGTCCACGACGCGCACCAGATGGTGCACTTTGCGGATCATGCCGCGCACGGCGGGAGTGTCTTCCAGCGTGCGGCGGCGGTGCATCTTGTTCAGGCCCAGCCCGATCAGCGTCTGGCGCTGCTCGGCGGGGCGGCGAATGGGGCTGCCGATCTGCTCGACGGTGATCGTTGCGCCCTTCTTGCTCTCAGCCATGATCATTGTCCTTGCCAGGGCCCCTCGCCTTCCGGCGAGCGGCTCATGCCTTACTCTTCGGCGCCGATCAGCTCGCGGCGGCGCGCCTGGAGCGTCGAGTGCTTGATACCGCGCTGGGCGGCGATGTCCTTGGGATGCATCTGATGCTTGAGCGCATCGAACGTCGCCCGGACCATGTTGTAGGGGTTGGACGACCCGAGCGACTTGGCAACCACGTCCTGCATGCCGACGGTCTCGAAGACAGCGCGCATCGGGCCGCCTGCGATGATGCCCGTACCGGCCGGTGCCGCGCGCAGCAGGACCTTGCCCGCGCCGTGACGGCCTTCGACGTCATGGTGCAGCGTGCGGCCCGAGCGCAGCGGCACGAAGATCATGTCGCGCTTGGCGCTTTCGGTGGCCTTGCGGATCGCCTCGGGCACTTCGCGTGCCTTGCCGTGTCCAAAGCCGACGCGGCCCTTCTGGTCGCCGACGACGACGAGCGCGGCAAAACCGAAGCGCCGGCCGCCCTTGACGACCTTGGCGACGCGGTTGATGTGAACCAGCTTGTCGACGAATTCGCTGTCGGCTTCTTCGCGATCACGCCGGCGGTCACGCCCGCGGCCACCGCGATCCTGAGGTTGTTGTGCCATGTCCTTGTCCTTTGTTCTTTTCCGGTTCCAGGCAGTGGTTGATGGTGTGGTCGCAAATCCGAACGACAAGCGCTGCACGCTTCCGCCGGCCCTGCTCCGGCTTAAAAGTTCAGGCCGCCCTCGCGGGCAGCGTCGGCCAGGGCCTTCACGCGGCCATGGAAGATATAGGCGCCGCGGTCGAAGACAACGTCCTTGACGCCGGCCTTGGTGGCGCGCTCGGCGACGAGCTTGCCGACGGCGGCGGCGGCATCGGTGTCGGCGCCCGTCTTCAGCGCCTTCTTCAGATCGGCGTCGAGCGTCGATGCGGCGGCAAGCGTCTTGCCGGCGCTGTCATCGATGACCTGCGCATAGATGTTCTTCGAAGACCGGTAGACGGACAGGCGCGGCCGGCCGTCCGAGACCTTCTTGAGCTGGCGGCGGACGCGCTGCGCACGCTTGACCAGCGCCTGTTTGGAAGCTGCCATCGTTCCCGTTCCTTACTTCTTCTTGCCTTCTTTGCGGACGATCGTCTCTTCCGCATATTTGACGCCCTTGCCCTTGTAAGGCTCCGGCGGACGGAACTTGCGGATCTCCGCGGCGACCTGGCCGAGCTGCTGCTTGTCGATGCCGTTGAGCACGATTTCGGTCGGCTTGGGCGTTGCCGCCGACACGCCTTGCGGCAGCTCATAGATCACGTCGTGGCTGAAGCCCAGAGCGAGCTGCAGCTTGGAGCCCTGCATGGCGGCGCGATACCCCACACCATTGATCTCGAGCTTGCGCTCGAACCCGGTTTTGACGCCGGTCATGATGTTTTCGATCATCGTGCGCGACATGCCCCATTTGGAGCGCGCATCCTTGGAATCGTCGCGCGGGGTGATGTTGATCGCGCCCTCTTCCATCGCCACCAGCACCTCATCATTGACCGCATAGGACAATTCGCCCTTGGGGCCCTTGGCGGTGACGGTGTTGCCGTCCACCGAGGCGGTGACGCCTTCGGGAATGGCAACGGGCTTTTTTCCGATACGAGACATTGTTCAATCCGTCCGTGTTCGTTCCGTCGACTGGGTTGGTCCGGCGCGCGTCAGAAGACGCGGCACAGATACTCCCCGCCGACATTCTTCTCGCGGGCCTCGTGATCGGCCATCACGCCCTGCGGCGTCGACAGGATCGCGATTCCAAGGCCGTTGGCGACGTGTTCGATCGACTTGGCGCCGACATAGACCCGGCGGCCCGGCTTGGAGACGCGCTCGATCTTGCGGATCACCGGGTCGCCTTCATGATATTTCAGCTCGATCTCGAACTCGGACTTGCCCGAGCCGTACTCGACCTGGGAATAGCCGCGGATATAGCCTTCGGACTGCAGCACATCGAGGACGCGCGCGCGCAGCTTGGAGGCCGGGGTGGAGATCGAATTCTTGTGGCGATGCAAACCGTTGCGGATGCGGGTCAGCATATCGCCGACGGGATCGGAAACCGACATGACAGCCTCTCCTTACCAGCTCGACTTGACGACACCGGGCACCTTGCCCAGCGAGCCCAGCTCGCGCAGTGCGATGCGCGACATCTTCAGTTTGCGGTAGTAACCGCGCGGACGGCCCGACACTTCGCACCGGTTGCGGATGCGTACCTTGGCCGAATTGCGCGGCAGCTCGCTCAGCTTGAGGGTCGCGCGGAAGCGCTCCTCGATCGGCAGCGAACGATCCATGACGATCGCCTTGAGACCGGCGCGCTTTTCGGCGTAGCGGTCGACCAGCTTGCGCCGGTGCTTGTTCTTTTCGACTGCGCTTACTTTTGCCATCAGGCTTTCCTTTCTACGCTCGCCGTTAGTGCTGCTGCTGGAACGGGAAGTTGAAGGCACGCAACAGTTCGCGCGCTTCATCATCCGTGCTCGCACTCGTGCAAACGATGATGTCCATGCCCCGGACCTGATCGACCTTGTCGTAGTTGATCTCCGGGAAGACGATGTGTTCTTTCAGGCCCATGGCGAAGTTGCCACGGCCGTCAAAGCTCTTGGGGTTCAGGCCGCGGAAGTCGCGCACGCGCGGCAGCGCGATGTTGATCAGCCGGTCCATGAATTCGTACATGATGTTGCCGCGCAGCGTCACCTTGGCGCCCAGCGGCATCTCTTCACGCACCTTGAAGCCGGCAATCGAGTTGCGGGCGCGGGTCACCACGGCCTTCTGGCCGGTGATCAGCGACAGGTCCTCGGCGGCCGTGGCGGGGCGCTTTGAATCGGTGGTCGCATCGCCCACGCCCATGTTCACCACGATCTTGGTGACCTTGGGGATTTCCATCAGGTTGGCGTACTCGAAACGCTCGCGCATTTCGCCGCGAATGGCGTCGCGATACTGGGCCTTGAGCCGCGGCTCGTAGGATGTGTCAGCCATCGATCAAATCTCCGGAACGCTTGGCAAAGCGCACTTTCTTGCCGTCTTCGACGCGGAAGCCCACGCGGGTGGGCTTGCCGTCCTTGGGGTCGGCGATCGCCAGGTTGGACAGGTCGATCGGCGCCTCCTTGTTGATGATGCCGGCCTCCTGGGCAGCGGTCTGCTTCTGGTGGCGCTTGACCATGTTGATGCCCGACACCAGCGCCTTGCCGTTCTTGGGCATGACGCGGACGACATTGCCCTTGCGGCCCTTGTCCTTGCCGGTGAGCACGACGACTTCGTCGCCCTTCTTGATCTTCTGCATAAGACCCGCTCCTTACAGCACTTCGGGGGCCAGCGAGATGATCTTCATGTGCTGCTTGCCGCGCAGTTCACGCGGGACAGGGCCGAAGATACGGGTGCCGACCGGCTCTTTGTTGTTGTTGACCAGAACGGCGGCATTGCCGTCGAACCGGATGACGCTGCCGTCGGGACGGCGAATGTCCTTGGCGGTGCGCACGACGACCGCCTTCATGACGTCGCCCTTCTTGACGCGGCCGCGCGGGATCGCCTCCTTGACGGAGACGACGATGATGTCACCGACGGACGCATATTTGCGCTTCGATCCGCCCAGCACCTTGATGCACTGAACCCGGCGCGCGCCGGAATTGTCGGCGACATCGAGATTTGTTTGCATCTGAATCATGACGCGATGCCCTTGTTCTTATCGTGCCAGCGCTTCACGCCGGCCCTGATTGTTTCGCTCGTCGTTCAGTCCGCCGCCTGGTCGGCAACCACCGCCCAGCGCTTGTTCCTGGAAATCGGCGCGCATTCCTGGATGCGCACCGTGTCGCCGACCTTGACCTGGTTGCTCTCGTCATGCGCCTGGTAGCGCTTGGTGCGACGCACGGTTTTCTTCATCAGCGGGTGCGCGAAGCGGCGTTCGACGCGCACGACGACGGTCTTGTCGTTCTTGTCGCTGACCACGACACCCTGCAAAATTCGTTTCGGCATGATCGTTATCCCTGCGCCTTGGCGGCGTTTGCTTTCTCGGCGGCGACGGTCTTGACGCGCGCAATGTCGCGGCGCACCTGGCGCACGCGCGCCGAATTCTCGAGCTGTCCCGTCGCGGCCTGAAAGCGCAGCGAGAACTGTTCCTTCTTCAGTTCGGCCAGCTTGTCGGCCAGTTCGTCGGCGGTCATCGCCCGGACATCTACGGCTTTCATCTCGCTCAACTCCTACTCGCCAATGCGCTGGATGAAGCGCGTCTTGACCGACAGTTTGGCAGCGCCAAGGCGCAGCGCTTCACGCGCGACGTCTTCGGGCACACCATCGATTTCAAACATCACCCGGCCCGGCTTGACGCGCGCGGCCCAGTAATCGACCGAACCCTTGCCCTTGCCCATGCGCACTTCGGTCGGCTTGGAGGTGACCGGCACGTCGGGGAAGATGCGGATCCACACGCGGCCGGCACGCTTCATGTGACGGGTGATCGCGCGGCGGGCCGCCTCGATCTCGCGGGCGTTGACGCGGTTGGGCTCAAGCGCCTTCAGGCCGTAGGCACCGAAGTTCAGATCGGTGCCGCCCTTGGCGACGCCGCGGATCTTACCCTTGAACTGCTTGCGGAACTTGGTCCGTTTGGGTTGCAACATCTACTTCACTCCTGCCGGCGATCAGGCGTTGTCGCGGCGGCGGCCACCGCCACCCTGGTTGTCCTGGTCGGTCGCGCGGCGTTCGGACGCCATCGGATCGTGCTCGAGGATCTCGCCCTTGAAGATCCAGACCTTGATGCCGATGATGCCATAGGCGGTCTCGGCTTCGGCGGTGCCGTAATCGACGTCGGCGCGCAGCGTGTGCAGCGGCACCCGGCCTTCACGGTACCATTCGGTGCGGGCGATCTCGGCGCCGCCAAGGCGACCGGCCGAGTTGATGCGGATGCCCTGGGCGCCAAGGCGCATGGCCGACTGAACGGCGCGCTTCATGGCGCGGCGGAACGCCACGCGGCGCTCGAGCTGCTGGGCGATCGACTGGGCGACCAGCGTCGCATCGATCTCGGGCTTGCGCACCTCGACGATGTTCAGAACGGTCTCGGCATCGGTGAACTGGCTGAGCTTGCGGCGCAGCTTTTCGATGTCGGCGCCCTTCTTGCCGATGATGATGCCCGGACGCGCCGAATGGATGGTCACGCGGCACTTCTTGTGCGGACGCTCGATCACGATCTTGGAAACGGCAGCCTGCTTGAGCTCCTTTTCCAGATATTCGCGGATCTTCAGGTCCTCGTGCAGCAGCTGGCCATATTCGCCGGTGTTGGCATACCAGCGCGAATCCCAGGTGCGGTTGATGCCCAGACGGAAGCCGACCGGATTGATCTTCTGGCCCATTACGCGGCCTCCTCTTCGACTTCGCGCACGACGATCGTCAGATGCGAGAACGGTTTGGTGATGCGGCTGGCGCGGCCGCGGCCACGGGCATGGAAGCGCTTCATGACGATCGACTTGCCGACATAGGCTTCCGACACGATCAGCGCGTCGACATCGAGATCATGATTGTTCTCGGCGTTGGCGATCGCCGACTCCAGCGTCTTCTTGACCGTGCCGGCGATGCGCTTGCGCGAGAATTCGAGATCGGCCAGCGCCGATTCGACCTTCTTGCCGCGGATCATCTGGGCGACCAGATTGAGTTTCTGCGGGCTGACGCGGACCATCCGCGCCACCGCGCGGGCCTCGTTGTCCGCGAGCCGCCGTTCTGCCTTGGGCTTGCCCATGGTTACTTCCTTCTCGCCTTCTTGTCCGCGCCGTGACCGAAATAGGTGCGCGTGGGTGCGAATTCGCCGAACTTGTGGCCGACCATGTCCTCGGACACGGAGACCGGAATGTGCTTCTGGCCGTTATAGACGCCGAAGGTCAGGCCGACGAATTGCGGCATGATCGTCGAGCGGCGGCTCCAGATCTTGATGACGTCATTGCGGCCGCCTTCACGGGCTTTTTCCGCCTTCTTGAGCAGATAGCCGTCAACGAACGGGCCTTTCCAAACTGAACGAGCCATGAGGCGTATCCCTGTTTCTTACTTCTTGCGCTGGTGACGCGAGCGCATGATGAATTTGTCGGTCTGCTTGTTCGAGCGCGTCCGCTTGCCCTTGGTCGGCTTGCCCCACGGGGTGACCGGGTGGCGGCCGCCCGAGGTGCGGCCTTCACCGCCGCCATGGGGGTGGTCGACCGGGTTCATGACGACGCCGCGCACATGCGGGCGACGGCCAAGCCAGCGCTTGCGGCCGGCCTTGCCCAGATTGATGTTGCCGTGGTCGGGGTTCGACACGGCACCGACGGTGGCAAAGCAGGACTGCTGCACCAGGCGCTGTTCGCCCGAATTGAGGCGCAGGATCGCCATGCCCTGGTCGCGGCCGACAAGCTGCGCATAGGCGCCGGCGGAGCGGGCCACCTGGGCGCCCTTGCCCGGCTTGAGTTCGACATTGTGGACGATCGTGCCGACCGGCATCGCGCCCAGCGGCATCGCATTGCCCGGCTTCACATCGGCCTTGGCGCCGGCGATCACCTTGTCGCCCGCCTGCAGGCGCTGCGGCGCGAGGATATAGCTCAGTTCGCCATCGTCATATTTGATCAGCGCGATGAAGGCGGTGCGGTTGGGATCATACTCGATCCGCTCGACCGTCGCCGAAACATCGTGCTTGCGCCGCTTGAAATCGATCTTGCGGTAGGTCCGCTTGTGCCCGCCGCCGATGTGGCGCGAGGTCATGCGGCCGGCATTGTTGCGTCCGCCGGACTTTGTCAGCCCCTCGGTCAGCGCCTTGACGGGCGCGCCCTTGTGCAGGCCCGACCGGTCGACAATGACCAGCTGGCGCTGGCCGGGCGTCGAGGGTTTGAACTTCTTCAGTGCCATGACTTCTACTCCCGGACCGGCTTAAAGGCCCGTTGCGACGTCGATCGACTGGCCTTCGGCCAGCGTCACAATCGCCTTTTTCACATCGGACTGACGCCCCTTGATGCCGCGGAACCGCTTTTGCTTGCCCTTGCGGACCAGCGTGTTGACGGCCTTGACCTTGACCGAGAAAAGCGCCTCGATGGCGGCCTTTATCTCGGGCTTGGAGGCATCGCGCGCCACGTTGAAGACAACCTGGTTGTTGTCGGAGACGAGCGTCGATTTTTCCGTGATCACCGGCGAGACGATCACGTCGTAATGGCGGAGATCGGTCATTGGAAACGCTCCTCGAGGGCCGCAACGGCATCCTTGGAGAGGACCAGCGTGTTGCGGCGCAAAATGTCATAGACGTTGATGCCCACGACCGGCAGCACATCGACATTGGCGATGTTGGCTGCGGCCTTCCTGAAGCCGTCTTCCAGTTCAGCGCCGCCGATGACCAGAGCGTTGGACAGGCCCAGATCGGCCAGCTGCTTGGCCAGAACCTTGGTCTTGCCGTCCTTGGCCGCCAGTTCGTCGACGATGATCAGACCGCCATCCCTGGCCTTGGTCGACAGTGCGTGGCGCAGAGCCAGCGCACGGACCTTCTTGGGCAGGCCGATGGCGTGATCGCGGCTGACCGGACCATGCGCCTTGCCGCCGCCGCGGAACTGCGGCGCGGACGCGGCATGGTGCCGGGCGCGGCCGGTGCCCTTCTGGCGGTACATCTTGGCGCCGGTGCGGGCAATGTCCGAGCGGCCCTTGGTCTGGTGTGTGCCGGCGCGCTTCTTGGCGAGCTGGTACTGCACCATGCGCTGCAGGATGTCGGCGCGCGGCTCGAGGCCGAACACATCGTCCTTGAGCGTGATCTTGCCGGCGGATTTGCCGGCCAGCGTGGTGACTGCGAGTTCCATTATTCGGCTCCCTCTTGTGCGGGGGCTTCGGCAGCGGCGGCTGCGGCGCGCAGGGCGGCCGGCATCGGCGCTTCGGACGGAACGGGCTGCTTGACGGCGTCGCGGACGAGGATCCATGCGCCCTTGGAGCCGGGGATCGCGCCCTTGACCAGGATCAGGCCGCGCTCATCGTCGGTGGAGACGATTTCGAGGTTCTGCGTGGTCACGCGGGTCGCGCCCATGTGGCCGGCCATCTTCTTGCCCTTGAACACCTTGCCGGGGTCCTGGCACTGGCCGGTCGAGCCGTGCGAACGGTGCGAGATCGAGTTGCCGTGCGTGGCGCGGCCGCCACCGAAATTGTGGCGCTTCATGACACCGGCAAAGCCCTTGCCCTGGCTGGTGCCCGTCACGTCGACCTTCTGGCCCGGCACGAAATGGCTGGCGACCAGTTCGGCACCCACATCGAGCATGTTGTCGGCGCTGACGCGGAATTCGGCCAGCTTGCGCTTGGGCTCGACGGAGGCCTTGGCGAAATGGCCGCGCATCGCCTTGGACACGTTTTTCGGCTTGGCGAAACCGACGCCAAGCTGCACGGCATCATAGCCGTGCTGATCGTTCGTGCGCTGGGCCACCACCTGGCAGTTCTCCAGCCGCAGCACCGTCACCGGCAGGTTGACGCCCTCGTCCGTGTAGACGCGCGTCATGCCCAGCTTCTGTGCAATCACTCCTGAACGCATGGGTTCATTCCTTCTTACGTTCGCCTGCCGCGCCTTACAGCTTGATCTCGACGTCGACACCGGCAGCCAGATCGAGCTTCATCAGCGCATCGACCGTCTGCGGCGTCGGATCGACAATGTCGAGCAGACGCTTGTGCGTGCGCATCTCGAACTGCTCGCGGCTCTTCTTGTCGATGTGCGGCGACCGGTTGACGGTGAATTTCTCGATCCGGGTCGGCAGCGGCACGGGTCCGCGGACGCCGGCACCAGTGCGCTTGGCGGTCGACACGATCTCGCGGGTCGACGCATCGAGCACGCGGTGGTCAAACGCCTTGAGGCGGATGCGAATGTTCTGGCCGTTCATGGGACGGGTTCCTCATTCAAATCAAAGAGCGCGGCATGTCGCTGCCGCGCCCCGAAGGTCGTTGGCCGGCGTTACTCGATGATCTTTGCGACGATGCCGGCGCCGACGGTGCGGCCGCCTTCGCGGATGGCAAAGCGCAGCCGCTCTTCCATCGCGATCGGCGTGATCAGCTCGACATTCATCTCCGCATTGTCGCCCGGCATCACCATCTCGGTGCCGTCGGGAAGCGTCACTTCGCCGGTCACGTCGGTGGTCCGGAAATAGAACTGCGGACGGTACTTGTTGAAGAACGGCGTGTGGCGGCCACCCTCTTCCTTGGTCAGGATGTAGGCCTCGGCCAAAAACTTCTTGTGCGGCTTGACCGAACCGGGCTTGCACAGAACCTGGCCGCGCTCGACGCCCTCGCGATCCACACCGCGCAAAAGCGCGCCGATATTGTCGCCCGCCTCGCCGCGGTCGAGCAGCTTGCGGAACATCTCGACGCCCGTGCAGGTCGTCTTGGTGGTGTCGCGGATGCCGACGATCTCGATCTCGTCGCCCACATTGATCACGCCACGCTCGACACGGCCGGTCACAACCGTGCCGCGGCCCGAGATCGAGAACACGTCCTCGATCGGCATCAGGAAGGGCTGGTCGATCGGACGGTCCGGCGTCGGAATGGCTTCATCGACAGCGGCCATCAGTTCGCGGATCGCATCTTCGCCCTTGGCCTTGTCGCCATCCTCGAGCGCCACGAGCGCAGAACCCTTGACCACCGGAATGTCGTCGCCGGGGAAGTCGTAGGACGACAGAAGCTCGCGCACTTCCATCTCGACCAGCTCCAAGAGCTCCTCGTCGTCGACCTGGTCGACCTTGTTGAGGAACACCACGATCGCCGGCACGCCGACCTGGCGGGCCAGCAAAATGTGCTCGCGGGTCTGCGGCATCGGGCCGTCGGCGGCCGAAACCACCAGGATCGCGCCGTCCATCTGCGCAGCGCCCGTGATCATGTTCTTCACATAGTCGGCGTGGCCGGGGCAGTCGACATGGGCATAGTGGCGCGCATCGGTCTCATATTCGACATGCGCGGTCGAAATGGTGATGCCGCGCGCCTTTTCCTCGGGCGCAGCGTCGATCTGGTCATAGGCCTTGAAGTCGCCAAAATACTTCGTGATCGCCGCCGTCAGCGACGTCTTGCCATGGTCAACGTGACCAATCGTGCCAATGTTCACATGCGGCTTGTTGCGCTCAAACTTTTCCTTGGCCATTTTCTACTCCATCTGCGCCCCGAAGGGCCTGTAGCTGTCTTTGTTCACGCCGGCATGCCGGCCGATTGCGATCAGGCGAATTTCGCCTGGATTTCCTGGGCCACGGCCTGCGGCACGGGCTCGTAATGGTCGAAATGCATGGTGTACTGCGCCCGTCCCTGGCTCATGGAGCGCAGTTGGGACACATAGCCGAACATGTTGGCCAGCGGCACCATCGCATTGATCACCGTGGCAACACCGCGCGCTTCGGTACCCTGGATCTGACCGCGACGGGAGCTCAGGTCACCCATGATCGATCCGGCATATTCGTCAGGCGTCACAACTTCGACCTTCATGATCGGCTCGAGCAGCTGGGCGCCGGCCTTCTGGGCGCCTTCGCGGAATGCCGCGCGGGCGGCGATCTCGAAGGCCAGGACCGAGGAGTCGACGTCGTGATAGGCGCCGTCCATCAGCGTTGCCTTGACGCCGAGCATCGGGAAGCCGGCGACCGGACCGGAGTCCATGACCGACTGGATGCCCTTCTCGACGCCCGGAATGTATTCCTTGGGCACGTTGCCGCCGACGATCTTGCTTTCGAACGCGAAATCCTCGCCCTCTTCGTTCGGCTCGAAGACGATCTTGACGCGCGCGAACTGGCCTGAGCCGCCCGACTGTTTCTTGTGGGTGTAGTCGATCTCGGCCTGGCGGGTGATGGTCTCACGATAGGCCACCTGCGGCGCGCCGATATTGGCCTCGACCTTGAACTCGCGCTTCATGCGGTCGACGATGATGTCCAGGTGCAACTCGCCCATGCCCGAAATGATGGTCTGGCCGCTTTCCTCGTCGGACTTGACGCGGAAGGAGGGATCCTCGGCGGCGAGACGGTTCAGCGCCAGGCCCATCTTCTCCTGGTCGCCCTTGGTCTTGGGCTCGACGGCGATCGAGATCACCGGTTCGGGGAATTCCATGCGCTCCAGGATCACCGGCTTGAGCGGATCGCAGAGCGTGTCGCCGGTGGTGGTTTCCTTCAGGCCCGCAATCGCGACGATGTCGCCGGCGAACGCTTCCTTGATGTCCTCGCGGCTGTTGGAATGCATCTGCAGCATGCGGCCGATGCGCTCGCGCTTGCCCTTGACCGTGTTCATCAGCGACACGCCGGTTTCCAGCTTGCCCGAATAGATGCGGCAGAAGGTGAGCGAGCCGACGAACGGGTCGTTCATGATCTTGAATGCCAGCATGGAGAGCGGCTCGTCGTCGGACGATTTGCGCACGGTCTCCTCTTCGGTCTTGGCATCGATGCCCTTGATGGCCGGCACTTCCAGAGGGCTCGGCAGGAAATCGACCACCGCATCAAGAAGCGGCTGTACGCCCTTGTTCTTGAAGGCCGAGCCGCAGAAGACCGGGAAAAACTGTACGGCACACGTGCCCTTGCGGATCAGGCTGCGGATCGTGTCATTGTCCGGCTCGTTGCCTTCCAGGTACGCTTCCATCGCATCGTCGTCCATCTCGACGACGGTCTCGATCAGCTTCTCGCGGAACTCCTGCGCGCGGTCGGCAAGGTCGGCGGGGATATCGACGATATCCCATTCTGCACCCAGGTTCTCGGACTTCCAGACCAGCGCCTTCATTTCGATCAGGTCGACGACGCCGGCAAAGTCGTTCTCGGCGCCGATCGGCAGCTGCATGACGACCGGCTGGGCGCCCAGGCGCTCCCTGATCATCTCGACCGAGCGATAGAAGTCGGCGCCGATCTTGTCCATCTTGTTGACGAAGACCATGCGCGGGACGTTGTACTTGTTGGCCTGGCGCCAGACGGTCTCGGTCTGCGGCTCCACACCGGCATTGGCGTCCAGCAGCGCGATGGCACCGTCCAGCACGCGCAGCGAACGCTCGACCTCGATCGTGAAATCGACGTGTCCGGGCGTGTCGATGATGTTGAAGCGGCGCTTCTTGCCGTCGCGGCCTTCCCAGAAAGTGGTGGTCGCAGCCGACGTGATCGTGATGCCGCGCTCCTGCTCCTGCTCCATCCAGTCCATGGTCGCGGCGCCGTCATGCACTTCACCGATCTTGTGCGACTTTCCCGTGTAGAACAGGATGCGCTCGGTGGTCGTGGTCTTGCCGGCGTCGATATGCGCCATGATACCGAAGTTGCGGTAGTCTTTGAGTTCGTATTCGCGGGCCATGGGAGGGAGCCTTGTTCCGTAGAGCGGGGTGTTACCAGCGATAGTGCGAGAAGGCGCGGTTGGCTTCGGCCATCTTGTGCGTGTCTTCACGCTTCTTGACGGCCGTTCCGCGGTTGTTGGCGGCGTCCATGAGTTCGCCCGACAGGCGATCGACCATGGTGGTTTCGTTGCGCTTGCGGGCCGCCGCGATCATCCAGCGGATCGCCAGCGCCTGACGGCGCTCGGGGCGCACATCGACCGGCACCTGATAGGTGGCGCCGCCGACACGGCGCGAGCGCACTTCGACGGCAGGCGCGACATTCTCAAGCGCGGCGTGGAAAACCTCGACCGGCTCCTGGCTGGTCTTTTCGGCAATGTTGTCGAACGCGCCGTAGACGATCCGCTCGGCGACGGACTTCTTGCCGTCGAACATGATGGCGTTCATGAACTTGGAAACCACCAGATCGCCGAATTTGGGATCGGGGTTGATTTCACGTTTTTCTGCTCTGTGGCGACGGGACATTTCGGTGTCTCAATCTTGTCGGTACAATTCGGTCTGTTGACTGGACCCCGGATCGTCGCTGCCGCTTCGTCCGGGGTAACCTTCGTTCAGATCACTTCGGACGCTTGGCGCCGTATTTCGAGCGGCGCTGCTTGCGGTTCTTGACGCCTTGCGTGTCGAGCACGCCGCGCAGGATGTGATAGCGCACGCCCGGCAAATCCTTGACGCGGCCGCCGCGGATCATGACCACCGAGTGCTCCTGCAAATTGTGGCCTTCACCCGGAATGTAGCCGATGACCTCAAAGCCATTGGTCAGGCGAACCTTGGCGACCTTGCGCAGCGCCGAGTTCGGCTTTTTGGGCGTCGTCGTATAGACGCGCGTGCACACGCCGCGCTTTTGCGGGTTGGCCTGCAGGGCCGGAACCTTGTTGCGCTTGACCGGAGCCGTGCGGGGCTTTCGGATCAACTGGTTGACTGTGGGCATCAAGCCGTCCTTCTTCGTCCATCGCGCTTGCGCGCTCGCATTTCGATCATCCGTGCAAACAGAGAAGGGCAATCCCGCTCTTTGCGGATTGCCCGTGCGATACAGAGGAAGCGGAACGCTTCGTGTGTTCGGTTCGGTTTGCGCCGTATGATGAGCCGTGTTTGGAGCGTTATGTCTGGCGCAAGCAAGCGCCGACGCCGATGCTCCACATCGACTCGTTGGCCGCTATGTACTGTCGGTCCCGCCCCGCGTCAACAGGCCCGGCCCCGGTTTTTGGCGATTTTTGCCTCTGTTGGCGCCATTGGGTGCGCATGGGCTTTACCGCGCGGCGGCAGCCATGCGAGGACGAAGGCGATCGCCCTGCCCCAATCCAGCATGAAGGCCGTCCGATGGCAGACACACCGACCGACATGGAGGCCGAGGCCGCCGTCTACATTCTCATCGGCCGCGTCTGGCTCGACAAGAACGAGCCGGAGATACAGGTGCACATCCTGCTGACGGCGCCCGACGACGACACGGCCATCCGCGAGGCGCTCAATGCGCTGGCCGAGGACGGCTATGAAGAGGCCGAGTTCGACCAGATCGGAACGCTGACCGGCATGCCGGACGAAGAGCCGCACGCTTCGGCCTATCAGGGCGCAACCGAAGGGGAAGTGGCGATCGTCACCTTCGTCGACGAGAACGCGCCCTGGACCGACGCGCCCGACGATGACGGCGAGGATGCGGACAATGTCCACCCGTTCGAAGCGCTCAAGGGGTGGAAGGGGGACGCCTAGACAAGCAAACTCAATCGGATAGCATTCATACGGGTTTGGCGGGGGGGCATCATGTCAGGCGAGAAGACGGGCGTTATCGAATATTCGAAGCTGAAGTCGATCAAGTTGAAATCCGGCTTCATATTCAAACGGCGCCGCGATCCGTCCGAAGATCTCGATGCCGAGATCAGACATTTCTGTTCGGAACAGCGCCCGCGCTTCAACTCGATCGTCGCGTCCACCTTCGATCTCCCCGACGACGGTTTCACCAAGTTCGAGTTCATCTGGACGCCCAAGCGGGCGCGCATCGTCTCCGGCGGATCGGACTATATCGACACGACGAAGGTGGCCTTCCGTTCGGAGGCCGACATCACGCTTTTGTATCTGAAGGAACGCTCGCTGATCCTGTTCAACACCAAATACCGTTTTGCCGTCACCGAACCGGGTTGCGGCGGCAACGGTACGATCTTCCATACCGGCGGAACCAATTTCACGCTCGAGGAAATCTATTTCAACAAGATCACGACGGTCGGCGCCTATCACAATGAGGAAATCTTCAAGGTCGTCAGTCCGGGCTGCGGCGGCGGAACCGAGACCAATTACACGGTGATGAAGGATGGCTTTGTGATCCGCGCGGGCGAATCTTTCCGCATCGTGGCATCGGAAGATGCCACCGACGAGTTGCGGGACGCCCGGCAGCTGATCAACCAGAAGATATCGACGTCGAACTGACGATGATGGCGCTCGGCGCCGTGGCGGCGTGCTACGCGCTCGTCGTCCTGGCCACGATTTCCTATCGGGCATGGGTGCTGACATCGTCAGGCACCCGCGCGATGGCCTATAGCCGACTGAGCGTGCGCTGGGCCTGGGACTCCGATCTTGTCGAGTTCCACGACGTTCAACTGACGGCCGCAGATCGCTATTGGATCGCCAAACCACACAAGCTCGTGCCGATCTTCGGGATCGTCACTTATCAGTGCGCCACGCGTCTGGTTCCGGGCCGCTTTCGCTGCCCACAGGAGCCGAACTGCTCCAACTACGCCATCGGCTTGATCCGCCGACATCCGATCTTCACGGCCCTTCGCCGCGCCAGCCGACGCGTGCGCGCATGCGGTGCGCATTCCGGCGGTCCGCACTTTGCCGACGACGACTGATCGCCGCGCCGACCCATCCCGCTCTTGCGGTCGGGACGCGTCTTGCCGGTTCGACGAACGCTCTGATCGAAGTCAATGCAGCCAAACCGATCTTGGTTTCTGATTGCAGAGCCGGCGCCAACTGCGCCCGCCATGTTCGTTTTCAGGGGAGGAGCCAATGAGCAGCATGATGAAGGCGGCCATATTCATTGAACCGGGGCGGATCGAACTGGACGAAAAGCCTGTTCCCGATGTTGGGCCGAACGATGCGCTGATCAGGACGACCACGACGACGATTTGCGGCACCGACGTGCATATCCTGAAGGGCGAATACCCGGTCGCCAAGGGGCTGACGATCGGCCATGAACCGGTCGGCATCATCGAGAAGCTGGGCTCCAATGTGGAGGGTTACACCGAGGGCCAGCGCGTCATCGCCGGCGCGATCTGCCCGTCGGGTCATTCCTATGCCTGTCTTGACGGGCTGCATTCGCAGGACGGCCAGTGCGGCAAGCATGGCCTGAAGCCGCTCGGCGGCTGGCGGTTCGGCAACACGATCGACGGGACCCAGGCCGAATATGTGCTGGTGCCCGATGCGATGGCCAACCTGTCTCCGGTGCCGGATCTTCTGACCGACGAACAGGTGCTGATGTGTCCGGATATCATGTCGACCGGTTTTGCCGGCGCCGAAAGCGGCCAGATCCGGATCGGCGATACGGTCGCGGTCTTCGCGCAAGGTCCGATCGGGCTGTGCGCGACCGCCGGCGCCAAGCTGAAGGGCGCAACGAACATCATCGTCGTCGATCAGGTCCCCGCGCGGCTGGAGATCGCCAGGAAGATGGGCGCCGACCATGTCATCGACTTCAGCAAGGTCGATCCTGTCGCCGAGATCATGCGGATCACCGACGATCGCGGCGTGGACGTATCGATCGAGGCGCTCGGTCTTCAGGAAACCTTCGAGGCCTGCCTGCGCGTGCTCAAGCCGGGCGGTACGCTGTCGAGCCTGGGCGTCTACTCGACCGATCTGACGCTGCCGCTGGATGCATTCGGCGCGGGGCTCGGCGACAACAAGATCGTCACCTCGCTTTGCCCCGGCGGCAAGGAGCGCATGCGCCGGCTGATGAACGTCATCGAAAGCGGCCGCGTCGATCTGGAGCCCCTGGTGACGCACCGCTACAAGCTCGATAACATCGTGGAAGCCTATGATCTGTTCGCCAACCAGCGCGACGGCGTGCTGAAGATCGCCATTACGCCATAGCCCCCCGCACGACGGGACAAGCGGCCATGAAAAAAGCCGGGGCATCGCTGCCCCGGCTCTGTCATTCGATGATGGACCACGCCCTGCCCTACTCGGCTGCCGGCGCTTCCTCGCCTTCGCGCATGTCGGCGAGCATCGCATCGGCAGCTTCCGCGTCGGCCTGCTTGCGGCGCTCTTCGATGATCAGATCGTCGCGCGCGGTGGCGATGCGGCGGATCTCGTTCATCGCGCCACCGGTGCCCGCCGGAATCAGGCGACCGACGATGACGTTTTCCTTCAGGCCCTGCAGCGTGTCGATCTTGCCGGCGATCGAGGCCTCGGTCAGCACCTTGGTGGTCTCCTGGAAGGAAGCCGCCGAGATGAAGGACGGTGTCTGCAGCGACGCCTTGGTGATGCCGAGCAGAACGGGATCGCCGCTGGCGGGCTGCTTGCCTTCCTCGACCAGCCGTTCATTGACATCCTCGAGCTCGATCCGATCGACGCTGTCGCCGGCGATATAGCCCGAATCGCCAGGCTCGGTGATCTCGACCTTCTGCAGCATCTGGCGAACGATCACCTCGATGTGCTTGTCGTTGATCACCACGCCCTGCAGCCGGTAGACCTCCTGGATTTCGTTGACGAGGTAGGAGGCGAGCGCCTCCACGCCGCGCACGGCCAGGATGTCGTGCGGTGCCGGGTTGCCGTCGAGGATGTAGTCGCCCTTCTCGATCGGGTCGCCATCCTGCAGGTGGAAGGGCCGCGACTTCGGAATAAGATATTCCGCGGGCTCGACGCCTTCCTCGGCCGGCTCGATCGAGATGCGGCGCTTGTTCTTGTAATCGCGCCCGAAGCGGATCGTGCCGTCGATCTCGGCGATGACCGCGTGATCCTTGGGACGGCGCGCCTCGAACAGTTCGGCCACCCGCGGCAGACCGCCGGTGATGTCCTTGGTCTTGGCGCTTTCCATCGGAATACGCGCGATCACGTCGCCCGGCTTGACCTTGGCGCCCGGCTCGACCGACAGGACCGCATCGACCGAGAGCAGGAACTTGGCGTCGCCGCCGCGTGCCAGCTTGGCCACTTCGCCGTCCTTGCCGAGAATTGCCATCGCCGGCTTGAGGTCGGCGCCGCGCGGGTTGGACCGCCAGTCGATGACCTCGCGCTTGGTGATGCCGGTATTCTCGTCGGCCGATTCCTGAATCGAGATGCCGTCGACGAGATCTTCGAACGAAACGGTGCCCTCGACCTCGGTCATGATGGGACGGGTATAGGGGTCCCATTCGGCGAGGCGCTGTCCGCGCTTGATCCGGTCGCCGTCATCGACCATCAGCTTGGAGCCGTAGGTCAGCTTGTGCGTCGCCCGCTCCTCGCCCTTCTCGTCCTTGATGATGACGGCCATGTTGCGTCCCATGGCGATCAGATTGCCGTTGGAATCGCGCACGATGTTGCGGTTCTTGATCTCGACCACGCCATCGTAGGACGCCTCGACGAACGAAGTGTCGACCACCTGCGCCGTGCCGCCCATGTGGAAGGTCCGCATGGTGAGCTGGGTGCCCGGCTCGCCGATCGACTGGGCCGCGATCACGCCGACCGCCTCGCCATGGTTGACGGGCGTTCCGCGCGCCAGATCGCGGCCATAACAGACCGCGCACACGCCGGACTGCATCTCGCAGGTCAGCGCCGAGCGGATCTTGATCGCCTGGATACCGGCTGCCTCGATGGCGTCGACATCGGGCTCGGAGACCATCGAACCGGCCTTCACCAGCACCTCGTCGGTCTTCAGGTTGACGACATCTTCCAGCACCGTACGGCCCAGCACACGCTGTCCGAGCGTTGCCACCACCTGACCGGCGTCGACGATGGGCGTCATGGTCAGGCCCTTGTCGGTGCCGCAATCGTCGGCGGTGATGATGCAGTCCTGCGCGACATCGACCAGACGACGCGTCAGATAGCCCGAGTTCGCAGTCTTCAGGGCGGTGTCGGCCAGACCCTTGCGGGCACCGTGGGTCGAGTTGAAGTACTCGTTCACGGTCAGGCCTTCCTTGAAGTTGGAGATGATCGGCGTCTCGATGATCTCGCCCGACGGTTTCGCCATCAGGCCGCGCATGCCGGCGAGCTGCTTCATCTGGCGGGTGGAGCCGCGCGCGCCGGATCGGGCCATCATGTAGATGGAGTTCATCTGCTTCTGGCGGCCGCTCTCCTCGAACTGCACCGCCTGAATGCCGGCCATCGTCTCTTCGGTGAGACGATCGTCGCAGCGCGCCCAGGCGTCGACCACCTTGTTGTACTTCTCGCCGAAGGTGATCAGGCCGTCATTGTACTGCTGTTCGTACTCCTTGACGATCTTGTCGGTCTCCTCGACGATCTTGGCCTTGCTCTCGGGGATGACCATGTCGTCCTTGCCGAACGAGATGCCGGCGGTGCAGGCGTGCTTGAAGCCGAGCGCCATGATGCGGTCGGCGAAGATCACCGTCTCCTTCTGGCCGCAGTGGCGATAGACCACGTCGATCATCTTGGAGATGTTCTTCTTGGTCATCTCGGTGTTGCAGATGTCGAACGGCACCTTGACGTTCTTGGGCAGCAATTCGCCGATGATCATCCGGCCCGGCGTGGTCTCGTGCAGTTCCCACACATCGTTGCCGTCCGCATCGACCGTCTTGAAGCGGCCCTTGATCTTGGTGTGCAGCGTCACGACCTTGTTTTCGAGGGCATGGTGCAACTCGCCCATGTCGGCGAACACCATCCCCTCGCCCGGCTCTTTCTCGGCGACGATCGAAAGGTAGTAAAGACCCAGCACCATGTCCTGCGAGGGCACGATGATCGGCTGGCCGTTGGCCGGGTGCAGGATGTTGTTGGTCGACATCATCAGGACGCGCGCTTCCAGCTGCGCTTCCAGCGACAGCGGGACGTGAACGGCCATCTGGTCGCCGTCGAAGTCGGCGTTGAAGGCGGTGCAGACCAGCGGGTGAAGCTGGATCGCCTTGCCCTCGATGAGGACCGGCTCGAACGCCTGGATGCCAAGCCGGTGCAGCGTCGGCGCGCGGTTGAGCAGCACGGGATGCTCGCGGATCACTTCATCCAGGATGTCCCAGACTTCCGGCTTTTCCTTCTCGACCAGCTTCTTGGCCTGCTTGACGGTGGACGAATAGCCCTTGGCGTCGAGGCGCGCATAGATGAACGGCTTGAACAGTTCGAGCGCCATCTTCTTGGGCAGGCCGCACTGGTGCAGCTTGAGTTCCGGACCGGTGACGATCACCGAACGGCCGGAATAATCGACGCGCTTGCCCAGAAGGTTCTGGCGGAAACGGCCCTGCTTGCCCTTGAGCATGTCGCTGAGCGACTTCAGCGGACGCTTGTTGGCGCCGGTGATGACGCGGCCGCGGCGGCCATTGTCGAACAGCGCATCGACCGATTCCTGCAGCATCCGCTTTTCGTTGCGGATGATGATGCCCGGCGCGCGCAGTTCCATCAGCCGCTTGAGACGGTTGTTGCGGTTGATCACGCGGCGATAGAGATCGTTGAGGTCCGACGTCGCGAAGCGGCCGCCATCGAGCGGCACCAGCGGACGCAGGTCCGGCGGGATCACCGGAATGGTCTTCATGATCATCCATTCGGGACGGTTGCCCGAATCGATGAAGTTCTCGACCACCTTGAGCCGTTTCATCAGCTTCTTGGTCTTGAGTTCGGACGAGGTGGCATCGAGTTCCTCGCGCAGATCGACCGCGGTCTTGGGCAGGTCGATCGAGGCCAAAAGCTCCTGGATCGCCTCGGCGCCGATCATGGCGGTGAACTGGTCCTCGCCAAATTCCTCGGCGGCCATCATATACTCTTCCTCGCTCAGGAGCTGCTGCTCCTGGAGCGTGGTCAGGCCGGGCTCGGTGACGATGTAGTTCTCGAAGTAAAGAACCCGCTCGATGTCCTTGAGCGTCATGTCGAGCAGCGTCGCGATGCGGCTCGGCAGCGACTTGAGGAACCAGATATGGGCGACGGGCGCGGCCAGTTCGATATGGCCCATGCGCTCGCGGCGCACGCGCGACAGCGTGACCTCGACACCGCATTTCTCGCAGATGATGCCCTTGTACTTCATCCGCTTGTACTTGCCGCACAGGCACTCATAATCCTTGATCGGACCGAAGATGCGCGCGCAGAACAGGCCGTCACGCTCGGGCTTGAACGTGCGGTAGTTGATCGTTTCGGGCTTTTTGATCTCGCCGAACGACCAGGACAGGATCTTTTCCGGGCTCGCGATCGAGATCCGGATGGAGTCGAAATTCTGTGAAGTGGCCTGAGGATTGAAGAGATTGGCGATCTCTTGGTTCATGCCGGTCTCCTTTGCGGGCTGACGCCCTTTCAGTGTGGTGGCAGGTCAGCCACCGGAATGTCGCGAAAGGCGGCGGCCGGCGCTGGCGCCGGCCACGCATGTTTCGGGTCTATTCGGCCGCGTCGGGCAGCGCTTCCTGGGTGTCGTCGGCCACAGGACGGGTCGAGGACAGCTCCACGTTCAGGCCCAGCGAGCGCATTTCCTTGACGAGCACGTTGAAGCTCTCGGGAATGCCCGCCTCGAACGTGTCGTCGCCGCGCACGATGGCCTCGTAGACCTTGGTGCGGCCGGCCACGTCGTCCGACTTGACGGTCAGCATCTCCTGCAGCGTGTAGGCGGCGCCATAGGCTTCCAGCGCCCAGACCTCCATCTCGCCGAAGCGCTGGCCGCCGAACTGCGCCTTGCCGCCCAGCGGCTGCTGGGTGACGAGCGAGTACGGGCCGATTGAGCGGGCGTGGATCTTGTCGTCGACAAGGTGATGGAGTTTGAGCATGTAGATGTAGCCCACCGTCACCTGCCGGTCGAACGCTTCGCCCGTGCGGCCGTCATAAAGGGTCGACTGACCGCTGTCCTCAAGCCCCGCCTTTTCCAGCATGGCGTTGATCTCGGGCTCGATCGCCCCGTCGAAGACCGGGGTCGCGATCGTCACGCCGTTGGCGAACTGTTCGCCGACCTTGAGCACGCTTTCATCGTCCATCTTGCGCACCGGCTCGTTCCGGTTGTTGTCCGGAATGATGTCTTCGAGCGTCGCGCGCAGCGGCTTGATGTCGCCCGCCTCGCGGTAGGCTTCCAGCATCTCGCCGATCTTCCGGCCCATGCCGGCGCAGGCCCAGCCCAGATGGGTTTCCAGGATCTGGCCGACATTCATGCGCGACGGCACGCCGAGCGGGTTCAGCACGATATCGACATGCTGGCCGTCTTCGAGGAACGGCATGTCCTCGTTGGGCAGGATGCGCGAGACGACACCCTTGTTGCCGTGGCGGCCGGCCATCTTGTCGCCGGGCTGGATCTTGCGCTTGACGGCGACGAAGACCTTGACGGTCTTCATCACGCCCGGAGGCATCTCGTCGCCGCGCTGGACCTTTTCGACCTTGTCCATGAAGCGCTGCTCGAGCTGCTTCTTGGTCTCGTCATACTGGTTGCGCAGCTGCTCCAGGCCGTCCTGGCGCTTCTCGTCGGCAACCGCGAACTGCCACCAGTTGGACCGCGGATAGCTGTCCAGAACCTGCTGGTCGATCTTGGTGCCTTTCTTGAAGCCCTTGGGCCCGGCGATCGCCTCGTTGCCCGTGAGCATGTCGGCGAGGCGGCCATAGGTGTTGCGGTCGAGGATCGACTGCTCGTCGTCGCGGTCTTTTGCGAGACGTTCGATCTCCTCGCGCTCGATCGCCATGGCGCGCTCGTCCTTTTCGACGCCGTGGCGGTTGAAGACGCGCACCTCGACGACCGTGCCGAAGCCGCCGGGCGGCATCCGCATGGAGGTGTCGCGCACGTCGGACGCCTTTTCGCCGAAGATGGCGCGCAGCAGCTTTTCTTCCGGCGTCATCGGGCTTTCGCCCTTCGGCGTGATCTTGCCGACGAGGATGTCGCCGGGGCCGACTTCGGCGCCGATATAGACGATGCCGGCTTCGTCGAGGTTCTTGAGCGCCTCTTCCGACACGTTCGGAATGTCGCGCGTGATCTCCTCCGGGCCGAGCTTGGTGTCGCGGGCGTTGACCTCATACTCCTCGAGGTGGATCGAGGTGAAGACGTCATCGCGCACGACGCGCTCGGACAGAAGGATCGAATCCTCGTAGTTGTAGCCGTTCCAGGGCATGAACGCGACGAGCACGTTGCGGCCCAGCGCCAGATCGCCCAGGTCCGTCGAGGGACCGTCGGCGATGATATCGCCCTTTTCGATCCGGTCGCCGACCTTCACCAGCGGGCGCTGGTTGATACAGGTCGACTGGTTGGAGCGCTGGAACTTCTGCAGCCTGTAGATGTCGACGCCCGGCTCGCCCGGATCGAGCTCTTCCGTTGCGCGGATGACGATGCGCATCGCATCGACCTGGTCGACGATGCCTGAACGGCGCGCGGCAATGGCGGCACCCGAATCGCGGGCGACGATCGCCTCCATGCCGGTGCCGACATAGGGCGCTTCGGCGCGCACCAGCGGCACCGCCTGACGCTGCATGTTCGAGCCCATCAGGGCGCGGTTGGCATCGTCGTTCTCGAGGAACGGGATCAGCGCGGCGGCGACCGACACGAGCTGCTTGGGCGAAACGTCCATCAGATCGACCGTTTCGCGCGGCGTCATCATCACGTCGCCGGCATGGCGGACGATGACGAATTCGCTCGTCAGTTCGCCATTGTCGCCGATCTCGGCATTGGCCTGGGCAACGTGGTGCTTGGCCTCTTCCATGGCCGACAGATAGACGACCTCGTCGGTCACCTTGCCTTCGACAACCTTGCGGTACGGGCTTTCGATGAAGCCGTACTTGTTGACGCGGGCGAAGGTGGCCAGCGAATTGATCAGGCCGATGTTCGGGCCTTCGGGCGTCTCGATCGGGCAGATCCGGCCATAGTGGGTCGGGTGCACGTCGCGCACTTCAAAGCCCGCGCGCTCGCGGGTCAGACCGCCCGGCCCCAGAGCCGACAGGCGACGCTTGTGGGTGATCTCGGAAAGCGGGTTGGTCTGGTCCATGAACTGCGAAAGCTGCGAGGAACCGAAGAATTCGCGGACGGCGGCGGCCGCCGGCTTGGCGTTGATCAGGTCCTGCGGCATCACGGTGTCGATGTCGATCGAGGACATGCGTTCCTTGATCGCCCGCTCCATGCGCAAAAGGCCGACGCGATACTGGTTTTCCATCAGTTCGCCGACCGAGCGCACGCGCCGGTTGCCCAGATTGTCGATGTCGTCGACTTCGCCATTGCCGTCGCGAAGCTGCAGCAGCGTGCGCACGACCTCGACGATGTCTTCCTTGCGCACGGTGCGCACGGTGTCCTCGGCATCGAGGCCGAGACGCATGTTCATCTTGACGCGGCCGACTGCCGACAGATCGTAGCGTTCGGAATCGAAGAACAGCGACTGGAACATGGCTTCCGCCGTTTCCATGGTCGGCGGCTCGCCCGGACGCATGACGCGGTAGATGTCGAACAGCGCGTCCTGGCGCGTCTCGTTCTTGTCGACGGCCAGCGTTGAGCGGATGTAGGGGCCGACATTGACGTGGTCGATGTCGAGCACCGGGAAGCTGGTCTGGCCGCTCTCGATGAGCACGGCAAGCGTCTTCTCGTCGATCTCGTCGCCGGCTTCGAGGTAGATCTCGCCGGTTTCGGGATTGACGATGTCCTCGGCCAGATAGGAGCCGTACAGCTCCTCATCGGTCGCCTTGAGCGCCTTGATGCCCTTTTCGGCGAGCTGCTTGACGGTGCGCGCTGTCACCTTCTTGCCGGCTTCGACGACGACCTCGCCCGAATCCGCATCGATCAGGTCGACGGCGGGCTTGGTGCCTTTCAGGCTGTCGGCGTTGAACGGAATGCGCCAGGCTTCGCCGTCGCGCTCATAGGTGACGAAGTCGTAGTAGGTCGACAGGATTTCCTCGGCATCCATGCCGAGCGCCATCAGCAGCGAGGTGACCGGGATCTTGCGGCGCCGGTCGATGCGCGCATGCACGACATCCTTGGCATCGAACTCGATATCGAGCCACGATCCGCGATAGGGGATGACGCGGGCGGCGAACAGAAGCTTGCCCGACGAGTGGGTCTTGCCCTTGTCGTGATCGAAGAAGACGCCAGGCGAGCGGTGCATCTGCGAGACGATCACGCGCTCGGTGCCGTTGACGATGAAGGTGCCGTTGGACGTCATCAGCGGCATTTCGCCCATATAGACGTCCTGCTCCTTGATGTCCTTGACCGACTTGGCGCCGGTGTCCTCGTCGATATCGAAGACGATCAGGCGCAGCGTCACCTTGAGCGGCGCCGAATAGGTCAGGTCGCGCTGGCGGCATTCCTCGACGTCGAACTTGGGCGCCTCATAGTCGTAGCGCACGAAATCGAGCTGTGCGGTACCGGCAAAATCCTTGATCGGGAAAACCGACTTGAAGGCGGCCTGCAGGCCTTCGTCCGGACGCCCGCCCTCGGGCTCGTCCATCATCAGGAACTGATCGTAGGAGGCCTTCTGCACCTCGATCAGGTTGGGCATTTCGGCGACGTCGGGAATGTCACCGAAGAACTTGCGTACGCGTCTACGACCGTTGAAAGTCATGGTCTGAGCCATTGCCGCTCCTCGTCTTCTCGCCCGGGCCGGGCGGTCGGGGTCCATGCCGGGCAGTCACCACACCGCGCCCGGCCAATCGGTTGGCAGAAGACCCATGCGCCCGGTCCTCCAGCCTGAAGCCGCCTTGCTGATCCGGGGATCGATCAAAGCAGCTCGATTTCCTTGTCTTCGCGCTCTCGAACCGCGAAACCGGTTCCCGGTTTCGCCGAGAGCGCTCTGAAACGGTTAAAACCCGTTTCCGGAAACCTGTCCGACAGGCTTCGGGAAAAGGGTTCACGCACTCCAGACAAGGCAAGGTGCGGGCGCGCCGAAACGCGCCCGCGCAAGCCTTGAACGCTTACTTCATCGCCGCCTTGGCGCCGGCTTCTTCAAGCTTCTTGACGATTTCCTCGGCTTCGCCCTTGGAAATGCCTTCCTTGACCGGCTTGGGAGCGCCCTCGACCAGGTCCTTGGCTTCCTTCAGGCCCAGACCGGTAATCGTGCGGACTTCCTTGATGACGTTGATCTTCTTGTCGCCGGCGGCTTCCAGGATGACGTCGAATTCATCCTTTTCCTCGACCGGAGCGGCTTCGGCGGCACCGGCGCCGCCAGCGGCTGCAACGGCAACCGGAGCGGCGGCGGAAACGCCCCACTTCTCTTCGAGCATCTTGGAAAGCTCGGCGGCTTCCATGACGGTCAGCGACGACAGGTCTTCTGCGATTTTGGCGAGATCAGCCATTTTTCATCTTCCTTCGGATTTTGGTTCGAACAATCGGTGTTGACGGTTTGAAAGACAGCCTCACGCTGCCTCGTCCTTCCGGGCATAGGCCCCGAACACGCGGGCGAGCTGTGCCGCCGGCGCGCTGGTGACCTGGGCGATGCGCGATGCCGGCGTCTGGATCATGCCGACCAGCTTCGCACGCAGCTCGTCGAGCGAGGGCAGTTCGGCCAGAGCCTTCACGCCATTCGCATCGAGAACCGTGGCGCCAAGCGAACCGCCCAGGACGACGAGCTTGTCGTTGCCCTTGGCAAAAGCGCTTGCCACCTTGGGAGCCGTTACCGGATCTTCGGCATAGGCAATCAGCGTCTGACCCGAAAAAAGGTCCGACATGCCTTCGGCTTCCGTGCCCTGAAGAGCGATTTTTGCAAGGCGGTTCTTCGCAACCTTCACGGTTCCGCCCGCATTGCGCATCTGGGTGCGAAAATCACCCATCTCCGCGACGGTCAGACCCGTGTAGTGGGCCACCACCACCGAACCGGACTGTTTGAAGACCGAGTTCAGCTGGGTGACGAATTCGCGTTTTTCCGCTCTTTCCACTTCGTCTCTCCGTTTAGCGATGAACGGCGCATGCGCCCTCACCGCGGTTTGCCTTTGCCGCCTCCGGAACGGATCCCGAAAGCGACGCTCGAGGATCCTGTCCCCTTACGCCGACGCGAACAGGCCGCGCGCGGCACAAGGCAATACGGTTCGAACCTTCATCCGCCCACTCGGGGCCTTTGAACGCTCTTACCCGTCTCATGCAGGCCCATATCGAATTAAGGCGAGCCGCCTGCAATCTCGGACAGGGACCGGTTTCCCGGCCATCCACGCCCCTGTCGGGGCATGGAATTCTTCTGGTGAGCCGGCGTGTTAGCCGCGCTGGCTCACAATTGGATTCACTCGGCGGCCGAAAGGCTCGCCGGATCGACCTTGACGCCCGCGCCCATGGTCGAGGAAATCGCCACGCGCTTGACATAGGTGCCCTTGGCGCCGGACGGCTTGGCCTTCTGCACCGCATCGGCAAACGCACGCACATTTTCGGCGATCGCCTTTTCGTCGAACGAGGCCTTGCCGACACCGGCATGGACGATGCCGGCCTTTTCGACACGGAACTCGACGGCACCGCCCTTGGAGGCCTTCACCGCTGCGGCAACATCCGGGGTCACGGTGCCGACCTTGGGGTTCGGCATCAGGCCGCGCGGGCCGAGTACCTTGCCGAGGCGGCCGACCAGCGGCATCATGTCGGGCGTTGCGATGCAGCGGTCGAACTCGATCTGACCGCCCTGCACCGCTTCCACCAGTTCCTCGGCGCCGACAATGTCGGCACCGGCGGCCTTGGCTTCCTCGGCCTTGTCGCCGCGTGCGAACACGGCCACCTTGACCGAACGGCCGGTGCCGTTGGGCAGGTTGACGACCCCGCGAACCATCTGGTCGGCGTGGCGCGGATCGACACCGAGGTTCATGGCGACTTCGATGGTCTCGTCGAACTTGGCCGTGGCGCGCTCCTTGACCTTGCCCACGGCTTCTTCGAGCGGCAGGATCGCGTTGGCGTCGAGGCCCTCACGCAGGGCCTTGGTGCGTTTTCCGAGCTTTGCCATGATCAGCCCTCCACCTTCAGGCCCATCGCGCGGGCGGAGCCCTCGATCTGGCGCATGGCCGCTTCGATATCGGCGGCGTTGAGATCCTTCATCTTGGTCTCGGCGATTTCCTTGACCTTGTCGCGGCTGATCGTTCCGGCGCTGACCTTGCCCGGCTCCTTGGAGCCCGACTTGAGGTTGGCGGCCTTTTTGAGAAGGTACGATGCCGGCGGGGTCTTGGTTTTGAACGTGAACGACTTGTCCTGATAGTAGGTGATGGTCGTCGGGATCGGCGCGTTCTTTTCCATCTCCTGCGTGGCGGCATTGAACGCCTTGCAGAATTCCATGATGTTGATGCCACGCTGACCGAGCGCCGGCCCGATGGGCGGCGACGGGTTGGCGGCACCGGCGGGGACCTGCAACTTGAGCAGACCTGCAACTTTCTTGGCCATTGATGTCGTCTTTCATTTCCAGGCCGGCGTCACCCGGCGGTTGAGACGTTGGCGGTCCGACCGATGACACCCGGCTCAGGTGCCCCGCATCTCCCGCCTTTTCGGCCAGTCCCCGGAAACCCGATGGTCCCGCAAACCAGCTATCCGGATCAGCCCTTTTCGACCATTCCGAATTCCAGATCGACCGGGGTGGCCCGGCCGAAAATCGAAACCTCCACCTTCAGGCGCGAGCGTTCCTCGTCGACTTCCTGAACGATGCCGTTGAACGAGGCGAAAGAGCCTTCGGTCACGCGCACGCTCTCGCCGACCTCGAACGACACGGACGGCTTGGGGTGATCGACACCCTCCTGGATCTGGCCCAGGATCTGCTCGGCTTCCTTGTCGGAGATCGGCACGGGCTTCTGGTCCGAGCCCAGAAAGCCGGTTACTTTCGGCGTGTTCTTGATCAGGTGGTAGACATCGTCGGTGAGCTGCGCGCGCACCATCACATAGCCGGGGAAGAACTTGCGTTCGGCATCGACCTTGCGGCCCTTGCGGATCTCGATGACCTTCTCGACAGGCACCAGGATCTGCTCGAACTTGTCCCAAAGGCCCTTGGCCTTGGCGTTCTCCTCGATCGCTTCGGCCACCTTCTTTTCGAAGTTGGAGTAGGCGTGAACAATGTACCAGCGCGCCGTCATCAGCGTCGGAACCACCCGTGTTCGTGTGTCGTTGTTATCGTGCCGGACCGAAGATCAGATCGAACACCCAGGAGTAGATCTGATCGACGGTGAAGAAGAACAGGGCGGCGATCACCACCATGATCAGCACCATGATCGTCGAGATCAGGGTTTCGCGCCGCGACGGCCAAGTCACCTTGGCTGTTTCCGCGCGCACCTGCTGGATAAAGGTGAACGGATTGGTCCGTGCCATGCCTTAAGTCCGGTCCGATGCGGCGATTGCGCCCGCGCCGCATTCCCTTGCTCTGTCACGGGCGCCTTGTCCGACGAACGCAAGAAACACGCGCTGCCGATGTGAGGACCCGTATTGTTTGTGAAAGCGCATCCCGCCCGCAAGGGCAATACCAGCGCGAGGCTGCATCTAGCGGCGATTCGAGGCGAGATCAAGGGCTGCGGGCAAAAAAGTCAGCCGCGACGAAGGCCGCCGGGCGGATTGCCGCCCGCGGTGACGATGGCAGGGGCACACGGGCTCGAACCGTGGACCTTCGGTTTTGGAGACCGACGCTCTACCAACTGAGCTATACCCCTTGACGTGACCGGTCTGATAATCGCGGTTGGTCGGCAGCGCAAGTGGCATCTTGCGCAACCTTCCACCCGGACCGGCGGGCCGGCATGGCGGCGCGCGGACGCACCGCCGCGCAGAACCGTTTACTGCGCTCCCGCCCTGCGGATCAACGGCGTGATGCGGCGGACCGCCGCGCGCCGGTTTTCGGCCACATCGCCTTCTCTCGCCACCTTGAGGTAGCGCTCGCCATAGCCCTGGGTGATCATGTTCTCCGGCGGCACGTCGAAATATTCGGTCAGGGCCAGCGCGACGCTTTCCGCTCTCCGGTCCGACAGCGCCAGATTGTAGGCCGCTCCTCCCACCGTATCGGTATGGCCCTCGATCAGGAAAATCTCGTCCGGGTCGTCGGCGATCAGATCGGCCATGGCACGGCCGAGCGCTGTCAGCTCCCGCGCCTCGGAAGGCGGAATGGCCGCCGAACCTGTCTCGAAATTGATGGCATCGAGATCGATGCGCGGCATCAATTGACGCAGTTCGCGCAGATCGCGCACCTGCTGCAGCGAAAACGTCCGGTCGATGACCGGCTCGTCTTCGGCGAACACCTGGCGCACCGCGTTCGGATCGACCGCATCCCGGTACTCGATCACGACCGGACGCCGGGACGGCAGCGGGATCGTCGCCAGATCGACGGGCTGCGCGTCGCGCTCATCGATCAGAACGATCCGTTGGCCGTCGGGAAAGACCCGCGCGCGGTACAGTATGACGCCATCGGCTGCCCGAACGGTGACGATTCGCTCGCCATTTTCGCGGATCACGACCGTGCGGGTGCTGCCGTCATCAAAGGTGCGGGTCCGCACCTGCGTGCCCGGCCGGCGCAGCAACTGGTTCTCGTCTCGCAACACGACCAGTTCACCGTCGCGCTCGATGACGACGCGATCGCCGCGCCGTTCGACGACCCGGTCGGCATCGTCGATCAGCATGCCGATGGCAACGCCGGCGCCGACGCCCAGGATCGTGCGCAGCAGTTCGTCCGTGCTCTGATCGACGGTCTCCGGCGCGGCGTCCTGATCGCTGGTCCGCGCGGTTTGCTCGGTCACGGTCTGGGTCTGGACATCGGCGTCCGTTTCCGCCGCGCCGGATGCCCCGGCGTCGGGTTCGGTCGCCTGCAGCGCTTCGGAGGCCATCTGGGACTGGCGGCGTTCGGCACGGCGTTCCGCCCGGGCGGCTTCATCGACCGGGTTTGCCTCGGCGTCCGCGGCCGCGGCCGGCGACGCATCGGCGCCGGTTTCGGTTTCGGCGGGTGCATCTTCGGCAAGCGCATCGTCGGCTTGCGTCGTTTCGGTCTGTTCGGCGCCTGGCTCGGTCTCAATGACCGCATCTGCCTCGCTCTCCGCCTGCACCGGTGCGGCCGCGTCATCACCGGGCGTTTCGCCGGCGGCTTCCTCCATCGCCGCATCCAACGCGTCCGAGGCGGCCGGCGTTTCCGTTTCGGGCGCGGCGCCGACTTGCGGCTCCATCCCGGCTGCGGCATCGCTTGGCGTTTCGGTCTCGCTTTCGACGATAGTTTCAGTGGCCGGAGCGGGTACGGCGTCCTCGACGATTTCCTGCCCGGCTGCTTCACCGTCCTCTACCGCTTCCATCGCCTGATCGAGCTCGTCAGTGGGGGGCACCTGGGCCGCCGGCGTCTCGGCATCGGTTTGGGCGCTCGTTTCGGTCTGGATTGGCGCTTCGGCGTCCGGCTCGGCGACCGCCTCTTCAATGGCCTGCTCGCCATCGGTTGCGGCGGCATCCGCCTGTGTCTCGGCCTGGGGAACCGGATCGACGGCCGCATCCGCGGCGGGCTCTTCGACCTGCACCGCCGCCTCGCCTTCGGTCTCAGCCGGCACCTCCGCAGCGGGCGACTCGCCGGCCTGGGCTTGCCCGCCAAGCGCGGCGCGCACGCGCTGCTCGGCCTCGGACGGTTCGACGCCGGTGACGTCGGCGACGATCTGCGCGGCCGCACCGACTTCGGCCTCCGTGGCGGGCGGACAATTGTCCCGCTCCTCGATGACGCAATCGGCCAGCGACCTGGCGGCGTCCTGCTGCGCGTGCGCAGTGCCGGCCATGCCGCCTCCGATCATCGTGCACAAGCCGATCGCGGTCGTCGCCTTCATCCATCGTTTTGTCATTGGTGTCGTCTCCGTTGGTCGCCCTTCAGGAGACCAACGGCTGGCAAGCGCCTATGTTCCCGCACCATCGCCTGGCGGCGATCACGAATGACGAAGCCCGGTTACGTGCGACGACGGCACTTGCAGGCGGTGGATACGAAAATGGCCGCTCGCGCGGCCATTTTGCAGTCTATGGTTGCCTTCGGCGCTTGCGGCATCCGCAAGATCATCTTCGCCCTGGCGCGTTCGCGGACGGAAAGCCGGTGTCCACTTTTCCTGCGAACGCTTACTCGATGATCTTTGCGACGATGCCGGCGCCGACGGTGCGGCCGCCTTCGCGGATGGCAAAGCGCAGCCGCTCTTCCATCGCGATCGGCGTGATCAGCTCGACATTCATCTCCGCATTGTCGCCCGGCATCACCATCTCGGTGCCGTCGGGAAGCGTCACTTCGCCGGTCACGTCGGTGGTCCGGAAATAGAACTGCGGACGGTACTTGTTGAAGAACGGCGTGTGGCGTCCACCCTCTTCCTTGGTCAGGATGTAGGCCTCGGCCAAAAACTTCTTGTGCGGCTTGACCGAACCGGGCTTGCACAGAACCTGGCCGCGCTCGACGCCCTCGCGATCCACACCGCGCAAAAGCGCGCCGATATTGTCGCCCGCCTCGCCGCGGTCGAGCAGCTTGCGGAACATCTCGACGCCCGTGCAGGTCGTCTTGGTGGTGTCGCGGATGCCGACGATCTCGATCTCGTCGCCCACATTGATCACGCCACGCTCGACACGGCCGGTCACAACCGTGCCGCGGCCCGAGATCGAGAACACGTCCTCGATCGGCATCAGGAAGGGCTGGTCGATCGGACGGTCCGGCGTCGGAATGGCTTCATCGACAGCGGCCATCAGTTCGCGGATCGCATCTTCGCCCTTGGCCTTGTCGCCATCCTCGAGCGCCACGAGCGCAGAACCCTTGACCACCGGAATGTCGTCGCCGGGGAAGTCGTAGGACGACAGAAGCTCGCGCACTTCCATCTCGACCAGCTCCAAGAGCTCCTCGTCGTCGACCTGGTCGACCTTGTTGAGGAACACCACGATCGCCGGCACGCCGACCTGGCGGGCCAGCAAAATGTGCTCGCGGGTCTGCGGCATCGGGCCGTCGGCGGCCGAAACCACCAGGATCGCGCCGTCCATCTGCGCAGCGCCCGTGATCATGTTCTTCACATAGTCGGCGTGGCCGGGGCAGTCGACATGGGCATAGTGGCGCGCATCGGTCTCATATTCGACATGCGCGGTCGAAATGGTGATGCCGCGCGCCTTTTCCTCGGGCGCAGCGTCGATCTGGTCATAGGCCTTGAAGTCGCCAAAATACTTCGTGATCGCCGCCGTCAGCGACGTCTTGCCATGGTCAACGTGACCAATCGTGCCAATGTTCACATGCGGCTTGTTGCGCTCAAACTTTTCCTTGGCCATTTTCGGTGTCCTGTCCGTCCAATTTTGCGGGCCTCGCCCCTGTACGAGCGCGGCACATAAGGCTTTGTCAGCATATGCGCAAGGGCCGGCGAGGCGAGGCGGCGATCGGGTCGCCAGGCGCGGCAACCCGGACTTATCCAACCGGCGATCGGGCGCGGTTACCATGGCGGGACCTCCAGCCAGAGAGCCAAGCCATGCAAACCAGCCCCAACCTCGCCCTGCCCTACATCATGCCGCTTCAGGCGCAGTCCCACGTGACGCACAATGAAGCGATCCGCAGGCTCGACTGCCTGACGCGTCTGGCGGTCATCGACCGGACGCGGACCGAGCCGCCGCCCGCGCCCGCCGATGGCGACCGCCACATCGTCGCGGCGCCGGCGACCGGCGCATGGGAAGGCCGGGACGGCGCCGTTGCCGCCTTCCAGGACGGCACATGGGCGTTCTACGCCCCCGCCGAGGGATGGACCGCCTGGTGCACGGGCGAAACCGGCTGGCTCCACTTTGACGGCAGCGACTGGCAGCAGCATGCCGGTTCGGGCGGGCTGCCGGGCAATCCGGACCAATTGGGCATCAACGCCACGGCCGACAGCGTCAACCGGCTCGCGGTCGGCTCCGATGCGAGCCTTTTTTCCCACGACAGTGCGGGCGACCACCGGATGGTCATCAACAAGGCGCAAACCGCGGACACGGCAAGTCTCGTCTTCCAGTCCGGCTGGTCGGGACGGGCCGAGATGGGCCTGACCGGCAGCGACGATTTCGCCTTCAAGGTCAGCGCCGACGGCACCAATTTCGTCGATGCGCTGACGATCGACCGCCAGACGGGCGCCGTTTCCTTTCCCGCCACGAACCTGCCATCCGACATGGTCGTGAACCTCTATCAGGACAGCGGGCGGATGGCCGGCAACGGCCAGACGGGCGTGACGGTCGGCGGGTTCGTCTTTCCGAGCTATCTGACGCTCTACAACGGCGCGACGGTGACCGGCCACGGCAAGTTCATTCACAACAATACGGACCATGGCGGATCCGCCGGATCGCTGACCGCATCGGTCGCCGAGCTGATCGCGCAGATCCGGGAGCCCGGCAGCTACCGGCGCTATGGCAACGAGTTCTGGGTGGCCGAGATCGCGGCGGGCGCGGGAACGGCGGGGCCCTTCAGCCATGACGGCGTGACGGGATATGAAGCGTTCTTCAACGCGCAGATGATCCGGATGCCGGCGATGACCTTCCACGGCTATCTGCGGGCGCTCGATGCCCCAATCCTGTTCCGGAAGGCCGCGGGCCAGACGATCCATGTCGGCGGGGCGCCGCAACCGGGCGCGGTGCGGCTCGATCCGGCCGACGGGTGGCAGGCGGTGATGATCCAGGACCTGCAGCCGCCGCGCACCAGCTTCGGCTACATTCCGGCGACGCTGGACGTCTATGTGCCGAGTGCCGGCAACCGGTTCCAGCTGGCCTGCCCCGCCCTTGCCCCCGGCATCGCGCGGATCGACCCCGATACGGGCCTGATTGCTTCGGTATCCAGTTGGAGCTAGCGCTCCGGGCCCTTACCGCGCCAGACCATGGATGGCTCTGGTCGCATCGCAGGCGGGAGCCGCGCAAGCTGGCTAGACTTCTGTCCGGCGCAGGCTGGGTAGGTGGTCACGCGCTTGGGGCCCGCAATTGAACAACAGGTCGACAATGGACACCGCCTGCTCAAAGCCGCCGTGGATTTGCGGATAGGGCTCAAGCCGATCATAGGAAAACCACTCTACGCTCACGCCGGCGGATTCGAACAATCCGACGTCAAGATAGCCCTTGGCCGCCGGTCCGCTGACATACGTGTCGGCGCCCGCCGCCCGGCACAGCGCGAGGACACGTTCCGATCTGTCACCTGACTTTTCATAGTCCCACGACCAGCCAAGCGGCGTCTTGATCCCGAGAAAGCTGCATATCGCGGTCAAGAAACTGCAGTTGATCCGCGACAGATTGGTCTCTTCGGTTTCGTAGAGCGGTCTCAACCATCTGGCCGTCTCCTCGAACGCCGGGGCCTTCCGGTAGCTCTGCTCCAGCTTGTTCCAATGGTCCCCGCCCCAGCCGGCATCGGAAACCTCCACATCGCAGATGCGGCGTTGCAGTCGGTGCTTCTTCTGGACCGGCAGCGTCAGCCACTTCGGTCCGTTGCTGGTCCTGATCCTGTTCCGGTTTCTCCAATCGCCCGTGGTGTACTGCACATCGTCGTAGAGGATGAACGCATCCACCGAGCCGATCATGTCGAAATAGCCACGCCATGGAATGTAGGCGGACTGGACGATCGCGATCCTTGTCATCGGCCGGTCTGGTCGGTGACAGGCTTGGGCTTCCACAAGACCTGTGTCTCGGTCCATCGTTCGATGCCTTGAACCGGTACGGCCTTGAATTCCATGACGGCTTCCCCGACGCGCTCATAGTCCTCGGGAAAGCGCATGCCGAACTGCTTAACGATTTCCGGCGAGATCGGCCGCTCCCCAACGGGGGTCACGACAAGCCAGGCTTGGCGCACCAACTCCGGATCAACGAACGAGAGTGCTTTTTGCGCGAACTCTGCAGACCCCGGAAAACCGCCGAGCAACCATGAGCCGGAAACAAAACGCCCATCCAACAGGACAGTCGTCAACGGCGAGTTACCGGTCAGGTTGATCAGCGGTGTGCCAGGCTGCCAGCCAGCGGCGTCCGCCTGCCGCTTCAGATCGGAAATCGTCGTTGCGAGCACCGGATCAACCCTGTGTGGTTTGCCGAACAGCTCAACCGTTTCGGTCTGTTCATCCATCGGTCTTGTCACCACGAACGGATCCTGGAGTGCCGTGTACAACATGTATGTGGCAACAAGGCACATGACGCTGGCAGAGGTTGCCAGAAAGGCTCCGGCTGCGGAACGGTCGACGAAATAGGCCCCTTGCACGAGCAAGGCCGCAGGTATCACGAGGATGCCTGCCATGTTCGTCACAAGAGGAACCGCCGAACCGATGGCAAAAGCGATCATGACCGAGACGCCGAAACCGGAGGCAATGAGGTACCGGGCAAACCGTTTGGAGTCGTTGGGTTCGGCAGAAAGAAACCGGGACGCTGCCGCGGCCAGCCAGCCCCCGGCCGCCATCAGGATGACCGGCACAGTGAAACGTCGATACCCAATTTCGCCGCCGTTGAAATAGCCTTGCGCTGCGAATACCGCCGCCGCTGCAACAAGCAGGATCGCGGCGGGATAACTGATGATCCATGGCGGCAATCGAACGCCGAGACGCCCCGCAATCGCAAAGACTGCAACAAGCACCAAGACGGGGCCTAGAAAGCCGACAACTGTCCGGTTCGGTGTCAGGTACTCGGCCAGCGACACAGCGTGGCCACCGCCGAGGGTGGCCACAAGATCCAGGCCATTGGCCGCCTTGGTGATCGTGGCCGCGAGCCCACCCTCAACCAAAATGAAGCCGGTCAGCACCAGAACCGATACGGCGGCCGGCAGGATCGTTGCCAGGAAAGGAGTACGGCGCAGCACAGTGAACCCAACGAAAAACGCGTATCCAGCAGCAAGTACGACGCCTGCCGGGGGTTTCGAGATGAAGGCGACGGCCCCGCCAAGGCCAACAAGCAGCAACCACGCGATACGACTGGCCCGGTTGTCGCTTGCTGCGGCCAGGTAGGTGCTCCCGGTCGCCGCCAGCAGTGAAACCAGGGTGAGCCAATTGTATGACGGTGTCACAATCCAGGCGAAGTAGTAGGTCAGCGAGAAGGTCAAAACTGCGCCAAACCGCAAAACCATGCCTGACTCAAACCGCGCTTTGCCGCCCAGATAGGCTTCGAGCCCAACGGCAAAAACGGCCGCGCAGGACAGCAGTACGCCGACGCCGAACAAGCGGAACCAGAACAGCGATCCGCCGGCAAAATCGAGCAAAATGCCCGTGAAGTAACCGAACCCCGTCACCGAGAATGCAGCGGCCTCAGGATACCGGGCCAGAAGGAGATAGAACGCCTCGTCGGTCAATCCGACGCCCTTGCCGAAATTGAGGACGAACATGGCGAGGATGACGCCGAAGGAGATGAATGTCACCGAAAGGCCAGCGGCCTCTGCGACCCGCCGCGCGCTCACGTTGAACCGGCCAACGCGATAGATCGTCGGCTGTGCTCCTTCAGCCATTGCCCGACCACCACCATTCATTGCTCAGATACCATTCGACTGTCTGCGCCAAGCCGCTCTCGAAATCGTACGACGGCGACCAACCTAACTCATCGGCGACCTTCTGCGCGTCGATCGCATAGCGCAGATCGTGACCCGGCCGATCGTTCACGAAGGCGATCTGATCGGCGTAGCTGCGGCCATCCGACCGGGGCCGCCGTTCGTCCAGCAACCGGCAAATCAGCCGCACGACATCGATGTTCTTCCATTCGTTGCAGCCCCCGACATTGTAGCGTTCTGCGACCTGGCCGGCGGTTAGCACGCGCTCCAGCGCCGCAACGTGGTCGTCGACGTGCAGCCAGTCGCGCACATTCGAACCCGTCCCATAGACGGGCAGATGTTGACCGGCAAGCGCCTTGACGATCATGTGCGGTATGAGCTTTTCGGGGTTCTGGAACGGGCCGTAATTGTTGGAGCAATTCGAGATGACCACCGGCAAGCCGTATGTCCGGTACCAGCTTGTTACCATGAAGTCGCTCGCCGCCTTGGAGGCGGAGTAAGGCGATGAAGGGTTGTAGGGCGTCGACTCAGTGAACTTGCCGCCATCGAGCGGCAGATCGCCATAGACCTCGTCCGTCGAGACATGGTGGAAACGGAAATCGGAAGGGCGGCCGACGCCGGTCCAATAGTCGAGTGCAACTTCCAGCAGGTTCACCGTGCCAGCGACGTTCGTTTCGATGAAGACCGACGGCGCGTCGATCGACCGATCGACGTGGCTTTCCGCAGCAAGATGCATGACGGCGTTCGGCCGGAACTCCGCAAAGAGCGCCGACATGGCTTGTTTGTCGCAAATGTCGTGATGCTCGAACCGGTAGTTCGGCCTGTTGGCGATCGAGCGCAGGCTGTCCAGATTCGCCGCATAGGTGAGCTTGTCGACGTTGAGCACCTGATGCCCGGCGGCGACGAAATGCCGGCAGACGGCGGAGCCGATGAAGCCGGCACCGCCTGTCACGATAAGCCGCATTGGTGAATGTGCCGAACTCATGCGCCGATTTCTTTGAGCGTTTCTAGCGTGGCCTCAACGACCCGGCCCGACTCCGCCTCACCCATCCCGGCAAAAAGTGGCAGGCGGACCAGACGGGCTGCCGCGTCTTCCGTTGTCGGGCAACCCAACGGCGCCCGCCCGAACCGCTTTCCGGCTGGCGCCGTGTGCAACGGCACATAGTGAAAACTGCATTGAATTCCGTGCTCTTTCATCCGGTTCAGGAACGGCGCACGCTGGTCCGCGTTTGCCAGCAGGACGTGGAAGATATGGCCGTTTGGCACAGCGTCCGCGTCGATCCGAGCTGGAAGAATCAAGCCGTGCGTGTCCGCCGCCTCTCCCAGGGCGTCGCGATAGGCCCTCCACAATCTCAGCCGATCCTTGGTGATCGAATCCGTTGCCTCTAACTGCTGCGCGAGAAACGCTGCCACCAACTCCGAAGGAAGGTAGGAGGAGCCAACATCGACCCAGGTGTATTTGTCGACCAACCCGTCCATGAAGGCGGCCCTGTTGGTTCCTTTTTCGCGCAGTATGGCGGCGCGCTCGACATAGCACGGATCACTGATGATCAGAGCGCCGCCTTCGCCGGAGACGACGTTCTTGGTTTCATGAAAGCTGATTGCGGCCAAATGCGAGTGGGTTCCGGCCGGGGCGCCTTTGTACGTCGACCCCAGCGACTGGGCCGCGTCTTCGATAACGATCAGCCCATGTGCGTCGGCAATCGCGTTGATGCGGTCCATATCCGGCGGCCGGCCCGCATAGTGCACCGGCATGATCGCCTTGGTGGCCGGCGTAATCAGCGCTTCTATGTCGTCGACGTCAATGTTCATGGTGTCGGATACACAGTCGGCGAAGACCGGCGTTGCCCCTCGCAGGACCACCGCGTTGGCCGTGGACGAGAACGTATAGGACGGCATGATCACCTCGTCGCCCGGCTCGATCCCGATGAGAAGCGCGGCCATCTCGAGCGCGGCGGTGCAGGAGTGGGTGAGGCTAACCCGGGCGCACCCGAGGCGCCTTTCCAGCCACGATTCGCACGTTTGGGTAAAGCGACCCGCTCCACCGAGCCTGCGCCCGTCAATAGCCTCGGCGATCGAGGCCAGTTCACCGCCGGTGAGATGCGGCCTGGTGAAGGGGATCTCAGCCATTTCCCTGCTCGTGGGCCACCAGGTCTGCCAGAGCGGCGCCATAGGACGATTGTTTCTGCCGGTCAGCGAGTTCAGCCAGTCCGTCCAGTGATATCAAGCCGTGGCGATAGGCGAGTTCTTCCGGTGACGAAACCAAAAGGCCCTGCCGATTCTGCAGGGTCTTCACGAATTCGCCGGCTTGGTGAAGGCTCTCATGGGTCCCGGCATCAAGCCAGGCAAAGCCGCGGTGCAGCCTTTCCACCGACAGGCTGTTCTCATCGAGATAGCGCTGCAGGACGGACACGATCTCGATCTCACCACGCGCCGACGGCTCGACCTCATCGGCAATATCGCACGCGCGACCGTCCATGAAATAGAGGCCGGTGATGGCCCAACGGGAACGCGGCGCGACGGGCTTTTCTTCGATCGTGACCGGCCGCTGCGCGGCGTCGATCTCTACAACGCCGAACCGGGAGGGATCGCTAACCATGCTGGCAAACACGGTTGCGCCGGGCTGCCCGGCCGCTTCGTCGAGCAGCGCCTGCAGGCCATGCCCGAAGAAGATGTTGTCGCCTAGGATCAACACACTTGGGGCGCCGTTGAGGAAACTGCGGCCAATGCGATAGGCATCGGCCAATCCGCGCGGATGATCCTGTACGGCATAGCTGAACGCCATGCCCCATTGCGATCCGTCCCCGAGCAGTCGCTGGAAGGCAGCACGGTCCTCCGGCGTGGTGATGAAGAGGATCTCGCGCACACCCGCCATGATCTGCGTGGCGATCGGATAATAAATGAGCGGCTTGTCATAGATGGGCATCAATTGCTTGGAAACGCCGAACGTCAACGGGAACAGCCGGCTGCCGTAGCCGCCGGCAAGCACGATGCCTTTGCGAGCCGGTCGCGATACCGCGTCGCGGCGCTCTCCTGTCATTGCAACTGATCCCGCTCCTGAAACTTCGTTCTGGGCCAAGCCGAAGCCGGCGACGAAGCGTCCTTAGCCGATCTGACGCAAATTACCAATGTGCAACAAGGGGTTCATTGCGCCCGCCGGACCGTACCGAAACAATTACGTGTGGACCGGGGTGACGCGAATGGATAATAGGCGGCGCAACGCTCGATCGGAGGTCGGTACAGCATGGCCGAGTGGACAAGAGGCCTGCATCGCATCGTGACCATTCCAGCGGTCTACGATGCCATTCAGCGTGCGCTCGGCGGGCCGCAGGCCCGGATTGGCGTTGCCCGGCGGCTGTTCGCGGATGCGGAAGGGAAATCGGTTCTTGAGGTCGGCTGCGGGCCGGGAACCTGGGCGCCCTACCTCGCCTCTGCGCGCGCCTATCTGGGCGTGGATTGGAATCCGGCTCACATCGAGCTGGCGAAACGGAATTTCGGACGAGAGACGACCCGCTTCATATGTGGCGACCTGAACGACCCCGCCACAATTCCGAACGACTCACTCTTCGACATCGTCGTGGGGATCGGGATACTCCATCACCTAGACGATGAAATCGCTGATCGCGTTATGCAACGGATCGCAACCTTGCTCACCCCGACAGGTCATTTCATCGGCCTGGAGCCCGTCTACCACCCGCGACAGAATCCGATCGCCAAGCTGCTCAAATTTTGCGACAGCGGGCGCAACATTCGAACGGAGGCTGGGTACCGCGGCCTGATGGACCCGGCATTTGGCCAGATACAGACCGAAATCGTCACCGACCTGATGCGGGTGCCCTATTCGCACTGCATCCTGCGCGGATCGAGGGGCTAGGCGCCATGGCCGCCATAGCTGTGGTCGAGCCGGTTCGCAACGCGCGTCGGGCGCGCGGAAGGATTGCCTGAGTGACCGAAGCGCCGCGTAAAAACAAAGACTGGATCGGTACCGAATGCGAATTCGATGCCTTTCTTGAGCAGTATGAGAGCCCGCAGTTTGCGGCGGCGGTCCATGCGGTATCCGGCGGTGACGCAGAGGAGGTCTCGGCCTCGCTCGATCGATACCTGACCGAGATGCGTCACGGATTTGCGTTCGTCGCTGAGCATTTGCCGAGGCGTCGACAACGCATTCTCGAAGTCGGCGCAGGGCTTGGCCTCATCTCGATCTATCTTCAGTCGAAGGGCCACGACGTCACGGCACTCGAACCAGGCGCTCCGTCCTTCGACATCTTTGAGGCGACCAAGTCGGTCATCTGGGACAAAAAGCGTGCCGTCTTGCCGCGTCTGCTGGAGCGCGGAGCAGAAACGCTGGACACCGAAGTGGACGGGACCTTCGATTTCATCTTTTCGATTAACGTAATCGAGCACATCGCCGCGCTTGAGGACGCTATTGCCGCGATGATCGGTGTCCTCGCGCCAGAAGGCCTTTGCGTGAACACCTGCCCCAACTACACCTTTCCCTACGAGCCGCACTACTCGATCCCGCTGATACCGTTTGCGCCTCGGCTAAGCCGGCGCGTCTTCGCCAACAAGATCGAAGCTGAGCCCGACGTTTGGGAGACGCTCAATTTTGTCACGAGTGCCAAAGTCAGGCGCATGGCGCGCGACAACGGAGCCGTCGTCACGTTCCAGCCGGGTACGCTCTATGATGCCGTATCGAGGCTGGGCACCGATGAAGCGTTTGCCCGGCGACACCGCAGCGGGATCGTCATGGCCATCTATAGAGCGCTTTCGGCCACCGGCCTTCTGGGTTTGCTGAAGTTCGCCCCGGCGCGCCTGGTCACGCCCATGGTGTTCACATTCCGCCACCGGTGATCGCTGCCGGATTGCCGTTGGCGCTTCTTCAGGCGGCAATCAGCCAAACGCCGACAATGATCAGGGCACATCCGGCATACTGGTAGCCACTGAATTGCTCGCCCAGGAACGCATAGCTTCCAGCCATGACCATGGGATAGCTCAGTGATGCAAAGGTGAAGGCGACGCCGAGCGACATGCGGGATACTGCAAAATACCACAGATAGGCAGCTGTCAGCAAAGCGATGCCGGCAAGCCAGAGCCACGGATCGCGCAGCGCACCGGAAAAAAATGCAGGGAGCGCAGCGCCTGAAGAAGGCAATTCACCATGCACGGCGGACAGCCGGAGCTTGATGACGATTTGCACGCCGGAAATCAAAAACACGGCGATGATCAGGATGAGGTAATTCATCATCGGCCGCAGGGCAGCTGTTGCATTGCGCTGATCACCTAGCCTTGCCCACCCAGGTACAGTCTCTGCTCCGGCGGCACATAGTACTCATCCAGATCGACCGGCACGCGCACCCGGTAGCCCAGACGCTTGAGAGCCCGCTCGTCCAGTGTCTCCAGCAAGCCCTCTCCGAGCAGCCGCGGATAATCGAAACGCTGGCGCATGTAGGATCGACAGACATTCATCGTAAAGGCGTGGCGATAGCGATCGGTTTTGTTCTGGCCACCCATGTGCCATGTCCGCGCATTGAACAGGATGGCGTCTCCGGCACGCGGCAGCGGCCGCGCGGCGTTGTCGAAGAACTCGGCATCGTCCGGCGGATCGGTCCGTTCGAATGATCGCGGCAGAAAATAGGTCGCGCCGTTCTCCCGGGTGAAATCATCGAACGCGATGAGAAACCCGATATTGGTCGGGTAGCCCGGGATCACCCTGGGACAATCCACATGTATCCGCCCCGAGTAGTTCGTGCCGTGGGGCGGCATGCTCGAACTCGTGCAGGCGTACAAGATGCAATGTTCGTCGAGGGCGGCTTCGAGGAAGCCGTTGATGCGGTCATTGGAGAAGATCTCGAGAAACACCGGATCATGCACCATCGGATTGTGAACCATGCCGGCATCGATGTAATGCGGGTTGTCCCCCCAGGCCCGGTCCTGAGCCGCGATCGCCGCCGCAAGCGCTGTGCGCATCGCCTCAACCTGTCCGGCCGTCAGGACGTTCTCGACCAGCACAAAGCCTTCGCGAAAATACTCTTCCATCTTCGGCGGCAGGTCTTCAATCGTCACTTCGGGCTTCCTTCTTCAGAACGAACCAAACGTATTTGAACAGATCGAGCGAATACGGCAGACTTTCTTGAAGATAGCGGTCGATGATGGCGGCGTCCTCGACCGATTGCTGGTGCAGGACCTTGGCGTTGCCCAAGAACCAGTCAAACCGGATATCGCAGCCTGCAAACCCGTTGGCCAACGCCACTTCCTTGAAGGCAAACGGATCGACACCCCGGGCCTCCTTTGCCGGTTCCGCCTTCCGGAACGTGGTGGCGTCGACACCGTACTTCTCCTCGATCCGTTTGTCGTTTTCGGTCACCATGTCGAACTCGCGCCGCGCGAACGCCGACAACTCGAACTGAGGATGCAAAGTGGCATCACCAATCCGGGTCCAGTAGAACCTGTTGGGCACCAGATCGATGTAGAGAGCGCCGCCCGGGCGCAGCACTCTGGCGGCCTCTGCAACCATCTTCGAAGTGTCTTCGAGATGGTCGAGAAACGAATAGGCGGAGGCTGCATCGAACGAACCGTCGTCGAATGGCAACTGTTCAACCTGACCCTGATGAATCGTAATGTCGTGGCCGTCGGCGTCGACCTGCGACAGCATGGCCGGAGTGATATCGATTCCGTGAATCTCGTTGAAGTATGGACGTGCGAGATCGATGATGAAGCCCGTTCCGCAGCCGAGATCGAGGAGTCTGTCGCCGCCGGTCATCGCCTGTAGCTCGGCCAAACGCTTCGAGACTTTGGCCTTGTTCTCCGGCCTGAAATGCGGCTCGTCAGTATTGTAGGTTTCGGCGAGTGCACTGTGCACGGCAATGTTCGCGTCAATCACGTCGGACATGAAGGTCCCCTTTGGATTGGATATCGACCGGCGCGCAGGCCGTGCTCTGCTTGCGTTCGGCGATCAGATAAAGAGGTCTGTCGAGACTCTCGTCGAGTAGGCGATGCAGGTAAAGGCCAACTATTCCAATGCCGAAAAAAAGCATCGAGAAAAGCAAAAGTATGACAACCATAAGCAACGAAATGCCGGGTGGAAGTTGGTTACCCATGATCAGATACTGAATGATGATCGAGGCCGAGTATGCGGTTGTCGCAAGGAACGAGATACCGCTGGCTACCATGAAGAAGACGGCCGGCAGGTTCGTGTATCCTACGAGATAATCCATCGCCAAGCGCACCCGCTTGGCCAGATTGTAGTTTGAGTTTATCCCCTTTCGGTCGGGCATTTCCACCTCAATGGTCGTTGATGGAAAACCCATTCCGACCATCAGCGGACCGTAGACCGGTCTGCGCTCGCGGTATCTTAGGATTGCGTCGAGCACTTTTCGGCTGAACCCGCGCATTGTTGCGATGTTGGGTGTATGGTCGGCCTTGGCGATCGATGCCACGGCGCGGTGGAAAAGCCGGGACGTCCGCCGGGCGTTGCGTTTGTTCTTGTCCGGATAGGCGGTGTAACAGATGTCGACCGGTCCCCGAAGCTCGCGGTGGATGACTGGAATCATCGCCGGATCGTCTTCAAGGTCGGCGTCCATCATGATGACGTATCGGCCAGTCGCTTCGGCAAATCCCGCCTTCAATGCGGCTTGCTGGCCGAAATTGCGCGACAGGCGCAGCGCGCGGACATGGGGACTCTCCGAGCCTGCAACGATCGGCCAGCTGTCGTCCCTGCTGCCGTCATCGACCAGAATGATCTCGGAGGCACCATCGACGTCATTGCATGCCGCCGACACGCGTGCAATCAGCTCCTCGAGTGTTCCAGCATTGTTGTAGACTGGAATAACGATGCTCAGTTCGATATCAGGACAGGTGTCACCTTGGGCTGTAGCGTGACGCCTGAATGAGTCTGACATAGCCGAGGCACACGGATGGGGACGCTAAGACCATTGGAAGTGGGCGACCTCGTAACACTGAATTCATGGCGTGGCAATCGGGCGCTCCGAAACGACACGCACGGTTTCCGTTTTCCCGTCAGCATGGAAATGGATCGCGCCTGGTATGACGCCAACGTCGTCAAAGCACCGCCGACCAAGGCGTTGTTTGCAATCCAGAATGACGCTGGCGGCCTGGCGGGCATTGCCCAACTCGATCGGATCGATCCGATCCACCGCCATGCCGCGCTCGGCATCTACATTGGCAATCCGCAAGAGCGCGGCAAGGGATTGGGCAAATCCGCGATGAACGAGATCTTGAAATTCGGATTTGACGATCTGAACCTGCGCAAGATCTATGTTCACGTCAACAAGTCGAACGCTGACGCGTGCCGCCTCTACGAGAAGCTCGGCTTTGTCAAAGAAGGCGACATGAGGAGCCATTACTTCATCGACGGCCGCTGGGACGACGTTCTCATCATGGCCATGTTCAAACAGGATCACGCGATGTGAGCTTTCAGGCTCGATCGCGTTCGCTTTTGTGGCTGCCTGGGCTTTGGTGTCGATGGCAGCAATTGTGAAAAAAGCGATCCCCCAAAAGTTGCCGCAGTTGCCATCGCTCCTGGCGCGATGGACCCAGCCTGCCAGCACATTTTACCGTGTGCCGGCCTTGCTATGGGTGAACCGAGCGACGCCGCGCATCCACCAACCACAGGACGAACGCAAAGACAGCGGCATATGAAAGCGTCAGCAATGTCACCAAGAGCGCCATGGCTCCAAGCCAGTCGAGGCCGGCAAGGCGGGCAGCCGGGAGCGAGGCAACCAGGACAACAAGGTGCAGGCCCGAGGCCGCCAGCTTCAGGCGCATCCGGTCGAGGACGAGGATCAGCCGGTTGGTGACAAGAGACAGGAACTGCACGTAGTAGAGCGGCGCAAAGATGAGCGCGACAAGGCCGGCCTGGCGCCAGGCGGTTCCGAAGACCGCCCCGGCGATCTGCTCTCCATAGAACCAGAGCACGGCCATCAGAACGGCAAGCAATGGCAGGGTGGCCAGCACCAGGCCGGACGTCAGCGTCAGGACGCGGCGCGGATTGACCCTGATCATGTCCCCGGCGTGGCGGTGAACGAGCTGCCCCAGCGATTGGTTCACGATGGTCAACGGCGCAGAGCCAAGGCGCTGTATGAGCGCCACGAAGCCGCCAACATCCGGACCGTAGGCGATCGCGAAAAACGGCGCCGGCAACCAGACAAGTGCCACCTCGATGGACACGGCAGGGGTCACGTAGAACGGATAGCGCCGGTTCCGGGACAGGTGGGCCACGATCCGGCGGGGCGCTGACGTGATGCGGCGCAGCGCCGCCCTCGCCGTCCCCGCCTCGGCGGTCAGCCAGCCCGCCACGCGCCCCAGCCACTCGCCCGCGATCAGGCCGCCAAGGCCACCGAACCAGAAGCCGAAGCCGACCTGCAGCAGGCTGCGCCCCGCCAAACCCGCGAAGGTGGCGCGGGCGGCGCGATTGTTGCGGTCCGTGCGTATTGCCCAGTTCGTCGCCGTCAGTTGCAGAACCGTTGTCAAACAGACGGCCAACGCCGCGCAGACCGCCCAAATGGGAAGCTGACCGAACGGAGCCGATCCGCCAATGAAGATGGCAGCGGGCAAGGCGATGGCGGTGGCGAACAATGCCGCCGCAAGTCCGCCGGTGGCAAAGCGGAGGCTCTCGCTGCGGCGGTCGGCACCAAGAATCCCCAGCTCCAGACTGAGCGTCGCGAAGATCGAGAAGATGGCGACGATTGCGCTGAACACGCCGAAAAGACCAAAGAGCTCAGGGGAATAAAGCCGAGTGAGGATCGGTGATAGTGCGAGCGTCAGCGCATATCCCCCCGCCGACCCACCTCCCAATGCCAAAAGCCCGCGAACGGCACTGGGAGGCCTCTTCGTGCTCAAACGCTCATCCCCATGGCATTGTGAATATCCGTCGCGATCAACCGGCAAGACCGCTAACAGACTGTCCGCCCCATGCCAACGGGCGATCGAGGGTGCTGCCAAGCTGGCCGGGCGATGCGCAGCGCCAGGCGTTCACCGCATGTCGCGACTTCAATGGAGGCGGACCATAGCCAGATAGTGCCTTGTCATTACAACAACCGATTTGGGTACAACGTTCAGGGGCGTTGTTTGGGAATGCCGCCAGGCAGTACGCAGCGCAAATCACTTGTCATCAGCGACCACAGATCGCGCCGAGCCGCGCGCGGCTGGGCCCGTGCAAAGACCAGCATACCCATAAAGAAACCGATAGGCCATGCGAAGAGAAGATCAACTGCATCGAACGCGGTAGCGAAACGGCAGATCGTTAGAGCGAAGCCATGAAAGTGTTCACTTCACTTCCGTACGGTCATTCAGGAATGCGACCGCAGCCGCCAGCACGAATATGTACCTGATATCAAACAAGTTGCCCCCCGTCATTGCACTCATTAGCAGCGACAAAGCCAAAGCCAATAGCACAGCCACCGCGTGAGCCGAGAAGGCGGCTCGCACATAGGTGCCCGCGGCGACGGCAAACGCCAAAGCCAGCGCCAGCAACCCTGCGAGGCCATACATCGCAGCGTACTCAAACAGAACGTTGTGCGCGTATGTATATGTTTCGACACGGGGATTGCCGTCGCCGGCATAGAACAGTGTAAGCCGATACCCTTCCCGTCCAACTCCAACCACGGGGTTGGACCGGAAAAGCTCGAGAGAGTAGAGCCACATCCGCAAACGCTGTGTCGAGTCTGTGAGCACAACCTCGTCTGAAACGCAAAACTCATACTTTACGGCGTCTTTGCAAAGAGCTTCAGCGATGTCCTGCATCTGTTGCTCTGCCAACGGTATAGCGTTGTCGATCGCGTCTTCCCGATGAACTCCAACGACCGCAGTTGATTGCGCGAAATGTGACATGCGGTTGGCCAATTGCTCGGTTCCACCCATCAACTTCACCGCGACGGCACCGGCAAGCACGAGAACGACCGCCAAGAATGAATGCAGGAACTTGCGCTGGTACACGATCAATCCGAACGAGAGAATCAGAAGCAGTCCTGCCGCCAAGATGCCCATCTTGAGCGAATTGGAGAATGTGGCGAAGGAACAGACAAAAAGCAGGACAAAGGCGATCGTCAGATACCGCCCTCTCAGGATCAAGAACATCACAGCGGCCACCGCGACCAGAGATATTCGCGCGGTCGATATGTTGGTGACGAGCACAGCTCCATAGGCGACGCGGGCAAGGTAGTCGCCAGCCAAGACCCCCGCACCGACCAGCGCGGTCAGAAGCATGAAGTCTTCGAGATCCCGCATCTGCCGGATAGCCAGGAAGGCAAGATAGGAGAGCGCCACGATGAACACTGAGTCAGCTACCGCATCATCGGCCCACCAATCGCCATGAACCGCGCTTAACGCGAACGTGACGGCAGAAAGACCCAACACAGCCCAAACGACGGCTGGAGCGCGGGCCGGAGCCACTTCAAGACCTTGTCCGTGCCTGACCATCAGCAGCATCGCCGCAACCGCCAGAAAGAGGTGTTTGAGGTCGATATCTGCCGGAGACGCTGGAAAAAACCGTTGCAGACCAGCCTGTCCAACCAACATGGCAAGCGTGATAAACAGCAATGTGGCTAGCCGAAGCACCTCGCCGCGCCTCGAAACGATTCCAGAAAAGCTCGTCTCAGCCAATTCCTTCTCCAGCGCTCGATCGAAGCCGAAACGATCAGTCAGGCCGTGTATGCCGCACAACTGCGACGTCCGAGCCGGTTGCCAGCAACGCTTCGGCGGAAACGCACACTAATTTGCCTCCGGCTTCTTCAGTTCGAAGGTGAAGATCCAGGCCATCAGTTGCACGCCGGGAACCCGCACCAGAATGTCGTCGGCCTTGTGCAGCAGCGGCGCCAGAGGCCCGGCCTTGGCAGCGGCGATACCCAGAATGTGCCAGTAGCGAACCTCGCCGAGATCGAAGAAGCGCTTGGCAAAGCGCACGTCGGCGAGCGACAGGATGTGCGCCTTTTCCCACTCCGTCCGCATGTCCGGCGTCATCATGCGGTAAAGCTTGATGGCCGGATTGTAGTCGAGGGCCTCGACCGCCAGAATGCGGCCGCCCGGCTTGAGGATACGGCGCATCTCCGGGAAGGCGAACGACAGGTCGAGGTGATGCAGCATGCCCGAGCAGATGATCGTGTCGACGCTTTCGTCGGGCAGCTTGGTGTTCTCGCAATCGGCCTGAAAGAACTCGGTCGTTTCGGCCACGCCGGCCTCGGCCGCATCCTGCGTTGCGTTGGCTACCGAGACCGGGCTGATATCGAGACCCAGAGCCAATTCGGCCCCTGCCTTGGCCGCGGCTATGGCGTTGGCGCCATTGCCGCAGGCATAGTCGAGAAAGACCTTTCCCTTGGCATGTTTGGCGATCCAGTCGGCCGTGTATTGGCGCGATGACGCCGTGGCGACATAATACTTCCGGTTTCCGTAGAACTTTTCGTACGTATCGCTGCCTTCCTGGATGTCGTTCTGACGATCCCGGTCGCGATCGTGGAACTCGAGCTCCTTGCGCTTGCGGTCCTCCAGCGAGTCGATCCATTCGCTGTTGGTGATCGTCCGGATCTCGTCGATCTTGGAACGCAGCGTAACCACGCTTTCTTGGTAGCTCGCACTCATTGCAATCCCTGGGGTCGGTTTGCGGGGATGGACAGCTTGGCCGAAGGCTTCTTCCGGACGGTCTGTATCGCCGATCAGAACCCATGTCAAAAGGGATCAACGAGCATCCGTGGCCGCACCTGGACTTCCCACAGGACAGGTGTCAGAGCCTTCTCCGGTACCCGTCGCCCACCCCGCGGAAATGCCGCAACGTAAGGTCCGCCGAGCCGATGAAACTGCCCGGACTTCGTATAGGACCTCGGCGGCTTGATCGGCTCAGTTCAGGAGAGCGGCGCGGCGGGAACCAGCGGTCGGTCGCGGCGCGACACCGCGATCACCTCCTGGTCGACACCGAGGCGGCGCAACTCGCGCTCGACGCCCTTCAGCGCGGCGGGTTTGTCGATGATGGCGACGATTGTCAGCCAGATCAGTTTGATGTCCAGAAGGACATTGACATGTTCCGCATAGATCAGGCCGAGCCGGCCCTTCCAAGGGCGGATCAGCTTGTCATAGGCCGCGTCGGGGTCGTCAGCATCCTTGATGATCTCGCCCTCATCGGAAAAGACGATGGATGCGAAGTCGGTGATGCCGGGACGCACCGCCAAGAGGCCCCGCTCGCGCTCGGTGTAGCCTTCGACCGCCTTGACGGTGTTCGGCCGCGGGCCGACCAGGCTCATGTCACCCTTGAGCACGTTCCAGAGCTGCGTGAACTCGTCTATCTTCCAGCGACGGATGAAATGGCCAAGCGGCGTGATGCGGGTGTCGGCGGCGCCCGTCGATTCCACGCCGGTCTTGTCCGCGTGGACGACCATCGACCGGAGCTTGTTCATCTTGAACGTCCCGCCGTTCCTCGCCGCGCGCACCCCCTGATAGATAGGCGAGTGCCCGTCCTGTCGCCAAACCAGGAACATCAGGACAAGCAACACGGGGCTCAGAAGCACCAGCCCGGCCAGCGAAGCCACTACATCGAACAGACGCTTCACCGAAGCGGGCCCCTCAAAGTGCACTGCGCACGGTTGCCGCGATTGCCGCTGCGTCCATGCCGTAGACTGTGCGCAGATAGGCCTGATCGCCGACCACGGTCGGGTATTCGTCGGTCAGGCCGATGCGCCGGAAGAAGCCGGGATGCACGCCGCCTTCGAGAAGCGTTTCGGCAACGGTGCCGCCAAGCCCGCCAAGGACCGTGTGCTCCTCGACCGTGACGATACCGCCGGTATCCCGCGCGGCGGAAAGGACCGCATCGGCGTCGAACGGCTTGAGGCTGGAGACAGACAGGACACGCGCCTGCACACCCTTCTGCGCAAGTTCGTCGGCCGCGGCGATGCATTCCTTCAAGATCGCGCCGATCGATATGAGGGTTACGTCGCTGCCGTCGCGCACGAGGCGCGCCTTGCCAAGCCGGGCAACCTCGCCGTCCCGTCGGCCCACGCCGCCCTGCCCCTTGTCGAGCCGCAAGTAGGTCGGGCCCGGTGCCGCGGCCAGTTCCGCCGTCAGATCCTCTGTCTCCCAGGTCTCGGACGGCGCGACGACACGCATGTTGGGAATGGCGCGCAGTATGGCCAGATCCTCGGTCGCAAAGTGCGACATGCCCAATTGGCCGTAGGAGAAGCCGCCGCCGACCGAGACGACGGTGACGGGAGCGTCATGATAGCAGACGTCATTGCGAAGCTGCTCGAGGCAGCGCAGCGTCGTGAAATTGGCGATCGAATAGGTGTAGGCTTTCCAGCCGCTCATAGCCATGCCCGCGGCGATCGCCGTCATGTTCTGCTCGGCCACGCCGGCATTGACGTATTGCGAAGGCAGGTCCTCGGCGAATTTCGTCAGAACGCCGAACCCCAGATCACCGGTGATCAGAACCACGCGGGGATCGTTTCGTGCAAGGTCGGTGAGCTTTGCGATGAAGGCATCACGCATCACGCACCTCCGGGTCGCACGCCGCCAGTTCGGCGCGTGCGGCCTCCAGTTCGTCTCCCTGTGCTGTACGGTAGTGCCACAGAACCGTGTTCTCCATGAAGGACACGCCCTTGCCCTTCGTGGTGTGCGCAATCACGACCGTCGGGCGGTTCTCATCGTCCGGAAGCGTCTTCAAAGCCCCTTCCAGGGCAGCAGTATCGTGCCCGTCCACCTCGTGAACGGTCCAGCCGAAAGCACGCCATTTGTCGGCAAACGGCTCCAGCGCCAATGTCTCCGCCACGGGGGCCAGGCTCTGGATCTTGTTGTAGTCAATGACGGCAATGAGGTTCGACAGACGATGGTGTCCGGCAAACATGGCGGCTTCCCAGACCGAGCCCTCATCGCACTCGCCGTCGCTCATGACCACGAAAGCGCGCCAGTCCTGATGCGCACGCTTTGCCGCAAGCGCCATGCCGGTTGCCACACCCAGACCGTGACCCAGAGACCCTGTCGACAGGTCAACGCCCGGCACGCCCTTGTGGCTGACATGGCCAGAGAAGATCGAGCCGTTCTGGTAGTGATCCTTCAGCTTCTCGGTCTCAAAGAAGCCCCGCTCCGCCAGCACCGCATAGATACCCGCCCCGCCATGCCCCTTTGAAAGGATGACCCGGTCGCGCTCCGGATCGTCCGGCGCGCCGGGATCGACATTCAGGATGCGGGCGTAGAGAACGGCGAGAATTTCGGCCATCGAGAGGACCGAACCGATATGGCTGCTCTTGCCGCGACTCGTCATCTCCAACGCGTGCTTCCGGATGCGATGGGCGAGGATCACCGGATCGGCTGACGGGTCGTTTCTGAGCGTCATCAATCGAGCACCGCGAAACCGATATAGGGATCGAAATCAAGCCGCTCGATGCGCAGGCGCCGCTTTGCCAGGGTCTCGAGCATGGCCAGCGTTTCGCCCGGCCACAGAGGATTGTCGAGCTCGTCGAACGCAAGCACCGCTCCGGCCGGCATGCGCGGCAAGAACGTCTCCAATGCGATCCTGGTCGGCTCGTAAATGTCAAAGTCCAAGAACAGAAGACTGACGACGAGATGGGGATTGTCCTCGACGAACTGCGGCATCGTCTGGGTCGCGTCGCCCTTGACCAGTTGCACCTTGTTGACGTGCCCGAGAAACCGGGTGGAGTCGTAGATCTCAACGAGTTCGTTGAGCTCCTCATAGGAATCGGCGGCGAGGTCGCCGGTTTTCACGTGCGAAGACGCTGCCGACATGTCGGCTTCCGACAGGCCCGGGAAGCCCTCGAAGGTGTCGAAACCATAAATCCGCCGCGTCAGATTGACCGGCTCGAGGATCGAGGAGAGCTTGGCCCATGTCATGACGCCGAAGCCGTGGTTCACACCGCATTCGATCACCGAACCCTTGACGTTGATGACACGCTTGAAAATCTCGTAGAGCGCCAGAAACCGCGTAATGTTCTGACGGCGCACATATTTCGGGAAGTTCTCCATCTTGGTTTCCCAAGTGGTGGGGTTCTTGTCGAAACACGCGCGGTTGCGTGGGGCTTCTTCACGTTCCGCGCTCGTGCGCAGGCCGCCTGAGACGCCAATCTGATCCGAAGTCATGATTATCCCCGATAGAACGCGATGACGGAGTCGCAGATATGATGCACATCGTCATCCTTGAGGAGATGGTGCATCGGCAAGAGCATGTATCGTGCCGACATCTGCTCTGCGTAAGGTGCGTTTGATCGAAGCCCGAGCTGCTCGAACTGGTGGATCATGTGACCGCCCCACTGCATGATCGTGCCGATGCCGCGCGCCGCGAGGTGTTCACGAAGCGCGTCGCGGTTCTCGGCCTCGATCTCGTAATTCTGGAAGATGTCGTAGCGCAGATTGTCGCTGTCGGGCGCCGGCGGCAAGAGCAAGGCATCGATAGCGCCGAGGCGATCCTGATAGATGCGGGCAATATCGCGCCGGCGTTCCAAGTCACGCTTGTAGTACTGGAACTTGACCAGCATGACCGCCGCCTGGACGTTGTCGAGGCGGCAGTTGTAGCCGAAGCGGGTCACTTTGCCGGAAACCGGGTCGCGGCCGTGATCACGGTACTGACGAAGGATCTCGGCCTTTTCGTCATCGTCGACGATGATCGCGCCACCATCGCCGAAGCAACCGAGAACCTTTGCCGGGAAGAACGAGAAGCTGCCCGCAACGCCGAACGTGCCAGCCACGCGGCCGCGATAGGTAGCGCCCAGCGCCTGGCATGAGTCCTCGACAATCTCCAGTCCATGCTTTTCGGCGAAGGCGGCTACCGCATCCATATCGCAGGTTCGGCCGTTAAGTTGGACCGGCATGATCGCCTTGGTGCGTGGCGTCACCAGCGATTCGGCGCTGGCCACGTCGATCATGTGATCGGGTCCGCAGTCACAAAGCACCGGCGTCGCGCCGCAATGGTTGACAGCGGCCGCCGTCGCGATGAACGTATGCGAGGGCAAAATGACCTCGTCGCCGGGGCCGACGCCTGCCAGCTTGAGCGCCAGCGTCAGCGCAATCGTGCCGTCGGCAACGCCGAGCACATGCTTGACGCCGATGAACCGGGCCAAGGCTTCCTCGAAATGGGTGAGGTCTTTTTGCATGATGTATGCGCCGCGGCCGAGCACGTCATGGATCGTCTCCATGAACTCGGTCTCATGCTCGGCGAAAAGACCCGGATAGTCGAAAAAGGGCACTCTCCGATTGGCGGCGGCCGTGATCGAAGTTCCGCTGGATTGCGAGGACATGGAAAACCTCAATAGAAGCGTTGCTGCGGCGTCGGCGAAACGTGACCTGGCGGACTGAAGCGGCACCGTCCGTGAATCGGCGCCACTGGCCAAGCCTCGTTTAGCTGCGGTGCGGTATCAAGCACCATCGCCCGAATTGCAAGAGCCCTCGCGCGGTCCAGCGCCACAGCCCTCAGATTTCGGAAAGCCGCGCCGCGCAATAGATAACCTTGTGGCGTCGGTCAGGTTCGTCAGAGTTGACAGCCGCCGGCGCCTGATAGTCGTGCGGCGTGTCGAGGATCGAGCCCGGCATCTCGGTCATCGAGCCAAAAAAGAGCTTCTTGAGCCAAACCTTGCCGGCCATGGAGCCGGGGATCAGGTTCAGGCGCGAGGCGACGAGCTTCACGGGTCGCAGCACGCGCTGCCGAAGCGAGACCTTGGTCGTGTCGAGATAACCCCAAAGCGATGGATCGAAGCCATGCTTTTGGCAAAGTTCGCCCAGTTCCACTGCGCCGAAATAGCGTGTCGAGTGGGGGCTCGGGGTGAAATCGTAGAGGTCCTTGTTGGCCGTCACGATCAACAGCCAACCGCCCGGGCGCAGCACACGGCCGACCTCCTGCATGAACGCATCGGCGTCCGGCAGATAGTAGATGGCTTCGAACAGCAGCAGCGCGTCGAGCGATCGGTCCGGATAGGGCATGGAGGCGGCATCGAACACTTCAAGTTCATAATTGTCGCCGTAGACCTGCCGGGCCCGGTCGAGCACCTCCGGCGAGAGATCGCCTCCCCTCACCGACTTCGCCACCGTTGCCAGATAGCCCAGCCCAGGCCCGGCTCCACAGGCGACCTCTGCAATGTCGCCACCCTCGACGAAGGGACGCGCCCAGTAGTAGCGGTGGCAGGTGCGCAACAGCTGTTCGGCCGACACTTTCTGGCCGGCCATCTCGGTGACGGAGACGAACTGCTCGGTTCCCATCGCTTCCCTCACACGGCCACTGCGCCATCTTGGCCGGGCGTGATGGCCGCCAATTCCTCGAGATAATCGCAGAACTGGGCGTAGATCACATCCGGATCGAACATGTCCATGTAGACATCCCGCGCGTCATCTTTCAGCGAACGCAGCCGCTCCTTGTCGGCGACGGCTGTCTCGATGGCGCGCGCAACGCTGTCCGGATTGCCTACCTCGTAAGGGATGCCAAGCCCGGTGCGCTCCAGAAGGTCGCCCGTCAGCCCATCAAGACCGGTCATGATCGGCAATCCCGCGGCCAGGTATTCTCCGACCTTGTTGACGAAATGGCGGCGGAAATCCGGTGTGCGGGCATACGGCAGGACGCCGAACGTCGAGCGGTTCATCAGCGTCCTCAGATCGGCCGCGCCGCGCCATCCGGCGAAATGGGCATGCTCCATGCGGGCCGTCCGCGAACGGATGTGGTCCTCAAGGTCACCCTTGCCACAGATGACCATCCGAAACTGCTTTCGCGTCGGTTCATCGACGCGCGACAGCCCCTCGATGAAGGCGGGAATATCGAGACGCCTGCTGAAGGTTCCCGGATAGCAGGCGACCACCATGTCGTCGTCGCGCGGCCCGATCAGTTCATCCCAACCACTGTCAGCCTGCTGCATCGCCTCCGATGACGGCAGTGCTCCGGGAACGGCAAGATGAAACGCGCGGTCCAGCGGACCGGCAGGCCGGCCGGCGGCATCGACGCCCCAGGCGACGAAAGCGCTCGTCACGCCCGTCACGGCCGTGGCGCGCGACAGTGAGCTGCGCTTCAGGCGGCGCCACCAGGCCATCGCGGGCCAGCCGGCCAACGCCTTCACGCCGGACAGGTGGTCCTCGAAAATATCCGGCCACAGGTCGCGGCAATCGAGCGCGAAAGGAATGCCGCGAGGGACGGCGAAATCGGCGACAGCCGCGCAAAGCTCCAGTGTCGGCAGGCCGCTGAGAATGACGTCCGGCCTGGGCAAGCCGGGGGCGATGCGCGCGAATTCGCGCGCATTTGCCATCTGGCTCAGCACGCGATCACCGGAGATATTGCGGTTGTAGGGCCGGCCGGCCAGATATTGGATCGTATAGCCGTCCCGCGACTTCTGGACGGTGCTCTTGTCGAAACGCTGCACCTTTTGCTGGTGATTGAAGGTCGCGTTCCAGAACGTGACGTCGTGCCCGCGCTCGGTGAGTTGGCGCGCCAGAAGCGCCGTGCGGAGCAGGCGCGGCGGCCCGGGATCATCGGGCATCTCCTCGCCGGTCTGCACCAGCCAGATCCTGAGCGAACCGGTCATCGGTCAGGCCAAAACCACGTTGGAACGGTCGATGATGTCCTTGGTCGCGTTGCGGGTGTCGATTACCAGATCCATGGACGCGACAATGCCAGCATAGTCCACATTGCTGTGGTCGGTGCAAATCAGGCCGGCGTCGTAGCTTTGCAGAACCGCCGGATCGAAGTTGACGCTTCTGCGGCCCGCCAACTCCATGTGCTCGCGCGTCATCGGGACCTCGGGAACGAAAGGATCGTGGAAATCGACTTTTGCTCCCCGTTCCTCCAGCAGCTTGATGAGCGTGAATGCGGGGCTCTCGCGGACATCCTCGACATTCTTCTTGTAGGCCAGGCCGAACAACAGGATTCTCGAGCCAGCCACCGCTTTCTGCTTTCGTGTGGACAAAGCCTCCACCAGGCTCTCGATCACGTGATAGGGTGCGCGCGTGTTGACCTCTCCAGCCAGTTCGATGAAGCGCGTCGAGACATCGAACTCGCGTGCCTTCCAAGTGAGGTAAAACGGATCGATCGGGATACAATGCCCGCCCAGTCCCGGCCCCGGATAGAATGGCATATAGCCAAACGGCTTCGTCTTGGCTGCCTCGATGACTTCCCAGATGTCGATGCCCATACGACCGTAGATGATCTTCAGCTCGTTCACGAGCGCAATGTTCACAGCGCGGAAAATGTTCTCCATGAGCTTGGTGGCCTCGGCCACCTCGCTCGAGCTGACCGGAACCACTTTGCGAACGATCGCTCCATAAAGCGCTGTTGCGACTTCCGTGGCTTCGGGACCGTCTCCCCCGACGATCTTCGCTATTGTCGATGTCTCGAATTGCTGGTTGCCCGGATCTTCTCGCTCCGGGGAGAAGGCGAGAAAAAAGTCCCGGCCCGACGACAGCCCGGTTTCCTCGAGAATAGGACGCACGACACCTGTCGTCGTTCCCGGATAGGTGGTTGACTCCAAAACCACGAGTTGACCGGGTCGCAAGGTGCCGGCGATCAGTCGGCTGGTTCCCTCGACATAAGAAAGATCGGGCTCACGATGCTTGTCTAGGGGTGTCGGAACGCAGATGATGACAGCATCGCATCCGCGCATGTCGTCCCATTGCGTGGTCGGTCGAAAACAGCCGGATTGACAGAACTCCATGACTTCTTCGCCGGTGACGCGACCGATCGACGATTGACCCGCTGCCAGCCTTTCAACATGCGATTCGTTGACATCGAAGCCGGTGACCCGAAAGCCGGATCGCAAAGCCGCAACAGCCAAAGGCAGGCCGACATAGCCCAGTCCGATAACCCCGACATGCACATTTCGCTCTCCGATCGCCGAGAGCCAATCCTCTACAGAGGTTCCAATGCCTTTAGGCTCGTTGTCTGACAAAGCGCTTATCCCCGGAATTCCAATCGACCGCTCCTTAGTTGAGGCAATGAGAACTCGCAAGCGATCGTAAGCCCTCGGTCTGGAAATGAAGCGATGTTCGAGAACGCACCGGCTTGCACAGACGGTATGTGCGCATTGCATCCGACCATACCGACCTCCGATGCGACCCCTCGCACGATCGCGCTGGCCGGAAAGATCTGGCACCAACGTCCCATGTTGCTTCCTGATTGGGAGCGTCTATAGAGGTCGCCCATGACCACGGCGGCCCGCCGGACCCTCCTCAGCAAAGATCGAAATGCCCTCCAACAGCACGCTCAACCGCTACTATATGATCGTCATGTATGCCGCGCTTGGCATGGGCGGCTCCGTCTTCTCGATCATGGCGGTCGGAGCCGCCGTCTTTTCAGCGGCCAAGATTTTCCTCGGACGCCTGACGATGACGCGGCAGCCCATGATACTGTCGGTGGCCGTTGCGGGACTGGCCTACTTCGGAAGTGGACTGCTGATTATTGCCGCCAATCCGGCCGACGCCGCCAACTACACTTTGGCCGTTGAACGGCTGATCTTTCTGGGTTTCTTGCCCCTTTATCTGCAGATATCTCTCATGGACCGTGAGAGCTTGCGTGACAGCCTGGAGATCGGCGCCGCGCTCGGTGCCGCGGGAGTTGCGACCTGGGCCATGGTCGAATGGGCCGTTTATCCGCTGGAGACGATCAGTTTTCGGGCCCATGGCGCCCCCGGCAATCCGGGCCCCTACGCAACGACAGCCGCCGTGCTCTTCGCCTGCTGCCTGCTCGCCTCGTTCAGAGCCGGGCGGACAAGACGCCCCCTGTTTGTTGCCGCCAGCCTGTGCGCGGCGTTCGGGCTGATCATGTCGGGCATGCGGACCGTCTATCCCGCTCTGATCGTTCTTCCGGTGCTGTTGTTCATCACCTGGCCGGAGGCGAGGCAGCGCCTGGCCAAACGGGGCGCCATGTGGGCCTTCGCAGCGTCGGCGGTCTTGCTGGTGTCTGTGGGCAGCGTCGTGCTCATGTCGCGCCTGGGACACCTTCTCACGATGGCCAACTTTTCAGGTTTTTCGCCAACAGCCGCGAACTCGATCGGCGAACGCATCGCGCTCTGGCATTGCGCAGGCCAGGCCTTGATGGAGGCTCCGCTTTTGGGCCTCGGACGCAGCGGCGCGTATCAATACATGGGCGAGTGTACGAACGCGCTGGTAGGTCAGCCAATTGTGTATTCGCACTTCCACAACGCAATCGCGACCGCCGCGGCCTTCGGCGGGCTCGTTGAGATCTCCGCCACCGTCGCACTCCTGCTTGTTCCGTTTTATTGGTGCTGGCGCTATTGGCGCGATTCCGACGCTCGCTATGCCATAGTACTGATACTATCGGTTTTGGCCATCTATGGGCTGAATGGGCTGGCGAACCTGATGCTCGGCCATGACATTCATGACATGTTGTTCGTCCATTTGATCGCTGTCGCGTGCGCTTTGCTCGCGGGCAGCAGGGCGGAAACATCTGCCAGTGGGCACTCGTAAGAGACAACTGCGATGGTCGCGCGAACCAACCTGCCGTAAGCCAATGGGCCAGAAGGGACCCAACCAATCGCTTTTGGTCAGGCCGTGCCGTCGGCAGTCGGAGCGCCCATTTTCCGCGCAGCGCTGTAACCATCGACGAATCGGACGATAATCTGCCGGACAGCTTCACGGTCACGCGACATCAAGGCGGTGTCGATCTGCCTGACCATTCCGGCGACCTCGATCTCGGAAAGCCCAATCTCATTGGCTCTCAGGATCTTCTCATGCGGCGTATGAACCAGACTGTCATCGTCGATCAGCAGCTCTTCGAACAGCTTTTCGCCTGGCCGCAAGCCGGTGAAGACGATTTCGATGTCGCCGTCGGGATTTGCTTCATCACGCACGGTGCGGTTGGCCAGGCCGATCATGCGGCGGGCGAGATCGACGATCTTCACCGGTGATCCCATATCGAGCACGAACAGGTCGCCACCTTCCGAATAGGCGCCGGCGAGCAGGACGAGACGGGCCGCTTCGGGAATTGTCATGAAGTAACGTGTGACGTCCGCATGGGTGACGGTGACCGGTCCGCCGCGCCGGATCTGTTGCTGGAAGAGCGGCACAACCGATCCCGATGAGCCCAGCACATTGCCGAAGCGGACCATCGAGAAGCGGGTCACGGCACCGCGGCCCTGCATGTCCTGGACGATCAGTTCCGCCAGCCTCTTGGTCGCGCCCATTATGTTGGTGGGGCGCACGGCCTTGTCGGTCGACACCAAAATGAAGCGCTCGATCCGCGCGTCGCGCGCCGCTTCGGCAACGGTGCGCGTTCCGACGACGTTATTGCGGACGCCTTCGAGCTGGTTGCTCTCGACCAGCGGGACATGCTTGTAGGCGGCCGCGTGCAGGATGATGTCGACTTTTTCGGTTTCGATAGCCGCATCGACCGACGGGCGGTCGATCACCGAGCCCAGCGTCGCCACCAAAGCGATGCCCGCCTGCTCGGCGGCCGGGCGCAGCGTACGCTCGATTTCATAAAGGGCGAACTCGCTGCGCTCGAACAGGACAATCCGGCTGGGCCGGCAATCGATCAACTGCCGGCAAAGTTCCGATCCGATCGAACCGCCGGCTCCCGTGACCATCACAGAACGCCCGGCATAGACCTTGGCCACTTCAGGAATGTCGAGGTCGACCTTTTCGCGCTCAAGCAGTTCGTCGGGCGAGACCGGTCGCAAATCGTCGACCCAACTCTTGCCCGAGACAAGATCGACATAGGAGGGAATGGACTGGACCTCGCACGGCAGCGTCTCAAGGGTCTTGGTCAGCCTTTCCCGCTGGCCGATGGTCATGGAAGGAATGGCGATCAGGACCCGCTCGATCTGACCGGTGCGCGCCAGCTTTTCGAGTTCGTCAGGGCGTCCGACCCGCACGCCGCCGATGATGATGCCGTGCAGCGCGGAGTTGTCATCGACAAATATGACCGGACGTAGTTCCCGGGACTGGCGCAACGCATTGGCCAGTTGGGTTCCGGCAGCTCCCGCACCATAGATGGCCACCGGCACGCGGCTGCCGACAGCGCGATTGATCTGGGTGATACCGGTGAGCACGACCATCCGCAGGGCCACGGCATTGAGAAAGAACACCGCGCCAAAGATGAGCGGCACCGAGCGGGGCGCCCAGAAGTCGAAAAAGTAGCTTACCGAAATGGCAAGGAGGGTCAGCGTCGCGGCATAAAGGCCGATTCGCGTTACCGCATGCATGTCGAACGCGTGTAGCTTCAGACGATGGAGCCGCATCGTCCACAAAAGGGCGGTTCCGACAACAAAGGTGATCGCGAAATAGGAAGGTGACAATTGCGCATATTGATGCGGTGTCAGCGTGCCGATCCGCAGGGCAAATGCGAGGTAAAGGCTGACGGGGATCAGCAGGGCGTCGGCGCCAAGGACCAGCGCCTTCTTCAGCCAGCGCGGCCAAACGGCGGGATCCGTCCATTTACTGCGATTCATTCCGGCCAAGTTCCGACCCTCCGAAGCCCCGGGGTCACCAATCACACGCTCGCCGCTGCCATCGAGAAGATGAAACAGCACGTGCGCCGACTGTTCACTTGCCGCCTCGTCGGCCCGTCATCCGCACACGGTGCCCGGGCGTTCCAGCCGGCGCCGTCTGGCCTATGACAGATTGAGCCATTTGTCCAGTTGGGAGCGCTGACACGCTTAATGCAGGCCGGTTCGAGCCACATCGAACCGCGTCTTGAGCAGTATGCCACCTTCGCTTCCGACAATTGCAGCGCCGTTGCGCGGCAATCGTCCGGCGGTCAAACGGTCCCGGGCGTGCGGGCGGCGGCCATGGCCTGGCCCAGCACCTCGCGGTCGGCGATCTGGTTCATCAGGATCAGGATCAGCCTCGCATTGATGGCGTCGCTTTCGTCCTTGCTCAGGCCCTCATGCATCGCCAGCAGCTCTGCATAAAAATCGTCGGGCGCGTCGATCGCCGGTTCGGTGTTGAGTTCGCCCATGCTCATGCCCTCCCCGTGGCGCTTGTGATGGCAGCCTTGACGGCGGCCTCGTCATAGGATGGCCAGCGGGCGGCGACATGCTGGTCCGGCCGGATCAGATAGACCGCGCCCGACGCCGAACCGAGATAACGCTCCGCCAGCGCACCGGACGGATCGTCTCTGGCCGACATCGCAACGCGATTGCTCGTGATGCCATGCATATCGATCGTTTCGGGGGCGTCAACATCGATCGTCAGAAGCGCAAATCCACCGCCCAGCCGATCCAGCAGAAAGCCGTTGCCGAGCGGCGCGTCGGGGCAAGGCGCGCCCGGACGCGACCGGTCCGGTCCACCGTCCAGCGCATCCGCACCGTTCAACGATGAGCCGTCATAGACGCATGGCACCGACAGCCGGCCTGAATTCACCAACGGTCGGGCGAAGGCGTAATGCTCGGACAGATCGAGCACCGCGTTGCGGAAGATGCGGCTCATGTCCGATTTCGGGGTGATGAAATCGGTCGAGCGGGTGGAATTGAGGATGTTCTCGTCAGCGCCGCGAATGCGCTCCTCATCATAGCTGTCGAGCAGGCTTTCAGGCGCCTTGCCGTCCATGACAAGACCCAGTTTCCAGCACAGATTGTCGGTGTCCTGAAGGCCGGAATTGGCGCCGCGCGCGCCAAAGGGCGAGACCTGGTGGGCCGCATCGCCCGCAAACAGCACCCGGCCATGGCGGAACTTTTCCATGCGGCGGCACTGGAAGGTGTAGATCGACACCCATTCCAGTTCGAACTGCGCGTCCTCGCCGAGCATCGCCTTGAGGCGCGGGATGACGTTTTCGGGCTTTTTCTCCTCCTCCTTGTCGATGTCCCAGCCCAGTTGCAGGTCGATGCGCCAGACATTGTCGGGCTGCTTGTGCAACAGCGCCGACTGGCCGCGGTTGAAGGGCGGATCGAACCAGAACCAGCGCTCGGTGGGAAAGCCCGCCTCCATCACGACGTCGGCGATCAGGAAATTGTCCTCGAAGACACGGCCGACGAAATCGAGCCCCATCATGGCGCGAATCGGGGACGCCGCGCCGTCGCAGGCGATCACCCAGTCGGCCTGCACGGTGTAGGCTCCATCGGGCGTTTCCACCTGAAGGGTAACGCGATCGGCGCCGGCATCGATCGACGCCACCTTGTTGCCGCCGCGCAATTCGATTGGGGCGCCGTCGGCTTCCAGCGCCCGCGCGCGGTCGACAAGATGTTGCTCGAAATAATATTGCTGCAGATTGATGAAGGCGGGCCGGCGGTGGCCCTCTTCGGGCAGCAGATCGAAATCATAGACCTCGCGTTCGTCATAGAAGACCCGGCCACGATTCCAGACCACCCCCTTGTCAACCATCGGTTGGCCGCAGCCGAGCCGGTCGAGGATTTCGAGCGGCCGCTTGGCATAGCAGACCGCGCGGCTGCCCCAGCTCACCTTGTCATTGTCGTCGAGCACGACGACCTGATGGCCGGCCTGTGCCAGATCGATCGCCGCTGCCAAGCCGACCGGGCCGGCGCCGACGACGATCACGGCGTGCCGCACGGGCGCGTCCGCATCCTGATCGGCGACCCGCGCATAGGGATAGAGCGGGACCTCGAATATCTTGTTCATGGCGCTGCTCCCTGCCCCGGTCAGCCCTGAAGGGCGTTCCACATGTCCTTGTCGCGCGCGGCCGTCCAGATGCGCGGCGTGTCGATGCCCTGCGCCTCATCGAAAGCGCGGGCGACGTTGAACGGCAGACAGTGCTCATAGATCGCGTAATCGGCGAACTTCGGATCGCAGGCGGCACGGCAGACGTCCCATGCCTCCTTGAGCGAGCCGCCGCGCGCGGCGACCCTGGCGACGGGATCGTATGTGGAGCGAACGAAATCGGCCGTATTGGTCAGCGCCGCATTGACCATGTCCGCGCCGACAAGCGCATCGCCCCTACCCGGCGCGATGGCGGCCAGATCGAAGGCGCGAATCTTCTCAAGGGTTTGCGGCCAGTCTTTGAAGTGGCCATCGCCGCAATAGCAGGCCGAATGAAATTCGACGATGTCGCCGGTGAACATCACATTTTCATCGGGCACATGGATGACGATGTCGCCGGCCGTATGGGCGCGCCCGAGCTTCATCAAATCGACGCGGCGATTGCCCAGATAGACCGTCATCCGGTCCGAAAAGGTCGTCGTCGGCCAGGTCAGGCCGGTGATCTCGCCATGGCCGTCGAACAGGCGCGGAAAGCGCTCGAATTCGCTGGCCCAATCCTCGGCGCCGCGCTCGGCAACCATGGCGCGGGCGGTGTCCGACATGATCACCTGCGGCGCTTCGTAGGCCGAGGCGCCGAGCACGCGCACGGCGTGATAATGGGTCAACACCAGATGGCTGATCGGCTTGTCGGTGACGGCGCGGACGCGCTCGATCACCTTGCGGGCCAGCTGCGGCGTCGCCTGCGCCTCGATCACCATGACGCTCTCGTCGCCGATGATGATGCCCGAATTCGGATCGCCCTCGGCGGTGAAGGCCCACAGGTCGCGGCCGATCTCGGAGAAGGAGATTTCTTTTTCGGTCATGTCGCCGGCGGAGGCGAATTGCTTGGTCATGGTCTACCTTTCAAGGCGTGCGGGAATGGAGGTGAAGCCGCGAAAGCGGATGCGCTGCGAGCGGACGGGCGTCCCTTCGAGCCGATAGCGCGGGAAGCGCGACAGGAAACGTTCGATGGCGATGCGGCCTTCAAGGCGCGCCACGGCCATGCCGATGCACTGATGCGGCCCGGAGGCGAACGCAAAGTGCCGGTTGGGCTTGCGGCCGATATCGAAGCGCTCCGGATCGTCAAACACGGCGGGATCGCGGTTGGCGGCGCCGATGCACAGCGTCAGGCTGCTGCCTTCGGGCAGTTGAACCCCACCGATCTCGACGGGCACAGCGGTGCGCCGGTTGCCGAGCTGGTTGGAGCTTTCAAAACGCAGCGCTTCCTCGACCGCCGACGGCACAAGGCCCGGGTCCGCCAGAAGCCGCGCCCGCTCGTCGGGAAACCGGTCGAGCAGTTCCAGCGCATTGCCGATCAGGTTGGTTGTGGTTTCATGGCCGGCATTGAGGATGAAGACGCAGTTCTGCAGCAGTTCCTCTTCGCTGAGGCGCCCGCCATCGGATTCTCCGGCCAGAAGCCGGGTCAGCATGTCGCGATCGGGGTCGCCGGGATTGGCGCGGCGCCGCGCGACCAGCGTTTCCAGATAGGCGAGGAAATCGCGCACGGCGTCTTCGCCGGCTTGAAGCTGCTCTTGCGTGAGCGCCGGCTCCAGCGCGCCCAGGATCGCCAACGACCAGTCGCGCAAGGGGCCGCGCTCGTCATGGGGGACGTCGAGCAGATTGCCGATGACTTCAACCGGGATCGCGGCGGCGAAATCCTCGATCAGGTCGACGGTGCCGCCCGTCTTCTCCATCTCATCGAGCAACCGGTCGACCAGCGCGATGACATCCGGTTCCAGCGCCTGAACGGCGCGCGGGGTGAGCGCACCGGCCAAGATGCGGCGGACGCGCGTATGCAGCGGCGGATCGTTGAAGACGAGACTCGTCGTGTGGTGGCGGAACAGATAGCCATCGCCGAACTTGGGCGCGAACTCGGCCTTCTTGTCGGATGAAAAGAGCGTCGTGTCCTTGTAGACACGCGCCAGATCGGCGTGGCGGGTCAGGAACCAGGCATTGTCGCCGATCTGCTTGACCGGCGCGTTCTCACGCAGCGCCCGATAGACCGGGAACGGATCGTCGATGAAGCCGGGCGGCGGCGGTGTCAGCGAGAAACCGGCGGCTATCGCCGTGCCGTCGCTCATTTCCGCCAAGGCCGCGCCGGGGCCGGTCATCAGCCAAGCTCCACGGTCTGGTCGATGGCGCCGAAGATGGAGTGGCCGGACGCATCCTTCATGTCGATGCGCACCGTGTCGCCATTGCCCATGAACGGTGTCCTGGGCGCGCCGTCATCGATCGTCTCGATCATCCGGATTTCGGCGATGCAGGAATAGCCCTTGCCGCCGTCCGAGACGGGCCGGCCGGGCGAGCCGTCCGGGTCCTTGTTGGAGACCGTGCCCGAGCCGATGATCGTGCCGGCGGCGAGCGCCCGTGTCTTGGCGGCGTGGGCGATCAGCGTGCCGAAGTCGAAAACCATGTCTTCCCCCGCTTCCGCCCGGCCGAACGGCTGGCCGTTCAGGTCGACCTCGAGCGGCAAATGCAGCTTTCCGTCCAGGAAGGCGTCGCCCAACTGATCGGGCGTGACGGCGCAGGGCGAAAAGGCGCTGGCGGGCTTGGACTGGAAGAAGCCGAAGCCCTTGGCCAGTTCGCCGGGGATCAGGCCGCGCAGCGACACGTCGTTGACCAGCATGACAAGGCGAATGGCGTCGAGCGCCTCGTCCCGGCTCGCACCCATCGGCACGTCGCCGGTGATCACCGCCACCTCGCCTTCCATGTCGATGCCCCACTCGGTGGCGTCGCTCGGAAAACGGATCGGCGCGCGCGGGCCGATAAAGGCGTCAGAGCCGCCCTGATACATGAGCGGATCGTGCCAGAAGCTGTCCGGCATCTCGGCGCCCCGCGCCTTGCGGACCAGTTCGACGTGATTGACGTAGGCCGAGCCGTCCGCCCATTGGTAAGCGCGCGGCAACGGACTTTCGCATTCATGCTCGTGGAAGCGCTGCACCGGCTGCCAGCCGCCGGCAATGCCTTCGGCGACCCGCTCAAGCCGCGGCGCAACCGTTGCCCAATCGTCGAGCGCGGCCTGCAGTGTGCGGGCGATGTGGCCGACATCGGAGCATTGCGTCAGATCGTCCGAGACGACGACGAGGCGCCCGTCCCGCGTGCCGTCCTTGATGGTGGCAAGTTTCATGGTGTCCCAACTTTTTTGTTTATCCTCACGCGCCGCCGAGCGCCGGCTCCAACTGGCCTGATTTCAGCATCTCGTCATGCAGCGCGATGGCGTCGATGTCGAAGCCGTTCGGCCATGCGATCGTACCCGTCTGGACAAAGGCGCGGGCGAAGAACTCCGGATCGGCGAGCGGCTTCAGCATCGGCCTGTCCTGCCCGACCATTCCGGAAAGATCGCAGATGCCTTCCCGGCCGTTCGAAAAGCGCACCTGAAGCCGATAACCGCCGACCGGATCGACAGAAAGAGTCTTGATGATATCGATCATGACGGCAACAGCCTACTTCTTGCCCGGCGTGCCGTCGAATTTCTTTTCAAGGTCGGTCCAGCAGTCGATATAGTCGTCCTGCAGGGGCGCTTCCTTGGCGGCAAATTCGGTCAGATGCTGCGGGAAGCGCGTCTCGAACATGAAGCTCATCGTGTTGTCGAGCTTTTCGGGCTTCAGGTCGGCATTGGACGCGCCTTCAAAGGCGTTCTTGTCCGGCCCGTGCGGCAGCATCATGTTGTGCAGCGACACGCCGCCCGGCACGAAGCCTTCGGGCTTGGCGTCATACTGGCCGTAAATGTTGCCCATCAGCTCGCTCATGATGTTCTTGTGGTACCAGGGCGGGCGGAACGTATCCTCCATCACCATCCACCGCTCACGGAACAGCACGAAATCGATGTTGGCGGTGCCCGGCTGGCCGGACGGCGCGGTCAGGACCGTGAAGATCGACGGATCGGGGTGGTCGAACAGGATCGCCCCGACCGGGCAATAGTTGCGCAGATCGTATTTGCAGGGAGCGTAATTGCCGTGCCAGGCCACGACATCGAGCGGCGACTGGCCGATCTGGGTGCGGTGGAACTGGCCGCACCATTTCACGGTCAGCGTCGACGGCACTTCCCGATCCTCGAACGCGGCAATCGGCGTCTTGAAGTCGCGCCGGTTGGCCATGCAATTGGCGCCGATCGGCCCCCTGCCCGGCAGCTCGAACTTCTGGCCGTAATTCTCGCAGACAAAGCCGCGCGCCGGTCCTTCCAGCACCTCGACCCGATAGACCAGGCCGCGCGGGATGATGGCGATCTCCTTGGGCTCGATGTCTATGATGCCAAGCTCGGTGCAAAAGCGCAGCCGGCCTTCCTGCGGCACGACCAGAAGCTCGGAATCGGCCGAGAAGAAATAGTCGTCCACCATCGATTGGGTGGCGAGATAGATGTGCGTTGCCATGCCGACCTGGGTGTTGACGTCGCCGGCCGTCGTCATGGTCCGCATGCCGCTGACGAATGTCAGCGCTTCGCCGCTGTGCGGCACCGGATTCCAGCGATACTGGCCAAGGCTGATCACATCGGGATCGATGTTCGGCGCCGATTTCCAATAGGGCAGATCGATCTTTTCGTAGCGGTGCGAGTGTTTGACCGACGGGCGGATGCGGTAGCACCAGGTCCGCTCGTTCTGGTGGCTTGGCGCGGTGAACGCCGTGCCGGTCAGCTGCTCGCCGTAAAGGCCGTAATTGCATTTCTGCGGCGAGTTCATGCCTTGCGGCAGCGCGCCGGGCAGCGCCTCGGTCTCGAAATCGTTGCCGAAACCGGGCATGTAGCCCTCATGGGTGCCCACGGGCGTTGCGCCCTGCTGCATGGTGCGGGTCGATGTCTGGCGGTTCATGACTGCCTCCCTGTCGTCTGCGGCCAGCCCTAATAGTTGAATTTGTAACTAACAAGCGCCAATCTGGGGGTATGACCGACCAGCCCGATTTCGACATCCGCTCCTTCCTGCCATACCTCCTGAACCAGGCGGCGGAGGAATCCAGCCTTGCCTTCCAGCACCATTACAAGCAGCGCTACGGCATGCTGCGCACCGAATGGCGGGTGCTGTTCCATCTGGGCCGGTATGGCGCCATGACCGCCAACGCGATCGGCACGCGCGCCAAGATGCACAAGACCAAGATCAGCCGGGCCGTCGCCGCGCTTGAGCAAAAGCGCTATTTGACACGCCAGAAGGTGGAAAGCGACCGGCGCCACGAAAAGCTGACGCTGACCGCGGCGGGACGCAAGGTCTATGCCGATCTGTGCGCGGTGGCGGGCACCTATGATGCGCAGTTGCTGGCGCCGTTCAGCGCCGAGGAACAGGCGCTGCTGAAGCGCGCGCTGGAACGTCTGGCCAAACTCTGACGGGCGCTAACGCACGAACTCCACCTCGATGAAGGCGACCTCGGCATCGTTGGCGTTGATGACGTCATGCTCGACGCCGGCCTCGCGGAAGTAAGGCACACCCTCGGTCAGGTCGGCCAGACGCCGCGTGCCGCCGGGCTCGTGCAGTTCGAGCTGGCCGGTGAACATCGGCACCACGACATAGTCATAAGCATGCGTGTGCCAGCCGGTGTTGGCGCCCTTTTCGCGGAACCGCCACTCGGTGACGCGGGTCCGGTCATTGTCGATCAGCACCGTGCCGATGGCGGTGCCTTGAGCGGCATCTGAACACATGGATCGTCTCCCCAGACAAAAAAGGGCCGCCGGCACGGGACCGGCGGCACGAGGTCATTTCAATGCTGGTCTTGTCGTTATGGCGCGTGTCCTCTCAGGCCAGCGTCTGACGGATGGCATCGAGCGTTTCGGCCCGTTCCCTGCGCGCCGCCAGCGCGGTGTCCATGTCGACCTTGATGAAGCGGGTCGGCGTGTGCGGCTGAAGCTGGCCGATCAGGTCCATGTCGGCGGAAATCACCGTGCCGATCATGAAATAGCCGCCGCCGGAGACCGCATCGCGGTGCAGCACGATCGGCTCGGTGCCGCTCGGCACCTGAACCGAACCGTAGGGATAGCAGGCATCGGTGATGTTGGACGGATCGGCACCGGCGCCAAACGGCTGCTCGCGCTCGACGAATTCGAGCACGCGCCCGCCCTGAAAGCGGTAACCCATCCGGTCGGCCTCATTGGCGACCTTCCAGGTGTCCTCGAAAAAGCCTTTCTGCGCCGCCTCGGTGATGCGGTGCCAGTAAAGCCCCGGCAGGACGCGCAGTTCGGCCGGCTTGCCCGGCATGCGGCGCATCTCGTCGGGCACCGACTTGCCGGCGCTGGCGCCCACAGGCTGCGCGCCAAGCGGCAGGGCGTCGCCGGGCTGGAGGCCCCTGCCCTCGACACCGCCGAGCGCGCCGATCGCATAAGTCGAGCGGCTGCCGAGCGCCGGCGGCGTATCGATGCCGCCGGAGATGGCGATATAGGCGCGCGCGCCGTTCTTCAGGAAGTCGAACGAGAGCGTCTGCCCGGCCTTGACCTCGAAGCCTGTCCATGTCGGCTGGATCTGGCCATCGAGCTTGGGCGGCAGTTCGGCGCCGGTGACAGCGACGATGGCGTCCTCGGTGAATTCGAGCTCGGGCCCGACAAAGACGGCCTCGAGAGCGGCGGCGCCCTCGTCATTGCCGACCAGCATGTTGGCCGCGCGCAGGGCGAGACGGTCCATCGCGCCGCCCATCGGGATGCCGAGATGATAATAGCCGGGCCGGCCAAGGTCCTGGATGGTGGTGGCGATGCCCGCGGAGATGACGTTAACCGGCATTGAGGGCCTCCATCAGCTTGGCGTTGGTGCCGTCGATATCGGCGTTGAAATCGTCGAGCGAGAAGGTGACCTCGGCCATGCGCGGCATGAAGGTGCCGGCTTCGACGGCCGCGACGTCGGCGTCGTATTCCTCGCGGCTGATCGGCTTCCATTTGACGATGTCGCCGGGCTTGAAGAACACCATGAAGTCCTTCAGGTACGACACCTGCTGCTGGGGATCGAAGATCGGCATAGGCGTGATCCCGAACATCTGGTAGCCGCCCGCGCCGCGCACCGAATAGATGCAGGAGAACGAGCCGCCATAGCCGACCGTCAGTTTGGGCGTGTCGGTGCGGGGGCGCAGGTATTTCGGCACCTGGATCTGCCGCTGCCGGTCGACCATCTGGTAGAGGAACGGCAGGCCGGAGACGAAGCCGACCATCGAGACGAACCAGGGCGCGCCCGAATGCGCCTTGATGAAGTCCTCGACGCTGTCATAGCCATTGATGCGCGCGGCATATTCGATGTCGGACGCGTTGGGGTCCTGATGGCGCTCGCGAAAACGCATCAGCGTCTCGTGCGTCCAGGGGTCCTGATAATAGACCGGGATTTCGACGATCCGCGTGTCGAGCTTGGCCTCGGCGCTCTCGGCGGTTGCCTCGAGCCGCTTGAGTTCGGCCATCATGTCGTCGGGATGGATCTCGTCCGGATTGAACTTGATCTGGAAGGAGGCGTTGGCCGGACAGATTTCCGTCACGCCCTTGATCTTCGCCTCGCGGACCGCGTTTGTCATGGAGAGGCTGGTAAAGAACGCCTCCAGCGACATGGCCTCATCGACCTCGACGAAGATGTGCTCATCCCCGCCAAATGTGTAACGGCAACTCATGCTGCGGCGCCTCCCCTGTCCATGATCATGTGTTGGTTTTCCTCGAGCCAAGGCTCGAGCCAGCGCGTGTGCACCGCACTGGCGCGAACGTCGTCGCTGGCGAGCAGCGCCTGAAACAGGGGCGCGGTGGTCGGCAAACCGGTCACCGACAATTCGCCCAGCGCCCGGCCGAGCCGGGCCATGGCGTGCTCGCGATCCTCGCCCCAGACGATCAGCTTGCCGAGCAGCGAATCGTAGAAGGGCGGGATCTGGTAGCCGCGATAGAGCATGTGGTCGAACCGCACGCCGGGTCCGTCCGGCAGCGTCAGTTCGGCGATCTGGCCGGGGAACGGCATGAAATTGTTGGCCGGGTCCTCGGCGTTCAGCCGCACCTCGATGGCATGGCCGCTGGCGCGCAGACCGGCCTGGGCAAGCCGCAGCTTTTCGCCGCCCGCGATGCGGATCATCTCGGCGACCAGATCGACGCCGCAGATCATCTCGGTGACCGGGTGCTCGACCTGGATGCGCGTGTTCATCTCGATGAAGTAATAGTCGCCCGTCGCATCGTCATAGAGATATTCGATCGTGCCGGCGCCCGAATAGCCGACCGATTTGGCAAGCGCGACGGCGGACGTGCACAGCCCTTCGCGCACCTCGGGCTTGAGAGCGACCGACGGCGCCTCCTCCCAGACCTTCTGGCGCCGGCGCTGCAGCGAGCATTCGCGCTCATAGCAATGGACGACATCGGTCCCGTCGCCGAGCACCTGCACCTCGATATGCCGGGCCCGCTCGATGACCTTTTCGACATAGATGCCGCCATCGCCGAACGCGGCGAGCGCCTCGGACGAGGCCTGCGGGGCGAGCGTTGCGAACTCGTCGGCGCTGTGGGCGATGCGGATGCCGCGCCCGCCGCCGCCGGCGGCCGCCTTGATCATGACCGGGAAGCCGAGATCGACGGCCAGCGCCTTGGCAGCGTCCATGTCTTCGATCACGCCATCGCTGCCCGGAACGGTCGGCACGCCGGCCTGTTGCGCCTGCCGGCGCGCGGCGGCCTTGTCGCCCATCAGCCGGATCGTGTCGCCGGAGGGTCCGACAAAGGCCATGCCGGCGGCGACGACCGCATCGGCGAAGTCGGCGTTTTCCGCGAGGAAACCATAGCCCGGGTGGATCGCGTCGGCGCCCGCCGATCTGGCGGCCTCGAGGATCGCATCGACATTGAGATAGGATTTGGCCGCCTGGGGCGGGCCGATATCGATCGCCCGGTCGGCAAGCTGCACGGCGCGGCTGTCGGCATCGGCGGCGCTGTGCACCTGCACCGTCTCGATGCCCAGTTCACGCGCCGCGCGGATGATCCGCACCGCGATCTCGCCCCTGTTGGCGATGAGAAGCCTTTTGATCGGCATCGGTCAGTCGAGCTCCGCGAGCGGCTGGCCGGCCATCACCGGCTCTTCATTGTCGAGCACGAAAGCCGTGATCGTGCCATCGGCGTCGGATTTCACCTCGTGGAACGTCTTCATCACCTCGACCAGCCCGATCGTGTCGCCCTTGGCAACCGTGTCGCCGACTTCCTTGAACGAGGGCTGGTCGGGCGCCGGCTTGCGGTAGAAGGTGCCGGGGATCGGTGAGCGGATTTCGTGTTTGGCCATGGATGTCTCCCTGGATTTTCGCGGTCAGGCCGCCTTGAGGGTTGATAGCGCGTCGCGGACGGCCTTGGCGATGGCCACCGCGTTGGGCGTGTCGGAATGGACGCAGATCGTCTCGGCGCGCACCGGCAGTCGCTTGCCGCCGACGGTGACGTTGACGCCGTCGCGCACGGCATTGATCGCGCGTTCGGCGGCGACGGACGGCTCGACCGCCTCGTGCTCGCGGGTGATGATCAGGCGTCCGTCATCGGCATAGTCGAGATCGGCGAAGAACTCGGCCTGGAACTCAAGGCCCCGCTCGCCGAACACCTCCTCATGCAGCGTGCCGGCCAGCCCCAGGATCGGTACGCCGAAGGCCTGCGCGGCATCGGCGACAGCATCGGCGATGTGCCGCTCGCGCGCGGCCATGCCATAGAGCGCGCCATGCGGCTTGATGTGGCTCAGCCCCATGCCGGCGACACGCAGAAAGCCGTTCAGGGCGCCGATCTGGTAGATGATGATGTTGGCCATCTCGCCGCGCTCGATCTTCATCTCGCGCCGGCCGAAGCCGGGCAGGTCGGGCAGCGAGACATGGGCGCCGACGCGCACATCGTGGCGCTTGGCAAGCTCGACGGTCGAGCGCATGTGGTTGGGATCGGAGCCATGGAAGCCGCAGGCGACGTTGGCCTGGGTGATGAACGGCATGATGCCTTCATCGTCGCCCATCTTGTAGAGGCCGAAGCTCTCGCCCATGTCGCAATTGATATCGACGCTCATCGGTCTCCCCCGGTCAGTCTTTCAGCGAGGCGACGTAGCGCAGGCGGATCTGGTCGGCGATGACCGCCAGGATCAGCAGCGCCCCGAGCACCACGGTCTGCAAATAGGATTCGATGCGGGCAAGGTTCATGCCGTTCTGCACAAGGCCGATGAACAGCGCGCCCAGCACGACGTTTTCAAGACGCCCCACCCCGCCGCGCAGGCTGACGCCGGCGATCACGCAGGCCGCGATCGATTCAAGCGGCATCGAGGCGCCGATATTGGCTTCGCCCGTGTCGAGGCGCGCCGTCAGCAGCATGCCCGCGATGGCGGCGAAGGCGGCGCACAGCACATAGGTGAAGAACAGCGTCGCCTTGGTGTTGATGCCTGACAGGGACGCCGCCTTCAGGTTGCCGCCGACCGCGTAGAAGTAGCGGCCATAGGGGGTCTGGTAGAGAAAGACGTAAAGCGCGACCACGAGCCCGGCCGCGACCCAGACCGGCGCGGGAATGCCCAAAAGCGTGCCGAAGCCGAACACGTCGCCGAACGCCACGGGCATGCCATAGACCGGAACGCCGCCCGTCAGATAGAGCGCGATGCCGAAGCCGACCGAGGCCATGCCGAGCGACATCATGAAGGGCGAGACGTTGAAGAAGGCAACGCCGACGCCGTTGACCACACCGATCAGCGTGCCGGCGGTGACACCGCCCAAGCACCCCAGAAGGATCGCCAGCCACACCATGTCGGGCGCCATCGCGTAAACGGACGCCATCGTCATCGCGCCGACGACCGAACTGATGGCGAGGATCGTGCCGACCGACAGGTCGAACCCGCCGGTCAAAAGCGCCAGCATCTGGCCGAGCGAAACGATCATCAGATAGACCGACTGGCGCAGTACGTTCATCAAATTGCGGCCGGTCAGGAAGTTGTCAGACATCAGCGTGAAGACGACAATGGCGATCACCAGCAGGAACGGCAGGATGCCCAGCCGCACGAACAGGCGCTTGAGCATGTCCGAGGCGCTGCGGCGCGGCGCGGTCGTCGTGGCACTGTCGGCCATCACGCGGCCTCCCGCTCGAAGAAGTGGGACAAGACGTTTTCCTCCGTCAGTTCGCTGGCCGGCAGTTCGGCCTGAACGGCGCCGCGATAGAACACATAGGCGCGGTTCGACATGTGCAGGATTTCCGGAAGGTCGGACGAGATCAGCACGACGGCGACCCCCTGTCCGGCCAGTCCGGCAATGAATTCGTAGATCGAGGCGCGCGTGCCGACATCGACGCCGACGGTCGGCTCGTCGAAGACGATCAGGTCGAAATCGCGCGTCAGCGAGCGGGCCAGCATGGCCTTTTGCTGGTTGCCGCCGGAAAAATGGTCGACGGCACGCTCGATGCGGTTGGGCGACAGGTTGAGCCGGTCGGCCAGTTCGCTGACCATCGCCACCTCGCCGGCGCGACTCAGAAACGGTCCGTTGCGCACCTGCTTTGCGTCCAGCGCGGCGAGCGACATGTTCTCGCGCACCGAGCGCATCATCATCAGCCCCTCGGTGCGGCGGTCGGCGGGCAGGTAGAGAAAGCCGCGGCGAATGTTGGCGCCGGGCGACGAGCCGCCGATCGGCTGGCCCTTGTAGGTCACGGTCCCGGCGCTGGCCGGCCGGGCGCCGAAACAGGCCTGCATGGTCTCCGACTTGCCCGAGCCGACGAGGCCGGCAAATCCGACGATCTCGCCGGCGCGGACCGTCAGCGAGACGTCGCGGACCGCATCGTCCGGCGTCGTCAGCCTGTCGACACGCAGCACTTCCTCGCCCGGCGAAAAGCTGATCTTGGGGAAGATGGCGCCGACCATGCGGCCGGTCATCAGGCGGACGAGTTCATCCTCGGATGTCGTCTTGGCGTCGACCGTATCGATGTAGCGGCCGTCGCGCAGCACGGTGATGCGGTCGCCGATGCGGCGGATTTCGGCCATGCGGTGGGTGATGTAGACGATGCCGACACCGCGCGCGGTCAATTCGCCGATCAGTTTGAAGAGCTGGTCGGTCTCGTGATTGGTCAGCGATGCGGTCGGCTCGTCGAGGATCAGCACCGACAGTTCGTCGCGGAACGCCTTGGCGATCTCGACCATCTGCTGTTCGGCGCGGGTCAGATGATCGACCGTCTGGTCGGGCGCGATGTGAAAGCCCAGCTCATCGAGGATAGTCTCGGCCTCGCGGCGCAGGCGCTTGTTGTCGAGAAAGCCGTAGCGCGCATGTTCGGCGCCCAGGAACAGGTTCTCGGCCACCGTCATTTGCGGGATCAGGGAGAATTCCTGAAAGACCGCCGAAATGCCCAGTTCGCGCGCCTCGTGCACCGAGCCCAGATGGGTCTCCTCGCCGCGCACAAGAATCGTGCCCGACGAGGGCTGGTTGGCACCGGCAAGGATCGAGATCAGCGTCGACTTGCCCGCTCCGTTCTCGCCGAACAGCACATGCACCTCGCCGGGGCGCAACTCGAAATCGACACCGTCGAGCGCCCTGACGCCCGGATAGTCCTTGGTGACGGCGCGCGTCTGGATGAGCGGGCGCGCACCTTGAGCATGCGCGCCCTCGTCGTGATGCAGGGAGGTGTTCATCACGGCGTTGCCCCGATTGCCCGCTTATTCGACGCGGAAGACCGGACGGAAACCGTCGGGTGCCAGCGTCGAGGACGGATCGAAGTCGGCATGGCTGTCCTGGGTCACCACATAGAGCGCCGGACCGACATGCTTCTCATAGTCCTCGCCTTCGAGGATGCGCACGGCCTGGTCGATGGCGATGCGGCCCTGGATCACGGTCGAGTCTGTCGGTGCCGCCAGGATCTGGCCACGACGGATGCCCTGGTCGACGCCCGGCGTGTAATAATAGGACACGATCTTGATCTGGTCGGTCAGCCCGCGCGCGCGCAGGATCGGCACCGCCGCTTCGGCGGTCACCGCCGTGCCGACGATATAGTTGAGGTCCGGATGGGCCTCCAGCGTGTCCTCGACCAGTTTGGCCTGGGCTTCCTTGCCGGTGTCGCCATATTTGGTCTCGACCAGTTCGATGGCGCTGCCCTCGATGGCGCCGGTGAAGCCGGTGTTGCCCGCTTCGACCCAGCCCGCGCCGGCGGGACCGGGGAACCAGGCCGCCTTGACCGCGTCGCTGCCCTCGGGATGCTGTTCGGCGAGGAACGCACCGGCCTTGGCACCCATTTCGCCGAACGACACCAGCGATTTGGCCGACAGTTCGGGAGACGACATGCCGTTGATGACGTCGATCACCGGAATGTCGCGGCCGCGCACTTCGCTGACGATGTTGTTGAGCCCGTCAAACGAGATCGCGCCGATCACCACGGCGTCGGCGCCGGCCGCCACGCAATCCTCGATCTGCGAGATCTGCGTGTTCAGTTCGGTATAGCCGCCCGCTTCAACGAGCTGCATCTTGACGCCCAGGCGCTTGGCCTCCTCGGAGACGCCGTAGTTCACGCCGAGCCAGTAGGCATCTTTCATGTGCGGGAACGAGACGCAGATCTCCCAGGGCTGGGAAGCCGCCTCGAGCGGCGTGTAGTCAAGGCTGGAGCGCGGGCTCGCCATGTCGAACGGCGGGTCCCAGCTTTCGACGGAATAGGGGTACCAGTCTTCGGCCGACGCAACGCCGGTCGCGGCGACGGCAATCGCTGCCGAACACAATAGGGCTGTGAGTTTGGTGCTCATCAAACGCCTCCACTTCGTTTGTCAGATGGGCGGCGCAGGGCCGCTATGGCCGTCAAACCGGGTGAGGCCGGACGGTCCCGAAACGTTAGGGGCCGGCACGGGGCATTGTAAAATACGAATGTCGGCTATCCTAAATCTGATTTTCCGATGCCTGCTTTGTTGCTGTGCAGCGATCTTAGCAAGCGCAGCAAAACCGCTTCGCGTCATCAGGTTTCGTATGAAATCCTTGTTTTATCTTGATTTTAAACATATCAGCGGACATGATCCCGATGAACCTTGCCTCCTGTAAGGGCAAGGCGTGCTCACATGGTGGGCATAGATCATCGCATCAATCGATATTGGAAATCGAAAAAATTGATCGAACCATCTCTGCGTCAAATCCGCTATTTCATCGCCGTCGCCAATGCCGGCCAGGTCTCGCGCGCGGCCAAGGATCTGAACGTGTCGCAATCTGCGGTGACGGCGGCCATCAAACAGCTCGAGGAGATTATCGGCGCCTCCCTGTTCGAGCGCCATTCTTCCGGCGTGACGCTGACCTATGAAGGCAATTTGTTTCTCGAACATGCGGTGCACATTTCAGCCGCCGTCGACGAGGCGGTGCGGCTGCCGACGCGCATGCGCGACAATGTCACCGGCACGCTGCGCCTTGCGACGACCTACACCGTGGCCGGCTATTACGCGCCGCCCTTCGTTGCGCGCTTTGCCCGCAACTTTCCCAACATCGACATCAAGATGACCGAGACGCCGCGCGGCGAGATCGAGGAAGGGCTGGTGACCGGCCAGTTCGACCTCGCCGTGATGCTGACCTCCAACATCGTCAACCAGGAGGGGATCGCCTATGACACGCTGCTGCGCTCGCGGCGGCGCCTGTGGCTGCCCGCGCAGCACCCGCTTCTGATGAACCCGTCCATCTCGCTTCAGGATGTGGCCGAGGAGCCCTACATCATGCTGACGGTGGACGAGGCGTCCAACACCGCGCAGCGCTACTGGAACCGCACGCGCTACCGCCCCAGGACCATCTTCCGCACGTCTTCGGTGGAGGCGGTGCGCTCGATGGTGGCAAACGGCATGGGCGTCACGGTCCTGTCGGACATGGTCTACCGGCCCTGGTCGCTGGACGGGCGGCGGGTGGAGGTGGTGGCGCTGGCCGACCAGGTGCCGAGCATGGATGTGGGTCTTGCCTGGGCCGCCGACGCGGAACTGGACGAAGCGGCGCGCGCCTTCATCGACTTCATGCATCTGGGCATGGATGGCGACGAGCCGGCGCGCGTGATGCCCCAACTTCGCGCAAAAGGCGAAGAAATACCTGCAACAACCTCAATTTGAATCGAAAAGATCTGGAGCAGATAGCGGGTACGTCGCACCATTCCAGCTGACGCGGTGATTTCCGCCGGATGGCGCCGGAACACACTGTCGTTTTTGACTATAGTGTAGTTTACTGCTACATAATGGGCATGATGCCGATCACCTACCAGTCGGCCGCCCGCAAGGCGCTGCGCAAAATGCCGGCCAACACGGCAAAACGTATCGTCGGCAAGATCGAAGCTTATGCCATCGACCCGGCCGCCCAGGCCAACAATGTCAAGGCTCTCAAGGGCACCGATGCGATCCGGCTGCGGGTCGGTCACTGGCGCGTGGTCATGATCGACGGCGAGGTGATCGACGTGATCAGGATCGCGCCGCGCGGATCGGCCTACACATGAGGACCATCATGGATGATATGAAAGATACCGTCACCATCCCGCGCGCCGAGTATGAGGCGCTGATCGCGGCGCGTGACGACCATGAAGACATGCAGGCCGTGGCCGACCATCTGGCCGACCCGCAAGAGGGCCTGCCGCACGAGTTGATGAAGCGGCTGATCGACGGTGAAAGTCCGCTCAGCGTTTACCGGCAATGGCGGGGCTTCAACCAGTCATCGCTGTCCAGAGCCTCCGGCGTCAACCGCGTGCAGATCGCCGACATCGAAGCGGGCCGAAGCAAGGGCTCGGTGGCGACACTCAAGAAGCTGGCCGAAGCTTTGAACGTCTCGATTGATGATCTGGTTTGAGACGGCGCGCGCGCTTGCCCGGCTGTCCGACGGGAAGTCAGCGATGTCGGAAGACTGGAGCGGGTAGCGGGAATCGAACCCGCATATTCAGCTTGGAAGGCTGCTGCTCTACCATTGAGCTATACCCGCACTGGGCGGAACAGGTCCGCCCTTCCGGCACGCCGATGGTGGAGGAGGCTGGATTCGAACCAGCGTAGGCATAGCCAACGGATTTACAGTCCGTCTCCTTTAACCACTCGGACACTCCTCCATGGCGGCGGGTGCCGGGCATTGCCGCGACAGCGCCGCGACGACGCGCCTTATGATGCGCGCCACAGGCGCTGTCAACACGCGCCGCGCGCCGAACGGCCATAAGGCGGCAAATTCCGCCGCAGGGCAATTGGGCGTTCGCTTTGAACGCCCTTGTGTCTATATGTGCGCCATGTCCGACCAGCCCAAGTCCCCTTCCCGGAAAATGCCCCCGACCCCCAAGGATGCTCATTACGCCCGGCTCAGGCGCGATCACCGCGACCGCAAGCGGGCGCGCGGCGAAGGCGGCGACCCGGTAGCCTTGCCCGAGGGACGTGTGGCCCTCTATGGCCTTCACACGGTGCGCGCCGCGCTCGAAAATGACGAGCGCAAAGTGCACCGGATGCTGGCGACCGAGAACGCGCTCGCCCGGCTTGCGGTCGGCGATATCGGCGCCCTGCCCTTTCCGGTCGAGATCGTCCGTCCGCCGGCGATCGACGCGTTCACCGGTCCCGATGCGGTGCATCAGGGCATTGCCATCGAAGCGGACGCGCTGGCGCCGAAAACGCTCGAGGATCTGGGCACGGCAAAGCTCGTCATCGTGCTCGACCAGGTCACCGATCCGCACAATGTCGGCGCGCTGATGCGCTCGGGCGTGGCGATGGCGGCCGACGCGCTGGTGACGACGGCGCGGCACAGTCCGGCAGAGTCCGGTGTTCTGGCGAAGGCCGCCTCCGGCGCGCTCGAACACCTGCCGATCATCCATGCGCGCAATCTCGCCAACGCGATTGGCGAACTCAACAATCGCGGCTTCCAGACGATCGGGCTCGATTCGGACGGGCCGAAGCCTCTCGAAGAAACGGTGACGGGCCGCCGGGTCGCGCTGGTGCTGGGCGCCGAGGGCAAGGGATTGCGGGAAAAAACCCGCGCCACCGTGACCGATCTGGCCCGGCTTGACATGCCCGGCGCGATCCGTTCGCTCAACGTCTCCAATGCCGCCGTTCTGGCGCTTTACATTGCCCGCCGGCATCTGGGCGCACCGGCATGAACCGCCGCGGCTTGCCCGCAGGGCGGCTGTGCCATAGTGAGGCCACATACGGGCTCGGCAACGCATTTTGGCCGTTTTTTGCCGCCATTCGCCTTGCGGGACGGGAAATTTTCACCGGAAAGGACGGGTTTCCATGAAGACCAAGACACTGATTGCGCTTGCGGCGACGCTGACATTCACCGCCGCCTGCACGACCACCGATCCGTTCACGGGTCAGCAGCAGACCAGCCGCACGGCGATCGGCGCCGGCGCCGGCGCGCTGGCCGGCGCGGGCCTTGGCGTTCTGGCCGGCGGCGACGACCGCCGCAACGCGCTGATCGGCGCGGGCATCGGCGCATTGGCCGGCGGCGCGGTCGGCAACTATATGGACCGCCAGCAGGCCGAACTGGCCGCCCAGCTTCAGGGCACCGGCGTGTCGGTGACGCGCGTCGGCAACAACATCATCTTGAACATGCCCTCCAACGTCACCTTCGCGGTCGACCAGGACCAGGTGATCCCCGCCTTTTTCGCAACGCTCGATTCGGTTGCGCTGGTGCTCAACCGCTACAACCAGACGCTGATCGACGTTTACGGCCACACGGATTCGACCGGCGACGAGAGCTACAATCTGGGCCTGTCGCAGCGGCGCGCCCAGTCGGTCGCCAACTATCTGACCGGCCGCGGCGTCAACGGCCAGCGCATGGTGGTGACGGGCTTTGGCGAAACGCGGCCGGTGGCCGACAATGCGACTGAAGCGGGCCGTGCCCAGAACCGCCGCGTCGAAATCCAACTCGTGCCGCTGAGCTGACCGGCGCAAACCGTTCGATGATGACAACGGGCCGTGCATTGCGCGGCCCGTTTTCGTTGGGCGAACCGTGGCCGACGATGGCGCCCCACCCGTTTCATCGGCCGGCAAAACGGTCTAGGTCTTTCGCCGTGCCCCCTTGGCGGAACTGGTAGACGCAAGGGACTTAAAATCCCTCGGCCTTCGGCCGTGCCGGTTCGAGTCCGGCAGGGGGCACCATCTTTTCGCTCACGCCAGCCTTGCTTCGCTCGGCGGCTCCGCGAGGGCGGGCGAAAGCCCGGGCCACGCTTGTGGCCTTGGAAGCGTTCGAGTTTGAAGCTCGTTCATGCCATCTGCCCGTGCGCCCAGCCCCCGCCGGCCCGGCGCGCATGTGCGAACCCCCGGAAAAATCAGCATAAATCGTTGCCGAAGCCTTGGCCTCACCGGCGCCATGGTGCACAAATGGACAAGGGCGCGCAGACCGGCGTGCGGCTCTTCTGCCGCATCGGCCAAGAGGGACAGTGCGGGAGGAAAAAAATGCAGTACAGGACGCTGGGTCGGACGGGCCTGAAGGTCTCGGCCATCACCATGGGCACGTTCACCTTCGGCGGCGAAGGCCCGTTCGCGATGGTTGGCAAGCAGGGTGTCGCCGAGGCGCGCGAACTGGTGGCGCTGTGCGCCGACAATGGCGTCAACCTGTTCGATACGGCCAACATGTATTCGACCGGCACGTCCGAGGAGATCTTGGGCGAGGTGCTCGACGGCCGGGCCGACAAGGACGATCTTCTGGTCACCTCCAAGGCGCGGATGCGCATCGGCGACGGGCCGAACGATGAGGGCGCCTCGCGCTTTCACCTGATCCGCGAATGCGAACGCTCGCTCAAGCGGTTGCGGCGCGACCATATCGACATCTACTACATCCACGAATGGGACGGCACGACGCCGGTCGAAGAGACGATGGCGGCGCTCGACACGCTCGTGCAGCAGGGCAAGATCCGCTATCCGGGCTGCTCGAACTATTCGGCATGGCATGTGATGAAATCGCTGGCCGCCGCCGACCGCGCCGGCGGGGCGCGTTTCGCGACCCAGCAGATCCATTACACGCTCGAAGCACGCGAGGCCGAGTATGAGCTGCTGCCGCTGTCTGTCGACCAGGGCCTTGGCGTTCTGGTCTGGAGCCCGCTGGCGGCGGGCCTTCTGACCGGCAAGCACCGGCGCGGCGCCGATGCGCCGGAAGGCTCGCGCCAGGCGGCGGGCTGGAACGAGCCGCCGATCCGCGACGAGGAACGGCTGTGGCGGATCGTCGACGCGCTTGTCGGCATCGGCGAAAAACGCGGCGTGTCGGGCGCGCAGGTGGCGCTCGCATGGCTGCTCAGCCGGCCGGCCATCTCGTCGCTCGTCGTCGGCGGGCGCAATGCCGGCCAGTTCACCGACAATTTCGGCGCAGTCGACCTGGTCCTCACCGAAGACGAACTGCAGACGCTCAACGATGCCAGCCGGCTGCCGCTGATCTATCCCTATTGGCACCAGCACAATTTTGCGCGCGGCCGGTTCACCGAAGCCGACCAGGCGCTGCATGCCGATTATCCCGACCGGCATTATGGCGGGCGCGACCCGCTGGTCTGACCGGGCCCGTCAGCCGGCGGATTCATTCCTGCCGGTCGGCCAGCGCCTTGACGATGCTGTTCATGGCGAGCATGCCCGGATCGTCCATGCCGATGCTCTTGTCGCCGAAGATGCGGGCGCGGCCGACGGTGGCCTTCTTGTCGCGAAACGCATCGAGCGCCTCCCCGGCGGCGCGCGCCGCCGCGTCCGCCACCGCTTCCGGATCGCCGAGGCCTTCGGTCGCCGACGCCACCGCATCGAGACTGTCGAGTACCGTCTTGCCGCCCAGTTCGGCCTTGCCGCGCGCCTGCATCTGGTCGCGGGCGGTGGCCACCAGTTCGGAAACCCGTCCGGCGCTTAGCTCCGTCTCTCCCTTGACCGCCTTGGCGATCGCCATCAGCCCTGTCGCCAGAAGCGTGCCGTAGGACGAGCCGGACGATTTGGTGAAGGCCTGGGCGCATTGCAGAAGCGCCATGCCGAGATCGTCGGGCAGTTCGGGCGCCTTTTCGGCGACCAGCCGCATGCCGCGCGTCATCGTCACGCCCAAATCGCCGTCGCCGAGCGCGCCGTCGGCGGTGTTGAGCATGTCGAAATCGCGCTCCATGGCCGCCGCCAGCCGGTCGATACCGGCGATCAGAGCGGCGCGGTCGATGCTCATCCGACCCTCCAGAAGGCGCAGTCGCAGGGCGCGTTCAACAGCTTTTCGAGTTCATCGTCCAGCTTGCACAGGGTGAAGGAGACGCCGGCCATCTCCATCGATGTGGCATAGCGGCCGACCAGCGGCATGACGATCTGGGCGCCCTCGCCTTCCAGCCGCTGCTTGACGATGCGGTAGAGGATGTAGAGCTCCTCGGGCGGCGTGGCGCCCAGCGAGTTGACCATCACCGAGACGCGGTCGCCCTTGTCGAGCGGCATGTCTTCCAGAAGGCGATCCATCATCTCGCCGGCGATCTCGTCGGCGGTGCGCAGCTTGCCGCGCCAGACGCCGGGTTCGCCATGGATGCCCATGCCCATTTCCATCTCGTCGTCGCCGATCTCGAAGGTCGGCTTGCCCGCCTGCGGCACGGTGCACGGGCTGAGCGCGGCGCCGATCGAGCGGCACGCATCGGCGGCCTTCTGCGCAACGGCGGTGACCGCATCGAGATCCCTGCCCTCCTCGGCGGCGGCGCCCGCCATCTTGAAGGCATAGACCATGCCGGCCACACCGCGGCGCTTTTCGGCTTCCTCGGGCGGCGCCGAGGCGACATCGTCGGCCAGAAGCACGGTCGTGCATGTGATGTCCTCGAACTCGACCAGATCGCCGGCCATGTCGAAGTTCATCACGTCGCCGCCATAATTGCCGTAAAGGCGCAGGACGCCGGCGCCCTGGTCGGCGGCGCGGATCGCATCGGCCATCTGCTCGGCGCTGGGCGAAGCGAACACGTCGCCAATCGCGCAGGCGTCCAGAAGCCCGGTTCCGACATAGCCGGTGAAGACCGGCAGATGGCCCGAACCGCCGCCGGTGACGATGCCGACCTTGCCCTTCTTGCCGTCCTTGGCGCGGGCGATCACCTTGCCGCTGTCGCCATGCAGCCGGTAGTGCTCGGGATGGGCGGCCACAAGGCCCGCCAGCATCTCGTCGACATAGGCGTTGGGATCGTTCAGGATCTTCTTCATCGGTTCCTCCCGGTCAGCCCGTGGGCTTGGTCTTTCTGAAAAAGGACGCCAGTCCGGGCCCCTGCCGCGTGTTGACGACCATCACGAAAATCAGCAGCGCGCCCCAGATCAGTTCGCGGGCAAAGTTGGAGACCTGGAGCATGTTGAGCCCGCTCGACAGGAACTGCATGGACAGCACCGCCAGGACGACGCCGATCACGCGGCCATAGCCGCCATAGGGGTTCACGCCGCCCAGAACGGCGATGAGCACGGCCAGCAGCAGATAGCTCGAACCATAGTCCGCCTTGGCCGAATTGGCGCGGCTCATGATCACCAGACCGGCCACCGACGAGAACATGCCGGCGGTGACATAGACGCGGATCAGGAGCCTGTTGATGTCGATGGCCGCGAAGAAGGCGGCGAGCGGGTTGGCGCCATACATGGTGGCCTTGAGGCCGAAGCTGGTCCGCGTCAGGACGATGTGCAGCCCAAGCGCCAGAAGCGCAAAGACGATCAGCGGCACCGGAATGCCGACCAGCCGCTCGTTTCCGAGCCATGCGACCACATCGGGAAACCCCATCACCGCGCTGCCGCCCGTCATGGCGACGGCAAAGCCGGTGAAGACCAGGCCAGAGCCGAGTGTCGCCAGGATTGGCGGCAGGCCGAACCAGGCGACAAGGACGCCGTTCATCAGGCCCGCGGCGGCACCGACCGTCAGCGCGGCGGCGATGGCGATCACCAGCCAGACCAGCGACTGCTGGACATCCATGTCGGGGCTCGCGAACTGGGTCAGGATGAGCGCGGCGACAACGGCAGACAGATTGGCGACGCCGACGACGGAGAGGTCGATGCCGCCGGTCATCATTGTGATGGTCATGGCCAGCGCCAGAATGGCAAATTCGGGGAACTGAAAGGCCATCGAGGTCAGGTTCTGGGCCGACAGGAACCGGTCCGGCGACAGGATCGACATCATCGCAAAAACGACGATGGCGATCACCGCGAGGCGGAACTCGGGCGTGGCGGTCATGGAGGTTCGGGCGTTGGAAGCTGACATCGGATTACCTCATGCGGCCCGCGCGGCGGCGCGCTTGGCCTGCCAGGCGGGAAGCCCGGTGCCCAGAAGGATCAGAAGACCGATCGTCACCGACTGCCATGTCGACGGGATGCCGACGACGATCAGGCTGTTCTGGACCAGAACGATCAGCGCGACGCCCAGAAGCGTGCCGGTGATGGTGCCGTAGCCGCCGATCAGCCGCGCGCCGCCGAGAACGACCGCGGCGATGACCGACAGTTCGAGCCCGACCAGCGAGAACGGGTCGGCCATGCGGCCCATCGCGCCATGGATGATGCCGGCAAGGCCGGCCAGCGCGCCGACATAGACATAGACGAAGAACTGCGTCGCGCGGACATTGATGCCGATGCGCCTTGCGCTTTCCACCGACCCGCCGATGGCGAAGATCGAGCGGCCGAGCATCGTCTTGTGCAGGATGAACCAGGTCAGGACGACGACGAAGACCAGCGCGGCGAACGCCCAGGGCAAGGCGTAGAAGTTGCCCGCTTCGGTGGTACCACGGGTGATCATCATGCGCGAGAATTCGCGCATCTCCGGCGGCAAGGCGGAAATGCGCTGCGAGCCGACGAAGGTCAGCAGGAACCCGCGAAACACCGACAGCGTGCCAAGCGTGACGATCAGCGTTGGCAGTCCGAACCCGGCGATGAAGATGCCGTTGATCGCGCCAAGGCACGCGCCGATGCCGATCGAAATGCCGAAGATCAGATACCAGGGCAGGTCCGGCATCAGCGCCAGCGTCAGGACCGTCGTCGCATACATGGCAAAGACCGCAATCGCGGTGAAGCTGACATCGATGCCGCCGGAGACCAGCACCAGCATGGCGGCGACGGCGAGAATGCCGAGCACGATGGATGCGCGCAGAAGGTCGGTCAGCGTCGTCGCCGAAAAGAACAGCGGATCGGACGCGGTGGCGAGGACGCAGAAAAGGACGATGACGATCGCCACCAGCGTCTCGTTGCGGGTCCAGAACCCCTCGGGCAGCAGACCGCTCATGATGCCAACCTGTGCGCCAGTTCGTCTTCGGTGACCGAGTTGCCGGCGATCTCGTCGACCACCCTGCCCGCCTTCATGACGAGGATGCGGTGGCACGTGGCCAGAAGTTCGGGCAAATCGTCGGAAATGACGATGACGCCGATGCCCGAGCGGGCCAAATCTCGAATGATGTCGTGAATGTCGGCCTTCGAGCCGACATCGACGCCGACGCTCGGCCCGTTGAGCACCAGCACGCGCGGCGCCCGCGACAGCCAGCGGGCCAGCGCGACACGCTGCTGGTTGCCGCCCGAAAGCGAGCGCACCGGCGCCTGCGGGTCGGGCGCCTTGACTTTCAGCCGCGTCAGCCAGTCATTGGCCTCGGCCATCAGCGCGCCAAGATCGAGAAAGCCGCGCCTTTCGTGCGCGTCGAGCCGGCCGACGGCGATGTTGCGGGCGATCGACTGGGTCAGGAACAGGCCCTCGGTCAACCGGTCTTCCGGAACATAGCCGATACCGGCGGATGCGGCGGCGATCGGATCGCCGAGCGCGAACGCCTCGCCGTCGAGCCGGATGGCGCCGCTGTCGGGCGCGACAAGGCCGAACAGCGCCTTGGCGAGCGATGTGCGCCCGCTGCCCAGAAGGCCGGAGACGCCCAGCACCTCACCCGCCTTGAGGGCGAAGCTGACATCGTCGAACGCGCCGTCCTTGGAAAGGTGCTCGACTTCCAGAAGCGTTTTCGAGCCTTCGGTGACCGCGCTCGGCGGCGCTTCGGGCACGTCGCGGCCGGTCATGTGGCGCGTCAGGGAAGCGGCATCGAATTCGGTCGCCGGCCCTTCGGCGACTTTCTTGCCGTTGCGCAAAACGAACACTTTCTCGCAGACCTCGAGCACCTCGGCCAGCTTGTGGCTGACGAAGAGGACCGCGACGCCCTCCTCTTTCAGCCGGCGGATGATGGCCAGAAGCGACCGCACCTCGCGCTCGGTCAGCGCGGTGGTCGGCTCGTCCATGATGATCAGGCGCGCCTCGGAGGCCAAAGCCCGGCAGATGGCGACGAGTTGCTTGTGCGCGACGGGCAGGCTTTCCACCCGCGCATCGAGCGCGATATCGACGCCGATGCGCTCGAGCACCGATTGGGCCAGCCTGCGCGCATGGCCGCGGTCGAACAGTCTGCGGTTCTCGCCGAGCTGGGTCGAAAAGGCGATGTTTTCGGCGACCGACATGTTCGGGAAGAGCGAGAAGTCCTGGAAGATCACCATCACGCCGGCAGCAGCGGAAACGCGCGGGTTCAGATTGGTGCGTTTTGTGCCGTTGATCGAGATCGTGCCGGCGGTCGGCTGTTCGACGCCCGACAGGATCTTGATCAGCGTCGACTTGCCCGACCCGTTCTCGCCGGCAAGGCACACCGCCTCACCCGCATTGACGGTGAAGTCGACACCGTCGAGCGCGGTGACGCCGCCGTAGCGTTTTGTCACGCCCCTCATGTCGACCAGGGCGCCGTGGGTTGCCGCTGCCATGCAATGACTTCAAGCAAAATCGGAGATGAAAGAAAAGGAGCGGCGCGGACTGGACGCGCCGCTCCCCCGGGAGGCCGTTCTATCAGAACGGATAGTCGGCCATGTTGTCCTTGTTCACATTGACCCAGGCCTGGCCGTAAATGACCTTGCCTTCGAGCGCGACGCTCTCATAGCCCTCAAGGCCCAGATCCATGCCGTCGGTCACTTCCTCGCCGTTCATCACCATCATGGCGAGCTTGTTCATCGCATAGCCGGCCACGGACGGGTCCCAGAAGCCGATGCCGTCGACCGCGCCGGTTTCCAGATACTGGCCGGCGATGGAGGGCAGCGAAGTGCCGAACACGCAGGTGTCGTCCTCCATGCCGCGTTCCTCGATGGCCAGGCCGATACCGGCCACGTCCGTCGAGGCGGAGCCCTGCATGCCTTTGACATTGGGGAAGGCGCGCAGCACTTCCTGCGCCTTCTGGTAGGCGTTCTGGGCGTCGTCGAAGGTCTCGTTCTTGTCGCCGACCAGCGTCATGTTCGGGTAGTTGGCTTCCTGATGGGCGATCGCGCCATCGACCCACTGATTGTGCGTCTGCGAGGTCAGCGAGCCGACGAAGACGGCATATTCGCCCTCACCGCCCATGCAGGTGGCCAGCTGCTCCATCAGGTTGGCGCCGAAATCCTCGTTCCGGAACGCTTCGATGTCATAGTTGGTGTTCTGCTGGGCAGCCGCCTCATGGGTGATGACGGTGATGCCCTGCTCCATGGCGCGGCCGAGCACGGGCTCGAGCGCCTCGGGCGACATCGGCACGACGGCGAGCGCATCGACGCCCTGCGCAATCATGTCCTCGATCAGCGCCGCCTGCTGCTGCGGATCGGCCTGGGCCGGTCCGACCTGGAACGCGTTGACGCCATTGTCCTCGGCGAACTGGTTGACGCCCTCTTCCATGCGGTTGAACCACTGGATGCCGGCGATCTTGACCACCGTGGCGATCGACGTTTCGTCCGCGGTGGCGGTCGTCGCCGTGAGCGCGGAACCGGCCAGCAATGCCGCCGCCATGAGGGTGATTCTGGTCTTCATCGTTTTCCTCCCTTTGCCGTCCAAACGCGGACGGGTTTCAAGAACCGTGACCGGTGCGGGTGTTCCGCACCGGATCGAACCTTGCCGCATTCGGGCACAGCGCCCTCCTCCGAAGACAGCGCCGGCCGAAACGCCCTGACGGGCGCGACAAGGTCCTCCCAACCCGTGCAGCAAGCGTTCAACCGGTTGGCGCGCCTCGGGAAAATGCGCGCGTGTGCGATTGTGCAACACTTGTGCAACGAGTGCACCTATGTGACTATAAGGGCGCCAAGATCGCGGTCAAGCGCATATTGATGTCCGTGCCTCACGTCCCGACATCATCGCACGCCGCGGCGGGGAGGAGGCAAAGCACATGGTCGCCGGAAGCCGGCATGACGACGACATCGTCCAGGCCGCCTGGCTCTATCATGTCGGCAGACTCAGCCAGCAGGAGGTCAGCGAACGGCTCGGCATCTCCCGCTTCAAGGTGCTGCGCATGCTGGCCGATGCCCGCGAGCAGGGCATGGTGCGCATATCGATCGAACATCGGACGAGCCGGACGCTGGCGCTGGCCGACCGGCTGACCGAACGATTCGGCCTGCGCGAGGTGCTGGTCGCGCCGGTGCCGGTGGCGCGCGATGACGATGATTATTGCCGCCTTGCGGTCGGCATCATGGCCGCTTCCTACCTGGCGCGCGTCGGAAAGGGCGACGCGCCGCAGACGATCGGGGTCGGCTGGGGACGCACCCTGTCGTCGATGGCCGACAATCTGGTCGGCCTGACAAATCGCGATCTGACTTTCGTGTCGCTGATGGGATCGGTGACCCATGCAACGAGCACCGCGCCAGCCGAGGTGTGCGTGCGGCTCGCCGCGCAGACGGGCGGCCAGGCGCTTTTGATGCCCGCGCCGTTCGTCGCCGACAGCGAACAGGCCTGTCAGATGATCATGGCGCAAAGGCTGGTGCGCGAGGCGCTCGATGCGGCACGCCGGGCAGACCGGATGATCATGAGCGTCGGCGAATGCCGCGACGGCGCGATCCTTTTCGACACAGGGGTTCTGAGCGGCGAACAGATCGCCGAACTGAAAAAATGCGGAGTCGTTGGAGACTGTTGCGGCAATTTCTTCATGCCCGACGGCACGTTGGCGGAGACCGGTCTGAACCGCTGCACGCCGTGCATCGGCGTCGAGGACATGCGCAAGACGGACGTCGCGATCACTGCGGGCGGGCTTTCCAAGGCCGAGGCGACGCTGGCGATCTTGCGGGCCGGGTTCGCCGACCGGCTGTTCGTGGACGAACATCTGGCGGGCAAGCTTTTGGCGATGGGCTGAACGGAGGCATCCATGCGGGGATTTGGGGTTCACACCTCCATGTGGACGATGAGTTGGGACAGGCACGGCTGCGAATTGGCGGTGCAGAAGGCGCGCGATTACGGCATGGACTTTCTGGAGATCGCCCTGCTCGATCCGCCCGCCGTCGATGCGGCGCACAGCCGGCAGGTGCTCGAAGCGGCGGAGATGCGCGCGGTCTGCTCGCTCGGACTGCCCGAAGAATGCTGGGCCTCGCGCCAGCCCGACAAGGCGATCGAGTTCCTGACCGTCGCGCTCGACAAGACCGCCGCCATGGGCTGCGAGGCGCTCAGCGGGGTCGTCTATGGCGGCATCGGCGAACGATCGGGTCAGCCGCCGAGCGAAACCGAACTGGACAATGTGGCCCGCGCGCTGGAAGCGGCGGCGCGGCATGCGAAATCGCTCGGCCTCCTGTTCGGCATCGAGCCGGTCAACCGCTACGAGACCCATCTGATCAACACCGGCTGGCAAGGCGTCGCGATGATCGAGCGGATCGGCGCCGACAACATGTTCGTGCATCTGGACACCTACCACATGCATATCGAGGAAAAGGGCATCGCGCAGGGCGTTCTCGATGCCCGCGAGCATCTGCGCTACATCCATCTGTCGGAATCGGATCGCGGCACGCCCGGCGCCGGCAACATCGCCTGGGACGAGGTGTTTGGGGCGCTGCGCGCGATCGGCTTCGATGGCGGGCTCGCCATGGAGAGCTTCATCAACATGCCGCCGGAGATCGCGCACGGCCTGTCGGTGTGGCGTCCCGTCGCCTCGGGCGAAGCCGAGGTGATGGAGAACGGCCTTCCATTCCTGCGCAACAAGGCGCGCCAGTACGGGCTGATCGGGTAACGCGTACGGGACCTTCAGGCCCCGAACAATTCGTCCGCCATCCCGGCCAACTGCGGATAGACGTTGGGCCCGCCGGCAATCACCTTGGTGCCGTGGTCGAGCGCGGTTTCGGCGTCCAGATCGTTGATCGTGCCGCCCGCCTCCTCGATCATCAAAAGCCCGGCCAGGCAGTCCCATGAATTCATGTGATCCTCGATGAAGCCAAGAAGGCGTCCGGCGGCGACATAGGCAAGGCTCAGCGCGCCCGAGGCGTTGCGGAAGAACATCCCGCCCTCCCCGAGGATATGATCGACCATGGCGACGGCCACCGCCCTGTCGGTGCGGCCGGAGACGCCGGCGCCGACCGATCCGTCGGACAGTCCGAAGGCCTGAGCCACCTGCATCGGCTTGCCATTGACGAAGGCGCCTCCGCCGCGCACGGCATGGAACATCTCGCCCGAAGACGGCTCGTTGATGACGCCGACGACCGGCAGGCCATGTTCGGTGCAGGCGATCGCCACGCACCATTGCGGAATACCGCGCACGAAATTGGCGGTGCCGTCGATCGGATCGATCACCCAGTCGAAGCCGCTCGTGCCATGCTTTCGGCCATGCTCCTCGCCGACAATGCCGTCATCGGGCCAGCGCGCCTCGATCGCGTCGCGCACCAGCGTCTCGGTTTCCTTGTCGGCGTTGGAGACCAGATCCTGGTGCCCCTTGCTTTCGATGGAAAGCGAATCGATGGACCGGAAATGCCCGGCGGCGAAATCGCCCGCCGCACGGGCGACCTCGAGCGCGAAGTCGAGCCGTTGCTGATATGTCATGACCTGCCGTACCGGTTCGGGTTGCTCGCGCGGGAGCCGCGTGCCGCCGGTCTGCCGTACCGCGCCCGGTTTGTCCATGGCCTGGCGACCGTGGGGCCCGGGCGCGGCCGCGTGTCTCCGTTTACGGCAGGATCGGTCGCGGCCGGTCAGCCGGCGAGCTTGGCGGCAATCTCGGCGACGCGCTGTCCCTGGAAGCGGGCGCCTTCGAGTTCCTGGTCGGAGGGCATGCGCGAACCGTCGCCATTGGACGTCGTCGTCATGCCGTAGGGCGAGCCGCCGCGCACCACATCATTGCCCATCTGGTCCTGATAGGCATAGGACAGCGGCACGATGATCATGCCATGATGCTGCAGCGCGGCCTGCGTCGTCAGGATCGCCAGTTCGGCGCCGCCATGCTGCGTGGCGGTCGACGACATGACCGAGGCCACCTTGTTGATCAGCTTGCCCTCCATCCACAGCGGCCCGGTCTGGTCGAGGAAGTTCTTCAGCTGCGCGGCCATCATGCCGTAGCGCGTCGAGACGCCGAATATGATCGCGTCGTAATCGGCGAGCTCCAGCGGCTCGGCGACCGGCGCGTCCTGGTCGAGCTTGTAGTGCGCGGCCTTTGCGACCTCCTCGGGCACGAGTTCGGGCACGCGCTTGACGGCGACATCGGCGCCGGCGGCCTTCGCGCCTTCGGCCGCCGCCTGCGCCATGGCCTCCATGTGTCCCCAGCTCGAATAGTACAGCACCAGAACCTTGGTCATCGGATGGTCTCCATCGGGTTGCATTTGCGGCGCACACAAGCCCAAGACCCGCGCCCGCGAAAGCCGCCAATCGCGCGACACAGCGTTCACCATCACGGCGCGATTGATGGCGGGGACCGCGCGCTGTAGAACGCCAATGGAAAGCCGGACCTGCTACGATGAGCGACACAATCGTCACCGCCGCCATGATCGTCATCGGCGACGAGATCCTTTCGGGGCGCACGCGCGAGGCCAACGCGCACCATCTGGCGCGGGTTCTGACCGGCGTCGGCATCGATCTGCGCGAAATCCGCGTGGTCGGCGACGACAAGGCTGCGATCATCGAGGCGGTGAACGTGCTGCGCGCGCGATACACCTATGTGTTCACCTCGGGCGGCATCGGGCCGACCCATGACGACATCACCGCCGATGCGGTCGGCGCCGCGTTCGGCTTGCCGGTCGAGCCCGATCCGGCCGCCTTGGCGATGCTGACCGATCATTACGCCAGGCGCGGACAGGAGTTCACGGCGGCGCGCCGGCGCATGGCGCGGGTGCCCGAGGGGGCTGTCCTGATCGACAATCCGGTCACCACGGCGCCGGGCTTTCTGATCGGCAACGTGCATGTGCTGGCGGGCGTGCCGGCAATCTTCCAGGCCATGCTCGACAACGTGCTGCCGAGCCTGCGCACGGGCCGCAAGCTCCTTTCGGACAGCATCGAGTGCCCGTTCGGCGAAGGGGTGATCGGCGCGCCGCTCGGCGCGATCCAGGCCGAGCATCCCGATGCGATCATCGGCTCCTATCCGCGCTATGAGGACGGACGGCACTGGGCCGAGATCGTGGTGCGCGCCGCCGACCCCTCCGTGCTGGATACCGCGCTTGCCGATGTTCGCGGCATGCTGGACGCGCTGGCACGGGGCGAATAGGGCGCGGCCCGCAACCGGCGCTTGCCATTGCGGCTGTGCGCGGCTATCGCACCCCATCTTTTTTGCCGCCCACCAAACCACCCGCACGGAGCGCGCCATGGCCCTGCCCGACAAATCCTTTCCCGTTTCCTGGGACCAGTTCCATCGCGACGCGCGCGCGCTTGCCTGGCGCGTCGCGTCGGTGAGCAAGGAATGGAAGGCGATCGTCACCATCACGCGCGGCGGGCTCGTGCCCGCGGCCATCGTCAGCCGCGAACTGGAAATCCGGGTGATCGAGACGGTCTGTGTCGCCTCCTATCACGATTATGACACGCAGGGTCAGATCAATGTGCTCAAGAAAATCAGCGCGGACCTGCTCACGGACGAAGGCCAAGGCGTGCTGATCATCGACGACCTGACCGACACGGGCAAAACCGCCGAACTGGTGCGCTCGATGATTCCCAAGGCGCATTTCGCCACCGTCTATGCCAAGCCCAAGGGCATGCCCCAGGTCGATACATTCATCACCGAAGTGAGCCAGGACACCTGGATATTCTTCCCCTGGGACATGGGCTTCACCTATCAGGAACCGATCGCCGGCGCAGGCAAGGGCTGACAGCACCCGCATGGATGCTCCCGCGCCCAAGCCCGTCCTGACGGCCGCGGCCAGACGCCGGGCGCTTGCGGTGATCCTGATGACCGTCGTCATCAACATGATCGGCGTCGGGCTGGCCTGGCCGATCCTGCCCAAGCTCATCCAGACAATGGGGTCCGGCACGGTTTCCGATGCCGCCGCCGCCTATGCGATCATCGGCACCATCTACGCGCTGGCGCAGTTCCTGTTCTCGCCGCTGATCGGCATGATCTCCGACAAATTCGGCCGGCGCCCGGTCATGCTGGTGACGCTCGCCGGGCTGACGGTCGACTACATCTTCGCCGCCCTCGCCCCGACGCTTGTCTGGCTTGCCTTCGCCCGGCTGGTCGGCGGCATTTTCGGCGCGACGGTGACGACGGCCAATGCCTATGTCACCGACATTTCGGCCCCCGAGGAACGCGCCCGCATCTTCGGACTGATCGGCGCGGCGTTCGGCGCCGGCTTCATTCTGGGCCCGCTGCTCGGCGGCATTCTGGGCGAAATCGACATCCGCCTGCCCTTCTACGCGGCGGCGTGCCTGGGCGCGCTGAACCTGGTGTTCGCCTTCTTCTTCCTGCCCGAATCGCTCGATGAAGACCGCCGGCGCACGCGGCCGGACTGGCGCGAGGCCAATCCGCTCGGCTCCCTGCGCAAGATCGCCCGCTTTCCCGCGCTGATGCCGCTCCTGATCGCGCTTTTGATCACCGCCACCGCGCAGCGCGGGCTCGAGGGCACATGGGTGCTCTACACCGAGTTCCGCTTTGGATGGGGCCTGCGCGAAGCGGCATGGTCGCTGGCCTTTGTCGGCGTGATGTATGTCATCGTACAGGGGTTTCTGGTCGGGCCGGTCGTGCGCCGGATCGGAGACTGGCCGACGGTGATCACGGGCTTTGCGGTGTCCTGCCTTTCCCTGGCGCTCTACGGCATCGCCACCACGGGCTGGATGGTCTATCCGCTGATCGCGCTCTATGTGATCGGCAACGGGTTGGGCGCGCCGGCGCTGACGGCGATCTGCTCGAAAAGCGTCGATGGCGACCGGCAGGGCCAGCTTCAGGGCACGCTGCAGGCGATCAACGCGATGGCGATCGTCATCGGGCCATTGTTCGCCTCTCTGGTGCTGGCGCACGTCTCGTCGGTCGATCCGATCGTCAATGTGCCGGGACTGTGGTTCATTGGCGGTGCGATCGTGTTCGCGCTGGCGGTTGTGCTCGCCGTTCGCGCGCGCCCGCGCTGACTTTTGCGTCCTTATCCAGGCTTTTCACAGTTGAATCGGTACGGGGGCAGGCACATCTGGCAAAATAGGCGATATCATCGAGGCGAATCGCGAACCGGGACGCTGCGCCCGAAAGGACATCATGGCCGAAAACGGCACGCTCTCACGGATATTGAACCAGCTCAGGCGGGCCATCGGCGCCGCGCCTGAGCCCGATCCCGTGCGCGCCGAACAGGTCGCGGCGCTTGTCTGGCGCAAGGCCGGCAAGAAGAAGGCCGAGGTGCTGCTGATCACCAGCCGCGGCACCGGTCGCTGGATCCTGCCCAAGGGATGGATCGAAACCGGCGAATCGATGGGCGAGGCCGCCGCGCGTGAAGCCTGGGAAGAAGCCGGCATCGAGGGCAACGTGACCGGCGAGCCGGTCGGCACCTACGATTACGACAAGCTCGAGGATGACGGTCAGGCGATCGCCTGCCGGACCCATGTGTTCGCGCTGGCGGTCACCCGTCAGGCCAAGGACTGGCCCGAACGGGACGAGCGCGAGCGCAAATGGGTGCCCGCCGCGGACGCCGCCGGCATGGTCGAAGAAGCCGAGCTGAAGGTGCTTCTGGACGCATTTGCCACCGGCTGGAAGAAAATGGCGGCCTGACCGGCGGCCCATTCGGCGTCTGCCGGGACGGCGGAGAATCGCGGCAAACCCGACTCCGAACCGGTTAACAAAGTCTGACTTGTCCCCGATATTCAGCGCGCACGACCGCTATATGTTGTGTTTTCGCTTTTGCCTGAATCTAGCCCTTGACCATCGGATACGAGTCGCCTTTTATGACGTTCGTGCGACATTGGGAGCACGTCCGGCGGGCCAGAACCGCTTGGGTTTTTCAGCGTTCATGTTGGCGTTTCAGGCGCGGCAGTGACGGCCATCCGTCGCACCCGCGCGGGGGTTTTCGTGTGCGCCGGACAGATCGGTGCGGGATTCGGTCGAGGGGAAAAAATGGCTGTTAACACAATATTTAGCGTTTGCGGCCCAACTAACCACAAGATAAGGTAGCCGTCGCGACGCAGGCGGCGCCACGCGCGGGCAGGACGTCGAACATTTCTTCTGGTTGACATGGCCTTTGGCCCGACGGTGAAAACCCAAGGGAAACAGGGCCGATACGGCCGCCGGAGCCGATCCGGCGGGCGGGAGCATTTTGTGATCATGCGGGCCGCGTGACGGCCTGTGGAAAAGACACTATATATAGAGGGCACGAGGGACGACATGCACATTGAGCGGCACTACACCAAGGACGGTCAGTCACCCTATGCGGACATCGCCTTCCGCAAGGCGACGAGCGAGATCAGGAACCCGGACGGTTCGGTGGTCTTCCGGCTCGAAAACATCGACGTGCCCGACCAGTTTTCGCAGGTGGCCGCCGATATCCTGGCGCAGAAATATTTCCGCAAGGCCGGCGTGCCCGCGCGCCTGAAAAAGGTCGAGGAGAACTCCGTTCCCTCCTTCCTGTGGCGCTCGGTCGCCGATGAGGCGGCGCTGGCGGACCTGCCCGAGGACGAGCGCTACGGCCCGGAAACCGACGCCCGCCAGGTGTTCACGCGGCTCGCCGGCACATGGACCTATTGGGGCTGGAAGGGCGGCTATTTCGACACGGAAGTCGATGCCCGCGCCTTCATGGACGAATTGTGCTACATGCTGGCCACCCAGCGCGTGGCGCCCAACTCGCCGCAATGGTTCAACACCGGCCTGCACTGGGCCTATGGCATCGACGGCCCCGGCCAAGGGCACCATTATGTCGACCCGTTCACCGGCAAGCTGACCAAGTCGAAGTCGGCCTACGAGCATCCGCAGCCCCATGCCTGCTTCATCCAGTCGGTCGGCGACGATCTGGTCAACGAAGGCGGGATCATGGACCTTTGGGTGCGCGAGGCGCGCCTGTTCAAATATGGGTCGGGCACCGGCACCAATTTCAGCCACCTGCGCGGCGAAGGCGAGAAGCTGTCGGGCGGCGGCAAGTCGTCGGGCCTGATGAGCTTTTTGAAGATCGGCGACCGGGCCGCGGGCGCCATCAAGTCGGGCGGCACGACGCGCCGCGCGGCCAAAATGGTGGTCGTCGACATCGACCATCCGGACATCGAAAAATATATCGACTGGAAGGTGAGCGAGGAGCAGAAGGTCGCCGCGCTCGTCACCGGCTCGAAGACCGTCGCCAGGCATATGGGCGCGATCATGAAGGCCTGCGTCAATTGCGAGGCCGACAATGACAGCGACTGCTTCGATCCCAACAAGAACCCGGCGCTGAAGCGCGAAGTCAAAGCCGCCAAGAAGGCGCTGGTGCCGGAAAACTACATTCAGCGCGTCATCCAGTTCGCGCGGCAGGGCTATACGGACCTCGAATTCAAGACCTACGACACCGATTGGGATTCGGACGCCTATCTGACCGTCTCGGGCCAGAACTCCAACAATTCGGTCTCGCTGTCGGACGAGTTCCTGCGCACGGTCGAAAGCGATGGCGACTGGAACCTGATCAACCGCATCGACGGCAAGGTCGCCGAGACGGTCAAGGCGCGCGATCTGTGGGAGAAGATCGGCTATGCCGCATGGGCGTCGGCCGATCCGGGCCTGCACTACAACACGACCATGAACGACTGGCACACCTGCCCGGCGGGCGGGCGCATTCGCGGCTCCAACCCGTGCTCGGAATACATGTTCCTGGACGACACGGCCTGCAATCTGGCCTCGCTCAACCTGATGCAGTTCGCCGACCGCGACACCAAGAAGATCGACGTTGCCGCCTATGAGCACACGGTGCGGCTGTGGACGGTCGTTCTGGAAATTTCCGTCATGATGGCGCAGTTCCCGTCCAGGCAGATCGCCGAACTGTCCTACAAGTACCGGACGCTGGGTCTCGGCTATGCCAACATTGGCGGCCTCCTGATGAGCTCGGGCATTCCGTATGATTCCGACGAGGGCCGGGCCATTGCCGGCGCGCTGACCGCGATCATGACCGGCGTTTCCTATGCGACCTCGGCGGAAATGGCGGGCGAACTCGGCCCCTTCCCCGGCTACAAGCCGAACGCCAAGAACATGCTGCGCGTGATGCGCAACCATCGCCGCGCCGCCTATGGCGAAACCCAGGGCTATGAGGATCTGGCCGTCAATCCGGTGGCGCTGAAGGCGGCCGACTGCCCCGATGCCACGCTGATCGACCGCGCCCGCGCCGCCTGGGACCGGGCGATCGCGCTGGGCGAAAAGAACGGCTACCGCAACGCGCAGGCGACCGTCATCGCGCCGACCGGCACGATCGGTCTCGTCATGGATTGCGACACGACCGGCATCGAGCCGGACTTCGCGCTCGTCAAGTTCAAGAAGCTGGCCGGCGGCGGCTATTTCAAGATCATCAACCGCGCCGTGCCCGCCGCGCTGCGCACGCTTGGCTATTCGGAAGCCGAGATCGCCGAGATCGAGGCCTATGCGGTGGGCCATGGCAATCTGAACCAGGCGCCGGCGGTCAACCCCTCATCGCTGAAAGCCAAAGGCTTCACCGACGAGAAGATCGAAGCGGTGAACGGTGCGCTGGCCTCGGCCTTCGACATCAAGTTCGCCTTCAACAAGTTCACGCTGGGCGAGGATTTCTGCCGCGACGCACTGGGCCTGACCGACGAGCAGCTCGACGATTTCAGTTTCGAGCTGCTGCCGGCGCTGGGCTTTTCCAAGGCCGACATCGAGGCCGCCAACATCCACATTTGCGGCGCGATGACGCTGGAGGGTGCGCCGCACCTCAAAGACGAGCACCTGCCCGTTTTCGACTGCGCCAACCCGTGCGGCAAGATCGGCAAGCGCTACCTGTCGGTCGACAGCCACATCCGCATGATGGCCGCCGCCCAGCCCTTCATCTCGGGCGCGATCTCCAAGACGATCAACATGCCCAATGCGGCGACCGTCGAGGACTGCAAGAACGCCTACATGCTGTCCTGGAAGCTGGCTTTGAAAGCCAACGCGCTCTATCGCGACGGCTCGAAGCTGTCGCAACCGCTCAATTCGGCGATCATCGAGGACGATGAGGACGAGGACGATGCGGTCGATGCGCTGGTCGAGGCGCCCGCCGCCGCCCGCGCGGTGCAGGTCACCGAGAAGATCGTCGAAAAGGTGATCGAGCGGGTGCGCGAGCAGGAAAAGCTGCCCACGCGCCGCAAGGGCTACACCCAGAAGGCCAAGATCGGCGGCCACACCGTGTTCCTGCGCACCGGCGAATATGACGATGGCAGGCTGGGCGAAATCTTCCTGGACATGAACAAGGAAGGCTCGACGCTGCGCGCGCTGATCAACAATTTCGCCATCTCCGTGTCGCTCGGGCTCCAGTATGGCGTGCCGCTCGAGGAATATGTCGACGCCTTCGTCTTCACCAAGTTCGAGCCCGCCGGCATGGTGCAGGGGAACGATGCGATCAAGAACGCCACCTCGATCCTCGACTATGTGTTCCGCGAACTGGCGATCTCCTATCTGGGCCGGCACGATCTGGCCCATGTCGACCAGTCGGAATTCTCCTCCACCCCGCTCGGCAAGGGCATCGAGGGCGGCACCACCCAGCCCGTCTCCACCGGCTGGACGCGCGGCCACAAGCTGTCGGTCGTCTCGGGCAATGCGCCCAAGAACGCGCCGGCCGGCGCCGGCACGAGCAATGTGACGGCGATCTCAAGCGGTGCGGCGCTCGCCACGGCCCAAAAGCCGGTGCTCGAACAGCAGCAGGAGGTCTCGGCCTTCCACCGCGACTATGCCGAGCGCGCCGAGACCTTCAAGGCGGAGACCGAGGCCGAGGCTTCCACCGACGCCCAGGCCGACCGCCAGGCAGCCGCGCAGGCCGCCGCCGCCGCGGCCACCGGCCTGTCGCCGGACACCGCCAAAAAGCCCGATGCGGACGATGCCAGGCAGATCGCCGCCGAACGGCGCATGAAGGCGGTGATGCAGGGCTATACCGGCGACATGTGCGGCGAATGCTCCAACTTCACCATGGTGCGCAACGGCACCTGCCTGAAGTGCGACACGTGCGGGGCGACCAGCGGGTGTAGTTGACATCAAATCAAAGTGGTACTTTGATTTGGATAGCCCCGCCATAACAGGCGGGGCTTGTCGCGATGGATTAAGATGCCCAAGAAGTGCTTTGTTATTCAACCATTTGACGGCGGCCGCTACGATAAGCGTTACGACGACGTATTTAGGCCGGCCATCGAAGATGCCGGGTTTGATGCATACAGGGTCGATCAAGATCCAGCGGTCGAAGTTCCAATTGAAGAGATTGAGCAACAAATCCAAGATGCCGAAATCTGTCTGGCCGAGATCACAGAAAACAATGCAAACGTCTGGTACGAGCTTGGCTTTGCCGTAGCGGCGGGCAAATCGGTAGTCATGATATGCTCGAACGATAGAGAGAGATTTCCTTTTGATGTCCAGCATCGGAAGATCACAAGGTATTCATGCGAGTCTCCCAGCGACTTCAAGAAACTCCGGGAAACCATCACTGAACGCTTAAAACACGTCTCTCAAAGAAACGAGGTCACTAAAAAACTCAAAATCGAATCCACCACGAAGCCTCGAGCAGGACTGGCCGATCATGAGATCGCTGCTCTGATTACAATCGGAAGCGAAGTGAACGGAACGAGCGATGGCTTGTCCGTTTACCGCATTAAGGAATTGATGGAAAAGGCAGGCTTCACGGGACTTGCCGGAAACTTGGCGGTTCAGAAGCTCATTTCACTTGGCTTCATTAAAATAGATACTGAACAGGGGTGGAATAGCCACGAGGAGTTCGAAGTATGCGTCCCAACACTAACCGGCTGGGACTGGATACACGAAAACCTCGACGCTATTGAGCTTCGCAAAGGGCCTAAGGGTAATCTCGATGACGAGATACCATTCTGAAGATGAGGCGGCCAGATTCCATATACGCCATCGTTATCGAAAACGCGGGCCACAACTTCTCCAGCTTCGTCCCCGACCTGCCCGGTTGCGTGGCGACCGGTGCAACAGCGGATGAGGCCAAGGCCGAAATCGCCGCCGCTATTCGCTTTCACATTGATGGCCTGATCGAAGACGGACTGCCCGTTCCCAAACCGCATACAATCATCACCGAGGTCGAGGTTTAGCCGCCAAGGCCATCGCCTCGTCCGTCATCCTCGGCCGCCGAGCCGAGGATCCATTCCGCGATGTGGACGGCGAGGCGCGATGGCCGAACCGGCCTATGTAATTCCAACTGCGTCACGTCCGCCACGGCCTCTGGAATGGATTCCGGGGACAAGCCCCGGAATGACGGGGGAGAGGTGGCTTCCACCCGGGCCGGCCTGATCGAAGACGGACTTCCCGTTCCCAAACCGCAGACGATCGTCACCGAGGTCGACGTTTAGGCGCCAAGGCCATCCCCTCCTCCGTCATCCTCGGCCTCCGAGCCGAGGATCCATTCCAATGAGCGGGTGGCGGGTGCCCGGAGACCACGAACGAGCGGGTTCTGCGGCGCCGGTGGGCTCCATTACCGGAACAGAAGGGAACCTTGGGGCAAGCCCAAGGATGATGGCTGGGTTTGTCGTGCCCGCCTGGTGCAAAGCCTCAGGAATGGATTCCGGGGACAAGCCCCGGAATGACGGCGGTGAGTGCGCTTCCACCCCAGCGGGCTGACCGAAGACCGCATGCCCTTTCCCGCACCGCAATCGATCATCCCCGAGGCCAACGTTTAGGCACCCCGCCTCCCCCTTGAGGGGAGGCACGAGAAGCGACCTTCGGACTTGATCCGAAGGGAAGCTGATCGGGTGGGGGTAACAATCAAGCGATACGTCTTACCAATGCCCCCACCCGGCTCTGTCGCGCTTTGCACGCCATTCGCCTCGGGCTCGCGCCACGCGTCGCTCCCCGTCCTTCGAACCCCGCTCAAGGGGGAGGTTGGGCGCAAAGGCCGCCGTCTCCGTCAATCTCCGCCATCAGCGGAAGATGATGGCGCGGGGAGGCAAGCTGCCCCCCACCCTTCATCCCTCCCCCGCAAGCGTGGGAGGGAGGACACCAGCAATGTGCGTCGCACCGGGCTTTGAGCCTGGCTCAAGGCATATGGCGTGTGCCGGGGCGTCGAGGTCCTCCCTCCCACATTCATGGGGGAGGGATGAAGGGTGGGGGGCAAGATGAAAAATGGAGATGTGACCGCGCAGAAGATCACACAGATCCCGACCCGCCCCGAAAAACTTATCCAACCGCCCTCAACCTCCCCTATCCTTGCCGCCATTGCCTTTGCGGAACAGGCCCGGTGTACCCGCCGGGTTGCGAAGGCGGCGACGGCCTGTCGGGTAGCGGAAGCGGTTCCGCCGCTGGGTGCTGAACCCCCACGGCAGGGCGGAATGAAGGTGCGGAACGTGTCGCATGCGCGGTTCCGGCGATGACCCGCCGGCGCCAGAGCGGATGCGGCCGACCGGAGATGGCCGAGACTCGGTGCGGCGGTCATGCCGCGCGGCAGATGAAGGTGCCACAACATCTCCGGACAGCAGCCCCGAAAGAGCCATCTTCCGGGCCGGCGCTGCGCATGACGATCACCGCAAGCCCGTCGAACGGGCGGTCCGGCGACCGCATTTGTTCTTGTGCACGATGGCGATCACCGGATCGCCCGTTGTTCGCGTTTCTATAGCTCACGGCAGTTCTCCTGCCGGAGAACGCCTCCGCATGGGCCTCGCAAAGGCTCGGACGGCCAGTCGGCCTTGCGGTCTTCGCCCGAAAAGCCTGGCGCAAGGTCTTGCGCGGGCTGACGCCCACGTGCGCCCTGCGCTGGGGGCCGATGCGCACGTAGAGCGCAGCGGGGCGGCCCCTCCAACGAAAAAGCCCCGCGCCGGAGCGCGGGGCCGATCGTTCGGTCAGGTAGCGGCCCGTCCCCCGGGCCGGCACTTACCAGTTGACGGCGAAGCGCCCGCCGATCGCATAGGACCAGTCGCTGCCGACCGTGTAGGCGAAGGTGTCGCCCGGGCCGCCCGCACCGACCGCCGCTTCGGCGGCAACCGCGCCGCCGGCCAGATGGCTGATCGCGCCGCCGAGCGACAGCGAGGCCCGTTCGCCCTTGATCTGGACGCCGGTCGCCAGCGTCCACGTATCGGTGAACACGTCCTCGGTGGTCGACACGCCCTGATCCCAGGTCAGGCTGACCGAACCGGACAGCCAGTCGTTGAACTCGCGGCCGACGCCGCCGGTGACGGTCCAGCCGTCCTTCCAGAAGAATTCGAGGTTGCGCACGCCGGGAAGCGGGCCGCCCGTGACGGTGTAGTTGAGCCGCTGCAGCACGCTCCAGTCGGTCCATTTGACCGAGCCGAAGACCAGCGTGCCGGGCGCAACGCCCGTCTGGGCGCGCAGTTCGAGCGATTGGGGCAGCGTGCCGGCGGCACGGGTGACGCCGGATCCGCCGGCCAGCGCGTCGGCTGCGGTGACGAAGGTACCGGCCGGGGTGTGATTCACCTGGCTGCGGTAAAGAAGCTGGACGCGCGCGGCGATTTCGGGAACCTCATAGGCAAGGCCGATGCGATAGCCCGGATTGTATCCGCCATTGAAGGACAGCGCGCCCTGCGTGCCGTTGAGCGTGCCGCCGACGGCGCCGGCGACGAGCGCGGGCTGGCCAGCGGCCAGAAGTCCGGCGGTGATCACGGCGCCCTGGAACTGGACGGTCTCGACGAAGTTGAAGTTCTCGATGAACACGCCGCCGATCAGCGACAGGCGGCCGGAGCCCATTTCGCCGAACGAGCCGACATTGTCGAACATGGCCGCACAGGTCAGACCGAATTCGTCGGTGGTGAACTGCCGGCTGACAAGGCCGCTGCCATCGGCAAGGCCAGCGGCGATGGCCTGCGGGCCGTAGGACGAGCTGCCGCCATAGGGCTGGGTGTAGGTGCCGGCGCAGCGTGCATAGTCGGTCAGGTTCAGCTTCACCGCGCCGGTCGGCACGACATAGCTGTTGGTGTAGTTGCCGTCGGCCGCGGCGACACCATTGATCGTCGAATAGCCGCGCTGCGGCGAGACGATCGTCGCGCCGGCGCGCATGTTGAAATTGCCCTCTTCAAAGAGGATGTCCGTGTCGGCCGTGCCGCGCGAAAAGCCGCCGGCCTGGGCCGATGCGACCATGAGCGCCGTGCCCGCAACACCGGCAAGAAAAACCTTGACTGCCCCAACCATGGGATCCCTCCAACTTATGTGTTTTGCCCGTTCTGACCGAAACGCGCCGGACAGATCAAGCACAATTGCGGAGCGGGCGGCCGCGGCCGGTCTGCGCGGAAGTCCAAGCCGGCCGTTGTCGGGTAAATCGTCGCGCGGAACTGCGGCGATGCCGGCGCCGATGGCGAAAAAGCGCAGAATTTCCAAGCAAAACGCGGTCTCGGCGGCTGTTCAAGCCTGCATTGCGGTCACTGTTGCAAAAGCGTCACAATCTTGCCCTTTTTCGCGAAGTGACCCTTACGTGCCCGTAAATGCGCCGCCGCGGCGGTTCAGATGTCGGTGATTCGCGCCAGCGCCGCCTCGAGCTTTTCAAGCGCCGGCTTCGCTTCGGCGAGTTTGTCGCGCTCGGCCTCGACCACTTCGGGCTTGGCGTTGGCGACGAACTTTTCGTTCGCCAGCTTCTTGTCCAGACGCGCGATCTCGTCGCGCGCCTTGGCGATCGCCTTTTGCAGCCGCGCCTTCTCGGCCTCGATGTCGATCAGCCCGCCGAGCGGCAGGCAGACGGTGGCCTCGCGCACGACGATCTGGGCGGCGCCCTTGGGGGCTTCGCTCTCGATGACAATGTCCTCGGCCCTGGCAAGCTGCTTGATCGCCGGATCGTGGCGGAGCAGCCTTGCGCACGTGGTCTGGTTTGCGCCGACGACGGCAAGCGGTGCCTTGGCCGATGGCGGCACGTTCATCTCGGCACGCACCGAGCGGATGCCCGAGACCAGGTCAACCAGCCAGTTGATCTCGTCGGCGGCGCCCGCGTCTTCAAGCGCCGGCTCCGGCCAGGCGGCGTGGCACAGGAGCCCGTCGCGCGTGCCGGTCAGCGCCCACAACTCCTCGGTCATGAACGGCATGAACGGGTGCAGCAGCTTGTAGATCTCGTCGAGCGCAAACGCGGCGCAGGCGCGCGCCTCGGCCTTGGCGTCCTCGTCCTCTCCGGCAAAGACCGGCTTGAGCAATTCGAGATACCAGTCGCAGAACGTGTTCCAGACGAACTTGTAGAGCGCGCCGGCGGCTTCGTTGAAGCGGTAGGTCGCGATCCCGTCGGAGACTTCGCCTATGGTCCGGCCAAGCTCGGTCAGGATCCAGCGGTTGATGGTCAGCTTGGTGTCGGCAGGCCGGAAGCCGGCATCGTGGGCGACGCCGTTCATCTGCGCAAAGCGCGTGGCGTTCCAGAGTTTCGTGCCGAAATTGCGGTAGCCGGCAATGCGCGCCGGATCGAGCTTCACGTCGCGCCCCTGGGCAGCCATGATGGCCAGCGTGAAGCGCAGCGCGTCCGCGCCATAGTCGTCGATCAGCTCCAGCGGATCGATGACGTTGCCCTTGGACTTCGACATCTTGGCGCCGTGCTTGTCGCGCACCAGCGCATGCACATAGACGGTGTGGAAGGGTTCGATCCCCCTGCCCTCATCGTCCTTCATGAAATGCAGGCCCATCATCATCATCCGGGCGACCCAGAAGAAGATGATGTCGAAGCCGGTGACCAGCACCGATGTCGGATACCAGGTGTCGAGCGCCTCGGTCTTCTCCGGCCAGCCAAGCGTCGAGAACGGCCACAGCGCCGAGGAGAACCAGGTGTCGAGAACGTCGGGATCGCGCCTCAGATCGACATCGTCGCCGTAATGGGCGCGCGCCTCGGCTTCTGCCTCGTCCTGCGAGCGTTCGACGAAGACGGTTCCGTCCGGCCCGTACCAGGCCGGAATGCGGTGCCCCCACCAGAGCTGGCGCGACACGCACCAGGGCTGGATGTTCTCCATCCAGTCGAAATAGGTCTTCTCCCAGTTGCGGGGGACGAACTCGGTCCGCCCCTCGCGCACCGAGGCGATGGCAGGCTCGGCCAGCGTCTTGGCGTCGGCGAACCACTGGTCGGTCAGCATCGGCTCGATGACCACGTGGGAGCGGTCTCCGAAGGGCTGCATGATGCGCTTGGCCTCGACGAAGGGGATCGCATTGCCCTCCTCGTCGGTGGTCATCACGGCGAGGCCCTCGCCGGTGATCTGGTCGATCACGCGCTGACGCGCCTCGAACCGGTCGAGCCCGCGCAGATCGTCGGGCACCAGGTTGATCGCGTCCGCTTCCGCCTCGTCGAGCGTGCGCTCGCCGCGCGCCACGGCCTGGGCAATGGCCGCCGCCTCGGCATAGGGCGCGCCGTCGTCGCGCATGGCGGCTTTCGTGTCCATCAGCCGGTACATCGGGATGGAGCCGCGCTTTGCCACGTCATAGTCGTTGAAATCGTGGGCGCCGGTGATCTTCACCGCACCGGAACCGAAGTCGGGGTCGGGATAGTCGTCGGTGATGATCGGGATCAGGCGGCGATGTTCTTTCGGGCCGACCGGGATCTCGCACAGTTTGCCGACGATCGGCGCATAGCGCTCGTCGGACGGATGCACCGCGACGGCGCCGTCGCCCAGCATCGTCTCGGGGCGGGTCGTGGCGATGGAGATATAGTCGCGCGTCTCGCGAAGCGTCTCGTTGCCGTCCGCGTCCTTTTCGACATATTCATAGGTCGCGCCATCGGCGAGCGGATATTTGAAGTGCCACATATGGCCGTCGACCTCGATGTTCTCGACTTCGAGGTCGGAGATCGCGGTCTCGAATTTCGGGTCCCAGTTGACCAGCCGCTTGCCGCGATAGATCAGCCCTTCCTTGTAGAGGCGCACGAAGACTTCGAGCACCGCCTCCGACAAGCCGTCATCCATGGTGAAACGCTCGCGCGACCAGTCGCACGATGCGCCAAGCCGTTTGAGCTGGTTGAAGATCTGCCCGCCGGATTCGTCCTTCCACTGCCAGACGCGTTCGACAAACTTCTCGCGGCCCATCTCGCGCCGCGTCATGTTCTCGCCGCTCTCGGCAAGCTGGCGCTCGACGACCATTTGCGTGGCGATGCCGGCATGGTCCATGCCCGGCTGCCACAGCACATTGTTGCCCAGCATGCGTTGGTGACGGATCAGGACGTCCTGCAGCGTGTTGTTGAGCGCATGGCCCATGTGCAGCGAGCCGGTGACGTTCGGCGGCGGAATGACGATGCAATAGGGATCGGCGCCATCGCGCGCGCCGGCGCCGGCGGCAAAGGCGTTGGCCGCGTCCCACGTTTCGGCAATGCGCGGCTCGACGCGCGAGGCGTCAAATGTCTTGTCCAGCATGAGAAAGGTTCCGTTGGCGCCGGGGAAAACCCCGCCGCTGTAAACCGGATGCGCCCGGCCCTGTCAACAAAGCGCTCGGCGGGAGGCTGGCTCAGCCCTGGCGCGGGTCGCCACGCGCGATGCGTTCGATTTCGGCGCGCACCAGCCGCTCGACCATCGAGGGCAGATTGTCGTCCAGCCATTCGGCCAGCATCGGACGCAGCATCTGTTCGGTCATCGCTTCGAGATCGCGGCCAGCCTGGGCCTTGAGCGTCTCCGACAGCGCGCTGAAAGAGGTTTCCACCGATCGGCTGACCTCGCTGGAAATCAGCGGTTCGAGCGCCCTTGCGTCCGCCACGCTTTCGGTGCGCGCATCGACGACACCCGCCGCCGGCGGTTCGTCCGGTTGCACCTCGACCATGACCGGAGCCGCCGCCGGCCCGGGCTGGCCGGCCGAGCGCAATTCACCGGCTGTGGCCGACAGCACGCTTGCCACCTCGGCGAAGGCGCGGCTGTCATCTTCTGAGAAGCGCGCCTCATATTTGCCGTTGGCTCTGGCCGGGGTAACGTTGACGTCGCCGGCTGCCGTATCGACGACGCTCTCGCGGCCGTCGAACGTTCCGGGCGCACGGGCGTCCAGCGCCTCGGCAAAATCATCCAGATCCGAGCGGCTCATCGGCGGCCGTCCGGCACCCGTCTCCTCGTCCGGCACTTCGGCGGCGGCGTCCGGCACAGCTGCCTTCGAAGCCGCCGGGTCCGGTGCCGGCCGTTGAGCGGCATCCTGTGTGTCGCTGCGCTCGATGATCCGGCGGATCGACGAGAGAATGTCGTCCATCGAAGGCTGGTCGTTGGTGGGATTGGGTTGGCCCATGTCGTTCATCGTCCCGCTGCGCATTTGCGAATCACTGGGCCGACATTAGCCAACCGTCCCGGCAATGAGAATCCCGGGGCACGCGATTGCGCCGGCATTCACAGGAATGCGCAGCCGCCGATCAGCGGCCGTCGGGGGTGCGCAAGCCGTACCAGAGATCCTTGACGGCGTTGTAATGCTCTTCGGGATCGTGCTGGCGCACGTTCAGGCCGAGGCGGGACGCGGTCAGGCGGCCGACGGCGGACGCCAGCGCATAGGATGACACGACGAGGTTGCGCTGCGCCTGGATCTGCGCGACCTGCGCGTCGAGCACGGTCGCCTGGGCGTTCAGCACGTCGAGCGTCGTGCGCTGGCCGACATTGCGCTCTTCAATGACGCCGTTGAGCGCCAGTTGCGAGGCGCGCACCGATTCCTGGTTGGCGCTGAGCGAGGCGCGCGAGGCCTCGAGCTGGGTCCAGGCCGAGGCGACCGCGGCGCGGACCTGATCGCGCGCCACGTCGATGTCGATCCGGGCCTGTCCAAGCTGTTCCTTGCGCTGACGCACGGTCGCGCTCGCCTGCCCCCCCTGATAGATGGGTACGGTGAGCTGCGCGCCGATCGAGGCGGCGGTTCCGGAGGTGCTGCCCCGGCTCGTCGAAGTCGTGGCCTGCGAGAGAGACGCGCTCACACCGATCTGCGGCAGGAAGGCGCCTTCGGCGGCCTTGACGCTGAAGAGGCTGGAATCGACCAGCGCATCGCGCACCTTGATCGCCGGATGATGGGCAAAGGCGGTCGAATAGGCGCCATCGAGCGAGCCCGGCAGCAGGCGCGACAGCGGCTGGGCCGGCGACAGCGCGCCGGGATTGACCCCGGTCAGCTGACGATAGACCGCTTCGCTGGAGCCGACCGCTGCGCGCGCGGCGGTCAATTGCGCGCGGGCGCCGGCAAGGCTCGCCTCGGCCTGGGCGACATCGGTGCGCGTGCCCTCGCCAACCTCGAAACGCGCGCGGGCTGCGCGAAGCTGCTCCTGCAGGAACTCCAGGTTGCGGGCCCTGAGAGACGCGATCTGGCGGTTCTGGACGACATCCATATAGGCCTGGGCGGTGTCGAACAGCACGTTCTGCTCTGTGTTGCGCAGGTTCTGCCGCTCGGCGCGCACGCCGGCTTCCGCCGCCTGGACATTGTTGCGGGTCTGGAAGCCGTCGAAGATCGCCTGATTGATCTCGATGCCGAAGCTGACCTGCGACTGGCCGCGACCGGTTGCCGGTCCGCCGCGCGAATCCGACGAATAGACGATGCCGGACGTGCCCGTGACGCGGGGACGCATGCCCGACTTGGCCAGCGGAACACCCTCATCGGTGGCCCTCAGGCCGGCACGCGCCGAATTGAGCTGCGCATTGTTCTCATACGCCTTGGCGAGCGCGCCATGGATGGTATCGGCCGCCCAACCGGACACGGGCACCGCCAAAACGGACAACGCCACCATACCCGTAATCCAAACTCGACGCATGAACGTCTCCTGTTCGCGCTCGGCCCACCCACGTCCGCTCTGGCGAACATAAATACTCGGCATCCAATTAGAAGTGCCGGCCGGGACCCGGCAAGTTAACAAAATATAACGTTCCGGCTTTTGGGGGCCCTGTTGCTGATCGGCAACGCCCGCGTCACCCAATCGCTCAGAAGGCGAATTCGGGCTCCTTGGCAAAGCCCGGCAAGGGCTTGGCCGAGACATTGAAAGCCCGTCGATGCGACAGGACGCCCTCATCGTCGCGAATGTGCAGCACCGCGAAGCCGGTCGGACCATGGCCTTCGACGACCACCAGACGGCCGCCCGGCTTGAGCTGGTCGAGCAGCGCGGAAGGAACGAAATCGACCGCGCCGGCCATGAAGATCACATCGTAGGGTCCCTCGCCGACAAGCCCTTCATTGAGCGGGCCGGGTACGACGGCGACGCTGTCAAAACCGTTGTCGCCGAGCGTTTCGGTGGCCCGGGCGGCGAGTGCCTCGTCGCTTTCAAGCGCAATCACCGCGCCGCTGAGGCGCGACAGGATCGCCGATGAATAGCCAAGGCCGCAGCCGACATCGAGGACCAGGTCCGACGGCCGCGGATCGGCAAGCTGGACGAGCCGGGCGAACGGCGCCGGGTCCATCATGTAGCGCGGCACGTCGGCGCCCTCATTGAGCTCGATATCGTCGTCGATATAGGCGAACGGGCGCTGACGGGCCGGCACGAAGGCCTCGCGCGGCACGGTCAGCATCGCCTCGATGATCGCAATGTCGGTCACATCGCTCGGCCGGACCTGGCTGTCGACCATCGCGCGCCGCAGTTCGGTGAAATCCTGGCCCATCTCAATCGTCCCGTTTCAGGCATTGCGCGCGTGAACGCCAACCGCCTGCCGGATCACCGGCCCAGGGGCACGGTTCGCCGCGCACGGAAGGGATGGAGGCCTCGCCCGGAATCGAACCGGGGTACAAGGATTTGCAGTCCTCTGCGTAACCACTCCGCCACGAGGCCGGCCAACGCGCCTATCGCGTTGCTGCGATATGGGTTTTCGGTGCGCGGGTCAACCGGCATTCAGAACAGTCTGCCTGTCCCTCAACGCGCGGTCAGGAAGCGCCGGGCCCCATGTCATCGGCTGCTCCTTCCCGAAGGAACCGATCGTAGACGGCGAGCGTCTGTCGCGCCTCGTCTGGATCCGGATCGGGCCACCAGACCGTCGTCGGCGTCTCGGCGTAGCTCACCAGACCAACCGGCGCGACCGGCCGCGCTTCGGTCAATCCATTCTTGAGCTGGTCGTTCGGCCCGGCGCAGACAAGAGCCGGGCGGGAGAGTTCGGGCAGTCTGGCACGGGTATCGTAACTGAACGCAGTCCGGTACGCCCGGTCGTAAGTCGGACCGCTTTCGACAATGCCGAGCGCGTAAAGATGCAAGTCGCCGGAGGCCGGAACACCAAGCTTCCTGGCCGCGGAACGCTCGACATTGTACCAGGGCCAAAACATGAACATGTCGCGGCGCCAGTTCCAGATGGCCAGCAGGTGCTGCCCCCATCTGTCCGGCGTGAAATCGAGAAAATAGTTCGTCAACAGGTCGGTCTGGAAATCGGGCGCGATGAAGACCGGCCCTTCCATCACGATGCGCCCGACCCTTTCGGGCGCGATCACCGCCATTTCGAGTGCCACCAGCGATCCGGTATGCGAGCCCCAGACGTCCGCCTGGTCGATCCCCATCGCATCGAGAAGGGCCAGCATGTCTTGTGCCAGCGTGGCCGTGCTCACCTCGCCGGCGGGCGGGGCTGAAAGCCCGTTGCCGGGATAGTCGACGGCAAAAACCCGCCGGCCTTGCGCAAGCCCGGTGATGACCGGTGCGAACTGCGCCGATGAACCGCCTCCGGTGGGGATGACCAGGAGCGGGTCGCCTTCAGCTCCGGCCCGGCGCAGGTGAATGCGGCCGCGCGCCGTCTCGACATAGTCATACCAGATGGACGGTGCCGGCAACGCCTCGGCCGGCGGCGGGAGCGCCACGCCGTCTGGCAGTTGCAGTGCTTGCAACGCTCCGGCAAGGCCGGCCGCGTCGCGAACATCGGCAAGGTTGTCCGCCTCCTCGACCGCATCGGCACACATGGCCCACGCCGCCGCATAACCTTCCGGGTGCTGGGCTGCGCCGATGAACGCGTCGGACAGTTCCTCGACGGCGGGAACCGGTCCGCCGTCGGCGGCAGGCAATGACGGATTGTCCGGCACGAGCAAATGCCGGTCCCGGATGAAGGACCAAAGCGCGATCAGATGCGTGCCGTCACCGCGCAGTGAAAGATCCGGCGGAATCAGTGCCGAGCGCTTCCAGCCATCGGCCGACGAACGGTCGATGGCGAAGCCGGCGCGCGCATCGAACTGTCCCAGGCTCAGCAGCCGGGCACAGACCGGTGCGGCAAGATCATGGCCGGCGATAACGCAGGGTTCGTCGCCGAGCCAGGCCAACGCCTCCGCCACGCTTTCGGCCATGTCCTCGACGGTGCGCGGCGCAACGCCGGACGAATAGCCGGTGCCGGGCATCTCGACGGCAATCACCCGCCAGCCCGGAACGCTGTCGGCAAGGGTTTTGGCGACCGATTGCGCCGACCGGACCAGGCCGGGCAATACGACAAGATTGGGCCCCTCGCCGTTGAGCCAAAGCCTTATCTGGCCGCGCGATGTCGTCACGTAATGCGGCCGGAGACCGGGCTCACGCGCCAAGGTAGGCCTCCTTGACGCGCGGGTTCTCGAGCAGGCTGTCCGCCGCGTCCTCGATCACGATCCGGCCGGTTTCGAGAACATATCCGCGGTCGGCAAGGCGGAGCGCCAGGTCCACGCGCTGTTCGACCAACAAAATGGTGATGCCGTTCTCGTTGAGTGCCCGGATCGCATCGGCCAATTGATCGACCATGATCGGCGCGAGACCGAGCGAGGGCTCGTCGAGCATCAGGCAGCGCGGATTGGCCATGATGCCGCGCGCGATCGCAAGCATCTGCTGCTGGCCGCCCGACAGCGTACCCGCCTTCTGCTCGCGGCGTTCCCGAAGGATCGGAAAAAGCTCGTAGACCCAGGCAAGACGCTCGGCCTCGGTGCGGCCGCCGCTGTGGGCACGGATGCCGCCCAGCTCGATATGCTCGGCCACGCTCATGTCCTTGAACAGCAGTCGCCCTTCGGGAATCTGAACAACACCTGTCGAGATGATGTCGTGCGGCTCCATGCGTTCGATGGGCTTGCCATCGAACATGATCGTGCCCGACGTCGGCCGGACCAGCCCGGATATGGTTTTCAGGACGGTCGTCTTGCCGGCACCGTTCGAGCCAACCAGCGTGACCACTTTGCCATCGGGAACCGTAATGGAGAGATCGTGGATGACCGCCCTGCGGCCATAGCTCACATTGATGTCGCGCAGTTCAAGCACTGACCGCCTCCCGTCCCAGATAGACGCGGATCACGTCCGGATTGTCGACCACCGCGGCGGGCGTGCCTTCGGCAATCTTCTCACCATGATCGAGCACGACCACACGGTCGCAGACGCCCATGACGACGCGCATGTGATGCTCAACGAGCAGGACAGACGTTCCATTGTCGCGGATCTTGCGGATCATGTTCACCAGCCGCTGTCCCTCCTCGGGGTTCATGCCGGCGGCCGGCTCGTCCAGCAGAAGAAGGGCCGGTTTGGCGGCCAGGGCGATGGCGATTTCCAGCCGGCGTTGATCGCCATAGGACAGCGATTCGGCGTTGTCGTCCGCGTGGCCGGCCAGATCGCAGAAGTGCAACGCCGCCATCGCGTCCCGGTCGACATCGGCTTCCTCGGCGCGATAGGTGGCGGTCCTGAAGATCGACGCCATCCAGCCGGTCTTCTTGGTGCGATAGGTCGCGGCCCGGACATTGTCATGGGCCGACAGCGCCGGAAAAAGGCTGGTGATCTGGAACGTTCGTGCGACGCCCAGCCTGGCAATCCGGTCGGCGCGCATTCCGGTGATGTTCTGCCCCTTGAGGTGGACGGTTCCGGATGTGGGCTGCATCGAGCCGGCCAGCATGTTGAACAGGGTCGTCTTGCCGGCCCCATTAGGGCCGATTATGCCCAGGATTTCGCCCGGCTGGACCTCGAAATCGACATCGGAAACGGCGGTCAGGCCACCGAACTTCTTGGTCAGCGTGTTGACAGAAAGGATCGTCATTCGCCCGCCTCCACCTGTGCCTGGCGTGCTGTCCGCACGGTGGACCTGTCCGCAAAGCGGCGCCACAGACTGACAAGCCCGCCGGGAAGGAAGATCACCGAAACCGTCAGCAGCGCTGCGAAAATGACCATCCGCAATGCACCCGTCGCGCGCAGGAGTTCCAGCAGCCCCACATAGATGAGTGCGCCGAGGATGGGCCCGGCGATGGTGCCGCGCCCGCCAACGATCACCATGATCAGGATCGCGACCATGTAGTTCAGGCTCATCACTTCCGGCGTGATGACCGTCAGGTAGTGGGCGAAGATCGCGCCGGCAACGCCGGCAACGGCGGTGGCGACGACAAATGCCAGCAGCTTGGTGCGGAAGACATCGACGCCCAGCGAAGCGGCAAGCTGGGCATTCTCGCGTACGGCGATGAAGGCCCTGCCTGTGCGGCTCAGCATGAGCGCATGGCATGCGTAGGCAAAGGCCACCACGAGCAGCAGCGAAAGATAGTAATAGTCGAGCGCCGAGGACAGCTCGAAACCCGCGCCGACGCCCAGCGGCGCGATGTTGGAGATCCCCATCGGGCCGCGCGTCAGATCGACCCAGTAGTTGGTCGTCGTGAAGATGATCGAGCCGAACCCGAGCGTGAGAATGACGAATTGCGGGCCCTCGATGCGCAACGCGACATAGCCGATGACGAAGCCGAACGCGCCGGCGACGATGCCGGCCATCAGCAGGCCCGGAAAGCCGGGGAAACCGAAGTTCATCCCCAGAATGGCGGCCGTATAGGCGCCGATTCCGAAGAAGGCGGCATGGCCGAAGCTCAGTTCGCCGATATAGCCGACGATGATGTTGAGGCTGAGCGCCAGCAGCGAATACAGCATCCACAGAACCAGCAGATGGTGGAAATAGGTGTTGGACGTGGCCAGCGGCAGAACGAGCGCCGCCGCCACGGCGAGGATGGGAAGAAAACGCGCCATCATGGTCAGGCCCTCCGCGCGGCGCCGAACAGGCCGTTGGGCCGCCAGAGCAGCACAACGATGATGATGGAAAAGCCGATCGCCTGCGCGAAGCCCATCGAGATGTAACCGCCGGCCAGCGCCTCGACGACGCCGAGGATCAGCCCGCCGATCAGGGCGCCTGGTATGCTGCCAAGACCGCCCAGGACGACGACGATGAACCCTTTGAGAACGGCCCAAGTGCCAACCGTGGGAAAGATCATCGCCGTGGGTCCAACGAGTGCTCCGGCAAGGGCGGCCAGTCCGCAGGCGACCATGAAGGTGACGGTGTAGACACGCCGGATGTCGACGCCGGTCAGCGCCGCGCCTTCCGGATTTTGCGCCGTGGCGCGCATCATCTTGCCCATGCGGGTTTTCTGGATGAACAGGTAGAGCAGCACCAGAACGAGCGCGCCGACGGCGAAGATGAGCATGCGTTGCTGGGTGACAATCACCGGCCCCAGGGGAACGATGCCGTCCGCGAACGGGCTTGCGACATATTTCGGATCGGCGCCGAAGATCAGTTCACCGCCATTGGTCAGCAGAAGCGCAAGGCCAAGGCTCGAGAGCAGGACAGTGAATTCATGCTCCTTGCGCAACGGCCAGAAGAAGAAGCGGTTCGCCAGTATGCCGAGCACCGCCACACCCAGCGTGGCGACGATGCCGGCCGATATGTAGTCGAGACCCAAAAGCTTTGCGGCAAAGAAGGTGAAGAAGGCGCCGAGCATGTAGAACTCGCCATGCGCGAAATTGATGATGTGCAAAACGCCGAAGACCAGGGTCAGGCCGGTCGCGATGAGGACATATGTCATCCCGTTGACCAGCCCGTTCATGATCTGCTGCGTGAGAAGGACAAGCTCCATCTCCATGGGCGTTACCGATCTTCCTGTTGGTTATGGCCGTCTGCGGCAAATGGATGGATGCGGGCCCGCGGCGATGCCGCGGACCCGCCGGGAGGAACGTCAGTTCACCGAGGCGATCTTGCCGTCCTGAATCTGGATCAGGTAGATGTTCTGCTCTGCCTGGCCGATATCATCGAATGTCACGTTGCCCAAAAGCGTGTCCCATTCGTTGCCGCGGATCGTCTCGGCCAGTTCGCCATAGTCGCGGACCGTCCCGGCCGCATCGATCGCTTCGGCGAGGACTTCGATGGATTGCGCGCCGATCGAGCCGATGAAGGAGGGTTCGTTGTCGAACATCTCTTCATATTTGGCGACCCATGCGAGAAGCTCGGGGTCCTGGCTGTCGGGGGCAAACAGCGAAACCGAGTACACGCCCTCCAGTGCCGGGCCCGAAAGCTCGACCAGCTTGGGGTTCATGTTGCCGGCGGACGCAATGGTCGTGCCGCGATAGCCGACCTGGCGGATCTGCCGGTAGATGGTCGCGCCCTGCGCCGTATTGATCGCCGATACGTAGATCGCATCGGGATTGGCGGCACGCAACTTGGTCAGCGCGGTGGTGAAATCGGCGTCGTCCTTGTTGTAGTACTCATTGCCGAGCACCTCGATGCCGCATTCGCTGAGCAGCTTTTCATAGTTCTCGACTTCAAGACGGCCATAGTCGTCATTGATGGTGATGAAGGCGATGCTCTCCAGGTCCATCCGGTCGCAGATGAATTGCGAATAGGCGCCGGACATCATGGTCGATGTTGCATTGAGACGAAACAGCCAGTCATGACCTTCGCGCGTCGTGTCGGGATGCTGGGATGTGGTCATGATGGTCAGAATACGATCCCGCGTGACCTCCTTCATCGTCAGGGCCACCGACGAGAACCATCCCCCGACGATGACATCGACATCGTCCTGTTCGATGGCGCGCTTGGCCGCGCTGACGCCTTCTTCGGGGCTTCCCTTGTCATCATAGGTGACAAGTTCGAGCATCCGTCCATCCAGCACACCGCCATTTTCGTTGACGATGGCGACCATGGCTTCCATGCCCTCGACGGCGAGTTGGCCGTCGAACGCGCCCGGCCCCGACAACGGCGCGATTGCGGCAATGCGGACGGGCTCCTCCTGGGCCTGAACGGCCATCGTTCCGGCGGCGATGAATGCGGCCGTCGTGGCGGCAAGGATCGATTGGAGTCTCATGGGTTTCCTCCCTTGTAAATCAAGTGGTTATGGTCTGTCTTTGAGATACTTCATCTGCAGTTCCTCGATCTGCGGAAAGCCGATGAAATCGATGAAATCATTGTGCGCAACGACCGGGCGGGGCAGCGCGGCGGCGCTTCGGTCACGGGCAAGCACTTCGAGGTTCTCGCGCAACGCCTTGGCGGCGGTCATCAGCGGCACAAGCGGAAATGTGGCAAGTCCCGCGACCTCGGCGACCTCGTCTGGCGACAGGTCCTTTTCCAGCCAGCCCAGAAGCTGCAACGACAAGGGTACGCCGCAGCCTTCCCGCATGGCCCGCAGGCCGTCGATCGAGCTGAAGCACTTGGAGATAGGCTGAATGATGTCGGCGCCGGCGGCCACATAGGCCTTGCCGCGGGCGATCGCCTCGGCCGGGTCGACGACGTCGGTACGCGCGACGATCAGCGTATCGGGGTTGCGCCGCGCGGCTGCGGCGGCGGCGATCTTGGCCTCGGCCTCCTCGCTGGAAATCACCTCGACACCGCCCACGCAGATCGGACAGCGCTTGGGCGCGAGCTGATCCTCCAGAATGACCGCGCTTGCGCCGGCGGCCTCAAACTCGCGAACGGTGCGCATGACGTTGATGGCGTTGCCGTAGCCGGTGTCGATATCGGCAACAAGCGGCACATTGATCGCGCCGGCGACATTGCGCACGACGGTCAGGTTTTCCGTCATCGTGTAGAGTTCGGCATCCGGTTCGCCAAGGAAAGACGCCGAAACACCGAAGCCCGATGTCATCACGGCATCGAAGCCGGCTTCCTCGATGAGGCGCGCTGACATGGCGTCGTATGCGCCGGCCGCCCAAACCGTCTTTTGCGATCTGACCCGGTCGGCCCAATCCGTTGGTGCCGCGCCTGGCGTATTGATGACGTTCATGACGCGTTTTCCTCCGCCTCTCGCTTGAGGTATCCAAGCAGTCCGCCGGCCTCGAGCATGGCGACGTCGGCGTGCGCAAGCGGCTCGAACCCGGTTTCGGTGCCCTGGGTGATGTTGCGAATGCGCACGGCGCGCCAGTCGACTTCAATCTCGTCCCAGCGGTCGACGAATGAGCGGATGCCGGGGCAACCGACCTGGGGAAATCCCATCGATATCTCGCCACGCCAGTAGCCGGGCGAAAACGATTCCGCGATCACGCCGGCGATCCCCAGATGCCGCAGCGCCTTCATCGGCGGATAGTGCGGATGGCCGTAACCGAAATTGTGACCGCCGACGATCAGATCGCCTGGCCGGACCCGGGCGGCGAAGTCCGGGTCGTAGGACGTCATGGCGAGCGCGGCGAGTTCGTCCAGATCCTGGATCTTGATGTTCTTGACGCCGACGATCTGATCGACATCGAAATCGTCCTCGTCGAAGACGAAGGCAACGCGGCCATGCAGGTTCCTCAACGCCATGGTCGCCTCACATGTACTTGCGCGGGTCGGCAATGCGCCCCTCGATCGCCGAGGCGGCGACGGTGGCGGCGTTGCACAGATAGATTTCGGAATCGGGGCTGCCCATGCGGCCCTTGACGTTCAGCGTCCCCGTCGAGACGGCGCGCTGCCCTTCGGTCATGGTGGCGATCCTGCCGTAGCAGAAGTCGCAGCTTGACGTTGAGACGTAGGCGCCGGCTTCGGCGAGCGTCGAGATGTAACCGCGGCGTCCGGCTTCGGCCATGATCTCGTGGCTGGTGGGAATGACGTGCAGCATGAACCCCTGGCGAACCTGACGGCCCTTGAGGATCTTCGCCGCGACCTCGATGTCTTCGAGGCGACCGGATGCACACGAGCCCAGATAGCCGGACTGGACGTCCAGCCCGACAAATTCCGACAGGTTGCGCGTGTTGGCCGGCGTCGGCGGCACAACGATGATCGGCTCCAGATCACCGAGTTCGATCTCGTGGACAGCGGAGTAGTTCGCATCGGGATCGCTGCGAACGGGTTCGAGCTGCTTCTTGGCCCGTTCCAGCGCGTAGTCGAGCCGCTCGCCCTCGGGGTTGACGATCGCGGTCAGCGCGCCGGTGAACATGGCCAGACAGGTGATCGACTGAATGCCTTCGGTTGTCAGCCCGTCGAGCCCGTCGCCGCCGAGTTCGAGCACCTGAAACCGGCATGAGGAGGGTCCCAGGACGCGCACGATGTGGTGGAACACATCGCGCGCCATGACGCCGGGCCTCAGCGTGCCATGCAGGTTGACGCGCACCGTCTCGGGAACCTTGATCGACACCTTTTCACGCACGAATGCCTCAAGGACATTGCGCCGCATGCCGATCGCCAGCGTGCCGAACGTTCCGAGCTGGCTGATATGGCCGTCAAAATGGACGACGAAGGCGCCGGGGGTCGCATAGCCGACCTCGGCGGCGACCTGGTGGCCGATACCCTTTCGTTCATAGAGCGCGACGCCATTGTCGGCGCACCATTGGCGCGTGCCCTTGTGCAGTTCTTCTTCCTTGGGCGTCGCGACCGGGACCATGTGGTCGATGAAGATCCCGTAGCGCTCCGGCTCGGCGACCTTGTCGATGCCGAACTCTTCCTTCATCTGCTGGAAATAGACGTCGGTGTAGCCGGGGAAGTCATAGGCCAGCACGAAGTCGGGCTTGGCCATGATCTCGTCGCCCGCGCGCACGCTCTCCAGACCCGCGGCGCGTGCCAGTATCTTTTCAGTGATCGTCAAGCCCACTTCCGCTCTCCCAACGCAGCCGGTTGTTCAGTTTGATTGCGACGGATCGGCCAGGCCCAGCGAGCCCGGGTTCATGATGCCGTTCGGGTCGACCGACCGCTTGATCGCCGACAGCAAATCCCATGTCGGCGGGTTCAGCACCGAGCGGAACGGATAATCGCGGGCGACCTGCCAGTTCACACCGCCCAGGCTGATGTAGAGCTGCTGGGTGGCGTCCCGCAGTTCGGCAACGGCCTGGCGCGCGGCCGGATTTGCCGGACGATCCAGCCAGGGCCTGGTGATGTCCTCGCCGACGCTCTGGACGTGCAACGGGGTGATCTCGTCATGCCAGTAGAAGGCAGGCTCGATGAAAAACTCGTTGCCCACGGTCAGGCTCATCACCGAATAGACGATGCCGTGCTCGTCCATGAACGGCTTCCTTTCGGCGAAGAAGGCGTCGTTGGCCTCAACGACTTTCCGCCAGTCACCCATCGGGAAGACCGCGTGGATCGGCACCCAGCGCTCGCCGTTCAAGCCGAGCATGCCGCGCACCGGACCGAACGGCTTGGACCGCATGACGCGCGGCACGGACGGGTCGAGCTCGGTGCCGGCGTCGGCGCATATTTCGCGCGCGCGCGCCATGGAGACTGCGAGTTCGTCGTCGTTGCGTGCCTCGAGCACCAGATGCAGCGTGAATTCATGCTTCTTGAGAAACGACGTGCCTCCGGCGGCCACCGCCGCGGCATCCTTGATGCCGCCCATCAGCGTCTTGCCGGTCTTGGCGACGTTGCCGAGCACCTTCAAGCCGTCCGAGATGCGGTTGACGCTGGCCGAATGGGACGCCTTGGTCCTGTCGATGCCAAACCCCTCCGAAACCAGCCGCTCGCGGGCCATGGCCACTTGTGCGCCGGCCATGTCCGCCATCGACCGGAAGCCGAACGACAGAAAACCGACCGCCAGCGGCTTCGGCCAAAGACGCAGGGTCGCCGCGGTCTTGAAACCCAGCGCGCCGGTATCGCCCAGGAAAAGGCCGGTCAGGTCCGGGCCGCCCTCACGGGTGAACGGCTTGGTGTCCCGGCGGCCGCCCGAGCCGGTGGTCACCAACGTGCCGTCGGGCAAGACGACCGACAGGCCGATCACCGATTCGGCGACGGTGGCGTTGAGCGTGGAGCCGAAAAAGGCGCTGTTCTGTGACAGGGCGCCGCCGACCGTCGCGTTGATGCCGGACAACGGTCCCCAATAGCCGGTACGCAGACCGGTTCCCTCCAAGGCCTTGTCGAGGCCGGCCCAGGTGCATCCGGCCTCCACCGTGACGTAGAGGTCATCGGTGTTGACCTCAATGACGCTGTCGAGATCGCAGGCATCGATGACGATGGCGTCTTCGACGGCAGGCAGGTAACCCTTGGTGTAGGACATGCCGCCACCGCGGGGCACGACGGCGATGCCATTGTCGGCCGCGATGCGGACAGCGGTCGCTGCATCGCCGGCCGATGACGGAAACACGATGGCCAGCGGCCGAATGCCGGGCTGCCAGAAGACGTCATTGGCATAGAAGTCCCTCGTCTGGTCATCGGCCCTGACCTTGCCGCCCAGAGCGTCCTGCAGCGCCGCGACGCCCGGATGGCGCCCGCCGGCGATATCGACATGTTCGTTCATTGGATTGGGCCCTTCTTGTCGGACGGCGAAACCGGCTCGAAACGGAAGCCGCCATCGCCTCGATGGGCGATGCGGCCGGCATGCGGCCGGTCGAAATGAGCGGGAAAGATCAGAGCGTCTTCGGACGCCAGAACCTCGAGGAGGCGGGCACGCGTGAGCGGCGCCTGATCGTTGTCCTCGCACAGAAAACAGTTCAGATCCGGCTCGAACACCTGCATGGCGCGATGCATGACGTCGCCTGTGAACCAGCCGGATTGGCCGCCGGAATGCACCCGCAGGACAAGCTGGCCGCTGGTATGGCCGGGAGCGGCGTGAAACGTGAATCCGGGCAGCAGTTCGTCGCCATCGCCGACCCAGCGGACAAGGCCGGCGTCGACGACCGGCTCGATGCTGTCCTCGATGACGGGAGCGCCCTCGGGCTGAGCGGTCGCGGTGACGCCGCCCGGCTGCCAATTGCGGTATTCGGCGGCTCCGAAAACGTAGGTTGCGTTGGGAAACGTCGGAACCCAGCGCCCGTCTTCGAGCCGGGTGTTCCAGCCCGAGTGATCGACATGCATGTGCGTGTTGATCACGCAGGTGACGTCCTCGGGCTTCACGCCGGCATCGGCAAGCCGGCCGATGAAATCGGTGTCGAGCATATGAAAACGGGCAAACTTCGGATCGGTGCGGCTCTTGGCGTTGCCGCTGGCCGTGTCGACCAGAATGATCTCGCCGTGCGCCCGAACCAGCCAGGCATGGATGGACGCGAACGTGTTGCCGGTCTCGGGGTCGATCCGGTCGATCTGCCGCAATTCGGGGTGACGGTCGAAGATCGCCGGGGTGTAGTCGGGAAACTGCATCTGCGGCGGGAAGCCGGGCGAGGAAAACTCCTCGATCCGCTCAACCGTCACGTCTGCGATGCTCCAGCCAGCCACAAATCCCCTCCCAAGGCGGTTGTCACGACAGGCCTGAGCAAAACAGCTTCATCAAATCGTGTCAACAGCCAAAATCTATTTCATTCTGTGAAACGCTATGCGAGGATGACGATGACAGCGACCTTGCCGTAAGGTCTCCGGTCAACAGAGGCGCCGTAACGCGCAAGAATAGGAATGGGGTTGAAGGGTGACACAAATAAAAGCGGCCGATCCCTCGGCCATGAACGTACGGGCCGTTGTCCGTGCAGCCAGCATTTTGCAGTCGTTCACGGACAAGCCTTTGCAATCGCTGGCGGAGATCGCCGCGGCAACGGGGCTGGACAAAGGCACCACACGACGCATCCTGGTTACGCTGATCGGGTGCGGGTTCGTGGTTCAGGACCCCGTGACCCAGCGTTACGGGCTCGGAAGGGTCATTCGCGTTCTGGCATCGAACGTCGTCGACCATTTCGACCTGCGGTCGGTTGCCGTGCCTGTCCTGACCGAGCTGGCGCACGAACTGCACATGACGATGTTCCTGTCGGTTTTTCATGACCGCTCGGCGCTGTGTCTGGACCGAATCCATGACATGACGGGGATGGAAGTGCGCTGGTGGGCCGTCGGCGGAACCCTGCCCTTCAACAGCGGCGGCGCGCCGAAGCTGTTGCTGGCCTATCAGACGCCGGAGACCATCGACGCCATACTCGCCGAACAGCCGCTGCCGCCGGTCAATGACAGCGTGATCGTCGAGAAGGCCGGTTTCCGGGCCCGGCTCGCCGAGATCCGAAAGCGCGGGTGGGAGTTCGCTGTCGATGACGTGGCCGAAGGTCTTGCGGCACTGGCCGTGCCGGTGCTTGCCGAGGACGGTTCGATCATCTGTGCCCTGTCGATGGCCGGACTGACACCGCAGATGGTCATCGGAGACCGGCCGGCTCACCTCGACATGATGCTCGATGCCGCAAAACGCGTGCGTGCGGCGCTCGGCGTTCGCGAGCGGCCGGCCAGCGAGTAACGCTCGCCGGAACGGGCGGCCCCGCTGCCACCCTTACCGGCGGACGACGCCGTTGAGGACTGTTCGCGTCAGGCTGCGGGCGATCGCCTCACGCTCGGCACCGGATTCACCGGTCCTCGGACGGTACCAGTCCGTCAGCCCGTTCAGTGCGCCCAATATCGCCCGCCCGGCGATCGGAACGTCGTCGACCTCAAGCGTCGCATCGGCAACACCGTCTTCAAGCACCCGTCGGAAAAGACGCTCATACTCATCCCTTATGCCGATGAGTTCGGTCAGCGTCTCGCGCTCGGCCGCGGTGGTCGAGCCGTGCAGATACATTTCCACACCGGAACGAATGCCGCGCTGGAACGGCAAATGCTCCATCATCACCATGGCGTGGGCATGAGCCATCCCCTCAAGCCTCTGAGCGGCGGGCGAATCGCTGGCGAACACAGGTTCCACCGCCTCGAAGCAAAGCTCCATCGCGCGCCGGTAGACGGCAAAGAAGATTGCGTTCTTGGATCTGAAATGATGGTAGACGCGGCCCTTGGTCGAGCCGACCTCGTCGGCGATGTCGTCGATCGTCGCCTTGTCGAGCCCCTTGCGCATGAAGCATTCCGCCGCAGCCGAAATGATGACGGCCCGACTTTCGTCAACGTTCGACACACGGCGCCGTGGCCTTGCCACCTCCGCATCGGCTGACTGATGGTTCATTCTTATGCCCTCAGGTCTCCGGCTCGTCGGGGAAACGGTAGTCAGCCAAGATGGCCCGCAACTCAAGCTTGGAAATCTTGCCGGTGGCCGTCATCGGAAGCGCGTCCATGAACACCACATCGTCCGGCACCTGCCATTTCGCCATGCGTCGGCCAATGTGGGCCAGAACATCCTGCTTGCGGACATCCGCTCCCTGCTCGGCCACGACCACCAGCAGCGGCCGCTCATCCCATTTGGGATGCGGGATCGCAACAGCGGCCGCCTGGGCCACGCCCGCGCATCCGCAAGCGGTGTTCTCGAGGTCGATCGACGAGATCCACTCGCCGCCGGACTTGATCAGGTCCTTGGTGCGGTCGACGATCAGCAGATCGGTGTTGGGGCCGATCCTGGCCATGTCGCCGGTGCTGAACCAGCCATCGGCATCGAAGACCGCCTGGCTGGCCTCGGGCGCATTGAAATAGCCGGAAATGACCGTCGGCCCGCGCACGAACAGCTCTCCCGACCGCTCGCCATCGTGGGGCAACGGTTCTCCGGCCTCGTCGACGATCTTCATGTCCACGCCGAACAGGCGACGGCCCTGCGGCAGCTTCAAGGCCACGTTCTCATCCGCGGTCAGGCCGGGCTCGGGACGGGTCACGGTCCCGACCGGGCTCATCTCGGTCATGCCCCAGCCATGAAGCACTTCGATACCGAACTCCTCTTCGGCCGCGCGGATCATCGCTTCGCTGACGGCGGAGCCGCCGATCAAAAGGGTGGACAGCGCATCCGGCTTGCTGCCGCGCTTGCGCATCTCCGCGATCAATCCGTTCCAGACGGTCGGCACGCCCCACGCCGAGGTCACGCCCTCGCTTTGCATCAGATCGAAGATCGAGGCGCCGTCGAGATGCGGCCCCGGCATGACCAGGTCGGTTCCGGTCAACGGCGCCGAGAACGGCAACCCCCAGGCATTGACGTGAAACAGCGGGACGACCGGCAGAACGCGGTGCCCGCGGCCGAAACACTGCAGTGCGCCGAGCACCACCGAGAAACTGTGCAGAAGCGTCGACCGGTGGGAATAAAGCGCGCCCTTCGGATCGCCGGTGGTGCCCGACGTGTAGCACAAGCCCGACGCCGTGGTTTCGGGCAGATCGGGCCAGTCGAACAGGTCCGGTTTCCCCTCCAGCAGCGTCTCGTAGCACAGCGCGCCTTCGGGCGAGTTGTCCGGAACGTGCGCCTCGTCCGTCATCAGCACCAGTTTGATGGACGGCGGCAGCTTTGGCCTGAGACTTTCGACCAGCGGCGCGAAGGTCAGGTCGAAGAACAGGACCTTGTCGTCGGCGTGATTGACGATCCAGGCGATCTGTTCGGCCGAAAGACGCGGATTGATCGTGTGGCACACAGAGCCGATGCCGGCTATCGCGTAATAGAGCTCGAAGTGCCGGTAGCCGTTCCAGGCAAGCGTGGCGACGCGGTCGCCCCTGCCGACCTCCATCTCCAGCAGAGCTTTGGCCAAACGCGCCACGCGTTTTCGGGTCTGGCCGTAGGTCTGCCGGTGGCGGTCTCCTTCCACGGTCGACGATATAACACCCGTTTCAGGGTAAACGTCGGCCGCATAGTCGAGCACCTGCCGGATCGACAGGTCCCGTTGCATCATCATGCCTTCAAGCATCTGGTCTCCTCCCCGGCTTTGCGATTGTCGCAAACATGACCGAAAAATCGCGATTGACAAGATACTGCTCGGTATGTTGTTGGTAAAGGCATCATTTTTCAATGCCCCGGGCGGCAGGGAGGCAGTTGCGATGACCTTGCTGGAGGATCTCTTCGGCGCACATGGCAAGACCGTTCTGGTCACCGGCGGCTCCAGCGGCATCGGCCGGATGATCGCTTCGGCCTTCGTGGGCTCCGGCGCGCGCGTGATGATCGCCTCGCGCAACGGAGAGGCCTGCGTCGAAGCGGCCGCGGCGATCAACGCCGAGGGCGGCCCCGGTGAAGCCGAGGGTTTCGCAGGCGACGCCTCGACCGAAAGCGGCGTCACGGCGCTGGCTGCCCGCGTCGCCGACCGAACCGACCGGCTCGACATACTCGTCAACAATGCCGGCCGAAGCTGGGGCGAAAGCTACGAGGCGTTCCCCTTCATGGCCTGGGACAAGGTGATGAGCCTGAATGTGGCCGGGCTGTTCAGCCTCACCCGTGACCTCACGCCATTGCTGGAGCGTGCCGCCAGCGCCGACAGCCCGGCGCGGGTCATCAATCTGGGATCGGTGATGGGCGCGGCCACGATCGGCGGCCATGCCTATTCCTATGCCGCATCCAAAGCCGCCGTTCACCATCTGACCCGCATCCTCGCCAAGGAACTGGCGGCGCGCCACATCACGGTCAATGCGCTGGCGCCGGGACCCTTCGAAAGCCGGATGACGGCATTCGTAACCGGCGACGCCAAAACACGCCAGGCGGTTGCGGCGGGCGTGCCGGCCGGCCGGCTCGGACAGCCCGGCGACCTGGCCGGCGCCGTTCTATTCCTGGCCGGACGCGGCGGCGCCTATGTAACCGGCGCGATCCTGCCGCTCGATGGCGGGATCGGCGTGGAATCGGCCGATGATCTGTTTGCGGCCGGACGCTGAGCAGGGAGAAAAGACAATGGATCTGGGCTTATCGCCAGAGGCGGAAACCGTCCGCGACCGGGTGCGCGCCATGGTGCGCAAAGACATCATGCCGCTTGACGACGAGTTCGAGCAGGAAGTGGGGCGCGATGGCGACCGTTTCAGCTTCACCGAGCGGCAGGCGAGCATTCGGGAGAGCCTGAAGGACAAGGCGCGCGATGCGGGCCTTTGGAACCTGTGGCGCTCCAAGGCACTGGGCGGGCACGGCCTGACGACCGTCGAATATGCCTATATGGCCGAGGAGATGGGCTGGTCGCGACTGGCGCCGGAAATCTTCAACTGCTCGGCCCCGGATACCGGAAACATGGATGTGCTGCACCGGTTCGGCAGCGAATCGCAGAAGGCCCGTTGGCTCGACCCGCTCATGGCAGGGACGATCCGCTCCGCCTATCTGATGACCGAACCGGACGTGGCGTCGTCCGATGCGACCAACATTTCGATGTCGTGCGTGCGCGACGGTGACGCCTATGTGCTGAACGGCGAAAAATGGTGGGCCTCGGGCGCCGGCGACCCCCGATGCGCCATCTATATCGTGATGGTTCTGACCGATCCCGATGGCGAGCGGCACAGGAGGCACAGCCAGATTCTCGTGCCGGCCGATACGCCCGGCGTCGAGATTTTGCGTCCGATGAACGTCTTCGGTCACGACGACGCGCCGCACGGCCACATGCATCTGCGCTTCACCGATGTCCGCGTGCCGGCAGAAAACCTCCTGCAGGCGGAAGGTGACGGCTTCCGCATTGCCCAGGGCCGACTGGGGCCGGGCCGGATCCATCATTGCATGCGTGCCATAGGCCAGGCCGAGCGGGCCTTGGAGATGATGTGCCGCAGGGCACTGTCCCGCACGGCCTTCGGCAGGCCATTGTCCGAACTGGGCGCCAATGGCGACATCATCGCCGAATGCCGGATGCAGATCGAGCAGGCCCGTCTTTTGTGCCTGAAAGCGGCGTGGATGATGGACAATGCCTCGGCGAAGGATGCCGCACCCTGGGTCAGCCAGATCAAGGTGATCGCGCCACGCGTCGCGACGGCGGTGCTCGACGAAGCCATGCAGATGCATGGCGGAATGGGCATCAGCCAGGACACTCCGCTGGCCTCGATGTGGATCACCGCCAGGACGCTGCGGTTCGCCGACGGACCGGACGCGGTTCACAGGCGGCAGATCGCCCGGACGGAACTCAAGCCGTACCGCCACCGATGAACACGCTCGATCTGGAAGCGCTCGAAGCCTATTTGTCGCCGCGCATCGTCGGTCTGTCCGGGTTGCGAAAGGCCACCAAATTCTCCGGCGGGCAATCCAATCCGACATTTCTGATCGAAGCCGATTCGGGGCGTTATGTCCTGCGCCGCAAACCGCCGGGCAAGATCCTGCCGTCGGCGCACGCGGTGGATCGCGAGTACAGGGTCATTGCGGCGCTTGCGGAAACCGATGTGCCGGTGGCACCGGCGCTGCACCTTTGCGAGGACGACGCCGTGATCGGCTCGGCGTTCTATGTGATGGGGTTCGTCGATGGCGTCGTGCACTGGGATCCCGCCCTGCCCGATCTCGAACCGGGCCTGCGCCGCCCGGCGACCCTGGCCATGATCGAGACGCTGGCGCGGCTGCACAGTCTCGACCCGGCGGCGGTCGGCCTGGCCGATTATGGAAGGCCCGCCGGTTACGCCGGCCGGCAGATCGCGCGATGGACGAAGCAGTACCAGGCCAGCGCGGAAAAAACTGATCCGCACATGGAAGAACTGATCGGCTGGCTGCACGAGAACCAGCCGGCAGAGGACGGACGCGCCTCGATCGTTCATGGCGACTACCGCATCGACAATCTGATCTATGCGCCCGGTTCGGCCAATGTCCGCGCCGTTCTCGACTGGGAATTGTCGACAATCGGCCATCCGTTCGCCGACATCGCCTATGTGCTCCTGCACCACAAGCTGCCGCGCGACAGCGTGTTCAAGGGTCTTGCCGGACATGACCGGGACGCGCTCGGCCTGCCGCACGAAGCCGAGATCATCGAGCATTACTGCAATCGTCTTGGCGTCGCGTCGATCGACGCCCTGGATTTCTGGGTGAGCCTGTCGGCCTTCCGTCTGGCAACCATCCTTGAAGGCGTCGCGGCCCGCATCCGGGCAGGCAATGCGAGCGATCCGGAGCGCGGCCGGCGCCTCGTCAATGCAATTCCCGACCTGATCGCGCTTGGTCTTCGCGCCGCGCGCAGCCAGACCGATACAAGACAAGCCGATTGAGGCCGCCTGGCGCGGTCAAACCGGGCAGCCGATTTGCCACTGCTGCGGCCAGGACACCGGGCGGCGCGCACTTCCGTTCGACCAGCGCAGCCCGCGCCATGGACCCTTGCGCCGCGCATGTCCGCTTTCAGTTGCGCGGCGTGCCCGAACGCTTGCGCCCCTGCCGCACGGCAAACCGCCGCCGGATGCGTCGCAACGGGTGCAGTTCGTGCGACAGGATGAACAGGCCGAGCGGGATCATCCAGAAGCCGAGGATCGGCAGAAAGCCGAACACGCCCAGAACGCTCAGCGCGGTGCCGAGCGTCAGACGGGCGCCGCGCGAGCCGGGTTTGGGAAACTCGCGCCCGAACAGACGGTAGACCGGGCGCTCGTCCCGACCGTTCCTGCCGCCCGGATGGTTCAGCCCGTCGTCCTCACCGTTGCCGCCCGTGTCGGTTTCGTGCATCAACGCCAACCGGTTGCGTTCGTCCATCGGAGGGTCCCGTTCATCATCTGCCAGCCATGCAGGCACCCGACAGGGTGGCGGATCGCCCGGCGTGCCTGACGTGAGCGCCCGCACCGCCCACTTCAAGGCGGCGGCAGCGAAAAAAGGAGGGGAGCGTCGGCGTCGACCGACATTTACCCCTTTTCAACACCACGGTCCGTTTGATATAGCCCGCCGACATTCGAGTTTTCCCCAGTAGCTCAGCGGTAGAGCGCTCGACTGTTAATCGATCGGTCGCAAGTTCGAATCTTGCCTGGGGAGCCAGACCCGAGGGGCCGGCGCAGCGCGCGCCGGCCCCTTTGTCGTTCGGGCCTGGCATCAGGCGGGCATTTGGGCCGCGCGCAACCGCACTTCGACCCGCGTGCCGCGTTCGCGCGCGCCGGAAGCCAGCCGCACGCTGCCCTCGAAAAGCGCGGCGATCTCGTTGACGATGGCAAGGCCGAGACCGCCGACACCGCCCGGCCGCGGCGCGGTGGTGCTGTAACGCTCCATGACGGCGGTGCGCAGCTCGGCGGGAATGCCGCAGCCATCGTCCTCGACCGACAAGATTGCCGTATCGCCATCGGTGCGCACCGCAACGACGATGCTGGCGCCGGCTTTGGCATGGCGGATCGCATTGTCGATCAGATTGCTGATCATCTCGCGCAACAGTACCGGATCGCCGCGACAACCGACAGGCACACCGCCCTCGTATGCCAGATCGAAGCCGGCGCGCGCGGCGGGCAGAACGAAGCTCCCGGCGGTCGCCCGTGCCACCGCGTCCAGATCGACCGAGTGACCCGCGGCGGCCTTCGACGTCGTCTCGTCCACCCGCGCCAGAAGCAGCAATTGCGCCAGCGTGCGCTCGGCGTCGGCGACGGCCTGATCGCAATCGGCGATGGCGTGACGGGCCTCGCCGAGCGTTTCGGCCTGCGCGGCAATGCCCAATTGGGTGCGGACGATGGCGAGAGGCGTGCGCAACTGGTGGCTGGCGTTGCCGGTGAAATGGCGCAATGCGCTCAGCGCCCCGTCAAGACGGGCCATGAAACCGTTGATCCGGTCGACCAGGCCGCCAACCTCCTGAGGCACATTGTGTTCGATGGGCCGCAAATCTTCCGGGCTGCGGCGACCGATCGCCTGTTCGAGCCGGCCGAGCGGGCGCAGCGAGCGCGTCACCGCGACCCAGACGATGATGGCGGCTGCGAAGATCAGGAGGAACTGGCGCAGCGCAGTGCGCAGCAGGATGCGCTGGGCCAGCGCCTGGCGGGCATTGGTCGTCTCGGCCACGGTGACCCTGAAGGCGACCGACCGCTCGCCGGTCGATGCCGTACCGCGATAGGTCGCCACGCGGATCGGTTCGCCGCGAAATTCGCCGTCGGCGAAAGCGAACGGATCGCCGGCCTCGGCCCGCGCATCGGGCACCGCCAGACGCTGATAGCCGGTGACGAGCGTGCCGTCGGCATGGTCGATACGGTAGAAGACACGGTCCTGCGCCGACGAGGTCAGCATCTCCAGCGCCACATAGGGAATGTCGACGTCGAGCTGGTCGTCATCATTGATGACCACCCGTTCGGCAATCGCCAGCGCAGAGCCCGACAGCACCCGGTCGAACACCTGGTTGGCGGTCTCGCGCGCCGTGCGATAGGCGTCGAACAGCGCTACGACCCCGATGGTGCAAAGGGGCACCAGAAGCATGATCAACAGCCGCCGGCGCAGCGAATAGCGCGGTCCCATCAGCCGGCACCGCCCTGCTCTTGCGCCATCAGGAAGTAGCCCATGCCGCGTGCCGCGCGGATCGCGATGCCAAAGCCGCCAAGCCGCTTGCGCAGGCGGCTGATCGTCTGCTCGACCGCATTGTCGGATACGTCCAGATCGAAGGTGGACAGCGACTCGGCGATCTGTGCCTTGGGCACCACGTCGGACTTCGACATCAGCATGACGCGCAGTACGGCTAGTTCGCGCGGCGAAATCTCGATCGGCGCACCGGCATGCACCAGCGTGTTGGCCGTGACATCCAGCGTCAGGCCGGCAAATTCGATGGTCGGACGCGCGCGCCCCGCGCCCCGCCGGATCAGCGCTGCCGCCCGCGCCCGCAGCTCCTCGACAGCGAACGGCTTGGTCAGATAATCGTCGGCGCCCAGATCGAGCCCGCGCACCCGGTCGTTGAGGTCGCCGCGCGCGGTGACGATCAGCACCGGCACGTCGAGCCGACGGTCGCGCAGGTTTTTCAACACATCAAGGCCGTCCATGCCCGGAAGGCTGAGATCGAGCACCACCAGATCGAAAGGCGTGGAGGCGAGCGCCGCCTCGGCGTCGGTGCCGTCGGCGACACGGTCGACCTGAAAGCCGCCCGCACTCAGAACGGCGGCCATGCCGGCCGCCAGTTTGGCATTGTCCTCGACAAGGAGAATGCGCATGATCTGTCCTCCCGCGCTCCTTGGTACTGCGCGGGAGCCGGGCTGTGAAGGCCGGCGCGGCAGCGGCAAGGAGAGGCATCTGACGCGCAGGACATGGATCGCCGCGATCGGAGCTGTGGTCTCGCTGGCGTTCATGGTGCCGGCCGCCTTGGCGCAGACGCTGTTTGGTGCGCTGCAGCCGGCCGGCGCATCGACGCTGACGATCTATTCCTCGCTCGATCTGAGCGCGGCGGAACCGCTGATCGACGCCTTCCAGAGAGACAATCCCGGCGTCGCCGTCAATTATCACGAACTCCAGACCGTCGATATCTATGAGCGCGTGCTCAATGAGAGCGATGGCGACGGCGCAACGGCGGATCTGGTGATCTCGTCGGCAATGGACCTGCAGATGAAGCTCGCCAATGACGGCTATGCGCGCCGTGTGCCGCTGGCACACGGCAGTGTGTGGCCAAGCTGGGCCAACTGGCGCGATACGGCGATCGCACTGACCTACGAGCCGGCGGTGATGGTCTATCACAAGCCCAGTTTTGAGGCCGCCGACGTGCCGCGCACCCGCGCCGCGCTGATTTCGTTCCTCGATGCCGAACAGGATGCGTTCTACGGCCGGATCGCGACCTACGACATCGAGCGCGCCGGCGTCGGCTTCCTGTTTCTGGCGCGCGATGCCGAGCACAATCGCGACATCTGGGATCTGGTGCGCGCGATGGGCCGGTCCGGCGTCAAGCTCTACTCCAACTCCTCGTCCATCCTCGAGCGCGTTTCGGACGGCCGGTTCGCCATCGGCTACAACATTCTGGGTTCCTATGCCTCGGCATGGGCGGCGCGCAATCCCGATCTCGGCATCGTGCTGCCGACCGATTACACGATCATCATGTCGCGCATCGCGCTGGTGCCGACCTCCGCGCAGGCGCCCGATCTGGCCGGGCGCTTTCTCGATTTCATGATGTCGCGGCAGGGCCAGGACATCATGGCGGCCGAAGCCAAGCTGCCGGCACTGCATCCGCAACTGACGGGCGCGAACACGGCGGACGGGCTGCGCGCCGAGGCGGGCGACAAGCTGCGGCCGATCGCGGTCAGCCCTGCCCTTCTGGTCTATCTCGACCAGGTGCGGCGAGCCCGCTTCATCGACCGCTGGAACGACACGCTCAGCCAGCGCTGACGCCACGTCACTATGCCGGCAACCTGTCAGCGTGTTGACAGCTTGGTGTGGTCAGCTTGCCGCAGCCGGTCACACCGGCGAAGCATTTTGGGAGGATCATATGCTGAAACTGCTGACCGCGGCGCTTGGCGCCGCCGCATTGTCGTTTGCAACGCTGGGCGCTGCCCAGGCCGACGGACACCAGAAGCTCGAAGACGTCCACTTCCTGATCCCCGGCGGCGCCGGCGGCGGCTGGGACGGTACCGCGCGCGGTACCGGCGAAGCGCTGACCAAATCCGGCATCGTCGGATCGGCGACCTATGAGAACATGTCCGGCGGCGGCGGCGGCAAGGCCATCGCGCACCTGATCGAGACCGACGATGCCGGCACGCTGATGGTCAATTCGACGCCGATCGTCATCCGCTCGCTGCAGGGCGTGTTCCCGCAATCGTTCCGCGACCTGACACCGATTGCCGGCACGATCGGCGATTATGCGGCGATGGTCGTCAACACCGATTCCGACATCCAGGACTTCGGTGGCCTGCTTGAAGCCTACAACGCCGATCCGACCAATGTCGCCATCGGCGGCGGCTCGGTCGCCGGCGGCATGGACCATATCGTGGTCGCGCTCGTCATGAAGGCGGCCGGCGCCGATCCCACCCAGGTCAAATACATCCCCTATGACGCGGGCGGCAAGGCGATGGCCGGCCTCCTGTCGGGCGAGATCAAGGGGCTGTCGACCGGCTTCGGCGAAGCGATCGAACTGGCCCGCCAGGGCGAGGTGCGCATCCTGTGCGTGACCGCGACCGAGCGGCTAGACGCGTCCCCCGAAACGCCGACCTGCGACGAGGCCGGCGCAAGCGGCGCCGAGTTCGTCAACTGGCGCGGCTTCTTCGGCGCGCCCGGCCTTTCGGACGAACAGGCGAGCGCCTACCAGGATGCGCTGGAAGCGATGTATGAGACCGACGACTGGGCCACCGTGCGCGACCGCAACGGCTGGGTCGACATCTTCAACCGGGGCGATGACTTCACCTCGTTCCTTGAAGCGCAGGAAGAGCAGATCGGCGGCCTGATGCGCGAACTGGGCTTCCTCTGATCCCGGCCCGGTGACGGCCGGCGGTCTCACGCCGGCCTTTGGCAAACACGCCGCGCGGGCAAAACCGTCCGCGCGGCACCCCGGGGAGGACGATCATGCCGATTTCCAAGGACAGGCTGGGCGGGCTTCTGCTGCTCGCCTTTTGCATCGCTTATGCGTTTCTGAGCCAGCAGATCCGCCTGCTGCCGTTTCAGGAAAGCAGCGCCTTTCACGCCCGGACCATGCCAGAGGTACTTTCGGTGCTCGGCATCGGCCTGTCGCTGATCGTCATCGCATTTCCCGGCTCGAAGGCGCGGGTCGAACTGGCCGGTCATGACTGGCTCAAGGTGGTGCTGTTCCTCGCGCTTATGTCCGCCTACGGGCTGACCATACGGCCGATGGGCTTCATAGCCTCCACGTCGCTTTTCCTGATGATCGGCTTCTGGATGCTCGGCGAACGCCGCCCGCTCTATCTGATCGCCGTTGCCGTGCCGCTGGTCGTCCTGTTCTGGGTGCTGATGACGCAAGGGCTCGACGTGTTCATCGAACCGCTGCCCACCTTCCTGCGCGAAGGGAACTGAGCCATGCTTGAAGGCATCATGATCGGGCTGACGACGGCCCTTTCCATCCAGAACCTTCTGTTCGTGATGATGGGGTGCCTCGCCGGCACCTTCATCGGCATGCTGCCGGGCCTCGGCCCGATGTCGGCGATCGCGCTGATGATCCCGATCGCGGCGACGCTCGACCCCTCCGCCGGGATCATCCTGATGGCCGCGGTCTATTATGGCGCGATCTTTGGCGGCTCCACCTCGTCCATCCTGATCAACGCGCCCGGCGTCGCCTCGACGGTTGCCACCTCCTTCGACGGCTACCCGATGGCCAAGAGCGGCAAGGCCGGCAAGGCGCTGGCGATCGCCGCCTACTCATCCTTTTCGGGCGGCGTGATCGCCGCGCTGTTCCTTCTGGTCGCCGCGCCGTTCCTGGCCAGCGTGTCGCTCTCCTTCCAGTCGACCGACTACTTCGCGCTGATGGTGCTCGGCCTCGTCGCCGTCGCCGCCTTCGCCGGCAAGGGCGACATGGCCAAAGCGCTCCTGATGACGGTGATCGGGCTGATGCTGTCGACGGTCGGCACCGACCAGACCCAGGGCGTGCCGCGCTTTACGCTCGGCATGATCGATCTGGTCGACGGCATCTCGTTCCTGCTTCTGGTCATGGCGACCTTCGCCCTGTCCGAAGCGCTGATGGCGATCCTCAAACCGAAAGACGACGCCGACCGGCTCAAGGAAAAGGAAGCGTCGGAAAACCTCGGTTCGATGGCCGTCAGCAAGGCCGAGGTCAGGGAAATGGCGCCGGTGATCGGCCGTTCCTCGGTCCTCGGTTTCCTGATCGGCGTGCTGCCCGGCGCTGGCGCGACGATCGCCTCCTTCCTCGCCTACGGCACCGAGCAGCGTCTCGCGGGCCCCGAAAAGGGCAAGCAGTTCGGCAAGGGCTCGGTGCGCGGCCTGGCGGCGCCCGAAACCGCCAACAACGCCGCCGCCACCGGCTCTTTCGTGCCGCTTTTGACGCTTGGTATTCCCGGTTCCGGCACCACCGCGATCATGCTGGGTGCGCTGATAGGCTACGGCATCCAGCCCGGACCGCGGCTTTATATCGACCAGCCCGAAATCTTCTGGTCGGTGATCGTTTCGATGTGGATCGGCAACATCGTGCTTCTGATCCTCAACCTGCCGCTGATCCCCTACATCGCCCGCGTGCTCGCGATCCCGTCGCGGTTCCTGCTGCCGCTGATTCTCTTCTTCTCGCTGATCGGCGTCTATTTCGTCTCGTTCAACACGTTCGATATCCAGCTCATGGTGCTGTTCGCGATCGCCGCCGTTATCCTGCGCATCCTCGATTTTCCGATGGCGCCGATGATCCTGGGCTTTATCCTGGGCGGCATGATGGAAGAGAATCTGCGGCGGGCCCTGCTGATCAACAATGACAGCTGGTCGTTCCTGTGGGAGCGCCCGCTGACCCTGACGATCCTGATCATCGCGGCTCTGTGCCTGGTCGCGCCGTTCCTGACCGGCAAGATCCGAGAATACCGGGCCAGAGCGGCGGAAGGGACTTCGGCATCGGGCGACTGAGGATGATGGCGTGAAGGCAACGGCACTTGCCCTGGCAATCGGGGCGGCGGGCGGCGCGCTGGCGTTCGCCGCCTCGTTCCCCGCACCCTGGCTCACCGGCCCGGCCCTGTTCGTCACCCTCGCCTCGCTCGCGGGCCTGCGCCTTGCGATCCCCAACGGCCTGCGCAACGCGATTTTCACGATCATCGGCATGACGATAGGCGCGGGCGTGACACCGGACATGGTCGCCACCGCCGCGCAATGGCCGGTCTCGATCCTGATCGTGCTGGTCGCCATGGTCGTCATCATGGCGCTGGGGGCACTGCTGCTGGAACGCGGCTTCGGCTATGATCGCGGCACAGCGCTTCTGGGCGCGGCGCCGGGTCATCTGAGCTTCGTTCTGAGCTTGAGTTCCACCGTCAAGGCCGACCTGCCGGCGATCTCGATCATCCAGTCGACGCGCGTGCTTGTGCTGACGCTGGCCGTGCCCTTCGTCGCGTCGGCAATCACCGACCGCCCCATGCAGGACGCCCTGCCCGACGGTGTGGCGATGACCGCGCCGGTGCTTGTCGGCACCGCGCTGGCTGCCATCGCCGCGGCGCTCCTGTTTCAACGGCTCAGGGTGCCGGCCGCCTTCCTTCTCGGCGGCATGTTCGCCTCTTCGGTGGGCCATCTGACGGAGGCCGGGCCCGGCCTTGTGCCCTTCTGGCTCTCGATTCCCGCCTTCGTCACGATGGGCACGCTGATCGGAACGCGCTTTTCCGGCGTCAGCCTCGCGCTGATCCGCAAGGCGGCCGGCGCGGCCCTCGCCTTCACCGCGCTGGCGGGAACCGTCGCCGTCCTCGCCGGCCTGGTGGCGATGGCGCTGCTCGACGTTCCGCTGGTGCAGGCGCTTGTCGCCTATGCGCCCGGGGGGCTCGAAGCGATGGCGGCGATGGCGCTTCTGCTCGGCGTCAATCCGGCCTTCGTCGCCGCACACCATGTGGCGCGCCTTCTGTTCCTGACAGTGCTGATCCCGCTCGCCATGCAGCGCGTGGTCCGGCCGGCGCCGGGAGATGCGGGCGAATGAGCGACCCAACACCGCTCGCCGGCTATCGCGTGCTCGACCTGACCAATGTGCTGGCGGGCCCGTTCTGCTGCCATCAGCTTGCGCATCTGGGCGCCGAGGTGATCAAGGTCGAGGTGCCGGGTTCGGGCGATCTTGCCCGCCAGCTCGGCGCCGATCCGGAGCTCAACGAAAAGCGGATGGGCGTATCGTTTCTGGCGCAGAACTCGGGCAAGCGTTCGGTGACGGTCAATCTCAAATCCGATGCCGGCAAGGCGGTGTTCGAGAAGCTGGTCGCCACGGCCGATGTCGTGGTCGAGAACTTCCGGCCCGGCGTGATGGACCGCCTTGGCATCGGTTACGGGCGGCTCAAGGCGATCAGGCCGGACCTCGTTTACTGCGCCATTTCCGGCTTCGGCCAGGACGGGCCGCTCAAGTCGCTGCCGGCCTACGACCAGATCATCCAGGGCATGAGCGGTGTGATGTCGATCACCGGCGCGCCCGACACGGCACCCTATCGGGTCGGCTACCCAATCGCCGACACGATCGGCGGGCTGACGGCGGCATTCGCCATCTCGGCCGCACTGGCCGACCGCTCTGAAAGCTGCGGCCGGTTCATCGATGTATCCATGCTCGAATCGGTGATCGCCACCATGGGCTGGGTCGTCTCCAATCATTTGATGGCCGGGCGGACACCCGTGCCGATGGGCAACGACAATTTCACCGCCAGCCCGTCCGGCACGTTCCAGACCGGCAACGGGCCGATCAACATCGCCGCCAACAAGCAGGAACAGTTCGAGGCGGTGTGCCGCGCCGCCGGACGCTCCGATCTCATCGCCGACCCGCGCTTTGCCAGGCGACAGGACCGGCTGGCGAACCGCGCCGCGCTGACCGCCGAATTGGAAGCCGCATTTGCCGGCAAGAGCGCCGCCGAATGGCGCGCGGACCTCAATGCAGCCGGCGTGCCGGCGGGCGAGGTTTTTTCGGTGCCGGACATTCTGGCCCATCCGCAGATCGCCGAACGCGGCATGATCGGCGGGTTCGCCGATGCGCCCGGTGTCGGCCGCGATGTGAAGCTGGCGCGCACCGGCATCAAGCTGGACGGCGAGGCACCGTCCACGGCAACGCCGCCGCCGGAACTGGGCGCCGACACCGGCGCCGTTCTCGCCGAACTGGGCTATGATGAGGTGACCATCGCAAAACTGAGGAGCGACGGGGCGATATGAGCGAGCAAGGACCGGCCGGCGACGACAAGTCCGCCCAGTGGTGGTCGACCGCGATCATCGACATGAAGCCCGGTGAAATCCGCTATCGCGGCTATGCGATCGAGGAATTGATCGGCAATGTCGGCTTTGTTGAGATGATCTGGCTGATGCTGCGTGGAGACCTGCCAACGAAGCCGCAGGCGGCACTGCTCGACGCGGTGCTGATGTCCGCCGTCGATCACGGACCGCAAGCGCCCTCGATCGCCATTGCCCGCATGGCTGCGACCTGCGGCGTCGGGCTCAACAATGCGATGGCCTCGGCGCTGAACACGCTCGGCGATGTGCATGGCGGCGCCGGCGAACAGGCGGTTGCCCACTATCAGGCGATCGCGGCGCGCGTGGAGGACGGCGCGGATGTCCCGGACGCCACCCGCGCTGAACTGGACGCCTTCACTGACGCCGGCGGCAAGCATGTGCCTGGCTTCGGCCACCGGTTCCACCCGGTCGATCCGCGCGCGCCTCGGCTTCTCGAACTGGTCGATGAGGCAGCCGCCAATGGCGATGTTACGGGACGCTTCGCGGAGATCGGCCGGGCCGTCGAAGACGAGCTCATGCGCCGCAAGGGCAAGCGCATTCCGATGAACATCGACGGGGCGACCGCCGTCATCTATGCCGAACTGGGCTTTCCCGCGCCGTTGGCCCGTGGCCTGTTCTGCCTGTCGCGCTCGGTCGGCATCATCGCCCATGCCTGGGAACAGACCGGCGAAGGTGTGCGCAACAAGGGCCCGATCCCGCGCGATGTTCTGCCCGCCTATACGGGCGCCGGCCCGCGCAGGCTCGACCGCTGATGCGGGCGGACAAGATATGCGCCGTCTTTGCAACTTGACCGCGATGGCCGATTCGCCCTAGCACTTGGATCGTCGCGTTGGGAGAATCCGGCTCTGCCGGTGCCGAAGGAGCAACCGCCCTGGCAAACTCTCAGGCCCAAGGACCATCGCGGCATAGGACTCTGGAGAGAGGCCGTTACGGCCCGCCGACGGGATAACGATCTCAGGCAAACGGACAGAGAGGGCATCATCGGGCGCGGGTCGCGCCCCAACGATGATGCCGGCGTGCCCGGCAGAACCGACGAGGCGCGCATGCCGGACCTGAAACGCACCGCCCTTTACGAGCTTCACCAGGAGCTTGGCGCCAAAATGGTGCCGTTCGCGGGCTATGAGATGCCGGTCCAATATCCGCCCGGCGTGATGAAGGAACATCTGCACACACGGCGCGCGGCCGGCCTTTTCGATGTCAGCCATATGGGCCAGGTCATCGTGCGCGGTGCCGACGCGGCCGCCCAACTCGAGACCCTCGTGCCGGCAAGTCTTGCCGGTCTGGGCGAAAGCCGGCAGCGCTACGGGCTGTTCACGAACGATGATGGCGGCATTCTCGACGATCTGATGATCGCCAATCGCGGCGATCATCTGTTCCTCGTCGTCAACGCCGCCTGCAAGGACGCCGACATCGCACACATGCGGGCGAACCTGTCGTGCCCGGTCGAAGTGGTGGACGACCGGGCTCTCTTGGCATTGCAGGGGCCGGCAGCAGAAGCGGTTCTGACCGACATCGTGCCCGGGGTGTCCGCCATGCGGTTCATGGACGTGATCGTGACCGACAGCGCGTTTGGCGAGGTGTGGATCTCGCGTTCGGGCTATACGGGCGAGGACGGGTTCGAGGTTTCGGTGGCCGATGACCAGGCGGTCGCGCTGGCCCGCGCGCTTCTGGCGAGCGACGATGTGGAACCGGTCGGCCTGGGTGCCCGCGACAGTCTGCGCCTGGAAGCCGGGCTCTATCTTTATGGCAACGATATCGACACCGGCACCTCGCCCGTGGAGGCCGGCCTGTCCTGGTCGATCCAGAAGGTGCGGCGGACCGGGGGCGACCGTGCCGGCGGATTTCCCGGCGCCGAGCGCATCCTGTCGGAACTTGACAATGGCGCCTCCCGGCGCCGCGTCGGCCTTCTGCCCGAAGGCCGGGCCCCGATGCGCGACGGCACGCCACTGTTCGACAGCGAAACGGCGGACAAACCGGTCGGCCACGTCACATCCGGCGCGTTCGGCCCGACCGTCGAACGGCCCGTTTCGATGGGTTACGTACCGACCGCCATGGCCGAAACCGGCACACGCCTGTTTGGCGAGGTGCGCGGCAAGCGAATGCCCGTCACCGTCGCCGATCTTCCTTTCACGCCGGCAAATTTCAAACGATAATCAAGGAGTTGCGCCATGAAATTCACGGAAGAGCATGAATGGCTGCGCGCCGATGGCGACGTGTTCGTCGTCGGCATCACGGAATATGCGGCCGAGCAGCTCGGAGATGTCGTGTTCGTCGAACTGCCCGAGGACGGCAGCGACGTCAAAAAGGATGACGAGATCGTCGTCATCGAAAGCGTCAAGGTGGCCTCCGACATCAAGGCGCCGCTCGACGGCACGATCGTCGCGGTCAACGAAAAGCTCGCCGATGCGCCCGCGCTGGTCAATGAAGATCCGCTCGGCGAAGGCTGGTTCTTCAAGATGCGGATCGACGATGCGAGCGCCGTCGAGGCGCTGATGGACGAAGCCGCCTACAAGGCCATGATTTCCTGAGGACCGACCGATGCCGTTCAGCCTGACCGACTACGAGCCCTATGATTTCGCCAACCGGCGCCATATCGGCCCCTCGCCCGAGGAAATGGTCGAGATGCTCAAGACGGTCGGCGCCGACAGTCTGGATGCGCTGATCGACGAGACCGTGCCTGAGGCGATACGCCAGTCGGAACCGCTCGATTTCGGGCCGGCCAAGTCCGAGCACGAGCTTCTGTGGCATTTGCGGCAGATCGCCAAGAAGAACAAGTTGTTCACCTCGATGATCGGCCAGGGCTACCACGGCACGGTGACGCCGCCGGCGATCCAGCGCAATATCCTCGAAAACCCGGCCTGGTACACCGCCTATACGCCCTATCAGCCGGAAATCAGCCAGGGCCGGCTGGAGGCGCTGCTCAATTACCAGACCATGGTGACCGACCTGACGGGCCTTGCGGTCGCCAACGCGTCGCTCCTGGACGAGGCGACGGCAGCCGCCGAAGCGATGGCGATGGCCCTGCGCACATCGAAATCGAAGGCGCGCGCCTTCTTCGTCGATGAAAACTGCCATCCCCAGAACATCAGCGTCATCCGCACGCGGGCCGAGCCGCTCGGCATCGAAATCGTCACCGGTCCGCCCGAGGCGCTCGACGCGGAGACCGTGTTCGGCGCGGTCTTCCAGTATCCGGGCACATATGGCGATTTGCGCGATTTCGGCGTGGAGATGAACGCGCTGCACAAGCACAAGGCAATCGGCATCGTCATCGCGGATCCGATGGCGCTCCTGCTGCTCAAGGAGCCGGGTGCGATGGGCGCCGACATCGCCGTCGGCTCGACGCAGCGCTTCGGCGTGCCGATGGGCTTTGGCGGACCGCACGCCGCCTACATCGCCTGCACCGATGCGCTCAAGCGCGCCCTGCCCGGCCGCATCGTCGGCGTTTCCATCGACAGTCACGGCAACCAGGCCTACCGGCTGTCGCTGCAGACGCGCGAGCAGCATATCCGCCGGGAAAAGGCGACCTCGAACGTCTGCACCGCGCAGGCGCTGCTGGCCGTGATGGCAAGCTTTTATGCCGTCTTCCACGGACCCAAGGGCCTCAAGGCCATCGCCCAGCGCATCCACCGCAAGACGGCCTTCGTCGCCGACACGCTGCGCGAGGCTGGCTTCGATGTCGAGCAGGACGCGTTTTTCGATACGATCACCGTCAATGCCGGCGCGATGCAGGGCGTTATCATCCAGGCGGCGCGCGACCGGCGCATCAATCTGCGCCGCATCGAAGGCGGCCGGATCGGCATCACGCTGGACGAGACGACCCGCCCGGAAACGATCGACCGGCTGCTCGGCGCGTTCGGCGTCACGGGCGGCGATCTGGCGGCCTACAGCGCTGTCTGCCTGCCGACCGCGCTGTTGCGCCAGACCGACTATCTTACCCACCCCATTTTCCACCTCAACCGCGCCGAAACCGAGATGATGCGCTACATGCGGCGGCTCGCCGACCGGGATCTGGCGCTCGACCGGGCGATGATCCCGCTCGGCTCTTGCACGATGAAGCTCAATGCCGCAGCCGAGATGATGGCCGTCACCTGGCCGGAATTTTCCAACATCCATCCGCTGGCCCCCGCCGATCAGACCGAGGGCTATCGCGAGCTGATCGGCGATCTGGCCGAAAAGCTGTGCGTCATCACCGGCTATGACGCGATGTCGATGCAGCCCAATTCGGGCGCGCAGGGCGAATATGCCGGCCTTATGACCATCCGCGCCTGGCACAAGTCGCGGGGCGACACGGATCGCGACATCTGCCTGATCCCGATCTCGGCGCACGGCACCAACCCCGCCTCGGCGCACATGGCCGGCATGGAGGTGGTCGTCGTCAAGTCGAGCGGGAATGGCGACATCGACATTGACGATTTTCGCGCCAAGGCCACCGAAGCCGGCGACCGGCTGGCGGCCTGCATGATCACCTATCCGTCGACGCATGGCGTGTTCGAGGAGACGGTGCGCGAAATCTGCGCCATAACGCACGAGCATGGCGGGCAGGTCTATCTGGACGGCGCCAATCTGAACGCGATGGTCGGCCTGTCCAAGCCCGGCGAGATCGGCGCCGATGTCAGCCACCTCAACCTGCACAAGACCTTCTGTATCCCCCATGGCGGCGGCGGGCCGGGCATGGGGCCGATCGGCGTCAAGGCGCATCTGGCGCCATTCCTGCCAGGCGATCCGGTGGGCGGCGACGGCGCGGTCAGCGCAGCCGCGTTCGGCTCGGCGCTGATCCTGCCGATCTCATGGGCCTATATCCAGATGATGGGCGGCGACGGGCTGACCCAGGCGACCAAGGTGGCGATCCTGAACGCCAACTACATCGCCAAGCGGCTCGAGCGCGGCTACGGCATCCTGTTCAAGGGCAAGGCCGGGCGGATCGCGCATGAATGCATCCTCGACACGCGTCCGTTTGCCGACAGCGCCAAGGTCAATGTCGACGACATCGCCAAGCGGCTGATCGATTCGGGTTTTCACGCGCCGACCATGAGCTGGCCGGTGGCGGGCACGCTGATGGTCGAGCCCACCGAAAGCGAGACCAAGGCGGAACTGGACCGGTTCTGCGAAGCGATGCTGTCGATCCGCGACGAGATCGCGCAGATCGAGAGCGGTGCGATGGACGCGGCCAACAATCCGCTCAAGAACGCGCCGCACACCACCGCCGACCTGATCGCCGAGTGGGACCGGCCCTACAGCCGCGAGGTCGGCTGTTTCCCGCCCGGCAGCTTCCGGGTCGACAAGTACTGGCCGCCGGTCGGCCGCGTCGACAATGCCTACGGCGACCGCAACCTTGTATGCACCTGCCCGCCGGTGGCCGAGTACCAGGACGCAGCCGAATAGAAACTAGGCCGAGTCGATCGCGCCCTTCAGGCCGGCGATCGTCTCGGCGCTCTTGCGCAAGGCGGCCCGTTCGCCTTCGTCGAGATCGGGGCGCAGTTCGGCCATGATGCCCTTGGCGCCGACGATGCGGGGCAGCGACAGCGGAACCGCATTGACGCCCTCAACCTCTTCGGTGACCGTGGACACGCTCAGAACCGCGCGCTCGTCGCCGGCGATCGCCTCGACGATGCGGGCCAAACCGGCGCCGATGCCGTAATAGGTCGATCCCTTGCCCGAAATGATGGTGTAGGCCGCGTTGCGCACGGCGTCGGTGATCTCCGACCGCTTTTCGTCGGTCAGGTGCTGCCCGGTCTGCGTGGCGAACTCGGCAATCGGCACGTTGCCGGCCATGGCGCTCGACCAGACCGCCACTTCGCTGTCGCCGTGCTCGCCGAGAACATAGGCGTGCACCGAGCTCGGCGCGATGCCCAGATAGTCGCCCAGAAGCACCCGAAAGCGCGCCGTGTCCAGGATCGTGCCGGAACCGATGACCCGCTCGGTCGGCAGGCCCGAAAAGCGCTGCACCGCATAGGTCATCAGATCGACCGGGTTGGAGGCGACGAGATAGATAGCGTCCGGCACGACTTTCATCAGCGCGCCGACGACCTCGCGAAAGACCGCCGCGTTGCGGCCCAGAAGCGCAAGCCGCGTCTCGCCGGGCTGCTGGTTGACGCCGGCGGAAATCACGACGATGCCGGCGCCGGCCAGATCGGCATAATCGCCGGCGCGCACGACCATGGGATCGGCGAAGGGCACCGCATGGGAAATATCCTGCGCATGCGCCGAGGCAAGGTCCGCATTGCGGTCCACCAGGACGATCTCGCTGGCGCTGCCGCGAAGCGCCATCGCGTAGGCGGCCGCACTGCCCACCATGCCCGATCCGACGATACCGATCTTCACCGCTTGCCTCCTGCGTTTGGTGCTGCTTCGCCATAAGTATCGGCTCCACGGGCACGCGCAAGATTTATCGGCCCCGCTGTTGATCCAACCGTTCCCGGCGCGCGTAGCACGACACATGACCCGCCCACTATCGCTTTCATTTCCCACACAAATTTCATCCAACTGAGTGCCCGACGCCCCTTCATGCGCCCGACACAATTGCCTGATGCCCCGATCATCGTTTGGTTCCGGTCCGACCTGCGTCTGCGCGACAATGGCGCGCTGACGGCGGCGGCCGAGGCGGGCCACCCCGTCATCTGCCTGTTCGTCCTTGACGACACCGGCGCTTCGGGACGCCCGCTCGGCGGCGCCCGGCGCTGGTGGCTGCATCATTCGCTTGCCGCCCTTCAAAAGGACCTCGACGAGTTCGGCGTGCCGCTGGTGCTGCGCCGGGGTGATCCGCGCGCGGTGCTCGACGACATCATCGAACAGACGGGCGCGGGTTCGGTCCTGTGGAACCGCCGCTACGATCCCGAAGCCATCGCGCTCGACAGCGAGATCAAGGCGTCGCTCGGCGAACGCGGTCTGACGGTCGCCAGTTTCGCCGGCGCGCTGATGCACGAGCCGACCAAGCTGAAGACCGGTTCTGGCGGCTTCTACAAGGTCTATTCGCCGTTCTGGCGCGCCTTCGTCGGCGAAGGCGAGCCGGCAGAACCCCTGCCTGTGCCGCGATCGCTGACCGCCTTGGAGGACGCGCCCGACAGCGACGATCTGGGTGACTGGGCATTGCTGCCGACCAAGCCGGACTGGTCCGGCGGGCTGGCCGAAGCCTGGACGCCCGGTGAAAGGGGCGCACAACAGCAATTGAAGGCATTTTGCGACGAAGCGCTGGCCGATTACGCCCGGCAACGCGACCTGCCGGCCATCGACGGCACCTCGCGCCTGTCGCCGCATCTGGCGTTCGGCGAGATCACGCCGGCCGACATCTGGCATGCGGCAGCCAATGCAGACAGTGTGCCCGAAAAGCAGCTCGAAAAGTTCCACAAGGAACTGGTCTGGCGCGAATTCTCCTATCATCTGCTGGTCAATTTTCCGAACCTGGGCGGCGAGAATTTCAACGGCGATTTCGACGCCTTTCCCTGGGCCGGCACGGATGCGCAGCTTCAGGCGTGGCAGCGCGGCCTGACCGGCTATCCGATCGTCGATGCGGGCATGCGGCAATTGTGGCAGACCGGCTGGATGCACAATCGCGTGCGGATGGTCGTCGCCTCCTTCCTGATCAAGCATTTGATGACCGATTGGCGCAAAGGCGAAGACTGGTTCTGGGACACGCTGGTCGATGCCGATCCCGCCTCGAACACGGCAAGCTGGCAATGGGTGGCCGGGTCGGGCGCCGATGCCGCGCCCTATTTCCGCGTCTTCAACCCGATCCTTCAGGGCGAGAAGTTCGATCCGGACGGCGACTATGTCCGCACCTATGTGCCCGAACTCGCCGGCCTGCCCAACAAATACGTTCACAAACCCTGGGAGGCTCCGGAAAAAGTGCTTGAAAAATCGAATGTTAGCCTTGGCAGCACCTATCCGGCGCCTATTGTCGATCATCAGCAGGCGCGCAACCGCGCGCTCGACGCCTACCAGACCATGAAGGGGCAAGCCGCGTGAACATCAAACCGGCTCCGGGGCAGTTTTCAGCCGCCGGTCAGAGAAAACGTGTGGCAATCGTCGGCAGCGGGGTGTCGGGCGTTTCCGCCGCCTGGGCGCTGTCACCGGTGCACGATGTCACCCTGTTCGAGGCCGAAGGGCGGGCCGGCGGGCACACCTGCACGGTCGATGTCGACCATGACGGCACGCATATTCCGGTCGATGTGGGCTTCATCGTCTTCAACGAGCGCAACTATCCGGACCTGTGCGCCCTGTTCGATCATCTCGGAATTGCCCGCGAAACCACGAACATGAGCTTTTCCATGTCGCTCGATGCCGGCCGCCGCGAATGGTGCGGGCAGGATTACCTCACCGTCTTCGCGCAGAAGCGGAACCTCGTCTCTCCGAGCTTTTTGTGGATGCTGCGCGAGATCTTCCGGTTCAACAAGCAGGCCAGGATCGACCGTGACGAGGGTGTGCTGAACCGGCTGTCGATCGGCGATTATCTGCGATTTCGCCGGTTCTCGCGACGGTTCCGGGACGACTATCTGATCCCGATGGCAGCCGCGATCTGGTCGACGCCACGCATCAAGATGCTCGACTTTCCCGCGCGGTCCTTCGTCCAGTTCTTCGAAAACCACCGGCTGCTGGAAACCCGGCCGCCGGTCTGGCAGACCGTGTCGGGCGGATCGCGAACGTATCTCGAAAAGCTCATGGCCCCGCTTGGCGACAATGTGCGCACCGGCGCACCCGTGACGCGCATCGAGCGGCCGGCGACCGGCGGGGCGATCGTTCAGGCCAAAGGCGGCCCCGCCGAGCATTTCGATGCCGTCGTCCTTGCCTCCCATTCCGACCAGACGCTTGCCATGCTGGCCGACGCCGACGCCAACGAGGCCGATATCCTGTCGGCGATCCCCTACAAGCCGAACCGCGTCATCCTGCATCGCGACCCCAGCTTCATGCCGAAACGCCCCGGCGCATGGGCAGCGTGGAACTATCTGCGCGAAAGCGGCAGCGGAGACGGCAGCGAAATCTGCGTCACATACTGGATGAACCGGCTGCAGAACATCGATCCGCAATATCCGCTGTTCGTCACGCTGAACCCGACGCGCGAACCGGCACCGGGCACGATCTTCGGCGAATGGTCGTTCGATCACCCCCAATATGATGCCGCCGCCTTTTCGGCCCAGGCCCGTCTGCCGCTGATCCAGGGCCGGCGCGACACATGGTTCGCCGGGGCGTGGACCGGGTACGGTTTTCACGAGGACGGGCTGCGCTCGGGCCTCGACGCCGCCGAAGCGCTGGGCGCGGTCGTGCCGTGGCGCGGCGACGAAGCGGCCGGGCCTGACGAATTGCCCTTGCCCATCGCGGCGGAGTAGGCTCTGGCCATGACATTGCACGTTCGAGAACGGCATATCGAAGACGGCGCCCCGATGTTCGCGCCGCCGGAAGAACCTGCCCTGCTCTATCCGGGAACGGTGATGCATGCGCGCCTCAAGCCTTTCGGCCACCGCTTCACCTACCGCGTCTTTACGGCGCTGCTCGATCTCGACCGGTTGGACGAGGCCGACCGCCTGTCGGCGCTGTTTTCCGTCAACCGGCGCAATCTCGTTTCATTTCGTGAAGCCGACCATCTGCCGAGGGATGCGAGCCACACCACACTACGCGCCCATGCGACGGCACTTGCCGAGGAGGCGGGCGTTGCCCGGCCCGCCCGCATCCTGCTGCTGGCCTATCCGCGCATGTTCGGCTTCGTGTTCAATCCGCTGTCGGTGTATTTCTGCTATGACGATGCAGGTGCGCTGACCGCCGCCGTCTACGAGGTGCGCAACACGTTCGGCGAACGCCACACCTATGTCTGTGCGGTCGAGGACGGACAGCTCGGCCCGGCCGGCCTGCGGCAGGAACGCACCAAGATCTTCTACGTCTCGCCGTTCATCGATCTGGGCATGCGCTATCATTTCCGCATCGTGCCGCCGGGCGAGAATGTGCGGCTGCGCATCCTCGAGACCGAGGGCGCCGATCCGCTCCTGTCGGCGACATTCGCCGGTTCGGCAAAACCATTTTTGACACCGGTTCTGGCAGGCCTCATCGCGCGTCAGCCGTTCATGACACTTCGGGTTGTCGCCGCAATTCACTGGCAAGCCTTGAAATTATGGCTCAAGGGCGCGAAATTCATCTCGCGGGGCACGCCGCCGCATCCGGTCTCCTATGAAGACGCAGCGCCCGGCCCCGCCGAATGATGGCCGGAACGCGCGGCCGGCCAGTTGGTACCCGCGCGCAGGCCGATGGCCTGCACCCTGTTGAGGCGGACGAGTAAGATGGCATCCACGGACACGATGGGCGGATCGAGCAAGCTGGTGCGCGATTTGATCGCGGCCGCCGAACCGCTGACCCCCAACAATATCGGGCGTCATGTGCGCGGCCTGCCGTTCAAGGCCCGGCTGGCGCTGCGCGCCGCGCTGCACCTGCCCAAGGGCACGCTGACGCTGCGGCTGCCGGACAAGCGCGTCGTCAAGATCGACGGCAAGGCGCCGGGGCCGGACGGCGTGGTGATCCTGCACAACTGGAACCTGCCGCGCATGGCCATCTCCGGCGGGACGATCGGCGCCGCGGAAAGCTACATAGCCGGCGACTGGGACAGCCCGGACGTGACGTCCTTTCTCGAACTTTTCGTCGTCAACGAGGAACTGGGCCACAAGCTGGCGACCGCCGGAGCGACCATGCGGTTCTTTTCGCGCGTCCGGCACTGGTTCAACCGCAACACCAAGACGCGCGCGCAGAAGAACATCGCCGCGCACTACGATCTGGGCAACGATTTCTACGGGCTGTGGCTCGATCCCTCGATGACCTATTCGTCGGCGCTCTACCAGACCGGGGCCAACGATCTGGAAAGCGCCCAGACGGCCAAGTACCGCGCGCTGGCGCAGACAGCCTGCATCACCAAGGACGACCATGTGCTGGAGATCGGATGCGGCTGGGGCGGGTTCGCCGAGTTCGCCGCGCGCGAGATCGGCTGCAAGGTGACCGGCCTGACGATCAGCCGCGAACAGCTCGATTTCGCCCGCGAACGCATCCGGCTGGCCGGTCTCGGCGACAAGGTGACGATCAAGTTCCAGGACTATCGCGACGAGAAGCACACCTATGACAAGGTGGTCTCGATCGAAATGTTCGAGGCGGTCGGCGAGGAGTATTGGGAGACCTATTTTTCCAAGGTCCACGATGTCCTGAAACCTGGCGGAAAGGCCGGCCTGCAGATCATCACGATCGAGGACAAGGCCTTTCCGATCTACCGCAAGCAGCCCGACTTCATCCAGCGCTACGTTTTCCCCGGCGGCATGCTGCCGCCGCCCTCGACCCTTCATGATCTGGGCGAGCGGCATGGCCTGTCGCTGCTCGGCGAGCGTATCTTCCCGCAGGATTACGCCCGCACGCTCGCAGAGTGGCGCGCACGGTTCTGGCAGGCATGGCCGCAAATCAGCCAGATGGGCTTCGATGACCGCTTCAAGCGGCTCTGGGACTTCTATCTTTATTATTGCGAGGCCGGTTTCCGGGCAGAGTTCATCGATGTGCGGCAACTGACCTACCAACGCGCCGCCTGACGCCGCAGTCGCCGTGCTGAACCGCTGCCCGCGGCGATGCGTAACCCCGATATCGCTCCTCCAGCCGAAAGCTGTTCCATGCGCGCGCCGGACCCGTCGGGCACCTCTGACAAGACGCCGCTTGCGCGCGTCGTTGCCTATGCCCTGCCGGCGATCCCGCTGGCGGCGCTGACGCTGCCGCTCTACATCCTGCTGCCGGCCTTCTACAGCGAGGCGGTGGGCCTTTCGCTGGCCGCAACCGGTGCGGCGCTGGTCGCCATGCGTATCTTCGATGCGGTCAACGATCCGCTGATCGGCCTTGTCGCCGACAAGTGGCGCACACCGTTCGGCCGCAGGCGCCGGCTGTTCGCGCTGTCGCTGCCGGTCTGCGCGCTTGCTGCCTTCATGCTGTTCTGGCCGCCCGTCGATGCCGGCCCGTTCTATCTTGCCGGCTGGGGCATGTTGCTGTCGCTTGGCTACACGGCGGCCGTCATCCCGTTCTTTGCCTGGGGCGCTGAAATGGCCGGCGACTATCGCAGCCGGTCAACGATCACCGGCTGGCGCGAGGGGTTCACGCTGACCGGCACGCTGATCGCCATCGCCCTTCCCTTCACGCTGGGCTTCGACGATGCGTCGGGCTTTCACGGTCTGGCGCTTCTCGGGGTTGCGATCGCGATCGCGCTTCCGGCGCTGGGCGCGGTCACGGTGTTTGCGGTGCCCGAGCCGCACGAGCATACGCGCGAGGCGGTCGACTGGCGGGTCGGGCTGGGCCATCTGCGGCAGAACACGCCCTTCCTGCGGCTGATCGCGGCCTTCTTCGTGAACGGGATGGCCAATGGCATCCCGGCGACGCTGTTCCTGTTCTTTGTCGGCGACTATCTGGGTGCCGAAGCGCTGCAGGGGCCGCTTCTGTTTCTCTATTTCGCCTGCGGCGTCGCAGGCGTTCCGCTTGCCACCTGGGCCTCGCGGCGCGTCGGCAAGCACCGCGCCTGGGCGCTCGGCATGATCGCCGCCTGCATCATCTTTGCGACCGTGCCGCTCCTGTCGGAGGGCGACATTGCCGCCTTCGCTGTCATCTGTGCTGCAACCGGGCTGCTGGTCGGCTTCGATCTGGCGATCCCGCCGGCGATGCAGGCCGACGTCATCGATGTCGACACGGCGGCGTCGGGCGAACAGCGCTCGGGCATCTATTTCGCCGCCTGGAGTCTTGCGACCAAGCTCTCGCTGGCACTGGCGGTCGGCCTCGCCTTCCCGCTGCTCGATCTGTTCGGTTTCGAGGCTGGCGCCGGGCCGGCGCAAGACCCTGGCGCGCTGACCGCGCTGGCGGTGACCTACGCGCTCGTGCCCGTTGCGCTGAAATCGGGCGCCATTGCGCTGATGTGGAACTTCCCGCTCGACGAAACGCGCCAGTCCGAATTGCGCGCCTCGATCGAGCGGGACTGACCGATCACCCGGCCTCGTCCGGCGCCTTGCCGGTCTTCAAATTCTTGCGGTCCCAGCCCGTCGCCCTTTTCATCAGCGCGAAATAGACAGGATGCGGCAGCATGCGCAGGAGTTTGAGAAGATAGGTGAAGCGGCGCGGGAAGGTGATCTCGAACCCGCCGCCCTCGATGCCCTTGATCATTTGTTCGACAGCCTTGTCGACCGGCATCAGGGCGGGCATCTCGAAGTCGTTCTTCTCGGTCAGGGGCGTGTCGATGAAGCCCGGATTGACCACCTGGATACGGATGTTCATCAGGTCGAAGTCGAATTTGAGCGACTCGGCCATGTTGTTGATGGCGGCCTTGGAGGCGCCATAGGCCGAAGCCGCCGGCAGCCCCGAATAGCCGGAGACGGACGCAACCAGCACGAGCTGGCCGCGGCCGTGATCTTTCATGCGCTCGACGACCGGCACGAGCCCGTTGAGCACGCCGAACAGGTTGATCTCGTAGGTCTTGGCGAAATTGTCGATCTCGAGCCGCGCACCGCTGGCGGGCCAGTAATTGCCGGCATTGAACACGGCCAGACGGATCGGGCCGTGCGTCGCCTCGATGTCGGCGACAGCCTCGGCCATCGCATCGCGGTCGGTCACATCGCACGGCCGGGCATGGATGGTGCCCGCCATGCCCGCGCTTTCGGCCGCCAGCGCTTCGAGCTTGTCGGCGCTGCGCGCCGTTGCGACGACCTCATAGCCCTGGCGCGCCATCTGCAGCGCCAGTGCCTTGCCGATGCCCGCGCTCGCGCCGGTGATCCAGACGACGCCGTCGCCGGCTCTGACCCTGTAAAGTCCCATCAATTTCTTCCATGTGATGCCGGGCAGCACGGCCCGGCTGACAAAAAACCCTCTGATGCACTACGCATCAGAGGGTCAATCGGTTGCCCTGCAACACCTTCGAGCCGAAAGAAGGCTCAGATCGACAGAATGTCTCCGAGCCTCTGCCGCAGCGACCCCGTCAGGCGCAGCGGCGCGTCGGTGACCGCAAAGCCGATGCACGGCACGGTGTTCTCAGCGGTCGGGCGGTGGTCGACGGACGGATCGGCGATGGAGATGTCGCCGCGGCCGAACCGGCCGCGTTCGTCGCTGAACGCGCCCTGGATGATCAGCGACAGTTCCATGCCATCGTGCGTATGGGCGGGCACCGTCCGGCCGGGCTTGATCCAGAACATCGAGACGTGACAGCCATCGACATCGTCCATGTCGAACTCGCGAAAGCCCGGCATTTTCGTCTTCCAGGGGATATCATCGGCCGTGTGGCCAACGAAGTCCTGCAGGGCGCGCGGCATGGTTCCGCAGCGCCTGACCGCATCGCCGGCGGAGAGCGGCGCCGGATCGCTGGCAAAGATCGATGCAAGCGCGGCGTCGCGGCCCGATATCGCCTCGGGTGCGATATGTTCCAGTGCGTCGCCGGCGGCGACTTCCAGGCCGCCGACAATGGCCCGGTTGTCCGGCGACAGTTCCAGATGGGCATCCATCAGCACGTGCACCGGCTTGGGCAGGCTGCCTGCCACATAGCCGCTCACCAGCGCGTCCAGCGAACTGAATTGACCTTGATACATCAAATTCCCCAATGGGCGACCGCCGTCGCCTTCGTGTCACTCTTGTGTCATGTCTACGCGGGCTGACACAATCCGGATCACCGGCGAAACCGAATTTCGATTGTCATTGGTTTATGGCAAACAATTCGTCAACCGCCTTGATCCGAAAGCACAAATACCTTGCCGGGCCAGAGACGCGCCTTTAGCCTTTGCGCAAAGACTGGAGCCTATTTTCATGCACTCATCGATCATCGATCTCATCGGCAACACGCCCTTGGTGCAGCTCAGGCGCGTATCGGAGGAAACCGGCTGCACGATCCTCGGCAAGGCCGAGTTTCTCAACCCGGGCCAATCGGTCAAGGACCGGGCGGCGCTGGCCATCATCCGGGATGCCGAGCGCAGGGGCACGCTGAAACCAGGCGGCGTGATCGTCGAGGGAACGGCGGGCAACACCGGCATCGGGCTGACCATGGTGGCGCAGGCGCTGGGATACCGGACCGTGATCGTGATCCCCGAAACCCAGAGCCAGGAGAAGAAGGATGCGCTGCGGCTGGGCGGCGCCGAACTGGTCGAAGTGCCGGCGGTCCCCTACCGGAACCCGAACAATTATGTGCGGGTTTCGGGCCGCCTCGCCGAGCAACTCGCCAAAACCGAGCCGAACGGGGCGATCTGGGCCAACCAGTTCGACAACGCGGTCAACCGGCAGGCGCATGTGGAAACGACGGCACCGGAAATCTGGCGCGACACGGACGGCAAGGTGGACGGATTCATCTGCGCGGCCGGTTCCGGCGGCACGATCGCCGGTGTCGCCGAGGGGCTGCGCGCCAAGAATGCGGACATCAAGATCGGCCTCGCCGACCCGCATGGCGCGGCGCTCTTTTCCTATTACACGACCGGGGAGTTCAAGTCCGAAGGCAGCTCGATCTCCGAAGGCATCGGCCAGGGACGGATCACGGCCAATCTGGAAGGCTTTGCCCCGGACTTTGCATGGCGCATTTCCGATGCCGAGGCGCTCGACCTGGTCTTCAAGCTGGCGCTGGAGGAAGGCATGATCATGGGCGGCTCGACCGGCATCAACATTGCCGGCGCGGTGCGGCTGGCACGGGAACTGGGCCCTGGCCACACCATCGTGACGATCCTGTGCGACTATGGCCACCGCTACCAGTCCAAGGTCTACAACCCCGCCTTCCTGCGCCAAAAGGGCCTGCCGGTGCCCGAATGGATGGAGCGCACGGCCGACATCGACGTGCCGTTCGAGGACGCCTGACGTGCCATCGGTGACCGAAGCGCTGTTCCGCGACGATGCCTATCTGACCGGGGCCGAAGCGACGGTTCTGGACGTCAACGATCGCGGCGGGATCGTGCTCGACCGGACGATCTTCTACGCCACATCGGGCGGGCAGCCGGGCGACAGCGGAACGCTCAGCCGGGCCGACGGCAGCACCATCACGATCGCAACCACCGTGACCGGCGAGACCAAGGACGAGATCGTCCATGTGCCGGCTGAAGGTTCGGCCCTGCCCGAGACGGGCGAAACCGTGGCGCTGGCCATCGACTGGGAGCGCCGGTACAATCTCATGCGCATGCACACGGCCTGCCATCTGCTGACGGTCGCCTGCCCGTTTCCGATCACCGGCGCCGCGGTCGGCGAAACCGAAAGCCGCGTCGATTTCGACATGGCCGAAACGATCGACAAGGCGGACGTGACCGCTGTCCTCATGACGATGGTCGAAGCCGATCATCCGGTCTATGCGCAATGGATCGATGAGGCGGCGCTCGATGCCAATCCGGGCCTTGTCAAATCGAAGAATGTGCGTCCGCCAACGGGCACCGGCCGCATCCGGCTGGTGTGCATCGGCGACGATGCAAGCATCGACAGCCAGCCATGCGGCGGCACCCATGTGAAGACGACCGGCGAAATCGGGTCGATCCATATCGGCAAGATCGAGAAGAAGGGTCGCGAGAACCGGCGCTTCCGGATAAGGTTCGGCGCACCGCCGCAAGCCTGACCGCCGCCGAGGAGCCTGATGGCCGAAAAGAGCCCCTTCATCGTCTCGCCCGACTGGCTGGAAACCCATCTGCACGATCCGGGCCTGTCGGTGGTCGATGCCTCCTGGTATCTGCCCGCGCAGAACCGCGACGCGCGCGCCGAGTATGATGCGGCCCACATTCCCGGCGCTATCTTCTTCGATCAGGACGCGGTGGTCGATCCTGACAGCGCGCTACCGCACACACTGCCCTCGCCGACCGAGTTCGAGCGCCATGCCAGCGCGATGGGCATTGGCCGGACCGACACGATCGTCGTCTATGACGGTCCGGGCATGTTCACCGCGCCGCGCGTCTGGTGGATGTTCCGTGTCATGGGGGCGGACAAGGTGTTCGTGCTCGACGGCGGGTTCGACAACTGGAAGACCGATGGCCGGCCGGTCACTGACAGACCGACCAAGATTGCGGGCACCGCCTTTGTGCCGCATTTCGACCCCGGCCAGCTCGTCTCCCTCGATGCGATGCAGGCCATCGTCGCCGATGGTTCGGCGCAGATCGCCGATGCGCGCGGTGCCGGACGCTTCACCGGTGAGGAGCCCGAACCGCGCGCCGGCATGCGGTCTGGCCACATGCCCGGCGCCCGCAACCTGCCTTTCGGCGCACTGTCCGAGAATGGCTATTTCAAGGACCTGGACGGGTTGCGCGCCGCGCTTGCCGAGGCGGGGATCGATCCGGGAAAGCCGGTCGTCACCAGTTGCGGCTCGGGCGTGACCGCGGCGGTGATCAATCTGGCGCTGGCCTCGGTCGGCGCCGAGAACCACCGGCTGTATGATGGCTCGTGGAGCGAATGGGGCGGCAGGCCCGACACGCCGGTCGTCACCGGCCCGGCGGATGGGTGACCCCATGAGCTGGCTTTCTCCCGGCCGCACGGCGCTGCGCAACGCTGACCAGGCGCTCGAGACGACGATCACCTATCTGCGCATGGACGGCCCGCCCGCCGTCTACCCGGCAAAACCCGCCAATGTGCATGCGGCGCTGCTCGCGGTGCCCAGGCCGCCCCTGCATTTCTATCGCTATCTCTATTTCCAGGTCGGCATTCACTGGAACTGGGAAGCGCGGCTGCGGATGAACGACAAGGACCTGCGCAAGGCCGTCCATGCCGACACATGCGAGATCACCGTGCTGCATGTGGACGGCGCGCCGGCCGGCTTCTTCGAGATCAACCGCAAGACGGCCACGCTCAGCGATCTGGCCTATTTCGGCATGATGCCGCATGTGCACGGGTTGGGCCTGGGCCGTTGGTTCCTCGGCCAGGCTGTCGAGGCGGCCTGGTCGGCCGGTCCCGACAGCGTCACCGTCAACACGTGCACGCTCGATCATCCTGCCGCGCTGCCGCTCTACCAGAAGATGGGTTTCCGGCCGTACCGGCGCTCGGAGGGACGCGTGCGCCCGATGTCGGCCAATGAGCGTGCCGCCCTCGCCGCCCAGCACGGCATTAGCGCGCCCGGTGGCTGAACGGCGCGTTCATCGGCAATTCAGCCACAATGGTCGAAATTCGCTCCCGACACAGTCTTTCGTGAAGGGAACGATCATGACCCGCATTCTCGATCGCCGCGCCGTCCTTGGCATCCTCGCCGGCGGCGCCGCCACATTCGCCGCCCCGCCCCGGGCGCTGGCACAATCGACGCCGACGGCCGCCGAACTGCTCGAACGGCTGGGCGCCGATCCATCCATGGTGATCGCGCCGGACGCACGCGTATCTGTGCGCGAACTCACCCGCCGGCGTGATTTGCGCCGGATCGCGCCGTCGGTCGATGTCCAGTCGATCAATTTCGCGTTCGGTTCGGCCCGCATTCCGCCACGCGAGATCTGGAAGATCGACGAGATCGCCAGCGCGATGCGCCAGCTTCTGCGCCGCCGCGGACGCGAGCTGTTCCTGATCGAAGGGCATACCGATGCGGTCGGCTCGAACGAGGCCAATCTGCGCCTGTCGCGGGCGCGGGCGCGCTCGGTCGCCGATGAACTGGCCCGGTCCGGCATTCCAAACAATGCGATTGAGACGATCGGTTACGGCGAGGAAGACCTTCTGGTGCCGACCCAGCGCGCCGACTGGCGCAACCGGCGCGTGACGCTGCGCCGCGTCACCGATCTCGTCATCGGCTACTGACAACAACCGGAAGAAACGGGGCCGGCACGCATGGCGTGACCGGCCCCTTTCTCACACCGCGGCGGGAGGAACCGCGGCGCAGATGATCATGCTTGTCCTCAAGCGACCTTGAGCGCGCTTTCCGGCGCCGCCAGATCGTAGCCCAGCGCCTCGGCGACCGGGCCGTTGGTGATGCGGCCGCGATGGACGTTGAGCCCGTTGCGCAAATGCGGGTCGTCGGTCAGCGCCTCAAGGCCATGGTCGGCGAGCGCCAGACCCTGCCGCAGCGTCGCGTTGTTGAGCGCGTGCGCGGAGGTGACCGGCACGGCACCGGGCATGTTGGCGACACAATAATGGATGATGCCGTCCACCTCGTATGTGGGCTCGGCATGGGTGGTGGCCTTGGACGTCTCGAAGCAGCCGCCCTGGTCGATGGCAACATCGCACAGGACAGCGCCCTTTTTCATGCCGCCGAGCATTTCGCGGGTGACAAGCTTGGGCGCTGCAGCGCCGGGTATCAGCACGGCGCCGACGACCGCATCGGCCTCGAACACGCTCTCCTCGAGCGCCTCGACGGTCGAGTAACGGGTTTCGACGCGGCCCTGGAAGATGTTGTCGAGTTCGCGCAGGCGCGGCAGCGACCGGTCGAGCATGGTGACCTTGGCGCCAAGGCCGACCGCCATGCGCGCCGCGTTGATGCCGACGACGCCGCCGCCGATGACGGTGACATGGCCCGGCTTGACGCCGGGCACGCCGCCGAGCAGGACGCCGCGGCCGCCATTGGCTTTCTGCAGCGCGGTGGCCGACGCCTGGATCGCCAGACGGCCGGCGACCTCGGACATGGGCGCAAGCAGCGGCAGGCCGCCATGATCGTCGGTGACGGTCTCGTAGGCAATCGCCGTGCAGCCGCTTTCCACCAGGCCCCTGGTCTGATCCGGATCGGGCGCCAGATGCAGATAGGTGTAGAGAATCTGGCCTTCCCGCAGCTGCGTCCACTCCGACGGCTGCGGCTCCTTGACCTTGACGATCATGTCGGCCTTTTCGAACACTTCGGCGGCGGTGTCGGCGATCTTGGCGCCGACCGCCCGATAGGCGCCGTCATCGGCGCCGATGCCAAGGCCTGCGCCGGTCTCGACGATCACCTCATGGCCGTGGGCGATGTATTCGCGCACGGAGCCGGGCGTCAGTCCGACGCGGTATTCGTGGTTCTTGATTTCCTTCGGGCAGCCGACACGCATCGCGAAACCTCCCATTTTCGTGTTAATGCAAGCATCGCAGAAACGTTGCGCAATGTCCGTGCAAAGAGTGCTGGACGTGCGAACGCTCGCGCAATAATATCCAAACGAACCGATGTTCGAATGGATATTTTTGCAATCATGGCTCTCGATGCGATCGATCGTGCGATTCTGACCGAACTCCAGCAGGATGGCCGGATGCCCAATGCGGCATTGGCCGACAAGGTGGGCCTGTCGCCGTCTGCCTGTTCGCGGCGGTTGGATGCGCTGGAGAAATCCGGCACAATCCGCGGCTATCACGCGCGCCTGTCCAACAAGGCGATTGGCCACCAGATGACGGCGGTCGTGCACATCTCGCTGTCGGGCCAGTTCCAGACGACGCTGCGCGAGTTCGAGGATGCGGTCAAACGCTGCCCGAACGTCCTGGTCTGCTATCTGATGAGCGGCGAATACGACTATATGCTGCGCATCGCCGCCAAGGATCTGGCGGACTATGAGCGCATCCACCGGGACTGGCTGTCCAACCTGCCCCATGTGGTGAAGATCAACTCTTCGTTCGCGCTGCGCGATGTGATCGACCGGCCCAATGTCGGAATCGATCCGGCGCTGGCGTAGCTGCGGTGCCCTAGCTCAGCGTTACGCCAAGCCCTTCCAGCACATCCCAATAGGCGGGAAACGTCTTCGCCACGCAGCCGGGGTCGAGGATGGTGATCCCTTGGGTGACAAGACCCGCCAGCGCGAAGCTCATGGCGATGCGATGGTCGGCGAAACTGTCGATCCCGGCGGCCACCGTTGCCCCGCGCAGCGACGGATCGGCATGGACGATCAGATCGTCGCCCTCCTCCGTTGCCAGACCGGACCTGATACGATTGAGGCCCTGGGCGAGCGCTGCGGTGCGGTCGCACTCCTTCACGCGCAAATTCCCGATGCCGACAAAGCGCACGGGCGTTTCATTGTAGGCGGCGAGGACGGCCAGCGTCGGCACCGCGTCCTGCATCTGCGATCCGTCGATTTCCGCCGGCATGTTCGGAAAGCGGGCGATGACGGCATGTGCCTTGGCGTCAGGCTGGGTGAAGGCACCCGGCGCCGTACCGATGTCGATGGCACCGCCGGTCAAGGCTTCGGCAGCCCACAGATAGGTCGCGGCCGAGGCGTCGGGTTCGACATGATGGTCGCCTGGCGCATAGCCAGTCGGTGAGACGCGCCAATGGCCTTCGGAGATCTGTTCCGCGCTGGCGCCGAAGGCAGCCATCGCCGCAAGCGTCAGGTCGATATAGCCGCGCGCGCCGATCTCATCGCCGGTCAGAACGATGTCGACGGGCGCATCGGCCAGCGGCGCGGCCATCAAAAGCGCCGAGACATACTGGCTGGAGAGGCCGCCATCGATAGCGATCCGCCCGCCGGGCAGCATCCCCCGTCCGCGCACCGTCACGGGCGGACAGCCGGTCGACGCTTCGGCGTCGATACCGATCGACCGCAGCGCGTCGACCAACGGGGCGATCGGCCGCTTGCGCATGTGCTGATCGCCATCGATGACGACCGTGCCGTCGACCGACGCGGCAAGCGCGGTCAGAAACCGTGTCGCCGTGCCGGCATTGCCCAGAAACAGCGGTTGAGGCGGCGCAGTCAAGCGGCCATTTCCCGTTACGCGAAAAGAGGTTAAATCCGGTTCTTCAACCGTCACGCCCATGGCGCGCAAGGCCGTGGCCATATGGTGCGTATCGTCGCTCTTGAGCGCGCCGGTGATCGTGCTGACACCCTTGGCGAGCGCGGCGAGCGGAAGCACGCGGTTGGTGATCGACTTCGAGCCCGGGACCGCCGCGCGGCCGACAAGCGGCGCGTTCACGGGGTGAACGGTCAGGCGTTCGGCGGCGAGATGGTCGGGCATGGACGGAACCGGATGGCACAGCGAATGGGTGGCGTCCTTTTGAGGACCCGCGCCCGTGCCGTCAAGCGGCGGTCAGGCGGGGCGGCCCGTGTCGCCCTTCCACAGATCGTCTCCGTTCTGGTCGATGATCAGCCGTGCCTTGGCCAGCGTCGATGACACCGCCAGATCGCGCGAGGCCAGAAGATCGGCGCGCAGGAAGCGGCGCGTGATCGTGGTGCCGTCGGCGGTCCGGGTCAGCGTGCCGGCAATACGCCACTGGCCATCGCTTTCCTTGACCGGCGCGGCACGGACCTCGACGCCCTTGTATTCTTCGTCGGGCGCCCTGCCCGCCGGATCGTCCGTCGCTTCGCCGCCGCCGAACAGGCGCTTGAACAAACCCGCCATTTCACACTCCCTTTGCGCGCGAAGATCGGGTTTCGGAGCGCCGCTGTCAACGCGGGGGCCGCGCCCGTCCGGGCGCGATTGCCAAGCGCCGGACGCGGCGCTACCACATCGGAGCCGAAAACCGGTACAAGGGAGCCGCATCGCCATGACAGACACGCCGCAGCCGGCGCCGCGCGCCGACAGGCCGCCCAGGAAGCGCTCCCGGATCAAGACCGTGCTTTACATCATCATCGCCCTGATCATCGTTCTGGCCGGTCTTTGGGTGTTCGGCCCGCGCGAACCGGTCGATACGGCGCTGCGTTTCGATCCGGCGACGATCGGCGAGGACATCGACGCCTATATGGCCGCGCATGAAGCCCAGTTCGACGACATTGTCGAGGGCGCCGAGATGCAGCTCATCTGGGCATTTCCCGCATCGAAGGCCAAGACTCCGGTGGCGCTCGTTTACATTCACGGCTTTTCCGCGTCGCCCGGCGAAATCCGGCCCGCGCCGGACATGGCCGCCGAGGCTCTCGGCGCAAATCTGTTCTACACGCGGCTCGTCGGACACGGGCGCTCGGACGAGGCGATGGCCGAACCGACCGTTCAGGACTGGCTCGACGATGTGGCCGAAGCGATTGCGATCGGCGAGCGTCTGGGCGAACGGGTGGTGCTGATCGGAACGTCGACCGGCGGAACGCTCGCGGCCATCGCGGCGCTTCATCCGGACCTCAAGGACCGGATCGCCGGCATCGTCTTCGTATCACCCAACTTCAAGGTGCAGGCGAGCGGAAGCCAGATCCTGACCGCGCCGTTCGCGCGCCAGCTGGTGCCGCTGGTCGCCGGTGCGGAGCGCAGTTTCGAGCCCGAGAACGAACTGCATGCCAAGTTCTGGACCGAGCGCTACCCGTCCGTCGCGCTGCTGCCGATGGCAGCATCGGTGGCCCATGCCAATGCGCAATTCTACCAGAACACCGACATTCCGGCGCTGTTCGTCTTCTCGGACGATGATCGGGTGGTCGATCACACGGTGACGCGCCAGATCGCGGACCGGTGGGGCGGACCTGCCGAGATCGTCGCCGTTGCGGAATCGGACGACCCTTACAACCACGTCATCGCCGGCGACGCGCTTTCGCCCTCCAACAACCAGATGATGGCCGACACGATCGCGCGCTGGGTCAGCGCGCTGTGACCGCATCCGGGCGCGGCCTGGCATCACGCGAGAAGAGGTAGACGGCAAGCGCCAGCGCCAGCGTGAGCGCGTAGAAGCCGAACAGCCACTGATAGGCTGTCTCGGGCGCCGCAGGATCGGCGGTGACCGTGACGATCGTGCCGGTCAGGAACTGCATCAGCGCCACGCCGCCGATCGAGAAGAAGTTCATCAGCGTCACGCCGCGGCCGATCAGCGCCGGCGGGATGAAGCTCTTGGCATGGGCGGTCATCACGCCGTAGCCGACGCACGCCGCGCCGATCAGCACCAGTGCGGCGGTGACGGCGGCAAGCCCGCTCTGCGGCGCGGCGGCGAGAAAAATGCAGGCGCCGATGGCCAGGATCACGCCCGCCGACAGCACCCATTTGCGCGTGTTCAGCCAGTTGTCGAGCGGGCCGTAGACAAAGCTGCCCATCGCCATCGCAAGAGCCATCGCAAGCGTGACCTGACCGATCAGGATCGTGTCGGCGTCATAGACTTCGGCGAGAAACGGACCGGTCCACAGGCCGCGAATGCCGCCGGCGGTGGCGTAGTAGACGAGCGTCAGCGGGATGATGAACCACAGTGCACGGATGCGCAGCACGGCGAGAAAGCCGGCAAAGCCGGGCGGACCGTCGGGATCGTCGATCCGCTCGGGATCACGCACCAGAAGAAGGATCGCCAGCGCGACCAGCACGGTGGCGGCGCCGAGAAGGCCGACCACCGGGCGCCAGCCGTACGCCTCGGCGGCTGTGGCCATCGGCGCGGCGCCGATGATGTTGCCCAGATTGCCAAGACCGATGAAGACCGAGGCCATCAGCGCGAATCGCGCCGCATCGTAGCCGCGCGCGATGATCACATAGGACGCCATCAGGACCGGCGCGCAGCCGATGCCGATCAGCGCCATGGCCGCGACGATGGCCGTCGGCGTCCATGCGACAGCAAACAGCGCCACGCCCGCCGCCGCGACCAGCATGAAGAGCGCCGTGGTGCGGCGCGGACCGAACCGGTCGAGAGCGACGCCGACGGCGAACTGCATCAGCGCGAACGCCGCGAACCAGACGCCCGACGCCAGCGACAGGTCCGCCTTGGTCATGCCAAGATCGGCACCCAATGCCGGTGTGAGCACCGCCAGAAAGCTGCGGTAGAACTGAGAAAAAACATAGGCAAGACACAGTGCCGCCAGTCCGGCCATCTTCATTCCTCCCACCGCGAGCCACCGCCCTTATGGGTCTGGCCGGCGCTTGGCAAGCGCAGGGCGGCATCCACCTGTTCGCCCGCGCGGCGGCCGCGCGGGCGATACGATTGTGCACTTGCACAAAGAGGCGGCGATCTGGAAAGATGATCGTGCAGGAGCATCCATGATCTCAGAACGCCACGACCGGTTCCGCAACTTCGTCTTCGGGCTCGCGCTCGCGCTGATGATCGGCTGGATCTTGTATATCGGCCAGAACATCATCATCCCGGTCATCGCCAGCATCATTCTGGCCTATATCGTCACGGCACTCGCCCAATACATGAAACGTATTCCGGCGATCGGGCCGCTGATCCCCTCGCCGCTTCGCTTTGCGATTTCCATCCTGGTCATCCTGCTGATCGTCGGCGCATTCGTCTGGCTGATCATCTCCAACATCAACCAGCTTCTGGCGCTGGCGCCGATCTATCAGGAGCGCCTGCTCGGCATCATCCAGGGACTGTGGCGCAGCTTCGGCGAGGAGTTCGGCTTCGAGACCGAGCCGACCTGGGACACGCTGCGACGCGACATTCTGGGCGGGGTATCGCTGCAATCGCTGATCGGCTCGACCGTTACGTCGGTCGGCGTGCTCGTCGGCACGATGATGGTGGTGTTCGTCTATACCGGCTTTGCGCTGGCCGAGCGGCAGGCTTTCGAGCGCAAGTCGATGCGGATGACGGACAATCCTGACGATTCGCGCCGCGTCGTCGAGATCGTTTCGGTGATCAATGCCCGCATCGGCGACTATCTGGCGACGAAGACGCTGATCAATCTCATCCTTGGATTGATGTGCTACCTCATCATGGCCTTCATGGCGCTCGATTTCGCCGCCTTTTGGGGCGTGCTGATCGCGCTGATGAACTATGTGCCCTATGTCGGCTCGTTTCTCGGTGTCCTGTTGCCGGTGGCCATCGCCATCGTCCAGTTCGGCGACTGGGGCACGGTTCTGGGCATCTTTCTCGCCCTGACCGCGTGCCAGATCTTCGTCGGCAGCGTGCTCGAACCCTCGCTGATGGGCCGTTCGCTCAATCTCAGCCCGTTCGTCATCCTCATGTCGCTGGCCAGCTGGGCGTCGCTCTGGGGCATTGCGGGCGCGCTCCTGTCGGTGCCGATCATGGCGATCCTCGTCATCATCCTGTCGGAGTTCGACGGCACGCGGCCGGTCGCGGTGCTGTTGTCGCGCAACGGGCGCATTCCGCCCAAGCGCCACGACAGGCCGATCCGCGACGAGGTGCAAGGAAAGCCCGGCGCGCCCGGCGACAATCTGATCCTGCCCGACCGGGACGCGGCGGAATAGGCTGCCCGGTCAGACCAGGACGCCGGCGACCAACTCGTTGTCGGTGATGTCCTGCCAGACAAAGCCCGCATCGGTCATGCGCGCCATCAGGCCGATGAAATTGACGGCGTCGCGCGTCTCGATGCCGATCAGGATCGAGCCGAAATTGCGCGCGGACTTCTTCAGGTACTCGAACCGGCTGATATCGTCGTCGGGTCCCAGCAGATCGAGAAAGTCACGCAGCGCGCCCGGCCGCTGCGGCAGGCGCAGGATGAAGTATTTCTTCAGCCCCGCGTGACGAAGCGCCCGTTCCTTGACATCCGGCAGCCGCTCGAAGTCGAAATTGCCGCCCGATGCCACGCAGACCACCGTCTTGCCGCGCAGGTCTCGCGCGGGCACGTCCTGCAATGCGTCGATGGAAAGCGCGCCGGCCGGCTCGAGAACCACGCCCTCGACATTGAGCATCTGTATAATCGTCGCGCACAGCCGGTCCTCGTCGATGAGCGTCACATCGTCCGGCCGGTAGCGCTTGAGCACGTCAAGCGTATGCGCGCCGATCTCGGCCACCGCGGCGCCGTCGACGAAACTGTCGATCCGCGGGAGACGGACGCGTTCGCCCTTCGCGAGGGACGTCTTCAGGCTCGGCGCGCCCTTCGGTTCGATCAGCATCATCTTCGGCGCCACATCCAGGGCTTGGAACAGCAGCGTCATGCCGCTCGCCAGCCCGCCGCCGCCGACGGCGACATGAAGGCGGTCGAGTGTCGCGCCTGCCGGCAATTGCTCGACGATCTCCAGCGCCACCGTCGCCTGCCCCTCGATGATGTCGGGATGATCGAAGGGCGGCACCATGATCGCGTCATTGGCATCGGCATAGTCGAGCGCGGCCTGGTTGCAGACATCGAAAATGTCGCCGACCAGTTCGATCTCGACGAAATCGCCGCCGAAGGCGCGGGTCTTGTCGATCTTCTGCTGCGGCGTGGTGACCGGCATGAAGACGGTGCCCCGGCGGCCGAAATGGCGGCAGACATAGGCAAATCCCTGGGCGTGGTTGCCGGCAGAAGCGCAGACGAAACGTGACGGCGCATCGGCGCCCATGTGCTTGCGCAGGAAGTTGAACGCACCCCGGATCTTGTAGGAGCGTACCGGCGACAGGTCCTCTCGCTTGAGCAGGATGCGGGCACCGTAGCGCTCCGACAGGAAGGCGTTTTCCTGCAGCGGCGTCGGCGGAAACAATGCGCGCATGGCATCGCGCGCGGCACGCACGCCGCTTTCGAAATGGGCCGGGTCGTCGATCTGCATGGCGCCTTGTCCCCTTTGTGCGCCGCCGAAAGTCTTTGGCATTGGCGCGACGCACCGTGTATACGCGCCAGACGCGCTTTGCCAATGGCAGGGGCGCATGGCGGGAACCGGACCGGGGAGCAAACGGCCCAATGAATGCCAACATGCTGCGCAGCGCGGTGCATGTGAGTGCGATTTTCGCCTTTTATCTGGCGACCATGATGCTGATCCCCGGCCTGGTCGACCTCTATTACGACAATGAGGACTGGAAGGTCTTCGCATCCTCGGCAGCAATGATCGGCGGCATCGCCGCGCTCGTCGCCGTGGCCACGCGCTCCAGCCCGCCGGTCGTCTCGACGCGCTTCACATTCCTGGTCGTCAACCTGTTGTGGCTGACCTTTTCGGCGGCCGCCGCCGTGCCCTTCATGTTCGCCACCATCGACATCAGCATCGCCGACGCCTTTTTCGAGGCGGTCTCCGGCGCCACGGCGTCGGGGTCGACCGTCCTGACCGGCCTCGACACGATGCCGCCGGGCATTCTGCTGTGGCGGTCCATGCTGCAATGGATCGGCGGTCTGGGCGTGATCGTCCTGGGCCTGTTCATCCTGCCGTTCCTGAAAATCGGCGGCGCCAGCTTCTTCAAGATCGAATCGTCCGACCGCTACGACCGGCCGTTTGCCCGTTTTTCCACCTATGCCTATTCGGTGGTGGGCATCTATGCGGCGCTGACGCTGCTGTGCGCTTCGCTCTATGCATGGTCCGGCATGAGCGGGTTCGACGCGATCAACCATGCCATGACGACCATGGCGTCGGGCGGCTTTTCGACCCACGACAGGTCGTTCGCCTTTTTCACCAACCCATGGACCCATTGGGTCGCGATCGTCTTCATGATCATCGCCGCCCTGCCCTTCACCGCACTGATCCTTCTGGCATTGCGGGCGCGGTTCGATGCGTTCCGCGACAATCAGGTGCTGGTCTTTCTCGGCTATACGCTCTTCCTGGCGATCCTGTTGTCGATGCAGCTCGACATCTCCGACACGATCGAGTTCCGGGAGGGGTTCACCAAGGCGGTCTTCACCGTCGTCTCCATCGTCACGACGACGGGCTATGCGGTCGACAATTACATGGAATGGAACACCTTCACGGTGGCGTTGATCCTCATGGCGACCGTCCTGGGCGGCTGCGCGGGCTCGACGACGGGCGGCATCAAGGCGACACGCTGGATCGTCCTGTTCGGCATCATCAAGCGGTCGCTGGAGACCTTCATCTATCCGCACGCCATCCGCACGGTGCGCTCGGGCTCGGTCTCGATCCCGGACCAGACGCAATATGTGACGATGATGTATTTCGGCACCTTCTTCATGCTGGCCGGCATCGGCACGGTGCTGGTGGCAATGACGGGCGCGGATCTGGTCACCGCCTTTTCGGGCGCCCTGACGGCGCTTTCCAATGTCGGCCCCGGCTTGGGCGACGTGATCGGCCCGACGGGCACGTTCGGCCCGCTCGAAGACAGCGCCAAATGGATCCTCGCCTTCGGCATGCTGCTGGGCCGGCTGGAACTGTTCACGGTCCTGGTGCTGCTGTCCCCGGCGTTCTGGCGGGATTGACCCTCACACAAACACATCCACCTTTTCGAACGTGCGCACGTCCACCAGCCCGACATCGGAGATGCGCAGTTCGGGGATAACCACGAGCGCCAGCAGGGAATGCTGCATGTAGGCGTTGTTGAGCGTGCAGCCCATCTGCCGCATCGCCTCGCCGAGCCTTTCGGCCTTGGCGGCGACGGTCTCGGCGCGTTCGTCGCTCATCAGGCCGGCGATCGGAAGCTCGACCAGCGCCAGAACCTCGCCTTTCGAGACCATGACCACGCCGCCGCCCACTTCGCCGAGAACATTGGCGGCTTTCGCCATGTCGTCATGATTGGTGCCGACGACGATCATGTGATGGCTGTCATGGGCGACGGTCGACGCCATGGCGCAGTCGCCCGCATAGCCGAAGCCGGAGACGAAGGCGTTGGTGACCGCGCCGGTGCCCCTGTGGCGCTCGACCAGCGCGATCTGGCAGACATCGTTCTGCAGGTCCATCTGCACCACGCCACCTTTCACGTGAAGGGTGGCTTCGAGCGCCCGCGTCGGCGCCTGGTTCTCGATGACCCCGATGACGCGGACATCGACGGCGCCTTCATTGACGGGCGCCTCGACGACAAAGTCGTCGGCGGAAAGGCCCTTGCCGAGGCGGACCGTGTTCCTGGCCGCCGCCGGATAGTCGTAGGGCGCGATCTCGCCGGCCAGCTTGCCGTCCACAGCCATCTTCACGCCGCGCGCCCAGACTTCGTCGATCGCCAGGTCTGCGAGGTTCGAAACGATCAGGAAATCGGCGCGTCGGCCCGGCGTGATCGAGCCCAGTTCGCGCTCCAGCCGGAAGTGCTGCGCCGTGTTCAGCGTCGCCATCTGGATCGCGGTGACAGGGTTCAGACCCTGCGCAATCGCATGGCGTACGACCCGGTCCATGTGCCCTTCATGCACCAGCGTGCCCGAATGGCAGTCGTCGGTACAAAGGATGACGTTGCGCGGATCGATCCCGTGTTCGGTCACCGCCTTGATCTGTTCGGCGACATCGTACCAGGCCGAGCCAAGCCGCAGCATCGCCTTCATGCCCTGACGCACACGGGCGATGGCGTCTTCGGCGCGGGTGCCCTCATGATCGTCTTCGGGCCCGCCGGCAACATAGCCGTGGAACGGGATGCCGAGATCGGGCGAAGCGTAATGCCCGCCGACTGTCTTGCCCGCGCCGACGGTGGCGGCGATCGCGCCGACCATGGTCTGGTCGTTGGCGGCGACGCCGGGAAAGTTCATCACCTCGCCAAGGCCGATGATGTTCGGCCATGCCATGGCCTCGGCGATCTCCTGCGGGCCGAGCGACGCGCCGGCATGTTCGAGCCCCGGCGCCGACGGCACGCAGGACGGCATCTGCACGAAGACATTGACCGGCATGTCCAGCGCCTCGTCATGCATCATGCGCACGCCGTCGAGCCCGAGGACGTTGGCGATCTCGTGCGGATCGACGAACATGGACGTGGTGCCATGCGGGACCACGGCGCGGACGAATTCGGTCACGGTCAGCATGCCGCTCTCGATGTGCATGTGCGCGTCGCACAGGCCAGGCACCAGATAACGTCCGCCCGCGTCGACCACGACCGTGTCCTCACCGATGCAATGGCCTGCATCGGGCCCGCAATAGGCAAAACGCCCGTCGATGACGGCCAGATCCGTGCCGTCGATGATCTCGCCGGAATGGACATTCACCCAGCGCCCGTCGCGCACGACCAGATCGGCCGGCTTGCGGCCCATGGCGACATTGACAAGATCGCGCTGGCTGTCCTGCCAGGGCTTGAGCGTGTCGCGGATTTCGGCATTCATCGGCGGCCTCTTCGTCATCGGTTCACGCCCACTGTGTCACGCCTCGGGGCGCCTGCAAAGCGCTACGTGGCAAGGATCACGACCGGTATTCACCACCCGATCCGGGGTCATCGGGGCTATCGAACCTTGATTTCCAAAGCGCTTTAAGTATACAAAATGGCTATCTGGGAGGATGACAATATGCTGCAGCGCCGTTGCCTGCCTTGCCGGGCCGTTCGGTCGAGCCGCACATGTTTCTCCCGCATCCACGATTTGAGCTGTCCAGCCCCGACGAAGACGCGGCAGAGCCTTTTGCTGCGCTGACGAACGGGCCTTTCGCACTGGGAGGTAAGCGAATGAGAAACCTGACGACACTGACCGGAGCCCTTCTCGTCACGGTCTCGATGACCGCGATGGCGAGTGCCGATACGATCCGCTTCTGGACGACCGAGGAGCAGCCCGAACGGCTGGCGATCCAGGAACAGATGGCGGCGACCTTTGCCGAACAGACCGGCCATGAGGTGGAAGTCATTCCGGTGTCGGAATCCGAGCTGGGCACCCGTGCCACGGCGGCCTTCGCCGCCAACGATTTGCCGGACGTGATCTATCACACGCTGCAATATGTCCTGCCCTGGGCCGAAGCGGGCATTCTGGACGTCGAGACCAATGACGAGATCGTCCAGGAACTGGGCGCCGACACGTTCCAGGCCGGCGCCGTTGCGATGGCGCAGTTCGACGGGTCCACCGCCGCCGTGCCGGTGGACGGCTGGACGCAGATGATCGTCTACCGCAAGGATTTGTTCGACGAAGCCGGTCTGGAAGCGCCGGACTCCTACGCCGACATCACGGCGGCCATCGACGCGCTGCACAATCCGCCGGACATGTACGGCTTCGTTGCGGCCACAAAGGTGGACGAGAACTTCATGAGCCAGGTGCTCGAGCATGTGTTCCTGGCCAACGGCGTCTCGCCGGTCGGCGCGGACGGTTTCGCACCGCTCGATGAGGCGGCGACGCTGGAAGTGCTCGACTTCTACAAGGCGCTGGCCGAAGCCTCCCCGCCGGGCGAACTGTTCTGGCAGCAGTCGCGCGAACTCTATTTTTCCGGCAATGCGGCGATGATCATCTGGTCGCCCTTCATTCTGGACGAGCTCGCCGGCCTGCGCGATTCGGCGCCGCCGACGATCAACGACGATCCGACCTCGGCCGAGTTGGCGTCCAAAACCGATGTGGTGACGACCTTCTCCGGCCCGTCCAATCCGGACGGCGCGGCATGGGCCGACGTACGCTATTTCGGCGTGACGGCCGACGCAAACACCGATGTCGCCGCCGAGTTCGTCAAGTTCTCGATGGACGAAGGCTATCTCGACACGCTGTCGATCGCGCCCGAGGGCAAGTTTCCGGTGCGCACCGGCACGGCGGAGGAACCCAACAAGTTCGTTGACGGCTGGGCGCAGTTGCCGGTCGGCGTCGACCGCAAGGCGCCGCTGTCGGACGTCTATCCGGCCGAAACGGTGGCGCGGATCACCGGCGGACTTGAAACCGCGGCGCGCTGGGGCGTCACCGAGGGGCAATTGTCGCTCGCGTCCAAGATGATCAACAGCCAAATCATCAACCGCATCGTGCGCCAGTACATCGACGGCGAGCTCGACGGCGCGGCCGCCGTCGCGCAGATGAACGAAGAGCTCGGCGCCATCGACTAAGCGCGTTCAAAGCCGGGCGGACCAGAATCCGCCCGGCCGTTCGCCGGCAGCCCAGCCATGGCAACCACCAACCACGCCGATCAGGTGACGACCGCAGCGCCATCGTCAGCGGCAGCGCCGCCCAAAACGCTCGGACCGCTAGCACGCCGCGAGCGGAACCTGGCCTATTCGATGCTGCTGCCGACTTTCGGCATCGTGATGGCGGTCGTGCTCATGCCGCTGCTCGCCAATTTCTGGATATCCTTCAAACCGGTCGGGCTGGGCGATCTGCGGCCCGCAAGCCTGTTCGTCAATGAGCGCCTGCGCGGCGATCTCGAGGCGGCGGGCGATGTGGCGACGCTGGAATATCGCGTCCGCAACTCGTCGCAGGATGCGCCGCTGCGCGATGCCGGCTTTTCCGACACGATCCCCGAGGGGCTCGCGCCAACCGGCGATCTCGATCCGCGATGCACGCTGGACGGCCGGCTTTTGGACTGTGCACTCGGCGAGGTGGAACCGCGCTTTCGCGACCGGATCCGCATCGAGGTGACGGCGACGCAAGCCTACTTGGACAATCCTGTCCGGCCGCGCGACAGCGAAGCGGCCAGCCGCGCCACATCGGACAATGTGCTGACCAGCCTCGAGTTCACGTTCGAGAATTTCACCAAGGTGTTTTCGGCGGCCGAGTTCTGGCACGTGCTGCGCGTGACGATCTACTACACGATCTTCGCCACGCTCGGCGCTTTGGTGCTGGGCCTGTTTGCCGCGCAGATGCTCAACACCGCCTTCCGGGGGCGCACCGTGCTGCGCGGCCTGTTCCTGTTCCCCTATGTGGCGCCGGTGATCGCCGTCGCCTTCACCTGGGTGCTGCTGCTCGATCCGTTCTCCGGCACGCTGAACGCCATATTGCGGCAGATGGGCGTGCTGGAAACGCCGATCAACTTCCTCGGCCAGCGGGCGGTGCCGCTCGATTTCTTCGGCCTGACGATCAACTTCCCCGTGGCGCTATCGGCGGTGATCGGCATCGAAGCGTGGCGCAGCTTTCCGCTCGCCTTCCTGTTCATCCTGGCGCGGATGCAGTCGATTTCGTCCGACATGTACGAAGCAGCCGAGATGGACGGCGCGACGCCGCTGCAGCAGTTCTGGTACATCTCGCTGCCGCAGCTCGTCGGCATTCTGGCCATCCTGTTCCTTTTGCGTTTCATCTGGACGTTCAACAATTTCGACGACATCTTCCTTCTGACCGGCGGCGCGGCCGGCACTCGCACCATGACGGTCAATGTCTATGAGCAGGCCTTTGCGGTCTCGAACCTGGGCGCCGGCGCTGCGGTGGCGGTGGTCGTCTTCCTCGTCCTTTTGTGCTTCTCGCTGATCATCTTCAAATATTCGCCGCAGGACGAGGGCTGATGGCACCGGGGTTCGGCACGCTGACGGGACTCGTGGCGGGCGCCATCTGGGGCCTTGTCTGGATGATCGTGATCGCGGTCACCTTCATGCTGGTCTCCGGAGCGATCACGGCGCCACCGGTCGGCGCGGCGATGCTGGCGGGTGCCGCGTGCGGCGCGCTGATCATGGCGTTCCGGACCGATGCACGCACGCCGGGGCTGACGATCGCCGCGATCGCCACGGTCGGGATCGTGCTGGTCCTTTTCACCTTCGGTGCTCCGCTCGGCCTGCCGCTCGGCACGGCGCCGATCGCGCAACTGGTCGCGTTCGCCGCCTTTGTCGGCCTGACCTGGCTGGGCGTTCATTCCAGCGTGCACGGGCAACCGTCCGGACGGCTGACCCGCTACCAGTTCGAGGTGATCGTGATCCGGCTCGCCAAGGGGCTGGGGCTGGTCTTCTTCACGGTGCTGGTGGCCCTGCCCTTTTACGTGATGGTGATGACGAGCCTGAAGAACCAGGCGCAACTGATTGCCAACCCGCTCGATTTCTCGATTGACCTGGGCCAAGGCTTTGCCGGGCTGTTCCGCTCCTACATCGAACTGTTCACCATCTACAATTTCGGCACCTTCCTGTTGAATACAGCCATTGTCGCGGTCGGCACTGTGATCATCACGCTCGCCTTTGCCGTGCCCGGCGCTTATGCGGTGGCCCGGCTGCGCTTTCCGGGCCAGGAGTTCCTCTCCCGCTCGATCCTGATGATCTACATGGTGCCGGCGATCGTGCTGGTGATTCCGCTTTACGCCGTCTTCTCGCAGCTTGGGTTGCGCAACACGCTGACCGGACTTCTGATCGTCTATCCGGCGACGACCATCCCCGTCGCGCTCTACATGCTGCAGGGCTATTTCCGCGGCATTCCGTCCGAGCTCGAGGAAGCGGGTCTGATGGACGGGCTGACGCGCGCCGGCGTCATCGGCAAGATCACCCTGCCGCTGTCGCTGCCGGCGCTCGCCTCGGTGGCGCTCTACGTCTTCATGATCGCCTGGAACGAGTTCCTGTTCGCCTTCATGTTCCTCGACAATATCGACCTGTTCACGCTGGCGCGCGGCGTCTACTCACTCGATTCCTCGGAGGTGCCGCGCCAGCATCTGATGGCCGGCGCGGTGATCGCGACCGTGCCGGTGCTGGTGCTGTTTTTGTGGTTCGAGCGGTTCCTCGTGTCCGGCCTGACCGCCGGCAGTGTGAAAGGCTGATCATGGCGCAATCGCTTTCCGAACACGCCATCGCGATCCTCCACGCCAACGACCGGGGCGGCTACACCGTGCCGACCAAGGGGCTCTATCCCTATCAGTGGAACTGGGATTCGGCGTTCGCGGCGCTCGGCTTTGCCGCCTTCGACCGGAACCGGGCGTGGCGCGAGATCGAGACGCTGTTTGAGGGGCAATGGGACGACGGGATGGTGCCGCACATCATTTTCCGCAACCATGATCCGTGCTATTTTCCCGGCCCCGATGTGTGGCAGTCCGACACGGTGCCGCAGACATCGGGCCACTCTCAGCCGCCGGTCGCGGCAACCGTCATGCGCTGGCTCGTGGAGACCGGCGACCGCGACGACGACAAGCTCGCCCACGACCTGTTCGAGCGGCTTTTGGCCTGGCATGACTGGTGGCACCGCTATCGCGATCCCGACGGCACGGGGCTGGTCGGCATCGTCCATCCGTGGGAATCAGGCCGCGACAACTGCCCGGACTGGGACATCGGCATGAACCGGATCACGGTGCCGGACGATCTGGGCGAATATCACCGCCGCGACACCGACTGGGTCGATCCGTCCGAACGGCCGACCAAGATCACCTATGACCGCTATCTGACGATCGTCAAATTCGGCCGCGAGTGCGGCTGGGACCACGAGAAGATCACGCGCGACGGCCCGTTCCTGATGGCCGATCCGTGCGTGCAGTTCGTCCTGATGCGGGCGGACCGCGATCTGCTCAAGCTGGCCGAACGGTTCGAGCATGGCCGGGCGATGAAGATGATCCGGGAGTGGATCGCCCGCGATTTCGACGGCGCTCAGGCCATGTGGAGCGATGAGGCGCGCGGCTTTGTGGCGGTCGATCTGCGCAATGGCGGGTACAAGTCGACCGCCATCACCAATGCATCCATGCTGGCCTGGTATGCCGGCGCGGGCACAAGAGAGCAGCGCGATGAGATGGCCGATCAGGCGCGCGCCATTTTCGACATCTGCCAGTTCGCCTTTCCCAGCTGGGATCCGCGCCATGACAGTTTTGAATCCCGCCGCTACTGGCGCGGGCCCGTCTGGAACATGATGAACTGGATGATTGCCACCGGTCTGGACATGAACGGCCATCAGGATCTGGCGATGCGGCTGCGGCACGATTGCCGGAAGCTCGTCGCGCAGTCGGGCTTTTTTGAATATTTCGACCCGCTGACGGGCGAAGGGCTGGGCGGGCCCGAGTTCACCTGGACCGCGGCGATCCACTTGGCGCTCGAGCACGAATTCGGCGCGGCCGCGGCGGCATAGGAGACGCACCATGGGTTCGATCACGCTGCACAAGGTGGAAAAGTGGTTCGGCGAACTGCAGGTCATCAAAGGCGTGGACCTTGAGATCGGCGACGGCGAGTTCGTCATCTTCGTCGGCCCGTCCGGATGCGGAAAGTCCACGCTTCTGCGGCTGATTTCAGGCCTTGAGGAGGCGTCGCACGGACAGGTCTTCATCAATGGCGAAGACGTGACCTCCCGGCTGCCGTCCGAGCGCAAGCTGTCGATGGTGTTCCAGTCCTATGCGCTCTATCCGCACATGTCGGTCGGCGAAAACATGGGGTTCGGCCTGAAGACGGCAGGCGCCCCGCGTGCCGAAATCCGGCAAAAGGTTGCAGAGGCGGCCCGCATCCTCAAGCTCGAAGACTATCTGGACCGCAAGCCCAAGGCGCTGTCGGGCGGCCAGCGCCAGCGCGTCGCCATCGGCCGGGCGATCACGCGCGAGCCGGTCGGCTTCCTGTTCGACGAACCGCTGTCGAACCTCGATGCGGCGCTGCGTGTCGAGATGCGGTTCGAGATCGCCAAGCTGCACGAGACGCTCGGCACGACGATGATCTACGTCACGCACGACCAGGTCGAGGCGATGACGCTGGCCGACAAGATCGTCGTCCTCGATTTCGGCGTCATCAAGCAGGTGGGCACGCCTCGCGACCTCTACGAGAAGCCGGACAATCTGTTTGTCGCCCAATTCATCGGGTCGCCCAAGATGAACGTTTTCGACTGCGAGACCGACGGCAATCTGTACCATCTCGACGGCCACGGCACCGGACCGTTCGAGCGCGAGGCGGGCAGAAGCGCGGTCAAGATGGGCGTGCGGCCAGAGCACATCCAGGTCGTCGGGGCCGCCGAAGGCACCGTGACGGGCCGGGTCGAAGTGACCGAATATCTGGGGGCCGACACGTTCCTCTATGTCGATTGCGGCGCACTCGGGCAGATCGTCGTGCGCACCACCGGCGCCAACAACGATCTGCGCGGCAAGACGGTGGGCCTGGCGTTCGATCCGGCCCACCTGCACTTTTTTGACGAGAACGAGCTGGCGGTTTGACCCTGGGCGCTACTCGGCCGCTTCCACAGCCAGTTCGCCGGTCGCGATCTGCTCGGCTTCGATCGACTCGAACAAGGCGCGGAAATTGCCCTCGCCGAAGCCCTCGTCGCCCTTGCGCTGGATGAACTCGAAGAAGATCGGACCGATCACCGTCTTCGAGAAGATCTGCAAGAGGATCTTGGTCATCCTGTCACCATTGGCGTCGTCGAACACGCCCTCGCCGTCGATCAGGATGCCGTGCTTCTTCATCCGCTCGACCGGCTCGTCATGGCCGTTCACGCGGGTCTGCGACATCGCATAATAGGTCTCCGGCGGGCCGGGCATGAATTCAAGGCCGTTGTCGGCCAGCCGGTCGGTCGCATCGTAAATTGCATCGGTGCCGACGGCGATGTGCTGGATGCCCTCGCCCTTGTACTTGCGCAGATAGCTCTCGATCTGGCTCTTGTCGTCCGTGCCTTCATTCAGCGGGATGCGGATCTTGCCGCAAGGCGACGTGATCGCGCGGCTGACAAGCCCCGTCAGCTTGCCCTCGATGTCGAAGAAGTGGATCTGCGTGAAGCCGAACAGGTCGCGGTAGAAGGCCCACCACTTGTCCATGTTGCCGCGATAGACATTGTGGGTCAGGTGGTCGAGATAATAGAAGCCGAACCCCTCGGGCGCGGGGTCATGCTTGCCGATCCACTCGAACTCGGCATCATAGGCCGAACCCTTGTCGCCATAGCGGTCGATGAAATAGATCAGCGAGCCGCCGATGCCGACGATTGCCGGAACATCGAGCGCCTTGTCGGCGCCGTTATAGGGTTCGGCGCCCAGATTGACGGCGTGCGCGAATGCGTGCTCGGCATCGACCACGCGCCAGGCCATGGACGGCGCGCACGGACCATGCTCGCCGACAAAGCGCATGGCGTGGCTGCCGGGTTCGGCGTTGACGATGTAGTTGACGTCGCCCTGGCGCCAGACGGTGATCGCCTTGGATCGGTGACGGGCCACGGGCTGATAGCCCATCCTGGCAAAAAGCCGCTCCAGCTCGGCCGGCTCCGGGTGGGCGAACTCGACAAACTCGAAGCCGTCCGTGCCGGCAGGATTCTTTTCGGTGATCTCGGCTGTCTGCGCGTCGTGCGGAAACGGACCCATGACACTTCTCCCAAATGGTTGTTTTGCTCCAGTCTACCGCAATCGGGATGCAAGATGCTTGCAAACTTCGCGTCCAGGCATAAGAATACGCACGATGTTTGCATGAATTGGAGGAATTGCGTGAACGATCCAGCACTCGATCGCCAAGACCGCACAATTCTCGCGGCATTGCAGCAAAACGGAAGGCTGACCAACAACGAACTGGCGGACCAGATCGGGCTGTCGCCGTCGCAATGCTCGCGGCGCCGCGCACGGCTCGAGGAGACCGGCCTGATCTCTGGATATCATGCCGTCATCGACCGGGAGCGCGCGGGCTTTGCGCTGGTCTCGATCATATCGGTGACGCTTGCGACACATACCGAGGGCAATGCGGAGCGCTTCGCGCGGCTGGTCCGGGCCTCGCCCAACATTTTGGAAGCGCACGCGCTGACCGGCGAGATGGACTATTCGATCAAGGTCGTCACCGAAGACCTGCACGCGCTGTCCGACTTCATAAACCGCACGCTGCTCGCCCACGAGGCGGTGCAGAACGTCAAGACCGCGATCGTGCTCAACACGGTGAAGGACACGTCGGCACTGCCGCTCGCGGCGGAGTGAGGCGCGCTCCCGCCACCCGCCCCGCGCAAGGCTGGTACGCCATGGTCGCACCGTCAAAGGATGCGGAGTGGCGATGCAGGCCGTCAGCACGATCGGAACCGGGATTGCCGTTGCCCTTCTCGCAGTGGGCGGCGCCTATCTCGGCGCTTTCTGGGACAATCTGTTCGGTGACAGCGGCACGCCGGCGCCGGTCATCGCCCTGACGCGAACCGTCGAACTGCCGCCGGTCTCGGTTCCCATCTATCAAGACCGTGCACGGGTCGGCTATTGCGTGGTAACCGCATCGGTGGACCTGCCGAACGGCTATTCGGATGAAGATTTCCAGATGGCGGTCACCAGCGTCGCCGACTCCATGCTGCGCAAATTGTCGGTCGTGGCTGTCGGCGAAGACGTTCCTGCCCTTTGCGCCGCGCAACTCGACCAGGCGCCGGACGCCTACACGATCGTCAAGTCTGAATATTTCCAGACCGTGCGTGCCGTTCCCGGCGCGTCCTGACGATCCGATCCGATCAATTGTCGAAGGAAATCACCGGCTGCCGGATTTCCGGCGATTGCAGATAGTCGAGCTGCCGCACCGAAAGCGCGCTGACCAGCGGCGCACCGGCCGTTTCGTTGATCGCCACTTTCAGCCCGTCCGCCAGTTCGTCCACCCCCATCGGACCGCCGACCCAGAAAGTCTCGGCAGCGTTGCGGTAGAAGAAGATGTTGGCCGCGTGGGTGACCACCGTTGTCAGCGGAAGCTGCCGTTCGTCGACGATGGCACCGTCATAGGAGATCACGTAACGGCCGATAATGTAGCCGTTGATCCGGCCGGGCAGGATCAGCGGCGTGGCGATCAGGTCGGTGCGCAGCGTTGTCGAGGCCTGTTCGGCGTGTTTTTCGTTGACGGCACCATCGGTGCCCGGCGCCATTGTGGCGCCGCCATAGAGCCCGCCGAGCGAGGCGGTGGTTGCGACCGCAACGACGGCGAACCGGGCGATCACAGATAGGCAGCCGGTTTGGCGCGCGCCGGATTCCCATAGGTTCCGTCCGACGGCATGGCGCCCGACAGCTCCTCGACGACGCCGATCGCGTCGCCCACGGCAACGATGTGCGCCTGGAGCAGCGATTCGTTGAGCGCAACCGCCTCGCGCAACTGGCCGAACGCGGTCTTGGCATGGGCGTGAGTGAGAATGGAGCGATCGTCGCCAACCGCAAGCTCCAATTCGTAGAGACAGCGGTTCTTGGCCTCGACGAACCCCGACAGGTCGGCGGCGGGATTGTCCCTGATCGCGGCGCACTCGCCCCTGATGATCCCGGTCAGCCGCGCAACGATGCGCAGGACCGTCTCGGTGTCGGCGCCCCCGCCCGGCGCCGCCTGTTCAGCGATCATGTCCCATCTCCCGATCCATAATGCCCCTCAAGCTGTGATGCGATGCCCAGATCGATGCCTTCGGCAATCCGGGCGCCGAACTGTTCGGCCATGAATGATGCGTAATAGTCGCTGCCAAGCCCCTCGCCGAAGAAGCCGCCCTCCTCGGAGGTCATCACGCTTTGCAGCATCTGTTGGACGAGCAGCGTTTCAAGCTGCTTCCAGCCGGGTTTTTCCGCCGGCTGCGCACGAACCGTTTCGGCGCCTGACGCCGCGTCCTGCGCCGCGACCTGATCGACCGCCCTGGCGAACGCCACATCGCCGGCGGAAGCCGCCTGCCTTACCGCCGCTGCGGCGGAATCGGGACGGGCCGCATCGCCGGTGGCGGCGGCTGGTGTCAGGGGAGCAACATCCATGATGTCGACTATGGACGGCGAGGCTTGCGGGAAACTTGATTCGCTGCCGAAAACTGCCGGTCAAGCATCTCGCCCAACTGCTTTTCGGACGCCGAGCGCTCTTCGGCCCGGCGCGCCTTGGCGGCCGCGCGCTGGAGCGGCCTGACGCGTGCGGTTTCTCCGGCCAGCCGTTCGCGAGCCGTTTGCTCGCGTCTGGCCAGCGCGGCCTTTTCCGCATTCAGCGACCGGGCCCGCTCGACATAGAAGTCGAGCAGCGGCAGCGTACGCGCGTCGGGCTCGGCGGCCCAGCGCTCAAGCGAGGCGATCTCGCCCGACTTGGCATCGAGGGCGCCGGCGGTTGCGGCATGCTCGACGCGCGCCATGGCGGCCATCGCCTCCTGGGCGCGGATCAGCCGCTTGATGTCGGACGAGGATCGCTTCATGTCAGTTGCCCGTGTAGAGCGCGGCGAAATTGCCGCCAAAGACGCTGAGAATGAATGGCAGGTTGAAATAGAGCATTGCCAGCGCGCCCAGCAGCATGGCGGGCAGCGCGACGAAATAGATCGGGATCTGTACCGCGAGCTTGTTGAGCGCGCCGACCAGCATGTTGGCGATGATCGCAAAGCCGATGAACGGGCTTCCCAGCCGCAGCGCGATCGAGAATGTCACCGCCAGCGTGTCGACCAGATCGGCCAGCAGCACCGCGGGGTCGGGAAAGCTTCCCGCCGGGAAGATGTCGTAGGAGGCGAGCGCCGCGCGCAGGACGATGTGGTGGAAGTCGGCGGCAAACAGGATCAGGAGCGCGGTAAACGAGACCAGCGTCGTCAAAGCGGCCTGCGGTTCCTGCCCCTCGATGTTGGGGCCGAGCATGCCGCCATAGCCGACCGACATGGCGACCGCCGACATGATGAATTCGAGCGCCAGAATGTAGATGCGCGCGACAAGGCCGATGGCCGCGCCGATCATCAGTTCGGAGACAATGGCGCGGGAGACATTGTCGAGACTGTCGGGATCGACCCGCCCCAGAAGATCGGCCGCCATCAGCGGGAACAGCGCCACCGTCAGCGCGACGGCGGCAAGGAGGCGGATCCGAACCGCCACGCGGGCGCTCGAAAAGCCCGGAATGATCATCAGGACGGCGCCGACGCGGCAGAACAGAAGGAAGCCCGCCATCAGGTTGGCTTCGATCAGCGCGTTCACGACAGCGTGCCCACGATCCGTATCTCGATGCCCTTGCCGATCTCCAGATGCGACATGACCGCGACATCGGGGTGCATGCGTTCGACGATCATGCGCACATAGGGACGCGCCTCGGGCGTGGTGACGATGGCGATCCGGTCGTGGCGGGCCTTCTGCTCGGTGATCTCCCTGCCGATCTCGGTGCCGAATTCCTCGAGCTGGCGGGGGTCGATGTCGAACTGGGCGATCTCGCCGGTGGAGTCGCGCTTGAGCGCCTCGCGGAAGGCCAGCTCCCAGCGATTGCCGAGCCGGACGATGCTGAGCACGCCGTCGACGGTCAGATCCCCGCACAGTTGCTGGGCCATGCGGGCGCGCACATGCTCGACAATGGTCTCGGATTTGCGCGTGGTCGGCGCGATCTCGGCCACGGCCTCGATGATCAGCGGCAGATTGCGGATCGAAACCCGCTCGGCCAGAAGCAGCTTGAGCACCGCCTGGAAGCCGGGATAGGTGGCATGCGTGGTGCAGATCTCGTCGGCGAGCTTGCGGTATTCGGGCTCCATGTCGTTGATCAGCGTCTTCATCGCCTTGTAGGAGAAGAGCTGCGGCAGGTTGTTGCGCACCACCTCGCTCAGATGGGTCAGGATGACGCTGACATTGTCGGCGGTGGCGATGTTCATGCGCCGCAGATCGTCACGGAAGGTTTCCATCACAGACAGCGCCTCGCCTCCGAAGGCGGGCTCGCGCACGGCCGTGTGGGGGATGCCGCGGATCGCCTGCGGATCGGCGAACGCCAGAAGCTCGCCGACACGCAGTTCATGCTCGACCACGGTCGTGCCGTAAATCTTGATGCGATAGGCCTTGGGCGGCACGTCATATTCGTCGACAAGCTGCACGTCCGGCACGACGAACCCGTACTCCTGAGCGAAGCGCTTGCGCATCTGTTTCATCCGGTGCGCCATGTCCTTCTGCTTGGGCAGAAGCTGCGTTGCGAGCTGCTTGCCCAGCGAAAGCTGGATTTCCGGCACGGCGAGCGAGCTCTTGACGGAATCGCGGGTCTCGCGCTTTTTGGCCTCTTCCTCGTCGTCGATCACCTTTTGCTGTTTTTGGGCTTCGACCGAGCGGAACAGCGGCCGCAGATAGGCGATCGCCGTCATGCCGGCGGCGAGCATAAGGAACGGTACGGCCGGAAGGCCCGGCATCAGGCCGAGGATTGTCAGAAGGCCGGCGGCGACGAACAGGGCGCGCGGATAGTTGCCGAGCTGGTCGAACACGATCTTGTCGGCCGAGCCCTGGTTGCCGCCCTTGGAAACCAGCAGGCCCGCGGCGAGCGACACGACAAGTGCGGGGATCTGCGAAACGAGCCCGTCGCCGACAGACAGTTTGGTGAAGACATCGGCCGCCTCGCCCATCGACATGTTGTGGCGGGTAACGCCGATGATGATGCCGCCGACGATGTTGATGGCGGTGATCAGAAGGCCGGCGATTGCGTCGCCGCGCACGAACTTGGAGGCACCGTCCATCGACCCGTAGAAGGAGCTTTCCTCTTCGAGCTCCTTGCGCCGGCGGCGCGCCTCGGCTTCGTCGATGACACCGGCTGAAAGGTCCGCATCGATCGACATCTGCTTGCCGGGAATGGCGTCGAGCGTGAACCGGGCGCCCACCTCGGCGATGCGGGTCGAACCCTTGGTGATGACGACGAAGTTGACGACGACCAGGATCAGGAAGACGACCAAGCCGATGACGAAATCGCCGCTCATCACGAAGCTGGAAAAGCCGGCGATGACGCTGCCGGCGGCATCGACGCCCTCATGGCCGTCCGACAGGATCGCCCGCGTCGTCGCGATGTTCAGCGACAGGCGCAGCATGGTCGAGATCAGCAGGATCGTCGGAAAGGACGAGAAGTCGAGCGGCCGCGGGATCCACAGCGCGACCATCAGGATCAGGACGGAAAAAGCCAGCGACACGGCCAGTCCGACATCGATCATGAAGACCGGGACCGGCAGGAACAGAAGCGACAGCACCATCATGATGCCGATGGCGAAGGTGATGTCGTTGCCGTAGGACGATGGCGCCGATGCCGCCGGGATTTGCACGTTGGCCAAAGCCGTCTCCGAGACCGAGAGGTCCAGCGCGCGTGACCCGTGCGCCGGTCATATCCGCGATCATCGAATCCGGGGCTTGCACGGGGCTGGCGGCAAGCCGGTCAACTGCTGCCCAAAAGCCGGAAATCCGGGCTCAGAAGCCGGTCTGGATGCGGCCGTAGAGCACCTCTGTCATGCGGCCGATCTGTGCGCCCATGAAGGCGGCGGAAAAGGAGATCGTCACGAGGATGACGACGATCTTGGGGATGAAGGTGAGCGTGATTTCCTGAACCTGGGTCAGCGCCTGGAACAGCGCGATCGCAATGCCGACAAACATCGCCGCGAACACGGACGGGCCGGCGGTGACCAGCGTCGTCCAGATCGCAAGCTGGACGATTTCAATGACGTCGGCCTCGGCCATCTTGATGCCTTTTGTGGCCGCAGAGCGGTCAGCTGACGGTCAGGCCCGCGCTCACCGGCACTTCGGTGCCGTCGCTGAGAATGGCGACGGTGCCCTGGCTGAGGATCTTCACCTCGGCCACGGTGCCAGAGGTCAGGCCGTCGGCGGATGTCACCGTCCGCCCGATCAGCGAGCCGGCCTGCTGGAACGATGTCATCTGGATCAGGTAGTCAAGCTTGTCATTGAGCTTGGTCGACTGCTCCACATTGGAGAAGGACGCAAGCTGGGCGATGTATTCGGTGTCGCTGATCGGCTCGGTGGGGTCCTGGTTCTGCATCTGCGCCGTCAGCAGCTTCAGGAAGGCGTCATAGTCCACCGTCTGGGCACTGCCGGTCTGCGATGTGCCGGTCGTTCCCTGGACACCTGTAACTGCGCTGACGTCGGTCATGGCTTCATCCTGCCGCTGCGTGTCGGTCCTCTTGGGCAGGATTATCGCATCCCAGGCTTTCGCCACGCTTGCGTGCAAGAATGCCCGCCTCGACCTCAAAAAGGGCGCGCAGCGCCTTGAGCGCCTCGAAGGTGCGCTCCTCGGCGATCATCACATCGATCTGCTTGAGGCCGTTGAGCACCTCGGCGCTGTCGAAAGTCGCCAGCAACGCCTTGACCGAATCCTTGTAAAGCTTTGCTGCCGCAGGCTTTTCGGACGGCGACATCAGCATGATCTGGATGATGAAATAGAGCTGCTTGAGCGGCGTGTCGGCGTCCTCGACCTGCAGCACGTGGTTTTCGAGCAGGAAGTCGACATCGTTGAGCAGTTCGATGCCGACCTTGCGGTCGGCCCGCAGCACCGCGCCATTGATGAAGACGCGTTCGTTGGCCTTGAGGAAAAGTTTGAACGTGCCCTTCATTTCAGCCCGTCCCGGATGATGGCCGTGATGTCGCGGATTTCCGAAATCGATCCCTGTTCGCCGATGCGCACCGCATCGGCCTCCTTGAGGATCCAGATGCCGATCGAGATCAGGCTGGCGCGCAGATCGTCGGGCAGTTCGTTTTCCGGTTCGGCCAGGTCCTGCATCAGATGGGTCCACAGCCGCATCGTGAAATGCATCGCCTCGACCGTCGCCATCGAGTTGGGCCCGTCCTTGAGCGCCTGATCCATCAGGGCAATGGACTGGTCGAGCAATTGCTGTTCCCGCTCACGCGAACCAACAAGGGAATCGGACTCGATTTCGGCGTAACTTACTCGGATCATGATGGCCTTCCTGGCTCTTGTCACAGATAGCGCATAATACTCATCTGCTGGATGCGGGCGGTCGTGGCGTAGGACGCCTCGATCTGGGTCAGAAGATTGGTCAGCGCGGTCGACGCCTCATACTGGTCGACCCCTTCGAGATTGTCGGACAGACGTGTCAACACATCCATCTGGCTGGTCATGGTCTTGTTCTGCCGGTCGATGCGGTTCTCCATCAGGCCGACGCTGCTCTCGAGACCGGTGATGCCCGTGCCGCCGGTCTTGGCGCTGGACATGGCGAACAGGGCCGCCGTGTCACGCGCCTCCTGCGACAGCGGCGCGGCATAAAGCTCCTTGGCGACGACCGCGCCCAGCATGAGCTTGCGGAACCCGTCCTCGTTGGCCGAGACCGAAGCGCTGGCCACCGTGTCGATGCCGATGCGCGCGTTGATCGTCTCGTCGGTGGCGGACGAATAGTCGGTCGTCCAGCCGGCGCCCATGAATTGCGGCTCGAGCACGTTTTCGAGGAAGTCGGTCATTTGCGCGGCGGTGATGCCGGCAGCGGCGGCATCGGTCTTGGCAAAGCCGAAATGGCCTGCGAAGGCGGTGTCGAAAGCGGCCTCCCCGGCGCCGCCCGTATGGGCCGCCATCGGCGCGCTGGCGGTGTTCACGCCGCCGAAGATGTGCACGCCGTTGACCTGGGTGTTGAGCAGGCTGGTGATCTGTTCGATGGCGTTCTGCGACTCCGTCAGCACGACGTTCTTCTGCGCCTCGTCGCCCAGCGACAGGCCGAGCGTGTTGACCAGATCGTCGGAGATCGCGTTGAGCTGCCTGAGCGCGGTCTGCGTCATGTCGAGGCGCGAAGCGGTCACGCCATTGGTGTCGATGATGCGCTTGAGCTGGGCAATGTCCGACTTGAACGAAGCCAGGTTCTCCGAGCGGGCACCCAGGACCAGCCCGCTGTCGGCGAGCTTGCCGGTCACCACTTCCTGCTGCAGGCGCACCAGATCGATCTGCATCGACGCGGTTGCGTTGCGCACCGAGTTGAACATTGAATAGGTGGCGACGTGCGGCGTGACCTTCATGGGGTTACCTCACCGCCGCGAACAAGGTGTCGAACAGCCGGTCGACCACGCTCATGATCCGGGCCGACGCCTCATAGGACTGTTCGAGCGCGATCAGCTTGGTCATCTCCTCGTCGATGGACACGCCCGTCTTGGCCAGATAGTCGCCCGACAGCTTGTCGTGCAGCGCCTTCTTGCTCTGCGAGGCCATGTTCGCGGTCGAGCGCAGATTCTCCACCCAGCCGATCGACGCATCGGCGTAGCCGCTGACAGAGCGGTCTCCGGCAATGCCGGCGGTCGCATCGATCGCGCGCGGCGTGTCGAGACCCTGCACAAGGGCCAGCAGATTGTCGGAGTAGGCCGCGCCGCCGGTGGTGTTGGCGACATAGGCCGCGCCGTTGGCGCCGCCGTCGCGCAGAAGCGTCGGATCGCCGCCCTGCTCGGGATCGAAGGCGGCGCTGACGGTCAACGAGGCGGCCATGCCGGGCACCAGCGTGCCCGCCGGCGGGATGCCGGGGCCGCCGGCATAGGTGAATAGGCCCGCCTGCGCCGGCGCGCCGCCGCCTATCTGGTCGGTTTCGGCAAAGGTCTCGACGAGGCCCCGCGCGATCTCGTCGAGCTGGGACTGCTGCTGCACGGCGACACTGTCGCGCGCCTGCATCAGCGCGGACAGCTTGCCGGAAGCGGAGGTGTTGGCGCCCTGCCCGACGGTCAGCGGAACCCCATCGATCCGCAAGGGATTGCCGGTCGTCGTCGGCGAATAGGCCGTCTGCGGGTCGAAACTGATGTTTCTGGGCACCGTTTCGAACAGCGTGATTCCCTGGCCGGCGTAGAGCACGAAGTCGTTGTTGTCGCGCTGCACCACCGAGATCGATACATATTCGGACATCTGCTTGAGCAGCGCATCACGCTGGTCGAGCGCGTCGTTGACGTCGGTGCGAAGCTGGGTGCCCTGGACGACCAGGCTGTTGGCGGTTTCGAACTGGTCGAGCAGGCTGCGCAGATCATCGACGCCGGCGGCGATGTCGCGGTCGATCTCGGCGCGGTAGGACTGGATGCCCTGCGATGCGCTGCTGATCGAGCGCGCAAGGTCGCGGGCGGCATCGATCGCCGATGACCCGAGAATGGGATTGGACGCATCGGCGGAGTAGATCTGCAGAGCGTCGCGCAGCGCGCCGATCTTGACCGACGCCGAATTCTGGTTGTCGACGCCGTTCACCGCCGTCTGGAGCCGAGAGGCGGCATCGCCGATCACCGCCTGGCCGGCACTGTCGGACAGGGCGGCGAGCGAACTCTTGAACAGGGCCGGCTGTTCGGCGCGGCCGATCGAGTAGGTGCGGGCGCCGTAGGGCGCGGTCGACACATGCGCCTGGCGACGGACATAATCCTCGTTGCCGGCATCGGTGATGTTGCGCGAGGCAAGCTGTGTCTGCTGAGACACGTTGAACAGCGATGACTGCGCAATCTTGATGGCCGCTGTCAGCGTCATTTCATCTACCTGCCAGACATTCCCGGTTCGGGCGTCGTCCCATCCCAATCATTGAGCGGCATATGTGCCGGCAAGCCGCGCAACAAAGCGCGACACGCCAAAGGTTAACGCTTGAGTGTTAACAAGACGTCCATCAACTCCGATCCGGTCTGAAATACCTTGGAGTTGGCGGTGTAGTTGCGTTGCGCCTGGATCATTTCGGTCAATTCCTCGGCGATATCGACGTTCGAGGATTCGAGCGCGCCGGAGACCAGCGTGCCCAACTCGTCCTCACCGGGGAAGCCGAGGCGCACATCGCCGCTTTCCTGATTGGCGACAAAAACGTTGCCCGAAAGCGAGGTCAGCCGGTCGGGGCTGACGACATTGGCCAGCGGCACGCGGAACAGGGCGCGCAGCGTCTCGTTCTCGAATTGCGCATAGACGGTGCCATCGGCGCCGATGTTGAGCTGCTTGACGGTCGCGGGCGCATTGCCGTCAACACTGACTTCGGCGACCGTGAAGTCGGTGGCAAGCTGCGTCGAGTTGGTCATGTCGAACTCTAGCGGCTGGCCGTTGGGGACCGGTACGGTGAAGCTGGTCGCGCCGCTCAACTGACCGGTCGTGCCGTCGAAGGTGACCGTCTGGGTCGCCAGCGGGCCGGCGCCATAGGGGAAGTTGGTGCCGGCGGCCGCCTGGGACTGATCGAACACCGCGATCTCCCACGTATTGGCCGCGGTCTTGGTCATGTAAACGTCGAGCAGTTGGGAGTCGCCCAGATTGCCATAGGCGAGAATCGAGGTTTTCTGCGAGAATTCGGAGGTGGCGGCGTTGGCCGACGGCAGCGTACCGGTGACGACGGGCGCACCGGACGGGAAGTTCACCTGGAATGTGCCGAACTGGGATGGAGTTGCGTCCATTGCCGTATTGTCCAGGCGGACGATCTCGGTGCCTTCGAGGCTGTTGGCGGTCACGGCCGGTTCGCCGTTCTCGTAACTGTAACCAGCCAGGAAATAGCCGGCCGAATTGACCAGACGGCCCTCGGCATCGGGAACGAAAGCGCCCGCGCGCGTCATGAAGGAACTGCCGTTCTGATCCTTGACAACGAAGAAGCCGCCGCCATCGACGGCCAGATCGAGCGCCGAACTGGTGAACTGCAGCACGCCCTGCTGGGAGACGTGCTGGCGGACATTGGTGACGATGCCGCCAGAATTGTGGCTGTTGGGAAGATTGTTGACGACCAGCGTCGAGAACTCGACGCCGAGCTTCTTGTATCCCGTCGTCGCGGAGTTGGCGATGTTGTCGGCGACCGTGGAAAGCTTGCTTGCCTGCCCCTGCATACCGGACACGCCGGTGCGCATCATACCGTAAAGACTCATGGGCGGACCCCCTTCTCGCGATTGTGCGAGAAAGGTTACACGACCAAACTTGCCTGAGGCTGCTCTGCGGCGGGCTGGGCGATCGGCACCGGCGTGCGCAGCGAATCCATGCAAAGCCGGTAACCGAGATAACGGCGCGAATCGATGACGTTGACGCCGAGAATGCGGGTCAGCTTCTTGCGCAGTTTGGAGATGTGGCTCTCGATGACGCACTCCTCGACATGGTCTTCGAGCACGCCGTAGACGGCGTTGTAGACCTGGGTGCGCGAGGCGCGGCGCTCGCCATTGCCGGCCAGATACTCCAGAACGCGGCGCTCCCGGCGCGGCAGCGGGAAGGGCTTGCCGTCGATGAGCGGATCGCGCCCGTCCATGAAGACGCGCAGCCGGCCGCAGTCGATATAGGTCTTGCTCTGCTCGGAGCGGCGGCGGATGGCCGAGATGCGCGCGAGTATCTCGCGGACATGGACGGGCTTGCGCACCACATCGTCGGCGCCGATGTCGAAGCGCTGCAGGGTCTCGTCAAGGGAGCCGGTCTCGAGCATGGCGATGATCGGCACGCGCGTCTTGGCACGCAGCGCATTGATCAGCGTGTCTTCGTCGTTTGTTTGTCCAACCAAGAAAGACTGGATCGTCTGCACTTCTTCCGAAGGTGACGACTCAAGCCAGTCCTGTATTTCCGATGAATTCATCCCGTAAACGGAATACCCAATACGCGAAAACATGCTCCGATACGCGTCCAGCACGGCGCGCCGGTCGTCGACAATTACGATCATGTGTGTTGCCCGCCAAATCAGTCCCCAAACGATGACTTATTGGTATGGCCAGCCGAAACCCCTCTCACCCCCCTGTTTTTTACCTATTGCACTTCAGGAACGAATCGAAAAACGGGCTGACTGAAGGCAAAGGGCCGTTGAACCGCAAGGCTCGGACAAGTCTTAACGATCGCGTTAACGAGCTGTTAACCATCAGATAATGATTCGGCCCTCGGCGCTTGACGGGTGTGCGCCGTTGTGGGCGCCGGCGGGGCCGGTCTCGATGCCGTCGCTCGAACCGCCCGAACCACCCGATGCGGAGCCACGACCGCCCTCACCGGACCGGTCGCCCTGACGGCCCTCGAAGCTGCGCGACGCGGTGTCGTCGCCACCGGTGCGCATCTGTCCTTCGCCGGCAATCTCGATGTTGGCGCCCGCGAACGAGCCGCCAACCGCTCGAAGTACGGTGGCGATCGTCTCCTGATCGGACCCGAGAGCGCGGGCCGCCGAGGCACTGTCGGGCGTCAAGGTGACCGTCATCTGCTCGCCGGACATGCGCATTGTCACGTTGATCTGGCCCAGATGGGCCGGCTGAAGCTGGATGCGCAAGACGGAAACCGGCTGCCCGGCCGCGGCCGGCACGGCCATCACGCGGGCGACGTGCGAGGAGACCGCTTCGCGCATGGATGCGGGCAGATCGCCCTCGCCCGCAAGCGCCCGGCCGAGATCGAGCGGAACGACCACGGGCTGCGACGGCCGCGCTTCGCCGCCCGCCGGCGCAGCGGCGCTGCCGGCGGGCGGAATGGCGGGGCCTTCGCCGGACGCCGCGCCCAACTTGACCGCGGGCGCCTGACCGGCGCCGGTCCGGGCGTTGCCGAAGCCGGTGCCGCCCTCCCTGCTGCCCTTGCCGGCGGCGAATGCCATGTCGATCGTTTCCGCCCTCGACGATGCCGCCTGCCCCTTGCCCGCCGGCATGTCGATGGTCTCCGCGCTCGCAACGCGATCGATCTCGATGGCCGACGGCTGTGGCGCTGCCGGCCTGGCCGCGATATCGGCCGAGATGGTGCGCGCCGTCAGATAGGGTGCAACGGCCATCACCGCGACGACCGGCGCGGGACCGGCGGCGGGAGACTGAACGGTTTCGGCGTCCTTGTCGGTCTGTCCATTGCCGTTCGTCTCAGCCGGTCTGGCCGCTTGCGCTTCCGGCGCCTGTTCGGAGCCCTGAAGTTTTATTGCCGCCTCGCTTTCCCTGGCAGCGGCCGACGATCCGGCTGGACGCGGGACGTGGATCGGCTGCCCGTTTCCGGTCTCGGATCCACCCGCACCGGATAGACCGTCCGCTGTCCGATCGGTGTCGGCTGCGACGTGTTCGCCTTCTTTGGCGGTCTCGCGCGGGCGCGCGCCGACCGCACCGGCGGTCTTCACATCGGGCCCATGGCCCTCCGGCTGACCCGTTTTCTGGACGATGCGCCCGGCCTTTTCGTGCGCGGCGTCCGGCGCCGGCTTGCGCGTTCCGGTTCCCGCATCCTTGACGAGCCTGGCAAACTCCCCGTCGGCCTCGCCCTTGTCCCGCCCCCTGGCGTTGCCCTGGCGCTCGGCAATCGCCGCCGCATCGAGGGGTGCTTTTGCATTGGCAGCAATCTGGGTCACCCGCCGCTTCCTTCCAAGACTGAATCGATTTCCAGCAATACGTCACGCGTGCTGGACATGAACGCACGATGTTCGTCGCCCAGCGCCTCGACTTCACCATTGCCCGACGCCGCCGCATCGCCGGCAACGTTCTCGCGGCGCGCCGGCGCGGCCTCGGGCGACGGCCGAAGCGCGGCCGGCTCGACGGGCCGTGCGGCGCTGCCATAACCGGGCAGAACGGTTCTGACGCCCTCGGTCTCATCGGGCTGCATCGGCAGGCCGAGGCCGCCTTGCGCGCCGCCCTCATCGGTGTCTGTCGCCGCCGTTTCGGTATCTTGACCGGACGGCGCCGATGGCGCGGGCTCTGGCCGGTTGGATCGCGTCATTTCGCGGATGACATTGCGTGCAACGGCCAGCAGTTGCCGGTCGGCCGGCGACAACTGGCCGGCATCGATCGCGTCGAGTTCGGCGGCGACCGCCTCGTGGTCGGCGGAAGCGATGTTGGCCATCAGCACATAAAGACGCTGGCGCATGGCATCGACCGGATCGGCGGCAGGCGCCCGGCGGCGTGCCGCAGCGGCCTCGCCGGCCTTGATCTCTTCAACGAACTCGGCTTCCAGAAAGCGCACGAGTGCGAAATTGCCATCGATCGTGGCAGCCCGCATCTGCCGGGCGACGATGCTGCGCCGATGGGCCGGCGGCATGAAACGGATGATCTCGGCAAGCCGCATCTGGTCCGACGATCGGGTCAGCGCGATGCCGCCATTGACCAGCGAGACGGCGAAGTCCGATGCGTAGGGCGAGTTGACGAAAGTTCGCGCATAGCGGCTGGCAGCCGTCAAAAACTCTTTGTGATCATGACCTTGCGACAAGATCGGCATCAAGCGCCTGAGCGCCGATTCCTCGATCAGCGTACCCGGCGCCAGAAGCGTGACCTGTTGGAGATAGCCGATCTGCTCCTGCGGCGTTTCGGCGTTGATGCCGTTGATCAGGGCAAGACCGGCGCCGAGCATGCCGCCGAGCACCATCGGGCTGGCGGCCGCCTCGTCGCTGACCGATTTGTCCAGCAGCGCTCCGGCAATCGCGGCGGCGAGCGCCTTTTCGTCTTCATCTGACTGCCGGGCCAGCGTGTCATAGAGCCGGGCGAACGTCGCCGGATTTCCGCCGCTGACCGCATAGGCGAGCACCGCGCGGCGTTCGGCCGGATCGGCCAGCGCGTCGGCGTCGAGCGAGGCGAACAGTTCGTCGATGACACGCAACGTACTGGACTGGAGCTGGAATGCGGACGGATCGCCGCGCGCGATCTGGTCCTGTATGTGGTGCAACGACCGCACCGCGCCGAGCGGGCGCGTGGGCAGGTCGGCAAGGGCCGGAAGACCGATGCCGGCCAGTATCGCGGCCGCCAGCGGCAGGCACATGGCGGGACGTGTCGTGCCGAGAGCCATCACGAGCCAAGCTCCAGCAGGATGTCGATGCGCCGGTTGCGGGCGCTGAACGGATCGCCGGGCACGGCAAGATCGCGGTCGGCGCGGCCGGTCACGGCGCGGAACCGGTTTTCCGGGACGCCGCCGCGCACGAGCATGTAATAGGCCGCCTGCGCCCGGGACGCCGACAATTGCCAATTGTCGGAACTGCCCGAGATGAAAGGCCGCGCATCGGTATGACCTTCGATGCGCAGTCCGCCAGCCCTTTCGCCGATCACCGAACCGACCTTTTCGAGCGCCAGGACGAGCGGCGGCGACGGCACGGCCGAGCCGATCTCGAACATCGGGATCTGCAGATTGTCGGTCAGCGAAATCAGGATCGCGTCCGGCTGCGCCTCGACGGACAGCTGTTCGACGAGCACGCTGTCGGCGCCGAACGCCTCTGTCAAAACCTCGGTCAGCGCCGTACGCAACTGTTCGGCTGCCTGCTCACTGGCTGGAGGCACCGTTTCCGGCGTTTCGGTTTCCAGGGAATCGGCCTGGGGCGAATCCATGGTCTCGGCTGCCAATTCGGCCGTCTCGGCTGCTTCGGCCGTGGCGGGTTCCGCCTCGACCGGCTCGCCCGCTTCCATCGCCACTTCCGGCTCCGCCTGAAGCGCACCTTCCGGTGCGGGTTCGGACGGCTGCATCTCGGTCTCGGCGGCAATATCGGCCAGCGCCGTCTCGGTCTGCCCGCCGGGCGCGGGCGCCGGCGGCGCGCCGGTTTCGGAAAGCGGCGCGTCGGACAAGGGTTCGCGCGGCATGTCGGACCAGCGCTCGGGCGCGAACGGGTCGAAGAAGGTCTCGATGGAGGCGTCGGTCTGCTCGGCGGACCAGGACCGGGCGCCGCTCTGCGGTTCCAGCCCGCTGGTGCTGCCCGCCTCGAAGCTGCTGGCAATCTGGTCAAGCGCCTCATAGGGATCGGCGAAGAAGGCGGCATCGCCGGTGGGGTTGCCCTGCTCTTCGGCCTGCCCGCTGCCGGACGCGTCGGTCTCGCCGCCGCCCCCCGAGCCGGTGCCCTCGGCGTCGATGACTTCAACCTCCTGGATGCCCTGGGCGTCGTAAAGGCCCTTCACCGACCGGTTGCGGTCCACCAGCTTGACCGGGTTGAAATAGCTGGCGACCGCCTGTTTGGTCTCCTCGTTGGCCGCATTGACCAGCCAGAGCACCAGAAACAGACAGAACATGGCCGTCATGAAGTCGGCGAAGGCGATCTTCCAGGCGCCGCCATGATGATCGTCGTGATCGTCATGACCGCGCTTGATGATGATGATTTCCTGATGGTCCTGCGCGGCGCTCACCGGCCACCTCCAAACAACAGGGCGCGGGCTTCCTCGAGCCGGGTGGACAAGACGGCGGTGTCGGCGATGGCCACGAGTTCGGCCGTTTCGGCCGGCTGCATCTGCGGCGCCGCCAGACCTTCCGGCCAACCCTCGCGCACGGCTTCAAGAAGGCGCTCCGGCCCGCTCAGGCGTACGGCAACCCCCTCGCCGGCTTTCACCATCGTCGCCAGCTCCGTACAGAAACGATCGACAGAGGATTTCTCGATGACGCCCATCAGCGGATGAGCGAGAACCGAACCGAGCGATGACCGGACGGCCGCGGACACTCCGTCGGCCATGGCGGGAACCGCCTGCTCGACAAGCCGCGCGATTTCCGCCGCATGAGCGCTTTCCAGCGCTTCGATCCGCGCGGTCAGTTCGGCGATCCTTTCGTCACGGGCAAGAAGTTCGGGATCGGCCGCCGGCGGCGCGACCTGAGCATCCTGGACGGCAGACGCTTCCGGCTCCGTCAAGACAACGGTATCGGACGGCGCCGCCGCCTGCCCGGCGATGGTTTCCCCATCCGCCGCCGGCGCCATGTCGGCCGAAAAGGCTGCCGACAGCATGGTCTGAAGTGCCGCGGCATCGCCGGGCACACCCGGCGTGTCCGGCTCCGCAAACTCGGGGGACGGTGCCCGCGGCGGCGCATCGACATGCGGTCCATCGAACGCGTCAAAAGCCGCGGGATGCCGCGATGCCCCGATGAAAGGCACGAACCCGTCGGCCGGCGCGGCGGCCGGCGCGCCATGGGCCGGGACCGCATTGTCGCCGAAATCGGGCAGAAGGGCGTGAAACGCCTCACGCATCGCTGGACACAGCCTCGTTGTTCAGCCAGCGGCGGAGGATTTGCGCGGCGCGCTCTTCGTTCATGTCGATGATCCGCGACAGGCGCTCTTCTGGCGCGGGCTTCAAGCGGATGGATTCGGCGGCCATGTCGGCCAGCGCCTCGCCGCTGCCATCGCCAATTCCGCCCGCGCCCTCATTGGCCAGAAGCGGCGTTTCGCCTGCCTCGACCCGCGCCACCTGCTGGGCGAATTCGCCCGAACGCAACACGTTGATCATCGGACGAACCGCCAGGAAGATCACCGCCAGAATGACGGCGATGAAGGCAAACGCGTTGATGGCCGTGCCAAGATGCTCGTTGAGCGATGCCATCGCGCCGGGCGCCGACGAGCCCTCGGCGGCCACGCCTTCCACGAAATCGAACGCGGTGATGTTGAGCACGTCGCCGCGATCCTCGACGATGCCCGCCGCTGCGGCCGCGACCGTCCGGATCTGCGCCAGCCGCTCCTCGACAGCGGCGGGATTGAGCGGCTGACCCTCGGCATCGACCAAGCGCGCGCGGTTGACGACGACGGCGATCGACAGCCGGTCTACATTGTAACCGTTTGATATGGTTGCAGTTCTCGTCGAACTCAACTCATAGTTCGTCGTTTCCTCACGGCGCTCGCTGCGCTCGTTCGTGCTGCCGCCGCCGGCGCCGGCCTGCGCGTCCTGGGGCAGGTCCTGCTCGACGGTCACCGGCTCGGATGCAAGCTGCTCGGTCGCCGCATCCTCGGCGCGCACGATCTGGACAGAACGTTCGATGCGGCTGTCGGGGTCGAAGATCGTCTCCTCGATCTGCCGCTGGTCGGTGTTGATGTCGGCCTGGACGCTGACCCGGAAATTGGCGGCGCCGAGCGTTGCGGCGAGCGCGCGGTGAATGCCGTCGGCAACCTGGTTTTCGACCGTCGCCTCGATGCCGATGGCGCTCGATGCCGAGTTGGTCAGCGGGTCCTCGCCCGCTGCCAGCAGCCGGCCGGCGGAGTCGAGCACCGTCACATTGTCGGCGACCATGCCCGGCACGGCGGCGGCGACCAGATGGCGCACGGCGTTGGCCCGGCTTTCAACACCGGCGCGATCGAAGCGGATGATGACCGAGGCGGTCGGCACCTGTTCGGCGCGGCGGAAATTGCCGCGCTCGGCCATCACGATATGGACGCGGGCGCCCTTGACGCCGCTGATCGTCTGGATCGAACGGGCGATCTCGCCCTCAAGCGCGCGGACGCGCGTGACCTCCTGCATGAAGGATGTCAGGCCGAGCGAGCCGAGATTGTCGAACAGCTCATAGCCGGCGCCGGCGCTGGACGGCAGACCTTTCTCGGCGAGAATCATGCGGGCGCGGCCGGTCATGCCGGCCGGCACCATCAGCGCGGTTCCCTCGGCGTTGACGTCGTAGACGATGCCCGCCTCACCAAGCACCATGCCCATGCGCGTGACATCGTCACGCTCAAGACCGACATAGAGCGGCTGGTAGGCCGGGCGGTTGAGGAATGCCGAGCCGATGCCGACGGCCATCAGGACAAGAACGAAGACGCCGGCCATCAACATGAGCCGGCGCGGGCCAAGCGCGCTGAGATTGGCGGCGAGCATCTTGAGGTTTTCTGGCACGGCTCATCCCCGGAACTGACTGGGCCCAGCCTACCGGTTCAAACTTGCGCGAAGGTGATGAGGGGCCCACCGGCTGCGGAACCGAAAGCGAAAACGGGCCGCCCCATGGACGGCCCGCGATCAGGACGATTGTGGGATGGCTGCGCGGTTATCCGCGGAACAGCGACAGGATCGACTGGGCGTTGCCGTTGGCGATCGACAGCGCCTGGATGCCCAGCTGCTGCTGCACCTGCAGGGCCTGAAGGCGCGTCGATTCGGCGCTCATGTCGGCATCCACCAGCTGACCGACGCCGCGCTCGATGGAATCCATCAGGGTGCCGACGAAGTCGCTTTGCAGCTTGATGCGTTTTTGCGCCGAGCCCAGATCGGAGGCGGCGGTCGTCATCGCCTGAAGCGCGGTCTCGGCGATGGTGATCATGCCGTCAATGTCGGCATCGTTCAGGTTTGCGGTGTTCAGGTCGAGGTTGGACACCGAAGCGGCCACGTTGGCGGCGCCACCGGTGGTGACCGAGTCATCGTCCAGAATGCCGTCCGCAGCGGCGTTGGCATCGAACAGCGCAATGGTCGATTTGTCGACGGTCAGCGTGCCGACGGAAACCGCGCCGCTCGCGTCGCGGTTGAACGAGGAAACGATGCTTTCAGTGGCCGAATAGCCGGCGGCGCTCGAATCGATGTTCAGCCAGTTCTCGCCGTTGAAGGCGGCCGAGGTGGCGATCGAGGTGAGCTGGTTCTGCAGTTCGTCGATCTCGGTCTGTATCTTCGAGCGGTCGACGCCGGGCTCGCGGGCCGCCACCAGCTTGGACTTGATCTCGTCGACGACCTTGATGGCCGAATCGACAGCGGTGTAGGTGATATCGACCTTGGCCGAGCCGAGGCCGAGCGCGTCCTGAACGGTCGAAAGCGCGGAATTGTCCGAACGCATCGTCGTCGCGATCGACCAGTATGCTGCGTTGTCGGACGCCTCGGAGACGCGAAAACCCGTGGAAATCCGGGCCTGCGTCGTCTCAATCGAATCGTTGGTGTTCTGCAGGGCGCGCAGCGCCGTCATCGCAGAAACGTTGGTCATCAAGCTGGACATACAAGGCCCCTTCTCACACTCCGCACCATTGCGACATCCCGGCTTTCGACCGGTACGACGACGTAGCCTCATGCCGCGCCGGCTCGGAAATGCCGACGCACGTCTGTTGTCACTTCATTAAGGTAAACAGGAATGGCTAACAAAAGCTAAACGGGGCGACCCGCGGAAAATCAGGGCGACGGCGCATGCGCAAGCGGCCGCAAGCCAGATGGCCAGCGGCAGCAGAGAGTCATTTTTTTTCAGATACTTATGGGCTGAACGCCCGCTCGGCATGAACGTGCCGAGGCTCACGCACGCAGCATAAAAGGGCCGCCCGAAGGCGGCCCTCCCACAAGCGGAGCTCGCTTGGTGTTAGCGGAACAGCGACAGGATGGCCTGCGAGTTGCCGTTTGCGATCGACATGGCCTGAATGCCGAGCTGCTGCTGGACCTGCAGGGCCGACAGGCGGCTCGATTCGGCGCTCATGTCCGCATCGACGAGCTGGCCGATGCCGCGATCGACGGCATCCATCAGGTTGCCGACGAAGTTGCTCTGAAGATCGATGCGCTTCTTGGCAGAACCAAGGTCCGAAGCGGCCGTGGTCATGGATTGCAGCGCCGTTTCGACGCCCGAGATCATGTCGTCGATATCGGTTTCGTCGACGTTGGCAGCGGTCAGGTCGAGGTTGGCGACCGTGACCGTCACCGCACCGGCGCCCGTCGTGGTGAATTCGGTATCGAGGATACCGGTCGCGGCAGCGTTGCCGTCGAACAGAGCCGTTGTCGACTTGTCGACAGAGATCGTGCCAACCGAAACGGCGCCGGCGGCATCGCGGTCGAACGATGCGACGATGCTTTCGGTGGCCGAGTAGCCGGCGACGCTGGAGTCGACGTTCAGCCAGTTTTCGCCGTTGAAGCCGGCCGACGAAGCGATGGAAGTCAGCTGGTTCTGCAGTTCAGAGATTTCTGCCTGAACCTTGGCGCGGTCAACGCCCGGCTCGCGGGCCGCAACGAGCTTGGACTTGATCTCGTCGACGACTTCGATGGCGCTGTTGACACCGGTGTAGGCGACGTCAACCTTGGCCGCGCCAAGACCCAGAGCGTCCTGAACGGTTCCAAGAGCCTTGTTGTCCGAACGCATGGTGGTTGCGATCGACCAGTAGGCGGCGTTGTCGGAAGCCTCGGCGACGCGGAAGCCGGTGGCGATGCGCGACTGGGTGGTTTCGAGGGCGGAATTGGTCTGCTGCAGCGACTTCAGCGCCGTCATTGCAGATACGTTGGTCATCAAGCTGGACATATGAGTGTCCCTTTCTACTCAAAACAAACAAGGGACATTCCGGGCAAGCCGGTACGGCAGGGGGGCATCATGCCGGCCGCGCATGGCGGCGCCTGCTGTTGACGGGGTTATATGCCGCCAGACCTTAACAAGCGCTGAAACACGCGCCCCGCAGATTTTTGCAGGGCGCGGGTTCGCGCCGGACAATGATGCGGCCGGTCAGACGAAGGAGCGCACCAGACTGCCGACCAGAAGGTTCCAACCGTCGATCATGACGAAAAACAGGATCTTGAACGGCAACGAAATGACCGAGGGCGGGAGCATCATCATGCCCATCGCCATGATGATGGTCGCAACGATCAGATCGATCACCAAAAACGGCAGCACGACGAGAAAGCCGATCTCGAAGCCGCGTCGGATTTCCGAGATCATGAAGGCCGGGATAAGAACGCGCATGTCGATCGTGCCGTTGACCACCACGTCCTGACCGCGTTCGCGCGCGAGCCCGGTGAAAAGGTCGAGATCCTCGTCGCGCGTGTTCTCCAGCATGAAGTCGCGAAACGGCGCGACGATCTCCGACAGCGCCTGCTCTTCCTGGATATCATTGTTGAGAAGCGGCTGAAGGCCGTTCTGCCAGGCGCGGTCGAAGGTCGGCGCCATGACGTAGAAGGTCATGAACAGCGCCAGCGAAATCAGAATGATGTTGGCGGGTGTCGATTGCAGTCCCAATCCGGTGCGCAGGATCGAAAACACGATGATGAAGCGCGTGAAACTCGTCACCATGATCAACAGACCGGGCGCAATCGCCAGCACGGTGATCAGGCCGAACAGCTGGATGATGTTGGCGCTGGTCAGCCCGCCGATCTCGTCGGGCAGGCCGAATCCGCCCAGCCCCTGCGCAGCGGCCGGCACCGGGACGAGGACAACGAGCATGACCAGCACAAAGGGCGCGATCCGGATCATTCGAGCAACAGCGCCTTGACGAACACGCGCTTGACAATGCCGCCGCTGCGCAGGGCGGCGCGGCTTTCAAGGTCGGTCACCATGTGCTGGAACCCGCTGGGAAGGGCCAGAGATTGCAGCCGCGTGGTGCGCATGTAGGCGAGGAAATCGGCATGAATGGCTTCGATCATCACCGGATCGATGGCTTCCTCCTCGTCGACCGGCTCGATGGCCAACGACAGCTCCATGCGCACCCAAACGTCGGATGGAACGCCGATGTTGGTGGTTATCGGTTCGAGTTCGAGCACTTCGAGCGAGGCAAAGTCGAGGCCGCGCAGCGAGGTTTCGCTGTCCGCGCCGTGGCCATCCTCATCGGCGCCATATCCGTCATCGGAGCCTTGGCCGCCGTCGGCGGCATTGGGAGCTTGCGGCCCGGTCTCCTGGGCGACGGGCGCGTCGGCACCGGCGATCATCGGCGCGAAAAGCGTCTGGCCGACGCCGAACCCGACACCGCCGGCCAGAAGCGCGGCGACAAGAATGAACACCACCGCCATGAGCGGCGATGAGCCCTTCTCCTCCTCTTCCGGTTCGTCGTCGGCGATAGCGTCGGCCACGTTGCTGGTGCCCTAGAACGGTGAAATGCGGTCGATGAACTGCTGGCCGTAAGCCGGCTGCTGGACCTCGGAAATATGTCCCGTGCCGCCGTAGGATATGCGCGCCTCGGAAACGCGGTCATAGGCGATCGTGTTCGACGGATCGATGTCGGACGGCCGCACGATGCCCGCCACGGTCAGAATGCGGACCTCCGCATTGACGCGCACTTCCTGCGTGCCGCGGATGACGAGATGGCCGTTCTGCAGGACGTCCACGACGGTTGCGGCAACGCGCAGATCGATCCGCTCGGATCGCGACGTGGCGCCTTCGCCGGAGAAATCGGTGTCGCCGCCGAAGTTGGCATCGCCGGATGCGGCACCGCTCGTGCCGTTCCAGTTACCGGAAGCGCCCAGGTTCCACGACCGGGACGAGCTGCGCGACCGCTCGGAATCGCTTTGAAGCTGCGCGCGGTCGGCAATGTCGATGAGGACGGTCAGCGTGTCGCCGCGCGTCAGCGCCTTGCGCGCGGTGAAAAGGCTCGCGGTTCGGTCGTCCCAGGTGGAGTATTTGTTGAGCGGCCGGCCGGGATATTTGGATTCGATCATCGATGGCGGCAACTGGTTGTCGATACCCGAGCCGACCGGCGACAGCGCCGGCGGGCTGCCAAGGTCCTTGGTGGCGCTGCAGCCGGCGACCAAAAACACCGCGGCCAAGGCGGCGAACAGGCGCAGACGGGTTCGGGCCATCGTCATCAGCCGTCCCCATCCGGAAGGCCGACATCACCGACGGCGGCCATGATCTGGGTGATCAGCGCGGCGTCCTGCGTGGACATCTCGTTGAGAATGGCCGCCGAGGCGCGGGGCTTGAGTTTGGTCAGCAGCGCGGCCGACAGTTCGGCCGGCAGTTCCTCCATGCGCACGGCCGCAGCGTCCGGCCGCATGTTGGCATAGACCGCGACGAGGCCCTCATTGGCCGCTTCGGCGAACTCCTCGCGCTTTTGCGCCCATAGCTCGTAAGCGGCGCGGCGTTCTTCCAGGATGACGATCTTGGCCTCGATATCGGCGCGCAGCGTTTCCAATTCCTCGCGCTGGATGGCGTAGCGACGCTCGCGCGCATCATCGACAATGTTGGCACAGAAGTTCTGGACGTCTGCCGGCGCCCTGTCCTGGGCGTTGACGGCAACGGGCATGGCCGCCGGCGCCGCAACGGCCCAGACGATGACCAGTGTGCGCACAGCTTTGGCCGGGCGTCTCTTTCTCATGGCGTCCTCATTGCACAACCAGTTCCGCGTTCAGCGCGCCCGCGCTCTTGATCGCCTGCAGGATCGAGATGACATCGCGCGGCTGCACGCCCAGACGGTTCAGCCCCTCGACAAGGCTCTGAAGGTCGACGCCGTCGATCGTGCCGATCTGCGTGCCCTCTTCGTCGACATCGATGAAGGTCGACGGCTCGACCGCCGTCACCCCATCGGAAAAGGGTGCGGGCTGGATGATGGTGGGTGCCTCGGTGATCCGCACGGTCAGCGCGCCATGGCTGACGGCGACGCGCGAGACACGCACATCGGCGCCGATGACGACGGTGCCGGATTTTTCGTCGAGCACCACGCGGGCAGGCTGATCGGTCTGCACGCTCAAATTCTCGATCGCGGCTATAAAACGCGCCGGCGACATGCCGTCGGGCTTGTTGAGCCGTACGGTGCGCGAATCGAGCTCCTTGGCCACCGGCGCGCCAAAGGCCTGCCGCGCATGGGCGTTGATCGCGTCCGTGACGGCGACGGCGGTCGAAAAGTCGGGATTGCGCAGCTGCAGAAGGAAGGCGCCTTCCTGGCTGAAATTGACCGGAACCTCGCGCTCGACGATCGCACCGCCGGCAATGCGGCCGGCAGTCGGCGTGCCCTGGCTCACCGTTTCGGCCTGCCCTTCGGCGGAAAATCCGGCGATCGAGACCGAGCCTTGTGCAACCGCATAGATCTGCCCGTCGGCCCCCAGCAGCGGCGTCATCACCAACTGCCCGCCGCCCAGCGAAGTGGCGTCGCCCAGCGATGAGACGGTGACATCGATCCGTGCGCCTGAGGTGGCGAACGCCGGCAGGTTGGCGGTGACCATCACGGCGGCAATGTTCTTGAGCCGCGCCCTGCCCTCGGCCGTGGCGACGCCGAGCGTATCAAGCATGGAGCGCATCGACTGTTCGGTGAACGGCGCGTTGCGCAGGCTGTCGCCGGTCCCCTGAAGGCCGACCACAAGTCCATAGCCGATCAGCTGGTTGTCGCGCGATCCCTGGAGGATGGCGATGTCCTTGATACGCGATGTCGCCGCCGCATCGACCGCCGCCACGACGACGAGACACAGGGCGCAGACCAGCGTGCGGATCATCAGCACACCTCGGCAAGTGATGGCGAGCGCACGATGGCGCAGACCGAGCGGCCATTATGCGCATTGCGCACGCGGATCGTCTCGCCGATCGTGCCGTCCTGCAGCGCGATCGCCTTCATGACGATGGAAAGGGGGCCTTCCTGAAGGCTGACGGAAATCAGTTCGCCCTGCTTGATCGCGAACGGGGCGCGCAGCATGTCGGGTGCGATGGCGCGGCCGGGCAAGAGGGTTCGCGTGGCGACCATGCCGGCCAGTTGCGCCCGTGTGCGCACGACCGGGTAGTCGTCGGGGATGGCGCGCGTGTGCTGGCGCACGGCGACATTGTCCATGCCGATGGTCTGACCGGGATAGACGATGCGCTCGACAACCGCATAGTCGAACGATGCATCAGCGGCGGCACCGGGAAGCGCCACCGCCTGCAGAAAAAATGCCAGTGCTGCGATCAAGCCAGCCGGTCGCACGTTTCATCACCTCAAGCCGTTGGAGACGGTCGACATCATCTGGTCGGCGGCCTGAATGACCTTGGAGTTCATCTCGTATCCGCGCTGGGCGGCGATCAGTTCAGTGATCTCGCGCACCGCATCGACATTGGATTGCTCCAGATAACCCTGACGCACAGTCGCGAAGCCGGGATCGCCCGGCACGCCGACGACGGCGGCGCCGGAGGCCTCGGTCTCGGCGTAGAGATTGCCGCCCAGCGGCTTGAGGCCGGCATTGTTGGAGAAGGTGGCAAGCGTGATCTGACCGAGCTCCTGCAACTGGAGCTGATCGGCGATGCGCGCATAGACCTGGCCGCTCTCATTGACGACGATCTCGACGGCGTTTTCCGGAACGACGATCTCGGGCTCGACGGTGTAACCATCGACCGTGACCATCTGGCCCTCGGCGTTGGTGTTGAACGCGCCGGCGCGCGTGTAGTGGGTGACGCCGCCGGCGCCCTCGATCTGGAAGAAGCCCTCGCCTGTCAGCGCCAGGTCGAGCTTGTTGTTGGTCGAATTCAAAGCACCCTGCAGGTGGATTTCGCGGATCGCGGCGGTGCGCACGCCAAGACCGATATGGCTGCCTTCGGGCACGATGTTCTCGTTGGCCCGGTTCGGCACGCCGGCCACCCGCTCGACCTGGTAGAGAAGATCGGAAAACTCCGCCCGCGCCCGCTTGAAGCCGGTCGTGTTCACATTGGCGATGTTGTTGGCAATGACCTCGAGATTGGTCTGCTGCGCGTTCATGCCGGTGGCGGCGATGGCAAGGGCTTTCATACGCGATACTCCTCAGATGGCCATGCGGGTCATGTCGAGATAGGCGGTGACGATCTTGTCGCGGATGGCGACGGCGGCCTGCAGGCTGCGCTCGGCCTCCATGACCGCGTCGGTAACCGCGCGCGTGTCCATCTTGCCGTTGATGCCGGCCATCGCGGCGCTGTCAGCGGTCTTGACCGAATTGACGGTCGCGGCGATCTGATCGCGCAGGATGTCGCCGAACGATCCGGCGCCGGCGATTTCGATGGTTTCGGCGCCGGAAGCCTGCCGGGCCAGTTCGGTGCGGACGGAACCGGCACCGGCGACCGCTTGAAGCTGCTCGATCATCAGCGCGCCCTCATCAGGTCGATGGTCATGGAAATCAGTTCACGTGCCTGTTTGAGCACCTGAAGATTGGCCTGGTAGCTGCGATTGGCCTCGCGCATGTCGGCCATTTCGACGATCGGATTGACATTCGGCAGCTTCACATAGCCGTCCGGGTCCGCGGCCGGGTGGGACGGGTCGAATTTCTGGACGAACGCAGCCTTGTCCGTGTCGATGTCCTTGATGCCGACAAGGGCGGCCTGCGTGGCCCGGTCGACCGTGCTCTGGAAGGCGATCGTCTTGCGGGCATAGGGATCGGCGCCGGGCGTGTCGCCGGTCGAATTGGCGTTGGCGATGTTTTCGGACACGACGCGCAGGCGCGACGATTCCGCATGAAGGCCGGAGCCCGCCACCTTCAGCGCTGTCGTCAACGGATCCATGCGGCTACCCCTTCGAGACCATCAGCGTCATGCGGTGAAAGGCCGAGACGATGGCCGTGTTGAGCTCCATGCCGGCACGGACCTGGCCGGATTTGGCCAGCTCGGTCTCAAGCACCACGGGACCGCCGACGGTCCGCATTTCCGCGCCGGGCGGGGCACCGGGATCGTCCGCACCCCTGCGAACGCCGACATGGGTTCCATGGGTCGCCTCAAGGCGGACCTGGGCGAACTTGATCTGATCCTCGAAGGGCGTGACGTCCTTGGCCTGATAGGAAGAGACGTTGGCGTTGGCGATGTTGCTGGCCACGGCAGCCTGCCGCACCGACAGCCAGTCGGCCTGACGCGAAGCGAGATCGAACAGTTGCACTGGTGTCATCATGACATCCTTTCACCATTGGTGAGGATATCGGTGCTGACTTGCGCGTGGCTTGCGATCTGCTGGTCAGTCCAGCCGGACTTCGGTGTCGTCGTCGGGAACGATCTGCGCGTGCGGGCCGCGCCCGACAATGGCGGAGACGCGCCGGCCGTCGGGCAAAAGCGTGCCGGGCCGGACAATATAGATGCCGTCCTGGTCGGCGATCAGCGCGAGGCCGCGCCCGGCATCGAGAAGCGTGTAGCTGTGGGCGGCCGCACCCCCGCTCGAAGGCACGCTGGCGGTGGTGATCGGATCGACACCGGGCGGCAGCTGCCGGGGCTCGGCTTCCTCTTCGCCCGTGTCGAGCGGAATCGCCGCCGTCGTGAACGGATCGACGCCATCGGGGTCGTCAAGCGGGCGCGGCGGCGGGTCGCCGACATAGGTCTCGGCGACCATGTCGAACAATGGCGCCCTGCCCTCTTGCAGCGCGACGACGTCGGCGGGCACTTCGCCGCTGCGCGAGAACTGGAATTCGGGCGGGCCGTAGCGCGCCTGATTGAGATAGACGTCCCAAGGCAGATAGGCCGACAGGGCCGCCAGCGACAGCGCGCCAGCCCAGAAGGCGAAGTCGCCGGCCCTGGCCTTGCGCAGCGTTCGCCATGTGCGGCGCAAAGGACCTCGCCGGCGGGGCTTACGATCGGCTGGCTTCATTGCGCATCACCTCAGCAAGTTCGGCAAACGGATCGGTCGACAGCGGATCGGACGGCGTCTGGTTCAACGCCTTGTAGAGTTGGGGCACGGTGGTAACAGCTTGATCGAGCTGCGGATCGTTGCCCGGCTTCCAGCCGCCCAGAAGCCGCAGATCGCGGGTTTCCTCAAAGCGCGCCATCATCGCCCGGAGACCGGCAACCAGCTCGGCCTCCTGCGGTTTCCAGACGCGGGCCGCCAGCCGCGAGATCGATGCGAGCGCGTTGACCGGCGGGTAGCGGCCGCCGTCGGCGATCGCCCGTTCCAAAACCAGATGCCCGTCCAGAATGCCGCGCACCGTGTCGGCGATGGGATCATTGTGGTCATCGCCATCGATCAGAACCGTTACGATCGCGGTGATCGAGCCGCCATTGTCGCCGCCCGGCCCGGCCCGTTCGAGCAGCATCGGCAGTTCGGAAAAGACGGTCGCCGGGTAGCCGCGCTGCACCGGCGGCTGGCCTGCGGAAATCCCCGTCTCGCGCAGCGCGTGAGCGAAGCGGGTGACGGAATCGAGCAGGAACAGGACGCGCTTGCCCTGGTCGCGCAGCGCCTCGGCGAACCGCATCGCCAGCGGCGCGGCGCGGCGTCGCATGATCGCGCTTTCATCGCCGGTCGCGACGACGATCAGCGATTTCGCCATCGTCTCCTCACCCAGCGTGTCCTCGACGAATTCGCGCACCTCGCGCGACCGTTCGCCGACCAGCGCGACGACCACGGCGTCGAATTCGCCGCCGCGCGCCAGCATCGACAAAAGCGTGGACTTGCCGACGCCGCTGCCGGCAAAGATGCCGAACCGCTGACCGATGCAAAGCGGCGTGAACAGGTCGATGACCCGGATGCCGGTGCTGAAGGGTTCGGTGACGCGCGCGCGGCCGAGCGCGCCGAACGGCACGAAGGGCGCCGCGGCCCGTCCGGACGGCAACGGCCCGCGCCGGTCGACCGGCTCGCCGAGCGCGTTGACGACGCGGCCGAGCCAGCCCGCATCGGGCACCGGCGCCACATCGCCGGCATGCAGCGCGACATCGCCGACCGAGAGCCGGTCGAGCGGGGTAACGGGCGCAACGACGAATTCGCCCGCCTCGATGTGCAGGATTTCGCCCAGCGCGCGGCGGGCGGCCGGACCGAAGCGGACGATGTCGCCGATGCAGGCCGTGCGCGGCAGGCCTTCGACCACCACGGCGTCGGGCCTGACGGCGGTGACGATGCCGCCATGCGCCACCAGCGCGTCTTGGTCCGGCAAGGCCTTGAGCCCGGCGACCAGCGTGTCGAGATCGACGGGAGCGCGATCAGCGGTGGAATGCATCGATCAGCTTTTTCATGGAGTCTTCGGTGTCGCGGATCATCGCATTGGCGTTCTCGAAGCTGCGCTGCACCATGATCAGCTGCGTCAGTTCCTCGACCGGATCGACATTGGACTGCTCGACATAGCCCTGGACGATGGTCACATCGGGCGCATCGACGACGGGCTGGGGATCGCCCTCGACCAGAATGCCGGAATAGCCATGGCGGACGAAGTCCGCGCCGGGCTGATAGGCGAACACGCCCAGGGCGCCGACCTGATTGCCGTCCTGGCGGATGAAGCCGTCGGCGCCGACATCGAGACGGCCTCCGTCCGGATTGACCTCGAGCGGCGCGCCGCCGGGATCGAGCACGGCGTGGCCGGCCAGCGAGACGACGGCACCGTCGCCACGGACCGTGAAACGTCCGTCGCGGGTGACGGCGATGCCTGCGGGGGTTTCCAGCGCGAACCAGGCATCGCCATTGATGGCGAAATCAAGCGGCGAACCGGTCTTTTCGAGAGCGCCCGACCCGGTGTTGGCGAATTCGGCCCCGTCGGAGGCATAGGCCACCGTGTTGACGCCCTCGATGACCCGCTGGCGCGCTATCAGATCCTCGAACTTCACCTCGGCGGCGCGGAAGCCGACCGTGCGCGTGTTGGCGATGTTGGATGCGATCGTCGTCAGGCGCTTTTCCAGCGCCAACTGGGCGGACAGGCCAACCGTCAAGCCATCATTCATCGCACTGCTCCTATCGCCTCAGTTGCGCGATCTGCAGCATCAGGTCGGCCGAGATGCCCATCGGACTGGCCGGCATCAGCAGCTGTGCCGGCGAACCGGGCGGAATGCCGCCCTGGGTCCCGCCATTCTGGACCTGCCAGAGATTGGCGAAACGCTCGACCAGCTCGTCGAGCTTTTCGGGATCCTTGAGATCGGACAGCGGCAGCCGGTCGGCCATCATGGCGGCCTGCTTGTCGATGTCGATGGCCGCCGTTTCCTGGGGAATGCTGAGGGCGGTGCGCACCACCTGACTCAGGGCCGGGTCGGCCAGAATGTCGAAATAGGAACTGATCTGCGGCGCCTTGCGCTGGAAGTAGAGCGCGAGCCGGACGCCCTGGTCGGTTTCGCCCGCTTCGGTCTCGAGCGTCTGGACGAGATATTTGTCGATCACACCCTGCTGCGCCTTGGTGAAGATCGTCGCCGTCTCGCCGTGCCGGGCAAAGTCGAACGTGTCGGCGAAATCGCGATAGCGGGGATCGGCCAGCGTGTTGGCAAAAGCGTCGTCCGCGTCGCGCCCCTCCTTGAGAACCTTGAGCATGAAGGCCTTGGCGTAGGCCATGTCCTCAAGCCCGTGCGCTTTCATGGCAAAGTTGAACAGCCGCGTGTCGCCGACGAGCTGTTCGGGCGTTTTGATCGTCCCGATCGTCTCGTTGTAGTAGTCGACCTCGCGCTGGATATCGGCGCGCGATTCCAGCCGCTCGATGCTGGCACCCATGTCGCGCGTGATCAGATTGAGCGAAACCAGCGTTGTATTCATGCCCGCACCTTGCCCATGACTGGCGCAGGCTAACGCAGACTTCTTGCGCGAACCTTTCCGCTCGCGCCCGCGCGCGTGCCATCTGGAGGCGCGCCGCCAGCACAGGTTCATGCAAGGTTTGCGGCTTAGCTTTTGGTTAACCTCAAGAGGAGTTCCCCGTGGGCATCATCATCGGTCTGGTTGTAACCTTCGGCTGCGTGCTGGGCGGCTACATGGCCATGGGCGGCTACGTCAAAGTGCTCTGGCAGCCCTTCGAGGTGGTCATCATCGTCGGCGCGGCAGTCGGCATCTTCATCGTCGCCAACACGATGTCGTCGATCAAGGACACCGGCAAGGCGATCATGGAAGCGCTGACCAACAAGGTGCCTGGAAGCGACGATTATCTGGAACTGCTCGGGCTGCTCCACCGGCTGATGCGCGAATTGAAGACCAAGCCGCGCAACGAGGTCGAGGGGCATATCGACAATCCGGAGGAATCAGACATATTTGCCGAGTACCCGGCGGTTCTCGAGCGGGAGGATCTGACCAATTTCATCTGCGACTATGTGCGGCTGATCATTGTCGGAAATGCGCGCCCACACGAGGTTGAAGCATTGATGGAAGAGGAAATCGCGACCATCAAGGGCGACAAGCTCAAGCCTTACCAGGCCCTGCAGAATTCGTCGGACGGACTGCCTGCGATCGGCATCGTCGCGGCGATCCTGGGCGTGATCAAGGCGATGGGCGCCATCGACCAGAGCCCGGAGATCCTCGGCGGACTGATCGCGGCGGCGCTCGTCGGCAGCTTTCTGGGCATCTTCCTTGCCTATGCGGTGGTCGGGCCGATTGCGACCAAGGTCAAGGGCGTGCGCGAAAAGGGCATCCGGCTCTACTATGTCGCCAAGCAGACGCTGATCGCATACATGAACGGCTCGATGCCGCAGGTGGCGCTGGAGTTCGGCCGCAAGACGATTTCGGCCTACTACCGGCCTTCGCTGGAGGAGGTCGAGGAAGAGGCCGGGCGCGCCAATGAGGCCCAGGCGGCGTGAGTACGCTCGCGCACAGATATGATCTGGCGCCGGAGGACCGCGACGTTGCCGACCGCATCTTGCGCAAGCGCGTCAGCGAAGACGGGCTGAAGAACGTCATCAAGCGCCTGGGAACGGCGTTCCAGGCGCACATGACGGCGCGCATGCAGACGCTGTCGCCCGATCTGGTGATGGCGTTCGAGACGATGAGCGACCCGTCGCGGCCCGGCAAGCCCCCCGCCGGAAACGCCGAAACCGCCGGCTTCACATTCTACTATCCCGAGGAACGGTGCCGGCTGGCCCTGCATCTGGACCGGCAGGCGGCCGGCCTCGTCAACGGCGCGCTTCTGGGCTGCGACCCGGAAGCGGACATGCCGCCATCGGCAGGAGAGATTTCGCAGCTTGAGATCGGCGTTCTGCATTCGCTGGCGGTCGCCGCCGGGCAGACGCGGCAGACCGACCGGCCGCTGCTCGGGTTCGGACGGGTCGACATCTATCGCGGCGACGATCCCGCATTGATCGACGAGACAGGCGACGCGGTTGCGACGCTGTCCTTTTCGATCACGTTCGGCGTCAACCGTGCATGGTGCTGGCTGGACGTGCCGCACCGGCTTCTGATCGACCTTTCGGCCACGCTTGCCGCCGACGAAGCGCGCGCGGCGCACGCGAACCAGCGCCACGAGTTCAAGGTGCCCGATTTCGATCTCGCCGTGGAGGTGATCCTGCCGCTGGCGGAAATGACGCTGGCCGAGGTTGCGCGGCTCAAGCCGGGCGATGTGATAGAAAGCGCGCCCGCCGCCGGCGGAGATGCCGTCCTGCGTGCCAAGGGCCGCGATCTGTTCACGACGCAGATCGGCCGGGTCGGCCACGCCAACGCCGTGCGCATCCAGGGGCCGATCGCGCCGATCGCCGCCGCCCTGCGCGCGCATGCCCACCAACACACGATCAAAGGGGGTCAATGACATGGCCGATGCCGCCGAAGAAGAACATATCGCGTTCGTCGAGGCCGAAGACGAAACGAAGCTGGACCCGGACGACGCGCTCGAAAAGGCGATCAACGACCTGCAGGACGTGGTCGACAAGGACAATGAGGCAACGACCGCGGGCCTTTCGCGCACGCTGCGTGAGATCCCGCTCGAGGTGCAGGCCGTCATCGGTCGCGCCGAACTGTCCGTTGCCGAACTGAACGCCCTTCAGAAGGGTACGACCATCCCGCTCGACAGCCGGGTCGGCGATCCCATCGACATCTTCGTCAACGGGGTCAAGGTCGCCACCGGACAGATGCAGGTGTCCGAGGAAGAGCCGGACCGGTTCGCCTTCAAGGTCACCAACGTGTTTGCCTGACTTGACCGGGGCTTAGCAGATCATGCAGCAGCGTTACACATTGTCCACGTCGCAGAAGGCGGCCGCCGTGCTGATCGCGATGGGCAAGCCGCGTGCCAAGCAATTGCTGAAATACTTCAAGGGCGATGAACTGCGCCGCATGATCGATGCGGGCCACACGCTCAAGAACCTGCCGCAGACCGACGTCGATGCGCTGGTCAGCGAGTTCGAGGCGGCATTCGTCGAGGGATCGGGCATCATCGACAGCCGCGACGCGATCAACGCGATCATGGACGATTCGCTGCCCGAGGACGAACCGGAGGCGCCCGGCGAGCCCGCCAAGCCGGCGGAGCCGAAAAAGTCGCCCTGGGAGTTGATCGCCACGGTCGACGATGAGGTGCTCGTCGGCCGGCTGGCCAGCGAACCGCCGCAGCTCGTCGCCGCGCTGATGGCGCAACTTCCTCCGGCCAAGGCGGCCGGCGTTCTCGAATCGATGCCCGACGAACGGCAGACGCCCATCGTGACGGCGATGATGACCGCGCGTGACATACCGGGCGAACGGCTGGCCCATGTCGGTCACGCGCTGGTCAAGGACTTCAAGCTGGATGCCAAGGGGAATGCAGGCGGCAGCGACGAAGCACCCATGCGGGTCGCCGAGATCATGAACGCGATGCAGAAGGATGCCAGCGAGACACTGATGAAGAAGGTGCGGGAATCGATCGATCCCAAGAAGCTGGCCGCGCTGGAATCGCGGCTGTTCCGGTTCGACGACCTGGTGCTGCTGGAAGCCGGCGCCCGTACGCTGGTGGTCGACGGACTGCCGAGCGACCTACTTGTGCGCGCATTGCGCGGTGCCGATGGTGACCTCAAGGAGGCCGTTCTGTCCTCGATCAGCCAGCGGGCGCGCAAGATGATCGAATCCGAACTGTCGGGCGGCGGGCAGGACACGCCGGCGGCGATCGAGGATGCGCGCAAGTCGATCGCCCAACTCGCCATGAAGCTGGCCTCCGAGGGCCGCATCGCGCTGCCCAAGCGCGACTGACGGCATGGTGACCGGCCATGGCCGATGAGGACGACAAGGACAGCAAAACCGAGGAACCGACCGAGAAGAAGAAGCAGGATGCCATCGAAAAGGGGCAGACTGCCTTCTCCAAGGAACTGCCGGTCCTGTTCACGCTGACCGCGATCACCGCGATCATCGGCTTTGCGTCAAACGCGCTGACGGCGAACCTGAAGACCCAGCTCGAGATCCTGCTCGACCGGGCCGGCCAGTATTCCCTGGCGACCACCGCCGACACGATGACCGTCATGACCCGCTACTTCGAGGTCACCATGGTCATTCTGGCGCCGGTGCTGCTCGGGCTCGCCTTTGCGGGTCTCGCCGGATCGTTCGCGCAGAACCCGCCGCGCATCGTCTTCAAGCGCATCAAGCCCGAACTGTCGCGCATTTCGCTGAAGAAGGGCTTCGAGCGCATGTTCGGCGCCAAGGGCTGGGCCGAATTCTTCAAGGTGCTGGCCAAGATTGCCTTTACCGGCGGCTGTGTGGTGGCCTTTGCCGGCGGAATCATGCCGGTGCTCGCAGAAGGGCCGATCACCAGTTCCGAGATCTTTCTGGCGCAGGTGGCACGCATCCTGTTCGGGCTTTTGTTCACCATGGTTCTGGCCATGGCCGTGATCGCGGTGGCCGACCTTTTGTGGACCAACCGCGAATGGCTCAAGGATCTGCGCATGTCGCACAAGGAGATCCGCGACGAGCACAAGCAGGCCGAGGGTGACCCGCTGATGAAGGCGCGCATGCAGTCGGTCGCGCGCGAGCGGGCACGCAAGCGGATGATGGGCGCGGTCCCGAACGCGACGCTGGTGCTGACGAACCCGACCCACTACGCGATCGCGCTGCGCTACAACCCGCCGACCGACCCCGCGCCGGTCGTGGTGGCCAAGGGCCAGGACCTGATCGCCCAGCGCATCAAGGAAATCGCCGCCGAGAACGAGGTGATGGTGCACGAAAACCCGCCGCTGACGCGGGCCATGTACAAGGCGGTCGGCATCGATCAGACGATCCCGCCGGAATTCTTCGAGGCGGTGGCCGAGATCATCGTCTACCTGAACAAGAAGAAGGCGTGACGGCGATGCTGACCGACCCGCATCACATGGCGCTGGAACAGGTATTGGCCAGGCACCTGCGGCCGCTTCTGGACGAGTTGCGGCTGACCGACCTGGCGACTTTTGCCGACCATGTGATCAATGGCCGCGAGGCAAACATGGCCGAGATCGTTGCCGCGGCGGCGGAACTGCATTTCGCGCCCGGCTTCATTCACTACGACCGGGACAGCGGCCTGTCGCTGGACTGGGGGGAACGCCCGAGCGTATCGCTCGGGGTGAGCATTGCCGCTGCGCGCTTTGAAGCCCGCGTCCGGCTGATCATCCGCGACGATCACGCGGCGATCGAACTCCAGCATCTGGGTTCGGGCGCCCCTGCCGTGCGTCTGCACAAGGCCAGCCGGGCGACGATGGAGCGCGCGTTCCATTGCAACAGCTTCTCGCCCGGTCATACGCCGGGGCCGCCCCCTGCCCTTTCGTGATCGGGCAGACACGTCGCGCTACTGCTTGATCACCACGCCGCGCACCCCACCGGGGTCTTCCTGGAACGTACCGATCAGTTCCTCGCGCCCGTCTTCGTTGACGTGGAACTTGCCGACCGCCTTGACCTTCTTGTAGCGCCCATCGGCGGTCGCGATGCGCAGAACGAAATGAAATCCGGATTTGCGCGCCACGACGTCTTCGAGGCAATCGACCACCAGACCGCGGTCATCCGGGTGATAGGCGTCGATCGCCATCTTCACGTTGACGGGGCCGTCCCGGTAGGGGATCTCGTGGATCTCGTAGATGTCGCGGGTCCAGTAGACCAGTCCGGTATCCAGATCCATGCGCCACAGACCGAACGGCTCGAACTGGGCCAGCACTTCGAGGATCGTCGATCCGTCGACGGTCACGTGCTCCATGGGCTGTGCCGGTCGCGGACCGTCATGAACGGCAAATTGCAGCGGTTGGTCCATTTGTCTCCTCCCCCTGGCCCGTCAGTCCAGATAACCCGCGCGCATGGCCTTGTAGACGGCATGGGCACGATTGGTGGCGCCCAGTTTCTGGCATGCGGCCGTCAGATAATGGTTCACCGTGTGCTCGGACAGCTTCAGGATGATGGCGATCTCCGCGCTCGTCTTGCCCGACGCCGTCCACATCAGGCACTCGCCTTCGCGTTGGCTGAGCTTTTGCGTCTTCTGCGGTTTGGAACCCTTGTCCAACTCCAGCAGGCGCTCGTAGATCAAATTTGCGGCGAAGTTCAGCTCGGCCATTTCGGCCTCGCCCGGCGGCGGTCGGTCGCCGGAAAAGCCGACGGCACCCCGCTTGCCGCCAGGTTCCTGGACGCTGAAATGCACGCCCTCATACATGCCGAACGAACAGAACATGTCCTGGATTTCGCGGGGATGGCCCTTGATCGAATGGCGGGCACCGGCTCGGTTGGACCAGACGACGGGCTTGGTGCTTGCCCGCAACGCACCGAAAATCGGGCTGTCCTTGAGCAATTCCAACTCGTCGTAACGCCGCAGAAGCTCCTCGGGCCAGTTGGTCAAGACGGCAAGCGGCGCAAGCTTTTCGTCCTTCGCCGACGGCAGCGGGGCAATCGCGAAGAACTTGAAATCGTGTTCGGCGGCGACTTCACGGACCAGGCGCAACAGGTCGTAGGTCGTCGTGCACAGCGCAACCCGTTCGCGGTAGCTGTTTCTGGTATCGTCGAGCGTTGGCGTTGCGGAGCGTGGCATTGCAATTTTCGAATCAGGTTGAGCGCGCGCTCAAAACGTCGTGGGTGATGGATGGCAGCGCGCTGTCGATGATGTCCCAAGGGCAGTTGTTCAGCCGTCTCGGATGCACATCGCGGACCGCCGGCATATGTGGCTAATCGATCTGATATGCAAGGGCATGTGCTGTGTGCGACATGCCCGAGTGTCGTTTTTGACATTGCCGAACTCCTGCGTGGGAGCTGCCGGATGGCCGTGCCAGAATAAAACTGCTTGCGGTTCCAATGGCAAAAACCTAACTTGTACAAAGCGGTTCGGCGCACGATGAATGTGCCGCTTCCGCAACAGAGAATTGCCGACGCGTCGCAATTGCCGCCGCCGAGGTTTGTTCGGAAACCGCTTCGCTGTTTCCCGCTTCATGCTTGAAGCGCATGTCACGGTTCGCCCGAAGGCGGACCCCGTTTGGTAAATTGCTGACCGCCATGTCGTTGAGACATTCGACATTTTCGCACCGCCCGCCCGTTACGGGGCACATCGCCCCGGCGCGGCGTGAGGCGGAGCGCCAGCGGACGGCCACTAACAGAAATCCGGGCAAAGGGCGCACGGTCGGCGAATGCCGTTCCGTCCCTGCACCGCGTGCACTGCCAACCTCGGCCGACCCCGAAAGGGCGTGCCGGCTTGCCGCTCCGCCCGGCGGATACAAAACTTATGTCAAACAGAATGATCATCGATTCCTCCCACCCGGAGGAAACACGCGCAGTCGTCGTCAAAGGTAACCGCCTCGAAGAATTCGACTTCGAATCCCAGCACAAGAAACAAATACGCGGCAACATCTATCTGGCGAAGGTGACGCGCGTCGAACCCTCGCTGCAGGCCGCGTTCGTCGATTATGGCGGCAACCGCCACGGCTTTCTCGCCTTTTCGGAAATCCATCCCGACTACTACCAAATTCCGCTCGCCGACCGGCAGGCCCTGCTCGACGAAGAAGCCGCGCAGGCCGAAACCGATTTCGACGACGATGAGGACGATGGCGACAATGGACGCGGCCGCAAGGGCCGCCGGCGCCGCGGCCGGGGGCGTCGAAACGGGAAGTCCCAACGCCGCGAGACACAGGTGCCGGACGCCGAGCCGGTTGCGATGGACGACATCCTCGCCGCACTCGACGACGAGGATGAGGATGAGGATGGCGGCGATGCGCGGGCCGCACGCGCAGACAATGGCGATACCGTCTCGGAAGATGCCGCGGCCTCCGATGACGGCGATGACGAGGACAGCGATTTCGAGGATGTCGGCGAAGACGATGCGCTCGAGGAGAGCCGCCCGCGCCGACGTCCCTCGCGACGCCAGTACAAGATCCAGGAAGTGATCAAGCGGCGCCAGGTGATTCTGGTGCAGGTCGTCAAGGAAGAGCGCGGCAACAAGGGCGCGGCGCTGACCACCTATCTGTCGCTGGCCGGCCGCTATTCCGTGCTGATGCCGAACACGGCGCGCGGCGGCGGCATTTCGCGCAAGATCACCACCGTGTCCGACCGCAAGCGGCTGAAGGACCTTGTCCGCAAGCTCGATGTGCCCAAGGGCATGGGCGTCATCCTGCGCACGGCGGGTGCCAACCGCACCCAGGCCGAGATCGAGCGCGACTACGACTATCTGATGCGGCTCTGGGACAATGTGCGCGACTTGACGCTGTCGTCGAGCGCACCCTCGCTGGTCTACGAGGAAGGCAGCCTGATCAAGCGGTCGATCCGCGATCTCTACAACAAGGACATCGACGAGATCATCGTCGCCGGCGAAGACGGCTATCGTGAAGCCAAGGACTTCATGAAGATGCTGATGCCGAGCCAGGCAAAGGCGGTCAAGCCGTGGCGCGAAACCGCGCCGATCCTGGCGCGCACGGGCATCGAAGCGCAGCTCGACAAGCTGATCCAGCCGCAGGTGACGCTCAAGTCGGGCGGCTACATCATCATCAACCAGACCGAGGCGCTGGTCGCCATCGACGTCAACTCCGGCAAGTCGACCCGCGAGCACTCGATCGAGGAGACCGCGCTCGCCACGAACCTGGAAGCGGCCGAGGAAGTGGCGCGGCAGCTGCGCCTGCGCGACCTTGCCGGCCTGATCGTCATCGACTTCATCGACATGGACGAGAACCGCAACAACCGGGCGGTGGAAAAGAAACTCAAGGATTGCCTCAAGCACGACCGGGCCCGCATCCAGGTCGGCCGCATCTCGCATTTCGGCCTTCTGGAGATGAGCCGCCAGCGGATGCGCGCCTCGGTTCTGGAAAGCACGATGTCGGTGTGCCCGGCCTGCAACGGCACCGGCTATGTGCGCTCGCCGCAATCGGTGGCGCTGCATGTGATCCGGTCGCTGGAAGAGCATCTTTTGAAAAACTCCAAGCACCATGTGACGGTGCGGACCCAGGCGGCGACGGCGCTCTACGTTCTCAACAACAAGCGCGACACGCTGGTCGAGATGGAAGGCCGGTTCGGCGTCAAGATCACCATCGAGATGGACGATGACATCGGCGCGGAGATGTTCGCCATCGAAAAGGGCGCGATTTCCGATCTGCCGAAGATCGAAAGCCCGGCCATCGGCATCGGTCTTGACGAAGACGACGATGAGGACGCGGTTGCAGCGGTCGACGTCGAGGTCGAGACCACGGACGAAGAAGACGAGGACCGTCCGCGCCGCAAGCGACGGCGCGGCCGTCGCGGACGCGACAAGGACGGTGAGGACGACGGTGCCGAAAGCCGTGCGGACGCCGCCGACGACGGCGAGGATGACGACGAGCAATCGGGCGGGCGGCGGCGCAAGCGGCGGTCCAGGGGCCGCCGCGGCGGTCGCAACCGGCGCGACCGCGGCCCGCGCATTCCGGATGCCGAACCGGTCGGGCCGCTGGCCGACCTGATCGCTGCCGAAGCGCATAGCAAGACCGAAGAACAGGCAAGTGCCGAAGCGCGTCAGGACACCGACACGGAATCCGATGCGCCGGAAACATCACAGGAAAGCGTACCGGTCGCCGAGCAGGCTGGCGAGCCAACACAGGCCGCCGATGTCGTCGAAGCCGTCGACAGCGCCCCGGAGGGCAGCTCGGTCACTGCCGAGGATGTGCCGGCGCCGGCCAATGACGACGCCGACGGCGATGCGGCATCGGGGAGCGAAGCGGAAGAAACGCCTGCGCGCAAGCGGGCGACAGCCGCCAATCTCAATCTCGATGTGGAACCGGTCGTCGTATCCGAAACGGACAAGTCGGACGACGAAAAGCCCAAGCGGGCCGGATGGTGGGCGCGCGGCAAGAGCTTCTTCTGATCGCGGGCCTGCGCTTCCGATTCCGAAAACCGCGCCAACCCACTGGTTGAGCGCGGTTTTTCCTTCCTGGACGGTCCTATCGGCGATCTAGAGCCAGGCCTCGATCCGGTCCAGCGCCTCGGCAATCGCTTCGGTCGGGCCGGCGTAGGAAAACCGCATGTGCCGCTCGCCCTCGAACAGGTCGAAGTCGGCGCCAGGTGTCGCCGCCACGTGGATTTCAGCAAGCATGCGGCGCGCGAAATCCATTGAATCGTTGGTGTGCCGCGAGACGTCGCACCAGGCATAGAACGCCCCGTCCGGCTGCGCGGCAAAGCCGATGCCCATCTTCGGCAATCGCTCCAGCAACAGCTTGCGGTTGGCCTCATAGCCCTGCTTGATCGCTTCGTAATCGTCAGTGCACGCAAAGGCCCGTGCCGCGGCGATCTGCGACAGGTCAGGCGCGCATATGTAAAGGCTCTGGGCCAGCCGCTCGACCGGGCGCACAAGCGCTTCGGGCAGCACCATCCAGCCGATGCGCCAGCCCGTCATGCAGTAATATTTGGAGAACGAGTTGATGACGACCGCATCGTCGCCGAAGGCGAGCGCGGTGACATCGTCGCCGGTGTAGCGAAGCCGGTGATAGATCTCGTCGGAGATGAAGGCGATGCCGGCATCGCGGCACGCTTCGACGATCCCGCCCAGCGCATCGCGTTGGATCACCGCGCCGGTGGGGTTGGCAGGACTGGCCAGCAGCAGCACGTCGATCGGTTTTTCCGCATGGGCGGCAAGCAGCGCATCGAGATCGAAATCGCCATCCTTCATCGGCAGTTCGACCGCTTCGAGCGACAGCGCCTTGATGATGTTGCGATAGGCGGGATAGCCGGGCGAGGCTATGGCGACACGGCCGCCCGGCTCCGACAGCGCGAGAAAGGCCAGCGAGAAGCCCGCCGAAGAGCCGGTGGTGACGGCGATCCGGCTTGCCGGGACGGCGATGCCGTACTGGTCGCGATAATGGTCCGAAATGGCCTGACGGGTTTCGAGCCGGCCCAGCGCGTCCGTGTAGCCCAAACGCGCCGTAATGGCCGCGTTCGCGGCGGCCCTGCGCACCGCTTCGGGCGCCTGCGCGCCCGGCTGGCCCACCGCCAGAGACAGGACCGGCTTGCCTTCGGCCGCCAGACGGTTGGCTTCGGCCAGCACGTCCATGGCGTAAAAGGGGGCGACCGTGCCGCGCTGCGATATCCGGATCATGGGTGCACCGAACCTTGATGCGGGCTATTGAAATTCACGTGAACCGCCATGTTTTCGCTGTTATTGATGCGCAAACGGCGGTACCGCCGGTAGGGCATTTGTCCGCTCCGCGCAATCGAAAACGGAAAGTGGGACACCTTGGCCGGTCGTCTTGCCACAGCGCTGATCGCCTTGTGCTTCGCTTTGGCGGGCGTTTTGCCGGCGCATGCGCAATCGGGAAGCGTGCCGATCGTGCGCGATGCCGAGATCGAAGCGCTGCTCGCCGATTATGCCGAACCGATCCTTCGGGTTGCCGGCGTCAAGCGCAGCCGCACCGACATCGTTCTGGTCAACCAGCGCTCGTTCAACGCGTTCGTTTCCGGCCGCAAGATCTTCATCAATATCGGCGCCATCGTGCAGGCCGAGACACCCAACGAGATCATCGGCGTCATCGCCCATGAGGTCGGACACCTGGCCGGCGGCCATCAGGACCGCCTGCGTCAGCAGATCGACCGGGCGCAGACCATTGCCGCCGTCACCGCCGTGCTCGGCGTCGGCGCGGCAATCGCCGGCGGCCTGTCGGGCAATCGCGATGCGGTGGGCGCCGGCGGCGGCATCGCGATGGGCGGCGCGGAGGCGGCGCAGCGCGGCCTTCTGTCATACCGGCGCACCGAGGAACTGGCCGCCGACCGGGCAGCGGTCGACTATCTGAACAGGACCGGGCAGTCGTCGAAGGGGCTCCTGACCACGTTCGACCGCTTCGAGCGCGAACTGAGCCTTGCCGGCCGGCAGATCAACCCCTACCGGATCAGCCATCCCCTGCCCCGCGAGCGCCGCGTGGCCCTGGAAACGATCGCCAAGGAGAGCCCGCATTTCAACAAGACCGACAGCGCCGCCCTGCAGCGCCGTCACGACCGGGCACGCGCCAAAATCCTCGCCTACAGCTACGGGCCCGGCGCGGTGGAAAGCCGTTTCCGCGACAATCCGGGATCGCAGGCGGCGCGATACGGCAAGGCGCTGTCGACCTTCCTGAACGGATCGCCGCGTGCCGCCGTCCCGATCATCGACCAGCTGATCGCCGAAAGCCCGAACGATCCCTACTTCCATGAGGCCAGAGGCGAAATCCTGCTGCGCGCCCAGGATGCGCAGGGCGCGGTCGATTCGTTCGGCCGCGCGGTGCGGCTCGCCGGCGGCAACGCGCCAACCATGCAGGTGGCGCTCGGCCATGCGCTGGTGCTGGCCGGCGGCGAGGCCAATCTGCGGCGCGCCATCGGCGAACTGGAAGTGGCGATCACGCTCGATCCGGCCAATCCGCGCGCCTACCAGCACCTGGCGATGGCCTATGGCCGGCTCGGCGCGACCGGCGAGGCGGAACTGGCCACCGCGGAAGCCAACTTCCACGCCGGACGCTATGAGGAGGCGCGCCGGTTTGCCGCGCGCGCCAAAAGACGCTTTAACGAAGGCGCACCGCAATGGCTGCGTGCCGATGACATTCACCGTTTCCGCCTGCCGCGCTGAACCCCGGCGCGGCACGCCAACCCAAGGTTTTCCAATGCCCCGATTTGCCGTTCAAGCCATCGCCGCTCTTGCCCTGTGCGTGGCCCTGCCCCTCACACCGGCGTGGGCGCAAAGCTTCGATGAGGCACAGCGCACCGAGATCGGCGAAATCGTGCGCGATTATCTGCTCGCCAATCCCGAGGTGATGATCGAGGTTCAGGAAGCGCTGGAAGCGCAGCGAACCGCCGAGGAGGACCAGCGGCGCAAGGATGTGATCGCGTCGGCGGCCGACGATCTGTTTCGCCATCCCGCGGACCCGGTGCTCGGCAACCCCGATGGCGATGTCACAATCGTCGAGTTCTTCGACTATAATTGCGGCTTCTGCCGGCGTGCGATGGAAGACATGAACGCGCTGATCGAAACCGATCCGAACCTGCGTTTCGTGCTGAAGGAATTCCCGATCCTGGGCGAGGATTCGCAGGCCGCCCACATGGTCGCGCTGGCCTTCAACCGGCTGATGCCGCAAAGCTATGCCGCGTTCCACGAGCAGCTCATGAATGTCGACGGCCGCGCCAACGAAGAGGCGGCGGTGCGGATCGCCGTCGCGCTCGGCGCCGACGAGGCGGCGCTGCGCCGGGAAATGGCCAACCCGCAAAACGCGCGCTCGGTGGAGACCACCTATCTTCTGGCCGAGGCGCTGGGCATCACCGGAACACCGTCTTATGTCATCGGCGACCAGATGGTTCCCGGCGCGCTCGGCGAACGGACGCTGCGCGACACGATCGCCAGTGTCCGCGATGCAACGAACTGACCCGCCAGGCCGCCGATCGCGCGAGAAACGTGTGGTTTTCGGCGTCTCCGACCTTTCGCCGCCGGCCCGGGGCTTGCCGTGGGTTGCGCCCGCGACTAGTCAGTCCTGACGGCAATCGGGGCTGACGGCGCCATGGGCAAACATGTTCTGATCCTTCACGGACCCAATCTGAACCTGCTCGGCAAGCGGGAACCGGAGGTCTATGGCGACCAGACGCTCGACGATCTGAACGCGCAGTGCGAGCGCCTCGGCGCGGAACTTGGGCTGGAAATCTCGCACTTTCAGTCCAATCACGAGGGCGCGCTTGTCGACAAGGTGCAGGAAGCGGGGCTGGCCGGCATCTCGATCGTCTTCAACCCCGGCGCATACACGCACTCTTCGATCGCCCTGCGCGACGCAATCGCCGGATCGAACGCCGAGGTGATCGAGGTGCACATTTCCAACATTCATGCGCGCGAGCGTTTCCGGCACCGGTCCATGCTGTCGGCGGTCTGCAGGGGCACGATCGTCGGGCTGGGCACCGATGGCTATCTGCTGGCGATCCGCGCCCTTGCGGAGACGCCGGACGGCGCTTAAGCGGTACTTTCGACACGCGCGGGCACACGCGCACGGGGCACAAGAGGACAACATGTCTGACAAGAAAACAGCCTTTGACAAGCAATTGGTCAACGATCTGGCGCAAATCCTGAACGAGACCGACCTGACCGAAATCGAGGTCGAACAGGGCGACATGCGCATCCGCGTCAGCCGCGAGCCTGCGCCGCAGGCTTTCGCCCATGCTGCGATGCCGGCTCCGGCGGCCGCAGCGCCTGCCCACCCCGCCGCGACGCCTTCGGTCACGCCGGAACCCGCGGCGGCGCCGGCGGCCAGCCATGAAAACGCGGTGCCCGCGCCGATGGTCGGAACGGCCTATCTGGCGCCCGCGCCCGAATCCGATCCGTTCGTCAAGGTGGGCGCCAATGTCACCGAGGGCGAAACGCTGCTGATCATCGAGGCGATGAAGGTGATGAACCAGATCGCCGCGCCGCGCACCGGCACGGTGACGGACATTCTGATCGAAGATGGCGAACCGGTCGAATTCGGCCAGCCGCTTCTGGTCATCCAGTAAGCGCGGGCGAAACCCATGTTCAACAAGGTCCTGATCGCCAACCGCGGAGAGATCGCGCTGCGCATCCTGCGTGCCTGCAAGGAGCTCGGCATTCCGACCGTCGCGGTCCACTCGACGGCCGACGAAACCGCCATGCATGTGCGTCTCGCCGACGAGAGCGTGTGCATCGGACCGCCCCCGTCGCGCGACAGCTATCTCAACATCCACCAGATCGTCGCCGCCTGCGAAATCACCGGCGCGGACGCCGTGCATCCGGGTTACGGGTTCCTGTCGGAAAACGCCAAGTTCGCCGAAATCCTCGAAGCGCACAACATTACCTTCATCGGCCCGACCGCACACCACATCTCGATCATGGGCGACAAGATCGAGGCCAAGCGCACGGCAGCCAAGTTCGGCATTCCCGTGGTGCCGGGCTCGGACGGCGGCGTGACGGAAATTGCCGAGGCCAAGCGCATTGCGGCCGAGATCGGGTATCCGGTGATCATCAAGGCGGCGGCCGGCGGCGGCGGGCGCGGCATGAAGGTCGCCTGGTCGGAGGCCGAACTTTCGGTGGCTCTGGACACGGCGCGGACCGAGGCGGGAGCCGCCTTCGGCAGCGATGCGGTCTATATCGAGAAATATCTCGACAAGCCGCGCCATATCGAGGTGCAGATCGTCGGCGACGGAGACGGCAAGGCCATCCATCTGGGCGAGCGGGACTGTTCGCTGCAGCGCCGCCACCAGAAGGTGTGGGAGGAAGCGACCTCGCCGGCGCTGAACGCCGAGGCGCGCGACCGGATCGGCATGATCTGCGCCAATGCGGTGGCGGAGATGGGCTACCGCGGCGCGGGCACAGTCGAGTTCCTCTACGAGGACGGCGAATTCTACTTCATCGAGATGAACACGCGGCTGCAGGTCGAGCATCCGGTGACCGAGGCGATCACCGGCATCGATCTGGTCCACGAACAGATGCGCGTCGCCTCCGGCGCAGGCCTATCGGCGACACAGGAGCAGATCAGCTTCAACGGACATGCCATCGAATGCCGTATCAACGCCGAAGATCCGCGGACCTTCATGCCCTCGCCGGGCACGATAAGCCATTACCATACGCCGGGCGGCCTGGGCGTGCGCGTCGATTCGGGCGTTTATGCCGGCTATGCGATCCCTCCCTATTATGACAGTCTGATCGGCAAGCTGATCGTGCATGGGCGCAACCGCGTCGAATGCATGATGCGGCTGCGGCGCGCGCTGGGCGAGTTCGTCATCGACGGGATTTCGTCGACGCTGCCGCTGTTTCAGGACCTGGTGGAAAACCCGGACATCGCCAATGGCGACTATGACATCCACTGGCTGGAAAAATATCTCGCCCGGCAGGCGGAAGACACCTGACGCGTGCGCGCTACCCCGCCTCCAATCGGCCGACGGCGGATCCGATGATCGGGCGTGACGGCAATGGCGAGGGCCGTATCACGCCGCAGGTGCTGCTGAAAGCCTATTCGGTCGGGCTGTTTCCGATGGCCGAGGACGCCGGCGATCCGACGCTCTACTGGGTCGAGCCGGAGATGCGCGGCATCATTCCGCTCGACCGGTTTCATGTGCCGAGGAGCCTTGCCAAGACCGTCCGGCAGGCGCGCTATCATGTCACCTTCAACGCCGCCTTCGGCCCGGTGATCCGCGCCTGCGCGGAGCCGGCGCCCGGACGCCGCAAGACGTGGATCAACGCAACGATCCTGTCGCTCTATACGGACCTGCACAGGCTCGGCCACGCCCATTCGGTGGAAGCGTGGGACGACGACCAGCTCGTCGGCGGTCTCTACGGCGTATCCCTGGGCCGGGCCTTTTTCGGCGAGAGCATGTTCTCGCGCCGCCCGGATGCCTCGAAGATCTGCCTCGTGCATCTGGTCGAACGCCTGAAGGAGCGCGGCTTTGCGCTGCTGGACACGCAGTTCACCACCGATCATCTCAGGCGTTTCGGAGCGGTGGATGTGCCGCGCGCCGAATATGAGCATATGCTTGCGGAGGCGCTCGTCGGCACCGCCAGGTTCGATTGAACCGCGCTGAAATGGCTCAGGACTGCGGCGGCGGAACGTCCGATTCGGCCTTGCAGCTCTTCAGCCACACATCATAGACCGCGTGTTCTATGGCGTTCAGGCCGGGGCTGTCGGCGAACATCCAGCCCGAGAAGATGCGGCGGATCTTCCGGTCGAGCGTGATCTCATCGACCTCGACAAATGTGGACGAACCGGGCGGCGCATTCTGGGCGCGCGAATAGCACACGCGCGGCGTGATCTGCAGCGCGCCGAACTGCACCGTCTCGTCGATGTAGACGTCGAACGTGATGATGCGGCCGGTGATCTTGTCGATGCCGGAAAACTCGGCGACCGGATTGGCCGTCTTGGCCGCCGGTTCACCGGCCTGCTGGGCAGCGGCAGACGTGGCGAGCATGCCCAGCATCAGTGCCGGCACAAGCCGCTTCAATCCCGATCGGACCGGTCCCCGGCGATTCATCGATGCGCTTCTCTTCATGGCACGCGGGCTAACCGCCGCTTATGGCCAAAACAGGGTCAATAATTGATTAACCAGTGGAGCGGTCGGGTCAGCTGCCCGGGGTCCAGGCGTCGTAATCGCCGTCGGTGACGGGCCGTGTCTCGGGATTGAGCATCGAGCCCTTGGGCCGGTAGGCGGCGGACGAACCGGTCAGGTTGGGCAGATGGGGCTTTTGCCACTCGCGCGGCGTATAGTCTTCCTCGCTGGGCGGCGTGTCGACGCGGTGATGCAGCCAGCCGCTCCATCCGGGCGGAACGCTCGACGCTTCGGCGTAGCCATTATAGATCACCCAGCGCCGCGTGGCGCCATCGGCATCGCTGCCGCCGGTGTAATAGACATTGCCGAACTCGTCCTCGCCGACCCGCGTGCCATGGCGCCAGGTGAAAAAACGCGTGCCCAGCGTCTGGCCGTTCCACCATGTGAAGAATTGCGTCAGGAAGGTTTTCATCGGGTTCGCCTTGTCCGTCTGGCGCGGTTATGGCGCCGCACAAAACGCATTGCAAGAGGGACGAAGGGAGGCATCCGGCGTCAGGCCGCGCTTTGCGTCTCGATCGCCACCCGGTCGGCATAGAAGGCAATGTAGCCCGACAGCACGTCCGCTCCGTCGATGCAGCGATCATAGGTCCATGCCACCTCCCTGCCATCAAGGGCGAGATAGGACGCGTCTCCCTTCAGCGGACAATGGGTCGACTTGCCTTCGACGGGCGTCAGCCCGCTGACATCGGCGGACGGAATGTAGATGACCTCGGGCAGCTTGCCGTACCGGGGTGCTTCCTCGGCGAGGACGAACGCGGCGTCCGACCGGGCTAGCGTCGCTCCACCCGACGTCACGGTCACCGTCCGGCCGAGCGGCCGGATTCGGGCGAGATGATCGCGATTGCCGGGATTGCGGATGATCGTCTCGGACATTGTCAGCCTTCCGTCGCAAATTCGAGCGTTGCAGGAGAGAACAGCACCGAAAACTGCTGGCACCAGATGACGACCGAGCCATAGGCGGAAATGTCGGTTCCTTCCGGGATCACATAGGTCTGGTCGCCGACATTGCCCTTGAGCTGGCCCAGCGACAGCCACTGGCTGGCGGTCACATCGCCTGACGTTTGCGGATCGGGTTCGGCGACCAGCCACACTTCGAGATCGGGACCATTGGTGACCTCGAATTCTGTGAAGCGCAGAAGATGCGCGCCGGTCCCCGTTTCAAGAAGCTGCGCATTGCCGGTGCCGCGATGGGCGCGGTCGGCGTCCCGGAACTGGCCGCTGGCGACCTCCGTGACGACCAGCCCGGCCGGCAGTTCCTCGGAGACGACCTCATCGATGATCAGCGGCGAGAACAGGTACCAGGCCGCCGCGCCGCACACAAAGCCCAGCGCGAAGACGGGGATGGCGATCGCCAGAAACCGGCGCATGGCGTTTTCCTCAAAGGATCAGTTCGCGCCGTCACCTTAGGCCGCTATGGTGCGCGCGAACAGTGCGCGCCGATCACATTGAGGAGACGTCCATGACCGCCCGGACCAAAACGCTTGTTGGCACAGCATTCGCCGGCCTTTTGGCCATCACGCCGGCCCTTGCCGATGGCATCGCCTTCGTTCAGGCGCCCGAACAGGGCAGCGGCGTGGCCATTGGCGCGACGATGGAGGAAGCGTTCGGCAAGGCGGTGGCGCAATGCATGGAATCGGGCGCGCTCAAGGAAGACTGCATCAGGACCAACTGGTGCGAGCCGGCGGGCTTCAGCGTCGATGTCTTCCTGCAGCACTCCGAAGGCCCGCACTGGCACGAGGTGGTGTGCGGTCTGCCGGACGAACAGATTGCCCGAAATGTGGGCGAAGCGCTGTGCGACCGCGACGCGCGGCCCTATCTGATCGAATGCGCGGTGGTGCAGGTCTACGATCCGGACGGCGGAACACTGATGGAGTGGTGAGTGCGGGATTTTTTGCTACAGACCTTTAGTTCTCCGGAAGATCGCCAGCGCGGGCCATTTGGCTAAATTCGCCGCTGAAGCGCCAAGCAAACAGGTGTTTTTGTGCATTGTCGAGCTCGCTTCCTGCCGCCAAGATATATCCGATGTCGCATATCCGGTGATATGCTGCCGCGTCTGATATCGCTTCCATCATCGAGTATCTTTCGTTGACCTTACCAACGGCGGGGTCGGGTGCTTTCAGCGGATAGCTTTGAGCAACCAATATTATGCTCTTCATGATGCGCTTGCGCTTTTGAACACCTTCGAACTCTCTCAAGAAAAAGGAGGCTTTCAGAAAGTCGTCATCGAGAAAACCAGCTGATGAGCTGAACGCCCCACGCACTTGCCCGAGAAACTCACTCGCAAGGGAACCTGTGACAACGCCTGCCAGCAACCCGATAGCCTGGTCCAACGCGTTTGCGCCGATCCGCGCACCAACCACCGTGCCAAGCAATCGGTACTGATAATTGCTGCAGACTTCATCTGCGTGCATCATCAGAAGTGTTTGAACCGAATTGCGCAAAGTGCTGTCAACCAGCACTTCTGAGGCACTGGTGACTGACCCGACACCATTGCCTTGTTGTTCGGCTGAATTCGCCGCTGGTATAATCGCGTTCATTCCGTTGATCTGCTCGGCGTGCCTCTTGATCTCACCGATCGTCCTTGGTTTCGGTGCATACCTTTCCGGACACCGTTCTGCCCCGTTCATCTCCTGTTCTGGACAATCGACCCCAAAAATCCAACCAGCTCGACCGATTATGTAATCATCGTCAGCGTACTGGATTGACGGGATTTGAAAGTTGGCGTTGCACGCGCTTAGAAAAAAGACAATCGGAACAATTCTGGCAATGTTGATCATATGTAGCCCCGCTCACTTGGTGATTTGAGCACATATCGAATATCGATCAACGGCTGACGCGGAATCTTCGCAACACTTTTCTAGTTCTTTGAATCTTCTGAAAAATGCACGATCAACGCTGTGGAAAAAGCGTCAGCGTCCAATACATCTGATCGTTACTGGCGCAGAAAAACCGCGAATCGCCCGGCTCGCTACCAGATCACCTTTTCCATGATCACGGCGGGGATGCCGGAGCCCTTGACGCCGCAATCGGGCGTCGTGCCGACCTTCTTGAACCCGTTGTCGCCATAGAATTTGACGGCGCGCTCATTGGCTTCCTCGACTTCGAGGCGGATCTTGCGGACATCGGGGAAGCAGGCCTCGACCTCGACCAGAAGCTTCTGGCCGATGCCCTGCCCCTGGGTGGTCGGGCGCACATAGAGCTGGTGCAGCATGGATGTCTCGCCATCGACCTGGGTGACATAGGCCATGCCCGATATCTCGGCGCCATCGTCGCAGACGATGAACTCCGAACGGGGCTTGTTCATGCGTTGCTTGAGGGCCGCCACCGAATGCCAGGCGCCGGTCAGTTCGGCCACTTTTTCGCGGCCATAGATCTGATCGTAGGTGTCATGCCATGTCTCGGTCAGCATGGCGGAGATCGTTTCGAGGTCTTCGGTGGACGCGGTGCGGATCCACATCGCTTGTGTCTCGTCCTCTCGGGCGGTTTGCGGGCGCATCCTTGCCACAATGCGTCAAAATGACAAGAGGCGAGGTTTGGCGCGCCCGTTACGGGTCGCGCCCGGATGTCAGTCCTCGATCCCGAGCTTCTGCCTCACAAGCGCCTGAACGGCCTGCGGGTTGGCCTTGCCGCCGGTCGCCTTCATCACCTGGCCGACGAACCAACCCGCAAGGTTCGGCTTTTCCCTGGCCTGCTCGACCTTGTCGGGATTGGCAGCGATGACGGCATCGACCTCGGCCTCGATGGCGCCGGTGTCGGTGACCTGCTTCATGCCGCGTTCCTCGACGACGCGAGCCGGATCGCCACCCTCCGACCAGACGATCTCGAACAGTTCCTTGGCGATCTTGCCCGATATCGTGCCTTCCTTGATCAGGTCGATGATCGCCCCGAGCTGGTCAGGCGAAACGGGAGTCTCGTCAATGGTTTGACCGGCCTTGTTCAAGGCGCCCAGAAGGTCGTTGATCACCCAGTTGGCCGCCGTCTTGGCATCACGGCCCTCGACGACCTGCTCGAAATAGTCGGCAATGGCCTTTTCGGAGACCAGCACCGAGGCGTCATAGGCGGTCAGGCCCTCGGCCATGAAACGGGACCGCTTGTCGTCGGGCAGTTCGGGCAGGCCGGCGGCCAGTTCCTCGATGAAGGCGTCGTCGAACTCCAGCGGCAACAGGTCGGGGTCCGGGAAATAGCGATAGTCGTGCGCTTCTTCCTTGGAGCGCATCGACCGCGTCTCGCCCTTGCCCGGATCGAACAGGCGCGTTTCCTGGTCGATCGAGCCGCCATCCTCGAGGATGGCGATCTGGCGACGGGCCTCGTACTCGATCGCCTGACCGACGAAGCGGATCGAGTTGACGTTCTTGATCTCGCATCGCGTGCCGAAGTCGGCGCCCGGCCGGCGGACGGACACGTTGACGTCGGCGCGCATCGACCCCTCGTCCATGTTGCCGTCGCAGGTGCCAAGATAGCGCAGGATCTGGCGCAGCTTGGTCAGATAGGCCTTGGCTTCGTCCGCCGAGCGCATGTCGGGCTTGGAGACAATCTCCATCAGCGCGACGCCCGAGCGGTTCAGGTCGACATAGGACATGGTCGGATGCTGGTCGTGCATCGACTTGCCGGCATCCTGCTCCAGATGCAGCCGTTCGATGCCGACCTCGACCTCTTCATACTCGCCCTTCTTGTCGGGGCCGACGGCGACCTGCACGGTGCCCTCGCCGACGATGGGCTGCTTGAACTGGGAAATCTGGTAGCCCTGCGGCAGGTCCGGGTAGAAATAGTTCTTGCGGTCGAAGACCGACTTCTTGTTGATCTCGGCCTTCAGGCCGAGACCGGTGCGAACCGCCTGGCGGACGCATTCCTGGTTGATCACCGGCAGCATGCCCGGCATCGCCGCGTCGACCAGCGACACGTTGGCGTTGGGCTCGGCACCGAACGAGGTCGAGGCGCCCGAGAAAAGCTTGGACTGCGAGGTGACCTGCGCGTGCACCTCCATGCCGATGATGATCTCCCAGTCGCCTGTGGCGCCGGCGATCAGGCGTTTGGGATCGGGCGTGCGTGTGTCAACGAGCGTCATGTCGGTCGGTTTCTCGGTCAAACGGGGAAGGGAAATCCACACCGCTCGTTAGTCCAAGCGGGCCCTGCCCGCAAGGGCCGGCACCGCACCGAAGGGCACAGGCCGCACGCGCAGAACGCTTGATCGAAGTCAAAGCCGGCCCGCCGGAATCGCCTCATTTTTGGTCGAAAGGGAGTAACAACCATGTCTCTTCTGGCCATGTACCGGCGCATGATCCGCAAGGCGGACCTGATGGAAAAGATGATCGACACGGTCGATGCGCGCGATGCGCTGCAGAGCCGGGCCGATCATGCCAATGTGCTGCGCCGCGCCGCCAACCGCTGCATGACGTGCGCCGAGCCCGATGCCTGCGAGAAGTGGCTGGCCGGCCATGACAGAGCCGAAGAGGCGCCCGGCTATTGCCGCAACCACGACCTGTTCGAGCGGCTCAAGCACGATATCGAAGCCGAGAAGCTTCAACACGCCTAGAAAGTTTCATCTCTCCCAACCGACTGGCCGGGCTTTCATCGTTCGATGAGCCCGGTCTTTTTTTGCTTGCTGACCGCCGCGGCGTGACGTTGGTCGCGCACCTTTACAGGCGCGATGCCGGCGCTTATATGCCCGCCCATCAGGAGTTTTCATGTTCGGTTCCACCGAGACCCGGTAGTGCCCTGACCGTCGCAAGACGATCAGGGCCAGACAAGAGAGCAACCGGCCGCCCGCCGGGCGGCTTGCCTTTGTCTGCGGCCAGACGGCCGCATTTCCGGACCTCAGAACCATGGACATTTCACGCGCCGAACAGCGCATTCTCCACCTGCTCGCGCAAGGCGGGCACATTCAGGCCATCAAGGCTCACAAGCGTTTCGTTCATGTGGACTGCTTCACCCGCGAGGGGTGGCGCTATCCCGGGCTCGATCTCGACCTGTTCCGCAAGCTCAAGCGCCGCAAGGCGATCCGCTCGCTCAATGGCGGCGCCTACCGCATCACGCGGCGCGGGCTTGGCCTCGTGCGCAGCCAGCTCGACAATCGCTGACAGATGATACCGGGGGCCGATTGCGGTTTCGCATTCGGCCCCCGGTCTTGCGCCTGTGGCCGCTCTAGGATTTCGGCTTGTCCTGATTGTCCGGTTCTTCCGGCTCCGGCGATTTTCGATAGGCGTCCAGACGCTCCCACGCCTTGGCGGAGCGGTATTGGAACACGCGAGTGACGTCGATCCACATCTGCCGTTCCTCACTGGCGTTCAGCGGCATGGCGAGGCCCAACTGATCGGCGAGCTTTGAGCGATAGAGATCGTAGCATGCCGCCACGGACCGCATGTGCGAACGTCCGGCAAGGCGGGTCAGCCTCAGGATCGCCCAGAGACCAAACAGCGCCAGGGCGATCGCGACGAAACCGCTCTCCAGGTCACCGGCGCGCAAGCACAGCCACACGAGCGCGACGAACGAAACCAGGCTGAGCAGGAACAGATTGACGAAGAACATAAGCTGCGACCGGCTGCCGGCGACGATGGCGCTCATTGCCTCGGGCAAAAGCGGTTGCAGGCGCTCCCACGATCCCACCGCATCGAGCCCGTAGACAACGCGCGGATGCACTTCCCCCGCCCGCAGGACATTGCCCAACATGAAGGGCAGGAAGTTACCCGGATTGTCCGGATAGTTCTCCACGGCCTCGCGCATGCGCGCCTGATGACCTGCCGGATCGGCCGGTGCGGGCTCCTTCTTGCCGGTAGCGCGCGCTTTGTCGATGCGCTCCTGGAACTCCACCGCCGGCTTCAGCCGCAGGCGATAGTGGTCACGGTGCCGCGCGATGAGCGCCATGCCGTCGGTCACGCCTTCCAGAACATATCCCTGAACAAACAGAAGGGACAGCGGACCGGCAATCATCAACGTGACCGACAGCGAAACCGCGATCAGCGCGACCGCGGCAACCGTCACCAACTGGTCCAGCCCATCGACCAGACCGAACAAAAGGTCGGTCTGGAACACCTGACCGATGATGAACAGCTGAAACCCGAATATCAGAACGGGATTGAGATAGCCGACGAAGAACTCACGGTCGAACAGGCCAACGATCTTGCTGAAATCCATGTCCGGACCCTTGCGGATGTCAGGGAGGTGTCGTGCCCTTGCCGACCGACATGATGCCGGTGTTTTCGTCGTTCACCGCATCCTTGAGCGTCCTGGCCGGCCCGAACTTCGGCAGCCGCCTGGCCGGGATCGCCAAAGGCTCTCCGGTCGCGGGATTGCGCCCCTGGCGGGCAGCCCGGTCCGCCACGCCAAAATTGCCGAAACCGGGAACCCGCACGGTGTCGCCGCTGGCGATCTCCTGCGCGATGGTTGCGAAAACGGCATCGACGGCGGCCGTTGCTTCAGCCTTGGAAAGACCCGTGCTTGCGGCAACCTGATCGATCAATTCTTGTTTGTTCATCGCCCCGTCGCACTTTTATTGAAAGCGTGGCGACCACTATATTCAGGTTCAACTGGACGGTTCAACCCCACCACTTGTCCGGTTCAAAGCGCCCCGCCGCCTGTTCGATCACATGCGCGGTGCGGAACAGAGTTTCCTCGTCGAACGGCTTGCCGATCAGCTGGAGGCCAAGTGGAAGCCCCTGCCCGTCGAGCCCGGCCGGCACGGCGATGCCGGGAAGCCCGGCCATGTTCACCGTGACCGTGAAAATGTCGTTGAGATACATCTTCACCGGATCGGCGGCCATGTCCTGATCGCCAATGCCAAAGGCCGCGGACGGTGTCGCCGGCGTCAGGATCGCGTCGACACCGTCGCCGAAGACCGTCTCGAAGTCGCGCTTGATCAGCGTGCGGACCTTCTGGGCGCGCAGGTAATAGGCGTCGTAGTAGCCCGCTGACAGCACATAGGTGCCGATCATCACGCGGCGCTTGACCTCTGCGCCAAAACCCTCCGCGCGCGTGTTCTCGTACATCTCGACGATGTCCTTGCCGGGCACGCGCAGGCCGTATTTGACGCCGTCATAGCGTGCCAGATTGGACGAGGCTTCCGCCGGCGCGACGATGTAATAGGCCGGCAGCGCATATTTGGTGTGCGGCAGCGAGATCGGCTTGATCTCGGCGCCAGCGTCCTTGAGCCACGCAATGCCTTGCTGCCAGAGCGTTTCGATCTCGCGCGGCATGCCGTCCATCCGGTATTCGGCCGGGATCCCGATCGTCATGCCTTTCACCGAACCACCAAGCGCCGCCTCGTAGTCTGGAACCGGGCGGTCGACGCTGGTCGTGTCCTTTGCGTCGACGCTGGCCATGGACTTGAGCAGGATCGCCGCATCGCGCACGTCGCGGGCGATCGGGCCCGCCTGGTCGAGCGAGGACGCGAAAGCGGCAATGCCCCAGCGCGAACAACGGCCATAGGTCGGCTTGATGCCGACCGTGCCGGTGAAGGCGGCCGGCTGGCGGATCGAGCCGCCCGTATCGGTGGCGGTGGCGCCGGCGCAAAGATGGGCGGCGACGGCGGCGGCCGAGCCGCCGGACGAGCCGCCGGGCACCAGATCCACGTTCGAGCCCCTGGCGCGCCACGGATTGACAACGGGGCCGTAATACGACGTCTCGTTGGACGAGCCCATCGCGAACTCGTCCATGTTCAGCTTGCCGAGCATGACCGCGCCGTCGGCCCACAGATTGGCCGTGACTGTGGATTCGTAGCGCGGCTTGAAGCCGTCCAGAATGTGACTGCCGGCCTGGGTGTGGACGCCATCGGTCGCGAACAGATCCTTGACGCCGAGCGGGATGCCCTCGAGCGCGCCGACTGTTCCGCTTGCGCGGCGTTCGTCGGAGGCGGAAGCCATCCGGCGGGCCTGGTCGGGGGTCGTCGCCACATAGGCGTTCAGGGCACCGTTGGCGCCGTCGATCGCCGCCAGATAGGCGTCGGTCAGTTCGAGGGCGGTGAAATCCTTGGCGGCGAGCCGGTCGCGCGCCTCGGCAATGGTCAGGCTTGTCAGGTCGGTCATGTGTCGGGGAAACCCGCTAATGGCTGTTATTCGACGACTTTGGGCACGAGGAAGAAATTGTCTTCCGAATTGGGCGCGTTGGCGGTGATGTCGGCGGCCTTGCCGCCGTCGGTGACGGCGTCCTGGCGCTTCTTCATCGCCATTTCGGTCACCGATGTCATCGGCTCGACGCCTTCGATGTCGACCTGGGACAATTGCTCGACAAAGCCCAAAATAGCGTTCAGCTCGCCTTCCAGATGGGCAGCTTCATCGTCGCTGACGCGGATGCGCGCGAGCTTGGCGACACGTTTGACGGTGGCGGTATCGACGGACATCGATGGCTCCGGGAAATCGAAAGTGCTGGCCCCGCTATAACGGCGCGCGGTCGGCGGCGCAACGGGGCGCCGGGGGCCTGAGGTCCTCCGTATCCGATCGGCGTCAGAGCGTGATCGGCTTGCCGATTTCCGGCACGGTCACCGTTTCGGCATCGCCCTCCATCGCTTCGAGAAACGCGTCCGCGGTCTGGTCGAGAAGGGGAAACGTGCCGTAATGGCACGGAATGACCGTCGTGAAGTTGAAGTAGCGCCGGCAGGCGAGCGCGGCGGCCGAGGCGCCCATGGTGAACCGGTCGCCGATCGGCACAAGCCCCACCTGTGGGCGGTGGAACTCGTCGATCAATGCCATGTCGGAGAAGATGTCCGTGTCGCCCATGTGATAGACGCTCGGCGCATCGTCGAAGGCGAGCACCAGGCCGCCCGGATTGCCCAGATAGACGTTCTGACCGTCGCCGGTCGGCATGGACGAAGAATGTTCGGCACGGACGAACGACGTCCGGAATGGCCCGCAATCCACCGTTCCGCCAAAGTTTCCGGGGTTGATGCTCGCCTCGTCGGCGCCTTGCCCCACCAGGTACCGGCAGATCTCGAAATTGGCGACCAGCATCGCGCCGCTCGCGTTGAGGATAGCGACACTGTCGCCGATATGATCGGCGTGGCCGTGCGTCAAAAGCACGTGGGTTGCGCCGTCGGCAGCCGCCTCCCAGCCGCCACCCCATGACGGATTGTCCGACAGGAACGGGTCGATGAGGATGTGGGCATCGCCATGATCGATACGAAACGCGGAATGGCCGAACCAAGTGAGCTTCATCGCATTGCCTCCTCGCAATTGGGACCGGCCCATTCTAGAAAGCGCGCCTGACACAGTCCATCGCGCCGGGAACGCAAATGCCGGAAACCGCCATCGAAGCCATCGCCGAAGGGCTCGAAAAGGGCCAGACGCTGGCCGCGATCGATCTGGGTACGAAGACCATCGGCATTGCGGTGTCTGATGCCGGGCTTTCGTTCGCCCATCCCCGGCCCGTCATCCGCCGCAAGAAGTTCACCGCGGACGTGAGCGCGCTGGCCGCGCAACTCGACAAGGACAATGTGGGGGCGATCATATTGGGCCTGCCGGTCAACATGGATGGAAGCGAAGGCCCGCGCGCGCAATCGACCCGGGCATTCGCCCGCAACATGGCGAGCCGGATCGCCCTGCCCCATGCGTTCTGGGACGAGCGGCTGTCGACGGTCGCCGCCGAGCGCGCACTCATCGACCAGGACATGAGCCGGAAAAAGCGCGGCGAGCGCATCGATTCGGCCGCGGCCGCCTTCATTCTGCAAGGTGTTCTGGACAGGCTCTATTCGGCCGGCGCAACGATCTGATCAGCCGCCTTCGCTTGGACGGGCGTCGGCGCCGGGCCGCCAGCCTGCCGCTCCTGCCACCATGCGCGGATCGCCTTCCGGCGCCGGAAGGCGAGGATGCCCATGATCAGGAACGTGTCGACGATGCAGGCTTTGACGAGGAGCTGGACGACGACGTCCTTTTCCATGCCCAAGACATGGCCATAGATCAGAAAGACGAGGTCATGGGTCTGGCGGGAGAAGAAGCGCAGGCCGAAGCTGATGTCGTGATACGACAGGAAAAACCAGCTCCACAGGAAACCCATGGGCACAAACCAGAACCAAAATACATAGCGCATCCGCTCTCCGCCCGTCGCTTGTGCCCATGGCACTATCGATCAGCGCAACGCGACAGACAAATGAAACCATTTGTTAGGGTTAACGCGCCGCGGACCCTCTCGGGGGCGACTCGGCATGCGTTGCGGGAAACGGCACCGAGGCGTAAGGAGCGGCCATCATGGCCGCCATCTTCGCCTCCATCGCACCGATCTTCATTCTCATCTTCGCCGGCAATGGCTTGAAACGCCTGCCCCTTTTCCAGCCAGACTTCTGGCGCGGCCTCGACCGGATGGGGTTCTACGTCCTTTATCCGGTGCTGTTGTTCACCACGATCGTGCGCGCCGACTTTTCCGGACTGTCGCTCGGCACGGCGATGTTTGTCCTTCTGGCGGCGGTGACGGTTCTGGGGTTCCTGGCGCTCGCATTGTGGCCGCTGCTGCGCCGGCAGGGCCTGTCGCGTCCGACCTACTCATCGGTCTTTCAGGCATCGATCCGCTGGAACGGCTTCATCGCGCTCGCCGTTGCCGAAAAGCTGTTTCCGCCCGAAGGCGCGGCCATGGTCGCGCTCGCCATGGCGGTGGTGATCATCCCTATCAATGTGGCGACGGTCTCGGTGGTCGCATGGTTCACCAACGCCAAGCCGAGCCTTGGCGCGACGCTGCGCAAAGTCGCCGTAAACCCGCTTATCGTCGGCACGGCGCTGGCGATCATCGTCCGGCTGCTGCCCTTCCCCCTGCCCGGCCCGATCATGGACGCACTGCATCTGGTCGGTCGTGCCGCCCTCGGCATGGGTCTACTGGCCATCGGCGCCGGCCTGAAGGGCAATGTGCGGATGCTGACCGGATGGGCCGTCATCGCACCCTCCGTCCTCAAGCTTGCCGTCCTGCCGGTGCTGATGATCGGGCTGGCGATCCTGATGGGCATTGACGGTCTCGAGCTGCACTATCTGGCGCTGTGCGCCGCCGTGCCGACGGCGATGAACGGCTATGTGTTGGCGCGCGAGATGGGCGGCGACGCGGAAGCCTATGCGGCTGCCGTGACCGTGCAAACGGCCATCGCCTTCCTGTCGATCCCCGCCGTTCTGGCGATCACCGCTCAACTGGCCGGGACATAGAGCGCGTCAAGGATCGCGCGCGCGTCGAACCGCGCGTCCAGCATGCCGTAAGTTGCCCGCCAGGCGCCGCCAAGCCGGGTCTCGGCAAACGCATCGGCGAGCGCGCCCATGCCCAGGCGCCGCAACTCGGCGGCGGCGGCAGCCAGCGCCAGCTGTTCGGTGGCGATCCGGGCCGCGCCTTCGTCGCGCGCGGCCAGCGCCAGTGCCGCCCGCACCACCTCGATCGTGCGCGTGCCGGCCTTGCCCAGATCGTGAGACAGGCCGTCGACGATGGCATCGAACGTTTCGGGCGAGCGCGCATGAACGCGCATGACGTCGAGCGCCATGATGTTGCCCGAGCCCTCCCAGATCGCGTTGACGGGAGCCTCGCGAAAATGCCGGGCCAGAATGCCTTCCTCGACATAGCCATTGCCGCCAAGGCTCTCCATCGCCTCGGCGAGGAGTGGCGGCGCGGTCTTGCAGACCCAGTATTTGATTGCCGGCGTCATCGCCCGGGCAAAGGCGCCTTCGGCCGCATCGCCGCCGGCGCCATCGAACGAGCGCGCCAGCCGGAACGACAGGGCCGTCGCCGCCGCCACATCGAGTGCCATGTCGGCAAGAACCCGCGTCATCAGCGGTTTGTCGACGAGCGCGCCGCCGGCCACCTTGCGATGCCGGGCATGATGGACGGCTTCGGCGAGCCCCGACCGCATGAGGCCCGCCGAGGCCAGCGCGCAATCGAGGCGGGTCAGCGTGACCATTTCGAGGATCGTCCTGATGCCGCGGCCTTCTTCACCCACAAGCTGGCCGATCGCGCCGGAAAACTCGACCTCGGACGACGCGTTGGACCGGTTGCCGAGCTTGTCCTTGAGGCGCTGGAAGGCAAGGCCGTTGCGCTCGCCGCCGGCCAGGTAACGCGGCACGAGGAAACACGATATGCCGTTTGCCGTACGCGCCAGCATGAGGAAGGCATCGCACATGGGAGCCGACATGAACCATTTGTGGCCGGTCAGCCGGTAGAGCCCGTTGCCGGCGGGTTCGGCGCGGCTCGAAAGATCCGACAGGTCGCTGCCGCCCTGTTTTTCGGTCATGCCCATGCCGATCAGAAGGCCGGCCTTTTCGACCGGTGCGCGGTTGGCGCTGTCATATTGGCGGGTCATCAGGCGCGGGCCCCATTCGCGCGCAAGCTGCGGTGAGACCATCAGCGCGGCCATGGCGGCACTGGTCATGGTGAGCGGGCACAGATGGCCGGTTTCGAGCCCCGCCATCATGAAAAACCGCGCGCCGCGCGTGGCATGGGCATTGCCGGCCTTGCGCGGCACTTCCTCCCAGACCGAACTGGACAGGCCCCAGCCGACCGAGCGCCGCATCAGCGCGTGCCAGGCAGGATGGAATTCGACCTGGTCGATGCGGCGTCCCTGGCGGTCATGGGTCCTCAAACGCGGCGGGGATTCGTTGGCAAGACGCGCCAGATCGAGCGCTTCCGGCGCCAGAACATAGCGGCCGATCTGGTCCAGTTCGCGCACCGTCTCGCCGCTCATCGCCTTGGTCAGGGCCAGAAGCAGCGCATCGTCGCGATAGGCGTTGCCGCCGGCGCGCGGCGGCGGCTGATTGGTGACGGCATGGGTCGGCGAGGTGTTCACGGCAGCATCCCGCATGGTGATTCCGGTTGTCGGCTGCAGCCTAGCCCATCGGCCGCACACTGCGAATGGGCACCCAAAAAGCTGTGATCGCGCGCCCGCTCGCTTGCGACCGGCACCGATTGCGCTTAAGCGGCACATTCAGCATGACAGCATCCGCAGACCACCCTCTGTACGGCCACCGGCACCTTCTGGGGATCGCCGGGCTCAACTATCCGGACATCGCAACCCTGCTCGACCGGGCCGACGAAGCCGTCGATATCTCGCGCCAGCGCGAAAAGAAGAAGGCCGTGCTGCGCGGGCTGACGCAGATCAACCTTTTCTTCGAAGCCTCGACACGCACCCAGGCCTCGTTCGAACTGGCCGGCAAGCGGCTCGGCGCCGATGTGATGAACATGGCGGTCGCCTCGTCCTCGGTCAAAAAAGGCGAAACGCTGATCGACACGGCGATGACGCTGAACGCCATGCATCCGGACATTCTGGTGATCCGTCACGGCGCTGCCGGCGCCGCCGCGCTGCTTGCCCGCAAGGTCGGCTGCGCGGTGATCAATGCCGGCGACGGCGCGCACGAACATCCGACCCAGGCGCTGCTCGACGCGCTGACGATCCGGCGTCACAAGGGGCGGCTCGACGGGCTGACGGTGGCGATCTGCGGCGACATCCTGCACAGCCGCGTCGCGCGCTCCAACATCATCCTTTTGAACACGATGGGCGCGCGGGTGCGCGCCGTCGGACCCTCGACGCTGATGCCGGCGGGGATTGCAGAGATGGGCACCGAACATCATGTCCGGCTGGAGGACGGCATTCACGACGCCGATGTCGTCATGATGCTGCGCCTTCAGCGCGAGCGCATGGCCGGCGGGTTCGTGCCGTCCGTGCGCGAATATTTCCGCCATTACGGGCTCGATGCGGCCAAGCTCGCCCATGCCAGGCCCGATTGTCTGGTCATGCATCCGGGGCCGATGAACCGCGGGGTGGAGATCGCCTCGGAGATTGCCGACGGGCCGCAGTCGGTGATCGAGGAACAGGTGGAGATGGGCGTCGCCGTGCGCATGGCGGTGATGAAAGCGCTGCTCGATCCGCGCCGGAACGAGGCGGTGGCGCCATGACGCCCGCCACCGGAACATCGGTCTATGACAATGCCCGCATTGTCGATCCGTCGCGCGGCATCGACGAGACCGGCACGCTGATCGTCACCGACGGCGTGATCGCCGCCTCCGGTGCGGGCGCGCGCAACCAGGGATTGCCGGACGGTGCGACACGCATCGACTGCACCGGGCTGACCATCGTGCCGGGCCTCGTCGACAACCGCGTCCATATCGGCGAACCGGGCGGCGAGCATCGCGAGACGATTGCGTCGGCCTGCGAAGCGGCGGCGGCGGGCGGTGTCACCTCGATCGTGATGATGCCGGACACGAGCCCGGTCATCGACGATGTCGCGCTGGTCGAATTCGTGCTGCGCACGGCGCGCGAAACCGGCGCCGTGCGTGTCCATCCGGCGGCGGCGATCACCATCGGCCTTGGCGGCGCCGAAATGACCGAAATGGGCAATCTGCGCGGTGCGGGCGCGGTCATGTTCACCGAGGGCCGCAAGACCATCGCCAATGCCGCGGTAATGCGGCGCGCGATGACCTATGCGCGCGATTTCGACGCGGTGATCGATCATTGCACGCGCGACGCCGATCTGGCCGGCGCGGGCGTGATGAATGAAGGATTGTTCGCCAGCCTTCTGGGGCTGCCCGGCATCCCGCGCGAAGCCGAACTCCTGCCGCTCGACCGCGATCTGCGCCTTGCCCGCCTGACCGGCGCGGCCTATCATGCGGCGAAGATTTCGTGCGCGCCAGCCGCCGACGCAATCGGCCGGGCCAAGGCCGACGGGCTTGACGTGACGGCCGGGGTGTCGATCAACCATCTGACGCTGAACGAGAACGATATCGGCGAATACCGGACCTTCTTCAAACTGTCGCCGCCGCTGCGCCACGAAGACGACCGGCAGGCGATGATCGCCGCTCTCAATGACGGCACGCTCGACACGATCTGCTCGGACCACGACCCGCAGGATGTCGACACCAAGCGCCTGCCCTTCGCCGAGGCCGAGGACGGCGCGGTCGGCCTCGAGACGCTGCTCAGCGCGGCGCTGCGCCTGCATCATTCGGGCGACGTGCCGCTGCCGCGCCTGATCGAGGCGATGAGCACCGCGCCTGCGCGCCGGCTCGGGCTCGATGCCGGCACGCTGCGCCCGGGTGCGCCGGCGGATTTCGCCGTCATCGATATCGACGAGCCCTTCGTTCTCGATGCGGCGCAATTGCGGTCGCTGTCGAAAAACACCGCCTTCGACGAAGCCCGCCTGACCGGGCGCTCGGTGCGAACCGTCGTTGCCGGACGCACGGTCTTTGCGGCATGATCGGCACCGCGCCGGGAGGATGTGATGGACACGATCGGTGAATTCAGCCTTCTGACCGCTTTGGCTGCGCTTGTCGGCGGATATCTGTGCGGCTCGATCCCGTTCGGCCTGATTCTGACGCGCCTGGCCGGGCTGGGCGACATACGATCGATCGGCTCGGGCAATATCGGCGCGACCAATGTGCTGCGCACCGGCAACAAGGGCCTTGCCGCGCTGACCCTGCTGCTCGATGCGCTCAAGGGGCTGGCGCCGGTTCTCATCGCCAAGGCCTTCGGCACCGAGGCGGCGATGGCGGCGGGGTTCGGCGCCTTTGTCGGCCATCTCTACCCCGTCTGGCTGGGCTTTCGCGGCGGCAAGGGCGTTGCGACCTTCGCCGGTATATCGCTGGGCTATTCCTGGATGGTTCTGTTGCCGTTCGCCGCCGGATGGCTGCTGACGGCTTTCATCACGCGTTATTCGTCGCTGGCCGCGCTTGTCGGCGTCTGCGTGGCCACATTGACTTTGTTCATCCTTGGCGAAAACATGCTGGGCTGGCTTTATGTCGGCCTGACCGCTCTGGTGTTCTTCAAGCATCGCGCCAATATTGCGCGGCTGCGCGAGGGCACCGAGAGCCGGATCGGCCAAAAGGGATGACGGGAGACCAGGCGTGCCGGAGGACGGCCAGGCCGATACCGAGCCGCAGGCGGTTCGCTTCGTGTTGTCGGACCGGCAGAGGCTGGCATGGCTGCGCCTTTGGCGCGCGGAAAATGTCGGGCCGGCCACCTTCCGTGACCTGATCAACCATTGCGGGTCGGCCGAACAGGCTCTCGCCATGCTGCCGGAACTGTCGACGCGCGGTGGGCGCCGGCGCCACCCGCACATTCCGTCCGAAGAGGAAGCTGCGGCCGAGCTGGAGGCCATCGCCGCCCATGGCGCGCGCCTGATCGGCATCGGCGAGCCGGACTATCCGCCGCTCTTGCGTCTTGCCGACCAGGCACCGCCGCTGGTGACGGTGACCGGCGAAACGAGCATCCTCCACGCCCCTGCCGTCGCGATCGTCGGCTCGCGCAACGCGTCGATGGCCGGGCTGACCATGGCGCGCCGCCTGGCTTCGGAGCTGGGCGAACAGGGGCACGCCATCGTCTCGGGCCTTGCCCGCGGCATTGACGGTGCGGCGCACGAGGCGGCGCTTGCGACGGGAACAATCGCGGTCCTGGCCGGCGGCCCCGACAAGCCCTACCCGCCCGAGAACGTCGATCTGCTGGCGCGGATCGAGCGGGAGGGCAAGGGTTGCTCGATCACGGAGATGCCGTTTGGCTGGCAGCCCCGCGCCAAGGACTTTCCACGCCGCAACCGCGTGATCGCCGGCCTGTCGATGGCGCTGGTGGTCGTCGAAGCCGCCGCACGGTCCGGCTCGCTGACTTCGGCGCGGCTGGCCGGAGAACTGGGGCGGCTCGTCCTTGCGGTTCCCGGCTCACCGCTCGATCCGCGTGCACACGGCACCAACACGCTGATACGCGACGGCGCCACGCTGGTACGGTCGGCCGACGACGTGATCGAAGCGATCAGCCCGCTCGATCCGGCCGCCGAGTTCTACCAGCCGCCGCCAGCGCCCATGGAGTTGACCGCGATGATGGCATTGCCGCCCGACGACGACGCGCGCGAGAAGGTGCTGGCCCTTTTGGGACCGACCCCGGTGGCAGTCGATGAACTGATTGTCGAAGCGGGGCTGGGCGCACCGCAGATGTTCCTGATCATCATGGAACTGGACCTTGCCGGCCGCATCGAGCGGCATTCAGGCAACCGTGTCTCGCTTCTTGTCCCCGCCCCGTGACGGCTGCTGGCCGCGCATGGCATCGCTGGCCTCGATATAGGCCATCTCGATCAGGTAGGTCAGAAGGTCGCAACGCTCGGCCTCGGCCATCGTCCGCAATTGACCGAGCATCGACTGAATATAGCCAAGTCTGTCGGCACGCGTTTCGCGATGATTGTCTGGCACTGAATGCTCCTGGCGCGACGCGGAAAGAAAAAAGCGGCTTGGCGCGAAGATAGATCACCATAAGTTGCAAAACAAGCGATACTCCGGAAATTATACTCGTAAAGCGTGTATTTTCCCGCACGCCGACAGGCCGTCGGGAGATACAAAACGCCGCGTCCGCCCTTGACCCGGCGCCTTCATGCCGCCATGTCCATGCCCGCCGCGCCCTGCGCGCTGGCCTTTTTCCGGAATGGATCATCCATGGAAGTCGTCGTCGTCGAATCGCCCGCCAAGGCGAAAACCATCAACAAATATCTGGGGTCCGGCTACAAGGTGCTGGCCTCGTTCGGCCATGTGCGCGACCTGCCGGCCAAGGACGGTTCGGTCAAGCCCGACGAAGACTTCGCCATGTCATGGCAGGTCGACACGGCGTCCAACAAGCGGCTCAACGAGATCGCCGCCGCCGTTAAGTCGGCCGACGGCCTTATTCTCGCGACCGACCCCGACCGCGAGGGCGAGGCGATCTCCTGGCACGTGCTGGAAGTGCTCAACAAGAAAAAGGCGATCAAGGACAAGCCGGTCAAGCGGGTCGTCTTCAACGCGATCACCAAGGCGGCGGTGCTCGATGCGATTGCCAACCCGCGCGAGATCGACGGGCCGCTGGTCGACGCATATCTGGCGCGGCGCGCGCTCGACTATCTTGTCGGCTTCACGCTCTCTCCCGTCCTTTGGCGGAAGCTGCCCGGTGCACGCTCCGCCGGGCGGGTGCAGTCGGTGGCGCTGCGTCTTGTCTGCGACCGGGAAACCGAGATCGAACAGTTCAAGCCCGAGGAATACTGGTCGATCCTGGCCAATCTCAAGACGGCGGCCGATGCGCCGTTCGTTGCCCGCCTGACCGGGTTCGACGGCGAAAAGCTGACCAAGATGGGCGTGCGCGACGGCGAAACGGCGAACACCATAAAGGCCATGCTCGAGGCATCGGCCTTCTCGGTCACATCGGTCGAGGCCAAGCCCGTCCGCCGCAACCCGCCGCCGCCCTTCACCACCTCGACGCTGCAGCAGGCAGCCTCGGCAAAGCTCGGCTTTGCGCCGGCGCGAACCATGCAGATCGCCCAGAAACTCTATGAGGGCGTCGATTTGGGCAGCGAAACGGCGGGCCTGATCACCTATATGCGGACCGACGGCGTGCAGATGGCGCCAGAAGCCATCGATGGCGCCCGCGCGGCGATCGGCAGCCGGTTCGGCGGCGAATTCGTGCCCGACAAGCCCCGGCACTATTCCTCCAAGGCAAAGAACGCGCAGGAAGCACACGAGGCAGTGCGGCCGACCGATTTCGACCGCGCGCCGGACGACATTCGCAGCACGCTGACGGACGAGCAGTTCAAGCTTTACGATCTGATCTGGAAGCGCGGCATCGCCAGCCAGATGGAGTCGGCGCGGCTGGAACGGACCACCGTCGAGATCACCGCGGCAGGCGATGGCAAGCAGGCGCAACTGCGCGCGACCGGTTCGGTGGTCCAGTTCGAGGGCTTCTTTGCCGCCTATACAGAGCACAAGGACGATTCAAAGCGCGCCGACGACGACAATGGCGACGACGACAAGCGCCTGCCCGCCATGCGGCAGGGCGAGGCTTGCGCACGCGACTCGATCGAGGCGACCCAGCACTTCACCGAGCCGCCGCCGCGCTATTCGGAGGCCTCGCTGATCAAGAAGATGGAAGAGATCGGCATCGGCCGGCCGTCCACCTATTCGGCGACCGTCTCGACCCTGAAGGACCGTGATTATGTGCGGCTTGAAAAGCGCGCATTGGTGCCTGAACCCAAGGGACGGCTCGTCACGGCGTTCCTGCAGGATTTCTTCGAGCGCTATGTCGAGTTCGATTTCACCGCTTCGCTGGAAGAGAAGCTCGACCTGATCTCCGACGGCAAGCTGGCCTGGAAGGACGTGTTGCGCGATTTCTGGCGCGAGTTCTCGGCCCATGTGGATGAGACCAGGGAATTGCGCATCACGGACGTGCTCGACGCGCTCAACGAGCGGCTCGAACCGCTCGTCTTCCCGGCGCGCGAGGACGGATCGGACCCGCGCATCTGCCCCAAATGCGGGACCGGCAAACTCAGCCTGAAGCTCGGCAAGTTCGGCTCGTTCGTCGGTTGCTCAAACTATCCCGAATGCAGTTTCACGCGCCAGCTCGGCCAGGAAGGCAATGGCGATGCCGACGCGTTCGCCGACGGGCCGAAAGTGCTCGGCAAGGACCCGTTCACCGAAGAGGACATCACGCTGCGCACCGGCCGGTTCGGGCCTTACGTCCAGCGCGGCGAAGGCAAGGAGGCCAAGCGCTCCAGCCTGCCCAAGGGCTGGAAGCCCGAAGAGATCGATCATGAAAAGGCGCTGGCGCTGCTGGCTCTGCCACGCGATGTCGGCGCGCATCCCGAAACGGGCAAGATGATCTCGGCCGGCATCGGACGCTACGGCCCGTTCGTCCTGCATGACGGGACCTATGCCAACCTCGAAAGCGTCGAGGACGTCTTCACGATCGGGCTGAACCATGCCGTCACCGTGATCGCCGAAAAAGCCGCCAAGGGCGGCGGGCGCGGACGGTCGGCCCCGGCGGCTTTGAATGAACTGGGCGAACATCCGGAAGTGGGCGGGCCGATCACCGTGCATGACGGGCGCTATGGCCCTTACGTGAAGCACGGCAAGATCAATGCGACGATCCCCAAGGGCACCGATCCGATGAGCGTCGATTTGGCGAAGGCCGTCGAACTGATCGCCGCGCGCGCCGAAAAGGCGGGCAAGAAGGTGGCCGGCCCGTCGGGCGCCAAGAAGAAGACCGCGGCCAAAAAGAAGCCGGCGCCGAAGAAGAAACCCGCCGGCAAGGCCAAGACCGCCGCCTCGGCGGCTGCAGATGAGTAAACCGCCGCGCGGCGGAGGCGGCCGACCCAGGGGCACGCCCTCGCGCGAGGCGATCGCCGCCTTCATCCGCGACAATCCGCAAAAGGCGACCAAGCGCGACATTGCCCGCGCGTTCGGCCTGAAAGGCGACGCGCGCGTGGCGCTGAAACATTTGCTGCGCGAACTGGAAGAGGAAGGGCTCGTCGAAAAACGCGGCAAGCGCCTTGCGGCGCCCGGCACCCTGCCCCCGGTGATGGTGCTCGAAGTGACCGGCCGCGACGCCGATGGCGGGCTGATCGCGCGGCCGGCCGAATGGGACGAGGAACGCGGCGCGCTGCCGCTCGTGACCATCTCTGCGCCGAAAAAGGGCCGCGCGAAGATCATCCTGCCGGGCGTCGGCGACCGCGTGCTGACGCGGATCGGCGAACAGGCCGGCGACGGCAGCTATCAGGGCCGCGTCATCAAGCGCCTCGAAAGGAAGAAGGCAGCGATCCTCGGCGTCGTGCGCCGCACCGACAAGGGCGGCTACCGGATCGAGCCGACCGAGCGCAAGCAAAACGAACTGGAAATCGACAAGGCCGACCTGGGCGACGCCAGGCCCGGCGATCTGGTCGAGGTCTCGGAGACGCGCTCCGGCCGGCATGGCCTCGCCAAGGGGAAGGTGCTCGAGGTGATCGGCTCGCTGAAAAGCGAGAAGGCGGTGTCGATGATCGCCATTCATGCGCACGGCATCCCGCATATCTTCCCCGAAGAAGTGCTGGCCGAAGCCGAGGCGGCGAAACGGCCCGGGATCGAGCCGCCGCGCGAGGACTGGCGCGACGTGCCGCTGATCACGATCGACCCGGCAACGGCCAAGGATCATGACGATGCGGTGCACGGCATGCCGGACGACGATCCGTCCAATCCGGGCGGCCATATCGTCACCGTGGCCATCGCCGATGTCGCCCATTTCGTCCGGCCCGGCTCGGCGCTCGACCGGGAAGCGCAAAAGCGCGGCAACTCGGTCTATTTCCCCGACCGCGTCGTGCCGATGCTGCCCGAGCGCATCTCCAACGATCTGTGCTCATTGCGGGAGAAGGAAGACCGGCCGGCCATGGCAGTGCGCATGGTGTTCGACGCCTCGGGACACAAGAAGTCCCACTCCTTCCACCGCATCATGATGCGGAGCCACGCCAAACTCTCCTACGAACAGGCGCAGCAGGCCATCGACGGCGCGCCGGACGCCATCGCCAAACCGGTCCTGGACACGATCCTCAAACCGCTCTGGGCCGCCTATGCATGCCTGCTGAAAGGCAGGCGAAACCGCGAGCCGCTCGAACTGGACATTCCCGAACGCAAGATCCTTTTGGCCGAGGACGGCACGGTCGACAAGGTGGTGGTCCCGCCCCGGCTCGATGCGCACAAGCTGATCGAAGAGTGCATGATCCAGGCCAATGTCGCGGCCGCAGAAACGGTGGAAAAGAAGAAGCAGGCGCTGGTCTTCCGCATCCATGACGCGCCTGCGCTCGCCAAGCAGGAGGCGCTGCGCGAGTTCCTCAAGACGCTGGACATCCCGCTGGCCCGCGGCGCGCAATTGCGGCCGTCCGCCTTCAACGCGATCCTGTCCCGGGTCGAGGACACGGACCATTCGCCGCTTGTGCATGGCGTGGTGCTGCGCTCGCAGAGCCAGGCCGAATATTCGCCAGACAATATCGGCCATTTCGGCCTGAACCTGAAACGCTATGCCCATTTCACCTCACCAATCCGGCGCTATGCGGACCTGATCGTGCACCGCGCGCTGATCGGGGCGTTGGGCCTTGGCGATGGCGGCGACGAACTGCCCGAAATGGAGATCGACCGGCTGCGCGAGATCGCCGGCCTTATCTCGTCGGCCGAGCGCCGCGCGGTCAGTGCGGAGCGCGACACGGTCGACCGGCTGATCGCCGAACATCTGGCCGACCGTGTCGGCGACACGTTCGATGCGCGCGTCTCCGGCATGGCGGGCGCGGGCCTCTTCGTCACCCTTGACGGGCTCGGCGCGGACGGGTTCATTCCCGCCTCGAAACTGGGCGAGGACTATTATCGCCATGACGAGGCGCTGCACGCCATGGTCGGCGAACGCAGCGGCGCCGGCTACCGGTTGGGCGATCGCGTCGAGGTGCGGCTGGCCGAAGTGCAGGCGATGGCGGGCGCGATCCGCTTTGACATGGAGAGCGAACCGCGCGATCTGGGCATGTCGATGACATCGCGCCACAAGGGACGCGGCAAGCAGATGGCGCGCAAGGCCGGCAACCGGGGCCGCAGACGCCGATAGGAGCTTCGGACACCAGATGAGCCAGACGATGGACACGCACATTTTCGGCGGCACCGGACACGAGCCGCGGCGGCCGCTGTGGCGCGCCATCGGGCGCGGCCTCAAATCCCGCTGCCCGCAATGCGGCGAGGGCGCGCTGTTTGCTTCCTATGCCAAATCCGTCGATGCGTGTTCGACCTGCGGCGAGGCCATGCATCATCATCGCGCCGACGATCTGCCCGCCTATCTGAACGTCTTCATCGTCGGCCATGTCGTCGTTGCGGGCTTTCTGATGGTCGAACGGGTCACCGACTGGCCTTCCTGGCTGCATTTTGCGGTCTGGATTCCCCTCACCCTGATCCTGGCGTTCGCGCTGATCCCGCCGATCAAGGGTGCGGTGATCGGCCTCCAATGGGCCAACCGGATGCACGGATTCGGCGGCACCGAGGACGGTGTCGCCGATCCCGACATCGATCCGGCACAGCACGGCTGAAGGCACGCATGTCCGGCCGTCCCCACCTTCGTCCGCGCAACGCCGCTTCGCTGCTTCTGGCGGACCTTTCGGATGGCGCACCGGCGTTCTTGATGGGCGAGCGATCGGGCGGACACGTCTTCATGGCGCACAACCGTGTCTTTCCGGGCGGACGGGTGGAAAAGGCCGACAGCCATTTACCCGTTCCGCCGGTCGTCCCCGATGCCGACATGGCCTGGCTTCGCAACGAACTGGGCACCGGCGCGAGCGACAGCCGCGCCACCGCCTTTGCCGCCTGCGCGATGCGCGAGACCGGGGAGGAAACCGGTCTTGTTCTTGAAAGCAGGGCCCTTTTGACGCCGCTGCGCTACATTGCGCGGGCGATCACGCCGCCCGGCCAGGTGCGCCGCTACGACACCCGCTTCTTCCTCGCCGTCGTCGACCGCGGCCAGGTGCGGTTCGAAGGAACAGACGGCGAACTGTCGGCGATCGGCTGGTACCGCGCCGACACGGATCACGGTGAACGGCTGCATGCGATCACAGCCGAAGTGATGCGCATCGCGACCGCGCGGCTGGCCGACGATCCGCCGCTCGCAACCGATCCGCCGGTGCCGTGTTACCGGGTGCGCAACGGCCGGCGCATCATCGAATATCCGGCGACCGGCTGGTTCCCCTGACCGGGACAAGCGCTTGACTTTCCGGGCCCGATGGGTCATCTGCATCGCAACGCCGGAGCGGCCCTTTGCGCGCGCCGGCTATTTTTTGTCCGACCGTACCGTACCGATCACAAGGCGCATCGACCATGGCCAAGGCCACAACCATCAAGATCAAGCTGCAATCGACAGCCGATACGGGCTTTTACTACGTGACCAAGAAGAACAGCCGCACCATGACCGAGAAGATGGTCAAGCGGAAGTACGACCCGGTCGCCAAAAAGCACGTCGAGTTCAAGGAAGCCAAGATCAAGTAAGGCGCCCGCCTTCACCGATCGGCCCTTGCGGCATCACGCGAACCGCCGGCGGCGCTGCCCCGGCGGTTTTGCTTGGGCCATGATGGAAAACCCCGTGCGCGTCAGGCGGCCTTGGCCACGACCCGGTTGCGGCCGCCGGCCTTGGCCTCGTAGAGCGCGGTGTCGGCCTTCTTGATCAGGTTCGCCGCGGTTTCGCCGGCATCGCTGTCGAGCGTCGCGACCCCGAGCGATGCCGTCACCGCGATTTCCATGCAGCCCTCGCCCAGCCCGAATGGCGTATCCGCGATGTCGAACCGCAGCCGCTCGGCGATCTCGGCGGCCATCAGCGCCGGCGTGTCCGGCATGACGATGACGAACTCCTCGCCGCCATAGCGGCACACCAGATCCATGCCGCGCACCTGGTTGCGCAGCCGGCGCGCGAACTCGCGCAGCACCTCATCGCCCCCGTCATGGCCATGGGTGTCGTTGACCGCCTTGAAATGGTCGATGTCGGTGATCAGAAGCGACAAAGCGCGGCCGCGCTTGTGCGCCCGTTCCACGAGCGTTTCCAGGTGGGTGTCAAGATAGCGGCGATTGTGCAGGCCGGTCAGACCGTCGGTGACCGCCAGTTCAATCGATTCGGCGACGTTGGACCGCAGCCCGTCATGATAGGCCTTGCGGCGCACCTGCGTCTTCAGGCGCGCGACGAACTCGTTGGGATCGACCGGCCGGACCACATAATCGTTGACGCCCAGTTCGAGCGCGCGGGCAATCAGCGTGTCGTTCTCTATATCGCTGGACAGGATGATCGGCAGGAAGCGTGTCCGGTCAAGCGAGCGAAGCTGGGAAATGACGCGCAGCGGATCGAAATCGGAAAAGTCGGCGGATATGATTGCGCAGTCGAACCGTCCTTCGGCGGCCGCCTGAACACCCGCCTTGGGGTCGTTGACATGGTGCAGCCGGGCCGCACCGCGCATGATTCCGGAAAACCGCTCGAAGACCGAGATGCGCTCGTCAATCAGCAACACCTCGGCAGGCTCGTGGCCGGCCTTGCCCTGATTGCGCAGCAGTTCCTCGATCGCGATGTCGCGCGTTGTGTGCGCGCGCAGGCGCAGCTCGTCGGTCAGCATCTTCAGGCGCACCAGGCTCTTGACGCGAGCCAGAAGCTGCATCTCGTTGACCGGCTTGGTCAGAAAATCGTCGGCGCCAGCCTGAAGGCCGCGCACCCGGTCTTCCATCTGGTCGAGCGCGGTGACCATGACGACCGGAATGTCCATCGTCGCCGGATTGGCCTTGATCCGCTGGCAGACCTCGAACCCGTCAATGCCGGGCATCATGACGTCCAGGAGGACGATGTCGATGTTCTCGCGTTCGAGCGTGTCCAGCGCCTCGGCGCCGTTCATCGCCGTCAGCACCTCGTAATACTCCATCGTCAGACGCGCGTTCAGGAGGTCCAGATTGAGCTGGTTGTCGTCGACGACGAGAATGCGTGCGGTCATGTGTCTTCCATCCCGAACGGGCGAGCGCGGTGCGCTCAAGCCTCGCCAAGATAGGACTTAATCGTTTCGATAAACTTAGGAACCGAAATCGGTTTGGACATATAGCCCTCGCACCCGCCCTGGCGGATGCGTTCCTCGTCGCCCTTCATCGCAAAGGCGGTCACCGCGATCACCGGAATGGTATGCAGGTCGTCGTCCGCCTTGAGCCATTTGGTGACCTCAAGACCCGACACTTCGGGCAACTGGATGTCCATCAGGATCAGGTCGGGCCGATGGGCGCGCGCCAGATCGAGCGCCTCCAGGCCGTTGCGCGTGCGCACGGTCTCATAGCCGCTGGCCTCGATGATATCGCGGAAGAGCTTCATATTGAGCTCATTGTCTTCTACGATCATGACGGTCTTGGCCATGTCCATCCCCATCCGGCGGTCGGGCGGTGCGAGAATCGCCTTGCGGCGCATTGTGCCCGGGCTTGTCCGCGTTTGGCTATAGCGCCAGATGATTGAAAAAGAGCGAAGGCGGCGATGAGAAAACCGCAGATGCCGGCAACCGATGAAAATGGCGCGATGAACGCCGACGCCGCGTCGGTCGCCATTGCCGCCCTGTCCTGGATTGCCGCCGACGGCGAGATGATGAGCCGGTTCTGCGCGCTGAGCGGCATCGAGCCGGTTCAGATCCGGCAAGCGGCCACCGAACCGGGCTTTCTTGCCGGCGTTCTCGACTTCCTCCTCGCCCACGAGCCGACGCTGATGCGCTTTTGCGACGATAACGGGCTGGACCCGGCCCGGGTGCAGGAAGCCGGCCTGCGGCTGTCGGGCGGCGCGGTGCCTGGTCCCGGCGATGTCCTCTGACACCATTGCGCGCCTTCGTCGGCGGCGCCTGTTCGTGCTATGTTCAAGCGATGAATGAAGCCGACGTTTCAAGCGCCTTCTGCCGCGACTGCCTGGCGCCGGCAACCGGTTCCGAGCGCCGTTGTCTGGCGTGCGGCAGTCCGCGCATGGCGCGCCATGACGAACTGTCCCGGCTGTCGATCGGCCATGTGGATTGCGACGCCTTCTATGCGGCGGTCGAAAAGCGCGACCGGCCGGAGCTGCGCGACCGGCCAGTCATCATCGGCGGCGGCAAAAGAGGAGTCGTTTCAACGGCCTGCTACATCGCCCGCATCCATGGCGTGAAGTCGGCCATGCCGATGTTCAAGGCGCTGAAAGCGTGTCCGGACGCGGTGGTGATCAAGCCGGACATGGCGAAATATGCCGCCGTCGGCCGGCAGGTGCGGGCGATGATGGAAGAGCTGACGCCGCTGGTCGAACCGCTTTCGATCGACGAGGCGTTTCTCGACCTGACGGGCACCGAACGCCTTCACAAGGACACGCCCGCACGCACGCTGGCACGCTTTGCGCGGCGTGTGGAAGACGAGATCGGCATCTCGGTGTCCGTCGGCCTGTCCTATTGCAAGTTTCTGGCCAAGGTCGCCTCGGACCTTGAAAAGCCGCGCGGCTTTTCGGTGATCGGAGAGGCCGAGGCGCTCGATTTTCTCGCCCGCCAGAAGGTGACGCTGATCTGGGGCGTCGGCAAGGCGTTCGCCGCAAAGCTGGAAAGGGACGGCATCACCCGGATCGGCCAGTTGCAGTCGATGGACGAAACCGCGCTGATGAAGCGCTATGGCGTGATGGGCCGACGGCTTTTTCATCTGTCGCGCGGCCACGATACGCGCCATGTGGAGCCGCGCGGGGGCGCCAAGTCGATCAGCCACGAGACGACGTTCAACGACGATCACGGGGATGCGGCGACGCTGGTCCCGGTGCTGCGGTCGCTGACCGAAAAGGTCTCGGCGCGCCTCAAGGCCAAGGGCCTGGCCGGCAAGACGGTGACGCTCAAGCTCAAGGACCGCGAATTCCGGTCCAAGACGCGCAACCGACAGCTTTCCGATCCGACGCAACTGGCCGACCGCATCTTCCGCGCGGCATTGCCGCTTCTGGAAAACGAGCTGGACGGCACGCAGTACCGGCTTCTGGGCGTTGGCGTCGCCGACTTCGCCCATCCCGCACTCGCCGATCCGGACGATCTGGTCGATATCGAAGCAACGCGGCGCGCAAAGGCCGAGCGGGCGATCGACGCGTTGCGCGGCAAGTTCGGCGATCGCGCCGTGGAAACCGGCTACACGTTCGGGACCGGTCATCGCGGCCGTCCGCAGCGGGACGGCTGAGCCCGTTTGCCGCCGAACCGCTCGGGCCCGTTTGCGGTTGCACCTGGATGCCGGCAGGCCGATAAGGCGGCGCATGAGCCAGGACCCCGAACCGCCCGCACCGCTGATCCTCGTCGATGCCGACGCCTGTCCGGTCAAGGACGAGGTTTATCGGGTCGCCGAGCGCTACGCGGTTGCGGTGACGATCGTTGCCAACAGCTTCATCCGCATTCCCGACGATCCGCTGATCAGCCGCGTGATCGTCTCCGACGGGTTCGACGCTGCCGACGACTGGATCGTCGAGCACGCGCACGGGCAGGCTCTGGTGATCACCGCCGACATACTCCTGGCGGAGCGATGCCTTAAGGCAGGCGCCGCCGCCCTTTCGCCCAAGGGGACGGCCTTCACGGAAAATTCGATCGGCGCGGCGGTGGCGACACGGGCGATCATGGCGGACCTGAGGGCCGGTGGCGAGCAGATCGGCGGGCCGGCGCCGTTCACCAGGGCCGACCGCTCGCGTTTCCTGCAGGTGATGGACGCCTCGCTGCGGCGGCTTCTCAAGCCGCAATAGCGCCGGCTGCCTCAGGCGGCCGGCGGCAGCCCGATTGCGGTGCGGGCGTCTGCGTCTGAGCGCAATTGAAGGTCGTCGCCGAGATAATTGTCGGCCCCCTCGCCCGCCAGCCAGCCGATGGCGCGGCCGATCCATTCGGGCGGCGCGTGCACGGACGGGTCCATCTGCGAGACCGGATTGATGCCCGATGCCTTGATGTCGACCTGCATCTGCGTCGCCACGGTTCCCGGGCTCAGCCCGACCGCCCGAATGCCCCGGTCGCGATACTCCTTGTCAACCGCCCGGGTCAGCATCAGAACCGCGGCCTTGGTCGCGCAGTAGTGGCTCCAACCCTCCATCGGACCGTAGGCGGCGCCCGACGACAGGTTGATGATGGTTCCCGAGCCGTTCTCGACCATGGCCGGCAGGACCGCGCGAACACCGTGATAGACACCCTTGAGATTGATGTCGACGGCATTGCCCCACGCTTCAGGATCGGATTCCGCAAGCCGCGCTATGGGATTGATAACACCGGCATTGTTGACCAGTACATCGACGCCGCCAAAGGTCTCGACCGTCCGCTCCACCAACGCTTCGACCGAGGCGTGACGCGCCACGTCGCAGACAAGGGCCAGCGCCGTGCCGCCATCTTCGGCGATCCCGGCCGCAACTCGTTCGATGTCGTCGGCCGTCCGCGCCGCAAGCACGACATTCATGCCCGCCTTGGCCAGTTCGCGCGCGGCGGCTTCGCCGATACCGCGCGAGGCACCGGTTACGATGGCTGTCTGACTGGCAAGCTGATCCATGTCCTGTCTCCTGTGACCATGCTTTTCTGCCACAAGGCGCCGGCTGCCGAAAGCGGTGGCGGCGCACCTGGTTCATGCATAATGTGCATGAATGGACCTTCGGAACCTGACGCTTTTCTGCGATGTGGCACGGCTCGGCAGCTTTGCGGCGGCAGCGCGGGCGCATGGCTGCGACCCGTCGGCCGTGTCGCGCGCAGTTGCCGGCCTGGAGACCGAGCTCGGCGCGCGCCTTTTCCACCGCAGCACGCGCAGCCTGGCCCTGACCGAGGCTGGCCGGCTGTTCCTGACGGCGGCACAAGATGCCATCGATGGGCTCGAGGGCGCCCGCGCCCGGCTCTCGGAAGCGGGCGATGCGGTTACGGGCACCCTGCGGCTCGGCGCGTCCGTCTCGTTCGGCCAGATCGTCCTTGTGCCGCTGCTCGCGGAGATTCGTGCGCGTTTTGCCGATCTGTCTGTTGAACTGATCCTGAGCGACGACAATGCCGATCTCGCCGCAGAGCGGATCGATCTGGCTGTTCGCCTTGCCCCGCGTGTCCAGGCAGATGTCATCTGCACCCGGCTGATGCCCACGCGCTATCATGTTGCCGCCACCCCGTCCTGGATCGCCGTCCACGGCCGGCCCGACCGCCCCGAGGCGCTCGGCGAACTTGATTGCCTGCGCCTGACGCTTTCTCCCTTCAGCGACCGCTGGCTGTTCCGGAGAGGCGCCGGCGACCCCGTCATCGAGGTGCCCCTCAAGGGCAACCTTTCCTTTTCCAACCCGCGCGCCATGGCCGATGCCATGCTGGCGGGCCTCGGCCCGGCGCTTCTGCCGGACTGGCTGGTCAGCGGGCCGCTCGCTTCGGGAGGCGCCATCGACCTGTTCGCCGACCATGAGGTGACGGCCACCAGCTTCGACACGGCGGCCTGGCTGATTTATCCGAGCCGCGCGCATCTGCCGCTCAAGACCAGGGCGATGATTGCATTCCTGCGCGAGAGGGCTGCGCGCGGCCTTCATCCGGAGCCGATGTCGAGGCGATAGGCATCCACGCCATCGCCGGTGACGCCGGCCCGTGTGAAACCGGTCTTGACCAGCACGGCAGCGGAGGCTGCGTTTTCGGAGACGACGCCCGCCTCGAGGCGCGCGTAGCCGTTTTGGGTTGCCCATCCGATGACGCCGCGAACCAGTTCGGTGGCAAAGCCGCGTTGCCAATATGCGGTGCCGAACAGATAGCCAACGATCAGCGCATCATCCTCGGACCCCGGCCTGGTCACCAACAGGCCGGCAAGCGCGCCGCCTTGGCGTTCATTCACACAGGCGACTGCGCTCGCCGCGCGCCGCGCGGCGATCCAGCCATCCATGTCTTCGGGCTTGCGTTCGATCTGCCACGCCGGCGGCAGGTAGCGGGTCACCTCGGGGGCCAGCAGGTCGATCAGTGTGGCGACGAAGCCGGGCCGTGCCCCGGCGTCATCGAGAAGCTCATCCCATGGAGACACGTCCAGCCGTTCGGTGGCGAACCGGATTGGAGGAACCATGAATGGCTCAGACAAGTTCGACGTCGACCACGCCCGGCACGGATTTGATCGCGCTGGCAACGGGCCCTGTGACCGCATACTGACCCGGCAGCTCGATCTCGACCTCACCCGCACCATCGGGCTTGATGAGGATCAGCGAAACCGGGCTCGGCCCCTTCTGGCGCAGATGGCGCGCCACCGATTTGGCGGGTTCCGCATCGCGCATGAAGACGCGCAGCACATGGGCCGCATCGGCGCCGGCCTGCTCGTCGAGCGTGCTCATCGAGGTCAGCATCAGCGAGACCGAGCCGTCCTCGCGCTCGCGCACGGTGACCGTCAGGACGAAACTCTTTCCGACCTCGGCCATGTCGCCATACTGGTCGAGCATCTCCGAGAACATCACCACCTCATACTGGCCGGTGGCGTCGGACAGGGTGACGATGCCCATCTTGTTGCCGGTGCGTGTGCGTCGAACCTGCCGGGCCGCCACCGTGCCCGCCAGCCGGCCTGCCTCGGCGCCGCGCTTGATCGCGATGGCGAAGTCGGCATGCGTTTGCACGCGCATCTTTTCGAGAATCGGCTGGTAGGCGTCCAGCGGATGGGCGGAGAAGTAAAAACCGATGGCACGCAGTTCGCGCATCAGCTTTTCGGCGTCGGACCATTGCGCATCCGTCGGTAGCGCCAGCCGTTCGGGCTGCACCGCTTCCATCGACCCGAAAATGTCGCCCTGCCCGCTCGCCGCTTCTTCGGCAACGCGCTGCGACAGGCCGATGATCCTTTCGAGCCCGGCGGAAAGTGCGGCACGATCATGGCCGAAACAATCGAGCGCGCCGGCATCGATCAGCGCCTCGAAGACGCGCTTGCCGACGATCCTGGGATCGATGCGCCGGGCGAAATCCTCAAGGCTGTCAAAACCGCCCTCGGGACGCACGGCGACGATGTGATCGACCGCCGCCTCGCCGACGCCCTTGATCGCCGCCAGCGCCCAGAAGATGCGGTTCTCGCCCACTTCAAACATCCGGTGCGAGGTCTGCACCGATGGCGGCGTGACCTCGATGCCGAGCCGCAGCGCGTCGCGCCGGAAATCGTTGAGCTTTTCGGTGTTGGCCATGTCGAAGGTCATCGACGCGGCGAGGAACTCGACCGGATAATGCGCCTTCAGATAGGCGGTCTGGTAGGCGACCATCGCGTACGCGGCCGCGTGCGACTTGTTGAAGCCGTAATCGGCGAACTTGGCCAGCAGATCGAAGATGAAGTCGGCCTGCGGCCTGGAGACGCCGCGCTCGACGGCGCCGTCGACGAAGCGCACGCGCTGCTTGTCCATCTCGACGCGGATCTTCTTGCCCATGGCACGGCGCAAAAGGTCCGCTTCACCGAGCGAATAGCCGGCCAGGACCTGGGCGATCTCCATCACCTGTTCCTGATAAACGATGACGCCTTGCGTCTCCTCGACCAGATGGTCGATCTTCTCGTGGATCGAGGCGATCTGTTCGTCGCCATGCTTGCGGGCATTGTAGGTGGGGATGTTGTCCATCGGGCCGGGCCGGTAGAGCGCGACCAGCGCGATGATGTCCTCGATGCGGTCCGGCTTCATGCCGACCAGCGCTTTGCGCATGCCCGGGCTTTCCACCTGGAAGACGCCGACCGTCTCGCCGCGCGCCATCATCTCGTAGGTGGGCCGGTCGTCGAGCGGCAGCGCCGACAGGTCGATCGTCACACCGCGCCGCGCCAGCAGCTTCACCGCCGTCTCGAGCACCGTCAGCGTCTTCAGACCGAGAAAGTCGAACTTGACCAGTCCCGCATCCTCGACCCATTTCATATTGAACTGGGTGACCGGCATGTCCGAGCGCGGATCGCGGTAGAGCGGAACGAGTTGCGACAGTGGCCGGTCGCCGATGACGATGCCCGCCGCATGGGTCGAGGCGTGCCGGTAAAGCCCTTCGAGCTTGAGCGACATGTCGAGCAACTGGCCGACGATCGGTTCGCGCTCGCGCTCTTCGGCGAACTTGGCTTCGCCCTCTATGGCCTTGGCGAGCGTCGTCGGATTGGCCGGATTGTTGGGCACGAGCTTGCACAGCCGGTCCACCTGGCCATAGGGCATCTCCAGCACGCGACCCACGTCACGCAGCACGGCGCGCGCCTGCAGCGTTCCGAACGTGATGATCTGGGCGACCTGATCGCGGCCATACTTGTCCTGGACGTAGCGGATCACCTCGTCACGCCGTTCTTGGCAGAAGTCGATGTCGAAGTCCGGCATCGACACGCGATCGGGATTGAGGAAGCGCTCGAACAGGAGCGAAAAACGCAACGGGTCGATGTCGGTGATGGTCAGCGCCCATGCAACGAGCGAACCCGCGCCCGAGCCGCGGCCCGGACCGACGGGAATGTCCCTGGCCTTGGCCCATTTGATGAAGTCGGCAACGATCAGGAAGTAGCCGGGGAACTTCATCCCCTCGATGATCGACAGTTCGTGATCGAGCCGCTTGTCATAGTCTTCGCGGGTATAGCCATCGGCCATCCCCTGATGTTCGAGGCGCGCGTTCAGGCCCTCGATCGCCTGCCGGCGCAATTCGTCCGCCTCGGCCTTTTCCGCCTCGGCGGCGGTCGCGCCGTCGAGCACGGCGGCAAAGCGCGGCAGGATCGGATCGATCTTGCGCGGGAACCAGGAACAGCGCCGCGCGATCTCGACCGTGTTGGCGGTCGCCTCGGGCAGGTCCGAAAACAGCCGGATCATGTCAGCCGCCGGCTTGAGCCAATGGTCGGGCGTCAATCGGCGTCTGTCGTCCATCGACAAGAGCGCGCCATCGGCGATGGCGATCAGCGCGTCATGGGCCTCGAAGTCCGCGCGGTTCAGAAAGAACGCCTCGTTGGTCCCAACCAGCGGCAGATGATGGCGGTAGGCCAGTTCCACCGTCCGTGCCTCAAGGGCACGGTCCCACGATCCGTGCCGCTGCAGTTCGACATAAAGCCGGTCGCCGAACAAGGTCCTCAAAGTGACGAGACGCTGTTCGGCCAGCCTGCCATGCCCGTCGGCAAGGGCGCTGCCGACGGGCCCCGACGGCCCGCCGGTCAGGCAGATGATTCCTTCGGCGCGTTGAGCCAGCCAGCCATCATGGATGCGCACGCAATCGAGATCGTCTTCGTCGAGATAGGCGCGGCTGACCAGTTCGACGAGGTTGCGGTAGCCGGTCTCGTTGGCCGCCAGCAGCACGATCGCCGCGTCGGTCGTCATGCCCTTGCCGCCCCGTCCCTGCCCGCGCTCATCGTCGCCCTCGCCATCGAACCGGATCGGCAACTGGCACCCGATGATGGGCTGGACGCCGGCTGCCGAAGCCTTCTGCGCGAATTCAAGCGCGCCGAACAGGTTGGCGGTGTCGGTGACGGCAATGGCCGGGGCGCCATTGTCTTTTGCCCAATCGATGACACGCGGCAGCTTGAGCGCGCCTTCAAGCAGCGAATAGGCCGAGTGGACGCGCAGATGAACGAAACCGGGCTCGATGAGCGATGCGCCGCCCGCTGGGTCCTGAGGTGCCAAACCGTCTTCTCCCTGCCGCTTCCGCGCGGAATCGCGCGCCTTTGCCAAGCGGACGATCCATCGTCATTTGCGGGCCGGCGAGAGTCCAGAGACGTGCGGCGAAATCCCCGATGTTCAGGCCGCTCGGCTCACAGATATCCAATCATCAGGGCGAGTGTCGCCACGAAGGAAGCGATCGAAAAGAAGGCGGCAAAATCGCGTGCAAGTTCCGGCATTATTCACTCCTATTCCCTTTATGTTCTTATCATGTTCTCTTTCTGCTCGCTTGTAAAGGGTCCATAATGGTGGCCACTGCACGGGGCAGTCCGATGGTTATCAAAGCGTGAAGGGTGCCGGGACGCTCAGGCGGCGGCGAAGGGCACCAGCCGGCCTTCGTCCATGGTGACGATCCGGTCCATCCGGCGGGCCAGCGTATGGTTGTGCGTGGCGAACAGCGCCGCCAGCCCGGACTGGCGCACCAAGGCTTCGAGTGCCTCGAACACGTAGGACGACGTCTCGGGATCGAGATTGCCCGTCGGCTCGTCGGCCAGAAGCACCAGCGGCGCATTGGCGACGGCGCGGGCGATGGCGACGCGCTGCTGCTCGCCGCCCGACAGCTCGGCGGGCCGGTGGGCGGCGCGCGGGCCGATGCGCATATAGTCGAGCAGTTCGCGCGCCCGCGTCTCCGCCTCGCGGCGGGCAAGGCCGCGAATCATTTGCGGGATCATGACGTTCTCGAGCGCCGAGAATTCCGGCAGCAAATGGTGGAACTGGTAGACATAGCCGATGTCGTTGCGGCGGCGGGCGGTGCGCTCGCGGTCGCTGAGCGAGCCGCAGGGTTGGCCGGACAGGTACACTTCGCCGCCATCGGGCCGCTCCAGCAGGCCGGCGGTGTGCAGCAGCGTCGATTTGCCGGCGCCGGACGGGGCGACCAGCGCGACCATTTCGCCGGGCTTCAGCGAAAGGTCGGCGCCGCGCAGCACTTCGAGCGTATGGCCGGCCTCTTCATAGGCGCGCTCGACGGCTTCCAGCTTCAGCACCGGATCGGCCATCATTCATACCTCAGCGCTTCGACGGGATCGAGCTTGGCGGCCCGGCGGGCCGGGATGATCGCGGCAAGGAACGACAGGGCCAGCGACAGCAAAACGACGGCCAGCGTCTCGCCGGGGTTCAAGCGGGCCGGTATCTCACTGAGGAAGCGGATCGTCGGGTCCCAGACCTCGGCGCCGGACACCCAGTTCATGAAGCGCTGAATGCCCTGAATGTTCCAGCACACGATCACGCCGAGCAGCACGCCCGCGGCGGTGCCGACGACGCCGACGCCCGTGCCGGCCATGATGAAGATGCGCAGGATCGACGACTGGCTGGCACCCATGGTGCGCAGGATGGCGATGCCCCTGCCCTTTTCCTTCACCAGCATGATCAGGCTGGAGATGATGTTGAGCGAAGCGACAAGGACGACGATCGACAGGATCAGGAACATGGCGTTGCGCTCGATCACCAGCGCCGAGAAGAACGCTGAGTTGCGCTGGCGCCAGTCGACCAGGAACATCGGCCGGTCGCCGGCCTCCTCGATCAGCGGCCGGTAGGCGTCGACCGCGTCGGGATCGTCGATGAAGATCTCGATCAGTTGGGCGACGCCTTCGGAGTTGAAATAAAGCTGGGCTTCCTCGAACGGCATGAAGATGATCGAACCGTCATATTCGCTCATGCCCATCTCGAAGATGGCCGCCACCGGATAGGACTTGACGCGCGGCGTCGTGCCGAACGGCGTCACATCGCCGTCGGGCGAAACGAGCGTGATCCGGTCGCCGGCGATCAGGCCGAGATTGCGCGCCATGCGGATGCCGATAACGACGCCCTCACCCGCCGCGAACGGCACGAGCGATCCTTCGGTCAGATTGCCGGAAATCGATTCAAGGCGCGAAAAGTCTTCGGCGCGCACGCCGCGCACCAGCGCGCCCGTGCCGGCGCCGACATTGCCCGATGCCAGCGTCTGCCCCTCGATCAGCGGCACGGCCAGCGTGACGCCATCGACGGCGGTGATGCGGGCCGCGACTGCGTCATAGTCGTCGAGCGGGCGCTCGATCGGCTGCACGATGACATGGCCGTTCAGCCCCAAGATGCGGTCGAGAAGTTCGGCGCGGAAGCCGTTCATCACCGCCATGACGATGATCAGCGCGGCGACGCCCAGCGTCACGCCGACCAACGAGATGATCGTGACGATGGAGACCGCTGCCTCCTTCTTGCGGGGCCGCAGATAGCGCCAGGCGATCATGCGCTCGAAGGCCGAGAACGGTCCGGCGGATCCGTCCGTGCGGCCGTTGCCGGCCGCTTGTGTCTCGGTCGCTTCAGGCGTTGTGGCGCGCACCGCGATCAGGCCTCCGAAACGCGGGCGATCGCGGCGTCGAGATCGAGTTCATGCTTTTCGCCGGTCGCGCGGTCCTTGAGTTCGACCACACCGGATTTGACGCCACGCGGGCCGATGACGATCTGCCATGGCAAGCCGATCAGGTCGGCGGTGGCGAATTTTGCGCCCGGTCGCTGGTCGGTATCGTCCAGGAGCGGATCGATGCCGGCATTGACCAGGGCGCCGTAGGCACGCTCCGACCAGTCGTCGCAATCGGCATCGCCAGGCTTCATGTTGATGATCACCGCGCCGAAGGGTGCGACGCTTTTCGGCCAGATGATGCCATTGTCGTCGTGCGAGGCTTCGATGATCGCACCGATCAGGCGCGAGGGCCCGATGCCATAGGAGCCCATCGAGACCGGCACATCCTTGCCGTCAGGGCCCGCGACCGTCGCGCCCAAGGGCTCGGAGTACTTTGTGCCGAAATGGAAGATGTGGCCGACTTCGATGCCGCGCGCGGAGACCTTGTCGCTCTCCGCGATGCCGGCCCATGCGGCCTCGTCATGCATCTCGTCGGTCGCCGCATAGGGCGTCGTCCACCGATCGACGATCGCCGCGATGGCGCCGTCGTCGCCGAAGTCGACATCCTCTCCGGGCACACCCATGTCCATGAACGCCTTCTGGCAGAAGACCTCCGATTCGCCGGTCTCGGCCAGGATGATGAATTCGTGGCTGAGGTCGCCGCCGATCGGACCCGTGTCGGCGCGCATCGGGATCGATTTGAGGCCGAGGCGCTCGAAGGTGCGCAGATAGGCGACGAACATGCGGTTGTAGGCCGCCTTGGCGCCCTCGTAATCGAGATCGAACGAATAGGCATCCTTCATCAGGAACTCACGGCCGCGCATGACGCCGAAGCGCGGACGCACCTCGTCGCGGAACTTCCACTGGATGTGGTAGAGGTTCAGCGGCAAATCCTTGTAGGAGCGCACGTAGGACCGGAAGATGTCGGTGACCATTTCCTCGTTGGTCGGCCCGTACAGCATGTCGCGCTCGTGCCGGTCGGTAATGCGCAGCATCTCCTGGCCGTAATCGTCATAACGCCCGCTTTCGCGCCACAGATCGGCGGGCTGGATGGTCGGCATCATGATCTCGATGGCGCCGGCGCGGTTCTGTTCCTCGCGCACGATATCGTTGATGCGCTCGAGCACCTTCTTGCCCAGCGGCAGCCACGAATAGATGCCGGCGGCCTGCTGGCGGATCATGCCGGCGCGCAGCATCAGCCGGTGCGAGATGATCTCGGCTTCCTTGGGGTTTTCCTTCAGGATCGGCAGAAAGTATCTGGAAAGGCGCATGGAGGTTCCGGCTTCAGGCAGGGCGGCATGTAAGCCGCGGAATCAGTCAAGCGTAAGGCCCGCGTGCGGACCTTCTAGACCGGGCGGTACCGAATGCAAAGGCTCAAGGGAAAGCGGCCCGAATTTGTCCGCAACGGAGGCAAAGGGCGCGATTTATGACGTTTGGATCAAAAGTTAGCCTGAATTTACGGGTGACAAGCGCCATCGCTGTTGCTAGCTTCCGGCCTCGACTGCAGGGCGGCTTGCCGCTCGTGGTCGGAAACGGGTCAAGGTCTTGGGAGGAACCGATTTTCTGGCGCTCTTGGAGCTGCCGCTTCCCCTGCGGAAGAGGACGAAAATCACCCGTTTTGAAATGGCAGGACTTCGGTCCTGCCATTTTGCTTGTGGCGGCGCGAAAACGCCCACCGGTCAATCCCGCGAACTGTAGTCCGGCACGATGCGCGGCAGATCGTCGACGCTCCAGCCCATGACGACCGTCAAAAAATAGAAGACCGCGAACACGGCGATTGCGATGGCGGTCGTCAGCAACAGCTTGAAGCCGATGCGCGGCGCGACCGGCGCGCCGGCTTCCGTGCCCGGTTCGACATGGCCGGCCTCGGCCTGCGAGCGCACGCCGATGGGCAGCACGGCAAACAGCGTCACCCACCAGATGATGAAGAAGATGGCGACCGCCGAAAGCCAGCCCATCAGCCGGACACCTCTTCCAGTTCGATCAGCGTGCCGTCGAAATCCTTGGGGTGCAGAAACAGCACCGGATTGCCGTGCGCGCCGATCTTCGGTTCTCCGTCGCCGAGCACCCGCACGCCCTGCGCCGAAAGCCGGTCGCGAGCGGCGATGATGTCGGTGACCTCATAGCACATGTGATGGATGCCGCCGGCCGGATTGCGCTCGATGAACGCGGCCACAGGCGAGCCCTCGCCCAAAGGCTCGAGGAGTTCGGTCTTGGTGTTGTCGAGTTCGACGAAGACGACCGTCACGCCGTGTTCGGGCAGCGGCTGCGGCTCGGAGACGGTCGCTCCGAGCGTGTCGCGGTATTTGCGCACCGCTGCCGCCAGATCCGGCACGGCGATGGCCACATGGTTCAAACGTCCGATCATGGCCCTTCCCTACACCCGGTCGACCAGCACCGTCACGAGCGGCTTTTTGCCCCAGGCGTTGCGGGCGGCTGCGCGCACGGCACGGCCCACCGCGTCCTCGACAGCGTCGAGGTCCTTGCGGCGCCCGCGCGGCATGCTTTCAACCGCACCGACAACCGCCTCGAACAGGATGTCTTCGAGATCCTCGCCATGGGCGTCGGCTCGCGGCAGGCCAATGGCGACGACCTGCGGTTCGGCGGCAATTTCCTGCTTGCGGTCCAGAATGACCGAGACCGAAACATGACCGGCAAACGACAGGCGGCGCCGGTCATTGACACCAACCGCATCATCGTCGCCGATGATCTTGCCGTCCTTGAAGATCTGTCCGTGCGGCACATCGTCGATGATTTCCGGCGCGCCGGGTGCCAGCCTCACCATGTCGCCATTGCGCGCGTCCATGACGTCGGCAATGCCCTCCTCGCGCATCAGTTTGGCGTGGGCCGCCAGATGGGCCGCCTCGCCATGGACCGGGACACCGATCTTCGGCCGCGTCCATTTGTACATCTGCCGCAGTTCGTTGCGGCGCGGGTGACCCGAAACGTGCACCAGCGCGTCCGTGTCCTCGATCACCTCGATGCCCATGTCGATCAGCCGGTTCTTGGTCTCCAGGATCGCCTTCTCGTTTCCGGGGATGGTGCGCGAGGAATAGACGACCGTATCGCCGGCGGTCAGCTTCACATCGCGCATCTCGTCGCGGCCGAGCTTGGCCAGCGCCGCACGCGGCTCGCCCTGCGAGCCGGTCAGGATGATCACGACCTGGTTGCGGGGAATATGGCCGAACTCGTCCTCGCCGAGAAACGGATCGAGCCCCTCCATGTAGCCAAGGTCGGTCGCGACATCGACGACGCGCTTCATCGAACGACCCATCAGCAGCACGCGGCGTCCGGCGGTCTGCGCCGCCTCGGCGATCGACTTGATGCGGCCGACATTGGACGAAAAGGTCGTCACCGCGACGCGGCCCGAGGCGTTGGTGATGACCTCCGCGAGGCCTTCGGAGACCTGCCGCTCCGACGGCGATTCGCCTTCGCGCATCGCGTTGGTGGAATCGCAGACCAGCGCCAGCAAGCCTTCGTCGCCGAGCGCGCGGAACCGTGGCTCGTCGGTCAGCGGGCCAAGCGCCGGGTCGGTGTCGTTCTTCCAGTCGCCGGTGTGCAGCACCATGCCCGCCGGCGTCCGGATGGCGAGCGATACCGGTTCGGGGATGGAATGGGTCACGGCGATCGCCTCGATCTCGAACGGGCCGATCGTGAAGCGCTGGCCGCCATCGTAGATTTCAACCGGAATTTTCGGCGCGCCATGTTCACCCTGCGCCTTTGCCTCCAGCATGCCGGCGCCGAACGGCGTCATGTGAACAGGCATGGCGCCGTCGGGCGAGAGCTTTTCATACAGCGCGAGCAGCGCGCCGTAATGGTCCTCGTGTGCGTGGGTGATGACGATGCCGGCGAGGTTCTTGCGCTCGGCCTCGATGAAACGGATGTCCGGCAGGACCAGGTCGACGCCCGGCAGGTCAGGACCCGGAAAGGTGACGCCACAGTCGACGATCAGCCATTGCCGGCGTTCCTTCGGCCCATAGCCGTAAAGGGCGAAGTTCATGCCGATCTCGCCGACACCGCCCAGGGGTACAAATACCAATTCAGTCATGTAGTTCCTTTGCCGCCAAGCGGCGCGGGCGGCGTTTACCGCCCTGGTTGTTTGAAGAAGACATCGCCTGCGGCAAACGTTGTGGACGTGCCGTCGGGCAGGCGCAAGATCAGATATCCGTCCGCGTCGATATCCTCGAAGATGCCCTGATGGGTCGCATTGTCGAGCGTGACGGTCAGGGGTTGTCCGCGGCCCCGCGCGTGATCGAGCCAGCGCTCACGGATCGCTGTGGTGTTCCGGCCGCGATTCCAGTCATTGAGGACTTTGGCGAATGCGCCGGCCAGATGGTGAAACAACGACCGCGACGTTGCATCCGGCCGATGAGCGGTGAGATGGGTCGCCGGATAGGGCGTATCAAGGGGGTGCGCCGTAACATTGATGCCGCAGCCGATGATGACGGCGTTCGTGCCGTCCGGCGCCGACAGGCTTTCAAGCAGGATGCCACAGCATTTGGCGCCATCGATCAGGACGTCGTTCGGCCATTTCAGTTCGATGGATGGACCGCCCTCGCCCAGTTCGGCTGCTACCGCGTCACGCACGGCCAGACCCGTCACCAGTGGCAAAAAGCCGATCCGATCGACGGGAGCCGGATCGACCAGCACGAGCGAGCCGAACAGATTGCCCGGCGGCGACGACCAGGGCCGGCCACGCCGGCCGCGCCCTTGGGTCTGTTCGCCGGCGGTGAGCCACAAGCGTCCCTCGCCCGCTGACCGTTCGCGCACCAGCGCGGCAAGATCGGCGTTGGTCGAGCCGGTGGTCGCCACGTGGGCAGCGCGCCAGTCGGGCAGACCGGGGATCGGCTCGAAGACGAGCGTCTCGGACATGCGTCAGAAGAAGGTCCGCGCGGCCGCTTCGGCATAGGCGGCAATCGGCCCGCCAAAGACGATATAGGCCAGAACGAACACGCCGCTGGCGCCCATCACCAGCCGCAACTCGCCAGCGGGCGCCACGAACCGGCCCTCGGCATCGTCGAACCACATGATCTTGACGATGCGCAGATAATAGTAGGCGCCGACCACGGAGGAGAGAACGCCGATGATGGCGAGCGGCCAAAGGCCCGCTTCGACAGCGGCAAGAAAGACGTACCATTTCCCCCAGAAGCCGGCGAGCGGCGGAATGCCGGCCAGCGAGAACATCAGCGCGGTCAGGATGGCGGCCATCAGCGGGTTGTTGGACGCATAGCCGGCCAGATCGCTGATCTGCTCGACATTGCCTTCGTCCTTGCGCCGCATGGCCAGGATGAAGGCGAACGTGCCGAGCGTCATCGCGAGATAGATCGCCATATAGAGCATGACGCCCTGAACGCCGGCCACGGTGCCGGCGGCAAGTCCGACAAGCGCGTAGCCCATATGGCCGATCGACGAATAGGCCATCAGGCGCTTGATGTTGCGCTGGCCGATCGCGGCGAATGCGCCGAGCACCATCGAGGCAATCGAGATGAAGACGATGATCTGCTGCCAGTCCGCTGTCACGGGCTGGAAAGCGTCCATGACGACGCGCACGAGCATCGCCATGGCGGCCATCTTGGGGGCCGCCGCGAAGAAAGCGGTCACCGGCGTCGGCGCGCCTTCATAGACGTCGGGCGTCCACATGTGGAACGGCACGGCGGAGATCTTGAAGGCCAGCCCGGTCAGCAGGAAGACAAGGCCGAACAGAACGCCAATCGAACGCTCTCCGCCGGTGACGGCAGCGGCGATCTCGTCAAAACCGATATGGCCGGTGAAGCCGTAGATGAGCGAGATGCCGTACAGCATCATGCCGGAGGAAAGCGCGCCGAGGACGAAGTATTTCAGGCCCGCTTCGGTCGACCGGGCGCTGTCGCGGTTGATGGCGGCAATCACGTAAAGCGCCAGCGACTGCAGTTCGAGCGCCATGTAGAGCGACAGGAGATTGTCCGCCGACACCATCAGCATCATGCCGAGCGTCGACAGCGCGATCAGGATCGGGAACTCGAACCGGTCGAACTTCTCCTCGCGGGCAAAGCCCACCGACATGACCAGCGCCACGATCGAGCCGATCAGCACCAGCATCTTCATGAAGAAGGTGAAGGCGTCGTGCACGTAGGCGCCGCCGAAGGCCGGGCCCATGGGCGCGAAGAACACCATCCAGCCGAGCGCGGCGACCAGCAGCGCGACGGTCAGCGAAGTGACGATCGCGTTGGCGCTTTCCTTGCGGACGAAAACGCCGACCATCAGAAGCGCCATCGCGCCGATGGCGATGAGCAGTTCCGGCGCGGCGATCACAAGGCTTTGTGCGAGTTCTTGTGCGGTCATCGGGAGCGGTCCGTTCAGTTCATCTGCGCGGCGACATCGCCGGCCGCGGCTGCCGCCTGGAGCGCCGCATTGTAATCGACAAGAAGGGCCTCGACCGACGGTCCGATCACGTCAAGGACGGGCGCGGGATAGACGCCGAAGAAGATGGTCAGGACGACGAGCGGATAGAGCAGCACCTTTTCGCGCGTCGTCAGGTCGAGCAGCGATTTGAGCGTTTCCTTTTCCAGCGCACCGAAGATGACGCGGCGATAGAGCCACAGCGCATAGCCGGCCGACAGGATCACGCCGGTGGCCGCAAAGACCGCGAACCATGTATTGACCCGGAACAGGCCCATCAGGGTGAGGAATTCGCCGACAAAGCCGGACGTTCCCGGCAGGCCGACATTGGCCATGGTGAAGACCATGAAGGTGACCGCGTAGGCCGGCATGTTGTGCACCAGCCCGCCGTAGGCGGCGATTTCGCGCGTGTGCAGCCGGTCGTAGACGATGCCGACGCACAGGAATAGCGCGCCGGAGACAAGGCCGTGCGACAGCATCTGGAAGATCGCGCCTTCGACGCCCTGCACATTGGCGGCGAAGATGCCCATTGTGACAAAGCCCATATGAGCGACCGACGAATAGGCGATCAGCTTCTTCATGTCCTGCTGCATCATCGCGACCAGCGAGGTGTAGATGATGGCGATGACCGAAAGAGCGAAGACAAGCCAGGCCAGATCGGCCGAGGCGAGCGGGAACATGGCGAGCGAGAAGCGGATGAAGCCGTAGCCGCCGAGCTTCAGAAGAACACCCGCCAGGATGACCGAGCCCGCCGTCGGCGCCTCGACGTGGGCGTCGGGCAGCCAGGTGTGCACCGGCCACATCGGCATCTTGACCGCAAAGGAGGCGAAGAAGGCCAGCCACAGCCAGAACTGCATTTGCGGCGGGAAATCGTGGGCCAGAAGCTCGGGGATCGATGTCGTGCCGGCCTCCCAGTACATCGCCATGATCGCCAGCAGCATCAGCACCGAGCCGAGCAGTGTGTAGAGGAAGAACTTGAACGAGGCGTAGACCCGCCGCTTGCCGCCCCATACGCCGATGATGATGAACATCGGGATCAGGCCGCCTTCGAAGAAGACGTAGAACAGGACGATGTCGAGCGCGCAGAAGACGCCGATCATCAGCGTTTCAAGGATCAGGAAGGCCAGCATGTAGGCCTTCACGCGGTCCTTGATCGCGTCCCAGCTCGCCAGGATGCAGATCGGCATCAGGAAGGTCGTCAGGATGACGAACAGCATGGAGATGCCGTCGACGCCCATCCGGTAGGTCAAGCCGCCGCCGAGCCATGCGGCCTCCTCGACGAACTGGAAGCCGGGATTGGACGTGTCGAATCCGGCCCAGATCAGGAGCGAGACCAGGAAGGTGAAGACCGTCGTCAGCAGCGCGACCATGCGAATGTTGCGCAGGCCAAGCTCCGTCTCGTCGGAGATGAAGAAGATGACGAGGACACCGACCAGCGGCAGGAAGGTGACGAGCGAAAGCAGCGGCATGCCGGCCATCACAGGGCTCCTCCGAGCATCATCCAGGTGATGAGCGCGGCCAGGCCGATCATCATCGCAAAGGCGTAGTGGTAGAGATATCCCGACTGCAGGCGGACCACGCGGCCGGTCACATCGGTGACGCGTTTGGCGACGCCGTTGGGTCCGAAACCGTCGATCAGCCAGCCATCGCCGCGCTTCCAAAGGAAGGTGCCCAGGCGCTTGGCCGGATTGACAAACAGGAAGTCGTAGAGTTCGTCAAAGTACCATTTGTTGAGCAGGAACTGGTAAAGGCCGCGATGCTGGCGGGCCAGAGCCGCCGGCGTTTCGGGCGAGCGGATATACATGTACCAGGCCGTGACGAGGCCGATCAGCATGGCCACCGCCGGGCTGGCCTTCACCCAGAACGCCACCTCGTGGAACTCTTCGAGAATGTGATTGTCCGGACCGGCGAACAAAGCGGTGCGGAAGAAGTCGTTGTACCAGCCCTCATGATGGCCGTGGCCGACAAAGGCCGAATAGAAGAAAAAGCCCGACAGCAGCGCGCCGACGGCGAGGATGTAGAGCGGCACCAGCATCACCGGCGGCGATTCATGGACATGGTGCATGACATCGGCGGTGGCGCGCGGCTTGCCGTGGAAGGTCATGAAGATCAGCCGCCACGAGTAGAACGAGGTCATGACCGCAGCAATCAGCAGCATGCCGAAGGCAAAGCCCGCCGCCGCGTTGTGGCCGACAAACGCGCTCTCGATGATGGCGTCCTTCGAAAAGAAGCCCGCGGTGCCGATGTAGGTGCCCGGAATGCCGACGCCGGTCAGCGCGATCGTGCCGATGATCATCATCCAGTAGGTCATCGGGATGTGCTTCCGAAGGCCACCCATCTTGCGCATGTCCTGCTCGTCGGACACCGCATGGATCACCGAGCCGGCACCCAGGAACAGGAGCGCCTTGAAGAAGGCGTGGGTGAACAGGTGGAACATCGCCGCGCCATAGGCGCCGACGCCCAGCGCGACGAACATGTAGCCAAGCTGCGAACAGGTCGAATAGGCGATGACGCGCTTGATGTCGTTCTGAACGAGACCGACGGTTGCCGCAAAGAAGGCCGTGATCGCGCCGACGATGGTGACGACGGTCAGCGCGTCGGGCGAGAATTCGAAGATCGGCGACAGGCGTGCGACCATGAAGACGCCGGCCGTGACCATCGTGGCGGCATGGATCAGCGCGGAGACGGGCGTCGGGCCCTCCATCGCGTCGGGCAGCCAGGTGTGCAGCATGAACTGGGCGGACTTGCCCATCGCGCCCAGGAACAGGAGCAGGCAGACCACGGTCAGCGCCTCGCCGGCGGTCAGGTCCATCCACAGGAAGCGGAACAGCACTTCGCGGGCGGCTTCGGACGCCTCGCCATCGACGGACGCGAAGGCGGCGGCATTGGCAAAGATCGTGTCAAGATTGACCGAGCCGAACAACACGAAAACGCCGAAGATGCCCAGGATGAAGCCGAAGTCCCCCACCCTGTTGACGATGAAGGCCTTCATGGCCGCGTTGTTGGCGGATGCCTTCTTGTACCAGAAGCCGATCAGCAGATAGGAGGCGAGACCGACGCCCTCCCAGCCGAAGAACATCTGGACCAGATTGTCGGCCGTCACCAGCATCAGCATGGCGAAGGTGAACAGCGACAGATAGGCGAAGAAGCGCGGCCGGTGCGGATCGTCGTGCATGTAGCCGATCGAATAGATGTGCACCAGCGACGAGACCGTGTTGACGACGACCAGCATGACGACCGTCAGCGTGTCGATGCGGAAGGCCCAGTTGACGTCCAGATTGCCCGACCCGATGAAACGCATCACCTGAACGGTGCGCGGCTCGGCCTCCGAAAAGCCGACCGTGATCAGCGCAATCCAGGACAGGATCGCGGCAATCACCAGGAAGCCGGAGGTGATGTATTCGCAGGCCTTGGCGCCCAGCGCGCGGCCGCCGAAGCCGGCAATCAGCGCGCCCAGAAGCGGCAGGAAGACGATGGCGTGATACATGGGTGCGATCAGCCCTTCATCATGTTGACGTCTTCGACGGCGATCGAGCCGCGATTTCGGAAGAAGACGACCAGTATGGCGAGACCGATGGCCGCTTCGGCAGCCGCGACGGTCAGGACGAACAGCGCGAAGACCTGGCCGACCAGATCCTGCAGATGCGCCGAGAAGGCGACGAAATTGATGTTCACCGCCAGAAGGATCAGCTCGACGCTCATCAGGATGACGATGACGGACTTGCGGTTCAAAAAGATGCCGAAGATGCCGATGACGAACATCAGCGCCGAGACGGTCAGATAATGGGCAATGGTGATGGTCATGTGATCGGTCTCAAAGTCCCTTGCCGCTTTCGACGTCGACAAGCTCGACCGCCTTTTCGGGGTCGCGGGCGACCTGCTCGCCAATGTTCTGGCGCTTGATGTGCGGCCGGGGGTCGCGCAGCGTCAGCACGATGGCGCCGATCATGGCGACCAGAAGCACGAGCCCCGCGATCTGGAAGAAATAGACATAGTCCGTATAGAGGATGTCGCCGAGCGCCGCCGTGTTGGGCCGCGCTGCCGGATCGGGTGTTGGCAGGGCGGGCGTGCCAGACGGCTCGATCGCCAGAGACTGGCCGACGACGACGATCAGAAGCTGGGCTGCGATGACGACGCCGACCAGAACGCCGATGGGCGCATATTCGGCGATGCCCTTCCTGAACGTCACGCGGTTCACTTCCAGCATCATGACGACGAACAGGAAGAGGACCGCGACCGCGCCGACATAGACGGCCAGAAGGATCATGCCGAGGAACTCGGCACCGGTCAGCACGAACAGCGCAGACGCGTTGAAAAAGGTGAGGATCAGATAGAGCACCGAATGCACGGGATTGCGCGCCACCACCACCATGACGGAGCTGGCGACTGCAATGAATGCAAACATGTAAAAGAACGCCGCTGCGATGCCGGTCAACAGCATGTGTTCCCCCGATCGATGGTCTGCCGGCTGCCCTCTAGCAGTCCCGGCCTATCGGGACCAGACGCATTTGGTTGAACGCGTCGGCCCTGTTGTTGTCGTTGTGCCGGCCGGCTAGCGGTAGGGAGCGTCGAGCGCCATGTTGCGGGCGATCTCGCGTTCCCACCGGTCCCCGTTGGCCAGCAGTTTGTCCTTGTCGTAATAGAGTTCCTCACGGGTTTCCGTGGCGAACTCGAAATTGGGTCCCTCGACGATGGCGTCGACGGGGCAGGCTTCCTGGCAGAAGCCGCAATAGATGCATTTGACCATGTCGATGTCGTAGCGCACCGTGCGCCGCGTGCCGTCATTGCGGCGCGGTCCGGCTTCGATCGTGATGGCCTGCGCCGGGCAGATCGCCTCGCACAGTTTGCAGGCGATGCAGCGCTCTTCGCCATTGGGATAGCGGCGCAGCGCATGTTCGCCACGGAAGCGCGGGCTCAGCTTGCCCTTCTCGTGCGGGTAGTTGATCGTCGCCTTGGGCGCCACGAACCGGCGCATCGCCAGGAAGAAGGCGCTGACGAATTCGGCCAGAAGCAGCGACTTGGCGGCTTGTGCGAATGTGCTCATCTGCTCTCTTCCCTTCTTATGCCCAGCCCGTCAGCTTCAGGAAGGCGGCGGTGGCCACCACCATGAACAGCGAGATCGGCAGGAACACCTTCCAGCCAAGACGCATGAGCTGGTCGTAGCGGTAACGCGGCACGATCGTCTTGACCATGGCGAACATGAAGAACACCAGGCACAGCTTGAACATGAACCAGAAGACGCCCGGCAGCCATGTGAACGGCGCGAAATCGAACGGCGGCAGCCATCCGCCCATGAACAGGATCACCGTCAGCGCGCACATCAGAAGGATGGCGATGTATTCGCCGAGCATGAAAAGCATGTAGGGCGTCGAGGAGTACTCGATCATGTGGCCGGCGACGAGTTCGGATTCGGCCTCGACAAGATCGAACGGCGGACGGTTCGTCTCGGCCAGCGCCGAGATGAAGAAGATGACAAACATCGGGAACAGGCCCAGCCAGTGCCAGTCCAGCAAGGTGTTGGGCAGGCCGAGACGTGTGCCAAGTCCATCCTGCTGCGACAGGACGATGTCGGTCATGTTGAGCGAACCGACCAGCAGCAGAACGGTGACGATGACGAATCCGATGGAGACTTCATAGGACACCATTTGCGCGGCCGAGCGCAGGGCGCCGAGGAAAGGATATTTTGAGTTCGAAGCCCAGCCGGCCATGATCACGCCGTAGACCTCGAGCGCCGAGACGGCGAAGACGAACAGGATACCGACATTGATGTTGGCAACCGCCCAGCCCTGCTGAACCGGGATCACCGCCCATGCGGCGAGCGCCAGAACCGCGGAGACCAGGGGCGCGAGCAGGAAGATGCCCTTGTTGGCGCCCGACGGGATGATCGGTTCCTTGATCACGAACTTCAGAAGATCGGCAAACGACTGCAGAAGGCCGAACGGGCCGACCACGTTGGGGCCGCGGCGCGACATCACGGCCGCCCAGATCTTCCGGTCGGCATAGAGGATGAAGGCGGTGAAAACGAGCAGCACCACCAGCAGCGCCAGCGAATGGACAAGGATCAGGATGCCGGGAAGCACGTAGGTCTCAAACATGGCCGGTGGTCCGTTCCATCATGGCTGTCACACCGCTCATTCCGCAGCTTCCGCAAAACCCTTGCGCGCCAGTGAGGAGCATTCGGCCATGACTGCCGATGCGCGCGCTATCGGGTTGGTCAGATAGAAGTCTTTGACCGGCGATGCAAACGCCGATTTGCCAAGGCGCCCACCCTTTTTGGCCAAGGCCTGAACATCGGACGCAAGGCCCGGTTCGATGGCGCCGACATCGGCGAAATGCGGGTGCGCCTCGAAAAGCTTGGCGCGCAGCTGGCCAAGCGAATCGAACGGCAGCCTGTGGCCAAGCACATCGGACAGGGCGCGCAGGATTGCCCAGTCCTCGCGCGCGTCGCCCGGCGCGAACCCGGCGCGGTTGGTGGCCTGCACGCGGCCTTCCGTGTTCACATAGATGGCCGATTTTTCCGTGTAGGCGGCAGCCGGCAGGATGATGTCGGCATGGTGTGCGCCGACGTCGCCGTGGGTGCCGATGTAGATGGTGGTCGCGCCGTCTTTGCGTTTGCGCAGATCGAGTTCGTCCGCGCCGAGCAGGAACAGGACATCGGTGTCGGTGACCATCCTGGCCGCGTCGAGCCCGCCCTCGCCCGGTACGAAGCCCAGATCGAGCCCGCCGACACGTGCCGCCGCCGTGTGCAACACCGAAAAGCCGTTCCAGTCTTCGGAAACGGCGCCGACCTGATCGGCCAGCCTGGCCGCCAGTCCGAGTATGGCAGCGCCATCGCCGCGCGCGATCGCGCCCTGCCCGACGATGATCAGCGGGCGTTTGGCCTTTTTCAGCCTGGAGGCGAATTTGTGGTTGCCGTCGGCCAGATCCTTGAGCGTTTCGGGACCCGCGCCCAGCGATTCATGGTCGTAACGCAAGTCGCCCATGTCGCCGATTACGCCGATCGGCAGCGGTGCGGCACGCCACGCCTTGCGGATGCGGGCGTTGAGCACCGACGCTTCAAATCGCGGATTGGCGCCGACGATCAGGATCGCGTCGGCATCCTCGATGCCGTCGATGGTCGCGTTGAAGATGTAGGAGGCGCGGCCGCGCGCCGGATCGAGTGCGGCACCGTCCTGGCGGCAATCGATGTTGGCCGAACCAAGGCTCTCCATCAGCGTCTTGAGCGCGAACATCTCCTCGACACCGGCCAGATCGCCGGCGATGGCGCCGACCGCTTCGCCGGACTTGCCGTCAAGCGCCGTCTTGACCGCGCCGAACGCCTCGCTCCACGAGGCCGGCTTGAGCTTGCCGTCAGTGCCGCGCACATAAGGACGGTCGAGACGCTGGGTGCGCAGCCCGTCCCAGATGAAGCGCGTCTTGTCGGAGATCCACTCCTCGTTCACCGCTTCGTTGACGCGCGGCATGATGCGCTTGACTTCCTTGCCGCGCGTATCGACGCGGATGGCCGAGCCGACCGCGTCCATGACGTCGACCGACTCGGTCTTGGTCAGTTCCCACGGACGGGCCTGGAAGGCGTAGGGGCGCGATGTGAGCGCGCCGACCGGGCACAGATCGATCACATTGCCCTGCAATTCGCTCGTCATGGCCTGTTCGAGATAGGTGGTGATCTCGGCATCCTCGCCACGGCCGATCAGGCCCAGTTCGGAAATGCCGGCGACTTCGGTCGTGAAGCGGACACAGCGCGTGCAGTGGATGCAGCGCGTCATGATCGTCTTGACGAGCGGGCCGATATATTTGTCCTCGACGGCGCGCTTGTTCTCCTGGAAGCGCGAGGAATCGATGCCATAGGCCATCGCCTGATCCTGCAGATCGCACTCGCCGCCCTGGTCGCAGATCGGGCAGTCGAGCGGATGGTTGATCAGCAGGAACTCCATCACGCCTTCGCGGGCCTTCTTGACCATCGGTGTGTTGGTGAACACCTCCGGCGGCTGGCCTTCGGGTCCGGGGCGCAGGTCGCGAACGCCCATGGCGCACGACGCGGCAGGCTTGGGCGGACCGCCTTTCACCTCGACCAGGCACATGCGGCAATTGCCGGCGATCGACAGGCGCTCATGATAGCAAAAGCGCGGAATCTCGGCGCCCGCCTCCTCGCACGCCTGCAACAGCGTGTAGTGGTCCGGGACCTCGATTTCCTTGCCGTCAACCTTGATCAGGGCCATGGAAGCTTTCCGTCATATCCGTCGTTTGTCTCACGCGCAGCGCTGGTCTTGCCACAGCTTGCCGTGCGGCAGATGCGCCCAGTCGAACGCATGGTCCGTATTGCCGTGCCGGGCCAAATGGTCAAGCCGTTCGCGCGCCTCCAGAGGCGAAGGTCGATGCCCATCCTCCACCCACCACATGGCAAAATGGTGTGATGCGATCGCATCAAACCATTCGGCCTTGCGGCGATAGACCTGCTTGTGGACGGTGTTCCACACATAGTGTTCGAGGTCGGCCGGCGTTTGCCAGACGCTCAGGTTCAGGATGACGTGTGGATTGCCGAACAGGCGTCTGCCGAGCGCGGCAAGATCGGCGCCCTGGAAGCGCCAGACGAAACCGGGCGACCGGTCGGCAACCGCGTTGACCGCATCAAGGCGTTGCACGAAGCCGGCCATGGCCGGATCGTCGAGCGGATGCTTCGCGCGGGCAATGTTGGCCTCGGCCAGAAGCACGAGCCTTCCTCCGTGTCCTGCCGGCCTTCTGTCGCGGGCCGGTCAATGGGCCGGCCCGGACGCCTGGGCGCCCGGGCCGATGGGTCCGTCTCAGCGCGGCTCCTTGCCGAACTTTTTGACATATTCGTCGCGGCCGCCCTTGGCGAGCGCGGCAGCCTGCGCGATCCAGTCGTCACGTTCGATACGGCCCTTGAACTGCAGATAGTCATCCACCCAGGCGACTTCGTTGGCGGTCCACTCGGCGATCTGCCCGAAGGTCCAGATGCCAAGGCCGTTGAGCACCGATTCAAGCTTGGGGCCGACGCCGGCAATCATCTTCAGGTCGTCCGGTTTGGCCGGCTTTTCCGCCTTGGAGGGCTGCTTGAAGTCCTCGGGCATGATGTCAGCCGCCGATGCGGGTCCGCCCGGGCGTGCGGGCACGGACGCCACCGGCTCGGCGGACGGCACCAGCCGGACGACCGATGTCTCGGCAGCCTTGGCCTCGGCGGTGCCGTTGGCTTTCTTGGCGGACGCCTTGGGCGCGGCCGCGGGCGCCGGCGCGGCGGCCTTCACCTTGGGTGCCTTGACCGGCTTGGGGGCGGCCGTTGCGTCGGCCTTCACGCCGGACTTGGGCGCGGCTTTGGCGGCCGGTTTCGCCTTGGCGGCAACCGCCGTCTTGACGGCCGTCTCGGCCTTGCGCTTCGGCGCCGGCGTGGCCGCGGTCTTGGCAGCCGGCGCCTTGGCTTCGGCGGTTGCTTCACCCGTGCCGAAGGCCCATTCGAATTTCAGCGGGTTGACGCCGTCGAGCGCCGGCGGCGCGAAGGGCGAGATGTCGCGCGTTGCCTTCTGCATCCGCACGGCATTGTCCATCATGCCGGTCATTGCGCCGAACATGGTGCCCATCATCTGGCTGGTCGCGCCCATCGAGACGGCCGCACCCGCCGCCATGGCCGCCATCGGGTGGGTGGCCAGATTGGGCATGCCTTCAAAGCCGGGGACGGCCTTCATCATCGTTTCGATGTTGGCTTCGATCGCGTCAGCGTCCGCCATCATCGGCGAGAACGGCATGGGCGGAAGCTTGGGCATATTGGGCACACCCATACCTTTCATGAAGCTCTCGGTGGTCTTCTGCAGCGGCTCCATGCCCGGCATCAGCGCCAGAAACGGGTTTTCCTTCGCCTGCGGGCTGATCATGTTCTCTGCGAACGGAAACATCGACATCGGTTTTCTCCTCAAAGTCGCTTGCGTCCGCCGTTCCGTGGTGTTTCCTCTTGCCGCGTCGCCGCAAAAGCGCCGCACGGCCGGACCGGTTCCGGTCTCATTGTCGTCTTCTATGCTGAAACACGCGGCCCTGTCAGCACGACATTAGGCGCGTGTCCGGCCTCATTTGTTGCATTGCAGCATAAATCGCGGAAAAAAGCTACTCCGCCGCCTCCAGAACCGGTCTGGTCTGGTGCGAATTGTGGGAAAACTCGTCGATCCGCCGCTCGATCTCGGGCCTGAAGTGCCGGATCAGCCCCTGAATCGGCCAGGCCGCAGCGTCACCCAGAGCGCAGATCGTGTGGCCTTCCACCTGCTTGGTGACATCCAGCAGCATGTCGATCTCGCGCTTGTGGGCGTTGCCGACCACCATGCGCTCCATCACCCGCCACATCCAGCCGGTACCCTCGCGGCAGGGCGTGCACTGGCCGCAGCTCTCGTGCTTGTAGAAGTAGGAGAGCCGCGCGATCGCTTTGACGATGTCGGTCGACTTGTCCATCACAATCACGGCCGCCGTGCCGAGACCCGATTGCAGCCCGCGAAGCGAGTCGAAATCCATCGGCGCATCGATGATCTGCTCGGCCGGGACCAGCGGCACCGACGAGCCACCGGGAATGACGGCCAGCAGATTGTCCCACCCGCCGCGAACGCCGCCGCAATGGCGGTCGATCAGTTCGCGGAACGGGATCGACATTTCCTCTTCAACCGTGCACGGCGCGTTGATGTGGCCGGAGATGCAGAACAGCTTCGTGCCGGTGTTGTTTTCCTTGCCCAGCCCGGCGAACCAGCCCGCGCCGCGGCGCAAAATGGTCGGCGCGACGGCGATCGATTCCACATTGTTGACCGTGGTTGGGCAGCCATAGAGGCCGACATTGGCCGGGAACGGCGGCTTCAGGCGCGGCTGGCCCTTCTTGCCTTCGAGGCTCTCGAGAAGCGCGGTTTCCTCACCGCAAATATAGGCGCCGGCGCCATGATGGACGTAGACGTCCATGTCCCAGCCGCACTTGTTGTTCCTGCCCAGAAGGCCGGCCTCGTAGCACTCGTCGATGGCCGCCTGCAGCGCCTCGCGCTCGCGCATGAACTCGCCGCGCACATAGATGTAGGCGACATGGGCATTCATGGCGAAACCGGCGATCACACAACCCTCGATCAGCGTGTGCGGATCGTGGCGCAGGATTTCGCGGTCCTTGCAGGTGCCGGGCTCGGATTCGTCGGCATTGACGACAAGGTAATGCGGCCGTTCGCCCACTTCCTTGGGCATGAACGACCATTTGAGCCCGGTCGGGAAACCGGCGCCGCCGCGGCCGCGCAGGCCCGAAGCCTTCATCTCGGAAATCACCCAGTCGCGGCCCTTGTCGATCAGCGCCCTGGTGCCGTCCCAGTGTCCACGGCTCATCGCGCCCTTGAGCGACTTGTCGCGCAGGCCGTAAATGTTGGTGAAAATGCGGTCCTTGTCAGCGAGCATCATGCACTCCTAGCGCGGCTTCTTGCCGAAGACCCGAACATATTCGTCTACGCCGCCCTTGGCCAAGACCTTCGCCTGTTTGACCCAGTCGTCGCGGTCGATCCGTCCCTTGAACTTCAGATAGCCGTCGACCCATTCGCGTTCGGCCTTCTTCCACTTTGCAACCTGCGCGAACGTGTAGATGCCAAGCGAATGAAGCGTGCCCTCCAGCTTGGGGCCGACGCCGGAAATCAGCTTCAGATCGTCGGGCTGCGCAGGCTTGTCGATCACGGGCGGCCGGTTCTTGTCGTCCACCCCGGTTTTACCGGCATCCGTTGTGGCGCCCTTGGTCGTTGCGGCTTTGGCCGATTTTGCCGGCGGCTTGGCGCGCCCCGAGGCGGTGGCGGCCAGCTTCATTGTCGAATTGCCGCCCTCGACTGTCTTCGCGGGCGGTTTGCTTTTGGGGCGCACCGCGCTCGCCGTCTTCGCGATTTCGGCGGTGGAGCTCACCTTGCGAGCGCCGGTCCTGGTTGCGGCACCGGACGTGCCCGCAGATTTGGACGCCTTGCCGCCTGCTTTCGCCGATGCCTTCGCGCGCTTGCCCGAGGCCGGTTTTACGTCGTCGAGAAGGCTGGTCAGGCCGGTAACCGGCGCCGCAAAGACGCGGTCGATCTGCGGGCCGGGCGTGATCGTGTCGCCCTTGCCGGCCTCGAACGCGTCGATGATCTCTTCGAGCCGTTCCGGCGTCAGGTCTTCATAGGCATCGCGCCCGATCATCACCATAGGCGCGTTCACGCAGGCGCCCTGGCACTCGACCTCTTCCCAGGAGAGCGTGCCGTCCGCGTTGCGGTGGAACTGCCGCTCGTTGATCTTGCGCTGGCAGATCTTCATCAGATCCTCGGCGCCGCGCAGCATGCACGGCGTTGTGCCGCACACCTGGATATGGGCCCTGGTGCCGACCGGCTGCAGCATGAACTGGGTGTAGAAGGTGGCAACCTCCATCACGCGGATCAGCGGCATGTCGAGCAATTCGGCGATGTGCTCGATGGATGCCCTGGTGACCCAGCCTTCCTGATCCTGGGCGAGCATCAGCAAAGGAATCACCGCCGACTGCTGGCGGCCCTTGGGATATTTCTTGATCCAGACCTTGGCTTCGGCCGACCGCGCACGGTCGAACTTGAAGCCTTCCGGCTGGACGGTGTCTTCGGCAAGACGGCGAACGGACATTAGGCAATCCCCAAAAATGCTCTGATTTCGGGCGCGAACAGCGAGACCAAGACGCCCATCACGAACCCGACAAACCCCCAAACGCGCGACGCCAGGTTCAACAGCTGCGTGCCGAACCGCTCAAGCCAGACAAAAAGCCAGGAGATGGCGGCGCCAAAGCCGATGACGTTCTTGTGCATATCGGTTTGATCGAACATGTCGGCCTCGGCCATCGGGCGCGCATGCTTCAACGCCTGCCCCACGATGGGCAGCACGACGAAAAAGAAGGCTGCCCCGCCGACCACCAGCAGTGCGACCAATGCCGTCACCGGTCGACCTCTCCAAACACGATGTCGAGCGAACCCAGGACCGCCGAGACGTCGGCCAGCATGTGGCCGCGGCAGATGAAGTCCATGGCCTGCAGATGGGCAAAGCCCGGCGCGCGCAGCTTGCAGCGATAGGGCTTGTTGGACCCGTCGGAGACCAGATAGACGCCGAACTCGCCCTTGGGCGCCTCGACCGCCGCATAGACCTCGCCCTCGGGCACCTTGTATCCCTCGGTGTAGAGCTTGAAGTGGTGGATCAGCGCTTCCATCGAGCGCTTCATCTCGCCGCGCTTGGGCGGCACGATCTTGCCGTCGGTGTTGGAGATGGGGCCCTGCCCGTCCGCGCTCTGCAGCTTGTCCACGCACTGGCGCATGATCGAGGCAGACTGCCGCATTTCCTCCATGCGGATGAGATAACGGTCGAAACAGTCTCCGTTCTTGCCGATCGGGATCTGGAATTCCATTTCCTCGTAGCATTCGTAGGGCTGCGAGCGTCGCAAGTCCCATTTGGCGCCCGATCCGCGCACCATGACGCCGGAGAAACCCCAGGCCCACGCATCGTCCAGATCGACGACGCCGATATCGACATTGCGCTGCTTGAAGATGCGGTTTTCGGTCAGAAGCCCGTCGATTTCGTCGACAACCTTGAGGAACGGATCGATCCAGTCGCCAATGTCCTGAACCAGTTCGGGCGGCAGGTCCTGATGCACGCCGCCAGGGCGGAAATAGGCGGCATGCAGGCGCGCGCCGCAGGCCCGCTCGTAGAACATCATCAGCTTTTCGCGCTCTTCAAATCCCCAGAGCGGCGGGGTCAGTGCACCGACATCGAGCGCCTGCGTGGTGATGTTGAGGAGATGCGACAGGATCCGGCCGATCTCGGAATAGAGCACGCGGATGAGCTGGCCGCGCCGCGGCACCTCGATCTCCAGAAGCCGTTCGACGGCGAGCGCGAAAGCGTGCTCCTGGTTCATCGGCGCGACATAGTCGAGCCGGTCGAAATAGGGCACGGCCTGCAAATAAGTCTTGGCCTCGATCAGTTTTTCGGTGCCGCGATGCAAAAGGCCGATATGGGGATCGACGCGCTCGCAGACCTCGCCGTCCAGTTCCAGCACCAGGCGCAGAACGCCGTGCGCCGCCGGATGCTGCGGGCCGAAATTGATGTTGAAGTTGCGGACGTTGTGTTCGGTCACTTGCCGTCGGCCTTCTCGTCGCCGGGAAGCACATAGTCTGTGCCCTCCCAGGGGGAAAGAAAATCAAAGTCGCGGAATTCCTGTCGCAGGCTGACCGGCTCGTTGACGACGCGCTTGGCCTCGTCGTCGTAACGCACCTCGACAAAACCGGTGAGCGGGAAGTCCTTGCGCAGCGGATGGCCCTCGAAACCGTAATCGGTCAGAAGGCGCCGCAGGTCGGGATGGCCGGTGAACAGGATGCCGTAGAGATCGTAGGCCTCGCGCTCGAACCAGTTGGCGCCCGGATAAACGCCGGTCACCGACGGCACGGGCGTTTCCTCGTCGGTCATCAGCTTGACCCGAAGGCGCTGGTTCAGCGTCGGGCTCAAAAGGTGGTAGACCACGTCGAACCGCTTGTCGCGCGCCGGATAGTCGGCACCCGAAATGTCGATGAACGAGACGAACCGCGTCTGCATCGAGTCGCGCAGCCGCGTCAGCACGGCGACAATGTCCTCGATGGCAACCGTGATGGTCAGTTCGCCGTGTGCCATCGCCGGCTCGTAGCCGATCTCGCCCAACGCATCGGAAACGGCAGTCGCCAGATCATCAAGATTTTCAAGCGTGGCCATGCATGGCTTCCCTGTCGTGCCGCCGCCGAGACGCCGTCAGCGCTCGATCGTGCCGGTGCGGCGGATTTTCTTCTGCAGCATCAATATGCCGTACAGCAGCGCCTCGGCCGTGGGCGGGCACCCGGGCACATAAATGTCGACCGGCACGATGCGGTCGCAGCCGCGCACCACCGAATAGGAATAGTGGTAATAGCCGCCGCCATTGGCGCACGAGCCCATCGAGATGACGTAACGCGGCTCGGGCATCTGGTCGTAGACCTTGCGCAGCGCCGGCGCCATCTTGTTGGTCAGCGTGCCGGCGACGATCATCACGTCGGACTGGCGCGGCGAGGCACGCGGGGCGACGCCGAACCGCTCGGCATCGTAACGCGGCATCGAAGTGTGCATCATCTCGACGGCGCAGCAGGCCAGGCCGAACGTCATCCACATCAGCGAGCCGGTCCTGGCCCAGTTGATCAGTTCGTCGGTCGAGGTGACAAGAAAGCCCTTGTCGGCCAGTTCATTGTCGATCTCGCCGAAAAAGGAATCGTCCGCGCCGACCGGCCTGCCGGTTTTCGGATCGATGATGCCCTTGGGCTGCGGGGCGACGAGGGTCTGGTCGTCGTTCAATCCCATTCCAGCGCTCCTTTGCGCCATTCATAGATAAAGCCGACCGTCAGAACGCCCAGAAACACCATCATCGACCAGAAACCGAACATGCCCAGTTCGCCGAACGACACCGCCCAGGGAAACAGGAAAGCCACTTCGAGATCGAAGATGATGAACAGGATGGCGACGAGATAGAAACGCACGTCGAACTTCATGCGCGCATCGTCGAACGCGTTGAAGCCGCATTCATAGGCGGACAGTTTTTCGGGGTCCGGGCTCTGATAGGCAACGATGAACGGCGCGATCAGAAGCGCCGCGCCGATGCCGATACAGACGAGCAGAAAGATGATGATGGGCAGGTAGGAGGCGACGACGGCTTCCATGTGTGCGAACCCCGATGAACGTTTATCGGCGTCTTAGCCCGATTTCCCGCGCCGCACCATATGGCCGAAAGCCGCACGGGGCACAAGCCGAACGCCCTTTTTTGTCTTGCAGGGGCAGTTATCGGTTTGCCGAGCCGCGCGCAAGGGTGCGGACGGGTGGCCAATACCGATTTCGCGCTAGCGCTTTTTCCGCCTCGGTCTCGCCTGGCACATTGGGATATCTGCGCGCTGGCGCGCGGCCCGGCCAACGCGAAAAATGCTTTGGAAACAAACGCGTCTTGGGAGTTCGAAAAGTGGAGGCCGGATCAATAGAGACCACCGGACTTTGACAGCAAATGGCGCGAGTGACGGGGCTCGAACCCGCGACCTCCGGCGTGACAGGCCGGCACTCTAACCAACTGAGCTACACCCGCATTTGCTGGCCGCCGGCATGGCCGGCGTTCGGGTCACTTAAGTGGAAGGGCCGATGGTGTCAAGCGGTCCGGAAGGCGATTGTCGGCGGCCGCGCCGGGCGCGCGACGGCGCTTGCATGTGCGCCCCGCGCCCATTAGATCGGAACGGCGCACAAAGGTTGCGCAGGGGGCGATTAGCTCAGCTGGTAGAGCGCTTCGTTTACACCGAAGATGTCGGGAGTTCGAGTCTCTCATCGCCCACCACTATCCTGCCAAACGTCAAGCGGTCGGCGGAGTTTCAGCGACCACCCCAACGAAAAAAGCCGCCCGGTGGCCCGGACGGCTTGGTCGTTTTCGCATCGACCGGCCTGAGCCGGCGCGAGACACGTCAGCTGTTGACGGCTTCCTTGAGTGCCTTGCCGGCGGAGAACTTCGGAACGCGCTTGGCCGGAATGTCGACAGCGGCGCCGGTCATCGGGTTGCGGCCGGTCGTGGCGGCGCGCTGCTGGACGACGAAATTGCCGAATCCAAGCACGCGGACATCGCCGCCCGACGACAGGGTCTCGGTGATGGTTGCAAACACGGCATCGACGGCCGACGCTGCGTCGCCCTTGGCAAGGCCGGCCTTGTCGGCGACGGCTGCTGCGAGTTCATTCTTGTTCATGGGTGATCTCCCCTCGTTCGGAATTGTTCGGCGCGGGCGCGAATCGCTTACCCATCGTCACGATGGCGCGACACTAGCCGGAATCTGGGCGATTCCTAAGCATTTAGGCGTCAAACGATCGGCAATCGGCGGAATTCAACACAAAATCACGCGCTTGAGGTGCACAAATCAAAAAAGGCGCCGTCGAAACGGCGCCTTTCGGATTGTCTGGCAGGCCCTGTGCGGCTCAGTGGGCGACGCTTGGCGCCGAACCGGACGAGGCGGCGAGCGCGGCCGCGGCCATCTTCTCGTCCTCCTCTGTCCACTCGATCGGCTCGGGCTCGGCCGTCAAAGCGTGGCCGAGCACTTCGCCGATGTGACCGACCGGGATGATCTCCAGCACGCTTTTGACGTTGTCCGGAATGTCGGCAAGGTCCTTGGCATTGTCCTGGGGGATCAGCACCTTGGTGATACCGCCGCGCACGGCGGCCAGCAGCTTCTCCTTGAGGCCGCCGATCGGCAGCACCCTTCCCCGTAGCGTGATCTCGCCGGTCATGGCGATATCCTTGCGCACGGGGATGCCGGTCAGCACCGAGACGATCGCCGTCGCCATGGCAATGCCCGCCGACGGCCCGTCCTTGGGCGTTGCGCCCTCGGGCACGTGCACGTGGATGTCGCGCTTGTCGAAGATGGGCGGCTCGATGCCGAAGTCGATCGCCCGCGACCGGACATAGGATGCGGCGGCGGAAATCGATTCCTTCATCACATCCTTGAGGTTGCCGGTGACGGTCATCTTGCCCTTGCCGGGCATCATGACGCCCTCGATGGTCAGCAGTTCGCCGCCCACCTCGGTCCAGGCAAGCCCGGTGACGACGCCGACCTGATCCTCCTGGTCGATCTCGCCGAAGCGGAACTTCGGCACGCCCAGATAGTCGTCCAGATTGTCCTCATCGACACGGACGGTCTTGACGTCCGAGCGCAGGATTTCGGTGACGACCTTGCGGGCGAGCTTCATCAGTTCGCGCTCGAGATTACGGACGCCCGCCTCGCGGGTGTAGAGCCTGACGATCTTCCGCACGGCCGCCTCGGTCACCTCGAACTCGCCTTCCTGGAGGGCATTGTCGCGGATGGCCTTGGGCATCAGGTGCCGGTTGACGATCTCGACCTTTTCATCCTCGGTGTAGCCGGCGATGCGGATGATCTCCATCCGGTCCATCAACGGCGCGGGGATGTTGAGCGTGTTGGCCGTGGTGATGAACATCACGTTCGACAGGTCGTACTCCACCTCCAGATAGTGGTCCATGAAGGTGTTGTTCTGTTCCGGATCGAGCACCTCGAGCAGCGCCGAGGACGGATCGCCGCGGAAATCCATGCCCATCTTGTCGATCTCGTCGAGCAGGAAGAGCGGGTTGGACTTCTTGGCCTTCTTCATCGACTGGATGATCTTGCCGGGCATCGAGCCGATATAGGTCCTCCGGTGACCGCGGATTTCCGCTTCGTCACGCACGCCGCCAAGCGCCATGCGCACATATTCGCGGCCGGTCGCCTTGGCGATCGACTTGGCGAGCGAGGTCTTGCCCACGCCGGGCGGTCCGACGAGGCACAGGATCGGCCCCTTGAGCTTCTTCTGGCGCTTTTGCACGGCGAGATATTCGACGATCCGTTCCTTGACCTTTTCGAGGCCGTAATGGTCGGTGTCGAGCACCTCTTCGGCCAGCTCCAGATCGTACTTGATCTTGGACTTCTTGGCCCAGGGAATGGAGAGCATCCAGTCCAGATAGTTGCGCACGACGGTGGCCTCGGCCGACATCGGGCTCATCTGCTTGAGCTTCTTGAACTCCGCCTCGGTCTTTTCGCGCGCTTCCTTGGAGAGCTTGGTCTTTTCGATGCGCTCTTCGAGTTCGGCCAGTTCGCCCTGACCGTCCTCGCCGTCGCCCAGCTCCTTCTGGATCGCCTTCATCTGCTCGTTGAGATAGTATTCGCGCTGGGTCTTCTCCATCTGCCGCTTGACGCGGCTGCGGATGCGCTTTTCCACCTGAAGGACGGAAATTTCCGCCTCCATGTGGCCGAGCGCCTTTTCCAGCCGCTCCTTGACGGGCAACGTTTCGAGAAGCTCCTGCTTGTCGCCGATCTTGACGGCGAGATGCGAAGCGACCGTATCGGCCAGCTTGGCATGATCGTCGATCTGGCCGACCGCACCGACCACGTCGGGCGAAATCTTCTTGTTGAGCTTCACATAGTCTTCGAACTGGCCCACCACCGAACGGGCGAGAGCGGCGACTTCGACCTCGTCCTCATCGGGTACATCGACCGCGACGGCCTGCGCTTCCATATAGTCTTTGCGGTCGGAGAACCGCTCGATGGCGACGCGCTCTACACCCTCGACAAGCACCTTGACCGTGTTGTCGGGCAGCTTGAGAAGCTGCAGCACGTTGGCGAGCGTGCCGGTCGTATAGATCGCATCGGTGGACGGATCGTCGTCGGCCGCATCCATCTGGGTGGCGAGAAGGATCTGCCGATCGTTCTCCATCACCTCTTCAAGCGCACGGATCGATTTGTCCCGCCCGACAAAGAGCGGCACGATCATGTGCGGGAAAACGACGATATCGCGCAGCGGAAGAACGGCATAAAGCCCGTCCGGTCCACCCGCCATCACCGTTTCGTTTGCATCTGTCATGCGTTTCGTCCTTTCAAGGCTTTTGGCCGATATCGGCCATTTGCCGGATTGGCCGCCGTACCGAAGTCCCGGCGGCAGGAGCGGGCATGTCATGCCCTGGTGGTTAACTGGCGCCGGAAGACCGTCATTTCAACCATTGCGGCCGGGCCCTGATGTCCACCTTCGCGCCGAACGCAGATTCGCACAATCGCGACAATGGTGCCGCGACGGCGAAACCCAAAGATGATTCACTCATGCACTGGCCGGTGGCCCCGGCAGCCGGGCTAAAACGTCACGCGCTCTCGGCGGTGGCCTCGGCCTCGTCTTCCTTGTCGGAATAGATGTAGAGCGGCCGCGCGCCGCCGGTGACGACCTCGTCCGAAATCACGACTTCGCGAACGCCTTCCAGCGCCGGAAGCTCAAACATGGTGTCGAGCAGGATCGTTTCCATGATCGAGCGCAGGCCGCGCGCGCCGGTCTTGCGCTCGATGGCGCGCCGGGCGATGGCCCGCAGGGCGTCCTCGTGGAACGTCAGTTGCACGTTTTCCATCTCGAACAGGCGCTGATACTGCTTGACGAGCGCATTCTTGGGCTCGGTCAGGATTTGCACCAGCGCTTCCTCATCGAGATCCTCAAGCGTCGCCAAGACCGGCAGGCGGCCGACAAACTCGGGGATCAGCCCGAAGCGCAACAGGTCTTCGGGCTCGACCTTGCGGAACAGTTCCCCGGTCTTGCGCTCGTCGGCGGCCTCGACGGTGGCGGCAAATCCGATCGACGTGTTGGTGCCGCGGTCGGAAATGATCTTGTCGAGGCCGGCGAAGGCGCCGCCCGAGATGAACAGGATGTTGGCGGTGTCGACCTGCAGGAACTCCTGCTGCGGATGCTTGCGTCCGCCCTGCGGCGGCACCGAGGCGACCGTGCCTTCCATGATCTTCAAAAGCGCCTGCTGGACGCCCTCGCCCGACACGTCGCGGGTGATCGAGGGATTGTCAGATTTGCGCGAAATCTTGTCGATCTCGTCGATATAGACGATGCCGTGCTGCGCCTTGTCGACATTGTAGTCCGACGATTGCAGCAGTTTGAGAATGATATTCTCGACATCCTCGCCGACATAGCCCGCCTCGGTCAGCGTGGTCGCGTCGGCCATCGTGAACGGCACGTCGATGATGCGCGCCAGCGTCTGGGCGAGCAGCGTCTTGCCGCAGCCGGTCGGGCCGATGAGCAGGATGTTGGACTTGGCAAGCTCCACATCCTCGTTCTTCTCGGCATGGGCGAGGCGCTTGTAGTGGTTGTGGACGGCAACCGAAAGGATGCGCTTGGCGCGCTCCTGGCCGATCACATAGTCGTCGAGGACGCCCAGGATCTCCTGCGGCGTGGGTACGCCTTCCTTGGACTTGGAGATCGAGGACTTGTTCTCCTCGCGGATGATGTCCATGCACAGTTCGACGCACTCATCGCAGATGAACACGGTCGGCCCGGCAATCAGCTTGCGGACCTCGTGCTGGCTCTTGCCGCAGAATGAGCAATAGAGCGTGTTCTTGGCGTCGCCGCCGCCACCGCTCGAGGAAACCTTGCTCATCGTCTATCCTTTCCTGCGCCGAACCTGGGCGGCCACCTGCCTGGCCGGGCCGGCGATCGCGCAATCACGGAGCACTCAGACCACGCCGGGGTCAAAACCCTTCGGCACCATATACACAAGCAGCAAAGACACAAACCCGACACCCGAATCATCAAAGGCTAAGGCTGCCTTTGTCAACAAGACCTTAACGCGCCAAGCGCTCCGGACAGGAACCCTAGCGCGTCGCGCGCCCAGAGCAATCACCAATGCGTGGCAAATGTGCCGCACCCGGCGCGCATTATCGGCTCAGTCGCCCTTGGCTTCGTTCTCCATCGCCTCGCGCGAGGTGATCACCTTGTCGATGAGCCCGAAGTCCCTGGCTTCCTCGGCGCTCATGAAATTGTCGCGCTCGAGCGCCTTTTCGATTGTCTCGTAATCCTGACCGGTGTGCTTGACATAGATTTCGTTCAGGCGGCGCTTCAGCTTCTGGGTGAATTCGGCGTGGATGAGAATGTCGGTCGCCTGACCCTGATAACCGCCGGACGGCTGGTGCACCATCACATTGGCGTTGGGCAGGCCAAAGCGCATGTCCTTGGCGCCGGCGGCAAGAAGGAACGAGCCCATCGACATGGCCTGGCCGGTGCACAGCGTGGAAATGGGCGGCTTGATGAACTGCATCGTATCGTAGATCGCCAGCCCGGCCGTAACGACGCCGCCGGGCGAATTGATGTACATGGCGATCTCTTTTTTCGGATTGTCGGCCTCGAGGAACAAAAGCTGCGCGCAGACCAGCGACGCCATGCCGTCCTCGATCGGGCCGGTGATGAAGATGATGCGCTCCTTGAGCAGGCGCGAGAAGATGTCATAGGCGCGCTCGCCACGGTTGGTCTGTTCGACGACCATGGGCACGAGATTCATCACGGTATCGATCGGGCTTGGCATGCGTCACCTTTTTCGGGGTTTTGCCGCGCAAACGCGGGCAGGACGGCGGGAATCAGTGTCAAACTGGCCATCTAGATAGGGCGGGCACCGGGCGGTTCGCAAGAGAGGCCGGCCAATTGGTTGCCCGGCGATGGAAAACGCCGCAGAACGCGGCCGGACCAAGCCATCAGGGACACGTAATCGTGAATGCCGGAACCCCACCACGCAGCGGCCCGCGCGCACGTTCGGTCGACCCGCGCAATCCGCACTTCGTGCAGGACGTCTATCGCGCCTACGGGCGCTGGCATGCCGATGGTCAGGCTTTCTTCTGGGAGGAATACGGGCATTGGTGCTTTGCCGGATATGAGACCGTCGATCGGCTCCTGCGCGACCGGCGGTTCGGCCGGCAGGTGCTGCATGTGGCCACGCGCGAGGAACTGGGCTGGCCGCCGCGCCCGGCGCATCTGGCCGATTTCGACGCCGTCGAACGGCACTCGCTCCTGGAGTTGGAGCCGCCGGCGCATACGCGGCTGAGGCGGCTGATCACCAAGGCGTTCGTCGCGCGGCAGGTGGAACGGCTACGCCCGCAGATCAACGCGCTCTGCCATGCTTTGATCGACGGGTTCGAGGCCGACGGACAGGTCGAATTGCTGTCGGCCTACGCAACGCCCATCCCGCTGACAACGATCTGCACCCTGCTGGGCGTGCCGGTGGAAGCCGGGCCGCAACTGCTCGGCTGGTCTCATGCGATCGTCAAAATGTATGTGCTCGACCCGCCGATGGGCGACCAGATCGCGGCGAACACCGCTGCTCGCGATTTCGCCGGCTTCCTGCGCGCCCGGATCGCCGAAAAGCGCGCCGATCCGGGCGACGATCTGCTTTCGGCGCTGATCGCTGCGGAAGATGACGGCGAGACGCTGTCGGTGGACGAACTGGTGTCGACGGTGATCCTGCTGCTCAATGCCGGTCATGAAGCGACCGTGCACCAGATCGGCAATGCGATGCGCTCGATCCTGGCTTCGAAGCTTGATCCACGCGGGCTCTTTGCCGATGCCGAGGCGACGGCGACAACGGTAGAGGAGTGCCTGCGCCATGACGCGCCGCTGCACATGTTCACGCGCTATGCGCTCGAAGACATGGAACTGGAAGCCGATGGCACGATGGTCGCGCTGAAGAAGGGCGACCGGATCGGCCTGCTGCTCGGCGCGGCCAACCGCGACCCGCGCCGCTTTGCCGATCCGGACAGGTTCGACCCGTATCGGACCGGTCAGGCCAATGTCACCTTCGGCGCCGGTCTTCACTTCTGCATCGGTGCGCCGCTGGCGCGGATCGAACTGCAGGAAGCGCTGTCGGTCCTGTTCGCGCGGCTGCCGGGCATCCGCTTTGCCGAGACGCCGCGCTATGCCGACGCCTACCATTTTCACGGGCTGGAGCGCGCAGTGCTTGGCTGGCGGTGATCAGCAGACCGTGACTTCGCAGATCTTGAGCGTGAATTCGGCTTCCGGCTCGGTGCGCGCCGCATCAAACTGTCGGCCGTCCCGGCATTGGGCGCGTGCCTCGAACGTTCTTCGTCCGGCGAGTTCGCCCTCACGGATGTTGACGAAATACTCGACCTGGCACTGTTGGTCTCGCGCCAACTGCTCGGAGACGGCATCGAGCCACGCCGGGTCGGTGGACTGGGCAAGCGCGGGCAGGCTTGCCGCCACCAACACGGCGGCGGAAAAAGCGATGATCTGATGGCGCATCGGCGCACTCCCGTTTTCCTGCGTCTCCTGGGTTCACAAAAGCATCCCGCCGCTCCGTCCGCCTTGCGGCAGGTCAATACGCGCAACCAAAAAGGGCCGCACATGGGCGGCCCTCTAAACAAGCGGTTCTGATGCCCGGTCAGCCGGCCTTGGCCAGCGCCTGGTCGATGTCGGCGATGATGTCATCGACATTCTCGATGCCGACCGACAGGCGCACCACATCGTTGCCCGCGCCGGCGGCGTCACGCTGCTCGTCGCTCAATTGCCGGTGGGTGGTCGAAGCCGGATGGATCACAAGCGAGCGCGTGTCGCCGATATTGGCAAGGTGCGAGAACAGTTCGAGGCCTTCGACAAACTTGACGCCCGCCTCGTAGCCGCCCTTCAGGCCGAAGGTGAAAACCGATCCGCCGCCCTTGGGCGCATATTTCTTCTGCAGATCCTTGTAGGTGTCGCCCTTCAGGCCGGCATAACGGACCCAGGCGACGGCATCGTGCTTGTTGAGGTGCTTGGCAACCTCGTGCGCATTGTCGCAATGGCGCTGCATTCTCAGCGGCAGCGTTTCGAGCCCGGTCAGGATCTGGAAAGCGTTGAACGGAGAAAGCGCCGGGCCGAAGTCGCGCAGGCCCAACACCCGGCAGGCGATGGCAAAGGCGATGTTGCCGAGCGCTTCGTGCAGCACCACGCCGCCATATTCCTCGCGCGGCGCCGACAGCATCGGATAGTTGCCCGAGGCCGACCAGTCGAACGTGCCGCCATCGACGATGATGCCGCCCATGGAGTTGCCGTGACCGCCGATGAACTTGGTCAGCGAATGGACGACGATGTCGGCGCCGTGCTCGATCGGCCGGATAAGGTATGGCGTCGCCATCGTGTTGTCGACGATCAGCGGCAGGCCGTGCTTGTGCGCCACCTTGGCAACCGCCTCGATATCGGTGATCACGCCGCCGGGGTTGGCGATGCTTTCCACGAAGACAGCGCGGGTGCGGTCGTCGATCTGCGCTTCGAGCGCGGCGACATCGTCCATGTCGGCCCAGCGGACCTGCCAGTCGAAATTCTTGAAGGCCTGGCCGAACTGATTGATCGATCCGCCGTAAAGGCGCGTCGAGGCGACGAAATTGTCGCCGGAATTCATCAGCGTGTGGAAGACCAGGAGCTGCGCGGCATGGCCCGATGCCACCGCCAGCGCCGCGGTGCCGCCCTCCAGCGCCGCGACGCGCTCTTCGAGCACCGCATTGGTCGGGTTCATGATGCGGGTGTAGATGTTGCCGAATTCCTGAAGGCCGAACAGCCGTGCCGCATGGTCGGCGCTGTCGAAGACGAACGATGTCGTCTGATAGATCGGCGTGATGCGCGCATTGGTGGTCGGATCGGGCTGCGCGCCCGCGTGAATGGCGAGCGTCTCGAAGCCCGGCGTGTGGTCTGCCATGATGAAGTGCCTCCCGGATGGTCGGTTGTCGTTGGTCCCGGGGCGTTATCGGCGAGCGGCCGGTCGAATGCAAAGAACAAATTTGCGCGTCGGAGCCATTTCGCGTTGCGCCAACGCTGGCCTGAGCCGTCTGGCGCAACGGTTTTGCGGGATCACAGGCCCAGGCGCGGCATCTCGATCGCCGGGCAGCGGTCCTGGATGACGGTCAGCCCGGCAGCCTCGGCGCGGGCCGCGGCGGCATCGTCGCGCACGCCCAACTGGCTCCAGATCACCTTGGGCAGCGGATCGAGCGCGAGCGCCGCATCGACCACAGCGCCCAGATGTTCCGACCGGCGGAACACGTCGATCATGTCGACGGGCTGCGGCAGATCGGCGAGCGTTGCGACCACCGGCGCGCCGGCGATCGTCTTGCCGGCATGACCGGGATTGACGGCGAACACCGTGAACCCCTTGCGCACCAGAAAGCCGGTCACGCCATGGCTCGGACGCGCCGGATTGGGCGACGCGCCAACGACCGCGATGGACTTGACGCTGGTCAGAACCGAACGGATCAGTTCGTCCGGATAGGCGTCATGGTTCTGTGCGTGGTTCATTGCGTATCGTTCTGCTCCGGCGCATACATGTAGCTGTATGAGAACAACAGCCTGTCAAAGCCCAGCCTCCGGTAGAGCGCCTGGGCGGGCGCGTTTTCGGCGACAACCTGCAGGGTGGCTTGCCCAGCGCCTTGCCGCCGGGCCCAGTTGATCAGCGCACCGACGGTCTGGCGAGCCAGGCCACGCCCGCGGAAGTCAGGATCGGTGGCAACGGCCTCGACGACCAGAAGATCGTCGATGAGAACGCCATAGGCGATGGACGCAACCCGCTCATCAACCTTCGTTTCGGCGAAACAGAGTGGTGCTTCGATCCGCTGCAGCATGGCGCGGAAGCCGCCAGCATCGGGATTGAGCGTTTCCCGCAGGCCAAGCCAGCCCGCTGAGGCATGGTCGTGCAGTGTGGTGTCCGGCCCGATTCCGGCAATATCCGCGTTGAGCCGGGCGTGGAGCGTCCGAGTGATGCTCTCAGAGCGATATCCTTCATTCTCAAGAGCCGTTTGATCCGACGTGGCAAAATCGAGAAGACGGATCACCGTCCGGCGCCCACGACCGGCATAAAAGGACTCGGCGGCTTGGCGAACATCGCGGGTGGGCCCTGTTGCGCCGGGCAGCGGGTTGAGCGAGTTGGTGCGCCGGATCGGACTTCCGTCATAGCGCGCCGTCCAATCTCCGTGCCGCACTTCGATGGCCGCCGGCCATGCCGCCCGGCAAGCCATCTCACATGTCCAGCAAAGGCCGGTTTCGCTGCGGCTCATTGCTCGTCCGTCCATTGCGCCTTGCGCTTCTGCAGGAACGCGCCGATACCCTCCTCCGCATCGGCGGCCATCATGTTCTCGACCATGATCTCGGCCGTGTAGACATAGGCCGCGTCGAGATCCATCTCGGCCTGCCGGTAGAAGGCCTCTTTGCCGGTGCGCACGACGAAAGCCGATTTTTCGGCAATGGCTTGCGCATATTTGGTGACAACCTGATTCAGATATTCGCGCGGCACGATCCGGTTGACGAGGCCGAACTCCCTGGCCGTCGACGCGTCGATCGTCTCGCCGGTCAGCAGCATCTCCATCGCCTGCTTGCGGTGGACGTTGCGCGACAAGGCGACCATGGGCGTCGAGCAGAACAGGCCGATATTGACGCCCGGCGTGCAGAAGCCCGAACTGTCCGTACAGATCGCCAGATCGCAGCTGGCGACAAGCTGGCAGCCGGCGGCGGTCGCCAGTCCGTCCACCTCGGCGATCACCGGCTTGGGAAGGCGGACGATGGCCGTCATCAGTTCGGCGCACAGATCGAAGGTTTTCTTGAAGAACGCCGTTCCGCCGTCGGCGTCGGCCCGATGGGCGGTCAGTTCCTTCAGATCATGGCCCGCGCAGAACACGCGCTCGTCGGAGCGGATCACGACAACGCGGACGTCCTTGTCGGCGGCGGCTTCCTTGAGGGACGCCAGCAGCGTCTCCATCATGGCGATGGACAGCGCGTTCGCGGGCGGGCTGTTCAGCGTAAGGCGGCGGATCGGGCCTTCGGTGCCGGCCAGAACCAGACCGCCGGGCTTTCTCAACGATGTCACGGTGGCGCTCATGGGCCTTGCCTCCCCTGCCGGCGGAACGGTAACAGCGCCCTTGTCGCAAAGCGGCGCCGCCACGGCAAGCCGCGACCAGAGAGCAAGACGGAGATCATGGCGGACACACCCTACAAGCCCATCATGAGCGTGGCCGACCTCGAAGCCTTCATCGAGCGCGATTTCCCGCAGGTGCACATGGACGGGCGGGTGTTTCACATCGCATCCGTCGAGCCGGGCGCGACGACGATGCGGCTCGAACCGAAGGAGCGGCATTTGCGGCCGGGCGGCACGGTTTCCGGCCCGACCCTGTTCACGATGGCCGATGTGTGCGCCTACATGGTGATCCTGGCGCATATCGGGCCGGCCAAGCACACGGTGACGACCAATCTGAACATCAATTTCATGCACAAGGCGGCGCCCGGGCCGATCTTCTGCACCGGACGGCTGCTCAAGCTGGGTCGGCGGCTGGCGGTGGTCGAGGCGACGATCACCGACGAGAAAGACACCATCGTTGCGCACGCCACCGCCACATATTCGATCCCACCGGGCCGAAAAGATACGGTAAAATAATACCTTATCTCTAAGTTCCTGAAATTGCTGGGCTTTTCTTGGGTCGCTCCCGAAATATGGCTTGACAGTTTGATGTCACGCGTCTAGATGCCCGCCATGACGTGCGGAGCAAGCCTCCGCGCGTTTGTTTTTGCCCGAAGATCACTGGTCTTCTGCCGGCAATCCAAGCAACAAGAAAAGCCCCGACGGTGACAGCCCGACGGGACCGATGAACCAAGGACACTCCCATGCGGACCTTTTCGCAAAAGCCTGCCGACGTGCAGAAGAAATGGGTGATGATCGATGCGGAAGGCCTGGTTGTCGGCCGCCTCGCCACGATCGTCGCCAACCGCCTGCGCGGCAAGCACAAGCCGAGCTTCACACCCCATGTCGACGATGGCGACAACGTGGTCGTCATCAATGCCGACAAGGTGGTCTTCACCGGCAACAAGCGCGGCGACAAGAAGTATTACTGGCACACCGGCCATCCGGGCGGCATCAAGGAGCGCACCGCTGCGCAGCTGCTTGACGGACGTTTTCCCGAGCGCGTCGTCGAAAAGGCCGTCGAACGCATGATCCCGCGCGGCCCGCTCGGCCGGCGCCAGATGAAGAATTTGCGCGTCTATGCCGGCGCCGAACACCCCCATGAGGCGCAGCAGCCCGAAGTGCTCGACGTCGCCGCAATGAACGCCAAGAACAAGAGAGCATGACACCCATGGCTGATCTGACTTCGCTTGAAGAACTGGGCGATGCCGTTGCCGGCACCGAGGCGGCACCGGCCGCCGCGCCCGAAGCGCCCGTCCACGTCCAGAAGCTGGACGAGCATGGCCGCGCCTATGCGACAGGCAAACGCAAGGACGCCGTCGCCCGCGTCTGGCTGAAGCCCGGCACCGGCAAGGTGACCGTCAACGACCGCGACATGGACACCTATTTCGCCCGCCCCGTGCTGCAGATGATCCTGCGCCAGCCGGTCGTCGCGGTGAACCGGAACGGCCAGTACGACATCGTCGCCACCGTCAAGGGCGGCGGACTGTCCGGCCAGGCCGGCGCGGTGCGCCACGGCATCTCCAAGGCGCTGACCTATTATGAGCCCGAGCTTCGCTCGATCCTCAAAAAGGGCGGCTTCCTGACGCGCGACAGCCGCGTGGTGGAACGCAAGAAGTATGGTCGGGCCAAGGCGCGCCGGAGCTTCCAGTTCTCCAAGCGCTGATTTTTCGGAACGTGTCAGCAGAGATCGAAGCGGGGCCCCGGCCCCGCTTTTTTTGTGCGCGTTGCACCGCTAGGTTCTCGCCATGGAACCGTTCCGTCATATGCTCACCGGCGGCCATCCCAATTCGCTCGGGCGCACGCTGGACGTGGTCGAGATCGTGCTTGACGAGCCGGCGCGCATGGAAGAGCTCTACCAGTGCTATTTCAGCGATGACGAGATCGTCCGCCTGCGCACGTCCAATGCCTGCCGGCGTGTTTTCAAGGAACGGCCGGACTGGTTCGAGACCTATGCCGACCGGTTCATCGGCGAGATCGCACAGATCGACCAGCCGTCGGCCAAATGGACGCTGGCGCAACTCTTTCTCGAACATCAGAGGCGGCTGACGCCGGAGCAGCGCGCCGAGGCGACGGAAATCCTGATCCGCACCCTGCACGAAGAAGACGACTGGATCGCGCTCAACATGGCGATGAAGACGCTGGAGCGCTGGGTGAAACAAGACGCCGCCATCATCCCGCGCATCGAAATCCGCGCCCGCGCGCTGGGCGACGATCGGCGCAAATCGGTTGCCAACGGGGCGCGAAAGCTGTTGAACGCGATGGACGTGTCACCGCTTTGACGAGCCGACCATGCCTTCCGAGACTGTCGATCATGCCATCACGCCCGGCCCGCTGACCGGCGCCGCAAGCGACCCGACCTATGCGGGCGCGCTGTCCTTCATGCGCCGCAAATACACAAAGGACCTGTCCGGCGCGGATGTGGCCGTGCTGGGCATTCCGTTCGATGCCGCGGTCTCCAACCGGCCCGGGGCGCGGTTCGGCCCGCAGGCGATCCGCCGCGCCTCCGCGATCATGGACAATGATCCGCAATACCCGTTCTCGGCCGATCTCTTCGACACGCTCGCCGTGATCGACCATGGCGATGTCTTGCTCGACTATGGCAATCACGCCGCGACGCCGGGCGCCATCGAAGCTGCCGCGCGCGCGGTGATCGACAAGGGCGTGTTTCTGCTCGCGCTGGGCGGCGACCATTTCGTCACATGGCCGCTTCTCATGGCCCATGCCGCCAGGCACGGCCCCTTGGCGCTGGTCCAGTTCGACGCCCATCAGGACACATGGTTCGACGATGGGCAGCGCATCGACCACGGATCGTTCGTCGGCCGCGCGGTTCGGGACGGCGTGATCGATCCGGACAAATCCATCCAGATCGGCATCCGCACCCATGCGCCCGAGGATTGCGGGATCGAGATCCTCCACGGCCATCAGGTCGAGGAGATGGGTGCCGTCGAGATCGCCGAGGCGATCTACGAGCGGGTCGGCGGCGGCAAGGCCTACATCACCTTCGACATCGATTGCCTGGACCCCGCCTTTGCGCCGGGCACCGGAACACCGGTCGCCGGAGGGCCGTCGAGCGCCAAGATGCTGGCGACGCTGATGCACCTCAAGAACCTCCAAATGGTGGGCGCAGACGTCGTCGAGGTTGCGCCGGCCTATGATCATGCCGATATCACCGCGATTGCCGGTGCGGCGGTGGCGATGCATTATCTGGGTCTTCTCGCGGCGCGGAAAGCCGGCCGTTGAGAGACTGATTCAAGCGCTTGGCACCATGATTCAACGTGTTTTCACGCTGATTCCGATAGCGCAGGAAAAGAATTGAAAACAAAGAGCTTTCGGGACCGACATGGCAGCGACAATCTTCATCGACGGCGAACATGGGACGACCGGACTGCAAATCCGCGACCGGCTTGCGGCGCGGTCCGACATCGCGCTCCTTTCGCTTGCCGAAGCCGACAGGCGTGACATGGACAAGCGCACCGCGCTGTTGCGCGAGGCGGATATTGCGATCTTGTGTCTGCCCGACGATGCGGCCCGCGAGGCCGTCAGACTGGCCGATGGCGCCGGCACGCGCTTCATCGATGCATCGACCGCGCACCGCACCGATCCTGATTGGGTCTACGGCTTTGCCGAGGCCGAACCGGGCCAGGCAACCCGCATCGCCGAAGCGCAGTTCGTCTCCAATCCGGGCTGCTATTCGACCGGCGCGATCGGGCTTTTGCGGCCGCTCGTTTTGGCCGGCATCCTGCCGGTGGATTATCCGGTGACCATCAACGCGGTCTCCGGCTATTCGGGTGGCGGCAAGCAGATGATCCGGCAGATGGAGGACCAGGCCGCCGACGACCGGATCGCCGCGCCGTTCTTTGCCTATGCGCTGCCGCTGCGGCACAAGCATGTGCCCGAGATCATGGAGCGGTCGGGCCTGACCGCCCGGCCCGTCTTCACACCATCGGTGGGCCGGTTCGCACAAGGCATGCTGGTCAATGTGCCGCTGCTGTCGGCGCATATGAACGACCATGCGCCGATGGAACGCGTGCATGAAGCGCTGGAAAACCATTATTCCGGCCAGACGATCGTCGAGGTGGTCGAACTGGATCAGAGCGCGGCGACGGTGCGCATCGATGCCACCGAGATGGCTGGCACCGACCGGATGAAGCTCTATGTGTGCGGCACGCCGGGCGACGGGCAGATGAACCTCATCGCCTCGCTCGACAATCTCGGCAAGGGCGCGTCCGGCGCCGCCGTGCAGAACCTCGACCTGATGATCGGCGCCTGATCAGGCGTGCCGGTGCGGCCGGCCGTCCAGAAGCGGTATGGGGCCGACCATGGCCCGCCAGTGGGCCACCGCAAAGGCCAGCACGAAGAAGGCCAGCCCCTGATGGACCAGCGCCCAGGAAAGCGGCACTTCCATCACCAGCGTGACGATGCCGACCAGCGCCTGGCCGACCACCAGCGCAAGCAGCGTAGCCGCACGGCGCGCATGGGTCGAGCCCGGCGCCCAGCGCCAGCAGGAGATGGCGTGCGCGATCACCACCAGCAGCAGCGCATACGCGCCGGTGCGGTGGGCGAACTGGACGATGGCTGGGTTTTCCACCCAGTTGCGCCAGCCCAGCGTCGGCTCCCACATGATGGTCGGGAACAGCCCCTCGCCCATCATCGGCCATTCATTGTAGACCCAGCCCGCATCGAGACCCGCGACGAGCGCGCCCAGATAGATCTGGACGAAGACCAGACCGGCGATGACGCCGGCCCAGAGCGAGGAGTTCGCCGTCGGCTTGAGATCGGGCGCATGCGGCGCGATGGCGCGCGCCACCCAGACGATGCCGCCCAGGATCAGCGCGGCCATGCACAGATGCACGGCAAGACGATAATGGCTGACATCGACGCGCTCTGTCAGCCCTGACGAGACCATCCACCAGCCGATGAAGCCTTGCAGGCCGCCAAGCGCAAGAAGACCCACGAGCGGCCATTTCAGTCGCCGGTCGAGCCGTCCGGCCAGCCAGAAGAAGGCGAGCGGGACGGCAAAGACGAGGCCGAGCGTGCGCGCAAGGAAACGATGGCCCCATTCCCACCAGTAGATGAACTGGAACTCGGCCATCGACATGCCCTTGTTCACCAGCTGGTACTCGGGGATCTGCCGGTAGCGCTCCAGTTCCTCCTGCCATTGAACTTCTGTCAGCGGCGGTATGACGCCGTGGATCGGCGCCCATTCGGTGATCGACAGGCCTGAATCGGTGAGCCGTGTCGCCCCGCCGACAACGACCAGCACGAGAAGCACGAGCGCGGTGAAATAGAGCCAGCCGCGAACCTGCGCCCTATTGCGCAATTCGGAATCGCGGCCTGTTGCCATGGCGGGCACGGAGACGGTGTCGGCGAGATCAGTGGCGGCGGTCATCGAATGTCTTTCACCAAACGCAGTGTGCGCGCCTGATTGCAAATCGGACTCGGCCTTTCAAGTGCCGCTTTGCCGCATGGCGGCATCACTTGACGGCCTTGGCAATGGCGACCGTCGTGCTACATGGCAGCCCATCGCGGGAGAGAACATGCCCTATCGTCTCAAGAAATTCATCGGCATGCTGGTTTTGGTCGCGCTGGTCGTCATCTACGCGCTTGTCGCCACGGCCATTGCGTCACACCGTCTGGCCGAAAGCGCGTGGTACGTGCATCTCGCCTTCTTCGCCTTTTCGGGCGTCTTCTGGGTGGTGCCCGCCATGTTCGTCATCTCGTGGATGGAACGCCGCCCAAGGGAAACCGACAGCGGATAACCTGTTTGGCCGTTCGCCTTTCAAGCCCCGTCTCAACGGAAAAGAAACCCGATTGGCGTAGATCGGGTGCGGAGGCTTAATTCAATGGTTGACGTGACATCCAATATGGCGGCCCCCCGCCGCGTTTCCAAGGCCGCGCCGGCCAGCATTGCGGTCGATGTCGTCACCGACATCGAGGTCATCCGTGCCACCGTGGCAGCGATCACACCGGACATGGTGTTCACCGGATACCAGCACCCCGCCTTCCTTTCCGCCTGGGTCGGTAGTGCCGGCTGCGCGCCGATGTTCCTCAAGTTCGCGGTTGTCGGACATGGTCCGGTTCTGCTGCCGCTCGAACGGTGCGACAACGGTGTCGCCGGCTATTGCGGCGGGCGGCACGCGAACGGCAATTTCCCCGTCGGGCGGCGCGAGGACATCGCCGCGCTGTCGGATGCCGGCGAAACGGCGATCCTGTCGGCCATCAAGGCGGCCGGCATTCCCGCCAACTCGCTGTTTCTCGAGCGCCAGCACGCAAAATGGCACAACCTTGCCAACCCGTTCGTCTTCGCATCGAGCGTTGCCAGCCCGAACATCGCATTGTCCTTTTCCATCGATGGCGACCTCGACACGGTGCTGAAGACCCATGGCGGCAAGAGCAAGCGCAAGAAGTTGCGCAGCTACCGCCGCAAGCTCGATGCGAAGGGATCGGTCGAGTTCCTCCATCCGGTTCCGACCGAACAGGTGTCGCGCTATCTCGACAGGTTTCTGGCACTCAAGGCCGAAAGGTTTCGCCAGGCCGGAATTGCGAATGTTTTCGGCGATGACCGGATCAAGGCCTTCCTGCTCGATCTTTTCACCGACGGGGCGCCCGATCACACGCTGCACGGGCTGACGCTTGACGGCGAGATCATCGCGGTTATCGGCTGCACCAGGCACGCCAATCGGATGACCGTCGAATTCGGTTCATTCGAGCCCGAACATGCCCAGTTGAGACCCGGCGAACTGCTCTTTTTCAGCGCGATCGCCCATGCCTGCGAAACCGGCATCGAAATCTTTGATTTCGGGATCGGAGACGAGCCCTACAAGCGGTCGTGGTGCGACATCGAGACGGTTCACATGGACACGACCATCGGCCTGACGCTGGCGGGCAAGGCACGCGCATTCGCGCAGACCAACCGCAGCCGCGCCGTGCGGGCCATCAAGTCCAACGACCGGGTCTGGTCGGCGGTCAAGACGGCGCGCCGGGCTTTGGCCCGGCGCTGACCGCGGGCCGTCAGGCCGCCATCATTATCCGGCCTTGCGCATCGGTTCGGGTTCGACGGGGTCAGGCATTCCACCCTCCTCCTCGATGACGATCAGCACATCGTCATGTCCGCCTTCGGACAGGTCGCGGGCCGCATCGACCGCGCTTTCACCGCTTTGCGCGTCGACCGACAGGACGATCTCGCTGTCGGCGCTGACAAGACGGTTGAGCCCGGCGGCGTCGGTCGCGCCGCAATCGACCAGCACGATATCGTAGGCCGACGACAGCCCGTCGAGGATGATCGGCAGACGTTCGATGCCGGACACGGCCCGGTCGGGATCGGCATTGCCGTCGGCGATGATGTGCGCGCCGGACGCGCCGTCGCCGAAGATCACATCGGAATAGGAAGCCTCGGCCGCCAGCAGGTCGGTGATGCCCGGATCGGCGGGATCGGCGTCCATCAACCGGCTGGCAAGCCCGGTTCCGCTGAGATCGAGCACGATCGCGCGCAGCCCCCTGGCGTCGATCGCGCGGGCGATCGCGACCGTGTTGTGCGCGCCCGATCCGCCTGCCGGACTGACGATCAGAGCGCGGCCGGCACCCCGGCGCACCAGCTTGGACGCAACGGCGGCGACCGAGAAATTGTCGTTGGCCGGCGGCGCGGCAGCCGGCTCATCGACATCTGTCGGCGGCTCGACAGCGACACGGTCCCGCAGCACGGGCGCATCATCGCGATCTGCCGTTGGGATTGCCCCGGACCCCGCGGCAACGGCCGCGGGCACCAGCGCACGTCCGGAGAACAGTTCGCGCATCAGCGTGACCACCACCATCAGAACCAGCGAGACGAAGAATGTCGCGCCGACCATCGGCACCATGCGCGGGAAGGATGGCTCGAGCGGCACGGTGGCGCTTGAAATCAGCCGCGCCTTGGCTGGCGCATATTCGCCCTGGTCGCGCGACTGGGCTTCGCGGTAGCGCAGAAGATAGGTTTCGAGCAGTGCCCGCTTGGAGGCGGCTTCGCGCTCGAGCGCTCGCAGTTCCACTTCGCTGCCGCCGGCATCGGCGGACGCGGCCTTGAGCGTGTTCAAATCGCCATTGAGCTCTTCCTCGCGGCCGCGCGCAATGCTCGCCTCGTTGCGCAGGCCGGCCAACACGTTGCGCGCCTGATCGCGTATCTGGGCCTCCAGGCCGCCGATCTGCGATTGCAAGGCCTGCATGCGCGGATGGCCGGGCAACAGCGTCGTCGAAAGATCGGCCTGACGCGCCATCAGATTGGCGCGCTGTTCGGTCAGCCGGGCGACGATGGGCGAGGCGATAACGTCGGGAAGCGTGTCGACCGACGTGCCGCTGTCCAGCGCGCTTTCGACGCTGCGGACGCGCGCTTCCAGCGCGGAGCGTTCGGCGCGCACGCGCGACAGTTCCGTCGACAGTTCGGCGAGCTGCTGGGTCGCAAGTACCGAATTGTTCTGGCCCATGAAAAGGCCGTTGGCGGCGCGGTACTCGGCAACGGCCGCTTCTGCGGCGCGCACCTCGTCCTGGAGCGGACCGATCTCGCTTTCCAGATAGTCCGCGGCCGCGCCGGTGTTCTGCAACTGGGCGCGGCTTTCAAGCGCCACATAGGCCCGGGCCAGCGCATTGGGGACGCGCGCGGCAAGCTCGGGATCGGACGAGCGGAAGCCGATGACGATCACCCGCGAGTTTTCGACCGGAAAGACAGTCAGACGCTCGCGCATCGCATCAAGGACGCGCTTTTCCCCGGCAACGTCGGACGGGTCGGCGCCAAGCCCCAGGGCCGCCAGTCCGCGTCCGAACGCCGACATGGACGCGGCGTCGTTGAATTCGCTGCGGGAAGCCAGATCGAGTTCCCCGGCCACCTGCATCAAAAGATCGGTCGATGTAATGATTTCGACCTGGCTGGCCACCGCTTCCTGGTCGAGGCGGGTCTGATCGGCCAGCGGATCGCGCTCGGGCCGGGTGAAGACGGATTCGCCGGCATCGATCAACACGCGCGCGTCGGACCGGTATTGCGGGGTGGCGAACATCAGCGCGACGGCGACCAACGCCGTGATGGCCAGCGCGCCGATCAGGATGATCCATTTGTCGCGCCAGACGGCCGCAAAAAGCCGGCCCATGTCGATATCGGCATCGCGCGACTGGTAGGACGAAACGGCCATGTGATCACTCCGGATACGCGTTACTGGCCGTTTCTTGTAAAGGTTTATGGTAACCACGGCGTAAACCGGCCGTTGAGGGTTTGTTCATCTGGATTGACAGAGGGTAAACCCCCTCGCCGGCCCCGGCACCGGCGGTGCGTTCGCGCAAGGGCGGCTTTACCGGCCATTAACCCTAACGGGGCGATAACGGCGCTTGATCGGGATGCACACGCATCTTCGCTTTTCGACGTTTGGATGTGCCAATGGGTGTTCAGTTGCGCTCCTTCTTGACGACCGGCCTTGTCGCCGTCGCACTTTTCTCGCTCGCCGCCTGCTCGGGATACCGCCCGGCACCGGCAGCATTTCACGAGGCAATCAGCCAGCCCTACACGCTTGATGCCGGCGACAGGGTGCGGGTGACCGTCTTCGACCAGGTCGATCTGACCAATTCCTATGCGGTCGACCAGTCCGGATACATCTCCTTCCCGCTTGTCGGGGCCGTGCCTGCCCGCGGCCGGACGGTGCAGCAGATGGAGGGCGCGATCGCCGCCAAGCTGCGGCAGGGTTTCCTGCGCGATCCGGACGTTTCGGTGCAGGTCGACCAGTATCGCCCGGTCTTCATCATGGGTGAGGTGGGTTCGGCAGGCCAATATGCCTACGTGCCCGGCATGACGGTGCAGACGGCCATCGCCTCCGCCGGCGGGTTCTCGGCGCGGGCCAACCAGGCCAATGCCGACATCACGCGCCACATCAATGGCCGCGTGATGACCGGAAGGGTCCTGATCTCGGACCCGATCATGCCCGGCGACACCATTTATGTCCGAGAGCGGCTGTTCTGACGGGGCTGAACGCCATGTCCGACATGACCGGACTGCGCATCGTCCATGTGCTTCGCGCGCCAATGGGCGGCGTGCTGCGCCATGTCCGCGATCTGGCGCTGGCACAGGCCGACCGAGGTCATCTGGTCGGGCTGATCTGCGACGTGCCGGGCACCGACGGCTACAATGAAACCATGCTGGAGCAGCTCGCCGGAGACCTGCCGCTGGGCCTGCACCGGGTCGCCATGGCCCGCGCCGTCGGGTTTGGCGACATTGCCAGCGCCCGCGCAACGCTTTCGGTGCTCAAGCGGCTGAAACCCGACATCGTCCATGGCCATGGTGCGAAAGGCGGCGTTTATGCGCGTGCCGTCGGCGCCCTGGCCAATCGCGACGCGCGCCCAGCCCGGCTTTACTCCCCGCACGGCGGAAGCCTGCATTTCGACCCGCAAAGCCGCAAGGGAAAGCTCTATTTCACCGTCGAACGCATGCTGGAACGCGCCTGCGAAACCATCCTGTTCGTCGCCGACTATGAGAGATCGGTCTATGCGACCAAGATCGGTGAACCCCGCTGCACGACCCAAGTGGTCCATAATGGTCTGACGCCGGCCGAATTCGAGCCTGTGACCACCGCCCGCGATGCCGCGGCGTTCCTTTTCATCGGCGAGATCCGGATGCTGAAGGGCCCCGACCTGTTCGTCGATGCCATCGCCGCACTGCGCGCCGGCGGGCACGAGAATGTCGATGCCGTCATGGTCGGCGCCGGGCCGGACCGCGCCGCAATCGCCGCGCGCATCGAAGCGCAGGGCCTGTCCGGCATCATCACGATGCGCGATCCGATGCCGGCGCGGGACGCCTTTTGCCTTGCCCGTACGGTCGTCATGCCGTCGCGGGCCGAAGCCATGCCCTATATCGTCCTTGAGGCGCTTGCGGCCGGCAAGCCGCTGATTGCCACAAAGGTCGGCGGCATTCCCGAGATCATGGGGCGCGGCAGTGCGGCGCTGGTCGAACCGGCGCTGGTCCCTCTGACCGAGACGATGCGCCGGTCGCTCGACCAGCCGGGCTGGCTCGGCAATCAGATGGTGCCCGTGACGACGCTGAAATCGCGGTTCAGCGCCGCGGTGATGGCGGAGAGCATCGTCAACGCCTATCGCGAAGCACTGACGCGCGCCCGTCCGGCTTCGATACAGGCCTCGCCAGCCGGCCCTAAGGCCAACGGCGCATCAAGCGTTTCTTAAGCCCAAGGCGCTAGCGTCCCGAGGCAATCGCCAACGGACAGTAAGATGAACGAAATCGATCCGCGCCTGCGTTACACGCCCGAAAGCGTCAGGGCGTATCAGATCGGTGACGAGCTGATCGTCAAGGACGGCCAGCTCAACTCGCTGGCCGCGCATCGCCGACGAATACAGCAGGGATACGGTGTCGCCCTCGATGGTCACCGGGCTGCTGCGGCTCGGTGAGTTCGTCGGACTGGCGCTCATTTCCACAATCATCATGCTGGCCTATGTCGGCGTGCCCTATACGATGATGGTCGAGTATCCGGCCGCCATCCTCGCCGGCTCGACGCTTTACGTGATCTTCGCCGAGATCGTCGACGCCTACCAGATCCGCGCGATCCGCAACACGGTGCGCTGGTTTCCGCGCGTCGCCCTGATGTGGACCGCTGCGTTTGCGGTGATGACGCTCGCCGCCTTCTTCCTGAAGGCATCGGAAGACTATTCGCGCGTCTGGTTCGGCTCATGGTTTCTGGGTGGGCTCGCCTTCCTCTTCCTGGCGCGGATGTTGCTCAACTGGCGGGTGCGCCGCTGGGCCCGCAACGGCACGATGGAGCGCCGCGCGGTGATCGTCGGCGGCGGCAAGCCGGCGGAAAAGCTGATCCGCGCGATGGAAGCCCAAGCGGACAATGACGTGCGCATTTGCGGCATCTTCGACGATCGCGACGACGAGCGTTCGCCCTTGGTCGTCGCCGGCTATCCCAAGCTGGGCAACATCGAGGAACTGGTCGAATTCACCCGCCGGGCTCGCATTTCGATGCTGATCGTCTCGCTGCCGCTGGACGCGGAAAAGCGTGTTCTGCACATGCTCAAGAAGCTGTGGGTGCTGCCCGTCGACATCCGCCTTTCGGCCCACTCGCACCGGTTGCGGTTCCGGCCGCGCACCTATTCGTACATCGGCAAGGTGCCGATGTTCGACATTTTCGACCGGCCGATCCGCGACTGGGACAAGGTCGCCAAGCGCGGCTTTGACATCGTCTTCTCGCTGCTCGGCATCATCGCCCTGTCGCCGATCATGCTGGCGACGGCGATCGCGGTGAAGCTGACCTCGAAGGGTCCGGCGATCTTCGTGCAGAAGCGGCACGGCTTCAACAACGAGATCATCAACGTCTACAAGTTCCGCTCGATGTATGTCGATCAGCAGGACGTCACCGCCCGCAACGCGGTAACCAAGGGCGATCCGCGCGTCACGCCGGTCGGCCGGATCATCCGCAAGGCGTCAATCGACGAGCTGCCGCAGTTCTTCAACGCGCTCAAGGGGGATCTGTCGCTGGTCGGCCCGCGCCCCCACGCCGTTCATGCCCAAACCCGCGACAAGCTCTACGGCGAGGTTGTCGACGGCTATTTCGCACGCCACCGGGTCAAGCCCGGCGTAACCGGCTGGGCGCAGATCAATGGCTGGCGCGGCGAAGTGGACACGGACGAGAAGATCAAGAAGCGCACCGAATATGACCTCTATTACATCGAGAACTGGTCGCTGCTGTTCGATCTGAAAATCCTGTTCATGACACCGGTCAGCCTGTTCAACACGGAAAACGCCTATTGACCGACGCGGCCCTCACCCTTCCGGCGGTTGACAGGAACCGCGTGCTGGGCGGCCTTGTGGCCGCCTTTGCCATTTGGGTTGGCGCGTTTCTGAGCGGCTTCGTCATCAACGAGCCGGCGCCCTACGAACTCTACATGGTCGGGCTGGTCGGCATCTGGGTGCTGTGCGGGCTGAAGTTTCCCGCCGCGATGATGCCGTTGCTGGTTCTGCTGATCCTGTTCAACATTGGCGGCGTCATCTCGATGATGACGATGGCGGACTGGCGGGACGCGCCAATGTATGTCGCCGTCGGCTTTTTTCTCGCCTTCACCGCGATCTTCTTTGCCGCCGTGATCGCCGCGGACGGCCGGCGCGCCGAGATCATCATGAACGGCTATCTCACCGCCGCCGTCCTGACCGGGCTATTGGGCATTGTGGGCTATTTCGGTTTGGTGCCCGGCGCCGAGATGTTCACCCGCTATGGCCGGGCCATGGGCGCCTTCCAGGATCCGAACGTGTTCGCACCCTTCCTCGCCCTGCCCGCAATCTATTGCCTTCACGGCGTGCTCACCCGGCCGCTGGAAGGCGCGCTGTGGCGGCTGCCCATGCTGATCGTCCTGTCGTTCGCGATCTTCCTGTCGTTCTCGCGCGCCGGTTGGGGTCTTTTTGTCCTGTGCGCCCTGCTTCTGACCACCTTCCTTTTGATCGCCTCTCACTCGCACCGGTTCCGTCTGCGCATCGCGGCACTGGCGGCGACGGCCTTCGTCGCGGTGGTGATCGCGCTTCTGATCGCCATCCAGATCGAGGCGGTGCGCGAGATGCTGATCGAGCGGGCACGGCTGCAGGACTATGACAGCGGCCAGTCCGGACGGTTCGCCAACCATCTGATCGGCTACATGAAGGCCACCGAGCATCCGTTCGGCATCGGCCCGCTCGAGTTCGGTGAGCGGTTCGGCGCCGACACGCACAACATTTGGCTCAAGGCGCTGTTCGACTATTCCTGGCTCGGCTTTGCCAGCTACGTCACGCTGGTGGTCTGGACGCTGGGCGCGGGCCTCAGGATCGTCTTTCGCGATCGGCCATGGCAGCCGATACTGGTGTGCGCCCTCATCGTCTTTTTCGGGCACGCGCTGATCGGCAACGTCATCGACACCGACCGCTGGCGACACCTGTTTCTGATCTTCGGCGTGATCTGGGGCTGCATCGCGCTGGAAGCGCGGCATCAGCAGCAGCACGCCGGCTGACCGCCAGCCGCTGCGATTGGCCCGTGGCTCGGCCGCCTGCATCTGTGTGGAAAAACTGGTCGGAGCGGCGGGATTCGAACCCACGACCCCTACACCCCCAGTGTAGTGCGCTACCGGGCTGCGCTACGCTCCGACCGTGGCAGAGCTATAGTGGCGCGCAGCGGCGCGCACAAGCCCTCAATGCGCTCTCAAAGGGCCGCCTACCGCGTCTGGTCGAGAAGCCGCTTGCACTCGAGAAGGTCGAACAGGGCTTCCTGGAGCAATGTGCGGTTGTCGCGCGACAGATCGGCTCCTTCCGCGCCCTCGCCGCCCTTGCCGCCAAGCCCGAACAGGCCGCGCCCGCGCGGCCGTGCATGGCCCACGACGACGTCGGCGTCGGTCTGGGCTGGCGTTGCCTCGGCACCCGGTTGCGGCGCGGCAGCTTCGGTTTCCGCCTCGGACTGGCGCGCCTCGGCATTGCGGCGGGTCATCTCCTCAAGCGCCGACATATCGCCCGTCCCGATCGCGATGGCGAACTGGATGCCGTTCTCGCGCAGGATCTTCTGCACGCCCTTGATCGTGTAGCCTTCCTCGTAAAGCAGATGCCGGATGCCGCGCAGAAGGTCCACATCAGCCGGCCTGTAGTAGCGCCGGCCGCCGCCGCGTTTGAGCGGCTTGATCTGCGAGAAACGCGTCTCCCAGAACCGCAGCACGTGCTGCGGCAGGTCGAGATCGTCGGCAACTTCGGAAATGGTTCGGAACGCGTCGGGGCTCTTGTCTGTCATGGTCGTCCTTCACCTGTCGACAGCGGCGGTCCGGCTCTCTGCCCCTCAGCCCTTGCCGTGTCGTTTCTTGTAGCCATCGATGATGCGCTGCTTGAGCACGTTGGACGCCTTGAACGTCACCACGCGACGCGGGGAAATCGGCACTTCCTCTCCGGTCTTCGGATTGCGGCCGATCCGCTCGGTCTTGGAGCGTACCTGAAAGGTGGCGAACGACGACAGTTTGACGGTTTCGCCCCGCACGACGGCGTCGCAAATCTCGTTGATGACCATTTCGACGAGGGCGGCCGACTCGGTGCGTGACAGGCCCACCTTGCGGTAGACGGCTTCGGTCAGGTCAGACCGTGTGACCGTTTTCTCCCCCATCAAGCTGTCTTTCCGAAGCGCACAAAATCAAAGCCAAGAAAATCGTATCGCCAAAGGCCTTGTAAATCAAGCAAATGCGCCGTGATCTGCGGGGTCGAAGCAATAGACAGGGTGCGAAAGAAGGATGCGGTCACCAGCGCACCAACAGCGCGCCCCAGGTGAATCCGCCACCCATCGCCTCGAGCAGAACCAGATCGCCGCGCTTGATGCGGCCATCGGCGACGGCAACGGAAAGCGCCAACGGGACCGAGGCGGCGGACGTGTTGCCGTGCCGGTCGACCGTGATGACGACCTTGTCTTCGGGAATGCCGAGCTTCTTCGCCGATGCTTCGATGATCCGGCGATTGGCCTGGTGCGGCACGAACCAGTCGATCTGGTCGCCCGAAATGCCGGCTGTGGCGAAGGATTGTTCGATCACGTCGGTGATCATGCCGACGGCGTGCTTGAACACTTCGCGGCCCTCCATGCGCAGATGGCCGGTGGTGCCCGTCGTCGACGGCCCGCCATCGACATAGAGCTTGTCCTTGTGCCGGCCGTCCGAACGCAGATGGGCCGCCAGAATGCCCGTGTCCGATGTCAGCCCGACGCCGGCGGCCTCCTCGACGACAACGGCGCCGGCGCCATCGCCGAAGAGCACGGCGGTACGCCGGTCGGTCCAGTCGAGAATGCGCGAGAACGTCTCCGCGCCGATCACCAGGACACGCCGCGCCAGTCCGGCCCTGATGTAGGTGTCGGCGGTGGTCAGCGCGTAGATGAAGCCGGTGCATACGGCCTGGATGTCGAACGCGGCGCCATGGTGCATGCCAAGCCGGTTCTGGATGTTGACGGCCGTGGCCGGAAACGTGTTGTCGGGCGTCGAAGTGGCGACGATGATCAGGTCGATATCGTCGGGGGTCCGGCCGGCATCGTCGAGCGCCGCGCGCGCAGCGGCTTCTCCCAGAGACGCGCTGGTTTCGTCGTCGCCGGCGATATAGCGCTGCGTGATGCCCGTGCGCTGCCTGATCCATGCGTCGGAGGTTTCGAGCTTGGCCTCGAGTTCGGTGTTCGGAACGACCCGTTTCGGCAATGCGGAGCCGACGCCGGTGATGGCTGATCTTATCATTGTGCTGCCTTGGGCCGAGCGTCTTCGCCGTCTTCTTCCGGACCGCCACGGCCAGGACCGTCGTGGAACAGGTGAATGTCGTGGTGGATCTTGTCGACCAGACCGTTGCGCACCATGTCATGGGCCATGTCGACGGCGGCGGCAAAGCCTTCATCGTCGGTGCCGCCATGGCTTTTGACGACGATGCCGTTCAGGCCCAGGAAGACGCCGCCATTGACCTTGCGCGGGTCCATCCGGTCGCTGAGACGACGGAAGGCGCCGCGCGCCAGAACGTAACCGAGGCGCGCCATCAGCGTCCGGCTCATCGCCGCGCGCAGATATTCGCCGATCTGGCGCGCGGTGCCCTCGGCGGTCTTCAGCGCGATGTTCCCGGAGAAGCCCTCCGTGACGACGACATCGACCGTGCCGCGGCCCAGATCGTCGCCTTCGACAAAGCCGTGATAGTCGAGCCCGTCGAGATCGGCCTCACGCAGGAGGCGCCCGGCTTCCTTGACCTCTTCCTGTCCCTTGATCTCCTCGACGCCAACATTGAGCAGGCCGACGGTCGGACGCTCGACCTCGATCAATGCGCGCGCCATTGCCGCGCCCATCACCGAGAAATCGACCAGTTGCAGCGCGTTGGCGCCGATGGTCGCGCCGACATCGAGCACGATCGATTCGCCCCGCAGCGTCGGCCAGATGGCGGCGATGGCGGGACGCTCAATATCGGCCATCGTGCGCAGGCAAAAGCGCGACATGGCCATCAGCGCGCCGGTGTTTCCCGCCGAAACGCACACATCGGCCTCGCCCGACTTGACCGCCTCGATCGCCTTCCACATGGACGACTTCCAGCGCCCGTTCCGCAGGGCCTGGCTGGGCTTGTCGTCCATTTTGACGGCGACATCGCAATGAACGATCGTGCTGGCCTCGCGCAGTTTGGGATGGCCGGCAAGCGCCGCCTCGATCTCGTCCTTCTTGCCGAACAGCAGGAAGCGCATGCCGGGATGCCGCGACAGCGAGATCGCCGCGCCAGGGATGACGACCGAAGGGCCGTGGTCGCCGCCCATCGCATCCACCGATACCGTTATCACCGTGTTGCTCATCCTGTTTCGCGCGTGTCCGGGCCGGGCGCGGCGTGGGGGCCGGCCGCAGCGTGCGGCACCATAGCGATAATGATCGTCCGCTCAACCGGCAATTTGGCGTTCCTAGCCATCGCCCTTCTGGCGCAACGCCTTGAGCGCGGCAAACGGGTTTTCCCGCTCTTCGGCCGGCTCGACGGCCTTTTCGGAAGGTGGTGCAACGCCTGGCGCGCGGGGATAGGGATCGAGTGCGAGCGCGAAAAATTCCTCGGTCACCGCGCCGATATCGAGCATGGGCGGCTCGAACGGTTCGGGCAGGTCCGGCCCCTCGGCATCGATGATCAGATCGCCGCCCTCGCCCGGTTCCATGCGCCTTTCCAGCGCCGAACCCTGGGGCACATAGATCGCGTCGATCTCGGCTTCGACGGTCGCGGCGACCGGCTCGAGCGAGACGACGCATTGCTGGGTGACGCGCGCGCTGACCCGGCCGGTCAGGCGGACGCCGTCACGCTGCCACCGCCGGACATGGACGGTGGCCTTGAAACTGTCGGCAGCCAGCAGACCGTGCGCGGCGGCCAACTGTTCCAACTGCGCCCCATCGGCTGCGATCGTCTCGTCGCGCCCCTTTTGAGGAAGCACGGACACGTTGATGGCGTGGGAAACCGGCGAACTGCCGGCAGCGGGCATGCTCATGCCACCGCCCCGGCATCGGGGAAGGCCACATCGCCGGTGAGCAGCGTCGCATCGTCCCGGGCGGCGAGCGCCTTGGCGGCGGCCAGCATGTAACGGGCGATCGCATCGGCCCTGAAATCGGCGGTTGCGGCATCGCCGGGCATGATGTTGCGGCCGAGCGCGGCTGCCAGCGCCCCGGCATCGCCGGCATCCATCGCCTCCCAGTAGGGTCCCATGCGGCCATAAAACATGCGGGCAAGCTTCTTCATGCGCTTGGGAACGCCGACGTCGCCGACGCCTAGCTCCCGGATCGAGTGATCGACGTCCTTGAAGAACTCGTCGAGCACATCCTGGGCCAGGGCCTGCAGCGGTTCGCTGCTGTCGCGCGTGCGGTGCAGCAGCACGATCATGTGCAGGCCGAGCGATTCATAACGGCCAAGCGGCGTATCGGGGATGCCCCAATCGGCATAGAGAACCGGCTGCCGTGCGGCATCGACGACATGCCGGAACACCCGGTCGACGATGATCCGGTTGGCGTTTTGGCCCTTTCGCCGAAACAGTGACACAATCATGCGCTTATCCAGAACGGGTTCCGGCGGCGAACGGCCGACGGCTTGCACGGCGGCCATAGCTGGGTTACCGGGTGATTTCCAGCGCGGCCGGGTATTGACGGCCAAGGAGATGAATGTGACGGCTCGAAAATTCAAGGCGCATGGCCGCTCTTTTGCCGGCGTGGCCCTCGTGTTGGCTGCGGCAACGGCCCTGTCGGCGTGCAATGCGTCGACGAGCGATGTGCTCAACATGTCCGAAACGTTCAAGCAGGGCTATGTCGTCGACGAACAGACGCTGGCGCTGGTGCCGCCCGGATCGAGCCGCGACCAGGTGCTGCTGACGCTCGGCACGCCGACCACGACCGAGACGTTCGACAATGAGGTGTTCTACTACATCTCCCAGACGCGTGAGCGGCGCGCGCAGTTTCTCAAGCCGCGCCTGGTGGACCAGAGGGTTCTGGCGGTCTATTTCAACGAAGAGAGCACGGTCGAGCGGATCGCCGATTACGGCCTTCAGGATGGCCGCGTGTTCGACTTCATCACACGCACGACGCCGACCGGCGGCCGCGACCAGACGTTCCTGGCGCAAATCCTGTCCGGCTCGATCGGCGGGCCTTCGGCGGAATCCATCTTGCGCGGCGGGCGGTAGGCAGCCGCCGGTTCGGGCCGTCGCCCCAAGGGCAACTATCAGATTCAAAGAAAAACCCGCGCGGATCGCTCCGCGCGGGTTTTTCGTGTCGGGTCGCAATGCCCGCTAGTGGGCGAGAACCGCCAGCAGCAGCAGTGCGACGATGTTGGTGATCTTGATCGCCGGGTTGACGGCCGGGCCGGCGGTGTCCTTGTAGGGATCGCCGACCGTGTCGCCGGTCACGGACGCCTTGTGGGCTTCCGAACCCTTTTCGTGCTTGACGCCGTCCTTGTCGATGAAGCCGTCTTCGAACGACTTCTTCGCATTGTCCCAGGCGCCGCCGCCCGAGGTCATCGAGATGGCGACGAACAGGCCGTTGACGATCACGCCGAGCAGCATCGCGCCGACCGCGGCAAAGGCCGAGGCTTTCGAGCCCGAGATCAGCAGCACGCCGAAATAGACAACAAGCGGCGCCAGAACCGGCAGCAGCGACGGCACGATCATCTCCTTGATCGCGGCCTTGGTCAGCATGTCGACCGCGCGGGCATAGTCCGGGCGCTCGGTGCCTTCCATGATGCCCGGCTTTTCGCGGAACTGACGACGCACTTCCTCGACCACCGCGCTCCCGGCCCTGCCGACGGCGGTCATCGCGATGCCGCCGAACAGGTACGGAATCAGGCCGCCGAACAAAAGGCCGGCAACGACATAGGGGTTGGACAGATCGAACGAGATCTCGCCAACATCGGAGAAGTAGCTGTAGGTGTCCGGATTGGCGACGAAGTAGGTCAGATCGTTCGAATAGGCTGCAAACAGGACCAGCGCGCCGAGGCCGGCCGAACCGATGGCATAGCCCTTGGTGACAGCCTTGGTGGTGTTGCCGACCGCATCGAGCGCGTCGGTGGACTTGCGCACTTCCGGGTCGAGACCGGCCATTTCCGCAATGCCGCCAGCATTGTCGGTGACCGGACCGAATGCGTCGAGCGCGACGATCATGCCGGCGAGGCCGAGCATCACGGTGACCGCGATGCCGGTACCGAACAGGCCGCCAAGCTGGAACGTGGAGATGATGCCGGCGACGATGACGATGGCCGGCAGTGCGGTCGATTCAAGCGAAACGGCCAGACCCTGGATGACGTTGGTGCCGTGGCCGGTCACCGATGCCTGGCTGATCGAGTTGACCGGACGCTTGTTGGTGCCGGTGTAGTATTCGGTGATGATGACGATCAGGCCGGTGACGACGAGACCGATCAGGCCGCAGTAGAACAGATACCGGCCCTCGATGGTCTTGCCGGCAACTTCGCCGATCTCGCCCCAGCCGACGGTCAGCGAGGTCGCCGCGCCAAGGCCGAAGACGGTGAGGATGCCGGTCGCGATCAGGCCCTTGTAGAGCGCGCCCATGATCGAGCCGTTGGTGCCCAGACGCACGAAGAAGGTACCGATGATCGAGGTCAGAAGGCACGCGGCGCCGATGGCCAGCGGATAGAGCATGACCGAAGCCAGCACGTCGGTGCCGGCAAAGAAGATCGCGCCAAGCACCATGGTGGCGACGACGGTCACCGCATAGGTCTCGAACAGGTCGGCGGCCATGCCGGCACAGTCGCCGACATTGTCGCCCACATTGTCGGCGATGGTTGCCGGGTTGCGCGGATCGTCCTCGGGAATGCCCGCTTCGACCTTGCCGACCAGATCGCCGCCGACATCGGCACCCTTGGTGAAAATGCCGCCGCCGAGACGCGCGAAGATCGAGATCAGCGATGCACCGAAGCCCAGCGCGACGAGCGCATCGATGACGGTGCGGCTTTCGGGCGAAAGGCCCATCATGTCGGTCAGGACATAGTAGTAGATCGCAACGCCGAGCAGCGCGAGGCCGGCCACCAGCATGCCGGTGATCGCGCCCGACTTGAAGGCGATGTCCAGACCGCCCGACAGCGAGTGGGCGGCGGCCTGGGCGGTGCGCACATTGGCGCGGACCGACACGAACATGCCGATATAGCCGGCGACGCCCGAAAGCACCGCGCCGATCAGGAAGCCGATGGCCGCCGTTGCGCCCAGAAGCACCCAGGTAATGGCGCAGACCACGGCGCCGACGATGGCGATGGTGGTGTATTGCCGGTTCAGATAGGCCTGTGCGCCCTCGCGGATCGCGCCGGCGATTTCCTGCATGCGCTCGTTGCCCTGGTCGGCTGCAAGCACCGACTGGGTGGCCCAGATCGCATAGACAATCGATACAAGGCCGCAGGCAATAACGGCGAGAAGTATCATCGATTTTCCTCCTGAAGTTCCGCCCAAGGTCCCCCGGCGGATCGGATCAATTCTGAATTGCGGCACCCGGACGGGCCCGCATCGGCGTCGTCTATGCAGAATGGGCGTTTGGGGGTCAAGGCACCAGGCGCCCTATTCCCAAATGGTTGTAAAACGGGCCGTGCGCATCACGGGTGGTGGGCGGCCTCCGAGGCGGCGCGGCGATCGTGAAGGACGAAGATCGCAAGGACGACCAGGCAGACCGCGGCGACCGGCAGCAGGATCCAGTTGAGCGCCGCCCAGCCCAGCTCCACCTGGCCGCCGAACAGATTGAGCGTCGCCCCCGACATCAGCGAGGCGAAGGCGACCGTGCCGAAAAGGGCGAAATCGTGCACACCCTGCACCTTGTTCTTTTCGGCGGGCGTATAGGTTTCGGTCAGCATGGCGGTGGCGCCGATGAAGCCGAAGTTCCAGCCGACGCCGAGCAGGATCAGCGCCAGCCAGAACTGCCAGAGCGCAATGCCCGACAAAGCCACCAGACCACATGCGATCAGGATGAGAAGCCCGGTGGCGACGATCGTCTCCTTGCCGAACCGGGCGATCAGATTGCCCGTGACGAAGCTGGGCGCGAACATGGCCATGACATGCCAGGAGATGCCGAGCGTTGCTTCTTCGGTGGAAAACCCGCAGCCCACCATGGCGAGCGGCGCGCCGGTCATCAAAAAGCTCATCAGCGCATAGGTCGTCACGCCGCAGACGAAAGCGACGACAAAGCGCGGCTGGGCGATGATGGCGCCAAGCGAACGCTCCGGCCCGGTGGGAATGTTGGCCGGATCGGTCTCGACGTGATCCTTGATCTTGAGCGTCGACAAAATCGCCGCGCCGAGAAGACCCAGCCCGATGACCGCCACGAAGGCGCCGGCGAATTCGACCGGCGCGAACATGTCCTTGGTGTGGATGACCGCCTGCGGCCCGATGATCGCGGCGAAGACACCGCCGCCCAGCACCCAAGAGATCGCCTTGGGCTTGAACAGCTTGGGAGACGCGTCGGCGGCGGCGAACCGGTATTGCTGGACGAATGCGCCGCCAAGGCCGATGACCAGAAGTCCGGTCGCGAAAAGGATGAAACTTGTTTGGAACAGGCCGAGTGCGGCGATCGCGCCGCCAAGCGCGGTGACCATGGCGCCCGAAACGAAGCCGTTGCGGCGGCCGACGGCGCGCATCAGCATGGCTGCGGGCAGAGCGCCAAGCGCAACGCCGATGTTGAAGCCTGTCACGGGCAGTGTCGCCAGCGTCTTGTCGGCGCCCAGAAGATAATGGCCGGCGAGCCCGCCCAGCGAGATGGCGACCGGCGCCGCCGCGCCAACGATCGCCTGCGAGGTGGCGATGGTCAGCGTGGTGCGCTTGGCGGTCACAAGGTCCTGGGCTGCGCTTGCGGTCATCGGTCTCGCGCCTGTCCTTTTATTGTTGTCGATGCTGGCGGGCGATGCGGTCGAGCACCGCATTGACCATGCGCGGCTCCTCGCCCTCGTCGAAGAACGCATGCGCCACATCGACATATTCGGTGACGATGACCGGCACCGGCACATCCTTGCGATGGAGCAGTTCCCAAGCGCCGGCCCTCAGAACCGCGCGCAACGTCCCGTCGAGGCGCGACAGCGGCCAGTCCTCGGTCAGCGCGTCACGGACAACCGGATCGATCCGGGTCTGTTCGGCGACCACTCCCGAAAGGATCGCCCGGAACCAGGCGGGATCGGCGTCGCGATACTGGAAGCCGTCGATCTCCTTGCCGAGGCGAAAGGTTTCATATTCGGCGGCGGTTTCAAGCACGCCGGCGCCGGACATGTCCATCTGGTAGAGCGCCTGCACCGCGCCGAGGCGCGCCACGCCGCGTTTGTTGGCAGCCTTGGTTTTGGAGGCGCTGGCGTTCATCGCACGTCGAGCCTTGCACGCAGCGCGATCATGGCCAGCGCGGCTCTCGCTGCAGCGCCGCCCTTGTCCTTGCGGGTCTTGTCGGCGCGGGCCCAGCCCTGCTCCTCGTTCTCGACGGTCATGATGCCATTGCCGATGGCGAGCTTGTGGTTCACGGCGAGATCGGTCAGGCCGCGCGCGGATTCGTTGCAGACCAACTCGAAATGATAGGTTTCGCCGCGAATGACCATGCCGAGCGCAACATAGCCGTCATAGCGCGTCCGGCCGTCCTGCGCGAAGGCGATCGCCGCGGGCACTTCGAGCGCGCCGGGCACGGTGACGATGTCGTAGGTTGCGCCCGCGTCCTCGATGGCGCTGATCGCGCCGGCGAGCAGCGCGTCGGACATGTCGTCATAAAACCGTGCTTCAACGATCAGGAGATGCGCTTTTTCAGAGCTCATGGGATACCGGTCTCAAAGAGGTCAGGCCGGAGCCCTACGCCTCTTTTTCGGCAGCCGCAAGACGGTCGGCATAGTGCGCGACATAACGCGCGATCGGATCGATCTCGAGGTTGATCCGGTCGCCGGCACGGCTCTGGCCCCAGGTGGTGACGTCGAGCGAATGGCGGATCAGCAGGACGTCGAACCGGTTGGCGTCGACGCCATTGACGGTCAGCGACGTGCCGTCGAGCGCCACCGATCCCTTGGGCGCGATGAACTTCATAAGCGCCTCGGGCGCCTCGATGATGAAGCGCGTCGCATCGCCTTCGGGCCTGGTTTCGGCAATGGTCGCCATCGCATCGACATGACCCGACACCATGTGCCCGCCATATTCGTCGCCGGCCTTCAGCGCGCGCTCCAGATTGAGCCGTGTTCCTGTCGCCCAGGCGCCGGCCGTCGTCAGGCGCAGGGCCTCCTCCCAGGCCTCGACCTCGAACCAGCGGGCATTTGCGCCTTCTTCGGGGAGTGCGACCACGGTCAGGCAGACCCCCGAACAGGCGATCGACGCGCCGATGTCGATGGTCGCCGGCTCATAGGCCGTGGCGATGCGAAACCGCCGGCCCTCGGGCAAGTCGGTCACGGCGGCCACTTCGCCAATGTCGGTGACGATACCAGTGAACATCAGTCCTGGCGCTCCAGCAGCATGAACCGGTCGGGGCCATAGACCGCGCGGCGCCGGATCGCAAATCCGTCCGGCAGACGACCGCTCGAGAACGGGGCGGCAATGCCACCTTCGCCGACGACAACATTGCTTTCAAAAAGCGCGATGCGGTCGGCGAGCCCTTCGCGCAGGAAGGCGTCTGCAACCTCTGCCCCGCCCTCGACGAGGACGCTCGCGACACCGATCGCGGCAAGGTCTTCCAGCAGTTCGGGCAGCGCGATGCGGCTGTCGTGGCTTTCGCCGGCGATGATCCGAACGCCCTTTTCGACGAGGGCCCGCGCCCGTTCGGACTGCGGATGGAGGGTTGCGACATGGACCGGCGCCCGCCCCGCCGTTGCAACGAGACGCGATTCGACCGGCAGGCGGGCATGGCTGTCGAGCACGATGCGGCGGGGCGATCTGTCCTCGAGGCCTTCCAGCCGGCAGGTCAGCTCCGGATCGTCTTCAAGGACCGTCCCGATGCCGACGAGAATCGCGTCATGTTCGGCACGCATTATGTGCGACTGCGCCCGGGCGACCGGGCCGGTGATTGCGACCTGACCTGCGCCGTGCCGTCCGACCATGCCGTCGGCGGAGACGGCCAGTTTGAGGGTCACCTGTGCGCGCTTTTTCGACGACCGGGTCAGATAGGCGCCCAGCACGTCGCGCGCGCCGACCGGATCGCAATCGGCCAGAACCTCGATCCCAGCCGCGCGCAGGATGGCATAGCCTTTGCCCGCCACGCGGTCGTCGGGGTCCGAGACGGCGGCGATGACGCGCGCCACGCCGGCGGAGACGAGCGCCTCGGCGCAGGGCGGCGTGCGGCCATGATGAGCGCAGGGCTCGAGCGTGACATAGGCGGTGGCGCCGCGCGCCGCCGCACCCGCCTCGTCCAGCGCGATGGTCTCGGCATGGGGCCGCCCGCCAGGGGCCGTGATCCCGCGGCCGACGATGGCGCCGTCGTTGACGATCAGCGTGGCGACGGACGGGTTGGTTCCCGTTCGGCCCAGATGGCGCCGGGCAAGCCGCAACGCCGCATCGAGAAACCGGCGGTCATCCACCGTCAGGCTTTGGTCACTCGGCGGCATCGGGTTCGACATCGGCAATGGGGCCCGCGATCTCGCCCAGCAGATCCTTGAAGTCCTGCGGATCGCGGAAATCCTTGTAGACCGAGGCAAAGCGCACGAAGGCGACCTCGTCCATGCGCTTGAGCGCTTCCATCACCATCGTGCCGATCTCGTCGGCGTGGACGTCCTGTTCGCCGGAGCTTTCAAGCTGGCGCACGATGGCCGAGACGGCGCGCTCGACGCGTTCGGGGTCGACAGGCCGCTTGCGCAGCGCGACCTCGAAGGAGCGTGCCAGCTTGTCGCGGTCGAACGGAACCTTGCGGCCGTTCTTCTTGACGACGAACAGTTCGCGCAACTGGACCCGCTCGAAGGTGGTGAACCGGCCGCCGCAATCGGCGCAGACGCGGCGCCTGCGGATGACGGTGCCGTCCTCGGCGGGACGGCTGTCTTTGACGGCCGTGTTTTCGGTGTGACAGAACGGGCAGCGCAACGCGCTCGGCTCCTCAGTTCAGATGCGGGTAGATCGGAAAGCGCGCCGTCAGGGCGAGCACGTCTTCCTTGACGGCGCTCTCGATGCCGGAATTGTCGCCGTCTTCGCCGGCCTGCGCCAGGCCATCGACGATCCGCACGATCATCTGGCCGACCTGGCGGAATTCGGCCGGTCCGAAGCCGCGCGTGGTCGCCGCCGGCGTGCCGAGGCGAATGCCCGAGGTGATGGTCGGCTTTTGGGGATCGTTCGGAACACCGTTTTTGTTGCAGGTGATGAACGCCCGGCCGAGAGCGGCCTCTGCCGCCTTGCCGGTGACGCCCTTGGGCCGCAGGTCGACCAGCATCAAATGGGTGTCGGTGCCGCCGGAGACGATCTGCATGCCGCCCTCGATCACCGTCTGGGCCAAGACCTTGGCGTTTTCGGCCACCGCACTCATATAGCCCTGGAAATCGGGTTGCAGCGCCTCGCCGAAGGCCACGGCTTTTGCGGCGATCACGTGCATGAGCGGGCCGCCCTGAAGGCCGGGGAAGACGGCGGAATTGATCTTCTTGGCGATCGCCTCGTCATTGGTCAGCACCATGCCGCCGCGCGGGCCGCGCAACGTCTTGTGCGTCGTCGTCGTCGCCACATGGGCATGCGGGAAGGGGCTGGGATGGATGCCCGCCGCGACCAGTCCCGCAAAATGGGCCATGTCGACCCAAAGATGCGCGCCGACCGAATCTGCGATTTCCCGGAACCGTGCGAAATCGATGATCCGCGAATAGGCCGAACCGCCGGCAATGATCAGGCGCGGCTTGTGCTCTTCGGCCAGTTTCGCCACCTGGTCATAATCGATCAGGCCGGTTTCCAGATCGAGGCCGTACTGGATCGCGTTGAACCATTTGCCCGACATGTTGGGCCGAGCGCCATGGGTCAGGTGACCGCCGGCATCAAGGCTCATGCCGAGGATCGTGTCGCCCGGCGCTGCCAGCGCGAGCATGACGGACTGGTTGGCCTGGCTGCCGGAATTGGGCTGGACGTTGGCAAAGCCGCAGCCGAACAGTTCGGTCGCCCGCTCGATCGCCAGGTTTTCGGCGATATCGACATACTGACAGCCGCCATAGTAGCGGCGGCCCGGATAGCCCTCGGCATATTTGTTGGTCATCACCGAGCCCTGCGCTTCCAGCACGGCGCGGCTGACGATGTTTTCCGAGGCGATCAGTTCGATCTCCTGCTGCTGGCGGCGCAGTTCCTTGCCGATCGCATCGGCGATCCCGGCATCGCGGGCCGTCAGATCCTGGCTGAAAAAGGCATCGGCAAAGGCGGTGGCGGCGGCGCTGTCCTGCGACATGGGCGTGTCCTCGGCGTGGGTTTGGCTCCGAAAGCGGCGCAATACCATGGCGCCCCGCCCCTGTCATGTCCCGCACGGACATCGGCTGCCGTCATGTGAACAATTGCCGCGCCAATGAAAAAGGGGCCCGCGGGCCCCTCGATCGGTTTCGTGCTTCGGCTGCGCGCCGTCAGAGTGCGGTGGACGACAATTGCAGCGCGTCCACACCGTCGCGATTGTAGATGTCGTCGCGGAAATGGACGAGCCGGTCTTCGGACGCCCATGCCGAAATGTAGACGAAATAGACCGGCACCTGAACCTCGATCGGGATTTCGGTGTTCACACCCGATTCGACCACCTGTTCAAGCTGGCGGCGATCCCAGCCCGGCGTCGATTCCAGGAGCCACAGGGTCAGTTCCTGAATGTTGTGCACGCGCACGCAACCCGAGGATTCAAACCGCATGAACTTGCCGAACAGGCTCTGCTGCGGCGTGTCGTGCATGTAGACGGCATGCGGATTGTGGAAATTGATCTTGGTCGAAGACATCGCGTTGATGAGGCCGGGATCCTGGCGGAAGCGCAGTTCCACGGCCTCTTCGGTCGACCAGTTGACCGCTTCCGGCGGCACCTCGTTGCCCTGACCGTCGAACAGGCGGATCTTGTTGCGTGTCAGATAGGTGGGGTCCTGACGCATCAGCGGAATGATATCCTTGCGGATGATCGACTTGGGTGCGGTCCAATAGGGATTGAGGATGACCTCATGGATACGCGAGGACAGGATCGGCGTCTGCCGGTCGGTCTTGCCGACGATCGCCTTGTGGCGCAGTGCGACACGGTCGTTTTCGACCGCTTCGATCGAGGCCGCCGGAATGTTCACCATGACGTAGCGGTCGCCCAGATAGCCGGACATGGAACGCAGGCGCACCAGATTGGTCTCGAGCTGGCCGAGCCTGACCGGGGCGCTCACATTGAGCGCGGCGAGCGTGTAATTGCCGACAACGCCGTCGGCGGTCATGCCATGGCGGGCCTGGAAGCGCTTGAGCGCGCCGTCAAGGAATGTATCGAACGTGGCGCTGTCGCCCGCATTGCGCGGCAGATCGCCGGACACGATCAGGCGCCGGCGCAGTTCGCGCACCGAATTGTCCTGAACGCCGACCTTCAGAGCTTTGGTCGCGTTGACGCGGGGCCAGCCGCCGGCGGCGACGATGCGCTGGTAGTCGCCGATCGCCCCTTCGACGTGGAATGCGGTTTCCTGGCTGAGGATCGGAACGCGCGTGTTGGCCACCCGGCTGACGCGTGTACCAGCCGCATCGAACTGGTCGTCCCAGTTGCCGCGTTCGGAAGACTGCAAAATCTCCATGATCGAGGACTGGGCGGCCGCAGCGCCCGCCGTTGCCGCCAATGCGCCAGCGGCGCCGGATGCGCGCAAAAATCCGCGCCTCGTCGTCGATTTAAATCCGTTCATGCCCAACCCGCGTAATTGTCTCTGTCGCCTCAAGGGTTCGCCTCGCGCCAGAGTTTTAGCCCCGCCCGCTTAACAAACAGGAAACCATGTAGGTCGGTTCCCTACAGTCTGAAAGGTCCATTCGATGGATGCCTCCCTGACCATAACGCTTGCAATAAGCTGTTTGGCTTTCACAGGAATATGGCTGATTAATGTCATGACCGAGGATGCCGGGGTCATCGACTATTACTGGGGACCGGGATTTTCCGTCATCGCGCTGGTGCATGCCGCCATGCACGGCGTCTCGACGTCCTATCAGTGGATCATTCTGGCTGCGGTCGTCATCTGGTCGGCGCGGCTGGCCGGTCACCTCGTCCACCGCCACCACGGCGCGGTACGCGAGGACGGCCGGTATCGCGCGATGCGCGAAAGCGGCGGGCCGACCTGGTGGTGGGCCAGCCTGTTCAAGGTGTTCCTGCTGCAGGCGGTGCTGTTGTGGCTGATTGCCGCGCCGCTGCATGTGGCGTTTCGCGCCGATGGCGCCGAAACAGTGTCCGCGGGGCTGTTCTGGGCCGGCATGGCGGTGTTCGCGCTGGGGTTCGCCATCGAATGGATCGCCGATATCCAACTGGCGAACGGCAAGAGGGCGCTTGGCTCGACGGCACCGGAAACCGGCATCGTGCGGAATGGACTCTGGGGTATCAGCCGCCACCCCAACTATGTCGGCGAGATCATCCTGTGGTGGGGTCTCGGCATCGCCGCGTTCGCCGTGTCGGGCAGTCTCATTGCCCTTACCGGCCCGGCGATCCTGACGGCGGTGATGGCCGGCGTGTCCATGCCCCTGACCGAGCAGCACATGCTGCGCAGCCGACCGGGCTATGCGGCCTACATGGAACGGGTGCCGGCACTGATCGGCCGGCCGCGGCGCGCGCGCGGAAGGCAGAAACTGCCTGCCGAGTGATTTCGTTTCACAAGACGGCAAAGGCCGGGCACGAAACCCGGCCTTTTTTCTTGCGCCCCGACAGTCTTGCGCCTCAAAGGCGGTAGAGGATCGTGTCGTTCCAGAAGCGGTCGAGGCGTTGCATGGCCCGGTTCATGCGGTTGAACTCGTCAGCATCGATGCCGCCCACCGCTTCGATCGAGACGATGTGACGTTCGTAAAGATCAGCGACCGCGTCGGCTACTTCGCGCCCCTTCTCGGTCAGCGAGATACGCACCGAGCGCTTGTCGGCCTTGGATTTCTTGTGGTGGATGAACCCGTCCTGCGCCAGCTTCTTGACGTTGTAGGACACGTTCGAGCCCAGATAGTAGCCGCGGGACCGCAGTTCGCCGGCCGTCAGTTCGCTGTCGCCAATGTTGAACAGCAAAATGGCCTGAACGGCGTTGATGTCGTCGCGGCCCGAACGGTCGAACTCGTCCTTGACGACATCCTGAAGACGCCGGTGCAGCCTTTCCACAAGCTGCAGCGTCTCGTGATAAAGACGCCTGAGGGAATCGGCGTCCGATTCCACGCGCGGTTGGCCCACAATATTGGACTGGTTGATCATGACTGCCTCACAGGTTTGGTCGGCGATGTTTCCCGCCTTTGATGTGGGCAACCTACGCAATGCCGCTAAAATGCTCATTAATTTGGAGCGTTAACGCAGTGTTGCGGCGGCGCAAAACGGCTTTGTCCTTAACGGAGAGTCAAGTCGTGCGCTTGCTTTGGAGCGTTTCGGGACCGGGCCTGAACCCGTCAATGGGCGGCCAGACGCGCCGCCCGCCGTTCGATCAGCGTGGCTCCGGCCATCAGGATCAGAACGACAAGGCCGATCATGTTGATGCTGGCGATACCCGCCCGCTCGGAAAAGATGTCTGAAAGGAACATGTAGGCGCCGATCTCGGCGGTCGCCGCCAGAACCCACAACACCACACCCCAGCGCGTGGTCAGCCAAAGACCCAGCGCGGCGGCCGGCATCAGGACCGCCAGCGTCGTGAATACGATGCGTACGGGCAGCGCCAGGAGATCGAAACGCCAGGCGCCGTCCCCGGCGATCCCCGTCAGCCCGGCCCAGTAGACCAGGCCGGAGATCAGGGCGTAGAGCGCCAAAATGCGCAGGAAAAAGCCGAAGACGCGCTCGACCGCGCCCTTGCGCGGCTGCTGCAATCCCGTCTCGGCAATGACCATGGAGCGCCACCCGTTCGGCCCGACATCTGACGGACAATTGCCTAACGTAATGGTTTGCGAAAGGCAAAGCGGGTTGTAAACCGCGAACACGCCAGACGTCCAAACGGGGGAGTTGAACAGCGATGAGCGGAACCGGGCCCAAACGCAGCGTTGACGAGATCACCGGCGGCCGGCGCCTGCGCCGGATGCGCAAGGCCGACTGGGCGCGCCGGCTCGTTCGCGAGACCCGCCTTGGCGTCGACGATCTGATCTGGCCGATCTTCATCATGGAAGGCGAGGATACGGCCGAGGCCATCGGCGCCATGCCCGGTGTCGAACGGCTGACACTTGACCGTGCTGTCGCCGCCGCCGAAGAGGCGCACAAGCTGGGCATTCCGGCCATCGCGACCTTTGCCAACATCCCCATGGACCGCAAGGACCAGACCGGAAGCCACGCGCTGGATGCCGACAACATCATCAACCGCGTGACGGCGGCCATCAAGCAGGCGGTGCCCGGCATCGGCATCATCACCGATCCGGCGCTCGATCCGTTCACCGACCACGGCCATGACGGCGTGCTGCGCGACGGCATCATCGTCAATGACGAGACCGTCGACATCATCGCCCGTGCGGCCGTCAAGCAGGCGGACGCCGGCGCCGATATCATCGCGCCCTCGGACATGATGGACGGACGGATCGGCGCGATCCGCGACGCGCTGGATGCGGCCGGGCACCAGGATGTGGCGATCATGTCCTATACGGCCAAGTTCGCCTCGGCCTGCTACGGCCCCTATCGCGAGGCGATCGGCACCGGCGGACTGCTGAAGGGCGACAAGAAGACCTATTATGTGGATCCGGCCAATACGGACGAGGCACTGCGCGAAGCCGAGCAGGATCTTGTCGAGGGCGCCGACATGCTGATGGTCAAGCCCGCCCTGCCCTATCTGGACGTGTGCTGGCGGATCAAGACAGAGCTGCGTGCGCCCGTCTATGCCTACCAGGTTTCGGGCGAATACGCGATGATCGAGGCGGCCGCCGCCAATGGCTGGATCGACGGCGAACGGGTGATGATGGAAAAGCTCGCCGCCTTCAAGCGGGCCGGCTGCGACGGCATCCTGACCTATTTCGCGCCGCGGGTCGCCCGCATCTTGAACCGATGAAGGGCCATCGCTTGAAGCGGGCGATGCGCACCGCCATGTTAAGACCATGACACAGACGGACACGATCATTTCAACGGCTCCGGCCGGTTTCGACGATTGGCGGCTTTTCGAGGGCGTCCGGACGCGGCGTGTTCTGGCGTTCGCGGTCGATTATGCGCTGGTCATTCTGCTTGTGGCGCTCGCTGTGCCCGTGGTCGGACTTCTCGGCGTCGTCACGTTCGGCATCGCCTGGCTGCTCTATGCGGTCCTCGCCCCGCTGGTCGCCCTTTCCTACATCGCATGGACGGTCGGCGGTCCCGAACAGGCCACGCTCGGCATGCGTATGGCCGGCATCCGGCTGGTGCGCTATGACGGCCAGCCGATCGACTGGATGACGGCGATCGTCCACGCGGTGCTGTTCTGGGCAGCCAATGTGATTCTGACGCCCTTTATCGTGCTGGTGGCCCTGTTCACCCGCCACAAGCGGCTGCTGCACGATCTGGCGCTCGGCACGACCGTGGTGCGCACGGAACGATTTCTGGCCGTTGCGTAGCGGCGGTTTTTTGGTAGCTTGAGCGGACGCGCCGCCGCGCCTCCGCGATCCGGCGCAACCGACGCGTTTTCGACAGCGGCTGTTGCGGGTGATGACGAAACACAGCGCCAAAGCGCCCCAGTTCTTTTTGACGTCGCCGGCGCCGTGCCCCTATCTGGACGGGCAGTTCGAGCGCAAGGTTTTCACCCATCTGGTGGGTGAAAAGGCCTCCGAAATGAACGATCTTCTGACGCTGGGCGGCTTCCGCCGCAGCCAGAACATCGCCTATCGTCCGGCCTGCGAAACGTGCCGCGCCTGCATCTCAGTGCGCATTCTGGCCGACGAGTTCCGGCCGACCCGCTCGATGCAGCGCATCAACCGGCGCAATCGCGATCTGATCGGCACCGAATACACCGCCGAACCATCCAGCGAGCAATATTCGCTGTTCCGCCGTTATCTCGACGCGCGCCATTCGGGCGGCGGCATGAGCGACATGACCGTGCTCGACTATGCGATGATGGTCGAGGACACGCATGTCAAATCGCGCGTCATCGAATATCGCAGGCGCGGCGCGGACAGTTTCGTCACCGGACAGGGCGAAGGGCCGCTGGTCGGCGTTGCCCTGTCGGACATGATGAGCGACGGCTATTCGATGGTCTATTCGTTCTTCGACCCGGACGAGGACCACCGGTCGCTCGGCACATGGATGATCCTCGACCATATCGAGCGGGCCCGAAAGCAGGGACTCGCCCATGTCTATCTGGGCTATTGGGTCGCCGGATCGCGGAAGATGGAATACAAGACGCGCTTTCTGCCCCAGGAGCACCTGACCGGCAATGGCTGGGAACGCCATGAGGGCTGACGCGGCTTGACACCTTGGCGGGCTGCCGCGCAACTGGCCCGATGACCCGGCACGCCAAAGGATTGCTGCTGACCGCCATCGGCGGCGTCGCGCTGAGCTTCGACATTCCGATGATCAAGCTGGGCGGGGGCGACGCCTGGTCGGCGATGGCGGTGCGCGCGGGCAGTGCCTTCATCGCCGCGCTCCTGATCAAGCAGATCGCCCAATGGCTGACCGGCCGCACGATCACGCTGCTGCCGGGCCGTATAGGCGTGGTCATCGCGGCGCTCTACGGGCTGACCGTCGTCGCCTTCGTGATCGCGGTCAAGAACACGAGCGCGGCCAATGTCGCCTTCATCATCGCGTTCACGCCGGCGTTCACCGCAATGACGGCGTGGACGTTCCTGGGCGAACGGCCGTCGCGCGCGACGCTTCTGACGATCGCGGTCATGGTCCTGGCGGTGGGCATCATCGTCTCGGACGGTTTGCAGGCCGGCAGCCTTTTCGGCGATGCGTGCGCGATGGCCGCCGCGCTGCTCATCGCCGCCGTGATCACGCTGTCGCGCGCCGCCAAGGCCGATGTCGGCTTTGCGCCGATGATCGGCGGCATCGTGCCGACGGTCCTGGGACTGGCGGTGCTCGGCTCGCTCGGCGAGCCGGTGCGCGTCGACAATGCGGCCTGGCATGTCTTCAACGGCATGGTGCTGCTGCCGATCGCCTATTGGTGCCTGGCGACGGGGCCGAGATACATCTCCGCGCCCGAGGTGAGCATGTTCTATCTGCTCGAAACCGTGCTGGCGCCGGTCTGGGTCTGGCTGATCTTCTCCGAAGCGCCGCGCCCGGCCGTGCTGATCGGCGGCGCCCTTCTGATCGGAGCGCTGGGCGCGCATGCGCTGTGGCAATTGCGGGTCCATGGACGGCGGGTTCAGCCGTCGGCGAAGTCACCGTGAACATAAAGCAGCGGCGCGTCCGGCGCGGCTGCAAATGACAGCACCCGGCCGACCAGAACATCGTGATCGCCGGCGCTCAATACGTGTTCGATTGCGCAGTCGAACCAGGCAATGGCATCGGCAATGCGCGGCCGGCCGCTCGGCAGCCTTTCCGAGCCGACACCATCGAACCGTTCCTGCGGCAGCCCGCGGGTGAAGCGCTCGGCAAGGTCGCGCTGCCCGGCGCCGAGCACCGAGATCGTGTAGCCGCCGCTCTCCAGGAACGCCGCGCGGCTGGCGCTCTGCTTCCTGATCGACCAGAGCACCATCGCCGGATCGAGCGAGACCGTGTTGAACGAGTTGCACGTCATGCCGTGGTCGGCGCCTTCGTGGTGGGTCGCGGCGATGGTGACGCCAGTGGCGAAACAGCCCATCGCCCGCTTGAGCTCGGCCGTCTCGAGCGCGGTCAGGTTGAGGTGGGCATCGGCGTTCATCGGCTTTCCTCTCAAGGGACTTCCTTGCCCTGGGCCAGGGTCCACAGCTCGAACCAGGTTTCGCGATCGAGCGTGACCTTGAGCGCATCGGCAATGTTGGCGATGCGCTTGAGCGAATTCGTGCCCACGACCGGCATGATCCGCGCGGGATGCGCCATCAGCCAGGCCAGCGCCACGGCCTCGGCCGCAACGCCGAAATCGGCGCCGATTGCGGTCAGCCGCGGCATGGTGCGCTTGCCCACCTCGCTGCCGGGCATGAACAATGCGCCGCCGCCCAGAGGCGACCAGGCCATCAGCGGCATTCCATCCATCTGTGCCTTGGCGACCTGCCCGTCGGTGAAAGCGGACGGGTTCAGCAGACTGATCTCGATCTGGTTGGTCAGAAGCGGGTGCTTCATGGCCGATTGCAGCAGGTCGATGTCCCACGGCATGAAGTTCGAAACACCGACGCCGCGCACCTTGCCCTCGTCCACCAGCGCATCGAGCGCGGCGCCCGTCTCGTGATGGTCCATCAGCGGGTCGGGCCGGTGTATCAGCAACATGTCGATGACATCGACGCCGATCCTGGCAAGGGAATTGTCGACCGAATCGCGGATGTGGGCGGCGGAGGTGTCATAGTGCTTGACCCGGCGGCGCGGAAACTTGCCCGGCGACATCAGCATGATGTCGCATTTGGTGACGATCTGCATCTTTTGCTTGAGCGAAGTGTGGCCATGCAGGGCGCGCCCGAAGATGGCCTCACATTCATAGTCGCCGTAGATGTCGGCATGATCGAAGGTGGTGATGCCCTGATCGAGACACGCCTCGACCTTTTCGACGACATGGCTCAGCGACTGGTCATGATCGCCGGCCAATCTCCAGACACCGTAGATGAGCCGGCTCATTGGCGGCACGCCATGGCCGAATTCGATGGTCTCCATCAGCGTCTTTCTCCAACCCCCAGCGGCGTGGCGGGTGTTTGCTCGGGCACGCGCCCGTAAACATGGGGCAGCGAGCAGGTTTGCAAGTGCGGCAAGACCTTCTGCCCGAAATTGACGCACTCATCCAGATGCGGATAGCCGGAAAAGATGAAGGCGCGGATGCCCATCTTGCGGTAGCGCTCTATCTTCTCCATCACCTGGTCGGCCGAACCGACAAGCGCTGCGCCGCAGCCCGACCGGGCACGTCCGATCCCGGTCCACAGATGCGGCTCGACGAAGCCGAACTCATCGGCATTGTCGCGATTGGCGGCCTGCAGCGACACGCCGTAGGTCTTGGCATCCAGCGCGCGCCCCCGAATCTCGTCGCCCTTGCCGTCATCGAGGCGCGAGACGAGTTCGTCGGCATAATCGCGTGCTTCGGCCTCCGTGTCGCGCACGATCACATGCACGCGCAGGCCGTAATCGAGCACCCTGCCATGGGCCTCGGCGCGCGCATGGACGGTCTTCATGCGCTCGGCGAGCAGTTCCTCGGGCTCGGGCCACATCAGATAGACATCGCAATGGTGGCCGCACAATTCGACCGCATCGGGCGAATAGCCGCCGAAATACAAAAGCGGGCCGCCATTTTGCTGGTAGGGACGCACCGGATCGGTGTTCAGACCCTTGAGCCGGTAGATCTCGCCCTCATAGTCGATCTCGTCGCGGGTCCAGGCCTGCCGCAGGATTTCGACGACTTCGGTGGAGCGGCGATAGCGCAGTTCGCTCGATGCCTCCTCGCCCGGCTGGTTGGACGAGATGACATTCAGCGTCAGCCGGCCCTTCATGACATGGTCGACGGTCGCCACCGCGCGCGCCAGCATCGCCGGATGCACCTCGCCGCAGCGGATCGCCGCCAGCATGTTGATGTTCTCTGTCAGCGGCGCCATCGCCGAGACGAAGCTCCACGTGTCCTGGCCGACCTGATAGGACGACGGACACAAGATGTTGCGGTAGCCGAGCGTGTCGGCGGTGCGGACGATTTCGCTGGTGTGTTCGAACGACGATCGCAGATCGCCGTCCGGTACGCCCAGAAAACGATAATCATCGGAACAGATCGGCGCGAACCAGGCGACTTCCGCCGCATCCAGATCGGCGCTCTTTACCGGCACGACGGTCATTGACGATTGCTCCCGACTGACAGTTTCGGCCGCATGAGCGGCACATCTCAAAGACAGCTAACATCCGCGCCTATATGTATCAATAGTGAATGAATTGAAGCGGTGACAGCGCTTTTTCAACAGCCTATGGTCGCCGCCAGGGGGGACGCTCAAGTGGCGGAAAAACCGGTCCGGGGCGGCGCGCTACCGCTCTACATCCAGATTTCCGAACTGCTGACCCGCGAGATCGCCGCCGGCATCTGGCCCGACGGGACCCGGCTGCCCACGGAGATCGAACTTGCGGGTAGCCTGGGCGTGGCGGTGGGCACGTTGCGCAAGGCGCTGGCGGAACTCGAAGCCCGCGGACTTCTGGAGCGCCGGCAGGGTTCGGGGACCTATGTGCGGGCCAAGGCCAAAACCGGCGCGATCTACGAATTCTTCCATCTGGAACTGAAGGACGGCGCCGGCCTGCCAACCGCGCGCATCCTATCGCTCGATAAAGTGCCGCATCCGGATTTCGCGCCGCGGCTCGGCGATGGCACGTCCGCCGACGCCTGGCGCGTCCGCCGGCTGCGTTTTCTCGGCGAGACACCGGCGGCGCTGGAGGAGATCTGGTTCGATGCGCGCCATGCGGCGAACCTCGATGTCGAGTCAATCAACGAGTCGATGCATCTGTTCTACCGGCAGAACCTGGGTTTCTGGATCGCCCGCGTCGAAGACCGGGTGTCCGTTGCCTCCTGCCCGGACTTCGCGCCGCCGGACAGTCCGTTCCGGCAAGGTGCGCAGCTCGGCCATGTCGAGCGCATTTCATGGGGCAATGCCGGCACGATCGAGGAGTATTCACGCAACTGGTTCGACCCGGACACGGTGGCCTATGTGGCCAGGTGGGTTTGAAACCACCGGTCCAGAAAATCGAAGTACCAAGCCTTGAGCACCGCATCGTGGCGGGCGAACCCGTCATCCTGTTCACTCTTGGACTGCGTTCCCGACCGGCCGATGAGGCCGGCGAACTCGGTTTGCCATTGATCGAGGATCGTCCGCGTCACTTCGGGGTGGAACTGGAACCCGATCGTCGTGTCGCCGGTGCGAAACGCTTGGTTCGGTGTCAGCGCCGGGTTGCCATGGGAAAGCATCGTCGCGCCGGGCGGCACGGTCCAACCCTGCTGATTGCCGCTGAGCGCCATCAGCGGCCCGTCAAAGATGTCGCGGCCCGCCGACGTCACGTCCAGCGGGTAGAAGCCCATCGCCATGCGCCCCTCGGGGTTGAAATCGACCGATGCGCCCAGAACATGGGCGATCAGTTGCGAGCCCAGGCAAACGCCGACCAACGGCACCGACTTTGCCATCGCCTGCTCGATCAGGGCGCATTCCGCCGAAAGGTACGGATAGACAGCGAGGTCAGTGACCATTTGCGGGCCGCCCATGATCATCACGCCGGCCTCGTCGCCGGTCAGAACCGGCAGCGTCTCGCCACGCCATGGCTCGACCACGCGCACATCGTGACCGTGGGCGATCAGGTGCCGCCGCCCCGCATCAGGCTCCGCCACGGCCCAGTGCTCGATCACATAGAGAGGTCTTGCAGGCAAGCGAACAGTTCCATCATTGGCTGAACGCTGCGTTGCAGCCAAGCGGCGCTTTCGTCAACGGGATTCGGTTGACGGCCACCTCATCGCCGATGCCTCAACGGGACAGGTTCTGTGCCAGCCAGCTGTGCCAGCCCTCTTCGGTGCCGTTGAAGACGTTCAGATCGATCTGCGTTTCGACGCCGCGGCGCGCCGTGCCGGTTCCCGAATATTGCCAGAAGGCAAAGCCCCGGTTCGGATAACGTTCGCGGGGATGGGCGGCGACCGAGCGCAGCCAGAACGCATGGTCCTTGAACTGGCCGCGCAGATTGTCCTCGTAGAAGTCGGGCGTCGTGTAGATGATCGGCTTCTGCCCGTAATGGGCTTCGATGCGTTCGGAGAAGACCCGCATCTTGGCGAGCACGGTCGAGCGCGGGGGCTTGCGCGGACAGGAGCGCTTGTTGCCGTACCATTCCACATCGAGAACCGGCGGCAGCGCACCGGGCTGTTTGGGCACATGGCGGATGAACCAGTCGGCCTGTTCGGCCGCCGAGCGGCACCAGAAAAAGAAATGGTAGGCGCCGGTCGGAATGCCGGCGGCGCGGGCCGCGTCCCAGTTGCGGCGGAACAGCCGGTCGACATGCTTGCCGCCCTCCGTCGCCTTGATGAAGGCGAAGTTGGCGCCCTGGGTGCGCAGGGCCGGCCAGTCGATCTCCTGCTGCCAGTGCGAGACATCGACGCCATGAACAGCGAATTTGTCGGGCGAGGCGCGGCCGAAATTGACCGGCTTGGCATCGCCGAACCGGGGCGCATATATGCGGCGCCGGTTTTCCGGACGTGCGGCGGGTCCGGCCGGGTTTTCGGGACGCGCAAGCGCCACGTCGACCGGTGCAGGCGTCACGCGCGCTTCATCAGCCGCCTCGAAGGCCGGTTCGGAGACCGCAACCGCCGACGGTGCCAAGGCGGTGGCGGACGGGACCGTTGCGCCAGGGACCGGCGCGCGCGGCGTGATCGAACTCGTCACTTCGCCCGAGGGGCCGGCAAGCTCCAGCGCATCGACGCCCGAGGAGGCCGAACAGCCGGACAGGACCAGAGCGGACAGCACACAAAGACCAGCCGCGACGACAAGACCACGCATGAATGAACACCGGGGTTCGAGGAAAACGACAGCGCGCGCGGCGCGCCGGCCCGCGACGTTAACGGTCAATTACTGCGAAAGAGAAAATTGGATTGGTTAACGGCAGGGGCGCCGCCGAAACTTCCGTCGCGACGCCTTATTCGGCGGCGATGCGCGGCATCGGCACCTGGGTCAGCATGGCGCGCAGCGCGGCCGGCTTGAGCGGCTTGTTGAGCAGGTGGACATTGGCGGCCGACGCCTGTTCGCGCAGTTCGCCGGACCGGTCGGCGGTGATCAGGACGGCGGTGATCGCATCGCCATAGCGCGCGCGCATGTCGGCGATCACCTCCATGCCGGTGCCGTCATCGAGATGATAGTCGGCGATGATGACATGCGGGTCGGCGCCATGATCGTTCAGGGCTCTGGCCAGCATGTCGCGGCGCGGTGCGGCGATCACCGTCGCGCCCCAGCCCGTCAGCAGCACGCTCATGCCCGACAGGATGGTTTCCTCATTGTCGATGCAGGCGATCGTCAGGCCGGTCAACAGCGCGCGACGGGCCTGCGCCGGCGCGGGTTTCGCCGTTACCGCAGGCGCGGCGGCATCGACGACCGGGACCGGGACCTTGAAGGCCGTGCCCGCGCCAGGGATCGATTCCAGCGTCACCTCGAGGCTCAACACGCGCGAGATACGGTCGACGATCGACAGGCCGAGCCCCAGCCCGCTGGCGATGCGCGCACCGTCCGACAGGCGCTGGAACTCCTCGAACACCCGCGTCGCCTTGTCTGGCGCAATGCCGATGCCGGTGTCGTAGACACAGATGACCGCGTCATGGCTGCGCCGGCGCACGCCGATCAGGACGCGGCCCTCATGGGTGTATTTGATCGCGTTGGAGACCAGGTTCTGCAACAGCCGGCGCAGCAGGTTGCGATCGGTCTCGATGATGGCGCCGGTGCGCACCACCGTCAGCTCCAGCCCCTTTTCCTTGGCCATCAGCGCGAAGTCCGACTGCACCTGCTGGAGCAGGTCGGCGACCGGGAACCGCGTCGGATTGGGCGTCAGCGCGCCCGCATCAAGCCGCGAAATGTCGAGAACCGCGCCGATAATGTGCTCGACCGATTCCAGCGCCGTGTCGATCTTGTGGGCGATCTCGCGGTTGGTGCTGTCGCCCTGCCCGCCCATCCGTTCGACCAGCGACGAGGTGTAGAGCCGGGCCGCGTTCAGCGGCTGGGAGATGTCGTGTCCGGCGGCGGCAAGGAACCGCGTCTTGCCGATATTGGCTTCTTCGGCGCTCCGCTGGGCGACTGCCAGTTCCTCGTTGACGCGGGTCAGTTCGGCGGTGCGCGCCCGCACCCGCATTTCCAGGCTTTCCTTGGTGCGTTTGAGCGCCTCGTCCGCCTCCACCCGGCCGGTGATGTCGGTATAGGTGATCACCAGCCCGCCATCGGGCATCGGGTTGGAGCGGATTTCGAGAATGCGGCCGCTGCGCGCCAGCGCCAGCTGCCAGGCCCTGCGGAACCGGGTGACGTTCTCGACCACCTCGCGTTCGGTCTCGGCATCGATCTGACCGGCCTCGACCAGCATGCCGGTGATCGACTTGAGCGGCATGCCGAAATTGCCCATTTCGGGCGGCAGTCCGAGCAGCCTGCGGAACTGGCCGTTCCAGTTGGTCAGCCGGTACTCGTTGTTGAACACCGATATGCCCTGATCCATCTGGTCCAGCGCCTTGTGCAGAAGGTCGCGGTTCTGCTGGAGCGCTTCGGACGCATCATCGAGAAGCCGCACGGTCTCGCGCGACGACGCGCCGTCCTTTTCGAACAGCAGCGACAGGACGAGCCGTGCCGACGAGGAGCCGATGGCGCTCGCCAGCACCTGCTCGGCATAGCGGACGACCGATATGTCGGTCGTGTCCGATCCGACCAGCTTTCGCCCCTCGCGCAGTTCGAACGCCTCGAAGGCGCGCTCCATGCGCGCGGTGCTGACATAGCGGGCGATCGACTCCTTCAGTTCGTCGATCGTCGTCGTCGTACGGAACCGCTTGAGCCCGATCGACTGCTGCGCCTCGCGTGGCACGAAGGTGACCGCCTGGATGCGTTCGAGCGGCGTCGGCGTGCGCGACAGCGAGCCGCCGACCAGAAGCGCGATGTTCACCGCCAGCGACCAGAACACGCCATGCACGAGCGGTTCGAACTGGACGCCGAACAATTGGCTCGGCCGAAGCATGGCGATGCCGAACAGGCCTTCGCGCACGATCGCCGCGTCGGCCCCGGCAAGATTGGGCACCAGCAGCGTGTAGGCCCAGACCAGAAAACCGCCGAGCATGCCCAGGAACGCGCCGCGCGCATTTGCGCCCCGCCAGATCAGGCCGATCAGGAAGGCCGGCGCGAACTGGGCGATGGCGGCGAAAGACAAAAGGCCGATCGAGGCGAGTTGGGCGGTGTGGTCGGTCTGCCGGTAATAGGCGAAGGCGGCCAGGATGATCAGCGCCATGGCGATGCGGCGGATGTTCAGGATGATGCGCGACCAGTCGCCCGCCGCCGTGCGCGCGGCCGCGTTGAAGCGCCACAACAGGGCCGGCAGCACAAGATCGTTGGAGACCATGATGGCCAGCGCGACCGAGGCAACGATCACCATGGCCGTGGCCGCCGAAAGCCCGCCGATAAAGGTGATCAGCGCCAGCCAGTCCTGATCGGCGGCGAGCGGAAGCGCCAGAAGATACATGTCGGCGGGCACGTCGGGCTCCAGATTGATCAGACCCGAAACGGCAATCGGCATGACCAGCAGGTTGATGGCGATCAGATAGGCAGGGAACAGCCAGAGGGCACGGCGAAGCTCGACATCGGACCGGTGTTCGACGACCGTCACGTGGAACTGGCGCGGCAGCATGAGGATCGCGCAGGCGCTCAAAAGCGTCATCACCAGCCATGTTTCGCCGGATGTGCCGTTCGAGAGGGAACGCGCGACGGCAGCATTGTCGCCAAACGCCTCGCGCACCGGGCCGAACCCGCCGAACAGGAAGAACAGGATCACCAGCCCGACGCCGACAAAGACAAGCAGCTTGACGATCGATTCAACGGCAATCGCCGTGATCAGCCCGTCCTGGTGCTCGGTGGCATCGGCATGGCGCGTGCCGAACAGGATGGAAAAAGCCAGCAGCGAGATGGCGACCACCAGCGAGACGTCGATCGGCAGGGTCGACGGCGCGCCGATCGAGCCGTCATAATGGCTGACCATCAGCGTGACCGCGTCGCTGACCGCCTTCAGTTGCAGAGCGATGTAGGGGACCGTGCCGATCACCGCGATGCAGGCGGCGAGCGCTGCCACATGCATCGATTTGCCGTAGCGCGCGCCCAGAAAGTCGGCGATCGAGGTAATCCGCTCGGATTTGGACAGATGGACGACCCGCCGGACCAGCCGGTAGCCCAGCGTGAACACGAGGATCGGTCCCAGGTAGATGGCGAAGAACTCAAAGCCGTTGTTTGCGGCGAGGCCGATGGATCCGAAAAACGTCCAGGACGTGCAGTAGACGGCGAGGCTGAACCCGTAGATGAGCGGCCGCGGGCTGCCGACCGGGAGCGCGCGCGCGCGGCGGTCGCCATAGGCGGCAACGGCAAACAAAGTGGCCAGATATCCGAACGCCGCAAGCGCGACCAGCCAGCCCGGCATGCGATACTCCCCGCTTGCGGCATTCAAGCAGAGCCGACCCGGCTTGTCTAACAGGCGGCCGCAACGGTCGGACGATAATGCGTTTCACAATCGGACGCCATGGTGTATGGACCCGCCGGCGCGGGACGGCACTGGTCCGCCGACGCGCACGTTCGAGCAGACCAAAAAAAGGGGGCGCACATGCTCAAGGAATTTCAGGAGTTCATTGCCAAGGGCAATGTCATGGATCTCGCCGTCGGCGTGATCATCGGTGCCGCGTTCGGCGCAATCGTCACGTCGCTGACCGGCGACGTCATCATGCCGATCGTCGGCGCGATTTTCGGCGGGCTGGATTTCTCCAACTACTTCGTCGCGCTCGCGCCGGAAGTAACAGCCACATCGCTGGAGGCCGCCAAGGAACAGGGCGCCGTGCTCGCCTATGGCGCCTTCATCACGGCGGTGATCAATTTCGTCATCCTGGCCTTCATCATCTTCCTGATGGTGCGCGCCGTGAACAAGATGAAACGCTCGCAGGAAGAAGAAGCCGAAGCGGCACCGCCCGCGCCGGCCGAGGACGTCGTCCTGCTGACCGAGATTCGCGACCTTCTCAAGAAGTGACCGGAACGGCATCGTTTGCTGAAAGCCCTGCCCTGCGCGGGGCTTTTTCATGTCGGCTTGCCGCGAATCGCCCGAGCCGGTAGGCAAAATCCATGTCAAAACCCGTCCAGCCGCCCGGCGGCGATGAACCCGGCCGCGAAATCGAGCCCGTCGATCTGAAGTCGGCGCTCGAGGAGCGTTATCTCGCCTATGCGCTGTCGACGATCATGCACCGGGCCCTGCCCGATGCGCGCGACGGCATGAAGCCGGTCCACCGGCGCATCCTCTACGTGATGCGGCTTTTGAAGCTCGATCCGCAGAGCGCCTATCGCAAGTGCGCCAAGATCGTCGGCGATGTGATGGGCAACTTCCATCCGCATGGCGACCAGGCCATCTATGACGCGCTGGTGCGGCTCGCCCAGGACTTCTCGGTGCGCTACCCGCTGGTCGACGGCCAAGGCAATTTCGGCAATATCGACGGGGACAACGCCGCCGCCTACCGCTACACCGAAGCGCGGATGACGGAGGTCGGCACGCTGCTGCTGGACGGTATCACCGAGGACTCCGTCGATTTCCGTCCCAACTACAATGAGGAAGACGAGGAACCGGTCGTCCTGCCGGGCGCGTTCCCGAACCTTCTGGCCAACGGCTCGTCGGGCATCGCGGTCGGCATGGCGACGGCCATTCCGCCGCACAATGCCGCCGAACTGTGCGAGGCGGCGCTGCACCTGATCAAGTTCCCCAACGCGACGATCGAAAAGCTGGTCGAGTTCGTGCCGGGGCCCGACCTTCCGACCGGCGGCATCATCGTCGAGCCGCGCGACCAGATCCTGGAAGCCTACAGGACCGGGCGCGGGGGCTTTCGGGTGCGCGCACGCTGGCACAAGGAGGAGACCGGGCGCGGCGGCTACCGCATCATCGTCACCGAGATCCCCTACCAGGTCCAGAAGTCGAAGCTGATCGAGAAGATCGCCGAACTGCTGATCGCCCGGAAGGTGCCGCTGCTCGACGATGTGCGCGACGAGAGCGCCGAAGACGTGCGCATCGTGCTCGAACCGAAATCGCGCGCGGTCGATCCGGACCTTTTGATGGAATCGCTGTTCAAGCTGACCGATCTGGAAAGCCGTCAGCCGCTGAATATGAACGTCCTGTCGGGCGGCATCGTGCCCAAGGTGATGAACTTGCGCGACGTGCTGCGCGAATGGCTCGATCACCGGCGCGATGTGCTCATCCGTCGCTCCAGGCACAGGCTGGCCAACATCGAAAAGCGGCTGGAAGTGCTGTCGGGTTTCCTCATCGCCTATCTGAACCTTGACGAGGTGATCCGCATTGTCCGCTTCGAGGACGAGCCGAAGAAGGAACTGATCAAGACGTTCGAGCTGACCGAGGTACAGGCGGACGCGATCCTCAATCTGCGCCTGCGGGCCCTCAACAAGCTCGAGGAGGTCGAGATCCGCAAGGAGTTCGACCAGTTGACCGAGGAAAAGGACCAGATCGAGCGGCTGCTCGCGTCCGAGGACGCCCAGTGGAAGACCGTCGGCTGGGAGATCGGCAAAGTGCGCGACAGGTTCGGCAAGGACACCGAACTGGGGGCGCGCCGGACGGACTTCAGCGAGGCGCAGGAGATCGATCTGCAAGCGGTCCAGCAGGCGATGATCGAAAAGGAACCGGTCACCGTCGTCGTCTCGGACAAGGGCTGGCTGCGGGCGATGAAAGGTCACCTTTCCGACTATGACGGGCTGACCTTCAAGGAAGGCGACCAGCTCAGAACCGCCTTTCCCGCGCACACGACCGACAAGCTGCTGGTCTTCACGACGACCGGCAAGTTCTACACGATCGGCGTCGACAAATTGCCCGGCGGTCGCGGCCATGGCGAACCGATCCGGCTGATGGTCGACATGGACAATGATGCGGACATCGTGACCGCTTTCGTGCACAGGCCGGGGCGCAAATTGCTGGTCGCCTCATCGGCGGGCAACGGTTTCATCGTCGGCGAGAGCGAGGTTTCGGCCAACACCCGCAAGGGCAAGCAGGTCATGAACGTCAAGATGCCGGACGAGGCGGTGCTGTGTCGCTTCGTCGAGGCCGGCGACGGCGCAACGCCGGACCATGTGGCCGTCGTCGGCGAAAACCGCAAGCTTCTGGTCTTCCCGCTCGACCAGGTGCCCGAGATGGGCCGCGGCAAGGGTGTCCGCCTGCAGCGCTACAAGGATGGCGGCATAAAGGACGCCAAGGTGTTCGCCATCGAAGACGGCCTGACCTGGCAGGACAGTTCCGGCCGCACCTTCACGCGGACAAAGGAAGAGCTGTCCGAGTGGATGGGCGTGCGCGCCGGCGCCGGGCGCATGGTGCCCAAGGGCTTTCCGCGCACGGGCACGTTCGGCTGAACCATGCCTTCCCGCTGAAGCCGGTCAGGCCGGTGCGGCACCGCCTTCGTCGCCGCGCAGCATGTCGCTGCCGATCTTCGACAGGCGGATCACGGCCTGCGTGCGGCTGTCGACATTGAGCTTTTGCAGAACCGCGGACACATGCGCCTTGATGGTCGCTTCGGAGACGCCGAGCTCATAGGCGATCTGCTTGTTGAGCAGTCCCTCGGCCAGCATGCCGAGCACGCGCGCCTGTTGCGGCGTAAGCGTTCGGATGCGGCCGATCAGGTCCTCGACCTCGGGATCGTGTTCGCTGCCAAGGTCGATGCCTTCCGGCATCGCGACCCCGCCGTCGATAACGGTCTGGACGCTGGACCGGATGGCCTCTGTGGTGGCCGATTTGGAGATGAAGCCCGAGGCGCCAAGATCGAGCGCGCGGCGTACGGTAGAGGGATCGTCACTCGCCGACACGACAACGACCGGCACTGCCGGATAAGAAGCGCGCACCGCGACCAGAGCCGAGAGCCCGCTGGCGCCGGGCATCGTCAGGTCGAGCAGCAGAAGATCGAGATCGGTCTCCCGGTCCAGGACGGCGATTGCCTCGTTGAAATCACCCGCCTCGATCATCTCGGTGGTTGCCGGGCCGCCATTGATATGGCCCATCAGCGCCGATTTGATCGCATCTCGGAACAATGGATGGTCGTCCGCTATGCAAATTTTCGTTGTCATTACCGCCCTCCCCGAACGACTGCCGCGTTCGTCCAAGGGTCCATGTTCTGACTCGCGCGACAAACGCCGCGTCAATTAGACGTATGGACGGTGCCGCCGTCAAGTCGGCCCGTCAGGGCGCGCGGACGAGCCGGCGGTACAGTTCGGGGAGCCGGACCACGAACCAGATGACGGCCCACACATTGCCCAGAAACGGCAGGGGAACGATCCACAGCACCGCGCGGAAACCCCGCTCGAAGCCGGCGATCACGACCGCCGTCAGGACGAAACCGAGATAGAGATCGGCGAGCGTGACCAGCCCCCATGGATCGGCGGCGATCGCATCGAACGACGCCCAGAAATCGGCGGCGAAAGACGCCCAGACGATCAGTCCGAAAAAGCCGATGCCGAGCCCGGCAATCATCACCCGCAACACACCCATGATCGATCTCCCGATGGCCCGGGCCGCCGGCGGCGCACCCTTCTTGGGATAGCTAGGCGGCGGCCCGCCAAATCAATGGAGCCGCCGGCTGTGCGGATCGAATTTGCCGATCGTTCGCCGGCCAAGACATGCGCCGCGCAAGCAAAGATCAAGAGACATCAAAGAGTTAGCGTCCGCTTACGCTGCGGTACCGGCGCCTGGGCGGCTGCTGCGCGGCGAGCGTCGAAATCCCTTTAATTGTCCAGCAGGCGGGCCACCTTGTTGCAATAGCGCTGGGAGACCGGATTCATCCGCCGCGCCGCATGGCCGGCATTGTAGCGCAGGATCGTGCCGCAGGTGGAGCCGCCGGCCAGGTCGTGCGCGCCGCCAAGATATTTCATGCCGTAGCGGATGTTGGTTTCGGGATCATAGAGCCCCTTGGCCGAACCGGTGTAGCCGAGCATGCGCGCCGTGCCGAGGCGGATTTGCATCAGGCCGATCTCGCCGGCCGCGCCGCGCGCGTTCGGTCGGTAGCTGCTTTCCGAATAGACCACCGCATGGGCCAGATCGACGGGCACGTCGTTGGCCGCCGCATGCGTGGCGATCAGCGCGGCGAAGGGGCGATCGTCAGCCACGGCCGCGGTGACCGGATTGTCTGCGCGCAGCGCCAGCGTGGTCGTCCCGGGCGTCTCGATCGAGGCTGTGCCGGCGGCGCCTTCATCGCCGCTCCCAGATCCGTCGAGCACCGTCGTTGTCTCGCAGCCCGAAACGAGGGCGAGCGTCACCATCAGGCCAAAAAGGCCCACGATCTTTGCATTCATGGAAAAAATCCCGTCTATTTCTGTTTGACGGGCGACAGACTTGGCGAATGCGGCACTTGTGCGCCGCAGCAATTCAATCTGCGCGACAGGCGGTAACAATCCGCGCGCCGATGTCCGTCAAGAGAATGACGGATAGAGTCGCAAGAGGCGGTTCAGCGTCTCGATGGTCGACATGTCGGCAATGCCATCGACCTGTGCCGGGCGGTGCCGGCGCTGGAACGCCTCGACCTGGATGCGTGTCGCCTCGCCGAAGACGCCGTCGGCGTTTGCATCAAAGCCGTAGAGCGCCAGCATGGACTGCAGCGCCGCGACAGGCTCACCCGTGTCTCCGGGAGCCAGAAAGCGGCCGCCGCCGACCGGTACCGGCTCGACATGGAGTGCAACGCCGCGCTCGGCCAAGCCATTCCAGGGAAACCGTTCGCCAGGATCGCGCTTGCGGCCCGGCGCCACATCGGAATGGGCGACCACCACATCCCTGCCCATGCCATGGCGTGCCATGATATCTTGGGTCAGCGCGATCACCGCTGCGATCTGAACGCCGGGAAAATCGGGCAGGCCGAAATCGTGGCCGCCATTGACGATCTCGATGCCGACCGATGCCGAATTGACATCGGTGGTGCCCTTCCAGAACGAGCGGCCGGCGTGCCAGGCGCGATCCTGCTCGCGGACCATCTGCACGATGCGGCCATCCTCATGCACGAGGTAGTGGCTGGACACCTCGCTTTCGGGCGCGCACAGCCAGTTCTCCGCCGCCTCGCCGGTTGCCATGCCGGTATAGTGCAGGACGATCAGCGAGGGCCCCGCACGGCCCCGGCGCTCGCCGAAACTGGGCGACGGGCGTACGATGGCACCGGGATGGTCAGGCGCAAACGTCGTCGGCTCCGCGTCCCCGCTCATGCCCGCTTCAACTCCGGTTCGACGACATCCCAGGCCGCATTGATCGCCGCGACGCGCTCATGGGCGATGGCGTGGAACTCGGCCGGCACACCGCGCGCGGCCATCGTGTCGGGATGATTGTCGCGGACCAGTTCGCGATAGCGTTGCCGCGCCTCGTCGAACGGCGTGCCGGGCGCGATGCCCAGAACCCGCCAGGGGTCTGCGTCGCCCGCATCGACATGGCGGGCGCGGATGCGGTCGAACTCGGCGTCGGAAATCGCAAAGATGGCCGCCACGTCGGCAAGGAACTCGAGCTCTTTTTGGTGGATGACGCCATCGGCCTTGGCGATGTGGAACAGGCCGTCGAGAATGTCGCGCAACATCGGGCAATCGGGCTGGCCCGATCCGCACAGGCCGGCCAGTTGGGCGGCATAGCTCTGGTAGCCCGCAACATCCTGCTTGGCGAGATTGTAGAGGCTGGCGACGCGCTTTGCCTCCTCGTCGGGGATCTCGAAGATCTCCCGGAATGCGTCGACCTCCGAGGTGGTGACGACACCGTCGGCCTTGGCCATCTTGGCCGACAGCGCGATCATCGCGACCGAGAACGCAACGCGGGCGCGGGTTTCCGGATCGCCCTCGAAGACGGTGCGCACCTGCTCCACCAGCGCGCCGAGCGCCTGGCCCGCCGTGCCGGAGACGAAGTCGGAGATGCGCACCCAGATCGACATGCCGCCTGATAGTCCAATGGCCGCGCAAATGTAAGGGCGTTGCGCCCCTTCCGGTGTCGTGACACAAGGCCGGCTGGTCTTTGCCCAGGCGGTTTGTCACAGCGATGAGTCAGGACAGAAACGTGCCGCTTGGCTTTGCGCTCGGTCTGGTGGGCATTGTCATCTTCGGCGCGACACTTCCGGCCACCGTCTTTGCGCTCGAAGTCTATGGCCCGCTGTTCATCGCCTCGGCGCGGGCGGTGGTCGCAGGCGTCCTTTCCCTCATCGTTCTGCTTTCCCACGGACGTACGCGGCTCTTCCGGCCGAGTTGGCGCCTGCTCCTGGCCGGCGCGATGGTCACGTTCGGCTTCCCCGCCTTTTCATCGCTCGGCATGGTCAGCGTACCGGCCAGCGATGGCGGCGTGGTTCTGGGCATCCTGCCGCTTGCAACTGCCATGTTCGCAGCGCTCCTGACGGCCGAACGGCCCGGCGCCGTGTTCTGGGCGTGGGCCGTTGCGGGTTCGGTCCTTGTCGTCTGGTTCGTCGTCGGCCAGGACGGCGGCGCCGTGCGCGACTTTTCCAATCCGGGCTATCTGTGGCTGTTGGCGTCTGCGGTCTCCGCCGCGCTCGGCTATGTGATCATGGCGGAGCTGACCAGGACAATGCCGGGCTGGGAGGTGATCTGCCGCGTGCTGATCGCCTGCCTGCCGTTCAATCTGGCGATCTCCTGGTTCCTGTGGGAGCCCGAATACGCCTTCATCGAACCGGTGCCGGCGCTGGCGCTTGGCTATCACGCCGTCTTTTCGATGTTTCTGGGATTTTTCGCCTGGAATGCGGGGCTTGCCCTTGGCGGGATCGCGCGCGTCGGTCAGATCCAGCTCATGCAGATCTTCGTGACCATCGGCCTGTCAGTCTGGCTTCTGGGCGAGACCGTGACGCTGCGCACGCTCATCTTCGCATGCGCGGTTGCGGCGACCGTGTGGTTCGGCCGCCGCGCGCGTATCGGTTAGTTCTGCGCCGCGCGGCTGAGCGCGATGAGCTGACTGCCCGAGGCGTCGTTCAGCGTCAACGTGTCGCCCTCGACCGAATAAGCGCTCGCCGAGCCCAGCGCCGCAAGGAACGCAGTCTCCGCCGTCATGATCTCGGCCTCGCATGCTTTCCTGGTCGATGCCAGCGGGCCGACCGTCAGGGCGCCGTCCTCGCCGGTCTCATAGCTGCCGGTGAAGGTGTTGCAGCCGCCATTGCCGGAGACGGTGCCGGCATCGAAGGCGACGAACGCCGTGTCGCTGTCGGGCGATACCCAGCGCGTGCCGGCGAGCGGACCGGCCAGACCGGCCGCCGCCAGAGCATTTTGTGCGGTGTCCGCAATGCCTTCCAGCGCTTCGCCAGCCCCTTCGGCGGCATTTTCGAGCATTTGGCCCGCGCCTTCGGCTGTCTCGTTTGCTGCGTCGGCGAGATTGCCGGCGGCGTCGCGGAGCGCGTCACCGGCTTCGCCGGCCATGGCGCCCGCATCTTCGGCTGCCTGCTGCACCGCTTCGCCGGCATCGTCGGCCATTTGCGCGGCCGTGTCGGCGGCATCTTCAGCGGCCTGCGTGGCGTCGTCCGCCAGCCGCGATGCCGTTTCGCTTGCGGATTGGGCCACCTCGGACGCCGCATCTGCAGCATTCTGCGCGGTTTCCGCAACGGCTTCACCCGTTGCTTCTGCTGCTTCCCGGGTTTCGTTGGCCGCCTGCTCGACGGCGGTTTCGGCGGACGCGCGAGCCGCTTCCTCGTCTTCGCCGCAGGCGGCAAGCGCCAGAAGCGCCAGCACGCTGACCGATGAAATGAGTGCCTTCTTCATGGGATGTCATCCTCTTTTGGACCAGTCATCCGGCAGCAACGCGCCGGGCCGCGATGTGGTTGCGGCCAACTGTGTTCAAAAAATGTGCACTGCAAAACGAGCGGCTGTCGACGACGGAACCCGGACCATCCGCCGGTTGCCGCTGACGACGATTTCCGCCAAGACTGGACGCGAAACGGAGGACCAAGAATGTCTGGGCAGTGGGATTTCTGGATCGATCGCGGCGGCACCTTCACCGATGTGATCGGTCGTGATCCGGGCGGCGCGCTGCATGCCCACAAGCTTCTTTCGGAAAATCCCGAAGCCTATCTCGATGCTGCCGTGCAGGGCATTCGTGATCTCTTGAACCTTGAGCCCGGCGCACCGCTGCCGCCCGGCCTGGTGCGCACGGTGCGGATGGGCACGACGGTCGCCACCAACGCGCTGCTCGAGCGCAAGGGCGACCGGACGCTGTTGCTGATCACCAAGGGTTTCGGCGACGCGCTGCGCATCGCCTACCAGGCGCGGCCGGATATCTTCGCCAAAAAGATCGTGCTGCCCGAGCAGCTCTACGAGAACGTCATCGAAGTGCCCGAACGGGTGCTGGCCGACGGCACGGTCGAGCATGCGCTCGATCCCGAATGGCTGCGGCCGGGGCTGACGGCGGCTCGCGAAGCGGGCATCGATGCCGTCGCCATCGCGTTCATGCATGCCTGGGCGTTTCCGGCGCACGAGCAGGCGGCGGCCGATCTCGCCCGCCAGACGGGCTTTGCGCAGATCTCGGTCAGCCATGAGGTCTCGCCGCTCGCCAAGCTGGTCGGACGCGGCGACACGACCGTCGTCGATGCCTACCTGTCGCCGATCCTGCGCCGCTACGTGGATCAGGTGGCCGGGGAGCTGGGGATCGGCGCCGACAAGGCCGAAACCCGCCTTCAGTTCATGATGTCATCGGGCGGGCTGACGGCGGCAGAAACCTTCCAGGGCAAGGATGCGATCCTGTCCGGACCCGCCGGCGGCGTGGTCGGGATGGTCGAGACGGCGCGCGCCGAGGGCTTCGGCAAGGTGATCGGATTCGACATGGGCGGCACGTCGACCGATGTCGCGCATTTTGCCGCCGATTATGAACGCGCGTTCGAAACCGAGGTGGCGGGCGTGCGCATCCGCGCGCCGATGATGGACATCCATACGGTGGCTGCCGGCGGCGGCTCGATCCTAAAATATGAGGATGGGCGGTTTCAGGCCGGGCCGGACAGCGCCGGCGCCAATCCCGGTCCCGCCTGCTACCGCCGCGGCGGCCCGCTGACGGTGACCGACGCCAATGTGATGACCGGCAAGCTTGACCCTGCCTTCTTTCCGGCGATCTTCGGGCCGGGCCGGGACGAGCCGCTGAACGCCGACATCGTGCGCGACAAGTTCGCCGCGCTGGCCGACCTGATCGGCGACGGACGAGCGCCCGAGGAAGTGGCCGAAGGGTTCCTGACGATCGCGGTCGAAAACATGGCCAATGCGATCAAGAAGATCTCCGTGCAGCGCGGCTATGACGTGACCGAATATGCGCTGAACTGCTTCGGCGGCGCCGGCGGGCAGCATGCGTGTCTGGTCGCCGATGCGCTGGGCATGGACGCCGTGCTGATCCATCCTCTGTCGGGCCTTTTGTCCGCTTACGGCATCGGCCTGTCGAGGACGTTCGCATCCCGCCAGCACGCGCTTGTCAAACCGCTCGAAGAAGCGACGAAACCGGAAATCGAGACTCTTTTGAATCGGTTGGGCGCCGAGGTTGAACAAGAGCTCGAATCCCAGGGCGTCTCCCGTGAGGCGATCGCCACCCGTGCGACGCTGCACATCCGCTATGACGGAACCGATACGAGCCTCGAAGTGCCGTTCGACGGCGACGACATCGTGGCTGCCCGCGCAGCGTTCGAAACGGCCCACAAGGCGCAATTCGGCTTCATCAGCCCGGGGCGGGCGATGGTGGTCGAGGCCGTGGGTCTTGAGGGTGAGGATTCGACCGACAACACACCGCCGCTGGATGCGCACGATGCAACCGAGCACCGGCCCGAACCGGCGCAGCAGGGCCGCATGTTCACCGGCGGCGCATGGCGCGAGGCGGGTGTCTACCGGCGCGACAGGGACGGCGCCGGCCCGGGCGCGCGGATCGCCGGGCCCGCGGTGATCGTCGAAGCCAACCAGACGATCATCGTCGAACCGGGCTGGGAAGCGCAGGTGACGGAACGCGACACGGTGGTGATGCGCCGCGTGGAGGCGCGGACGACGGCCGCCCCGGTCGGCACGGACGCCGATCCGGTGATGCTGGAAGTGTTCAACAACCTGTTCATGTCGATCGCCGAACAGATGGGCGTGACGCTGCAGAACACGGCATCGTCGGTCAACATAAAGGAGCGGCTCGACTTCTCCTGCGCGGTGTTCGACGCCTCGGGCGCCCTGGTCGCCAATGCGCCGCATATGCCTGTTCACCTCGGTTCGATGGACCGCTCGGTGGAATCGATCATCCGCCAGAACCCCGACATGCGGCCCGGCGACGTTTATGCGCTCAACGCGCCCTATAATGGCGGGACTCACCTGCCGGACATCACCGTCGTGACGCCGGTGTTCGATGATGCCGGAAAAGACATCCTGTTCTTCGTCGCCTCGCGCGGACACCATGCCGATGTCGGCGGAATGGCGCCGGGGTCGGCGACGCCGCGCGCCACCCATGTCGACGAAGAAGGCGTCCTGATCGATAATTTCAAGCTGGTCGACCGGGGAACGCTGCGCGAGAACGCGTTCATCGATCTGATGACCGGCCATGCCTGGCCGGCGCGCAATCCGCAGCAGAACCTTGCCGACATCGTCGCCCAGGTGGCGGCCAACGAAAAGGGTGTCGCCGAACTGCGCCGGATGGTGGACCATTTCACGCTGCCGGTCGTTCAGGCCTATATGAAGCACGTGCAGGACAATGCCGAAGAGAGCGTGCGGCGGGTGATCGACAGGCTCGCCGATTGCGAGGCGACCTATCCGACCGACACCGGCCAGCAGATCAGGGTGCGGATTTCCGTCGACCACGACAAGCGGGAAGCAACCGTCGACTTCACCGGCACCTCGGCGATGGCGAAAAACAACTATAACGCGCCCGAGCCGGTGGCGCGGGCGGCGGTGCTGTATGTGTTCCGGCTGATGGTTGAGGCAGGCATTCCCATGAATGCGGGCTGCCTCAAGCCGATCCGGATCGTGATCCCGGACGGCTCGATGCTCAAGCCCGTCTATCCGGCAGCGGTCGTCGCCGGCAACACCGAGACCAGCCAGCACGTGACCAACTGCCTGCTCCAGGCGCTGGGCGCTCTGGCCAATGCCCAGGGCACGATGAACAATCTGACCTACGGCAATGCGCGCCACCAGAACTATGAGACGATCTGTTCGGGATCGCCGGCGGGCGTGATGAATGACGGCCATGCCTTCGCCGGCGCCTCGGGCGTGCACACGCACATGACCAACACCCGCATGACGGACCCGGAGATTCTCGAAATGCGCTATCCGATCGTCGTCGAGGAGTTCTCGATCCGGCCCGGCTCGGGCGGCAAAGGCGCATGGCGCGGCGGCGACGGCACACGGCGCGTGTTGCGCTTTCTCGAGGAAATGGAATGCGCCATTGTCTCGTCACACCGGACGGTGCCGCCCAAGGGGCTGGACGGCGGCGGCGACGGGCAGTTGGGCAAGACCGAGATCAGACGCTTGGACGGCACGCTCGAAGAACTCAAGCATGCCGACCAGACGTCTGTCACGGAGGGCGAAGCGGTGATCGTGACCACGCCAACGCCGGGCGGCTACGGGGCGGCACGACCCGCCCCGTGAGCGTCAAGACTGACGGTCGCCGAACCACATGCGGCGGAAAAGGCCGTCCTTCCTGATCCATTGGTGCCAGGCGAAGGCAGCGATGTGCAGGACGATCAGCGCCAGCAGAAGATTGCCGATGATAGCGTGCGCATAGCGCGGCGGATAAGCCCAGAAATCGGCTGGCAGCGGATCGCCCGATCCGCCGAAGACGATCGGCGGCAGGCCGGCCAGAACCGAAATACCGATTCCGGAGCCGGCCATCAGGATCACGAAAAGATAGAAGGCCCAATGGGTCCAGGTGCCGGCCTTGTCGAGCATCGGGTTGCCGGTGGCGGCGTGGGCGGGTTTGCTGGTGCGCAGCCGGACGAACAGACGAACCAGCATCAGAAGCAGGATCAGGATACCGATCGACATGTGCGCCCGCAGCATGAAGATCTTGTCGGGATCGGAGTTGGGCGTTTCGGCAAGCAGAACGCCCCCGGCGAACAAGGCTACGCCGATCATCAGCGCCAGCAGCCAGTGCAGGGTGACCAAAAAGGGATGATAGCGTGTCGGTTGGGTCGGTGCGGACATGGCAATGGCCTCCGGTCTTTGGTTGGCGTTATTGTGCGGATACGTCAATGTCGGGCCGGATCGCCGCGCGCATGACGAGATTGACGCTGTAGCCGATCAGATATTCGTCCTGATCGAGCACCGAATCGTCATCGATGTCGGCGCGGCGAAAATCCTGCGACAGCGCGAAGCGATGCTCTGACTGGGTCAACTGGCCATCCCCGTTGCGGTCCCACAGGGCGAACAGAATGCGCCGTGCGGTGAAGATCGCCTCGGGCTTGCCTTCTTCCACCGCAGCCTCTTCGAAGCCGACATCCCAGGCGGAAAACTCCGCGAAGTCCACGCGGTCGTCATTGTCATAGTCCATACCGGCAAAGACGCCTTGGCGGAACTTCTCCATGTCGCCCATGTGGGCGTAGCCCTTGGCATCCTCATCGACCGCGTTGAACGAGGTGACCGGCCACATCACGACCGGGCGTTCCATCCGCGGCCAGGGCCGGCATGGCCGCGCCGAGCAGTGAAACGGCGATGGCAAGCGAAACTGTCTTCATGGGAATTTCCTTTTGGGGGCAGCCCGCGCCGCCGGGTTTAAAGTCACGGACAGCTCTTATCATGCATATGCAACTGTTGCAATTGCAAATGTTGTGAGTCTGACGCAATCTGAAAGAACCGGAGTATGGATATCTCGATGCGCGCGCGTCTCAGTCGCGAAAACTCGATGGGATGGATGATACAGCGCTTGGCGCGACGGCTTGACGACGCAATGAATGCGCGGCTGGCCGAACACGGGCTCACCCTACAGCAATTCGCAATCCTGATGACCGTCATCGAGCACGGGCGCATGACCCAGGCCGAAATCGGGCGGCTGTTCGCCATGCCGGCCTATGCGATCAGCCGGGCGATCGACGGGCTTGAGGCGGACGGGCTCCTGGTGCGCGACGCCCATCCCTCCTCACGCCGCGCCCACCAGATCCACGCCACCGAAAAGGCGCTGGATATGGCACCGGCGATGTTCGCGATCGTCAAGGCGGTCAATGCCGACCTGACGCAGGGGCTCGGCGACAAGGAGGCGGGCGAGCTTCGGCGCCTTCTTGCAACGGTGGTGGAGACCGCCGCGATCTGACAGCCGCTTTTCGGTTTCTCACCGCCGGCGCCGGACCGAGGGCCGCCGTCCGAACATGGTGAACGCAAACTGAACGACCGGTTCAGCGGCGGTTCCGCCCGCCTCTCCTAGACATGGTTAACGCCTCGAAAACGAGCGTCGCAAACCAAAGTCAAAGGAGAACGTCCATGTCCCGCAAACTCATCATCGCAGCATCCGTTGCCATCGCTTCGGCCTTCGCCGCTCCCGCCATGGCCAACGACGTCAGCATCGACCAGTTCGGCTTCGGCAATTCCGCCGGCGGCGGCCAGACCGGCTGGAACAACAAGCTCGGCGTCTTCCAGGACGGCGTGTTCAACAACACGATCATTGAGCAGTTCGGCTCCAACAACACCGCCGCAACCGGCCAAAGCGGCTGGAACAACAATGCCGAAACCAGCCAGAACGGCCATGGCAATGCCGGCGGCATCGGCCAGTTCGGCGACAACCACAACGCAATCCTGACCCAGGACGGCAACGGCAACGTCGCCGCCGGTGTCCAGGTCGGCAACGGGTGCGACGCCGACGTCACCCAGGCCGGCAGCGGCAATGTCGCCGCCTTCGTCCAGACCTGCCCCTAACGGCACGCAAACGCCCATCGCGAGCGCCGGGGGGAGCGGACCGCTTCCTCCGGCCAACCCGCACCACGAAAGGAGAACGACATGACCGACAAACGTCTCACGGCAGCCGCCGGACTTCTGGCGGCAACGCTGGCCACCGGCTGCTCGGCCATAGCCAGCGACACCGACAATGCCAACGCCGACCCCGTGCGCTGCGAAATCCAGGCCGACGACCAGCGCGGCATGGTGCGCCTTCAGGGCGTCATGCATGCCGATACCGACGTGAACGGCACCTACACGTTCACAGTCAAAAGCGTCGGACGCGGCGGCAGCACCAACATCTCGCAGGGCTCGAGCTTTTATGCCGGCCCCAGCGGACCGACCACGCTCGGCATGGTGATGCTGTCGGCCGGCGGCGCCTATGATGTCGAACTCGACGTCAAGGCGGACGGCCAGCGCTACCGCTGCGCCGAACGGATCGGCGGAGTGATCTGACCGACACCCATCTCGCACCGTAAACAGGAATGCCCCGCCCCATCGGCGGGGCTGTTTTCGTTTACGGCGGGTTAAGGAACTTGGTTAACGCCCGATGAACGGACGGTTCCAGACCGGTTCAGCCGATGGCCTGCAAGGTGGCTTCAACATCGCAAAACCCATCGGAGGACTATCCCATGACCCGCACCCGCCTTACCGCCCTTGCCGCTGCCGCCGCCATCGCCGCAGGCACCCTCGCCCCGCTGGCGCCGGCCCATGCCGGCGGCTCGGTCTCGATCTCGATTGCGCCGGGCTCGGCCGATGCCGAACATGCCATGCGCGCCGGGCTTGGCCTTTTTGCAATCGCCAACGGCATCAAGAACGGCTCGATCACCCAGAACGGCATCGGCAATGCGGCCGGCCTGATCCAGAACGGTTCGGGCAATCTGGGCATCGTCCATCAGGAAGGTAACGGCCATGAAGGCACGCTGACGCAGAACGGCAACGGCAACGCCCATGGCCTGTTCCAGTTCGGCCAAGGCACGAGCGGCCATGTCAGCCAGTCCGGCGGCCAGACCGGCGCGACGTTCCAGTTCGGCTGGTAGGCCCCTCTTCCGCCAACAGCCGCGCCGCCGCCGACCTCACCTCGGCGGCGGTCCTGACCCTAGGGGTCCAACGCGCCGATCACCGCCTCGATCAGATAGGCAACCTTGTAGCGCTGATCGGTCGGCGTCAGCCCCAGCCGGACGACGACCAGATCCTCGGACGGAATGACCGACACGGACTGGCCGTCATGGCCGTTCATGAAAAAGCCGTCGCCGGGCAGGTCCGGATTGTCGCCCTCCATCCAGGCATTGGCAGCGCGAAGCCACACCTGCCCGTTTCCATAGACGCCATCGGACGCCGGATGCGCCGTCACCATCCAGTCGACAAAGCCGACCGGCAGCAGCGACCGTCCGTTCCAGACGCCGCGCTGCAGCATGAACTGGCCGAAACGCGCCCAGTCGCGCGCGGTCGCATAGATGTAGGACGAGCCGACGAATGTGCCCGATGCGTCCATTTCCATCACCGCGCTCGTCATGCCGAGCGGGTCGAACAGCGCCGCATAGGGCCAAAAGACCGCTTCGGCCGGATCGTCGAAACTATCCTGCCACAGGCGCGACAGAAGCACGGTGGTGCCGGAGGAATACTCGAAGACATCGCCGACACCTTCGGGCGAATCATCGTCGCGCGGCTGGCCGGCGACGAAGCCGGCCATGTCGCGCTCCAGATAGAGCATGCGCGTGACGTCGGAGACCGATCCATAGCCCTCGTTCCACGCAAGGTCCGGCGCCATGCCCATCATGTCGCGCAGGGTGATGCCGCCGCGCCCGTCGCCGTCCCAGCCCTCGAAGCTGGCCGTCTGATCGAGGTCGAGCCGCCCCTCGCGGATCGCCCGGCCGATCAGCGCGCCGGTCACGGTCTTGGAAACCGACCAGCCCAGAAGCGGCGTGTCGGGTGCGAACCCGTCCGCATATCGCTCGCCGATGATCGCACCGCCCTTGACGATCACGATCGCCCGCATGCCCGGGCCCGTCAGCGCCGGATCGTTAAGAACGGCATCGAGTGCCTCGTTCACCGGCAATTCCACCTGGCTGCCGGCAGGCCACATCGAACCGGTGGCGAGCGCTGTGCGATTGGGTGCCGGCCGTTCGATCAGGCGATCCACGCCGCCCTCGGGCACCGACGAACAGCCCTGCCCCGGCCGGCGCACCGCCAACCCGCCGCCGATCAGCCCGAACAGGCCGGTGCGCACGGTGCCAGCCTCTTCGTCCACATCGACGCGCATCATTCTCAGCAGCGGATGGCCGGGCGCCTGCACATCGACGGTCAGCACCTCCTGCGCATCGCGGCCGGCGAGGAAGACGTTCGAACAGACGATCTTGGCCGCATAGTTGGCGCCGACACGAATGAGGTCGGGCGGCGCGAAAAACAGATAGCCGAACCCTCCGGCCACGAGCACTGCCACAATCAGAACGAGGGCTTTGAGGATACGCATCGGCGTTGCGCCTTCATTTATGGTTAACGGAGGTTTAACGGTGGTGCCTGCAAGGTCAACTGCGGCGCACAGGCTGGATTTCACCCGGCTGGGCGCTATAAACCGTTTTCGGGGCGACAACCAAACGGACGTTTTCATGACGCGACTGGCCGGGCTCATTTGTGCCGCGATCATGGCCGTGGCAGCCGCTGGCTGCACCAAGGTCGACTATTCCGCGCTCACCCAATCGCTTGATTCCACCTATGCGGCGGCGACGCCGCGCTACGGCGACAGCGATCCGGTGCATGAATGGGAAGGCGGCGCGCCGTTCGGCTTTCCGGTGCACGGGATCGATGTCTCCAAATGGCAGGGTGTGATCGACTGGCCCACGGTGCGCCGGGCAGGCATCGAGTTCGCCTTCATCAAGGCGACCGAAGGCGGCGACATGCTCGACGACGCCTTCATGCGCAACTGGCACGATTCGCGCCGGGCGGGCATGCCGCGCAGCGCCTATCATTTCTATTATTTCTGCACGTCAGCCAGGCGGCAGGCGCGCTGGTTCATCCGCAACGTGCCGCGCGAGCGCGGCGCGCTGCCGCATGTGCTCGATGTCGAGTGGAACCACAAGTCGCCGACCTGCCGGCTGCGTCCGCCGGCCGACACGGTGCGCAGCGAGATGACGATCTTTCTCAACATGCTGGAGCGCCATTACGGCAAGCGGCCGATCATCTATACGACCGTCGATTTCCACCGGGACAATCTGGCCGGACACATGGACGAGGAGGTCTTCTGGCTACGCTCTGTCAAGGCGCATCCGCGCGTGACCTATCCGGGCCGCGACTGGGCGTTCTGGCAATATACGGGCACCGGCCTGGTGCCGGGCGTCAATGGCGACACCGACATCAACGTCTTTGCCGGCAATCGCAACCAGTGGCGCGACTGGCTGGACGTGGCAACGCGCTAACCAGCCGATTACAACCGGTCGAAATCGTCCTTGCCGGTCGGCATCAGCATCACCGCAGTCGCCAGGTAGGCGAAGCCGAACGTGACGCCGAAGCTCATGAACAAGAGGGCGATGACAACGGGTTTGGCGTCGGAATGCATGAACATGTCGCCAAGGCCGGAAATGTTCATCCACAGAAGGCTTGCGGCGATCGCCCAACCGATCAACACGCCGATGGCGGAATTTATCACCACGAACCTTATCAGTTTGGGCATGGACGGGCCTGCGATTGCCGAGGATCACTGTCTCGAAACTAGACCTGCCACCGGCCCGGTCAATGCGACATCTTTCACGGATGTCCACACGCGGGAACAAAAGTTTTCCCACAGCGGCAGCAGGCGCGCACGCCCAGCAATTTCGGGCAGTTGTGCCAAATGGAGACAGATTTTTCCCGCTTGTCTGTTGCATTGCAGCAACGATTTGTGTTGCGTGGCCCGTCACAGAACCTACACTAAAGGGGTAATACACGAGGGAGGTCCCGATGGATCTGACACGCTCTTTGAACGTCGTACTTGTGTGTGCAGCCTTTGTCTTTGTCGGCGCGCTGGTATTCGGCGTCCTGTAAATCCACACAATCAAAACAACACGGCCGTACGCGCGATGAAACGCGCGTACGGCCCGTAATCGTCAGAGAGTTTGGGCCGCTTATGTCAGGCGGCCATTGCGCTGCGTGCGCCAGCGGCCTCGGCAATCGCCGCGCGCGCGGCAGCGAGGCTTCCATCGGCATTCTGGACGAGGCGGTCGGCGGCGATCACGGTCACATCCGTGATGCCGATGAAACCGAGCACCTGGCGCATATAGGGCGTCGCGAAATCGACGGGACTGCCAACCGGCACGCCGCCGCTGGCGACGACCACAAAGGCGCGCTTGCCCTCAAGAAGCCCCTGCGGGCCGTTCTCGGAGTAGCGGAAGGTGCGTCCGGCGCGGGCGACCTGGTCGATCCAGGCCTTGAGCGCAGCGGGCACGGAGAAATTGTAGAGCGGTACGCCTATGACGATCGTGTCGGCGGCTTCGAGTTCGCTGATCAGCGTGTCCGACAGGGCAAGCGCCCGCGCCTGTTCGTCGCTGCGCTCTTCGGCCGGCGTCCAGTTTGCGCCAAGCCATTTCTCGTCGAGTTGCGGGATCGGTTCGGCCAGATCGCGAACAACGATCGAATGCTCAGAAGTGCCACCGAGCGCATCGATCAACTCGGCGCTGAGCGCGCGGCTTTGCGAGCCTTCGTTCCGCGCGGACGACTGGACAGAAAGAATATGGGCCATCGTGCTCTGATCTCCGTTAGGCCCGCCGGGTGCGGGCGATGGGCGGAGAGATAGCCACTCTGGCCGTTCACGAAAGATCGGGATTCAGCAACACAATGTCTGCGAATTGTGAACGGCGCTCAGGCGGCCGCATCGACATGCTCTTCGCGCACGCCGATCAGCCGGCAGACGGCAAAGACGAGATCGGGCCGGTTCATGGTGTAGAAGTGAAAATCGCGCACGCCGCGATCGACGAGATCAAGCACCTGTTCGGCGGCGATGGCCGATGCGATCAACGCATGGGTCTGCGGATCGTTCTCCAGCCCCTCGAACCGCTCGGCCAGCCAGGCCGGAATGTGCGTCTTGCACCTGCCGGCGAAGTTGGAGACCGCGCGGAAATTGTGGATCGGCAGGATACCGGGCACGATCGGCACATAGATGCCGGCGCGCCGCACACGCTCGACGAAGCGCTCATAGCCGTCATTGTCGAAAAAGAACTGGGTGATCGCGCGCGCCGCGCCATTGTCGACCTTGCGCTTGAGCATGTCGATGTCGGTTGCGAAATCGGGGCTTTCTGGGTGCTTTTCGGGATAGGCGGCGACGGAAATGTCGAAGTCGCCGAAAGCCTTGAGGCCGGCCACCAGATGCGCGGCATTCTCGTAACCGCCCGGATGCGGCACGTAGCGAGTGCCCATGCCGGTCTGCGGGTCGCCGCGCAGCGCCACGAAGCGGCGAATGCCCATCGCGGCGAATTCGCGGATGACGGCATCGGTCTCGTCGCGCGTCGATCCCACGCAAGTGATGTGCGCGGCGGCGTCCATGCCGCCCTGCTTTTGCACATGGGCCAGCGTCCGCTGCGTCGGCTCGCGCGTCGAGCCGCCCGCGCCATAGGTCACCGAGACGAAATCGGCGTTGAGCGGGGCGAGCTTCTCGATCGTGTCGGCAAGTGTTGCCGCCATCGCCTCGTTCTTGGGCGGGAAGAATTCGAAAGACACACGGATGTCGTCGTTCAGGGCGACGCGCTGGGTCCTTGAAAAAACACTTCCGGTCATGATGTCGCCGCGGCTTTCACGCCGCCTCCGTTGTGTCCCGAGCGGGACCGTTTTCATCTGCAATGACATAGCGCGGATCGTCGGCCGACCAGATCATCACCGTCAGTTGGCCGTCGCCATCGCTCTTGGCCGACGGCAGCGCCTCGGCACGGATGTTCTCAAGGCCGGCGGTTTCGAACCATGAGGCGACGGTCTCGGTGTCGAAGCCGAGCCGGTGATGCTGATGCTCCTCGCGCAGGAACTCGAGATCGTGCGGCGCGAAATCGATGATCATCAGACGCCCGCCGGGCGCAAGACTGCGCGCGGCCTGGGCCACCGCCGCGGCAGGGTCGTCGAGGAAATGCAGCACCTGATGGATGGTCACCAGATCGAATGCGTCGCGCTCGACGGGCATGTTGAACACATCGCCCATCCGGACCTCGGCATTGACCAGACCCGCCGCATCGAGATTGGCGCGCGCGACGTTGAGCATGTTGCGATTGGTGTCGATCCCGACCGCCGAGCGGAAACGCGGGGCGAACACTTCGAGCATGCGACCGGTGCCCGTGCCGATGTCCAGCATCGCGTTGAACGGCCTGTCACCGGCAAGGCGAACAAGCGCCTGCTCGACCTTGCGCTCGGGCACGTGCAGCGAGCGGATCGAATCCCAGCTTTCGGCATTGGCGGAGAAATAGGCCGACGCTTCGTCGCGGCGGCGGCGCTTGACGTCGGCCAGCCGCTCGGCATCGCGCGCCAGAACGGGATCGGCCGGATCGATGCGCGTCAGTATGTCGGCGGCGAGCGCGCCCTGCGGGCTGTCATGGGCCAGCCGGAACAGCGCCCAGGACCCTTCCTGGCGCCGCCGGATGAGCCGTGCTTCGAGCAGCAGCTTGAGATGCCGCGACACGCGCGGTTGCGACTGGCCGAGGATCGTGGTGAGGTCGGACACGGTCAGATCCGCTTCCGCCAAGAGCTTGAGCATGCGCAGCCGGCTCGGCTCGGCGGCCGACTTGAGGTGCTCGACCATCGCATCGACGCCGAACAGGGTTTCATTGTCGTTCGAAAAAGACATAAGCATATGTTTATATCATTTCGGCGACGCCGACAATATGCAAATGCGACATCGCCGGCAAATTGCGTGCCCTGCTCCGCTGCCGGGTCATGCCGATGACGACAAAGCGCCAGGCCGCCGTCTCGCAAGCGCTTGAAAGGCTGGCGCCGCTGATGCCGCTTGAGGACGCGCTGGCGATCAAGGCGCTGGTCGCCCGACCGCACATGCGCGGCCTGCCGGCCCAACGGGCCGTCTGGCTCGCCACCATCACCCATATCAGGCACACGCACAGTGATTATGACGCGTTGCTCGACGAGGGCTATGACAGGGATGCGGCGCGCTTTTTCGTGCTCGACGAGGTCAATGCGGTGCTGCGGCGGTGGCAGGCGACGCGGTTCCTCGATGCGGACGAAGACGGTGTCGGCGCGGACGGATAGGCCGGCTATTGCCGCAGCGCGATCACGCCGGCAATGACGATCAGCGCCATGCCGGTCAGCGACCAGACGTCCGGCACCTCGGCGAAGAAAACGAATCCCCAGACCAGCGCGAAGGCCACATAGCCGAAATCGAAGGTCCCGATCACCGCCGGCGGCGCGTTCTGATAGGCGATCGCGGCACCGACGCTGCCGACAAGAATCGCACAGGCAAGAAGCGCCATGGCAGCCCATTCGCCAGCCCCCATGGCGGCCCAGGGCCCCAGCAGGAACCCGTCTCGCGTGTCAACGACCGACAGCCCAATCACCGCCGTGGCGACCAGACCGGCCACGACGAAGGTGACATTCAAAAGCAGGGACAGCATCAGCGGATGGACGGCGCGGCACCGCGTCCGTGTCAGGATCATTGCCAACGCATACAATATGGCGGCCACCAGCGGCAGCAGGGCGTACGGGTTGAAGTCGCCCGCGTCGGGGCGCAAAATCAGGAGCACGCCGACAAAGCCCAGAAAGACCGCGCCCCACCCTGCCGCTCTGATGCGGTCGCCGATCAACAACGCCGAAAACAGCGTGATGAAGATGGGTAGCGTGTAGTAGACCGCCGCTGCCACGGACAGATCGAGCCTCGGCAGCGCCAGATAATAGGCGATCCACATGCCGACCAGCAGGGCGCTGCGCATAATGGCCCAGCCCAGCGACGGAGGCAGGGAAAGCGAATCGCGCGCGGTCCACCACAAAAGGCCAACCAGAACCGGCAGCACGATCAGCGAGCGCAGAACGAAGATCTGCCAGATCACGAACTCGCCGCTGGCGAACTTGATCAGCGCATCGCCCAGCGACAGCATCAGCACGGTGAAGACGATGACCGTGACGGCGAAAGGCACCCTGTCGGCCCGCGCCGGGTCTGCCTTCTGTTTCATCCGACGACCTGCCTCTTGGCGCAAGCGGATCAAGTGTCCGCCCGCGCATTGCGATCCCGCCTCAGGTGACTCCCGGCGTCGCTAGACGGGATAAACCCATTGTTCGGGCAGCTGCACGCGGACGCTCTCGCCCATCCGGACCGTACCCGGCTTTTCCACCCAGGCGACGACGCCGCGGCGGCGTTTGGCGATCTTGGGAAAGCCGAGCGCGATATGCTGGTCGCCCTCGCGCCCCACATGGCGGGCGATGGCGTCGCCGGCGATTCGGCACGGGCCGTTCTGCATGTCGATCTTGACCGTCGCGCCGCCCTCGAAGAACAAAAGCGTCGAGGCCGGCAGCATGGACAGCATTGGCACCCCGGCCAGCGTCATGTTGGCGCCGATCCATTCGGGGGCGATCATCGGCAGCTCCATGTCGGCGGCGACCGCTTCCAGCTCGTCGCGGGCGACGATCGACAATTGCCGCTCGTTGCGCATTTCGGTGCCGCGCTCGTACCAGGGTTCGCGACCGCCTGACCCCCGCGTCATGCCGGCGTGCAGATCGCCGGGAACACCCTCGAACGTCAGTTCCAGCGTCTCGACGGGGCTTGTGACGAAATCGTCGCCCGCCGCCTTGAAGAGGCCGTTGACGCGCGCCTCGATGCGCTTGGCGGGGTGGATGTCCGGCATCACCGTGTCCATGGCGAATCTCCCGTTCGAACCGCTGATGCCGATTGGTAGCCGACCCGAAAAGGGCTGTCGACAAGGGCTAGCGTGTCACCCGTGCCAGAAACTGCTCGATCGCGGCGGTCGCACGATCGCCCGGCCGGCCGAGCCGGGCCGCGATGGCGCCGTGAGAATAGGCGGTACCGTGGAAGACGGTCACGTCGGTGCCGCGCCCCTTGAGCAGGTTCGCATAGCCGATCGAGATCGAACGGCGCCGTTCGCCCTGGCTGCGCGAATAAAGGATCAGGTGCGGCGGCAGGCGTCCGTTGCGCTTGGCATGGGTGGCCGGCGACCAGCGAATCCAGTTGGGCGGTTCGTTGGTGAAGGCCGTGCCGAACATCGGGCCGATCGAGCCGCGCTTGGTTGCATAGGCCAGAAGATCGTAGGCCTGCACGTCGTTGGGGATTACGCCGCGCAGCCCGTTGGCCTTGCCCTGCGCTGCAACGAGTGCGGACAGATGCGCGCCGGCGGAATGCCCCATGAGGACCACCCGGTTCGGATCGCCATTGTAGCGGCGAATGTTGCGGCGGACCCAGCTTATGGCCGCCTCCACATCGCGCACCTGGCCGTCAATGTCGGTCCGTGGCACCTTGCGGTAGTCGATGGCAACGAAGATGTAGCCGCGCGAGGTCAGCCATTGCGGCATCGAGAAGACCCGCTTGCGGTCCCCCTTCACCCAGCCGCCGCCATGCACGTACAGCACCACCGGATGCTTGCGGGCGAACAGGCCGCGACGCGCATTTTCCGGCACGTGCACGTCGAGCTTGAGCCCTTGCGAGTAGGTCACCCCGTCAATGGTGCGCATCGCGTTTGCCGGCGGCGTGGCGGCCAGGGCCACGACGGCGACAGCCAAGACGGCCACCAGCCAAACCGTAACCGGCCGCAGGGCCGGCATGATGCGTGCGGACAGGAAGATGCTCATCTCAGTAAGTGCGCCCATGGGTTCAACCGTTTTTCCTATAGCTGATTTGCGGCAAGTGTTGGAACCTCCCTGCGGCCCGTGTCACATCACAAAAGACAAGCGGCGCGATGGCTGCCATATTGGTGTTGGATTCCGCCCTTTAGATCGCGTTGACGCATGCCAAGTCTGTGTGTGCTTGTGCACAGCCGGTCCGGATCGGGATCGGATAGGACACACCTCTGGTTCAAATGAAGGATAAACCGATGATCTTTTCCCGCCCGCTGCTGTCCGCATCGGCCATTGCGCTGACAATGACCGCATTCGCGCCGCCGGCCCTTGCCGATATCGACGGTGCCGATGTCTTCGAGCAACTGGCGACGCAGTTTGCGCTGCAGGGCATCAAGCTGGAAGCGGCGGGTGTTCAGACCAATGGTGACGATGTGGCGATTGCCGGCCTGAAGATGCGCGCGACACCGGAGACCGACCCGTTCCCGCTGGGCGACTATGTGCTCGAGAACGTCACCGAGGCAGATGGCGGTTCCTATCTCGTCGACCGGATCGCCATTGCGCCGATCTCGCAAACAACGGACGGCGTGACGGTCGAGTTCGAGGGCGGCGAGATCAATGACTATCTGATTGCCGGCCCCCAAGTGTCCGATCCGATCCTGCGGTCCGGCCTGTTCGAATCGGCCCAAGCGGGCGCGCTGACCATCTCGGACGCCGAGGGCACGATCTTCTCGATGGAAGGCGCCAGCACGACCATGGACGGGTACGAGCCGGGCGGCGTCATGACGTTCGATGCCAATGTGGACGGCATGGTTGCCGACATGACCAAGCTGCCCGAGGCACAGGCCCGCGAAACCATGGCCGCGCTCGGCTACGAGGAACTGCGCGGCACGGTCACTTCGAAGGGATCTTGGGACACCGGCACCGGCCGTCTCGCGCTCGACGAGATGATCTACGACGTCGACGATGCCGCGTCGCTTGAAATGACGTTCGACATTGGCGGCTACACGCCTGAACTGGTTGGCGCGATGCAGCAGATGCAGTTGCAGATGGCCGAGCAGAATTCGGAAGCGATGAACATGGCGATGCTCGGACTGATGCAACAGATCGAGATCAACGCGATCAGCATCGAGATCCGGGACGATTCGCTGACCAACCGCATCCTGGATTTCGTCGGCGAGCAGCAGGGCATGAACCGCGCCAATGTCATCGCCATGGCCAAGGGCGTCCTGCCGATCGGCCTTGCACAGCTGCAGGATCCTGCCTTTGCCGCCGAGGCGACGGCCGCGATCGGGCAGTTCCTCGACGATCCGGGGACGCTGCGTATCGCCGCCGAGCCGACCAGCGCGGTGCCGGTGGCGCAGATCATGGCTGTCGCCATGAGTGCGCCACAAGCGCTGATCTCGACGCTGGCCGTGTCGATCACCGCCAACCGGTAAAGGCGACCGGTGGCCAGGCGGCCTGCCGCCGCCCGGCCCGGGCTCGTGTCCCTGACGGAATTGTTATGAGTCGGCGGGAGCTTTTGCCTGCGGATTGATCCGCAGATTGAGTTCGCGCAGCTGCGCCGGGCTGGCTTCGGCGGGCGCTCCCATCAACAGGTCCTGCGCCTGCTGGTTCATCGGGAACAGCGTCACCTCGCGCAGGTTCCTGGCGCCGACGAGCAGCATGACGATCCTGTCGACACCGGCCGCCATGCCGCCATGGGGCGGCGCGCCATAATGGAACGCCCGGTAAAGGCCGCCGAAGCGCTCCTCGACCACTTTCCCATCGAGACCGGCAATGGCGAACGCCTTGACCATCACCTCGGGCAGATGGTTGCGGATGCCGCCGGAAGCGATCTCGAAACCGTTGCAGACCAGATCATACTGCCATGCCTTGATCGACAGCGGGTCTTCGGTCTCCAGCGCGCCCAGGCCGCCGCGCGGCATGGTGAACGGGTTGTGGCCGAAATCGACGCGCTTTTCGTCCTCGTCCCATTCAAAGAACGGGAAATCGACGATCCAGGCCAGCTCGAACCGGTCGCGGTCGATCAGATCGAGTTCCTCGCCCGCGCGGGTGCGCGCATCGCCGGCAAAGGAGGCGAACTTGCGCGGGTCGCCGGCGGCAAAGAAGCAGGCATCGCCGGCCTTCAGGCCCAATTGCAGGCGGATCGCTTCGGTGCGTTCGGGGCCGATGTTCTTGGCGATCGGACCAGCGCCTACGACCTGACTGTCTTCCTCGCGCCAGAAGATGTAGCCCAGACCCGGCTGCCCCTGCCCCTGCGCCCAGGAGTTCATCCGGTCGCAGAAGGCGCGGCTACCGCCGGTCGGCGCTGGAATCGCCCAGACGGCGCCACGCGCATCGTTGGCCAGAATGTTGGCGAACACCTTGAAACCCGAGCCGCGGAAGTGCTCGGAGACATCCTCCATGGTGATCGGGTTGCGCAGGTCCGGCTTGTCGGTGCCGTATTTCAGCATCGCCTCGTCATGGGGGATGCGGCGGAATTCGGGCGTCACGGGCTTGCCGTCGGCAAACTCCTCGAACACGCCGCGGATCACCGGTTCCATCGCCGCGAACACATCGTCCTGCTCGACAAAGCTCATCTCCAGGTCGAGCTGGTAGAACTCGCCGGGCAGCCGGTCCGCGCGCGGGTCCTCGTCACGGAAGCAGGGGGCAATCTGGAAATAACGGTCGAAGCCCGAGACCATCAGCAGCTGCTTGTAGATCTGCGGCGCCTGCGGCAGCGCGTAGAATTCTCCGGGATGAATGCGCGAGGGGACAAGGAAGTCGCGGGCGCCCTCGGGCGACGAGGCGGTCAGGATCGGCGTCGAAAACTCGGCAAATCCGGCTTCTTCCATGCGCCGGCGCATCGAGGCGATCACCTTGGTGCGCGTCATGATGTTGGCGTGCAGCGTGTCGCGCCTGAGGTCGAGAAAACGGTATTTGAGGCGAATGTCCTCGGGATAGTCCGGTTCGCCGAACACCGGCAGCGGCAGTTCCTCGGCCTTGGACAGCACTTCGAGATCGCGCGCATAGAGCTCGATCCCGCCGGTCGGCAGGTCGTCATTGACGAGATCGGCGGCACGTTCCTTGACCTCGCCGTCGATGCGCAGCACCCATTCGGATCGGACCGTTTCGGCCTTGGCGAAACAGGGGCTGTCGGGGTCGGCGACGATCTGGGTGATGCCGTAATGGTCGCGCAGATCGATGAACAGCACGCCGCCATGGTCGCGCACGCGGTGAACCCAGCCCGCAAGCCGGACGGTCGAGCCGGCGTCGGATTTGCGCAAGGCGCCACAGGTGTGGCTGCGGTAACGGTGCATGACTGGCCTCATTGTGGATCAGGGCTGCGGCGCCCATGCCGCGCGCAATTGCCTGGTCGGGAAAACGGGCGGAAAAGCGCATGCGCGCCCGCTTTTGTCAAGAACCGCCCTTGCCGCGGCGGGCATTTGTTGCTGTACGGGGAAGTCGGCCTTTGCCCGCTCGTCCGGATCGCTCCCCATGTGGCAGCTTCGCCCGCTCATTCCACTTTTCATCGCCGCCGGCATCCTGCTTGCCGGCAACGGCGTCCAGGGCACGGCGATCGCCATTCGCGGCGCGCAGGAGGGCTTTTCCACTTCGCTGATCGGCCTGATGGGCACCGCCTATTTCACCGGTTTTCTTCTGGGCTGCCTCTACATCACGCGGCTTTTGAACGCGGTCGGTCACATCCGCACCTTCGCCGCGCTTGCGGCCATCGCCGCTTCGGGCACGCTTTTCCTGATGATCGTCATCGATCCGGTCGCCTGGATCATCATCCGCTTCATGGTCGGCTTCTGCTTTGCCGGGCTGTTCACGACGATCGAAAGCTGGATCAATTCCGGCGTCGCCAACGAAACGCGCGGGCGGGTCCTCGCCGTCTACCGCATCGTCGACATTTTCGCGGTCACAGGCGCACAGTTCCTGCTGCCGGCACTGGGCGCGGACGGGTTTGTCCTGTTCGCGGTGATGTGCGTGATGATCACGCTGTCGCTGGTGCCGGTTTCGCTGGCCGACCGGTCCAACCCCAAGCCGCCGGCGGAGTTCAAGTTCGATCTCAAGGGCATTTGGACCCTGTCGCCGCTGGCCTGCATCGGCTGCGTGACGATCGGCGCGACCAATGCCGCGTTCCGGCTGATCGGCCCGCTCTATGCGGAGGGAATCGGCCTGTCGATCACCGATGTGGCGATCTTCATGAGCGTCGGCATTGTCGGCGGCGCGGTGCTGCAATATCCGCTCGGTTACCTTTCGGACCGCTACGACCGGCGCGCCGTGCTGATGGTCACGACAGCGGGCGCGGTTGCCGCCGGCCTTTTCCTGTCGCTGGGCGCAGGCACCTCGCCGCTCCTCAACTATCTCGGCATCTTCCTGTTCGGCGCCTTCGCGCTGCCGCTCTATTCACTCTCGGCGGCGCACGCCAACGATCACGCCAAGCCCGGCGAACATGTCATGGTCGCCGCCGGGCTGATGTTCTTCTTCTCGCTGGGCGCCTCGATCGGCCCCTATGCGTCGTCCGCCTTCGTGCAGGCATTCGGCCCCGACGCTCTGTTCACCTATACCAGCGTCGTGCACGGGGCGCTGATCGCCGCAACCATCTGGCGCATGCGGGCGCGCGGGCCGGTGCCCGCCGATGCGCGCGGCCCGTCCTCGTGGCTGCTGCGCACGTCGCCCGTATTCACGCGGATGGCGCGCGGCAGCAACGGAACCAACAGCGAAAACGGTTCGACAAGCGGCGACACCTCGGCTAAGGACCCGCACCCATGAGGGACACCCATGAATCAGCGCCCGAGCCGATCGGCACGACGGCGGCGCTCGAAGCGGTCTGCGCGCGCATGGCCGCCCACGACTACATCACCATCGACACCGAATTCGTACGCGAGACGACATTCTGGCCGGTCCTCTGCCTGATCCAGGTGGCCAGCGACGACGAGGCCGTGCTGATCGATCCGATGGCCGACGACATCGACCTTGCGCCGCTGTTCGCGCTCCTGGGCGATGAAAGCGTGATCAAGGTGTTTCACGCCGCCCGGCAGGACATCGAGATCTTCGTCAATCTCAGCGGCCATGTCCCGCATCCGATCTTCGACACGCAGGTGGCGGCGATGGTGCTGGGCTTCGGCGATGCGATTGCCTATGACCAGCTCGTCAAGCGCGTTTCTGGCGCCCATATCGACAAGACGTCGCGCTTCACCGACTGGGCGCTGCGGCCATTGAGCGACAAGCAGCTTCATTACGCGCTGGCCGACGTCACCCATCTGCGCGATGTCTACAAGCGCCTGACGGAAATGCTCGAGGAGCGCGGGCGCGCCCATTGGGTGGCCGAGGAAATGGCCGTCCTGACCAGCCCGGACACGTACGACATCAAGCCCGAGGATGCCTGGAGGCGGCTGAAAATGCGCGTGCGCAAGCCCGCCGATCTGGCCGTCATGCAGCGGCTGGCGGCCTGGAGAGAGCGCCAGGCGCGCGAGCGCAACGTGCCGCGCAACCGGGTTCTGAAGGACGATGCCATCTACGAGGCGGCGCAGCAGCAGCCGCGCGACGCGCGGGCCCTGTCCCGGCTGCGGACCATCCACAAGGGCATAGAGCGGTCTGCGGCGGGCGCGGCCATTCTCGACGCCGTCGCCGAGGTCGCCGCGCTCGACCGCGAAGACCTGCCGAAGGTTCCGCGTCCACCCAATTCGCCCGAAGGGGCGGGTGCCGCAGCCGATCTTTTGAAAGTTCTGCTCAAGCTGACGGCGGAACAGCACAACGTCGCGCAGCGTGTGATCGCCACCTCCGATCATCTCGACCAGATCGCCTCGCACGGCGAAAACGCGGATGTGCCGGCGATGCACGGCTGGCGGCGGGAACTGTTCGGGTCGGAAGCGCTCAGGCTCCTGTCGGGCGAGATCTCGCTCGGTTTCAGCGACCGGCGGATAACGACCGTCGATCTGACGGCGGATCGCCAATCGCCAGACCCACATTGACGCCTGTCACCTTGCCAAGCTGGGACAGCCGCGCCTCGGGCCGTTCGCCGGCCAGAGCCGCCCGGTTTGCGGGAACGACAAGCTCCATGGTGCCGTCGTCGGTCTTGCGCCAGCGCAGATCGGCGATGACACCGGGCATGGCGGCTGTGAACAGGTAGGCGACCCGCAAGAAGGCGCCCAGACATTTGGCGCGCTGCCACATGCGTTCCGAGGTCAGCGTCCGGATTTCCGGCGCAAGGCTCTCGTTCTTCAGGCCCTCATAGCGGAAATAGTTGGCAAGGGCGATGAAGGCCCTGCCCTCATGGCTGACCTGAATGAAGCTCGAATAGGCGATGATCGCCAGCGACTGGGCCGAGCGATAGTCGGGATGGGCGCGCCAGCCAATGTCTGCCAGCCGGCATGCGGCATCGCGATAGCGCGCCTCGTCGACGGTCTCATCGATGCCGAAGGCGGCGAAACTGTCGGCAGTCCAGCGCGCCAGTTCCCGGGCGTGGCGCGGCGAGCGCGAGCGCAGCACCGCCAGTTCGTCGGCCGCCTCCAGAAGGCCGTCGCGCCGGCGCATGTCCCCGTCGAGCTGGCCGAACAGATAGCCCTCGCGGACGCCAAGCGCCGAAAAGGCGATGGCCGAGGGCTTCATGCGGCGGATGATCTCCAGAAGGACGATCGCGCCGAAAGGCAGCAGCGCCCGGCGCGACGAGGAAATGATGTGAATGCCCTTGAGCTTGTCGAGGTCGGCCTCGACAAGCTTGCGCAGGAACTTCTGCGCCTGATCGGGCGTGATCTGATAGCCGTGGGTGACGCGCAGCGGATAGCCGGTTTCCTCCATGTGCAGTTTGGCGATGGCACGCCAGGTGCCGCCGACCGCATAGAAGACACGGCCCTTGCAGGCGTCGGCCATTTTCGAGCCGGCGATCAGCTTGCGGGCGATCTTCTCGGCCTCGCGCAGATCGCCGCCTGAGGCGTCCTGCAGCCGGATGCCGCCGAGCGGCAGCGTCACGCCGTCGCCGATCGCCTGATCCCTGACATCGACCATCTCGACGCTGCCGCCGCCCAGATCGCCAGCGACGCCGTCGGGCGCGCGAAAGGCGGAGATCACGCCGAAGGCCGAATAGCGCGCTTCCTCGGCACCGGTCAGGATGCGGATTTCGGCGCGCAGGATCGCCTGCGCCCGGCCGATGAAGTCGGGACCGTTTTCCGCTTCGCGCGCGGCGGCGGTCGCCAGCACATGCAACGTCTCGACACGAGCCTGGTCGGCGAGCGCCCGATAGCGGGCGAGGGCCGCAAGCGCCCGTTCGACGGCGTCCTCGTCCATGCGGCCGGTCTGCGCGATGCCGCGCCCGAGCCCGCAGGAGACCTTTTCGTTGAACAGGACCGCCGGCGCGCGGACCATGCCCTCATAGATGACGATGCGAACCGAATTGGAGCCGATATCGACGACGCCGACAGGCGCGCGATTCTTCAGCCGGCCCTGGGCGTCTTCGGTTTCAATCATTGACCAAAGCCCTGTCATTCCGCCCGGTCCAAAACGCGTCAGGCCTTGGTTTGGACCCGTTTGCGGTGCGCGATCAATTGCGGCGCGGAAGATTTCAACGACTTTCCGCGACCCGACAGGCTCGGATTGGTCATGAAATAGGTCTGCGCGTCAAATTCTTCCTCGTCCGCCCCCGGTTCGATCCGGCGCGACCGGCCGTTTTCGAGCACCTCGTAGCTCTGCTGATTGTCGAGCATGTTGGCCAGCATGATCTGGCTGAGCACCTGCTCGTGCACGGTCTCGTTTTCCAGCGGCACCAGCGTTTCCACGCGGCGATCGAGATTGCGCGGCATCAGGTCGGCCGAACCCATGTAGATGATCGCATCCTCGGACGGCAGGGCGTTGCCATTGCCGAAGCAATAGATGCGGCTGTGTTCGAGGAAACGGCCGACGATCGACTTGACGCGAATGTTTTCCGAAAGGCCGGGCACCTGCGGGCGCAGGCAGCAGATGCCGCGCACCACAAGATCGATCTCGACGCCTGCGGCACTGGCCTCGTAGAGCGCGTCGATCAGATGGCCGTCGACCAGCGAGTTCATCTTCATCCAGATGCCGGCCGGCCGGCCCGCGCTCGCATGAGCCGTTTCGGCATCGATCAGGCCCACCAGCCGGTCGCGCATATGCATGGGCGAGACGGCAAGACGCATGTCCTCGGGCGGGTCGGCATAGGAGGTGATGAAGTTGAAGACCTGCGCCACATCGTGGGCCAGAACCGGATCGCAAGTGAAGTAGGACAGGTCCGTATAGATCTTCGCGGTTATGGGATGATAGTTGCCCGTGCCCAGATGGACATAGGAACGCAGCCCGTTCTCCTCGCGGCGCACGACGAGCGACATCTTCGCGTGCGTCTTCAGTTCGACGAAGCCGAACACGACCTGCACGCCGGCGCGCTCGAGATCGCGCGCCCAGCGGATGTTGGCCTCCTCGTCAAAGCGGGCCTTGAGCTCGACAAGCGCGGTCACCGACTTGCCGGCCTCGGCGGCGTCCATCAGCGCGCGGACGATCGGGCTGTCGTTCGAGGTCCGGTAGAGCGTCTGCTTGATGGCGATGACGTCCGGGTCGGCCGCCGCCTGACGCAGGAACTGGACGACCACGTCGAAGCTCTCATAGGGATGGTGGACGAGGATGTCCTTCTGGCCGATGGCGGCGAGACAATCGCCATTGTGCTCACGGATACGCTCGGGAAAACGCGCGGTGTAAGGCGCGTAGAGCAGATCGTCGCGCGGCACCTTGACGATCTCCGAGACGGTGGTGAGCGCCAGAATGCCGGGCTGAACGGAGACCCGCGCCTCCGGCACGCCCAGTTCATGGGCGACAAACTCCCTCAGGGTTCGCGGCATCTCATGGTCGAACTCGATGCGGATCACCTGGCCGCGGCGCCGGCGCTTGAGCGCGCTCTCGAAGAACCGCACCAGGTCTTCGGCCTCTTCCTCGACCTCCAGATCGCTGTCGCGGATGATGCGGAACGTGCCCTGCCCGCGTATCTCGTAGCCGGGATAAAGCTGGGCGATGTAAAGGCCGACAATGTCCTCAAGCGAGATGAAGCGGAAATTCGGCGCCTCGGTGGGCAGCGCAACGAAGCGCTTGAGCGCGGTCGGCAGGCGCAGAAGCGCGTTCATGACCTTCTTGGTCGTGCGGTTGACCAGTTGCAGCGCGATCGAAAAGCCCAGATTCGGAATGAACGGGAACGGATGCGCCGGGTCGATGGAAAGCGGCGTCAGAACCGGAAAGATCGTCTGCAGGAACTCGTCCTCCAGCCATTCGCGGTCCTCGTCGGTCAGGCTCTCGGCCCGGACGATCGCGATGCCGGCCTGCGCCATCTCCTCGCGCAGTTCGGACAGGACGACCTGCTGTTCGGTCTGGAGGCGGGCGATTTCCTCGAGCACCATGTCGAGCTGGTCTTCCGGCGTGCGTCCGTCGACCGAGCGTTCGGAAACGCCCTCGCGGACCTGACCGGCAAGGCCGGCGACGCGGACCATGAAGAACTCGTCCAGATTGGCCGCCGAGATCGACAGGAACCTGAGGCGTTCGAGCAGTGGCTGACGCTCGTTGCGGGCCTCGTCCAGAACGCGCCAGTTGAACTGCAGCCAGGAAAACTCGCGGTTGATGAAGCGCGAAGGGTCGTCCTGGGCGATCATCGCCACGGGCGACGTCGGTGCGCCGTGCACCTCGCCCTCATTCTCATAACTGGCGGCGACCTCCTGAAGGTCCGTCTTGTCCATGGCCATTCCCGTGCTGCGGTTTCGCTCCGCCCTAGTCCACAATTACCACGATTTGGTGACAGTGCGAGCGCTTCGGCCGATCATGCTTAAAGGCCCAGCCGGCCCTGATCCTGCTGTGAAATCTCGCGCAGCACTTCGGCGGCCAACGGCCGCGTGATCGACATTTTGCGGGCCAGCGCCACCTCGTCGAGCCGCACCACGATATCGGCGAGTGCCGACAAGGAACGTTCGAGACGCGGCAGCAGATAGGCGACCACCGCCGGATCGACGGCAACCTGCCGGTCGGCGAAGAGCTTGACGGCCACCGCGCGCAACAGATCGTCGTCGGGCAGGCCGAGGCTGGCGACCGTTGCCGCACGGAAGCGCGAAATCAGGTCGGGTGTGGCAAGAGACCAGCCGGACGGGGCGGTCTCAGCGGTGATCAGGATCGATCCGCCCGAGCCGCGCACCGCGTTCAGAAGGTGGAAGAAGGCCGCCTCATCCAGCCCGTCCGGTGCCAGCCCGTCGCACAGGACCGGCGTGCCCGCCTGGGCTGCGTCGAGGTCGGCGGTAGAGGGCCGCCGCGGATCGGCCATCGCATGGGCGCCGGACACCGACCGCCAGACAGAGGCAAGATGCGTCTTGCCGCTGCCCGGGCCGCCTGCGACCGCCGCAAAGGGCGATGCCCACTCCGGCCAGCGATCGACCAGCGCCGCCGCGTCGCGATTGGCATCGGTGACGATCAGGTCCTCGCGCGTCAGAGATGGCGCGCGGCCCAGATCAAGCAGCATCTGTCGGTCGGCCATGACGGTCCCATCATCGCGTCCGGGCTATCGGCCCTGATCTTCGGATGACCCCGCATACAGGTCGGAATCCAGATATCGGCCGACGGCAAAGCGCACCAGAACGCCGACTGCGGCGGCGGCCGGAACGGCGATCAGCATGCCGGTAAAGCCCAAAAACGAGCCGAAGGCGAAAAGGGCGAACATCAGCCAGACCGGGTGCAGGCCGACGCTGTCGCCGACCAGCTTGGGCTGCAGAATGTTGCCTTCGACGGCCTGGCCGCCAAAGAAGATGGCCGCGATGACCAGAATCATGATCCAGTCCGGCCAGAACTGCACCAGCGCAACGCCGATCGAAAGCACAAGCCCCACCAGAGAGCCGACATAGGGAATGAAACTGATCAGGCCGGCGAAAAGGCCGATCAGCAGGCCAAAATTGAGGCCGGCGATGGTCAGGGCGATCGCATAGAACAGGCCGAGGATCAGGCACACGGTTCCCTGCCCGCGAATGAAACCGGCAATCGCCCCATCGACATCGCGGCTGATCGCGCGCACCGTCTCCAGATGGTCGCGCGGGATGCAGGCATCGATGCGCGCGATCATCCGGTCCCAGTCGAGCAGCATGTAGAAGGCGACGACAGGGGTCACCACGAACAGGCCGACAATGTTCAATAGCGCCATGCCGGACGACCAGATGCCCTGCGCGATGCCGGACAGGAAGCTGGCGCTCTGCGCCAGAAGCTGGTCGACTCCGGCGGGCAGCTGGCCCGATTCAAGATCGAGAAGACCGTTGAGCCAACCCGCGTCGATCGGCAACGCGGCGGCAAGTTCGCGGATACGGGCGAGGTAGGACGGCAGGCGGTCGATGAACTCGACCAGCTGGCTGGCCAGAACCGGAACGATCACCAGCAAGGCCAGCGCGAACACCAGCACGAACAGCGCCAGGATCAGCGATGTCGCGGCCAGACGCGACAAGCCGCGGCGCTCGAAGAAGTCGGCGACCGGATCGAGGAAGTAGGCCAGCGCAAGGCCGGCCAGGAACGGCAAAAGGATGGAGCGGAACACGTACAGGAACGCGATCATCACGACGAGCGCACCGACCCAGAAAAACGCCTGGCGGCGCAGCGTGCGCGTTGAGATATGCTCGCTCATCTGCTGTATCCGCCTCGCCCCATATGCCGCACGAACACCACGCCATAGGTGGCAAATGAGGCCAAGGTCAAGGCAGCGGTGGCCCAGACGACCGCCGCGATTGCCGGGCTCGCCGCAATGGAAAAGGCATTGGCGCCCAGCACGAGCGTGATCAGCGCGATCTGTGCGGCCGTGGTCGCCTTGGAGACAAACATCGGGCGGATGGTCAGCGGCTTGCCGCGCCATTGCGCGATCCCGACGCCGGCAAGGATCAGAACATCGCGCAAAACGGCCAGAGCGACGAGCCAGAACGGGACCAGTCCGGCTGCGGCGAGAAGCACGAAGGCGGTGACCAGCAATGCCTTGTCGGCGACCGGATCGAGCCAGGCGCCGAGCACCGAGCCCTGGTTGAACCAGCGCGCGATGATGCCGTCGACCGCATCGGAAAGGCCGGCGGCGGCGAACAGCCAGAATGCAGGCATCCATTGGCCGGTCACCATCAGCCAGCCGAGCAGCGGCACAGCCGCGATCCGAGCCAGCGTTATAGCGTTGGGAACCGTCATCAGGGCCGATGCTGGCGGGTCATGGTGCGTCATGGCTCACATATGGCCGACCGGCGCGGCCATTCCAAGACGGCGGCTGGCCGTTTTTGGCCGCCGGAACGCTCCGATTTTCTGTGGCCGCGGCGGATCGGGCGTGGCATCGCGCGGGCCGATGCCATATGAGCGCGGTCAGACGAACCGCCGATGACGAGAGCAGCCAATGAACGATACGGAAAAGGTCGATGCGCCCAACGGGCTGACCTATGCCGATGCGGGCGTCGACATCGATGCCGGCAATGCGCTGGTCGATGCGATCAAGCCGCTGGTCAAGTCGACGGCGCGGCCGGGCGCGGACGGGGCGATCGGCGGATTTGGCGGCCTGTTCGATCTGAAAGCCGCAGGCTTTTCCGATCCGGTGCTGGTGGCGGCCAATGACGGCGTCGGCACCAAGCTCAAGCTCGCCATCGAAACCGGCATTCATGACACGGTCGGCATCGATCTGGTGGCCATGTGCGTCAACGATCTGGTGGTTCAGGGCGCCGAGCCGCTGTTCTTTCTGGACTATTTCGCCACCGGCGCCCTCGATGTCGCGCAGGGCTCGGCCGTTATCAGTGGCATCGCCAAGGGCTGCAAACAGGCCGGATGCGCGCTGATCGGCGGCGAGACCGCGGAAATGCCGGGCATGTATGCCGGCGGCGATTACGATCTGGCAGGCTTTGCCGTGGGCGCAGCCGAGCGCGGCACGCTCTTGCCAAGGCAGGACATGAAGCCGGGCGATGTCGTCCTCGGGCTGGCCTCGGCCGGCGTTCACTCCAACGGCTTTTCGCTGGTCCGCCGGATCGTCGAGATGTCCGGCATCGGGTTGGACGATGCTGCCCCGTTCGACGCCGACCGGACGCTGGGCGCGGCCTTGCTGGAGCCGACGCGCATCTATGTAAAACCGCTTCTGACGGCGATCCGCTCCAGCGGCGCGGTCGCGGCCCTGGCGCATATCACAGGCGGCGGGTTGACCGAGAACCTGCCGCGCGTGCTGCCCGAGACGCTTTCGGCCGAAATCGATCTCGGTGCCATCGCCGTCCCGCCGGTCTTTTCCTGGCTGGCCGGGACAGGCGGCGTGCAGACCGACGAGATGCTGCGCACCTTCAATTGCGGTGTCGGCATGGTGGTCGTGGCCGATGCCGACAAGGCGCCGGCAGTCGCAGCCGCGCTGGCCGATGCGGGCGAGACCGTCATGGAGATTGGCCGGCTGGTGCCCCGCGAGCGCGGACCGGCGGTCGGCTATCGCGGGACCTTGGCCCTGTGAGCCAGGTCGGCAAACGCCGCGTCGCGGTGCTGATCTCCGGGCGCGGATCGAACATGGAAGCGCTGGCCGATGCCTGCGCGGCAGACGACTATCCCGCAACAATCGCCGGCGTTCTTTCAGACCGGGCCGACGCTGGCGGTCTGGCGACCGCCGCGCGGCGCGGCATTGCGACCGCTGCCCTGCCCCGCGCCGATTTTGCCGACAAGGCCGCCCATGAGGCAGCCATCGGTGACCAGTTGCGCGCCTGGGACACCGAGTTCGTGTGTCTCGCCGGCTTCATGCGCCTTCTGAGCGCCGACTTCCTGGCGCCATGGCAAGGCCGGATCGTCAACATCCACCCCTCGCTGCTGCCGCGCCACAAGGGGCTCGACACCCATGCCCGCGCGCTGGCGGCGGGCGATGCAGAGCATGGCTGTTCGGTGCACCATGTCACCGCCGGCATGGATGAAGGACCGGTGATCGCGCAGGCGCGCGTGCCTGTACTGCCCGGCGACACAGCGGACACGCTGGCCGCGCGGGTTCTGGTCGAGGAGCATCGGCTCTATCCCGAAGCGCTGGCAATACTGATCGGGCAAACCGCGCGATGAACTACCGGCATGCCTTTCACGCCGGCAATTTCGCCGACATCGTCAAGCACGTCATCCTGTCGCGCGCGCTGACCTATCTGCAGCGCAAGGACAAGCCGATCTTCGTGCTCGACACCCATGCGGGCGTCGGCTCCTACGATCTGGAAAGCGAGCAGGCCGCCAGGACGGGCGAAGCCGACGACGGCATCGGCCGGCTCTGGCCGCATTTGGCCGACGCGCCGGACGCGGTTGGCGCGCTGCTCGCGCCGTTTGCCGATGCCGTGAAATCGCAGAACGCGGGCGATACGCCGCGGTTCTATCCGGGGTCGCCGGCGCTGATCGCCCGTCTGATGCGCCCGCAGGACCGAGCCGTGTTCTGCGAACTGCATGCGGACGATCAAGCCGCGCTTGCGGCCCGCTTCGGGCGTGCCAAACGCATACGCGTCAACCACATGGATGGCTGGCAGGCGCTCAGGACGTTGCTTCCGCCGCCCGAGCGGCGCGGGCTTGCCATCATCGATCCGCCATTCGAGGCGCGCGATGAGTTCGACATGATGCTGGACGGGCTCGAGGCGGCCGTGCGCCGCTTTGCCACCGGTACGTTGCTCGCCTGGTATCCGATCAAGCATGAGGCAGCGATCGCGGCGTTCCGCACAGGTCTCGGCCAGCGCTTCAAGGGCGCGCTGCTCGTCGAAACGGCCGTCGCGGCCCCGGCGGCAGATGCGACGTTTCGCGGCTCGGGCATGGCGATCATCAATCCGCCATACACGCTGGCGTCCGAACTGGAGACGCTGCTGCCGTGGCTGATGGCGCGGCTGGAACGGGAGCCGGGCGCCGGTGCGTGGCGGATCGAACCGTTGAGTTGAGGCAACGGCAACAACAAATCCGTGGTCGGCACGTTGCCGCGCTTGGCCTTGGCGGGCCCGCTTGCTATGCATCGCGCAGGCAAGGCACGGACAGGCAGATGATCAAACTATCGCTGAAATGCGCGGCGCTCGCCGTCGCGCTCGTAATGGCCATGCCACAGGCATCGGCGCACGAACCCTATTATCCGTTGCGCGAGAGCGCCGAATGCGCCGATCCGGCGATGATCAAGAAGATCAAGGCGCGTTTTGCCCATCAGGCGCGGCATGTGCACCATCGCGGCGATCTGGCGATCGCCGACATCACCGGCGTCCACCAGCACCGCTACCTGCCACAGGATGCGCATGATGCGCGGCCGATTCCCCGGCGCTACTGCCATGCGACCGCGCACCTGTCGGACGGGCGCGAACGCAAGATCTGGTATCTGATCGAGGGCGGCGCCGGGTTCGCCTCCATCGGTTCGAACGTCGAATTCTGCGTCTCCGGCTTCGATCGCTGGAACGTCTACAATTCGGCCTGCCGCGTTCTGCGCTGAGCCATTATGCGCCCTCTTGCCGTTCTGGTGCTGCTTGCCGCCGCCGTTCTGAGCGCCTGCGACGCGCCGGCTGAGTCCACCGGTTCGCCGACATCGCTTCCGCTCGGCGAGGGTTTCGACTTCTACGTCCTCGCCCTGTCATGGTCACCGGGCTATTGCGCATCGGAAGGCGAGCGCGCCAACAAGCAGCAATGCGGCCAAGGCGCCGATTTCGACTTCATCGTCCATGGCCTGTGGCCGCAGTTCGAGCGCGGATGGCCGGAGTTTTGCGAAACCGGCGAACCGCTGTCGGTGCCACGGGACCGGGCCGAGGCGATGGCCGACATCATGCCGTCGACCGGTTTGGTCCGGCACCAGTGGAAAAAGCACGGCAGCTGCTCGGGTCTGAGCCAGGCCGACTATTTCGCCACCACCCGCGCCGCCCTTGCCAAGATCGCCATTCCCGATGCGTTCCGTGATCGCACGAGGATCGACCGGCTCGAGCCTGAAGACGTCGAACAGGCGTTCCTCAATGCCAATCCGGGCATGCCGGCCGGCTCGGTCGCGGTCACCTGCGACCGGCGGTTCCTGCGCGACGTGCGCATCTGCCTGACGCGCGATCTGGCCGGCTATGCAGCTTGCCCCGAGGTCGATCGCCGCGATTGTCCGTTGCCGACCGTCGTCGTGCCGCCCTCCCAGTGAAAGGAGCCACCATGCCAACTCTTCTTTATTCGCCGGCCTCGCCCTACAGCGCCAAGGTGCGCATGGCCGCGCGGTATCTCGAGATCACGCTCAAGCTCGACATTGCGCTGACGCCGAAGATCATCGCAACCGGCGAAGCGCCGCCCGAACTGACGGGCGCCAACCCGCTGGGCAAGATCCCCACGCTGGTGCTTGATGACGGCACGGCGATCTTCGACAGCCGGGCGATCATGGGCGAACTGGACCGGATGAGCGGCAACAAGCTCTATCCGAGACCGAAGGACAAGAGGCGCAAGGCCGACATTCTGGAAGCGGCGTCGGACGGTCTGTGCGACGTGCTTTTGGCGCAGGTCTATGAGCGCCGCATGCGGCCCGAGGAAAAGGTTCACACGCCCTGGCTCGACTATCAGGCGCGCAAGGCCGAGCGGACTTTCGACTGGCTTGAGATGGAAGTGCCGGCATTGCGCGGCCGCCTGCATGGCGGGCATTTTGCGCTCGCCGCGGCGCTTGGCTACGCCGATCTGCGCTTTCCCGAGCTGAACTGGCGCCGCGGCCGGCCGCGGCTGCGGCGTTTCATCGCCCGGTTTGCCGAGGCATTTCCGGACTATGAGGTTTTCAAACCGTCCTGAAGCAATGAAAAAAGCCGCGCCCGGTGGACGCGGCCTTTCGGTCGACAAGAGCAGATGATCAGAACTTCAGGCCGATACCGGCGCGGATGGTGTTCTCCTGAAAGCCCGAGGAGACGACCGTGCCGCCCAGATTGAAATTCTTGTCCTGATAGTCGGTGTAGCGGTATTCCAGCCGGCCGAACACATTGTCGGTCAGCATGGCGTCCGCGCCGACACCGGCGGTCCAGCCCAGATGGGTGTTCTCATCGGAGTTCACGCCGGCTGTCACCTTCGCCTGCGTGGCCGCGCCACCGGCGGTCGCGTAGATCATGAACGGGTCGAACGAGTAGCCGACGCGTGCGCGCAGCGAACCGAATACGCCCTGCTCGGCGAGCGCGCCGCCCAGCGTGCCCTGTGCGCCCGAATAGCCAAGATCGGCCTCGGCACCGTAGACGAACGCGCCGTCCTGGAAATTGATGCCTGCGAAAGCGCCGCCCGCGGCGCCGTCGGCATTGATATCACCAATGGAGGCGTCGAACTGGCCGAAATTGTAGGCGCCGAATGCGCCGGCATAGAAGCCGGACCAGGTGGCGGTGGGCGTGAATTCAACCGGCGGGGCTGCCGGCGGCTCGGGCGGAAGGGCGACGGCATCGGCCGCCATTGCCGCGCCGGCACTCGTCAGGACGGCTAGCGAAACGGCCGCCAGAAGCGTCGATGTCTTTTTCATGTCAGAACTCCAAAACTCTGCGTGGTCCCGGCGGCGCGAGCCGCCCATGGGTGCCCCCAAGCTCCATGACGGGAAATGGCGTGCAATTGCGGCAAAGCCGCATCGCAAATTGGGAGTTTCGGTGACGCAAATGTGGCGGTTCCGCAGCGTTGCATTTGTGCCACAGGCCGGCCGTGCCGATTTTCCGGCCGCGCTGTTTCATTTGCCGGCCAAGCGCATATATAGGCGTCTCCACCTCTCACGCGCGCAGTGATCCCTGACATGCTGTTTGACATCGCCATGCTCGTTGCCGGTCTGGTGCTCCTGGTCTTTGCCGGCGACTATCTGGTCAAGGGCGCGGTCGGGCTGGCGGAAAACCTCGGCATTCCGGCGCTGATCATCGGCTTGACGATCGTCGCCTTCGGCACATCGGCGCCCGAACTGTTCGTCGCGCTGCAATCGGCGCTGACCGGTGTCCCCGATATCGCCACGGGCAATGTGGTCGGCTCGAACATCGCCAATGTGCTGCTGGTGATGGGTCTGCCGGCGCTGTTTTCGCCGATCCATGCCAACCAGCGCGGCCTGTCGCGCAACGTCGCCGTGATGCTGGCATTCACGGTCGCGTTCATGTGGCTGATCAGCGACGGGATGCTCAGCCGACTGGAGGCGATGGGGCTGTTCGGCGGGCTGATCGTCTTCATCGTCGCGCAGGGGATCCGCGCGCGCCAAGCCATTGCCGAGGCCGACGAAGAGGAAGTGCCCGGCGACTATCACGACGAAATCGGCGAGGCTCCGCACAGCCCGGCGATGATCGCGGTGTTCCTGATCGGCGGCATCATCGGCCTGCCGGTCGCGGCCCATTTCACCGTCAGCGGCGCGTCGGGCATCGCAACCGCGTTCGGCGTTTCGGAGGCAGCCATCGGCCTGACGATCGTCGCGATCGGAACGTCGCTGCCGGAGCTGGCCACGACGCTTTCGGCGGCCATGCGCAAGGAAGCGGATGTGGCGCTCGGCAACATCATCGGCTCGAACATCTTCAACCTCGCAGCGATCATGGGCATCACCGGCATGGTCATCGCCGTGCCCGTCTCGCCGGACATCATCATCCGCGACAACTGGGTGATGCTGGCGACCTCGCTGCTGCTGGCGACGATCTGCTTTGCCCGCATCACGACCGGCAAAGTGCTGGGTGCGGCTATGCTTGCGGGCTATCTGGCCTATGTCGTGGTGGTCTTCTAACGACCCTTGCGAGGCTGCCCTTGGCCGAACACGACCACAAAAAGAAAAGACCCGCCGTTCTTGTGACGGGCGGCGCCAGGCGGATCGGCCGCGCCATCGTTGCCGACCTTGCCGCCAACGGCTTCGATGTCGCCATCCACGCCAGCTCCTCGATGGCCGAAGCGCGATCCCTTGCCGCATCGCTGTCGGCCTTGGGCGGCCGCGCGGTCGCGCTGCAGGCCGACCTGACCGATGCCGCACAGGCCCGCGCGCTTGCCGGACTTGCGGCCGAGGCGCTGGAACGGCCGATCGATATTCTGGTCAACAATGCATCGGTCTTTCTCGATGATGCCGTCGGCGCCATAGATGACGGCATCTGGGACGCCCATTTCGACCTGCACGTGCGGGCGCCGGTCTTGCTCGCCCAAGCGTTTGCAAAAGCGCTTCCCGGCGACCGTCACGGTCTGGTGATCAACATGATCGACCAGCGTGTCTGGAAACCGACGCCGCGCTTTTTCTCCTATACGCTGTCGAAATCTGCGCTCTGGACGGCGACGCAAACGATGGCGCAGGCGCTGGCGCCGCGCATCCGCGTCAATGCGATCGGTCCCGGCCCGACGCTGAAGAACCCGCGCCAGAGCGATACCGACTTCGCCGCACAGACCGATTCCGTGCCGCTGGGCCACGGGCCAAACCTCGCCGAGTTCGGCGCGACGATCCGCTATCTGTGGCAGGCGCGCTCTGTGACCGGTCAGATGATCGCGCTCGATGGCGGCCAGCACCTGGCATGGCAGACGCCCGATGCCACCGCTGGAGAATGAGGCGGCGCCTGCAAGGCATTGTCTGCTGACAGGCGCGGACTTGAACCACGCCGCCGACCTGTCCCACATAGATGCCATGGACCAGACCCCGGATACCGATTCCCTGCCCGATGCGGACGCCGCCGTTTCCGGCAAGGCGCTGGCGCGCGATCTGGTCTGGGAACAGCAGACCGCGACCGAAAGCGATCTGGCCGGTCCCGACCTGATCACCGCGCTGGCCAAGCGGCTGCCGAACCGGCCGGGCGTCTATCGCATGTTCAATGCGGGCGGCGACGTTCTTTACGTCGGCAAGGCCAAATCGCTGAAGAACCGGGTGACGAGCTATGCGCGGCTTGGCGGGCACACCAACCGCATCGCGCGGATGATCGCGCAGACCGCGTCGATGGAGTTCGTGACCACACGCAGCGAGACCGAAGCGCTGCTGCTCGAAGCCAATCTGATCAAGCGCCTGAGGCCGCGCTTCAACGTTCTCCTGCGCGACGACAAGAGCTTTCCCTACATCATGCTGACCGCCGACCATACGGCGCCGGGCCTGTTCAAGCATCGCGGCGCGCGCTCGAAAAAGGCCGACTATTTCGGCCCGTTCGCCTCGGCCGGCGCGGTCGGCCGGACCATCAACGCGCTGCAGCGGGCGTTCCTTTTGCGGACCTGCACCGACAGCGTCTATGAGAGCCGGACGCGGCCGTGCCTGCTCTACCAGATCAAGCGCTGCTCGGCGCCCTGCACGGGCGAGATTTCGACGGACGATTATGCCGAACTGGTCGACGAGGCCAAGGCGTTCCTGTCGGGCAAGAGCCGGGCCGTGCAATCGCAGATGGCGCGCACCATGCAGGAAGCAGCCGAGGACCTCGATTTCGAGCGGGCGGCGGTTTATCGCGACCGGATCGGCGCGCTGACCGCAATCCAGAGCCACCAGGGCATCAACCCGCAAGGCATCGAGGAGGCCGACGTCTTTGCCGTCCACCAGGAGGGCGGCGTCACCTGCGTTCAGGTCTTCTTCTTCCGTACGGGCCAGAACTGGGGCAACCGCGCCTATTTCCCAAAGGCAGATTCGTCCATGGAGCCGGGCGATGTGCTCGGCGCGTTTCTGTCGCAGTTTTACGACGACAAGCCCTGCCCGCGCCTGATCCTGCTGTCGCACGAGATCGCCGAAAGCGCGCTGCTCGAGGAAGCGCTCAATCTGCGGGCGGCGCGCAAGGTGTCGATCCTGGTGCCCAAGCGCGGCGAAAAGCGAGAACTGGTCGGCCATGCCCTGGCCAACGCGAAGGAAGCGCTCGGGCGGCGGCTGGCGGAAACCTCCTCGCAGGCCAAGCTGATGAAGGGGCTCGCCGAAACGTTCGGCCTGGAACGGGTCCCGCGCCGAATCGAGGTCTTCGACAACTCCCACATCATGGGCACGAACGCGGTCGGCGCGATGATCGTTGCCGGCCCGGAGGGGTTCGTGAAGAACCAGTACCGCAAGTTCAACATCCGCTCGGAAGAACTGACCCCGGGCGACGATTTCGGCATGATGCGCGAGGTGATGGAGCGGCGCTTTTCGCGCCTGGTGAAGGAGCATGGTCCCGAACGGGACGACAATGGCGACGACACGGACGCGGCAGACCCCGGCACGCTGCCGGCCTGGCCGGATCTGTTGCTGATCGATGGCGGCCTCGGCCAGCTTAACGCGGTCAAGGGCATCCTCAACGATCTGGGCATTGCCGAGCAGATCGATCTGATCGGTGTTGCCAAGGGACCCGATCGCGATGCGGGCCGCGAACGGTTCTTCATGCCCGGCCGCAAGGATTTCTCGCTGCCGCCGCGCGATCCGGTGCTCTATTTCACCCAGCGGCTGCGCGACGAGGCGCACCGGTTCGCCATCGGCAGCCACCGCGCCCGGCGCAAGAAGGAGATGGTGGCCAACCCGCTCGACGAGATCGGGGGGATCGGGCCGGCGCGCAAGCGGGCGCTGCTGCACCATTTCGGCACCGCCAAGGCGGTCGCGCGCGCCTCGGCGGACGACATCGCCAAGGTCGAGGGCATTTCGGATGCGATCGCAGCCCAGATTTACGCCCATTTCCATGACAGCACCTAGGTATCCGGTTTCGGCGCGCTTGACGCTCCGGACGGGCGATGCTGATTAGGACGCCGTGACCACCGAAGCCATGAAGGGCTTTTTTCACCGATGGCGAACACGCCGGCACCCCACACTTTCTCGATCCCGAACCTTCTGACCTATGCGCGGATCGTCGCCGTGCCTCTGATGGTGCTGTGCTTTTTCGCCGAGGGCACCTTTCAGGCGAGCAACGCGGCGCGCTGGTGGGCGCTTGCCATCTTCGTCATCGCCTCGATCACCGATTATCTGGACGGTTATCTGGCACGAAAATGGAAGCAGGGATCGGCCATCGGCAAGATGCTGGATCCGATCGCCGACAAGCTTCTGGTGTCGGTGGCGCTGTTGCTGCTCGCCGCAGAAGGATCGATCGCCGGCTGGTCCCTCTGGGCGGCGATCATCATCCTGTGCCGCGAGATCCTCGTCTCGGGCCTGCGCGAATACCTCGCCGCGGTGAAGGTGTCGGTGCCGGTCAGCCGGCTCGCCAAATGGAAAACCGCCATGCAATTGATTGCCATCGGTTTTCTTCTCGCCGGCCCGGCCGGCGATACGGTCATTCCCCTCGTCTCGGAAACGGGGCTGGTGCTGCTGTGGATTTCCGCGCTGATCACGCTCTATACGGGATGGGACTATTTCCGCTCAGGCATGCGGCACGTGACGGGAGGGTGAAATGAGCCGAAACGTCAAGTTCATCTATTTCGCCTGGGTGCGCGAGCGCATCGGCGTCCAGGAGGAGAGGCTCGACCTGCCGGACGACGTGCGCACCGGCGCCGAGGTCATCACCTGGCTCAAGGGGCTGGGCAAGAATTACGCGCTGGCGCTCGACGATGCGCAGGCGATCCGAATGGCGGTCAACCAGGAGCACATCCACCCCTCCGATACCATCGGCACAGCCCGCGAGATCGCGCTTTTTCCGCCGATGACCGGGGGCTGAACCGGCGATGCGCGCAACGCCCGACATCCGGGTTCAGCCCGAGCCGTTCGATGCGGCGCGCGAATGTGCGGCGATCAGCGCCGCCAGCAACGGCATCGGGGCGCTGGTCACCTTCACGGGCCTGTGCCGCAACGAGGGCGGACGTCTGGCCGCGCTCGAACTTCAGCACTATGCGGGCATGGCCGAAGCACAGATGCGGCGCATCGCCGACGAGGCGTGCGATCGCTGGCCACTCGACGCGCTCGCCGTGATCCACCGGCACGGGCTGATCCGGCCGGGCGAGGGAATCGTCCTCGTCATCGCCGCTGCCGCGCACCGGCGGGCTGCGTTCGAGGCAGCCGACTTCATGATGGACTATCTGAAGACCAGCGCCCCGTTCTGGAAACGCGAACATCTCGCCGACGGCACCCTTGGCGGCTGGGTCGCGGCAAACGAAGCCGACGACGACGCCACGGCGCGCTGGCAAGGCGCCGCGGATCGCTAGAGCCGACAGTCATTGGCGGAAAGAGCTTGTGCGCCTATGCGCCCAGCGCAAACGAGGCGTGGACGATGGCGATGAAGTGGCACGCGGAGGCGGACAGGACGAAGCCGTGCCAAACCGCGTTCTGGTATTTCAGCCCGTCCCACTGGTGGAAGATCACGCCGACCGAATAGATCAGGCCGCCGGCGACGATCAGCCAGGCGTCGACGAAGGGAACTGTGGCGAACATCGGCCAGACCAACAGCAGGCTCGCCCAACCCATGGCCAGATAAAGCAGCACTGTGTAGCGATCCAGAATGCCGCCGGAAAACAGCTTGCCCGCCGCACCCAGCAGCGCGGCGGCCCAGATCATCGCCAGCAGCGAATAGGCCAATCCCCCGCCGATCAGGACGACGACCGGGGTGTAGGAACCGGCGATCTTCAGGAAGATGGCGGCCTGGTCGAAACGGCGCAGCAGCGGCCGCGTCTCCGGCCAGGGCGTCATGTGGTAGGCTGCCGAAAAGCAGAACAGGCCAAACACCGTCAGGCCGTAGACGATCAACGCGGAATTCAGCGGCACCGAGAGCGTCGTGAAGGCAAAGGCGTAGACGAAGGCGAAGCCGATCAGGCTGGCAAGAACGCCCAGCACATGGATCGTGCCGTCGGCGATGCGCTCCTCGCGCGCATAGTCCGGATAGTCCGCGCCGCGTGTGGCGACAAACTCGGTATCAGAGGCGACTGCACTCACGTCCATTCCACTTCGCAACTCAACATACTGACGATAACTGAAAAACCTTAGAACGCCCTTAACGGCTTTCCTATGACGTTTTCGTCGCACCCGGCATTGCTGTAGAGCAAGTGCGCACACGCCTTTCGACACGACCGGAGAGACAATGACAGCCGCCGAACCACCGCGCAGCCCATCCGCCTACCCCCATCAGATCACCGAAAGGCTGCGCTTTGGCGACACCGACATGCAGGGCCATGTCAACAATGCCGTGTTTGCGACCCTGTTCGAAAGCGGCCGCGTCGCGTTCCTCTATGATCCCGAACACGGCCTGCCGCCCGAGGGCACCCAGTTCGTCATCGCCGAACTGACCGTCCGATTCGAGCGTGAACTGATGTTCCCCGGAGACGTTCTGGTCGCCAGCGGCGTATCGCGCATCGGCAATACGTCGATGACGCTCGGCCAGGCTCTGTTCGCCGGTGACCAGTGCGTCGCAACCGCCCATAGCGTCATCGTCCTCACCGATCTGAAAACCCGCAAATCGACGCCCCTGCCCGATGCGGCACGGGCGCGTTTCGAGGCGCTGGCCATCGACGCGTGAAAAAGCCGGGCGCTGGAACGCCCGGCCTCAATTGATAGCGCGCGGCTTTCGGTTCAGCCGACGATTTCGGTCTCGGCGAACCAGTAGGCGATTTCCTCGGCGGCCGTTTCCGGCGCGTCGGAGCCGTGCACCGAGTTCTCGCCGATCGAATTGGCGTAGAGCTTGCGGATCGTACCTTCGGCGGCATCGGCCGGGTTGGTCGCGCCCATCACTTCGCGGTTCTTGGCAATGGCGTTTTCGCCCTCAAGCACCTGAACGACAGTCGGGCCCGACGACATGAAGTCGCACAGTTCGTCGAAGAAGGGGCGCTCCTTGTGGACGGCGTAAAAGCCCTCGGCCTGCCGGCGGCTCATCCAGACGCGCTTGGAGGCGACGACGCGCAGGCCGTTTTCTTCGAAAATCTTGACGATCGCGCCGGTCAGATTGCGCTTGGTGGCGTCCGGCTTGATCATGGAAAAGGTGCGCTCGATGGCCATGGTGGTACCCTTTGTCAGCGTGTTTGGGGGAGGATCGGGAAGGTTGGGCGCCCTATAGCTCCGGCGACCGCCCTTGCCAAGGCTTGCGCGCCCGAAATCGGACGCCATGCAGGACCTTGCAAACACTTGCACACGTCCCGGCGCTCGGGCACATGACGGCCATGCTGCAGATCGCAAACATGACCTACCGGATCGCGGGACGGGCGCTGTTCGAGGGCGCGTCAGCCACCCTGCCCGCCGGCTCCAAGTGCGGCTTTGTCGGTCGCAACGGCACCGGCAAGACGACCCTGTTCCGCCTGATAACCGGCGAGATCGCGCCCGAGAGCGGCGATGTGACCGTGCCCGCGAACCTGCGCATCGGACAGGTCGCGCAGGAAGCGCCGGGCACCGACCGGTCGCTGCTCGAAACGGTCCTTGAAGCCGACACGGAACGGTCAAGCCTGCTTGCGGCCGCCGAAACCGAGACCGATCCGGACGCGATTGCGGCGATCCACACGCGCCTTGCCGACATCAATGCGCATTCGGCCGAAGCGCGCGCCGCCTCGATCCTGGCGGGTCTGGGGTTCGATGCCGAGGCGCAGGCGCGTCCATGCGCCTCGTTCTCTGGCGGGTGGCGGATGCGCGTGGCGCTCGCATCGGTTCTGTTCACCGCGCCGGACCTGCTGCTGCTGGACGAGCCGACAAACTATCTCGATCTCGAAGGCACGCTGTGGCTGGAAAACTACATTCAGCGTTATCCGCATACGGTTTTGATCATCAGCCACGACCGCGATCTTCTGAACAGTTGCGCCAGTTCCATCCTGCATCTCGAACACCGCAAACTGTCGGTCTATCGCGGCAATTACGACCGGTTCGCGCGGACACGCGCCGAAAAGGCGATGCTGTCGGCCAAGATGGCCGAAAAGCAGGCCGCCAAGCGCAAGCACATGCAGGCCTTTGTCGATCGGTTCCGCTACAAGGCATCCAAAGCGCGGCAGGCGCAAAGCCGGCTGAAAGCGCTCGAACGGATGGGCGAGGCGTCGGTTCTGGTGGACGAGCACGTGGCGCCGATCCGCTTTCCGTCGCCGCAGCGGCCGGCGGCATCGCCCATCATCGCTCTTGAAGGCGCAAGCGCCGGATATGAGCCCGGACGGCCGGTACTGAGCCGCCTCAACCTCAGGATCGACCATGACGACCGGATCGCGCTTCTGGGCGCCAACGGCAACGGCAAGTCCACCTTTGCCAAGCTCCTGGCCGGGCGGCTCGATGCGCAGGGCGGCAAAATCACCCGTGCCGACAAGCTGCGCGTCGCCATGTTCGCCCAGCACCAGCTTGATGATCTCGATCCCAAGGCGAGCGCCTATCAGCACTTCCGCGCGCTGTTTCCCGACGAGGCCGAAGCCAAAGTGCGGGCGCGCGTTGCCAATTGCGGGCTGACGGCGGCCAAGATGGATACGCCGGCGGCCGAACTTTCGGGCGGCGAACGGGCGCGGCTGACGCTGGCGCTGGCCACCCACGACGCCCCTCACCTTCTGATCCTCGACGAGCCGACCAACCATCTGGACATCGACAGCCGCGCGGCGCTGACCGAGGCGCTCAACGCCTATGAAGGCGCCGTCATGCTGATCAGCCATGACCGCCATCTGGTCGAGACGTCCGCCGACCGGCTGTGGCTGGTCACGGACGGCACGGTCACGCCCTATGAGGGCGACATGGACGAGTATCGCGCGCTGATCCTCAAGCGCGACGCGGCGCCGCGCGCCGACAAGGCCGAAACGGGCGGCGGCAAGGAAAAACGGCGGGAGGCCGCGGCCCGGCGGGCCGAATTGGCGCCGATGCGCAAACGGATCGGCGAACTGGAAGGGCTTGTCGAAAAGGCCGACAAGGTGATCGCAGCGATCGACGCCGAGTTTCTCAAGCCGGAGGTGGTCGCCGATGGTTCGCGCGTCGCCGAACTGTCCCGCAAGCGTGCAGAGGCCGAGCAGAAGCGGGCGGCGTGGGAAGACAAATGGCTGGCGCTGTCGGCTGACTATGAAGAGATCAGCGCCGGCTAGCTGTCCTCGCCGCGCCCCCACTGCCGCGCCGGCTTTTCAGGTTCGCGCCCGGCCTTGTCGAGCGGGACACGGCGGCCGATGTTCGACGTGCTCGCGCGCGTGTCGTCATTGTCCGTCCTGCCGCCCGCCGGTTTGCGCCGGCGCCGCCCGCCGACCGCCATGATCGCGATGCCGGCGCCCAAGAGCCCGTAGGAGGCCGGCCGAACGCGCGGGTCGGGCGCCGCGATCGCGCCCGTCAGCGTCATGTCGAGAAAGGCGATCATGTCGGCCGGGCGGTCGCCCTCGGCAAAGACAAAGGTGTGGAGCCCGTTGTCGATCCCGCTGTCGATGGTGAGTTGCTGCTCCAGAGCGATGTCGGCGGCGATTTCGCCATCGCTGCGCGGGTCCAGGTCCAACACGGTTGCGGCGACAGAGCCTTGCGGGCCGTTGAGAACCAGCGTCAGGTTCGGCATTTCGGCGCCGCCGGGCGGGACGCGGCCGCGACCGGAAATGTCGATGCGCAGCGGCATGGCGGCCGGCGACAGCGAGACATCGGCGATGGTGCGGAACCCGTCGCGCGCTTCATGGATGCGATAGGTGCCCAGATCGACATTGTGATAGGTGCCGAACCAGACCGGATAGAGAACCAGCCCGGCAAGGCCGGCGAGGAAGGCCGTCAGGCCGATGCGGCGCAAAAACGTCATCGTGCTAGGCCGCCCTTTCCCATCGCCCTTCCGGCGTCTGTTTCCAGTAAGCCAGATCGTGGCCTTGCGCCTTCAGCGCTTTCCACTGCCCGCGCGCCTGGCCCACGGCCTCGTCGTCGCGCCCGTCGAACATCACCGCGACACGTTCATGCGACGACAGATCGGCCGGCGCCTCGGCGCCGCGCACCAGAAAGCGGATCGCGGCCTCGTTCGGGTTGGCATCGGTCGCCGTCACGAAGACGGGATGATCGGATGCCGGCTCGTCGCCGTCACGCCCGTGCGGCAGGAACGAGATCGGCTCGTAGCTCCACAAAAGCTGATCGACCGCGTCGCGCGCGCCCTCATCGGGCACCTGGACGATCGCATTCCAGCGGCGCGCCAGCGATTTCTCGACAAGTCCGGGCAAGGCCGCATCGAGCGCCGTTTCGGTCAGGTGATAGAAGGTGATCTCGGTCATCGCACGATCCCGGCTGCGCCGTTCAGCCTTCGCAAGTGTCGCGCACCCAGCGGTCGAGCAGGCGCACGCCGAAGCCCGATCCCCAGGAGCGGTTGAAGTCGTTCGACGGCGAGGACATGGCGGTGCCGGCGACGTCGAGATGCGCCCAGGGCGTGTCGCCGACAAAACGCTTGAGGAACTGCGCAGCCGTGATCGAGCCGGCATTGCGGCCGCCGACATTCTTCATGTCGGCAAACTTGGAGTCGATCATCTTGTCATAGTCGGGGCCCAGCGGCAGGCGCCAGACCTTCTCGCCGCTTTGCGCGCCGGCCCGCGTCAGGCCGTCGGCAACCGCGTCATCATTCGAGAAGAGCCCGGCATGGTGCTGGCCAAGCGCGACCATCACCGCGCCTGTCAGTGTCGCCAGATCGATCATCACGCGCGGTTCGAAGGTCTGGTTGCAATAAGTCAGCACGTCCGCCAGCACCAGGCGGCCCTCCGCGTCCGTGTTGATGACCTCGATCGTCTGGCCCGACATGGAGGTTACGATGTCGCCCGGGCGCTGGGCGTTGCCGTCGGGCATGTTTTCGACAAGGCCGATCATGCCGATCGCATTGACCGCAGCTTTGCGTGCGGCAAGCGCGTGCATCAGGCCGACGACCGCCGCCGCGCCGCCCATGTCTCCCTTCATGTCCTCCATGCCGCCAGCCGGCTTGATGGAAATGCCGCCGGAGTCGAAGACGACACCCTTGCCGACGAAGGCGATCGGCTTGTCCTTCGCCTTGCCGCCGTTCCATTTCATGACCAGCAGGCGCGGCGGACGGACCGACCCCTGTGCCACGCCCAGAAGCGCGCCCATGCCGAGCTTCTTCATCTTCTTTTCATCGAGAATATCGGTCTCGACGCCAAGCGCTTCGAGCGCTTCGCCACGGGCGGCAAATTCCTCGGTGCCGAGAATGTTGGCCGGCTCGTTGACCAGATCGCGCGCCAGCATCACGCCGCGCGCGACGGCTTCGGCATCGCGCCAGGCTGTCTTTGCGGCGGCGGCGTCGGCGCTCTGGATGGTCAGCTTCTGTGCCTTCGGCTTTCCGTTCTGACCGTTCTTGGCCGTCTTGTACTTGTCGAATGTGTAGGCCCGCATCAGATAGCCCTGCGCGAAGCTGGCGACCGCCGCCGCATCCATGTCCTCTCCGGCGATCATTGTGACGAGCGGCTCCTTGGCGAGCGCGCCGCGCGCGGCACCGCCCAGCGCGATCCAGCCCGGCTCGGAGGCGTCCTCGGGCTTGCCCTGTCCAATGATGACGATACGGCTGGCCGGGCTGCCCGCCGGCGCCAGCACATCGAGCACGGTCTTGGCCTTGCCGGAGAACTCCGCCAACTCGGCGGCGCGGGCGACCACGCCTTCCCCATCCAGATCGCCGGCAAGCGCGGCGATATCGGCGCCCTCCGGAGCAACCAGCAGCGCCGCACCCTTCTTGATCGGAGCCGGTTTGGAAATGGTGATTGTCGGAAGCATGGACATGGGATGACAAAACCTTGAAATCGGTTGCGGGGGGAAAGCCTTGATTTTGGCGCTGCCCGCGGCGATAGCAAGGACCCGATGGTCTCGCAATGGTTCATTAACCGTCGGATTTTCCGGATTGTTAGCCCTGACGGGCGACATTGGGCCGGAACCGGCGAGCCGCGCAAGCGCGGTCCGGGACGGGGTGCCGACCGGGACCGGCACCCGATTCACGAGCGCGAGACCCGGCGCAAAGGATGGCCGCAGCGTTGACCACCGTCGAGCGTTACATATTCCGCCGCGTCGCCATTGCCGCGCTGAGCGCGTTCACGGCGATCCTGGCGGTGGTGTGGATCACCCAGGCGATCACGCGCATCGATTTCGCGACAGGCTCGGCCGGCTCGATCGGCGCGTTCCTGACGATGATGGTACTGCTGACGCCGCAATTCATCACCCTGACGCTGCCTTTCGGGTTGCTGATCGGCGCGGTGAACGTGCTCAACGCGATGAACGCCGACAGCGAGATGCCGGTGATGGCAGGCTCGGGAATCAGCCGGCTCGCCATCGCCCGTCCGATCGTCATCCTGTCGCTGGTGCTCGGGGCGACGGTGTTCCTGATCAGCCATTTCGTCGAGCCGCGGGCAAACCGGGCAGTGCGTGACGTCGTGATCGACATGCGCACCGACCTTCTGGCGACACTCATCCAGGATGGCCGCTTCACGCAGATCGAGGACGGGCTGACGATCTATGTGGACCGCAAGGAGGCCGGCGGCCGCCTGAACGGCGTGCTGATCGCCGACCGGCGCGACGCGGAGATGCATCTGACCCAGTTTGCCCGACAGGCGCAGGTCGATGAAAGCACGGGCGTCAGCCTTCTGGTGCTGCAGGACGGCCAACTGCACAGGAAAGACGTCAAGACCGGACAGGTCTCGATTATCCGGTTCAGGAGCTATGCGCTGGATCTGGCGCAGTTCGGCAGCGCTGGCGAAGGCATCGACTATTTTCTGCACGAGCGCGAAACCGGTTACCTCTTCGATCCCGACCCGAACGATCCCTGGGTGCAAAGCTGGCCAGGACAGGCACGCGGCGAACTTCATCGCCGGATGACGGAATGGCTCTATCCGGTGCTGTTCGCCCTGGTCGCGCTGGTTGTCGCCGGACAGCCGCGCACGCACCGCTCGGCCAGCATCATGGCCTTGGTGCTGGCGTTCGGAGCCGGGCTCGGCTACCGCTGGGCCAGCTATTTTTCCTACAATGAGATCAAGACCGACGGCACGCTGTTCTGGCTTCTTTATGCGATTCCGATGGCCGGTATCGGCCTGTCCGCGCTGATGTTCCTGCGCGGCTGGGTCATGCAGGTGCCCGATCCGGCCGTGCGGTTGGCCGGGACACTCAATGAACGATGGCAGCGCGTGCGCCGGCGCACCGCGCGCAGGCAGTTGAACGAAGCATGACCGGCGTGGCAGGGCGGACATTTCAAGTCTATGTGTTCATGCGCCTTGTGCGCATGGTGCTCTATTTCTTGGCCGGCATTGCCGCGCTCGCGCTGCTGGTCGATTTTACCGAACTGTCCAACCGTACGGGCGCGCTGGCCGACTATTCCGCGCTCAAGGCGCTTGGCGTATCGGCGATGCGCGTCCCGTTCATCCTTCAGGTCACGCTTCCGTTCGTCATGCTGTTTGCGACGATCGCCACGCTGATCGCGCTGAACCGCAAATATGAGCTTGTCGTTGCGCGTTCGGCCGGCATGTCTGCCTGGCAGTTCCTGGCGCCGACCTGGGTCGCGGCCCTGTTTGTGGGCCTGGCCGGGGTGCTTGTGCTCAATCCGCTCGCCGCAAACGGGTTCTCCCTGGCCCAGGCGATCGAGGGGAGTTGGAAGGGCAGTTCCCAGAACCGGCTCTTCAACACCAAGGAACCCTGGCTGCGGCAAAGCCGCGATGATGGCGGGTCGATCCTGATTACCGCCAAAACGGTCGCCAACCAGGACATCACGCTCTACGAGGCCGTGTTCATCGAGGTTGGCGAGGATGGGCGCGTCGTCGCCCGTCACGACGCGGCCTCCGCGCATCTTGCGGAAGGCGAGTGGGTGATCACCGACGTGACGACCAGCGCGCCGCGGCGGCGGCCCGTCCTTGCCGAACGCATGACGATTCCCACAAGTCTGCATACGGAAGTCGTCCGCCAGGCGCTGGTGCCGCCCGACATGGTGCCGATCTATGCGCTGGGACGCCAGATCGATGCCGCCCGCTCGTTCGGCGTGCCGTCGGCCCCGTTTTCCATGCAATATCATTCGCTTGTTGCACTGCCGGCACTGATGGTCGCGATGGCGATGATCGCCGCAACCGTCTCACTTCGCTTCGTCCGCTTCGGTCAGTCCGCGGGCATGATTGTGGCTGGTGTCACCGCCGGCTTTCTGCTTTATGTCGTCACGGCGTTGGCGAAGTCGTTCGGCAGCGCAGGCGCAATGCCGCCTGTCGTGGCGGCGTGGCTGCCGGTGGTGGGCGGCATCTTGTTCGGGATCGGATATCTTCTCAATCACGAAGACGGGTAATGCGTAACCGAAGGGCACACATGGCGGACGATCGCCACACCGGATGTCGGCGCGGCTACAGCAGCTCACCGCGCTCAAGACGCCTGTGCGCCGGTGTCGGGCTGGCCGCGCTCGTGGCCGGGCTTGCCATGCCCGCCATCCTGTCCCCCGCATCGGCCCAGACCGGCATCGACCAACTGGCCGCGACCAGCCCGGACGCGCCGATGCTCCTGCAGGCGGACGAACTCGTCTATAACAATGATGCGGGCACGATTTCTGCCGTCGGCGATGTGCGCATCGACTATGACGGCTCGAGGCTTGTCGCCCGCCAGGTGACCTATGTCGAGCACACCGGCCGGATGGTTGCCATCGGCGATGTCGAGATCCTGCAGCCGGACGGCACGCGTCTGGTGGCCGACGAGATCGACATCACGGATGATTTCCGCGAGGGCTTTTTGAATTCCCTGCGTGTGGTCACGCCCGACAACACACGTTTCGTGGCCGAGAGCGCCGAGCGCCGCGACGGCAATGTGACGGTGTTCAACCAGGGCATCTACACCGCGTGCGAGCCGTGCGAGGAACAGCCGGAAAGGCCGCCGCTATGGCAGATCAAATCCCAGCGCACGATCTGGAACGCGGAGGAAAAGACCGTCCGCTTCGAGCATGCACGGTTTGAGTTTTTCGGCGTTCCGATCGCCTATATGCCGGTGTTCACCACCGCCGACCCCACGGTCAAGCGCAAGACCGGCTTCCTCGCTCCGAGCTTTCGCTTTGCCGAAGAGCTGGGTTTTGGTGTCCGGGTGCCGTTCTTCGTCAATCTGGCGCCGAACTATGATGTGATGCTGACCGGCACCGGCTATACGCGTCAGGGCTTTCTGGGCGAGGCCGAATTCCGCCACCGGCTGCACAACGGCATCTACAACCTCAAGATTGCCGGTATTCAGCAGCAGCGGACGGGCGCGTTCGGCGCCGGCACGGTCGACAATCTCAATCCCGATCGCGGCATGATCGGAACGTCGGGCGCGTTCACGATCAACCCGCGCTGGCAGTTCGGTTGGAACGGCATGCTCCAGTCCGACAAGAACTTCGCGCGGACCTACTCGATCTCCGGTTTCAACACCGAGGTCGTCCGCAACGAGGCGTGGCTGACCGGCCTTTCCGGACAGAACTTCTTCGACGCGCGCGTTATGCATTTCGACGTTCAGGAAAGCACGCTCGATCCGGGGGGGCGCAACACCCAGCAACCCAATGTGCTGCCCAGCACGGACTACAATTACGTGCTGTCGCGCCCGGTGGCCGGCGGGCAGCTATCGTTCAACGTGAACACACGCGGCATCGTGCGCGAAACCGCCGAGACGCGTCTTGCGGCAGGCCCTGCCAACGACAATTTCGCGACCTTCGGCACAGACGGCAATTCCTGGCGGTTCACCGCCGAGACCGAGTGGAAACGCACCTTCACCGCTCCGGGCGGTTTGCTGGTCACGCCGATCCTGCACGCCCAGGGCGACAGCACAATCCTCGACATCAATGCCGCAGGACCGCTGTCGCAGACCATGGAGACCACCGGAACGGCGCTCGCCGCAAACGGCACCCACTGGCGCGGCATGGCAACCGCCGGCGTCGAAGCGCGGCTGCCGCTTCTGGTGACCGCGCCCGGCTCCACTCACGTGTTCGAACCGATCGGACAGGTGTTCGTGCGGCCCGATGCGCCCAACAATGTCGTGCTGCCCAACGAGGATGCGCAGAGCCTGGTCTTTGACGCCTCGACCCTGTTCGATCGCGACAAGTTCTCGGGCTATGACCGGATCGAAGGCGGCATAAGGGCCAATGCCGGCATCCGCTACAGCGGCACGCTGGGTGAGAGCTGGAGCACTACCGGCGTCTTCGGACAATCGTTCCATCTGGCCGGCGACAATCCCTACGACGATGCCGATCTGGTCAATGCGGGCGCCGATTCGGGCCTCGAAACCGACCGGTCCGATTATGTCGCCCATGCCGGCGTCAGGCATGCCAGCGGTTTTGCCGCGAGCGCCGACGCCCGGTTCGACGAGACCGATTTCGATTTGCGCCGTGCCGATGGGGGCATATCCTTCACCAACGCCACGATCGCGCTTGCCGCCAACTATGCATTGATCAAGGCCCAGCCTACCTACGGTTTCAACACGGACCGGCAGGAAATCTCCGGATCGGGATCGCTCAGGTTCGCCGAATACTGGCGGGTGCTGGGTTCGGCGACCTTCGATATCTCGAACAATCGCATGACCAACCGGTCGATCGGGCTTGCCTATGACGATGAGTGCTTCCAATTCGGCCTTTCCTATACCGAAACCGTCGATACGGCCGATGCCGTGAAGCGCACCTTCGGCATTACGTTCGCCGCCCGCACGCTCGGCGATTTCGGGATCACGTCGTCCGGTCTCGATTTCTGATTGCCGTCATCGTTTCGCCCCGATAGGGCGTCAGGCACCCGGGCACACTTGTGATCGACGCCGCCGGTCGGATAAGACCGGAACGTTCCGCCAAAGACATTTGCCGAGGCCCGCCATGGTTCAGACCCGTTTCCGATACCGCAACCGCCTGATGGCGTTCGCCGTCGTCCTTGCCGCAGCAGTGGCGCCGCTCGGGCCGGCCGGGACGGCGCTCGGCCCCTCGCCCGCCTTGGCCTCCGAGATCAAGGTCGTGGTCAATGACGAGGTGGTCACGAGCTACGACATCGCCCGCCGCTCCGCTTTTCTTCGGCTGCAACGGCGGCCCGGCAATGTGCGGCAATTGGCAACCGACGAGCTGATCGACGACGCGCTCAAGCGAAGCGCGCTGCGGCGCGCCGGCATCAACATCCCGGACTCGATGGTCAGCAGCGCGTTCGGCAATTTCGCCAGCCGCAACAATATGAGCACCGGCCAGCTTACGCAGGTGCTGAACCAGGCCGGCGTGACGGCCGACCATTTCAAGGAGTTCATCCGGCTGCAGATCGGCTGGGGCCAGCTCGTCCAGTTGCGCGCGCGGTCCGAGAGCCAGATGATGAGCGAACAGGATGTCGTCGCCCGGATGCTGGAGCAAGGCGGCCAGAAGCCGACATCGACCGAATACATCCTCCAGCAGGTGATTTTCGTGGTTCCCGAGGCCAATCGCGGCCAGCTTTCCGCCCGCCGCACCGAAGCCAACCGCATGCGCGGCCGCGTCAGCAGTTGCGACCAGACGCTGGCGATGGCGCAAAACCTGCGCGATGTAACCGTGCGCGATCTGGGCCGGATTCTCGAGCTGCAACTGCCGTCCAACTGGGCCGATGACATCAAGGGGCTGCGGGCCGGCCAGACCACCAACATCAAGGACACCGAACGCGGCGTCGAGTTCATCGTCGTCTGCCGGGCGCGGCAGGTCAGCGACGACCGTGTGGCGCAGCTCCAGTTCTCGACCGAAGCACTTGAAGGCGATGGCGGCGATGCCGGCGCCAGCCTGTTGGCGGAACTGCGCGAGAATGCCCGCATCCAGCGCCGCTGAAGCGGTGGTCACGGCCCGCCCATGACGACACCGTCAACGCGTCTGCCGCTGGCCGTCAGCTGTGGCGAGCCGTCCGGTATCGGGCCGGACATCATCCTGACGGCGTGGACGATGCGCGCCGAATCGGACCTGCCGCCCTTCTTCTGCGTTGGCGATCCGGCCCAGCTCGCAGCAAGAGCCCGAATGTTGAATTTCGATGTCCCGGTTACCATCGTCGAACCGGGGCAGGCGATGGCGACATTCGCCGACGCGCTTCCGGTCGTTCCGCTGTCGCACCGGGTGGAGGAGAGGCCGGGAACGCCGCTTGCCGGAAATGCCGCCGGCACCATCGAGGCGATCGACCGGGCGGTGGCACTGACCGTTGCCGGTGAGGCATCCGGTGTCGTCACCGCGCCGATCGCCAAGAAACCGCTTTATGATGCGGGTTTCGCCCATCCGGGCCACACCGAATATCTGGCCGAACTGGCGGCATCGCATACCGGAACTCGGGTGCGACCGGTGATGATGATCGCAGGTCCCCGCCTGCGCACCATCCCGGTCACGATCCACATTCCGCTGGCCGATGTGCCGGTTGCGCTGACGACGGATCTGATCGCCGAGACGATCCGCATCGCCGACGGCGATCTCAAACGCAGATTCGGCATTGCCCGTCCGCGCATCGCGGTCGCCGGGCTCAATCCGCATGCCGGCGAAGACGGCGCGCTTGGCACCGAGGACACGGCCATCGTCGCGCCGGCGGTCGATCAGGTGCGTGCCGAAGGCATCGACGCGAGCGGTCCCCTGCCCGCCGACACGATGTTCCACGCCGCCGCGCGCGAGACATATGACGTTGCGGTGTGCATGTATCACGATCAGGCCCTGATCCCGGCCAAGGCGCTCGACTTCGATCTCGGCGTCAACGTCACGCTTGGCCTGCCCTTCATCCGCACATCGCCCGATCATGGCACGGCGTTCGCCATTGCCGGCACCGGCGCGGCGCGGCCCGCCAGCTTCATCGCCGCGCTGACGATGGCGGCGCAGATGGCAGCGAACGGCCGGGCGCCGGCGTGACCGACCGGTTTGCGATCGACGGGCTGCCGCCCCTGCGCGATGTCATCGACGCGCACGGGCTCGCCGCCCGAAAGGCGCTGGGACAGAACTTCCTGCTCGACCTCAATCTGACATCGAAGATCGCGCGGCAGGCGGGGGATCTGTCGAACACATCGGTCATCGAGGTGGGGCCCGGACCGGGCGGGCTGACACGGGCGCTTCTGATGGAAGGCGCGCGTCACGTGATCGCCATCGAACGCGATGCGCGGTGCCTGCCGGCGCTCGCGGAGATCGAAGCGCATTATCCGGGACGGCTGACGGTGATCGAAGGGGACGCGCTGACACAGGATTTTGCCGCGCTGGCCGCCGATGACGGGCCCACGGCGATCGTTGCCAACCTGCCCTACAATGTCGGCACGGCGCTGCTGACGACCTGGCTCGGCGGGGTGCAATGGCCGCCCTTCTACGTATCGATGACATTGATGTTCCAGCGGGAAGTCGCCGAGCGTATCGTCGCGGGCCCGGGCGAAGCGGCCTATGGACGGCTTGGCGTTCTCGCCGGATGGAGGACCGATGCGGCGATCTGCTTCGACGTGCCGCCGCAGGCGTTCCGGCCGCCGCCGAAGGTGACCTCGTCGGTCGTCCACCTGACGCCAAAATCCGCGCCGATCGCGTGCGATGTCGCCAAGCTTGAAACCGTCACGCGGCATGCGTTCGGGCAACGCCGCAAAATGCTCCGACAAAGCCTGAAGCCCGTCGGCGGCGCGGACCTGCTCGACCGCGCGGGCATCGAGGCGACCCGCCGTGCCGAAACGCTTTCGATCGCCGAATTCTGCGCCCTTGCCAACGCCCTATGAGGCGCTGCCGTCCCGCCAGTCCGACGCCAGAAGGCCCGAGACGAAATCGAACAGCCCCGGACGGCGGTCGCGCCTGAGGCGTTCGGCGCGGACGATCGCGCGCACTGCCTCGAAAGCGCGATCGAGATCGTCATTGACGATCACATAGTCGTATTCGCGCCAATGCTCGATCTCGAGGGCGGCGTTCTTGAGCCGTTGCTCGATCACGTCGGGCCTGTCCTCGGCGCGCCGCATCAGCCGGGCGCGCAGTTCGGCCATCGAGGGCGGCAGGATGAACACCGAGACCACATCGGCGCGCATCTTCTGGATCATCTGCTTGGCGCCCTGCCAGTCGATGTCGAACAGCATGTCGCGGCCGGCTGCCATGGCCTGCTCGACCGGCGCCCGGGGCGTTGCATAATGATTGCCGTGCACTTCGGCCCATTCGAGCAGATCGTCATCGTCGCGCATGCGCATGAAGGTCCGCTCGTCGACGAAGCGATAGTGCACGCCCTCGATCTCGCTGCCCCGGCGCGCGCGGGTGGTGACAGATACAGACAGTTCGAAGCCGGCATCGATCTCCATCAAGTTGCGTGCGATGGTCGACTTGCCCGCACCCGAAGGCGAGGACAGGACGAGCATCAGGCCGCGTCGCGCGATCGGGACGCTCACCGCGTCCGCGTCATCTGTTGTCATGGCTGCCACGGCACCCTCTCCGTCGTGACCGTTTCTTGGTCTATTGCAGGTTTTGCACCTGTTCGCGCAACTGGTCGATCACAGATTTCAGCTCCAGGCCGATGGCGGTCAGGTCCGAAGACGCCGATTTCGAGCACAGCGTGTTGGCTTCGCGGTTGAACTCCTGGGCCAGAAAATCGAGCTTGCGGCCGATCGGGCCACCCTTGGCCAGATGATCGCGCGCGGCCGCGACATGGGCCTTCAGACGGTCGATCTCCTCGGTGACGTCAGCCTTGGCGGCAAGCAGCGCCACTTCGGCGTTCAGACGTTCGGAATCCAGCGTGGAATCGCCGAGAAGCCGCTCGAGCTGTGCCGAAAGGCGCGTTCCGATAGCGTCCGGCTGGCTTTCGGGCTCGTCCGCCGCACGGTCGACCAGCGCCTCGATCGCCGCGATATGGCCGGCAACAAGCGCGGCCATCGCCGCGCCTTCCGATCGGCGGGCGGCGATCAGCCCGTCAAGCGCGGCATCGACCAGCGCGCCGATTTCTTCGCTGTCGTCCGGGGCCAGACTTGCGGTGCCGTCCTCGGTCAGCACAACGCCACGCACCTGCAGAACCCCGTCCGTGGTCGGCGGCGCGAGCCCGGTCTCGACCGACAGCGCCATTGCCTGCGCGGCCACATGGCGAAACGCGCCGGCATCGATGGCAAGCGGCACCGCATCGGCAGGCGCCTCGGCGCCGATCGAAACCTGGATGTTGCCGCGCGCTACGCGGCCGGCGATCCGTTTCTTGAAGCCGGGTTCCAGCGCTTCGAGCCCCGGCGGAACACGGAGCTTGATGTCCAGCGAACGGCCATTGACGGAGCGGATGTCGCAATTGACCCGAACGGTGCCGATGGTCCGGTGTGCCGTGGCAAATCCGGTCATCGACTGAATGTCCGCTTCGCTCATCGCTTCCCCCTGCCGGCCGATGCGCGTCTGCCGTGTCAGTTCTGCGTGGCCTCGCCCTCGGCGGGCTGTTCGGCCGCCTCCCGCGCCGCCTCGCGCTCGGCCTCGATCTGCCGCCATCGGCGCACATTGGCGTTGTGTTCGTCAAGCGTCCTGGAAAATGCGTGTCCGCCGGTTCCGTCGGCAACGAAGAACAGGTCTTCCGTTTGCGCCGGGTTGGCGACCGCTTCCAGCGATGCGCGGCCGGGAATCGCGATCGGGCCCGGCGGCAGGCCGTCGATCTGATAGGTGTTGTAGGGTGTGGGATTGTCGATGTCGGACTGGTAGATGGGTCGGTCGGCGGGTTTCCCCTCACCGCCGAAAATGCCGTAGATGATCGTCGGGTCGGATTGCAGCCGCATGCCGCGTTCGAGGCGGTTGACGAAGACCCCGGCGACACGCGGGCGCTCCTCGGCAAGCGCGGTCTCCTTTTCCACGATCGATGCCAGGGTGACGAATTCGTTGATGTCGTTCAGCGGCAGATCCGGATCGCGCTTTTCCCAGATCTGCGCAATCAGCCGCTCCTGCTGATCGATCATGCGCGCGATGATGTCGCTGCGTTCGGTGCCTCGCGTGAATTTCTGCGTGTCGGCGATCAGCATACCCTCGGGCGGCATGTCGGAAGGCATGTCACCGGAGAGAAACTCGTTCTCGGCGATCCGCGCGAATGCCTGGGCGACGGTCGTGCCCTCGACGATCGTCAACGGATGCAGGATGGCGACGCCCTGCACCATCGTCTCCATGATGTCCTTCATCGAGGCGCGGGCGGTGATCTCGAACTCGCCGGCCTTGAAGGCGTCCTGGTTGCCGTAGGCGCGCGCGCCCAGCTCGAAAATGCGCGCATTGGTGATCATGCCGCGCCGCTCCAGCCCGTTGGCGATCTGGATGAGCGTGGCACCGGGGCGGACCATATAGGTCGACGAGGCCGCAAGCGGCCCGGGCTGCTCGAAGCGCAGTTTGCCCAGATACAAGGCGCCGCCCAGCGCGACCATCGACATGATGAGCAGCGTGAACAGGAAATTGGCGAAGACGACGACCTGGCTGCGCGCGGCACGGGCGCGCCGGCGCTTTGGCGGCTCGACACCGCCGTCGGGGCGCAGGGCCTGGGCCGGAGAGCGCGGAATGGGCCGCTGACCGGTGTCCGGCGCCACTGGATCGGCGCCCGGCACAGCCGGCTTGCGGCCCCCGCGCCCGAACTTGATCTTGTCACTCACGTCGCATCCCCTGATGGCGAATGGTGGCGGTTCGCACACTGTCGCTCCGGCTTGGCCGGGTTGGCTTGTCGCTTCGACAGAATGTCATGGTTTGGCGTATCGACGCGCACAATAAAAGCCTTTGTGGCGAAAAACCGGTGGCCCCTTGCGGAACCTTGGCGCTGCGTCAGGCGTCGAAGCGGCGCAGGACCAGCGAGGCGTTGGTGCCGCCAAAGCCGAACGAGTTGGACAGGGCGATATCGACCCGACGCTGGCGTTTTTGATGCGGTACAAGGTCGATCGCGGTGTCCACATCGGGATTGTCGAGATTGATCGTCGGCGGCACGACCTGATCACGGATGGCCAGCGTGCAGAAGATCGCCTCGACCGCGCCAGCCGCGCCCAGAAGATGGCCGATGCACGACTTGGTCGACGACATGGACACCTTGCCCGCCGCATTGCCCAGAACCCGCTCAACGGCACCCAGTTCGATCGTATCGGCCATGGTCGATGTGCCGTGGGCGTTGATGTAGTCGATTTCGGCAGGCGCGATGCCGGCGCGGGCGAGCGCGGAGCGCATGCAGCGTTCGGCGCCCTCACCGTTCTCGGACGGAGCGGTGATGTGATAGGCATCGCCCGAAAGGCCGTAGCCGACCACTTCGGCGTAGATCTTCGCGCCGCGCGCCTTTGCGTGTTCGAGTTCCTCGAGCACGACGACACCGGCGCCCTCGCCCATGACGAACCCGTCGCGGTCGCGGTCATAGGGACGCGAGGCGGCAGCCGGATCATCGTTGCGGCCGGTGGACAGCGCCTTGCAGGCGGCAAAGCCAGCCAGCGAAATCCGGCAGACCGGCGATTCCGTGCCGCCGGCGACCATCACGTCCGCATCGCCCAGCGCGATCAGGCGGCTGGCATCGCCGATGGCATGCGCGCCGGTCGAACAGGCGGTGACGACCGAGTGGTTCGGGCCGCGCAGCTTGTGGCGGATCGAGACATGGCCGCTGACCAGATTGATCAGCCGGCCGGGAATGAAGAAAGGCGAAACGCGGCGCGGACCGCGGTCGCGCAGCACGTATCCGGTCTCGACGATGCCCTCGATGCCGCCAATGCCCGATCCGATCAGGACGCCGGTCGCGATCTGGTCCTCATCGCTTTCGGGATGCCAGTCGGCATCGGCGAGCGCCTGTTCGGCCGCGGCAACGCCATAGACGATGAAATCATCGACCTTGCGCTGCTCCTTGGGCTCCATCCAGTCGTCGGCATTGTAGGTGCCGTCGCTGCCGTCGCCGAACGGCAGACGGCAGGCAATCTGCGCCGGCAGGTCGTCGACCTCGAACTCGGTGACCTTGCGCGCGGCGCTTCGGCCCTCGAGCAGGCGGGCCCATGTGGTTTCGGCGTCCGCCGCGAGCGGCGAAACCATGCCGATCCCGGTGATGACAACACGGCGCATCTGCATCGGAAACGCACCCGGCGCGAACGGCCGGGCGTCTGAGGTCAGGCGTTGGCTTTTTCGATGAACTTGACCGCATCGCCCACGGTCAGGATCGTTTCGGCGGCATCATCGGGGATTTCCACGCCGAACTCTTCCTCGAACGCCATCACGAGTTCGACCGTATCGAGGCTGTCGGCGCCCAGATCGTCGATGAAGCTTGCGCCTTCGGTCACCTTGTCTGCGTCAACACCGAGGTGCTCGACGACGATCTTCTTGACCCGCTCTGCAACATCACTCATGTCGGAAATCCTTGATTGGTTCTATTCGGTTCGCTCGTGACTATCCGCACCCGCCAGCCTAATCAAGATGAAAGAGCGGAGCGAAAAGAAGTTTGTGGACGGCCCAAATGCCGGAACGCGCCCTCAGATCATCGCCATGCCGCCATTGACGTGCAGCGTCTGGCCGGTGATGTAAGACGCTTCGTCGGAGGCGAGAAACGCCACTGTCATTGCCACTTCAGCGCCCGTGCCCATGCGCTTCATCGGGATGGCGCCCATAATGGCATCGGTCTGTTTTTCATTGAGTTTTTCGGTCATCGCGCTCTCGATGAAGCCCGGCGCGACGGCATTGACGGTGACATTGCGCGAGGCAATCTCCTGGGCCAGCGACTTGGTGAAGCCGATCAGTCCCGCCTTTGAGGCGCAATAGTTCGCCTGGCCGGCATTGCCGGTGACGCCGACAACCGAGGAGATGTTGACGATGCGACCGTTGCGACGGCGCATCATCGGGTGGGTCAGCGCCCGCGTCAGCCGGAACACAGCCGTCAGGTTGACCTCGATGACCGTGTCCCAGTCGTCGTCGGACATGCGCACGAAGAGCCCGTCACGGGTGATGCCGGCATTGTTGACGAGGATGTCGACGCCTTCCAGGTCCGCCTCGGCCTTCCTGGCCAGATCGTCGACTGCGGCACGATCGGACAGGTTGGCGGGAAAGATTTGCACCCGGCCGCCGAGCTCGCCGGCCAGCGCTTCGAGCCTTTCTTCGCGCGTGCCATGCAGGCCCACGGTCGCGCCCTGGGCATGCAGCGTGCGGGCGATCGCCTCGCCAATGCCCCCGGACGCGCCGGTCACCAGCGCCTTGCGGCCGCTCAGATCGATCATGGCAGTTCCCGTTCCGTTGTTTCGCTCTGGCTCTGGCTCAGGCGTTCTTTTCGAGGAACGCTTCTATATCGGCGGGCGTCGAAATGGCAACGGCATCGACCGAGCGGTCTATGCGGCGCGCCAGCCCGGTCAGCACCTTGCCCGATCCGGCCTCGACCAGATTTGTGACGCCCTGTGCGGCCAGCCATTGCACGGTTTCGCGCCAACGCACCTGCCCGGTGACCTGCTTGACGAGCGTTTCGATGATGGCGTCGGCTCCGGTCACGGGCGCCACCGTCACATTGGCGATGACGGGCACCATCGGCTCGGACACGCGGACATTGGCGAGCGCTTCGGCCATGGCATCGGCGGCCGGCGCCATCAGCGATGAATGAAAGGGCGCCGAGACAGCGAGCAGCTTGGCGAGCTTTGCGCCATTGGCCCTGGCGATGTCGGCAGCAGCCTCGACCGCCTGCCTGCCGCCGGAAATGACGATCTGCCCGCCGCCATTGTCATTGGCGATCTGGCAGGGCCCGTGGGCTGCGGCCTCGTCGCAGGCTGCCTGCACGCCCGCATCGTCGAGACCGATGATCGCCGCCATCGCTCCTTCGCCGGCCGGGACGGCGGCCTGCATGGCGTTGCCGCGCACCCGCAGCAGCCGCGCCGCATCGGCGATGGTAAAGGTGCCGGCGGCGGCGTGGGCGGAGTATTCGCCCAACGAGTGTCCGGCGACGAAAGCGGCCTTTTCCCAGACCTTGTAGCCCTGGGCTTCCAGCACGCGGACAACGGCCATCGAGACGGCCATCAGGGCCGGCTGGGCGTTGGCGGTCAGGGTGAGCGAATCGTCCGGCCCTTCCCACATCGTCTTTGAAAGGTTTTCGCCCAGCGCCGCATCCACCTCCTCGAAGACGGCCCGCGCTTCTGCAAACGCATCGGCGAGGTCCTTGCCCATGCCGACGGCCTGTGAGCCCTGGCCCGGAAACGTGAAGGCAATTGTCATGATCGGTCCTCGTCAAAAGCGCGCGCTTGGTGCGGGAGAAGGGCTGGAGTGTCAAGGCCAAACGGCCGCGACGCCGCGTCAGGATGCACCGAACAGTTCGCGGAACGCGCCAACCAGCCAGCGATGCAGCGGGTTGGCCGCGTTGCGTCGGTGAATGACCGCCGAGATGACGATCTCGCGCAGCGACAATGGCGGTCGATGGACGATGAGCCCGAAGCGGTGCGCGTAGATGCCGACGAGCCTTTCGGGAAGCGTGGCGACCAGATCGGTGGTCGCCGCCGTCTCGAGCGCCGGCATGAAGAGCGGCACAGCAGCGGCGACATCGCGGCGCCGACCCTGCCCGGCCAGCACATCGTCGACGATGCCTTCCAGATCGCCCGACGGCGAGACGACCAGGTGGCGGCAGGCGCAATAAGTCTCAAGGTCGAGCGCCTGTCCGACAAGCGGATGTCCGGACCGGGCAACCACACGATAGCCCTGACCATAGAGCGACCTCGCTTCAAAACCCGACGGCAGGTCCCAGAAGAAGCCGGTGGCAAGATCGATCTCGCCCTGCGCCAACGCCGCCAGAGCCGCCTTGCGCTCGAGACTGCGGACGGCGACCCGCAAGCCGGGAGCCTTGTCGCTCAGCCGCGCCAGAAGCGGCGGCAGCATGGTCATGATCTCGTTGTCGTTGGCGGCGATACGCACAATGGCTTCGGCGCGCGCCGGTTCGAACGGCGCGGGCGGCTTCAGCGCTTTGTCCAGTGTCTCCACCGCCTCGCGCACCACCGGTTCGAGCGCCAGCGCAACCGATGTCGGCTCCATGCCGTGCGGCTGGCGCAGAAAGAGCGGGTCGCCGAACGCATCGCGCAGGCGCTTGAGCGCATGACTGATCGCCGACTGCGTCAGCCCCATCTCGCGAGCGACAGCGACCGCCTTGCGGTGGCGCATCATCGACAGGAAGACGAGCAGCAATGTCATGTCGAGGCGGCGTAATGCAACTGTATCGATATCAGACATTGATCGATTTCATTTTCATTGAACTAGGTGGCGCTTTATCTCTCCGCCCATGGAAAGCCAAGCGGAAACCGGTTCATGACAATCGCGATCATCGGCGCCGGCCATGTCGGCCGCGCGCTTGCAGCGGGGTGGGCGCGTGCCGGCCACGACATCGTTCTCGGCGTCCGGGCCCGTCGATCAACGGACGGCGCGTCCATCGGCGACGCCCCCGGCGTGCGGCGGGAAAACCCCCGCGATGCAGCGCGGGCGGCATCGACAGTGGTGCTTGCCCTGCCCTGGGCTGCGGCGGAAACCGCGCTGCCGACGCTCGGAGACCTGACCGGCAAGACCGTCATCGACTGCATGAACCCGATCACGCGTACGCCGGACGGCATGGGCCTGGCCGTCGGCCACACATCGTCCGGCGCCGAGCAGGTGGCGCGATGGCTGCCGGGCGCCAACATCGTCAAGACGCTCAACCAGGTGGGCGCGGAGATCATGGCCGATACGTCGGGTTTCGCGATGCCGCCCGTCATGTTCATGGCCGGCGACGATGACGGTGCGAAAGCCGTGGTCGCCGGGCTTCTGACCGATCTCGGATTCGAGCCGCTCGATGCGGGCGATCTGACAAGGGCGCGACTGTTGGAGCCTTATGCGCTGGTCTGGATCAACCAGGCGATCCTGCGCGGCAAGGGCCGCAGCTGGGCCTTCGCCGCCGTCGAGCGGGCCGGCACGTCATGAGCGAGCCCGTCACAGTCATCGCGCGCCGGCGCGTCAGGCCCGGTTCCGAACAGGCTTATGAGGACTGGCTCGAGCGCCTGACGACCGAGGCAAAGGACCTTCCCGGCTATGTCGGCGCCGAGTTCCATCGGCCCGAGGCGGGCGAGCGCGAGTACAGAAGCGTCTTCCGGTTCGACAGTCTGGAAAACCTTGAAGCCTTCGAGCGCTCCGACCTGCGGGCGCGATACCTGGAAGAGATTGCGCCGCATGTGGATGGCGATGCCGCCTGGGACCGGATGACAGGGCTCGAAGTCTGGTTCGACCCGCCGCCAGGCACCGTGGTGCCGCAGCCCTCGCCTCATCGTATGGCGGCGCTCCTGATCGCGGTCGTCTTTGTTCTGGTGCTTGCGCTGAACCTTGTTCTCGACCCGCTCATCGGCGGCTGGCCGCTGGCCTTGCGCCTGCTGCTGACCGTCACGCTTCAGGTGCTGGCGATGACCTACCTGATCATGCCCCGCCTGACCCGCGCACTGGCGCGGTGGATTTATCCCTCGACCCAAACCGTCTCCTGAAAGGACCTTGCGCAATGAGTGCATCCATCGACACACACGGCGAAAAACGCATTCTCATGATCGCCGCCAACCCGGCCACCTCGCCGACCACGGGCTGGCCGGTCGGCTTCTGGTGGGCCGAACTCACCCATCCCTACTGGGTGTTCACCGAGGCCGGCTACACGGTCGACATCGTATCGCCCAAGGGCGGCGACCTTGCCGCCGACGGCTTTTCCGACCCCGAAGATGACAGCCAATACTCGGCCCACGACATCGTCTCGCTGGGCTTCAAGAAATCGCCAGCCCATGCCGCGCTGCTCACGGGCACCAAGTCCATCGCCGATGTGTCGATTGAGGATTATGACGCGATCTTTCTTGCCGGCGGCCAATCGCCGATGGTCACCATGATCGACGATGGCGACCTGCACGCCTTCGTCGCCAAGGCCCATGAGGCGGACAAGGCGGTGGCCATCGTCTGCCATGCAACCTGCGTGCTGCTCAAAACGAAACTGCCGGACGGCTCGCTTCTCGTTGCCGGCAAGACATGGACGGGCTTTGCCGATGCCGAAGAGAAGTTCGCCGACGATTTCGTCGGGCAGAAGATCCAGCCGTTCTGGATCGAGGAGGAGGCCCGGAAACTCGACGGAACCAACTTCGTCGTCAACTCGCCGTTCAAGCCGTTCGCGGTGCGCGACGGCAATCTGATCACCGGCCAGCAGCAATTCTCCGGCGCGGCTGCGGCCGAACTGGTCGTCGACACGCTCGGTCGATAGGCAGGCCGCAACCCCGCCAAGGCAGGGCTTGCAAATGCCGCAATCAGAGCCTTGAGTATCGGTCAGCCAGCCGGAAACCGGCGCGCACCAACACTCAAGGCCCTTTCATGACCGACACCCAATCAACGACCGACATTGGACCCGAAACCTCGGGGGAAACCGCCGTGCTGACGACGTCGGCGCTGTTCACCGCGATCGCCGGCATCATTCTGGTCGATGCGGAAATTCTGGCCGTCGCCGGAACCGCGGCCTATGCGCTGTCGACCGCCATCGGCACCGGGCCGGTGGGACTGGCCGTCATCGGCGGACTGGTCGGCCTGCCGACGCTCTGGCTGTGCTGGATGGTGGCGCGGCTGGCGATCGCGGGCGAGCGGGATGCGGCAAACGACGAATGATCGACCCGGCCACGCTGATCGCCTATCTGGCCATTCCGCCTCGCATTCGGGAACAATGGCGACGCCCCTTGCGCGCCGCCGCGGACACACCATCTGATCGTCGACAGGCCAGCCGCCCGGTCCTGTTGGCACGGTGAAACGTGCCTTCTGCGTCGTTGGCGCGGCATGGACCTGATTGTGAACTCCTATCTGCTTGTTGCCGCAGGTCTGGCGGCTTTGTTTGTGGGCGGCGAACTGCTGGTGCGGGGCGCCGTGGCAGCGGCGCTTCGCCTCGGCATCAGCGCGTTTGTGGTCGGCGTGGTGGTGGTCGGCTTCGGCACGTCGATGCCCGAACTGCTGGTGTCCGTGCGCGCGGCACTGGCCGGAACGCCGGCGATCGCGCTGGGCAATGTCATCGGATCGAACATCGCCAACATCCTGCTCATCGCCGGGATCGGCATCGCGATCGCGCCGGTTGCCGCGCTCGACCGGGCAAACCGAACCGACGTGATCGTCATGCTGGTGGCCGGGCTCGCCGCGACCGGGCTGCTGTTCTTCGACACGATCGGACGGGTCATCGGGCTCGGTCTTCTGGTCCTTCTGGCCGTCTATCTGGGAAATGCGGTCCGATCGGACAGCGATGCCGGCGCGGCTACTGAACAGCCGGTGGCCGGATCAGGCGCGGCCGCCGTCCCCGTCATCGCATTGCTGCTTGTCGGCGGTCTGGCCCTGCTGTTTGCGGGCGCGGAGATGCTGATCAACGGGGCGACCGCCATCGCGCGTGGCCTCGGCATATCGGAAGCGGTGATCGGGCTGACGATCGTCGCCGTCGGAACGTCCCTGCCCGAGCTTGCGACGACACTGGTCGCCGCCATCCGCCGCCAGGGCGACGTGGCGATCGGCAACGTCATCGGCTCGAACATCTTCAACATCTTCGGCATTCTGGGAGCCACCGCGCTTGTCGTGCCGATCCCGGCAGCCGGCGTGCTCGCGCCCGGCGACGCCCTCATGCTGGGCTTGGCAACGGCAGTTTTCGCCGCGCTCCTGCTGAGCGGCCGGACGATCGGACGGGTCTGGGGCATTGCGTTGCTCGCCACATATGCCGGCTACACGGCCTGGCTGTTCTGGACCTGACGGCAGTCCCCCTCCGCTCGCCGCTTGCCGCGGGCCCGGCCCTCCCATACAGTCTTTTCGGCTGAGCAGGGGGCCCGGGGATGACGATCACGGCAGCCGCACCGACACGCGCGATCACCGGAGGGGCCACGCCCTTCCCGGAGGCAGCGGCCGAAACGGTCGCTGCCAGGCTCGGCCAACGCGTTGCGTCACTCGATGGCACGCCGCATGAGCTGTTCGCCCGCCTCTACCGGTGCTCGACCATACATTGGCTGGATCGTCTGAGCGGCCAGCCGGACGCCGACATCGTCTTCCGCCTGATTCCGCATTTCTTCGCACTGTATGAAGAGCGCGTGGGCGCGGTCATCGCCGGCCGCGGCCCCTGCTCGGCCCACTGGAAGCCCTATTTCGACGCCTGCCGCAGTCCGCACTGGCGGCACCGACCGGCCGATGCATGGCGGATCGTCGTCGCCGGCGTGCACGCCCACACGACCATCGATTTGCGCGACGCGATCGTGCGCACGGTCTCCGACCACCGACTGAGCTATGGCCGGCCGCCGGATCTGGACGTGTTCGAAACGCTGATGTTCGGCTCGGTTTGCGACCGGTCCTTCGCCGCGGCAGCGGTCGCCTTTTGCGATCACAATCGCCGGACCGCAGGGCCGCTCCTGGGCTCGCGCCTTGCGGCGCAAAGCCCGAACGGGCTGATCGCGGTCTGGGGACGATGGCTGCACGCCTGGCGCTGGTCGGCATGGACGGACGCCCGGGCACGCATCGCTTGGGCGCACGGGCCGTCGTGAAGCAGCCTCTCGCGCTTTTCGATGTCCTGGGGTTTCCGGGCGTCTGGGCGTCGCGAAATCCGGTGCGAGCGGCGCTCGTTCTGAGCCTGATCATGCTCGGCGCACTTGCGGTCCTGCCGCAGCTCCGCTTCGACGACAATGTGGTGCGCACGCTGTCATCGGACAGCGCCGTCTCGCGCGACTATCGCGCCCTTTCCGAAGATCTAAGAGGGGCCGAACAGGATATCCTCGTTCTCGCCGAGCATCCGGCCGGCTTTTCGGCGGATGCCTATCGGCAGATGCGCGACCTTGCGCTCGAACTCGAGCTGACCGGCCGCGTCAACTACGTCCTGTCGCCGTTCGCGCTGCGCTTTCCGCCCGACCACGAGGCCTATCCCGGCGCGCCGATGGTGCCCGAACCGATCGATCCGGACACGCTGGAGCCCCGGATCGAGGCCTTTTCGGAACTCACCGGCACGCTGCCGCCGCTGATCAGCCCGGATCGGACCGCTCTGTTGATGGCCGTCGCCATAGACCTGCCCCACGGCAGCCCAGAGACGCGCCCGCTGCTCGCGACGATCAGAGCGCTGACCGATGCGTTCGGTGCGCCCGGCCTTGCCTATACCGTCGCCGGCGAACCGGCGATGGCGGTCGACATCGTCGAAGCGCTGCGTGTCGACCTGATCCGCCTGAACGTGGCCGGGGGCCTCTTGGGTGTCCTGATGTGCTGGGTGATCTTCGGCGATCTGCGCGTTGCGGCGCTGACCGCCGCACCGGCGGCCGCCGGCCTGCTGGTCACGCTCGGGATATTCGCGGCGACGGGACTGCCGATCACCGTGATCACCAATGTCGTGCCGGTCCTGGTGCTGGTGCTCGGCCTTGCCGACAGCGTGCACCTGGTCATGCATCTTCTTGAAGACGCACCGGCGACCACTCCGACCCCTGAGCGCATCGCCGATACCGCCGGCCGTGTCGGTCCCGCCTGCGGGTTGACGGCGATCACCACCGCCGTGGCATTCGCCGCCATCGCCATCGCCGACAGCGAGCCCTTGCGGGAACTGGCGCTGCTCGGCGCGCTGTCGACGATATCGGCCTATCTCGTCGTTCTGGTCGGCTATGCCCTTCTTGCGCGGTTCGTTCCCGCCGGGGCCGCGGCGCGCCTTCGGCGGCGGCGCACGGTCGGCGTGCCGCCCCTGTTCGGCCAGCTCGTCTTCAATCACGGGCGCGTCGTCATCGCTTGCGGCGCCTTCATCGGGCTTGCAGCGACCTTCGCCGTGTCGCTGACCGAACCCTGGTTCACATATCGCGGAAATCTGGCGCAGGACAGCGCCGTCTACCGCGCATCCGATGTCATAGAACGGGATTTTGGCGGGTTCTTCCGTGCCTGGGTCGACTTCGATCTCGAGGCCGAGGGCGGCTGGACAACCGGATCCGGCTGGCGGAGCCTGGTTGCCTCGACCGAGCGCCTTCAGGCCGAAAACCCGCAGCTGGCCGTCATCTCGCTGGCGACATTGGCGGCACAGCTTGGCGTTTCGGGACGGCCGCCGGGACCTGAAGACCTCGCCGACGTTCCCCCGGCACTTCTGCGCCAATTGGCCTCCGAAGAAGGACAGACCACGCGCGTGATGGTGCCCATCGGAGACCCGATGCGCGATGAAGCGGCGCTCGCCAGGTTCGACCGGTTCGAACAGAGCGCGCGGGCAAGCGGGGCAGCCCGTGTCAGCGGTCTGCCGGTGCTGATGCGCCACGAACCGCTCGACATCATCCAGCAGTTGTCGATCGGGCTGGTCATGGCGTGCCTTGCCTCCGTGGTGCTGGTCGCGGTCGCGCTTGGCTGGCCGATGCTGGCGATCGCCCTCTTGCTTCCGAACCTGTTGCCGCTGGCGTTGGCCGGCGCGGCGCTGCACCTGATCGACGGCGGACGGATGATACCGACGGCCGCGCTTGCGCTGACCGTCGCATTCGGGATCGCGGTCGACGACTCGATCCACTTCGTCAGCCGGTTCGACCGCGAGCGGCGCGACGGACATGCCATCGACGCTGCCCTGCGCCGATCGCTCGAGGGAACCGGGCGGGCGATGATCGCGACGACGCTGCTGTTGTGTGTCGGCCTGCTGGTCGTTTATCTGAGCGCATTCGCCACGGTCCGGCTGTTCGGAACCATGCTGATCCTTACCTTCATCACGGCGCTGCTGGCCGACCTGGTCTTCCTGCCCGCGCTTCTGCGACAACGATGGTTTCGCCGATGATCCGCCCGGCCCTGCTTGTGCTCCTGATGGTCGGCCTAGCGTGGCCGGCGAAGGCCGAACCCCTTCTGTCGCTTGGCGGCAAGTGGGCGGGTGCGGGATGGGCGAGCCGCGAACCCGGTGCGCCGCGCGAGCGGGTGCGCTGCCGCCTGACCAACCGGGTCGATCACGCTCTTGGGCGCTTGTCGGTTTCGGGCACGTGCGCGGCGCCGGGGCGGCGGTTCGACCTTTCGGGCCGGATGACCGCCGAAGGGGGCAGACTGAGCGGTCGCTGGTCGAACCCGTTCGGCGCGGGGGCCGCCAATGTCTCCGGACGCAGCCGTGGCCAGACGATGACGGTCTCCTTCCGGGGGCGCGATCCGGACACCGGCGAACGCTTCAAGGTACAGATGCGGTGGACAATCGGCGACGATCGCTTCTCGATCACAACCGCAAGCGCGCCCATTGATGGAGAAACCTACCGTGTCGTCGGCGAGATCGGTTTCGCACGGACGGACGGCTGACGGCGCACCTTCCGACGGCCGCCCCCTTGCATGGCGGCCGAAAATCTGTATATCAGCGCCAGCCGGTCAGCCGGGGGCTGAACGGGGGATGGCTCTCCATTGGGGAGCCATTTTGCATCGCACAAGCGCTGCGCCTCCTGAAGATCCCGCTCTCGACCCGTCGAGTTCTTTCGCCTTTCGTGCCGCTGACGCGGATCGGACAGGCCAGGAGGCTTCGCCGCTGACAGGCTGGAATGAAACGAAAGGCAAGGATCAAATGCCACTTTACGAACACGTGTTCCTGGCGCGCCAGGACATCTCATCGAACCAGGTCGAGGAACTCGTCGACCAGTTCAAGGGCGTTCTGTCCGAACTTGGCGGCAGCGTCGACAAGGTGGAAAGCTGGGGGCTGAAATCGCTCCAGTTCCGCATCAAGAAGAACCGCAAGGCGCATTACACGCTGCTCAATGTCAACGCGCCTGCCGCCGCGATCCACGAACTGGAGCGCCAGCAGCGCATTCACGAGGACGTGCTGCGCTACATGACCGTCAAGGTCGACGAACTCGAGGAAGGCCCCTCGGCCATGATGCGCCGCGACGAGCGCCGTGACCGCGACCGGGGTCCGCGCCGCGATGGCGGACCGCGCCGTGACGGCGGGCCGCGAGGCGACAGGGGCGAAGGAGGCCGCAGCTAATGGTCGATATCAATCAACTTCCGACGCGCCGGCCCTTCCACCGCCGCCGCAAGACCTGCCCGTTCTCGGGCGCCAACGCGCCGAAGATCGACTACAAGGACGTCAAGCTGCTGCAGCGCTACGTCTCCGAACGCGGCAAGATCGTGCCCTCGCGCATCACCGCGGTGTCGATGAAGAAGCAGCGCGAACTGGCCAAGGCCATCAAACGCGCGCGCTTCCTGGGCCTTCTGCCCTACGTGACCAAGTAAGGTCGCCGACCACGCCAACGACATCGTCCCGGGACACGCTCCCGGGATGATGACCGAAGACCATGCCGGGGCGGACCCGGTGCACTGAAAACCGAGTTGGGGCCGGCGCCGGTCCCTAACTGCCGGAGCGCAGGACAGCGACCATGAACGCCAACACGATCGGCATCGGCCTGGTATCGGGCGCGGCAACCGCGCTTTTGTGCCTTGGCGTCGTTTCGGGCTCCGGGCTGTCCGTTATCCTTTATTTCCTGTCCGCCGTGCCGCTGATGGTGGCCACGCTCGGCTGGGGCTTTGCCGCCGGCGTGAGCGGCGCCATCATTTCCGCCCTGCTGATTGCGGCCTTCGCCAACGTGCCGATGGCCGTCTACATCGTCATGACCACGATCCTGCCGGCGACGGCGGCGGGCTACTGGATGAACCTGGCCCGCCCGGCCGAAGAGGTGGGCGGGCCGGCGGGCAAACTGGCCTGGTATCCCCTGTCGGATGTCGTCGTCCGTCTCGCGGTGATCACGGCGGGCGCCTTCATCGTCGCCGGCGCCTTGATCGGCTACGGGCCGGCGCTGGTCGACGAATTGGTCGGCGAGATGATCGCCCGGCTGCAGGAGGCCAATCCCGAATTCGCCTTCACGCCGGAAGGCCGCGAGAGCTTTCTCGCCTTCATGACCGGGGCGATCCCGTTCATGCAGCCGGCGCTGTGGCTGATGATCCTGATCGGTTCGCTCTATCTGGCGCTTGCGATCACCCGCGCATCGGGCCGGCTCAGGCGTCCGAAAGACGATTGGCCAGAGGCGCTGCGCCTGCCGCGCGCCGGCGCGATGATCCTCGCCGTGGCGATCGCCGGCAGTTTCGTCTCCGGGCCGCTGGGCCTGGCAGCGACGACCTTTGCCGGCGCGCTGACCGGAGGTTTCACCATGGCCGGTTTTGCCATCTTCCATGCGCGCACGCGCGGCCAGCCCTGGCGCCCCTTTGCGATGATCGTCGTCTATGGCGCCGTGGCGATCACGCTCGTCGCCGCCCTTCCCTTCTTTTTTGCGGGCGTTCTCGCCACGGCCCGCCCCATGCCGGTCTCCCCCGGCGGCGGACCCAATCCGCCGACCGGAACACCACCGGCTTCCACCTGACAGCAGCATTGAACAAAGGACAAAGACCATGAAAGTCATTTTGCTGGAACGCATCGCCAAGCTCGGCGCCATTGGCGACGAAGTCACCGTCAAGGACGGGTTCGCCCGCAACTATCTTCTGCCGACGGGCCGGGCGCTGCGCGCCAACGAAGCCAACCGCGCCCGGTTCGAGGCCGAGCGCGAGCATATCGAAGCGCGCAATGCCGAGCGCAAGTCGGCCGCGTCGGAAGTGGCCGAAGGCCTTGACGGCAAGGACTTCGTCGTCGTCCGCTCGGCCGGCGAAACCGGTCAGCTCTACGGTTCGGTCTCGACCCGCGACATCGCCGATTTCCTGACCGAGGAGGGCTTCCGCGTCGGCCGCAACCAAGTCGATCTGAAGCAGCCGATCAAGACGATCGGCCTGCACGAGGTCGATATCGTACTGCACCCCGAAGTCGAAACCCGGATCACGCTCAATGTCGCCCGTTCGGCCGACGAAGCCGAGCGGCAGGCCGCCGGCGAGGATCTGTCGTCCGCCGAGGCGATCTACGGCGCCAATGAAGACGCGTTCGAATCGCTGGCCGATTTCGACGAGGACGGCGCACCGATCGATTCCGACGCGTTCGAAGAGGGTGCCGCACCCGAGGCCGCCCCTGCCGAGGAAGAAGAACAGGCAACCGCCTGAGGCCGCAGGCGGCGCCCTCGTCCGGTCGCCCGAACAGAACCGAACCCGGTGCCCCGCGCGCCGGGTTTTTTGTATGCTGGGTGCGATTCGCCGCCAGATGATGGTCAAGCGAAAGCTGCTCCGGCGGGCGAAAAAGTCAGCGTCCTGTGAGTTGGTGTGAATCACGGGCGGTTTGCCGAAAGGACGCTTGGCCGCGGCGCGCCACGCGCTATAGATCGCCCTTCCCAGGTGATGACCTGAAACGAAAGACGAACCGATGGCCGATGCTGCTCTCCAGATGACCTCCGACACGGGCGCGCAGGACGATGGCGCGCTTTACCGGGAGGCACCGGGCAACATCGAGGCCGAACAGGCGCTGCTCGGCGCGATCCTGATCAACAATGACGCGTTCTACCGCGTCTCCGATTTCCTGAAGGCGGAGCATTTCCTCGAGCCTCTGCACCGTCGGATCTTCGCGGTCGCCGGCGAGCAGATCCGCCTGGGCAAGACCTCCAACCCGGTCACCATCAAGACCTTCCTGCCGGCGGACGAAAAGATCGGCGAGATGACCGTCGCGCAGTATCTGGCGCGGCTGGCAGCCGAGGCCGTCACCATCATCAATGCCGAGGATTATGGCCGGGCGATCTACGATCTCGCCATCCGCCGGGCGCTGATCGGCATTGGCGAGGACATGGTCAACATCGCCTATGACGCGCCGGTCGAGATGGCGCCGTCGGACCAGATCGAGGATGCCGAACGGCGGCTGTTCGAACTGGCGGAGACCGGCCGGTACGATGGCGGGTTCGAACCGTTCAACGAGGCGGTGCGCACCGCCATCGACATGGCCAACGCCGCCTTCCAGCGCGAGGGACATCTGTCGGGCATCGCGACCGGGCTGCATTCGCTCGATACGCGCATGGGCGGACTGCAATCGTCGGACCTGATCATCCTTGCCGGGCGGCCCGGGATGGGCAAGACGTCGCTTGCCACCAACATCGCCTTCAACATCGCGCACGCCTTTCGCGGCGAGCAGCAGGCGGACGGCTCGGTCAAGGCCGTCGATGGCGGCGTGGTCGGTTTCTACTCACTCGAGATGAGTTCGGAGCAGCTTGCCACGCGCATCATCTCCGAGCAGACGGAAATCTCCTCGTCCAAAATCCGGCGCGGCGATATCAACGAGGCCGATTTCGAAAAGCTGGTCGGCTGCGCCAACATGATGCAGCGCCTTCCGCTCTATATCGACCAGACGGGCGGCATCTCGATCGCCCAGCTTGCCGCCCGCGCGCGGCGGCTCAAGCGCCAGCGCGGGCTCGACGTGATGATCATCGACTATGTGCAGCTGATGACCGGCTCCTCGGCCAAGGCGAGCCAGAACCGCGTGCAGGAAATCACCGAGATCACAACGGGCCTGAAAGCGCTGGCCAAAGAGCTGAACGTGCCGATCATTGCCCTGTCGCAGCTCTCGCGCCAGGTGGAAAGCCGCGACGACAAGCGCCCGCAGCTGTCGGACCTGCGCGAATCGGGCTCGATCGAGCAGGACGCCGATGTCGTGCTGTTCGTCTATCGCGAGGAATATTACGTCAAGAACCAGGAGCCGCGCCGCTCGCCCGAAGAGATCGCCGCCGACATCAGGACCGAGGAATATCTCGCCTGGGAGGAGAAGATGCGCAAGGTGGAAGGCACGGCCGACGTGATCATCGCCAAGCAGCGGCACGGGCCGACCGGAACGGCGGCGCTCGGCTTCCAGGGCGAGTTCACCCGCTTCTTCGACCTTGCCGACAGCGGCCACCTGCCGGAACGGTTCGAATAGGCGGCTCGCCGCCGCGCCCATCCAGGCCCTTTCCTCAAGATCACGCGAACCGATCCGCCTGTCTTGCCTGCGCCGCCCTGCCGCGCTACAATGGAACATAAAGAGAACATACGGGAGCGCATCATGACCAATCCGGCACAGAAGATCGGCGAACAGCTTGTCGAACACTGCCAAAAAGGAGACGCCGCATGGTGTCTCGACAATCTCTATGCGAACGACGCCGTATCGGTCGAGGCGGCGGCCAACCCCGAAGGCGGCTCGGCGGTAACCGAGGGGCTGGACGGCATAAGGGGCAAGCACGCCTGGTGGGATGCCAATTTCGAGGTGCATTCGGCCCATGTGGACGGCCCGTTTCCGCATGGCGAGGACCGGTTTGGCGTGATCTTCGAGATGGACACGACCGACAAGAACAGCGGCCAGCGCAGCCAGATGAAGGAACTGGCGGTCTACCATGTCGCCGACGGCAAGATCGTGCGCGAAGAGTTCTTCTATCCAACCGGCGCTTGACGTTTCGCTTTGCGCCGGTGCGTCAACGGTCTATCAGCGCCTGCATGACGGGGCGGACGGACAATGGCGACCTGCGCGGCGGACGGCTGACGATCGATCTTGGTGCGATCGTCGCCAACTGGCGCGATCTCGACCGGCGGTCGCGGCCCGGACGGGCGGCGGCTGTCGTCAAGGCCGACGCCTATGGGCTCGGTGCCGAACATGTCGTTCCGGCGCTCGCCGCCGCGGGATGCGACACATTCTTCGCGGCGATGCCGGACGAAGGGGTGTCGATCCGGCCGCTTGCGCCGGAGGCCCGCATTTTCCTGCTCAATGGCATTCAGCCCGGCGCCACCGATGCGATGATCGCAGACGGGCTCATCCCTGTGCTTGCCAGCTTGCAACAGGTTGAGAGTTGGGCCGCCGGAGGTGACCGTCCGCCATGCGCGCTGCAGATCGACACCGGCATGAACCGGCTGGGCCTGACGGTCGACGAAGCCTTGGCGCTGGCCGGCGACGACGTGCTGCGCTCAAGGCTCGATATCGTCCACGTCATGAGCCATTTTGCCTGCGCCGATATGTCGGACCATCCGATGAACCAGCACCAAATAGAGTCGTTTCAGGCGGTTATGGCGTCTTTTGGAGACATCGAATCCAGCCTCTCCAACTCGGCAGGCGTGCTCACTGGCGGCGCGCACGGCCTTGCTGTCACCCGTCCGGGTATCGCGCTCTACGGTGGGGAGGCCGTCGACGGCATCGCCAATCCGATGCGGCCGGTGGTCACGCTCGAGGCGCGCATCATGCAGGTCCGGTCGGCGGCGGCGGGAGAGACCGTCTCCTATGGCGCGACGCACCGTCTTGCGCGCGACAGCCGTATCGCCATCACCTCGGTCGGCTATGCCGACGGCTATCCGCGTGCCGGATCGGGCAGCGGCGTGCCCCTGCGCGACGCGGTGCCCGAGGGCCTTTGCGGCTTCGTCGGCGGCCATCGCGCACCGGTGCTCGGACGCGTCACCATGGACCTGACCTGTTTCGACGTCACCGGCGTGCCCGACGACGCCCTTGCCGAAGGCTGGATTGAACTGATCGGGCCGAACATTCCGCTCGACGATGTGGCGCGCGCCTGCGGCACGATCGGCTATGAGGTCTTGACCGGCCTCGGTCCACGCTATGCCCGGCACTATCGGCACAAGGAAGAAGACTGACCTTGGCCAAGCCCCGCACACAATTCATCTGCCAGAATTGCGGCACCGTTCACGCCCGCTGGTCGGGCAAGTGCGATGCGTGCGGCGAATGGAACACGATCGTCGAGGAAAACCCCACCGCGGGGATCGGCGGCGGGCCTAACCGCAAGCTGCGCAAGGGGCGCCCCGTTGCGCTGGTGCCGCTCTCCGGAGAAAGCGAGGACGCGCCGCGCATCATTTCGCGCGTCGGCGAGCTGGATCGGGTGACCGGCGGCGGCATCGTGCGCGGCTCGGCGCTTTTGCTTGGCGGCGATCCGGGGATCGGCAAGTCGACGCTTCTGATGCAGGCCGCAGCCGCCCTCGCCCGCGCCGGCCATTCGGTGATCTATGTGTCGGGCGAGGAGGCGGTGGCGCAGGTGCGCCTGCGCGCCCAGCGGCTCGGCGCGGCCGACAGCGACGTTCAGCTGGCCGCCGAAACCAATGTCGAGGATATCCTCGCGACGCTCGATGCTTCGGAGAAGCGGCCCGATCTCGTTATCCTCGACTCGGTGCAGACGCTGTGGACCGACAGCGTCGAAAGCGCGCCGGGTACGGTGACGCAGGTGCGCGCGTCGGCACAGGCGATGATCCGATATGCCAAATCGACCGGCGCGGCGGTGGTGCTCGTCGGCCATGTCACCAAGGACGGCCAGATCGCCGGCCCGCGCGTCGTCGAACACATGGTCGATGCCGTTCTGCATTTCGAGGGCGATGGCGCACACCAGTATCGCATCCTGCGCGCGATCAAGAACCGGTTCGGGCCGACCGACGAGATCGGCGTCTTCGAGATGGGCCAGAGCGGCCTGCGCCAGGTGCCCAACCCGTCCGAACTGTTCTTGGGCGAGCGGTCGGGCAAGGCGCCGGGCGCGGCGGTGTTCGCGGCCATGGAGGGCACGCGGCCGGTCCTGGTGGAAATCCAGGCGCTGTGCGCGCCGACATCTTTGGGCACGCCGCGCCGCGCCGTGGTGGGCTGGGATTCGGCCCGCCTTGCCATGGTGATCGCCGTGCTGGAGGCCCATTGCGGGGTGCGGCTTGGCCAGCACGATGTCTATCTGAATGTTGCCGGCGGCTATCGGATTTCGGAGCCGGCGGCGGACCTTGCCGTTGCCGCGGCGCTCGTCTCGTCGCTGGCCGGGCTTGCCCTGTCAGCGACAAGCGTCTATTTCGGCGAAATCAGCCTGTCGGGTGCCGTCCGGCCGGTGCCGCATGCCGCAAACCGGCTCAAGGAAGCCGAGAAGCTGGGCTTTGGCGAAGCGGTGCTGCCGCTGGCCGGCGGCGAGGCGGAAACGGCACGCGATGGTTTGCATGAAATGGAAACGCTGATGGACCTTGTCGCGCGCATCGCCGGTGGAAAACAGCTTTCGCGCGAAGCCGACCAGGACCGGCAGGCTTGAGCACACACGCCGAACACGGCAAGACATTGAAGGCCGCTGCTCTGCGCTCACACAAAACACACACGACAGCCCGCAAAGAGACACCAGACCATGCCCATCACGCTTCTTGACGGACTGTTCCTCGGCCTGGTGCTGATTTCGGCCGTGCTCGCCATGGTGCGCGGCTTTTCCCGCGAAGTGCTGTCGATCGGCTCATGGGTTGCCGCCGCGGTGGCCGCCTTCCTGTTCTACCGGACGCTGACACCCTATGTGCAGAATTATGTCGACAACGAACTGATTGCCCAGCTCGTCGCCGCCGGTCTGATCTTCCTGATCGCGCTGATCGTGGTCACGCTGATCACCATGCGCATCGCCGACATGATCATCGACAGCCGGATCGGCCCGCTCGACCGGTCGCTCGGCTTCGTGTTCGGCGCCGCACGGGGCGTGATCGTCGCCGCCGTCGCCATCTGGTTCATCAACTTCTTTGTCGGCGACCAGGAGATTGCCTGGATCGACAACGCCAAATCCAAGCCGTTCCTCGACCAGGTGGCCCAATCGCTTGTCGACCTGCTGCCGGACGATCTGGGAGCGGTCGTGCCCGGCGGCGAAACCGCCGAAACCACCGACACATGACCAATCGCGCCGACAGCGTCGCCGAGGCCGACGAAGCGGACGATCATTTCCACGACGAATGCGGCGTGTTCGGGATTTTCGGGCGCGCGGATGCGGCCTCGTTCACGACGCTCGGCCTGCATGCGCTCCAGCATCGCGGCCAGGAAGCGGCGGGCATCGTGTCGTTCGACGGCACGCAGTTCCACGTCGAGCGCCATGTCGGCCTGATCGGCGACAATTTCACCAAGCCGTCGGTGCTGGCGCGTCTGCCCGGCGACCGTTCCATCGGCCACACGCGCTATGCGACGACGGGCGGCGCGGGGCTGCGCAATGTCCAGCCTTTGTTCGCCGAACTGGACGGCGGCGGGTTGGCCATCGCCCACAATGGCAACATCACCAATGCGCTGACCGTGCAGCGCAACCTTCAACGAAAAGGCGCGATCTTCTCGTCGACCTCGGATACCGAAACCATTCTGCATCTGGTCGCCACCAGCGAGGAAAAGGATCTGCTCGCCCGCTTCTGCGATGCGGTCGGCCAGCTCGAAGGCGCGTTTTCTCTGGTCGCCCTGTCGTCCAAGAAGATGATCGGCTGCCGCGATACGCTCGGCATAAGGCCGCTCGTTCTGGGCGATCTCGACGGGTCGTGGATCCTCGCCTCGGAGACCTGCGCGCTGGACATCATGGGCGCGCGTCATGTGCGCGACGTCGAGCCAGGTGAAGTCATCGTCATCACCGAAAAAGGCATTGAGAGCCATTTCCCGTGGGGCGAGCAGAAACCGCGCTTCTGCATCTTCGAATATGTCTATTTCTCGCGCCCCGACAGCCGCGTCGAGGGCCGCAACGTCTATGAAGTCCGCAAGCGAATCGGCATGGAGCTGGCGCGAGAGGCACCGGTAGGCGCCGATATCGTCGTGCCGGTTCCCGACAGCGGCGTGCCCGCCGCGGTCGGTTTCGCGCAGGGCGCCGGACTGCCGTTCGAACTCGGTATCATCCGCAACCATTATGTCGGCCGCACCTTCATCCAGCCGACGGACTCGATCCGCCACATGGGCGTCAAGCTCAAGCACAATGCCAACCCGTCCGTGCTCGAAGGGCGCTCGGTGGTCCTCGTCGACGATTCGATCGTGCGCGGCACGACCAGCCAGAAGATCGTGCAGATGGTTCGCGATGCCGGCGCGCGCGAGGTGCATATGCGCATTGCGTCGCCGCCGACCATGTCGTCGTGCTATTATGGCGTCGACACGCCCGAGACGTCGAAACTGCTCGCCTCGCGCATGTCGGTCGCCGAAATGGCGCAGTTCATCCGCGTCGATTCGCTCGAATTCCTGACCATTGACGGGCTTTACCGCGCCGTCGGCGAGGCCGGACGGGATCATGACGCGCCGCGCTTTTGCGATGCCTGCTTCACCGGCGCCTATCCGACACGGCTGCTCGACCATGAGGGGCCGGACAATGTGCGCAAACTGTCGCTTCTGGCCAACCCCAACGCCTGACCCGATCCGGAAAACGCTCCATGACGTCAACGCCAGACCTTACCGGCAAGCTCGCTCTTGTAACGGGTGCCTCGCGCGGCATCGGCTACGAGATCGCTCTGCAGATGGCGGCGGCTGGCGCCCATGTGATCGCCGTCGCGCGGACGGTCGGCGGGCTCGAGGAACTGGACGACAAGATCAAGGCGGCCGGGGGCGAAGCAACGCTGGTGCCGCTCGATCTCAAGGATCTGGAGGCGATCGACCGGTTGGGCGGGGTGATTGCCGAGCGCTGGGGCAAGCTCGACATTCTGGTTGCCAATGCCGGCATCCTGGGCGCGCTGACGCCCGTCGGGCAGATGAAGGCCAAGGATTTCGAAGCGGTCATGACGGTCAACGTCACCGCCACCTGGCGCATGATCCGCTCGGTCGATCCGCTGCTGCGGCTGTCCGAGGCCGGCCGCGCGATCGTCGTGTCGTCGTCGGTCGCCCACAAGGTCAAACCCTATTGGGGTGGCTATGCGACATCGAAGGCTGCCATCGACATGCTGACGCGGGTCTGGGCGGCTGAGAACGCCAAGGGGCCGATGCGCATCAATCTGGTCAATCCCGGCCCGACGCGGACCGCGATGCGGGCTCAGGCCGTGCCCGGCGAAAAGCCCGAAAGCCTGCCGACGCCGGCGCAGACGGCGGCGAAGATCGTGCCGATGGCGGCCAAGGATCTGACCCATACGGGCAAGATCTTCGACGTGCCGACCGACACGTGGACCGATGCGGCGCTGCCCACGCCGCTTTGAACCAGCTTCGCCGAGACCACGGTCAGGCGCGATTGACGTCAACTCCCATTGCGCTAACGTGATTGCCTGATGCCGCCGGTCATCACGGGAGGAGCCGACATGGTGTGGGCGCTGGTCGCGATTGCCGTGCTTGCGGCGCTGCTCGGCGGGCTCGCGATGCGAGAAAAAAGCCGTACCGGCGTGAGCATGCGGCAGGCGCTGGCGCTTGCCCTGCCCGCGCTGTCTCATCGGCTCGACGCACGGGCCGTCCGCGCGGCGGGCGCGGCCGAAGGGCCGGTGATCTACGCGATTTCCGAGCAGGCCAGGCTCGATGCGGCGCTGTTTCTGGCCGCGCTGCCCGACGATACGCTGCACATTCTCGATCCCGCCTCGGCCGGCCATTGGGCGGTGGAGGCGTGCCGGCCGCTGGCCAAGTCGGTGATCTTCGACAAGGAGCGGATGATCGCCAACCGGCGCCTCGTCAGGCACCTCAAGGGCAAGGGCCGGCTGGCGGTCTATTTTCCCGATGCGGTCGAGCCAGATGCCGACGCGTTTCGCCTCTACCGGGCCGTGGCGCTTCTGGCGCGAAAGACAGGCGCGAAAATCGTGCCGCTGACCGTCCGCAATGCCCGCTTCCTGCGGTCCTCTTTGACGCCGGCCGAAAAAGCGCCGCGCCAATGGTTCCCGCGCCTGACCATGCATACGCTCGCGCCCGCGACGATTGGCGAGATCGTCGCCATGCGCGGAAGGGACATGACGACGCCGGCCAACGCTCTGTTCGACCGCATGGCCGAACTGCGCTTCACATCGACCGACCCTGCGCAGACCCTGTTCGGCGCGCTGGTTCTGGCGGCACGCACCTACGGGCCAAGCCGGGTGATCGTCGAGGACGCGGTCACCGGCGCGCTCGCTTACAAGCGGGTCCTGATCGGCGCGCGCGTGCTCGCAAAGCGGTTCGCCGCCATGTCGGCGCCGGGCGAGGCGATGGGCGTGCTGCTGCCCAACGCAAATGGCGCGGTGGTCACCTTCTTCGCGCTGCAGTCGGCCGGCCGGGTGGCGGCGATGCTGAACTACACCGCCGGACCGGCCAATGTGGTCTCGGCGATCAACACCGCGAAGATCCGCACGGTCCTGTCGTCACGCGCCTTCATCGAAAAGGCGGACCTGCAACCGCTGGTCGTCGCGATCGAGGAAAACGGCACCAAGATCATCTGGCTGGAAGAAATGCGCGAAACGGTCACGCTGCCCGAAAAACTGTCGGCCGCAGCGCTGTGGTCCCGACCGATCGCGGAGACCAGGGCCGGCGAACCGGCGGTGGTGCTGTTCACCTCGGGTACCGAGGGCTCGCCCAAGGGCGTGGTCCTGTCGCACCGCAACCTGGTGGTCAATGCGGCGCAATCGGAAGCGCGCGTTTCCATCTCGGTCGAGGACAGCCTGTTCAACGTGCTGCCGCTGTTCCACTCGTTCGGCCTGACCGGCGGCATGGTGCTGCCGCTGCTCTACGGCGTGCGGCTGTTCCTTTACCCTTCCCCGCTGCACTACAAGCTGATCCCGCAGGTGGCGGCTCGCGTGCAGCCGACCATCATGTTCGGCACGGACACCTTCCTGGCCGGTTATGCGCGCACCGCTAAGGACACCGACTTCGCCTCACTGCGCTTCGTCGTCGCCGGGGCCGAGGCGGTCAAGCATGAGACCGAGGAGGTCTACAGAAGCCGGTTCGATTGCCATATTCTGGAAGGCTACGGCATGACCGAAGCCTCGCCCGTCGTCGCGGTCAACTCGGCGACACACAGCCGGCTGGGGACCGTCGGACGCGCCCTGCCCGGCATCGCGATCCGGCTCGAACCGGTCGAGGGCATCGAGGGCGGCTTCCGCATGTGGGTGCAGGGCCCGAATGTGATGCTGGGCTATCTGAAAGCAGACCGGCCCGGCGAACTGCAACCGCTCGAAGATGGCTGGTACGACACGGGCGACATCGTCCATATCGACCATGAAGGCTTCATCGAGGTGCGCGGGCGGGCCAAGCGCTTTGCCAAGATCGGCGGCGAGATGGTGTCGCTGGGTGCCGTGGAGATCCTGGTGCAGTCGCTGTGGCCGGCCGACCGGCACGCCGCACTGTCGGTCGCGGACCGGCGCAAGGGCGAAAAGATCGTGCTGGCGACGACCACGCGCGACGCCGACCGGCAGCGCATCGCCGAAAAAACGCAAGCCGAGGGCATGACCAAGCTGATGGTGCCGTCCGACATCGTGCCGATGGACGACATACCGGTGCTCGGCTCGGGCAAGACAGACTATGTGACGACGCAGGAGCGGGTGATGGCGCTGCTCAGGCGGATCAGCCGGGTTGGCTCGGGCCGGAACCGGAAGTCGAATGACGATGCGCCTGACGCCGCCAAAGACGCAGCGAAAACGGCAAAAAGGCCAAATAGGCGAGCGCGGAAAAAGTCAGCGTGAGCCAGGTGAAATTGGCAAGCGCCGCCACATAGAGCACAATCGTCAGGATGAGCGGCATGACGGCGGTGCGCGGAATGCGCGCGCCCAGCGTCTTGCCCGACCAGACGGGCAGGTTCGAGACCATCAGAAAGGCGATGACGATGGTGTAGAGCGAGACCATCGAGGCGGTGAACCAGTCGGGCGAGAACCCCAGAAAGCCCAGATAGACCGGCAGCAGCACGACCAGCGCAGCGCCGGGCGCCGGAACGCCGACGAAATAGCCCTGCTGCCATTTGGGCCGGTTCACGTCGCCGGCCATCACGTTGAACCGCGCCAGGCGCAGCGTACAGGCGATGACGTACAGGAGCGCCGCGATCCAACCGAACTGGGCGGCCTCGTCGAGCACGAAGATGTAGAGAACAAGTGCCGGGACGACGCCGAAATTGACCGCATCGGCCAGCGAATCCATTTCGGCGCCGAACCTGGAGGTCCCCTTGACGAGCCGCGCCATGCGCCCGTCCAGACCGTCCAGAACCGCGGCCAGAAGGATCAGCCCGATGGCAGCGTCAAAGCGCTGCTCGAACGCCATGCGCACCGCGGACAGACCGGCGCAGATCGCCAGGACCGTGATGATGTTGGGCAGAACGAAGCGCAGCGGCACTTCCCGCAGGCGCCGCCGTGTCGCCTCATCGCCATTGTCGCGCTCGTTCTTGGGGCCGTCGGGCTCGAACGGCGGAAAGGCATCGTCCATCGACATGTCAGGAGACCCGCGTAACGGGCGCGGGGCGCGGCCGTCCGTAGGCGGCGATGACAGTCTCGCCCGCCACAGCCATCTGTCCGGCGAACACCTGCGGCGTCGCCTCCGGCGGCAGATAGACATCGACGCGCGAGCCAAAGCGGATCAGGCCGATCCGTTCGCCGGCGCCCAGTTCCTCGCCCTCCTCGCAGAAGGAGATGATCCGCCGCGCCACCAGCCCGGCCACCTGGACGGCGGCGACGGCGCCGTGCGGGCTGTCGAAGACAAAGCCGTTGCGCTCGTTCTCGCGGCTGGCCTTGTCGAGATCGGCGTTCAGGAACTTGCCGGGCTTATAGGCAAGCGTCGTGACCCGGCCGCGCACGGGTGCCCGGTTCACATGCACCGAAAAGACGTTCATGAAGACCGAGATGCGCGTGCGCTCCGCATCGCCCAGACCGAGTTCGGCAGGCGGCACGGCCGGTCCGATCGCCGAGACGACGCCGTCGGCGGGGCTGACGACGATGTCGTCGTCAAGCGGCGTGACGCGTTGCGGATCTCGAAAAAAATATGCGCACCAGCCGGTCAGCGCCAGGCCGATCCAGAACAGCGGATCCCAGATCAGGCCGAGGACGACGGCGGCTGCGAAGAACGCGCCGACGAAAGGCCAGCCCTCGCGCCGCACGGGGACGAAGGCTTTGGTCACGGTGTCGAGCAGGCTCATGGCGGCATCCGGAATGGGTGTTGTGGCACGGACATATGGCGTGCGGACGGCGCGCGCAAGACGCGCGTGACGCCCATTGTGTGACGCCTACTCCGCCGGCGCGGCGGGCGCCTTGCGCTCGATGATGCCCAACTCGTCGGCCTCGCGGGCCGCGCGCAAGCGGGCCTCGGCCTCGATCGCCTCGGACTGGCGCGCCCACATCTGCGCATAGAGCCCATCGGGAATGCCCAAAAGGTCGGCATGGCGACCCCTTTCGGCGATCTGTCCGTCGCGCAGCACGATGATCTCGTCGGCGCCGATCACCGTTGAAAGGCGATGCGCGATGACCAGCGTCGTCCGGCCCCTGGAGACCAGATCGAGCGAGGACTGGATCTCCTGTTCGGTGGCCGTGTCGAGCGCCGAAGTCGCCTCGTCGAGGATCAGGATCGGCGGCGCCTTGAGGATCGTGCGGGCGATGGCGACGCGCTGCTTTTCGCCGCCCGACAATTTCAGGCCGCGTTCGCCGACCATCGTCCGGAACCCCTGCGGCAATCCCTCGATGAACGGGCCGATCTGCGCCATTTCGGCCGCTTTTTCGACTTCCTCGTCGGTCGCATCGGGGCGGCCGTAGCGGATGTTGTAGGCGATCGTGTCGTTGAAAAGGACCGTGTCCTGGGGAACCATGCCGATCGCCGCGCGCAGCGATTCCTGCGTGACCGCGCGCACATCCTGACCGTCGATCGTCACCGCGCCGTCCTGCACGTCGTAGAAGCGGAAGAGCAGCCGCGAGATGGTCGACTTGCCGGCGCCGGAAGGGCCGACAATGGCCACGGTCTTTCCCGCCGGCACATCGAACGAAATGCCCTTGAGGATCGGCCGGTCGGGGTCATAGGCGAACTGAACGTCCTCGAAGCGGATGGCGCCGTCGGCGATGGCGAGAGGCTGGGCATCGGGGCGGTCGGTCACCTCCGCTTCGACATCGAGCAGATCGAACATCTGCTCGATGTCGGTCAGCCCCTGCCGGATCTCGCGGTAGATGAAGCCGATGAAGTTGAGCGGCACGGAGAGCTGCATCAGCATGGCGTTGATGAAGACGAAGTCGCCGATCGTCTGCTCGCCGGCCTGGACGGCGCGCGCCGACATGGCCATCATCACCAGAAGGCCGATGCCGAAGATCACGCCCTGGCCGAAATTGAGCCAGCCGAGCGACGTCCAGACCTTGGTCGCCGAATGCTCGTAGCCGGCCATGGAGCGGTCGTAGCGTTCGGCCTCCATCCGCTCGTTGCCGAAATATTTCACCGTCTCGAAATTGAGCAGGGAATCGATCGCCTTGGTGTTGGCGTCGGTGTCCGAATTGTTCATGTCGCGCCGGATCTGGATGCGCCAGTCCGACGCGCGCACCGTGAACACCGAATAGGCGGCAACCGTCGCCGCGGTGACCGCGACATACTCCCAGCCATAGGCAAAGCCGAAAACGATCGCGATCAGGCCGAACTCGATGATCGTCGGGGCGGTGTTCAGGATGGTGAAGCGGACGATCGCCTCGATGCCCTTGGTGCCGCGCTCGATGATGCGCGACAGGCCGCCGGTGCGGCGCTCGAGATGAAAGCGCAGCGACAGGGCGTGCATGTGCACGAAGGTCTTGTAGGCCAGTTGGCGCACCGCATGCTGGCCGACACGGGCGAACAGCGCGTCGCGCAACTGGTTGAACGCCACATTGACGATGCGGAAGACATTGTAGGCGACGACCAGCATGATCGGCGCCAAAAGCGCTGCCGGGATCCAGTCGGCCGCCGTCAGTTCGCCATTGAGCGCGTCCGTCGCCCATTTGAAGCCGAAGGGCACCAGCATCAGGACCAGCTTGGCGAGCAGCAGGTAAACCAGCGCCCACAGGACGCGGGCCTTCAGGTCGGGCCGGCCATCGGGCCACATATAGGGCCACAGGTTGAGGATTGTGCGCAGCGTGGCGCCGCTGTCGGCGGAGACGGTCTTGTCAGACAAAAGGCGTTTCTTTCAAATCGGGTGCAGACATCGTATCGGCCGGCGACAGGCACTCGCCGGAAAAGTCGGAAAGGCGCATACACAGCCCCGCAAGCGCCTCCCTGTCGAGACGGTAATGGGAATGGGGACGGCGGCGGTCGACCTTGACCAGACCGGCCTCGGCCAGGACCTTGAGATGTTGCGAAACGGTGGACTGGGCGAGCGGCAGACGATCGACCACATCCTTGCAGCAGCTCCTTTCCGAGCAGGCAAGCGCGCGCAGGATGGTCAGCCGCACGGGATGGGCCAGTGCAGCAAGCTGCCGCGCCAAGATCTGATCGTCGCGGGCCGGGGCTGGAGCACACTTGGTCATCGCCAATCGACGATAAACGATGAACAGGGCATGCGCCAGCGGATTCTGGCGGGCTCAACCGGACCGTCCGCAGCGAAACGTCAGTTGGCGCTTCGCAATTGCCGGTGCACGTCCTCGGCATCGGCACGCGCCTCGTCCGGCACAGCGAACACCTGGCCCGGCCAGATGCGGTCCGGATCGGATATCTGCTCTTCGTTCGCCAGATAGATGGTCGTGTATTTGACGCCCTGGCCGTAAACCCGCCGCGATATCTGCCACAGCGTGTCGCCGCGGCGGATGATCACCGACTGACCGGTGGGCACCAGTCCGCCGGATATTTCGGCCGGCGCGGTGTCGATTGGCGGCGGCCCCTGCAGCACGCCGAGTGCCTGCGGCACGGCTGTAGAACCTGTCGCACGGTCGGCGGGTTGCGCAGCCTCGTCGCCGGCCGAACCGGATGGCGCATCGAGGCTTGCCGTCTCGTCCGCCGGCTTCTCAGGCGCCAACGCGTCGAAAGGCACGGTGGGCGGTGAGGCAGGCAGGCGCGCCGAGGGCGCGACGGCAATCGCCGCCAGCCGTTCGCCGGCCTGACGCGTGAACGGCACGGAGACGCGCTTGAGCACGTCGCCCGACACCGGATCGATGGCATCGGCGCGGATGATGTAGTCGCCGACCGGCAGGTCACGGCGCACCTGAATCAGGAAGCGCCCGCCGTCGCTGGACGTCGTGTCGCCGAGCAGCATCTCGTTGGCATAAAGCCGCAGGCGCGTTCCGGCGGTTGCCGCGCCCGCCACGAAAAGCTCCGCCCCGTCGATTTCGACGGCCTCGATGCGCAGGTCTGGCGCGGTGCCCGCTGGCTCCGGCGCGGAGACGGCGGCCGGTTCGTCCGTGTCGGGCAAGGCGGCCAGTTCAACCGGTGGATCGCCCTCGGGCGCGTCGGCCTCATCGGTTGCGGCGTCCGCCTCGCCTGCCACAGCCGTATCGGTTTCGGGTTCCACTGCATCGGGCTCTGGCGTCACGGTCTCGAGGACGGGCGTTTCCGGCCCCGGCGTCGTGATCAGCCGCGATGCCTCGCCAGGCGCCTCGACCAGCGCAAGAACCTCGTTGGAGCCGGCTTCGGGGATGGCGACGACGGCGGTTTCTAGCGATGTCACCACAAGCCCGTCGGGCGCGGTCGCCCGCAGCACGATCTGATAGTCGCCGGGGGCCAGCGGCTCGTCGAGCACGGCAGCGAAATCACCCGTTGGGCCGGCGGTCGCCGTCGCGATGGTGCGGCTGCCGGCGATGATCTCCATGGTCGCGCCGGCCGGTCCGGAGCCCGCAATGACCAGCGATCCGTCCGGCTCGGCGCGCAAGAGATCGAAACGAGGCACGACGGCGGCGAGCGTCGCATCGCCATTGTCCCGCATCTCGTCAAGTTGCGTCGCGACATCGGGCAAGATGCTCTGATCGCCAAGCGTCGGCGGTTCGGCCGTCCGGTCGACCATCGCGACCTCGGTGCCCGTTTCGGCGTCCGGTGAGACTTCGTCTGGCGCCGCGTCGGCGACCGGTTGCGTATCGTCTTCGGTGGGGGTGCCGGCATCGCCGGCAGTTTGCGGCGCCGGATGCTCCAAAGGCTCGGTCGCGACGGTTTCAGTGGGCGCGCCGAAGCGCGACTGCCATGCCTGCCGAACATCGTCGAAATCGACGACGGCCGCCGTCGAGGCGATCGCCGTGCCGGCGGTCAGGGTACCAAACAGCCAAAGTCCCGCATAGGGGTGTGCCATCCATGTCACTCCACGACGCACCGGCGCCCGCAAATCGGTGCGCAGAATCTTACGCGTTCAATCTAGGCCGTTTCGCCGGGGGCTGCAAACGCGGGCCCGGCACAGCCCGCTTGACCTTTTCCCGCACCCGCGCCACAGATCGGCGATGACCGACATTCAATCGATTTGCGTTTATTGCGGCTCCTCGCCGGGCACTGACGAAAGCTATGGCCGGTCGGCCCACCGGCTCGGTGCTGCGATCGCGGCAGCTGGGCTGCGCCTCGTCTATGGCGGCGGCACCAAAGGACTGATGGGCGCGGTTTCGCGCGGCGTGATGGACAATGGCGGCAAGGTCACCGGCATCATTCCAAAGTTCCTGATGCACAAGGAGGCGACCGAAGACGCGCTCGGCACGCTCGACGAACTGATCGTCACCGAAGACATGCATGAGCGCAAACACGCCATGTTCGAGCGGTCGGACGCCTTCGTGACGCTGCCCGGCGGCATCGGAACGCTTGAGGAGGTCATCGAGATCATGACCTGGGCGCAGCTCGGCCGGCACACCAAGCCGATCGTACTGGCCAATATGGGCGGCTTCTGGAATCCCCTCACCACGCTGCTCGATCACATGCGCGACAGCGGCTTCATCCACACCGGGCACCGGGTCCGGCCGCTGGTGCTCGATACGGTGGACGAAATCGTGCCCGCCCTGCTGGCCGCGGCCAATGGCGCCGAGGGCGACCCGGCGGTGATCGGCAGGCTTTGACCGCCGCCGGACTTCCATCGTTGCATTGACAGACGGATGTCATCGACGTGTGGTTTTGAGGGCGAACATCACCTTCGGAGCCCGCCATGCCACGCCAACTCGCCCTCGCCCTTCTCGCCGCCGCCGCCACGGGTGCGGCCATCGCCGACGGATTTGCCGACACACCGGTACAACTCGGGCCGCGGCCGTTCTTCCTGATCGACAATATGGACGATGGCGCGCTCAAGGAAGCGCTGGCTGCCTGCCAATCGGGGCCCTTCACGCGCTCGAACTGGTCGATCGGCCATCGCGGCGCGCCTTTGATGTTCCCCGAGCACACGGTCGAATCGAACCGGGCCGCCGCGCGCATGGGTGCTGGCATTCTTGAATGCGACGTGACCTTCACGATGGACAAGGAACTGGTCTGCCGCCACGCGCAGAACGATCTGCACACGACCACCAACATTCTGGCCACCGATCTGGCCGCGACGTGCGTGACACCGTTCACCCCGGCGTCGAACGGCCAGCCGGCGAGAGCCGAATGCCGCACGTCGGAGATCACGCTCGACCAGTTCCGCACCCTAACGCCCAAGATGGACGCCGCCAACCGCAGTGCAACCACGGTCGAGGACTATCTGGACGGCACGGCCGGCTGGCGCACGGATCTTTACGCCGCCGATCCCGCAACGCTGATGACGCATGCCGAATCGATCGAACTGTTCGCGTCGCTCGGTGCGAAGTTCACGCCCGAACTGAAGACGCCATCGGTCGAGATGCCGTTCGACGGGTTCAGCCAGCAGGACTACGCGCAAAAGCTGATCGACGAATACAAGGCCGCCGGAATACCGGCTTCGGAGGTCTGGGCGCAGTCGTTCAATCTCGAGGATGTGCTCTACTGGATCGAGAACGAGCCGGAATTCGGCGCGCAGGCGGTCTATCTGATCGACCATTATGCGATCGAAGGATGGGACCCGATGGACCCGGCCACCTGGCCGCAGACGATGGAAGAACTCAAGCAGATGGGCGTCAACTATGTGGCGCCGCCGACATGGGTTCTCGTCACCGTGGACAGTGATGGCGCCATGGTTCCGTCCGTCTGGGCAGAGGAAGCCAAGGCGGCCGGTCTCGACATCATCGCATGGACCGTCGAGCGCTCGGGGAACCTGCGCCATGGCGGCGGCTGGTACTATCAGTCGGTGGCCGAGGTCACCGACAATGACGGCGACGTCTTCAACCTGCTGCATGTGCTGCACAAGGCTGTCGGCGTGGTCGGCGTCTTCTCGGACTGGCCGGCAACGACCACCTATTACGCCAACTGTTTCGGTCTGGAATAGATCAGGCGGCGGGCGGCGAGCGTCCGACGATCCGGGCGGCCGCGCGCGCGCTTTGAAAGAGCGACAGGGTGTAAAGCGCGAGCGCGCCCCAGATGAAGCCGAAGGCGACAAGCTGCCAGAACGAGAACGGCTCGCCGAAGATGAAGATCGCGACCAGGAAGATCAGCGTCGGCGTCAGATACTGCATCACGCCGATCGTCGTGAAGCGCAGCAGTTTGGCACCGTTGGCGTAGAGGATCAGCGGGATCGCAGTGACCGGTCCGGCAAGCAGCAACAGCCAGATGTCGCTCCATCCAGTGAGGCCGAAATGGCCGGTGCCCTGCGCGGTCATCCAGACGACGATGGCAAGGCCGGGCACCGACAGAAGCAGCACTTCGAGCATGAACCCCTGCGAGGCGCCCACCGGCAATGTCTTGCGGAAAAAGGCGTAAAGGCCGAACGAAAAGGCCAGCGTCAGCGACACCCATGGCAGGCCGCCCGCGCGCATTGTCAGGATGGCGACGGCGATGACGGCACAGCCGACCGCCAGCGCCTGCAGCCGGTTAAGCCGTTCGCCGAGAAACACCGTCGCCAGGAGCACATTGACAAGCGGGTTGATGTAATAGCCGAGCGCGGCCTCGACCGTGCGTTCGGCGGCGATGGCCCAGACATAGACGCCCCAATTGATCGAGATGAGCCCGGCGGTCAGCGCCGCCTGCGCAAGGGTTTTCGGATCGCGCAGCGCGGCGCGCAGATCGGCGGTGCGGCGCATCAGGATCAGAAGAAGGCCCGCCACCGGCACAGACCAGATCACGCGATGGGCCACCACTTCCCAGGCCGGCATATGGTCGACCGCCTTCATGTAGAAAGGCAAAAGCCCCCAAAAGAGGAACGCGCCGAGCGCAAAGGCAAAGCCGGCGGCGGGTTCGGTGCCCGAACCGGCGCCAGTCTGCCGGTCAGCGCTCATTCCGCCGCCATCAGGCCGGCGGTGCCCCTGTTCTTCATCAGCTTGAAGGTGATCGAATCCATCAGCGCCTGGAAGGAGGCATCGATGATGTTGTCGGACACGCCGACCGTCCACCAGCGCCGGCCGGTCATGTCGGTGGATTCGATCAGGACGCGGGTGATCGCCTCGGTGCCGCCGTTCAGAATGCGCACCTTGTAGTCGACCAGTTCGAGATCGGCGATCTCGCCCTGGTACTTGCCCAGATCCTTGCGCAGCGCCAGATCGAGCGCGTTGACGGGCCCCTGCCCTTCGGCGACCGACATGCGCTGCTCGCCATCGACCGTCAGCTTGACCACCGCTTCGGACAGCGTGATCAGCGCGCCGCGCGCATTGTGGCGGCGTTCGACCACGCAGCGGAACGAATCCACCTCGAAGAAGTCCGGCACTTCGCCGAGCGTCCTGCGGGCCAGAAGCTCGAAGCTGGCGTCTGCCCCCTCATAGGCATAGCCGTCCGCCTCGCGCTCCTTGACGATGGCAATCAGCGTGTCGAGGCGCGGATCGTCCTTGGCGACGGCGATGCCGCGCCGCTTGAGCTCGTTGATGAAGTTGGACTTGCCGCCCTGGTCGGAGACCATGACACGCCGCATGTTGCCGACGCATTCGGCAGGCACGTGCTCGTAGGTCTTGGGGTCCTTGACCAGGGCCGAGGCGTGGATGCCGGCCTTGGTGGCAAAGGCCGATGCGCCGACATAGGGCGCCTGCGCGTCCGGCGCACGGTTGAGCAACTCGTCAAAGGACCGCGACAGGCGCGTCAGCCCGGCCAGGTTTTCGCCTGAAATGCCGGTCTCGAACCGCTCCGACCAGACCGGCTTTAGCCCCAGCGTGGCGATCAGCGTGACCAGATTGGCGTTGCCGCAGCGTTCGCCGATGCCGTTCAGCGTGCCCTGCACCTGCCGCACGCCCGCATCGATGGCGGCCAGCGAATTGGCGACCGCCTGACCGGTGTCGTCATGGGCATGGATGCCAAGCCGGTCGCCGGGAACGCCGGCCTCGATGACAGCGCGGGTGATCGCACGCACTTCGCCCGGCTGGGTGCCGCCATTGGTGTCGCACAGGACGATCCAGCGCGCGCCAGCCTCAAGTGCGGCGCGGGCGCAATCCAGCGCATAGTCCGGATTGGCCTTGTAGCCGTCGAAGAAATGCTCGCAATCGACCATCGCCTCGCGCCCGGCAGAGATGGCGGCCGCGACCGAGTCGCGGATCGAGTCCAGATTTTCCTCGAGCGTGCAGCCGAGCGCCACATCGACATGATAGTCCCACGCCTTGGCAACAAAGCAGACCGCGTCCGCCGCAGCGCCCGTCAGCGCGGCAAGGCCGGGGTCGTTTGAGGCCGAGACGCCGGCGCGTTTGGTCATGCCGAAGGCGACGAAAGCGGCGTCGCTGGTTCGCTTGCGCTCGAAAAAGGCGGTGTCGGTGGGGTTGGCGCCGGGATAGCCGCCCTCGACATAGTCGATGCCGAACTCGTCCAGCAGCCGCGCGATGGTGATCTTGTCCTCGACCGAAAAATCGATGGCCGGGGTCTGCTGGCCGTCACGGAGAGTGGTGTCGAACAGAAAAATGCGATCGCGGGCGGGCATGGATGGCCTCGTTCAGAAAACCCCGGCGTAGTAGAGCACGGCGAGCGTGATCGCAACGACGGCGATACCCTTGGCGATCAGCCCGTAGAGCAGCCATTTGGGCATCTGCGTCTGCGGATTGCGCTCAGCCATGGCCGTGTCTCGGCGGCCAGACATCGGTGTCGTGATCGGGATGCTGCCGGTTTGTTGCGGCGATGTCGCGGACGCGCTGGCCGTCGAGATACTCCTCTTCTTCAGTGGTGCGGCCGTCGCGTTCGACCGCCTCCACAATCCACGGCATCCTCGATTCCACGCCATAGGTCGAAACCGGCGGCACCGATGCCGGATCGTCCAGTGAGCCGAGCGTGATCGTCATGCCGTCAAAGCCAACGGTCTCGAACAGAAGCGGCGTGCCACAGTCACGGCAGAAACCGCGCCGCACCGGTCCCGATGAGTGAAACCAGGCCGGTTCGCCCCGGGTGATTTCAAAGGCCGCCCGTTCGACGCTGGCCAACGGCACGAAATAGTTGCCGACCGCCTTCTGGCACATGCGACAATGACACAAATGCGGGTCTTTGAGCGGCAACGTGACGCGGTAGCGCACCGCGCCGCACTGGCACCCGCCGGAGAGCGATTCGCTCATCGTCTGACCTCCCATGTCGTCACGCGTTCGCCGGTGTCCGGGTCCTTGCCGTCCTTGAGCTGGATGCCCCGTTCGAGCAATTCGTCGCGGATGCGGTCGGCTTCGGCCCAGTTCTTGTCGACAATCAGGGCGAGGCGGGCATCGATGGCCGCCTGCACCGCATCGAGGTCGACGTCGCCGACCGGAGCCGCATCGGGAAGACCGAGAAACAACAGCGCATCGCGCAGCGGCGCGCCGGCCAGACCGTTCAGCGCATGGATCGCGTCGACACTGTTCAGATCGTCGCTCAGCGCATCGATCACGGCTTGCCGCGTGCCATTGCTTATGGCTTCGCCGGCCCGCCGCCACAGGCGCGCCATAAGCGCTTCCGCCTCCTCCAGCCGCCGGACCGAAAAATCGATCGGCTCGCGATAATTGGTCATCAGCATGGCCAGTCGCAGAACCTCGCCAGGCCACTTTCGGCCACCGAAACTCTCGGTTTCCAGCAACTCCTGAATGGTGAAGAAGTTGCCCTCGGATTTGGACATCTTCTTGCCTTCGACCTGCAGGAAGCCATTGTGCATCCAGACATTGGCCATGGTCGCCGTCCCATGGGCGCAGCGGCTCTGGGCGATCTCGTTTTCATGATGGGGAAAGACCAGATCGATGCCGCCGCCATGAATGTCGAACACCTCGCCCAGATGGTGGGCGCTCATAACCGAGCATTCGATGTGCCAGCCCGGGCGGCCGCGAATGTGGGTTCCGCCGAAATCGGCATCCCAGCCCGGTTCGTTCGGTCCGCTCTGCTTCCACAGCACGAAATCGGCCGCGTCGCGCTTGTGATCGGCGACGGCGACGCGCGCACCCGCCTTCTGGTCTGCGAGATCGCGGCCCGACAGGGCGCCATAATCCGGCATCGAGCCCACGTCGAACAGCACTTCCGCGCCCTCGTCGCCAGTTGCGACATAGGCATGGCCGCGCGTAATCAGGTCGTTGATCATCGCGATCATGCCGGCGACATGTTCGGTGGCGCGCGGCTCATGGGTCGGCGGCAGGCAGCCGAGCGCCAGCGCGTCGGCCTGGAACTGCGCGGCGGTCTTCTCGGTCACCGCGCGAATCGCCTCGTTCAGCGGCAGTTCAGGATAATCGCGCAGGGCACGCGCGTTGATCTTGTCCTCGACGTCGGTGATGTTGCGCACATAGGAGACGTGCTTTTCGCCATAGACGTGGCGCAGAAGCCGGAACAGCACGTCGAAGACGATGACCGGGCGCGCATTGCCGATATGGGCATAATCGTAGACCGTCGGTCCACACACATAGAGGCGGACATTGTCCGGATCGATCGGCGTGAACGGCGCCTTGGCGCGCGTCAGCGTGTTGTAGAGGCGGATCGTGCTGCCGGCGGTTTCGGCCATCTCAGATTATCCTTCCATGCGCCCTCGCGCGCGCCGCTCTTGCCATGCCGGCGACGGCGATGCCAAGCGCCCAACGGCCCCAAGCGGGCGATTTTTGCTTCCGTACGCCGCCACCCGCGTCGCGAGAGCGATGGACGCCTTGCACGCAATCCGTGGTTGCCATTGGTACAATTGAGACGCTTTTTTTGCCCTCCCCCGAAAAATCCCCTGTTCAAGATCGGCAACGAACGGCTACCATGGGCGCCTCTGCGCAAGGCGGAGCCGGGTATCTCGCGGTGGAGTTTGCGCCCCATCTTCCACTGTGCTCGGCCATTTGCTTCTCACGGACCAGGAGCGGCAAATGGCAGATGCCTGGGGCGCCTGCGCAGAGATCACGCCTTGCGGCTGGCGGTTCAGCCCCCCAGGCTGGCCAGCAGCCCGATGGCGAGCGCCGTCATGATCACCGCAATCAGCACGTCGAGCACGCGCCATGCGCCGGGCTTTGCGAACAATGGCGCCAGAAGCCGCGCGCCATAGCCGAGCGAAAAGAACCAGACGAAACTGGCCGTCATCGCGCCGCCGCCAAATGCCACGCGCGCCGCGCCCTCATACCGTCCCGACAGACTTCCCAGCAACACGACCGTGTCCAGATAGACGTGCGGGTTGAGGAAGGTGAACGCCAGGCACGTTGCAATCGCCGCCTTGAGCGGCAGCGGCTTGCCACCCGGCGCCTCGGCCAGAAGGACTGACGGCCGCAGGGCGCGGCGCAGCGCCAGCGCCGCATAGACGAGAAGGAACGCCGCGCCGCCCAGTGTCACGATGGTGATCAGGGACGGGTTGGCGGCGATCAGCGTACCGAGCCCGGCGACGCCGGCGGCGATCAAAAGCGCGTCGGACAGTGCGCAGATCAGGCACAGGATGAACACATGGCTGCGCATCAGCCCCTGACGCAGGATGAACGCGTTCTGTGCGCCAATCGCGATGATCAGCGTCGCGCCGAGCAGGAATCCGGAGAAAGCGGCGGAAAACATCGGACAGAGGCGCCAGAGAGGTCAGAACAGGCTGGGTTGGCTCTCTTCGCCGCCAGTGTCGGTTTTTGCAACCGTTTTCGCCGCGCCCGGCAGCGCGAAGGCGCGCGGTTCGACCGGCTCCTGAACGTCGGGGCCGGCATTGGCCACCTTGTTGACCTTGTCGGACACCGCGATGGCGTCGAACATCACCTGCGCGTCGGGCGCAAAAAGATCGACAATGTCGGCGGGGCCCTGACCGCGCACATCGAGCCAGCGGTCATGGTGCTCGGGCCGCAGCGCGACCGGCACACGGTGGTGGATATGGGACAGATCGTCGGGCGCGGCCATCGTCATGATCGCGCACGTGTCGATCTCGCTGCCATCCTTTCCGATCCATGTTTCATGCAAGCCCGCAAAGCCGACGGGGCCGCCGTCGCGCGGCCGCACCCAAAAGGCCTGCGACTGGCCGGACGCCTTGTCCCGTGCCCATTCGTAAAAGCCCGATGCGGGAATGATGCAGCGCCGGTGACGCATCGCCGCGCGGAACGAGGCTTTTCCCGCCGCGGTTTCCGAACGGGCATTGATCAAGAGCGGGAAGTCCTCGGGATCCTTGACCCAGGCCGGCAGCAGCCCCCAGCGCATCAGGAGCGCGTTGCGATCGGGCAGGTTCGAGCCCTCCGGACGCGTCTCCGCAGCGGTGACGACCAAAAGGGGCTGCGTTGGCGCGATGTTGTAGCGCGGGGGGAAGTCCTCGACCTCGGCCACCCTGAAATAGCGTTCAACCTCTTCGCGAGCATGGGTCAGAGCAAGGCGGCCGCACATCACCTGTCCCCGTTCATCGCGCGCCGGCCGATCATTGCGCCTGGGCGGCGCGGAACTGGTAGAGGTCGGCCGCGCGCTCGGCGCTGAAGACATCGCCTTGAGCCGACGAAAGCCGGTTGCGCTCAAGCTCGATCTCGAGCTGGATGCGCCGGCGATCTTCCTCCGCTGTCGCGGCGGACAGTTCGCGGATCAGCCTGTCGATTTCCTGCTGGGCCGAGTCGCGTTCTGAGCGGGCGTCATGAACCCGGCGGCCGACGGTGTAGGCCTCGTTGAAGGCCAGCGCCATGTCGGCCGGACAGGCATTGCGGTTGATGCCGCCCGTACGGCCCACATTGAGCCCGTTGGCCGGCGTGCAATAGGTGCGGATGCCGCGTTCCCAACCTGTCTGCCAGCTTGCCGCATCGACCGAGATGCCGTGCTTGGTGCAGGCTTCCTGATGCTGGCCGACATAGGTGACGGGAAACCCGCGCGTGCCGTCGGACTCGCCCAATTGCTGCCAGTCGACCACCTGGCACTGTTCCTCGCTGAGCGTCGCGCAGGACGACAACGCCATCATCGCCGCGCCCAAGACGCCGGCCGCCACCAAGTATCGCATTTGAAACCCCATTTGCCGCCCCGGCGGAGCCTATCGCCAAGAGCGGCAATGTGGCAAATGCCGATCGGTCGAATTGGGGAGCTTTTCACGACAATGGCCGATGCGCGCCATCCAGCGGCCGCCGTTTCGGTGGTGATCCGCGACGAGCAGTCCGGTGCATTCCTGTTGGCGCGGCGCGCCCGTCCGCCTGCCCAGGACCTTTGGGCTTTTCCCGGTGGCCGGGTCCATTGGGGGGAAACGATTCGCCAGGCGGCCATGCGCGAACTGGCCGAGGAAACGGCGCTGACGGCCGATCCCGACAGCCTGAGGGTGGCCGAAGTGGTCGACCTGATCGGCGACGAGAACCTTCGGGGCGCGCCCGAGCACCATTTCGTCCTGACCGTTTTCACCGGAACCGCAACCGGCACGCCGGTGGCCGGCGACGATGCCGCCGAACTGCGCTTCGTCACCGTCGATGAAATGGACGGGCTGGCGATGACGCGAACGACACTTGCGACAGCGAGGCGCCTTGCCGGCCTTTGACCGGCAGCCCACGTAATCGTGACCGGGTGTCATTGGCGCCGAAGGCGGCGGGGCCATAGGCTCTCGGGCATCCCGCACTTGATCGAGGTGCCGCCAATGCCCCGTATCGACCGCTTCGCCGGCCCCATCGCCGCCCTTGCCCTGCTGCTGGTGTCGGGGATGATGATGGCGAGACCCGCCCATGCCGATCCGATCCGTTGGTCTATGGAGGGCTGGAAAACCGACTTCGAAAAGAGTTCCGTCGATCTGGCGCGGATCCTGTCCGGCGGGCCGCCGCGCGACGGCATTCCGTCGATCGACAATCCGGTGTTCGAGTTCGTGCCCGGCCATGACGACCTTGCACCGCAGGAGCCCGTCGTCGGCCTGACGATCGACGGAGACGCGCGGGCCTATCCGCTGCGCATCCTGACATGGCACGAGATCGTCAACGATGTGGTCGGCGGCATGCCGGTCGCGGTCACCTATTGCCCCTTGTGCAATTCGGCGCCGGTCTTCGAACGCACGGTGGACGGACGCGTGCTCGAATTCGGCACGACGGGAAAGCTCAAGGATTCCAACCTGATCATGTATGACCGGCAGACCGAGACCTGGTGGCAGCAATTCACCGGCGAAGCGATCGTCGGCGAGATGACCGGCGCAGAACTGACCCTGGTTCCGGCACGGCTGCAATCCTGGGCCGAGTTCTCAGAGGAAAACCCGAACGGGCGCGTGCTGGTGCCCAACAATCCGAACATGCGCGATTACGGCCGCAACCCTTACCGCAGCTATGACACGTCACGCCCCTTTCTCTATGACGGTCAGTTGCCCGAGGGCATCGAGCCGATGGAACGCGTGGTCATCGTGCCGCGCGGCGACGAGGAGCCGCTGATCGTGACGATGCAAACCGTCTCTGAGGCCGGCACCTGGCAAGCCGACGGGCTGGATTTCGTATGGACCGCCGGCCGCGCATCGGCGCTGGACACGACGCGGATCGCCGAAGGCCGCGATGTGGGCACGGTTCTGGTCACGCGCGAGGGGAGCGACGTGCCTTATGATGTGACGTTTGCCTTCGTTGCCCATGCCTTTCATCCCGGTGTCACAATCGTCGGCCAGTGATGGCGGCAGAACCTGCAAGCTTGTTTGTGCCCCAATTGGATGCCAGATACCGACGCGACAGGTGAACAGGGGATTGACGATGCTGCGCGCATTGTGTGTCAGCAAACCGGCGGTCGTGGCCGGACTGGCGTGGATGATGGCGCTCGCTCCGGTTGCCGGAAATGCACAGCCGGTGGCCTATGACGAGAAACTGGGCAGGCTGGCCGAAGTTCTCGGCTCGATCCATTATCTGCGCAACCTGTGCACGGAGCCGAGCAATCGCTGGCGTGACGAGATGGAACAATTGCTGTCGGTCGAAAAGCCGGAACCGCTGCGGCGCGCCCAGCTCATCGCGGCCTTCAACAAGGGCTATCGCAGCTTCGACAGCGTCTACACGCGCTGCACCGACCAGGCGCGGCTGTCGGCCGACCGCTATGTCGAGGAAGGGCGGACGCTGGCGCTTGACCTTGCGAGCACCTATGGCGCGCAGTAGCGCGCGATCGTTAACGATTGTACGATCTTCGCAATTACAAACGGGCGGCGTGTGTTAGATAGGGACAGTGCGTACCGGCGGGCTTGTGCCGGAGAAGACGGGAATTGCATCATGGAAACAGAACAGAAGATCGATGCGCTGGACGATGCGATCGCCCTTGAAAAACGGCGTGCCGCCCGCGAGATGCAGTCCGAAATCTGGGCAGATGGCATGCTTGAGGGCATCGAGACCGATATTCTGGCGGACGCTGCCATGGCGACCGCCCTTGAAGAGATCGTCGGCGAAAATGGCGAGGATGCCGCACTGGCGGTGATCGACGACATTCGCCAGCGTCTGGTGGCCGGCGAGTTCACCCGGCTGCGCACGCTGCAATAGGAACCCCTGTACGCGGCGAAAGCCGGGAGACAATGGCTGTGCCGACCGACATCCGCTCCGAGGCAAACCGAGCCGTCCGGGCGACGGTCGCGGCACTGGCTGCGATGGCGCTTCTGGCGACCGGTCCGGCTGCGGCCAGCAATGCGCAGGATGTCATCGCACCGCCGCCCTCCGGTGTCATTCCCGTTCCTGCGCCGATGATCGGCGCCGAAGACCCCGACAACCCGCTGGCCGCGCCGCCCGCCATCCCGCGCGGCGGCGATCCGGCGCGCAACCAGGCGGGCGCCAGCGAGACCACGGTCGAATTTTCCGACGACGTATCGCTCCTGCCCGCGCCGGTCAGGCGAATGCGCGAACTTATCATGGAGGCGGCCCGGTCGGGCGATCCCGAACGGCTGCGGCCGCTGATCGGCACCGGCGCGGACACGACCCGGCTGTCGCTCGCCGAGGTCGAAGGCGATCCGGTGGACTATTTCAAGTCGATATCGGGCGATTCGGAAGGCCATGAGATGCTGGCCATCCTGCTAGAGGTCTTCGAGGCAGGCTATGCGCGGTTCGATGCGGGCGGCGAGGCCGAACTCTATGTCTGGCCCGATTTCTTCGCCAAACCGCTCGACTCGCTGACGCCCGAGGAGCGGGTAGACCTGTTCAAGCTGGTCACCGCCGGCGACTATGAGGACATGGTCGGCTTCGGCTCCTACATCTTCTTCCGCGCCGGCATCACCCCCGAGGGCCGCTGGCTGTTCTTCGTCGCCGGCGACTGATCAGGGGATCTGGGTCTGGTGATGCTGGACCAGGCTCCAGTCATCGTTTTTTCGGGCATAGGTCGACGTGCACAAGGCCCTGTAGGGCGCGGAGCCGCGGCGGCGCCCTTCGGCGCGATAGGCAAGCACGATGACGCCGCTTGCCGGGCTCGCGGTCGTCTGATCGGTCATGGCGACGAGGTCCCAGCGCGGGACATGCTCCGTCCGTTGCTGTAGCTGGGCGCCCAGCATCATGCCGACGGGTTCGGGAAATGCCATTACGCAGAGGTCGGACATGGCGGCGCTCAGGCGTTCGCGGCACCCGGTCCACAGTTGCTCTTCCATCTGCCAGATCGTCTCGCTCATCGTTCTCCCCGGTCCACCGTCGACATCGTCACAAACATGACAGTTCTAGGCGCGGCACCGGGCGGTGGCCACCAACCAAAGGATGAACCGAAAGGAGCGGTCGCCCGACCGTTTCAGACCGGAAGCGCCTCGTTGAACAGCACTTTATCGCCCTTTGACGGGGTGACGATCTCGCCCTCCCACATGACCCGTTCGCCGCGGACAATCGTGCCGACCGGCCAGCCGGTCACGTCCATGCCGTCGAACGCGGTCCAGCCCGCCTTGGTTCCCGCATCCACATGCCGGATGGTTTCGCTGCGCTTGAGATCGACGATGGTGAAGTCGGCATCATAGCCCTTGGCGATGCGCCCCTTGGTGGCGATGCCGAAGAGGCGCTGCTGGCCGTGCGCGGTCAAGTCGACGAACCGTTCCAGGCTGAGCCGGCCCTTGCTGACATGATCGAGCATGACGGGGACCAGATACTGGACGCCCGGCATGCCCGAGGGCGAGGCCGGATAGGGCTTTTGCTTTTCTTCCAGCGTGTGCGGCGCATGGTCCGAGCCGAGCACGTCGATCACGCCCTGCGCGATGCCCTTCCATATCCCGTCGCGGTGGCGCGCCTCGCGGATCGGCGGGTTCATCTGGATCAGCGTGCCGCGTTCCGCATAGTCGTCGGCGGTGAAGGTCAGATGGTTGGGCAGCGCCTCGCAGGTGGCCACATCCTTGTTCTGCGCGAGGAACTCGATCTCCTCGGCTGTCGAGATATGCAGGACATGGATGCGCGCGCGGTTGTCCCGCGCGATCCGTACGAGCCTTTTGGTGCATTTGAGCGCCGCCTCGACATCGCGCCACACCGGATGCGACGACGGATCGCCCTCGACACGTTCGCCCTCACGGTCGCGCAGCCTGTATTCGTCCTCGGAATGAAAGGCAGCCCGACGGCGCGTGTTGCGCAGGATCGCCGCAACGCCCTCATCGTCCTCGACGAGGAGATCGCCGGTCGACGAGCCCATGAACACCTTGATGCCGGCCGCCCCCGGCAACCGTTCCAGTTCGCCGACGATGCCGGCGTTCTCGTGCGTGCCGCCGACCCAGAAGGCAAAATCGCAGTGCATCCGTCCGGTGGCGCGCGCGATCTTGTCGGCCAGCGCCTCCTCTGTGACGGTCAGCGGGTTGGTGTTGGGCATCTCGAACACGGTCGTCACGCCGCCGAGCACGGCCGCGCGCGAACCGGTCTCCAAGTCCTCCTTGTGCTCGAGGCCAGGCTCGCGGAAATGCACCTGACTGTCGATCACGCCGGGCAGAACGTGCAGGCCGGTGCAGTCGATGACATCGCCGGCTGCGGCGGTATCGATCGTGCCGATGGCCGCGATGCGGCCGTCGGCGATGCCGACATCGCGCACGCCGATGCCGTCATGATTGACCACGGTTCCGCCCTTGAGAACCGTGTCGAACGTCTGTGTCATCTGCCTGTCCCCGCTGTCTTGCCGTTGCCGTGTGATCGGCTTACGTATCGGCCAATCGGTTTGCAAGGAAAGCTGACATGCCGTCTCTGGTTTTGCCCGGCCGGGCCGTGATCGCCGTGACCGGCGAGGACGCCGCGCACCTTCTGCACAATGTGCTGACCTGTGATATCGAGGCGCTTTCGCCGGGCGTGGCGCAGCCCGGCGCGCTGCTGACGCCGCAGGGCAAGGTGATGTTCGACTTCCTCGTCGCGCGTGACGATGACGGCTTCCTGATCGATATCGATGGCGCGCAGGCCGACGCTTTCCTCAAGCGCATGACGCTCTACAAGCTGCGCTCCAAGGCCGATTTTTCCGTGCGCGATGAACAGGTTGTGACCGTTTCCTGGGACGATGAATCGGGCGGTTCGCAGATTGATTCAAGCGTGCACCTGCGTGACCAACGGTTCGCGGCCACCGCCGTGACCCGCGCCATCGTTCCGTCGGGCACGGTGCTGGCGGACGCGGCATCGGAGCGGGACTGGCACCGTGTGCGCATCGACAATGGCGTCGTGGAAAGCGGCACCGACTTCGCGCTGGGCGATGTGTTCGGCCATGACATCTCGCTCGACCAGAATGGCGGGCTCGACTTCAAGAAGGGCTGCTATGTCGGCCAGGAGGTGGTGAGCCGGATGCAGCATCGCGGCACGGCGCGGCGGCGCGTGGTGATCGTATCGGGCGACGCAGCGCTGCCTGCGACCGGGGCGGAGATTACCGCCGGCGGCAAGCCGGCGGGCACGCTGGGTACCGTGGCCGGCGACCGCGCTCTGGCGATCGTCCGTCTCGACCGGATCGGGACAGCGACCGACACGGGCGCACCGGTGCTTGCCGGCGATATTGCGGTGCGCGCGGATCTGCCGCCGGGCGTCAGCTATCAGTGGCCGGCGAGCACGGCGGACACCGGCAATGCCTGACAAGGCCGGCGCTCCGCCGCGCGCCTGGCAGCGCATGCTGTCGGGCCGGCGGCTCGATCTGCTCGACCCCTCGCCGCTCGACATCGAGATCAGCGACATCGCGCACGGGCTCGCGCGCGTGGCGCGCTGGAACGGGCAGACCCGCGGCGATCATGCCTTTTCGGTTGCGCAGCATTGCCTGGCAGTCGAGCAGATCGTGCGCCGGCTGAAACCGGATGCGGACCGGACGCTGCTCTTGATGGCGCTGCTCCACGATGCGCCCGAATATGTCATCGGAGACATGATCTCGCCGTTCAAGCACGTGATGGGCGGCGACTACAAGGCGGTCGAAGGCCGGCTGCACATGGCGATCCATCTGCGCTTTTCCCTGCCAGCCGAAACACCTTCCGCCGCCAGGAAACTGATCAAGCGCGCCGACATGATCGCCGCCTTTCACGAGGCGACGCGGCTCGCCGGTTTCACAATTGCCGAGGCGGGCACCTATTTCGGCCGGCCGCGCACGGTGACTGCCGACGGTTTGCCGCTGACGCCGCAGCCCTCGGCCACCGTCGAGGCCGCCTTTCTGGCGCGGTTCGCCGAACTGGAACAGCCGCCAGCTCGACCCGGCGAAAAGGGCTGAGCGATGCCCTATCTCGCCGTCTGTTCGCTCGCCCGAATTGCCGATACGGCACGCCGTCACGCGCCGAGCCACATGCTGACGGTGATCAGCGGCGATCCGGACGTACAGCGCCCGGAATCGGTGGAGCCTGACCATCATCTGCGCCTTGCCATGAACGACGTGTTCCGGGATGTGCCCGGCCTCGTTACGCCCGCCGAGGACCATGTCCGGGCGATCATCGACTTCGGCCGCAATTGGGACCGGACCGCACCGATGTTGATTCACTGCTTTGCGGGCGTGTCGCGATCGACGGCCAGCGCCTACATGATCGCGCTGGCGCTCAATCCCGATCTCGATGCGATGATGGCAGCGCGGCTGTTGCGGCTGCGTTCATCGACGGCGACGCCGAACCCGAAACTTGTCGCCATTGCCGACAATGTTCTGGGGCGCGGCGGCGCGATGGTCGACGCAATCCGGTCCATCGGACGCGGCGCGGATTGTTTCGAGGGCGCACCGTTCGTCTTCCCCGTGTCGGACGATCACGCCGACCAGTTCTGAAATTTCAGCGCGTAGGCGTTTTCAAGGCCCGGGCGGACATTGCAGCGGTCGACATCGCCCCTGGCCCACTTGCAGACCTTGGGGTCCATCACCTTGCGCCAGAGCGGCGGAATGGCGGCCAGGACGAACGAACCGGGATAGCCGCTGGGCAGATGCGGCAGATCGTCGAAATTGCGCAGCGCCTGATAGGGCCTGAGCGGATTGGCGTGATGGTCCGAATGGCGCTGCAGATGGAACAGCATCAGGTTGGAGACGATGTGGTTGGTGTTCCACGAATGGCGCGGTTCGCACGGCCCGTAGCGCCCGTTCGGCTTGCGGTCGCGCTTGAGGCCGTAATGCTCGACATAGTTGGCCATCGACAGGTGGAACCATGCCACCGCATGGCTGATCGCGATGAAGGGCAGGACGATCCAGCCGAGAAACGCGACGAGCAGCGCGGCGACCGCAAGCGCGATGGCGTAGCCCTGCAGGAGATCGTTGCGCCAGTGCCAGAAGGGCAGGCCCTTCTTTTCGAGCCGCTTGCGCTCCAGCGCCCAGCCTTCGGCGACGACGCTGGGGATCTCGCGCGCGGCGAACGCATAAAGGCTTTCGCCGAGCCGGCCCGACGCGCGGTCCTCGGGCGTTGCCACCTGCACGTGATGGCCGCGATTGTGCTCGAGGCAGAAATGGGCGTAGCCGCTCAGCGCGCACATGATCTTGGCGCCCCACTGGTCGAGACGGTTCGGCTTGTGGCCGAGTTCATGGGCGACCGTCAGCCCCGTGCCCGACGATGCACCCGCACCGACGGCGAGCAACAGCCACGCCCAGACCGGCACAGGCTGGGTGGATACGACGATTGCCGGTACGAGAAAGCTGGCCCAGAAGACCGGCACCGACAAAAACAGCAGCGCCCGGTAATATTGGTCCTCGGACAGCGCGCCGACGACCGCTTCGGGCGGATTGTTGGGGTCGCTTCCGACCACCATGTCGATCAGCGGCGTTGCGACGTAATAGACGAGCACGGGAAGCAGCGCCCAGACCGGATTGCCGGTAGCCCAGAGCGCCAGCGCGCCGATCGCCGGGACTGACGGTGTCAGGACCGAGATGATCCAGAGCCATCGCTTCCGGTCGACATAGCGGATTTCCCCGCCATCATCGGTGGTTGCCACGAAGATCATGCAAACGCATCCCGTTGGTTGACGTTTACGTCAACTGTGCCCGAGAACCGGGGGCGAGTCAAAAGGGGCCTGCCGTCGTTCAATCCCGGTCCAGAACGATGTCGAGGCCCAGATCGAGCGTTGGCGCGGCCATGGTGATCTTCGACGTCGAGATGAAGTCGACGCCGGTCTCGGCAATGGCCGCCACCGTATCCAGATCGACATTGCCAGAGGCTTCCAGCTTGACCTTGCCACCATTGTGGGAGCGGTTGATCGCCACGGCCTGACGCAGCAGATCGGGCGTCATATTGTCGAGCAGCACGATGTCGGGGGCCGCCGGCAGCGCCGCGCGCAACTGGTCGAGCGTGTCGACCTCGATCTCGACCATGACGGTGTGGCCGACATGGGCGCGCGCATTGCGCACGGCCTCGGCCACCCCGCCCGAGACGGCGATATGGTTGTCCTTGATCAGCACCGCGTCATCGAGACCGAACCGGTGGTTGCTGCCGCCACCGCAGCGCACGGCATACTTGGCCAATGTGCGGTGGCCGGGCACGGTCTTGCGCGTGTCGCACACCCTGGCGTGGGTGTGGGCGATGGCGGCGGCAAAACGCGCGGTGTGCGTTGCAATGCCCGACAGCATCATCAGATAGTTGAGCGCGACCCGCTCCGCCGACAGGATCGCGCGGGCATTGCCGCTGATGGCGGCGACAATGGTGCCCGGCTCGACCGTGTCGCCATCGGCAACATGCGCGACGAACCGAAGACCGCCTCCGATGGCCGCAAAAGCCGCTTCGGCCAGCGGCAGCCCGGCAATCGTCCCGTGCTCGCGGCTGGCGATGACGGCCCGCGCGGTCATGTCCGGCGCGATCGTCGCATCGGTCGTGATATCGCCGGCCCGGCCGAGGTCTTCGAGGAGCGCCGCGCGCACGGCGTCCTCGACCATCAGGGCGGGCAGGCTGGGGGGATATGATTGTATGTCGGGCATGGCGGTCTCCGGCGGCGGCGCCACGAAGACCCGGCGTCATGGAAATGTCAACGTGCCATGCCAAACAGGCCGCATCCGCCTGCATTCCCCAACCGCCCAAGAGGTTTCCATGGCCGCCCTTTCCGCCACCGTGTCCCGCCGTCTCGTGCTGCGCGCGGGTGCCGCCATCGCCGCCGCTGCCGCCGCACCGCGCGTCGCATTGGCGCAGAACGAGCCTGACGTGACCGCGATCATCCTGTCGGACCTGCACTCGCCCTATAAACGCCTGCCGCAACTGGTGGCGGCCGTGCGCAACCGCGCCGCCGAAGCGGGCGGCAAGGTGATCATCGTCATCAATGGCGACATGTTCGAACGCGGCAATGTGGTGGCGCTGCGCAGCCGCGTCGCGCCGGACCTGCTGGCGCTCGACAAGCTCAGCCAGATCGCGCCGGTCTTCTTCAACATCGGCAATCACGAGACGGCCGTTCTCGAAGACATGGCCATCTTCACGCGCGAGGCAACGGCGCGCGGCGTGCATGTGATGAGCAACATTATCGACGCGCGCACCGGCGAACTGCTGGCGCCGGCGGCCCTTTCGATCGGCGTGCGCGACAAGCGCGTGGCGCTCGCGGGGCTTGCGACCGACAACATCTTCACCTACCGGACGCCGATCCGCCCGACGCTGACCATCCCGCAACCGGTCGCTTGGGCGGAAAGCCTGATGGGCGGGCTGACGCGCGAAGCCGATGCGGCGATCGTTCTCAGCCATGCCGGCGTCGCCGCCGACAAGGCGATGCTCGCCTCCCTTCCCGAGCGCACGCTGCTGATCGGCGGGCACGATCATCTGGATTTCACCCATGCGGAGCCGGGCCTTGCCTATGTGCATCCGGGCTCGTGGGGCAACGGGTTCACCATCGCCTCCATGACCTTCAATGCCCAAGGCGGCGCGGACACGACCTTCGAAAGCGTTGCGGTTGCCGCCGATGACGATCCGGACAGCGACATCGGCAATGCGGTGGTCACCGCCATGAACGAACATCTGACCGACGAGGACCGCGCCATCGTGGGCTCCGTCTCCGAAACGCTCGACCTGCCCAATGCCATCCTGTTCGCGACCGAGGCGGTACGCGCGGCGACCGGCGCGGACATTGCCTTTCTCGGCCACACCACGTTCGGCACGGGGCTCGAGGCAGGCGAGATCAGCCGCTACGATTTCAACGCCTATGTCCGGTTCGACGGCGATCTTCGCACCGTGAACATCGGCGGCGAACGGCTGGCGGCGATCATGGAACGGGCCAACCAGCACACGGCGACCGCGCTCGACCAGCGCACGGGCGATTTCGTCCACGCCGCCGAACTCGATATCGACCCGGCCGCCACCTACACCGTCGCCGTCAATGGCTGGACCGCGATCAACCAGACCGCCTATCTGGGCACGGACGATCTGGAATTCGCCGAAGTGCCGGACCTGCGGCTCAAACAGGTCGTCGCCGACGCTCTGGCGGCCAATGGTGGGTGACCTTTTCACCTCATCCTGAGGTGTGAGGCAATCATCGCCCTCGCCCTTCGAGGCTCGCTACGCTCGCACCTCAGGATGAGGGCGATGATTGCCGAGCCTCGAAGGGCACGGCGAAAAGGTCAACTCTTTAGAAAATCCTCCACCGCCGACTCGGCCTGATCGAGCGTCAGCAGCGTGCGGCGGGCCCAGTTCGGGTCCTGGTCCGGGAAATCGGTGCGGAAATGCCCGCCCCGGCTCTCGGTCCGGTTGAGCGCCGATATGGCGATCAGTTTGGCGGTCGTCAGCACGTTGGCGAACCGCGTGTCGTCCTCGGTCTCGTCTTCCAGCGCCACGATGGCGCGCAGCGCCTGGCGCATGCCGGTCGCATCGCGCAAAACGCCCAGATGGGCGCTCATGATGGCGCGCAGCCTTGTCATGCCCGCATGATCGCCTTCGGTGATCGCATCAGGCGCATCGACGGACCTGTCAGCCCAGTCATCTGGTGCCGGATCGCCGCCGTCGGCCTTCAAGGCATCGGCGACGCGCGCGGCGAACACCACCGCCTCCAGAAGCGAATTGGAGGCCAGCCTGTTGGCGCCATGGGCGCCGGTCGAGCTGCACTCGCCGCACGCCCAAAAGCCGGGCAGCGACGTGCGGCCGTCCTCGTCGGTCCAGATGCCGCCCATGAAATAGTGTGCTGCCGGCGTCACCGGGATCAGGTCGGTCGCCGGATCGATGCCCGCGTCGGCGCAATAACCGTGAACGGTCGGGAACTCGCCGGCAAAGTCGTGGATCGCCGTGCGGCAATCGAGAAACGCGCCGCGGCCCGCCTGCACTTCGGCGAAGATGCCGCGCGCCACCTCGTCGCGCGGCGCCAGCTCGGCGTCCGGGTGCAGCGGCACCATGAAACGTTCGCCCGCGCCGTTGACCAGCGTCGCGCCATGGCCGCGCAGCGCCTCGGTCGCCAGCGGTGCGGGGTCCTTGTCGACATCGATTGCGGTGGGGTGGAACTGCACGAACTCCATGTCGGCCATGCGGGCGCCGGCGCGCGCGGCCATGCCGATGCCGCCGCCGCGCGCCTCTGTCGGGTTGGTCGTCACCGCGTAGAGATGGCCAACGCCGCCGGTCGCCATGATGACATCGGATGCGCGGAGGGTTTCGCGTTCGCCCTGCCCCGCCTCGCCGCGCGCGATCACGCCGGTGACGCGGCCAGCATCGGTGACCAGTTCTTCGGCCACATAGCCTTCGAGAACGCGCACATGGGCCGCCTTGCGGATCGCCTCGACCAGCGCCTGCATGATGGCGCGGCCGGCCATGTCGCCCTTGACGCGCACGATGCGCGAATGGCTGTGCGCCGCTTCGCGGCTGACGGCGAGCTGGCCTTCCAGATCGCGGTCGAACGGCACGCCGAATTCCAGAAGATCGTGCACGCGGTCCGACGCTTCCGCCGCCATGCCGGCGATGATCGCCTCGTCAACGATGCCGTCGCCGGCGGCGATGGTATCGTTGACATGGCTTTCGATCGTGTCGCCCGGCGAGACGGCGGCGGCAATGCCCGCCTGCGCCCAGGCCGACGATGCGCCGCGGCCGATCGGCGCGGCGGCAAGGATGGTGACCGGACGCGGCGCCAGTTTCAGCGCGCAGAACAGCCCGGCCAGACCGCCGCCGATGATGAGGATGGGGGCGGTCATTGAGGACCTCCGCCGGGCGTTTGGCTGGAATACCTCCCTCTGTCCCTTCGGGACATCTCCCCCTCAAGGGGCAGGGAGATGACCATCAAGAACGGCGCCGACCCGGTCCCAATCGGACCAGATTTTGGCATTCCTCCATGAGACAGGAACCAATGAGCGATCATGCGTCTCCCTCCCCCTTGAGGGGTGGGTGGACCGGCGCGCCAGCGCTGGGACGGGTGACATATGGGGATCGAGTCAATCTGAAGTATCACTCTTCAACAGCGACAAGACATCGAGCCCATACTTGGACTTCCCATAGGACATAGGATTCTGTCCTAAACGCGCCTCTGAAATCGGGCACAATAGTGCTCTCGCGCTCAAAAGGGCTTGCGCGCTTTCAACGCGTGTCCGATCGCTTGCCGACAACTCATCGATCGCTTGTGTCACGCCATATGCGGAAACGGATCCGTCCCTGCCACTTGAACTGCCCACTTGCTGCTCAGCCAAGAGCTCATACGTGCGTCGAAAAACCAACAGCTCGAATTTGCTTAAGCCTGACAGCAGCGCCGAGAGTCTTGCCACGACGATAGGTTCGGCATCCTCTTCACCCAAGTCGCTTGCAATCTGGCCGGCGAGGATCGCCAGGATATGCTCCAATTCCCCTTGCCTAACCTGCTCGAAGAAGCGGTACGATGCGGGAACGAAGTAGGCGAGTTGCGGATCAGATAGTGCCGAGATTCCCTGTCTGCTGATTCGCTCGACTAGTATTCGCTGCCCCTTCTTAAACTGCCGTTCCAAATGCTGCCGCCAGAGCTCATTCAAGCTGCTGCCCATAGGCATAAGATCAGCGATCATAGCGCCTAGGATTGCGTTTACGGAACGAGCATTTTCGGTGGGTTCCGGCAGCTTCTCGTTCATCAGACCACAACCGTCCAATCCTCCCACGCTTCCCTGAAGGGAGAGGGAGACGGCACTCAATTCTTCAAGTTCACCATGCGCTCCACCGCCCGCCTCGCCCGAGCGGCGATGGCGGGATCGACCGTCACCTCCTCCTTCATCTCGCACAGAGCATCGAGGATCTTGGGCAGCGTGATGCGCTTCATGTGCGGGCACAGATTGCACGGCTTGACGAATTCGACCTCGGGAACCTCGGACTGGATGTTGGACGCCATCGAGCATTCGGTGACCAGCAGCACCTTGGGCGGGCGCTGGTCGCGCACATAGTTGATCATGCCGGCGGTCGAGCCGGTATAGTCGGCCATCTCGACGACATCGACCGGGCATTCGGGATGGGCGATGATCTCGATCTCCGGATCGGCATCCTTATAGGCCTGCAGTTCCTCGGCGGTGAACCGCTCATGGACCTCGCAATGGCCCTTCCAGGTCAGGATCTTCACATCGGTCTGGGCGGCGACATTCTGGGCGAGATATTCGTCGGGAATACACAGAACCGTATCGACGCCGAAACTCTCGACCACCTGCACGGCGTTGGACGAGGTGCAGCAAATGTCCGTCTCGGCCTTCACCTCGGCGGACGTGTTCACATAGGTGACGACCGGAACGCCCGGATAGCGTTCGCGCAGCAAACGCACATCGGCGCCGGTGATCGATTCCGACAGGGAGCAGCCGGCCTTCATGTCCGGGATCAGCACCGTCTTGTCCGGGTTCAGCAGCTTGGACGTCTCGGCCATGAAGTGGACGCCGCACTGGACGATGATCTCGGCATCGACCTGGGTGGCTTCCTTGGCGAGTTGCAGGCTGTCCCCGACAATGTCGGCGACGCAATGGAAGATTTCCGGCGTCTGGTAATTGTGGGCCAAGATCGCCGCGTTGCGCTCTTTCTTCAGCCGGTTGATCGCCGCCACATAGGGCGCATAGACCGGCCATTCGATCTTCGGAATGTGATGGGCGACACGCTCGTAAAGATGCGCCGTCTCGCGCTCGATTTCGGCGTTCCATTCAAGCGGCGGGCGGGCGATGACGCCGAAACGCTCGGCGGCGCCGTTTCCCGAATGTGCCGGCTTGGGGGTTTCGGCCTCCGCTCGCATGGGAGCCTCCCGATAAGAAAAGACATGCCCTTCATGTGGGCGCCGCGCGGTTCTAGGACAACATGCACCGTCAACGCAATTGGACATCCGGAACGGGCGGTTGACATTCATCAAAATATCATGAATTTTCGATATATGGACAAGCATCGATCGATCGAGGCGCTCGCGGCCCTGGCTCATGAAACCCGGCTCGACGTCTTCCGCCTGCTCGTCAAGCAGGGCGCGGACGGTATGGCCGCCGGCGACATCGGCGACCGTCTGGGCGTCCGGCAGAACACGATGAGCGCCAATCTGGCCGTTCTGAGCCGCGCGGGGCTGGTGCGATCGAAGCGCGACGGCCGCTCGGTCACCTATTTTGCCGACTTTGACGGCATGCGCGGCCTTCTGGGGTTCCTGATGGAGGATTGTTGCGGCGGCAACCCGCAGCTGTGCCAACCCCTGCTCGATGAAATCGCTTGTGCCTGCTGAGGACACGCCATGACCGACAAGACCTTCAATGTCCTGTTCCTGTGCACCGGCAACTCCGCCCGGTCGATCATCGCGAGGCCATCATGAACCGGGTCGGCCAAGGCCGGTTCAAGGGCTTTTCGGCCGGCTCCCAACCCAAGGGCGAGGTTCACCCCTACACGCTCGATCTCCTCAAGACGCTGAATTACAACACCGATTTCGCGCGCTCGAAGAACTGGGAAGAGTTCGCCGAGCCAGGCGCGCCGCAGATGGATTTCGTCTTCACCGTGTGTGATTCGGCGGCCGCGGAGACCTGCCCGGTCTGGCCCGGCCAGCCGATGAGCGCCCATTGGGGCGTGCCGGACCCGGCGGCTGCCGAAGGTACCGACGCCGAAAGGCATTTTGCCTTCTCCGACACTTATCGGATGCTGGAAGGCCGTATCTCGGTCTTCACCAGCCTGCCGATCGCCGGCCTCGACCGGCTGGCGCTGCAGAAGCGATTGGACGATATCGGCAAGGCCTGACGAAAGCCCATCATGACCAAAGACCATGGCGCCCCCTGGCGCGACGATCCTTCCATGCCGAATCTCGACGACGGCGAACTCGGCGAGATCGACTTTCAGGCGATCCACAACCGCGCGCCGTCGCTGCACAGGCCGCGTGTGCTGATGTTGTACGGATCGCTGCGTGAGCGGTCATTTTCGCGCTTTTTGACCTATGAAGCGGCCCGGATTCTGGACCGGTTGGGCGCCGAGGTGCGCGTGTTTGACCCGTCCGGCCTGCCGCTGGTCGACGATGTTTCCGCCGATCACCCCAAGGTCGAGGAGTTGCGGCAACTGTCGCTGTGGTCGGAGGCGCACGTGTGGTGCTCGCCCGAGCGGCACGGCGCGATGAGCGGCGTTATGAAGACGCAGATCGACTGGCTGCCGCTGTCGCCGATCGGCGGCATCAGGCCGACGCAGGGTCGCACACTGGCCGTCATGCAGGTCTGCGGCGGATCGCAGAGCTTCAACGCGGTCAACCAGATGCGGATCCTGGGCCGCTGGATGCGGATGATCACGATCCCCAACCAGTCCTCGGTCGCAAAAGCCTGGCAGGAATTCGACGACGACGGGCGCATGAAGCCGTCAGCCTTCTACAATCGTGTCGTCGACGTGATGGAGGAGTTGGTGAAGTTCACGCTTCTGACGCGCGACCGCTCCGCCTATCTGACCGATCGCTATTCGGAGCGCGTCGAAAGCGTCGAGCAGGTGCACAAGCGCGTCAGCCTGCCGAAGATCTGACGTCTTGGCGGCGCAGCTTCACTGCCGGTCGCCGCGCACCGAGATGACGACCGCGCCGGCGACGATCAGCGTGGCGCCGATCACGGTTGCAGTGGCCAGACCCTGGCCGAACAGGGCGAAGTCATAAGCCGCCGCGAACACCAGCGTGAGGTAGAACAGCGGGACGGCGAAGCTGGCATCGGTCCGGCGGAGCGCCTGGATGAAGAGCGCCTGGGCGCTGACCATCGCGATGCCCAGCATGGCGAGGAGCAGCCATTGCTGCGCAGAGACGCCGGTCCAGACCGCCGCCGCAGCCGTGCCGGCGATCATCGTGCCGATCAGATTGTTGATGATCAGGATGCGCAGCGGCGGTTCGGTGTCGCTGAGCCGCTTGATGAAGACCGCTTCGGCGCCCATCAGCAAGGCCGCGCCAAGCGCCAGAAGGGCCGCCAAGTGAAAGGCGTCCGTGCCGGGCCTGAGCAGCACGATCGCGCCGCACACGGAAATCGCCGCCGCCGTCCAGCGCCAGCGGCCGATCCGCTCGCCAAGAAAGGCGATGGCCAGGCCCATTGTGACGAGCGGGCTGAGAAAGCTGATCGCGGTGGCGTCGGCAAGCGGGATGCGCGCGGCGGCAGCGAACATCAGCGTCACGCCTGCCCAGCCGCAAACCGACCTGCCGACATGGAGCGACCATCGCGCGCCGGCGAAATCCGGCCGGAGCCAGAGCGCGAAAAACGACAGCGTGATCAGCGCGAAGGCGAATCGGCCGGCGCTGATCTGCAGCGGGTGCAACGCTTCGCCGCCGGCCCCCAATCCGAGCGCCTTGGCGATCAGCGTGGTGGCGGCAATCAGGGCACTTGCTGCGACCATGGCACCCAGCGCGACCATCCGGCCGCGGCGCGGGTCGGTGTTTGCGCGAGCGGAAGCGGGCGGCGGCTCCGCCCGGTCTGTACTGGCCGGGTTACCCATGTCAGCGTTCGGCGAACGCCAGACGCAGGCCGAGGGCGGCAAAGGCGGCGGCAAACGAGCGCTTCATCCAGCGCATGACGGCCGGACGGTTCACCACCTGATCGCGTGCCAGCGCCGCGAACGCGCCATAGACGACAAAGACGATAAAGGTCAGCGCCATGAAGACGAGCGCCAAGCCGAGCATCAGAAGCGTCGGATGGGTCGCCGTCGCCGGCACGAATTGCGGCAGGAAGGCGAGAAAGAACAGCGACAGCTTCGGATTGAGCACGTTCAGCGCGATGCCGCTGGTGACGATCTTGCGCGGCGCCAGGCGCCGGCGCTCTTCGCCGACGTCCAGCGCGCCGCCCGAACGCAGGATCGTCCACGCCATGTAGAACAGGTAGATCACGCCGAGATATTTTATCGCCTGAAACGCCAGCGCGCTGGCGTGCAGGATGGCCGCGAGACCGACGATCGACGCCATGATGTGCGGCACGATGCCGAGCGTGCATCCGATGGCGGCGAAGACGGAGGCGCGGGCGCCCTGCCCCAGCCCGATGGCGAGCGTATAGAGAACGCCGGTTCCGGGCAGCAAGACGACGATGATCGAGGTGATGAGAAATTCGGCGGTCATGGCGGCACACTATGTCGGTTCGGCCGGCATCGCCAGCCTTTCGGTTCAGCAGGACTTCACTGACGCGACAGAAAAATTGGTTTGGATTGCAATCTGGCCGAGCGTACTGTTCGAGCCGTTTCGGGAGCTCGATCCATGTCAGCACACGCCACGACCGACACACGCCCGGATTATCCCTGGCTGATCATCGCGAGCGGCTGTCTGATCGCCGCGCTGACGTTCGGCCCGCGTTCGGCGATGGGCTTCTTCCAGATCCCGATGCTGGCCGATACGGGCTGGACGCGCACCGATTTTGGCCTTGCCATGGCGATCCAGAACCTGATGTGGGGGCTCGGCCAGCCCTTCTTCGGGGTCATCGCCGACCGGTTCGGCACATGGCGCGTGCTCGCCCTCTCCGGCCTGATGTACGCGGCCGGCCTGTTCCTGATGGCAACACCCGATTCGCTGTGGTTCCTGCACATGGGCGGCGGCGTGCTGGCCGGCATGGGCATCGCGGCCGGCTCGTTCGGCATCGTTCTGGCAGCCTTTGCCCGCAACGTGACCGCCGAGCAGCGCTCTTTCGCCTTCGGCATGGGCACAGCGGCCGGTTCAGCCGGCATGTTCCTGTTCGCGCCGATCAGCCAGACGCTGATCGATGCGTTCGGCTGGCAGGATTCGCTGCTCATCATGTCAGCACTGATGCTGCTCGTTCCGGTGCTCGCCATTCCGCTGCGCGGCAATTCCGCTTCGGGCCGGACAAGCCAAGCCGACATCGACCAGTCGATCGGCGCGGCGCTGCGCGAGGCGTTCGGCCATTCGAGCTATCTGCTTCTGACCGCCGGCTTCTTCGTCTGCGGCTTTCAGGTCGCTTTCATCACCGCGCATTTCCCCGCCTATATCGCCGATATCGGCATCGATGCGCGCTATGCGGTGATCGGCATCGCCGCCATCGGCTTTTTCAACATCATCGGTTCGCTCGCATCGGGCATCATCGGCCAGAAATACTCCAAGCCGATCTTTCTGGCGCTGATCTATATCGGCCGGTCGATCGCCGTGACCGCATTCCTGCTGTTGCCGCAAACGGGCACGTCGGTGGTCGTCTTCTCGGTGGTCATGGGCCTTTTGTGGCTGTCGACCGTGCCGCCGACCAACGCGCTGGTAGCGATCATGTTCGGCACGAGATATCTCGGCATGCTCGGCGGCATCGTCTTCCTGTCGCACCAGGTCGGCTCGTTCCTGGGCATCTGGATGGGCGGCTACCTGTTCGAGCGGTTCGGCTCCTACGACCCGGTCTGGTGGCTGGGCGTCGCGCTCGGCCTGTTCGCGGCCATCGTCCACTGGCCGATCAAGGAAAGTGCGGTGGATCGCCCGCTGGCCCAACCCGCCGAGTGATCAGGCCGCTTCAGTCAGTGCCTTGCGTGCGGCACGAATGAACCCCGTGCGGCTTTCCGGCGGCGCGATGCCGCGCGCGGCCCAGATGTCGCGGTCCAGAAAATAGCCGGTCATGCGGAACGCATCGTCCAGATCCCCGGGCGGGCATTGGCGCCCTTCCCGCGCGGTCAGGAACGATGGCAGCGGCAGCATCTTCTCCGCCCATGGCGCGCCGGTCTGCCGGTTTACCGCCTGGCCGCTTTTCGGCGAGACATAGGCCAGATCGTGGGTCGCGCCCGATCCGGCGCAACGGTCGAGCGTCAGCCCGAAGCCGAGTTCCTCGAGCAGCCGCAGTTCGAACCGCACCATCAGCGGGCCGGCGAGCGCAGGTTCGGTCAGATGGTCGGCGAGAACGCAGGTCGCCTCATAGAGCCCGCCATGGGGATCGCGTTCGGGCAGCAGCCGCAAATGGGCGCCCAGAAGCTGGATGCCGGCAATCGCGCAGGCGCTTTCCATCAGGCGTGCGGCGTGCAGCGCGACGGGCTCGATCGCGAAGGTGCCCAGATGCTCGTCGAGCCGGGCGCGCCAGACCGCCTCCACCCGGTTTCCCGGCTGCAGCACCGGCTGGCTCTTGCGCGAGCGCCCGCCCCGGACAAGGCCGAGATGGCGGCCGTGGTCGCGCGTCATCAGTTCGACGATCAGGCTGGTCTCGCCATGCCTGCGCGTACCGATGATGATGCCCTCGTCGCGCCATTCCATGGGCCGACAATGCGTCGTTAGTCGTGAAAGTCCAGTCCCATCTCGCGATAGCGTTCGGGATCGTCGCCCCAGCGCTCGCGCACCTTGACGAACAGGAACAAATGCACCGGCTGGCCGATCAGCTCGGCGATTTCCTTTCGCGCGGCCATCGAGATCGCCTTGATGGTCTCGCCGCCCTTTCCCAGCACGATCTTCTTCTGGCTGTCGCGCTCGACATAGACGACCTGCTCGATGCGAACCGACCCGTCCTTGCGGTCTTCCCATTTCTCGGTCTCGACGGTCGATGCGTAGGGCAGTTCCTGATGCAGCCGCTCATAGAGCTTTTCACGGGTGATCTCGGCGGCGAGCATGCGCATCGGCAGGTCCGAAAGCTGGTCCTCGGGGTAGAGCCAGGGTCCTTCCGGCATCGCTTCGGCCAGTGCGGCGAGCAGGTCGGCGCAGCCCGAACCGTTCAGCGCGGAGATCATGAAGGTCTGGTCGAAGCCGGCACGCTCGTTGAGCGTTTCCGTCAGTTCCAGCAGCTTGGGCGGATCGATCGTGTCGACCTTGTTGAGGATCAGCCATTTGGGCGTCTTCACATCGGGCAACGTTGCAAGAATCGCCTCTTCGTCCTCGCGGATGCCCTTGCGCGCATCGATCAGGACGAGCGCCAGATCGGCATCGTGCGCGCCGGACCAGGCCGCGCGGACCATAGCGCGGTCGAGTCGGCGTTTGGGCGCGAAGATGCCGGGCGTATCGACGAAGACGATCTGGCTTGCGCCCTCGATCGCAACGCCGCGTACCGGCGCGCGCGTCGTCTGCACCTTGCGCGACACGATCGACACCTTGGCGCCGACAAGCCGGTTGACGAGCGTCGATTTGCCGGCATTGGGCGCGCCGATCAGGGCGACGAAACCGGCGCTTGTGTCCTTCGGCATGCCGGTGATCTGATCTTGCTCGCTCATGACGCCTGCCCCCCGTTCTCGGCCGGCCAGATCCCCTCGCGGACGAGCATGGCGGTCGCCGCACTTTGTTCGGCCTGGCGCTTGGAAGGGCCACTCGCGCGTTCCGGCGGCAGGGTGGCGACGCGAACCTCGACACTGAACGACGGCGCGTGGTCGGGGCCAGTCCGTTCGAGAACGCGGTATTGCGGGGTTTCGGCAAACGCCTTGTGGGCCCATTCCTGCAGTTCGGTCTTGGCATCGCGCCTGGCCGCCATGACATGGCGCGCGCGCTGCGCCCAGCAGCGCTGCACGAAAGCACGCGCCGCATCGAGCCCGCCATCGAGGTAGATGGTGGCGATCAGCGATTCGACGACGTCGGCGCGGACGCTTTTGAGCCGCGCCGAACCCACATTGCCCATGTCGGCTCCGGTGCGGATCAGCGGTGTCAGGGCCAGTTCGTCGGCGACCGAGGCGAGCGTATCGGCATTGACCAGCGCGTTCAGACGCACCGACAGTTCGCCCTCGTCGGCGTCGTCGAACTCGCCAAACAGCATTTCGGCGACGCAAAGGCCGAGCACGCGGTCGCCAAGGAATTCGAGCCGCTCATAGTCGCGGCCGGTGCGCCCGCGGGCACTCGAATGGGTCAGCGCCCGGTCAAGACGCTCCAGATCGGCAAAATCATGACCGGTCACCGTCCGCAGATGCGCCAGCGCCTCGGCCGAAACCGGCGCTGCAGACGCGCGCATCGCCCCGCTCATCGCGCCGCCGATGCGAAGAAGCGGTCGAGCCGCAATTCCGCCGGCCAGCGCCAGACTTCCAGCGGCGAGGCGCCGCCGGCGATCGAGAAGAAGATGATGTTGGCCCGGCCGACGAGGTTTTCCGCCGGCACGAAACCGACATTGAAACGGCTGTCGGCGGAGTTGTCTCGGTTGTCGCCCAGCACGAAATAGTGTCCCTCGGGAACGACGAATTCGCGCGTATCGTCGCCGACCGTGCCCTCGGTGACGTCAAGCGTGCGGTAGCTGACGCCGTTTGGCAGCGTCTCGCGATAGACCCGCACCGGCCGCTGCTGTTCGGTGATGTCGACATCGTCGATGGTGCCGATCGCCTCGCGCTCGACGGGCTCGCCATTGAGGAACAGTGCGCCGTCGCGCATCTGCACCGTGTCGCCCGGCAGGCCGATCACCCGCTTGATATAGTCGAGGCGCGGATTGGAGGGCAGCTTGAAGACCGCGACATCGCCACGCTCGGGTTCGCCTTCCCAAATGCGGCCCTCGAACAGATCCGGTCCAAACGGCAGCGAATAGCGCGAATAGCCATAGGCGAACTTGGAGACGAACAGATAATCGCCCTCCAACAGGGTCGGGCGCATCGATCCGGAGGGGATGGAAAAGGGCTGGAACAGGATCGTGCGGATGATCAGGGCGAGGATCAGCGCCTGCACGATCACCGAAACCACCTCGCCGATGCCGCCGGATTTCTTCTCGGTCTTTTCTGCCACGGTCATGGTCCTGCTCTTGATGATCGGTGTGCGCCGGACGGCGACAAACGGATTTTGCGGGTCTTAGCGTTTCGCGCGCGGCGCGGCAATCACGATGGCACTCCGCCCGGCAGCCGCACGGCCTCGATGACGACGAATGCCTGCGCCAGCGGATAATCGTCGGTTATCGTCAGATGTATGGCTGCTTCATGGCCTTGGGGCAGCAGCATTCGGAGCTGCGCATGCGCGCCGTTGGTCAGCTGCATCGTCGGCTTGCCGCTGGGCAGGTTCACCACGCCCATGTCCCGCCAGTAGACGCCGCGCGCAATACCGGTGCCGAGCGCCTTGGCGCAGGCTTCCTTGGCGGCGAAGCGCTTGGCATAGGAGGCGGCCCGCATTCGCCGGCGCTCCGATCGCTGGCGCTCGATATCGGTGAAGACGCGGGCAATGAAGCGCTCGCCATGGCGCTCGAGCGTCTTTTCGACGCGACGAATGTCGATCAGATCGCTGCCAAGCCCGATGATCATGAGTGGACTTGCTCGCCGGCGCGGGCATTGGCGGCCTCGCATTGCGATTGCGCGGCGGCCAGCGCTTCCTGCCGGGCGATCGCCTTTTGCGCCTTGCGTGCGGCACGGCGGGTCTGGAACGCCGTCAGGCCGAAGCGGGTCAAGAGATAGAAGACAAGACCGGCGACGAGGCCGAGCGGAATGCCGCCGACCAGCATCGGCTTGATGAAGGGCTGCCAGAGGGCGGCAAAGCCCTCTGCGGCAAAAGCCGCGCCGAACTCCTTGCCGTCGGCGCCGTTGGCGTCGATGCCGAGCATCCAGCGGCCGAGCCCAAGCGTCGATGCCCAGATCATCGGAAAGGTGAGCGGATTGCCGACGGCCGTGCCGAAGGCGGCGGCGATCATCGAGCCGCGCACCAGAAACGCGATGAGGAAGGACAGGATGAAATGAAAGCCCATCAACGGCGTGAAGGAGGCGAAGGCGCCCGCCGCAACACCGGCGGCAATCGCATGGGGCGTGGCGCGAATGCGCAGCACCCGCTTGGCGAAGTAACGGGTCGAGCGGGCATAGTTGCGCCGCGGCAGCACCGAGACGCGCAGGCGCGTCAATCGATCTTCTTGCTGGCGGCGTTTGAACAGCATTGCTGGTTTCCGTCATTCATGTGCGGCGCCATGCGCCTTGCGACATGATAGGCCCGAACCGGTTACGAAACGGGCAATTTAATCAGATACGCCCGCAAGCCGGTCGCTTCAAGCGTGACGGCAAAAGGAGCCGAAGCGGCGGACGATCAAAGCGACCGGCTGCCCGGCTTGACGGTGGGCAGTGCGGCCAGTTCGGGCGGCAGCGCATCGGCCGGGTAGGCAGGCACCTCATATTCGGCCAGCGCGATCAGCGGCACGCCGATGTCGGCCTTGCCCGCCGACCGGTCGATCAGGCAGGCAGCCGCAACCACCTCGGCGCCGAGCGCCCTCATGCAGTCCACCGTCTCGCGGATGGACAGGCCGGTGGTCACAATGTCCTCGATGATCACCACGCGGGCACCCTTTTCGATCTCGAAGCGGCGCAGGCGGAATTTTCCATCCTCGCGCTCGACCCAGATGGCCGGCGCCCCCAGATGGCGCGCGGTCTCATAGGCCGGGATCAGCCCGCCGATTGCCGGCCCGACGCAATAGTCGACCGGCTCGCCGACGGCGTCACGCACGCGTTCGGCCAGCGCCCTGCACAGCATCTCGGTCTTGTCGGGATGCATGAAGACGCGGGCCTTCTGGAGGAAAACCGGGCTATGAAGGCCCGACGTCAGGATGAAATGGCCTTCCAGCACCGCCCCGGCGGACTTGAAGATGGACAGGACTTCGTCGGTGTTCATGTGCTCTTTTGATTCCCGCTTGCCGCCGCTGGCCCTTCTACCCGTTTACCCGGTCGGCGGTCGAGACCGCTTCGGACTCGCGCAACTGGCCCAGAAGGCGGGTCAGGTGGCGGATGTCCCACACCTCCAGATCGAAGATCATCTCGGTGAAATCCGGTGCCGTGCGCACCATGGCAAGCGTGTGGATGTTGGCGTCGTTCCGGGCAATGACCTGGGCGATCTCGGCCAGCGAGCCGGGCGCGTTGATCGCGGTGACGATGATCTGCGCCGGAAACCGGGTCCGGTTGGCTTCGTCAATGTCCCAGCGGACATCGACCCAGCGGTCCGGCTGGTCGTCATAGGCGGCAAGCGCCGGCGACTGGATGGGATAGATGGTGATGCCCTTGCCGGGTGTGGCGATGCCAACGATACGGTCGCCGGGCACCGCGCCCTCGGGCGAAAAGCGCACCGGAAGATCGCCGGCGGCACCACGGATCGGCAGCGTCCGGTCCGGCTCGCGGGGCTCGGCATCGCTTCTGGCGCCGGCGGCGGGCGCTTCGCCGTCGGGGAACCGGAACATCATCCCGGATGCGTCGGTGAGATTGAACCAGCCCTCGCCAAGAAGTTCGGCGCTCGCCGGCGCCGACAGCTTCTCTTCCTGAAAGTCGGGGAACACGGCCTTGATGACGTGGGCGGATGCCAGTTCGCCGCGGCCGACGGCGGCCAGAACATCCTCGACATCGGTGTGGGCCAGCCGGCCCAGGCCATCGTTGAGAATGTCGCGCGAGAACGGCCGGCCGGCGCGCTCGAACGCCCGTTCGAGAATGCGGTGGCCAAGGCCCGAATATTGCTTGCGCACCGCGGCGCGGGTCGCCCGCCGGATCGCCGCGCGCGCCTTGCCTGTCTTGACCATCGCTTCCCAGGCTGCGGGCGGCGAAGCCGAGCCGGAGCGGATGATCTCCACTTCGTCGCCATTTTGCAGTTGCGTGACCAGCGGCATGATGCGGCCGTTGATCTTGGCGCCGACGCAGCTGTCGCCGACATCGGTGTGTACCGCATAGGCAAAGTCGACGGGAATCGCCCCGCGCGGCAGCGCGATCAGGCGGCCTTTCGGCGTGAAGCAGAAGACCTGGTCCTGGAACAGTTCGAGCTTGGTGTGTTCGAGGAACTGCTCGGGGTGGTCACCCTCCGACAGCGATTCGATCGTACGGCGCAGCCAGGCATAGGCGTTTGTGTCCTTGAAAGCCGCCGCACCGCCGCCCTTCCCGTTGGGCTTACCCTCGCCGCCCGACGCAGCGCCCTGATCCTTGTAGATCGCATGGGCCGCGACGCCATACTCGGCCACCTCGTGCATGTGCCAGGTGCGGATCTGAAGTTCGACGCGCTGGTTGGACGGGCCGACGATGGTGGTGTGGATCGACCGGTAATCGTTCTGCTTGGGGGTGGAGATGTAGTCCTTGAAACGGCCGGGCACCATTTTCCATTCGCGGTGCACCACGCCGAGCGCCCGGTAGCACTCATCGACCGAGCCGACGATGATGCGGAAGCCGAAAATGTCCGAGAGCTGCTCGAAGGACAGGCCCTTGCTCTCCATCTTCTTGAAGACGGACCAGGCCTTCTTGCGACGGCTTGCGACATCGGCATGGATGCCGTTGTCGGCGAGAAGGCCGCGCAGCGTTGCGGTGATCTCGTCGAGCATGCCCGCATGGCGGTTGGCGATCTGCGCCAGCCGGTCGGAGACGGTGCCATAGGCTTCGGGATTTATGTGCTTGAAGGCCAGTTCCTCAAGCTCGTCGCGCATGTCCTGCATGCCCATGCGGCCGGCCAGCGGCGCATAGATGTCCATCGTCTCCTCGGCGATGCGCGCCCGCTTGTCTTCGCGCATGAAGTCGAGCGTGCGCATATTGTGCAGCCGGTCGGCGAGCTTGACCAGAAGGACGCGCACATCTTCGGAGATGGCGAGCAGCAGCTTGCGCAGGTTTTCCGCCTGGGCGGCCTTCTTTGAAACCAGATCGAGCCGCTTGAGCTTTGTCAGCCCCTCGACGAGGCGCGCCGTGTCCTCGCCGAACAGTTCCTCGATCTCGACCTTGGTGGCCGAAGTGTCCTCGATCGTGTCGTGCAGGAGAGCGACGGCGATGGTCGATTCGTCCATGTGCATGTCGGTCAGGATCGCGGCGACTTCCAGCGGGTGCGAGAAATAGGGGTCGCCCGAGGCGCGCGTCTGCCCGCCATGCTTCTTCATGGCGTAGACATAGGCCTTGTTCAGAAGGGCCTCGTTGACCTGCGGCTTGTAGCGCTGAACGCGCTCGACAAGCTCATATTGCCGCATCATCGGCCGGCGACCTCATGGAAAAAAGCGCGCGGACGACATCGTCCACGCGCTCAATATAGGCATTCAAACGGCTGCCGCGAAAGGCGGCATCGCCGGTAATCAATCGTCGGACTTTTCCGGCGGGACAAGACCCTCGATGCCGGCCAGAAGCTCTTCTTCGCTCATCGCGCCGCCGCCGAAGGTGATCTGCTCGGGCGCATCCGGCGCATCGGCCGTTTCGGCCACATCGGCAATTTCGGCTTCCGGCTCGTCCACTTCGACATGCTTTTGCAGCGAATGGATCAAGTCTTCTTCGAGATCGCCGGGCGACAGCGTCTGGTCGGCGATCTCGCGCAGCGCGACGACGGGGTTCTTGTCATTGTCGCGGTCGACCGTGATCGGCGCGCCCTGAGAGACCTGCCGCGCGCGGTGAGCGGCAAGAAGGACGAGGTCGAAACGGTTGTCTACTTTGTCGATGCAATCTTCGACGGTCACGCGGGCCATGGGCGTTCCTTCGCGGTATTTGCGGGCATGGAGGAGTTGGCCGGGATATACACCGCGTCCCGATGCAAGGCAAGCACGGCAACGGCCACAACAATGCGGCGAAAACCCGGCCTTCCAAACGGCATGCCGACCCGAATTCGGGATTCCCGGCGTTGAATTGACGTAGCGTCATCACAACATCTTGATTTCGCCCCACGCGCGTGAAAAACCGCGGACATACTGTCAGCGATTTGAGAAGGAACGACCATGTTCGACCAACGCGAGAAGATCGCCCTGTTCATCGATGGCGCCAACCTTTACGCGGCCGCCAAGGCACTTGGCTTTGACATCGACTACCGCAAGATGCTCGAACACTTCCAGAAGCGCGGCTACCTGATGCGCGCCTATTACTACACCGCCCTGATCGAGGATCAGGAATATTCATCGATCCGGCCGCTGATCGACTGGCTCGATTATAATGGCTACAAGGTGATCACCAAGCCGGCCAAGGAGTTCACCGATTCCAGCGGACGCCGCAAGATCAAGGGCAACATGGATATCGAACTGACCATCGATGCGATGGAACTGTCGCGCTCGATCGACCATGCGGTGCTGTTTTCGGGCGATGGCGACTTCCGCGTTCTGGTCGACGCGCTGCAGCGCAATGGCTGCAAGGTGTCGGTGGTCTCGACCATGGCCTCGCCGCAGCCGATGATCGCCGACGATTTGCGCCGCAATGCCGACCATTTCATCGATCTGAAGACGCTCGAAGCGGAGATCGGCCGCGCGCCATCCGAGCGGTCCGCCCCCCGCCAGCCGGCCGGCCAGGACGATGATTACGAGCATGAGGACGATTGACCGGGCCTCTGGTGGTGACGGCGCCGCCGGCGGTCGACCCGTCCCATGACTGCGTGCTGTGTCCGCGCCTTTCCGGCCACATCGCCGCCTGGCGGACAAAGGAGCCCGACTGGCACAACGGACCGGTGCCCACCTGGCTGCCGCCGCAAGGCGAAAACGCCGTCCGCCTCCTCATCGTCGGGCTTGCGCCGGGCGCGCGCGGCGCCAACCGGACCGGCCGGCCCTTCACCGGGGATGCGTCGGGAGAGGCCCTGTTCGCCGGCCTTGATCGGCACGGTCTGGCGCGCGGGCACAGGCCGGGTTCCGCCGGCGAGGGTGTCGATCTGATCGGCACCGCGATCACCAACGCCGTGCGCTGCGTGCCGCCGGAAAACCGGCCGGTGGCCGCCGAGATCAATGCTTGCCGCGCCTATCTGGAGCCGACGCTTGCGCGTTTCGCCAAGCTGCAAGCCGTTCTGACGCTCGGCAAGATCGCCCATGACGCTTGCATCCGCGCCTTGGGCGGCAGGGTTTCGGCGCACCCGTTCGGCCATGGCGCGCAAACCGCACTCAATGGTCTGACCATCGTCTCGAGCTATCATTGCTCGCGCTACAACATGAACACGGGCCGGCTGACCGAGGCGATGTTCGACGCGGTGATCGCCGACGTTGCGGGCATGGTTCAGGGCCGCTGAGCGGACAGCCAGTCGATCACGTCGGCAGCGTTCCGGTCGGGCGGGAAGACGGGATAGAGGACGTTTTCGATCACCCCTTCCCTTGCGATGATCGCCATGCGCTTGAGCAGCACCATGCCTTCGACCTCGAAGACCGGCAGGTCCAGCGCATCGCGCAAGGCGCCCGCCGCGTCGCTCAAAAGGTCGAACGGCAGGTGCAACCGGTCGTTCGCCTCGCGCTGATAATCGGTGTTCTGGGCCGAGATGCCGAACAGATGATCGACGCCGAGCGCCTGAAGGTCCGAAAAGTGATCGCGGAACGCGCACGATTGCGGCGTGCAGCCGCGCGCGCCCGCAATCCCGTCCCAGCCGTCCGGCAGAGCCACGCCAGGCCGTCCCGTCATGGGATAGAGATAGAGCACGGCCGTGCCGTTGAGCGCTGCAAGATCGACGCTATCGCCGGCCGTCGAGGCAAGGCGGATATCGGGCAGCCGCATTCCGGCCAGATGGCCCGCCGCGCCATCGTCCTCGGGAACCGGCAGTCCATCGGGCAGCACATTGGGATCTTTTACCATCGCCTACCCCTTCTCCCGCAGCAATCTTGCCTTTTCGCGGTTCCAGTCGCGCTTCTTTTCGGTCTCGCGCTTGTCGTGCAGCTTCTTGCCGCGCGCGACGGCCAGTTCCAGCTTGGCGCGGCCGCGATCGTTGAAATAGAGCCTGAGCGGCACGATCGTCATGCCCTCGCGGTCGGTGGCATTGACCATCCTGGCGATCTCGCGCTTGTTCAGCAGCAGCTTTCGCCGGCGGCGCGGATCGTGGTTGAAGCGGTTCGCCTCCAGATATTCGGGAATGTGGCTGTTGATCAGCCACATCTCGCCGTCTTCGAAGCTGGCATAGCTTTCGGCAATGTTCGCCTCGCCATTGCGCAGCGACTTGACCTCGGTGCCGCGCAGCATCAGGCCCGCCTCGACCACGTCCTGGATTTCGTAGTTGAAGCGCGCCTTGCGGTTTTCCGCCACGAGCTTGCGGGCGGTGTTTTCTTTCTTGGTTACGGCCATGATTGCGAGTTGGGCGGAAGCCCGGCTCAGTTCAAGAGGCCGGCATGGCGCATGGCGTCGTCGATCAACGCCGCGCTGGCGGCCTCGACCGGCACCATGGGCGAACGCAGCGCATTGTGCATGCGGCCAAGCTTGGACAGCGCGTATTTGGCGCCGGACACGCCGGCCTCGACGAACAGCGCCTTGTGAAGCGGCATCAAACGGTCCTGATAGTCCAGTGCCGTGGCATAGTCGCCCGCCAGCATTGCCTCCTGGAATTCGGCGCACAGGCGCGGCGCCACATTGGCGGTGACCGAGATGCAGCCGACGCCGCCCTGGGCGTTGAAGCCGAGCGCCGTCGCATCCTCGCCGGAAAGCTGGATGAAGTCGGTGCCGCACGCCATGCGCTGCTCCGAAACCCGGTCGAGCTTTGCCGTGGCATCCTTGACGCCCCAGATGTTGGGGAAATCGGCGGCCAGTTGCGCCATGGTCTGCGGCGTCATGTCGATCACCGAGCGCGGCGGGATGTTGTAGATGATGATCGGGACATCGACCGCCTGTGCGATGGCGGCGAAGTGCTGATAAAGGCCGCGCTGGTTGGGCTTGTTGTAGTAGGGGGTCACGCAGAGGACCGCGTCCGCCCCGGCCTGCTCGGCATGCTGGGCGAAATCGACCGCCTCGACCGTGTTGTTGGACCCCGCGCCTGCGATCACGGCGGCCCGGCCGGCAGCCTGCTCGGTGCAGATCTCGACCACGCGCTTGTGCTCATCATGGCTCAGCGTCGGCGATTCGCCGGTCGTGCCGACCGGGACCAAGCCCTTCGTTCCCTCCTCTATCTGCCAGTCGACCAGCGCGCGAAACGCCGCCTCGTCGAGGGCGCCGGTGGCGTCGAAGGGCGTCACAAGCGCGGTCATCGAGCCGCGCAGGCGGCTGCGTTCGATCATGGGCCGGTCGGTCATGGCCACAGCTCCAAACATTCATGGTCGCGGGCACAAACAAAAGCCGCGCGACGGCGTGTCGCGCAGCGGGCCCGCTTCGGGTCGGGCTGCACCATAAGGCCCGGGCGAGCGACGGGCAAGCAGTCCTTGCCATGTTACAGGCGATCAACTTTTACGCCCCGTTAACCATCAGTTTACCGCACGGGGAGACCCTCGTCGCAATGCTGCCACGACCTCCGGCAACAAAAGCGCGATGGAACTGAACCACAAACTGATGGCCGGTTTGGCGAGCCTGGGCATTGTCACGCTTGCCGGTTTCGGCGCGCTGACGCTGGTCGGCACCCAGCCGACCCGATTGGCCGAACAGGCATCGGTGTCGGGCGGCATCGATCCGATCGTCACCGCCAGCGTTCCCGCCGCCGACAATGCCGGACACCAGGCCCAGATCGCCCGGCTCGGCGAAGCGCTGACCGCGATCAGCGAGGGCCGCGTCGCCGATGCCAGATCGCTGCGCGATGCGATGCCGGCCGGTTCCGTCGATCGCGATCTGGTCGACTGGACGCTGGCCGCATCGGGTGACCGTGCCGTCGGAGCCGGTGCGATCGCCAAGACCATGCGCCGGCTGGCTGATTGGCCCGGCCAGGACCTTCTGGCGCGCAATCATGAGCGAGCCTTGGCACGCGGGTGGCTGGGCAACATCAAGCTGCGCACCGCATTCGATGCCAGGCCGCCCGAGACGTTCGAGGCCGCCTATGCGCTGGCCAAGGGTCATCTGCGGACCGGCGGCGAGACGAAGGCGCGCGATCTGATCGTCCCCTATTGGCGGACCATGGTGCTGTCTTCGTCGATCGAGCGCGAGGTTGTGGACCTGTTTGACGGTGTGCTGACGCAGGCCGATCACCGCGCGCGCTATGTCGCCATGATGGTGCGTGAACGCATTCGCGCCGGCGCGCGCGTCGCCGACGCCGCCGGCATGGACGGGCTGCACGAGGCCTGGGCGGCGGTGATCCGCGAGGCGCCGGGCGCCGAGGCGCTGATCGCGGATGTGCCCGACGCGTTGCTGGACACGGAAGCCGGCCTTTACATGCGCATCGAGCATCTGCGCCGCACCAACCGGATGGAGGAAGCCGGAGAGCTCTTGGCCGAGGTTCCGTCCGACCCCGATGCGCTGACCAATCCCGATGCCTGGTGGAATGAGCGGCGCATCGTGTCGCGCTCTCTGCGCGAGGCCGGCGCCGTCGAGCAGGCCTATGAAATCGTCTCGGAGCACCGCGGCGGCAGCCCGGCAACGCAGGTCGATGCCGCCTTCCATGCGGGCTGGTATGCGCTGCGCGGGCTGAACGATCCGGCGCGCGCCAGACCGCATTTCGAGCGGATCGAACGGATCGCGCAAGGCGCGGCATCGCGCGCGCGCGGCGCCTACTGGCTCGGCCGGACTGCCGGCGCGGCGGGCGACGAGGATATGGCCCGCGCCCATTTCGAGCGCGCGGCGCTTTATCCGACCAGCTTCTACGGCCAGCTTGCCGCGCAGGCGCTCGGTCATGAAAGGCTCGCCATCGGTCCGATACCGGCCAGCGAAGAGGCACGGCGCGACCTCTCCGCATCGCGGGTGCTGCTTGCGATCGAGCGCCAGACCGAAACCGGCCAGACGCGCTTCCTGCAAACGCTCTATACGGGTCTGGCCGAGCGGTTCGACACGCCGGCGCATTATGCGGCGCTCGCCCGCCATGCCGCCGAGCAGGGCCATCACGCGATCGGTCTGAGGATCGCCAAGCGCGGCCAGTGGAACGGGCACGATCTGGGCCTGGCCACCCATCCCGCCGACGCCATTCCCTCCGACGGTTTTCTGTCCGCTTCCGACCGGGCGCTGGTCTATGCGGTCGCCCGCCAGGAGAGCGAGTTCAACACGAACGCGGTTTCGCGCGCCAATGCGCGCGGCCTTCTGCAATTGCTGCCCTCGACCGCGCGCGACGTGGCCGGGCGCATGGACCTCGCCTACAACGCCGCGCGGCTGACCGCCGATCCGGCCTTCAACGCGCTTTTAGGCACGCAATATCTGGACGAGCAGCGCGACCGGTTCAGCGGTTCGCACGTTCTGACCTTCATCGCCTACAATGCAGGCTCGGGCCGCGCGCGCGAATGGATCGGCCGCTTCGGCGATCCGCGCGGGCTGCCGCTGGAAGAAACGATCGACTGGATCGAACAGATCCCCTTCCCGGAAACGCGCCTCTACGTGCAGAAGGTCATGGCCAACATGACGGTCTACAAGGCGCGCTTCGACCTGCCGCTGACGATCGCGCATGATCTGACGGCGACCGCGGGCTGACCAAGGGCACCCGGAGTTCAGGCGACGGGTTTCGCGGCCGCACAAAACCGGCTACAGACGCGCGAGCAGTTCCGTTGTCCAGACGATCGTTCCGGTGCCTTTCACTCCGCCTCCATTCGACCCCGGCGAGAGCCTTTACTTCTCCGCACGCGACGGATTGCCCATCCATGTGCGCGCCGTCGGGCCGAAGGACAACGGCCTTGCGCCGGTCGTCTGTCTGCCCGGCCTCAGCCGCAACAGCCGCGACTTCCTCGGCCTTGCGCATCATTTCGCCAACCATGCCAAAAACCCGCGCCGGGTCTACGCGTTCGACTTCCGCGGACGCGGCTTGTCGGGCCATGACAAGGACTGGCGCAACTACAATGTGCTGACCGAAGCCGACGACGTGGTTTCCGGCCTGACGGCACTGAACATCGAGCATGCGATCTTCGTCGGCACTTCACGCGGCGGGATCGTGACCATGCTGCTGACCGCCATGCGCCCGGGCGCCATCCGCGCCGCCATTCTTAACGATATCGGGCCGGTGATCGAGGGGGCCGGACTGACGCAGATCCGGCTCTATCTGAAGAAGATGCCGCGCCCGCGCGATTGGACGGACGCGGTCGCCATCCAGAAGACGGTGATGGACAAATCGTTCACCGCCCTTGAGGACGCAGACTGGGCCTTCGAAGCCTTCGGCCGTTACCGGGAGATCGACGGCCAGATCCGACCCGATCACGATCCGGCGCTCGTGCGCACATTGACCGACATCGATCTGGGAGAACGTCTGCCCACCATGTGGCCGCAGTTTGCAGGGCTCAAACGGGTGCCGGTTCTGGTGCTGCGCGGCGAAAACTCATCGCTTCTGGCCGAAGAGACGGTGCGGACCATGCGGTCCATTCACCCGTCATTGACGGCGGCGGCGGTCAGGGGCCAGGGCCACGCGCCGATGCTGCATACACCCGGGGCGCTGGCGCCTGTCGAGGGCTTCGTCGGCAAGCTGAAATTCTGAGCAGACACCCGATCGCCTGCGTTCTGTGCGCCGGATGACGGCCGATTGCGCCTTGCGGCCGGGTCGATCCCCAAAACGAAAAACCCGGCAGTTGCCTGCCGGGTTTTCCTTCAACTGACGAATGTCAGGTGATCAGAACGAGCGCTGGAAGCGCAGCGTGCCGCCGAAGACGTCGTTGCCGGCATTGTTGTTGTAGTAAACAACTTCCGGACGGACGATGAAGCCGTCGGTGATCTCGTAGTTGATGTTGGCAGCAACTGCCCACTCATCACCGATGCCGTTGCCTTCGGCCCACTGAACCTGGGTGTTGAAGGTTGCCTGGTCGGTGAAGTCGAACGAAGCACCACCGATGATCGACAGCGTTTCAGCCGTGACCGGGCCGTTGGCCCAAGTGGTGTAAGCCGAGGAGTTTTCACCGTACATGACCATCAAGAAGGCCGAGAACGGATCGAACGACACGTCACCACGGATCTTACCGGACCAACCGCCCTGACGCAGAAGGCCGAGCTGCGGGCTGACAACGTTGTTGCGCGTGTCGTAACCCAGAACACCGCGGATCTGGAAAGCACCGCTGTCGTAACCAGCACCGGCAACGATGTGCGGCACATAGTCGTCAATGCCCCAACCGATGTGAGCGTCGTACACGCCACCGAACGTGTTGTCGGTGAAGTAGTTGCTGCTGCCCTGTTCGAGCGAGACACCAGCCGAGAACGCGCCACTGTTGAAGGTGTAGCTGATCAGGTTCGTGTCGAACGGACCATAACCGCCAGCGGTCGTATCGTTGATGACCGCGCCGCCGTAGCCGGTGAAGGTGGTGAAGAACGATTCGTCCTTACCGATGCGCAGGCCGGCCAGATCGATGTAGGCGAAGTTGATCGAGAACTCGCCTGCGTTCCGGTAGCCGTTCGGGCCAAGCGTCCAGTCCGGGTTGTTGCCGTTGACGACACGCTGGTTCTGAGCACCGTTGGTGTCATACTGCCAGCGGGTTTCGACGTAGGTCCGCAGCGGGCCATACTCGGTGTCGGCCCAGGTCGAGACGCGGAACGAAGCGCGAGCGCGCGTGTTCCATGTGCCCTCACCGTCAGCAGCAGTCACCTGGTTCAGCTCACCAAAGCCCAGGTCGTAACGGACATAGCCGTGGATGCGCAGGCAGGTTTCGGTGCCCGGGATGTAGAAGAAGCCGGTGCCGGCTGCATCGCAGACGCGGACATATTCGACAACTTCGGGCTCGGGGATGATGATGTCGGCTGCCTGTGCAGTCGACACGGCCATCATCGCCGCGGCCGAGCCAAGAAGAAGGCTCTTGATTT